>Ga0080064_1000003_pt1 | contig 1071231 bp, 797 predicted proteins | sample Subgrocontami54m_FD_69260 | JGI IMG/M metagenome (GOLD analysis project Ga0080064, IMG submission 69260) | Subsurface groundwater microbial communities from S. Glens Falls, New York, USA - GMW46 contaminated, 5.4 m (SPADES assembly) (version 2) ... | reverse complement strand
TCACCCAAGAATTAGACTCCGAGGGCCGGGTCTCGAAGATCACCAACCACACGAAGAATACGGTCACGAGTTTCAGCTATGACGATGCGAAGAAGATCTACACCATCACCTCCGGGGCCACGCAACAAACCCTCGCCTACGGGCCCGACGCCAAGGCGGGGACTGAGGATGACCAACTCTTAACCGTCTCCACCACGAATGAAGCGGGCGATGAGATCACCCAGGAATTAAACGCCGAGGGCCGCGTCTCGAAGATCACCAACCACACGAAGAAGACGACCGCCGACTACAACTACAACAACACTGCAAAAGAATACGACGTGAAAGTTACCAAAGATGACGACTCCGATCACCCCACGGTGCAAACTTCCTCCTATGGGGCTGACGATAAGCCGGGGACGGACGACGACAAAATGGTCAAAGTGACCGGCTTCGATGAAGACGGCCGGCCGTTCATACAGAAATTTGATGACCATGAAAATCTCTCCGAACTCACTCAGGATCAAAAAACAGAGGACGGCAAGTTTGAGCGCGTAAAAACAACCTTTGACAATGATTATGATTCCGAAGGTAAATACAAAGGCGGCTCGAGCGAGACCGAGATCCATAGCCTCGACAGCGAAGACAAACCCACCAAACTCCGCGCCCGGATTAAGCGCGAATTGGACTCAGAGCGGCGCTCCAAGACCGAAACGGTTTTTTCATATGACGACAAAGGAAAGCTCGTGCGGAAGGTAGTCTCTGATTTTTCAAAAGTAACGAAATGGGATGACAAAGGAAATGTTTTGGAAGGCGACGTCACGCGCAAAATCTACGAGCCGGTCGCAGGCGCGGGCGTGATTCAATACCTGCTTCAGCAAGAAGACGAGAAACGGATTTTTGATCTCTACCGCACTCACCTCGGCCGTGATCCGACGAAGGATGAAGTAGCCGCGCGGACTTTTCAGATCCAAATGGGCGAGTCGACTTATGAAGAAATCGGTGCTGAACTTCTTGCCTCAGACGAATACCGGACGCTCAAGGCCCAGATGGGCCGGATCATCGCGCGGGTTGCGGAAGCGCTCAACTCTTTTCTCGGATTGGCCACCCAAGAGCAGGTTCAATACGCCGGTGCGTTCGGCATCCCGGAACTTTTCCTCGTTACCCTGACGCGTGCCTCGGCCGAAGCCGTCCTCAATTTCCTGCAAAACCAAACCCTTCACTTCGGCGTGAGCGCCTTCACCGCGCTCAGCTATTTATTGGAAACAGTGAAAGGGACGGTTCTCGAAAAAGGGGACAGTCCTCTAAAAAGGGGACAGTCCCCGTATGAAGACATAGCGACCGAGGCCATCCTTGTGGACGTCCTTACGGGCTCGATGAACTCAGCTTCAACCGGGGAGATGGTTCTCTCCGCCTATGCCCTAAAGCAGGCAGCGCATCTTCACGGCCTTCCTATATATGGGGTCCAAACGAGCGTGGACCGGCTGGCCCAAGACGGCGTGCCCGTGATCGTCCATTTGGACGGGGACCACTTTGCGCTTTTGGAATCCATTGCCGGTAATAAGGTCAAAATCCGTGAGTACAACGGGGACCGGTTCGAGCTCTCACGCCAGGAATTTGAGAAGCACTGGAATGGGTTTGCGCTTACGCCCCTCACCCCCACCCTCTCCCCAGAGGGGAGAGGGAAGGGTGAGGGGGGAGAATTAGCATCCTCTCAATTGCGGGCAGTCCGCGGTTCGGATGCCGGTGACTCTGCGATGAGGCTTGTTTCCGAAGTCACGGAGACCTATAACGGCGGCCGGATCACCAAGTCGAACATCAAGATTATCGATCCCAACGGGGCGGTGACGACCCAGGTCCGGGATTCCAACGACAACCTGCTCTACGCGATCCTGCCGGACGGCACGCGCCAGGACTTTACCCAGAACCCTGACGGCACCACCACGGCCCGGATCACGAAGCCCGACGGCTCGGTGAGCTCCCAGACCTTTGACGCCAACAACAATGTCCTCTCCTCGATTGCCAGTGACGGCACGCGCCAGGACTTTACCCAGAACCCTGACGGCACCACCACGGCCCGGATCACGAAGCCCGACGGCTCGGTGAGCTCCCAGACCTTTGACGCCAACAACGGCGAAGTAACCGCTTATGATTTTCAAAGTAAAACCTGCCAAACGACGGCTACCGGCTCGGGAAGAATGTTGCGTCGGGGAACGTTGGACGGCTCCGGCAAGTGTAATGTTGAGGAAACTTACGCATACAATGACGCCGAAGGCTCAGTCACCATCAAATCCAAAGACGGTACCGAGATCAAGCGCGAATTCGACGTGGCCCACAATAAGATCGGACGGATCCTTGAAGTCGGCGGCGATATTTATAGTTATCCGCGCTCCGACCGGGTGATTATCACGAGTAAAGACGGAAAGAACAGGCGTGTTCATGAATATGACGCCGACAAAATGGCCGTGGGTAGACCGCTTCATTCCTTTCAAATGGGGGAGAACGGCGCTTTTCAAGTCGCTCATTTAGATGAGAAGGGCCGGCCGGCCGAGCAGCTCTCGTATCAGACCAATGACAAGACCGATGTGATGGATGTGGACGGCAACCTGGCGCCGCCCGCCAATGACCCGCCGGACTTTCTACGTCAGCATACACACAATAATTATCAAGGAGACGGTCAACATCCGGCGACCGCGGTGGTTGAGAATTTCCGTCCCTCTCCGCCCTCTACCCGGGAAACTCATGACGAAAGAGTTTTCATGGACGATGGGCGTGCGTTGCAAGGAGTCACGACTTCATTTGCGCCAGACGGCGCCACGCCCATTAAAACTTCCTATTATGCGTTTGCTTATAGCTTGGCACCTTTCTCTCCCTTTGTCGGCGTCCTGGCCGTGGGCAATTACATCCTGCAGCATTTTCAGAACCTGCCCTTCGGCACGCCCGCGGACCAATTGAGCGAAGTTTCCACTGACATTATCTATGCTGAAACCGGTAAACGGGTCATGAACATCAATAAAGGAAGAGCCACTTACGAAGCCGAAGGGCCTGGCGGCAGCAAGATTATCTGGCAGATCGGGCACAATGCGGCCGGCGTCATCAGCCTTGAAAATCCCTCGGAGTATGATTCTCAGGGCCGAGTTGTGATGCGCCGTGAGGGAGACGGCACGCCCAATGTCGAAACTTTTTCCTACACGTATTTTCCGAACGGGTCTTCCATGGCGGTGAGTACCAAAGGAACGATTCAAAAATACGGTCCCGGGAATGTCCTGTTGGAAAAAACCGACGGAAAAACCTGGGACGTTTATGAGCATTCGTCCGACGGCTTCACTACGGACTACCAATTGGCAAATGCCGGCACGTTGCAAATACCGATCTGGGAGCTGAAGTCTTCCACCACCACGGATAAAGAGGGAAGAGTGGTCAAAACCACGCCTTCGCCTCAGGGACTTCCTAATAAAGACCAATGCCAAAACATTTGCAGTGTCTATCAAACTTTTATTTGGGAGCCGGTCCTTAATTCCGCCACGGGCGCTGTGGAGAATAGGCTTACCTTTGTGGTGTCTTTACGTTTTGACTCAGCGGGTTCACAAGCTGCCGGATTCACGGCCAAGTATCGCTTAAGAGACGGCGAATGGACGCTCATCGAAATCCGTGACGGGCGGGGAGAGTTGATTCAATGGGACCCATCCCTGAATCATTGGGCGACCCTCGGATTGAAACGTTATGTGGACAGAGTCATCGCCTTTATCCAAGAAGCGGGGAATGATTTCGTGACCGATCTCCTCGACGCCGTTATCCCTACCCAACAGGAACTGGTTCGGGCGATTACCAATGAGGCCAACGCCAGATTAGCTCCTCGGGCAGACGACGTTGCTATCACCAATGTGTGTCCTGCGGGTTTCGAGTGGAACCAGGCTGCTGAGAATAGGATGAGACAGGCAGTAGGGATTCCAGCCGCCGCACTGGCAATTTGGGGCGAGCGGGACGCCTTTGCCGTCAATGACCCGACCGATGGAATTTGCCGGCCGGTTGAGGAACTCCCTGTGCTGGGTTTCATGGAATCCTGTCCTGTTGGGTCGAACCCTACAGAGCTGGGCTGCGAAATGACGTTGGCTACCTGTCCGACCGGTTATTTAGCCGAAGGTTCGGAGTGCGTGCAGTACGATGAAATTTCAACGGGCTGTTCAAATCTCGGATCCGGTTGGCAAGCCGACAGTGAGGACAGCACTCAGTGTATCAATCCTTCCGATACCCGGTCTCCCACGTGCCCGGAAAATTTTTCGCGCGACGGCACGTCCAATTCTTGCGTCCGCAGCCAGGCCCCCAATTGCGCGGCCGCAGACCGCAATCAAGAAGGTACGCGCTGTCTGGAAGACGCGCTTTCATGTCCCCAGGATTACACCCTGTTGGAAGGAGAAGAAGACGACGATCCTAGCCTTTGTGTCCGGGAGGCGTCGGTCTCCAACGCGACCAATCTCAGGGCCGGCTGCAACGGGACTCTGACTTTTAATGCCGGTACCTTAAAATGCGAAGGAAAAGAAGAGCTGACGGAATCAGCGAATTACACCTGCCCCACGCCTGGCACTTATAATTTTGTAAATAAAATTTGCGAGAAAGCCCCCGACTACACGCCGATTGCCAGCAGCTCTACGCCGACACAAACAAAAACCTGCCCTGAAAATTATGAAAATGCGAACTCAACCGGCGCCGGCGATCCCGACTGCACGGCCGCGGCCACCTGTCCCGCAAATTACACGATGAATTCATGGGGTACAACATGTGAAAGCACCACTCCAAGTCAAACCGCTCAAGTGACGGACACAATGTCACCGACGGTCACAACAGGTTGTCCGACAGGCTACACATCTAGCTCATCTTCGAGCAGCTCAAGCTCGAGCACCACTTGTACTAAAACGCCTGATTGTCCTTCAGGTGGGAATTGGAATGGGACCTTGGGACGTTGCGAGGTTCCGTCTACTCCCAATTCTACGGGGACCGGTTATACGTCCCTTTGTCCAGGAGGGGTTTGTATTAAAACACCTGATTGTCCTATGGGCGGGACTTTTGATACAAATACAGGTTACTGTACCGCACAGCCAACTTCGATACCTTATAGTTCCTGGAGCGGAGAGGCACACATGAGCTCTCTATCGCTTGAAACGGCTCTCATGAGCTCTCTATCGCTTGAAAATGTTGCTCTTCCGCACCGTAGTTATAGCGATCCTGTTTGGGGTTACCATCCGCCAACTACCATCACTATGCAGGTTCGCTCTGATAGTCTCTACGAAGGCAAACGCTGGATATACCTCCCTGCGGGAGGTTCGCAAAATACCACACTTCGACTTGAGCCCGGGCAATGGTATTCAGTCACCGCAGTCATGAACTCTGTGGGGGGAACAGGCTGCGCAGTGGGAGCTTCGACTAAGATTTATCTTAATGGAACATACATATCCACTCTTAACTGTGCACTTGTTGGAGATGGTTTTTCCCCAATGTTCAACGGAAGCATAAAAAACATTCAGGTTTATGATGGAGTCTGCCCCGCTGGCTATAAGGGCCAGGCCTGCCACGCCACACCGGTCTGTGCGGGCGGAATATGGAATGCAGGTGGCAAGAGTTGTGACTCGATTGTCACGGTTCCCGAGTCATATAGGAATTCTACCGAATATTCCTTTGCAGGCTGGGTCCGTATCAATTCGGAGGAGCCCAACTATTATGGTCAAAGCTATCAACCCTTAGCCGCTCTATTAGACCAACCTACACAGACCGGAACCTCTACAGGACTTTACCTCCGTAAATACGAGGACTTGATTCAGCCTAATTTTGCTGGAGTGAGTAGTAATTCATTTGACGCAACGGATCTTCAACCGGGTACAACCTGGTATCATGTGGCCGCCGTTTACACTTCATCCGGAGCTAAGATTTATGTAAACGGAAATCCGGAAGTCACCACCACCCCACAACAAGTGTCGCCACTTAGCAATTACATCCTTATCAGTGGAGTGAACCAATTTTTTAAAAGTGAGTTAAAAGGCTTCCGGGTTTACAACCGCGCTCTTTCTGCGAACGAAGTCACAAGCTTGGCTTCTGAATCCAGTGTTACTTGTCCTCCCGAATATACGGACGAAAACGGTGTTTGTACATCCCGACCAATTTGCCCAAACGGAAGTTACAATGACTCGCAAAAGAAATGCACCGCAACGGAGACTCAAACCAATTCATGTGATACGGCCGCCGGGTTTCAATTGTCCGGCAGCAATTGTGTGAGAACCCGTACGGTCGATATCTCTAATTATTTTTCTGCTTTGCAGGAACAACGGCACTTTGCAACCGCGGCCGATGAGGTAAAGACGACGCTTCCGGCTTCTTATGCCAATGCGGGAGAATATTCCTTCAGTGCATCGATTCGTGTAGATCCAACTCATAAATTCTATCCCGACCCTGCTTATACGCCAGGGAATTGGTCTATTATTAATGTAGGGCCTATTAATTCGAATGGCTATGTGGTCTATGCCAATCTGAGAGTGGATGCATTCGGTCATACCTATTATATCGGTGGCCGCGGACCTGGCGCAGGTTATGTCACAGGAACCACTGTTCTCCAACCTGGCAGCTGGTACCAAGTAACCGCGGTGAGCGCTCTCTCAGAACATAAGTTGAAAATTTACATCAATGGAGTTTTGGATGGCGAGATAGAAATTGACGGCTTTCCGCTAGCAGGCTCCGTTTCGGTTGGGTGTGACACATTTGGCAAATGTTTTCCCGGTGATTTAAAGGATGTTTGGATTTATAGCCGGGCGTTGTCGGCCCAAGATGTTGCAAGTCTAGCCTCCGGAGGTTCACCCACACAGGGAAGCGGTAATACGTTGACTCCGACTTGCCCCGCGGGCGGGAGCTTTAGCAGCGATAGAAAAGTCTGCGTGGCACCTCCCAAGACCGAAACCACTACCAAAGACACGCTGGCGGCGCTCGCGGGAATCAGGGCTTTCAATATCAATCGAGATACGGATCATTTGACGATTACCGACATTCCTGACGGAATGAGAGATCCCAAAAATTGGAGCTTCAACCTGTCCTTCAACGTGAAGACTTTCGACAATATACCCAGGGCGTGGGAGAACATCTTTGCCGTGGATACCACGCACGGACTTTTTGTGACGACGGCCAAGCACAGTCAGCCGCGCCGGTTGAGCTTTTGGGGAAGCGGAGGCGGCGGAGATTTCTTTTTTGGGCCGGCACTCACAACGGACACATGGTATTTCGTCACCATCTCCAACTCGCCGGAGAAGGGCCTGCAATTTTTTGTGAATGGGCAGTTGGTGGCTACAAGGAGCGCCATTGACATGCCTTGGTCCCGGATTCAATTAGGAAATAATGAAAATGCGGAGCTTTTTAGAGGATCGCTCGCCAATTTTTCCGTCAATAATTACGCCCTCTCGCCGGACGAGGCTAGAAATGTCGCGGCCAAAGGAACGCCCCTCTGCCCGACCAGCTACCGGTCCGATGCCAGCGGAGTCTGCACCGCCGAGCCCACTTCGGTGAGTTGCACGAGTTCCGGCTTTACCTATGATTCCGCGAAAAAGACTTGCGTGAAATCGGTGGATAAATCAGAAGCGCCGAAGGATGGAACGCTTAAAGGAGATTGTGCGGCGGGCTATACCTTCCAAAATGGAAAATGTGCGCGGCCGGAAGACATCGTGCTGCCCGTGGTGGTCAAAAAAGACAAAGGCCCGGTTTGCGCCGCAGGGTTCAAGCTGACAGGAAATACCTGCATGAAGGAAAATCCGAGCGAAGGCGACAGAACCAATGTGACGTGTCCCTCCGGAACCGTGACGCGCTCCAGCGGCTGCGTGGCTGCGAGAGCTTTGTCCGAGGCGTGCCCGGCGGATTACAGCGCTTATGGCAGTAACCAATGCCGCAAAGAACTGAGCCGAAAGACCCAGGAGCAAACGCAAAGAGAACTATGCGATCTCGCGGGCGGAGCATTGGTCCCCCAGGATCAAGGACCGGGCGGAGTGGTGAGAGGTCTTTTGGGTGGGAGTTCGGTCCTTCCCTTGCTTCTCTGGGGAGAGCGCGAAGCCTACGCGGTGCCGCCGGGCCTTGGGATCGCATTGGTTTGCGAAGTCGCCCTTCGTGCCCCTGTTGGAGGCGGGATTGGTCCGCAAATTACATTAAATGTCCAAAGCAATGCCGATATGCCCCTCGATGTGGAGCGCGCGATCCGGAGAATTCGCGACCGTTTAAGCGGGGGAGTTTGTCCGGGAGGCCGGATGTATGATCCCAATCGCCGCGATTGTGTCACCATGTGGGGCAACGCTCCTCCTGTGCCGCCGACCGAATGGAGAGGCATTGACAAACTCATCGCGCGCAATAACGTGCTGTATCAGGAATTCATCGGTGGGCCGGCCGGACTCGGCACCATTTCCCAATATGTTTTTGACGCCACACGGGCCCTGCAAAAGGCCGCTGAGGAAAAAATAAAGTCCTGGACGGAAGCGGTCAATAAGAAAGCGCAAACTATTATCAAAATCAAAGCAGACTACGCGCAGGCCGTGTCGCGCGCCGGGAATGATTATTTAATGAACGTCAGCATTGTCAAAGCCATTCTCAATCCTTTTGTTTACGCCCCGCCGATGACGGTGGGGTACGCGCTCGGGGCTCATCTGGCTATGCTCGGCCGCTCGCGGGATGTGGCCGAGGAAAATGCGCTGAAACAATTGAACAAAGGCCTTTCCGAAATTCCTTCGGGAGAGGTTCCGCCCAGCATCGCCTTTGAAACGATGAAAATTCTGGAACTGCAAATGCGTTACGAAGACATTGAGCGCCGCGTCCGGGGCGTTCGCGACCAGGGAAGGCAGGTCCTTAACAATATGCTCTTGGCGCTCCGGGGTTATCTCACTGATTTGCAAACTCATGTATTCCCGATGGCCGCCGTGGCGGGGGCCTGCGAATCTTTTTGGGCGGGATACGGCAATTTCATTACACAATGCGGCGCAAGCGCTCCCTGCCGGGAATCCATCCGGTCCATGGTTTTTGGAGGAGCGGATGGCAATTACCAAGCTTATTTGGGACAGCGTCAGGCAGATGGAAGGCCCATCACGGAGGCGCGGATGGCTTGGATCCCTTACATCAATAAAGCATTTCTCGATTTGCAAAACCGCGCCTGGACGCTTTTTTCAACCGCCGCAACGCCCGGAAGATGGGATAGATTGTGGACAAATTTTACCAATACCGATTTTGTCAATTTCATGAGTTTAGACCTAGATAGAATCGCCGGCTTTTTCAACAATTTGGTGGGGACATTCAATATTTCATTGCCGATTGTGGGCAATCTTTCAATTCCCTTTGTAAAATCCCTTTCGCCGCATGACACGATGATGGCTTCGCTGCTTTCAGCTCTTTCCATCTCATTCGATACCTCCACAAAGACGTTGCCCGCTCCCCGGCTTTTGGTCTATGACACGTCGACCCGGCAATGGACGCCGCGCATTTTAAGCGACGAGCAGCGGGAAACTTATCGGGCACAGTTTGAAGGATGGGCTTGGAATTATTTCCAGAGGCAAGCCCAAGGCCGTTCCCGGGATTGGTGGCTGCAGGAATTCGCGAATTATTTCGATTCTGAGAATTTAGGAGCGCTTCGTTTCGAGCCTTTCCGCGAGCAGGACCCGACTTATCAACGCACGACGGGTATGTTCTTAGCCAACACTCCTTTCGCGCCGGCCATCGTGGCCGCGCTTAAGTCGCAAGGAATTGACGTGAATTGCGATTCCGGTATTTGCACGGTGTCCACCAGTTACAGCCAAATTGGTTCGCGGGATGTGCGCTATTACGATGCCCGGACTGGCGGTTTTTATACCTTAAATTACAGCGCCAACGGCGGGCCCCGGCTTACTCAGTACGGCCGGCGGGACGGCGATGTGGAGAGATCCCGCGTCTACCGCGGCCCGGACATGTGGGGCGACGACCTCTGGGGCCGGCAAACCACCTATTATAAACCGGGGACCAACACCCCTTACCGGACGAGCCTGGTCTTGGAAGGCTTCGACGAAAACGGGGATTATATTTATGGCACGTTCCGGATTGATTCGATAGGCGGCATTACCAAACGCTATCACATGGACGGCCGGGGAATGTGGCAGTTTGACGGGTCGCAGGAATTCATCAGAGAAAATATGGCGGGGCAGCGGCTGATTCGGGTCACGAATGCAAACGGGGTTTCGCATGAGCGCCTTGAGGGCATGGGCGACACGATTTTTGGAAGGCCGGGAGAAACGGGCCTGTGGAACCGCGTGGCCCGGGCGCTCGGAATCGGCCAGTTGGCCGATATTGCGATGAACGTTGAGCCGATCGTGCGCCGGAGTTATGCCGCGGATGAAGATCCCGAATTGGCCGATTGGCGGAGATTTTTCGGGATTCAGGACCCGTCCCTGACCTTTGCCCGCAATATGGGAATTGCAGGTATCAGTTCGGCTAACGGCCTCCAGCGAAACTTTTTTACCGACCGACAGGGTCGCCCGCAAGCCGAGACGCGCGTCGTCACGGCAAATGGCGATATTTTTATTCTGAATAATGGAGTTTCGTCATCCGTGGCACAGTCAGAAGCTGCTTATTACTCCGGTTTTCATAATGGGATCGATCAAGATGCAGCTATGCGCCATCTCGAGACGGATGCAAATCTTCGCACGGTGCACAGAATAATGGCCAATGGGGAGCGACAAACACTCTCAATTGGCGGAGATGGGGGAATTAATTCAACCATTACCGCTACGCTCCGCGGCCGCAGAATGGAAGTGCCCGATTACTTTGAGGAAGATATTCCAGAGCTCGAACGTCAGTTCAGACTCGCTCCGATTATGGCAGGTCCGATTATGGATAATTGGAGGCGCCGGAGAGCGGAACAAGCGGAACGCGACGGAGGTCCTCCGGCGATATTAGGAGAGGGTGGAGATCTTCATCGAGGAACCGAGGCCGAGCTTTCCGCGGCCCTGGCTCAAGCCCTCGGCGACATGGGCACTCGCGTTCAATTTGCCGGTGACATCAACGGTCTGCGCGGGCAATTTGGTTTCAATGCCCAGGATGGAGTTGCGATCTTTATTCCGGACAATCTGGTGGGCGGGAATCAAGTCGCGATTCATATGAATAACGGCGTTGGGGGTTTCATTAATAACAACGGAGCCAACGTTCTCCGTGAAAATCAAGCCGAAGACGCAACGGGTCTTGGGCTCAGCCTTCAATTAGCCCATATCAATGCCGACGTGAACGGCACAGAACTTGTTTTTGTCAACGGCGAAGCCAGGCGGGTGAATGTCTCTATCGCAGCTCGCTTCAACGGGGACAATCCTCTCAATACAAATGTGGGGGTGCGAGCCTATACGAATGGCCAACGCGGCGGTTATGCGGGCACTGTTGACGGCTTTACGCCGGGTGCCCTTAACACCCTTTTGCAAAACATGATTATTGAAAACGGTGAAGCAGCTCTTACCGGGCCCTTAGATCAGAGGGCTCTCATGGCTCATCAGCTTGCCGGAGGGGCTCAGCCACTCACGGCTTTTGAAATCGGCCAACACTCGAATGAATACCGGATCGGAGAAGTCAGAGACGGACGGGTATTCATCGGGTATCAGCGCTTAGGATTTTCCCAGAATTCCCAAGAATTTTTGTGGCGCAATATAAACAATGCCGAGACTGCAATGGCGTACGGGAATGATGCCGATGCCTTGGACCGGTTCGTTGCCAATGCGTTAAGCAGCGTGAATGCGCTGGGCGGTTATGCGGAGGCAAATGTACAGACTCAAGTGAATATGCTGCATGAGGCCGGGCTTACCGGCGCTTCGCTTTCCCTGGGGAATGTCAACGGCGTCAACGCTCGTGTGAGCGTGGATGAAGAAACCGGAAGGACCCGTGTCAGTTTAGGAAACGGAATGGTGACGCGTTTGGTGGAAGCCGGCGGCGATGCGCTTGCTACGGCACAGCAGGCTTATCAGTCCATGCTGGATCGTCTGGTTGCTTCCCGAGTGGGCGGCGGCCGTCCGTTGGCAGAAGCGCAACTGATGTTTCCCACCTTAATGCAACCTGAGTACAACCACGATGCGCGAGTGATGTTGAATAGCCTCTTGAATGGCCAATTTAATCAATTGCCGGCGGATACCGCACTCGATCTTCCTTCCGGCAGAATCGTGGGCGCGGTCGGAGCGCTCGTGGGCTTGGCCAACGACGCCGGAATTAACGCGCAGGTTCCGATTCAGACGGAAACGGGAGGAACCGTTTACGTCGCGGCAAATACGCTTCGATGGCAGGGCGAAGGAGCAAGCCGGGTCCCGATGGTACAAGTCGTTCATCAGGGATTGAGTCGTACAGGGGAATTCGAAGTTTTTGAAACTGTAAATCTTAATAATTTACAAACTGTACTAAACAATGGTTTTCAAACAACCTGGCAGTTAGGCAGTATATTGACGGATTTGGACGTAAGAAACGCAGAAGACTTTGGCCGCCTCAACGAAGACGACCGGCTGAGATTCCTCGCGGTAGTGAATGAGGCCACTTCCGGTGACGGTTCCACGAACGGAATGTTCAATGGCATGTCCGTTGTCCGAACGGCTGAAAGCGGTGCGCGCGTCCAGATTGGCATTAACCAACTCACTTGTTCCGTTTGTCGGGTTTCAGGTGCCGTTCTCCAGATTGGAGATCATCGAAGATTGCTGGGAGAGCAAGGCCTGAGCGGTTTAATGGGCCGAGTTGACGACGCAATGTTTGGAGTCAGCGCAGATGACATGGGGCGCATGACTCTTCCGCAACTTGTGCATGCACTAAATCAAGTTTGGGGCAGCGAAGATACATTCTGGGGAGCTGGAGGAGGTACTTGGGTTAATCCCGTGACTATTCGGCCTCCGCGCCCGAATGCTTTTAGAGATCCCATAGGGGCGCTGAATTATGATCTCAACCCGCCGGCCGCGCAAACTTTTAATGTCCTCGTAGGAAGCCAAGATCTGGCGCCTGGCGGACAGAGTTTTGCAACGGGCCGCTTTACGGATTCAACCGGCCAGGCGTACATCGTTGACCGCGGACGCTTTGATCCGGAAACGGGACGGTACACCAACGAAGGTTTTGGTCCCCAACTTCTTCTCACGAATGGCGGTGAAGCGGTGGTAAATCGTCTCCGGGATATGGGTGCTTTGGACAATCAATTCCGACGAGTGGATGTTTTACAAGAGTTAGGGGCCACGAGTATTCGTCCGATCATTACCGGGGAATTGGCGGACGGGTCGAATGTGCAGCAAACAATTCAATTTAACAATGAAACCGGATTTTACCGGGTGACTACGCATGGCGTTCCACCGATTCTTCCAGCCGGTATCTCAAGCAATGATACGTTTTCTGTGACAACTGAAGTCTACGGTGAAGACGATGACCTCAATACAGCCTTAGGTAGAGTCAATGCTGCCCAAGTCAGGGCACAGGACCGAATGGCCAACTATGGAAATATGGATGCCCGGATTTTCGGCACGATCCTGGCCGCCAACTCTGATATTACAGGAGTCGTCCACAACGCTCATTTTGCGGACGGCGACACGACAATTCAGTATGTGCGGCAAGCCGACGGCCGCGTCAGACAGATCGCGCTTCTTCAAGGCGGAGGCGGCTATCAGACCTCGATGGACATCTCTAATTGGTCGAACAACCAATTTTCTAGTTTGCTGGGACAAGTTCAAGGGACAGAAACCCTCGAAGGACTGACCAATGTCTTTGCCAACCGAGAGATTACCGGCCGGCAGCTCGTCACGGATGCTATGGGCCGTTTAGTCGCCATGTGGGACGGGGCCACCAATAACCGGGGATATTTTGACGCCAACCGCAGCGGAGTCTACACCCCTACGAATTTGCCGCCTTTGTGGAATCGCCCGGCCAACCAGGATGTTGATCCCGGTTCGCTCAATGTGTTTGAACAATTGGCCACGGCGATGGGAGGAGATCTGGTGGTTCTCAGCCGGACACTCAGCACTCCGAATGCCGAGGGAGGCGTAACATCGTCCAACGATTATCAATTTTTTGTTCAAGGCGTGGGTGTGGATGACCGTTTTAGCGGCCCGATTGGTATTGGATCCATCAACCAGCGCAGGGGAGCCGGTTCTAACCTTGCTACCGCTAACTTCGTGATTCCGCCCAATGCCTCGGTTGATTCCGAGCTGCTTGCCTTCTTCAATCAACTAGGAGATCTTCCCGCCGGCACCCTGACTCCGGGTACACAGATCCGGATGAATGTCAGCGTTAATTCCGACGGAAGCCTCAGTTATTTATCGCAAAGTCAACTGCAACAGGCCGGTGACCGCTATTCCGCTTATGCCGAGCGAGACGGACGGCCGATTTGGGCCCGCACAGTGGACGGCCGGATCCTCGATAATGTCAGAGCGGTCTACGATAACAATGGCAATACCTATTATTACGTCACTGCGAACGGAAATATCGGAGATTTTGATCCCAACAATCCCAATCAACGTCCCGGCCTGGGTCTTGATTTTGTCCGGTTTACGAGAGTGACAGCGGGCGGAGAAAACCGGCTGGCATTTTCAGGATCTAGCAGTGCCGCCGACAGCGCCGGATTCTTGGGAGGATTGGTTGCATGTGTGAGCGGTGGATGCTTCAACCCCGTGAATTTCGGGTCCGGTCTTTTCAACAGTTGGAATACTGCTTCGGACCGGATTTATCACATGTATGACGTGGACCGGTTTTCAGGAAATGTCGTGGGCATGAACGTTGAGAATACGAGAAACAATAATGGCGCAACCTATTCAGCGATGTCAGACGGCTCAATGCTCTACATGGGTTCCTACGGCTCGAATCAATCGCTGCACGTGGCTCGGGGAATTGCCACAATAGGTCTTGCCCTCGCGGCTGTTGCTGTAGCGCCATTTGTGATGTCGGCAGCCACCCCACTTTTTACTCTGGCTAACTTGGGATATGCCACTGCCGTCGCAGGAATTGGATTAGGCGCAGGATTTATTGGTGGTGTCGCTACCAAATATGACATTCCGGTTCTCAGCCAGATCTTTCAATTTGTCGGCGGGGATCCTAATCTCATAGGAGGAAGCGGGTTTTGGGCAAATATAGGGCGATTTGCTCAGTCATTAGCTAACATCACTGCAAATTTCTTTACAGGCGGAACTTTTCAAGCTGGTTACCGTGCCGGGGAAAGTTATGTGGATTGGGTTAGCGATTCTCGAAGAGACGATTCATTTGGAACCGTAGCTGGCGCGGTTTTAGGTTTGGGCCGCGATTTTGCTGTTGGCACCGCTCTTAATCTCTTGGGTATCGGCCTTTATAGATCTTTATCAAATGCCGGACGGGTATTACCCGTAGGCCGAGGATTGGCCGGAGGGGCTGGCGGTGCAGGGGGAGCAGGAGGTGAAGCGGTTGCTCAAACGGCCACGCGTGGTTTTTTCAGCACGCTTGGAACTGAACTTGCCACGGCCGGAAGCCTAATTGGAAAAGGTTGGAGCCATCTTATCCATCCCATTGCTTCGGGTGGAGGAGTAAGCGGAATGGCCTTGGGAGCCGGTGAGATCGGCGTTGGTTTCGCACGCGGCCTTCTTTCACCGCTTAACGTGGTTACCAATGGCGGTTTTTTCAGAGAAGTGGCTTCAGGCGCCAATATGATTGGCCGGGGCTTGAGGTCTTTTGTAACGCCGGCCGAATCGATGGGACAGGCGCTTCTTGCCGTTCCAAATATCGTAGGTGGCGTGGCGCGAATCGCGGCTTCACCTTTGACGGGATTCATACGCGGCCTGGCTGACGACGCCACATGGTCTGCCATTGGACAGTATCTTGGCTCCAAAATTCCTCTTACGGGAATAAAGGCCCCCGCCAATGTAGTCGGAGCAGGAGGCGGCACCTTCAGGATTAGTCTCAATCCAGTCACTCATTTTCAGCGGCTTTTTGAAAACGGGGTTTGGAATGGAGTCAAACATTTGGCCGGAGAATCTGTGGGCGGTGCGTTAAGCTGGCCCATGTTCCACGCCTGGATGCAGGGAATACACGCGGGTGCTTATGCGGTTGGCCTAGCGGACACAAACCCCTTTGAAGGAAAGTCACTGCTTTCCTTTTTAAAGGAATTAGGGGGAGTGGCGGCACAGGGTGCGATGCTTGCTCCTTTCATGGCGATTTTTGCTCCTCAGATTGGGGGAGAAGCAGCCGTTGCAGGTCTTGTTCGTAGTACCTCGGGTGGTCCGGCCACCCTGGCCGAAAATCTCTTCACCCAATTAGCTCGACGTGCCGGCGCTGCTACGGAAGGCAGATTCGGAGCCCGGGCTTTGGATGCCATGGGTCAATCCTGGCTGGGTAGGAATGTAACCAGCCACCTTGTGAACCCCCTTATTAATCCGATTCATTTTATGAGTTCGGCGATTATGGTGACTTCGGTTATTCCATTCTTGTCGGAAAATGTGGTGAAACCGGCGATGTTCGCACTACATGATTCCGGCTTCATTCAGTTGCCTTGGACCAACACCGACTTGGCCCTTTTCCGAACTGAAGGACTTCTTCAGAATCATCTGCAAGCCAATGACTTGATTGCGCTGGATCGTGACGGAGCCGAAGAGGCCAATCTCCACGTTCCTCAAGGCATGACCCGCGCGCAGTACGTTGCGCAATTACAGAATAATAGAACTGAGATTGAAAATACCGCGACCCGGTTGGGACGCAGTGAAGTCCAGCGTGTGGCCGGGATGTATGACAGCTTTAACGAAACGATTCAGAATCTCGCCTTCATTGGGTTTATGCCCCGCGCCGAATCTCCAAATATTATGTTGAGAGAGGGTTTTAACCGGATGCAGACGCCGGAATTCGCTGAGGCTTTTGGACGGGCGCACCCAGAAGCGGGGCATTTTGATATCAACAAACCGGATCACGTCCGCCTGGCATTGCCGGATGTTTTTCAGGGACAAGATATTTATATGCTGCGGCAATTCGCCGGCGAAGGCACACACACGCGCGGTGAATACGAAAGTTCCCAGGATTTTGCGGCCAGGGCCGTTGCTGCTGCTTCAGATCCTGCTCGCGGACTGACCGGCATGGTCATGGGTTCTGCTTTTAATCATTTGTCGGATGAAGACTTGACTCGGCTTCTTGAATTGCAGCGAACCGAAGGCATGACTTTGGCGGATGCCTATCGTCAACTCGGATTGGAAGGCCACTTACCCGCCGAACTCAGCAATGTTCATTATGGGAATGCGGCCAGCGAAGTAGCCGTTCGTCAATATGTCGGCCGCCTTGGAGTCGATGCAGGGACTCCCCAAGGAATTGCCCAGCTTGCTCATGCGGTGGGAGAAGGAGAAAGGCTTCAATCCACAGGCTTTCTCGCATCACTTGGGCGGTTAACGGGCCTGTGGGGAGGAGAGGGAACGGCGGTGAGTGAGAGCATTCGCCAAACCATTTTTGGAGCGGAAGGTTTTCACGATGCGATTCTAAATCATTGGCGAATGGAAGCAGCGCAACATACGGGCGGGCCGGAAGCGACAACGAAAGCAAGGGTTGATGCTTATGGGAATCTCATGGAAGGTCTCAACGGTGTTGCGACCACCACAGGCCCCGAGGGCCGCTACAAAGTTGAATGGAATGGCAAGACTGAAACATGGACCCAGGAAAAATTTGATTCCATGCGCCGGATTGCGGCGGAAAAATTTGCTTACGAAAGCGGCCGATTGAGGGCGGAAGATTTACGAGCTAACAGCGACCTCGCCCTTGGAATCACAGGGACAAAAGCAGACTTGCCGGAAAGCCATCTCGGTGCAGGTCAGGCCGTAACTCCAGAAATGCAGGGTCAAATCGATCGCCTTAAACAGCAGACAGCGGGTGCCCAAACGGATGTCGAACGAGATATGGCCTTTTTAGAGGGCCTCGGTCTTCTGCGGAGCACAACTAATAAAGGGGATCGCGAAGCTTTATTGGCATGGATGAATGGTCACATGAGTGAGCGTGGAGAAATCGCCCGAGAAGCTCGCGCTGCCGGCGAAAATGTTATGACTCATGAACAGTTTGCTGTAGAGCAACTTCGGCGGCAGAACATGGTTGAGGCAGAAATTCAAGGAGAACTTTCCAAACGGGAAGCTTCATTTCTTGATCAGATGTCAAATAGCTGCTCAAGCTGTTCTTTGGTTGCGCGAAGATGGAATACCGCGGCAGCGCAAGCTGAGTTAGGCCAATTGGCGGGACAGGCTGAGAGGCTTGGCCTGCAAATGGGAGAGGTAGCAGTCGATCGTGCGAATGGCGAGGTCCGACGCCTGAATGGTCAAGTGGTGACGGCTGAAATGCTTAATCCCAATAATTCCGCTTTGCGGCGATTGGCAACCAGGGACCTATTAATGGCCGATCCCACGACGCTTGGTCCTGAGATGCAGAGAGCGCGAGGGTTGATTGATGGTGTCCTTGCGAATCAACTTGCCGCTGTTCAAACGGCAGGCGGACTTAATGCCGCTCAATTAACCCAAGCACGGTCTTCATTGGTCGATGCCTTTATCCGTTCTGGCAACCGTTTGGAAGGGGTCGAGCGTGCGGCCTCCCGAATGAGTGAAAATTTACAACGACACGGTGAAATTATCGAAGCCGTAAGAGCCGAACGGGAATATCAAAGAAACTCAGACATTCGCACCGGAGCCGAGAAAATTTTGAATGATATTTTAAGCGACGTCTTAAACAACCGTGCTCCGCCTGTGTTAGGTGAAAGACCTGTTAGCCAGCTTGCCGCCTCTGTTCTCCGCGATGTCAATCAACTTCACCAAAGCCAAGAAACCGCACGGAATGAATACAAAGATTTTAAGGCAGAATCACAAGAGCGTATCGATGCCAATCAACGCATCCTAAATGAAGTCCCACCTGAACATTTAACTGAAATTGATAACGCCCTTGAGGTGGCTCGCCACTCCAGCGATTCAGCCCCGCTTCATGAAACAGTGGGCCGAGCGGCGCAAGAGCTTGCCGAGCGGCGCGGGCAAAATTGGGAAAACCTATCTGTTCACGAACAATCGGGAATTATTACGGATCTACTTCGCGCCGTGGGAACCCGATTTATGGGAAGTGAGAATGTCTTCGGCGCCCGTCAGATTGCTCAGATGATTTCCGAAATCCGCCAGTCTCTAGATACTACAGGCGCCAAACCCGGGGAATTCATCGCCGAGTCCTCCCATAATCTCTTAAAAGAATTTGCCGTCGACAGCAAAATGGGACAGGACGCTTTTGTCGAAATCTTTGGAGCAAAAAATGGATTCGAATTGATTGCTCCCTTCCACTTCGGCAGTGAATCCAATTTAAATTTTCAGCAACAGGTCCTCCAGCTTGTAAGTGCGATGCATTCGACAACCGGAAGGATGCCGAGCGCTGAGCACATCCAGCAACTTGAAAATTTCATCACACACAACGTGGGCGCTCCGGCCGGCGGTGGTAAGACGATTCTGGGCGAGCTGCAGATGATTCTCTCTGGATCCAGATTAATGGTGGTGGAGTCTTCGTCCACTGTCACGAAGATGACCGAAAAAAGTTTAAATCCCCAAAACGGCCGGGTTGAAACCAAAGACGGCTTTGCCGAATTCATGGAAGTTGCGCTGGGAGGCAAAGGCGAAGTGATCAATTTCAACCGGTTGATCGAAACACTTCATGAAGCGAAACAGAAAGGAAAAACCGGTGCAATTGAGGCTGCTGAAACAGCCATTATCGAGGCTCTTCGGAATAACAATGCGGTCAAGGTCGTTGATTTAAATACCTTAGGTCAGTTGGAAAATGCGTTCCTGGGTTCAAAGAACCGGGCGGAGATGAAACAAGCCTTTGAGGCGGTGGGCCGCACATTCGACGAAATGCACCGCGCGGCAAGCCCGGTGGGATTTATCATCGGCGGCGGCGAAATTTCCATTGCCCAAAGGGCCAAGGAATCAGGCATGTCGATTAAAGCGATTGAAAAAGGAACGGAAGTTTTAATGGAGTGGCTGAAGGATGGTTCTATCGAACGACTTTCCGATTATGTGGCATTTCAGATGGCAGAAAGGACCGGCAAGAAAGCCATTATCAATTTAAATGGGGTATGGGTTCCTACCAGCGCCCTCCGTAGAGAATTAATGAATGATGCATCCGTCAAGCAGGCTGCGGGCGATGCGGGAGCTCGCGGAGAGATTATTCGAGGAAGTGAATTTCAATCGATGCTTCAAGTGGTGGCAAAGGACTCCGCCAAAATTAGAGGCGAACTCAGTCTAGTGGATGGGGAGGCCTTCCGGCCTCGCAACCGTGATGGAGGAGTGGAAAAAGATCAGATTCCCTCAGATATGGCCCAACTCATTGCCTTCAACACACGGCTCAAAATAGAAGCGGGAAAAGAGGGTGTGGCCGGAAAAGATTTCATCGCGGATATGGGTAAAGTCAATGTGACGAACACCATTACGGCCACCACGATGATCGATCTCTTCCGGACCGGTGGAAGCGGCGCTTTTATCGGAGGGATGTCAGCCACGCTTTCTTCTGTCCAAACTTTCATGGAAATCCTGACTGGAAAGAAAGTCTTTCAGTCGGGGACACTGGGTAACGGAGAACGCGGTGATGCCGTGGTTGAGCTTCTTTCTTTGACCGGTACTGCAGGGGCTCGTACCAATCGCGGTACGAACGATGGAATAAGAGAAATTCAGATCGAGGTAGCGAGCGGAATTCACCGTAGTCCAGAAGCCATTGCTGACAGGATCATCGCAGAGTTGGAAGGGCAATCGGCTGGAAACAAGAAACCAATCTTGGTCGGCCTTGAAGCGGCAATGATTGAAAAAGTCTGGCTTGCCCTTGAAGCTAAATTAGGCACGGAACGAGCGGCAGGTCTCCTTGAAGGGGTTGTGGAAAAAGATGCCTCCGGACGCTTTCAGCCGCGGACCGATAAAGGTTTGAATGAACTTGTAGACGCCTTTGGTGAAGCTTCCAAGGGAAATCAATCGAGAATTATCCTTGCGGACCAGCAAGTTCTTACCGGAAAGAATTTTCAGGGCGAAGGTACGTTCCTTGGTTTTGACATGTCTATTAATCAAGCGCTGGGTCTTCAGAATTCCGGACGCATTATGCGGACGGTCGAAGGAGAGCCCGGGCTTCGCTGGGCGGGAAAGAGCGTTTTCGTCGTGGATCAAGGCGCGGTCCGTCAGACTGTAGAAACAGTTAAGAATCAAGGCTGGGAAATTTTGACGAATATGATGCGGGAGCGGGTCAATAAAGGTTACGAAGAAACCTATTATGTTCGGGAAATAAACGGCAAGCAGGAATTTTTGACCCGTACGCAATGGGAAAACCGGTCAGAAGCAGAAAGACAAACTTATACACAGCAAAGCATCCTGGACATCATGGGGAAGGTGGAGCGGGGCGGTGTAGAATCGCTAAGCGCTCAGGAGCTTTTTATCTTAAATACCAAACTCAACACCCTCTCGGAAAATAGTCAGACGGGCAAATCACTTCTCAATCAATTTCTGGAAGAGACCCTTCTTTATACAGCAATGAAAGAGGCTTACAACCTGGCCATGGAATCGTCTACGGGAGGCGCTGATTTTTCAACTTCTCTTGCGCGTCCCGGCGAAAGCGTCGCTGATTTAATTCGTGGTCGGGAATCCGAATCCAGGCGCAACACAGCCAACAATGCCGATGTCCAATTGGCGGAGCGAGCCCGTTCCGGGGATCAATACGCACAGCAACAATTAATAGAAACATCCCGCCGCGCGAAGAGCGAGTTAGAAGCGTTGAAGGAGGACCTGGAAGCAAAAGGCGCGAATCGGGAAATCATCGAAGTTTTGGAAGCGGCCATCAAACAGGCTTCGGACGTCAATCGCATCTCGAAAGGTGAGGAGTTTAGCAATGTCAATGCTTTCAAGGAAGAAAACGGTCAGATGCTTTATGCCGGGAACATGAGCACCGCTGAGGATTTGGTTTCTATTGCTAAAAAATTTGCCTTCGAAATCATGCCCGTAACAACCACTTCGGCACTACAAACCCAATCGGTCGCATTTGCCCGAAGCGTTCGCGTAGAAGCTTCACAAGCACCGGCGGTGATTAGAGAGGCCGCTGCAGGTAGAGGGGGGTTGGCAGAGAATATAGGCGGAAATGTTCATTGGGCACGGTCCACAAATAATCCCAATATCTTAAATCTGTACAACACGGCACAGGATTATCTCGGTACACAAAATCAGCCGACAAGCCAACCGATTCAAGGAACGATCGATTTGGCGACTCTCCCCGCCGAAGTCCGGGCCCAATTCGACCAGAATTTTGGAGGGCAGGCATCCGGTGCCCTTCAAGTCAACACAGATGGTTCATTTATCTTTCAGACGGATTTGGCGACCCACGCGCAAGCGGCCAATATTGACCATTCACTTCCAGGCTACAGCGAAGCTCAGGCGGCCCGCGAAAATCTGGCGAGCCTGGGTGTCTCGGCCCAAGAGATTCCTTTTGTTACCAATCATGCAGGTGAAATCGCGGGGATTTTGGGTGACAGCAATCTTTCGCCTGCCCAGCAAGTAAGCCGGATAGTGGATTTAGCCAATCAGGATGGACTGACTCTGAATGAATCAACAGTCGCTCGATGGGTCCTGACTAATGCAGTCGATCCTACGCAAGCCCAAGATCTTGAAAATTCAGCCCGCGCGCTGCGGAATTTCCAAATGGGCCTGGCTCAAACAACGGTGGCGGAAAATCTTGAGCAAGCCGCAGCGAGTTTTGGCCCCGCGATTAAGCAATTGATTCATGAGAATGTTGTTTCTCCCTTAGCCGGGGCATTGGCTGCCGCCGCAGAGCACGGCCCGCAATCCAAGAATTTTGAAAAGGCTTTTTCAGAGACTTTCACGCAGGTTGTCGACAGTCTGAAAAATATGGACCCTTCTCTGCCTCATGACCAACGGGCTGGCTTAATTATAGCCGGATTGAACGGTTTGCTTGAAGTGGCCAATCAGACGGGCGCTCATCTGAGCGCTAAACAACGGAACGAAATCTTGGAAGGTGCAAATACTTGGTGCTCGGTTTGCCTCGTACCGCGAAGAGGCGGCGCGCCCTCGCCCGTTGATGTTCAGTTTGCCCAAAACGCAGAGGCGGCGGGAATCAATGTTGAACGCTTAAATCTTACTTCTGAACAACGAGCCGCCGTTCGGCAGGCTGCACCCCATTTCACAATCGGTGCTGAGATCGGAAACGTGGATTCAGGGCTTCTGGGACTTGCCATCTCTCAAATTCAAGTCCCCGGACAACCAGTTTCAGGCTCCGCGCTTCGCGGAGCACTGGCTTTGGCTACTTTAGCAAGTTCAAGGACCGGTACAGAACAAAGACGGCAGGCACTGGAAAGCTTAGGCGTAAACGCCGGTGAAATTGACACTATTCTTGACAGCCCGACCCGCTCTGTAGAGCTCGAACGCCAAATTCAAAATCTTATCCTGGGCGGGCAGGCCTTCAATGAACAAGGCGCCGTTAATTTGTCCGCAATCAATGCAGCCGTGAGCCAACATACAGAAGTTCTTAGTCAGCGGTTAGAAAGACTCGAGACATCATTTAATCAAGCAGCGAAGGAAATCCCAACGAATGTGGAACGCGCTGAATTAACCGGGTCCATTCTCGCCCGCCTTGATCCCATTTTGAATCGCTTGAATCCGGATGAACTAAGGGCTGTTTATCAAGGTCTTTCGCAATCGGCTGCGAATCCCCAGATCCAAACTTCTTTGAACGCTCTGGCGGCTCTTGACACGGCTTTGCGTGAAGGCCGGATCAGCACAGAGGATCTACCGCTTGTCCGGAGTCTCGTTTCCGCCATTGACCAGCAGTGCGGCGGCGGATGCATTAGCCAGGCCATTGATCATGCTAAGCAGATCATGAAAGACCAGTCAACTACGGCGGGAGAGCTTTTAACAAGCGCCGAACAAGCCTTGAATCTTTCCAATCAAATGGGAATCGGGGTCAACGGACTTACGGATCGAGCCACGAGCCGCGAAGTTATCAATGCCCAACAACTTTCTGGAGAAGTCATGAGCGACCGGGCCAAGGAAGCAGAAACCCAGATTACGGGACTCGTCGATTCTATTGGAGAGAGCCTCGATAACTTAACCGATCTTCCTTCTGCGGAGCGTCGTAAGGCGCTGACCGAAATCCAAACCAATCTCCGAGATGCCCAAAAAGTGCTTCGCGACCGCGAGGCGCTTGAGGGTAAAACAGCGGCGAAAGCTCAAGCAGATCAACTTACAAAAATCAGTGGCCAGGTTGAGAAAATGGCGGTCACGATGGAATTGAACGAAAACCTGGAAAAAATTCAAACCCTCTCGGAGAAAATGAAAGGATACGCCAAAGAAGTGGCGAATCCGGAGCTCGGCGTAGAGCGAATGAATCAGGCCTATCAGGACGCTGAGCATACCAAAACGGAACTGGAGACCACCGTCCGGCAAGTGAGTATTCTGCAAGGAAAACTCGGCGAAGCTCCGGAGTTCGAGGCGGCGGTTAAGAATGCTCAAACCGCCCTCACTGAAGCCGTTAAAGATTTTCAGACGGCCCAAAAGTCTTACAAAGATCAACAGATCGAGCTTCTGGCTAGGCATACCGGGCAATACAAAAACAAAGTCGAAGAAATCCGTAAAAGATCATCCGAATTAAAAACCAATTTGGATGAATTGAATAATCTCCGTACTAATTTGAATAAAGAGCTTGAATCGACAACCGAACAGAAACGGGCCAGAGAACTCCAAGAATCATTGAATCAGGTCGAGCAGAAAATCAATCTTATGAAGGGCAAGCTGCTCGATACAGGAATTGCGGAACTAGACGCCATCCGAAACCTTCTCCTGGATGAGCAAAAAGAGCTTGCGCAGAAGCTGGCTCGTGCCGAGCAATCCGATCCCACTGAAATGACTCAGGAAGAAGCAGGCCAAGCGCAAGAGCAGGTCAGTCAAATGACAGCGCGGCTTGCGAATGTGCAGAGTGAGCTTGCAGAAAATCAGGACAATCTAGCGCGGAGGCGCAGTGACCGGGCCTGGTCCAATGAAATGTCAGCCCAGGGAATTCAAACCCAGATAGAACAAGCAGGTTTAGAGGCTGATAGAGGCAATCTGCAAAATCGTCTTAACCGCCTGAGTCAAGACCAACGGGCCGCTCAGTTGCAGGAGTTTGTATCTGATTTAGCTGCGGCCCAACAAAATTTAGCGGCGCTCGAATTGTTGGGCGAGACGGGGCACGAGACATCTCGCTCCGTTAATAATGCGCGGGAGTCAGTGATTCAGCTTCTAGGCCGTCAGGAAGAAACCCTTCACCAGAACCTCGCGCAGACGACGGATACTGCGGGTCAGATTCGGCTTAATCAGGCGATTTCCCAGAATCGTCAGGCAACGCTCGAGCTTCTCGGCCGTCAAGCCGAGGCGCTTCAGACCGAAGTCGATCAAGCAGCACCCACTGAAAATGTTAATGTCCCTCACAGGCAGCTCGATGCGGTCATGGAACAGCAAAGCGCGCTTCGCCGCACGGAAGATCATCACAAAAAACTATCCGACTCTATCGATCAATTGGCAAAAGTAGAAGGACCAGATCAAAAGCTTGTCGTGCCTTTGGACATTATCAATGTGCTGAGAGCCAATATTGAAACCCAAGGGGAGAGTCAAGCGCTCGCCATTAACCGGGTGATTGAGGACTTGGAAAAAAGTAATCTCGATGTGGGCCTTAAAAGAAAGATTATTGAATTAGCGTCGCAGTTCTGCGGCGACTGTCAATTGGATCTTCATCGGCAAATAGCGGATGCTTTGAAGGCATTAAAACAACAAGAAGCTGAAGAAAAAGCCGACGTCCTAAAGCGGGCTCTCGAAGAATTCGAAAAGAACGGCGCTAAAATTACTGAAATCACTCCCGATGAGCTACGCGATTTTCCGGAAACAAAGGCTACCATGGAGCAGCATGGTTTCGGTGACCTCTCCAAGCGAATTGAAGATTTAATGCATCCCGATGCTGTCGCTGAAGCGAAAGCTAAGCCCACTGCCGAGGCAGCACCCGAACGGCCCTACGCCAAGTACACGACGGCTGATTTGGTCAACATGGCCAAGAACCGCGGAAAAGGGTATGAGAAGGAAACCGAGGAGGCAAGAAAGGAACTCGCCCGTCGCGGTTTTCGCTTTGAGAATGGAGAACTTGTCATTCATCCGACTTTGGACTTGGGAGAAAACCCCCTCGTGGCCGCAAAGGAAAATAGAGCGGATGACCCAATAGGCAAGAACCTGGGAGGCGATCTTGAAGGCTATGAAGTTACGGGAGTCGTAGGTGCGAGAACCAAAGACGGAAAGATAAGAATCGTCGTTGAAAAGGATGGGAATGAAGTGAAATTGGAATACGATCCTCAAACGGGGAAACTCGTTTACGAGGAAGGCGCTCTCCCTAAAGAGGCCCCAGCGGTAAAAGCTCAGGCACCCCAAACTGAAGCCGGCAAAAAAGCGCTGTCTGTTTCCGAAATTCTTGAGCAAGCCCGAAAGGCAATCAAGGAAGGTAACCTCAAAGATTTGGACGATCTGATTAAGCAGGCGCCGACTCAAGGCCTCAAAGACTTGCTTAGGGAGCAGCGGCGAAAGCTTACGCGCGCTGAAGAATTGCGCAGCGAACTTAAGGGAGTTGAAGTCGTTGACTGGATGGACGGCACCTTTGAAGTGAAGCGGGATGGAAAGATTGTCGAAGGCGAGAAAGCGGCTGAACTTATCGAAAAGCAGGATGAGCTCAGACGCCTTACCAAGGCCGAGGCTAAACGAAAACAAGTCGCCGAAGCAAAGGCAGAATCGGAGGCCGACGCGAAGACTGAAGCCGAGAAGAGAGCCTTGGAACTTCTAGAAGCTCTTACAGACAAGAAAATCGATGCCACCGAAGCCAATCAACAGATGAGCGGAATTTCTGATTTGATGAAACAAGCTTTTGGGGAAAATTGGCAAGAAACCCTGCCGCAACCGTTGGCTATGACGTTGAGCCTTCTTCGTCAGAAAGTGGCAGCGCTGGGACGCTCATCCGCTGCCCGCGAACAAGCCGTAGCCCCCTCTGAGAGCCAGCAGACAAATCTTCCGGCCGCCGAAGCCGGCGCAGTTTCACTTCCTATATGGTTTAAAGCCGCTCTCAAACAGCTCGGGATGATTTCAGACCGTGTCCTGCAGAAACAGGCGGAAAAATTACTGGATGCCGTGGATAAAAAATTTAATGACAAACAAATTGATTTTGATACCAAGGAAACAATGTATCAGGAAGTCTATAAACTCCTGGAAAAAACCGCGGCCAAAGAAAAGGCATTGCAGAAACTTGAAGAGTTACAAGGGGACAAGTTTTCTCAAATCGGAGTTGACCGGAAGCCTTTGAGCATTGAGCAGGTCCGGTCCGGGATCGAGAATGGCACCATCATCCTCCGCGACGGTCAACTTACCTTTTCGGATGCCGCCCGGCGAGAAAATCTCCCAGATTCATGGTTCCATGGAACGACCGAAGCAGGACTTGAGGGCATGGCCCTCGGTACCGGCGCTCTCGAGAAAGGCAATCTGACTCGCGACTCCGGATACGCGAAAAGCTATGAAAAGAAGGGAGGAATCATCTTGGAATTCGATTTCTCCAAAGATCGGTTGGATTCTCTTGATTATTTCTATACGGCCGAGGCTTTCATGCCGAGCGTTATCTTAAAAGATGGAGCCAAACTTCCGCTCGAACGCCTGACCGCCGAAAAGAAAAGGGAAATCATTAGGCGGTTTAATAATCTGAATGAAAATGATTTGGCCAAATTGGCTGCGAACCTGGGATTTGAAAGTGTTCAAGCGATGAAAGACTTCGCCTCCGCCATGGATGCGGCCAAAGAGGGTACGTCCGAAGAACAAGCTAACATTATTGGCCGGGTGATGCAGCAATCGCCGGCAGAAAAGCAGGCGCTCAAGAATGAGCTCCGGAACGCGGCACGCCAAGCGAGAGCGCGAGGTGAAAAGGAGCTTGCCGACAAGCTCGATGAATTGAGCAGCCGGATTGAGTGCTCGAATTGTAACTTGGAGGATTCCGGGTTTGGAGCGAACGAAAGGGCGAAGCAGCAATTCGCCAATGAATTAAAGGAAGAAGTCGAAAAAGCGGTCGCGGCCAAGCCAAATGAATCACCGGCAAAACTCGCGCGTGATGTCGCCAAAAATATGGATTTGACCCCTGAAGCTAATCAAGACCTCGCCGGTCTTCCGGCAAAGCAAGTTATCGCTAACGGCGAAGTAATGCGTTCAAAAACTCTGGAAGCTCAAAAAGAAGTGGGCGCGAAAGAAAAAGCAGTCTTGAGGCAGGTTGCTAAGATTATCGATCAGACCGTTACTTCCCTCGCGAAAGGAGTGGAAAAAGCTATCATTGCCGAAGCCCCTCCTACCGCCGAAGTCAGAGAACCCGCCGGAAAACCAGAGAAACCGACGCCGATTTCGGAGGCTGAGGAGCTCCGTCCCCTGATTGAAGAGCTCGGATTAAATATGGCTTACGATGCATTGGAAGGCGGTGCGGCAGCCGAGCGCCTTTTTATCAAACACATTAATAAAGATTATACGGGCGAAGAAAGACAAATCGTCAAAGACGCTCTCGCGAAGGCTGAGCGCTTGGCGAGACAGCAGGGCAATGAGCATCTTGCTAACGAGCTCAAGAGATTTAACGGTCAACTTGAAGAGCCGACCCGCGCTGAGACGAAGGCGGCTCCTACCGAAAGAGTCCTCGAAGATGTTTTGAATCAAATTACAAATGCGGACGGGTCGAAACCCGCCGATGTCGAGGCCTTAAAAGAATTGCTGAAGAGGGCTTTCGTTGACAAAGAGGCTCCGCTTCATGGCGACGCGGAAGCTTTCACCCAGGTAATGGCCGCGCTCGGTAAAACCGAATTGGCGCCGGAAGTGAAGCGCGACATTTTCAATACGCTCGACGCCACGTGCGTATCGTGCATGGTGCAGCGCTTTAACCGGTTGTCCCGTCAAGTGCGTGAGGCGATGGGACAGCCCGAACAAATGCAGGCCGTAGGCGCGGCGGTGCAGGAATTTAACGGCGTGGTGGGTGACCTGCAAAGTATCGGGGCGGAGATTAATCATCTTAATGAAGAAGAAATTATGCAAATGCAAGTGGAGCGGAGAACGAATCAAAATAACGGCCTTTGGAATCAGCCGCTTGCGGATACGGGAATCGCTCTGGGGCAAACTTGGCTGGGACGGCTTGCAAGGAAGTCGCTCAAGGAAATGACGGACCGCGGCGAGCTGCGCAGCAAAGTACCTCAAACTTTGGAAACTTCAGAGCCGGGAACCCCTGCGGGTCAGTGGGCCGCGCCCAAGGAAGTCCAACAGAAGGTCGAGGACCAATTGAAAACTTCTTTACAGCCTTCGGCCCTTGCGAAGGCGCTGAAATGGCTGGAACGGACCATCATTTATATCACCGGTACCAACTGGGAAAATCGCGCTCACACGGCGGTTTCGGAAGGAAGCCGGGAAAGCGCCAAATTAAAAGAGGGCCGGGTGGATTTGCTGGCTGAAGAACTCTTCGGCGGCTCGAACCGCATCGCTGACACGGGCCGGATCTTCCATCAAATCCTGAATCCAGAAAATCGGAATCCTTTAACCACGGAGCAGGCCGTGGCCATTCCCTCTATTATTAGCGCGATTCTCGAACTCGCCCGGCGGGCAACGGACCCCTCGCTGACTCCCGCCGAGAGGAACCGTTTAATGGTTGAGGCCGCGCGCTGGCAATCCTTGAATGACAATGAAACGGCCCTCGGAACTCAGGTGCCGGCGAATTTCGAGGAATTCGCGGAACAAATCCGGCAGGTCGTGGGATTAGCGCGCTTAGTTAGCAATCAGCTGGGTGCCCAAGTGCAAGATGAAGTGTTCGACAGTGTACTCAATCAGCTCGGGCAAATTCTCGTTCCCCAGGCTGAACTCACAGCTCCGTCTGCTCAGCAATCTTTGGGCGAGGCCGTTGCCAAAGGTGAAGCCGTACCGGGAATGGCTTCAACAGAGAGAGGCCGTGGTGTTACTGAATCAGTCATGGACATTGTTGAACAAGCGCTTGAAGCAGTGAAACAAGGAAAAATGGCCCAGAAAAGTTTTGTTGATGAGATGAATGAGGAGCGCACACCCGCCGAGAAAGCTTCGATTCAAAAGGCCTTATATGAAGCGGCCCGCGCGGCGGAAAGAGAAAGCCGGATAGATTTGGCCCAGGCATTTGACGCTATGCTGGATCCCGTGCTTGGAATTCATTGCGACAGCTGTCAATTGGCAAGCCCGACTTTTTCGAATCCTCAGTCGGGTGAACGTCAAGATTTCAAAAAGCACATTCAGGATAAAGTGGAGAACTTCATCGCCAGAAACCCCTCCGAGAATCCCCAGGAGATTGCCCGACAAGTCCTCGAAAGCGAGAATTTGACTCCCGATACCAATCAAGAACTCGTTGGAAGCACCGCCGTTCAAAACGCTCAGGCAATGAAAGACGATATGGACATTCTTCAGAGACAAGCCACCGGAATGGAAGGTGAAGTTTACTCGGCGCTTGGGGAAGGGATCGAAAAAACGCGTAAAGCTCTCCTCAAAAGGGAATTGAATCGACAAGCAACTCATGCCGCCCACTCTCAAACCGATGCACGTCATCGATTCTATGCTGTCCTTCCTAATGGTGAGCGCCTCGAGCTACAGCAAATGCCCTTTGGCCGTGTCAACCACGATGCCGGCGAGTTTACCCTCGAGACTAGAGAGGACATGGATATTAGTCTCGCGAAGCAGATCATTGAGAAAGATCAAGAGGGTAAAGAAGAAGTTGTGTTTGATCGTACCGAAGCCGAACAAGCGTTAACGCAGCTACTCCCTAGAGGGAAGATTAGCGGTTCGAAAAAGACGTCTCCGACGTTGGATTCCCAAGAACGGCTTCATAGCGGGAAACAGGATACAGGGGAGTTGTTAAAAAGTAAATATAAAAATGTAAATAAATTAATACCTGTGAAAGACCGCAAGATCGTATCTAAAGCTTTGGCCGATGCAGAGGTGCCTGAGGATGCAAACGTGAGTATCCATGAAAGTCTTGATCAAGGGAATGTGGTCTACAAAATCACCGCGACGCTTCCGAACGGCGAAGTGCGGGCCTTTGAACTCGTAAACGGCGACGTCCGTTCCTACGGGAAAGCAGAGCAAAATCGTGAGATGAATTTCGATGAGATTCTGAATGCTTTGAAAAAGGTTGGCGGCATCCGGAAACTTTTCAAAGACCGGGCCGGCTATGACATTCAGCCCAACGAAGCCATTTCCGTGAAGCGCGTGAATCAGGCGGAAATCAATGGGCAATCCGTTGATATCTTTAATCTCATTGCGAAGGATAAAGATGGAAATGTTGTGGCCACGGTTCAAATTGCCATTCAACGAGGCGAGAACCCATCTGCAGTAACCCAATTTGCAGATGTGAATGAAATAATGGCGGAGAACGAATTCAGCTCGCAGGGAAATTTCACTTATACCGGCGACGGTCAAACAGTGGCCCGCGGACTCGGAATCGCGGCTTCAGCCGAGGAAGCGGCCCCAGCTCCTGTCGTTTCAGAACCGACGGCTCAAAAGTTCATGCCCATGAAGAAATTTTTTGAAATGCAGAAGAAAATTACCCAGCCCCGCGGCGATGCGTACGTTTTGGCCGGCAATACTTGGTATAAGGTAATCAAGGACAAAACCATTGAGCAGAATCTGGAAAGCACAGATCAAGGTTCCGTGATTGAAGCCCTATTGCCGGTTATGAAAATGGACGGCAAGAGTCAGCGTGTGGAATACATCAATTTCAATCAGGTGGAAAAGATTGAGACCGAGACGCCTAGTTCGATTGAAACAGCTCGTGCGGAAGATACTCCTCGGCTTGTGAGCGAAGGCCCCACAACTGTGCCATCAGCAGTACCCACTGCGAATGACGCGGTGGCCGCACTTCAGAACGCCGAGCAAGGAACATTGTCTCCACAAAATGTGATTCGTGCCGGTAGCACTCAAAGGGGTTCCTTCATTGTCGTGGCCGCACAAATCGGCGGAACCGATTATGAATATCAATACGAATTGAGTAAAGAAAAGGGAACAGGTGAGCCCATTGTGACCATTTCCATTTTAAACAAAGCCACTTCGATCCCTGTTTCCGTGAATCGCGAAACCGCTGCCGGCCCTCTGGTCCAAACGTTCCAAAGGGTCTGGGAAAAATATCAAACCGAGTCTGCGCCTGCCGAATCCCGGAAGGCCGGTACGAAAGAAGCGTCTGCCGAACAGGCCGTTTGGAGTGAATTTCAGAAACTGGCTAGGGAGTTGGCAAATTACGAAGGTCCTGTCAATTTAAGAGATGAGTTTGACAAAATTCTATTGCACTTGGCTATTATCGCAAAAAGGAACGGCGATACGAATTTGGAAGCGCTCTTAATTTCTTTTGCCAATGCCTCGCACTTATTAAAGGATGGTCAAGGCTTTTCGGTGGACAAGGAAGCACCGGCGATTCTTCGTAGTATCGCGGGGGGGATCAATCGCGTAATGACGCTTGCCTTGGCAAAAAAACTCAATCTTCAAATCGGAAACGTCAAACTGAGCAATGCCTCTTGGAAAGCTGTTTATCAAATGCTTTACGCTACCAACGAGATTTTTATAGCCGCCGAATTTCCGCCCATGATAAAAAGACAGATTCTTAATCGTATTGCTTCTGTAATTGCAAAGGGTTCATTTGGATTGGATGGAAAACCCAGCGTTCAAGCTAAGGACTTTAACAAAGTTCGTAATCTAATTCTCGAACTGATAATGAACTCGAAGGGTAAACAAGCACTTAGTCCTGCTCTCGTCGATAAGATCATCCCACTCCTCAATTCCTGCAGCTTGTGTTTTACCGTGCAGTGTGGGGTGGTTGAGAAAGTTTCTGATGGCTGGAAGGCAAAGCCGGAAATTTCACGCACCTCGAATCCACGGTTTTTAAGCGAATGGGACGCATTTTATCAACTGACTCAGGCCATCCTTAACTTAAAGCTCGATCCGCAAAGCTTGGCTAATCTCTTGAGGGGCGTCATTGATAAAGAAGGGATCTCGCTCTTGAAGGCAATTATTGCTTATTTAACCGAGCATCGTGAATTCGCCAAAGAATTTGCCCAGAAATACGGAATTCCGCGTGAAAAATTAGAAGCGATTCTCAATTCAGTCCAAAAGCCAATTAAACCTTCAGCGCCATCCGCTCCTCAACTCTCAGCCGAGCCGTCTCCTCTGACTAAACCGGAGGCCCTAATTAAGCAGGCTCTAAAAGCAGCGAGGCGTGGAAAGAAGGCGCAAGACGATTTCGTGAAAGAAGTCATGTCTCTGGGTTTGGATGCGGACGCAAAGACAGATGTCCGATTCGCGCTTTTAGAGGCCGCGCAAGATGCTGGGGCGTGGAAGAGTGCGCTTATGCACATGAGGGGGCTCATCCATTGTCAGAATTGTGAATTGGCGAGCAAGAACTTTGCAGGCAACGACAAAAAGACGAAAAAATTCAAGGAATTAATCCGGCGCCTTGTTCGCGAAGCGCTCCAAAATGCTGAGCCCGATCAAAATGAAGAAGAAATCGCTAAACAGGTATTGGAGGAAGAGGAATTGTCTTTTGAAGAGAATCAACATTTGCCGTCTGAGCGCATCGCAGAAAATGCCGGCGCCATGGCTAAGGAAGCCGGCGATCTCAAGAATGAAAAAACTGCCGGCAAGCGGGAAAAGAAAGTTTATGGGGCGATTGAGCAAGGCCTCAATGAGCTGGCCCAGCAAGCTGAAGAACAAATGGCGGAGCCTACTCTCAGTGAATTGAAAGTCTTTATGGATGCCAAATTAGAGCTAGAAAACTCGGTTCACAAGAGAACAGAACGTTTAGCGGCCATGACCCATGCAATCCAGGCCCTCGAAAAGCTGCCGCAAGAGAAAAAATCTCATTATCTGAATGAATTACTTCAAGTTTTCCGGCAGAAGCAACAAGATTGGCAAACAGCCGCCGGCAAGAGTAAAGCGCAGGCGGATGAGCGGGCCGATCTCTTTGGAGAGGTCATGGCCATGATTAACGCTAGCGAAAAAATTGAAATTGTTGCCTCAGAGAAGTTGGCCGGGATCTTGAACGAACTTAACGATACTTGCAGTTCTTGCACGCTCAATCTTGCCGGCCGCAAACGTAACACGGACGCCGCAAACCGCGTGTTGAGCCTGGCGACTCCGCCGCCTGCCGCAGGCCGGCGCATTGCTCCCAAGACCGACCGGGGCGTGGCTCAGATGCAGGTAGCGCCAGAAAAACTCAAACCAGCCATCGCCCGGCATGGTCACCTGCCTTTAGTGACTGATCCGGATTGGAATGACCTTGCGGAAAAGATTATCGATCGCGCACGTCAAGGCGGAATGAGTGGAGAGCAAACCTTTGACACGACTTATCAAGGTGACGAGGTCACGATGACCTTCTCCGCAGAAGAGGTCATGGAGCTTGCTAAGAAAATGGCCCCGTCCATTTTTAGAGCGAGGGAGAAAAAAGAGAAGGAAAAGAAAGAGGCCGACAAGAAATTGGATAAGGCAGCCATTGAGAAAGCAGCGCGGGCCAATCCGCTGCCGGCTGTCTTTTTCGTGAAAGGCCGGGATGGGAAGCCTATCGATAGCAAGAGTGGTCTCTCACTCTCAGATATAGAAGAATTAGATAAGCTCCTTGCAAAAGTGATGGGCAATGCCTCCCATGCCGGAGATCCGGGGCATTTCATAGAATTGGCAAAACAAGCCCGCGAGCGCGAAAAAGCGGGAGAGACAATGTCTAAAGGTGCCCTGCATTATTTCATCGGACAGATCGGCCTCACTCATCCGGATGCGCTCGGTGAACTTTCGTTCACCAATGAAAAACTGCTTCGGGCCATTAGGGCTATCTTGGTGGCGGCAAAGGTCCTTGTCGATATCCGTGGCCGCGCCGACGCCAAAATTTTTGGCAAGGCCCTTCAATGGATTGACCAATATGGAAACATCAACCTTCCAGAAGGAAAAAGCTTCCTAGATATTTTTAAATCCATGAATCAGAGAGATGAAAAACTAATCAATGAAATTAAGGCTGTGTTCAAGCAATTAGACGATACGTTAAAAAGCGACGAGGTCGGTCTTACTCAAGACGATTTTAATCGTGACAATCTTCTGCACGGCCTTAACAAAAAAGAGGAATCTTCACAGAAGCTTGATAGCACGGAGCCTGACGACACCCTCTTTGGCAATGTTAAGGCGAAGTTCGACGATCTGTGGACGAACGTTAAAAAGAGATTCGGAATTTCCCGTACGGCCAAGCAAATTCAAAAGCAAAGGAAAAAACTGGCGAAAAAGTTGATGCGTAAAGGCAAGAGCCGTGATGTTGCCGAAGAAGAGGCTTTCCGGCAACTGGCTAAGGAACACGGTTCGGCCATCCGCCAAACCATGGATGCCATCTTCCGGACGGAAGGTATTGGAATAACAGGGTTCCTGGAAAAAGCGGAGAGCAAAGAAGGCGCAAAAGCGGTAGGAGAGTGGATTAAAACCATTCCACCTGAAAAACTAGCTTTGGTACGCGGCATTCTGAAGAAACGAATGGCAGAATTGCGGCAGACGGTTTCGAACCGGAAAGATTTAGAACTGAAACCTCAAGAAAGAGACGAAGTTCTCACGCTTGTCAATCTAGGCTTTCTTTTGAGTCTGGGCACTCAGGAGGATTGTTTGGGATGCAGTTATTATGACGTTCAGCTCCTCGCCGGAGCGGCCCTCGGTGATTTTTCGACCATTGATTTTGGAACCGGTGAAGGAAAGACTAAAACTTCCGTGATTCCGCTGGTGATGAATTATCTCCGAAGCACCCGTAAGACCGCAGCCCTTCAGCTTGTGACTACGGATACTTTCGCTAAAGATAACCTCCGCGAAGTCCAGCCGATCTACGATGCTTTGGGAATTGAAACCGGGATCTTGGACAGCAATATGACGCCTGACCAGCAGGCAGATCTTTTACAGAAAGATGGAATCGTTTATTCCGGTGTTGCGACCTTCTTCTTCAAATATGAAGAGGATGAAGGAGATTTGCGTAAAGTTTTCTTTGATAAAGATACTAAGGAACAAAGGGAATTCAAGGTGAACGTTGACGAAGGGGACAGCATTTTAGTGGACCAAGCCGCCAATGACTACATTATTTCTAATCCGGCCGAAAAGAGAGATCCCAATGAAGAAGAAATTATTCGCTTTGCGGATACTTTCGCTTATCAGTTGGTTGTCCGCGAAATGGGATTGGAGCAGATGGAAGCGCTTCAGGATCCCACACGAACCAAACGGGAACAGGGCCTCCGGCGCTACCAAGCTTTTATTGCAGACATGAAACATGGATATGCCGGTGCGGTGGGACAAACCTACGAAAAATTTGAGCAGGCCTTTTACCGGCTCGTGGCCAGCGGGAAAATTCCATTCAAAGAAGTGTTGAACAAGGCAGATCTCAAGAAAATGCTGAATCGTGCACTCGAGAACTCACTTTACGCACACATTGTGCTTCGAACTGGTGAAGATTACGTCATTGATCAATCCACCGGTAAGATTCTCCTAACGGATAAAAATACCGGTGAACAGACGGAAAGAACATTGCAAAACGGAAGGCATGCGGCGGTGGAGGCCAAGCATGCGGAAGAAAGCCGTACGGCCGGCGGCTATGCCTACCGGCATCCGAAAGTGAAGATTTCGGCCGGGAAGTCTCTTACTTCAAACAAGCGCTCCACCTACGGCTTGATCGATACGCTTGTGGCCAAGATGAAAGATAAAAGGCTCTTTTCCGGCTTTTCAGGTTCGATGCGCGGGATCCAGCAGGAATTGGCCGAGCGCTACAATAAAAAAGACGTCATCATTGTGCCGCCCCGTGTCCCCAAGCTGCGCGACCACCATGACGATAAAGTTGTCAAAAATTGGAACCAGGCCTTCGATTTTCTCTTTAATCAAATTGTTGGAAACTTCAAAAATCGCGGAGGCGCGGGACAGCTTATCAATCTGGAAAGTAAAAGCGTGACGGACCGGGCCAAGAAATGGGTGATTGAGAAACGGAAAGAAATTCTGGCCAAACGGGGGACGACCGTCGAGGCCATTCGCCAGAAATGGGCCATGGATCCGGATTCGCTTGAGGATGAAGAATTTTTTGTCCTGGCGGTAGATCCCGCGAAAGTCCATTCCTATGACGGAACGGGAAATGAAGTGAAGGACAATCTCACCATCGAAAAATACACGGGTCAGCAAGGAGGGATCGTGTTTGCAACGGCTCTGGGAAGCCGGGGTAAGGACTTCAAACTGGAAAAGATGAAGGAGTTCTTCGAAGATCTAAAGGCCATGGGCCTTTCCGATGATGAGATTGCGCGTATGGAAGGGATTTGGCAGGCCATGACTAAGAAAATTGGCAGTGAGGACACCCGGGAAGAAGGAGACGCCGGCTTTCGAAATGGAGTTGGCCAAGGTAACGTCGAGACGGGCGAAGGCAATCACGCGCAATTCGAGGTTTCTGTTGCCTCGCGCATTCGCGACTCGGTCTCCGAAATGTTTAGCCCTCTCTTGCAGGCGAACGGCGATCCTCTTACCCGATTAGCCGTCCTTGAAATCAAGAATAAATTTCTGGCGCGTGCATTTGGTTTACAAGTCATTGCCCAGAAGGCGCTCAATGCAAGAATCGATCTTCAGATTGCCGGCCGCTCCGGCCGTCAAGCCGACATCGGCGCCTACATACCTTTTGTCGTGCTCTCCAACGAAATCACTGAGGCTGACGGCGATAAAAAACTGGGAGAAGGGAGTAAGCAGATTGAAGGCGGGCTGGAAGCTTGGAATGGGATGTCCAGCGAAAACCTTGAAAATAGCTGGGTCCATTCACGTGGAAGAGGGCCCGCGATCAAGAAAGCCGTCTTGCTTGTCGCATTCGGGTTGGGCGCAGTTTTCTTACCCCCGCTTGCGCTTGGCTTGGCTGGCATTGCCGTGCCGGCAGTGGTCAGCTTGAGCTTGGGCGCTTTGGCTGCGGGTTTGGCCGTCAGCGCCAATCTGCAGAAATTGAGTTTTAATCCGAAGACCTGGCTCAGCTTCCTCTTTAGCAATCTTCAAACTAAAAATCTAGCCCGGGCCGATTTTAGCCTCACGAATCTGAGCTTCAATCCACTCACTTGGTTATCGTTCCTCTCGACAAACCGCGACATCTTAATATTAATGGGTCTCGCCTCCGCCTCTATCGCTTTGCCTATTCTTGCGGGACTCTCACCCTTTTTAGTGCCTTTTGCCGCGCTCGGCTTGACCCTGCTTTCTTTTAAAACCAGACATTGGTTGAAGGATTCCTGGATGGCCAAGATTGCTCCTTTGAACTGGATTTACCGGACTTTCTTGTCCCGTCCCGGCGAGCGCGCGCTTTTGCGGTACAAGAAACTGTCTGAAAAGAAGGAGGCTTTGACCCGGGATGAGGAAGCGGAAATCCTTAACATTGTCCGGTTGAGTCAATATGGGACCGAATTAAGCGGCCGCCGTCACCGGGAGCGGAAACTTCCCTTTGACGATTTCTTCCGCTTCAAATTGATGGCGCTTCAGAAAAGAGGCTTCGAAATAGCCGACGCCTTCTCTAAAAATCCCGAAGCCAAACGCAAAATGAGCGAGGAACTTGTTCAATCCACTTTGAACCAAATTTTGGAGGATTACAAAAAGGAAATCGCGCAATTCGAGAAACAGGCAATCCAACTGCTTCGAGATGAAGATCCTTCGAGCCATAAAAATTTCCGCGCCGGCGGCCAGAAAAGTGAAGATGAAATGGATCAAAAGGATGCCTCTCTTGCCGCTAAGCGCGTCGCGCTTGAGGGGGCTCATCCGCTTTCCAAATTGCGCGACCGCTTGAAAGCCCTGCCGATTAAACTGGAAGGGGATTGGGTGCCCAATCAGCTTCCTCTTCCTGTGGGCAAAGGAAGGCCGGACAAGCTTGCTGAAAATATCAAGAAACTCCACGAGCAACTTGTCGCCCAAAGGAAAATGGTCGAGACGGTTTTCAAGAATCAGCTCAAGACCTTCATGGATGAAAACAAAGTCTCCGAGGCCGTCTCGGTGGAATTCTTAAAGCGGGGTCAAAAGGACCTCAATTCCCGGTTTGTAGATTATGAGCAGGAACTTTCGAATCAACATTACGGCAACTTTGGCAGATACATAGGTCCCGTTATCCGCGTTTTAAGAAGGCTTCCGCTCATCGGCCGCTTAGTCAATTGGGTCATGAAGACCAAATTAGGCGCCTCAATAGGCAACTACTCCAGTGAGCTCGGGCATGAGTTTGACGACATTCAGGCCAATTACATCAAACGCTTGGCCCGTTCCCTTATCGATAAAGCGGAATACGAAGGAGGCCTGGCTCGAAACGAGAAGATTATGGAAGAGCGTGGCGAGGAAGTGGACCAAATTGCCCGGATGGCGGCGATTGAGGCAGTTGAAGAGATGCGGCCGAGCGAAGAAGAGGTTCAGAAACAGGAATTAGAAGACGTTCGTTCCGCTCTGGAAGGCGAAAAGACAGGCGGGCGATTGAGCCGGATGATGAAAACTCTGAAAGGCTGGTTTAGTACAAAAGATGAAAACCGGCTGCGTACGGTCTGGCGCCGGTTCGATGGCAGGGCGCACGAAATTGAACCGAGCAAAATGCAATCCGTAAATTCTGAGACAGCGCACGCTTACCAGGGCCAGGCTAAACTGCCTGAGCCGAATGAAGAAAATCTGCCGACGCTTAACTTAACGGATGTTCTCGGAAAGAAAAAAGGCGATTTGGATGAGATGGAAAACAAAGCTGGCGCCAAAATTGAAAAAGACCTCACCGTGGATATGACGCCAACACCCGAAATCGGTGACAAAGAAGGAGTGCTCTCCATGATGCGCCGCCGCGCTTCTGTGAGTCCCAGTCCTGACAATCCAAATGAATATCAAGATGCGGAAGGAAATGCTCTTCGGGATGTCCGGGTTGCTTACAACTGCCAAAACGAGACAGATTCTTGCGAAGGCGAAACCATTTTGACTCTACCCAAGGCGGATGCCGATGCGGTTCTTGCCAATCCGTCTTTAGTCGAGCCGCTCCTACGCGGAAAAGTGGGATTTGCCAAGATCGGTGAGCATTATTACTTGGCCGGGAAAGACCGGGACGAGGAGAATTTTACCATCCACCGGATCGAGAATCCGACGCCCGGTTATTTAAAAGAGCTTGAGAAACTTCGCTTTGCCAAAGGAAAAGTCATTGTGACTCAACGCGGTGTGATTGAAGTGGGGGATGTGGCCCGCATCCAGTATGACCGGGAGTCCGATCGAATTGGCAAAGGCGTTATCCTTTATGAGGGCACGAAGCTGGGAGCCGAGGTAACGGTGGGCCAGAACGTGATCTTAAGCCGGGCGCAAATTCTTGGCCCGGCCAATATCCAAGCAAATTCCATTCTTCAAAATGTAAGTTCTCTTCCGGGTGGTGGTCATTTGGAAGTGGGACAACGGGCGCGTTTGGAGGGAGTGAGTGTCGCCCAAGCTCCTCTCGAGGTGGGTGACGGAGCGGAACTTCATGATTACCGGGGAGATGAAACCATTGAAAACGTGATTCCGGAAAATACCGTTAAACATGGAGTCATGAAACTTGACGGAAAAATGGATCGTGTGGAGACGGGCAAACCCGAAGTCTATTACGTATTTAGTGAGGGATTCGCCCGCTGGTGGGAGGGGTTCCTTGCAAAAAGACAAAGGTTTGCTCCTCCCGGTGAAAAGGGAAGACAAATTTATTCTCAAGTCCTCAATGCCAAGTTGGCTTTACTCGAAACTCCCGGGGCGGAGGAAATTGATTTTGAAGAGTTCGAAGAAAATAGCCGCGCGCTTCTTGCGGCCCGGTACGATTCAAAAACGTCAGAAGATCTCCAGCAGCTTTCGCAATTAGCTCAAGGTCCGATTGCCGAAGAGGAAAGAATCGCTCTTCTTATTTTGTATCACAAACTTCGGCGATCCTATCCGGAAGATTTGGCCGCCCAGCGTGCACTGCAAAAAATGGAAAAGACAATCATGCGCGGTTACCGGGCCTATCAGGCCAATCAAAGCACCGACGTCCCGCACGATGTCAGTCTTTATTCGGATATGGCCCTCATTGCAGCCGAAGCTCCAACCCCCGCAGATTTGAAGATGTCTAAAAAAATCTTGAAGGCATTGAGTCGGAAAAGGTTCTGGGGCTGGTTCGGCGATCCCTATCGAGTCGCTCGCGAACAGGGCAGTACTCTTCTTAAATTGACCAACGTGCATTCCATCGACGACCAAATCAAGACGATCCAGGAGAAAATTGACGAGTTGTCCAAGGTCAAAGCCGAATATCAGGGTCAGGTGAAAGAAGAGAAGGCGCAATATGAAACGCTCCTTCAGGACCTTGAGATGAAAAAGACAAACGGAGAAGGGGATTATCCGGCGCTTCTGCCGATTATGAACGCGTTGACCCATGCCACGCTTGCCCAGAAAACCTGGGGAAATTGGTTTGCGCAGCGGACGGGCGGGTTGCAACAAATAGGCATTTTCGTGTCTATTGGTTTGATTGTGGCGTCGACCTATTTCCTCTTGCCTTGGGCTTCCTTCCTTTTCTGGCCGGCTCTCTTTGGGATGATTGGAAGCATCTTCAAGGCTTTCAAATCCGCTGAATCCAAGGAGGATGGGGAGAAAGCAATCGATTGGAAGAAGGGAATCATTCTTATGAATGTAGCCTCCGCGATTGTGTCCATGGTAACAGCCGTTTCCCTGTTTGTCTTTCCGTTGCCCATTGTTCAGACTTCTTTGGTCGCGATGATTCTCATCCAAGCGTGGGCAAGAACGCTTGCTTCTCCTCAAACTTATAAGGCCAGTTCCCAAGAAGTGGCCCATAAGCCGGGAAAATTTTGGAAATATATCCCCTGGGTTTTGGCCAATATGCCCAGCCCGGCTGGATCGCTATTCAATGAGAATCGGCTTAACGTCGAGAGCATCAAAGAATCCAACTTTTTATACCGGGTGTTTTCACTCTTCTTCTCTCCCGGGAAATCAAATCCCGACCGGCTTTATGAAATGACAATTGGCCGTTTAGGCGCTCAGCAAACTTTCTATCGGAGAGCGCTGGAATTGGCCTATGCCCGTTATAAAGAAATTGAAGCGAGTGACCGTCCGGATGCCGAAAAGGCCCAAGCGAGGAAGAAGTTTCTCGATCTGGCCCGGTTTGCCTTCGATAAGGCACATTTTATTTCGACGCATCTTTATAAGGAAGGGCGCGATACGCGCCTCCAGTTTGAAAAGCGCTTGGCGGATTTCGATTCCGGTTTAGCGGCCGCCTTCCTTACTTCGCAGCAAAAAGAAAGAAAGAAATTCCTCAAAGACTTCATTGTCGAAAGTTTGGATTCTTATACCTTCCCCTTGGGCGAGGAACGGGTCATTGAAATGATGGCGAGCAATCCGGATTGGTCTCGGAACGTCGAGCAAACCCAAAAATTGGATGCCATTAAGGAACAGATTATCAAAAAGCTCCGTTCTTCCAATCCAGCCGATGTGGAAGACGGCCTCAAAAAATTGGCCAAAGAAATTAACTCGGCCATTCCCGATAAAACGAAGCATATCCGGCCGGAGGATTTACTGGTTCCCTTGGATGAGGATCCGGATGCCTTTGTAGTGAATTATCGGGGAGAGAGATACAAATTGGGCTGGGAAGTAAGGATTGGAACGGTGGCTGAACTTTCCGAAATTCCTGTGGTCCGCAGACTCGTGGAAATTTCAGATGAATGGAAAGAAAAACTCGAAGAGGGACTTGAGAACGAGGGATTGATTCCAGGTAGCATGAACTATGAAGCCGAGCATAAAATTCGCCGGCCGAAGGCCTTTAAGGCGGCTTATAACGAGGCGAAGCGCAAATACCTGCTCCGGCGCGGCATGCCGGCCCCCGCGAATGCCATGACTTTCCTCATGGCTCCCGAAATGGAAAAAATATTGGCGGAACGCGGGTTCAAAGGCGTCGATCTCAGAGAATGGTCGGGTACCGCCACCTTGAGCTCTCATACTTTCTCTGAAGGTGAACTCTTTAAGGGTTCGGATATCGCTCTTTTAAGAGCCCAATATTTTGAACAATCCAATTACCACGAAATCTTGCACTTCGTTCATCCACATCAATATGAGCGCGGTCCGGAGCAAAATGTCATTGAAGAAATGAATAACTTCCTTGCGCAAACTACGGAAGGCGTATTTGATTATGACGCGGCCCAGCGTTTCAGCATCGATCACGTCATGGAAAACAAGTTCCCGCAGTACCTCCGCTCGGGTGAAGCCGACGCCCATGGAGATTTATTTCTGCCCCAGCAACTGCGCGAGTTCAAACAGAAAGCTCATGCGGCGTATCTGTCGGTGCTTGGTCTCCGGCACCTGTTAGAAGAAATGGTCAAAGAAATGAATCTGCCTCCTTCTGTTGCGATGGGGCTGGTTCAGCGCGTCTTATGGAACGCACGTTCCTTTGACGATTTAATCGCCATACAGCGATTCCTCAGAAACCCCAACGAATTAAGGCGACTGGTGGATAGCCTATTCAACGGGCCGGATGCGCCTCTCAAAATTGATACGGAAGGGGCCGTGCAAGGACTCGATCCCGCAGACGCTCAGCAATTCGTGGCTAAGCAAGTGGTCCAGCAAGCCGCTCAGGATTGGGCTGGCGGGAATCAGGAAAAAGCCAAGAAGCGTTTTGCCGGTTTGCGTGAAACAACTGAGCGGGCCCGCCAACGTCGGAAAGAATTGATTGAAAGACCCCTTGGATCTGCCCGGTACATCCTTCAGGAGAACCCAAAAAAGATGGCGGAAGAAAAAGATGAGAAAAAGAAAGAGAAACTGCAAAAGGAAATGAGGGAGGCTCAAGAAGAGTTGCAGAAACTTGCACCAGATTGGCATCAAATGCAGGATTCCGACGGGCACCTTGATCGGTCCGTCAATCAAATCATCGATGAGGCTGTCCTTCCCGACGGTTCGCCGCTCCCTGATGACGCCAAGGCGGCGCTGCGCGAAAGCTACGGCCGGGTGGATGTCCGGGGAGTTACAGATGTGGTCAATGAACTTTTAAGTGCTGCGGACGACGAAGGGCCGGAGGCCGGCCAGCGATTGCAGGAGATTTTTGGGTCGGGTCTTCGAGGGTTGAGTCAGGCAAAGGTGACCGAGCTTGCTCAACAACTGGCCGATCAGATCAGTCAAGAACCGCTTCTAGCGGGTGAGCGGTTGAAGAAAATTGTGGAGGGAACGCTACCGGGTCTCTCCGGAGATGACTATAATCGATGGAATCATTTTGTGCATGAACTCATGATGCAAATTCTGAAAAAAACCACTGACGGTGAAGGAATTGTATGGGTTAAGCAATTCATCCTCAATCTTCAGGAATTCTTAAATGTGGAACTCGGAACCAAAGGTTGGACTGAAGAAAGGCTCGAAGCAGCCCTTAAGGGAGGACTCTCAGGTCTTAGTGACGCCACCCGCAAACTTGCTTATCAATACCTTCAGCTTGAAGAGTTTGCGGCCCGCGCCTTCAACGCCCTGATGTGGGCTGCGCCTGATAATCCAGTGGTCATGCAGGACCTCGAAGCGAACCACATGGCCAAAGATGTTGAAATGAATGACCTTCTTGAGAATCCAAACCGGGTAAACCGAAAAGGTGACAAGTGGCTTGCAAAATTGAAATCCGTAAGCCTTAAAGATGAACTTGAACATGCCCAGCTCGGGCGAGAGTTCATGGTTCATCGCCCGGCTGGAAGTTCAGAAGTATGGGTGGCTACCGGAATGCGTTTCACCGGCACGGAAACGCTGGGTGAAGCGCAGATCCTGGCAGAACACAACCACCCGCCTAATCCGGATGGCAGTGTTCAAATGATCCCAAGCTTGGGAGACAAAAATAGAGACGGTCTCTGGCAAGCCGAACGATCGGTCATCATTCATAACGGCGGATCTACGGTTTTCTCTGAAATTGAAGATACGATGGCAAAAGTCGGAATTCGAATCAGCGAAGATGGCGGTTCTACCTGGAGACAACTTCCTCTGCATCCGGAAAAGGATTACCACAAATTGAATGACATCGTGGAATCCATGGTGAAGGAGGAGGGGAAAAGAGTTCTCATTCAGGTTGTGTTCCCCAAACCTAAGGATGGACGCCAAGTGCGTGCACAAATCGAAATCATTCCGTGGCGTGAACTTCTCAACGCTTGGGAAGAGGCCGAGTTCAATCCCAGCCAAAGAGCCGCTTTCGATGAGTTGATGGATCTCATGCTGCCATTCGTGACAAGTCATGACGTGAGCAGTGATGATCTTGATGCCCTCAAGGCGTTGTCTCCAGAACTCGCTGTGGCACCGCCGGCTCCCACTGCGCGACGGGCTGAGGTACGTAAAGCGCCGGGTGCAGTGATGCCGGTGACGGAGGAAATGAAACAAATTCAGGATAAACTCAAGGGAATCATCCCGGCGGCGTGGATTCCGATTGTAGCGTCCACCCTTGCGCAAGTGGTGGGCAAACGTCAAACCAAAGAAGAAAGTTGGCAGGCATTCCTGGCAGGCGTCGAGAAACTGGGTTTAATGAAAGGATATGACCTCACCGATGCAGTGCAGAAGATTAAAGTTGTCTCAGGCAACGACCCTAGAATGTCTGAACATCAAGCCGCTGCGGATATGGAAACCCGTCAAATCCTTATTGGTGTTGAAAAAACGGATGTGGGTAACCAGATTCGCCAACAAATGGAACAGGGCATTCCCTTGCGAAAAGAAGATGCTCTCGAATTCGCGAAACGAATGGAAGCGATGGCGTTCACCTTAATCCACGAGAACGAACATTTAGATGACCGCGAATACCAAAAGACGCATGACCGACTCGCGGCGGAACTCAAGGCCACCGAAGCCGAACTCAAAGCTCGGCAGAAGTTCCTTGAGGATTGGAAACAAAACCCCATTGCTCATCGAGAACACATTGAGAAATCGCTCGATTATATCGAAATCCTTACCTCCATGAGACGGCTTGCCGAGACGCGGCCTGCTTCGGAAGCGGAGGCCATGGCTTCGCAAATCGCCAAGGATGTTCTCACGGGTCTGGTGGATGCGCGTAAGGGATTGGAAGCAATGGCCAATCTGCGCTCTGAGGTCTTTGCCGTGGGAAGTTACGCAATGGCCGACTTTGCTGACAAAGGCATTAAAGTCTCCGAGGTCTCTCAATTGGCCGCTAAATTGGGTAAGATCCGAAACACCATTAGTCCCGCCAATACCGTGGTCATTATTTCCGGCCGGGATGAAATGGCGAGGGCTGAAGTGAGAGCCTTGAAGCTCTGGGAAAAAGGCTACAGCGTGGTCTTTTACGATGAACAGCCCAACCAAATGACGGATCGTGAAGCCGTCGCCAAATTAAGTAAACTCATGGCCGTGGTTGGCCGGCAGGGATTTTTTGACTGGATCCTGCGCGGCGTCAAACCCGAACTCGGACCGTTCTACAACGGTTTCTCCGCAGATTCCATTCTCCTCAATCCCGTTATGGGTATTCTCCTCGGCGCCATGCTCGAGCGTGCCGTCCGCGTTTCCGCGTAAAAAGCCATTGCAAAATCTCATTTCTGCGTGTATGCTTTAGTACGAAAGTAGGAAATGGTAATAGAATTGGAGGATACTTAGAAATGGTCACACGAGTCCGGGAAAAAGGGCAAGTCACTATCCCTTCGAATATCAGAGAATCACTTCACCTCTCCAAGGATTCGGTTTTATCAGTCATCCGAATAGGGGACGGCATCCTTCTCATTCCCCGGCCATCTGAGATTGACGCGGTCTCGTCAAAATTTTCTAGGGCCGCCCAAAAAAAAGGAATCACCTTAGAAGCCCTTCTCAAGGATTTAAAGAGAACTCGGCATCAGCCCTGAATGCCCGTCACTCCTCTTCGGTTCTTTTTTGATACGAGCGTCTACATTGCCGCGCTTCTTTCTACCCAAGGTGCGGCCGGAGAACTTTTACGATTGGCCGAAGCGGGGGCCTTGCAAATGGTTGTCTCGGAGCAGGTTATCGCGGAAGCAGATCGAGTTTTGGGGGCTAAATTTCCGGAACTTCTTCAGGAAAGCCGCAGGCTTTGGAAAAATCTTCGACCCGAGATTGCCCCTCTTCCTTCTGTCCTAGAAAGAGGCCCCTTCCTCCAAAAACTTGCTCGCGGAGATGCTTTTATTCTGGCTGCTGCCTACCGGTCCTCGGTGGCTGCTTTCATTACTTGGAATACGCGTGACTTTATGGCGCCCGGCATCTCTTCTCTCGTAGACTTTCCCATTCTGGTGCCTGCGGATGGATTAAAACTATTTCGAAAATGGATTGACCCGCTTTTAGGATAAAACATCAAATGCGGAGCGCCTTTTGGTTTTTGTGTTTTATCCTTTTCGCACCCCGTGCGTTCGCGGTTCAAGCGGAGGTGGAGGATTTAAGCGACCGGGCGTATGAAGACCGGGCGCTGAAATTGATTGATGAGTCCCGCCGTTCCATTGTCCTGAGCCTTTATCAATTCGACGCCGACCCAGCTAAACCCTGGCATCCGGCGACGAAATTTGCCGATGCCCTGATCCGGGCTCACGGCCGTGGCCTTTCACTTTATCTTCTCCTGAATCGCAATTACGATTTTCAATCCGCCGGGACGGAGTCCCTTTTCACGCGCAATGACACAGCTTATGCCTATCTTCGCAAGGCCGGAGTGCAAAATGTTTTCTTTGCCGATCCGGGAAGGCGGGTGCACGACAAGCTTTTGATCGTGGACGGCGAGTGGGTGCTCGAAGGAAGCCACAATTGGAGCTATTCGGCGATGCGGGTGAACCGGGAATCGTCGTCTCTTATCCACTCGCCCGAATACGCTTCGATCAAGGAAGCCCGCGTCCGGAGCCTGAAACGGTTGGCCGACGACCTTGCGCTCGAAGGAAAGCGGATCCGGCTCGCCAACGCCTTTCTGAAAGATTCCGCTTATTTCACCCGGATGGTCCACGACCGGGATTTCCGGGCGCTCGGGATTTATCTCTGGCTTCTCTATGAATCCGACAAACGCGCAAACCTCGAATTTGAAATGGACTTGGACGAGATACGAAAGTGGGTCCGGATGCCGGCAGATTGGGATTCCAACAAAGCACGCCGACAGCTCATCAAGGTCCTCAAGAAAAAATTGGCCGGGCGCTATCACCTCATTGACGTCCAAATTCCTTTCGGGTCGAATGCCCGAATCCGACTGCTTCCTGTCGAATCAGGGGAAAAGGGCTGGATCAATCTTCCGGCGGCCCTGTTTGAAACTAGCGTGATTCAGACTTTTTCCGAAGCGGCGCTCGCAACGTATCTCACCGGTCTTTATCTTTCAGAGACGAGCCCGATCCACCCTTGGTGGTCGGCCCCGCAGACAGGTTGGGCACATCTTTTCGGGATTTCTGAAGATGTGATTCAAGACGGGATTAAAGAATTGAGGCGCGCGAATCTTCTCGAGGTTATTTATTTTGGAATGGACCAAAAACCTTTCTACAAAGATCGGCCGGTGAGCCAATACCGGCTGAACAGAATGGCCGGCCTCTCGGAATCAGCAAAGCATTGGCAAGATCTGCGGAGTCATTCTCCGGATCTTTATCGCCAGGCGCGTCTTTATGCGCGTCAATTAGAAGACCCCCAAGATCCTATCCTCGCCTTAAGAATCGTAGAACTCTTAAAGAAATATCCCCCGCCTTGGGTGGAAGAGGCCATGGGGCGGGTGCGAAATCTGCGCACCGACAACCCACGGAAAAATTTTGATTACGTGGAAGGCATCCTTGAAGGTTTTGCCCTTGAGTGCCCCGTCCGCATCACTGCATAATTGTAAAAAGTATTCGCTTTTTAGCTTTTTTCATGTTATCCTTTTTTTCAGAAGGAGGAGACAAAAACATGTTAGCCAAGATTACCCGTGGAAACCAGGTAACGATTCCAAAGGAAATCGTTCAAAAGGCCCATTTGGACGAATCTTCCCCTTATGTCGAGGTTCATTACTCGAACGGTATGATTGTCCTCAAGCCGGTGACGGTTGAAGAGCGAATTTCCCCTGAACAGTTTGAGAAATTTCAGGCCTGGGCGCTTCAGTCTGAAAAAGGAGATGTCTGCTTCGATTCCTTGGAAGAAGGAGTACGCCATTTCAAAAAAAGAATAAAGAAAAGCTGATGCCACTCCGTTTTTCCTTTAAGTCGAATTTCCAGAAAGCGTTTGACAAACTCCCGCCCCAGAAACAGCAATTGGTCCTCAAGGCATTGGATGCACTCGCCTCTTATTTTCAAAGCACTCAAGCCCCCCATGGTTTGGGTGTTAGGAAGCTTTATACTCGAGGTCCCCATAAGACATTTGAAGCTCGCGTCAGTATCGATCTGCGTCTCGTGTGGGTTGAGACAAAGGAAGAGGCAATTTTTGCCCTCTTGGGTGACCACAACGAAGTCCAGCGATTCTTGAAGAATCTTTGACTGCCACCCTGCTTGCAAAGTTTTTGACATTGCCTCGGCTCTTCCTATAATCTCCCTATCTTGAATCACGGCCGGTTAGCTCAGTGGTAGAGCGAGGGACTGAAAATCCCTGCGTGGGGAGTTCGATTCTCTCACCGGCCACTTTCTCTTTTCGTTTAAAAAAATGAGACACGCACTCGGGGTCGATATCGGAGGAACAAAAATCTCCGTCACGCTCGGGGACTCCCGCGGAAAAATCCTTGCCAAAAAACTCCTTCCCACGCTTACCGGCAAAAAAGCACGGCAGGGAATCGATCAACTCGTTGGAGCCCTCCAACAGCTCAAGGCCTCCGCCACAGGGAAACGCATTTTGGGAATCGGTGTGGGAGTTCCGGGACCGATGGACCCGAATCGTGGAATGGTTCAACGCTCGCCTCACCTCGGCGGTTGGCAGGGCTTTGGTCTCAAGACCCATCTCGAAAAGAAACTCAAGCTTCCTGTTTTTATCACCAATGACGCCAATGCCGCCGCGGTAGGAGAGAAAGTTTTTGGTGCGGGCCGCAACGCTGATGATTTCATTTATCTCACCGTTAGCACAGGAATCGGCGGTGGGATTATTTTGGGCGGCAAACTTTTGCTGGGCGCTTCCTACGGAGCTGGGGAAGTCGGCCACACCCTTATTGTTCCCGAGGGCGAGCGCTGCGGTTGCGGCCGGCGCGGCTGCCTCGAGGCCTACGCCTCGGGCACGGCGATTGCCCAATTTGTCCGGCGGGAAATCCGGAAGGGGAGACGGACGCGGCTTTCGGGTTTGATTTCAGCGGAAAAAGTTTCAGATGCCGCGAGGAAGGGGGACCGTCTTTCTATTGAAGCCTTCCGCCTTGCAGGCTACTACCTGGGAATCGGCTTGGCGAATCTCATTAATATTATCAATCCGGAGATGCTGATCCTGGGCGGGAGTGTGATGAAATCGTCGTCGCTCCTTTGGCCTTCCATGATTCGCTCTGCCCGGACTCACGCTTGGCCTTCACTCTATGCCGCCTGCCGGATTACCCGGACCCAACTCGGCGACCAAGTGGGCGATTTCGGCGCCCTGGCGCTCGTCTTTGCGCGCTGGTATTGATCCGATATATAATTGCTCTGCCTTGCCGATAAACATCAAACGAATGCGTACGTTCTACCGGTCGGTCAAGCGGCGGTTGGCTCGGTGAAGGACTGGCCACATTTGGGTTGCGCCCGTAGCTCAGTTGGATAGAGTGACTGGCTTCGAACCAGTAGGTCGCAGGTTCGAGTCCTGCCGGGCGCACGATTTTATGGTTCGAAGCAGGATTCGAAAGGAGGCCTCATCACGCGACGTGTAGGAGCGTTGGCTTATGAGGCCGGGGGGCCGACCCGGAGTCCCGAAGGGACGAAGGGCGCCGAGTCCTGCCGGGCGCACGATTTTAAATGAGATTGATTATTGATTCTCGTAGGTTACAAATGACAGAGAGCAAAAGATATCAAGCCACGGGCTCTGAAGCGGAGCAGCAAGAAGGGGCCGAGTCGGGAGTCCTCAAAAATCTTCTTGGAATTAAAATTAAAGCGGAGTTAGATCAAATTGAGAATGTCGCACTTAAGCAAGCGGAGGACTTCTTCTTCAAGAAATTGGTATCAAGGGAGCGGCGCTTTACGGCTAGAGATCTCTACAATATGCATAAGATTTGGCTTGGGAATATTTACGCATGGGCCGGTACACCTCGCGATGTGGATTTGACTAAAGGGATAAAATTTGCACATGCAAAACATATCCCGGATTTAATGGAAAATTTTGAAAAGGAGAGCCTTGCGAAGAACACCCCCTGTATTTTTGATTCCAGAAAAAAAGTGATTAGCGCGCTTGCCGAAGTCCATACTGAACTCATCGTGATACACCCCTTCCGAGAAGGAAATGGAAGGCTAGCCCGTGTTCTTTCCACCCTGATGGCGCTTCAAGCGGGTTTGCCGCCTCTTGATTTTGCACCCATTGAAAAAGGAAAAGGGAGACAAAAATACTTTGAAGCTGTCAGGAAAGGTTGGGTGAAGAAAAATTACCGCTTAATGGAAGAAATCTTCGAAAAAATTATCGAGAAAACTCTTTCTCGATCTCAGGGGAAATAAAGATGAAAGTGGGCTGTTTTTCTTGGAGCGCCTTGATAAGAGTTGGAGAGAGTTTTCCAAGTTCGATGGCCGCGGAACTTGAAACATTGATAAAAAGAAGCTTTTCATAAAGAGCTTTATCTTTCAAATAAGGGTTAGCGTTAATCAGTGTTTCACTATTCATAGTGGAGAGAATTATATCACAAACTTCTTGAACTGCTGGAAACAGAACCTGAACCGAATCTTTGCTAGCTTCACGATTCTTTGTTTACTTTCTGGGTGTGCGCACGGCCGGAATGCGGGTCGCGAAGCACGCGTGGAACACGCACCGGGATTCTGGACGAACCGCGAAATCCAAAAAGGCCAGCAGTTGCATCAGCAGATCACCACGAGTTACCGGACGTACACCGAGCCGCGTCTGGTGGGCTACGTCACCCGCGTCGGCCGCACCCTGACTCGTCAGACGGACCGCAAAGACCTTCCTTATCTTTTTACGGTGCTCTATGACGAGCGCATTTACGCAACCTCTGCGCCCGGCGGATTTGTTTACATCACGACGGGATTCCTGAGCTTCCTCGGGAACGAAGCCGAACTCTCCGCAGTGCTTGCGCATGAAATTGCGGAGATTCAATTTCGCGACGCGCCTTCCAATTTTACACGCAAGGCGGTCCGCACCGTGGCGCAAGTGGGAGCGGTGGCTGCGCCTTTCTTCGGCGTTTTCGGGGTTCTGATTGCGGGCGGATTGGTGGCCGCGAACGCCCTCGCCGAGTCCAGCGCCCCGTCTCCTTATGACCGCGTGGTTCACGCGGACCGCAAGGCCCTGCGCTATTTGGTCGCCGCGCGGCAGGATCCGCAAGGTTATCTCGACCTCATGGGCCGGCTCGTCCGCTCCGACTCCTATTGGTCGCCTTACGTGTATGATTACTCCACCTCTCGGCCGCTGACCGTGGACCGGTACCAATCGCTGATGGATGAATTCAAAAAACTGCCACTGGAAGACAAGAGTTTCTCCGTCCACCGCGACCGCTATCTGGCGATGACGCAGGGTGTGCGCGAGATTTATCAATAGTCCCGTTTCGTTCAAGTCCCGCTAGCTCAGTTTCCGCCATAAAGCGTGACGGACCCGCCAAGTAGTTTGGCGGGGGCAGAGCAATGCGGTAATATAATTGTCATTTGTCATTCACGCGCCCCGCTAGCTCAGTTGGTAGAGCAAGCGACTCTTAATCGCTGGGTCGAAGGTTCGAATCCTTCGCGGGGCACAACCGCTTACGCGGCCGTGGCGGAACGGCAGACGCGCTGGGCTTAGGACCCAGTGCCGAAAGGCGTGGGAGTTCAAATCTCTCCGGCCGCATAAAATTTGACCGAAAATTTAAAGAACGCAGGAGGCAATTAAATGCGGCATGATTCACCCTTGCTTTGGGGTGTGTTTGCGCTGGTTATCGGCGTCATGCTGGCGCTGGATTTGGGCATCGTGAATCGGAAGGCCCATGTGATCCGGCTCCGCGAGGCCTTTTTGTGGAGCCTGGTGTGGACTTCGCTGGCACTTTCTTTTTGCGGGCTCGTCAATTTTTGGATGGGATCCCAGAAGGCGCTGGAGTTTTTGACCGGGTACCTGGTCGAAGAATCGCTCAGCATCGATAACCTCTTCGTCTTCCTTTTACTGTTTGCCTATTTTCGTGTTCCCAAACATTATGAGCACACGATTCTTTTTTGGGGAATTATCGGCGTCCTCTTCACCCGCGGAATTTTTATTACGATGGGCGTGGCACTCATCGAACGGTTTCACTGGGTGCTTTATATCTTTGGGGCGGTGCTCGTCTACACCGCCTTCAAACTGGCTCTTGAAAAAGACAAGGAAGTCCGCCCGGAAAAAAATATTTTCCTGAAGCTTTTCCGTAAGCTCATGCCGATTACACCGGATTATCACGGTAGCCGGTTTTTTGTCCGTCACGAAGGGAAGTGGTCGGCCACGCCGCTTTTCGTGGTGCTCTTGGTGGTCGAGTCCACGGACATCCTTTTCGCGGTGGATTCCGTCCCAGCCGTCCTAGGGATTACCCACGACCCTTTCATTGTCTATACGTCCAATGTCTTTGCCATCTTGGGCTTGCGTTCACTTTTCTTCCTTCTGTCGGGAATCATGGGGCTGTTTCATCAGCTCCACTACGGTCTGGCGTTCATTCTCGCCTTTATCGGGGTCAAGATGCTTTTAAGTGAGTATGTCCATATCCCCATCGGGATTGCCTTAGCCGTGATTGGCGCGACCCTGGCTTTCTCCATCGTCGCCTCCCTCATTTGGCCGAAAGTTAAGAAGGAATAGCGGCCCGTCGATTGACATCTCCCTTCTAAGCCCCTAAAATACGTCGCTTTCTTAACTTGCGAGCGCTATTCGTCGCGCGAGCGTAGCTCAGTGGTAGAGCATCGCCTTGCCAAGGCGAGGGTCGAGGGTTCAAATCCCTTCGCTCGCTGTAAAAACATGGCCAAAATAGATGAAAATCTCAATCAAAGATTCAGCACCCTGTGAGAAAGTTCTGACCGTCGCCGTTGCCCAGGACCTGATTCGCGAAGAGTACAATCAGTTTTTCGAGCACATCCAAAAGGATGCGCGTGTGCCCGGCTTTCGTCCGGGCAAGGCGCCGCTGGAAGTCTTGCAATCGCATTACCGCGACCAGGCGCGCGAAAAGGTGCAAGAGCGTTTGATTTCCCGTACCTTCCACGAGGCGGTGGAGGAAAAACAGATCGAATTTCTCGGCAGCCCCCGGATTCGTCAGGTTGAGTTTACCGATGAAAAGTTGACTTATGAGGCCTTAATCGAAGTTCGGCCCGCCATCAAAGTCGGCAAGTACAAGGGGCTTTGGGCGGAGCGAAAGGCTGTTGAAGTTAAACCGGAGGAAACCGAAGACGCACTCGGCCGGATCCGTGAATCGCTGGCCAAATTTTCGGCGGTGGAAGACCGGCCTGTGGCCCTGGGAGATTTTTTGGTGGCCGATTTTACTTGTTCAGTGGACGGTAAACAGGTGGAGAGCCGCAATGATGATTGGTTTGAATTGCGGGAGGAAGAATTTTTAAAAGGATTTTCACCGCAATTGGTCGGAATCAAGCCGGGAGAAGAGAGGGAAGTTCAAATTCAGTTTCCGGAAAAATTCAGCCGCAAAGAATGGGTCGGGAAGACCGGCGTCTTTAAATTGAAGGCCAAGGAGCTCAAAGAAAAGAAGCTTGCGCCGCTCGATGATGATTTGGCCAAAGAGACAGGAGAATTTGAGAAGCTAGAAGATTTGCGTACTCACCTTCGAAATCAGATCGAGTCAGAAAAAAACCGCCAGGCGGAAATCGAATTTGAAAATAAGCTTCTGGACAGTCTCTTAAAAGAAACACGCTTTGAGGTCCCCAAAGGGGTGGTCGAGCGCCGTCTTGTGGCGCTTCTGGAAAACGCCGCCCAATCCCTTTATAAGCAGCAGGTTCCCAAAGAAGTGATAGAAAAGGAATTGGTCTCCCTGTCCGAAAAGCTGCGTCCCGAAGCGGAAAAGCAAGTCCGGCTTTCTTTTCTGCTGGATGCCATCGCCAAAAAGGAAAAGCTTGAGCCCCAAGAGGCGGATTTTGAGGCCAAATTTAAAGAGCTCGGATCCCGCCACCGGCAGCCGTCCGAAACGGTCAAGAAATATTACGGTGAACATCCCGAGGCCAAAGAATCACTCGGGATGCAAATCTTAAACGAAAGGGTCATTCAGTTAATCAAAGACAATGCACAAAAATAATTTCCCTCAAGATAAGCAAGAGAAGAAGGAGGAATCAATGAGCTATCTAGTTCCCATGGTCATCGAGACCACCGGCCGCGGTGAGCGGGCCTATGACATTTATTCCCGGCTTCTCAAGGACCGGATTGTGTTTATTGGGACACCGATCGATGACACGGTGGCGAATTTAATCATTGCCCAGATTCTCTTTCTTCAGATGGAAGACGCCAATAAAGACATCAATATCTATGTCAATTCGCCGGGTGGATCCGTCACCGCGGGTTTGGCCATTTACGACACCATGCAATTTGTGAAGTGCGATGTGGCGACTTATTGCGTGGGTCAAGCAGCAAGCATGGGTGCACTGCTTCTGACAGCCGGTAAAAAAGGAAAGCGATTTTCTCTGCCGCATTCGCGGGTGATGATTCACCAGCCGTGGGGCGGTGCCCAAGGAACAGCGTCGGATATTTCAATTCACGCCAAGGAAATCCTGAAATTAAAAGACCAACTCAACCAGATTTTGTCCCAGCACACCGGACAGCCCCTCGAGCGGATCGAAAAAGACACCGACCGTGATTATTTTATGTCCGCCCAAGAAGCCCGGGACTACGGTTTGGTCGATCATGTCATCGCAAGCCGCGACGAAGCCCCGAAGTCTTAAAAGGCGTTGGTTGAGCGTTTAATGCCGCGCCGTTTGCCGCTTCTTTTAACGCCGGGTCCCACGCCGGTTCCGACCTCGATTCTCCGGGCCCTGGCTCGGCCGCTCTTTCACCACCGGACGTTGCGGTATCAAGAGCTATTTCGGGAAGTGAGCCAGGGACTGCAGCGTATCTTCAGAACCCAACATCCCGTTTATACGTTTACGGCGTCGGGCACCGGCGCCATGGAAGCTTCTTTGGTGAATTTTCATTCTCCGGGCGATACGATTTTGGTTGTCGACGGGGGAAAATTCGGAGAGCGCTTCTGGAAAATCGCGAAGGCCTACGGGCTGGACACGCAAATTCTAAAAGTGGAGTACGGCGACGCGGTTTCGCCGGATCAAATTGAAGAGGCCCTGGCAAAAAATCCGCGGATTAAATCGGTTTGTCTCCAGCTTTGCGAAACTTCCACCGGTGTCGTTTATGATTTAGCGGAAATCGGTCGGCGGCTCAAAGGCAAGCACCCGCTTTTTATTGTGGATGCCATCAGCGGGCTGGGCGCTGATCGGTTTGAAATGGACGAGTGGGGAGTGGACCTCACAATTTCCGGTTCTCAAAAAGGTTTGATGCTGCCGCCGGGGCTTGCGTTTTTGGCGGTCAGTCCCAAAGCGAAAGCGCGGATGAAAGAAGCCAAGCTGCCGCGGTTTTATTTTGATTTGGCTCTTTATGAAAAAGCCTTGGCCGATTGGGACACTCCTTTCACGCCGGCCATTTCGCTGGTGGTGGCGTTATTGGAAACACTTCGTACGATTGAGAAAGAAGGCGTAGAGAAGATGTGGAAGCGCTCAGAAAACTTGGCCCACTACACCCGAAACCGTTTAATTGAAATGGGATTTGAGCTCTTTGCCAAAAGGCCTTCCAACGGCCTCACGGCGTTCAAAGTGCCGGCGGGATTTGACGGTGAAAAAATCCTGGAAGAAATCCGTGAAAAACAAGGCATCACCATTGCGGGCGGGCAGGCGGAGATGAAAGGAAAAGTCATTCGGATTGCTCACATGGGTGCGATCCGGAAGGCCGACGTGGACCGGGGCCTTTTGGCCCTCAAAAAAGCTTTGAAGGGAACTCCTCGATGAAAATTCTAGTCGCCGACCGATTGGAAAAAGACGGGCTCGCGCTGCTTCAAAAAGAAAAAGGAGTCCGCGCGGACGTGAAGCTGGGTCTTTCGCCGGAAGAGTTAGTGAAAATTATCCCTGCCTACGACGCGGTGATTGTCCGCAGCAGCACCCGGATGACTAAAGAGATTATTGAAGCGGGAAAAAATTTGAAGGTCATTGGCCGGGCCGGAGTCGGGGTGGACAATGTCGATTTGGAGACCGCCACAAAGCACGGCGTCATTGTGATGAATACCCCGGAAGGCAATACGATCGCCACGGCCGAGCACACGATATCGATGATTATGGCCGTTGCGCGCAAAATTCCTCAAGCGCACGCTTCCCTCATATCGGGAAAATGGAAGCGCGAAGACTTTATGGGAATCGAGCTGCATGGCAAAACTTTGGGCGTGATTGGTCTCGGAAGAATCGGCCGCGAAGTTGCCCGCCGGGCCAGCCAGGGTTTTGGCATGAAAGTCATTGCCTACGACCCCTTCATTACGGAAGAAGTGGTGAAGTCTATCGGAATTGCTTTCGCTGAGTTTAAGAAGCTTATTAAGGAAGCGGACTTCATTACGGTCCATACCCCGCTGACGCCTGAAACAAAACATCTCTTGAACCGCGCCGCCTTTCAATTAATGAAGCCGGGCGTGCGTGTGATCAATTGTGCACGCGGAGGCATCATCGACGAAAAGGCGCTCCTGGAGGCGATACGTTCCGGAAAAGTCGCCGGTGCGGCGCTTGATGTCTTCGAAAAAGAACCCCCGAAAGGAAATCCACTTTTAAAACAGCCCGAAGTGGTGGCGACACCGCACTTGGGCGCGGCGACTCGCGAGGCGCAGGAGAACGTTTCGGTGGCCGTGGTCCGTCAGATCCTGGACGCTCTCCAGAACCGCGCGGTCCGCAACGCGGTCAATTACCCGCCGATTGATCCGGAGACTTATGCGCGGATCAAACCGTGGCTCACCCTGGCTGAAAAAATGGGGCTATTTCTGACCCAGCTTTTTCCCGGAAAATTGCGTGAAGTGACGATCCGTTACGGCGGCGAAGTGGCCCAGTACCCTTTGCAGGCCCTGACCATGGCGGTTTTGAAAGGACTCCTGACACCGATTTGCGGCAACAGTGTTAATTTTGTGAACGCGAGCCCCCTAGCCCGCGAACGGGGAATCACGGTCAATGAGACCAAGTCCGGCGAAGCGAAGGATTTTTCAAACTTTATAGAAGTAGAGACAGGAAAAAATCACGAAAAGAACCACATGATGGGAACGCTTTTCGGAAATAAGCTTCCGCGGATCGTGAATATTAATGAATTCTGGGGATTGGATATCGATCCGCACGGCTATGTTCTCGTGATTAAGAATGAAGACATGCCGGGTGTGGTTGGAAAATTTGGAACCATCTTGGGAAGAAACAAAGTTAACATTGCAGAAATGTCTCTGGCCCGAATCCCCAAAGGCAAAAAAATGCTCGCCATGACGACCATTAATACGGACCAAGAAGTGCCCCGGAAAGTGATGAAGGAGATTGAAGATTCGGGCGGGATCCTCAGCGCCGAACTCGTCAATTTAGGCAAATAATGAACCGGATCCTCATTGGCGCCCAGTGGGGCGATGAAGGAAAGGGAAAGATGATTGACCTCTTGGCGGAGGACTGCGAGATTGTGGTCCGCTTTCAGGGGGGCAACAATGCCGGGCACACGGTTTGGGTGGGTGACCGGAAGTTTGTTCTTCATTTAATTCCCTCCGGGATTCTGCATCCGAAAAAGGTATGCGTTATCGGCAACGGCGCGGTCATCGACCCTGAAGCGCTTTTCGAAGAAATTAAAATGCTGGCGAAAAACAGCGTTTCCGTCAAAGGCCGACTTTTTGTTTCCAATCAAGCTCACCTCATTTTTCCCTATCACCGGCGCTTGGATAGCCTCAAGGAAGACGAGGGACACCTGACGACAAAAATTGGCACCACTAAAAAGGGAATCGGGCCCTGTTATGCGGATAAAGCGGCACGGCTCGGAATCCGCGTCGCCGATATCCTGGATCCGGGTTATTTTCATGAAAGGCTCAAGAGTGTCCTCAATGAAAAAAACTTAATCCTTAGAAAAATCTACGGGGACCCCGGAGTTGCTTTCAAAAACGTTTATAACGAATATTGCCGTTTCGGCCGCGAGCTGCGTCCGTATGTCCGGGACACCTCGCTTTACCTCTACGAGGCTTCCAAAAAACGGAAACGGATTTTATTTGAAGGCGCCCAAGGCACTCTTCTTGACGTCGATCACGGGACTTATCCTTACGTGACGTCCTCCAATGCGTCGGTGGGTGGTGCCATTTCCGGAACCGGCGTGACCCCCACTTTAATTGACCGTGTCATCGGGGTCGTCAAGGCCTACACGACGCGCGTGGGTGAGGGCCCTTTTCCCACCCAGTTTCCGCCGCAATTAATGGAAAGGATCCAGAAGAAAGGCGAGGAATTCGGGTCCACGACCGGCCGTCCCCGCCGATGCGGGTGGTTTGATGCGGTCATTGCCCGCCACGCCGCCCGGATCAACGGCCTAGATGAACTCGCGGTGATGAAAATGGACGTCTTGAGCGGCGTGAAGCAAATTAAAATCGGCATCGCTTACCGGTATAAAGGAAAAACTTATAAAGATTATCCGGCCGAGACCCGTGTCCTTGAGGGCTGCTCGGTTGTTTATGAAGACTATCCCGGCTGGGAAGAAGACCTGACGCCGCTGCGCCGGTGGAAAGACCTGCCTGTCAATGCGCGCCGCTACCTGAAACGGCTCGAAGAACTCTGCGAGGCGCCGATCAAAACTCTTTCGGTTGGGTCCGAACGGGATGAAACGATTTTTCTATGAAGCCGGCCGGCATTCCCGCACACGTGGCTATCATCATGGACGGAAACGGGCGCTGGGCCAAAGAACGGAATTTCCCGCGGTTTCGGGGGCATCAAAAAGGCGCTGAGCGGATCCGCGAAGTCATCGAAGGCGCGATTGAAGCGGGCGTTAGCTATCTCACCCTCTACGCCTTTTCAAAGGAAAATTGGGTGCGGCCCAAGGAGGAAGTCGATTTTCTCATGCAGCTTCTTTCCGCCTACCTGGATCAGGAACTCCCTAAATTAAAGGAAAACCATATCCGGTTTAACGTCATCGGCTGCCGCGAAGATTTAAAACCCGAAGTTCAAAAAAAAATTGAGCGAAATATGGCTGAAACCCGCCAAAATAAGAAACTGGTACTGACCTTAGCCCTCAGTTATTCGGGCCGGATGGAAATTTTAGAAGCCTGCCGGAAGCTCGCTCAAGAGGTAAAAGCGGGAAAGTTGGATCCGCAGTCGATTAATGAAGAACAATTCCAAAAAGCCCTTTACACGTCCGATTTGCCAGACCCGGATCTTTTGATCCGCACGAGCGGCGAGCTGCGAATCAGCAATTTCCTTCTTTGGCAAATTTCTTATGCCGAGATTTACGTGACGGAAAAGCTTTGGCCTGATTTTTCCAAAGAAGAGTTTTTTAAAGCCCTCGAAGCGTTTCAGAAAAGAAACCGCCGGTTCGGACTGGTGGAATGCCCTCCCTCCTCATGATGGACGCCCAACTCTCCAAGCGCTTGGCCAGTTCAGCTGTCCTGGTGACGGTTTCTATTTACGCGATTTTTTATGCGCCGATTTGGTTTTTCTTTCTCGTCATTGAAGGATTTATCCTTTTGGGATTGAACGAATTTTTATCGCTGGCGGAAAAAAAAGGCATCGTCATCAACCGCGCCTTGGGGCTTTTTTTTGGCGCCCTTCTTCCTTTTTCTTATTATTTCCCCGCCGAAGCCTTGATCTTTGTGATTGCCTGCCTCACTCTTTTCATCTTTAATTTCCACCGCCGGCTGCGGGAGCAAGCGTTGGTGAATACGGCGGTGACTATCTTCGGCCTGGTTTACGTGGCCTGGTTCTTTTCCTTTTTGATTAAGCTGCGTTACCTCACAAACGGCTCAAAGTGGGTTTTTTACACCATCCTCATCGCAAAATTAGGGGATGCCGCAGCCTATTTTTTCGGCAAGGCCTTCGGACGCACGAAACTGATCGAGCATATCAGCCCCAAGAAATCAATCGAAGGCAGCGCGGCCGGTTTTTTGGTGACGGTTTTTGCTTCCGTGGCCTATAAAATTTTTCTGCCGCATGTGGAATTCGTGCATTTAATCGTCATGGGAGTAGCCGTGGCCTTACTGGCGGGGTTAGGCGATTTGGCGGAAAGCTTGATTAAGCGGGATGTAGGCGTTAAGGATTCGGGCACGTTGCCGGGCTTGGGAGGAATCCTGGATGTCTTGGACAGTCTTCTTTTGACGATTCCTTTTGTTTATTACTACGTGACCGCGTTTCCCGGGGTGCACTGATGAAGACGATCACGGTTATCGGCTCCACGGGCTCGATCGGTCAAAATGTACTCAATATCATCCGGGCCCATCCCAAGCAATTTCGCGCGGATGTGCTGGTGGCCCGCCGAAACGCTGAACTTCTTCTGAAGCAAGCCAAAGAGTTCAAGCCGCGGTTGGTTTGTCTTTTTGACGAAGACTCTTTGCGAAATCACGAAGCCGCTTTCCACAAACTTGGCTGCCGGGTCACGACCGGCGAGGAAGGTCTTTTTGAGGCCAGCACTTGGCCCGATGCGGACCAGGTGATTTTTTCATTGGTTGGAGCGATTGGACTTGCGCCTCTTTTTAAAGCCATTCAAGCCGGCAAGAACGTGGCCATTGCTAACAAGGAACCCTTGGTTATGGCGGGGGAGCTTTTGATGCAGGAAGCCGCCCGGCGAAACGTTCAAGTGCTCCCGATTGATAGCGAGCATTCGGGACTTTGGCAGTGTCTGGAGGGTAGAAAAAAAGAAAGCGTCCGGAAATTAGTTCTCACTTCCTCGGGCGGCCCCTTTCGGAAAAGAAAATCTTTCTCAGACGTTACCATTAAAGAAGCGCTCCGTCATCCGAAATGGCGGATGGGCCCGAAGATCACGATTGATTCCGCGACGTTAATGAATAAGGGATTGGAAGTGATTGAAGCCTCCAACCTTTTTGGTCTTGAGGTCAATCGGATCGAGGTGCTGATTCATCCGGAAGCGGTGGTTCATGCCCTGGTGGAATTTGTCGACGGCTCCCACTTGGCGCAGCTCGCTATCACGGACATGAGGATTCCCATCCAGTACGCCATGAGTTTCCCGGAGCGGCTTAATCATATTTATCCTTCTTTGGACTTGGTGAAAGTCCAGGCGCTTCATTTTGAAAAGCCTGATTTCCGCCGTTTCCCGTGTCTGGAATTCGGCTACGAGGCCAAGCGCCGCGGCGGGACTTTACCCGCGGTGGTGAACGGGGCCAACGAAGCCGCGGTGTCTTTATTTCTGGAGGGAAAAATTCAATTTTTGGGAATACCGCGTATGATTGAGCGCGTTATGAATTGTCACCGGGTGAAGGCATGCCCCCGTCTCGCCGATATTCTAGAAGCCGACCGCTGGTCGAGAGAAAAAGCCGTTCAATCCCTATGAATTTCCTTTTCGATCTGATTCCGACACTCATTGTCCTGGGCCTGCTCATTCTCATCCATGAGTTCGGCCACTTTCTCGCTTGCCGGCTCTCGAAGGTACGTGTGGAAAAATTTTCCATAGGGTTCGGGCCGGAGATTTTTCATATTCAAGGAAAAGAAACGCGTTATGCCATCAGCCTTTTCCCCCTGGGCGGATTTGTCAAGCCGGCAGGAGAATCGATTTCCGAGATTGAAGGAGAAATCCCCCAGCCGGGCGATTATTTAGCGGCCTCGGTTTGGAAACGGATTTTCATCGTCGTCGCCGGTGTTCTGATGAATTACCTCCTGAGCTTCGTTCTCTTCGTGACGATCTTTCTGATGGGACGACCCATGCCTTTGGCGCAAGTGGGAGGGTTTGTCGAAGGCTATCCGGCCGAATCAAGCGGCCTGGCCAAAGGGGACCGCGTGCTTTCTTTGAACGGAATGCCAGTGCATTCCTGGGAAGATATGATCGAGGCCTTGAGCCAAGTTTTATCGCCCGAGGCGGAATTAGGCATTGAGCGCGAAAATAAACTCACCGTGGTTCGGGTCCCTATTAAAGTGGAATCAGTCAAAGATGTGTTTGGTAAAACTCATCAAATCCCTCGCATCGGCATTTTGCCGGATCGAACGGCCTTTGAAATCGAGAGACTTTCATTTTTCCCCGCTGTCAAGGAAGCGGCCATTACCGAAGTTCACTTGGCAGCCATGACTTACAAAGCGCTTTTTTATTTGGCCGCAGGACGGCTTTCCCTGAAGACCATTTCAGGTCCCATTGGAATCATGACCATGACCGGAGCAGCCGCCAAAATGGGAATCGTTTATCTCCTGCATCTGATGGCAGTCCTGGGGATTTCACTGGCCGTCATTAATTTGATGCCGATTCCGGCGTTGGATGGCGGGCACCTGGTTTTTCTCCTGATTGAGGCCGTCCAGAGACGGCGTGTGAGCCTGGAATTTCAAGAACGGGCGACACAAGTCGGCTTTGGATTGTTAATGCTCCTTATGGTGTTTGTCATTTATAACGACCTCGTCAATCTGAATATCCTCTCCAAAATCAAATCAGCCCTGGGCCAATAATGCGCTGGACGGATACGCTCATTCCCACTCTGAGGGAGGCGCCGAAAGAGGCGGAAGCCACTTCGCACCGCTTGCTCTTGCGCGGAGGTTTTGTCCGGCAGCTCAGTTCAGGGGTTTATAGTTATCTTCCACTCGGGCTGCGGGTCCTGAACCGCATTTCACAAATCATCCGCGAAGAAATGTTCCGGGCGGGAGCCGACGAGGTGCTTTTGCCGGCGCTTCATCCGGCCGAACTGTGGCGGAAAAGCGGGCGCTATGACACCCTGGGAGGCGACAAGATTTCTTTTGCGAGTCGTTCAGGCCAGGAATATGTGCTTGGCCCCACTCATGAAGAAGTCATCACCGATTTAGTGGCCGGCGCAATCAAATCCTATCAGGACTTACCGCTCATTCTTTTTCAGATTCAGACCAAATTCCGTGATGAGCTTAGGCCCCGCTTTGGAATCATCCGCACCAAGGAATTCATCATGAAGGACGCTTACAGTTTTGACCGTGACGAAGCGGGGCTGGATGCCAATTACGAGAAAATGAGGTCGGCCTACGAAACTCTTTTTGGGCGGATGGGACTGCGTTACCGGGTGGTGGCGGCGGATCCGGGAATGATGGGGGGTAAAGTTTCTCAGGAATTCATGGTGGAATCAAAATACGGGGAAGACCGGGTCGTCCAGTGCGAAAAATGTTCGCGCCTCACGAGCCAGGACATTGCGGGTCGGGCTCGTCCCAAGACGCTCCCGCCTTCACCTGCCGGTGCGAAACCGGAAATATTTGAAACCCCGAATCTTAAGACCATCGAAGAAATCTCCGCTCATTTCAAAATTCCTAAAGAGAAAATGGTGAAGACACTCATTTATGTGGGGGACGATAAACCCTTAGCTGCTTTAGTGTCCGGGGAGAGCGATCTCAATGAAGGAAAACTCCGGCGTCTGGCCGAGGTGAAGGTGTTGCGAATGGCCACGGCCGATGAAATTCAGAAATGGACCGGAGCACCGGTAGGCTTTTCCGGGCCAGTCAACCTCAAAACTCTTCCGCTTTATATGGATTTCGATATCGAGGGATCGGGGGATCTGGTGACCGGTGCGAACCAAAAAGACCGGCATTTAAAAAATGTCAAAGCGGAGCGGGATTTTTCGCCGGCCAAAGTAGGCGACTTGCGCTATGTCCGGGAAGGAGATTTTTGTCCGGAATGCGGGGGGGCGCTCAAAATCATTACCACGATGGAAGTAGGACATATTTTTAAGTTAGGGACGCGCTATTCCGATTCGCTCGAGGCTCTCTTCATCGACGAAGCGGGCAAACGGAAGCCGGCCATTATGGGCTGTTACGGCATCGGGGTGAACCGCGTCATGGCGGCGATTGTTGAAGAGCATCATGATGAAAAAGGAATTTGCTGGCCCCGGGCTGTGGCTCCTTATGAAATTCACCTTATTACGGTTAACGAGTCGGATGGCAATTCGTGCAATGAGGCCAGAAAATTTTATGAGCTGCTTCTCAAAGAGAAATTCGAAGTCCTCTATGACAACCGAAATGAGCGGGCCGGGGTTAAATTCAATGATGCGGACCTCGTCGGAATTCCGGTCCAAGTCATCTTTGGAGAGAAGAACCTCAAACAGGGAAAAGTCGACGTGAAGCTTCGGAAAGAGGGAAAATCTGAGCTGGTGAATCTCACCGAAGCCCTGACTTACCTCAAACAGAATGCAAAGAGCTAGCCTAACCTATCGTCTAACAGGAATTGGGCTCGTGATGATTTTGATTGGCGCCATCGTTATCCTGCGTCATTTCAAACCTTCCGGCTCACTGGCCGCGGGCGACTTGGTCAAATCGAAAGGCCCGGTCCAGGCCGTCGTTAAAATCATCGAATTCAGTGATTTTCAGTGTCCCGCGTGCCGGGTCGCTCAACAAACCCTTTCTGAATTAACGAACCTTTATCCGGATAAGGTGAGAATCACTTTCCAGCATTTCCCCCTAGAAGGGCACCGGTGGTCTCCGTTGGCCCACCAAGCCGCGGAATGCGCGGCGGATCAAAAACATTTTTGGCTCTACCATGACCGTTTGTATGCCGAACAGGCCGCCTGGAGCGTTGCGGCGGAAAATCCGTTGGAAAGGTTTCTAAGGTACGCCAAGGACGCCGGCGTGGATTTGGACCGGTTTTCACGCTGTTTGGGGGACCGTCAAATCAATCAGCGTATCCGCCAAGAAAAGGCGACGGGGGTGGGCTTGGGTGTCCGCTCAACGCCGAGTTTTTTCGTGAACGGAAAAATGGTTGTCGGAAGCCAAATGCTCAAGCAGGAAGTCGAGAAAGTCTTACAATGAAGTCCTATTTATGGGTTGGGGCCCGGCTTTTTGCGGGATTTATTTTTGCCTTTGCCGGTTATTCTAAACTGCTTGAACCCCTGGCTAATTTTGAGGCCACGCTTTTGAAATATGGTGTTTATCCTCCTTCTTGGGTGCCGGCGATGGCGCAGGTCATTCCTTGGCTCGAGTGGCTCTTGGGGGCTTTATTAATTTTGGGTTACGCGCCTCGCTTAACGGCCGTCGGAACGGCCCTTTTGTCTTTAGGATTTATCATCACCTTGGGATCCAGCCCTCTTTTTTTAGAAGCCGGGGGAGCGGATTGCGGCTGTTTCGGGCAATCCGGATTTCACCTGAGCCTTCACCAAATTTTTGTCGTAGACCTTTTAGTTTTTCTCATCAGTCTGCGGCTCCTTTTTCAAAGGGAGTTTCCCTTTTCCTTGGATGGGATTTTATTGAAGCCGAACGGTTCCAAGGACGATAAAAAGAGCAGCCATAAAGGAGGTAAGTAAATGAAACCAACACGGATCATTTTATCTTTAGCATTCATGGGGATGGTTGCGTTTTTTCCTTGCCGGGCATCGGCAGACGCCGGGACTAAATTTGGCAGGGGTCTTACGAATACGGCTTTCGGCTGGTTTGAAATTATCAATGAGATTGGTAATGAATCGGACCGGCATGGTCCTTTTATCGGATTTCCTTCCGGGATTATCCGGGGGGCTGCGTTTGGCATCGCCCGGACCGCCGCAGGCGTTTTTGAATTAGTCACTTTTCCCTTACCGAACCATCCTCAGGATGACTACGGGCCGATTATTCTTCCGGAATCGGTTTTTGGCCGCCGTTAATCCGTTGAGAAAAGGCATCGCTCAATTTTTTATTGTAGGCTTAGCCTTGGTCTTCTCAGGCTGTGCGAGTGTCTCTAATTTTCAGCAAGTCGGAAAACGCAAGGACGTTCCGCTTGAGTACCATCAAAAAATAGGGCTTCATGTCCATGAGGAAGTGGAAAGAATCAGTTATTACGGTTCCGCCTCGAGCGATATTTCTGATATGATGCTTTTTCATTTACAGCAAATCCTTCCGTATAACACTCAAGCCGCTCTGCAAAGCATTTTCTCATCGGTGGAGATTTCAGAACCCGGACAGAAGATTGTTTTTAAGACCCCTGAATTAGCCGGCTATTTCGATATTCGGGTCTCAAATATCCGATACGATTACCCTGAGGCTGGCCGGCCTGTTTATCGGGCAGAGGTGCGGCTCAATGTCGAATTTAAAACAATATCTCACCAATTAATTTGGTCTCGTGTCTTGGAAGGAGTCGGCACTTCCTACTCGGACGCCAATTTTAGTATTACCGATTTTGGAAAGGGGGCCTCTTCCGCTCTGGAGGCCGCTTTTCAAGACGCCGTAGACGGTCTGGAAGACGCAGTTTTGGAATCGGCAGGGCTGCGGGAATACCTTCGGCTCTTAGCCGGCCAAACCCCCTCTCAAAGCTAGTTGGCCTTTAGGGTGGGCCACTTGGTCCACCGGATGAGCCACTCTTTATTTCTTTTACCAAATCAGGATTGTTTTCCCCGAGGCGGGAGAGTATTTTCCTGCTGTGATGAAAATAACCTCCTCAAAGCTCAATCATGACCCTCAGTCTTTTGAACACGTCTTGCAGGATTTTTTAGACATCAAGGCTCAAATGGGACAGAAAAATGCGGGGCCGATTAAAAAGTTGCTCTCCTACGAGCATTTACAGGCGTTTGATATCAGCGCGTTGGAAGGTTTTAGCGTTGACCGTCAGCTCATTCTCTTCCGTTCCGACGGTCCTAAGTCCTTTAGACAACTCATCTTTCTTAATCCTGTTAGCGGGGTCATTCAAGCCCACCCTCTTTTCTAACTGATTGTAGGTACAACTGTTAAAAACCTGATAAAAGGTTATAGTCATATCTTCGTAACCCTTTGGAGTTTAAGGGGTTGTGAGTTGACAATTCCTTATTCATAAGCTAAATTTTTAATAAGTTTTAAATATGACTGACGATACTATTGGACACACCTTCACATGAGCCAAGAACTGGACAGCAGCGTACAAGTTAAAATCAGCCGGGTCATGCGCGCCAAGCCTTGGCAAGTCTTTCGCAGGATACTTCGCGTGCAGGAATTTCCCCAATACATGCCTAACGTCAAGGAATGCCAGATCCTTGAAAAGCAAAAGCACAAACTGAAGACACGTTGGTCGGTGGTGATTGACGGCCTTCCCATTACTTGGACTGAGGAAGAGACGGTGGATCGGGAGAACTTCAGGATTCTTTTTCGGGCGGTGGACGGGGATTTGGAAAAGTTTGACGGGAGCTGGATGGTCAGACGCCATCCGATGGGGACCGAGGTGGAAATAGAGGTTCAGGCCAAAATCGGAATTCCGGTGATCGAGCAGATGGTGGCGCCGTACCTGGAAGAAAAAATCGCCAAAAACTTCACCCTCATGCTGGATTCCATTAACAATAAAATTGTCTCTGAGCGTTACCTCAGTTTCAAGCGGGGAAAGTCACAGGCGATTGGCGGTTTTGCCATTATCGGCCACCCGTATAATATGAATAATCTAATCCGTTATTTGAAGTACCTCAAACCGGAATTCCGTCCCCCTTCCCGTGAGTTTTTAAGTAAAATTTATGAGCTCGTTCCTCCTTATGTGATGTATGACATCGAGGGATTTCGCTCCAAGGCCGGAGCGGAAGCGCACGGTTTGGTGATTGTCAGCACCTTTGTTCCGGACATGCTGGCCGTTGACATTGACCGGGTGTTTAATAAGGTGGTGGAAGCCTGCCGTGTCGCCGAAATGCACCATATCGGGATCGCGGCGCTGGGAGGATTTACTTCCATCGCCGGAGAACGGTTTGGCAACGCGCTCAGGAATCTGACACAAATTCCTTTAACAACGGGGAATACGTTTACCGTTCATCTCGCCTTAGAGGGAGTCAGAAAAGCTTGCGGCCTCATGGGAATCAATCTGGCGGAGGCGAAGGTCTGCGTGATTGGGGGGACGGGGGATATCGGCGGAGCATGCGCCCGGATCATCGCCGAAGAAGTGAATCAAATTACCGTGACGGGACGAAATCCTGAAAAATTGGAAAGAGCGCTTCAAATGCTTCAGGGGATAAAAAACGGCTGTGAAATCAAAGGCACGTTGAACAATCAAAATGCGGTGAAAGAGGCAGACGTGGTGATTGCCGCCGCCAGCGTGACCAATTCCATCATTGATATCAATTCCTTTAAATCCGGCGCTGTGATTTGCGACCTGGCCTACCCCAAAAATATTTCTTACATCTCGTGCGACCGGAATGACATTTTAATTTTCTCGGGCGGATTAACGGAAATTCCCGGAGAAATTAATTTAGGATTTGAAATCGGGCTCCCGTCCCAGCGGACCCTTTACGGCTGTTTTGCCGAAGCCATTCTGCTTGATTGTGAAAAAAGGTATGAGAGCTTTTCTTATGGCACGGGTAACATCACACGGGAAAAAGTGGCCGAGGTGAAGAAAATGGCGAATCGCCATGGTTTTGAGTTGGCTCCCTTTTATTGGGGTGACCGGCGGTTGGACGAGGCCGCCATCCGCGCGATTCGGAAAAAGGCAGGCACCTAAGATTGCCGATTTTTCAATCCTCAGACTATTTCCTTAATCTCCACGCAATTCCGGTGGCGACGGTTGCGGCGCTCCTGACGGCCATCGGTGTTTTTATCCTCAAGCAAAATCCCCGGTCCTTGAATAACACGTCCTTTTTTGTCATTTGTTCCGTGACGAGCATCTGGCTTTTTGGCGCCAGCCTTGTCTATTGCACGCGTGATTTAGAATTGGCCGTGAAATGGTACCGGTCCGTCACCTTCCTGGGCGTTTCACTGATTGCGCCGAGCATTTATTTCTTTTCAGTGTCGTGGCTGGAGCCGACTTTCCGCAAAAAATGGCTGGTTGTCATCGGCTATGTACTCTCATTTGTTTTTTATGCCTCTGCTCACTTTACACCGTGGATGGTGACCGGCGGCCGGACTTATTTCTGGGGTCATTACCCAACGTATGGGCCTATGGCTTATCCTTTTCTTACCTTTTTTATTTTTTACTACCTGGCGTCGCTCGTAAATTTCCGGACCGGTTACAAGAAAGAAACCCGGGCCCTGAAGCGGGAGCAGATCCGGTTTATCTTCATGGCTTATTTAATCACATTCTTTGGGGCGCTCGATTTCGTCCCAAAACTTATGAATGTGGCCTTGTACCCTGTAGGCTACATCATGGTTTTCTTATGGCTGCCCATCGTCGCTTATTCGATTATCCGTTACCGCCTCATGGATATCGAGACGGTCATTCACAAGACCATCATGTGGACCATCACTTCTTTCCTGTTTGCCGTTCCGATTTTGTTCCTGGCTTATTTCGGCAGGGAATGGCTCCTCAATCTGAGCCCGGCGGCATTTACGGGGATGACCCTGGCCGTCATTGTGCTTTTTGGAATTTATTCACGTTTTATCCAACCCCGGATTGACCATCTTTTTCAAAGACGGCGGTGGGATCTCTTGCAGGTACTGGAGAAGTTTACCGACGAACTGGTTCATCTGCGAGAGCTTGAAGAGCTTACCCGTCACATCACCGAGAGCATGCGAAAAGTTTTTTATGTGGACGAGGTGTCGTTACTTTTAGCTAAAAAGGAAGGCGGAGCCCTGGAATGCATTCGAAGCCTTCCTCCGGGCCGGTCACTCCGCTTTGAGCCTAGCCACCCCTTTATCCAATGGCTGGAAGCAAATGACGTGGTCGTGCTCCAGGAATATGTGGACGCGGATCCCCAGTATCGCCCTTTCAAGGAAGCAGCCAGAAAATATTTCGATATGGTTCATGCGAGGATTTGTGTGCCCTTGGTCGTGAGCCGCCGGCTTGTGGGAATCATCAATATCGGCCAAAAGGCCAGCTTGAAGTCATTCGGCACCACCGAGATTAATTTTTTAATGGACCTGCGGAAAACGACCGCCATTGCCCTTTTGAATTCTTTACGTTCCATTGAAATGCAGGAAAATCTCCGCCGGTGGAATATCGAGTTGGAAAAAAAGGTAGTGGAGCGTACCCAGGAGCTCAACGAAACTCAGGCGCAGCTGATTCAAGCCGAAAAATTGGCCTCCATCGGCACCCTGGCTGGAGGCATTGCTCACGAAATTAACAATCCACTCACCGCGGTCTTGACCAATGTCCAGATGCTCAGGATGGGTTATCAGGGCGAGGATGCGGAATCGCTGGCTTTGATTGAGGAAGGTGCCAAGCGATGCCGCGCGATTATTTCGAAATTGATGCGATACGCCCGGAAATCAGACGAAATAGAGACCACGGAAAAAGTGGATTTGAATAAGATCATTTCCTCCGTCTGTGATTTTTTGGGCTATCAACTTAAACAGGAAGACATTGAGCTTGAATTATCATTGGCCGAAATCAGTTTAATTGAAGCAGTGGCCAACGAACTGCAACAGGTATTTACCAATCTCATCCTGAACGCAAAGGATGCGATTCAGGCGGCGGAGCGCAAAGGCCGGGTCGGAATTCGGACTTATCAGCGGGAAGGGCTGGTCTATGCGGAAGTCAGCGATAACGGCATCGGAATTAAAAAAGAAAACCTCGTTCGTGTTTTCGACCCCTTCTTTACCACCAAAGATGTGGGGGAGGGGACAGGGTTGGGGCTGACTGTCTCCTCGGGGATTGTCGAAAAATTCCGGGGCAAGATCTCCGTTTCATCGGAAATAGGTCACGGCACCACTTTTACGATTCAATTTCCTTGCACCAAAACTCCGCATGAACTATTTCGGAACGGTTAGTTTATTTAACGGGGCTCTCGCACTTTTAACGGGCCTCTATGTTTTATTCAAAAACAGACACAATTTACTCTACGTCAGTTTTGCCACCTTTGCCATCAACATTGCCTTCTGGGCGATTTTTTATTCCCTTTGGCAATCTCAAGACACAAAATCCTCGGCACTTTTCTCAATAAGGCTGGCCATGCTTGCTTGTTATTATATTCCCTTCACCTTTCTCTGGTTTGTCTCCCACCTGACAGAAACGGAAAGAGTGAGAAGACTGTTCCCGTTTTGCTGGATCGTGCCTGTCTTCTTTTCTCTGTTTGCATTCAGCGAACTGAACGTCAAGGATGTCGTGGCGCGTCTTTACTTTCGCTATTGGCCGGAACCGGGATTTTTAATGCATGTCTTTGTGCTGATTTTTTTTACTTTAGTGGTTTATTCGCTTTTTATGCTTTTTAAAAACTGGTTCCAATCTACCGGACTAAGAAGATGGCAGTTGAGGTGGATTACAATCACAATACTCTTGGCGTGGGGAGGCGGATCGACCAATTGGTTCTTGTGGTATAACATACCCATTGCGCCGCTTCCCAATTTTTTTGTGGGAATCTTTTTTATTCTCATTGCTTATGCGTTGATTCAGCGACAGTTGTTTGATGTAGATACGCTCGCCGATTACGTCCATGAGGCCAAACTGTCTGCGCTGGGCATCTTGGCGGCGAGCATGTTTCATGAAATCCGAAGCCCTCTGTTTGTCGCAAGGGGCTATGCCGAGTCGTTGCTCAACGAAATTCAAAAGGCCGTTCCTCTTGCAGGTGGTGCGCCTTTGGATTCTAAGTCCCGTGAAAAACTTGAGAAGGTACTGGTTCAGATCGACCGGGCCTCGACCTTCGCGCAGCGATTTCTAGATCTGTCAAAGCCATCGGGCGGTCATAAGGAATTTGAAGAGGTGTGGCTGAGTAAAATGGCGGAGAATGTGCTGGCATTAGTAGGTTATTCTTTAGAGAGAGATAAGATTTCAATCCAGAATCAAATTAATCCAGAAGCCCGTGTCTATGCGGACCGAATGGATTTAGAGGAAATCCTTTTCAATCTTGTCACGAATGCCTACCAGGCCATGAAGGCAGGAGGGCAGCTACGGATTGTTGACGAGAGGTTGAATGGTCATGTCAGAATCTTTGTTTCAGATACAGGCCTAGGGATACCCGCCAACCGGATTAAGCGTATTTTTGACCCCTTTGTTTCCCATGACAAGGAAAAGGGGACGGGCTTAGGGCTTTACATTGTCAAGAAACTGGTGGAGCGCAATCGAGGTTCCATTAAGGTCGTCAGCCAAATCGGGAAAGGAACGACCTTTCAGATTGATTTGCCTGCAGGTCAGGAAGCCCCTTTGAGAGGAATTAAGGGAGTGCTCCAATGAATTTATTTGCAGCCTCTAGTTTATTATGCGGGGCATCTTCTTTGATGCTAGTAGGTTTTTCTTTAATTTCTGGCAGGACGAATACTTACAAGTTGCTTACGTGGTTTAACGTATCGGTTGCCTTTTGGGGGTTCGGTTGTTTCGTCGCGGCTATCTCTGTCAATGAGAGGATGGCATTATTGGGTTGGAAAATTGCTCATATCGGAGGATTTTTTGTGGCCCCGATTTTTTATCACTTGGTTTCAGTTTTGTGTGGTATCCCGAGGAAAAAAGTCCAGTTTTTTGGATATCTACAGGGTAGTATTTTTAATATCCTGAATGTAGGCTCTAACCTTGTTATGAGGGAGACGAGATTTACATTTAACATTTTTTTTAACGAAGCGACTTTATTATATGCAATCGCGGTTTTTTTCTATCTTGCTTTAGTTGTCTTAAGTTACCTCGAACTTACCAGATTCTTGAAAATTGCTGGTAATCGGGGCAAGTCGCAAGCCAAGTATGTTATTTTTGGCTTTCTATTCGGTTTTGCAGGAGGATCGGCAACGTTATTGCCGGAATTTGGGATTGACATTATTTATCCGGCCGGGAATCTAGGAGTTTTTATCTACGTCACAATTGTCGCTTATGCAGTCTTGCGGCATAATATTATGGATGTTGAAGAAATGGTTGAAGCGGCTCAAAGAGACAAGCTGATGGTTATCGGTATGTTGTCGGCTAGCATCAATCACGAGATCCGCAATCCCCTTTTTGTCATTAAAGGATTTAACGAATCACTTTTGGCTAACCTGAGAAGCAATGCCTACAATAAGCTGACGGAGGAGGAGCGTCGTAGAAAAGTTGAAGAAATCTTAGAAAAAACAATCGGTCAGGTCAATCGAGCAGCTGAAATTTCACAACGGCTAACCGATTTTTCAAAGGTAACCAAGGTTTCAACGGAAGAGCAGATCGATCTGGAAAACGTGGTAAGCAACGTTCTTTCTTTTATAAAATATGGTCTCGAGATGGATGAAATCAAGGTGGAGAAAAGTATTGACCCACAAATATGTATTTTTGCCAATTGCAAGCAAATGGAACAAATCTTCCTAAATTTGATTATGAATGCCTGCCAAGCTATGCCAAAAGGGGGCCTGTTAAAACTTAATGGTCACCAAAGTAATGGTCGTGCTCGAATTGAGGTTTCAGACAGTGGGGAAGGGATCTCGTCCAATAAAATCAGTCATATCTTCGAGCCATTTTATACAACGAAAGAAAAGGGGACAGGTCTCGGGCTGTATGTGACCAAGCAACTGGTGGAGAAGAACCGAGGACGCATTTCTGTTGAAAGTTTTCCTCAGAAGGGAACAACTTTTATACTCGAATTTACCAAAGGGCGTTAACCCGACGACTCAAGCAGACATTGTAGCGATGAAAGGAAAGATTCTGGTTATTGACGATGAAGAACTCGTCATTAAGACAATCGAGAGGCTGCTCAGCAAAGAGGGGTACGACGTCATCTCAGTACGCAATGGACAAGAAGCCATCCGGAAAGTCGGAGAAATGGATTTTGATTTATTAATTACAGATATTCGCATGCCTGGCATGAATGGCATTGAGACGATTCGGCAAATCCGAAATCAATTAAAAATTAAAGGGAAGCCACAAATACCAGAGATCTGTATTACTGGGTTTGCAAACAATGAACTCAACCGTCAGGCCCGGGAACTGGGTGTTGTCGGCTATATTTACAAACCTTTCGACTTGGGGGATTTTCTGTTTTGCGTGAAGAAAAATCTTGCATAGTTGTTTGATGAATCTCCCTGTTCTCAGCCTAAATAAAGCTTTTCCGCCCAATTTTTTATTTGACCGGCAGCATGGAAGGAGGCCGTCAATCTATGTCGTCGAAGATCCTACTTATTGATGACGAAGAGCTGGTAGTTAAATCTGTTAATCGATTGCTTGCAAGGGAAGGATATGAAGTCATTAACTGTAAAAGCGGTGAGGAAGCGATCGAGAAAGTTCAACAAGTATCCGTTGATCTAATCGTTTGTGACATCCGAATGCCCAAGATGACAGGGATTGATACCATCAAGAAAATTCGTGAGCTAAGAAAGCTGACAAAGCAGAAAGCTATTCCTGAAATATTGATGACAGGCTATGCGGACGAAGCAGCCAATAAAGAAGCCGAAGCCCTGAAGGTAGCCGAGTATCTCTATAAACCTTTTGACCTTCGAGACTTTTTAGCCTGCGTGAAAAAGCATCTGGGTGGATAATGGAATACTTTGCCTATTCACAAAAAGCTTTTCTCTATAAGTATGTGGTCATGCTGAGCGACACCGACCAATTCAAACACATGAGTTTTGCTAATTATCTCAAGCTGATGTTCCTGGCCACTGATGCACTCTGCGTTTCTTGTTTTGATTCAAATTTTCTTTCAAATCACAGATTAAGATTAGTCAATTCAAGAATGCAGTTTAAGAAGCAAACCACATCTGGAGAGAATATTCTTATAAAAGTCAATTCTTCAGAACAAAATGGCTCTCATTTTTCTCTTTTGTACACCTTTGTTATAGAAGGGACGGGCGAGCTTGTAGGGTTAGGGAGACAGGCTTTTGAAATCGTGGATGGGGACAATCAGACCTTGACGCAACTTCCGGATAGTTTGAATAATCTCTTAACGCCCATCAGTGTTGATCGAGAACATCTGCTTTATAAATATTGAAAGGGAATAGCATGGAATCAACCCCTTCAAAAGTTTTCACATTTGATAAGTTGACGGTCTTTTTTAAACATACGGATTATCATGGCTTCGTCCATCCTTATAATTATTACGAATGGATGAGCTATACAAGGGAGGCGTATTTTCAAGAGCTGGTACCAAACTTTTTAGAGTTGTGCAACCGAAATATAAAAATGGTTACCGCAAGCGTCGAATTGGAACTACTGAATGATGCTGTTTTTGGGGATGGAATCCTTTGCAAAATATACAGTGAAAATGTAAAAAGATTGAGTTTTGATGTGGTCTTTGAATTCTGTCATAAAACTAAAGAAACTCAGCTAAGCAAGGGACGCCAACGTTTAACTTTCATAGACGCTGATATGGGGCGTCCCGCCCGTATTCCAGAAGAACTTAAAGCCGTAGTGCTCCAATACGAGAAAGAAGATCGAGAACCCCCGCCTTCTGGATAAATAGCTGTGTGGACGATACAGAACTCAAATGAAGTAAGAGTTGTCTTTTTATTGATTGTGTTAGTTTTAATCCTGGAGCGCACGTCAAATACCTTTCGAAGAAAAGTTACAACTAAGAAAACAAAGAAGGTATTCCAAAAAGAGCTTTTTTATACCTTACTCGTCCTCTATCTCATAACGGTTATGGTTAGTGGTATATCCTTCTTGCGAAATCAAACTGTTTCTATTTTGATCTCTGCTCTCGGGGTAGTTTCTTATTCTCTGGCAGTATTTCTCCGACGAACGGCTATTCGAACTTTGAATGATTATTGGAGTGTTTTTGTGGAAGTGAAGGAAGGACAACGCTACGTCAAGGAAGGAATATACAGGTACTTAAAACACCCTTATTACATTGCGGTCATTCTGGAGTTGTTTGGTTTTTCGTTGCTATGCAATTCAGGATGGGGCGTTGTTTTGACCTTTGGGGCTCAGCTACCGCTATTGCTTATTAGAAGTCACTACGAAAATCGAATTTTGAAAGTTTACGGGAAAAGAATGGGATTTCATCAATGAGCCCTTTTACTTTTTCTGCGTATACCACAGGTATTTTAACCTTCGGTATAGGTGTTTTTGTCTTGTTAAATAAGAGAAATGTCTCAGTCAGCAAAGCATTCTTTCGTTACTCTTCAGACATTTCGTTGTGGGCAATTCTGACCGCGACGCACAGTATTGCAACATCAAAAGACGTTTCAAATTTCTGTGCAAAAATTATGCATATTCCCGTGCCACTAATCCCCATTTTATTTTTTCATTTTGTTCTAATCTTTCTAAAACTGGAGCGAATAAAAAGTCTTCGCATTACGCTTCTGATTGGATATGTATTTGCATTCATGATCGGCATTACTGCAATCAGTACTAATCTGATTGTTGCAGGTGTCGAACCCAAGCTGGGCTATCGTTATTTCATGAACGGTGGTCCACTTTATTTTATCGTCATTGCATTTTTTGTCTTATATGCTTCTGCTGGCCTTACGATTCTTTTAAAGAAATGGCTAAGTAGTAAAGGCCTGGAGAAATTACAACTTCTGTATCTTTTTGTTGGATCATTAGTGGGGTACAGTTTCGGGGCTGGTAATTTCCTCCCTGTTTACAACATAACAGTATTTCCATATCCCTACGGTAGTTTTGGCATTACGTTGTACGTTTTTGTCATGGCTTTCGCGATTGCAAGGTATCGTTTTCTCGACATCGAAGTCATTATCAGGAAGACCCTTGTATTTGCGGGGCTTTTGGCATTTGTGTTTGGTATGTTTTCATTTGGCGCATTGGTTAGCCAAGAGTTACTTGTTAGATATTTCGGGTTGCGGTGGGAACTTGGCCTAGGAGTGAGTATTTTCCTAATCGGCTTAGGTTATGAGCCTATGCGTGCTTTTCTAATCAAAGTCACCGACAAACACCTTTTTCAAAAGAAATATGATTATCAAAAATTTCTTAAAGATGCGACCAAGGGAATGGCACAAATTGAAAGCCTCCACCATTTGCTGGGGCTGGTGACACATTTCATCACCATGAGGATGCGGGTAAGGGGGGCGGCCATTTTGACAAGAGATTTACAGGAAGAATCTTTCAGGCTGAGTCATCTGCGGGGCTATCCGGCCGAATTTGGCAAAGCGTTTTGCCTTTCAGCTCAAAATGACTTGATTCGCTATCTGAAGCAGGAAAAAGAGGGCGTGGACATCGCAAGGGTGAAGGAATACATCCAGGAAGGCGTGCAAAAAAAGCCCCAAAAAGGACAGGCCGCCTTCCGCTACAATTTATTGAAAATCAAACAGCAGATGGAAGAGCTTCGGGCCGCCTGCTGTATCCCGAGTTTTCTGGGAAAGGAACTCCGCAACATTCTCGTCCTCGGAGAGAAAAAATCCGGAAATTTCTACACAAGTGAAGATTTGAATGTCCTCTTTACCATTGCCCAGGAGTCGGCCATTGCGATTGAAAACGCCCGGCTCTATGACGAGGCGTTGCACCGGTCCCAGGAACTGCAGCGAATCAACGAGGAAGTCCAGCGGGCGAACCAGGAACTCCGGAACACTCAGGCGCAGCTGATTCACGAGCAGAAAATGGCCACCTTGGGCCGATTGGCGGCATCGGTCGGACACGAGGTGAATAACCCTCTAACCATTCTTTCCATGAACGTAAGCCGGGCCATTCTCCGCTATAAGAAAACACCGGAAATGAAAGTGGTCGAAATTTTGGATATTTTTCAAAAAATGGAACAAAACATAGGCCGCATTAAAGCGGTGGTCAATACGCTGACCGGTCTCTTAAAAAAATCGGAGAAGGGAAAATTTGAGCCGCTGTCATTAAAATTAATCCTTGAAGAAACGCTGCCGCTCGTTCAGTTCCAAACTTATCTGGAAAATACAATGGGTACGGAAGTAGAGTTCGACATCCCGTCCAATCTTCCGCTCATCAAAGGAGATTTGGAAAGGCTGCAGGAAGTTTTTTTGAATCTTTTCATCAACGCCTACCATGCGCTCGCCGGCCGGCGGAATCCTAAAATTGTGGTCAAGGCCCATCTGTTGGAAGAAGATTCCAGAATGGTGGGCATCGAATTTGTCGATAACGGCAACGGAATGCCGGAAGAGATTCAGAAGAAAATCTTTACCTACGGATTCACCACGAAAGGACCGGGCCGGGGATCGGGGATGGGGCTTTATATTTGTAAATACATCATTGAACTCCACGGTGGCGAAATCAAAGTCAAGAGCCAGCAGGGACAGGGCACTACCTTTACTTTGACGCTTCCGGCTTTTGAAGAAACGAACCCCATCGGGATTCCGGCAGGGGGAACGCTGAGCGCCTGAGTATGCCGCCGCGAAAAATTATCGTTTTTCAGGATGATGAGAAATGGAACCATTACCTGAAAGAGGCGTTTGCCGACACGGTCTCAATCCCTTCCATCGCCAACTCCCTTGAAGAAGGGCTTCGATTGATTCGCCAGGGCTGCCCGGATGTTGTTTTCCTCAACCCCCGGTTTGCGACCCCCCAAGTTGCCGCTGCCCTTCAGACCAACCGCGCTTCGAATCCGGATTTCAGGGTTTTCAGTTTGGGAAACGGTTCGTCGGCGGACTATCCTTTTGACGGCGTTTTTTCTGACCCACCCCCATCTCTTCATGATTTCCAAAAGTATTTGGCCCATCGAATTCCTTTACCCGATCCCTTACGAATTCTTTTGGTTGACGATGATCCAAAGATGGGGGAACTCTTTGAAGATTACTTTGAACGCCGTACCCAACCTATTTTTGTAGTCGAAATGGTCCGAGATGTAAACCAAGCCGCCGAACGTCTGGGCGAATTTTCCCCTCATGTGCTTGTCCTGGACCTCAGATGGCCGGAAGGCGCGGGACGGAAATTTTTCCGCAGCCTCTGTTCCCGCTCCCTAACGCCACCCCTTCTCATTTTGACGGATCTGATTTCAGCGGACGAAGTGATTGAACTTCGAGGGCTGGGAAACCCCGCCATTATTGAGAAAAGTTCTCAGGCCGGCACCATGCCCGCTTTGTCTGCGTTAATAAAAAAACTGAGCTATTTCGGCTGATTAAGAGATTTCTGCCCTCCGTCGATAATTAATAGGCAACTAAAACAGACATAAAGGCTTGTGGGAACTGAAGTTTTGGGAGAAAATACCCTGCGGTGATTAAAAAAATCGTTATTATCTTTTGCTTATTTGTCCAGACGCCTTGGGTGTTTGGACAATCCTCACCTGAGCAGCCGTCGCGAAGCTTTCCCATCGGAGAAGAAGTCAAGATTCTGCGTGCAGAACGCCGGCGCCGGATGCCTTACCTCGACCGGCGTTCCGTCAAAGATGAAATTAACCGCAAAACCGTGCAGGAAGAACAGGCATTCGTGCAGCAGCCTTCGAAGGCGCTCTCCTCCCTCCTGGCGCGGGCGGTGGAGGTTTCCACCGAGGCTAAAGCGGGAAAAGAACGGATTGCATTGGCTCGAAGAAGAATTATGGTGGCCGGCCGCGAACTCTTGCCTTCTTTTGATTTCAATTTTGAGCTCCGTACCGGCAGCCTCTCGGGAGATGCCTTCACGGGAAAGGATTATAAGGCCACCTTTAAGATGCCGGTTTTCCGAGGCGGCATTCTTTGGAACACCTTCTTAATGGAACGCGCCCAGTTCAAGGCCGCAAAAAAAGAATATGACGCCGTACTCAATGAATTGGTTGACGAGGTGGCGAAGTCCTACTTCGAGTACAACCGTGCGCGCGAGGTTTATAAGGACCGGGAGAAATTGGCTGAAAGGGCGAATAAGCAGTATCAAATTTCGAAGCAAAAATTCGACCAAAATTTAATTTCCGAAATTGAATATTTGAATGTGGAGTCCATGTCGGGTCAATTGCAATACGATATGGAAACGGTCAAACAGGAACTGGAGTTGGCGAAATTGGAAATCCAGCGTTATCTCAATCTCGATTACCAAGCCGACATTGAGGTGGAGCCACTCTATGATGTTGAAGAACTGATTAAACAAGCCGACCCGCGCAGCTCGACCAAGGGCCAATTCAACAAATTGGAATTGCAAAAGAGCGTTGATGAGTTTGTGGACCTGGCGTATCAAAACCGGCCTGAGTTGCAGGTGGAGGCTTCCAAGCTGCGCGCCGTGCGTTTAGAAGAGCAAATCGGCCGGGGAGCTTTTCTGCCCCGCGTCGACGCCACGATGGAATTCGGAGAACTGGGCGAGGCGTTTAAACGGATTGTTGAAAAGCCCACCACCACGCCCGAGTGGCGGTTTGGCCTGGAGGTGGGACAGAATTTTCTCGGCAATAAGATGAAATATATTTTTGATCGGGACGAAAACGCGCCTTCTATCAGCCAATTTCTTCAAGGGACGGGATCCACGGTAATCAAGAAGCGGATGGAAACCGGCGTGCTGAACGGACTTCAAGATTACGTGGAATTAAAGGAAGCCCAAGTTAAAAAATTGGAACAAGTGGTCGAGCTTGAGAAAAAAGAACAGGAAGTAATCCGGCAAGTCAAAGAGGCTTACTTCGATTATCACAAAGCGAGCATCCAGGTTGAATCCACCCTCAAGCGGAATCAATATCGCCACCGGCTGGTTGAGCTGGCTTCGGTCCGGCTCGGAAAAGCGGAAATCGAAATTTCTGAGTATTTACAAGCAGAGCTTGACCTGGCGGAGGAACGCAAGAAGCTGCACGGCGCCCTGGCGGACCTTTTCAAGGCGAAATCTAAATTGAATCGCGCCATCGGGATTCGTGATTTCCTCCCGATGGGGGAGCGGTATGGCGTCTGATTCCCCCATTATTATCCCTCCTCGGCCCAACGAAAGCTTTTTAAAGCGTTTACTCGGGTCGGTCACCGATGTTCTGCATTTTCTCTTTGCACGCTTTTCTCCCGGGTTAGATTTTCTTTTTAAACGAGGGCGGCCTCTTTGGCTCACCGTCGAAGCCAAACTTCCTTCCACGATTCGCCCCTTGATTGAAAAAAACCGGCGAAAAATAGCCCTCGCACTAGGAATTCTTTTAATTCTTCTATTGGGCAAGCAATGCCTTTTCAGGACGAGGTCCTCAGACATCTCGCTTTCCGACCAACTCAAATCTGACACCAAACCAGATGTGGTGCCGGTCAAAGTTTTTAAAGTGGGCCGTTTTAATTATGAAGACACGCTGAATACCTTGGGAACCATTAAGGGAGCTGTGGAGTTCAAATTGAGTTTTGAGGTTCCCGGTGTCATCAGCTCCATTAATTACCGGGAAGGAGAGCGTTACGAGGAGGGGGCGCTTTTGATTTCTCTCAAACAAGATGACATCCTCCTGCGCTTGAAGCGGGCTCAGGCGGAACTGAGCAAGGCCGAAGCCGATTCCGCGATTGCCCAGAGAAAATACGACGACCATAAAAAACTCTACGAAATCGGTGCCATTCCGGAAACCACTTTGGAAAACGCCAAGCTGGAGGCGGACAAAGCGAATTTTGCCGGAGAGTCGGCCCGTCTCGAAGCCAAGGCCAATGAAGTGATGCTGGAAAAATCGAACCTCTACGCTCCTTCTAAAGGCATGATTGGAGAGCTGAGCATCGAGGAGGGCGAAAACATTTCGCCCAATACCTTGTTGGGAACTCATATCATGACCGAATATGTTTATGCAGAATTTGGGGTCGTGGAGCGGGACGTCAATAAAATTCAGCTCGGGCAAAAGGCGCGGGTTTTTGTCGACGCCTACCCCGATAAAACCTTCGAAGGGGTTATTGAGAATATTGCGCCGATGGTGGCGGGCAAAAGCCGTACCTCCACGGTCAAGGTCCGTCTCGAAAATCCGGATGACCTCCTCTTGCCGGGGATGTTTGCGCGGGTCCGAATCCTTCTTTACAGCAAAAAGAACACGCTGGCGATTCCTACCGATTCCATTCAAGGAGAGACGGGGCATCAATTCGTGTACATCGCGGACGCAAAGAAAAATTTAGCCGAGAAGAGAGCCATTACCGTGGGCTATACCCGTCCGGATTATACGCAAATTGATTCCGGATTGAGCGAAAGCGAATTGGTCATCAGTTCCGGCCTTGAACAATTAGAGGACAAGAAGCAGATTAAAATCCTAGAAACGCAAGAAGCGGAACTTTAATCCGGCCGTCTTATGAGCATCGCCGCCTTTGCAGTCCAAAAAAGAGTGACGGTGGTCATGCTCACCTCAGGGGCGGTGCTCCTGGGGCTGGTGGCGTTTGTACGGCTTCCGCAGGAACTTTTTCCTCCCATTGCTTTTCCTCAGATTACCGTAGTCACCGAGTATCCCAATGCCGCACCCGAAGAAATCGAGACCCTCATCTCGCGGCCTCTCGAAGAGGCGGTGGGCTCCGTGGTTGGACTCAAGCGACTTGAATCCAATTCCCAAGAAGGCCGCAGCACCATCCTCATCTCCTTCAATTGGGGCCAAGACATTGATTTTGCCGCTCTGGCCGTGCGCGAGAAAATTGACTTGGCTAAAGAAAAACTCCCCAAGGAGGCCGGCGACCCCATCGTCTTAAAATTTGACCCCCTCTCACGGCCCGTTTTGATTTTATCGGTAAGTTCAGACTCCATGAAACCGGCTCAATTAAAATTGCAGACGGAACGGATTCTTAAAGACAACTTAGAAAAATTAGAGGGCGTGGCGACCGTCGGGCTTTCCGGAGGACTGGACCGGGAGATTTTGGTCCAGGTGGACCAGGCGCGGCTTCAGGCCAGTAACCTTTCCATCCTTCAATTGACCGATGCGCTCGAGAAAACCAACGTTTCTTATCCGGCCGGCGGAGTCAAAAAGGGGCTTTATGAATACCTGATTCGAACGGTGGGTGAATTTCAATCGGTTCGGGATATTGCCTTCTCGGTGGTGGGCACAGACATCGTGGAGAAGATTCAGCATGAGAATAAATCCGAGTTTTTGGAAAGAGGCGATTCGGGCCCCCGGAAAACAATTGATTCGCTCCGCGAAGAATTGAAGCGTGGAAGCGAACAGAAGCGGTTGGTCTTTGTCAAAGATGTGGCCGAAGTGAAGGACTCGTTTTCCGAGAAGACAAGCATTTCCCGCTACAAAGGCAAAGAGAATCTTTCTATTTCAATTCAAAAACAAGCGGACGCAAATACGATTCAAGTGGTGGACCGGGTCAAGAAGGCCATCCAATTCTTGCAAGAAGATCTTCAGACAAGAAAAATCAAAGCGGAAATCATTTACGACCACTCAATTTTCATCCGGGAATCCCTTCGCGGGCTTTTGGATGAGGGCTTGCAAGGAGGCGTACTCGCCTTTTTTGTGTTGTACTTTTTTCTCCAGGCTTTTCAAAGCGCCTTCATTGTTATCCTGGCCATTCCGGTTACGGTTCTCGCGATTTTCTTTGTGATGCAGCTCCAAGGGCTCACCCTCAACATCATGTCCATCGGCGGTCTGGCGCTCGGCATCGGGAACATGACCGACCAGGCCATTGTGATTGTGGAAAACATTTACCGCCTCCGGCAGCAGCAGGGCCTGTCCCAGGAAGAGGCGGCCATTAAAGGAACCGACGAAGTCTTATGGCCGATTCTTTCGTCGACCCTCACAAGCGTCGCTGTGTTCTTCCCGCTGATTCTCTTTGTCCCGGGTGTGGCGGGACAACTCTTTAAAGACCTTTCTTGGACGGTTATCTATTCTCAAGTCATCTCTTTTCTTTTTTCTGTGACCCTTGTGACGATGCTCTGCAGCCGTCTGAAAGCCTCGATGAAAGAATATCAACCGATTAACTGGGTCCAAGGAATTGAAGACCACCTTCTGAAACTAGGCGACCCAGGAAAACAAAACCGGTTTTTGGGCAAAATATTAATTGCGGCATTCAGCACTGCGTTAGTGGGATTTTTTATTCTGCGGACATTGGATAAAGAAGTGCTTCCGAAGGTGGACCAAGGCCAATTCCTGGTAAAAATTGACATGCCGGTCGGGACGCGGCTTGAAATCACGGAAGAAGTGGCCAGCTTTGTCGAAGATGCGCTTCTTAAAATCAAGGAAGTAGAAAATACGGCCTTGACGATCGGCTCAGCGAAGGGGAAAAAGGCGGAAGTGAAAGTGGAGACCCTCCGGGCTTCGCAAGCCGTCATCCTGGTCAACTTAAAAGAAAATCGGAAGCGTTCATCGGCGATGGTGGTGCATGATTTCCGCGAGACGATTAAGAAGTTTGATTTAAAAAATGCACGGCTGGAAGTTCTTTTGCAGGAAAGCGGATTTGCTTTTGCAGGAGGCGATACCAAGCCCATTCAAATTGAAGTGAAGGGGTTTGAATATGAAAAGACCCTCCCCTTAACGCGAGAGATTAAGCAGCGGCTCGCCAAAATCAGGGGCGTTGTCGAAATCACCGACGATGTGGGGGAATCTTCGCCGGAGACGAAGCTGGAAATCGATAAGAAGCGAGCTGCTCTCTACGGCATTTCGGCGCTGGATATCTCGCTGACTACCAAGGCGGCCTTGGACGGCGTTGTGGCTACCACTTACCGGGAGTCGGGCCGCGAATTCGATATCCGTGTGCGGTTAAACGAGGCCGACCGGCATCGGATTGAAAATTTGGGCGACCTCCTGCTTTATTCTGAAATCCTGGATTCGATGATTCCTTTGAAGGAGGTGGCAACGATTAAGTCCGGTACCGGCCCCAGCGAAATGCGGCGCAAGGACCAGCAGCGGACGATTACCGTTTCCGCGGATATTCAAAAAGGATTTAAGCAGGCGGCCGTTTTAAAGAAAGTGACCGCCCTGTTGGGCCAGCTGGATATTCCGCCCGACTACCAAGTCTTGCTCTCCGGCCAAGCCCGTGAAGTGCAGGAGTCCTTCAAAAAAGTTTTCTTCGCCCTGGCACTGGCGATTATTTTAATCTACATGATTATGGCTTCTCAATTTGAATCCCTGATTCAGCCGCTCCTCATCATGATTACGGTTCCTCTCTCCATCATCGGCGTGTCGCTGGCTCTTTTCATCAGTGGCACTTCCCTCAATATTATTTCTCTTCTGGGCATGGTGATGCTGGGCGGCGTGGTCGTGAATAATGGAATTGTTTTGGTGGAATACATCAATCAAAAGAGGGCGGAGGGGATGCCCCTCATCCAGGCCGCGTTTGAATCCTCCAAAGTCCGGACCCGGCCTATTTTAATGAGCGCCATCACCAGCACCGTGGGTCTGATTCCGATTGCCCTCGGGTTGGGGAAGGGCTCGGAATTAAGGGCACCTCTAGCTGTCACCACCATCGGCGGACTTTTGTCTTCCACCTTACTGACATTGATTGTCCTTCCTTGCTTCTATGTTTTCGCCACCCGTATTTTGGAAAGACTACTCGGCCAGGAAGAGGAGGAAGTCGCTTAAGTCATGGGACTTCCCGGTTTCGCCACCCAGCGTCCAATTTTAACCCTGATGGTTTTCCTAGCTGTGGTTATCCTGGGATTAGTTTCTGTCTTCCAGCTCCAAGTGGAGCTCTACCAAGGTGAAAGCCGGGGAATCATCAGCGTCATCATCCGGGTGCGCGGTGGATTGCCGCCGGTGGAAGTGGAAAAACTAATTACGAAACCGGTGGAAGAGGCACTGGCCAGCGTTACGCATGTGAGTGAGCTCTATTCTCATTCGCGGGAAGCGGAAAGCCGGGTCACACTCGAATTTGAACCCGGCACGGACATGAATTACGCGGCCCTCGAAGTGAGGGAAAAATTCTCCCGCGTCGTCCCCAATCTCCCGACGGAGATTGAAAAGCCGTTGATTGCCAACTTTACGGAAGGCGATGAAGCCATTTTGGTTTTTGCGGTCACTTCCGACAACCATTCTCCTGAGGATGTCCGGGAATTAATGGATAAAGAAATGACCCCCATTATTTCTCGGATTGACGGGGTAGCCAGCGTGGAAGTTTACGGTGGGCGTGCCCGGAAAATCCTGATCGAAGTCGACCGGGACAAAATGTTTGCCTACAACATCTCCATTGAGCGGGTCATGGACATATTGGGCCGGAGTAACGTCAACCTTTTGGCCGGCGGGGTGGACCGCGGAACTTTGGAATTTGCCGTGAGGACCATGGGGGCGTTCACCTCCGTCGATGAAATCGGAGAGCTCGGAATCCAAGCCACCCGCCAAGGCACGATTATTCCGCTCAAGGAAATCGCGACCGTCAAAGATGCTTATATGGAAGCGGAAGATTATGCGCGTCTCAATCTGAACGAAAATGTGACGGTGTATGTCAAGAAAACAAGCTTGGCTCGGTCCATTCCCGTGGCCAAGGCCATCCGCAGGATGGTGAAGGACTTCAATCAAAGAATGAAAGGGGAGTACCGGGCGATTATTGTCACGGACCGGGCGGAAGGCATCGAACGGGCGATTGGAAATGTTTGGACTTCACTCTTGGAAGGAATCGTTTTGACGACTTTGACCATCTTCGCGTTTTTTTGGAAATGGTATTTTGCCTTCTCTGTTTTACTTTGCATTCCCATCTCCGTCATCGCAACATTTATTTTCATGAATTTTTTCGGTTATAGCATCAATATCATGACCATGAGCGGGTTGGCGCTCTCCATCGGTATCTTGGTGGATAGCTCCGTCACCGTCCTGGAAAATGTTTTGAGAAGAGTCAATGAAGGGCTCCCCGGCCCGAAGGCGGCAACGGTCGGCGCCGAGGAAGTTTGGCTTCCTTTGGTGACCTCTCAAATCACCAACATTGTCGTCTTCCTCCCGCTGGTTCTCATCGACAAAAAAATTCAGCTCACTTATCAGGGCTTTGCATTCACAGTCACCTTTTCGCTAATCGCCTCCACCTTTGCAGCCGTTATGCTGGTTCCCGTCATGCTTACCCAGTGGTTTCAAAGTCACCCGGACTATGTGCCCCGGGAAGCGCCGAAGACCCTGAAGCTGAATCAATTTCTGGACCGTTTGACGGAAAAGTATGATGAGGTCCTGCAATGGAATCTCCGTCACCGTGGCATGATTCTCATTTTGTGCCTCATCCTTTTCGGCATCTCTTTAAGGGGGTTGATGACCAAGGACATTGACTGGCCCACCACGATGGAAGAAAACGAATTTGCGATTGTCGTATTTCCGTTGGCCGGGGCCCGGATTGAGACCAACGACCAGGCCGTGAAGCGCGTGGAAGAAATTCTTTCCAAGATTCCGGATGTGAAGCTTTTTTCGTCCACGGTCCGCAAAGATGAAATCCGGATTTTTGTGAAACTCAAACCCCGCAATCAAAGGCAGTATGCCAAGGACGAAATTATGAAGCTGGTGGACGAGAAAGGGAATGAGAAGGTCAAGGAGGTGCACGAAAATTACAGCCTCATTGTGGATGAAGGGGCCTCGTCCAGTGAAACACGAAAACTCGTCATTAATATCTTCGGCCATGACAACGACGTCTTGGAGAAATTAGCCCACGAGGTCGCCTCGCGCATCCAAAAGATTCCCGGCCTCGCCAACTTGGTTATGACGGATTTGAGGAAACGGCCTGAATATTCGGTCGTGGTGGATAAAGGGCGAGCCGCTCTTTACGGGCTGACCGTTAAGGATATTGCGGACACAACGCACGCGCTCATCCGGGGAATGCGCCCGACGAAATTTCACGAACTCAGCAAAGGGTTGGAGATTGAAACGATTACCCGTCTCCAAGCGATTTACCGGCAGAAGGTAGAAGACATTCCTCAAATTTATTTGTCTACGAAGGGGGGCACTCAGGTGCAGTTGGGGGAGGTGGCCAGTTTCCGGCCCAGTTTTGGTCCGCAGACCATTGACCGGAAAGATAAATTCCGCTACGTTTTCATAAAAGCCGATGTGCATCGTCCGCTTGAAACCGTGGCGGAGGAGGCTCGTGAGGCAATGCGTGAAATCAAATGGCCGGATGATTATTACTGGCGCTACGGCGGATACTACGAACAGCTCATGAAAGGAAAATCTCAGCTTTCCTTAGCGGTGCTGCTTTCCATCGCCCTGGTCTACGGAACCATGGCCTGTCTTTTTCAGTCCTACTGGCAGCCCTTGGTGATTATGACCTCGGTGCCGCTGGCCAGTATCGGAATTTGGCTGGCGCTCTTGATTAGTCGCAAGCCGCTGAGTCAGCCCGTTTTTATCGGTATGATTTTACTTTGCGGAGCCGTGGTGAACGGTGCGATTATGTTGATTGACCGGTTGAACGTCCTGCGTCAAGAAGGCGTGGCCAAGCATGAATCCCTTATTCAGGCCGCCAAGGACCGATTGGTGCCGATTCTTATGACGAGTCTTTCCAGCGTGGCCGGTTTTGTCCCCATGGCCATTGGAATCGGTCAGGGGAGCGAGCTTTGGTCCCCTTTAGCCATTACCGTTATCGGCGGACTTTTAAGTGCCACCTTCTTAACTCTTTTCATTGTGCCCGATATCTTGGTCTTGGTCGAAGGTTTGAACGATGCCCTGAAAAAGATTCTCTTTAACTTTAGATTTCAACGTCCCGATATTAAGACCACCTAAAGGAGGCGGCATGGAGACTCCCGCGCAAAAAGGCTATAAACGGCGATTTCGAAGTGTTCTCATCCACAAACCGATTCAGCGGGAATTCACTCTCGTTGTCTTCAGTCTTCTGATTATTTCCGCCCTGGCCGTCGGCTTCGTGATTCATTCGACGATTCGGGATGCCATGATGGGAGGCGGCTACCGCTTCGGAACGATTAGCCCTTATGAAGTCATGTCCGAGGTGAGTTATGATTTGATTTACCGTGTCAGTTTGATTCTCTTTGTGACGCTCCTCATGGTCGTAGTCTTCGGCGTCTTTTTTCTTCACCGGGTAGCCGGGCCCGTTTACCGTTTTCAAAGCGTGCTGAAGCGCCTGACACGGGGGGAGATTCCCAATGAGTTCAAGCTTCGTGAAGGGGACTTTTTTTCTGAAACCGCGACGGAGCTTAACCAAGTTCTGGCACAGCTGCGAGAGCGCCGCCAATACGCGGAGCACTTAAGGCAGCAGCTCGACGAAGCCATTCAAAAGAGCGCAGCTACGCCTACATTTTTATCTGAACTTCGGGAAGCCCTCAACCGTCTTGCCTGAACGAGCCCTCGATTGACATCCCCTTCGTTTTCACTATAATAATCAACCGATAACCTAAGTCACGCAAAGTGGGCTGAATGCCCACTTTTTTATTTTCTAACTAACTATGAACCAAGAACTTCTGACAACTCTCGATTACATTGAGAAAGAGAAAAATATCGACAAGGCCACCCTTCTGGACGCCTTAAAACAGGCGCTTCTGTCCGCCTGCCGGAAGACCTACCCCGAGACGGACGAATTTGAGGTGCAAATCAGTCCGCAAACCGCCGATATTCATGTCCTTCGTAACGGCAAGGAAATCCAGGATGCCGATTTCGGGCGCATTGCCGCGCAGACCGCCAAGCAAATTATCATTCAGAAAATCCGTGAAGCAGAACGCAAATCGATTTTCGACGATTACAGCAAAAAGCAGGGAGAGTTGGTTTCCGGTGCCGTGCACCGGTTCGAAAAAAGAGCGATTATCGTCGACTTAGGAAAAACGGAAGGCATTCTTCCGGCGCGTGAACAATCCCCCCAAGATGAATTCCGGCAAGGCGATTTTGTGAAGGCTTATATCTTGGAAGTCAAAAAAACTCCAGGGGGGCCGGAGATTATCCTCTCCCGCGCCCATGAAGGCATGGTGAAACGTCTTTTTGAAATTGAAGTTCCAGAGATTCATGACGGTATTGTTCAAATCAAGGGGGTGGCCCGCGAAGCCGGCTCCCGCACCAAGATTGCGGTTTATTCCTCGGATTCCAAGGTCGACCCGGTAGGTTCCTGCGTGGGAATGCGGGGACAGCGTGTGAAGAATATCGTCCGCGAATTGCGCGGTGAGAAAATCGATATCATCCGCTGGAATGAAGAAACTGAATCCTATATCCGTGAAGCACTTAAGCCCGCCGAAATCAGTGAAATCAAAATGAACCGCAAGGATAAATGGGCGGAAATTTTCGTAGCCGACGACCAGCTGTCTCTCACGATTGGGAAGAAAGGTCAAAATGTCCGGTTGGCTTCCAAGCTTCTAGGTTGGCGTCTCGATGTCAGGAGTATGTCGCAAAAAGTCCCTATTTCCTCCCTTGAAGGAGTTGGGCCCAAGATTTTGGAGACTCTCAATGAGGCCGGGATTACTTCTTTAAAGGATATTTTGAAATCAACGCCCGAGGAGCTGACTAAAATTAAGGGAATCGGTGCTAAAACCGCGGAGAAGATTTTCCGCTCCGCTCACCAAAAACTTTTAGAGGGGGGCAAGCCTCCCGCGGGCATCCTTTCAAGTTCGCTCTTAAAACCAGCGGAAGCTCCAGCGCCTGAAACGCCGGCTGAATCAGACAAATCTGAAGAAACAGAAAAGCCTGAAGCCGAGCCGACAGCCGAACCGGAGCCAGAAGCCTAATGCGCGTCCACGAGCTCGCCAAAGAATTGGGTCTTTCCAGCAAAGAGCTTTTAGACAAGCTCCATGGGTTGCGTGTAGAGGCCAAGAATCATATGGCGGCGCTGGACGATAAAACCGTTACCCGAATCAAGGCGGAATTAAAAAAGCCTAAGAAATCAGTGGTGGCTGCTAAGCCCGTGGCAAAGCCTGCCGCGCCTCCCCTCAAAAAGCCTGAAGTAAAAACTGCCGAAACTCCAAAGAAAACGGAAGTCAAAAAGTCCGAGATAAAAATCCCCGAGGCTCCAAAAAAACCCGAGCTCAAACCGGTGCCGCCTACGCCCCCGGTCGTGGTACCCGCGCCTGTTCCCGCGCTAACGCCTACGACAGTCGTTGCCGAGCGAATCAAATTGGAATTTCCTATTAGTGTGGGGACTCTCGCGGCTCGTTTAAATGTGCGGGTCTCGGAACTAATCAAGGCCTTAATGGAAGTCGGCGTCTTCGCCAATGTGAACCAACTTCTTGGCGAAGAAGTGGTCATGAAACTGAGCGCTAAATTGGGAATCGGGGTTGAGCGAGCGGCTGAGGCGGAGGAAGAACTTCCGAAACCCCTGTCGGATAAAGAAAAGAAATTGGCCAAGACCCGTCCTCCGGTGGTGACTTTAATGGGGCACGTTGACCACGGAAAGACCTCTTTGCTGGACGCCATTCGTAAAACCAACGTGGCGGGAAAAGAGGCGGGGCGGATTACGCAGCATATCGGTGCTTACGGAGTGGATATTCCCGGTAAAGGCCACGTTACCTTTCTCGATACGCCGGGCCACGAGGCCTTTACGGCCATGCGCGCGCGGGGTGCCAACATTACGGACGTGGTTGTTCTGGTGGTTGCGGCCGATGACGGCGTTATGCCTCAGACCGTCGAGGCCATGGACCATGCCCGCGAAGCGGGAGTGCCCATTTTGGTGGCGGTCAATAAGTGCGACCTGCCCCAGGCCAATCCTCAAAAAGTGACGCTGCAATTGCAGAAATTGAATTTAATTTCGGAGGAGTGGGGCGGCCAAACGATTTTTTGCAAAGTCTCCGCCAAGACCGGAGAAGGCATTGAGAATCTTCTTGAAATGCTTCTTTTGGAATCAGAAATTTTGGAACTCAAGGCCAATCCGGACATGCCAGCCCAGGGAGCGGTGGTGGAGGGTCGGCTCACCAAAGGCTCCGGTCCCGTGGCGACGGTCATTATTCAAAAAGGGACACTCCGCGTGGGCGACATGGTAATTGCGGGGCCTCATTATGGAAGGGTTCGGGCTCTGCAAAATGACCGCGGAAAGCGAATCAAAGAAGCAGGGCCCTCTTACGCAGCCGAGCTTCATGGGTTGAGCGGTGTGCCGGAGGCCGGAGAAACGCTTCAAGTGGCTGAAGATGAAAGGTCGGCCCGCCGGATTGCCGAGAAGCGGCTCCTGGAATTGAAAGCCAAACAGAGAAACCGCCACCTGACCCTCGAAGATTTGCACGCCAAAATTAAAGAAGGCGCCGTGAAGGAGCTTAAACTCATTCTTAAAGCTGATGTTCAAGGCTCGGTGGAAGCGCTGGCGCAGTCGCTTGAGAAAATTTCGGGTGAATCGGTTCACATGCACGTTATTCACGGCGGAGTCGGCGGGCCGAATGAATCGGACGTCATGCTGGCCGCGGCCTCAGATGCAATCATTATCGGATTCCACGTCAAGGCCGAATCCCGCGCGCTTCAAATGGCGGAAGAAGAAGGCGTTGAAATCCGTTCTTATGAAATTATTTATGAAGCGGTGGACGACGTCCGTAAGGCCATGGAAGGTCTTCTCGAGCCGGTTTATCACGAGGTGACGGAAGGCCGCGCCGAGGTCCGGAAAGTTTTCCGTTCTTCCAAGGCCGGGGCGGTCGGCGGGTCTATGGTGAACAAGGGCAAAATTGCCCGCTCCGGCAAAGTCCGTCTTTTGAGAGCCCAAAAAGTTGTCTTCGACGGCAAGCTTGCTTCCTTGAAACGGTTTAAAGACGATGTCCGTGAAGTTGCAGAAGGATACGAATTTGGGTTTGTCTTGGAAGGATTCTCTGACCTCCAGGAAGGTGACATCCTTGAGGCCTACCGACTAGAAAAGACCACGGCCCCCAAATCGAAGTGAGGGCGGTATGGTCATCGGGGTGCTGCGGATTTTTTTTCGTTTACCCGAAACGCACTCTCTAAAGGAAAAGCGCTGGCAACTCAAAAGCCTGACAGCGCGTATCCGTAGCCGGTTCAACGTTTCGATTGGGGAGATTGACATGCAGGACAAATGGCAGCTGGCCGTGTTAGGCGTGGCCCACCTGAGTAATGACCGGGCCCATTCAAATCAAGTCTTGGACCAAGTGCTGAACTTTGCCGAAAATGACCGTAGAATGGAACTGACGGATTCCCAGATGGAATTTTTATGAGAGGTGATTTATGTCAAGACGAACTGACCGGATGGCCTCATTGATTCAGATGGAATTAAGCGAAGTGGTGCTGCGCAAGCTCAAAGACCCGCGTATCGGTTTTCTCACGCTGACCGGGGTGGATGTGGCCCCCGATTTAAAATACGCCCGGGTCTATTACAGCCTCCTGGGCGATGCGAAACAAAAACAAGACACCCAGGCGGCACTCGAACACGCGGCCGGGTTTTTGCAGCACGAAATCTCAGACGCTCTGAGACTCCGGTTTACTCCGAAACTTACGTTTCAACTGGACGAGTCCGCAGAACAGGGGGAGCGGATTGAGCGGATTCTAAGGAAACTGGACATGGAAAAACAATGAGTTCAACCCCGATGAAAATATCAACGCTGGAAGAATTTTGTAACGGTCTCAAAAAAATGGATAACTACCTTCTGGCCTCCCACGTGAATCCGGAAGGGGATGCCGTGGGGAGCGTCATTGCCATGGAATCGATTCTAAGCCGTCTCGGTAAGAAAACGACCATTGGCTGCGAGGATGTTTTTCCAGAAAGGTTACACTGCCTCCCGCACCGCGACCGGTGGAATACCTATGACGACCTCAAAAATAAGAAGGGCCGTTTCGATGCGCTGGTGGTTGCGGATTGCCCCACCTTGGAGAGAATCGGCAAAGTCAGAGATCTCCTCCGGCCCGACACGGTGATTTTTAATATCGACCACCACATTTCCAATTCCGGCTTCGGCCAATACAACTATGTCCTGCCCAAGGCCGCAGCCTGCGGAGAAGTGATTTACGATATTGTGAAGGAACTCAAATTGACCGTGACTAAAGAAGAGGCCTCTGCGCTTTATGTCTCACTTTCCACGGACACCGGTTCTTTTAAATACAGCAACACCAGCGTGCACACGCACCGGATTGCCGCGGAACTCATTCACGCGGGAATCGATATCGAAAGAATCAATGAAGACCTCTACGCGACTTACTCCCTGAACAAGCTCACTTTATACAGCCGTCTCTTGGGAAAAGTTGAGACGGCCTTTGGCGGAAAAGTGGCCTGGGCGGCCCTGTACCGGAAGGATTTGGAACACTCCGGCGGCACCTATGAAGACACCGAGGGATTCATTGATTTCTTAAAATACATTAAGGAAGTCAAGGTGGCTTTTTTCCTGAGCGAAATGCAGAAACCCAACGAAGTGAAAGTCTCCTTCCGGTCCAAGGGCCCTTACGATGTGAATCAAATTGCCATGGCCTTCGGCGGAGGAGGTCACAAGAAGGCCTCGGGTTGTACGATTCCAAAAAACTTGGAAGAGGCGGTTCGCTTGATTCTGAAGGAAATCGAAGCTCAATTCGCATTCCAATGAAACCCACAGCCAAAGTTGTTGAAGGGGTCATGCCCGTGGACAAACCGCAAGGCTGGACGTCGCATGACGTGTGTGCCTTTATCCGGAAACGCTACCGCATTTCCAAAGTGGGCCACGCCGGCACCCTGGACCCGCTGGCGACCGGTGTTTTGGTGCTCCTCTTGGGACGGGCCACCAAACTCTCTCAGGAACTGAGCTCGTGCGACAAGGAATATTACGGGACATTCGAACTGGGAGTCGAAACCGATTCTCATGACCGCGACGGCCGAGTCATCCAGCAGGTCCCGTGGGAAGGCATCGATTTAGAAAAAATCCGGAGTGTCCTTCCGCAATTTTTAGGAGAGATTGAACAACTGCCGCCCATGGTCTCCGCCATTCGATATAAAGGAGTGCGACTTTACCAATTGGCCCGTCGCGGAACTGTGGTGCCGCGCGACAAAAGAAAAATTACCGTCTATGACTTTACAGTGGAAAACCAGGACGGCCCGTTGGTGAAATTCTTTTCCCGGGTCTCCAAAGGGACGTATCTGCGCACCCTCGTTCACGATATCGGCGAGGCCTTGGGCACGCACGCGACCTTGAATGAGCTGCGCCGCATTCGCTCCGGAGATTTCCGTCTGGAAAAAGCGGTCACCATTGAAGAATTGAAAAGTTTTACGCTCGAGGAGCTAGAGAGCCACATCTCGCCGCTTTCCTCATTTCGGCCTTTTGCCTTTCTCGGCCGGTAAAATGAAAGTTTGGACGAGCCTCCGGGCCTACCGGCCCGACGCCTCAAAGCCGTTGATATTGGCCCTGGGAAATTTCGACGGCGTCCACCGCGGTCACCTCGCCATTCTGAATCCGGTGGCCGAACACGCCCGCCGCCTTCGGCGAATCCCTGCGGTCCTCACTTTCGCGGAACACCCGCAGCGGGTTTTGCATCCAGGCATTGGGCCGGGACTTTTAACCTCTCCCCAGCACCGGCTTCTCATTTTTTCAAAAATCGGAATTGAAATGTGTTTTCTCCTCCCATTCACTCAGGAGTTTGCCCAAACCCGTCCCGAAGAATTTGTGCGCGAAGCGCTGGTGAACCGTCTTCAGGTGAAAGAAATTCATTTAGGCTACAACGCCCATTTCGGTTTCAACCGGGAGGGAAACGTTGCCTTAATGAAAGCGCTCTCCGGCCGATTGGGTTTTCAATTCTACGAGGCCCAGCCCGTTTCCGTTGATTCCCAATTTATTTCGAGCACACTCATTCGCAAGGCGATTATGGAAGGGGATTTTGAGCGGGCGGCCCGGTTTTTAGGCAGGCCCTTTTCTATTTTTGCCAGTGTGGTGCGCGGAAAGGGAAGGGGCAAGACCCTGGGATTTCCCTCCGCCAACCTGAGGCCGCACAGCGAAATTTTTCCGCCCCGGGGAGTTTATCCGGTCCAGGTGCGGGAAAACCGTTTTCATTTAAAGCCCCTGGGCCCGGAGGAATTCGAATTTCAGTCTGAAATTCCAGGGCCGTGGTGGCAGGGGGTGCTCAATTTCGGAGTGCGGCCTACTTTTGAAGACTCGGGACTGGAGGTGCCGGAAGTCCACATTCTGGATTACTCCGGCGGCGACCTTTTGGGAAAAACCGTGGAAGTGGTGCTCTATCCGCGCCTGAGGGAAGAAATTTCATTTGTCGACTCCCAAGCACTCGCGGAGGCAATTCGACAAGACATCGTTCTGGCACGGCGCTTCTTTAACGGAAACAAGTCTTTACAAAGTGAAAAGACTTCTATATACTAGCGCCCTCGTTTGGAATCTTAACCACTTTGATTACAATCAGTTAGCTAAGAAAGTAAAAGAAACGTGCCCCTGACAGCCGAAAAAAAGAAAAGCATATTTGCCAATCACCACCGCCACAACAAAGATACCGGCTCACCCGAAGTCCAAGTGGCCCTTCTCACGGAAAGAATCAACTACTTGACTGAACACTTGAAAGCTAATCGCAAGGATAACCATTCCCGGTACGGCCTCTTAAAAATGGTCGGACAGCGTAAGCGGCTCCTGGAGTATCTCAATCGGACAAATCCCGAATCTCACCAAAAGCTCCTGTCGAGTCTGGAACTGAGAAAATAATTTTTCATGCCCATTCAACAAGTCAAAGCGCCTTTCGGTAACCGTGAAATCATTCTAGAGACCGGTAAACTCGCCAAGCAGTCAGACGCGGCCGTTACCGTTCAATGCGGCGGGACCGTGGTGTTGGTCGCGGTCGTCGCCTCGACGGAAGTGGATGAAGAAAAGGATTATTTTCCTCTCATGGTGGATTACCGTGAAAGAACCTACGCGGCCGGAAAGATTCCCGGGGGTTATTTTAAGCGTGAAGGCCGCCCCACCGAAAAAGAAATTCTAAGCTCCCGCCTCATCGACCGACCCATTCGCCCCTTGTTTCCTGAAGATTACCGGAACGAAGTTCAAATCACGGCGACGGTCCTTTCCATTGACGGCATTAATAGTCCGGATATCCTCAGCATGATTGGGGCCTCGGCTGCGCTCCTTATTTCTCCCATCCCTTTTACGACGCCGATTGCGGCCATTCGGGTGGGTTCGATTGAAGGCGAGTTGGTTATGAATCCTACTTTCCAAGAGTCTGAAACCGGCGCCCTGGATTTGATTGTGGCCGCAACCGAAACGAAAACCCTTATGTTGGAAGCGGGCTTGCAGGAATTCACCGAAGACGACGTGGTAAAAGCCATTCGCGAAGCTCAATCGGCCCTGCAACCCATTTTTCGCGCCCTGAAGGAACTGCAGGCCAAGGCCGGAAAACCCAAACGGCCCGTGGTCAAACGCCAGATCTCCGCGGACATCCAGCAAAAAGTGACAGCAGGAGTCAAAGGCGAATTCGAAAAACTCTTTAACCTTGGTTCTAAAGAAGAGCGCGAGGAAAAATTGGCCCAGCTTTACGAGAAGGTCCTGGCTCAATTCGATGCCACGCGGCCTGAGTTTAAGTCTGCCGACGTCCGTTACGTTTTCGACGAGCTGGAAAAGAAAAAAGTGCGCGAAATTATTTTAAAAGACGGCAAGCGACCGGACGGAAGGACCTTCGGCCAATTCCGGGAAATTTCCTGTGAAGTGGCGGTTCTGCCCCGGACTCACGGGTCGGGCCTTTTTACCCGCGGCCAAACCCAAAGCCTCGGCGTGGCCACGTTGGGAACCAAAGCGGACGAACAAATGATTGACGCCTTGGAGGGAGAGTTCACCAAGCGGTTTATGCTTCATTATAATTTCCCCGCGTTTAGCGTGGGAGAAACGGGACCGAACCGCGGACCGGGCCGGCGCGAAATCGGACACGGCGCCCTGGCGGAGCGGGCTCTCCACGCGGTCATGCCGAATGAAGAAGAATTTCCTTACACGGTTCGTCTGGTTTCCGACATTTTAGAATCCAACGGTTCCAGTTCCATGGCGAGCGTTTGCAGCGGGACGCTGGCCCTCATGGACGCCGGTGTGCCCATTAAGGCACCGGTGGGCGGGGTGGCTATCGGGCTCGTGACGGACAATCAAAATTGGCAGATTCTGACCGACATCGCCGGCATGGAAGACCACTTGGGTGATATGGATTTCAAAGCCGCCGGCACGGCGAAGGGAATCACCGCCTTGCAAATGGATTTGAAAATTCCAGGAATCACGGAAGAAATTTTAAAGAAGGCCCTCGCGCAATCCAAGGAAGCGCGTCTGGCGATTCTCGAAATCATGAACCGCGCTATTTCCGGCCCGCGGAAAGAATTGTCGATGTATGCGCCGCGCATTACCACCCTCCACATTAATCCCGCCAAGATAGGCGCAGTCATCGGGCCCGGCGGAAAAGTCATTCGTAAGATTGTAGAAGAGACTGGCGCGAAGATTGAGATTGAAGACGACGGCCGGGTCCTCATTGCGTCTAACGACCCGCAGGCCGCCGAGGCGGCCATTGCCCGCGTGAAGGCAATCACCGAAGAGCCGGAGATTGGAAAAATTTACCAGGGCCGGGTCCAGAAAATTATGAATTTCGGCGCGTTTTGTGAAATCATCCCCGGCACAGACGGCCTGGTTCATGTCTCCGAAATGGCGGAAGGCTACGTGAAAAGCGTGGACGACCATTTGAAGGTGGGGGACGTGGTCCCCGTGAAAGTGATTTCCATCGATGACCAGGGAAAAATTAATCTCAGCATGATTCAAGTTAAAGACGGCGAAGGCCCGCCGGTCATCCGCGAACGGGAACGCCGTCCGGAAGGCGCAGACCAGGGCGGCGAAAAACGGGAACGCCCTCGTGGCAGCCGTCCTCCCCGCCACCATTCCGAACGCTCGTCCTAATTCCTCTCGAGAGACCGAATGCCTCAATGTGAAGTTCAGATAACCTGTCTTGCTCATTACGAGGGCCTGCCTCTTCCGGCCTACATGACGGAAGGCTCAAGCGGTCTCGACCTTTACGCGGCTCTGGAAAATGAACTCCTACTTGGCTCCCACCAGCGGGGGCTCATTCCCACGGGAATTCAAATCAGCCTCCCTTTGGGCTTCGAAGCGCAGGTCCGGCCTCGGAGCGGCTTGGCGTTGAAAGAGGGAATCGGCATCCTCAATGCGCCTGGAACCATTGACCAGGACTACCGGGGCGAAATTCAAGTCATTCTCTACAACACTCACTCGCAATCCTTTACCCTCCGTCGCGGAATGCGGATTGCCCAACTGGTGGTGGCGCCGGTCGTTAAGGCGCAATTGGTTTTGGTCGATAAACTTACTCCAACGACCCGGGGGGCCGGCGGTTTCGGCCATACGGGTTCATGAAAACACTGTGCGCAAAGAACGCGTTAACGAAATTTTCGGAGTTGTTTTTTTACTCTTCGGGCTCTTCACGATTGCGAGTCTCGCTTTCTTTGAGCCGCGCGACCTTTCTTTTTTCAGCTTCCCTCCGAATCCGCAAACCCTAAACCCCACCGGCGTTATTGGGGCGTACCTCGCTTTTTTCCTGACCGTCTCGTTCGGCTTAGGCTCTTACCTCATTCCGGGGCTTTTTCTCATCTGGTCCTGGTGTTTCTTCACCCAGCGTATCCCGGAGCGGAAACTCTTTAAATTCGTAGGCCTGGCGATTGGCTTGGTAGCGATTTCAATTTTTCTGGGGATTTCTTTTTACCCCGAAAAAAGGTTTCTCCGTGCCGGCGCGGTGGGGTATGTCTTGGGCAGCCAAATCCTGGAATATTTCGGCCCCATGGGAAGCACCATTATTACCGGCTCCTGTTTTCTTTTAGCCCTCCTCCTGGCCACGGATTTTCTGATTTATCCTTTGGTCAAATCGTTTTGGGAAAGCTTCTCCGGATTTTTTGAGCGCTTCACCCGGCGAATTCACGCCTTGACCCAATGGACGGAAAAACTGGGAACGGGGCTCCAAAAATTAAAAAACCGGAAACCCGCAGCGGAAGAGAGAAAAAAAGAGACTAAAAATGAAACCGCTTTTCGGGCCGCGAGCAAATATTCTTCTCCCGAAGAGCCGGAAATAACCCCCTCAAAGAAGGCGCTTGAACCGTTGCCAGTGGCTGCGCCAATCATAAAAGAATTTGTCCGTCCGCCCGCTCCCAAGGAAAGGGAAATTCCGAAAGAAACCAAGGAACCCAAATCCGAGCCGGCGCTCGCCCGGGAAAAACCCAATGCAGACGGAACCGCCTACCGCCTTCCGGGGACGGATATTTTCAGGAAGCCTTTGGAGGCGGCCGTGCAGACGGACGACCTGCGTTACAATTCGCGAGTCGTTGAAGAGACCTTAAGCGAATTCGGCATCGAAGCAAAAATTGTGGAGGTCGAACAGGGTCCCGTTATTACCCGTTACGAACTTTTGCCCGCACCCGGAGTAAAAGTCACCCGCATTTTGAGCCTGGGCGATGATTTGGCCCTGGCGCTCAAGGCGACCAGTCTTCGTTTCATTGCGCCGATTCCCGGAAAGTCCGCGATTGGCATCGAGGTTCCCAATTCAAAAATAGGCGCCGTTTTTCTGCGGGAGTTATTGGAATCGTCTGAATTTTGCACGAGCAAGATGGCGCTGCCTCTTTTAATCGGAAAAGACACCAGCGGAAAACCGCTCTTGGCGGATTTGGCCGAAATGCCTCACCTGTTAATTGCCGGCACCACGGGGAGCGGTAAAACGGTGTGCGTGAATTCCATTATTGCGGGACTCCTTTGTCATTCCACGCCGGACCGCCTGAAATTCGTCATGGTGGACCCCAAAATGGTGGAACTAGCCATTTACGGAACAATTCCTCATATGCTCTCGCCGGTCGTGACGGACCCGAAAAAAGCGGCGGCGACACTGGGCTGGGTGGTGACGGAAATGGAAAACCGGTACCGGCTTTTTGCCAACCGGGGCGTACGCAATATTCAATCCTTCAACGCCCAATCCGAAGAGGCCCTTCCTTATATTGTAGTGGTCATTGACGAGTTGGCGGACCTCATGATGGTGGCGCAGGACAAGGTGGAATCGACGATTACCCGCTTGGCGCAGCTCTCGCGCGCGGTGGGAATCCATTTAATCCTGGCGACCCAGCGGCCTTCTGTGGACGTGATTACCGGAGTCATTAAAGCCAATTTCCCGGCGCGTATTTCTTTTAAGGTGGCCTCGAAAGTGGATTCGCGCACCGTCCTAGATTTAAACGGCGCCGACAAACTCCTCGGCAAAGGCGACCTGTTGTTCCTCATGCCGGGCGAGGCGAAACTGATTCGCGGTCAGGGCGCGTTTGTTGTCGACGAAGAAATCAACCGGGTTGTGGAGTTTGTCTCAAAACAAAGAACGCCGGAGTTTCATCCCGAGATTGATTGCCTGCAGGAGAACAAAGTCTCCGGGGTCGACCAGGGAAAAGATGAACTCTTCGAGGAAGCGGTGAGGGTGGTCCTAGAAACCGGAGTGGCCAGTGCCTCGACGCTGCAGAGACGGTTACGGTTGGGCTACACCCGTGCCGCGCGGATTGTCGACCAAATGGAAGCTGACCGAATCGTCGGTCCCCACAACGGTTCGAAGCCCCGCGAAATCCTGGTGGACCGCGCCCAGACGCTTCGTGAGCAGACCGTTCCTCCGCAATAAACCCCAAGAATTTACGGGCCTTTCCTTATATAATAGGGTCCGCATGATTTCTTCACCCCCCAAAAAATGGCGCGTTGGGCTATTGAGTCTGGGTTGTCCCAAAACCTTAGTAGACAGCGAGCTCATCCTCGGCAAACTCGACCCGCAAAAATACGACGTGGCGCCGACCGTGGGGGATTGCGATATCGCGCTTCTCAACACCTGCGCTTTTATTCAGGACGCCCAGCAGGAGTCCATTGACCAAATCCTCGAACTCATCGAATTAAAAAAGCAAGGCGATATCCAAAAGCTTATTGTCATGGGCTGTTTGACCCAGCGTTTCTCGCCCGAGCTCGAAAAAGAATTCAAGGAAGTCGACGCCTTCGTGGGCTCCGGGGAATACGCCAAAATCCCGGAAATTGTAGAGCGAGTGGCTGGAGGAGTGGAGGTCTCGGAAATCGGAGTGCCGGGTTATCTTTACACCTCCTCCGAGAGACGAGTGGCGCTCACCCCGGTTTATTCCCGCTATCTTAAAATCTCCGAGGGCTGCGACCACACGTGTTCTTTTTGTGTGATTCCGTCTTTTCGAGGCAAGCACCGCTCCCGGGAGTTGGAAGACGTAGTGCGGGAGGCCGAAAACCTGGTCCGCGAAGGCGCGCGGGAGCTTGTTCTCACCGGGCAGGACACCACGTATTTTGGATATGACTTGAAGGGAAGATTCCTCTTAGCTGAGCTCTTAACGCGCCTCAACCAAATTCCCGGTCTCCGCTGGATTCGGATTCTTTATGCGTATCCGTCCCTGGTGAATCCCGAACTCATTGAGGCCCTGGCTACGCTCGACAAAGTTTGCCATTACCTAGACATGCCGCTGCAGCACATTAATGACCGAATCCTCAAAAGCATGCGGCGGGGGACCACGACCCAGGTAACGCGCCGTCTCCTTGCCCGGCTACGGGAACGGATTCCGGATTTGGCGATTCGCACGACCTTTATTGTGGGCTATCCCGGGGAAACGGAAAAGGAGTTTGGGGAGCTTTTAGAATTTATGGAATGGGCCCGTTTCGAGAGGCTCGGAATTTTTACCTATTCGCCCGAAGTTGGCTCGCCGGCTGCGGTGTTGTCCGAACCGCTTTCAGAAAAAATAAAACAAAAACGTCTCGAGGCCGCCATGATTCTTCAGCAAAGAATCTCGGAAGAAAATAACCAACGTTTGCGGGGGAAGACGCTGGAGGTACTGGCGGAGGCGAAGGACGAAAATCCCGGTTGGTTTGTGGGCCGCACTTATATGGATGCGCCGGAAGTGGACGGCACGGTTTATTTTAAGGTCCCGCCCCGCAGACCGGTCCGGCCCGGAGAATTTGTTCCCGTCCGAATCCAAGAAACCCGCGAATATGATTTAGTCGGGGAATGGGCCGAAGTTCCTCCCGCTTGAAATACACCCTCCCCGCATTTTTTCCGAATTTTCTCTCGTGCCTGCGAATCGTCATTGGAATTGTCATTCCCCTTTTAATCATTCCTCCGCGTTCCCTTGAAACGCTGCCGCTCGTTTCGGCTTTGTTTCTTTTTATCTTTGGGGCCTTAACGGATTTTTGGGACGGTTGGGTGGCCCGGCGTCATCGGCTGGAGACTGCGTTCGGCCGAATCCTGGACCCATTGGCGGACAAGGTTTTTATCCTCGCCACGATGGCGAGCTTTGCGGCCCGGGGACTTTATTCCTATTGGTGGCTGGTCCCGATTTTTCTGCGTGAAACGGCCGTGACCTTTTGCCGGCTGGCCTGGCTTGCGGAGGGCCAGGCCATTGGCGCCGAGCGTGCCGGCAAGGTGAAGCTCGGGCTGCAAGTCGTGTCCATTTCATTTTCCTTTCTTTATCTTCTCTTCGGTGGATTTTTTAGTGCGGGCCTGAATCTTTTTTTCCTGGTGCTGGCTATGGCCGTGACTGTCAGTTCCGGAGTTTCATTTCTCGCTCATAATCGGCGCCTCCTTGAGGGCCGGAACTTTCTGGGGACGGTTTCAGCGCTGGGGGTGGGTTACCTCCGGCCTGCCCCGGGGACCTACGGAACCCTCCTCGGGCTTTTGGTTATACCGCTCATTGCGCATGACCTTCTGCTTCACGTTTTAATTTTGGTACTCTTTATTGCGCTCTACTACTTTACAATTCCCCGGCTGGGCCTCGCGCACGAAGCCGACCCCACCGAAATCGTCATTGACGAGTTCTGCGGAATTCTACTGGCCTTCGTCGGACGGCCGATTACTCCGGCCTCTTTGTTGGTGGGGTTTATCTTGTTCCGGATTTTCGACGTGACCAAACTCTTCCCGATTAACTGGCTGGAAAATAGAAAAGGCACCCACGGAATTCTTTGGGACGATTTGGGCGCAGGAGTTTACACATGGCTCATTCTGAAGCTGGTCTACGGCTGAAGAATCGGCCGGCGGCCGGAATTCTCACCCTGGGGACCGAGCTCACTAAAGGCACGGTCGTCAACACCAATGCCGCTTACCTGGGAAAAGAGCTCACTTCCTTGGGCTTTGAGGTAAAAGGACAGACCGCTTGCCCGGATGATTTCAAAGCCATTGAAGAAGCGCTGGGGTTGGCGCTGGCCCGTTCGGAGGTGCTCATTGTCACTGGAGGGCTCGGCCCCACGCCCGACGATTTGACTCGGGAGGCCCTGGCCGATTACTTTGGCGTTCCTTTGCGTTTTTCCCCGCAGCAATACCGGCTGATTCAGCGCGTGTATGCCAAACGTAAAAAAAAGGTGCCTTCGCTCGTGAGGCGGGAGGCGGAATTTCCCGCCAATGCCACGCCGGTCCTGAATCAATTTGGAATCGCCTTGGGTTTTACGATTGAAGAAAAGGGGAAAATCATCGCCGTCCTGCCCGGTGTGCCAGGGGAGCTCACCCGGTTATTTGAGTACCGGATTAAACCCTACCTGAAGAAGAGGTTTCCCAATCTCGAGCCGCCCTTCAGCCTGGTGGCAAGAACGGTGGGACTCTCGGAGCCCAGCATTATGCAGCAGCTCGGCCAATCGTTTTTTAATTTAGGTGCGTTTCAATTCGGGATTTATCCGCATGTGGGGGAGGTGAGCCTGCGTCTTTACGCGGATTCAAGCGCTGTTATTCGGCGGCTCCAATCCCATATTCAAAAAAAACTTGGGAAATACCTTTATAGTTTTTCAGAGGACCGAATCGAGGCCGTCATTGGAAAAGAATTAACGCGTCGCCGGTGGACCCTCTCGATTGCCGAAAGCTGTACGGGTGGTAAAGTCTCCGAGGCCGTAACCGAAATCCCGGGCGCGAGCCGCTATTTCCGCGGCTCCGTGGTGAGCTACCATGACCAAGTCAAATCCGAACTGCTGGGTGTTTCCCGTGACTTGCTTCGCCAAAAAGGAGCCGTCTCTTCCCAAACGGCCTTGGCCATGGCGGACGGAGTGCGCCGGCGGTTTGGAACCACGCTGGGCCTTTCCATTACCGGTATTGCCGGACCGAGTGGAGGCACGCCCCAGAAACCGGTGGGTTTAATTTACATGGCGCTGGCGACGGCGAAGAAGAAGAAAGTTTGGGCAGAGAATTTCTCGGGTGACCGGAATCAAATCCAGTCGCGCTCGGCCAAGAAGTTGCTTGAGCATTTGTGGCAATGGCTCCGGTAGACACAAAAAAAATGCGGGTCTTTCTCGCACTTCCGCTGGCCGAGCTCTTTGGGGCTGAGGTGGCGCCCTTCATTGAGAAATGGAGGAGCCAATTTCCCGCCGTTCGTTGGGTGAAATCCACCGACATTCATGTGACGCTTCATTTTTTTGGGCCGGTTGAGAAAGAGTCCGTCGAGCGAATAAACGCGCTCGTCCGTCCTCTTGCCCAAGCGTGCGCTCCTTTTGAAATTTCACTCAAAAGCACCGGCGCTTTCCCGTCTCTTTCCCACCCTCGGGTTTTCTGGGTGGGTATGGAAGGAAATATCGCTCCCCTTTCCCAACTTCAAAATGAAATTTCAAAAAGTTTATCCGGGGCCGGATATTCGGTGGAGGAGAGGGCGTTCAAACCTCACCTCACCGTGGGCCGGGTTCGGGAAGGAAAAAAAGAGTCCTTTCTTCCTGCCGCCCTCGATTTCCCGCCGACCCGCCCCGGGCGAATGGACCGGATTGTCCTGTTTCAAAGCGAGCTCACCCCTGGCGGTTCCCACTATGAAATCCTGGAAACCTACCCCTTCTCGAAAGCGTAAACCCACCCGCCAGGCACTCCTCAGAATTTACCGGGCGCTTCATAAGCAGTACGGCGACCGGCATTGGTGGCCGGCCGAGACGCCTTTTGAAGTCATGGTGGGAGCCGTTCTCACCCAGAATACGGCTTGGCGGAATGTCGAGAAGGCGATTGTCAATTTGAAAGAAAACCGCCAGCTCAGTCCAAAAGCGCTCCGGAAAATCCCCCGGAAAAAATTGGCTGCGCTCATTCGCCCGGCCGGGTATTTTAATGTCAAAGCAAAACGGCTTAAAAGTTTGGTGGACTTTTTTTGGAAGAGATTTGGCGCAAGCCCGCCGCGCATGCAGCGAATCCCCAAGAACCGACTGCGGCAAGAACTCCTGGAAGTAAACGGCGTGGGGGAGGAGACGGCTGACTCGATTCTTCTCTACGCGGCAGGGAAGCCCTCTTTTGTCGTGGACGCTTACACAAGGCGGCTTCTGGGCCGGCACGGTTTCATTCGCGGCGACGAAACCTACGCCGAAATCCAAAAAACATTTGAGTCGAACCTGCCCGAAAGTGTGCCTTTATACAATGATTTCCACGCTCAGATTGTGGAAGTGGGCAAGGATTTTTGCCGGACCGTGGCCCGTTGCGAAGCCTGTCCCCTGAAAAGGTTTCTATGATTCAACGCTCTTCATATTCAAAACTGCTCGAGGATGTCCGGGGTGTTCTTCTCGAGGGAAGGGCGCGGGCGAAATCGGCGTTGGAGTTCGAGGAAGTCCGGACGTGGTGGGAAGCCGCGCGAATTATTAATGAGGACTTGCGGGTCCATGCCGGCCGGGCTGCGTACGGAAAGAGAATCGTCACCCAATTGGCCGTGGACTTGGGTATTTCCAAAGATTATCTTTACGACCTTCTCCGGTTTCAACGTGCTTTTCCAATTGTTGACTCGAGTCAACAATTGACGCTGAGTCACTACCGGCTTCTCGCCCGGGTGGAAAATTCTAAGGAGCGTCGCCTCCTTTACCGCAAGGCTGTTCAGGGGAAATTCAGCGTCTCTGAATTGGTCGACGAAGTCCGCACTCGCCGGCTTCTCGATTCCTCGGGCTTGAAATTGGACGAATCTTCAGTCAGGGCGCCCCTTGGGGTCGCGCTTGAGACGACGAAACGAACGGGTGCAAGAACTGTTTCTCCGAAAGAGCTCAAACCGCGGCGCGGGAAATTTTTCACGTACCGGATTGTCAAACCTCGCGACCTACACGAACACCCCGATTTTTATTCCATTGACCTCGGCTTTCAAAACCGGCATGACCTAAAGCTCACGGGAATCAAAAACCCGAAAGAAGGGGAGGTCATTGAAGCGGTGCGCACGGAAGAAAATCTTCGCGGGGACCGGTACCGGTTTAAACGGGTCCAGGGTGAAGCACGGTTGCCCGGCGAGGTCCTTTACACCTACAAGGCCACCGTTAAAAAGGTCATTGACGACGACACGCTGTGGGCCGATATCGATTTGGGGTTCCGTTTTTGGGTCGAGAAGAAACTCCGGCTCCGCGGTGTGGACGCCGCCGAAATTGGAAAAGGCAAAGAGGCGAGCGATTTTGTCCAAAGAACTCTGGCCCGTGTGCCGTTTGTGGTAATCCATGTCTCGGGCCGGGACAAATTCGACCGGCCTCTCGTCGACCTCTTTTATCTGGAAGGAACCGAAGACCGGGAGAAAGTCCTTACGAAAGGCACCTTTTTAAACCAAGAGCTCCTCACGCTGGGCCTCGCCCAACGCGTCTAGTTTCTCCCTCTAACCTATTTAAATTCAAATAATAAGGGGAAATTTCACTATTTGCAATATAGAGCAATTTATAACTTTTTAGCCTAAAAGATACAAATTTAGAATAATTATGGTAATTTTATCATAGGGAAAAAAGGAGGTCGGCAGTATTTATGGACCTGAAGAAAGTTCCCCACAAACTCATTGGAGAGCTCCTCATTGAAGAAGGTTTCCTGGACGCGGAAGATTTAAAAAAAGGACTCGCTCTGCAAAAAAAAGAAGGCGGGCTCATTGGCGATATTCTCGTGAAAAATGGTTGGCTCGAGGAAAGTCACTTGGTCATGGGTCTTTCAAAACAGTTGTCGCTTCCCTTTATCCGTCTGGCGGGCTACAGCGTGAACCGGGAGGCCTTAAAATTAATCTCGCGGGACAACGCGGAGCGTTTTCTCATGTTTGCCTTTGAACAACAGGAAGACGCGCTCTCGATTGCCGTGCACAATCCCGTCGAGAGCGAGCCTGCAAATGAAATCGAAAAATTGGCCGCCAAATTTTCCATTCACATTTTCCTGGCCCTTCCTTCGGAAATCCGCCAAGCCGTCCGGGAGCATTACCCAGAAAGCCTCCTCACGTCCAAGGAGGCATGAATGCCGCGGAATCTGGAAGCCGTTCATAAAATTCAAGCGCTTCTCGTTGAAAAAAAACTCCTGAGTCTGGATAAATTTCAAGGCTTGCTCCGCGAAAGCGAACGCTCCGGCCAAAGCCTCGTGGAAGTTCTCTACCGTTCCAGCGGAGTCGACGAGCGGGAAATTCTATCGATTTTAAGCGCGGTCTTCGGTTATCCCTCGATTAATGTGAACACCTTCACCCCTTCCGCGGAAGTGCTCGGCTTTATCCCGAAAGAGATTGCCGTGAAGCACCATTTTCTCGCCGTCTCCAAATTAGAAAAGACCCTGACCGTGGCGGTGGTGGACCCCACGAATTTGAGCATTTTAGACGACCTTCACGCGGTAGTGGCTTTGCGGATTAAGGTGGCCTTGGCTGCTCCCTCCCAGCTAAGCGTGGCCGTCAAAAAATATTATGGAGATATGTTCAACGCACGGCCCGAAATGGTCAATGAATCCATTGACCAAATTGTGCAAGACGTCATGGACGAGGGCGTGAGCGGCTCCTTATTTAAAAAAAGTTCGGATACCTCCGACCTGCTGGAGGAAGCGAGTGCCACCCCGATTATTCAGCTGGTGAATCATCTTTTGATTGAGGCCATTCGCCGTGGTGCGAGTGACGTCTTCGTGGAGCCTTGGGAAAAGACCTTTCGGGTGCGCTTCCGGGTCGACGGAGTGCTGGAAGAAGTGTTAAACGCGCCGCGCGGACCGGTGGGACCCATTGTTTCTCGAGTCAAAGTTATGAGCCGCCTGAACATTGCGGAACACCGGATTCCCCAGGACGGCCGCATCCGGGTGCGGATTCTGGGAAGAGAAGTCGATTTGCGGGTTTCGATTCTCCCCACGAGTTACGGAGAAAAGGCCTGTCTGCGGGTCCTCGATTCGGCCGCTCAGGCGCAAAAGCTGGAGGCGCTAGGTTTCGGCGGCTCAGAACTGGAAATTATCCGGCGCAATGCGGAAAAACCCCACGGCATGATGCTCGTGACAGGTCCGACCGGCAGCGGCAAAACAACCACGCTTTACGGCATCCTTAAATATTTAGACAGCCCCGAAAAGAATATTACGACGGTTGAAGACCCGGTGGAATACCAAACTACCGGAATTAATCAAGTCAACGTCCGCGAATCCGTTGGCCTGAGTTTTCCCGCGGCGCTTCGTTCCATTCTACGCCAAGACCCGGACATTATTCTCATTGGAGAAATCCGGGACCAGACCACCATGGACATTGCGATTAAATCGGCGCTCACCGGCCATTTAGTCCTGAGCACCCTCCACACTAACGATGCCACCAGCGCCATTGTCCGCATGATGAATATGGGGATTGAGCCTTTTTTGATTGCCTCTTCAGTTCTTATTATTTCCGCCCAGCGTCTCGTGCGGAAACTTTGTACCTTCTGCCGTGTTCCGTATCTGGTGGAGCCGGAAGTCCTGAAATCAATCGGAGTTGCCGGGTCTCAAAAGGCCACTTACTTTAAACCCCAAGGCTGCGGCCAATGCCGCTCCAGCGGATTCAAGGGGCGGACGGTGATTAGTGAACTCTTTGAGCTCAATTCTCGCGTCTTGGATTTAATTGTCAAAGGCGCCTCCGGGGATGAAATCCGTTACGCCGCAAGGGCGGGAGGAATGAAAACTTTAAGGGAGGACGGTCTTCAAAAGGCCAAGGAAGGGCAGACGTCGCTCGAGGAAGTGCTCCGCGTCACGAGCCCCGAGCCGGAGGCCGCCTTGCAGAAAACTTAACCCATGACCCCGACCAGCGTTTCGGATAAATTAATCGAGTCCCTAACCCAAAAGGGAAAAATCACCGCCAAGGAGCGGGATAAAATTCTCCGCTCTCACCAGCAAACCGGAAAATCCGTCTCCGAAATCCTCGTGGAACAAAAAATTTTGGAGGAAAAGGAACTCACACAGCTTTTCAGCGAAAATCTAAACTGCCCCATACTTAAGCTCAGTTCCTACCAAATCGACCCCGAAGTGGCGAAGCTGCTTCCGCGTCCCATGGCGGAACGCTACCTGGCGGTTCCCGTGGCCCGCATGGGAAATTTTTTGACCCTGGCCGTCTCGCGGCCCCTGGACCTCATTGAAATGGACGACATCCGTGAATTGACCGGCTGCCGGTTGCAGCTCGTCTTCTCCACGCCCACAGAAATTCACAATGTTTTGACGGAACAACGAACCGGCAGCTCCCAGATTGACCAATTTATTCAAGACAAGAACGGGGACGAAATTGAATTAATCGCTCAGGAAGAGACAGCCTCGAGCGCCGAAGAGGCCGCGCGGGCCCCGGTGGTCCGCATGGTCAACCGGATGATTCAAGAAGCGGTCCAGCTCCGCGCCTCCGACATCCATTTGGAGCCTTACCGCGACCATTTTCGAATCCGTTACCGGATTGACGGTATCTTGAAGGAAACGTTCCGGCATGCGCTGGACGTCTACCCTGCAATGGTGGCCCGCGTTAAGATTTTGTCCTCGCTGGATATCACGGAAAAAAGATTGCCTCAGGACGGCCGTTTCAAAACTCGAATGGGTGAGAAGGAAATTGATTTCCGCGTTTCCGTCCTGCCGATTTTCTTCGGCGAGAAATGCGTGCTCCGGATTCTCGACAAAGCCAACATCCGCGGCGGGCTCGACGAATTGGGATTTTCGGAGGGCCCCGCCGGAGTCTTCAAAGAAGTCATTCGCCGGCCCTACGGAATGATTTTGGTCACGGGTCCGACGGGGAGCGGAAAATCAACCACGCTTTACTCCGTTCTCAATCTTTTGAATAACCCCACCCGGAATTTAATGACCATTGAAGACCCGATTGAATACCAAATCGAAGGCATTACCCAAACTCAGGTGAATGCCGAGATTGGGTTGTCGTTTGCGGACGGATTGAGGTCCTTGTTGCGGCAGAGTCCGGACGTCATCCTGGTGGGTGAAATCCGTGATTCGGAAACAGCGGATATTGCCGTGAAGGCCGCGCTCACGGGCCACCTCGTCTTAAGCACTCTTCATACCAATAGCGCGGCGGGAGCGGTGACCCGTTTAGTGGATATGGGCGTGGAGCCCTTCCTCATTGCTTCCTCGGTGGTCTTAGTGGCCGGCCAAAGGCTCCTCCGGAGAATTTGCGTTCACTGCAAAGCCCCTTATCCGATTCCTCCAGAGGTGTTGAAACGGGTCCAAAATTCCTCGCTGGGAATCATTGAAAAGGTTTCCTTTAAAGGAAAGGGGTGCAAGAAGTGCAATGAAACCGGCTACCTCGGGCGCTTGGGAGCCATTGAAGTTATGACGCTGGACGCCCAGATTCGCTCCGCCGTTCTGTCGCACGCCTCTTCGGCGGAGATTGAAAAAATTGCTTGCGGCAAGGGGATGGAAACCCTTTTCCAAAATGCCATTCAACTTTTTAAGACGGGGAAAACCACGCTCGAAGAAGTCCTTCGGGTGACGGCCCTCGGGAAGGAATAAACGCATGCCTCAATACCAATACCTTGTGAAAGACGCGAAGGGACATGACCAAACCGGCGTGGAAGAGGCGCAGAACACAGATTCTCTTGTTGAATCGCTCCGGCGCCAGGGTTACCTCATTATCCGAATCAATGAACTGACCCGGAAAAAGTTTTTCTCTCTTTCTTTTGAGCAAAAAGGTTTCCGCGAAAAGGGCGGGCGAATCAAGATTGACGACTTGGTGGTTTTCTCGCGCCAGCTGGCCACCTTGGTCGGCTCGGGTGTTCCCTTGCTGGAATCCCTGGGAGTCTTGCACGAACAAACGGAGAAAACCCAGTTCAAGCGGGTCCTCCAGGCCCTGCACGACGAAGTGCGCGGTGGAAAAAGTTTTTCCGAGGCCTTGGATAAGCACCCCCGGGTTTTTTCATTTCTGTTTATTCATATGGTCCGTGCCGGTGAGACCAGCGGACATTTGGAAGAAATCCTGGACCGGCTCGCCGCCTATTTAGAGAAGACGAGTGCGCTCCAGAAAAAGATTAAGTCCGCGTTGACTTATCCCGCAGTGGTGGCCGCTATGGCCTTTTTCATTACCACCGGCATGATGACTTTTGTGATTCCCAAGTTTGCCGAAATTTTTGCGAGCATTAACGCCCCGCTTCCGATGCCCACCAAAATCATTATTGCCGCAAGCAATCTTCTCAAAAATTATTTCCTTTTCCTTATGGCGGCGGCAGGCGCCGGCTTTTTTATCTTTCACAAATGGACGAAGACCAAAATCGGACGGTATGTCTGGGACTCCTCGAAACTTAAATTTCCGATCTTCGGCCCGCTTTTCCTGAAAGTAGCCGTGAGTAAATTTTCACGTACCTTTGCAACGCTCATTAAAAGCGGCGTCCCCATTCTCTCTTCATTGGAAATCGTGGCTTACACCATGGACAACGCACAATTAGAACGGGTAATTTTGAGTCTCCGCGCCTCGGTCACGAAAGGGGAGGGGATTTCGGTTCCGCTTTCCAAAAGCCCACTCCTTCCTCCCATGGTGGTGAGGATGATTGCGGTGGGCGAAGAAACCGGAGAGCTGGAGAAAATGCTGGTGAAGATTGCGGATTTTTATGACGCCCAAGTGGAAAGCACGGTCTCGGCCCTGACCTCTTTAATCGAGCCCCTCGTGATTGCTTTCTTGGGGGTGGTCATCGGCGGAATCGTCATCTCAATGTTCCTGCCGATTCTCACCTTGACGCAATACATTAAGTAAGGAGGAGAAAAAGGTGCTGGGGAAACGAATCCTGCGACTCATTCTACTGCGGCTTCTTTTCGCGACGCTCTTCCTCTATGGCCCGTCCATCCTTAAAGATAATTCCGAGTTGGCGTTCTACGGCGTCTCGTCCGCGATTTGTGCTTTGAGCGCCTTCTATATTCTGTGGTATCTCACCCGGCGTTGGTTGAGGCAACTGGCCTTTTTGCAGCTCGGAATGGACGTTCTCATTGAGACCGTCCTCGTCTTAACCACAGGCGGAATGGAAAGCCTCTTCGCCACACTCTATGTGCTGACGATTTTGAGCACCGCATTGGTCGTGGGGGAGAGGAAGGGCGTGCTCCGGATGACCGCCTTTTCGAGCGCCGCCTACTTCCTGGCTTCCTACGGCGTTTACCAAGCCGGTGCTAACAATCTCTTCGCGAAAGACCCGGTTATTTTTCTTTATGGCACCACGGTAAGAATTGTGATATTTTTCACGGTGGGTTACCTTTCGCGTCGCTTGAGTGAAAACGTGCTCGAATTACAAGAGCGCCTAAAACTTTCGGAGCGATTATCCTTATTGGGAGAAGCAGCGTCTAAGATTGCTCACGAAGTGCGCAACCCGCTCGCTTCCATTCGCACTGCCTCGGAAGTGCTTAGGGATACTTTGGCGAATAAACTGGACCCGGTTCAGGGGAGAATGGTTTCTCTCATCTATGATGAAGCCGGTCGGCTCAGCCAGACGTTGCAGCGCATCTTGAATTATGCGAAACAAGCCCCGCCTCACCCCAAGTTGCTCCTTTTGGACGCCTTGATTGAGCGGACCGTTTCACTGGTCCAACTGAATTCGCAGAACGGAACCAAAAATGTTTCCATTGAAAAAAAATACCCGCCGGACAAGACGCACGTTTACGCGGACGAGGAACAGCTTCTTGCCGCTCTTCTTAATCTCATGCTCAATGCTTACCAATCCATGCCCGGAGGCGGGTCTTTGACCATTCAAGCCGAAGAAGAATTAAAAGGAACGAATATCAGTTTAGAAGACACCGGAGGCGGAATCCCCGCCGAAAAAGTGGGAGACCTCTTTCAGCCTTTTAAATCCAATAAATCAGGAGGAACAGGCCTTGGCCTTGCTGAAGTCTATAAAATCGTGGCGCTTCATGAAGGAAGAATTAACGTGGAAACGCACCCTCCGAAGGGAACCGCCTTCCATTTATTTTTTCCAAAACCGTAATTTTTTCGGTTTCACGCTCGTAGAATTAATTGTCACCACGGCCATTATCGGACTCTTAGCAGCCCTCGCCCTGCCGCCCGCTTTGCGCGCCCGAGTCCAATCCAACGAATCGGCCGCGGTCGGGAATCTGAGAACCGTGAGCTCGGCCGCGGAGTCTTATCGGACCACTCAGAATCCGCCCGCTTATGCCGCCAGCCTCAATACTCTGGCCACCTCCGTTCCTCCTTATTTGGATAACACTTGGACGGGAAACCAGCGCCAAGGCTACAATTTTACTTACGCGGTGGCCGGAGATTTGAGTACTTATTCCGTCAGCGCCTCTCCTCAAATTGCGAATATTTCCGGAATCAATTCTTACTGCATTGACCAGACCGGTATTCTTCGCCGCTACGGTGCGGGCGGAGGGGCGGTCGGGAGCCAAGCCGGTTGTGACGCGAATGGAGTCCCGCTATGACGCCGGGAGGCCTTCAAATCAAGGCTTTTAAGTTGTTTAAACGCTTGAAAATGAGGAGTTTAGTTTGAGGTCAGATTTGCCGTTCCTTTTTAAGGAAGGTAATCTTGTAACTAGAGGTGGGTATCCTATCCGTCCGGAACAGAGAGGAAGGTCATTAATTCCTCTTACTCTCTGGGAAGGTGAGAGGCGAGGCCCCCTTGAAATGAAGAGGAGGTAATTAAATGATAATTGACTTGCACAGTCGAAAAGGTTTTACGCTCGTGGAGATTATGATTGTGGTTGCGATTATTGGTTTGCTTGCCGCAATCGCGATTCCGAACCTTCTGCGCGCGAGATTGAATGCGAATGAATCGGCGGTGAAGTCCGACTTGCGGACTTACAGCTCATCGAATGAGAGTTTCCGCTCGGCCCAAAACCCGCCGGTGTACGCAGCGAACGTAGCTGCCCTGACGGGTGCAGTTCCGGCCTATCTCGACAACTCCTGGAACGCGGCCAACGCCGCACCGGGAAAACACGGTTACACCTTTACGTATGCCGTGGCGGGAGACGGAAGCACCTATTCTGTGTCAGCGGCTCCGCTGGCGAACCAAGGAATCAACGCCTATTGCGTAGACCAATCGGGCGTTGTGTGCCGTGGAGGAGGTGCTGGGACGGCGGCTGGTTGTCCGGCGGCTCCTGGCTGCGCTCCAATCGCCTAACGCAGCGGTGCAGTGATTTCCGCACAAAACCCCACCGCCCTTTTGGAAGTATGGAAAGAAAGGGCGTTGGGGTTTTTCCTTAAACGAGCGTCCGTTTCTTCCGCCCCGCAGCAAATCGTGGGGGTCGATTTGGGGCATTCCCATCTCCTCGTTTTGACCGTAGAAAAAAAACCGGACCGGGTGGAAATTTCTAATTTTTTCCTCGCCCCGCGCCCCGAGTCTCCCGAGGCCCTCAGCGAACAGTTAAAAACTATTTTTGCAGAGCAAAAATTAAATCCTCACGGGGTCCGGACGGCCATTAAAACGGAAGGGATGGTCATCCGGATTCTTAATTTTCCGCAGATGAAGAAGAGCGAATTGGCCAGCATGCTCCACTACGAAGCGGAAAAATACATTCCTTTTAAAGCTAGCGAAGTCGTCATGGACTTTCAAATCCTGGGGGAGAACATCTCTAAAGGCGATGCCCAGGTCATGGAAGTCGTTTTGGTGGCGGTGAAGCAATCCGAAATCAGCGCCTTCATGTCTGGCTTTCAAAAAGCAGGCATTGAGTTGGGGGTTATTGACGTCGACGCATTTGCCTTGGCCAATTTGCTGGAGTACGTGGCCCCCGAGACGGCCCGGGCCCCCACGGCTTTTTTGGACGTGGGGAGGGAAACCTCCTCGTTTGGGATTGTTCGCGGCGGGCGGCCGCTTTTCATCCGCGATATTTCTTTCGGGGGAGGCGACATTTTGAAATTGCTGAAAAGAAAATTGGGGATTGAATCTTCCGCAGCGCTGGCGCTCACTCAGGAATCTTTGGTGAAGGACCCGTCCTTAAAGGCCGTGGCCGAGCAGGCTTTGTCGTCCCTGGTGAATGAACTCAAGCTTTCGCTAGGGTATTATATGGACCACGCCCCGGCGAGCGCCTCTGTGGAAACACTTTATGTTTTCGGCGGCGGTTTCCGTTTTTTTTCACCGTTGAATTACCTGGGGAAGGAAATTGAGATTTCTGTGAAGCGACCCGAGCTCTTTTCAAAAATTCATGTCCAACCGCATTTAGATGCGGCGAAATTGAAGGCCAACGAAGACCTTCTTCCCATTGCCTTGGGACTCTGTTTGCGTTGAAACCGTGATTTTAATTAACCTTCTTCCCGCCGAATTAAGAAAAGAAAGCGCCGCCCGCGCCTCGCTTCTCCAAAATAAATGGCTCCTCAACGGATTGGCCGTGGGCTTTCTTCTCTCAACCTTTTTTTTGCACCTTCAATATCAGGTGGTGAGGGTTGAACATAAGAGACTTCTGGAAGAGTGGGCCGTCCTGGAGAAAGACTCAAGCCGGGTGACCCAATTGAAAACACAAATTGAGCAGGGGGCTAAAAGCGAAAGAGATTTTCTCCAGAATTACGTCAACTCGCCCTTTTCCACGACCATGATTCTCAGCTCAGTCAGCCAGCTTTTGCCTCTTTCGGTTTGGCTCTTGGAATTGAAAGTGACCCGGCTGGGGACGGAGAATACGTTTCTTTTAAAAGGAATTTCCTTGCCCGGGAAGCAGGGGACGAGTATTCAGGATATTGAAAAATACCTGAGTGAGCTCAAGGATAAATTTCCGCCCCGGACGGAAATTGTGCTCACCACAAGCCGTCAGGTCAAAGAGGACAGGGAACTCACGCTTTTTACGGCGGTGTTTAAATGGTAAAGAAACCTTTACAGTGGGTGAGTGAGCGTTGGGGGGGTTATTTCAAGAGCCTTGACCGGAGAGCCCGGATTCAACTCATTATGCTGGCCGTGGGTTTAGTCTTATTCATCCCCTTCGTTGCCTGGCCGGCTTGGATTGTTCAACCGTTTCTGCGGCTGCGGCTCACAGAATTAAGAGAACGGGTCCAATCCGCCAAGGTGCACATTCAGCAGGAACCCAAATTGCTGGCCGAGAAAATCGCCCACGAGACCTTTATTAGGGAAACGCAAGGCCGCCTCTTTACAGAAAAAGAGGTCCAAGGGATATTGGGAACGTTGACCCAGATTGGTCAAAAAAGCAAGGTGACGCTTTTGAGCAGCCAGCCTCAGGCGGAAAGCCACCAAGCCATTCCCGAACCTCATAATAAAAAGTACCAATCTTTATCTTATCTTTTATCGGTAGAAGGCAGCTACCATGCCTTGGCTTCTTTTGTGAGTGAAATCGAGAATTACCCGCAGGTGATTCGGGTCGATGATTTCTCCATTTCACCCCGCGAAGAGACCCCGGAAACTCACTTAGGGGAGCTCAAATTGTCGGTTTTCTTAAAGCGGGAGGCAGCATGAGGGTGCGGCTCTTTGTGGGGGGGCTTGCCGCGGGCGTCGTAATCTTTTCCGTAGCGGAAGCAGGAGAAATTCGATATGATACTGCCAATCGTCGGGACCCTTTCCGGCCCCTCGTGGGTCCGCATGCATTACGTAAAGAGGGAGGAAAGAACAGTTTCGCGATAGAAGGAATTGTGTTTGACCAAAAAAAGGGCTCCTATGCAGTCATTGGGGGCGAGATTTTTCGTGAAGGCGATTCAATCAATGAGGCGCAACTCATTAAAATTTTTCCGGACCGTGTGATTGTCAATCAACAAAGTGAAGAAATTGTTATTTGGTTACGTGAAGAAATAGCGGAGCCAGGTCGAAAACTAAAACAGCATGACTTGGAATAAATTTTTCAGACTGACCCCCCTTCTCCTAAGCGCTAGCTTTCTCTTCCCCTGTTCCACATCCCTTTACGCTCAAGCCGACGAAACCTCCGAATCTTTGGGGGGTGACGAGGCGGAAAAAGCAGGCTATATCACCATGGATTTTAAAGAGGCGGAGGTCGAGACGGTGCTCCGGCTCTTGAGCCTTAAGAGCGGGATGAATATTGTGGCGGGTCCGGAAGTCACCGGGACCGTGACCGTGCGCCTGGAGAATGTTCCTTGGGAAGAGGCATTGGAAGTGGTGTTGCGGACTTACGGTTACGTCTATGAAAAAAAAGGAAATATTATCCGGGTGACCACCCGGGAAAATTTAGCGCAGGAAGAGCTCGTCACGGAAACCTTTCTCTTGGAATACATTCAATTAACAAAGAAGACGAATACAACATCGACGGGCCAGCAGGCCGCTGGCGCAACGGAAGAGGGCGGGAAGGAACTCATCGATATTATTACCACCATGCTGTCTGAAAGAGGCAAGGTGAAGATGGTGACTCAGCGAAACGCCATGGTCGTGACGGATACGGCCTCCAACGTCTACAAAATTGGGCAAGTCATTAAAAAGCTCGACCAGCCGGTTCCACAAGCCTACATCGATTCAAAAGTCGTAAGGACCCAATTAGACAAAGGGGAGAATTTAGGCATCCGTTGGAGTTTGTCCAATATGGGCGTGAGTACGGGCGCTGCGCGGCCCATTACTTTTCCTTTTTCCACTCAAAAAGATACGGATAAGGAATATTTTCCCGGCTTTTTGGAAGCCTTTTTGGGAAGAACCTCTACCTCTAACACAACGACGGGTACCACCTCTACGGGAACGGTGGTGCCCAATTCCGCCGAACCACGCTCATTTCCGTTCGCGGACCCCACGGTCGCAAACCGCACTTACACGTTTGGCACCCTGGATTTCACCTCTTTTGCGGCTTTGCTGTCCTTGTTGGAGAGCCGTTCCAATACCAAAGTGGTGTCTAACCCGAGAATCGTGGTTTTAAATAACCAGACGGCCAAAGTGAAAGTGGGAAGCGAAATTCCCATTCCCAGTTTTACGTTCAATCAACAGCAAGCCACTTTCCAAGTTTCTGATTTCAAATACCGAGACATCGGGGTGGTGCTCCAAGTGACGCCTCACATTAATTCCGTGGAGGAAATCTTGGTGGACTTAAAGCCTGAGGTCAGTTCGCTTGGGTCCACCATTACGTTTACCTCTTCACTGGCCGCACCCAGCTTCGATGTGACCAGTGCCGAAACCCAAGTTTTAATCCGGAGCGGTGAGACGATTGCCATCGGTGGCCTGCGCGAAAATAAAAGCGCGGTTGCAGAGCAGCAGGTGCCCTACCTCAGCGCCATCCCGGTTATCGGAAAAATTTTCCGTTCCAAACGTCAAACGGAGGGCAGTTCTAATCGAAATGTTGAAACCCTTTTCTTTGTCACGGTGACCTTAATCGATACGGAAGGTCAGCCGACAGGGGGGAAGTCAGGCAAAAAGAAAGCGCCGGTTCCCTCTCAAGAACCCGTTGGTCCGCAAACAGTCGCCACGTCTCCCGACCCGCCTCTTTCACCGGCACAATTGGGTACGGCGGGATAACCAACGCCTCGGTTCTCCAAACCGGCTGAAGTTTCCTTCCTTTTTTCGGTGAAATCACCCTTAACCGCCAGAGGTCTTTTCTAAAATGAAACAAGAGATTCTTATTACTTTAGACGCTAACGAAAAACGAGTCGCTATTCTGCAAGAGGGGCGGCTGGAAGAATTTTATATTGAACGTGCAGGCGAGCCCCGTCTGTACGGCAATGTTTACAAAGCCCGGGTCAAGTCCGTGGTCCCGGGAATCGGCGCCTCCTTCCTGGACTTGGGCACCAAAAAAGACGGCTTTCTTTACGTCATGGATGCCTTGAAGTCTCCGCTGGAATTGGAAACCGAATACGGTGATTCGCCCAGCGCGTCGAATGACCATGACAACCGGTCGAAACGCATTGAAGACGTCCTCAAGGTCGGTCAGGAAGTCATTGTGCAAGTTGTGAAAGAACCGATTCGCACGAAGGGCGCGCGGCTCACAACGCATTTTTCCATCCCGGCCCGGTATTTGGTCATGATGCCCGGTACGGATAAAATCGGTGTTTCGCGGCGCATTGAGGACCGATTGGAAAGAGACCGGATTCGAAAAATCTTAAACGAAAATCCCCGTCCCAAAGGCACCGGTTATATTGTCCGGACGGCTGCGGAGGGAAAGGGAGTGAAGGAATTCCAGAGGGATATTCGCTACCTCACCAACGTTTGGGAGCGCATCTCGAAGGACATTCACCACCGGAAGGCCCCCAGCTTAATCCACAGCGAGGCCGACCTGGTCGAGCGGGTGATTCGCGATTATTTAACCGAAGAGGACACGGCGCTTGTCGTGGACGACGCCGAGGTTTTTCACCGTGCCCGGAAATTCTGCCAAGTTTACCTGCCCGGCCAGAACCTTGACATTCAACTGTACAAGGAAAAGGTACCGCTTTTTGAAAAATTCAATATCGAGAAAGAAGTGGAGAGGACGTTTCAGAAGTCCGTCGTACTTAAATCGGGCGGCCATATTGTCATTGAACAAACCGAAGGGCTCGTGGCGATTGACGTGAACACGGGCAAATTTACCGGCCGCAGGAACTTGGAAGAAACTGTTTACCAAACCAATTTGGAAGCGGCCTGGGAAGTGGCGCGGCAGCTTCGTCTCCGGGACGTGGGCGGAATTATCATTATCGATTTTATCGATTTGGAAAGGGCAGACCACCGGCGGAATCTCTTCCGGCAGTTTAAAGAGGCGGTCAAAAAAGACCGGGCCAAGACCAATATTGTCCAAATGTCGGAACTCGGACTGGTGGAAATGACGCGTCAGCGGGTGCGCCCTTCCTTGGAAAGCGCCGTCTACGACTCTTGCCCTTATTGTGAAGGCAAGGGCATGGTGAAATCGGCCACGACCATGGCGATTCAAAGCGTCAAAGACATCCGGAAGGCGATTGGAACGGCTAAGTCTAAAATCCTCAATGTCTACGTCCATCCGCGGGTCGCCGAACGGTTGCAGCACCAGGAAAAAAGAGCAGTTGAGGGTGTGGAAAGAATCAGCCGCAGCCGGGTTAATATTTACGCGGAGCCGTCCTTGCACATGGAAGATGTCAATATCACGTTCATAAAATAATGGACCTTTTGTCGATTGCCTTGCTCGTCTTCTTTTTGGTGGGAGGCGGATTGGCGCTCTCTTGGATGCTGCGTTCGCTGGTGCGTCTCGAGAGTCAAATCGGCCAGCAATCTCAGCTTTTTCAGGGAGAACTCTCCCGAATCTCCAATCAAATGAACGCGCAGATGACGTCGAGTGCCACGGTGGTCAAAGACTACACCCGCCTCATGGGGGAGTTTCAAAACCGGCTCGGCCAGCTCCAAGAGTCCACGCAGTCTATGATTCGAATCGGGGAGGACATTTCCGGCTTGCAGGATATCCTGAAGGCGCCAAAGCTCAGAGGGATTTTGGGCGAATTTTTTCTCGAGGAATTACTGCGGCAGTTATTGCCCCAGGACCGTTACGTGCTGCAATACGGGTTCCGGAGCGGAGAGAAAGTCGACGCGGTCATCTTGCTGGGTCAAGGCATGGTGCCGGTCGACGCCAAGTTTCCTTTGGAGAGTTTTAAACGCCACCTCCAGCCTGGCACGGACGATGAGAAACGCCGCTCCCGGCGCCAGTTTGTTCAGGACGTCAAAAAACACGTGGACGCCATTGCTTCCAAATACATCCTGCCCGAAGAGGGAACGTTCGATTTCTCCTTAATGTACATTCCGGCAGAAAATGTTTATTACGAGACCATTGTTAAAGAGGAATTCTCGACAGAAGAAAGCCTCGTGGCCTACGCAATGACCCGAAAAGTCATCCCCGTTTCGCCCAACAGTTTTTATGCCTACCTGCAGGCAATTGTCTTGGGACTCCGGGGACTGCGCATTGAAAACTCGGCCAAAGAAATCCTTAACTCCTTGACGCAGCTGGCCACCGATTTCAAAAAATTCGACGAGGATTTTGAAAAGCTGGGTACGCATCTAACGAATTCCAAGTCCACCTTTGACCGGGCGCAAAAGCGCTACGACCGGCTGAAGCAACAGCTCGAGACGATTGAAACCCAAGAGCCGACCCCCAGCCTTCCGGGGCATTAAATCGGCGTGCGGCGAAAATTTCCCTGGGCGTTATTCCTGGCAGCGCTGGTTCTGGCAGGGGAATCGACCGCTCGAGAAACTGACCACTTTTCTCCTATGCGTCAAAAAATGGTAGACAGCCAAATTGCCGGCCGCGGCATTAAGGACCCCCGGGTTCTCGAGGCGCTGCGGAAGGTTCCGCGGCATGAATTTGTCCTGCCTGCGGAAAAATTTCTCGCTTACGAGGACAGCCCCCTTCCGATTGGCCACGGCCAAACCATTTCTCAGCCCTTTATTGTGGGGCTCATGACGGAATTACTCGAGCCCGAGCCGGAAGACAGGGTCTATGAGCTCGGGACCGGCTCCGGGTACCAAGCGGCGGTCCTGGCGGAATTGGTGAAGGACGTCTACACCGTGGAAATTGTCGAGCCGCTTTACCGGGAAGCCAAGGCCCGGCTCGAGCGTCTGGGCTACCGGAATGTGCAGGTCCGTTACGGCGACGGCTCCAAGGGTTGGCCCGAAGAAGCCCCCTTTGATAAAATGATTGTCACCGCGGCCGGGATTAAAATCCCCGAGGCCTTAATCACTCAGTTGAAAGAGGGGGGGCGGATTGTCATGCCGGTTGGTGAACCGCAAGAGCAGGTTCTGGTGGTGGGCATTAAGGAAAATAACGCGCTGAAAACTTTCCAATCCATTCCGGTCCGTTTTGTTCCGCTGGTGGGAGAACCGCCCCCTCACTTATAAAGGAGACACCATGCCTAAGAAAAGAAAAGCGAAAGGGTCCAAGGCTAAGAAATCCGTCAGGAAAAAAGTGGTTCGTAAGAAAAAAGTAGCCCAACGCCCAAAACGAAAATCCACGGCCAAAAAAGTTAAAAAAGCCGCGAAGAAAAAGTCTAAGGGGGTTAAAGCACCGGAGCTGCCGTCCGAACCGATTGGACGCGTGACCCATTACTTTGCGAAGGCCCGCGCCACCGCCTTTAAGATTGAACGTGAAGGAGTCCGACTGGGGGATACTCTTTATTTCAAGGGCCACACCACGAATTTCAAACAAAAAGTGGAATCGCTGCAAATTGACCGCCAGCCGGTTTCTCAGGCGGGGCCGGAACAGGAAGTGGGCCTCCGCACCCGCTCCCGGACCCGGGAACACGACTTGGTTTTTAAACTCTAATGTCTGAATTTCTGAGAACCTGGAAGTCCTATGATTTAGAGGAAGTCGAGAAACACCTCATGATTTTGGGCGATGTCTCAGGCGACTGCGCTTCCTGCCGCCAGCTCGGCATTCATTACCTCGAGGCAAAGGAATGTCCCCAGTGCAAAACTCCCTTCAAATATGTGACCAGCCGCCGACTTGAGACGCATCCGGGCGAGCGTTTCCAGCTGGCCGCCCGTCTTCGGGATAAGCGGCCGGACCTCTCGTTCATCGATTACGAGGATTATAGAAAGACCCTGGGCCGCAAAAAAGCGCGCGACTTTTTTGCCAAGTAAATCCCCCTCTTCGCTTGACCTCCCCGTCGCGACCCTCGCTTCGTTTGTGTATTTTGTCCAAGGGGCTGTGAGCCTTTCGGCCGTGGCCCTGCCGCTTCTCCTTCGCCAAAAAGGATGGAGCATTTCTCAAATCTCCACGTTCGGCTTTGTTGTGGGCCTGCCTTGGACTTTAAAGATTCTCTACGGTGCTTTATCGGACGGGCTTCCCCTGGGGGGAAAAAGGCGTAAGCCTTACGTGATTTTATCTTCGCTCGTTTCAATGGTCTCCTGGGTCGGGTTTGCTCTCTTCGGCTCTCATTTGCCGCTTCTCACTATTTTTGCCTTAAGTGCCAATGTCGGTTTTGCGCTGACTGACGTGGTGACAGACGCCCTCGTGGTGGAGCGTTCCACGGAAGGCAACGCTCAGGTTTACCAGAGCCTCGCCTGGGGATTCCGGAGCGGGGGAGCTGTCGTGGGCGGATTTCTGGGAGGATGGCTTGCCCAGACTGTACCGTACCACTGGATTTTTTTAATTACCGGGCTCCTGCCTCTCTTCACCCTGACGGCAGGGTTTTTTATCCGCGAAGAGCCCGTGAGTCAAACGGCCTCCGTGCATTCACTCGTTAAACCCATTGCCCAATCCTTCCGGGCTCTGGTTGGTGGAGATTTGAAATGGTTTTCGCTTTTGCTTATGATTGGAACGTTTTCCGCGTCCTTCAGCACTCCTTTTTTCTTCCACCTCAAGGAAAAGCTAGGCTTCAATGAGTCCTTTTTGGGGACGATTTCCGGCTTGGCCTGGGTGGGGGCGATTGTTGGTTGCTTCGTCTATGCCAAGTTTCTAAAAGCCATTCCTATGAAAAAAATGCTGGTGTGGTCCGTCGTCCTCAATGTGGTGAACGTCTTGAGTATTTTTTTAATCCAAAGCCGCGTTAGCGCCGTTTTACTTTCTTTAGTAGGAGGCGTGACCGGTTATTTGAGTTTTCTACCTCTGATTGCGACGGCCGCTTTTCTTTCGCGGCGAGTCGGCATCGAGGGGTCTTTATTTGCCCTCCTCATGAGCGTGAACAATTTGGGCCAGCTGGTGTCTGTTTTCATCGGCGGAAAACTCTTTGATATAATGGGACTCGTACCGTTAATCTTGCTAAGTGCCGCCGTGGTTTTGGCAGGGCTTTTATTCATTCAAAGGATGAAATTGGATGGTCATGAATCTCTCCTCCGCTCAGGCCAAAACGGCCTATGAGATTGCCCGGACTCTAAAAACAAAGGGTTTTACGGTGTATTTTGCCGGGGGGTGTGTGCGCGATTTTCTGCGCAACGTCGAACCCAAAGATTTTGATATTGCCACCACCGCCACCCCGGACCAAGTCGAAGAAATCTTCCCCAAGACCATTCCCGTAGGGAAACAATTCGGCGTTATGCTTGTCATGCAGGGCCCAACTCCCTTTGAGGTAGCCACGTTCCGCCGGGAAGGCGCGTACCCAGACGGCCGCCATCCCAGCCAGGTTTCGTTTACCGACCCCGAAGAAGACGCCCGTCGGAGAGATTTCACGGTGAACGGACTTTTTTACGACCCCTTTTGCGAAAAGGTCATTGATTATGTAGGAGGCGGCCAGGACCTGAAGAAGGGTCTCATCCGGGCAATTGGGGACCCCCAAAAACGTTTCGAAGAAGATAAGTTGCGGCTTCTCCGCGCGGTCCGGTTTGCCGCCAATTTAGGCTTTTCCATTGAACCCGAAACCTGGAAATGGATTCGTGAGCTGGCCCCTCAAATCCACAAGGTCAGCGGAGAACGCATCCGTGACGAATTGATTAAAACTTTCACCCGCGGCGAGGGCGCGGGCCGGGGCCTCGAGCTTCTTTCAGAAAGCAGCCTTCTCAAAGAAATCCTGCCTGAAGTGGAGGCCATGAAGGGCGTCGAACAGCCTCCCGAATTTCATCCGGAAGGGGATGTGTTTATTCATACCCGGATGCTTTTGGAAAAGCTGGAGAATCCCTCACCGGTGTTGGCCTTTGCCGCCCTGTTGCACGACGTGGGGAAACCACCTACGTTTCAGGTCCGCGAGGGTCGAATTCGGTTTTATGAACACAGCCGGGTCGGCGCCGAAATGTCCGAAAAGATTCTGCGCCGTTTGCGTTTTTCCAATGAAGAAATTGAAGCCGTGGTCGCGTGCGTCGACAACCACATGAAGTTCGCCAACGTCAAAGAGATGAGAGAGGGTAAGCTGAAGCGTTTTTTGAGCACCGTCACCTTTCCGACGGAGTTGGAGCTGCACCGAATTGATTGCGAATCGAGTCACGGCCTGCTCGACAACTTTCATTTTCTAAAAAAGAAAATCATTGAGTTCCAGCAGGAAGAGCTCAAACCGAAACCCGTTTTGACAGGAGATGATTTAAAGAGTCTGGGGATGAAGCCGGGGCCTTTAATGAAGCCGATTCTTGAAGAAGCGTATGAGCTGCAGCTTGAGAAGAAAATTCAGACTAAAGAAGAAGCCTGCCGTTGGGCCGCGGATAAAGTAAAGGATGCTCAAAAATGAGAGCCCGAAGAGACTAGCCGAGGTGAGACGCTAAATGGGAAAGTGGATTGTAGGAATTCTGATTGCATTGGTTGTGGTTTTTCTGATTGGCGGAGCGGCCCTCTTTTTTTTCTTGCGCCAACTTGAACCGAATGATTTCCGCCCGCAACTGGAGGAGAAGCTTTCAGAAGCCTTGGGCATGGAGATTAAAGTGGCCAAACTTTCACTGGAGTGGAGCGGAGGTCTGGGGTTTAAGGCGGAGGGCATTGAAATCCGGAACACGCCGGAGGCTCGTCCCTTTGTGACGTCAGACTGGTTATTCTTGCGCTTTAATCCGCTTTACCTCTTGAAAGGGAAGTTGATTGCTTATGAATTCAAATTGCACTCGCCTAGCGTGTTCCTCCTTAAAAAGGCGTCCGGAACCAACTGGGAAAAGAAGATGAAGACCCCTGTGAAAAAATCTGCGGCCAAACCGCCCGCGTGGATTCAGCGCTGGACCGGAGGATTCGCTCTCCTTTTTTCCATGGTGGAACTGGAGCAGGGAACCTTTGTTTACCGGGATGAAACCCAAACACCTGTTTTGGAACTGGGAGTCAGGGACATTGAAGCCCAAATCGAACAGGAGCTCGTCGGAGGTATTATCCGGACGAGGGGGACGGGGCGGTTTTTTCATCCCTCGAAGCCTGACCTGAACTGGATTGCCGTCTGGAAAAGTTTCGAGCAAGAAGTCGATTTGGAAGTGGAGTTAAAAGGGGAGGGGCAATTTAAAGGAACGGTGCTTCCGTTTCAGAAGCCTCCGCGGTTTAAAGGCGGATTGCAGCTTGAGAATTTTGACGTGGGCCGGTTGCCGGTGGCCGCCAAAGGTTTCATTTCCGGGGATGTCTTTTTAGAAGGGGCGGGGGCAGGGGAGGAGGAAATCAAAAAATCGCTTTCTGGGAAGGGAAATGTCCATGTCCGGGACGGAGCGATTCGAGACGTGAACCTGGTGCGCTCAGTCCTGGCCCGGGCCACGGTGATTCCCGGCCTCTCCGAGGTGCTGGCGGAAGCCATGCCACCTTCCTTTCAAACGGTGCTGAACAGTCCCGATACTCATTTTGACTTCGTGCAAGTGGATTTTGAGATGCAGGGCGCGCAATTGGTCCTGCCTTCCCTTATTTTAAAAGACTCAAATTTTCAGATTCAGGCCTCAGGCACGGCGGGATTGGAGGGCCAAATGGATTTAAAGGCTCAGCTTATCTTATTGGATGAATTTAGTGAGTTTCTCATTCACCGGGTAAAGGAATTATCTTATCTCGAGAACGAACAAGAGCGAATCGTGATTCCCTTTGTGTATCGGGGCCAGTGGCCTCGGGCTTACCCGCAGCCTGATTTAGCCTATTTGGCGCAACATCTGATTGTGGACCAGGGCGCGCGACTTTTGGAAAAAGGCCTCCAAGCCCTTTCCGGATGGGGCGAGCCTCTGCCAGAAAAGGAGCAAACCGCATGAAGCGAGTGGCATTGACGTTTATCGGAAAGGACCGGCCGGGGATTATTGCCGCTGTGACCGAGGCGTTGTTTAAATCCGGATGCAACATCGAAGACACCACCATGACGGTTTTGGAAGGGGAGTTTGCGATGATTCTCATTGCGCACCTTCCGGATACCGGCGCCGAGAAAAAACTCAAGCGCTCGTTCGATAAGTTGCAAAGGGATTGGGGCTTGAATCATTTTTGGAAGACCCTGTCCGGGAAACTAATCCGCGGCGAAAAGCATCCCCGGGGAACCCAAACTTACATCCTCTCCGTCATCGGAAAAGACCGGACCGGAATCGTCTACCAAACCAGCCGGATCTTGAGCCAATACCGTCTCAATATCACCGACCTGAATTCCAAAATCTTGGGCCAGCCTGGAAAGGAAATTTTCACGATGATTCTGGAGGTCGACCTGCCGTCCCGCTTCAGGGCAAAGCGCTTAGAACCCGCGTGGCGCGAGCTCAAACGAAAGCTCCGGGTCGACGTCCAGTTCAGGCCCCTGGAAAGACTCTCCCTCTGAAATGGCCGTTCTTCCCATCCGGTTCTTTCCGGACCCGGTTCTGCGTAAACCCTCTAAAACGCTAAAGATTTCCCCGCGATTGGAGAAGGGTTTTCTCAAAAACCTAATTGAGACTTTGGAGGCCCAGCCTCATGGGATTGGTATTGCAGCTCCGCAGGTAGGGGAAGGTATCCGGCTGATTGTGGTCGATGTTTCCCCTCGCGACCCCACGAAACACCGAGAAGTCATGATTAACCCCGTGATTCGCCGTCTAGAAGGCCATGTCTTAAGCCGGGAGGGCTGCATGAGCCTGCCCGATTATACCGCGAATGTGAACCGCTCCCAGAAGGCCCTCGTGGAATGGACGGACTTAACCGGAAAGCGGCGCCAGAAAATGACGGGCGGGATTGAAGCCATTTGCCTACAGCATGAAATCGACCACTTAAACGGCGTCCTTTTTATTGACCGAGTAGCAAGCCTCAAGACCGATGTTTTCCCCCGCGAGAAGAAGTCCCGCCCTAGGCCCTAGTTTCCTGCCTATACATTTTACATAACATACATTATCGGACTATCAGAAGTAGGAGAAAGCAGCCTGGGATTTACTTTAAAATGCCGCCTGCAATCTGATTAATCCGCTTGCCGTCGGCTCTTCCTTGGGCCAACGCCACCGCTTCTTTCATGACCTTTCCCATATCCGCTTTGGTCTTGGCGCCTGTTTGTTGAATCGCCTTTTGGACAACACTTTGCAATTCAGCGTCGGATAACTGCTTGGGTAAATAGGCCTCGAGAATCGCCTTTTCCCGGGTCTCTTTGTCGACTAAATCGACCCGGCCGCCTTTTTTAAAGCTCTCAATGGAATCCTCGCGGAGTTTCACCTGTTTTTGAATCAAGCCCGTGAGCTCCAAGTCTTCAATCTTTTCTTTCTTTTTATCAATCAGGAAGTTTTTAACGGCGGCTTTGAGCATCCGGATGGTTTCTACTTTGAGCGTATCCTGAGCCTTCAGGGCCGTCTTAAACTCTTCATCAATTTGTTGAGCGAGCATTCATGCCTCCTTTTACCAGTCTTTTAGGACTTCCCGGGAATCCGGCCGTCCGGGCGGACGGCGCGCGTCTTGCAGTTGTTTTTCGCCCTCGCGCAGGATATTCAGAATTTGCAGGGCATTTTCTTTGCTCATCTGGCCTTGTAAAGGCGAAGAACCTTCCGAAGCAGATTGAGATTGGGGCTCGCCTTCTTCTCTTTCCCCCATTTGCGGGGAAGGCTGTTCCTCTTGTTGGCTTTGCTCCTCCTGCGGCTTGGAGGGTTGCTCGTCCTTCTCTTGGCCCGATTGGCCTTCTGAAGGATTTTGCTGGTCTTGTTCTTGTTGTTTTTCGCCGCCTTGTTGCTCCTGGTCCTGACCCTGGTTACCTTTATCCTTTTGCTCTTCCGGTTTCTCGCCGCCCTGATTTTCTCCCTGGCGGGCTCGTTGGTCCTTTTGGTCTTGTCCGCCGCCTTGGGATTCTTGTTGCTTCTGCTGTTGTTGGTTTTGTTGTTGCTGTTGATTCTGTTGCTGCTGGTCTTTTTGTTGCTGCGGATTAGGCTGCTCTTGATTTTGCTTTTGAGGTTGGGGCTGCGGTTGTTGTTTTTGCCGCTTTTGATTCTGCTCTTTTTGTTTATTCTCAAAAATGGATTTTTTCTTCTGAAGAAACTCGAGGTTGTACTTGGCATCCTCGTCTTTGGGATTGATTTCCAGGGCCTTCTTATAGGAATCGATAGCTTTTTCAAAATCGCCCAACCGGTATTTGGTGTTTCCGTAATTGTAAAGGATTTGGGCTTTGGTGGCCGGATCCTTGGCCTGGCCCAGGGCCGCTTCTAATTCCCTTTCGGCATCGCGGTATTGGTAAAGCTGGTAGAGGTTGGTTCCCAGGTTGTAGCGGATGACGGGGTCTTCGGGTCGCGCCACTTGGGCTTTACGGTAATTCTCAACGGCCGACTGATATTTCTTTTCTTTGTTGAGCTCATTTCCTTTTTGCACTAAGGAACGGGGGGAATCTAAAAAGCCCGATAGAAGTAGAAAGGAGGTTGCCAGGAGAAACCCTTTCCCCGCTGCCCCTGCCTTTTTGGGGTCTTTCAACCAAAGCTCAGCCATTAAAAAAAGAAAGGCCAGGAAAAGAAAGAACTGAAAATGGTCTTCTCTTTCCGTAATCAGCTTCTCCCGCAGCTGGCGCTTCCCCAAGGTCTCCAAATGCTTGAGGAGGAGGTCGATTTCCCTCTCCCCCGCCGTGGCCTGAAAATAAAGCCCCTCGGTTTCCTTGGCGATTTTGGCCAGAAGGAGTTCATTGAGCCGGGTGATGACCACTTGGCCGTTGCGGTCCTTTTTATGACCGGTCTTCACCTTGGGGTCCGTGCCGGAATGTAAAGGAATCGGGTTCCCTTCCACGGTTCCTGTGCCTACGGTATAAATTCGGATTCCCGCCTTCTTGGCTCCGGCCAGGGCCTCGTCGATGCCGCCTTCATGGTCCTCTCCGTCAGAAAAAACAATGACGGCCCTGTATTTCCAGCTCTCTTCGGGAAAAGCTCGAATACCCATGTGAATGGCTTCCGCCAGCGAGGTGCCAGGGGTGGGCAGAAAACCCGGTTTCAAGGCGTCCACGAAAAGAAGAAAGGCGGAATAATCCAGCGTCAGCGGACATTGCAGGAAACTCGACCCCGCGAAACCCACCATGCCAACCCGGTCGCCCTTGAGGCGCCGGATAAGATTTTTGATTTCTAATTTGGACTTGGCCAACCGGTTGGGTTTCACGTCTTCGGCCAGCATGCTTAAAGAGGTATCTAAAAGAAAAACAAGGTCTACTCCTTTACGCTCCACCTTTTTCTTCTCGTTTCCCCATTGGGGCCTGGCCAACGCCAGGGTTGAGAAAAGGAAGACTCCGGATAAAAGGACCCATCCCCAACGCGTGCGGACCGGAGAAAACCCCGGCATGAGCCGTCTTTCAAGAAACACCGGGTCACCCCACCGGCCGAGCCGCCTTTGGCGTTCCCGGGAGCCCCATTTCCAAATGAGAGCCGCAATCACGATGAGCCAAAGAAAAACAAAACGGGAGGATTCGAAGAATTGCATCAAGGCACTTTGAGAAGCATCGTATTTTTTAAGAGTAACTCGAGGATTAAAAGCATCAAAGCGGGAATCAAAAAATAATGAAAAAGCTCGTCATAGCTTTCGTATTCGTGGACTTTGACTTCGGTGGTTTCCAGTTGGTCAATCCGGGAATAGATTTCCGAAAGAGATTTCGGGTCTTTGGCCCAGAAAAATAGACCCCCGGTGATGTCAGCGATTCTTTTCATGGCCATGGGGTCAATGTCGACCTTGGCTTGGACGTAGCGTTTGCCAAAGAGAGGGTCGCTCACCGGAAAGGGCACGAGTCCTCCCCGGCCGATGAGAATTGTATACACCTTGATGCCAAAAGTTTTGGCCAGTTCAGCGGCCGTGACCGGATCGATTTTTCCCGCATTGTTGGCTCCATCCGAGATTAAAAGGATGACTTTGCTTTTGGCTTCGCTTTCCCGAAGTCGGTTCACTGCGGTGGAGAGTCCCATGCCGATGGCGGTTCCGTCCGGAATCATCCCGATTTGAATTTGGTCCAAGAGCCCCGTCAAGATGTCGTAATCCAGCGTCAATGGGCATTGGGTGAAGGCATCCCGGGCAAAAACCACCAATCCAATCCGATCGTTCTCCCGGTTGCGGATAAATTTAATGGCTTCCTGTTTGGCCACGGCCAGCCGGTTTTCCGGCTTAAAATCTTCCGCCAGCATCGAGCCTGAAATATCCATAGAAATCACAATGTCCACTCCCCGCGTTTCATGTTCTTTTTCGCGGTTGACCATTTGCGGGCGAGCGAGCGAAAGAATAAAAAGCGAGAAAATACCAGCGCGCAGCAAAGTGAGGCCCTTCTGGGCGCCCACCCGCCAGGAGGGCGGGATTTCGCGCGCCATCCCGACATTGGAAAAGCGAAAAGAAGACGGTCTGCGGTTTCGGGTAAGGAAAACCCAGAGGACCGGAACCATTAAAAAAAGCAGAAAGAAAATCGGATGCCTAAACTCCAACTTGGGGCCTTGCCTCCTCCACGATCGTTTTGGCGAGTTGATTGGTCTTTACAATCTCAGCGGGCGCGGGTTTCCATTTCGCAAATTTAACCAGGTCCGCTGTTTCCAACTCCTGCTGGATTTTTTCCAGAAGTCCCGGCGCAATCTCTTTTTGAGCCAAATCTTTAAGTACCTCGGCCGTGGTGGATTCAACCGCCAAGATTTCAAATCGCTTCTCAAAATATCGCCGGAGGATTTCGGAGAGTTCGAGAAAATATTCTTTCACTTTTCCTTTTTTGAGAAGGTCCGAATCAAAAAGCCGGTTCAACCTCAAAAGGGTTTGGTCTTCCAAAGAAAGGCGGTCTTCCTCCGTTTCTTGGCGGGGCAAGAGACGGTGCTTATGCTGCCACCAATAAAAAGCCCCTCCCCCGCCTAAGAGGAGGATTAAAAGAAGGCTCCATAGCCACCCCCATTGCCGGGCAAGGGACAGCACACCCTTGGCATTCCGAATATCGGTCATGGGTTTCCCCGAAGCATCCACGCTCCGGACGGTAAGGTAGAGCTTATTGGTTCGAATCGACTTTTCTTCGCCGCTAGGGGTCCGGTAACGCAAGGTGACCGGTTCCAAGATATATTCCCCCAATTCATAGGCCGTAAAAATAAACCGGCGCCCTTCAACGATTTGCTTGCCTTGTTTTTCCGAGAAATCGTGCGCCTCTTTAATTTGAAAAATTTTCTCATCGGGAGGCGGCATCGGGGAAAGGATTTGAATTCCCGGGTCATGAATAACACTGACTCGGTATTCCACCTTTTCGCCGATGGTAAAAGTTGCTTTGTCGACTTCCGCCTTAACGGATAAATGCAGCTCGTCTTTTGCTAGAGCGGAAGAAGAGACGCAGAGAAAAGAAAGATAGAGCCCTAAAAGCAAACCGAGTTTCTTCACAGGCGTCTTTCCCGGGCTTTGAAAAACCGCATCAAGGGGTCAGTGTAGGATTGGGTAATGTCGATGGAGACTCGGTCGATGCCGTAGCTCTTGAAGAGCCGGTCCACGTTTTCTTCCCGCTCGCTCGAGAGTTTGGCGTAGCGTTTGCGGAATCCCTCGTCACAGGTGTCGCTCAAAACGCGCTCCCCTGTTTCCGGGTCTTCCATTTCAAACAAAGCGGCGGACGGAACTGCCCGCTCCGTGGGGTCCCACAAATGAATGGCAATCAGGTCATGGCGTTGGCCGACGATACGCAAAGCCTTTTCGTAACCTTGGTCCATGAAATCCGAAATGAGGAAGACAACCGCGGTGCGGGTCAAAACTCGGTTGAGGTAACCCAGCGCCTCGGAGAGGCGGGTTTTGTAATGACGCGGCTCGTAATAAAGAATTTCCCGCACCACGCGCAAAACGTGGGTCTTCCCTTTTTTGACGGGGATATACTTTTCAACCTGGTCGCTCGCAATGAGGAGCCCGATTTTATCTTTATTGCGGACGGCTGAGAAGGCCAGGAGGGCTGTGATTTCAGCGGCGACCTCAGATTTAAAGCGTCCCTTTGAGCCGTAGAACTGTGAGCCCGACATGTCGACCACAAAAACGACCGTCAACTCCCGTTCCTCGACGAATTTTTTTACGAAGGGATGTTGGGACCGGGCCGTGACGTTCCAATCGATGGTGCGGATATCGTCGCCGGCTACGTATTCACGGACATCGGCAAACTCGATGCCCTGGCCCTTGAAGACTGATTTGTACTCACCGCCGAAGAGGTCGTTGACTAGGCGGGTGGTAGTAATCTCAATCCGACGGACCTTCTTAAAAATCTCCTTCGGAATCATGGCTCAGACAATCAGGGGACTTCGATTTGGTCGAAGATTTTTTGGATGATGTGTTCGGAAGTTTTTTCCTCGGCCTCCGCCTCATAGGTGACTAAGACGCGGTGCCGGAGGACATCCATACCGATTTGTTTCACGTCGTCGGGAGTGACGTAGCCCCGGCCGTGCAAAAAGGCATTGGCCTTGGACGCGACGGTCAGCATAATGCTGGCCCGAGGCGAAGCCCCGTAGGCAATCAAGGGTTTGAGTTCAGCCAGCTTGTATTGTTCCGGCTGGCGGGTGGCGAAAACCAAATCCAGAATGTAGTCTTTGACTTTTTCATCGATATAAATTTGGTGCATCATTTCCCGCAGCGCAAAGATCCGCTCGGTCGTCATCACGGAATTGACTTCAATCTCCCGTCCCACCGCCATCCGCTCCAAAATTTCCTTTTCCTCCTTTTTGTTGGGATAGGTGACGATAAGCTTCATCATAAAGCGGTCGACTTGAGCCTCGGGCAAGGGATAGGTCCCCTCTTGCTCGATGGGGTTTTGTGTCGCCAGCACCAAAAACGGTTTGGGAAGGGGGAAAGTATTTTCGCCAATCGTGACTTGCCGTTCTTGCATGGCCTCCAGCAGCGCGCTCTGCACCTTGGAAGGCGCCCGGTTGATTTCGTCAGCCAGGATGATGTTGGCAAAAATCGGCCCTTTTTTGGTTGTGAAGGCGCCGTCTTTAGGGTTATAAACCAACGTCCCAACGAGGTCCGCGGGTAATAAATCAGGAGTGAATTGAATCCGCTGAAACTTGGCTTGAATGGTTTGGGCAAGGGTCCTCACGGAAAGTGTTTTAGCCAGACCCGGGACGCCTTCAATCAGAATATGTCCGTCGGCCAAGAGCCCGATGATAAGCCGTTCCACAAGTTCGCGTTGACCGACGATGATTTTTCCCATTTCGCGAAAAAGTACGTCGAGCGTCCCCCGTGCCTCCCGTACTTTTTCATTCACTTCTTTAATGGCCGCGTCCATGAAACCTCCTGTTTATCAGATGATTCTCTTGCCTTCGACGAAGTGTGTCATTTCCTGATGAAGCTGGCGGTGTTCCGGCCCGGAACGCTCCGCCGTCCCGAACTGACACTCGTCCAGTTTATCAAAGATTTTTCTTAACTTCTTCAACTCTTCTGGAGAGGACTGGTTCTTCAGGAGACCCAAAATCTCCTTCGGAGTGGTTCTTCCCCGTGATAGCGAAAATTTTTCTGTCAGGTAAGCCCGAAAAATCCTTCCCGCCTCTGAAATCTTCTCCGCTTCCTTATTCAATTGGATAAGATAACGTTCTTCCAGGGTGGGTTCTTTAAGGGCTTCTAACGGTTCCTTTTTTCGCCTCCGGAGAAACTGGAGTGTGCCGAAAATTCCCAACCCCAAAAAGGTGACGCCGCTAGCGACTTGGAATCGCCGAGTCCGGTCCGGGACAATGGAAATTTCCAACTCACCCGCTTCAAAATGCCCGCGGGTCGCTGTCTCGGGATTCACATAGCCCACCTGAAACGGCCGAATCCGGCCGTGACCTTTCTCTAACGCACGTAAACGAAAGCGGAAGGCCTTCCTCCGCCACTCCTCTCCTTCCTTTTCAAAGGTTTCATTGGTCTCTCCAGATTCTTCGAGCGAAAGATTTTCCAATTGCAGGGAGGGGACCAGGAATCGGTAGTCGCCTTCTTTCGTTCTCCATGCGGCCTCGATGTCCAACTGCAAAACTTGCCCCGCCTTTACGGATTTACCGCGGTCCATCGCCACATGGAATTCAGGTTCAGCCCAGAGAGGCGGCGCGAAAAGGAAAAGTGCAAGCCCAAAAATCCTAAAGGTGGGAATTTCAAACTCAGCCTTTTTTCTTTTTCGCTTCGTCGTCATCCACCACTTCATAATCGGCATCCACCACGGTTTCCGAACCTTCTTTCGCGCCCGGCTTGGCTTGGCCGGCGCCTGGAGCGCCGGGTTGTCCCTGGGCCCCCTGCTTCTTAGCCGCCTCCTCGTACATTTTCTGAGCTATCGTGTGCGAGGCGGTGGAGAGTTTCTGATAAGCCGCGTCGATTCTTTCCTTGGCATCGGAACTCAAGGCGCTGCGGGCTTCTGTGATTGCGTCTTCCACGCGCCGTTTTTCCTCGGCGCTGATTTTGTCGCCGTGTTCCCGAAGGCTTTTTTCCGTGGCATAGATTAAATTGTCCAGATTGTTCCGAGCGTGGATCGCCTCGTGCTTTTTCTTATCTTCTGTGGCATGAGACTGCGCCTCTTTGACGAGTTTTTCCACCTCCTCTTTTGAAAGGGTGGATGCCGCTTCAATTCGGATTTTTTGCTCCTTTCCCGTACCTAAATCTTTTGCCGACACATGAAGAATGCCATTGGCATCAATATCAAAAGAGACTTCAACTTGCGGAACGCCTCGGGGTGCGGGCGGAAGCCCTTCCAAGTTGAAGATGCCGAGCAGCCGGTTATCCCCTGCCATTTCACGCTCGCCTTGCAGCACCTTGACGGTGACCGCAGTTTGATTATCCGTCGCCGTGGTGAAAATTTCTGATTTTTTTGTCGGGATGGTGGTATTGCGCTCGATGAGTTTCGTCATAACGCCGCCCAGCGTTTCAATTCCGAGGGAAAGCGGGGTCACGTCTAAAAGGAGGATGTCGCGGACATCTCCTTTTAAGACAGCGGCTTGGATGGCCGCGCCCACTGCAACCACTTCATCGGGGTTGACGCCTTTGTGCGGCTCTTTACCGAAGATTTTTTTGACCCGTTCCTGAGCTGCAGGCATGCGGGTTTGTCCTCCGACCAAGACCACTTCATCCATTTCACTGGATTTAAGTCCTGAATCGCTAATCGCCTGCTCGACCGGACCCACGGTCCGTTCAATAAGGTCCGCAACCAATTGTTCTAATTTTGCCCGGGTGAGGCTCATTAATAGATGCTTGGGACCGGCGGCATCTGCCGTGATAAAGGGCAGATTGATTTCCGTGGTCTGAGAGGAGGAAAGCTCGCATTTGGCTTTCTCGGCGGCTTCTTTCAAGCGTTGCAGCGCCATGCGGTCTTTTGTGAGGTCAATCCCCTCTTGTTTCTTAAATTCAGAGACCAGCCACTCGATAATTTTTTGGTCGAAGTCATCGCCGCCCAAATGAGTGTCTCCGTTCGTGGCCTTCACCTCGAAAACACCTTCTCCGATTTCGAGGATCGAAATATCAAAGGTTCCGCCGCCCAAATCGTAAACCGCGATACGCTCGTCTTTTTTCTTATCCAATCCGTAAGCCAACGCCGCTGCGGTGGGTTCATTAATGATTCTTAAGACTTCCAATCCGGCAATTTGGCCGGCGTCTTTGGTGGCCTGGCGCTGGGAATCATTGAAATAGGCGGGAACCGTAATCACAGCCTGGCGGATTTCTTCGCCCAAATAGGCCTCGGCATCGGCTTTTAATTTTTGGAGGACCATCGCGGAAATTTCTTGGGGAGTGTAGGTCCGGTTCTCATGAGGGATGCGGATAACGGCGTCGCCGTGCTTCCCAGCTTCAACTTTGAAGGGGACCAACTGAATTTCTCTTTGAACTTCATCAAACCGGCGGCCGATGAAACGCTTCGCGCTGAAAACCGTGTTTTCCGGGTTGGTGACGGCCTGGCGCTTTGCTACGAGACCCACGTGTCTTTCCCCATTCTTAGAGAAAGCAACCACTGAAGGAGTAGTTCGATTGCCCTCCCGGTTAGGAATAACTTTTACCTCTCCCCCTTCCATAACCGCCATGCAAGAATACGTAGTTCCAAGATCGATTCCGATTACTTTAGCCATTGAGATGTCTCCTTTTAGCCTTGCTTAATCAATTGCTGTGCCAAGTAGCGGCCGTCATTGCGAGCCTCGCGAAGCGAGGCGAAGCAATCACTTGCGCTGGGATTGCTTCGGCCAGGCTTGGAACGTTGCCTCGCAATGACGACTAGGTGTATAACTCTGACACGCTTATTTGAGCTGGTACTCATCGATTTTCCGATAGAGTGTGCGCCTGGAAATTCCCAATTTTTCCGCTGCTTTTGACTTGTTACCTCTGCATTCCTGGAGTTTTAGGCGAATCAACTCCTTTTCCATATCCTGGATATTGGAAGCCGCCGGGCTCCAGGAGACGGCCGGAGGAAGAGAGGATTTGAGGTCTTCGGGCAAATTCACAGAGGTGAGTTTTTTTTCCTGGGAAAGAACCACCATCCGCTCGACGACATTTTTAAGCTCTCTGACATTGCCCGGCCAGGTATAATTTTCAAGCCGCTCGTAAACCTCCTCTTCGATTCCTTCAACCGTTTTTCCATTTACCCGGCTCAGCGTTTGGGTGAAGTGGTCCGCTAAGGGCCGGATGTCTTCCCGTCGTTCCCGGAGCGGCGGGACTCTCATCAAAATGACGTTGATTCGGTAAAAAAGATCCTCACGGAATTTCCCCTTTCTGACTTCCTCCGCCAAATCCCTATTGGTGGCGCAAATAAGCCGCACGTCCGCGCGAAGCGTTTTGGTGCCCCCGACTCTTTCAAATTCTCCTTCTTGGAGAACCCGTAAAAGCTTAACCTGCATTTCTAAAGGGATTTCCGAGACTTCATCTAAAAATAAAGTTCCTCCATGGGCCATTTCAAATCGTCCTGCTTTTCTTTCAGTGGCTCCGGTAAAGGCCCCTTTCTCATGGCCAAAAAGCTCACTGGCCAAGAGCGTTTCAGTGAGCGCTGCGCAATGAACAGCCAGAAAAGTTTCATTTCGCCGGGGACTCATTTGATGGAGGCGGTGGGCCAGAAGCTCTTTGCCGGTTCCCGACTCCCCTTCCAAAAGCACGGTGGACCGGGTCGGTGCTACCCGATCGACGACCTCGAGGACTTGTTTCATTTTTTTGGAGTGAGCAATGATTTCGCCCTCCTCGAAGCGTTCCCGGAAAAGTTCACGGCGGAGTTCCCGGTTTTCCTCACGCAGGCTCTGCTGGGTCAGTGCTTTCTTAATGAGGAATTCCAGCTCTTCCAAATTAACGGGCTTGGTCAGGTAATGAAATGCCCCCGCCTTAATGGCTTTCACCGCATTTTCCACCGTTCCGTAAGCGGTTAGGAGAATGACGGTGATTTCGGGGTATTTGGCCTTTATTTTTTCAAGGAGGCTCATTCCGTCCATGCCGGGCATTCTCAAGTCCGTCAATATAATATCCGGCTTATCTTTTTCAATCAGACGAAGCGCGTCGTCTGCTTTTTCTGCCGTCAAGACATCGTAGTTTTGGGCCTCGAGAAATTTCTTGAGCCCCGCCCGGGTATTTTTTTCATCATCAACGATCAGGATGGTGGGGCAGACGGCGCTCATCTAGACGCCTCCTCTTTAGTGCCCGTTCGAGGCTGCGGTAAGGACAGACGTTCGCGGCGAATAGGAAAAATTAAGGTGAAGATACTTCCTTTCCCCGGAGTGCTTTTTGCCTCGATGCGCCCGCCGTGGTCGTTCACCGCTTGGTAGACTTGGGCCAGCCCCAGTCCGGAGCCTTCTTCTTTGGTGGTGTAGTAAGCCTCAAAGATATGCGCTAAATCCTTATCCTCGATTCCCTTTCCCTTATCCTCGATACGGACCACGCAAAGTTTTTCTTTTCGCCGGGCGGAAACTTTGAGCTCTCCGCCTCGAGGCATGGCCTCCATGCCGTTCTTGATCAAATTGATGAACGCCTGGTGGAGGCGGTCTCGGTCCAAAAGGAAGGGAGGCAGGGTGTTATCCAAATCCAATTGGATTTTTATTTTTCCCTTTTCGAGCTCATAGCGAAGAAAGGCCACGGCCTCTTCTAAGACCTGATTGAGGGAATCGGGGCGAAGACGGAGCGGCGGAGTCCGGGTGGCACGCAGAAAGGAGCGGACGATTTGGTCCAAGCGGCGCGTTTCGGACCCGATGACATGGATTAATTGATTGAAAGCCTTTTGCTTGGCCGGAACGAGCTCGCCCACTTCTCTCTTTAAAAGTTCGATATGGATTTGAATGGAATTCAAGGGGTTTCCAATCTCATGCGCTACGCCGGCGGCCAATCGTATCAAGGATTCAATCCGTTGCAGCCGCGCCTCTTCTTCGCTCCGACTTTTCTGTTCCGTTAAATTAATGACCCGAACCAGGATCCATTTTTCCTCATCTAGGGTCAAAGGAATCCAATGAATACGGATATAAATTTCCCGGGGCGAGAGCGTTCGAAATTCGCTCACGGATTCTTCGGCCGGGTGTTTGAGGCAGTCCAAAATGAATTGGTGCACGGACGGCTCTTCCACCAGTTCCGCGAGGGGGGTGCGGCCCTTAAAAAAACGCTGGAATCCCAGCCAAAGAAACGCATTTCGGTTGGCGTATTTCAAAGCGCCGTGAGGCTCCAGAATAAGGATGCCCTCATTAATCCGGTCCAAAATTTCTTCATCCTGCTTTCTTTCCCAAAGCAGGCCCGAAAGGTAGCCTTGGAGGCTTTGGCGGTCGAGTCGGTCGATTCGCGAGAGGACTTTATCGGCGTGATTTACTTTCGAAGGCAAGCGCGCTCCCCTTCTTTGGCGATGCGGATAAATTCTTCTAAGAGCTTGGGGTCTTTGATGCCGGGAGATTTTTCGACACCGCTTGCGACATCCACGGCAAAGGGCCTCACTTTTTGAATGGCCGTGTGGAGATTCGCTACGTTGAGTCCCCCGGCCAAGAAAAGTTTTTCATGGACGTAAGGGCGGTCTTCGATTAATTCCCAATCAAAACCCTCTCCGGTGCCTCCCTTGGCCTCCGAGGAGTACGTGTCAAAGAGAAAAGCGCCGACGTTGTATTCATCGATGCGCTTCAGGCTCATCCGGTCCTTAATCCGGAAGGTTTTAATGACTTCATAGCCTTTTTCCACAAACGAATGACAATAACGGGCCGTCTCCTCGCCGTGAAATTGAAGAATTCGGATTCCTAACTCCTGAACCGTCCCCGCCACTACTTCTTTAGGTTGATTGGAAAAAACGCCGACGAAGTTCTTAAAATCCGGCAAGGATTGAATGAGCGCTTTGGCGGTTTCAATCGAGACCCGCCTTTTGCTTTCCGTGAAGATGAGTCCTAAATAATCCGCTCCCAAAGAAGCGGCCAAGCGGATATCTTCGGCTCGGGTATTGGCACAAATTTTAACCTTAGGCATTTCCTCCCCCTTTTCCTTTTATGAGTTCGTGCATTTTCGAGACCACATCCGATGCTTTCATCAAAGTAGTTCCGACTAAGAAAGCATGGATTCCGAGACTTTTGTATTTCATCAATTCCTCGTAATCTTTAAAACCGCTTTCAATCACCACGGTCACATGTTTAGGGACATGAGCTAAAAGTCTTTCGGCCCGGTGGACGTCGACTTCCAAGGTTTGCAGATTGCGGTTATTAATGCCCACAATCTGCGCGCCTGCATAGAGCGCTTTCTTCAAGTCGTCTTCGGTGTGAATCTCCACCAGGTTTTCAATCCCCAAATGTGCGCTTCTTTCGATGAACCGCTTGAGTTCTTCATCGGTGAGGAGCGAAGCAATCAATAAGACCGCGTCGGCGTCCAAGATTCTTGATTCATAAAGCTGGTATTCGTCGAGGATGAAGTCTTTTCGCAACAACGGGATGCGCGTGACTTGCCGGATGGTTTTTAAATAACTCGGCCTCCCCTTAAAGTAACGCGTCTCGGTCAAGATAGAAAGCGCGGCGGCACCGGCGTATTCCAGAAGCGCGGCCAGCCGGAGTGGCTGGAAATTTTCGCGTAAAATTCCCTCCGAAGGAGAGGCCTTTTTAATCTCAGCAATGAGATTGAAGCCGTGAGGATTGGAGAGTGCTTTTCGGAAATCGCGATGCGTTGTCCCATTACGTGTTTCCACGGCCTCTTGGAGACGGCGTAAAGGATAGCGCAGCTTGAGCTCTTCGATTTCTTTTCGTTTATGGGTCAGAATCTCATTGAGAATCATTAGTTTCTTGCCCGCGTGTAAGCGCGAAAAGCCTCCAAAACCTCCAAGCCTCTTCCTGAACGAAGAATCCAGCGACTTCTTTCAACGCCTTCTTGCAGGGTGGAGGCAATTCCCGTCAACCAAAGGGCCAAACCGCTGTTGAGGGCTACGATGTCCTGACACGGCCCATCGATACGGCCCTCCAAAACCCCACGCGCAATTTCCGCATTGGTTTTAAAGTCTCCTCCCAGATAATCTTTCCTTTTCTTCCGGCCGCGAAATCCCAGCTTCCGTGGATCTAAATAAATCCTTCGTATCTTTCTTTCCTCGATATAAAAAAGGTCGCTGGGCGCCTGTGTGGAAAGCTCATCCAGGCCGTCCCGGCTGCGAAAGCAGGCTGCTCTTTTCCGGCCGATGGCGGCCAAGGCCTTAGCCATGGGTGAAAGCCATTCGGGATTAGCGACACCCACCATTTGAAAGGACAATTCCACGGGGTTCACCAAAGGCCCCATCATATTAAATAAGGTGCGAATGCCTAACTCGCGGCGGATTCCCTGCAACTTTGAAAAGCTGGGATGCATGAAGGGAGCATGAAAATAGCCGAACCGGAACTTCCGAAGCGCCTCGAGCATTCGCGTAAACGGAATATCTATCCGGACTCCCAGCGCTTCCATCAAATCCGAGCTTCCCGTTTTAGACGAAACGGCCCGGTTCCCGTGTTTAGCCATGTAGCCTCCCGCCGCCGCTACGACAAAGCCCGTGACCGTAGAGACATTAAACGTTCCCTTCTTGTCCCCTCCGGTTCCACAAACATCAATCAAGAAAGGGACCGGGACCTTCGTCGGCGGCTCGAGCCGCCGCAACGCCTTGACGCAGCCTGCGAGTTCTTGCTCTCCCTCTCCTTTTCTCGCCAAAGAAAGAAGAATCGCTTTGATTCCATCGGGAACGAATCGGCCTTTAAAGGCAGAAATAAAAATGTTTTCCCACTGCGAAGTCGAAAGGAATTCAGCGGTCAAGAGTCGGTGAAGGGGAATTTTTCTCTTCATCGCTTTGGGCCAGTGAGGGTGAGGAAGTTTTTTAGAATTTTTATGCCCTCGGGTGTCATGATGGATTCCGGATGAAATTGAACCCCCCACGTGGGATGCTGCCGATGCTTGAGGCCCATGATTTCATTCCGGTCGGTCCAAGCAATCCGTTCCAAACAAGACGGGAGCGATTTCGATTCGACCACCAGGGAATGGTACCGGGTGGCGGAAAAAGGATTCGAAATTTTTTTAAAAATAGTTTTAGCGGTGTGATAAATCTGAGAAATTTTTCCGTGCATAATCCGGTCCGCGCGGACCACCTTCCCCCCAAAAACTTCTCCGATACATTGGTGGCCCAAGCAAACGCCCAGGATTGGTATTTTTCCGCTGAACTGCCGAATGACCTCGTTGGAAACGCCGGCTTCCCTGGGGGTGCAAGGTCCGGGGGAAATGACAATCTGCCGGGGCCAGAGCTTTAGGATTTGAGAAGGCCGGATCTCATCGTTCCGGTAAACCTGCGGGTCGGCATTTAACTCTCCGAGGTATTGAACCAGGTTGTACGTGAATGAATCGTAATTATCAATCACGAGAATCATTTCGAACTTCTCCGGACGGCCTGAACCAGAGCCCTCGCCTTGTTCAGCGTTTCTTCATATTCTCGGCGGGGCTTGGAATCATAGACCACACCTGCCCCGGCCTGCACATAGGCCTCCTTGCCGGTGACGACAATGGTCCGAATCATGAGGCACATGTCCATGTCCTCGGTGAAACTAAAGTAACCCAGCGCCCCGGCGTAAGGCCCCCTTTTTTCCGGCTCCAGCTCATCGATAATTTCCATGGCGCGAATCTTGGGCGCTCCGGTCACCGTGCCGGCAGGAAAAGTGGCCCGAAGTAAATCAAAGCCGTCTTTCCGAGGTTTGAGACGGCCCGTGACCGAACTGACCAAATGCATCACGTGGGAATAGCGCTCCACGCGGGCAAAATCGCTGACTTTAATGGAATTAAATTCACAGACTCGGCCCAAGTCATTTCGTCCCAAATCGACCAGCATCAAATGCTCAGCCATTTCCTTGGCGGACCGGCGGAGATTCTCTTCAAGGCGGGCGTCCTCTTGGCTGGAGCGTCCCCGGACCCGGGTGCCGGCAATGGGACGCACGTCTGCGATTCGGCCTGTTTTTTTCACGAGGAGTTCGGGGCTTGATCCGATGAGGCGGAGGTCCCCGTAACGGAAGTAAAACATATAGGGGGAAGGATTGATGGAACGAAGCGACCGGTAGATTTCGAAATCATTTTCCACCGGACCCAAACGGAAGCGCTGCGAGAAGACCACTTGGATGCAATCCCCCGCGCGGATGTATTCTTTAATCTTCCGAAGTCTCTTCTCGAATTCCTTCGCTGTGAGATTCGATCCCAGAGTGGTGGGCTTCAATTTTTTTTGTTTCCGCAGCCGCGGGATCGGCGATTGAAGCCGGGAGGCAAGTTTTGCAACGCGCCGCCTCCCCTCCTCGTAACTTTTCCGCAGACACTCTTCGTGCCGGTCCGGGGCTTCCCTTAGAGAAATCAAAGAGAGGGTCTTTCTGTAATGGTCGAAAAGGACGAAGTCTTTGACAAAGAAAAAAACGCTGTCTTCTAAACGAAGCCCGTTTTTTTCTTGCAGATGGACTTTCTCAAAAAAGCGGACATTCTCATAGCCGAGAAAGCCCACAAAACCACCAGCAAAACTCGGTAGTCCTTCCGGGTTGGCCAGGCGGAAGCTGGAAATCACTTTGCGCATGCATTCCAAGAGATCTCCTTGATTTTCAAGCGCCCTTGCCCTGTCCCCCTCTTTTAAAAAAACCTTGTCTCCCCGGGTGAATAGAATCGCCTGGGGAGCGATGCCCAAGAAAGTGTATCGCCCAATCCGTTCTTCTTGTTCTGCAGATTCCAAGAGAAAGGTGCACGGTTCATTTGCCGCCAATTTCAGAAAGGCCGAGACCGGTGTTTCCAGGTCAGAGGGAATTTCTGTCCGGAGGGCGATTAAATTGCCCCGCCGTGAAAGTTTCTTAAATTCTTTAAAGGAAGGCTGAATCATTTGCCGTAGGTTTTTTCAGGGTCGAAAACTTTTTCCTGGGTGATACGCACAATTTTCCCCGCCTCGTCTAATTCATGAACGAAACAGCTTCGATACCCTAAATGACACGCCCCCCCTTTTTGTTTGACGCGGACTAGAAGTGTATCTTTATCGCAATCTGTCAGTACGTGGGCCACCGCTTGGGTGTGGCCGGAACTTTCTCCTTTGACCCAATAAGTTTTCCGCGAACGGGAATAAAATACCGTCCTCTTTTCTTTTAAAGTCCTCTTGACGGCTTCTTCATCCATATAAGCCAACATGAGGACTTCGCCGGAGTCTTGGTCTTGGATGATGACGGGAATCAGTCCGCTGTCATTAAATTTGAATTCTTGCATTGATTCTATCCTCTTCATTTTGAACAGGTTACATTAAACAAATGGGCAGCAAATTGGGCTTCAGTATGCCTGCATCGGCAGACTGTGTCAAGTCGCTACACTTGTAGGGTTAAATCCGAACCGAAAGACCCTTTTGACGGAGGAAGGATTTGGCTTGAGGGATGGAGACTTCGCCGAAGTGAAAGATGGAAGCGGCCAGGACGGCATCCGCCTTGCCCATGGTGAGCGCTTCATACAGATGCTCTAATTTTCCCGCACCTCCGGAAGCGATGACCGGAATTCCTACCGCTTCACTGATGGTTCGGGTCAGTTCTAAATCGTAGCCGTTCTTGGTGCCGTCACGGTCCATACTGGTCAGAAGAATCTCGCCCGCGCCCAAAGCTTCCACCTTCCGGGCCCAATCAACCGCGTCCCAAGAAGTTTGCCGGCGTCCGCCGTGGGTGAAGACAGACCATTTTTTGTCGCCCGTCTTCTTAGCGTCGATGGCCACGACAATGCATTGGCTCCCGAATCGCTGGCTGGATTGCCGGACCAAATCCACATCGTCCAACGCCGCGGTGTTGATGGAGACCTTATCGCAGCCTGCTGCAAGAAGGGTGCGGATATCCTCGAGGTTTCGCACTCCACCACCCACCGTAAAGGGAATGTAAACAGACTCGGCGACTTGGCGGACCATCTCCAAAAGAATGGGACGGCTTTCGTGAGAAGCCGTGATGTCGAGAAAAACCAGTTCATCTGCCTTTTCCTTGTCATAGGCCACGGCGCAGGCTACCGGGTCACCCGCATCTCGTAAGGAGACGAAGCGGATACCTTTGACGACCCGGCCTCCTTCAACATCGAGGCATGGAATGATTCTTTTCGTTAACAAGGGAGGAGACTCCTTAAAATTCCTTTTCGATGCCGAACTTCTGTTTGAGGACAAAAAGAAGGGCCCGGGCATAGGCGGTTAAATGAAGCGCAACGGAGAGAGCGAAAAGAATCGTGACGACAAGGCCCGCAAAGAAAATGAGGTGGGGCTCCCCCAGTAGAGTCCGGCCTCCCAGCCAAGCAACGATGACGGAAAGAAACGACATAAAAAAGAAAATCCACCCCGCGACGGAATTTTTTAAATAGGCCGCGCGGACGGCCGAATAAAGATTCGAATCCGCTGTCTTTGTTTCCCGAACAAGGGTGCGGAAAAAAAGAGAACGGATAAAAAGACTCGTAATTAAATAGCCGATCCCCAGCAAAGTCCAAGACCATTGTTTTTCCAGAAAGATGAGATCGAGATAAGGTTGTACGTTCATCTTAATTTTCCTTTCCCCGTGCTTCTTGGAGGGCTTTTTTTAAATCCAGATTTCCCTCATAAAGAGCTTTTCCCGCAATCACCCCTTCCAAAGAGCCGGCTTTTAAGGAGTTCAAGGCGCGGATATCTTCGATGGAAGCCACGCCTCCTGAAAGCACGACCGGAAAAGGCGACTCGGCCAGCAGCCGTTTTATTTTCTCGAGGTTCATTCCCTTTAATGTGCCGTCGCGCTCAATGTCGGTCACGATGAGGCATTGAATCGGATAACGTTTCAGTTCCTTTAAAATCTCCCAAATATTTTTTCCGGTACCGCGCAACCAGCCTTCCACTTGGACCTCCTCACCCCGCAAATCCAAGCTTAAGGCAATCTGATCGCCGTGAGACTGGGTAACTTGTGAGAGAAAATCGGGCTCCAGAACCTTGCTTCCCAAAATGACCCTTTGAACGCCTGCGGCCAGAAGCTTTTCCACATCGGCCAGACGCCGAACGCCTCCGCCGAATTGGACTTTGGCTTTCTTTAGGTTAAGAATTTTTTCTAAGCCCGCCCAATTTTTAATTTCTCCGTCACGGGCGCCATCCAGGTCTACGACATGCAGCCATCGGGCACCGGCTTTTAACCACTGCTCGGCAGTTTCCCGCGGGTTTTCCGAATAAACCGTGCACTTCTTGTAATCTCCCCGCTCCAGCCGGACGACTTTTCCTTCGTAAAGATCGATGGCCGGGAAAATTTCCATACCGGCTCAACGCGTGACAAAATTACGCATCATCTGGAGTCCGGCTTCCTGGCTTTTTTCAGGATGAAACTGAGCCGCCCAAATGGTTTCGTTTCCGATGAAGGAAGGGAAAGTTTCATTACCGTAATCTGTTTCGCCGAGGACCAGAGAGGCGTCTTGGGGCACGGGAAAATAGGAATGAACAAAATAAAAAAAACTCTCTGCCGGAAGCGTCCGAAAAGCTGGAAAATCCGCCTTTTTTGTTTTTAATTGATTCCATCCGATGTGAGGAATTTTCACGTTCGGATCCTGGAATCGCCGGACCTTGCCTTTGAAAATTCCGAGTCCCGGAATGCCCGGGCTTTCCTCGCTCTCCTCCAAAAGGAGCTGCATCCCGAGACAAATACCGAAAAAGGGTTTCCCCTTTCGAAGGATTTCGCGAAGCGGTTCGGACAGGCTCCGCCTTCCAAGCTCAACGGCCGCATCGCCGAAAGCCCCCACACCCGGCAGGACAACTTTTTGGGCGGACTTTACGTCTTCGGGACGTGAGCTGACTCGGACTTCTCCCCCGACCTTTTCAAGGGCTTTGGAGACACTCCTCAAATTTCCCATTCCGTAATCCACAATACAAATCATGGAAGGCTTAGAGGCTGCCTTTCGTGGAAGGAATGCCTTGGACTCGCGGATCTCGTCCCGTGGCGACGTCCAGCGCCTTGGCGCTCGCTTTAAACATTGCTTCGATCAAGTGATGAGAATCATGGCCGGTGACGACTTCTACCGCCATGTTGATGCCGGAGTGCAGAGTAAAGGCCTTGAAAAATTCACAGGCGTCGTGAAAGGAATAATTTTCGAGCCGCGAGAATTTAACCCCCTTTCCCCGGTGGACATGAAAGGAAGGACGGCCCGAGATATCCAGGCTGACCCGAATCAGGGCCTCATCCATGGGGACGCTGAAAAATCCAAAACGCCGGATGCCTTTTTTGTCACCGAGCGCTTTGGTGAGGGCTTCGCCCAAAACGATGCCGACGTCTTCATTGGTGTGGTGAATATCGACTTCCAGGTCTCCCCGCGCTTGAATCGCGAGGTCAAAAAGGCCGTGCTTCGCCAAGCTCGTGAGCATGTGGTCGAGAAATGGAATTCCTGTTTTAATCGAAGCGGCGCCGCGCCCGTCCACATCCAGACGCAGACGAATATCCGTTTCCTGGGTCTTGCGCCGTACCTCAGCTTTTCTTCGTGATTTCATTTCCCGTTTCCTTTCTTTCCGGATTTTCATTCTTTTCATTGAAGCGTGCCTCCAGGGAAATCCGGTGAAGGACCATCCCCTCCATCTCCGTTAATTTGCGGACCGCCTCCCGTGTTTTTTCCAGCGCTTCCTTGGTGTACGAAATGACTTGGCAACTTTTCATGAAAGTCGCAGCGCCCAGAGGGGAAAAATACCGCGCGGTCCCGCCCGTGGGAAGAACATGGCTCGGCCCGGCGATGTAGTCCCCAATCACGGCGGGTGAATAGGGACCCAGAAAAATCGCGCCCGCATTACGGATTTGATTCAGCAGTCGTCCGGCGTTCCGCGTCATGATTTCTAAGTGCTCCGGCGCGATGTCATTAGCCGCCTCACAGGCCTCTTCCAAAGACTTCACGAGAATAATGGTCCCCTTGTCCACGCGTTTACGAATGGACTCGGCTAACTTTTTAGAATTCGTGATGAGATAAGCCGTGCCGCCGAAGTGTTCGCTCTGGGCCAGGAGGTCGCAGGTGACGTAATCCGAGTTGGCTTCCGCATCGGCGATAATCGCCACCTCGCTGGGGCCCGCCACCATGTCGATATCGACAAACCCATAAACTTGCCGCTTGGCCTCGGCGACGTAAGGGTTGCCGGGCCCCACAATTTTTTCGACTTTTTCAATGGTGTGGGTCCCGAAGGCCAAAGCGCCGATGGCCTGAGCGCCTCCGACCCGGTAAATTTCGTTAACGCCTAAGAGATTAGCCACCACCAAAATGTGCGGGTCGATTTCTCCGGTATCCCGGTTGGGCGGCGTGGCGATGACGATTTCTTTCACGCCGGCGGCCTTGGCAGGAATCACCGTCATATAAACCGTCGAGACCAAAGGGGCCGTGCCTCCGGGGATATAGATGCCTACCCGGTTGAGCGGGTGATAACGTTTGGCCAGGACCACTCCATCCTTGCCTTTGACCTGCATGGATTTACGAAGCTCTTTTTCATAATAGACGCGGGCGTTTTCCGTGATTTGTTTGAGAAGCGGGGCAAATTGAAACTCCACTTTTTCAAACGCTCGGTTGATATCGCCTTCATTGACGCGTATTCGCTTGAGCGGCAAATCCACCCGGTCAAATTCACGGGTGTAGCGCCTGAGCGCTGCATCGCCCCGGACTTTGACTTCAGCGAGGATGCGGTTGACTTTCTTGGCCACGGTTTTATCAAAATCCTGGCCAAAATCCCGATGGATTTTCTTTTGAAATTGTTTGTCCCAATTGACAAGTTGCATAGTTATTCGTTTTTAATATTAAATTTTATCGAATCAATTATTTGTGTCCAATTATTATTGAAAGCATGCAAATTTGCAGTACCCCCTTGTGCAAAATCCTCTCTTCCACCCCCACTGCCTTCCACCATCGGCGAGACAACGTCTTGTATTAAATGTTTAACATTCACTTCATGGGTTTTAGCTAAATCCCCACTAGTTGCGGAGAGATAGTAGACCTTGCCAGCGTCCTGCGATGCTAAAAACCATACAGTATTCACTGCCGGTATAGCTCGAAGAGAATCTGAAATGCTGCGGAGGTCATCCGGACCCATCCCCTCCCATTTTTTGGTTACAAAGTTATGCCCTGCTACAATAGATGCGGATTGTAACAATTCCGCAGGATTGATTGATGGAATAATATATGTTCGAGAACTAGATTCTATTTGTTTGACTCTTTCTTGAAGCTTCTCAATGCTTTTAGGTAGATCCTTAGGCGACGACTTAAGCTTTTCGGAAGCTTGTAAAACTAATGATTTAGTTTCTCGAAAATGTCGCAACGCCTCTTGCCCTGTTATAGCCTCGACTCGTCTAACTCCACTTCCAATAGAAGTATCATTGGTAATTAGGAAAATACCGATTTGTCCGGTCCGGTCGCAGTGGGTCCCGGCGCAAAACTCCTTGCTGAATCCGGGCACCGTGACTACGCGAACCCGGTCGCCGTATTTCTCGCCGAAAAAAGCGATGGCCCCTTCTTTTTTCGCCTCCTCGGTCGGCTTCTCTTCCTTGGTCACGGCCGTGTCCTTCAAAATCTCCTGATTGACGATGTCCTCAATTTCACGCAGTTGCTCTGACGACAAGGCTTGCCCATAAGAATAGTCGAAACGAAGCTTCTCCGGACTCACCAGCGAACCAAGCTGACGGACCTGAGTCCCCAAAATTTTCCGAAGCGCAGCATGAAGCAGGTGGGTCGCCGTGTGATTTCTCATCGCGGCCTCACGCCGGGAGGGGTCCACCCGCGCTTCCACGCTCTCGCCCACTTTTAAGACGCCTTTTTCAATGACAACCGAATGCACCACGCATTTGTCTTTTTTCTGCGTGTCCGTGACCCGGCCCCGGAAACCCGGATTTTCTAAAATCCCTTGGTCTCCGACTTGTCCTCCGCTTTCAGCGTAAAAAGGAGTTTCATCCAGAATGACGACACCGATTTGTTCTTGGAAATCCGCCAGAAGGACTTTGGCCCGGGCTTCGAGTTTTTGATAACCCAAAAATCGGGTGGCCGGCAGGGCACCGATTTTTTTCTCCAGATCCGTCGCGGAAAAAATACTCGAGGTAATCTGACTGGCGTCTTTCGCACGCTTACGCTGTTCTTTCATTAAACGGTCGAATTCCTTCTGGTCAATCTCGAGCCCTCTTTTCTCGGCGATACCTTTCGTGAGTTCATCGGGAAACCCATAAGTATCGTAAAGCAAAAATACTTCTTCACCCGAAAGGCGCTTTCGCCCCTTCCTCCCCGTCGCTTCGATCTTTTCTTCCAAGAGAGCGAGTCCCGTTTCCAGGGTTTTGAGGAAACGCTCTTCTTCGGCCCGAAGGGTTTGTTTGATATTGTATTCGGCCTGGGCCAACTCCGGGTAAGTTCCTTTCATCACCCGGACCACCTCGGAAGAGACTTCGTGAAGAAAAGGTTCCAGGGTCCGCCCGGTTTTAGCTTCCGTTGAGTGGATGAGCTGATGCGCCCGCCAAAGCGCCCTCCGGATTAATTTCCGGATGACATAACCCCGCCCTTCATTGGAAGGGATGACGCCGTCGGTGATAGAAAAGGTGACCGCCCGGACGTGGTCGCTGATGGCGTAGAGATGATTAGGGGCGCTCCCCTGAAGGGCCAAGTGTCTTTTCACGGCCTCGTTAATCGGCTGAAAGATATCAATTTCAAAATTGGTCTTTTTTCCCTGCAACACACAGGCGAGCCTTTCCAAACCCATACCGGTGTCGATATTTTTTTGGCGGAGCGCAACGAGCCGTCCGCTCTCTTGGCGGTCATACTGGGTAAAGACAAGATTCCAAATTTCGGCAAAACGGTCGCTTTCGATATCGTTACTCTTCGCTCCGGGGTCTTGGTCAAAATAAATTTCCGAGCAAGGCCCGCAGGGACCGTTGGGACCGTCTTCGGGTGCACTGGAGGGCCAAAAGTTAGTTTTATCTCCCATTTTATAAATCCTGTCAGCGGGGACTTTGATTTCATCGCGCCAGATTTCGTAGGCTTCCTCATCTTTTTTGTGAACCGTGATTCTTAGCCGGTCGTGGGGAATTTTCAGTTCTCCGGTCAGGAATTCCCATCCCCATTGAATAGCCTCTTTTTTAAAGTAATCTCCGAAAGAAAAATTACCCAGCATTTCGAAGAAGGAGTGATGAAAAGGCGTGCGGCCCACTTCTTCCAGGTCACCGGTGCGGAGGCATTTCTGAGAACTGGCCGCCCGTTGGAGGTCCTTTTTAATGCCCAGGAAATATTCCTTAAATTGGTTCATCCCCGCGCCGGTGAATAAAAGGGTCGGATCGTTTTGAGGGACCAGAGAATCGCTTTTAACGACCGTGTGGCCGCGCTTTTTAAAAAAATCCAAAAACCGTGCGCGGACTTCGTCTGTTTTCATTTAAGGGCCATCCTCTTCGAAATTAAATAAAGAGGAACGCCTAACGCGATGACGGAAAATCCCACGAGGGTTTCGCGCGGAGAAAAAAGAGCGGTGTTCAAAAAGATCCAGAAGGAAACGGCCGCGAAAAGAGCCGGTGTCCAAGGGTATCCCCACGCGGAAAAAGGCCGTCTCCTATCGGGAAAGCGTTTCCTTGCCACGAAAACAGCTACGGCAGCCGCGGCAAAGAAAAACCAAACCGCCGCACCGGAGAGAAAAAGAAGCTGTCCAAATGTCCCCCATAGAACCAGAACGCTTGCCCAAACCGCGTTGGCGGTGAGGCTCCGAGCCGGTGTTAAAAATCGCGGGTGAGTGGTTCCTAGGCCTTTAAAAATGGCGTGGTCCTGTGCCAGGGCGTAAGGAATCCGTCCCCGCACGAGAATCACGGTATTGAGGACGCCAAAAATACAAACCAGGATAACCGCCGTAATCAAAGTTTTTCCGAGGGGACCAAAAATCGAGTTCATAACGTCTGCGGCAATGAGATTCCTTCCCGCCAGTGTATTCGCCGGAAAAAGATAAATGTAAACTCCGTTGACTAAAAGATAAAACAAGATGACCAAGGTGGTGGCGAGAAGAATAGAAAGCGGCAAATCCCGGTCCGTTTCTTTATATTCGCCGGCCACAAAGGTGCTTTCGTGCCATCCTCCGTAGGTCCACATGATAGGGATCAAAGCCAATCCTAAATGCGCCAAAGACATTCCTTGGGGGAGTGCCGGCAACTGCGTTTGAAAATGAGCCAGATCTCCCCGGCCCATAAAAATTCCCAAAAGAATTAAGCTGATGAGCGCAATGCCCTTACCTGAGGTCAATACGTTTTGCAACCATTTGCCGTAATGAAGCCCTGCCACGTTTACCAAAGTAAGAATCCAAATCAAAGCAATGGCGATTAGTTTTTCTCCGCCGGGAAAAGCAGGCAAGAGGTTCGTGAAATATTCTCCAAAGGCATAAGAGACGCTGGCGATCGAAGCTGCGCTCATGAGGGATAATTCGGCCCAGCCGAAAAGAAATCCGGCCCACGAGCCGAAGGCGTATTTTAAATAAACATAATTGCCTCCGCTCTCCGGAAAAAGAGCCGCCAATTCGCCGAAACAAAGCGAGCCCAGAAAAGCAATCACACCCCCCAGTGCCCACGCAAAAAGAACCCATCCGGGATCCTGGAGATAGCGGCCGACTTCGGCCGGAGTACGGAAAATTCCCGTTCCGACAATCCCTCCGATGACGAGAGCCACGGAATCCCAAAACCCTAGACTTTTTCTGAGACCGGTCATGCAGGCGAGCCTTTTAATAGTTGCTCAATGGTTTCGCGGGCAATGTTAAAATCAAATCCGCGATGGAGCAGAAAGTCATAAACTTTTTTACGCCGCTTCGTTTTGTCCAAACGGGAAGCCCGTTCCCATTTGAATTGGGCCAACTCCATTGCTTTTTGCCTCTCCTCTTCCGGTGAATAGCCTTCCAGGGCCTCGTGAATTAAATTCTCCCGGATCCCTTTTTTCCCCAATTCGAAGGCAATTCGTTTTCGGCCAGAAAATTTATAGTGAACGTACGATTGACAGAGCGAATGCGCCAACGCCCGGTCGTTTAGAAGCCCCTGTTTTTCCAGGTGGTCCAGCGTGACCTCCAGGACTTCACGGGGGTAACCTTTCTGCCTCAGTTTATCCGCGAGGCCCTTGCGGCTCTTCGGCGTTGCGGTTAAAAGCCGCAGAGCGGTCACCAGGGCCTGTTTTTCTTGCTCATTCATCTCATGCTTCTCGAGAAACGGGAGGGGCGACCCTTTCGAGTCGCCCCTTCTGTGAAAGACGGACTGAATTCAATTCTTGGTTTACTGCAGGACGGCTTCCCCCTTGACGGAGGCGGATGAAGATTCAAGCTTCTCTCTTACTTTTTGCTCAATCTGTTCCAAAAGTTTTGGATTCTCTCGCAAGAAAAGACGGGCCGCATCCTTGCCTTGACCCAGCTTGGCGTCTTCATAGGTGAGCCAGGACCCCGATTTTTGAATCACTTGAGCCTCGACGCCCAAATCAATCAAGTTGGCCGAACGCGAGATCCCCTCGTCAAACATAAGATCAAACTCTGCTTGCTTGAAAGGCGGGGCCACTTTGTTTTTCACGACTTTGACGCGGACCCGATTTCCGACGGCTTCCTCCCCCTTTTTGAGGGTGGCAATGCGGCGGATATCCAACCGCATTGAAGCGTAAAACTTGAGCGCCCTACCGCCGGGCGTGGTTTCGGGATTGCCGAACATCACACCGATTTTTTCCCGGATTTGGTTGATGAAGAGGAGACAGGTCTTTGACTTGCTGATAATCGCGGTCAACTTTCGGGTGGCCTGCGACATCAAACGAGCCTGCAGTCCCATGTGGGCATCTCCGATTTCTCCATCGAGTTCCGCCTGAGGGGCCAGCGCTGCAACCGAATCCACCACAATCAGATCCACGGCGTTTGAACGAATCAGCATTTCCGCAATCTGAAGCGCTTGCTCGCCCGAATCCGGCTGAGAAATCAGCAGGTCTTCGAGCTTCACGCCGATTTTTTGTGCATAAACGGGATCCATGGCGTGCTCGGCATCAATAAATGCGGCGACGCCTCCCGTCTGCTGAACCTGAGCCGTGATGCTCAAACTCAACGTGGTTTTTCCGCTTGATTCCGGACCGAAGATTTCGACAATCCTACCTCGCGGCACTCCGCCGATTCCGGTTGCCAAATCGAGAGAAAGCGAGCCGGTGGAAATCGCGGCCACATGCTCTTGGTGGGATTCACCCAGCTTCATGATCGCACCCCGCCCAAATTGTTTTTCAATTTGCAGGATGGCCAATTCGAGGGCTTTTCGTTTTTCTTCGCTGAGACGTGCAGTTTCTGGCTGATTTTCCTTGGATGGTTTTTTCTTTTCAGACATGGACGCTGTTCCTTTTTGTAAGTGTTGTCATTTTACTGGGTTAGCTGACTTCTGTAAAGCCAAATCCGGCCCCAACTTCACCGATCTCTCGACGCCTCGTTTGAGTTCGGGAAGATATTCCAGGCCGAGCGTGAGACCCTTTTTCGTGGGGCGCAGATCTCCGCCGCTGGAGGGCTGAAACCATAACCTCAAGTCTAAGTACTGACGGTCCTTGTAAGACCTGAGCGTAAAACGGACTTCTTCTTGCTCGTTCTTGGGAAAGGAGTAAATAACGCGATCCTGTTCCATGGAAAATTCTCCTCTGTGATGGGAGAGGAACAAAACCGAGTTTCTCGTAAGGTGCGTGGAATTTATCATGCGCTTTAGAATAAAGCAAGTATTTATTTCAGTATAAATAAATTCACAAAAGCCGCTTTTCCGTCCCCTCCCGGAGCCGGCGGAGGTTCTCGCGGTGAGTATAAAAAATAAACACCGGCACGGCCAGGCTGATGGGAAAAAGAAGGGTGAAATAATCGGTCTGGCGATAGAACAAACCCACCCAAAGAGGAAAGAGCAGGGCCGTGCCTAAAGAGGCTAACGAGACGTAGCGTTTCCAAAAAAATAAGAGGAACCATACGCCCAAAGAAAGAACCGCGGCCTTGGGCGCCAAAGCTAGGAAAACTCCGGCCGACGTCGCCACCCCTTTTCCGCCTTTAAAACCCAGCCAAGGTGTCCACGTATGGCCTGCGATGGCCGCTATTCCGCCTACCAATGCAATGATAAAAGAACCCCGCGCAATCAAGCTTACAGCCAAGGCCCCTTTGAGCATGTCAAAAAGAAGAACCGCGATCCCCCATTTTTTCCCTATTACACGGAAGACGTTGGTGGCACCGACGTTGCCGCTACCGTGTTGACGAATATCAATTCCGCGAAGCCGTTTTCCAACCAAGTAGGCCGTCGGTATGGAACCGAGAAAATAACCCAGAAAGATTGCGGCAAAAAATTTCATAGGGCGTTTTTTCGGTTGCTGGCCATTTCACGTAGGATATAAGTGAGTCCGGAGGCAACGGTCAAGGCTGCGGTCAAATTCCATAACCAGTGACTTATCGGCCATAAGAGCAGGACTGAAAGAAGAGTGACCATTTGTAACGCGGTGGTGGCTTTGCCAAGCAAATTGGGAGCGACTTCAATGGGCTTGCCTGAAATATAAAAAAGGATCAACCCGCCGATGATGAGAAGGTCACGGAATACGATGAGAACCACAATCCATAAGGGAGGTGCCATGGGATAGCTTTTGGCGAGCAGTACCCCCAAATAGCCGGATAAGAGGAGGAGTTTGTCAGCCAAGGGATCCAAGAATCGGCCTAAGACCGTTGTTTCCTTTCGAAGTCGCGCGACGAGGCCATCCACCGCATCAGTCAAACTTGCGACCAGGCAGAGACCAAAGGCCCAAGCGCGGAGGAAATCTTTTTCAGGTTGATAATAAAGGAGGGCGGTGAAGAAAAAGGGAACGATGAGAATTCTAAAAAGCGTGATGAGATTGGGCAACGGCGTTTTCTTTCTCTGCCGGCGGGGCCACCTTCACGGAAACAAGCTTGGAGACCCCCGGCTCTTCCATGGTGACGCCGTAGAGGAAGTCTCCCATGGCAATGGTTTTCCGATTGTGCGTTACAATCAGAAATTGAGTCGATTCGAGGAAGGTTCTCAGCACCTTCAGGAACCGGTCCACATTGGCTTCATCCAGAGGGGCATCCACTTCGTCTAACACGCACAAGGGCGAGGGTCGGATTTTAAAGAGGGCAAAAAGCATGGCGACCGCCGTCAGCGCTTTCTCGCCGCCCGAGAGCAACGAGATGTGTTGAAGTTTCTTGCCCGGGGGCCGGACCATGATGTCCACGCCCTCTTCTTCTTGTTCCTGTTCATTGGGGACGAGAATCAATTCAGCGTGCCCCCCATTGAATAGCGTTTGATAGTATTCCTGAAACAAGGCTTGAGCTTTGATAAAAGTCACCGCAAAAAGGGTTTTAGTGGTGCGGTTGATTTTTCGAATGGCTTCGAGCAGGGATTCCCGTGCTTGCGCCAAATCCTTTTCTTGGGCGGATAAGAAATCAAAGCGTTGCCTGAGTTCATCGTACTCTTCAACCGCCAGTAGATTGACCGGACCAAACGCTTCTACCTTCGACTTAAGGGCATGGATGTCTGAGTCTAATTGTGCGATGTCCAAGGCCGTTTCCTTAAACTCTTCGGGCAGGAGGTCCGCCAATTTCACGTGGTAGATTTGCTCCATCCGCTCAAAGATGTTTTTCTGGCGGTAAGAAAATTCCATGGCTTTCATTTCTTCCTGGTGAAGGCTGTCGGTCAAGGTCCGGGCTTTGGATTCCACTTCGCGGGCACGACGGCTGAATTCCTGATGCCTCTCTTCCTGAAATGCTTTCCGGCCACGGATTTCCGAGAGGGTGGTCTCCAAGGATTTCTGCTCTTCCGAGACGACTTCCTGTTTTTCCTTAAGAAAAACTTCTTCTTCTTGAATCATTTCTGCGTGCTTTTCAGTCTCTTGCTTCTCCTCGCTTAATTTTTTAGTTCGAACCCGAGCCGTTTCGATTTGATTCAAAATGAGTTGCCAACCCACATCCATCGCTCGAAACTGAGATTCATGATTTTCGAGGAGAGTCTTTAATCGGGAAAGGCTGTGAATTTGCGTTTCACGAATACTTTGCAATTGCCCCAGAGCCTTCTCCAAATCCTTTTGCTGGTCCCGGAGCTGCAGTTCTTGCGATTCGCTTTCAAGGATCTGGGAAGTAATTTGACTCAGTTGACTCTTTACACGAGCGGATTCTTGCCGGGACTCAGTTTGGTCAATCTCAAGTACCTTGATTTCTTCATCGAGGGAAGCCATCCGTTCCTGAAGTCCTTGAAGGAAAGTTTCCGCTGCCTCTTTTTTAACTGAAAGGTCTCTGTTTTTTTCCTCGAAAACTTTCATTTTATTCGCCAAGTTATCCCGTTCTCTTTCCTGCTCGGCCTTTTGTGTCTCCAGCGATTCAATCTCCGCATTGAAGGTTCGACGCGATTGGCTTAGCTCCTCAATTTCTGCAGTCCGGCGGAAGGGACCCTGGTCGGATGAAAGACGGCCGTTACGGAAGAAGATTCTTGAGTCGGGACCGAAAAGAATCCCCTGCCGAGTGACTAGCTTGATGTCTTGGGCGAGTGTAAGAAATTCCTCCAACCGTTCAGGGAGAAAGTTTTCAATGACATAGACGTTTTCAAAAAGCGGGATGAATATCGATTTGAATTCATCCTGCACCTTCACGACTTGCTCGAGGGATTGACTGACTTGGGGATGCGAAATAGAAGGACGCCGGCTCGCCAATGCTTGCGGACGGATTACGCGTTGAACGAAAATGGCACAGGGCCCGGCATGAGATTCCGACATTTCCCGCATGAGGCCTTTTGCCGTTTCCACGTCCTCGGCCACGAGGGCTTGGGCAAAAGCGCCTAAGACGGCCTCGACCGCCGCTTCATAACCGGACTTCACTTGAAGCACTTCCTGCAAGCCTTTGATGAGCTTTCCTTGTAAAGGACTCTTGGCCACGGAAGCAAGGATTTTACGCTGCGATTCTTCGGCCGATTCCTGGAGCTCTTCCAACAACTGGATCCTGGAGTTTACTTCCTGCAGCCGGAATCGTTTGCCTTCAATATTTTCCTGAAGCTCTTCAATTTCCTTTTGAGTCTGCACGAGGAGCCGGCTTACTACCTCTGCTTCCGACTCCTTCGTGTCAGCTCTCTCCCCCCCTTGGGCCAGCTCTTCTTGAAAAGAAAGGCGTCTGGCTTCGAGCGCCCCGCGCTCTTTACGAAGTTTCTCCAAGGCCTGCCGGCGTTTCAATTCTTCATGCTCCAGCCGGTCCAAAAGCGTTTGCAAGCGATGCGATTCATTCTTTGTGTGGGCCAATTCCGAGGCCTGATTGAAAAGAAGGGATTTAAGTTTTCCCAAATCTTCCCGGATTTGGCTGAATTTCACTTCTTCTCGTTCAAAGGATTTCTTTTCCACGCCCAAGGCCTCGACGGATCCGGCTTGCTCTTCTTTGGAGGATTCCCGCTGAACCGCTTGATTTTGAAGTTCTTTTTCCAGTCCCGCTAATTGCACAGCCAGAAGTTCTTGTTCTTTTTGAATTTCAATCTGGCGGTGCTCGCAGGCCCGTAAGCGCTCCCGGTTGAATTCTCTTTTTTGCACGAGCCTGCTTAATTCCGATTTCAACTCAAAATAGCGGACCGACTCTGCGGATTCTTTTTGGAGGATTTCTTCGAGAAGGCGTTTTTGCTGGGCTTCGTTTTCTAAAATTTCTCTAAGCTCAGACTGAAGCAAGGACTGAGCCTCGGCCAATTCCCGCTGCCGAAGTTCCTCCGAATTTTTTTGGGTGCGAAGCTCATCGAGTTCCCAGAATGCTTTTTTGATTTCAAGGCCTTTCAAATCGTCGAACTGGGTTTTGTAGCGTTCGGCGCGCTTGGCCTGGCGTTCTGCGTATTGGATATTTTTTTGGACTTCGGTGACGATGTCCCGGATCCGAAGAAGATTTTGCTCCGTCCGTTCCAATTTTCGGAGGGCCTCTTCCTTCTTTACCTTGTATTTGGAGATACCCGCCGCTTCCTCAATAAGGAACCGGCGCTCTTCGGGATCGGCGTTGATGACCGAGTCCACCCGCCCTTGTTCAATCATGGAGTACGAATTGGAACCCATTCCTGTGTCGAGAATCAGGTCGAGGATGTCTTTGAGCCGGCAGGCAGTCCGGTTAATGAGATATTGGCTTTGCCCTGAGCGGTCCATACGGCGGGTTAGAGTTACCTCGTCGTATTCAATCGGGAGGATGTGGTCTTGGTTGTCGATGGTCAGAGATACTTCGGCCAAGCCGAGCGGTTTGCGCAGTTCAGTGCCGGCAAAAATCACGTCTTCCATCTTCGTTCCGCGGAGGAGTTTGGCGCTGCGCTCCCCGAAGACCCAGCGAATGGCATCGGAAATATTGCTTTTACCGCAGCCGTTCGGCCCGACAATGGCAGTGACACCCGAATTGAGGTGAATTTCGGTTCGGTCGGCGAAGGATTTAAAGCCGATGAGTTCTATTTTCTTAACGCGCATGAGGAATTTCGCTTGCTATTGAAATATCGGCTGAAAGACGGAGAAGTTTAAAAAAAAGGCGGCAGGAGGGCGGGTTACTCAAGAAATTCTTTGAAAACAACGCAGGCGTTGTGGCCTCCAAATCCTAATGAGTTTGACATGGCCACCCGTACTTTGGCCTGTCGGGCTTTGTTGGGAACGTAATCCAAATCACATTCCGGATCCGGGGTTTTGTAATTAATGGTGGGCGGCACCATCCCTTCCGCTATGGCGAGGACACACAGAACCCCTTCGACTCCCCCGGCCGCACCCAGAAGATGTCCCATGTGAGATTTGGTGGAGCTGACCATTACCTTTTTAGCCACCTCTACTCCAAAAGCTTTCTTAATGGCTATGGTTTCAACCTTGTCATTCAGAGGCGTAGAGGTGCCATGAGCATTGATGTAATCCACTTTTTCCGGCTTGATCCCGGCATCGGCCAGGGCGTTGACCATACAGCGAGCCGCCCCATCGCCTTTGGGATCCGGGGCGGTGATATGGGTGGCGTCAGACGTCATTCCGTAACCTGCCACTTCAGCATAAATCCGAGCTCCACGCTTTGTCGCGTGTTCCATTTCTTCCAGGATCAAAACGCCGCATCCTTCCCCCATCACAAAACCGTCCCGGTTTTTGTCAAAGGGCCGCGAAGCGCCGGCAGGGTCTTCATTACGAGTGCTTAAGGCCTTCATGGCGTCAAAACCCCCGAAGCCCAGGGCGGTGATGCAGGATTCGGTGCCTCCGGCCAGCATGACGTCTGCTTCATTGCGGGCAATGAGTTTGAAGGCGTCCCCGATGGCCATGGAGCCAGTGGCGCAGGCCGTAGCGACACAATTATTGGGACCCTGCAATTTAAACCGGATTGAAATCTGGCCTGGAGCCATATTTACGATGAGCATGGGAATCAAGAAAGGAGAAATCCGCCCCGGTCCCTTTTCCAGGTAGACGCGGTGCTGTTCTTCAATGGTGCGAAGTCCCCCGATACCGGACCCCACCAACACGCCAATGCGGTGAGGATCCTCCTTGGCAAGATCGAGCTTAGAATCCTCCAAGGTCATTTGCGCGGTGGCGACGGCAAATTGAACGAAGCGATCCGTTTTCTTGATTTCCTTCGGAGGGAAAAAGTCCGCGGGATCGAAGTTTTTAACTTCGGCGGCGACCTTCGACTTGAATTTTTCGGGATTGATTTGGGTGAGGGGACCGGTCCCGCTTTTACCTTCAATAACCGACTGCCAGGTATCGCGGGCGGTATTGCCCACAGGGGATATGGCACCCACCCCCGTGACGACGATACGACGTATCATTGATAAAAAACAAGGAAAGAAGAAGTGATAAGTTTATTTCTTCGCTTTTTCGTCAATGTACTTGATCGCATCCCCCACCGTCTGAATCTTCTCGGCATCTTCATCGGGGATTTCGATTCCGAACTCTTCTTCCAAAGCCATGACAAGTTCTACGGTGTCCAATGAATCGGCGCCGAGATCGTCTACAAAGGAAGCTTCGGGAGTGACTTCTTCGGGTTTGACCCCCAACTGCTCAACAATTATCTCAGTAATTTTGTCCTGAACGGCCATTGTTCCTCCTTATCGATGTTGGCTGGATTAAGTGACAAGTCCCCCGTCAACTACGATGACTTGGCCCGTGATGTATCGAGCCCCTTCTGAGGCCAAAAATAAAGCCGCCTCGGCCACTTCCTCGACTTCCCCATACCGGCCCAACGGGATCTGATCGAGTATTTTTTGTTTCACTTCCGCCGGCAGTTGCTCAGTCATCCGTGTTCGAACAAAGCCGGGTGCTATTGCATTGACCCGGATGTTTCGCTTGGCTAGCTCTTTCGCCGCGCTTTTGGTTAAGGCATTGATGCCTGCCTTTGACGCCGCGTAATTGGCCTGCCCCGCATTGCCCGTGATACCGATGACCGAGGAAATGTTAATCATTACACCCGCACGTTGCTTGACCATCGGTCGTGCGCAGGCTTTGGTCATCAAAAAAACGCTTTTGAGATTGGTTAAAAGAACTTCATCCCACTCTTTTTCAGACATCAATGCGAGAAGATTGTCTCGCGTTGTGCCAGCGTTGTTGACAAGTATATCTACGCGTCCTCGTGAGTCAAGGGTTTTTTTGACGGCTTCAGTGACTTCATCTCCATTGGTGACATTGGTTTGCAGAAACATGGAGCTCCCAGGGCGAAAGGATTCTATTTCATCATGAACTTCCTTGAGTGCATCCACAGAAGTTGCACAAAGTGTCACGTAGGCGCCATTTTTTGCGAAGGTCAACGCAATCGCCTTGCCAATTCCACGGCTCGCACCGGTAATGATGGCCACTTTGTCTTTAAGGAGCATTCTTAGACCTTCTCCAGAGCCGATTCAAGGGCTTCTAAGTCGGACACCTTCTCTAAACTGAAGACTTCCAAAGAGGGATCGATCCGTTTCGCCAACCCCTTCAGCACTCGGCCCGGACCGATTTCAATAAAACGGCGGACTCCCTTTTCTCGGGCGCAAAACATGGTTTCTATCCAACGGACCGGATGGGTTAACTGTTCGGCTAAAAAAGAACGGATCTCTTCGGGATTTGACTCTTCTCGAGCAGAAACGTTGGGGATAAAGTGGCATTGGGGGGCACGGATCGAGACGTTCTTAAGAGCGACTCCGAATTTCTTTCGAGCGGGTTCCATTAAAGAAGAATGAAACGCCCCACCTACTTTTAAACGAACGATCCTTTTCGCGCCCTTTTTTTCGGCGAGGTCTGCCGCCTTTTCAATGGAAGGTTTCGAGCCCGAAAGGACGAACTGATCCGGGGCATTGAGATTGGCCAGTTCCGCTCCGCTCTCCTGAGCGATGGCCGTACAGTCTTCTTGAGCCAATCCCAAGATGGAAACCATGGCGCCCTCAGTTTCGGAAGCGGCCTTTTCCATGGACTGAGCGCGAACCCGGACTAACTTTAGTCCTTCGGCAAATGAAAGCGAGCCGATGGCCGCTAAAGCTGAAAATTCACCGAGACTCAAGCCCGCGACAAAATCCGGTCTAATTTCAGGACGCTTTTCTTCGAGAACCGACAACAAGGCGAGGCTCGTAACAAAGATCGCGGGTTGGGCATGGAGTGTCCGGGTCAAGGCATCCTCAGGACCCTGGAAGCAGATTTGGCTGAGCGGATAACCCAGGAGACCATCCGCCTGTTGAAACAGTTGCCGGGCCCCGTCGAATTTCTCCGCCGCTTCGTGGCCCATGCCCACATACTGGGCACCTTGCCCTGGAAATAAAAAACCGATTTTGGGGCTTACCATTTCACTAAACAAGAGGCCCAGGTAATCCCGCCGCCAAAGGCGACCAGCACCACATTAGAGTCTTTTTGAATTTTTTTATTCTTCACGGCTTCGTAAAGCGCCACCGCCGTGGAAGCGCTGGACATATTTCCATAACGTTCCACGTTAACATAAATTTTATCGAGGGGAATGTTTACCCTTTCAGCGACGGCCTGCAGAATACGCAGGTTGGCCTGGTGCGGGATAACACAATCCACATCTTCAGACTTGAGCCCGCCGCGTTTCAAAACCTCGCCAATGGCTTCTTCCATTCTTCGCACGGCGAGTTTGAAGATTTCCGAGCCCTGCATTTTCAAAAAATGCATTCCGCTTCTCACCGTTTCCTCGGAGGGCGGCATTCGGGATCCGCCGCCGGGGATTTTCAAAAGGTCGCCTTGGGCCCCATCGGCTCCCAGATAGGTCGCTCGGATTCCGTGTCCGTCTGAGACTTCCGAGACAATCGCAGCGCCGGCGCCGTCGCCGAAGAGCACACACGTGGAGCGATCTTTCCAATCAATGAAGCTGGAAAGGACTTCCGCGCCGACAACAAGAATCGTGCGGTACATACCGCTTCGGATAAAGCCCTCCGCCACCGCCAGCGCATAAGGAAATCCGGAACAGGCGGCTGCCAAATCAAAGGCCGGGCAGCGCGCGCCGATTTTATTTTGAATATTACAGGCCGTGGAAGGAAAGAACATATCGGGAGTAATGGTGGCAACGATGATTAAATCCAGGTCTTGCGGAGTCAACTTTGCGTCTTGAATGGCTGCCAGTGCTGCGCGGCTTCCTAAGTCACTTGCGGATTCACCCTTTTTGGCAATGCGGCGTTCTTGGACGCCCGTCCGGGTGCGGATCCACTCGTCGGTCGTGTTGACCATCTTTTCGAGGTCAAAGTTGGTCAAGACTTTATCGGGAAGGAAAATGCCGAGCCCGATAATGCCAGCTCGTTTAGAACTCATTTGGGGTGGGAGGCGAGCCTCACGCTTCCGTTCGAGATTTCCTCGACGATGCGTTCATTTACCCGTTTTGCGACGGTGTCGCCGGCAACGCGAATAGCGTTGCGAATAGCCCGCGCTGAAGAAATGCCGTGGCTGATGATGACGCGTCCATTCACCCCTAAAAGGGGTGCGCCGCCGGCTTCTTCATAATCGGTTTCTTTGCGGATGGCACTGAGAGCCGGCTGGCAAAGCCAGGCGCCGAAAAGAGAAATCGGATTCTTTTTAATCTCACGCGAAATTAAAGACACGGCCGTTTCCAGCATACTCTCACACATTTTAAGAACCACGTTTCCGACAAATCCGTCACAGATAATGCAGTCCACTTTGCCTGTAAAAAAATCACGTCCCTCAATGTTGCCGACGAAATTAAGCGTTGATTCGCGGAGCATTTTGTAAGCCCCTTTTAAAACCTCGGTGCCCTTTGATTCCTCTTCACCGATATTGAGCAGCCCGATGGAAGGATTTTTTTTATTAAAGATGCAGCGGGCATAGATATCGGCCATGACGGCGTACTGAAAAAGTTCTTCGGGTGTGGGATTGATATTGGCGCCGACATCAATGGCGATAGAAATTCCGTGCAAAGTGGGAGTGCTGATGGCAATGCCGGCTCGCCGGATTCCGGGGAGATGGCCTAAAGACAAAGTGGAAGCCGCCACCGCGGCACCGGTGTTGCCTGCCGTGACAAAGGCGTCGGCTTTTCCGTGCTTCATTAAATCAATTGAGACCGCCATGGAGGAATCCTTTTTCCTCTTAATGGCCTGGACCGGCGACTCCCCCATTCCTACGACTTCCGAAGCGGGTTGGAGAACGATTTTTCCGCCGACCACTTTATGCCGCGCGAGTTCCCTTTTCAGGATATCGGGCTGACCGACCAGAATAATTTCCAGCTCGGCAAAATCATTTGCCGCCAAGACGGCTCCGTCGACGACGACGCGCGGCGCATAATCGCCGCCCATTCCGTCAACGGCAATCCGGATCATTCCTTTTCTTTCTCCTTGGTCCGGATTGTGATGACTTGACGTCCGCGGTAATGGCCGCAAGAAGGACAAACACGGTGAGGAAGAACGGGGGCCTTGCAATTCGGGCAGGTGGAAACGGAAGGCGCGGTTAAAAAGTCATGCGCCCGACGAAGTCGGGTTCGAGTATTGGAGTGTCTACGTTTTGGATTCGCCATAGGATTGACTCAGTTAGAACCGGGACAGCCGGCGTTGTGTCCTTGATTGAAATCTGCGCCGCAGTTTGGACAAAGACCGGGGCAGTCTTCTTGGCAAAGAAAACGAATGGGGTGATTCAAGATTAGGGTATCGCGAATATCTTCCAACGGATCGACTTCTTCCTTCCCTTTGATGTCGTAAATCATTTCAATTGGTTGATCAATGGTTTCCTCCACCGACTTCAAGCAGCGGGCGCAGGTGTGTTCAAGACGGCTCAGGAGATGAGCGCGAAGCGTGAGCGTGTCTCCAAATTTTTCGGCTGTCCCGTCCAACTTGACGTCTTCTAAGTAAGTGAGATCCACGAACTCGATGTCCAATTTTTTAGGATCATACTCGTCATGCACCTCTTTGAGAACGCCGTCCCTCAGAGGCCGGATTAAAATCTTCATTGAAACTTTTTTCGTATGCCTTCGGCCACGAAACGCGGCACGAAGCTGGACACGTCCCCTCCTCTTTCTGCAATTTCCTTAATGAGTTTCGAGGAGAGATAAAAATGCGTCTCCGACGGCATTAGAAAAATGGTGTCGACGTCTTTGGCCAACTCCCGGTTGGTCAGAGCCATTTGAAACTCATAATCAAAATCAGAAGTGGCCCGAAGCCCTCGGATAATGCTGGCGGCTCCGACCTTGCGGGCATAGCTGACGGTTAGCCCGTCAAAGCTCTGGATAGAAATACCCTTCATCTGCCGAATTGCCCGCTTGACCATGGCCACCCGTTCTTCAATGCCGAAGAGGGGCTGCTTTTCTATGTTTTGGGCAACGACCACATAAATTTCATCAAAGAGCGAGCGGGCTCGTCGGATTAAGTCGATATGACCGTTCGTTACCGGATCGAACGACCCTGGATATATGGCTTTGCGCTTATTCATGAACTTCCGGACAAAAAAGAAAGGCAAGCTTGCCCGATTTGTTTTTCCCGCAGCACCTTAAGCCTCTGTAAAGTCTCGGGCAACTTTTCTTGCCTTGAACGGTGCACGATTAATTGCGTAAGGGGCGTTACTATATCAGAATGGTCTAGCTCGTTCAACGTCTTTTTCACAAGTCCTTCATTATAAGGAGGATCCAGAAAAATTAGCGTGAAAGTTTCGCCTCTTTTTTGGAGCTTACGAAGGCACCGGAATACGTCTTCGTTGAATAGGGTCGCTTTTTTTTCCAAACCAAGGCTGGTCAGATTCTTTTTAAGGGGTTTTTGCGCCCAATCCCCTTTTTCAACAAAGGTGACGTGGTTTGCGCCGCGACTCAAGGCCTCCAATCCCATGCTTCCGCTTCCTGCAAACAAGTCGAGGACTTGGGCCCCTGCTACGGTTTCTCCGAGGATGCCAAAGATGACCTCCTTGGCGCGGTCGGTCATGGGTCGGGTTTTTTTACTTTTGGGGAAGGCCAGCCGGCGGGAGCGGAATTCACCGGAAATAATTCTCATACAATCAGCTCGAGTGCGGCCTGGCGGGCTTCCAATAAAATTTCTTCGTCGAGCGTAAGGTCCGCGACCCGAAAAAGGGGATCTCCGGATTGCCGAACTCCTAAAAGCTCTCCCGGACCCCGGAGGCGCAAATCTTCCTCGGCAATCACAAAACCGTCGTTGGTTTTTGTGAGGATCCGCAGTCGACGCTTGCCTTCTTCCGTTTTGGGTTCGCCGAAAAGAAAGCAATCTGATTGAAGTGTTCCGCGGCCGACTCTTCCTCTTAATTGATGCAACTGGGAAAGACCGAATCGTTCCGCATTTTCGACAACCATCAATGTGGCATTGGGATTATCGACGCCCACCTCGATCACGGACGTAGCAACGAGGATCTGCAGCTTCCCCTCCCGGAAGGATTGCATGATTTTTTCCCGCTCCTGGCGGTCCAACCGGCCGTGAACCAACCCCAGCTTGAGATCTTTAAAATCCTCCCGTGAAAGTCGGTCACATTCCTCTTTCGCGGCAAAGAGATCGGCTTTTTCCGTTTCTTCAATGAGCGGGAAGACAAGATAAGCTTGCTCCCCGGCCAGCACCCGATGGCGGATATGGCCGAGAACCTCGGGCTGTTTTTCGCGGATGATCCAGTAGGTGCTGACCGGACGTCTTCCCTTCGGGAGTTCCTTCATCACCGAAATCTCCAGGTCCCCGTAAGCGGTTAACGCCAGCGTCCGGGGAATGGGTGTGGCCGTCATCACCAATTGATGAGGCCTCGGCGTCATCTGGAGGAGATGATTTCTCTGCCGGACTCCGAACTTATGCTGTTCATCGATAATCACCAGGGCCAGTGAATGAAATTGAACCGTTTCTTGAAGAAGCGCGTGAGTGCCGATGAGAACGGATAATTGTCCTGATTTTAATTGATTCAGTATTTTAATCCGTTCGTCCTGGCTCGTGCTAGCGGTCAAAAGGCCCGTCGTGACCCCTAAGGGTTTTAAAAATTTCTCCAAGGTTCGCGAATGCTGCTCGGCTAAAATTTCGGTGGGGATTAAAAAAGCCGTTTGATGACCAGCACGGGCTGTGATGAAACACGCGAAAGCCGCCACTAAGGTTTTTCCGGACCCCACTTCTCCTTGAAGCAGGCGATTCATCGCGTAGGAGCGGGCCAAGTCACGGCGAAGATCTTGAATCGCTTGGTTTTGACCCGCGGTCAGGACAAAGGGAAGAGAACGAATGAATGCTTCAACTGCAGTGTCCCCGGAAACCAATGAAATTGACTTTTGCTTTTCCCGCTCAATTTTTAATTTTTCAAGCAGCGCCTTCTGAAATTGGAAGAATTCTTCAAAGATAACCCGGCGGCGGGCCCGGGATAGCTTTTCAAAATCGGAGGGAAAATGCATTTCGCGGATCGCTTCCGAAAGCGGCATCAGCTGGTGGGACTGGCGGAGATTTTCCGAGAGCGTTTCTTGGATCTCCCGTTCAAAGTGGTGGTCGATAAGCTCCTTCATCGCTGAGCGCAGAGACCGCTGATAGAGTCCTTCGGTGAGCGGATAAAGGGGGACGATTCTTCCTGAGTGCACGGTGTCCTCCTCTTTGGTCTCAATGATTTCATATTCCGGGGAATTTAACTGAAGACGGTCTTGATAGAGTTCCACTTTACCGCTTAAAATAACTTTCGTTCCCACTTTGAATTGATTTTTGAGATAAGGCTGGTTGAACCAAATCGCCGGAATCATTCCCGTGTCGTCCCCCACTACCATTTCGAAAATCGGACTTCTGCGGCGGATTCCGAGCGTCAAGACCTCTCCCCGGAGAGTCACCAGAGCTGGCGAGGGAGTCGCTTCAGCGATTTTGACAAACTGGGTCCGGTCTTCGTATCGTCGGGGGAAGAAAAGGAAAAGCTCGTGAAGAGAATGAACGCCTAGTTTTTCAAGAGCTTCCGCGCGGCGCGGACCGATTCCCTTGAGGTAACGAAGCGGTGTTTCGGTCTTAGAAGGTTCATTCAGCTTGGCGTTTTCCATCGGTCAAACGAAAAGATAGGCACCCTTCTACACCTTTTCGCGGTTCGAGGGCAAGTCTCCAATGAGGAAATACGCCAATCCCTTGATGAAGCAGACGGTAATCCTTTTCGGTTTGGGCAACCGTCTCAATGGGAAATTGCCAGTAGTCAAACGCTCGCTCAGCAGAAATCACAAGGTGCGCCGGTGACCAGCCGTCTTGAATTTCCGTCTGGAGGATCCCGGATTCGTTTCTTTCCTTGTCAAAGAAAGTAAATCGCCATTCGAATCCCCACAGAAGATCGATTTTTTCAGACGATTCATTCATCAGTTTCCAGGAAATTTGAAATTCGGATTGGCCGGCTTTTAAGGCGATATTTTTTATCACTGTGACCGGGGCTTGGGCTTGAGTTCCTTTAACGGGAATCAGCCGTTTTGACTGAAGGCTGAAAGTCCCCTGACGGTCATTTCCCTTCCAACTCCCCTCATAGATTTCATTGACCGGGTCTTTTCCTAAGAGGCACCCCCGCCCTTTCCAGTATTCCTCAAAGGAAGAGGAGGGTTCTAAGAAAAAATCCAGAAAAGAGAAACGGTCTGCGGGGTCAAAGGCAATTCGCTGCATGACTTCAGGCGGAACTGTTTTTTCAATGTCGTGAATACTCTTCGTGCCTCCGGAGAATTTCTTGGGTTGAAAGATTCCTCCGTGATAGGCCTCTTCCCGCCGGGTCAGGGTATCGAGAACATTCATTGCGAGCGGATGATAATCCAGCTCGACGACCGATCCGCCCCGGTGAGGAAGGACATAAAGCGAAAAAGGAGACGCTTCGATGACCGTTTCCGGCGCTCCGTCTTGATTTAAATCCTCCTGAATCACCGAGATTTTTTTTTGAGAAGCGGGCGTTGCCGAGAATTGTTCCGCTCGAATGAGATGTTCATAAGTATTCCGGCGCAAGTGATGCAGATAAAGCCCTCCGAAGACCCCATGCCAATACGGACAATTACACTGGCCCTGCCACAGTTCTTGTTCCGCTTTTTTCTGAACGGAGTTTTTGAGACCCGAAACTTTTTTACTGACCCACTTCATCTTGGACCTCATCCAATCCGCCTCCGTGTACTTGACCAAGAAATTCTTAAACGTTCCTCCTTGGAGATAAGGCAGGGTGCGGCTCCAGAGGCCCGCGTCTTCTAATTCATGCCGCAGCTTCAAAAATTTACGCCCTTTTCCGGGCATCATGGCCCACTCCGACATTTCTTCATAGGAAGCGGAGGGAAGAAAAGCTTTAGGAAACGCTCGTACGGCCTTCTGGGGAAGGGTCTCACTGAAAGTCTTTAGATTGATCCAGGACTGATTCTCTTCCAACGCCTGGGCAAACCGATCCAACCATCTGTCGTGGAACACCCATTGATAGGTGCCGGGCCAAAGTCCGAACTTTTCTCCGTCATCGGCGTAGGTAACGACGACGGAATTTTCTTCCTGATTAAGTGGGCGGAGGTAATCCAGAGTTTCTTGGGGTTCTTTAAAAGGGATGACATAACGCAAAAATTTGGGGATGGGAAAGAGAAAGAGAGGGTGGTCCTCTTCCTCGGTGATAAACAATTGATTCAGATCGGACTCGGGAAGCCCGGACAAAGCAAAGTGCGTATCATCGACCGCGGTGAAATGAAGATTGGCTTCTGCGGCAAGCCTCGGGATTTTCGATTCCCACACTCTTTCCGTCAGCCAAAAACCATTCGGCGCTTTTCCAAAACGGGCCTTCAGATAATCATTCATAAAGCGCATCTGACGGACCGCGTCCTGTTCCGGAATTAAAGGAAGGATGGGTTCGTAGTACCCGCCTCCCAGGAGTTCCACTTGATTCTTACGAACGAGCCGTTCTAATCTTTTGAGGAATTGTTTTTCCCGGGATTCGAACCAGTCAAACAGACAACCGCTGTAATGGAGGGAAACCCGGAAGGCCGGGTGAACTTCCAGGAATTTCAGGAAAGGGTCGTAACACTTTTCAAAGGCTTCTCGGAAAACATTTTCAAAATTTCCAACCGGCTGATGATTATGAAAGGCGAGGATGAAGTGAATCAACGGCCTTCAAACCGTGACCTCGGCCTCACGAAGATATTTGGCCGCGTCTTCCGGGGAGGTGGGATTGATGTAGAAGCCGGTCCCCCATTCGAAGCCGGCGACTTTGGTGAGCCGAGGAATGATTTCCAGGTGCCAGTGATAATCCTCTTGAATGGTCTGCCAGTAACCCCGGCGCGCGAAGAGATTGGGCGCGGAGTGAAACACGTAATTGTATTGGGGTCGTTCCAAGACCCGGTCCAATTTTTCCATCGTGGCTTTTAAGCATTGGGCCAATTCGGTGATGTGGGCCCTCGATTCATGGAAGCTCAGCTCATGATGCTTCGGAAGGAGGCACATCTCAAAAGGAAAGCGTGAGGCAAAGGGGCAATAAGTAAGAAAATGTTCGTTTTCGTAAACCACCCGGACTCCCATTTCCTTTTCGTGAGAAAGAACATCGCAAAAAACACAGCGTTCCTTTTGGCGGTAATAGGCCTCTGCGCCAAGCAACTTTTCCTTCACACGTTTGGGCGTGATGGGTGTCGCGATAATTTGAGAATGAGGATGACTTTGGGTTGCGCCGGCTTGGGTCCCCTCGTTTTTAAAAAGCAGCACATAGCGGAACCGGGTGTCCCGGTGCAGGTCTTGGATCCGGTTTTGTTCCACGCTAAGAATGTCGCGGATTTCTTCGATAGAAAGGTCCTCAATGGCTTTGTCGTGATGGGGTCCTTCAATCACGACTTCGTGGGCGCCAAAGCCGGACATTTGGTCGTAAATCCCCACGCCCTTCTTCGTTAAAGGAAAGTCGATGCCCAGGGCCGGATATTTATTCGGAACCACACGCACTTGCCAATTCGGGCCGTCCCGGTGACCGCCGTTAGGGCGAAGGGCGTAGATTTCAGGAGGCGTGAGAGCCTCATTGTCGGGGCAGAAAGGACAATTCTCCTTTCCCTTATTTTCTTTAGTGTCGGGGACAAAATCGGTGGGCCGTTTCCCGCGAGCCGTGGAGATAATGACCCAGCGTCCCGTGACCGGATCTTTACGAAGGTCGGCCATCTCGGATCAATTCTTTTTTTCGGCGGGTTTCGGGGTGGGAACGGCCGGAGGAACGGGAGCGCTGGACTTCGCGGTTTCGTCGGCCTTAATTTTTTCTAGAACTTTTTGAATTTGCTGGACGTCCACCGGGGCCGAAGGACGCCCGGTCTCAAAGAGCGACCGGCTTCGCTGGGCTTCCATAATATCGAGGCCGATGCAGGTAAAAAGAAAAAGCACGGCCGACACCGTGGTTGCTTTGGTGAGAAAATCAGAGGCCCGCGTTCCAAAAAGGCTTTGGACATTTCCGCTGGAAAAATTCGTTCCGGTCAAGCCTTGACCTCTTCCGGCTTGCAGGAGGATCACGGCAATCAGAACAAAACAAATCGTCACGTGTAAAATCGTAAGGACAATGCTCATGAAGATCCTCCTTTGACGCCCGACTCTGCGGTGACGGCATTCAACACGATTTGAGTAAAGGATTCGGCTTTCAACGAGGCTCCACCGACTAAGGCGCCGTCCACATTGGGCTTTTGCATTAAGGCCGCCATATTCTCCGGTTTGACGCTTCCTCCATAAAGGATCAGGACGCGCGCTGAACTTTCCTCGCCGTATTTTTCATGAAGCAGTCTCCGGAGATAGGAATGCATTTGCTCCGCCTGTTCGGGCGTCGCCGTGCGACCGGTTCCGATGGCCCAGACCGGTTCATACGCGATAACGGTTTTTTGAATATCGTCTTGATTGATCTCTTTTAAAGAACCGTCAAATTGAGCTTTCACCGCTTCAAACGCGTGTCGTCCCTCCCTTTCCTCCAACGTTTCCCCCATGCAAACAATCGGAACGAGATTAAATTTTAAGGCCGACTTCACCTTTTGATTAATGAGGGCGTCGGTTTCATGAAAATGCATCCGCCGCTCCGAATGACCTAAAATGACATACCGGCATCCGACTTCTTTCAACATTACAGGAGAAATTTCACCGGTGAACGCCCCTTCCGATTCCGGGTGCATGTCCTGAGCCCCCAGCTCCAAGGAAGTCTCTTTGAGGGCTTGGCCCACGGCCGCCAAGGCCGTGAAGGGAGGACAAATCACCACGGCACATTCGGTTGCCCGATGAATGCCCGCTTTAATGCTAGCAATAATCGTGAGGGCTTCAGCAATCGTTTTATACATTTTCCAATTCGCGGCAATCAAAGGGCGTTTCATTTTCCAACTCCCGTCTTCATTTTACTTTCGGCTTCCGGGAGGGCGGCGATCCCGGGAAGAACTTTACCTTCCAAATATTCCAATGAGGCACCTCCGCCCGTTGACACGTGGCTCATCTTTTCCTCGAGCCCGAAATGATGCATGGCCGCAGCCGTATCTCCACCGCCGATGACGCTGGTGGCCTTTAAGGGGGCAATGAATTCAGCAATCTGCCGGCTTCCGCGGTCAAACGGGGGTGTTTCAAATACGCCCAGCGGCCCGTTCCAAAGAATGGTTTTAGCTGTTGTCAGTACCTTTTTGAAGGCCTCCACTGTTTTAGGACCCACATCCAATCCCATCCATCCATCGGGAATCTGTTGATCTACCACTTTGGTTACGGCACCTTTTTCTAATTTTTGAGCCACAACGTTATCCTGAGGGATATGAAGAGCAACATTTTTTTGCTTGGCCTGGGTCAGAATCTGGCGGGCGAGCTCTTCTCCTCCCGCCTCATACTTGGAGCTTCCGATCGACCATCCCTTCACACGGCAGAAAGGATACGCCATGGCCCCTCCGATTAACAAGGCATCGGTTTTTTGAAGTAAGTTTCCTATGATTTTAATCTTGTCCGAAACTTTCGCGCCACCTAGGATAGTAACGAAGGGGCGTTCTGGGTTACGCAGAATCCGTTCAAAATATTCAATTTCCTTGGCGAGGAGGAGCCCCGCTGTGCTGGGCAGAAAGTGGGTCACTCCCTCGGTGGAAGCGTGAGCACGATGAGCTGTTCCAAAGGCATCATTAACGTAAATCTCTCCTAGCCGAGAAAGCGCTTGCGCGAATTTAGAATCATTCTTCTCTTCCTCGGGGTGAAACCGAAGGTTCTCCAGCAAAACAATTTCCCCTTGTGTAAATTCAGATACCCGCTCCTCAATTTGAGGGCCCACACAATCCTCTAGAAATTGGACAGGAGCCTTTAAAAGCTTTGAAAGGTGAAGAGCTACGGGCGCAAGAGAATATTTAGGATTTGGATTTCCTTCCGGGCGACCCAGATGGGACATGAGAATCATGCGTAAGGCCTTGCCCATGGCGTATTGAATGGTGGGGAGCGACTTAACGATGCGCGCGTCATCGGTGATTTTTCCTTGGAGGTCGAGGGGGACGTTAAAGTCGACCCGTATCAAAAGGCTCTTCCCCAAAATATCGATGTCTTTGATTGTTCTTTTAGGCAAGGGAGGGATCCGAATGTTAAGCCGGTGTGGCAGTGTCTAAGATGTTACAAAGTCCTCTAATGATCACGAGTTAGCATTATTCTAGGTGAATCCATCCCTTTGTCAACGGCTTTTGAGGATCTTGTTGACTTTCACGTCCTCCCTGCATTTAATCTACACAATTCAACTAAGAAAAATGAAACGTATCCTCTTTATTTGTACGGGCAATTGTGCACGAAGCGTGATGGCCGAAGTTTGTTTTAAGGCCTTGCAGAAAGAGGCGGGCTTAGCTCATGAGGTGGAGTCCGCAGGAACCGATGTGGCTCCCGGGCTAAAACCAACAGAACTTACTTTAGAGCTCTTCCGCCAAAAAAAACTGGAAGCGAACGATCGGGGCGCTCGGACCCTTACGGAAAAAATGCTTAGAGAAGCTGACTATGTTTTTGTCATGGAAGAAAAACACCGGGAACATGCTTTAAAACTCACTCCCGAATGTGAACCTAAAATTTTCTTATTGAATGAGTTTCACCCCGCCCTCCCTGCTTTTTTGAAGGGTGTCGGTATTCCGGATCCTTTGGGAATGAGCGGGACTTTTTACGAAAATGTCTATGAAGTTATCGCGGCGGCTTGCGCGGGCATTCTCGTGCGCTTTGGCGATGAATTGGGCTATAAAAAAAGAAATGGTACTGCTTAACGATTAAACGGAAGAGGCGGCGTGAGCGGGATTAGACTGGCGAAGCTTTTTTCCCATGAAGACAGCCAGGTCAACGCAGCGGTTTGAATAGCCCCATTCGTTGTCGTACCACGCTACGGTCTTAACGGAAGTTTTGTCGACTACTTTTGTCAATTCCGCGTCCACCATTGAGGAGTGAGGATTGCCCTTAAAATCCATGGAAACCAGGGGCTCGGTGCAGAATTGTAAGATTCCCTTCAACGGACCCTCAGCCGCTTTCTTTAACGCGGCGTTAACTTCCTCGTTAGAGGTGGGTTTTTCAACCTCGCAAACCAAATCTACCACCGAAACGTCGGGGGTGGGAACCCGCATGGCAAACCCATCCAATTTACCATTGAGCTCCGGAAGAACCAATCCGATGGCCTTCGCGGCCCCGGTGGAAGTAGGAATGATATTGATGGCGGCGGAACGCGCTCTTCTCAAATCTTTGTGCGCCAGATCCAGAATTCGTTGGTCATTGGTATAAGAATGAACCGTGGTCATTTGGCCGTGCTTGATTTTGAAATTCTCATGAATGACCTTGGCAAGCGGGGCCAGGCAATTGGTCGTGCAGGATGCGTTGGAAACGATATTGTGTTTGGCGCTGTCGTAACGATTGTCATTTACACCCAAGACAATCGTGATGTCCTCATTTTTAGCCGGAGCAGAAATAATCACCTTTTTAGCTCCGCCGGCCAAATGAGCCTTCGCCTTCTCCGCATCGGTAAAAATACCGGTGGATTCGATTACGATATCCACTCCCATTTTGCCCCAGGGAATTTCTGCAGGGTCTTTATGCGTCAAAACCTTGAGTTCCTTTCCATTAATCATTAAGGCGCCGTCTTTGGCTTTCACTTCCGCAGGAAGAATACCAAAAGTGGAGTCGTATTTAAGCAGGTGAGCCAAGACTTGGGTAGGAAGAGGAAGATCATTAACCCCAATAAATTCAATATCCGGGTTTTGAAATCCAGCCCGGTAAACCATCCGTCCGATGCGCCCAAATCCGTTAATTCCGACCCGTACTTTCATTGATGAATCCTCCGTGTGGTAGAGTGGGCATTATAAAGACTGCAGAAGGCCTGTCAAGCCTTAGGCTTGAGAAGGCGGTCGACTTCTTCTTTGAGGACTTCGAAATTAAAAGGCTTTTGAAGAAAAGCGTCGCGTCCGATTTTTTCCGCTTCGTCGATGAGATTTTGGTCCACGTAGCCGGTAATCACGATGATCTTGGTTTTGGGAGAAACTTTTTTGGTGGCTTCTAAAACCCGGAGGCCGGAAATGTCGGGCAGCTTCACATCCAGCATGAGAAGATCCGGCTTGACTTGCCCGATTAAGCGAATCCCGTCCTCTCCCGAATCCGCGGTAAAAACCCGGTGCCCCTCTTCTTCGAAAAAATCTTTTACTTCCTCGACGATACCGGGCTCATCATCAACGATTACCAAAGTGGCCACGGAGCCTATTCTAGTGGGAAAGGACTTCCCCGTAAACCTCTTCTAATTCCTGCACCATCCGGTTGATTGAAAAGCGTTTCCGAGTTGTTTCTTGTCCGGCCATGCCGATTTTTAAGCAAAATTCAGGGTGTTGAGCAAAAAAGCGGATGGCCTTGGATAAATCTCCGATATTGCGAGGCTCCACGAGGACACCATTTACCTGATTTTGAATGAGGGTATTGAGCGCCCAAATATTAGTCACGATAACAGGTTTTTGACAGGCCATGGCCTCGACAATGCTCAAGCCAAACCCTTCCCGCCAAACTGCCGGCAACACAAAGAGATCGATCGCGGCCAGGGGCTTGGTAACATCCCGTAAATTACCTGTGAAGTGAACCCGGCCATCCAAGCCCAAGCGGGCGGACAAATCTTCGAGGTAAGCGCGATATTTTCCGTCCCCAACCACCAGAACGCGCAATTGGGGAATCTCAGACGCAAGTTCTTTTAAGGAACGCAGTAAATACTCATGGCCCTTGTCGGGCACGAGGCGAGCAATAATTCCCACCACGTAGGCGGACTCGGGAAAACCATATTCCTTTCTGACTTGGCTCGGCTGATGAGTCGCAAAACGTTCTGCTAACTCGACTAAATCAAGTCCGTTGTAAATGATGCGAATTGATTCCGATGATACGCGATGCGTTTCCCGCAGATCCACACCCACCGGCTCACTGATGGCGATGGCCCGCTCTCCCCATGCCGGCAATATTCTGCGCCCGAGCCGCCTTTTATAGAATCCATGAACCGTTGAGACAAAGGGCCTGCCGGTCAATCTCTGGGCCCACCAAGCCATCACTTGCGTGACTCGCGTGTGGGCATGCATCAGATCAATCTTCCAGTCTTTAATCAGCCGCGTCAAAGCCGGAAGGTGAAGATAAATTCTGGGACTCAACTCATTTTTTGTGCGAATAGGTAGATTTTGTATCGTGAGTCCCATTTCCTCTAATTCCTTTTCCGTCTCTCCCCCGCTTGAAACCACAAACACCCGATGGCCTCTTTTCAGCAGCGCGCTTCCGACCGTGGAAATATATTTCGAAATCCCGCCCCGATTCAGGTGAGTCGTCAGATTTAAAATTCTCATTTAAAAATAAAACCCGGTTTAAGCCGTTCCCCATTGGCGAAATCAGACCCCAACACAACACGGCGTCCGGGGAGCTGAACCTTCTGTAGCCAGAGTACTCCCTCGCCGGTCTGAATTTGAAGGCCCCTTTTTAAATCCACAGTCAATAAGGTTCCCACAGGATTCTTAGTTTTTAAATCTTCGGGCTCTGCTTCTAAAATTCGAAGCAGGGTTCCTTGATAAGGCGTAAAGGCTCCGGGCCACGAATCGAAAGCTCTTATTTTTTGATCCAGCCGCCAACCGGGCTCATTTAAATTTAAAACGCTATCTTCTTTGGTGAGCTTTCGCGCGTAACTGAAATCAGCGTGATTTTGCGGCGTTCGTTTAAGCTTTCCTTCAATCAGTTGAAGAAAAACTTCTTCGAGGGCCTTGACCGATAATCGAGAGAGTTTATAAGTCAGTGAGGCCAACGTCTCTCGAAGATCCAACGGGACTCGAATTTGGCTGAAAAGATCCCCGGCGTCCAAATCCTTGGTGACTTCTGCGATACTGACCCCCGTCTCTTTCGCTCCGTCAACAATCTGCCAAGTGATTGGTGCAGCGCCGCGATATTTGGGAAGAAGCGAGGGGTGCACATTAAACGCGGCCTTTCGAGGAAGCTTTAACCAGGAATCAGGTATGAGTTTTCCGTAAGAGGCGACTACAAAAACATCCGGGCACAAGGCTGCAATTTGCTTTTCTATCTCCGGATCCCGCAAGGAGGGAGGTGCTAAGCTGGGAATGGCTTTTGTTTGGCAATGTACCTTTACCGGGTTGGATTGGACCCGGAGGCCGCGGCCTTTCGGCTGGTCCGGCGCTGTGACCACCGTCAATTCAGCGGGAAGGGAAAGAAGAAATTCCAGCGCAGGAAGAGAAAACTCCGAAGATCCGAAAAAGACGATTCTTTTACAAACGCTGATAAGCTGCGAGAAGTTCTTGGCGTTTGTCAAAATCCACTCGGTCGATGAGGAGAATGCCATTCAGGTGATCCAGCTCATGCTGGAGGATCCGGGCAAAAAAATCTTTCACTTCCATTTCAACGGTCTTTCCATGCCGGTCTTGGGCGCGGAACTTGACGATTTTAGCGCGCGGAATTTCACCGGAAATGCCCGGTAAGCTGAGGCATCCCTCCACGCCCAATTCCCGGCCCCGAGATTCAATGATTTCCAGATTGACGAAAACATACTCCTCTCCTTGGGTCATGGTCGGAGAAGCGACGAGGATTTGCTGAGACACCCCCACTTGAGGAGCGGCCAGCCCTACGCCGTCTTCAACGTACATGGTTTCAATCATGTCGTCGAAGAATTTTTGCTGCTGAGGACCGAAGTCAGTCACCGGCTCAGCTTTCTTTTTGAGGATGGGTTCGGGATAGATTTTAATCTTTAAAAGAGACATTTTTTCGCTGAACACCGGGAAAATTATAACATAACCGCTTTCCTTACAGAATATTCATGGGATTGACATCCACTTGAAACGCCACGCCCGAAGGACGTTTCAATTGACCGAATGTACGGCGGACCAAATCTTGAGCCTGGGCCGGTTCCGGTGCTTTCAATAAGACATGCCACCGGAAATGCCCCCGTAAGCGGTAAAACGGAAGGGGGGCGGGCCCGACCAATTCCACGCTCTTGTCGGTGAGATTTTTCCGAAGCGCATCCCGCAATTCACGGGCAAAAAGGTAAGCCTTTTTTTCAACACGGGAACGGATTAATAGGTTGATTAAACTTTGGGCGGGCGGATAGCCGTGCTCCACGCGCTTACGGACCTCTTCTTTATAAAATCCCATGTAATCGTGAGTCCGCGCGCAAGCCACGCTCGGATGGTCCGGCGCATAAGTTTGGATAATCACCCGGCCGGGTTGGTTCCCTCTGCCCGCTCTGCCGGCGACTTGAGTGAGCAATTGAAAAGTCCTTTCGGCCGAACGGAAGTCCGGAAGGATGAGCCCGACGTCCGCCAAGACCACGCCGACCAAGGTGACGTGCGGAAAATCAAACCCCTTTGCAATCATTTGCGTCCCAACCAGAATGTCGATTTTTTTGTCCCGGAAATCCTGCAGAACCCGTTCATGGCTGCCTTTTTTGCGAATCGAATCCGTATCCAGGCGCTCAATCCGGGCTTGGGGAAAAAGCCGGGCCACTTCACTTTCCACTTTTTCTGTCCCGTGTCCCGTGAACCGAAGCAAAGGCTTTTGGCATTTTTGGCAAATTTTCGGTGGCTCGATTTGATAGTTGCAGTAATGGCAAAGCAGACGATTTTCTCCCTGATGAAAAGTAAGCGACACTTCGCAGGAAGGACAACCGGCCACTTCGCCGCAAGCGGGACAGTGCACTTGGGTGGAAAATCCCCGGCGGTTTAAAAGAAGAAGCGTTCCTTCTTTGCGGGATAAATTAGCCTCGATTTCGCGCGCCAAAAGCCGGGAGAGAATCACGGATTTTCTTTGCACATCCGCCTCCCTTTTCAAATCCACCAGCGTGACTTCGGGTAATTTTTTATCTTCCACGCGTTTGGTCAAATCGAGTCTCTGAAACGCACCCTTCTCGGCGGAATACATGGATTCCAAAGAAGGGGTCGCGCTTCCTAAAATCAAAAGAGCCTTTTCTTCCTGGGCGCGCCAAAGCGCGACTTCGCGGGCATGGTATCGCGGGGTTTGATCCTGTTTGTAGGAACCCTCTTGTTCTTCGTCGATGAGAATGAGACCCAGCTTCGGCATCGGGGCAAAAACCGCGGAACGGGGGCCCAGAAGGACACGTTTTTCCCCGGATTCAATCCGTTTCCAGGCCCAGAACCGGTCCCCGTCGGAGAGTTTGCTATGAAGGATTTCCAATTCACTTCCAAAATGCTGATGAAAAAACCGCCGGATTTGTTCGGTGAGGGCAATTTCAGGAACCAAGGCAATCGCACTTTGTCCCTTAGCGAGGACTTCCTTAATGGTTCGGATATAGAGTTCTGTCTTCCCGCTTCCTGTGACTCCGTAAAGGAGAATGGGGCGCGGAGATTCCTCGCGAAGCGCCGCTTGGATTTTATGAAACGCTTTCTCTTGCTCTGGAGTAAGGATGCAGGGCGCGGTCACGGCCGGCTCAGAAAGCATCGCGGATCCTTGCGTTTCCTTCATCCGTTTTCCTTGCTTCACCCAATTAGGCACTGCGGCCTCAATCGCCTCTCCCCAACTGGAGAAATAAAACTCGGCCAGCCAACGGGTGAGCCGAAGCATCTGCTCCGAGAGAACGGGCTCGCTATCAATAATTTGGATTACTTTCTTCAGCTTCGAGTCCGGTGAGGTTTCCCGGAGAGCAACCAGGAAACCGGTCATTTCCCGATTCTTGAAGGGAACGCGGACCCGGACGCCCACTTGAGCCTTTGGGATTTGATCCGGTTCCAGGAGATACGTAAAAACCCCTTCGATGGGGAGCGGCACCGCCACATCCGCGCAGGTTTCCTGATTTAAAAAAAGAGCCGAAGACTTAAGCATTCACCAATTCCCGGACTTTTTTCAAATCTTCCCAGGCCCTTTTTTTCTCGGCAGGATTTCTTAGAAGGTAGGCCGGATGAAAGGTACAAATGAGGTCGATGCCCTTGTAGTTGTGAACCCGGCCGCGGAGCGAAGAAATGGTCTGCATCGTCTTGAGGAGGGTCTGGGCCGCGAAAGTTCCCAGGGCGCAAATCACCTTGGGATGAATGAGCTCCAGCTGGCGCACAAGGTAAGGTTCGCAATTTTGGATTTCCTGCGGCTGGGGCGGACGATTATTGGGCGGCCGGCATTTCAAGACATTCGCAATGAAAACGTCTTCGCGTTTGAGTTGAATGGCCTCAATCATTTTCGTTAGGAGTTGCCCGGCCCGGCCGACAAAGGGCAGGCCCTGCCGGTCTTCTTCCGCACCCGGTGCCTCCCCCACAAAAACCAATTTTGCCTTGGGGTTGCCGGAACCAAAAACAATTTTATTCCGGTTGCGGACAAGCTCCGGGCAGCGGATGCATTGTAGGACCTCCTTCTTAAGTTCCGACCACTCGTCTTTGGCGGGTTTCGGTGAAGCGCTGCCTGAGAGATAAATTTCTTTCACGCCGGACGCTTTTAAGGTTTCAAGAAAGATTTTTGATTTCACTTTTTAATTTTTATTTGGTTTAAGACAAAGCTTGCCAAATCGGCGGACGAATTAGGTTTGGCTAGTCGCTCAATCTCATGTTTTTTTTCTGCAAGGACTTCGGGGTAATCCAAAATTCCCTTTACGATGACTTGAATGTCGGCCGGCTTGCCGAGGAAAAAAGCAGCGTTTCTTTCTTTGAGAATCCGGGCGTTTCCCATCTCCTGACCTGGGATGGGGTCCATCACCACCATCGGCACTCCCTTGGCCAGGCTCTCGGAAGTCGTGATGCCGCCCGGCTTGGCGATAATGAGGTCGGAAGCTTCCATTAATTCATCCATGTGCGAAACGAACCCGTACAATTTTGTGCGAAAGGGAAATTGTTTAGCTTCGAGAGTCCGCAGTAAATCCTTGTTGAGGCCCGAGACAACGATGGCTTGAATCCGTTCACCGAATGAAGCCAAGGCCTCCAAGACGTCAACCGTCGGTCCTAGGCCAAAACTGCCGCTCGTTAAAAGGACGGTAAACCGGTCTTCAGAAAGGCCTTCTTTTCTTCTCACCTCTTTTTTCTTTCCTTGCGGTTTGAAGCATGCGGCAATTGGAATTCCACCTGCCGTGATTTTTGAAGGCGGGACACCTTGCTTTTCCAGAATCTCTTTTCCCTCCTCACTCATCACCCAGTAATGGTCGGTGCCGGGATTGATCCAAAAGGCATGAGGAACAAAATCCGTAACCACAGAAATTAGATGGGAGGAAATCTCTCCGCGAGTCTTGAGCCGTCCTAATAATTCGGGCGCTAAAAAATGAGTAAAGAGAATCACTTTAGGGTTCTCATTTTTCATCCGTTCGGCTAGGCTTCGTCCGACCCCGCTATTGAGAATTGTACGTACCGGCTTTATCAGGTTTCGATAAACGAAAGGATGTTCTGCTAAATCATAACTTGCGCCCCAAAGGCCCGGCGTGTACTTCACCGAATTAAAATAAACCGAAGTGTAAATCTTTTTAAACCAAGGAGGGGTGTCATCCAGAGCATCCCGAAGAAGAAGATTCGATTCAGAAACTCCCGAGGCCTTTAGCGCCTCGTGGATGGATTCGGCCGCTTTTTGATGGCCCGCTCCTGCCGAAGCGTGCAGGATGGCTACTTGCATAGAATCCGGTCAACCGCCTCCTGGAATGTGTTCGCAATCGCATCCGGCTCGAGGGGTCCGCGGCAGAGCGCCTCATGCTCGGGGCCGTGACCCGTGCGGACAAGAATCGTACGGAGTCCGAAATTTTTTCCTGCTTCAATGTCCGAGACCTTGTCTCCAACGAAAAAAGTGTGGGAACGGTCAAAGACCAAGCCACTTTGGGAAGCCTGGCGGAACAAACCCAATTTAGGTTTCCGGCAGTCACATCCCGAATTTTTTCCGTGCAGACAAAAATAGGACGCGTCGATTCGAGCGCCCTGGTTTTTTAAAGACTCCAGCATTTTTCGGTGAATGTCCCAGAGCGCTTCTTCGGGATAGACGCCGTCTCCCACTCCGGCTTGATTCGAAATCAGGATAATGCGGTATCCTGCTTCGGTAAGCCGTTTGAGATTTTCCGGCACGCCCTCATGAAAACGGAAATTCTCCCAACGCTTTACGTAGTCACCGATGGGATCCACATTGATGACGCCGTCACGGTCAATGAAGACCACCTTGGCCGCCTTCATCTCCTGGTACTTCGCATAGCTTAGCAATTGATAGAATCCGTGAAAAAGAGACATCACATAACCCATCGAGCCGTCCCGCCATCCGTTCTTGATGAAATAATTCTTAAGAAACCGGTCAATCGTCTTGCGCAGAGTGGTTGGAAAGTTCACCTTCCGTCCGTCTTGAAGCCATTTTTCAGCTTCCAGCATTGTCTCCCGGTTGAACTTGCGGACAAATTCGGAAAGATTCGCGCAAGAGTAATGAAGGATGTCACCGTTTAACTCCAACATCTTTCCCTCATAAAGCGAGCGCGGGTGGACGCCGGCCTCCTCATAACGGAATTTGCCCTTTCTAAAAAGCCGTGCTTTCCGGGCCGGATAATACCCCGCTCCTTTAATCCATCGGCTGCCGATGTAAGTTCGGATGGGGATGGCGTACCCCACCAAGTCTGAAGGCATTTCGCGGGCGGTTGTCACCTGTTGAATTTCTTCGGCCAGTTCCCGGCTAACCCTTTCATCCGCGTCGAGGCTCAGCACCCAAGGTTGATTGGCCTGTTCATAACCGAAATTTCTATGGCGGCCCTCAACGTCCATGGCGCGGCGAAAAACGCGGGCCCCCCGTTCGCGGGCGATGTCGGCCGTGCGGTCCTGGCTTTGGTCATTGATGACAACCAAATCGCAGGCCCACGCCACGCTGGCGAGGCAATCCGGAAGTCGTTTTTCCTCGTTCTTGGCAATGACGACAATGGAGACGGGGACGGATTTCTCAGTAGGCATTTTTAAAGGCGAAAAGGGTCATGAAGATTATTTCCAAATCAAATAAAAAGGACCAATTTTCCATGTAATAAAGGTCATATTTAATTCTTTCCTGAAGAGAAGTATTCCCCCGGAGCCCATTCACCTGGGCCCACCCCGTCATTCCTGATTTCACCTTATGACGCGACATATAGTGAGGCACCTCATCCCGGAATTGATCTACGAAATGAGGCCGTTCCGGCCGGGGACCCACGAGACTCATCTCCCCCTTGAAGACATTCCAGAGTTGAGGTAATTCATCAATATTGAAGCGCCGGAGAAATCGGCCGGTGGGTGTACAGCGGCCGTCATTTTTTTCCGCCCACACGGGTCCAGAATTTTCCTCTGCATCTTGGCGCATCGTACGGAATTTGTAAATCATAAATCGCCTTCCGTCTTGGCCGACACGCTCCTGAGAAAAGAAAATACTTCCCTTGTCCGTCAATTTCACGCCTACGGCAGTTAGAACCCAAAGGGGGCTCAAGATGAGGAGTGAGGCCGAAGAAAAGATCAAATCAAACCCCCGTTTGACCGTGCGGTTCCAGAGATCATCTAATGGGAGCGGACCAAACCCTAAAAGGGGCACAGCGCCTGCATATTGGACATCGAGATTGGTGCTTGCGATTCCATAGAGATCCGCCGCGACTTTGAACGAAACAAAATCCGCTTCGCATTGCAAAAGGAGCTTGGTCAATTCTTCCCGAGGCAGCTGGGCATCGGCCACAATGACTTCATCGGGTCGCATTTGCTGAATCACTTGTTCGCACTGCTCCACCGTTCCCAAAATCGGCACTCCTTCCAAATGTTTTCCCACTTGCTCTGGCTCCCGGACCAGCATGCCTTCAATTTGTTGGCCGAGATGAGGATTTTGACGGGACCATTCGATGAGGGCCCGGGCGTTTCGATTAGCCCCCACCAAGAGGACCCGCTGGATATCTTTGGACCGGACCCGTAGCTGATAAAGACCTTGAATATAAATATAACGGAATAGACTCACAACGAGCGAAGCGAACATCCAAAGAAAAACTAAAAATAAGCGCGAATAACTAAAGCCGCGGTAGAAAAAAGTCAGGGCCATGAGAAAAATAGTTCCAGCTGCAATTCCTTTGAGAAGCGTAAAAATGGCTTCTACCCGCCGGACATGCCGTCCTAGCTGATAAAGCCCGTAAGAGCGGAAAAACCACAGATAAGTGGGAATCACGATTAAAAGTGCCTTGGCGTATTCTTCAAAAGGCGGAATCCCCCGCACCGCCGGAATGAGCGCCTGAGAGAACCGTGCCCAATAAGCAAGGAGAAAGCTTAAGAAAATGGCGGTCACATCAACCGCGTAAGTCAGACCGATCTGGAGGGCTCGTTTTTGTGGGGTAAGCATTTCTCGATGGTTTGCTTTATCTTATGTTTGAACTCTTTTTTGTCAAATGGAAGGCTTTGCTGGCGAAGCTTTTGAGAATCGAAGCGTAAGGATTCAAATTTTAAGACGGCTTGCCTCAAAGCATCCGGAGTCTGTTCGTTGAAAAATACTCCCTCCTTGACGGTTTCTAACACGCCTCCGCGCGCATAAGCAATCACAGGAGTTCCGCAGGCCTGAGCCTCTAGAGGGACAATTCCAAAATCTTCTTCCGGGACAAAAATCAAAGCCCGGGCCTTTTGATAGAGCGCTTTCAGCTCGCCCCCGGAGACCTTTCCCAGAAAACGGATATTATCCGTCTCAACTAAATTTTCGTATTTCTTTCGCAAAGGTCCCTCTCCGGCGATTAAAAGCTTTCTTCCCCATCCGTTGAAGGCCTGGATAGGCACATCCGCTCGCTTGTAAGGAGTGAGCGCTGAGACAACCAGGTAATAATCATCTCGTGGGGAATCCGGGAGTTCAAAGGTCGACGTGTCCACAGGCGGATAAATCACTTTCGCCTCACAACTATAAACTCTCTCGATCCGTTTGCGAACATATTTAGAGATGCAGTAAAAATGATTGATTGTCAGGTTTGCATCGCGATCCCAACGCCGGAGCCATTGAAAAATGGGTTCTAAACAAGCCCGGAACCAGCGCGGAAAATTTCCAAAATATTCTTCCTCAAATCCCCACAAGTACCGCATCGGGGTCAGGCAATAACAAATGTGAGTTGCACCCGGGGGAATCCGCACCCCTTTGGCCACACAATGGCTCACCGAAATCACAACGTCCGTGTCCTCAATCCGTAAGGAGCGGATGACCAACGGCAAGAATGGAAGGAGCCAGCGGTAATAATGATGAATTCCGGGAAGATATTGCAGCAAGGAATTTTTAATCTCCATCCGCTGGAGGCTCGGCGAAAGTCGTTCGCGCCGCGAGAGCAAAGTATAAATCGTCGCATTCGGAAAGACTTCGGCCAAGGCTTCGAGAACCTTCTCCCCGCCCCTCATGTGAATTAACCAATCGTGAACCAGGGCGACTCTCATTTTGAATCAAGGACCTCTTGATATACCTGGATAGTTTCATCAGCCGACTTTTTCCAGCTGAATTTTCGGGACTGTTTTTGTCCCTTTTGGGCAAAAGAAGTTCGAAAAGACTCATCTTCTTCCATCCGAACAAGCGCTTTCTCAAGCGATGCGTCTGAATAAGGATCAATAAAATAAGCGGCTTCACCGGCCACCTCCGGTAACGAAGCAGCGTTGGAACAAATCACTGGTGTTCCCGCAGCCATAGATTCCAAGACCGTGAGGCCGAACCCTTCATAGAGCGAAGGGTGGACAAGTGCCCGAGCCGATGCGTACAAAGCTTTCAATTCACAAGACGAGCGCACCTCGGTAATATAATGAACGCCTCCGCCGGTTCGGAGATTTTGAACTAATTTATGCCCGCGCGGGTACCGCACGTCCTTTTTTCCCACGATCACCAAATCGGAGCGAATCTTTCCTGCCTTCCTCAATTTCTGAAAAACAGAAATAAGCCGGTTCACGTTTTTATGTGGCTTGAGGAGGCCTACATAGAGAAAGAAGCTTGTGGGGAGTTGGTAACTCGCTAAGATTTTCTGAACTTCCTCGGGAGACATTGAATCAAAATAATCTTCGTTCACTCCTTCATAGATCACATCGATCTTCTCCGGCGAGGCATTGAAATACTGAATCAGGTCCTCTTGAGTCCGCCGGGAGACGGCAATAATCCGGTCCGCCCGCTTCACGACCTGCTTGAGTAAAACTTGCGCATAGAAGGATTGTATCGGCGAAAAGAACCGGTCACGGAAAATCCAATGAATCAAATCATGCACCGTGACCACTAAGCGAGTCCCTCGCGGAATTGGCGTCAAGGGGATGTTGTAATGAGGCGCATGCCAAAGCCGGCAGCGCTTCAGTTGTCCCGGATAGCTCACCTGTTCGTTCAAGGAATAAATCGGAGCATTGAAACGGGAAATTGCCTTTCCTTTAGCTTCACTGGAAAGCGAATCAGGCAGCGACAGGCCGAGTTTAAATTTTTCGAAAAATGCATTTCCCTCGAACCCGGAAAGAAGACCGCGGAGATAAGTGCCGATTCCCGAATGGCGGATCATCCGGGCATCGAGCATCACATCAACCGCCGAGCATTTCTTCAACGGCATGAAGAACCTCCTCCGCCGAGATATCCTCGAGGCAATGCTGACGCTTTAAAGGACAAATCGTTTCTTCGCAGGGAGAGCAAGGAACGGGGCGGTGTATCATTCGCAGGTGTTCGGACCAGGGCGCCCATTGCCGCCAGCGATTGGTCCCGCTGAAAACCACCACCAGCTTCCGGCCTAAAAGTGCCGCGAGGTGGGCCGGACCGGAATCGTTACCCAGAAACAGATCCCCCTCTCCGATCACCTTCATCAATCCTTCAAAAGAGGTTTTTCCCATTAAATCTCTGTATTCAACATCCAAAAGATTCCAATGAGGATCGATAAGCTTTCTCTCCTCTGCACTTCCAATGAAAACTGGGATTCCCTTTTTCCTGCCGATTCCCCGAGCCACTTGGATAAAACGCTCGGCGGGCCAACGTTTGGATGCATACCCTGCACCCGCATGAATCACCACCTGTCTTTTCCTATTTAAATTCTCATTCGAACGAACCGGTAGCTCGGGAAACTGAACCGACACGGGAGGGGGTGCATCCTGAATCAGTGCAAGATTGGCCAATACCTCATGCTCTTCAAACAATGGATTTCGTTCCCGCTCGAGAAGGAAACCGCCTCCTGTCCCGCCCCGACCCCATTTGCGTTGAATACCCAGCTTGTTCATTAAAAAAATGTTTCTCAGATCTCCCCGAAAATCGATTCCCAAATCGTAGTGTTCTTGGCGGAGCTTCTCCTGAGGCGAATCCACGGTTCCGATTTTTGAGTCGGGAAAGAAATAGTGAAAGAGTTCCTGCACAGCCGGGCTGACCAAAAAATCAATTCGGGCGGCAGGGAAACGCTTCCTCAACGCCTGGATGGCCGGCAGAGTCAAAACTCCATCCCCCATGGAATCGCGCCGGATTACAAGAATCTTTTGAGGGCTGGAATTTTCAGATCGGTTGGCAGAAAAAAAAGCCTTTCCAATCGCATCAAAAATTCCCACTAGGATCCGCTTCCATTTTCTTTGAAAAAGATATCTTCGCCGTGGTACCTCTTCATTGGACAACGCAAAAATCTTACGATCCGGTTGTAACTGTTTTTCTGGAAATTTTCTTCGCTTAAGAGCGTCCGGTGAACGTAGAATTGCCTTTACAAAACCCAGCACCAACTCAAACTTTCCGGACAAAATCGACAGCATTAATCGTGGGAATAAGAGAAGCAGGTGTTCTGCGAGGAGAAGGGGATCTGAGATATTCTTCCAGACAAAAAGAAATGAATTCCGGTGCGCCAGAACTTGAATGCCCTTTTCCCCGAAGGCCTTCTTGAAACTGGCCTGTCCCCAATGATAGACACGGCTCTCGGGAACGTAATACGAGCGGTAGCCTTGCCGCCAGGCGCGGAATCCTAAATCCGCGTCTTCCATGATGCCAGGAAAATACAGGTCGTCGTATCCACCCAGTTCCAAAAAGCGCTGTCGATGATAGGCGCCGAAGCCCGAAGCAAAGGTCCATCCGGGTTGGTTCTGCAACTTTTCCCAGGCTGGGAAGAAGGCACTCGACCAGAAAAGTCCCCAACGGATCCGGGCTCGTGTCCGGCCGCCTTCGTAACAGCTTCCGTCAAAACCAAATGTCTGCGGCGCGGCCAGAATCGCATCGGGTTGTTTTTCAAAAACTCGCACTAAAGGGTCCACGAAATTAGTCTCTACTCGGATGTCATTGTTCAAAAGAATCACAATTTCTTCCGGAATTGTTTTTACGTAATCATTAAATGAAAAAAGAAGCCGGTTCTCAGGGGCCCTGACAATCTCTAATTCGGGAAACTGATTTCGCGCCCAATCCACACCCTCGTCGGTGCTGCAATTATCGAGAAGGGTGAGCTGGGCGGAATGGGAAGACCGGTGAGCTGCCTCCCTGAGGCTGGGCAGGCAGCGGGGAAGAATTTCAGCGCCGTTGTAGTTTAAGACAATCAGACGGACTTTAAGCAAACAAACTCCTCAAACCCGCCAGCGTTTCAAATGCTCGACGATTCGCCGGGCAGCCAATCCGTCTCCATAGACATGACGGACCCGGGCCATTTGGGAGTAGGCGCGTGGTGAATTGAGAAGACGGGAAGTTTCACGGACGATTCTTCTTGCTTCCGTTCCGACAATTTTTAAGGCTCCGGCGCGGGCTCCTTCCATTCGCTCTGACACTTGCCGGAGCACCAGGACCGGCTTGCCTAACGAAGGTGCCTCTTCCTGAATTCCGCCGGAATCCGTAAGGATGAGCGTCGATTGATTCATTAAGTAAACGGTTTCGTCATAAGGCAGCGGCGGAAATAAGTAAGCCCGCCGGACGCCTTCCAAATTGTCGCGGACGATTTTCTGAACGCCAGGATTGAGGTGAACAGGGTAAATAATTTGAAGATCGTGAAATTGGGTCAAGAGCGAGCGAACGGCGCGCGTAATTTCAACCAACGGCCGACCGATGTTTTCTCTCCGGTGGGCCGTCAAAAGAATGGTCCGTTTTGAAAAATCGATGGATTTAAACCGGGGGTAGGTTTTTTTCAAATGGTCTCTGACCCAAAAAAGGCTGTCGATCACCGTATTGCCTGTGACCGCGATTCGCTTTCCATCCACTCCTTCCCGGAGTAAATTGGCTTTCGCCGCGCGCGTGGGCGCCAGATGATAATCAGATAGGTGCGTAATGAGCCGGCGATTTACTTCTTCCGGGAAGGGATGATATTTGTTGCCGGTCCGGAGGCCCGCCTCCACATGGGCAACGGGAATCTTGTGATAAAAACTATAGAGTGCAACGATGAAGGCGGTGGTTGTGTCCCCCTCGACCATCACCAGGTCAGGATGATATTTCTCAAAAACGTGGCCCAAGCGGCCCATCAAACGCTGGGACAAAGACGCGAGTGTTTGATTGGCGGTCATTAAATCCAAATCCATATCCACGCGGATTCCGAACAGCCGGATGACCTGGTCAATCATTTGCCGGTGCTGGGCCGTGAGAATGGAGCGAACCTCAAAATGCCCTTGATCTTTGATGGCTTGGACCACCGGTGCCAGTTTTAAAGCTTCCGGCCGAGTTCCAAAAAAGACAAGGATTCTTCGTTTCATAGAAGCTCAGCGTAACCCTCAGCGACCTTCTCGGCCACTTTTTCCCAGAGATAATTTTGACGGATCCGTTCCTTTAACCGGTTGCTTCGAGACGCATTGCCGGAGGAGGTCATGGCCGCCCGAATGCTGGAGATTTTATGAGGATCTGCGTATTGAACATCTTCACCGAAATATTCGCGCGTAGATCCTCCTTGGGTAATGACAATCTTTGCTCCTGCTAAGCCGGCCTCGAGCGCCGCGAGCCCCGGCGTTTCAAACCAGCTCGGGAGAACAAACGTGTCACACGCCGCATAAGCGGAGTGAAGAAGTTCGGAATCATTAGCTAAATAACCTAAAAAATGCAAGTTCGAACCAGCTTCGCGCCGGCACATTGTTTCGTAGTCTTGATATCGGGAAACGGCCTCACCGATTAAAACAAGAGGGCGTTCCATTCCGCGATGAGCCCGGATTAAAGCCAATTGATTCTTCCGTGGTTCGATCCGACCAACACAAAGGAAAAAATCTTTCAGGCCGTACCGTTGACTAAAAAGTTCAGGATTTCCCTTTTCATACTGGGCGTCTACTCCGTTAGGAATCACGCGGATTCTTTCGCGCTTAATTTGGAAAAACTGGGTTAACTGATCCGCTTCCGCTTGAGAATTGGGCATGAGAAGATCAGCAAGTTGCATCATGTCTTTACGAAGAGACGGAGTCCACGGAAAACAAACTTTGGCCGTATGGCGGAGGATATTCAATGTCCGCTGTTTCAAATCAGGATACGTGTAAAGAGCGCTCGGCCAATCCGACCAGGAGATCGTCGAAAGCACCACTTTGACGCCGATCTCCTTAGCGGTACGCATCAGTCCATGGCAATACTTTACGGAACCAAACACATGGAGCAAATCCCCCCTTTTTAATTTGTCCTTCCATTGATCGTAGAAAGCAATGGACTGTCCCCGCCTCTCTAAAAATTCTTTGGTTTTCAAAAGCTGGACTTCGCCCCCGCCGGGATTCTGAAATGCGGAAGGATAAACATAAAAATAAATGGCCATCGATTATTGAACGGCGGAATATCCGGAAGAGCGCCGGTAACGCCAAAATTTCAGGGCTTCAAGGAGGGCGTACCCCATGATGCACATATTGACGGAGGACTTGCCGGTTCGTCGTCCCCGGTGGTTGGACGGAATCTCTTTAATGCGGTAATTCAAATCGTGGGCCCGGATGATGATCTCAGGAAGGATAAATAAAGAACCTGAACGAAGTTTGACCCGACTGAAGAAATCACGCGGCCAAGCCTGGGACCAGTTGTAATCATTAATACGCAACTTGAAGAGGAAATTCAGGAGAAAGATATAAATAACGGAGAGAAAAAACCGGAAGAGCTTATAAGCATTCCGCTGCCACCGAACGCCCAAGACAATGTCCGCATGGTTCTCCGAGGGGTCCAAAAGGAGTTGAACGAAGGAAGGCACTTCCGAACAGTCAAACTCCTCGTCCGCACCGATGTACATGACATATTTGCCCCGGGCTTTTGCAATTCCATCCTTCAGGGAAGGCGTATAACCTTGATTCCTGTCATGTAAGATGAGCTGGGTGCCGGGATATCTTTTAATTTCTTCCTGAAGAACTTGCCGGGTACGGTCCTTGCTACCGTCCTCAACGACAATCACCTCAGAGCGCCAATCGGGGTGGCCTTGAATCACCTCGTGCAAATCCCGCAGCACGTTGGTGATATTGCGCTCTTCATTGAAAACAGGGATGACAAAACTGATTTGGGGCTCGCCAGCCATAGCGCGCAATTATAGCCAAATTGGCCCCTCGGAGCTACAGATTCCCCATTGAACAAGTCCCCAAGGTGTTATATGTTATAGGCTCTTAAGCCCAATCCATGAAAACTAAAACCTTTTCCCGAATCATTCGGGAAGACATCGAAAATCTGGCCGATTCTCTCAAGGATTGCCAGGAGCATTTTGAGGGAAAATCATTCTTAATCACCGGCGCCGGCGGCTTTTTAGGCCGCTACATGGTCCTTTTATTGGAATATCTAAACGACCATGTTCTAAAGAATAAAACGTCTGCGGTCCTCTTGGATAATTTCGTAACCGGCTACGAGCACCAGGTCGTTGGTAAAAACGAGCGTCTCTTCTTTAAGAAGCACAATGTGATTGAGCCTTTTCAAACCGACCAGCCGGTCGACTACCTTATTCATAGCGCCGGAATCGCCTCCCCGGTCTATTACACAAAATATCCGTTGGAAACGCTGGATGTGGGCACCGTCGGTACCAGAAACATGCTGGAGCTGGCACGTAAAAAACACCTCACGAGCTTTCTTTTTGCCAGCTCGAGTGAAGTGTATGGAGACCCGGACAACAGGTACGTCCCGACCCCGGAAACCTACAATGGTAATGTTTCCATCACAGGCCCGCGGGCCTGTTACGACGAATCCAAGCGTTTCGGAGAAATGCTCTGCCTCACTTACGGACGGGTCTTCAATGTCCCGGTCAAAATCGTACGGCCTTTCAATGTTTATGGACCGGGCATTCGGCCGGACGATTTCCGGGTCCTGCCCAATTTTATCGAGCACGCCCTGCGCCGTGAACCCCTTCCCATTCACGGGGATGGAAAAAACACACGTTCTTTTTGCTACATCAATGACGCCATTGAGAGTTTTTTCCGGGTTCTTTTTTCCGATGCCAATGGTGAATGCTTTAACGTAGGGAATCCAGAACCTGAAATCTCCGTGAAAGATTTGGCCGCGCTGGTGGCCTCGTCCCTTCCCTATCCAGTGGAAACGGTGCACATCCACCCTCCGCACGCGGTTTATGCATCCACGGATCCTAAGCGGCGCTGCCCGGACATCCATAAAATTCAAAGTACGGTCGGTTTCCAACCCAAATATGACTTAAAGACCGGCCTCAAACGCACGATTGAATGGTTTAGCGAATCCTGAGGAGGAAGCTGGTTCTATGGAAACTTTAAAGCACATCGACCCTGCCGTGACCGATGTCCGCGGGGCCATCACCAATCTTTTTGAAGGCCGCATCGAACATGTCGCCCTCATCACTTCAAAGAAAGGTTCAGTTCGCGCCAACCACTATCACAAAGAAGACCATCAATACATCTATCTTGTGAGCGGCGCTTATGAGAGCCATGCTTGCGATGTCCAAAATTCTCCCAAAAAACAAATTCTTAAAGTCAGACCGGGCGACATTGTCTACACACCTCCGTTGACGGCTCATGCCCAAAAATTCACCGAGGATTCTGTTTTTCTGGCTTTAAGCACCCGCCAAAGAGAGCACGGAAAATACGAAACCGATACGATGGCCTTTCAGGTCATCGAAGGCTACCTCAACCCCGAGCTTGAATTAAAAAAATAAGACCGTTGCCTTCCTCCATTGTAGTCATTAGCGGAACCGGCTCAGGTTTGGGGTTGAGCCTGGCAAAAAAATTTCTCGAGCGCGGAGATACCGTCTACGGACTCACGCGTACCCGCAGGAATTGGAGCCGGGCCCGTAGGCAGGCCAGCCACGATTCTCAATTTCATCTCTTCCAAGTGGATGTGACTTCGGAACCCGCTGTGCGCCGGTTTTTCTCCACGCTTCAGCGTAGAAAAATACAAATAGAAGTTCTTATCAATAATGCCGGATATTCCAATCGCTTGCGCCGATTGGAAAAAGAGACCTTAGTCGAATTTCAACGCAATTTGACGAATAATCTCGTCTCGGTCTTTCTCATGTGCAAATATGCAACTCCCTTTTTTCTCAGGCAAAAATCTGGATGGATGATTAATATTTCGTCCATGTCCGGAAAACGAGCGGTGCCCCAACTCGGCGCCTATTCTGCGAGCAAGTTTGGAGTGGTGGCACTCTCGCAAAGTTTGGCGAAGGAAAATTTAGACTCTGGCTTTAAATGCATTACGGTCTGCCCGGGTGGAATGAATACGCTGATGCGTGCTAAACTCTTTGGCCGCGAAGAGGCTTCCCGTCAGCAAAGCGCGGATTTCGTGGCTGAAAAGATTCTCGAGATTGTCGAAGGCCGCCTTCCGGTGGAAACAGGTGGAGATATTGTGATTCGTCACGGAAAAGTAACGGCGGTCAACCCCGCACCTCCGGCCTGAAATGCCACTGCCCAAAACCAAGACCTCGAACATGGGTCTTTACCGGAAGGCAAACTGCCGGTATTGTTCTTTCTCTCTTCCAGAGCCTTTTCTCGACCTGGGTATCACGGCCCTTGCAAACTCCTTTTTGACTCCTGAGGAAGCGGCGAAGGAAGCGTTTTCTTGTCCGCTCCGCCTCACTCGCTGCTCTCATTGCGGGTTGGTCCAGTTGCTAGACGTGGTGCCTCCCGAAAAGATGTTCTCCCATTATTTATATGTCAGCTCCACCACCCAGATTTTTCAGAAACATTTTTCCGACTACGCCCGCGCCGCCAGATCCCGGGTTTTGAAAAAAAAAGCTCCTTGGGTCGCAGTCGATATTGGCAGTAATGACGGACTCCTTGTCTCCTGCTATGAATCGGAGGGAATGAAAGGCGTGGGTGTGGAACCCGCAAGCAATCTCGCCCAAGAAGCCAACCGCCAAGGCCGGGTGACTCTCAATGATTATTTCGGCGCCCGCTCCGTTGCAAAGATTTTAAAAGATTACGGGCCCGCGGATGTGGTAAGCGCCAATAACGTTTTTGCTCACATCGACGACATTCACACGGTTTTAAAAAATTTGGCTCAACTTCTCCACGCTCAAGGCGTATTCATCATGGAATTTCCCTATCTTCCGGTCATGGTGGAACAAATGCTCTTTGATTTGATTTACCATGAGCACTTATCCTATATTTCGCTCGCGCCTCTCAAGACGCTGATGGAATCATCCGGGTTCAACATTTTTGATGTGGAGGAAGTAGCGTCTCACGGAGGCTCCCTCAGGGTATTTGTCGAAAAAAAAGGAGGAGGCCATCCTCTCTCGGGCCACGTGGAGGCTCTTCTGACGCGGGAAAGTGAGAAGGACTACAATGATTCTCGGGTTTATCAGGATTTCGCCAAGCGTGTTTACTCCGTTCGGGATGAGTTGGTCCGATTTGTGAAAACGGCTCTCTTACAGGGAAAAACTCTTTCCGGTTATGGGGCGCCCGCCAAAGGAAATACGCTCATTAACTTTTGCCGTTTTACGCCACGTGAAGTCCAATTTCTCGTGGACGACAATCCTTTGAAGCAAAATCGCTTGAGCCCCGGCGCTCATATTCCCGTGGTCAACAAAGCCCACCTTTTGGAGCATCCCACGGATTACGTCCTTATTCTGGCCTGGAATTTTGCAGAGGAAATCATCCCGAAATTGGAGTCTTTGCGCAAAAAGGGTGTCCAGTTCGTGATTCCGCTCCCGCACCCTAAAGTGGTCTAGACCGATGATTGAAGGAAAAAAAGTCTGCGTCATCCTGCCGGCTTACAACGCGGCCAAAACCCTCGAACAGACTTACCGGGATATCCCCAAAGGCTTTGTCGACGAAATTCTTTTGGTGGACGATAAGAGCAGCGACGAAACCCTGGCCGTCGCAAAGCAGCTCAACATTCCCACACTGGTTCATGATAGAAATCGCGGCTATGGGGGAAACCAAAAAACCTGTTACCGGGAAATTCTCCGCCGGGGTGCCGAAATCGTAGTGATGCTCCATCCGGATTACCAGTACTCGCCCAAAGTCATTCCGGCCGCGGCCTGGATGATTGCTTCGGGTGAATATGAAGTGGCCCTCGGGTCAAGAATTTTGGTGGGCGGGGCTCGACAGGGCGGAATGCCGCGCTACAAGTATATTTCAAACCGGTTTCTGACGCTGGCTGAAAATATTCTCCTCGGGCAAAAACTTTCGGAATACCACACCGGTTTTCGAGCCTTCAGCCGCCGCGTTCTCGAAACCCTTCCCTTGATGGAAAATTCGGATGATTTTGTCTTCGATAATCAAATCCTAGCCCAAGCGGTTTATTTTGGTTTCCGGATCGGAGAAATTTCCTGTCCCTCCCGCTATTTTACGGACGCGTCTTCCATTAATTTCCCCAGAAGCGTAGTCTACGGTTTGAATGTCCTGAAGACTGCGATTCTTTATTGGGGGCAAAAGAAAGGAATTTGGCAGGCGAATATTTTTAATGCAAAGGGCCGGAAGCTTTTAGATTAGTTTTCTTGAGTGTTCTGACAAGCATTCCCCCACCCTGCCAGCAGCCAAAAAGCCATGACCGCAATTTCATTGTGGAGGACCGTGTCAATGGCGGCAAAGGTAAGAAATCCCACCAGGCCGGCCAGGATGCCCTCCAGCCTCCGTCTTTTCCAGACGTGAGTTTCCCGCCGCTTCCATTCGATGGCATTTCGAAAATAGAAAAATAAAAAGGCTAGAAAAAAGAGGAGGCTCGGAATCCCCGTCTCCGCTGCGATCTGTAAATAGCCATTGTGGGCGTAGTAATTCCGAACCCGCCAGCTCTGGCGCTGATCGTATTTTTGGTGAGCCACAGCGTACGTATTGATTCCGGTTCCTGTCAAAGGCCGCGCGCGAATCACCTGAGCCGCTCGGTCCCAAAGATAATAGCGCTCCACCATCGACTGCTCTCTTCCATAGGTGTCCAGGTGCAGGACCATCGAACTCGGCAAGACGACCAAGGAAGCCAAACCGAGTCCGGCTAGAATCAAAAGTGCTTTAATCTTCTTTTTCAGGATCAATAGAAACACAAGGCTTACGAAAAAAGCGATCCAAGCCCCGCGGGTTCTCGTCCAAAAAAGAATTAAAAGCCCCAGGAGCGTTGCGAGACTTCGCAAAAAAGTAAGCTGTGATTTCTCCTTGGGACCCGTGGGGGAAAAAAGGACCGGAATAAACGTCACAAGAAAGGAAGCGAGAAGCGCGTAGTTTTTAAAAGAAGCCGAGAGCCGCGGACCGGAGGAGTGCGGCTCGTAGGGAATTTGTCTCAAGAGATCCGACCCTGTCACATACTGCCACATCCCGTCCACTCCCAAAAGAAGGACGAGAGAGATGGCCGCGTAACCCAATAGTCGCAGCCGTTTTTGGCCGCGGAGAATGTCTGAGAGGATCCAAAAGGTAAAGAATTGCTGCAGAATTTTGAAGATTCCCCGGAAACTTTGGGGTGGGTACTCTGACCAAAAATAAGACAAGACGGAAAGCAGGACAAATCCGAGGAGGGTAAAAAAGACTCTCCTTTCAAAAGGAAGGACAAGCGGCTCTTGAGTTTTCTGTAAAACCCATCCTCCCAGAAGGCAGGCGAATGCGATTTCCATGAGAGCGGAGGAAAACGTCAGGCCGGCGAAGAAAGTCAAAGACCAGCCGAGGGTCCAGGCGTTCAAGAAAGATAGGATTTTCAGCTTTGCTTTTGGCATCGAATTAAAAGAGTCACCGCTTTTTCGCTTGGGGTCCAGCGGGCTTGCAGGCTGACCAGAGCCGCGAGAAGCCAATTCAAAAGAAAGTAAACCGGGAAAAAAATCCAAGCCGCAATCCGGAGAATGACTCCACTCCCCTGCTTTGTTTCCGGCTGGCCTTCCCTTCTCAAGTTAGAAAAAAGCCGGATCGCCGGTTCCATTAGCCATTTCTCCAATTTTCCTAGAACCGATTCGATTTGAAAGCCCCCGAAGCCCAGACGCGAAAGAGTCTGCCTAAGCTTTTCCTTTTCATAACGGCGATAATGCCCTACAAATGAATCATCAAATCCATAAAGTTCCGGCCGGGTTGGAACGGTTAGAACCAGCTCCCCGCCTTTTATTAAAATACGGCTCATCTCGCGCATGACTTCCTCATCTTTTTCAATGTGTTCCAGGACTTCGGAGCAGACGACCCGCTGAAAGGAGGCTTTGCCAAAGGGTAACCGGGTTGCGTCACAAGCCACGGCCGATGAGCTTTCCCGGCTGTAATTTGATTTCGCTAAATAGGCTAAGGCCTGCCATGAAATATCCGTCCGCACGGTCCCGGTCGAACTCTGTAACATCGGCGAAATCCCGCAGCCTAATTCCAATGTTTTACCTCTCGCAGCGGACGCCTTTAAAACCCGGCGAATCACCCAGCGCCGGGCCAGGAAATTGTAGAGATGGTTTTTATAGAAAAGATAAACCGGGTCGTGGAAGAACAGCTCAAACCGCTGGGCGCCTAAACCTTGCACGAATTCCTGTCCAAGCATGTTCCCATCTTAAATCATAGAGAATGAAATTAAGAAAAACGCTGGCCGCCATCATCATCCAGGGCTCGAGCGGATAGCGGTACTTGCGTTCCGGATGAATCACCAGCTGTTCAGCGCACCAAAAAAGAAAACTGACGGCAAGGATAAGCATCCCGATTCGTTTCTCCCGCGGAAATGACTTCCACCGGGAACAAATCATCCCCACGGAGATGAGGAACGTAAAGAGCAGGAGATAATAGAACGTAAAGGCCGTTTCTTCCAGAAACTCCCGCATGGAATCTGAAAGCGGACGTCTGGGATCAAAGACATTTTCATAATACTGATACCAAATCGGCCACACCCCGCCCTGGCGATTCCAGTTCATAAAATAAAGGAACCGCGGTACGGCCAAATTAAATGCCTCACCCGGGTGGCGGACGATCCAGCGTAAAAGCGCTTGATTTGCATATTTCTGCACCAGCCCTTCGTTTCCGGATTTTTCGGCACGCTCCATCTCCTCTGAGAAATCGGGCTCTCCCCGCTTGGGAATCCATCCCCCGCCTTCAGGTTTGGAAGAAGAATTAAACTCCTGGTAAATGCATTGGCCGTTGGTGGTATAGATCACCGGAACCTTCCAAATCCGGTAATTCCGGATGATCCAAGGTAAATTCGGAAGCTGCATCACGAGGGCCACAAGAAAGACTCTGGTTAAGACCTTTGGCCATGGTTTTTTACGCCACAGAAGGGCCAGGCCTACCACGATCGGCATGAAGATCGTGTGAGTTCGGATCATCGTCGCGTAACCGAACAAAAGGGAATACCACGGCCACCAAGGCCGGGGATACTCGTCCTGAATTTCCCGGAGCAAGAGATAGATGCCTGCGTACCAAACCGGAAGAAAGAGGTGTTCGTCTGTGATTAATTTTGAGGCATAAACGGAGATGGGATAAAGCGCAAAAAACCAAGTGGCCGTCAATGCGTTCCCGGTGGATAAAATCCGGCGGGCAATCAGGAAGATAAAGACTGCAGTGACCCCATAGAGCACAAGATTGGAGAGCCACGCTATCCAAAGGTGAACGCCGAAAATTTTGTAAAGGACGCCCAAGAAAACCGGGTAACCAATCGGCCTTCGGGCCGAGGGGGTTCCGTCGGGATTGATGAACCAAATCCCCTTAGTGATGTCGATGGCGTGCAGGTTAATTAATTCGTTTTCAACCGGCTGGGTGGCGCTTTCCCAGCTCATCCGCGGGGCGTGGCTTGAAAAGAGAACCCATGCGATACGGAGAGCCAACCCCACCCCAATCGCCAATGCGACGGCCCACCCCGTAGAAATCTGCGGCGGCTCTTTGAAATACTTAACGACAGATAGAAAGCCTAATGCGAGCAGCGCGTAAAGAGAGATATTGTTAAATTTAACGTAATCGTAAAGGTAGGAAAGTATCACTGAAAGGCTAGAACAACGTGTAGATAAAAGGAGCCAAGGCAGAGCTTTCAGTAAAGATAATCAGAAGACCGAGCAGAAGAAGGACAATTACAATGGGGCCGAGCCACCATTTTTTGCGTACTTTCATAAATTCCCAGAATTCTTTCAGGACGCGCAACTTGCCCATGCTTAACTCCTCCTTTTAAGTCCGTTTCAATCAGGGGGGATGTGTTTGAGCCATTCCGCCGGCGGCTCTTCCGTTCGAGTCTGTTTTGCCTTTTCTAAAACGTAAGGTCCTATCACGAGACAATCCATTTGGGTGCGCATGAAACAACGCCACGCATCTTCAGGTGAACAAACAATCGGTTCTCCCCTTACATTAAAGGAAGTATTGATAATCACCGGCACGCCGGTCAGTTTCTTGAATTCCGAAATGAGACCGTAAAAAAGCGGATCTTGCTTGCGGTTAATCGTCTGCACCCGGGCCGATCCGTCCACATGAGTCACGGAAGGAATAGCGCGGCGATCTTCACGGACCGGAGCCACCAAGAGCATAAACGGACTTTGCTGGTCCAACTCAAAATATTCCGAGCACTCCTCTTCCAGGACAGCGGGCGCAAACGGACGAAAAGTTTCCCGGAATTTAATCTTGAGATTGACCTTGTCCTTCATTTGAGGATCCCGCGGATCCGCCAAGATGCTTCGGTGTCCTAAGGCTCGTGGGCCAAATTCTGCCCCGCCTTGAAACCAGCCGATGACCTGTCCCTCGGCAATTTTCTTCGCGACCGTCCCGAGAAGTTCTCCATTTGAAAATTCCTCGAAAACGGCATCTTCTCGTCCCAAAACGCCCCGAATCTCGTCATTGGTATAAGTGGGTCCCGTAAAAGCTTGCTCCCATCGGGGACTGCGCGGCTCTCTAAAAAGGGCATGGGAAATAAAACTTGCCGCTCCGTATGCCCCTCCGGCATCACCGGCGGCCGGCTGCACAAAAATCTCTTTAAAAGGCCCCTCACGAAGAATTTTGCCGTTGGAAACGCAATTGAGGGCCACTCCTCCCGCCAGACAGAGCCGCGACATCCCCGTTAATTCGTAAGCATGACGTGCGATCCTCAGCATGACTTCATCGCAAACTTTTTGAATGCTTGCGGCCAAGTCAAAGTGGATCTCCTCGAGGGCTTGCTCCGGTTTTCTGCGCGGCCTTCCGAAAAGCTTCTCAAACGGTCTTCCCGCCATCCGTGTCCCGTAGGTGTAATTGAAATATTTCTGATTGAGCCGGAAGCTCCCGTCGAGCTTCAGATCCATCAGTTTTTCTAAAATAAGGTCGCTAAACCGGGGCTTGCCGTAAGGGGCCAACCCCATGACTTTGTATTCTCCGCTGTTGACTTTAAAACCGAGATAGTACGTGAAGGCGCTATAAAGGAGCCCCAGGCTGTGGGGAAAATAAATTTCCTCGAGGATTTCAAGATCCAAACCTTTGCCGCGGGCAATGCTCGTGGTCGTCCACTCCCCTACCCCGTCCACCGTTAAGACGGCCGCTTCCTCAAATCCCGAGGCGTAGAAAGTACTGGCCGCATGAGAAAGATGATGCTCGCCGTAATAAAGAGGACCTTTATATTTCAACTCTTTCTCGATGACCGCTGACATCCAAATTTTCTGCTTCATCCAAAGGGGCATGGCCTTCAGGAATGAAAGAAGCCCGAACGGCCACGTCGCAATATAAGTCTTCAGAATACGCTCAAACTTCACAAAAGGCTTTTCGTAAAAGGCCACCGCATCCAAGTTGGCAACGTCAATTCCAGCCTGCTCCAAGCAATAGCGAACCGCATGATTGGGAAAGTTCCAATCATGTTTTTTACGCGTGAAGCGCTCCTCCTGCACAGCGGCAACGACCCGTCCCCCGTCCAAGAGGCAGGCCGCCGAATCGTGATAAAAACAAGAAATTCCGAGGACTTTCATAAAATCAATAGGGTTTTAAGAAGGCGTCCTTATCCGTTTTAAAATTTTCCCGTTTTTTCCAATAACTGGGCATCTGAGGATTCAGATTGGATTCCAGCATATCTTTTCCTGAAAATAAACTGATGATTTTGGCCCCGCCAAAAATAATGACATAAACTACGGTCAAAAGAATGACCGTGTTCACCCGGCCGATGGCGTGGGCAAATTTCATCCAGCTCCGGTAGAGAAGTTTGAGAAACTTCATCGGGCCAACCCTTTGATAATCTGCTGATAGGACTGATTCAGTTCGGGATATTTTCTTAAAAGAAGTTCCGCCAGTGCCGTATCCTTTTCGTTCAGTTTCTGGAAGGCCTGAGTCGCTTTACCGGATTGATGGAGACGGAAATAGGCGTCTCCTAAAAAGGCATAGGCTTCGATAAACCCCGGCATAAGCTCGATGCCCTTTTCTAGATCATTCACGCAGTCCGAATAATCCCCCCTTCCCCAGAGATGAAGTCCGCGAAGGATGTATTGATAGGCATTCTCGCTGCCATCCACCTGCCATTCCTGATTTTTGGCGGGGTTGTTCCGCACCGCTTCCAGATCTTGCCAGCGCCACTCGTCGGAAGGTGCAATCTTACCGTGCTCATGTAGCGCATGGAGAATTTCATCCACAATGATTTGCTGTCCTTTGATGGAAGGGTGAACATCGTCATAAATAAGCTCGGGTGAAATGATTCCGTGAGGAGAAAGCCGGTCAAACATCTGGGCCACATCCACGAAAATCATTCCGTGAGCTTGCGCAATTTCATAAAGGATCTGGTTCATCTCCGACTTGGCGCGCGTGGGCAGCCGATCCAAGTCCCGGGCCAAAACATACGCTTGCTTCGCGGTATCGTAATCACCCCCCTTTTCAGCCGCCGTTCCTAACCGATATTGCAGACCCGCATGGGTAGAATCAATTTGTGAAGCGGCCAAGTAACTTTTCTCTGCTTCACGAAAACGGGCTTGATTTTCAAGTACCTGGCCTTCTTCAAACAGTTTTTCCCAATCCCGCAGTTGATCCGCCGGAAGATCTTTCGGGTGGCTCGAAACCGCAGGCGGAATTACCTTTAAATTAGAGGCTAAGCTTAAGAAGACAACATCGATGCCTTTCTCTTCCGCCAAGCGGACGATTTCCTCAATATTTTCGCGGTAGCGCTCAAAAATGCGCCGGTCCTCTTCATCATCAACCTCCGCTTTTTTGTACACTTTCTGGGCAATAATTTCTTCTCTAAAATGCTTCTCTGGGTATCCGCTTTTTCCATAGACGATTTTCTTACGAATTCGAACCAGGCGTTTTTGAAGATACCGGTAAAAGGCGCTTCGATAGGTCAATTGTAAATTGAGCCGGTAGAGTTGATTGTCCGCATAGAGCCGATTCGCCGTGGGAAAATCATTGTGGCCTACGTAAATGATGAAAAGATCGGGTCGATATTTAATCACCGTGTGGGCACCCTCCACCGCCTGATGACTGCCCTTTCCCGGCCATCCGCAATTGACCACTGAAATTTTTTTATTCGGCAAGAGGTGCGGAAAGCTTTTCCGAAGCCAAGCCGTAATCGAATACCGGTCAGCCACCGGGAAACCATAGGCCGAAGAGCCCCCGAAAATAAAAATCCGGTATTCTCCCGGGGCCTTCGCAGGAATAGGATTTCCCAGGGCCCGTTCGGTTTGCTCGTCAAAATAAGTTAAAAGGCCGCGAGTTCCAAATTGGCGGAAGCCGAATTCAGCTCCACCCAGAAAAATAGATGTGCTGAGCAGCATGGTTAATAGATTCTTAATCCAACTCATGCCCGCGCCTCTACCTCCGATGGTCGGAGCACGCTCCGGCGGATAACTCCGCAAATTTTATTAATTTCTTCATGGGACAACTCTGCGTGATTTGGAACGTAAAATCCGTAATCGTGAATGAAATCCGCATGAGGCAATGAATCGGAAGGCCCGAACTTTCGGAGCCAGAAGGGCTGCCGAGCAATCGAGCCGCAGATGAGAGGCCGGCACTCGATTTCTTCCCTGTTCAGTTGGTCTACGATTGACTTCTTATTCTTATGCGCCAAACCGTAAGCAAAGCTGGATAGCCGGCTGGCATCTGATTTCTGCTGCCAAATATCGAGATCGGAAAGTGTGTTGGCATAAGTTTCAAAATTGGATTGTCTTATCTCAATTAATCGTTCCAACTTTGCAAGCTGCCTCAGCCCTAAGAAAGCTTGCAAGTCGGTAGGCCTAAAATTGAAGCCGGGATAATAAAAGGTATAAAGCGAACGGAATTCATCAATGGCGAATTCCTTCTCCCACCGCTTACGGGTCTCGGGCGAAACATCTCTTCCCCAGCCGTGGCTGCGGATAGATAACACATAATCGACAAGATCTGGCTCATTGATAGAGACCATTCCGCCTTCGATGGTGGATATTTGATGGCCGAAATAAAAGGAAAAAGAGGACATCGCTCCAAACGTCCCTACTTTGCGTCCCCGGTACTCCGTGCCCACGGCTTCGCAGCAATCTTCCAGCAAAATCACGTCATTGTCCCGGCAAAGTTCTGTAATTTCATCCATATCATTAGGGTGCCCTAAGACGTGGACGAGAATCAATGCAGCCGGACGATGAATTTTAATGAGTTCTCGGAGGTGATCTAAATCTAGCCCCAAATTCTTGAGGTTGCAGTCGCAAAGGACGGGATCCAATCCTAACTGAAAAATCGGCGCCACGGTCGTAGCCCACGAAACGGTGGGGGCAATGACCATTTTATTTCGAAGACGGTTAGAAAGAATCAGGGCATAAAACATGAGCAGGTTGGCGGAGGAGCCCGAATTTACAAAAACGGAATTCCTCACCCCCAGCCACTTTGACCACTGCTTCTTAAATTCCAAAGTGACTTCGCCTTTGGTGAGTTTAGGAGAGGTTCCAAGCCAACGGCAAAGCTCTTGGATGTCCTCGGCTGAAATCGTGTCTTTGGCTAAGGGTATCATGAGATCGCTTGGGGCTTTTTTTCTAATAGGAGCCGCCGGTGGTCTTCGAAAGTAATTCGGTATTGAGGATCGCGACGCAGAAGTTCGGCCATCTGGCGCAGATCCTCCGTCGTCTTAGGGTAAGCATTGGCTTCAAAATCGAACAGAAAATAATCTGCGCGAGGATAAATTTCCTTGGTATCAGGGCGCTTCAGGTACTGGTCGGACACGTAAAAATTTAATTTCCGGTATCCGATGTAAGGAAGTAAATGACCTTGTGTCACCACCACCCGGTCACTCGGAAGGGTTTGGGCCAGCTGCACCGTCTTCACGTCGTCTTGAGTGAAATGCAACGGACGCAAATTAAAGCCGTTTAGGAAAACGAGAGCGACAAGAGCGCTCCCATACAGGTAAGGCCTAGGACGAATCCATTTCTCCAACCGATGCCAGCTGTCGGTCAGCGCCAGAAAGACAAAAGGCAAAGCCGGTGCGCCGTAATAAAAAGCCAATTGAAAAAATTGATCGCCGCGTCCGCCGCTGTGTGAAAAAACAGGCGCTACGGCAGCGAGAACCAGGAAAAACCAGGGTGAAATTAAAGGCAGGAAGAGCAGTTTGGAGGTAAGTTTGAAAAGCGTCCTCACTTTTTCCAGGGGAACAAACAGCTGTTGAATGAGCACCCAAGGCTTGTTGAGCATATGGAGACCGATTTGGTCCATTTCGTGGCCCATGTCCGAGAAATTATTCAAGTCACCGCGCAAGATCGTGCTCCCCGACCAGGGAATTACAGCCTTCAAAAGTAAAATAGGATAAAGACAGGCAAGAAGAAGAGTCATCGCTCCCCTTTTCCGGTCCGGTCCTATCACGAGGTACAACAATCCAAGGGCGCCGAAATAAATAAAGGAGTCTTCTTTCACCAAAAGCCCGAGCGCCACCGCTGAAAAGTATAAAACATTCTTTTTGATTTCCGCGAAGTAAACGGCCGACAAAATAAAAAGCGGGTAAAAGACTTCCACCGCGAAGTTGACGTCAAGCAGGTTTTGGGTGAAACGATAGTTGAGGAAAAGGAAGGCAAACACCAGTGCCGGAACCGGATTCTTCAACCGGGCCTTTGACCAGAAATAATAAGGAACGGCTGATAAGGCCACGATGAAGGAGGACGCAATATGAAGAAGCCACGGACTTTGGAAGATTTTCCAAACCGGATACAGTAAGTACATAATCAGGTTCAGATGGTAATACCCGTGGAGGAGACCGGTGAAGCAGACCTTTCCTTGTTCAAAATACCAAAGCATATAGTCGTAAAAAAGGAAGGGAATAAAATTGATTTCAAGCGCCCAATATTTAGAAATCTGCTGCCATAGAAACAGAACAAAGTAAACAGCGGCCAGAATCCAAATGGTGCCGGGAAACTGAGCTATCCCATTAAGTTTTTCGACAAGCGATTTTGTTTTTTCGCTCCGACGGGGATGAAGTGCAAGACCCACAACAAACAGGATGGAAGCAATTTCAAAGAGTTTCCGGAGACTTTTAACCTTAAAAGGCGTTCCCTGCAGAAAAGGAATGGGGAAACCCACGATGAAGAAGATAGGCATCAAAAGCGCGAAAGAGGCCGCTAGAAACAAACAAACTCGCGCTGCGGCACTAGTTAATGGATAGGATTTTAGTAGCAACTTATTCAGCAGAAATAGGTTATACTTGTTTGCAAATGGTTTCATAGTATACGTGGATTCCCTACCTGAGCAAACAAAAATCTCTATCGAGAAAGTTCCTAGGCGCTGGGTATTCTTCGTTTTTCTATTTGGGCTGCTAGGAAGTTTTGGCCTGCTGCAGAACCTGCCCTTTACCTTCGGCGATGACCTAGGAATCATTGATACGGGCCGGCAAACCAGCTGGTCCTATCTTGTCCGTCAAATTTTTAATCCCCAAACGCCGGCCTGGTACGCCTTTGGCGGAGACTATAACCGGCTCACCACTCGGGTTTTGCAGACGTTTTTTTTCAAAGTGCTTTACGCCGGCTTCGGCCTCCGACCGAATCTGTTTTGGCTCCTGCAAAGCCTTGGATTTGCCGGCGTTGGAATGGGTCTTTTCTTCTTCCTCTTTCTTGAGACAAGAAATAAAGCCCTGAGCGTTGCGGGAAGCGTATTCTTTTTTCTCCTTCCGCCCGTTTACCGGGCCTTGTCCTGGATCTCTGACCCGGAAATCATCGCCGAATCGTTTCTTGTCTTTTCCTTTCTTCTCTTTATCTACCTCGACCGCACGAAACCCAAAGCCATGGCTTTTTGGATGGGAGGGGTTTGTCTTATTTTGGCCATGTGGTTTGGGATGAAGATTAAGGAGACGGTCCGGATCGGGCCCGTCGTGATGCTTCTCTATCTGGCGTTGCGTGAACGACAAAATCTTTTTAAGTGGCTCCGGGCGAGCCCTAGGCACTGGTTCCTCTTTGGGGTACCCGCTCTTCTTTTATTAAGCATCATTCCCTGGTCCAATACAGGACATCTGCAGCTTAATCCGCTGTCACAAAAATCAGCTTTTCACCTCAGTAGAGCCAATTCTCTGAAGGCCCTTCTCAGTTCCCTGGGAATGTATTACGTCCCCGTTTTGATTTCTTTGGCAACCGTTTATTTCATTCCCATTCGTCACTCGCGGAAAGACGCGCAAGGAACATATTCTTTTGGCCTTCTCCTCTTTTTCGGCGTTTGGACGTTCATTTGCCTGGCCGGAACTTCCCTGGGTTTTGATTTCGAACATCACCCCCGGTATCTCACCACCGTGCTGATTCCGCTGACGCTATTTTCATTTGCCCTTTTCAAGCGGCCCCTGGCACTCATCCAAGAATGGCTTCTCCGCTGGCGATATCTGACCCTTGCACTATTATTGGGCTTTCCGGTTCTTTTTCAAACTTCCTTTGAGGAGCATCGTCTCCGAGTTACTTCTAAGCTGGACGAGATTCTTTTCCACCGTTATTACTATGGAGGTCTCGACACGGCCGATTTCCTTCTCACCCAAAAACTCTACGAGGACCGGTTTCATGTTCCTCAGGCTTCATGGAAAGAAATCGATGATTTCTTTCACGCGAAGCCTCCCGGACGGCCACGGGAGTTTGGGGAAATTCGAATCAAGGAATGGGACCCGGACCAGGACGTGAGCTTAGAGCGTCTCGAAAGGACAAATCGGGAATGGGGCACCGCTTATGTCTTATCTTTTAATTCTGATTTAGAGCAAAAACGGCCCGAATTGAATCTTCTCTGGCAGGGGCAAACGGACAACCGAAGCTTGTACAGCTTGGCTATCGGGAAGCTGAAAAAGAAGGCGTACCGGAAGGTTTTTCTCTATAAGTTCTCACCTCTTCCAGCCGGGCAACCTTCAGTACCTGGTTAAAGAAGGAAAGCGAGTGATAGAGAAATCCCTCATACCCGTCCAAAAATCCCAAACGCAGGAAATAATTATAAATAAAAAAAGCGAGAGGCTTTAGGCAAAGCGTAAATACCGACACCCGGGGACCATCCTCTTTTAGCCATCGGGCCTCCAGATCCGTATAAAGCGCTAGTTTATCCAGATAATCTTTCACGTACCGGGAACTGTAATGCTGGAGGGTGCCTTTCAGCTCACCCACCTCGCCCTCCACACGGACGGCTTCATGAATCGGTTGACAGAATTGCGCTTTACCCTTTTTAAAAAATCGAAGGATTTTTTCACCGCTCTGCCCGGCAAAACAAAGACGCTTTCCAAAAAGATAATTATCTCTTCGCACCCAATAGCCATTTAAGGAACTTCTCTCTTTAGCCGTCTTCGCCAAAGAGGCTTGGAGTCCGGGGCTCGCAACCTCATCCGCATCGATAGAAAAAATCCATTCTCCGGTCGCCAGACTGATTGCAAAATTCTTCTGAGTGGAATAATCATCAAAAAGCCGGTGATGAACCTTCGGAGTGAACTTCCGTGCAATCTCGAGCGTCCGATCCTCGCTGCCGCCATCGACCACAATGATTTCATCCGCCCAAGCTACGGATTCAAGCGAGCGTTCAAGGACTCTTTGGGCATTTTTTACGATTAAAACCGCCGAAACGGAACCCTTCTTCAAAGCTTCTCCCCCACAACAACAAACCGGTTCTCGCGTCTTAAGAGCTTGCCCAACCTGAGGATGACAGACGCCGTAAAAGCTTCGTTGGGCTTGAGGCAATATCGTTCAAGGTCCGTACTGCATTGAAAGTCGTCCACGATCCTGAATCCGTTTCGGCGCGCCAATTCTGAGACGGTTTGGCGGTTGTAGTAGGCAAGATGCTCTTCAATAAAAATTTTCTCCACTCCGTTCTTAAAAACACCGCCGGAAAGCCGGTACAACCAAAGGGCTAAGGAATGAAGAAAGCTCGAGGCATTCGGAGTCGCCAAAAGAAGAAGTCCTTTGGGTCGAAGCATTCGATGCGCTTTCTGAAGGAAAAGATGGGGGGCTTCTTGATGCTCAATCACATCCAACATGGCCACGGCATCGTAGGTTCTTCCGTTGATTTCGAAATCTTCAAAAAACCCGTGCTGAAGTTCTAGCAAATACCGCTCTTTGGCCAAGACACGGTTTTTCGCGCTGATGTCGATCCCGTTGACCTGCCACTCACGCTTTTGTGCCGCGGCTAAAAAGAGGCCGTTGCCGAATCCCACCTCAAAAATATCTCTTCGCCCCGGCGGAAGCCACTTCTCGAGAAGCTCCAGCATCCGGAGGTAGTCGGCGAGGGTCTCGGATTTTTCATCCAGCCCTCCGTATTCATAATAACGTCCCAAAAATCCGTGTAGGGTCGCTAGAGAGTCCGAGGTTTCGTAGACCTTTCCCAAGTCGCGCGGATCGGGACACGGATCGAGATAAATCAGCCGGCAGGATCGGCATTGCTTTGCGCTGATCCGGTTGCACGTCACCAGTGAATTTCTGGCGGACTCACCGCAAAGCGGACAACGCTCCAAATCCTTAAATCTAATCGCGGGAGTAGGATTCATATTCACGATCCGGTTCATGGGCCAGAATCATTTTTGCTATTTTGCCAAGGCTGACGAAGGGAAGGACCACCGAATAAAATCCAAGAAGATAATTCAAAAAACCGAGATTTCTGGTGAAGACTGCTAACAGGGAAGTTAAAGTAATTAAATTCATGAGCGTTGGAAACGTACACAATTTATGCAGGAAGGAAAAAAGAGCTCGCGCCGTCTCCTGCTTTTCCTTTTCGCCGCCTTCTGCCTTTCTTTCTAAACGGGCTGGCAGAGACTCAAATAAAACATGGGCCCGGACATTCCACATCGCCCCCAACCAAATGTAGGCGAGCGCGCAAACAGCACCAGCTAACAAGGGATAGGGGGTGCCGTTTAGTTTGGATTGTCCGACTCCGATACCGATAAAAATTAACGGATGAACGAGATAATTGAGCAAGATGTCAAAGAAAGCGCCGGTTTTCGAGCTCTGCCCTGTCATGCGCGCTAGTTGTCCATCCACGGAATCCAGAACGTAGTAACTCTCCAAGAGAAGCGCCGATAACAAAACCATTTCCGGCGAAGGAATCGTGAAGCAAAAGGCCGCCGCCCAACCGACTAAGAGGGACAGGGCTGTGACTTGGGTCGGCCTCAGCTTTAGATTGATACAGACAAAAACAAGGAAAGGAGTCAGCCGATGCGTCACCACCTTGGCATAAATCGGTGCACGAGCGTAGTTGCTTTTAAAAAGCTGTGACTTATTTTGAAGAAACTGTTTCCATTCCATGATTCTGTTGGGCCTTCTTAAGTTCCCGAGCGACATCGTCTAAATGATTGAGCACAATGGCCCCGCTTTTTTTAAGTTTTTTTAATTTGGACGGCACATCGCCGAGACCCTTCGAAATCAAGGCACCCGAGTGCCCGTAACGGACCCCTTCCAGAACGTAGCGGCCTGCCACATAACAAAGAAAGGGTTTCGTAAAACCGCCCGCTTGAATAAAATCCGCCGCTTCTTCTTCGACGAAGGTTCCCATCTCACCAAAAGCCACTACCACATCCGTTTCCGGGTCCTGTTCGAATAATCCCAAGGCATCTTTAAAACTCGTTCCCACAAAGGAATCTCCTCCGATGCCCACAACCGTGGACTGGCCCCATCCCGCGCGGGTCAAATAATAAGAAACCGTCGTGGCCTGGCCGCCGCTTCTTGAAAGGACACCGATGCGGCCTTTTCTAAATGACTCGTTCGCGGATTCAACTCGTGCACCGATGAGTCCGATGACGCATTCTCCGGGACTGATGATTCCGATGGAATTCGGTCCGACCACTCGGATTTTTTTCCTTTGCGCGAGGGCGAGGATTTCCATGGCATCTTGGTGCGGTACCCTTTCCGTGGTGATGACCACCAAACGAATTCCTGACTCAATCGCCTCAGTGGCCGCTTTCAACACACGAGTCGGCGGCACATAGAGCACCGTGGCATTTATTTCGGGATGCTTCTGAAGGGCTTGTTTGACCGAATCATAAACCGGGATATCGCCTGCCACAAGCGCTCCGCCCTTCCCCGGCGTCACACCTCCCACTACCTTTGTTCCATACGCCTTCATATAGATAGTGTTCAATTGAGCCTGCCGGCCCGTGATTCCTTGAATCAGCAATCTTGTGTCTTTATTGACCAGGATAGACATGGGTGTGAACTTTAAACTCGATTTGGATGGCGGTGTTTCCATAGAGCGCACAGTCCTGCTCGCAGGCCAAACACTCGATGCACCATCCTTTTTCAGTGGGAATTTTGTCATCCGCCAAAACAGGAACCCCGTTTTGAATCTTGAGGACCGGGTCCAAGGTAGAAGACGAACAGTGTCTGACGCAAGCCTTTGTCTCACAGGTAAGGCATTGCAAGCGGTGAATGGTAATCTGCCCGCCTGAAAAAAGTTTAAATTTAAGCGGCGTGATTTTTTTTGCCATGATAGAGCTCAACAAATTTTCTGGCTGCGTCCCGTTCCGATGATTCCCGGCCGAGAATCACCACTCTTTTTCCTTCAATTCCATGTTCACGAAAAAGGGCTCGTGCCTCCTCATCCCATGCGCCTCGAAAAACCAGAAGGGCAGGAATCGAAGGGACTCCCCCGCTCTTGGGATAAATTTCTTTGAAAGCCTTGATAATCCCCCGGGCCGTATGATTGAGCTGTTGGCTGGAAACGCAGCTGATAAAAAAATAACCTTTGATTTGGTCCTGGCTCAAAATCAGTTTTGTGACCCGGTAAATCTTGGAAGCAGGCGGATTGCCCGAGGTATCACAAAAATCTCGCGGGAAAAATCCTTCCCTCACCAGCTCGTCCATGGCTGTCAGGCCCACGCCCGTGCCTACGGCGTTGAAGCCGACGAAGCCTTTAACGAGCTTGCCGTATTTTTTCCGGAGGGCACGAGTATCAATCTGAATGAAGTGCGCCGAACCCCGGTAATCTGTGTAATCAATTTGTGCAGCTTGGCGCTCCAGCTCGCTTCCTTTCGGCCGGCGGATTTGTTTCAGGAATGAGGGGTTCGTCGCCTGGAGCTTGGAGAGAGCGTCTTCGTCAATTTCGGCTTTTGCGTCCAGCACCAAAAAACCCTGCTTCGTATCAACGATGGGGTTTAATTCGATGAAAGTGCAATTCCATTCGCGGTAAATGGCGTACAGTCGTTGACAGAGACGGGTGAGATTCCGGGCCTTCTCGCCTTTGATATCCGCCTTCCGCCAGACGCGTTGAAACATTTCTTCATCCGGGCCCCGGAGAATATCAATCTTTTCCCGCTCGAGTCCTGAGTTTTCGCTTTTGAGCGTTTCCTCAATCTCCGTTCCGCCCTTTTGGCTGAAAAGAAAAACAGGACTCCGGTTAACCGGATCCGAGGCGAAGGCGATGTAGTATTCGGCTTGCGGGGCGTGGTCAAGCCACTCCTCGAGAAGCAGCTCTTCCCCCAAATTCTCCTGCTTCATCCTCCGGAAGAGGTCCCGAGCGGCGGAATCAAACCGGCCACGGACATTGGGCCGGAGCAAAATCCAACCCTTTTTGGTCCGGCCCGACATCGGAACTTGGGCTTTGAGCATTACTTTTTTAGAAGAAATTCCTTTAGATAAAACGCGTCCGTTGCGGCTCCAATCTTCGGGACGAAACAGATGTCCTCTCGGGATAACGGCCCCCGATTGCTTCAGGGCTTTTTTAATCCAGTATTCGTTGACGTAAGTCATTCCGGATTCTTTCTTCTACTCGTTCGATGTCATCTGGAAAATCGATGTCCTCCCAAAAGGCGTCCTGAATGTCAAAAGCCACAACCTTTCGTTTCTTTTCCGTGATGAGCCGGTTAATCATATCAAACAGATACCCTTGCACCTGGCGCGAAGCCATCATTTCATTCACAATCTGGCGAATCTCGGGCATCACCGTCCGGCTCGCTTTAAACACTCCGAGAAATTCTCCGGACGCCTTTTCGGGATCCAGATTTTTACCCAATTGCAACACCTTGCTCCCTTCCAGAAGAACCTTTACTTCTTCTTCCCTGCAGCGTTTCCGCGCTACACACAGGACCACGTCGGCTCCGGAGAAATCTTTCAGCCCTTTCACGATCGAGTCTTCGAAAATCACATCCCCGGCCATGAGAATAAAATCTTCCGAAGCGGGAATGGCCTTTAGTGCGTAGGCCAATGACGCAATGATATTGGTGGTCCGGTATTCCGGATTTTCCACCAACGTGACGTTCTTCTCGCTCTTCAAAAACTCTTCCACTTTCTCTTTGTGAGCGCCGGCAACGACGCAAATCGGAGAAACGTCCCAGCGCTGGAGGGCACGGATTTGGTAGGAAAGAAGCGGCCGGCCGCCCAGGGGAATTAAGCACTTAGGAACGGTGTGGGTCAGCGGAGCCAGCCTCTGACCCGGACCGGCGGCAAGAATTAAGGCTTGCATACGGACTGCCGTGGTACGCAGCTCACTCCTTCGGTTCGAATTTGCGCTTCGAGCAAGCGGCATCCGAGACGTTCTGCAATCCCGCGAATTTTGGGCTCCGCCCCTTCCTTGGGTAACGCAAAGATACAGCCTCCGCCTCCGGCGCCGGTAATTTTCGCACCGTACACAGTATCCGAAATATCCTGAATTAACCGGTCTATTTTTTCTGTGCTCACGCCCAGCTCCTGGAGGAACTTTTGATTTTGATTCATCAAAGTGCCAGTTTTCTTCCAGTCCTTTGATTCCAAACTGGCCAAACCTTCTTGTGCCAACAAATCCATTTCATTAAAAAGTGATTCGATCCCCCGAGGATTCTCATCAAGCTGCTTTTTTACGGAAGCGGTCGTAACCGCGGTGGCGCACCGCTCTCCCGAGTCAATCACCGCCAAAGACAAGCCGCTGGAATCGATTGCCTGGGTTCGCCATTTCCCGTTGCTTACCGAAACAAATCCGCCGTTGACGGTACAAGCCGATCCCAGGATGCTTCCCCTTTTTTGGATACGAAGCTCACTTTCATAAACCAGATTCACTTGTTCTTCACGGGTCAACCGCTGGTCGAGGAGATTTAAAATCAAAGCAATCAACGCCGAAGAAACGGCGGCCGAGGAAGCGAGTCCGGATTGCTCCGGGATGGAAGAGCGGATGGATACTTTAAAGCCCACGCTTCGGCGGAATTTAGTCAATAGACCTGAGATAAGTGGTTCAAACGGAAGCAGAAGCTCGCCCGCTTGAACTTTCATCAACGAAAAATTGCCTAGCTCGGCCTTGAAAGAACCTAAGGGCGAGCGAATCTCCACCCCTCGTTCCTGGAGAGCCCCTTCGACTTCAATGCCCCTGGTAATCGCCGCAGCCACGGCGGTCTTTCCATAAACAACCGAGTGCTCGCCGAAAAAAATAACTTCTCCCGGAGAAAAAGCGCTGACCGACTCAAACACTCTTCAGCTTCTTGAGTTTGGCTTGCGCAGATTGTAGCGAAACGGATTTTTCCCGCACCATTTCATCGGCAATCCTTTTGATTTCACCGGCCTGGGCCCCGGCCATCATGGCCAGATTCGCTGCGTGAAGTGACATATGCCCGGCTTGAATTCCTTCAGCCGCCAGGGCCCGCTCGGCCGCCAACTTGGAGGCCAAGCCGACCGCTGCCAAGACTTCTCCTAACTCCCGGGAAGATTGAACCCCCAAGATTTTTATACAGGCCGAGGGCACCGGATGATTTTTTGTCAGTCCCCCCAGGATCCCTACGGGAACGGGAATTTCAATTTCGCCGGTAAGGTCGCCCTCCGCGTTTTTACCCCATCGAGGAAGCGGCCGGTACGTTCCTGTCCGCGCGGCATAAACATGACAAGCCGATTCCACAGCCCGGGTATCGTTGCCGGTCGCAAGCACCACGGCCGTGATTCCGTTCATGACTCCTTTGTTATGCCCGCACGCCCGGTGGACATCATGGTAAGCGCAAGAATAACCGTGGAGAAACCGGTCCACAGTCTCTTCTCCCCCCAACGCTTCACAGCCCACCACGCATTTGGCACGGGCAATACGCTCGGCGCAATAATTGTCGACCACCTTTAAATAAACGGTTTCGCCGGTGAGGCGTTCAATTTCAGGCGCAACATATTCGGCCATCGTGTTCACGATATTCGCGCCCATTGCGTCTCTGACATCCACCAGAAGCCGGACAACCACGGTCGATCCCTGAAAAGCGGGCACATCATAAGCTTGAATGTCTTTTGCTCCTGCACCTAACTTAGACAATGTGGATGAACGAGTATTGGCCATTTGAAGTAAGGAAGCTTTATTTTCGAGAACGGTACGCTTCACCGCGGCCGGCTCAGAGCAGACGGGATCGATTTGAATTTGAACGGCCATCAAAGGCTCTGAGGAAGAGGTTTTGAACCCTCCTTTGATTCGGGCCATCCGAGCCCCGTGGCTTGCCCCCGCAATCACTGAAGATTCGTCCGTGGCCATGGGGACCAAGTAGTCCTTTCCATTAATCAGGAAGTTGGTTGCAATCCCCAGTGGGATCCCGATGCTCCCAATCGCATTTTCCACCAGCAAATCCAGCTTCTCTGCAGGGGGCGCTCCTTTTTCAATGGCCGCCGTTTCCTCCGGGCTGAGGCCTGCAAATGCCCGGACGGCTTCACGCCTTTCTTTTTGCGAGAGCTGGTAAAATGCCGGGATGCGTGAACTGGGAGTGGTTTTAGAAGTCATGATTTAAATTTTTCTACGAAGGCCTGTTTGACCATTGCCGCTAATTTTTCTTTCCGTTCGAGCCTCCATAGTACGGGCAGGCTGACCACGAGTAAGCCCAAGAGCTTCAGGAGAGCCGTTCCGAGCACGTGATTAACGTTCAAAGCCCGGTCTATCCAGACAATTGAGATGGCGAAATAAAGGAACGAAATTGTAACGCCAGAATAAAATTTGAGCAAGTCGTTCCACCCCATCATTTGGCGTGCCGCCCACGTGAAAAGCGTCATAAAAAAGAGGCAATAGGAAATGGAGGTAGCCAGGGCCGCGCCTAGGAGTCCGTAACCTGCCGAGATAAAAACATAATTGAGCCCCATGGCTACCAGCACCAGGAGCCCGTAGACAGCTGCCATCCGCACCTGTTTATCCAGTGTAAAGAGTAAAGTCGACGACATCTCACTGATGATGACAAAATAATACCCAAAAACCAGGATCTTCATGGCCGGGATACCTGCCTTAAATTGGGGAAGCACATAATGGACAAGTACCGGAAGCAGAAAGATGACTCCCCCTAAGAAGATGGGCACCACCCGGCTAAAGAAATAGGTCGGCTTTAAAATCATTGAGCGCAGGTCTTCGGCCCTTTTGGTTTCGCCGAACCGTTCTTGAATATGCGGAAAAAGCGCTACCCCGAAGAACTTTGGCACAGCCGCGACCTGCTGCACTGCCATCAGTCCGACCGTGTAAAGCCCAAGGGACTTAGCGCCCAACATTTTAGCCACCATGATTTGGTCAATACTCAAAAAGGTCCTCAATAGAAAACTGGCCGCCACCATGGGGAGGCCGATAACGACTAGTTGACGGATTTCATTCCATCGTAAACGAAAGGAAAAATTCATTTCTCCCCACTTCTTCGCTAGCCCATAAGATAGAAGAGTGGCCAAGGTTAGGCCGCAGGCATAACCGGTCACGTTAAAAAAATAAGCGCCCGTTAAGGCGAAGCAAAACACAAAAACCATATTAAGCACAATGATTTTCCCGAGGACCGCAAACTTTTTCCTCGCTCTCAAAAGGGTGAGCGCTAAATTATAAAGATTCAAAATCAGAACCAAAAAGGCAATCACCTTCGTCCCGGCCTTCAGCGCAGGGTTATGGAAGAAAAATTCTGAAGCGATCCAAAATCCTAAAGCTCCGATAAGTCCGCAGATGAGGACATAGGAATAAGCAGAATTTTGAAGTTCCTTGGCTCGTTCGGGCTGCTTCGCACCAATGGCCTGTGGAATTTCTCGGAAAACGGCATTCTTGGCCCCGAGCGTTGCGTACATCCCGTACGATTGCATCACGCTTAAGACCGTCCAATAGCCGGCGCCCACCACGCCCAAGAAGCGTTTGGAAAGAATACTCACCAGGATCCCAAGCGCGTCGGAGCCATAATTGGCCGCCGTGTAGATAAAAGCGTCTTTAAGAATGGCGTGCTTAACCGTCGGTTTATCCTGGCTCATGAAGGAACCCGATAAGCGATGATTTCTTCATTCTGAAAAGCAATCGGCCAATCCAAAGCCGTCGCTCCCTTCAACGTAACGAAATAGTCGAAGGCATACCGCTCTTTCAGTTCCTTCAATCTTTCGGGAGGCAACTGAAGGTAACGCTCTTCGAAGCTTTCAATGGGAAACCCATCAAAATCTTGCATTCGCTTTTGCCATTCAAGGGCATAAGCAAAACTGGTGGCCGAGACGCTACCTTCCAAAGAAAGCACTTCGCTCCGCCGGGTTTCAACTGAAAAGTATTTCACGAAAAGGGCCTGAGGCGGCGTCAGAAAAAGCGCTCCCGGATCCGTGTGCCCCCTCACCCATTGGAAAAAAGCCTCATAGGCCGCGGGAATCCTGGAAGTCCACGGCCATTCAATTTGGCGGGCAAGTGTCCCAACGGGATTTTTTAAAAAGGGCCTTTCGATTCTCCAATAGGTGGGGATGAGAATCAATATGAGAAAGCTGGCATACACAAAGCCGATCACGGCAGATTTTTTTCTTTGATTCAGGAAGAACCATGTGCCCGCACAGGCCAATAAGAAGGCGGCGTCCAAATGAAAAAGCCGGTCTAAAAGAGCCGGCTGAACTGGACGAGGGATCAGGCTCATCACCATTAAACCTCCCAGGGCAAGAGTGCGAATCCATCGCTTCCTAAAGTTATCGATGAGAGCGAGTAACGTGCAAAGGATCATCTTCGATGAAAGAAAGGCCGCTAACAGAGCTCCCACAAAGATTCGTCCGTCCCAGGACCCTTCTTCATGGAAACGGCGAACGAGATAATGACTGAAATAAAGAATTGCGAGAAGGACAAAAAACCGGTGCGAGCGAAAAAATTGCAGCTGAATCACGGCGGCCACGGGTAGGACTTCGGAGAAAACGGTTCCCAAGAGGAATAGAAAAAGGATCCCCCCCATCAAAAGCCAAACAGTTTGGTGAATTCCTTCTCTTTTCAGAAAGCCGCGAAGGAAACTCGCCGCAAAGAAAAGCGGCCAGATGAGCGCCAGGATGAACGTCGTCAATTGTCCGTTATCCGGATTGAGGAGACTCGTTGGGAAACAGTAGATGGAGGCGGTAAGCTTTAAAAGAGAAATCCATCCCACAGGAGGGTTCAGCAAAGGAATGTCGCCGGATTGGGCGAGACGCCAAACCACCATCGGTAAAGCGAAGACGGTGAAGGAGACAGCCCCTTGAAAAATTTGCTTAAAGGTGAGGAAATCCCTTTGGGCGAGAAGAACAAAAGCAAAAATCAGCACCAAGTGCGCGGCGGCGTAGGGCGTGATACAAAAACTCAATCCCAAGAAAAGTCCCGAGAGGACCGGCCGGAGTTTTAGAAAGTACAAGACAGAGAAAATTTGCAGCGCCCACGACACGTTTCGATGGTAAAAAACCGTCGGGTAAAGCGAAGAGTCGATGAGCACAGGTTTAATGAAAAAAACTCCGAGCACACAAAGAAAAGCGATTTCCCAGTTCTTGAAGAGGAATCGGCCCAGCTCAAAAACACCGTAGAGGTAAAAATAGGTTGTCAGCAAATGGCCGATAAAAAATAACCAGCGCAAATCGATCCAGTGAGCGGCCGCTGCCAAGGGCCAAGCCAGGAACGTGTAGTAAGTCTGGTTTTGTAAAGTGGTCAGGACGTCCCGCTGATAGAGCGAGGGATCCTGAACTTGAAGGATCTTTTGGATAAAATATTTTTGCGGCCCGATGAGGTAATCATACCGATTCAGGAGGATATAAAGGACGGTGAGCGCACTAAAAAATAGAAATTTCTTAAACAAGCTTGAACTTTTTGAAAGCGAAGAGGCTCGTCCGAAGAAGGAGCCAAGCGTGGTAGAAGCGCCGGATATTGGGTTTTCCGTAGGACCGGGCTTGATAGCGGATTGGGATTTCGACAATCTTCAAATGAAGTTTCGCCGCTCCGAAGATCAGATCAAAATCCCCAAACGGGTCGAAGGGTCCGAAGAAGCCGCGGCCCGCTTGAATCTGCTGATAATGACGCCGCGACAACACCTTCGTCCCGCAAAGCGTGTCCTTAATAGGAACTTCAAGGATCCAACTCAAGATCAGGCTGAAAAATTTGTTGCCGAGGATATTCAAGAACCGCATTGAATCCTTTTCCAACGGGTAGACGAGCCGAGATCCCATCACGAATTCCCCCTTCCCCGTCAGGAGCGCGTCATAAAACTTAGGCAACTCCTCGGCAGGCGTCGTGAGATCGGCATCCAGAATCATCAAGAAATCTCCGGTGGCCTCTTCAAAACCTTTCCAAACCGCGTTCGCCTTCCCCTCCCCTGTCTGCTTGAAGACCTTAATCTCCCACTCGGGATGATATTTCTTCTGCACGCGAAGGATTTCTTCATAGGTTTCGTCCCGGGAGTGCCCTTCGACAAAAATGATTTCCATCCGGCCTCCTAAACGGGGCATCCGCTGCAGAACCGATTCAATGTTTCCCTTTTCATTTCGTGCCGGCACAATGACCGAGACGGAAGGTTTTGCGGCAGGAAAGGCTGAGAGGGTACGTGCGATGTAATATTGGGTGAGGCCCAGCCGGTTGAAAATCGGAAGCTTCACCAAAAAAGCGTTTACGAATCGAGAGAGAAGGGGGAGCTTGGCAGGCAATAAGAACCGTGAACCCTGACTGATCAACTCATAGCCCGATAAATTGAGCAGGCACTGAACATCATAGGGCGAGAGCCAGTTTAGCGATCTGTCACCTGCCGGGCCCCGCCAATCCCGGGAGCGGATGAGAGACGACCAAAGATAGTTCCGGCTCAGGATGATTAGCCGGGAGTCGGGATGAGTCCATTGTTTGAGCTGGTTCAGGGTGTTTTGGATGTCCCGCAAATGAGCCAAAACATGAATCAATACGACGGTATCAAATTTTTCCTTCGAGTCGATTGATTGAAGGCGTTCTTCCAGCGGCCGGCTGCTCTCTTCCTCCAAATCCACAGCGGTAAATTGTTTCACCTTGATTTCGGAAAGGAGGCTTTTTGCCCCCGCTCCAATCGCTAGGACTGACGCACCGGGAGGAAGGTGAAATCGCAAGAAACGCAGCAAATCTTCTTGTTCACCGGAAGGGGACGGATTCCTTGAAGACGTGGCTGAATTCAGAGGCGGGGAAGGATTCGTTGTCTTATCGGGAAGCGACGGTTTCGTGAGTACGCTCATACCACTCGATGGTTTTGCGAAGTCCTTCGTCAAAAGAAGTCCGGGCCCGGAAGCCAAACTGTTTTTCGGCCTTTGAGATATCCAAACACCGGCGCGGTTGGCCGTTCGGCTGAGATTTGTCCCACTCGATCTTGCCTTGAAACTTCATGAAGGTCGCAATTTTTTGGATTAAATCTTTGATGGAAATCTCCTGCCCGCTTCCCAGATTGATGGGCTCGGGGCTGTTGTATTTTTCCATGGCCAATAGGAGTCCTTCCGCAGCGTCTTCGACATAAAGAAATTCTCTCGTCGGAGAGCCATCCCCCCACACGGTAACGGAAGGCAATTTTCTTTGCTTGGTCTCAGAAATTTTCCGGATCAAAGCGGGAATGACATGAGAAGTATGAAGATCAATATTGTCGCCGGGCCCGTAGAGGTTGACGGGAAGGAGAAAAATAGCATTCATTCCATATTGCTGCCGGTAGGCCTGGGCCTGGACCATGAGCGCCTTTTTGGCAATTCCATAAGGGGCATTTGTTTCTTCCGGGTAACCTTCCCAGAGATTTTCTTCTTTAAAGGGAACGGGGCTAAATTTTGGATAGCAACAAACGGTTCCTGCGATGAGGAGCTTCGGTACGCCGGCGCGCCGGCAAGCCTCAATCAGATTTGCACCCATCATTAAATTATCGTAGAAAAGCTCGCCCGGTTTGTCCCGGTTGAGGCCGATCCCGCCCACTTTTCCGGCCAAGTGCAGAACTCCGTCCATTCCCTGAACTGCCCGATAAGTGTTTTCCCACACCCGAAGGTCGCAATCCCGTGACCGGGGAACGGTGACTTTGATTTGGGGATAGAGAGTCTCAAGACGGGCAACCACCGCTTTGCCTAAAAATCCGCTCCCGCCCGCAACGAGAATTTTTTTGGCGTTTTTTAACATGACACGATGAGGTATTGGATAAGGCAGAACTCTTTTAGAATCGGGGTCTTGGGCACCCACGCATTAAAAAAAGACGAGATGAAAGGAATTTTTTTGGGGAGAAACAAACGGAATCCGCGTTCCAAAATCCGAAAATTAAGATCTTCGAAGACATCGACCGCTTCCTGGATCGGAACAAAACGATTCGGACCTTCGGGCATTTTCATCTGCCACTTCTCCGCCCACTTGAGAACGGAATCCCATTTCGGGTTCGCCGTAAGAAGCACCAGCTTGGAATCCTTAGTCATCATCCGTTTCAGAGAGGAAAACGATGAATGTAAATCACTAATGTGGTCTAAGAGATCCACCAGGATGACGTAATCGAAAGTTTCGCTCAGTTGGAGGCGTTCGCATTCCCCTACGAGATAAGTAAGCTCAGGGAACTTTCTTTGCGCAATCTGAACCATCCGCTCGCTGAGATCCACCCCCACTCCCCTGGAAGGTTCGAGCGCCGCTAAGAGGCTTCCGGTTCCACAGCCCACATCCAGAACTTTCTTGGCCGGAGGAATTTGTGAGCGAAGGAAGCGCTTAATTTCTTCGTAGTAATACTTGTTCTTATCCTTCCAATAATCGTATTGTTCGGCAATTTCTTCAAAGTGCCGCTTTACTTCCTGCGTTTCAAGCACATTTCCTCCTCAAAAGGACGTTAAAAGCTTCGTAGTATAGCATTTACGTCTCACGAAAATCCTCTTTTTACTTCCAGAAGAACGTGCCTGGGATTTTCTAAAATGGGCACCAAGCGCGGGGATTTAAACTGGAGGGATTTGTCGCGAGGTACCCAAACAAAATTAACCCCGTACCGGTCCAGAAAGCTCTCGGCCCATCCGGTATCCGCTGTCACATAAAATTGGTCGACTTCCTGCATCCGGGCCACTACCTGCTCGTGAGAAGCGTCTCCCATGTAATACGTGGTGCTCGTGGCAGCGCCTTCAAACACCGCTTGCCGCTCACCCAGGGCGGAGAGGAAATAATAGTGACCCCCGAACATCCAAGCCGGTTTCACCGGCGGCTCGCCGACCCGGTAAACCGGATTGTCATGAAAAGGATGGAGCACCACACTCGAAACGGGCGTTTTATCTTTTAAAAAATTGAAGACTTCCAACGTATCTTTGTCGACGTACGAATAAAAGTAAGATTTCACGTAACCTTGATAACGAATAAAACCGGGCAAGACGTAAAGCAAAAAAGCGACGGCGGTCAATGTGATCCCCTTCCAAGATCGTCTTGTGAAAAAAGAATGGATCGCGAGTGCGGTGAAAGGAATCAATGCGAGTTGGGCAAATTCAATGGCCCGGAGCGTCACGGAAATTGCCGGTCCCCTTTTGTAGGTCACAAAGACCGAAAACAAGATGCAGGCTGCGGCGACCCATGCGGCAATGTTCCAGGCCCGATTAAAACGTTCGCGATGCCGGAGGATGGAAAAAAATAAAGGGATCGCCAAAAAATGATATTTGAGGGGTGCATCTTTCGGCGGGAAAAAAAGGCTGAGGATTAAGAAGAAGGTATGGTAACAACCTTTGACGATTTCTACCGAGAGGTGACCGATAAGGCTTTGCGACCCAGGGATGGAGTTCAAAATAAATTTCAAGACGACCGTAATCCATTTAAAGCGCTCCCTCGACACCGCCATTTGCGGCCCTTTCCCAATTAAAAGCGAACCCGCATGCCCACCCGGCCATCCTAAGGCAGTGATGTAGACCATCGCTCCGAAGGCCCCACCTAAAAGGCAGGCTTTAAGAAATGGAGTGAATTTTCGTTCGCGAAAGGCCTCAATCAAAGCATAGACAAGCAGTGTTCCGTTGGCCACTGCCCCGAAGGCCGCGTCATAAATCGGCAAAAGACCCACGAGAAAAAAACCTGCATAAAGATAGCCGCGGTTTCGCTGGGTGTCGCGGAAGTAGACGCTGAAAAAATAAAAAGTGGCCGCGTAAAAATAAATCAGGGCCAGCGTGCTGTGGTGCTTGAAAAAAAGAGGCGTTCTCAAAGGGGCGAGCGTCAAGAGCGCGATACTCAAGAGCGCAATCGAAGGCCGCTTAAAAGCCTCTTTTAAACTGAGATAGAGAACCCCCAGAAAAAGAAGAATGAAAAAAGGCGGTTCGTAGCGAAAATTGAAATCGAGCATATTCATCGGCGTCCGGCATAACCGGTAAAGAAGCTCGGTGAAAAGGTCCCCGAGATAGTGGTAACGCAAACGGTATCCTGAAAGTAAAGGAAGCCTCGGGGGGACGTGATGCTTTAATTCCGCCGAAACGGAAATGCTCCAGATGTTATCGCTGAACGCGCCGTCTCCAATGACATATCCCCCCTCGTTGTCAAAGTAAGTCCGGGAAGAATAAGAAAACCCCAGGCCGATGACGATCCCGCAAAGAAGAAGGAAAATGACGGCGGTCTTGAGGTCTGAGCGAGTTAATTTTGTCGTAAATTTGGGAAATTCATGCCTCAGCCATTCCCAAAAACAAATTGCCCACATCGCAATCGGCAGAATCAGGATTTCTACGGAAAATCCGGCCAGGCGAGCTAACAGATAGGCAATGCTCGTAAGCGGAATCCCAAAAACAAATGGCAAAAAGAAAAAGGCTGCCCGGGACCCGGAGAAAGTAATCCCCAACCGGCGGGCAAAGACATATCCCGGCGCCCAGGAAAGGAAGGGGAATAGAAACGCAAGCTTAATAAAAACAGCGAGTTCGAGCATTGCCGCTTATCGGATGGGTGGTTATAATAGCTCAATTTTAAGGGGGTGTCATCCACCAATGTGGAAGCAGCAAAGCGTTAGCGTCGTCTTTTCGACTTTCAATGAAAAAGACAGCATCCGCAAGGAAATTGAGGACTGTTTTGCCACGGGGGTAGTGGATGAAGTCATTGTGGTCAACAACAACGCCGTCCCCGGCACGGATGACGAAGTCCAAAAAACTCGGGGCCACCTCGTTCACGAGTTAAAGCAAGGATACGGACACGGCTATCAAAGAGGTCTGGCCGAGGCCAAGGGCGATATCGTCATCATGAGTGAACCCGACGGCACGTACAATCACCTCAAAGACCTCATCAAACTTCTCGTGTACTCGGATGATTTCCCCATTGTGTTTGGAACCCGGACCACTCAGGCCTTGATTCATCAAGGCGCCAATATGGGATTTTTCATGAAGTGGGGAAACGTTTACGTGGCTAAACTGATTGAAGTCCTTTTCTGTACCACGGAGTTGAGCGACGTCGGATGCACGCTGAGACTCTTAAAGCGAAGTGCCCTGAAGAAAATCCAATCTCATTTCACGGTGGGAGGAAATTATTTTAGCCCTGAGATGATGATCCTTTCGGCCCTGGAACGGATTCCCTTCGTAGAAATTCCTGTGAGTTATCAGCAACGGGTGGGAAAAAGTCACGGAGCGTCCAATTTCCTTGCAGCGCTGAGACTTGCGGTTCCTATGGTGGGATTGATTCTGGCCTACCGGGTCTCGACTTTATTGCGCAGAAAATCGTAGATTAAATCGCTCACCCGCTTATGGCCTTCCGGCGTCCAGTGCCGGCCGTAGGAAGGAAAACGAAACTTTGCATCCACGCTGCTGAGGTCGACCGTGGGGATCCCCTCTTGTTGGCAGTGGGTTATTAAGCGCTCATCGCGGTCAACAAATCCAACCACCAAGTGAATTTTTCTTTCTTTCAAATAAGAATCCATATCAGAGACGATGGGTTCGGTGGGGTCCGGAATTTTCTTCTGTCGGATCTTCTCGAAAAATAAAAGCGTCAGATTCATCACCACCGATTCTTTTAAAAGTGGCCAATTCTTTTTCAAACGATAAACGGCCGTTTGCGGAACTGGAGCCCCTTCGAGAGTTAGCTTTTCTTGCTCTTGGATGAAGTAAGGTTTCCCTAACCCGTAGGCCACGTTGGAAGAATTGTCCCGGCGGTCATTCGGCGTAAAGATCAGAAAAACCCAGTCCGGTTGAAACCGAGCGAACTCCTTTTGCAGCAATAGAAATTCCTGGTCATTACCGTAACCACTGACTCCGAAATTCAGAATCTCAAACGCTGGAAGTTTTTCGCCGAGCTTTTCTGTAAAACGCTCCCCCTTCTCTGCGTCGTAACCCCAGACAAAGGAATCACCCAGAAAAAGAATCCGGGGCTTGGTCTTGGGCCCGTAGGCCACATCTCGGAAACCATCTTGATTGTGTTTAACATGAATGAGCCGCGAGCCTACGTAAACTTTTTTTGCATTTTTTTTCGGAAACCAGCCTAAGAGAGGGTCGTAATCATAAGCCAAACTTCTTTCGTCATTAACGAGAACGGAAACGAAATCACTTTTCACGGCCCGAGTGAGGATCTCGACCGCAAGCACGAAAATCAGGGCCAAAAAGAAGAGGTATCGCAAGCTATTTACTGAAAATCATCAGACAGGATAACGATAAAAGAAAAGGAAGACAGAAAGGCAGATGACGTTCTTCCGCCAACCCCATCTTTACAGCTCGTTTCATTGTTCCCGGAAAGAAGGCATTCACATGATCGGGCACTCGAAGGGGCCTCCGGCCGAGAAAAAAGCGTCCCACGGTCCAAAGGATTTCGTTGGGGAAGGTCAAAATTAAAATCCCTCCTGGTTTTAAGATTCGCCGGAGTTCTTCTAAGACGGCCTTGTATTCATAAACATGCTCAATGACTTCCGTGCAGGTAACGACGTCAAAGAAATTGTCCGGAAAACCTGTTTGAACGAGATTGGCATGAGACACTTGGGACTCGGGGCATCTTTCTTTGGCCCTCCCCAATGCTTCAGGAGTCACGTCAACACCGTAATAAGCATTACCCGATTCGGATCGCTTAAGCTTTTCCAGAAGATGGCCTTCCCCGCAACCCGCGTCTAATATTTTTAATCCTTTTCCTTTGGGAACCCGTTTCACGATTTCATCCAGTCGCTGCACATGGACCCATCGGACCACCGGATTCTTTGAATCATAGAGTTCCTCCATGTGATCCAGAGGCATATGGAGATGGTCAGTTTTTGGCATCGGCCGGATTAAAGCGTCATCCTTTTAGACGGTAAACTTCGATGATTTGTCCGTTCCTGTTGCGCGCAATTAATTCCTTCCAAAGAAAGGGGCCGCCGGTGAGAGGTTGCCGGTCCAGGGCTTGATCAATGGAAGAATCCTTGTAAGGACTAAAGCGTGCCACTTGTTCCGCTTTTTGCCGCAAAGCTTGATAAAAGAAGGCCGGCGGGTTGGCTTCGTTGATTTTGGAAACAATCACATATTCAATCCCCTGCTTCCGGAGCTCTTCCCACTCGTAAGGAAGGGAAGGTTTTGCAAGAAGGAATTCATCGTTAGGCCGGTCCCGTAAAAAATACAGCTCATAACGGTGTTCCGGGTTGCGCCGAGCTTCTTCAAGAAGCCGATCAATTTTTCTGAGACGTGTTCGGTCCAATGGATTTGAATTTTCAATTTCAATGTGCTTTTCTTCAAGCTGATACACTGCAGGTCGTAAACGCGGCATAAAAAAGGGAGTATCTAAAGCCACTTTTGTACCGTCGGAGACGTTTGATTCCACCCAGAGCCGCGCTTCATTCCGGACATCAGGTTGGATAAAAATCCGATTTGACAAATAAATCCGAGTCAGCATAGGAATCAATACGATAAACGCAATAAGCCACAGAACAGATTTCTTCCAATTCAGCCGGTCTTGGAGGGAGCATAAAAGATCGGCCGAGAAGAAACAAAGAAAGGGAATGAGCGGCAGAACATACCGGTCGTAGGGCTGGCTTCTCAAGCAGAGCACGAGGTAATAGCTCAGTACAAAGATTGAAAATAAGAGCGACTTAGGATTTCTTGAAAAAATGGCCCGTCCCATGCCCGCCATGGAAAGAATTAAAAGGGGCCAACCCAAACTCCCCTGTAAAGAATAAAGGAAATGATGTGTTCCTGGCTGCGCCCCAAGAAATTCTCTCATGGCGATGAAATCTCTCCAAAATGACTTGAAATCCAGCAGGCTGAAGGGATTGAGAATTAGGAAAGATACCAAAGCGACGGAACCGGCCACAGCTAAATTTGTAAATTTAATTTTTTTTTTGATGCCGGACGCCGCAAGGAAAGGAAGGACAATAAAAACCCCATTGTACTTTGTGGCTACAGCGGCACCGAGAAGAACGCCAAAACTTATGTAATCCTTCCATTCATTCCGCTCCAAAATCTTGAAAATGGGAAAAAAACTAAGGAGAAGCGCCAATTGGAGAGGAATATCTAAATAGATATAGTGGGAATCGCGCACATGGAGAAAATTGAAAGCCAGGAAGCAGCTGGCCAAAAGGGCTCTTTCTCCTGAGAAGTGTTTTCGGATGAGCCGGTATAAACAAAAAACTGCCAGCATTCCAAACGTGGCGCCCAGCACCACCCTTCCTAAGAGATAAAACGAGGTGGGGTCCTGGAAAAAAAGAATCTCGAAATCAGCAGTTCCCTTCAGCCATCCCACGGCACGCGCGACCAGGTAATACACACCGTAGAATCCCGCCAAAAGATAACTCACCAGCGGAGGAATCTTGAAATAATGAGGGTTAAAATCTCCTGAAGCGTAGGCCAGCGCTCGGTTGACCACGTTAGGCTCGTCGGCGTGGTAAAGAAAAGGCAGGCCGAAGGCGATCCCCCAAATCCGAACCAGAAACGCACCGGCCAAAATAAGAAGGATTCTAACGTCCATTGAGAAGGTACTTTGCGATAATTTGATTAGGCTCGCCCATTCCCTCGCCGAGACATTCGCGGCGGGCTTCGGCCCACCGTGCCGGCCCCGATTCTTTGCTTTTTAGGATCCGGCGGAGGGCGTCTTCGATTTCTGACCGAGAATTCGCGTAGTGAAAAATTTGAAATCGTCTGAATTCCTTTAGCGAACGGGTGGTCTCATCCCTCAGACAAATGACGGGCTTTTGCATGGCAAAGGCATCAACCGCAAAAGTGGACATATAAACCACCACCCCGTCAGAAGCCTTCGTCAAAATGAGGGGCTCGTAATGCCGCGTAATGACTCCCCCGTTTTGAAAATCATTTCGGCGAACCCAATCCTCAAACTGATCCTGATTCTGATCTCCGGGATGTAACTTGATGATGAATTGAGCGGGCTCAGAGGACAGAACGTTTTTGACTGCTTCCAAAGCCTCCTCAATGATGCTTCTCCAGAGATGCTCAAAGAGATTGCGGCGTTTTGAAATCGGCGGAAAAGCCAGAAGAATGATTTTCTTAGCCGGGTCGAGACCGAATTGTTTGCACACCTTATTCTTCATCGCTTGAGGATCAAGCTTTTGAAATTCAGAGTACCGGCCTCTGCCCGAGACCAAGATTCTTTCTTCCGGACAACCCCACTCTACCAATTTGTTCTTCTGGGCGTTTCCCCAAACCAAGATGCGGTCCGCCGTCAACGGAAGAAAACCAATGGCATGGCCCAAGGCTCCGTGTGATTCCACAAACGATTGAACTTTATACAGGCGTGCCACCTGGCAAAAGGCGCTTTGAGAGGGCAAAACATCTTCGTCCAATAGAACGGACTTTACAGAACCCGCCTTTTGAAAAAGCTGATGGGCTTGGTCAATCTCGAAAAGGATCTGTCCTAAGGAAGTTCCGAATAATTCTAATAACTTCGGACCGAGAAGTGCTTCTCCATTGAGCTTACCCAACCTCAACCCTTCAAAAATCCGATTCTCATTTAGCAAATGACTGAATTTTTTAGCCTGGAGCTCGTAGATTTTTCTTTGTTGGGAATTGTAGGCAATCTGATAGAGCGTCACTCCGTGGATAAAAGACCTGAAAATCATCCGAGGCGCCCAAACGTTGGAAAAAAGGACGCAGGAATGAGACTGGATTGACGGAAGAAGCCCTTTCACTTTCTCGAAGTCCGAGAAAATGACGACCTCCGCCTTTTTGATTCTGCCCGTTACTAGCTTGCTGGGCCAAGGGAAAGATTCGCCCGTCGACGGGCGAATTGGCGCAGAAGGCTTTATTTCTTTTAATCCTAAAATCCGTCCTTCCCCTTCGAGGGGAACGGCCTTCAAAATTTGTGAAAGATAAGGGTATTTTGAGTCCTGCCCCTGCTGCTCAAGGGTAAACTCACTTTGCCCCAACCGTTCCATCAACCGGGTTAAAGTCTCATGACGGAGTCTCGCAAAATGGGCGAAATCAAAGAGAGGTTTTCTGAAACAACGGAGCAGGTCAACGCCCCGGTAAGAAAATAGTACTCTAAAAGGTGCAGAGTCTAGCCAATCACAAAGCGCCCGGTAAGTTTCATCGTAAAGGGTCTGAGCTTCGTCCGTCGAAAGATAATCCTCTGGAAAGGAGTCGGCGCTGTTCGATGAGAAGGAAAAAATGTGGTCAAAGCCGGAAGGACGGACGGAAACCGGATCTTCGAGGATGAGGACCTTTTTCACCAGCCTCACTCAACATCCGCTTCACGCAGAAGTTCCCCAAACGAAACATTTCGGCGGAGCACCCGGCCCACCAATTTTTTTTCCTCGCCCGGAGCCAGACCCACGCCCGGACGGAGCCAGGTTAAATCCGACGACTGAATCCGGTGCCCCTTGGGCAAGGGCACGCCTGCCGCAATGGAACGACGAGCTACCTGCTGGAATGGCTTTTCCGAAGCCTGAACCAATTTTTCTTTCCGGCCTAACAAGGTTTCCGCCAACCTGATTCGCTTAACCAATTCCGCCATTTCAGCAGGTTCCAGGGACAGCTGGTGGTCGCGGAAATTAGATTGATTTTTATCTAAGGTGAAATGCTTTTCAATAATCCTCGCTCCCAAGCCCACAGCTAAGACGGAAGCTTCCAGCCCGAGGGTATGATCGGAATAGCCTACCGTCACATTTTTTAAGCGCTCAGCGAGAAAAGTGATAGCCCTGAGATGGGCTTCTTCGGGTGCTACTGGATAGCTGGTCACGCAGTGAAGAACCGCCAAATTTCCATTTAAACTGCGAATGAAATTCACCGTTTTCTCGACTTCAGTAAATTCGCTCAGTCCCAGTGAAACGATGAGGGGCTTTGACGTTTGCGCGACCTGTTCAATGAGCGCATAAAAATTGTTATCGCCGGAAGCAATCTTGAACGCATCCACGATACCTTCTAAAAATCGGGCGCTGGGAAGATCCAGGGGTGTGGAGATAAATTGGAGACCGAGAGAATGCGCAAGTTGGGCCAGCTGGCTGAACTCTTCTGGCTTCAGCTCAAAGCCTTTTAATTGACGGACGCGGGCTTCTTCTTGCGGGCTCACGAAATTTTCAGCCTTGAAGGTCTGGAATTTAACCGCCCCCACCCCGGCTCGGGCCGCTTGGCGAACCAATTCTTGAGCGGTCTTAAAATTTCCTTCGTGATTGTTGCCGATTTCGGCAACCACGAGAACTTGTTTGTCTAAATCAAACGAGCCGATTTTCATGGTAATGAAAGACGTAGGAAGAACTCGAGTGGCGGAATCCTAACTTCTCGTACAACCGGATAGAAGGAACATTGGCCACTTGGGTCCCCACACGAACAAGATCCGCCTTGGAATTTTGAGTTTCCACAAATTGAATCATTTCACAGGCAATCCCTTGCCCACGGGCTTCGGGAGCCACGGCAATGAGATCGATGATCAGCGCCTTCCCATCCGGTTTGAGGAGCTGAAGAAAGCCGATAATTTTCCCCTCCCGTTCGGACACGACCATCTGCTCGCCCCGTTTCCCTATGAAAAAATTTCCCGCCCATTCCGCCTTAACGGTGTCCGCCACTTCTTTGGGAATCTCGGGGTCCAAATGGAACCGGGAATACTTAAAGCCGGTTCGGGCAAGTTCCATCACCGCTTTTTTGTCTTGGGGAGTGGCGAGTCGGGCCGTCTTTATTTGATTTTCCTTTCGGGCGTTTGTCCGGGGCTTTTCAAAAGTGAGGTTCGTGTCCACCAAAGAAAACCCCCGCTTTTCCAAATACTGAACTCCGGCTAAGAAATCGGTCGGAACCTTGCAGTCCGCGAATAAAGATTCCCGCACTCCTTCCGGCCAAAGGCCCTCGTTTCCAGGGCGGTGGATGAAATCCTCGTCGATCCGGAGATGATAGACCTTGCGATTTAAAATACCTGCCAACCAAGGATCGTAAATGAGGTGCTTGGATTCAACGACAGAAGGGCTCATGAGGAGAAGATTTAACTTCGAACCGGCTCCGGCCGGGTTTTAAGCGATTGCCAAAGGGATTGGTACCATTGGATGTATTCGACAAAACCCCGTTCCAGGGGATACTCGGGCGAATAACCCAAATCCAATTTGGCCTTTTCAATGGAAAGGGTTCCGCGGTCGGGCATCAAATTATCCTTGGGAAGGTATTTGATCCGGACATTCGGGAAGTGCTTTTCTAAGATAGAAACCATTTCCGCGATGGAACGCGATTGGCCGTAAGTGAGATTAAAAATCTGCCCTTTGGCCTTGTCTGTCTCCAGGATTTTTAGAATTCCACTGACGAGATCCTGAATATAAGTGAAATCGAGCCGGTCTGAGCCGTCACCATGCGTTGAAATGTCGAGGCCGCTTAGCGCATTTTCGATGAAGATTTGTCCGACGCGCCGGCTCACGCAACGCTCACCGTAAAGCGCAGAGGGCCGGACAATCGTGTAAGGCAGACCAAAAACCTGATGATAGGCAATCACAATCTTCTCGCCCGCGTATTTGAGTGCTCCGTAGATGCCGAGCGGCTCGCAGGCCGTTTCCTCGGACACCGTTCCACTCTGGAAGTGTCCGTAGACCATGCTTGATGAGAAATAAATAAAATGGCGGATTCCCAATTCTTTGCAGCGCGCAATATCCAACGCATTCTCAAGCGTCCGGAGACTGTGGTCAAACGTAGAGTGAGGATCCTTATTCGACTTTCCCGCATGTGAGACGGCGGCCAAGTGAATAAGGGTATCAGGCCGGATTTCACGGATAATTTCACAGAGCCGATGATAATCTCGTGAATCGGCTTCAATCAAAGGAATTTCTTCTTTTCGGAGTAAATCCAGGCGTTGCTGAATAATTTGAAGATAGAGTTCCGCATTGGGAATTTGGTCGGGATTATTTTTGAAGCTGTAATAATTGTTCACGGCCAGGCTGTCGACAACAAAAGGAAGAGCCCCCTGTGCTTTTAACCGCAGAGCAATGTGATGGCCGATAAAACCCGCTCCTCCAATGAGCGCAACCCGTCGACCGGTTAGAGTGGACACGTTAAACCCCCGCTTTCACGTGAACGAACGCTTCTTTAATTCGATCCACAATGTAATCCATATCCTCCAGGGCCAAATGAGGGCCCACGGGCAATGCGATGGAAGTTCGGCTGATTCTTGTAGCCACCGGAAAGTCCTTTTCCTGGGCATGGTATTTCGTTTGATAGTAACTGAAGAGCGGGACCGGTTGTGGATAATACACACTTGTCCCCACTCCACGCTTCTTTAAGAAACGAATAATTTCCGGCCGCAAAGGCGCCAGTGTCTCCTTTAAGAGAATAGAGAGGCAGTAGTAACTGCTTTGAAAATCTCCGTGAGTCGAACGCAAAAGGCTGATTTCGTCAATTTCTTCTAATCCTTTGGCCAGGAATTCGTAATTGGTTTTCCTTTTAGCAATGAAGGAAGGGATTTGTTTTACCTGTTCAATTCCAATCGCCGCTTGAAGCTCACTCATCCGGTAATTAAATCCGAGTGCCGTGACATCATAAACTCCCGGAATGGTTCTCTCGGCTACCGAACGGTCGACGCCAAAGGCCTTCTTGAGCCTCAGGGCCTTCACTAATTTTTCATCCCGGGAAATGGCCATTCCGCCTTCCGCGGTGGTGATGTGCTTGACCGGATAAAAGGAGAAGCAGCCCAAATCTCCGCAAAGCCCCGCATGAGCGCCTTTGAAAAAACTTCCGACGGCCAAGGCGCAGTCTTCGACAACGAAAAGGCCATGCTTTTTGGCAATCTGAACAACGCGATCCATCTCGACCGGCATGCCAAGAAAATGCACTACGGAAAGCGCACGGGTTTTTGGGGTAATTTTTTGCTCAATTTGGTCAATATCAATATTGCCGGTCTGGGCCTCTGCATCGACAAAAACGGGTTTGCCGCCGCAGAGCTCTACTGCGTGAGCCGTAGCCACATGAGTTTGAGCCGGAACAATGACTTCGTCACCCGCTCCGATTCCCAAATGAAAATAAGCCAAGTGTAACGCCGCGGTACAAGAGGAAAGGGCCACAGCGTATGGGGCGCCGGTATAGGCGGCAAATAGTTTTTCAAATTCTTCCGAACGGGGGCCATGCACTAAGGTCGGCGTGCCCAGCACTTCCATCACCGCCTTCTTTTCGGCGTCTCCGATTAACGGTTTTCCAAAGGGAATGGCTCGCAAAGATTTACTCCTCCCCGTAATTAACTCGGACGGCTTGGCCCGTAGCCACTGCCTTTTCAACGGCAAAGCAGACGGCCATGGTCCGGAAAACATCTTCCGAGGGAACTTCAGGCAGGGCTTCCTCTAAAATGGAGTCCACAAAATTTCCCACTAAATCTCCCTTTTGGGTACCGGGATAAGGAGCATCAATCACCGTCGGTTTCACCTCGCGGTCCCGCGATTCGTAGAGCCAACCGTTGGGGTTCCCATTCACGAAAGTGGCCTTCGTTCCGTAAACGGACAGACCATGGAAATGCGGAAGAACGCATCCAAAATTAGCTGAAATTTTTGCAATGAGTCCATTTTCGAATTTCAAAAGCGTAACGACAAAATCCTTATAGCGAAAGGAGCTGTCCTCCGTAACAATTTGGTTTCCCAGGGCTTGGACCTCCACCACCCGTACTCCGGTCAACCAGAGGAGAAGGTCAATCAGGTGAACCGCTCCCCCATAAACCACGGAATAAAAATCAATTTCTCCCCGCCACCCGGAAGTAATTTTCTCAACCCGGCCGTAAAGATAGTCTCCTTCCAGATAATACAGCTCTCCAAACTTTCCCTGCTCAATCAGGGATTTTAGTAATTGAAACCGGGGGCATTTTCTCAAAATCAAATTGGAGGAAAGCTTCACGTTCGGCTTCTGTCTCAGGAGCGAGCGAATCCTTACGGCGTCGGTCTCCTCGAGACAAAGCGGCTTTTCCACAAAGACATGCTTTTCGCTGGCAATGGCTTTCAGAATCTGTTCCGAGTGGTAATTGTCATAAGAAGCGATCGAGACGATATCAATCTCGGGGTCTTCTAAAATTTCATCGGCATTGAGCGTCACTTGGAGCGAAGGATATTTCTGGCGTGCCCAATTTAATTTCTCCACCGAGAAATCGCAAAGCGTCTTGATTTGACAATGAGGGTGCTGCGCGTAGCCTTGGATGTGCGCTTCCCCTACGCCTAGCCCAATAATCCCTGCCCGTAGCGGCACTTTCTTCATCGCGCCCTTTCTGCAGGAATCGGGCTTTCCTTTTTTTTGAGCCGGATTGCCAGGTCAGCAATTTCCTGCCAGGAATAGTCCGCCAAGGGCCGTTTCATTTCGTCTAAAATTTGTGTGAAGAAATAAAAATCTTCCTCCGTGTCCACGCTCAATTTAAGGGAAGAAAAATCTTTTCTCTCGGAAACCACATTCTGAATGCGAAAATGCTCGGCATTTCTGTAAAAGTAAGGCGTGACGTGTTCATAGTCGTCGGGCGCGGAAAAACGCTGGAACCCTTTCTCAAAAACTTCACTGGAAAAAATTTCCACGCTCTCGCCTTTAGGGAAGGTGCGCGGAAAACAATTGGTCACCACGTCGTAACCGCCGTCTTGGAAGATTTGCAGGAGCCGGCGCACCAATTTTCCAGACATAAAAGGACTGTCTGCAGAGATCCGGACAAAGGCATCCAGCTTTTCCGCTTCGCAAATTTCCTTGAAACGACTGGCTACGTTGTCCAAAGAACCCCGGTAACAGCACATGCCCTGTTTCCTACAATAAGCCGCAAGGGGGTCGTCGCTTGAATCTACCGAAGTGGCAATAATGAGGGGGAATAATTCAGAGTGAGGCTGCAGTCTTTCCAGGAGAAATTCCAGCATCGGCTTGCCGTTTGCCTCGCGGAGAGTTTTCCCAGTCAACCGGGTTGAACTCATTCGAGCCTGAATAATCGTCGCGAGCTTCATGCCACTCTCTGGGGCGAGTCCACGCGGACGAGCCGCAAAAGTTCCTCGCCCGGAATCCGATGTTGGCGTCCAACCTTCGCCGAACGAATCGCGCCGCTTTTCAACATGCGCAGAATCGTACTGGTGCTGACTTTCAAGTACGCCTTCGCTTCACTCAGCCGGTAGAGCTCAGCTTCCTTTATTTCCACGCTGCTTCCTCTTTTCCTCGCCTATCCGCGTTTCGCCCAATAGCAGGCAGTACAAATCATCTAAAATGACTTTGGTCTTAACGGTGAAATTTTTTTCAACCTCCGCCACTAATTGCTCCGAAGATTTCACAAAGCCAATGGGCTGCGGCGGGATGTATTCGGCAATAAATAACCAGCGTGTCATCCCGGCAAGATCTTGTAAAAGCCGTGGCCAGTTATCCAGGTAGCCTAAAATAGCGGTCGCCACTGTCAGATCAAAAGCCTCGCCCAGCGATGCAATCCTTTCCAGATTAAAGGATCGAAAATCAATATCGGGAAAACTCTCCTGGGCTTTTCGAATGGCGGTCTCGGATGAATCGATGCCGAGGACGTAATTATTTTCCTTCTTCAGGAGGTGCGTAAAGCTTCCCTTCCCGCATCCTACATCCAAGATCCGGCCGAATTCGTACGGGCTCAATATGGCATAGCCGATTTGTTTTCTAAGCGGCCTTAAATCGTGCTGCTGCCAGCTGTCAAACCCCTCAGATTCCTCGGCTTGGTACATTTCCTCGAATTTACCGAGAAATTGGCGATCTTCAAAGTTGAAAACGTACTTGTGGTAGGGGCGTTCGGCAGGCATGGTTATTTTGTAAGGCGCATAGATTACTGTAATCGCTATAACACGTCAATAGTTATCTTAAGGCGTCAGAGGAGGTCAGGAGGCGGGCGATTTTCTGTTCAGATACCGTTTTTGAGCAGCCAATTCCCAAACTCGGAAGGCGGCTTCCAATATGATCCGTCTCGATATCTTTGATTTTCCCTGAGTCCGGTTGGCAAAGACAATGGGGATTTCCAAGTGCCGGGCCTTTAGCATGAGGGAGCGGAATTTTAATTCGATTAAGAAAACGTACCCTTCTGACTTCGGGGCCGGCTCCAATATCTTCTCCAAGAGCGTTCTCCGGAAACAATGAAATCCATTGGTGAGATCGTGAAGCCCCACGCCAATGATGGTTCGGGCATACCAATTCCCGAAACCGCTGATGAGCTTGCGGGTCCAGGGCCAATTCACCAACTCTCCACCTTGAACATAGCGCGAACCGATGACGAGATCGAATCGGTCCATTTGACGAATCATTTCCGGAATAGCGCTGGGCGGGTGCGAGAAATCCGCATCCATGGTTACGATGGCATCAAAATCTCTCTGGAAGGCCCAAGTAAATCCATCCAAGTAAGCTTTCCCTAATCCGAGTTTCCCGGACTGATGAAGGACATGGACCTGCGGGTGTTCGCGGGCAAGCTGATCGGCAATTTGGCCCGTGCCATCCGGAGAATGGCTATCCACCACGAGGATGGAGACATCGAAACCTTTCGTATGCGACAGGATTTCATCCACCAGAGAACCAATGTTGCCTTTTTCGTTATACGTGGGAGTAATGACAAGCGTTTTCATGAAACCGAGGCACCTTCCGCAGTTTTATTTAAATCGAAAAGGACAAAAGGGGTTTTTGTGGCTACCTTGAGATAACGCCCCTCAACGTAATCCGCAAACGCCTTTTCTCTGAGAAATTCCTCAGCATTGGATGCCACAAAGTAATCCGCGCCTTCTTTTCTTAAAAACTCTAACCACTTCCCGGCATCTCCCTTTGCTTCATCCATCAGGAGGCGCCGGTCCGGGTTGATTTGATTCCACTTCCCTATCACGTATTGGGGACGGAAATCCTGCTTTTGGGCCAGATAAAAGGGCCAGCCGTTCCGGTTGGAATAATAAAGGAGATCGGGCGCGCTGCCGCGTGCTGCTACGAGAATCGCCTCGGGGGGCACAATTTGCTGGACCTCGAGGGCTACCGGCAAAAGATTTTTATCCTCTTCCGGCACCGCTCTGAGAGGATTGAAAAAGGCCCGAAGGGAAAACAAAAGAAATAGACACGCAAAGACGGGCCGTAGTCCGGCGGCTTTAGCAACGCCCTTCGTTGCAGCTTCAAAACCTATTCCCGCATAAATCGCTCCCACCGGGACCAAAGGCAGAGTGAAAAAATTTTCGTGCATCACTTTATCCGAAAGAGGAATGAAATAAACGAAAACTGAAGCCAGCCAAAAACCCAGCAGCCGGCGTTCAGGGAAGTTCTTTGAAGAAAAAAGCCCCAGGATAAAAAAGCCGAGTCCCACGGGAGTAAAGATCAGTTGGCCCACGTTATCAAAAAGATTTTGATAAAAAACGGGACTCAATAAATTCTCAGTCAGTCCCCGCTTCACAAAATTCTGCTGCATGGAGAGGTCATAGTAAATGTGATCATAACGAAGAGAAGCCCAGTGAGCGTACCCGTACCAGGCAAGCGGCAAGATTAAGGAGGGGAGAAAATAGAAGATAAATTTTCGGTTGAACGGAAAACGGATTCCGAAGCGCTTCCAGAAGAGATAACCAATGGGCAGATAAAGATGCCCCATGTGGAGGCGCGAGAAGATCGCGATTCCCATCAAGCCTCCCGAAAGGATGAAAAGCATTGTCTTTTCTTTCGCTAATGCGGCAACGAGCGTATAAAGCCCCGACAGCAAAAAGAAGAGCGCGCACGCTTCATTCATAAACGATTGGCCGTAAATCACGTTGAGTGGAGAAAAAGCGTAGACAAACGTGCTAACCTTCGCAACCGAATCTCCCCCTAAACGTCTCACCAAGTGATAAAAAAATGGAATTGAAGAAACGGAAAAAAGGATGGCTTGAAAACGTCCCCAAAAATCGAGGCTTCCCCCGCCCAGGGTATGCAGAATGGCCGCGACCAGTGAAGCAAGTGGATAAGAAAGAAGGTGAAGTCCGGGCTGGCCGTTGACCAAAACGTTGACCTTCACGTTGAGAAGATCCCGGAATCCTTCTTGCTCCATAAACCTCGCCATCATCGCCCACACCGTTTGATAAGAAGAAAAGTTCCCGAGGAGCGGCTTGGTGATGGCTACCATTCGGACCATCGTCGAAAAAGCCATGATCAGAATAATAAACCCGTTCATCTGCGCACTCCCGCTAAGCCACTGGTCTGGCGGAGTTGAAGGAAGACTAAAGCGAGCAAGGTAAAGAGAAGGCTTCCTCCCGAGAGAAGATAAAGCGGCTTTTTGTATTTTTCTTCATAAAAAATCCGGATGCGCGGATGAGCGGCCGAGGGCAATGGAAAAGCCTTGAGCGAAGGGCCTAACCGGATCGGTTCCAAGATTTGATTTTCAATCTGAGCTTTCCAGCCTGGATAATTTTGCTCGCTAATCACCACGTAGCCCCCCTTAAAGCCCCGCGTATCCAATACCAACTCCCCCTCTTTAACTTCTGAAACCTTAATTGATTGGGTATCGGCAAAGGGAAGTGGCAAATCAATCCGCGCGACATGAAAATATCGCGGCAAAAATGATTTATTCCGATAGAGGTGGACGTCTTTTTCTTCGCTAACGAGCTCCAAGCGCTCATCCGTGAGCGCTTCATTGGCCAGAAGGTATTTCACATTCAATTGATCAAGGACTAGCTTTCTTTCTTCTAGCGCGGCTTGCTTTGCAGGGAGGGCAAAAAGGGAATCGTCCACTCCTCCCCAATCACCAAGGTATTCCTTGTACTCTTTCATCGCCAAAGGGGAATTGACTCCCGTCTCCGCCAAACCATAAAGCATGTTCTGATTAGGCATGTAAGGAAAGGCTCCCGCTCTCCACGGCTCGGAGTTAAAGACATGCACCCGGAAAATTTCTCTGTCTTCCTTGAGGCGCGCAATTAACGAGGAATTCGTCTCAATCCGCGAGTAAGGATACAAATCGGTCCGGATATCACGGGTCGTATAGTAACACAGGTCAAATATGAGAACAGCCGCGAAGGCCCATGAGGCCAGAGCTCCTTTTTTACCCTTCAAGAGCAATATGATTATTCCCGACTGAAGAGCAAATAGAAATACAGGCATCCAAAATTCCCGGCTATGAACGGAAGAAATCATAAGAAAAAAATTCGAATAGGCTTGCAGCTTTTCCCGGTAAAGCTCCATGGAGAGGGGGTGGAAAGGCTGACCGTAAATTTTCTCCCGCACATAAATTTCCAGCTGCTTCATCAAAGGTTCCTGAAAATGAATGACCATCCAATGGCCGGCCAGGATCCCGGCCGTAACGATGAGGAATAAAAAACTCATTGAGAGTGCGGCCTTTTGAGCGGCCGGACGGTCATCACGGCGGACCCAGGCATGCTCCACCCCATAGGCAGAGACCGCGGCCAGAGAAAATGCACTGAAGAATAAAAATTTAGCCGGAACACGAAAGAAATAGATTTTAAACGCCTGCACAATCAAAAGATAAAGCGGGCTGAACCTGCCGAGCGCAAGCAAAAGCGAGACCGCAAAAAGAATCCACCATGTTTTCTCAATGGATTCCTTTTTCCGGTAAAGACTTATCCACGCAAAAAAGAGCCCTAGCATGCCTACGTAAAACCCACCGCGTAAAATTCCCGTCCAGTCGGGATAAAGCAAGGTCATTCCCACCCAGGGAGAGGCGGATCCTTCATAGGCTAAAGCCTCTATCCCTAAAGCTCGCGAGGAATAGAAGGAAAGTCGGAGCATCGGAACCCATTGAACCGCTGAAAGGACCGCCCCTAGAACCAATGCCGTCCCTATGAATGGAAGGCTCGACCACCGCCTCTGAGACCCTGCCCTGAGAATGAAATACAAGACGGTGAAGCTGATCCCGTAAACCGCCACTTGTTGATACCCGGCCGCAATCTGGACCGCAAAGACTAGGCCTAACCCTAAAGCGCTCTTCCAAGAATGCCCGGTCACGATTCGATCCGCCAGAAGCAGGGCCAAAGGAAACCAGACCATCACCCTCTGCGAAGTGATGTTGTAAAAAAATCCGGCATTCGTTGAACCGAAAAGAAAAATGAGCGTAGAAATAAAGGCAGCAAACGAAGAAAGCTTAAGTGAACGGATGTAACTGTAGAAAAATACCGTCGCGATCCCGTAATGGAAGAGAACTTCGTAATTGTAAGCCCACTTGAGAGGCAGCAAAAAAAGAAAGGCCAGGTTCGGCGGATAGAAGGCTCCGATTTGGCCTTCCGCAAGAATCGGAAAACCACTATGAATGAGGGAAGTCCACCAAGGAAATCGAAAGGAACGGATCTCATTTTGTAGAAACTGGGCAAAGGGATAATGCTGAATCAGGTGGTCCCCGCTCAGGAAGGCAGACCGGAGGATCACCAGATCCCACAGAATGATTCCAATCAGCAGGAAAAGAAAACCTAAATACTTGGCGTCAGTTTTTGATCCGGTAAAGCCCATAGCGTAACTTTTCTTCCCCCAAGACAAAAGTTCTCTCCCCTAGAAATTCAAAATAATTCTCCGGGGAACTCTGGAATCCCCATTCCTGGAAAAGGAGTGGAACGGATATCTTCTCGGCCGAATCCACCGTCAAGACATGAGTCACCCCTTTGTCCTTGATGAAACGGAGTCGTTCTTCCGGTTGCTGAATTTCTGTCAGGTACTTAGTCTGCCGCCTGAACACGTCCTCCCGAATCGACTCCGGTTGAAAGTAGAATCCGCGGATTTCCTGATTGAGGATCCGGGCCTTTGTTTGAATCTTCTCATTGACCAACTCCGCCGCCGGGTAACTCCTCTCATTTTGGCGCAGAAAATCCGTTGCGGACTGGATCCCCAACGCCGGGGCGAGAAAACGCCCCTCATATCGAAATAACATGCCTGCCTGAAAAACGATAAATCCGACAAAGACAAAAACCACCGGCCTAGAAAATAAAAGCGTGGCCTTGCTGAGCAAAAGAGCCAGAAACGGGACCAAGGGAAATAAAAAGCGTAGATTTTGCGGACCCAAAAACCAAAAAGGTGCCGCGATCAAAATAAAGAGGAGGAAGCGAAGCAGGTTTTTTTTTCTTTTCCAGGCCAGCAGGATAATCCCCGGAAGGAAAGCCAGATAAATAGGACCCCATTGGTTTCCCCTTCCGCCAAAGGCTTGTGGATTCAAGGTGAGATGCCAAGGCAGCAACAAAAACTCGCGGAAACCTTTTCCGAGCCCATGTTTAGCCAAGTCGTATCCAACGGCAATGCCGGCTGCGGATTTTTCAAAATAGGGATAAAAGGGGTTTCCCGTATACGCATATGAACGCAAATACCAAACGCTTGAAAAAAGAATAACGGTCATGAGCCAAAATCCGAAATCCCGGAGCGAACCTTTCCTCAGGAGTCCCCACCAAATGACGGCCGTGGCCAGATAAATCGCGGAGACCAGTTTAATGCTAAGGGCGAAGCCGAAGATAATACCGGAGAGAATAAACCACGATTTGTTTTTCCGTTCGAGAGCTCTGGAAAGCGCCAGGAACCCCATCCAAACATAGACCGCCATCGCCACATCGTTGGAAGCGGTGGGCATTTGATGAAAAATACCCGGGGTAGATAGGAAAAGAACCGCCGGGAGCCAACGCAAGGTCTTCGGTAAGACCGGAGTGGAACCCGCCGCCAGTCCCAAGGCGCCCGCCACTCCGACTACCCAATGAAACGCTTGTGCGCCTGCGGCCCCGTCCAAAAGAAGCCCTAAGCTATAAAGCATTTCCATGAGAAAAGGCGATGTGGAGTTAGCGGTAAAGGGGAGGTAACTTACGGCATGCTGCTTCACAAAAACCTGCGGAAGGCCCAAGTGATAGCAAAGGGGGTCTCCTCCATAAGCCGGAAGAAAAATCAATACGGCATTGGCCGCTGTCAATAAAAGGAAAACTAAAAATGTAATCCGCCGGACGAGATTCTCGTGTCCGATCTCCTTTCCTAACCCTTCATAGACCCGGCGGCCAAGCTCTCCTAGCGATTGGTGGAAAAATAGAAGGCCCCCGATTAAGGCCGCCCACGCAACAAGCGGATAAAGAAACCCGGCCCAACCCACAATCAAAACGGTGTAAGCAACGACTCCCAGGCCCAGAACTAACGCAAAGGCATCCCGCTCAAGCCGGGACGAAGTTGAAATTCCCAAGAGACTCAGAAATTTTTTTCCGGCCGCAGCCGCAAGCAGTATATAGAGAAAAGTTCCGAGTACGTTCACGTCACTGGCGATAAGGCAGGAAGAACTACCCGTAAGGTATATTGCCAGAAAATAAATAGAGACCAGACTAAGAGCAAGATTTGAAAAATACCGTCCCATTTCTTGGAATTCATCGGGAGGAATCGGTCTTCAGGACGTATTGATTAAGAAACGGCAAGCCGAGGATGCCGGGTACAAAATAGCGGAGCGAAGCAAAAAGTCCCACCCCCGCGACCAAGGCTGCGTTTTCGTAGGGCGAAAAGAGAAAAATCAAGGCTGAGTCTCTCGTCCCCATCCCCGCCAGAGTCAGCGGGACCAGGCCGACCAGAATAGCCAAAGGAACGAGTCGAAACACATGAAAGAGAGAAACTTGGGAATGAAAAGCTTGAAAAATCAAATAAAACTGCAGAATGTGCACGAACCAAAGAAAGATTGAGAGCCCCACGATGAAGACAAGCAAACGCGGATTTTGACGGACTTCCTTTAAGTAATCATGGGTATCACGCAGGAACCTCCCCACCTTCCCCAACAAACGGTTTTTCTTAAAGAGGGTTAGAGAGGTCCACCGTTCCAGATCGACAAAATAGAGAACGGGAAAAATCCCGAGAACCGCCGCTGAAAACCCCAGTCCGGCCAGGCTCGCGGAATCCCAACGGCCTGAGAAAAGAACGCCTGCTAAGACCACCACCCCGAGTGAAACCAAGTCAATGTACTTCTCAAAAAAAACTACATTCATTCCCCGCTTCAGATCCACCCGCCCTTGCCTTCCAATAAAATAAGCTTTGGAAAGGTCCCCCACGCGCGAAGGCAGAAGAATGTTCAACGCATTCGCAGCCAAGGTTAAGCGGACGGATTCCCAAAGCTGCATCTTTGTCTGCGACCGGATCATCACTGTCCACCGGTAAGCAGTCAAAGCAATCTGGGGCACGAAAAAAAGAACCGCGAGCACAAAAAGCCAGGGGTCGACCTGCGCGAGGTAAGATTTGAATTGATTAAAATCGATGCGGGTAAAAATAAAACCCATAATCAGGAGGGAAATGAGAAAAGCGATGAACTTTTTCACGACAGCGGTTTTCTCCATACCGCCGTTCGTTTTTGGTTAAGTTCCTCGACGATACCGGAAAGATCAAACCACCCTTGAAGGGTTCCGGGCTGAAACGGCTGGCTCGTGGCCGTGTAGATAAAGGTCGCATCACTTGCAATCCAGAGGGATTTGAGCTGAAGAGAAGGTTCATCCAGGTAGAATTTCCATTCGACTTGCGGAGCCCCGTCGAATAAAAATTGCTTTGAGTAACGAAAGGGGATTTTCTTTTTGGTCCGGACCACGGCCTTGGCTTGAAGAATGCGGCGTGTGAAATTAGCCGGAAGAAAGCGCGCGAAAATGAGCAGAAAAAGCCGGAACAGAAGAAAGCTCCAGTGCGAGAAGAGGATCTCCTGGTATTCGTAACAACTGCCTTCGATCTGAATCCGCTCCCCTTCAATTTTCGAATGATTCTTTGCCATCACCTGGGAAATAAATTTTCTTCCATCCCGCGCCTGGCCCACCAGCCCTGAATCGCAATAAACCAACTTCTTCCCAAAAAAGATCTTCGCCACACCCCCCTTGCACAAGGAAATCACCCCGTAATGGGTACCCGAATTTTTAATCACCAGACCCGCTTCTTGAAAAATCTCGGTAAAGGATTGCTTTTCGTGGGAAGAAGCAACCAAGTCGCGAGACGAGTAATCGATGTAAGCCTGAAGAAAATTGTAGACGTAGTGACAAAAAATCCGATCGTCTTCCAGATAGCTTCTCTTTCCAATCTCTAAGCTTTCCAGAAAATGGTCCGCCATCCGCAGCGCCACCGGAAACCGGGAGCCCATCAATTCAAAGCCGTGAGGAAGAAAATGAAACGTATTCCGGCTTCCGTATTCCCCGCCGTAGCTGCCGTCAGGATGCTGAAAAAACGAGCTGAATTGAACGGCCCGTTCAAGCGGTTTAAGCACCGTTTCATCTTTGGATTTTTGATAATACTTGGCGAGGAAATCGATCGTGAAGGTCAGATATCCCGGATCGCATCCTTCATACTCCGGAAACCATCCTTCTGTATTCTGCAGGCTTAAAAGCTGGGCAAGCTTCTCCCCGGCAGTCTTCTTGAAAAAGGAATCGCCGGTAATCAAAAACACATTGTAAAGAGCCAGCACAATGAGGGCCTTGTGATTAGAAAGAATTCCAGATTCAGAAAATCCTTCATGAGCCAAATAAGCGGCTCGCCTCTTAAAAAATTCCACAAACGAAGGCTCTCGGAGGCCAAGTAATAGGCTGGCCTCCGTCGCCGCATAGAGAGAAAAGGTAGCTGCGCCGGCGGCTCGCTCGTAAGGAAAGTAATCATCGCAGGATCCGTCAGGATGCGAAGATCGCGCAGCGAACTGAATCCCCGCGATGACGAGTTCCTTCAGCCTTTCAACCTTGTAAAAAGGATTCTCCGGATGATTTAATTGGTAAGCCAAAGCCAACGGCAGAACACATTCCTGAAACATTCCGCTGGGAAAATCGCTGGTCCGGTAATGCCAATAGGCCCGGTCGAACGATCCGTAAGTGGAACTGGCACGGTTCCGGTCGACGAGTTCTAACAGGTGAGGAAGGTAGCCGAGGCCTTCCCGAAGATAAAGGTCCCTTTCAGCCACGGTTTTGATAAGTCGCAATCAAATCGGCCATCAATCCCAGCGCGGCGAGGAGAACCGCGGTCAGGAAAAGCATGATGTCCGATTCCTGCAAAGACCCGGTGACTGTAAAACTATAAAACGACTTCGCCAAGAATAAAATGAAAATGGCAAGAGAAGCCGGTAAAAAAATCCGCAGCGGCTTGAAATACATCACCATGCGCAAGACCGTCGCGAGGTAGGCCAGTGTGTCTTTAATGGGATGAAATTTGGAAAGGCCGATTCGCTTCCGGTATTGGGTGGGAATATATTTAACCGCGTAGCCATTCGCCAGAAAGGCGAGCGTCATAGTGCTCACGCAGGAGAATCCGTCCGGCAGGACCCACAGGTATTTCATCATGATGTCTTTCTTGAACGATTTGAGTCCGGTGTTGAGGTCGGGAATGTGGGTGCTGGTTAAATAACAGGCGAGTTTGCGGATGAACCATTTCGCAGGAGCGCGCAGCCACCGCAGGGTTCCCTGTTCGCTGGTCCGGGCCCCGTTTACCTGGTCGTACTCGGGAAAATGGGCAAGGAGTTTCGGAATATCCGCTGCGTCATAGGATCCGTCTCCATCCAGCATGACGATGATGGCGCCGAGCGCCGCCTCGATGCCTGTGCGTCTGGCCGCGCCTGAACCCCCACGGACGGGCCGCCTGATCACCCGGATTCCTTCGGCCTTCGCCTTTTCAAACGTGGCGTCGGAAGAATGGTCATCAATCACCAGAATTTCGAAGGAACGGGGGTCGCCCATCATCGCCCGTTTCACTTCCTGGATCACACTGCCAATGGCTGCCTCTTCGTTATAAACCGGAATGACCACGCTCACTTCAATGCCCGGCATGAGAGAGACTCCTTTTTTTTAGTCCCCGATGCAGCCACCGGATCCGGAAAAGATCCGTAAGCATGTTCAGGGAATCACTGAAAATCCGAACACGGCTCTCGGGCGAATTCGCCCAAGCCACGGGAATTTCCGCCACCCGGTAACCCAACCGCTGAGCCAGGTAAAGGATCTCTGCATCAAAAGAAAATCGGTAAATTTTCTGCAGCCCAAAAAGTTCGTGGGCCGCGTCGCGCCGGAAGGCCTTGAAACCGCATTGAGAATCCCGAATCTGTTTGAAGGACAATAGGCGGGCGATCCGGTTAAAAATTTTCCCCATGGTTTCACGGAAAAAATTCTGGTGGATCATCACGTTGGCCCCTGGCCCTCTTGAGGCAATGGCTACCTCGTAGCCGTTTTGAAGAGCCCCCAGAAGCCGTTCGGTTTCCGCCAAGGGTGTTGAAAGGTCCGCATCCGTAAAAAAAAGGTAATCACCCTGCGCTTCCAACATGCCCGTTTGAACCGCTCTTCCCTTTCCCTGATTGGTTTTCAATGGGATCCACCGGTAAGGAACGGAACCCAATTCCTGGCGGGCAATCCTTTCCGTCTCATCGCTACTCCCATCATCGACAAAGATCCATTCACTCTCATGTGGGATGCGGGCACTGAAAGCCAGAATTTCGCGGATACTTTTTTGGACCCGCCGCTCTTCATTATAAAGGGGAACGATGAATGAAACCCGCATGGCGGTACTCCTCCAAAATTTCTTCCAGGGCGTTCCAAACCGACTCTCGTGGACGCCAGCCGAGACGGCGGAGCTTGGATGAATCCGAGACAATCCAGGGAAAGTCACTTTTCCGGTAGCGGGCGAATTCACTCTCCAGCCGAAAGGAGATTCCGCTCCGGCGCTTTAAGAAATCAATCGCCCTCTCAAGTAAAATTCCGTGTCCGGAACCCAAATTATAGATCCCTCCCCGCTTTCCCCGTGTCATGACCAGATGATACGCCCGCACGGCATCCCGAATGTGGACAAAATCACGTACCACGGCCACGTCGCCCACTTTCAGAACACGCACCTGCTGTCTTCTTTGCATTAACACGATTTGCCGGCAGAAATCAGGAAAGGCAAAATGAGGATTCAGATGCGTTCCGACCTGATTAAAAGCACGGACAATTCGGATGTCCAAGCCGTGACACCGGACAAAATTGAGGGCCGCCAGCTCCATCAGGAATTTGCCCGTTCCATAAGGCGTCGTGGGCTCAGCCCTGATCGATTCAGAAATGGAACGTTTCCCCTTGAACGCATTTCCATAAACATGCGAACTGGACGCCACAACGACTTTAGCCTTGGGTGCATAACGGGCCACGGCTTCAAAAAGATAAAGTGCCGAGGCCACATTGAGCTGAAGAGTAAGTTCCGGCCGTTCCCACGCAGCCGCAGGCACGCCTTGTCCTGCAAAATGCAGGACATAATCCGGCTTTGCTTGGCGGAGCATCTCCAGAACTTCTTGAGGTTTGATCAGATTGGCGCGGAGCCAGCGAATGGGATAGGAAACTTTTTTTGGGTGGGAGTGAAAAACTCCCCAGACTTCGTAACCTTTTTCGGATAAAAAATGGGACAGGTGGCCGCCCACAAACCCGCTCGCGCCCGTAATGAGGACGCGCTCACGTTTCTTTGCGAAGTCTTTCAAGATCCGCATCCACCATCATATAAATTAGTTCTTTGAAAGGAGTCCGCGGTGTCCAGCCCAGGATTCGGCGAGCCCGGGAGGCATCTCCGATAAGCAGATTCACTTCCGCGGGGCGGTAGAGCCGGGTATCCACTTCCACATATTTTTTCCAATCAAGGCCCACATGACGAAAGGCCAACTCGGCAAATTCCTTTACCGCATGCGTCTCGCCGGTGGCAATCACAAAATCCTGCGGCTTTCCATGTTGAAGCATCCTCCACATCGCCTCAACATAATCCCCCGCAAATCCCCAGTCTCTTTTGGCGGCTAAATTTCCCAGTGTTAATTTCTTCGCTTGTCCGAGTTTAATCCGTGCTACACCTTCCGTGATCCGCCGCGTGACAAATTCTTTGCCCCGGCGCGGAGACTCATGATTAAAGAGAATCCCGCTCACCGCAAAAAGATTATAGCTCTCTCGGTAATTAATGGTGATCCAATGGCCGTAGAGTTTCGCCACTCCGTAGGGGCTGCGCGGGTGAAAAGGGGTTTTTTCTGTCTGGGGAGTTTCCTGCACAAGACCAAACATTTCGCTCGATGAGGCTTGATAAAAACGGATTTTCCGGTCGACGAGCTTGACGGCTTCCAGCATCCTCGTCACTCCGAGCGCTGTAAACTCACCCGTCAAAACCGGCTGCTCAAAGGAGGTCGGTACAAAGGATTGAGAAGCTAAATTGTAAACTTCGTTCGGCCGGATCTTTTTGTAGAGATTGATAATGGAAAGCTGATCTAAGAGGTCCCCTTCCACTAACTCGACCCGGTCCACGAGATGGGCAATCCGCTCAAAGGTCTCCGTGCTGGAGCGGCGGACCATGCCATAAACTTGGTAACCTTTTTCGAGAAGAAATTCAGCCAGGTAGGAGCCGTCTTGACCGGTGATTCCTGTAACAAGCGCCCTGCGGGATTTTGTTTTCACCGGTTCACTCCTTCGGTGGCCAAAACCTTTTTGAAATAATCAATTGTGCTCTTCAAACCCTCTTCCAAAGAGGTTTTGGGTTCCCACCCGAGTTTGGACTTTGCCAGCCCGATGTCCGGACAACGTTGCTTGGGATCGTCCTGGGGAAGAGGCTTGAAGACCATCGGACTTTTACTGCCTGTCAGTTCGAGAATTTTCTTCGCTAAATCAAGCAGCGTACGCTCAACCGGATTCCCAATATTGACAGGTTCTAACAGATCGGACATTAAAAGTTTTCGGATCCCGGACACCAAATCGTCGATGTAACAAAAACTCCTCGTTTGAGTACCCTTGCCAAAAATGGTAATCGGTTCACCCCTTAAGGCTTGTGCAATAAAATTGGGAATCGCCCGGCCGTCATTCAAACGCATCCGTGGACCGTAGGTATTAAAAATGCGGACGATTTTTGTGTTGAGGCCGTGAGTATGCTGGTAAGCCATCGTCAAAGCCTCCGCGAACCGTTTCGCTTCATCATAAACCCCCCGCGGCCCCACGGGATTTACATTTCCCCAATAGTTCTCTTTTTGGGGATGCACGAGCGGATCTCCATAAACTTCCGAAGTGGAGGCTAAAAGAAAAGTGGCGCGCTTGGCCATCGCCAGTCCCAACGCATGATGCGTGCCGCGGGATCCCACCTTGAGGGTTTGAATGGGTAGGTGAAGATAATCTGCCGGGCTGGCCGGAGACGCAAAATGAAGAATGTAATCAACCGGACCCGAGATTTCTATTTCTTCGCTGATGTTATGTTCTACTAATTCGAAATTTTTATTGCTTTTGAAAGAGGCGAAATTTTCTTTGCGCCCGGTAAGAAAATTATCCACGCCGATGACTCGGTAACCGTCCGACAAAAAGGATTCCGCCAGGTGAGATCCGATAAATCCCGCAACGCCAGTGATAACGAAGGCCTTCATAGCCGAACCACGTTCTTTGAATTAAAGGCCGAGGTTTTCACGTTGCGAGTATCGAAGACGAGAGGGGCATGACGGGCCACCTGAGCGTAATTGACCTTCGAATGGCCGGTGGTCACAATCACCAGGTCTTTCTTTTTAAGATTTGCCGGCGTGAGAGGTTCAGAACGGAGCTGGTAATGCTCATTCTTAAGCTCAGGAACATAAGGGTCGTGATAACTTATCTTGGCGCCCAATTCTTTTAAGTGTTCCAAAACTTCAAGGGCCGGGGATTCTCTGACGTCTCCCACATCCTTCTTATAAGAAACTCCCAAAACAAGAATTCGGGAACCCTTCACGGCCTTTCGGGAGCGTTCGTTCAAGAGATGACCCGCTTGCTCCGTGACAAAACGGGGCATCCGTGCATTGATCCGGCGCGCCAGCTCGATAAAATCAATCTCGTGCCCCACCAGACGCGCTTTCCAGGAAAGATAAATCGGATCGATCCCAATGCAGTGGCCTCCGATTCCCGGCCCCGGGAAAAAGGGCATGTACCCAAAGGGTTTCGTCGAAGCAGCCTCAATTGCTTCCCAGATATTAATCTCGAGGGCATGCGCCACCTGAGCCAGTTCGTTGACCAAACCGATATTAACGATCCGAAAGGTATTTTCAAGGAGCTTTGTCATTTCGGCCGTCCGCGCCGAAGTCACGGGAATGATTTGCTTAATAATCTGCCCATAGATAGAAGCAGCTAATCGGGTGCACTCGGCTGTAACACCGCCCACCACTTTTGGAATCTTTGTGAATGGAAACTGCTTATTGCCCGGATCGATCCGCTCCGGGGAAAAACAGAGGAAGAAATCCTTCCCCACTTTCAATCCGGAACGCTCAAGAGCCGGCAACACAACTTCCTCGGTGGTCCCCGGATAGGTGGTACTTTCCAAGATAATGAGTTGACCCGGACGGAGACAATTTCGGATTTCCTCGGCCGCTCTTAAGATAAAAGAAAGATCCGGATCTTTGACCCGGTTGAGCGGTGTCGGCACACAGATGATAATGATATCGGCTTCTCCCAAATCCTCATAACTCTCCGTGGGCCAAAAGCGTTTAGAACGGATCGCCCGAGCCACCTCGGAGGAAGGGACATCCTCGACGTACGAACGGCCTTGGCGAAGTTTTGTTATTCTCCCAAGATCCAAGTCCACGCCAATTCCCTTGAAACCTTTTTTAATGAAGGCCATCACGACCGGCAGGCCCACATAACCCATTCCCACCACGGCCACCGTCGCTTTTTTAGAGCGTATTTTTGAATGAAGCTTCACCGCTGTCTGGTTCATGCCGTCAGTTTAAATCCTCCTTTAAAAATGCCTCCAACGCTTCCTCCCAATGACGCAGCGCAATGCCGTATTGGACTTTAAATTTTTGGCAAGCCAAGGCTGAATTCCGCGGCCTTGCCGCCGGGCGTGGCGGTGCTTGATCCGAGGAAATAGGGGTCATGAGTTCTGTAGAATAATTCTTTTTTCTCAACACCGAACGCGCAAACTCGTAACGTGAAACGACCCCCTCATTGGCCACGTGATAAATTTGATTGAGTCCCGCTTTGGCCTTTCCCGTGATTTGCGGAATCAATTTTTCTACCGCCTCCGCTAAATCAGCAGTATAGGTCGGGTTGCCAAATTGGTCGGGAACCACCGAAAAGGGTTTTTTCGTTTCTGCTTGAGCCAATATTTTCCTCGGAAAATTTTTGCCCGCATTTCCAAAAACCCAAGACGTCCTCAGAATCATAAAATGCCTGGCTCGGAGCAAAAGATACCTTTCCCCCAAAAGTTTGCTCTCTCCGTACACGCTGATCGGGCACGGAAGGTCCTCTTCTTCATAAGGGCTCTGTTTTTTCCCGTCAAAAACAAAATCCGTGCTGAAGAAAACAACAAGGGCGTTCGCCCGGTTGGCCGCGTCGGTCACATTGCGGGTGAGTTGAAAATTTCCCCGCAACGCCTCCATCCGGTTGGACTCGCAGCCATCCACATCTGTCATCGCTGCCGAATGAAGAATGACTTCGGGACGAAAGGATTGGATCACTTCTTCAGCCTTTCCCGCCCGGTTCAAATCCACCGTCTGAAAGGCAATCCCGAGATTCGGCGCCGCCTGACGTCCTACCCCCAACAACTGATGCCCTGGCTTCAACCGGCCGACTAAATCCGTTCCCAGCATCCCTCGGGCACCGGTGATGAGGATCTTCATGTTCCCTTGAGCGTAAACTTATCCTTCCGAAGCGGCTGCCACCAATCCGCGTTTTTCCGGTACCAATCGATGGTCTTCACGAGCGCCTCGTCAAAACTGTGGCGGGAACGAAAGCCCAGATTTTTAACTTTTGATGAATCTAATCCGTAACGAAAATCATGCCCGGGCCGGTCGGCCACTAGCTCAATCCATTCTTCCCCCAACTTAAAGAGATTCAGTATTTTTTGCGTGAGCTCCCGGTTACTCAGCTCGCTTCCGCCGCCGATGTTATAAATTTCTCCGTCACGCCCTTTTTCGAAAACAAGCTCAATCGCCTCACAGTTATCTTCCACGTAGATCCAATCGCGCCGGTTCTCGCCCTTTCCGTAAAGCGGGAGCTTCTTTTTCTCGAGTAAATTGGTGATAAAAAGAGGGATCACCTTTTCTGGAAATTGAAACGGGCCGAAATTATTCGAACTGCGGACCAGGATGGCCGGCGTTCGGAAAGTTTTCTGATACGCCCGCACAAAAAGATCCCCGGAGGCCTTCGAAGCCGCGTAAGGGCTATTGGGCTTTAAGGGATAGGATTCATCGGCTGCGCCTTTTTCAATGGAGCCGTACACTTCATCGGTTGAGACATGAACATAGCGGGGGATCTGAAGCCGGCGGACCACCTCCAAGACCGTGCGAGTCCCGGTTATATTGGTACGCAGAAATGCCAAGTCGTCATCGATAGAACGGTCCACATGAGTTTCCGCGGCAAAATGGATAAGGGCCTTTGCTCCCTCGGCCACGGCTGAGAGTGCGCCAAAGTCACAGATGTCGCCTTTGACAAAACGATAACGGGAGTCCTTTTCGATATCGCGCAAATTGGCCGGATTGCCCGCGTAGGTCAGTTTGTCAAAATTAACGACTTCCCAATCGGAATGAGTCTTGAGAAACCGGCGGATAAAATGAGAGCCGATAAATCCTGCCCCGCCTGTGACCACCAATTTGGATCGGTTCATTTCCGCGTGAGTCCTTCCACTTTTTCGGCCACTAAATTATTGGCCCGCAGAAGCGAATCAAAGGTCCCGGCATCCGTCCAGAATCCCTCCAGAAAATCATGCTCGAGATGGCCCAGCTTTAAATACCGGTTGTTCACATCGGTGATCTCGAGTTCTCCCCGCTTCGACGGTTCCAGATTGCGGATAAAATCAAAGACCTGATTGTCATACATATAGATACCCGTCACGACATAGGGACTTTTCGGCTTTTTGGGTTTTTCAACAATTCCCACAATTCGATTTCCTTTCAGCTCTGCAACGCCAAAGCGTTCCGGATCCTCCACTTTTTTTAGAAGAAGCCGGGCGCCTTTTTTTTGACGGCGGAACCGCTGTACAAACGGCTGGATATTATTCTCCACAATATTGTCCCCTAAAATAACCACCACTTTATCGCCATCCGCAAAATCCTCCGCCAAAGATAAGGCGTCCGCAATGCCGCTTTCCCCTTCCTGATAGGTGTAATTGATATGCTTTAAGCCGAACGCACGGCCATTGCCCAGAAGCCGCAAAAATTCGCCCGCAGAATTTCCGCCCGTGACGATTAGGATTTCTTCAATCCCCGCCTTCACCAGGGTTTCTAAGGGGTAGTAAATCATAGGCTGTTTATAGACGGGTAAGAGATGCTTATTAGTGACCTTGGTAAGCGGATGAAGCCGGCTTCCAAGGCCGCCGGCCAGGATAATGCCTTTCATTCTCTTAGTGCGATTTCTCCCGGTCTACAAATCCCCAGTCATAAGGAATTTTTTCGGAGAACGGGCTTTCCCGATATTCATCCGGCTCTTTATAGTGGTAGAGCTCGGTGGGTAGATTGAGGATGGTGGCGGGCTCCTCACCCGCGGCGGTGAAACCGTGAAAAACGTAAGGAGGAATCTTTACTAACATCGGCGATTCTAAGCTCAAGATAAATTCGTTTACTTCCCGAAATGTTTTTGATTTTTCCCGCCCGTCATAAAGCACCACTTTGGCCGTTCCGCCGAGGCAGACAAAATGGTCATACTGCACCTTGTGATAATGCCACCCTTTAACAATCCGCGGCAGCACCCGGGTGACATAGCACTGGCCGAATTGAGTGAAAATGGATTCGTCCGAGCGGAGAATTTCCATCAAGAATCCTCGGTCATCCGAAATCGGCTTGAGTTTCTTGACGACGACATCCTGAATCACGACTACCGCCCTACTCCAAAATACTGAAAGCCCAGCTTTTTCATCTTCTCACGCTCATAAAGATTGCGTCCGTCAAAGATGACGTGGTGCCGCATCAATTTCTTAATCCGTTTAAAATCCAACTTGAGAAATTCCGACCACTCCGTCAGGACGACCAAAGCATCCGTGCCGCGGACGGCTTCATAGGCATTCTTGGCGTAAACAATCCGGTTCCCAAAAATTTCCTTGGCATTCGCGACCGCCTCAGGGTCATAAGCCTGGATCTTCACACCTTCCTTTAACAGGTCGTTGATAATCTCAATCGAAGGCGCAAAGCGCATGTCGTCCGTATCCGCCTTAAAGGACAAACCCAACACCCCCACGTTTTTTCCAGTGAGATTCCAGAGCTGTTGTTCCACCTTGTGGACAAAAAATTTCTTTTGGGAATCGTTGACCCGGAGAACCTCACGCAAAAGACCAGGGTCCACGCCCAATTTTTCGCTGATACGGATAAACGCGGAGAGATCCTTGGGAAAGCAGAATCCTCCGAAGCCGACACCCGCATTGAGGAAGTTGGGGCGGATTCTTTTATCCAACCCCATCCCTTCAGCCACTTTCTTCACGTCCGCTCCCACGGCCTCACAGACCTGCGAGATCAAATTGATAAAAGAAATCTTAGCCGCCAAAAAGGAATTGGAAGCATGTTTAATCAGCTCAGCGCTTTTAATGTCGGTAATCAAGATCGGGGCTTTCAGCGGGCTGTAAAGCTCCTTCAAAATCTTAGCGGCCCGCTTCGATTCCACTCCCAAAACCACCCGGTCCGGTTCTAGGAAATCTTGAACGGCCGAGCCTTCCCGCAGGAATTCGGGATTGGAGGCCACGTCAAATGCCACATTTCGCTTCCGGTTTTTCGCAATTGTTTTCTGCACCCATTCTCCGGTCTGAACCGGCACCGTGCTTTTATCCACCACAATACGGTAGGATGTCATCGCCTGTGCGATTTCGGCGGCCACGTTCTCGACCGCCACTAAATTTGCTTCTCCACTCTCTTTGGGTGGGGTCCCTACACAAACAAATAGAACTTCTGCGTCCTTCACCGTCCTCTTGAGGTCCAACGTAAATGTGAGCCGCTTCTCTTTGAGATTCGCTCGAACCAACTCCGTCAGTCCCGGCTCATAAATCGGACTGATCCCTTTTTTGAGCATGGCGATCTTCCGGGGATCGGAATCCATACAAATCACTTGATGGCCCAAATGAGCGAAACAAGCGCCGGTCACGAGTCCCACATGTCCTGAACCAATAATTCCAATTTTCATTGTTTGACTAAGCCTCGATAGGTGTTGGGTTGGGTGATTGATTTGAACCGGCCACCGTGGTTCCGATTCGCGGCTCGGAGAAACTGGCCCGGTTGCCCGACTTTAAATCAAGCTCGGGGAAGGCCTTGAGCCTCAAAAGAAAGAAAAGCTCCTTATTTGAAGCGTGAATATCCGAAGTGCGAACGTTGTAACCTAAGTCTAAGAGAAAATCGTGAAGATCCCGCGTCGCAGAAATTTGCCACTCTTCGAGCTCATGGTCTTCCGCATCCCAGCGGATATGCCCGCCGACTTTCCAACGGGAATTGATCCAGACGCCCCCGTCAAAAACAAATTGGTTATTCCCCTGGGCGCTAATAACGCTGCTGTTTGCAACATAACGATGGCCGATGAGGGCGTGGAACCGACCCTTCTTCGCCAAAAGGTCTTGATTGAACTCGCGAAATTTATCCCGAACCATATCGTAATCAAATCGCATCTCAAATTGCAGCCATTCATAAGGACGAACTTGTAATTCGGTTGAGAAGATTGAGAAGGCGCTTCTCGAATATTCCGCATCGGGGTGAAAATCATAGCTAAGAAATGTATTCAAGCTCACCACATCGATGCGCTGCATCTTTCCATTAATCATCCGCTTGGTCTGAATTCGGTTCTCAGTCCCAAAAGTGATTTTATTGGCGTCGTCAATCGCATCAATGGAATCAAATTGAAATAGTTCCTCATTGCTGACGGTAGAATGAAGGGTGGAGTCGTAACGAATGACCGGCTCGAGCACATGGCGGAGTTGATTGAATTCAATGCCGAGAAAATCTCCGGAGACGTCGTAGATCCGGTAGAAATGCGTGCGGAGGTCCACCGCCGCGCCAAACGAGGTCCGCGCCCGCGCCTCCGATTCGTCAAGGTCACGCTGGTAAAGGGTTTCTCGGAAATTCGCCGAAGGCGTCAGTTTAAGTTCTTTCCATTTCATCGGAACATAGATTTCATGAAAGGTGTCAGCGCGGAAATTGTTGTGATCGGTGTCGAGACGGCTAAATTTTTGATTGAGGTTACTCATGCTGGTGGCACTTTCGTAATAAACGCGATCCTTCAAAATCGGGGCATTTTTCCAGTCAAAGCGTATTTCCGGTAAGCGCTCCGTCACGGTCTCAAAATGAGAAATTTGCTTTTGATTAAAAACGTACAGGCCATGCCGGTCCGAATTGGCGGTGAAATCCACAAAAGAGGTCGGTTCTACGTCGGCGCGGAATTCCTTCTGGAAGAAATCCTGCAGAAAAAACTCGTCGGCCAATTTCTGAAAACGAAAAATGAGATGGGTATCCGCATTGAAATCCGTGCGCTGTTTCCAGGTAATACGGCCGCGCGTCCGGTCTTCTCTGGTTCCGTACGGATTATCAATGCCGGGAGTCGGCGCTCTCTTATCCTGAGTCAGGTACATGCGAATGAGGCCGTCGGTAGGAAACTTGTCGAAATGATAGTCAAAATCCAATCCTCCGCCGAAACCCCGCTTCCCTCGTATATCGGCATGCCATTTCCCCCAAAGCCATTTGAAAACACTAAACGACTTCGAAGTCAAAACATACGCCCCGTATTCTGAGGAATAACCCGGCTGGATGATCACGGGCGACTCCGCAACTTTTTGAAGAGGAATTACAGCATAAGGCCACCAAAATACTTTCTTCCCCAAAATGTGAAAGGTAATATTCCTCGCGATAATCTTGTCACCGGAAATAATCTTAGCGGACTTCGCACGGATTTGATAATGCGGACGCCTTAAATCGCAAGTCGTAATGCCGGCGTTTTCAATTCTGTATTTACCCTTTCCGGTTTGCTCCACGACTTGGCCCTCTGTGAACCAAGGAGGCTGAATGACTTGGCCGTTGGGGAACTCGCCTTGGTCTTTGCCGAAATCGTAATGAACTTCTTCTCCCTTGGCTGCGACAGAATCGCCTTTCAAAATAAGAACATGCCCCTTAGCGTAAGCAAACTTGGCGTCGGGTTCCACTTCTGCGTAGTTGGCGGTGAGGCGAGTATCTTTGTAGGTCACTACCACGTTGCCCTTGCCCACGATTTTTTTGTCTGCCCGCGAGTATTCCAGCTGATCGGCCACCGCTTCGACCGTATCCAAAGAAGATTTCTTATCCGGGGGGGCTGCGTAGAGGGAAGAGGAAAAACAAACGCTGAGGGCAATCACCAGGAAAAAACGATGAGAACGAAAAATCATACGCTGAGGGGTTGTTTTTTATTGAATTGTTGCCAGTCTCTTAGAAATCGCTCGAGACCGCTATCTGTAAGAGGATGCTTCACCATCTGCTCCAGCACTTTAAAAGGAAGAGTTCCGACGTCCGCCCCTAACTTGGCGGATTCAACCACGTGAAGAGGATGTCGAAGGCTGGCGGCCAAGATTTGAGTCGAAAGTTTCTGCTGCGTGTAAATCGTCTTGATGTCCCGGATTAAATCCATTCCATTATGAGAAATGTCGTCCAATCTTCCCACAAAGGGGCTAATGTAAGTTGCACCTGCTTTGGCGGCCAAAAGGGCTTGGCTTGCCGAAAAGCAAAGCGTCACGTTAACGGGAATTCCTTCCGAGGAAAGTGCCTTAACGGCTTTCAGGCCTTCCACAATGAGGGGCACCTTAACGACAATGTGCTCATGAATGCGCGCCAGGGAACGGCCTTCTTGCACCATTTCGTCCAACGTCACCGCGACCACTTCGGCGCTTACCGGACCGTTGACGATTTGGCAAATTTCAATCAGTAGACTTTTGAAATCCTTACCTTCCTTAGCGACCAGACTGGGATTGGTGGTAACGCCGTCCAGCACTCCCCAACTCATGGCCTCGCGGATTTCAGCGACGTTCGCGGTATCTAGAAAAATTTTCATTGCCTGTCTCCTCGTGCTTATTTTTCTGAAAGAGTCCGGTAAATCACCACACGATTTCGGCCTTCCTCTTTGGCCCGGTAAAGTGCACGATCCGCTCTTTGCAAGAGCTCAAACAGGAAATTGGGATCATAATTTTCGGGCGCAGGCTGGGGCAGATCCTGCGGAAACACACAAATGCCAATACTGACCGTGACTTTGGTTTCTTCGTCGTAGACGCGGAAGGCCTTACGCGCCACAGCCGAACGGATACGTTCGGCTACTTCCAGGCCTCCTTCTTCCCTCGTTTCCGGGATGACCACCACAAACTCCTCACCCCCATAACGGGCCACGATATCAACGTTCCGGACGTTCGCCCGGATGATCTGCGTAACTTCCTTAAGTGTAGCGTCACCAACAAGATGCCCGAATTCGTCATTATATCTTTTGAAGTGATCGATGTCTAACATTAAAACCGTCAGAGGGAAGCGCTGTTTAAGCGCGCGCCGGATTTCCTCTTCGAAGCGCTCCAGGAAGTGCCGCCTGACAAAAACACCGGTTAATCCATCGATGATGGACAGTTGCCGGACCATTTCGTAAAGACGGATTTTTCGCACTTGGAGGGCTAATTGCGAGGCCAAAACCTCAAATTTAGCCAAGTCCTCTTTAGCTGCACCTTGGATGACAAACAGGGCGTTGAATTCACCTTCTAAAATAAGAGGAAAAAGCCACACATCCTGAATCGCCACAAATCCCTTCTGCTTGCCAGCCTGGGAGAGCCATTCCCTTTCCCTGCCGTCATCAGAAATGGACGTCATCTCCTCCGTACCTGTGTTGGTAATGGCGAAAACTCCTTTAATCGCCGGCAGAGCCGGATCCGTCGAGAGGAGAATCAATTCTGCCCTGTCAAAAGGAAGCTCGGGCATAACCTTTTTATAAAGAATTTGAACCGTCTCTTTTAAATCCAAACATTCGTTAAAATCACGCGCAATCTCAAAAAGATTGATGAGGCTGGCGACTTGTTTTTCTAAATGGAAAAGACTATCAACGCGCGTCGAGTGTTTTTTCTTTAACTCTGCAAGTTCCCCTGAAATATTTTTTGAGCGCACACTTTCCTCACGGACTAGCTTCTCCCACGAAAACTGGTAATAAACCAGAGAGGCAAAAGCACCCAAACTGGTACTCAACATCCCCACGGTTTCAGGGGACGGAAAAATACGGGCGTTCAGTAAATAACTGATACTGAGGAGTCCCAAAGAAAGAGAAAATAGAATCCAGTCCTTGACGGAAAAGTAATAGAAAGCCATCAGTAATCCAAAAGGAAAAAAAGCAAAGTAGGCCAGAGGAACACTCGCCGCGCGCTGGGCGGTCAGAAATAAAGCCACGGAGAAAAGTATCAGAGTCAGGATTTTCACGGCCTCCCCCAAACCGCAACCCGGTTTCTGCCTTCCCTCTTTGCCCGGTAGAGCGCTTCGTCGGCCTTGCGGATCAAATCTTCCTCATCCAACGTATCCACCGGAATAGTCGCAACACCAATCGAGACGGTCATCTGAACTTTTTCGCGGCGAATGGAAAAGACATGTTCTTCCATCGCCTTACGAATTTGCTCGGCTAATTTCCGGGCCTTCTCTTTATCGGTCTCCGGAAGAACCGCTGCAAATTCCTCTCCCCCATAACGCGCCACGATTCCGTCGTCAATTTTATCCTTCAGGATTTTAGCAAAGCGAATCAACATCAGGTCGCCGGCCCCGTGTCCCCAACGGTCATTGGCGGCCTTGAAATGATCCAAATCACACATGAGAAGAGAAAGCGAATGTCCGCTCCTAAGTACCCGATGATGTTCCTCCCGGAGTCTTTCAAAAAAGTGCCGTTGGACGTAAAGTCCGGTCAGAGAATCGCGAATCGCCAGTTCTTGGGTTCTCTCAAAAAGCATGGCGTTGGAAAGGGCGGCCGAAGCCAGCGTGGCAATGGCATCCAGAAGTCGGAGATCATCTGCCGTGTAGGTTTCGGGTTTTGAAGAATGAATTCGAAGGGTTCCCAAGACACGGCCTTCGTGAAGAAGCGGTGCGCTGATCAGACTCGAGATTTCCTCGCCAACACTGTTGACCCGTTTAGGGTCAAAGCGAAAATCTTTCTGGGTATCTAAAACGAGAAGCCGCTTCCGGTTTCGAATCACCCAAAGATCGAAGATATCTCCTTCTTTCCGTTTGACGCGGGAGGTCCCGCGCAATCTTTTTGAAGCCAAGCGCGAAAGTTTTTCGTCGGACCCGGACGCCAAGGCCAGGAAACATCCGTCTCCCTTGGGAATGAACTCCACGGTTCGATTGACCACGAGCGTGGAGAGCTCATTGAAAGAGAGGCGGGCAGTAAAATCTTCGGCGAGTTTTCTTAAATTGTAGTAAGTTGAATATTTTTCAAAGAAGATGCTGACACTTTCACCTTTTTGGCGGTATTCGACTTCTAAATCATTTTTCTCGTTTACCCCTTTTTCCCATTCCACTCTCGCCGCGGAAAGAAGCCCGTCAAAACGCTGGTCCATTCGGTAAAGCATAAGGCATAAAAGTCCGTAGCCCGGAATAACCCAAAGGAAGAAATTCGAATGGGAGACACTCCAGCTGAAAATGGCCGTCGCAACGGCAATGAGCGAAAAAATAAGGCCGCCCACCCACTGCAAACTGAACCACGCGGCGGCAATCGGCAGGTAAAAAAGAAAAAGAAGCAAGCTCAGACGGATCAGAAAAATTTCTGGATCGACTGTGGTACGGAGCGGGGCTAAAAGGTTGGGGGCTTGGGAAAGCAGCGCGAAGGCCGATAGGATGGCCGAGACAAGCGCAAATTGTCTTTGACGGTTCAGGTTCACCTGAGCGTCAAAAGATAACCTCTTCCGTCACGGGATCGAAGAAGTGGGCTTTGCTCATATCAAAAACCAGCTGGACGTCTTGATTGGATTTGGCGGTGTCCTGATTATTGACACGGGCCACCAAGCTATTCCGACCCACATTGAGGTAGAGGTAAATCTCGGAGCCCATCGGAGCCACCACTTCCACCGTGGCGGTGATGGTGTATTCCGGACGGGCATCCTGTGCAAAAATCCGGTCGTAGACATCTTCGGGACGGATTCCAAAGATGACGTTCTTATCTTTATAAGAAGCAATGCGTTCGTAATTTTGATTAAGAAGCCGAAGCTTAATGCCCTTGTCGGCGAAATAATAATCCCCATTTTGCGTCGTGATCCTGCCTTGAAGAAAATTCATCGGCGGAGACCCAATGAAGCTGGCTACAAATTTATTCTTCGGGTTTTCATAAACGGCGATCGGATGACCGATTTGGTGAATGCTGCCGCCCTTCATCACCACGATCCGTTGGCCGAGGGTCAAGGCTTCCACTTGGTCGTGCGTGACATAAATCATCGTCGACTGCAGCCGGTTGTGAAGCTTGATGAGCTCGGTGCGCATTTGAACGCGCAGTTTTGCGTCCAAATTACTCAAAGGCTCATCAAAGAGAAACACTTTGGGTTTCCGGACGATGGCCCGGCCCAACGCCACCCGTTGACGCTCGCCTCCGGAAAGCTCCTTAGGGCGGCGTTTCAAAAAACTCGAAATACTCAAAATTTCCGCCGCTTCCTGAACGCGCCGCTCAATTTCTGTTTTCGGATAGTGACGAAGCTTCAACCCGAAGGCCATATTTTCGTAGGCCGTCATGTGAGGGTAGAGGGCGTAATTTTGAAAGACCATAGCGATGTCCCGATTTCTGGCCGGCAAGTCATTGACCAGTTGACCCCCGATATAAATTTCGCCTTGGGTGGCCTGTTCGAGTCCCGCTACCATCCGCAAGGACGTGGACTTTCCGCAGCCGGACGGACCGACTAACACCATAAATTCTTTGTCCTCGACTTCCAAGCTGACATGATTCACCGCCACGATATTGCCCGCGTAAACCTTCGTTACATTTTTAAGCGCCACAGTGGCCATCGTCTATCCCCGTCGAGTTCTCAGGTGAAATATTCCAGTAAAAGTTTAATCATTTTTTTAAGCTCTTTTCTGTCGATCACCAAATCAATCATTCCGTGATCAAGAAGAAACTCGGAAGTCTGGAAATCGGGAGGTAATTTTTGGCGGATGGTTTGTTCAATGACCCGCGGGCCCGCAAAACCCAGAAGTGCACCCGGCTCCGCGATGATGACATCCCCCAAAGAAGCGAAGCTGGCCATCACGCCGCCCATGGTGGGATTGGTCAAAATAGAAAGAAAAGGCAGGTGGGTTTTTTGAAACCGGGCAATGGCCGAAGAAGTCTTTGCCATCTGCATCAGGCTTAACACGCCTTCGTACATCCGGGCGCCCCCGCCGGAACCGGAAACAATCACTAGCGGGCGCTTCTTTTCAGTGGCATATTCCACCAAACGGGTAATTTTCTCTCCCACCACCGAACCCATGGAGCCCATGATGAAGCGTGAATCCGTCACTCCGAAAGCGACAGGGATTCCTGAAATTTCACCGCTCCCTACAACGCACGCTTCTTTTAATCCTGTTTTCTTTTGATCCTGTTTTAATTTTTCTAAATAGGGCCGGACGGCTTTGAACTGGAGGGGATCCAAGGTTTCAAATCCGGTCTCCGTTTCTTTAAAAGATTTGGGGTCAATGAGAGTTTCGATCCGATCCCAGGCACCCAGAATGAAATGAAAATTGCACTTGGAGCAGACAGAGAAGTTCTCGCGGAGGGTTTTTGTGAACATCACGTGCTGGCAGCTGGGGCACTTGGTCCAGAGCCCGGCGGGGAAACTTCGCTTACGGCCCTTCTCCCCGACCACCGGATTGGAAGCCGAAGGCACGGCCTCCTCTTTCTTAAATATGGCCACTGGGCTGTCCACTCCCTGGGTTTCGATGGTGATTACGTAAGTGCCTTAAATTTAAAAGGTTATGGCGATAAAAGAATGTGACATTATAAAAAGTTATCCCCACCGTGTCAATGCGAACCTTTTGGGGTGCCTTGCTTTACAACCTCTTGAGGAAGTGCTATCTTCAATCCCAAATGCCACACGATATGGGGCCCCGGCTCCTCCAAAGCCAAACTCAGAAATTAATCCTTTCTCCTCAAATGCGGCAGTATTTGCGCCTGCTTCAGCTTCCCCTCGCCCAGCTCCAAGCTACCATTGAACAGGAAATGGCGGAAAATCCGGTACTCGAAGAGGCGCCTAAGGAAATCCTAGAAGAACCCACACCGTCCCGGACAACTGAGGATGCCGCTGAAGTCGCAAAAGATACCGATGAACTCCGGTTTGACGAAACGTTGCGTTCTCTCAACCAACTCGACGAGAATTTTAGAAGCGGGGTCTACGATTCCGAAGATCTCTCCCTGCCCGAAATCCGCGAAGCCGGACGTCATAAGGATTACCGCGAAAGCTTAATTACCCAAAAAGAAACGCTTTTTGATTATCTTCTGTGGCAAATCGGTTTTCTTGAACTCTCAGAAGGCGAGCGTAAAATTGCAGAGGAAATTGTCGGTAACCTTTCCGATGACGGCTATCTAACACTTTCCCTCGAAGAGATTGCTCAAGTTTGCGGATCCTCGATTGAGGAAGCGGAAAAAGTCCTTCGTCTAGTTCAAAGCCTTGATCCAGCTGGCGTCGCCGCGCGGAACCTTCAAGAGGGTCTCTTGCTTCAGCTAGAACGAAAGGGGCCAGAAGCAGACTTAGCCGAGCAAATTATCAAAAATCATCTCCCTCTCCTTGAAAAAAAACAATGGAGTCAAATTGCCAAGCAGCTTACCGTTAGCTCAGAAGAAGTACAGCAAGCGGCTAAAATTATTGCCCATCTGGATCCTCACCCAGGGCGGACTTTTTTTGATGACGAGGCTACGGCGATTACACCGGACGCCACCATTTCTCGGAGCGATCAAGACAACAGCAAGCTTCAAATTGAGATTCACGACGAAGAGCTGCCTGAAATCCGCATCAGCCCTTATTACCGCAGGCTACTCAAAAATGGAAAGCTGGATGCCGCGAGCCGGCGTTTTCTCAAAGAAAAGATCCAATCGGCGATCGATTTCGTGAAAGCACTCAATCAAAGAAAATCCACACTGCGAAGGATTACAGAAGAGATTATGGCCGCGCAACCCGGGTTTTTTGAAAAGGGGTTCTCAGAATTGAAGCCGCTTAGACTCAAAGATATTTCACAGAATCTTAATATTCACGAATCAACGGTCAGCCGCGCCCTTCAAGGAAAATACATTTCAACTCCCCAAGGCACACTCCCCTATAAGAGTTTTTTTTCGTCGAAGCTTGAAACCATGGAGGGCGGTGCCGAATCTCAGAAAAGCATGATGGAAAAAATACGGGCCTTAATTCGCTCGGAAAATTCCCAGCATCCTTTGAGCGATCAGGAAATCACGGACATCCTGCAAAAAGAGGGGATTAAAATCGCCCGCCGCACCGTCGCAAAATACCGCGAGCTCCTCAAGATCCTGCCCTCTCACTTACGCGCTCAGAAATAATTTAGCCGGCGAAGGGACTCGAACCCCCGACCCGCTGTTTACGAAACAGCTGCTCTACCAACTGAGCTACGCCGGCAAAAATAGGGCGTGAAGGGCGAGGTATTATATTCAAAATCCCCCTCGGTTAGAAGCGTTCAAATCAGCATCTAGACTCCGAGCGAGCGCCAATTCTAACAATTGATTATTGTGAAGTCTTTTCAGAGACTTCACACCCGTCTCCGTCTGTCGGTGAAAAGATGTACCGACGCGGGACAGCTAATTATAGAATTCTAAGCTGACGCCGACGCGCCAACAAAACCGACGAAAGTCCAATTCCCAAAAGTGCCATCGTCGTGGGTTCGGGAATTTCTGTCGAACCGCATGGAGGCTGATTTGGACCGCCACACTGGAACTGGGTGCCGCTTCCGCCGCCGATGATAAAAGAACGTGCAGGATTGTTCCCGTCATTAGCCAAAACCTGCAATCCGCCGAGATTACCTTCCCAATGGGCATGGCAAGGGCCGGCCGTGTCGTCAATATCGGAGTTAGACAACCCGGGGAAAGCCGCTTGTCCGGCCGGAGTCAATGTGGCACCGACCGAGTTACATCCGCTTACATTGGAAAGCCCAGGCAATAAAGCCGAGAGCCATCCGTAGGCATCAGTTCCGAAACCGTGAGCCATGAGCCCGCCGCCTGAAGCGACATAGCTATTGATGGCCCCGGCATTGTTCGTGAGCTCGGTTCCCTCGGAACCGGATAAATCGTTACTGGCATCGGTTCCCGCAAGCCAAATCACCTTGGGATTGATGGTTGCGTTGCCAAGCCCGGTGAAAAAGGAGGTGATGCCGCTTGCGTCATTAAAGAACGCAACAGAAACTCCCAGGATATTCGCCACGGAATTGATCGCGCCTCCCGCGTTAGACGCCGGGTAGTTACCCGCTCCGGGGTTGCTTGATCCCAAGGCGGCAATGGTCGTCGTAAAGGGACCTGAACGCGTCACCTGCGGGAGAATATTCGAGATGGCTTTTTCAATATAAAGCCAGCCTTCAATATTCGCACCGCCCGAGCGGGAGCCGTGATCCGTCAAATCGTCCCCTCCCAAAATCACGGGACCGGCCAAAGCCGTTCCGCTGATGAACAGAGTCAAAAGTGCAGTCAATGCACCGAAAGTCAGTTGGTTAGTTTTTAGTTTCTCCATAGTTCCTTTCCAAGGCTACGCTTGCGATTTTTCCCAGTTGGTCAAGCAAAGCCAAATTCTCTTCGTTGAATTTCTGGTTTTTGTGTTCACTGTTAACGCACAATGCCCCCAGCGGAGCTCCCTGGGAAATCATGGGAATCACCATTGAGGACTGTATTTCTAAACGCTTTAATCGAGTGCCGAGAACTCCATTCTCAGCCTCTTTATGAATAAGAACCGGCCTTCTTTCCGAAAGGACCCATTCCGCCACGCCGCCATTCATTGGCTGGCTCGAGTCTTCGATAATCCCGGCCCGGAGCCCGCGGGCCGCCTTAATAAAAAAACATTTTTCTTTTTGGTCCACCAAAAGGACAGACCCTGAATCGGCACCGACCAGGGCCCGAGCGACCTCTAAGAGAGAGTGGGTTAATTCACTCACATACACCGTGGAGAAAAATCTCCCCGGTTTAAGGGCCCGTGAAATGAGCCGCGGGAGAAGACGCTTTAATTCTTCCCGTTGGTAAGAATGCCGGACAAACGACTCGGTCAATTCACGGAGAAAATCCGTGACGGTTTGAATTCCGGCATAAGATATCACCCGGATTTCCTTCGCCCGGTCAATAAAATTTTCAGGATCAATCGCCAGGGCTTGACTCAGTTCCCGTAAAGCAATTTCGTCTTCACGCTTGCCGACCGAGATCGGCCCCAAAACAAGTGAACTCACTGGATGATTCCGATTTTCTACTTTAAAAGAGTAATAATGAAACCGGTGGCCGCAAACGGACGTGGCTTGGCGGGCACAATCAACTCCTGTCATCTCCAAACAAGAGGACGTCACCCGGCTCGGTTCGTTCACAAAATTTCCTTCAATATCTATGAGACTCATATTGGCACCGATAATTTTGGCAAACAGATCCTGAATTTTTTGCCACTTCCTGCCTTGAAGCGGGTTCCCAGAATCCGTCCCTCTTTTGCCCGGCTTCGACCCCATTCCCCCTTTCTTCTGGGAAATTTTTTAGAGCAGGTGGTGTTTTTTCATCTTATTGTAGAGCGTCGTCCGGTTGATGCTGAGAATGGTCGCGGCTTTCTTCCGATTCCAACCGGCCTGCTTAAGCGCTTCTACAATCACTTTGCGTTCGGGCTCACGCAGAACGTCCTTCAGGGATCCCCCATTCGCAGAAGAAGAATCAAAGCTGATCACACGGGAGGAAAAATCTTCAGGTAAGTTCTCAATGCCGAGCGTGTCGCCTTGGGCGAGCACCGTGGCCCTTTCCAAGAAATTTTCCAACTCACGGACATTGCCCGGCCAATCATAGTCCGTTAAAAGTTTCATCGCTTCGCGGTCGACGTGTTCGATATGACGTCGCATCCGCTGATTGTAAAGTTTCAGAAAATGTTCAACCAGAAGAGGAATGTCTTCTCTTCTTTGCCGCAGGGGCGGCGCCTCGATCGTGATAACATTCAAACGGTAATAAAGGTCTTCTCTAAAATTACCTTTCCGGATTTCTTCTTCCAAATTACGGTTAGTGGAAGCAATGATCCGCACGTTGATGCGAACCGTCTTTGTGTCTCCCACCCGTTCAAAAACTTTCTGCTGCAGGACCCGCAATAATTTCACTTGGAGGTAAGGCGGCAAGCTGTCAATTTCATCCAGCAAAATCGTTCCCTCGTCCGCCAGTTCAAATCGCCCGATCCGGTCCCGGATGGCACTGGTAAAGGCACCCTTGATATGCCCGAAGAGTTCACTCTCTAAAAGTTCCCGCGGAATAGCTCCGCAGCTGACTTCAATATAGGGGCCGTCTTTACGAGCCGGATCACTGTAATGAATCGCCTGGGCGATGAGTCCTTTGCCTGTTCCGCTTTCTCCTTGGATGAGCACGGTTGTGTCGGTATCCCGAATTGCCTGAATGAGACCGTAAATTTTTTGCATCTTGGGATTCGCGCCGATCAGATTATGAAAATGGCTTTTTTTCTCGGTGAGTTCTTCTTTGAGCGAAAAATTTTCGTGTTTGATTTCGCGGGTTTCAAACAACCGGCTGAGGATAATTTTGATTTCATCATCATGAATCGGCTTGGTCAAATAATCCCGAGCGCCCACGCGCATGGCTTCCACGGCGGTTTCGATCGTGCCAAAACTGGTCATCATCACTACATCCATCTCGGGATATTTCTTCCGCAATTCCCGGAGGAGCTCGATGCCCCCCGTGTCGGGCAAGCGAAGGTCGAGCAGCGTCACATCAAAAGTTCTTTCTGCCAATTTAATCAAAGCGTCCTTGCCATCTTCCGCCGTTGAGACCTCATAGCCTTCCCGGCCCACGAGTTCGGCTAAAGACTCTCTCACCAGTGAATCATCTTCAATCACTAGAATGGATTTCTTCACTTCGAGACACCATTGGCTTCATAGGGGAGTTTAATCAGGAAAGTGGCGCCCGCCTCAGGCGTGCTTTCTAATTCTATTTTTCCGCCGATTCGCTCGACAATCTCCCGGCAAATCGAAAGCCCGATGCCTGTGCCTTCTCCGCCGTCTTTGGTGGTGAAGAAAGGTTCGAAAAGACGTTTCCGATTCTCTGCCGTTACCCCGCAGCCCGTGTCCCGGATGGAAACGAGCGCATACTCTCCGTTAGGATAAGTGGCCACAGAGATCACGCCGGTTCCTTTCATCGCATGATGAGCGTTTTCAAATAAATTTTTAAAAACAGTCGCCAGACCGCAATCCAGCACATAGACGGGCCGGCTGAAGAAATCCTTTTTAAACTGAATATTTTTGAAGTGTGGGCTCTGGTGCATTGCCATCAGGATTTTTTCGAGCGCGGAATGGAGTTCGACGCGCTGCCGCAACGACGTGTTTGTCTCGCGCGTAAAGGATAGGAGACCTCGGATAATTTGAATGGAGCGGCGGATTCCCTGCTTGGCCTTCACGAGATATTCGCGGGCCAGAGAGTCTTCCATCACTTGGTCCAAGGCCAAATTTACGAATCGCCGGATCGCATCTAAAGGATTATTTAATTCATGAGCCAGTGTACAGGCCAGCTTCCCGATTGCCGCCATCGGTTCCTGGGTCCGGAGTAATTCTTTCAGTTGAATGATTTCGCGCCCGATTTTTTCATTGTCAGAAGTAAGACGGTTTTTTAATTTCAGATTTTCAAATGCGACGGAGATATGGCGAGCCACCGCTTCCGCCCACTGAAAATCCTGTTCGTCAAAAGGAGCTAAATTTTCCTTCTCTGTGATGTTGATGACGCCGAGAAGTTTATCGCCGGCGAGTAGCGGGAGAGAAATAAAGGAAGGAGAATGATAGCTGTGGCTGCGTTTAATCTCCCGGAATCTTTCGTCTTGGCCGATGTTTTTAACCAGGACCGAAAGACCGTGATGCGCAACCCATCCCGAAATGCCTTCTCTTAACCGAACACGGATATCCGAAGCTTTGGCTAAATAATTTCCGCGGACCGTCTTGATCACTAATTCTTTCGCGGTTTCATCCCAAAGGAAAATAGATCCGCAATGCGCATGAGTCGACAAGAGCATCAAATCGATCGCACATTCAAATAGAGAATGAGGATCATCAAGCGTGTGTAAGCTGGAAAGAGAATCGAGAATTGCAGAAAGACCCTCTTCTTTTATCACGGATGATGGGTTCATTGGTTGCACTAAGAAGGGTTGCTGTATTTGGGCGGAATTATACCACATGACTTAGGTTGTCCAAGCCCCTTTGCTGCATTTATTCAACATTTTCTATTTAAGTAAACGCTTAATTGTCCATCTTTATGAACAGATGTACTGAGATGACTCAAGATGAGTAGTTCTGAGCTAAAATTTGAGTATGATATTTAGCCATCTTAACCAGTGGATGACTTGGAAAACGGCCCAGAAAATCCTGGTAAATAGCCAGTGCTCCCGCCTTATTTCGAAGGCGCCTTTCCGTAATCACTGCCTTAAATAGGAGCCACTGACCCTGTTTAAGGAAACTCCGTTCCCGGCTGATTTCCTCATCCACTAACTTCAAAAGCTCAATCCAATTCCCCTGCTTAATAAAGACGGTCTGCAAAAACCTTCGGGCTTGCTTCTCAAAGGTGGTTCCTGGATAGTCCACAATCACCTGCTTGTAATAACGAATCGCCAGATCCAGCAAAGCGCGCATTCTTTCCGCATCGCCGGCGGACCGGAAATGTTCATAACGGATTAGTGGGATTTCAAGCGCGGCCAAAGTAATTGGATAATTCTTCTCTACGTCCTCATAATAGGTATCCGCCTTGTCCCAGTTTCCTTCCTTTTGATAAGATTGACCGATGAAAAGCTTCAGCTCGCCCACGGCTACCTTTCCTTTGCCCGCATAAAAACTCATGGCTCTTTCAAACCACATCCGCGCGCGGTCGAAGTGCTTCCGCCGGCCTTCCAGCAATCCGATCTGCGCCAACACCTTCCCCCGTAAAGCATGGTTGGGATACTGATACAAATATCGCCGGTAAAGCCCAATTCCGGCCTCGATGCTGTCATTTTCAGCGACCACATCCGCAGCTGAAACAATCGCATAGGGGACGCCGGCATTTCCGGCTAGATCCTCGCTCATCTCGAGCCAGCCGTCGCGGGCCTTGCGCCAATCCCCTTTTATCAGGTAGATCACCGCTAGATAATGACGAGCGCTTCCTGAAGCTTGAATCGGACCCAAAGACTGTAGAATCGATTCATAATGTTCTTTGGCCCGGATAAAGGCCTTTTCGAAACCCACGGCATCCTTCACTTTTTTGTAATGAAGAAGGACATACGAAGGAGAGTAAAGTCCGTGCTTGTAAACAGGGTGATACTCAGCCATTTCCCAAAACACTTTTTCAGCCATGGGCCAATTGCCTTCGGCCTCGTAAAGCTTGGCAATCCGAAAACGCGCATCCGCAGCCCTCGCGCCCGCAGCTCCGGTCAATCCCGTCGCATTGGTGACAATACGGTCAAGAACGGCACGTGCCGCCGAGTAATTTGCTTGTTCTATCTGAAGCTGGGCGATAATAAATTGACTTTCCAAGGCCTTTCCGGAGGCTGGGAATTTTTCAACAACTCGCTCAAAAGCTTGGATGGCGGCTTGGTGCACCGCAGAAGGCGCAGAGTGATTGACGCTTATCGATTCTTCAACGGCACGAAGTTTTTTGGAGGCTTTGTAGAATTCCTTTTCCGCAAAATATTCATTTCGGCATCCAGTCAATAAGGAAATGATTCCCAGTGCAATAAAGAGGTAACCGTATTTCTTCATGAAAATCTTCTCCTCAGAACAGGAATAAAAAGGCCTAACGCTGAAAGCAATAAGGTAGAGGGCTCGGGGCTATGTGGAATTGATGACCCGTTGGAACTTGAACCGGGGTTGGGTCCATTGGCCTCGCTGGGCAGCACACTAAAAAAGGGATCTCCCGAATTACCATTAGGGATACCGGAAAGAGTGTCTAAGGGATGTCCATTGCCCGGGACTCCTCCTCCGCCTCCTGCAGGCAAATCACCATTATTATCCTTGGGGAGATTCGGGTCTCCTTCTGTATTATTCGGATCGCTCGGTAGATTCTGAGGCGCCAAAGACTCGTCGGAACTAGGCGGGGGGGTCGCGGTGCCGGGAGCTCCCGACGCAATTTCAGCAACTGAAGAATTCCCGCCTCCTAAAGCGAGCAGAAGGCCTAAAAGTAAACCCGAAGTAAGCAGGAGCCCTCCTCCGATGAGAACCTTCCGGTCTGTCCAAAAGCCGCCGCCCAATAATTCATCTTCCTCGTCGGTCTCTTCTTCGTCAAAGGCCAGAAAGGTGTTGGGCTTTTCAATGTCCCCCAGAAAATCCTTCATTAATTGATCCAACGGAGAAAGATCTGTCTGAGGTTCTTTCGCCGCTTCTACGGCACCGTCCAAATGAATAAACTCAGTAAAATTATGACTCACTTCAGCCGCATAAGTTTCCAGAGGAAAAAATGCCAGCGCCACGACGACACTCAATACAATATAGTTTTTAATGTTCTGAGGTTTCATTTTTGACCGCGCTGTTCTAAAAAAAGCACGGTGGCTGTCGAGGTCACAAAGAAATCAACGAGCGTCATGGCGATACTTACCAAGACCAAAATCCACAAAGTCAATTCAGGATAAATTCGCACATACACGGGAGTAAAAGCGCTAAGAAATGCCAGAAGGACCACCGCCAAAATTGGAATAAGAGTCAAAACACTCATGGTCTTAAAGTTCAGCACGCCCTGCCGAAACGCCTCTTTCCAAGACTGAAAAAAATTCTTTCCGCCGCAAAGAATAACGGGCATCAAAAAAGCAGCGAGCGATTGAGCAGCAAGGGTCATGGCGAACAGGACTCCCAGATGCAAGACGAGCACTTTCGGCATGAACCAATTGATTAATTTGAGCGAATTTGTGAATAAAAAGTAAACAGCAAGCCAGGAAAACAACAAGGGAATGTATTTTTTTAACACCGATCCGGATAAGGAAAGAAGAGAACGCTTTTTTCTTTCCGTCAATTGATTTTCAATTTTCTTAACCACCAAAGCATTCACCCAAATCCCGAATGTCGCCATGACCAAAAAGTGTGCATGTTTAAATAGTTTCGGTAAGAGAAGAAAATTTTGAGGATAATGCAGGTAGATGTCGTCCCAAAAAGTTCGAATGATAGGAGCGAGTAAATTGGAAACCGGTGCCATGGGGGCAAGAAAAAGAAACGTCAAGACTCCCAAATCCACCAAAGCAATGAAGGTAAAGAGGACAAATATCGTCGGATCTTTTTTTACCGCGGTGAATATTTGTTGATAAATGTCAACGACATGAGACCAAAAAAAAGACCGAACACCCGGGGTAGTGACACCCAGGGTGTTCGGTTGCAACAGGAGAGAAACACTGTTTCTTGAAGCGACTGGTAATGCGCTTTTCATGAAAACTTATTGACCGAAACGAAATCTCCGTATTCCGGCAAGCCCCAGAAGTCCGGATCCCAAAAGGAACAAGGTCCCCGGCTCGGGAACGGGGGTTAAAAAACCCTGATCCGGAAGGTCGTCATCGGGGGGTGATCCGCCGTTGTCGTAATGGGCAAATGCAGCCACGCTCGCCGCCAAAGGAATCGAGCCTCCCGGCAGAAAGGCAATCGGAATAAAGTATTCGATTACACCGCCCACCGCATAGTGCGTGCCCAATACTCCGTCCAGCAGCAACGCACCTAGCCCGTCAAAAACATCGAATCCCGATGCTGCGGTATGGACTGTGAGTCGATCCACCGCATCGGCAAAATTTGCATTTCCGTTGTAATCAATTTGGACGCCCACGGAAGCCGGCGGAAAGCCGGGCAGCAAATCCACCAAGGAAGGTGCTGCATGAGTCTTGATTAAAATGTAAAGCCCGTCATCCGACGCGGCTCCGCCCAATTCTGTGACAAATCGAAGTTCCGAAAGGTCATAGGCATCCGGGATGAGGACCTCATTAATGTCCGTGCCCAACAATGCAAAACTTTCCCATCCTTCTCCGCCCGTAAACGTCCCATCAATCACCGGGACGGCATGGGCCTGGGAGGCAAACGACAAGCTGCCTACCAGCAAGCCTAAAACTAACAGTGTTTTTTTCATCATACTCTCCTTTTATTGACTATCTACCAGTCCGAGAAACTACAGCGCCGAATGTGAGCGCCATCAATTTAAGATCCAACAAAGGACACACTTTCTGAACATACAAAAGATCGTAGCGAAGCTTTTTCCTTACATCCGCCAGGGTTTGGTCATAACCGCGCTTAATCTGCGCCAAGCCCGTAATGCCCGGTTTCACACAAAGACGCCGGTCGTAGTGATGAATTTCTTTTCTGAACTCATGCACAAAATAGGGACGCTCCGGCCGGGGACCCACCATACTCATTTCTCCGAGCAGCACATTGAAAAGCTGCGGGAGTTCATCTAAATGGGCCTTCCTTAGAACAGCGCCCACGCGGGTGATCCGCGGATCGTCTTCCGCAGCCCAAACGGGACCGGTCATTGCCTCCGCGTCTTCCCTCATCGTACGGAATTTCAACATCGCAAAGGTCTTGGCACGCATTCCCACACGGATTTGTTTATAAAGAACGGGCCCTTTGGATTCCAATTTGATGGCGATGGCGATGGCCGCCATTAAAGGAAGACTCGCAATCAACCCCACCGCTGAAAGGATTAAGTCCAACGTTCTCTTGATGAACATCCGCCAAGAAACGTTGATGAAGATTATGATTTTTGTAAATGAGATCCAGAGCGTTTCTTCGAAGGGGAGTTTGCCTTCCAACGCCTTTTCGTAACGGCGAAGAAAGAGTTGGAGCTCGAGGTTATGTCTTAAATTTCCCAGCGTTGCTTTATCTTCCAAGGTGCCTGTTTCGTTCATGGATGCATAGTTCTAGCCGCAAGTAAATAGCAGGTTTCGTGCCAAACGTTTTCATGCGTAAAAGTGGAGCTTGAATTAGAGTCTTTGTTTAAAAAATTAAACACATTTCAATATTTTCAGACGTGCCCTGCAACTCCCGAGAAATGAATGAGTTTAGACAGAGTAGGAAGACCACTTTTTAGACACTTGCTAACAGATTCATCAGAGGCAGAACTACGGAGACAACCCAGGACAGACCCGGACAACCACTGTCTTTATGGGATTAGGAGAGAAAGGGGAGGAATTGCTGGAGAAAGATCTGGAAAGGAGCGTCCGCATCGCCCGCTAACCGGATAAGTTGAATCTCAGTTTCCTGACGTGTGGCCCGGTTCCAGGCAAAAAGCAGCTGCTGGGCAAAGTAATTGGCCGTGAAAAGTTTGCCGACTTTATAAACATACATTACGTTTTCCTGGTGGGCCTGATTCCTCGTGTCCTGGGCAATAAACCTTTTGAAGGTAATCTCTTGGCCGTTAAAATTGAAAACTTCTTTCGCTGAATTCAAAATTGAATAATGCGAGGACAAATAGCAAACCTCCGGCGGGTGGGCCACGCGCCGGTCCTTGTGGGAAGCTACAATCATCAGATGCACCGATTCATTTTTCGAGTTCTGATAAATCCTTGATAACACATTCCGTGTCTCCAGGATTTCGTAGGTCTTCTCATCGAGGGCCAGATCGTGGCCTTTCCAGTCCCCCATTTCCAGCGGCACCTTGTTAAAAACCGTGCGCTCAAGATCAACCGGCTTCTCCGAAAAAGGCGGCGCCATCGGAAAAATCAGAGCGAGGGATAGTATCCCCAAGAAAAGAAAATAATTTGATGGCTTCATCGTGTCATCCAAGCTGGTGTCATTTCCAATTTTTTCCGGACGGCCAGAAAAACCAAAATCGCGAATAAGAAAGCGGCGATCCCAGACGCATCGTGAATCCATCCATGCGCCCAATTCATTCCGTACAATTCACTGACCAAGGCTAGAAAAAGTACGCGGCCCACATTCGAGACGAGCGCCAGAGGAAACCCGGCACCTATGAGCACAACCCGCCGCCAACCGTTGAGGCCGCTACCATAAGAGAAAACAAGTCCCAGACAAAGAAAAGCTAAAAGAGACCGGAGTCCGCTGCAAGGATCTCCTACGATTAAGTAAGCATGCGGCAGATAAAGATAACTACCCTCACGGGCCGCCTGAATCCCCATTGATTGAAGGCAGTAAACGCTGACTTCCGTCACAAAAAATTTTAATTTTAAGGTAAGCTCCGAGATAAAAAGAAGCGGCAGCGGAATCATTAGCAGGAGAAATCCTATGGGGTACCAAACCTGCTTAAAGACTTCCCGGCCAAAGAGAAAAAGTACGCCCCCAAGAAGAACAAGGACTAAAGAGGCAGCGGAGAGAAAATAAATTTGGAGAAGCGAGCTAACAATCTGAAGACCCAGGCCTAAACCTAAAAGGACAAACCCCCACGGCTCCCCTCTTTTCGGAGTCACTCTCAATTCCTTACGCTTCCTCCAGACCCAATAAAGTGAAATGAAGGGGATTAAAACACCGTGCCCAAAATAGGAATCACGGGCCAGCCAACGGTCGGCCATCCAAACAAAGGTAGGAAAATAAACGCGGGCCAAGACCGCAAGGGGAAGAAACCAGCCTAGAATTTTTTTAAGCATAGGCTTTCTCCCAGGTTATCTTTTGACCTTGCCTCAAAAATTTAAAAAGAGCGAGGATGGCCGAATAATTCAGAAGGCAAAACGTATAAGGAAAGGCAGCGATGCCCTTCAAATTTTTGCCCAGAAAGGCAACCCCATAAAAGAGAATCTGCGCAAAAAATAAAGCAGCGAAGAAGGGTGAGGTGACGAGAAAAAGATTGGCGAGAAAGAAAAGCACTAAAAAGAACGGGGCAATGAGCCTTAGAAATTTGTGAGACACAAGCTGCCAGGCAATGGGGCTTTTCCAGGGATGAAAGAGACCGGGAAAGTGGGCAAAAACTTGATAATTTCCCGTCAGTGTCCTGACCTTGCGGCAGATTTCCTCGCCCCCCTTTTCAGAAACCCGGTCAAAGGCCTTGGCCCGGGACTCGAAAACAACCCGGTATCCTTTCTCAATGATGGAGAAAGGAATGTACATATCATCCACCAGAATGTCCTCGGGTAAGCGCGGAAAAAGATTCCGCCGAATGGCATAAAGGGCTCCCGTGGCGCCCAGCATGGATCCGATTTCGCTTTCCCTCTTGCGAAGCCATTTTTCATAAGCCCAATACGCACCCATCCCCTGGCCCACCCCTGCACCCGTTGAATCCTTGGAACGAAAATAAAGTTCTCCTGAAACGCTGCCCACTTGAGGATCGTCAAAATTGGAAACGAGCGCTCGGACCGCCTGCGCATCCAACTCTTGCCGCGCGTCCGTAAAGACCAGAAAGGTTCCCGTGGCCTCGCGCGCGAGCGCGCTTAGGACATGGGGCTTACCCAAATTTTTGACAAACCGGAAAAAGCGGACCCTCGCTGACCGAAAGCGAGAAATAATTTCATCCGTGCGGTCCGAAGCACCGTCGGAGCCGACCAAAATTTCCAACTTGTCCATGGGATAATCCAGGTCTAAAAGATTTAAAATTTTACGTTCAATCGAACTCTCCTCATTGAACGCCGAGAGAATGATGCTCACCCGTGGCTGGGCCGGAATTTTACGGATGGGTCTTTTAAAAAACTTGCTCGCCAAGAAAAGCAAAACGGGATATCCGGCATAGGCATAAAAAATACCGCAAAAGGAAAGCCAGAATAAGAACGTCACCGAATCATCTCCGTCAAATTCTCATAAAAGGCCGGTGGAACAAACCGCCGAGCCAGGTCCTTTAATTTCTCGGAATACCTTTGAATGCCCAGACCGCCTTGAAGTAGTTCAGAGAACCGCCGGAGGGAAATCTCCGGCCTCAGGGCCAGCCGTCTCAGCGAAAAGGGGTCTGAACCTTTTCGATTGAGATCAAATTGAGAAGTAAACACATACCGGTAACCCGCCCGCTTTGCGGCCCGCCGAATCCGGGGATGAAAGAATCCCCGAGGAACCGAGAAGCTGGAAACTTCGATCCCCAATCTGTCCTCCAGCATTTTTTTGGAAAGTTCCAGCTCGGTTTCAAGTTCTCTTTGCAGGAGCTGAGTCAAAGGGATGTGGCGATGGCCGTGAGATCCCACGTTAAAGCCTTCCTTCACCAGTTGTCTTAACTCGGTCCATCCCATGGAGTCCTTTTTTCCAACGAGCCCCGTGGGAATAAAAAAGATACCGTTTAAATTTCTTTCTTTTAACTCAGGCGCCACATACCGAAAATGACTCAAATGCCCGTCATCGAATGTCAAAAGGATTCTCTTCCCTCCGCCGTCTTCGGCATTTAACCATTCGCCCAGCTCGTTCAAGGAAATCATCCCCAGCCCAACGTCTCTCAGTTGATCCAACTGCAACTGAAAAGTTTCGGTTGAAAGAGCATAGGCCTTTTCTCCTGGATGCCAGAAGAACTCATCCTTCCGCGATTCGATTCCGTGATAATTGAGAACACAAAGCGTATCCTTCATGGTTTGCCTTTTTGCTGCTCGGAGAAATGCTCCTCCAACGCTCCGAAGACGTAGGGCACGGTTGAAAGAAACGTCATCGGCCGGTGGTAAATCGGTTTTTCATAAATGAGGCCGTCGATCATGGGATCCGGCGAAAACTGTTGCTGTTCAAAAAGCTCCTTAAGATTTTGTTCGGCCGCAGCGATAAAAAAGGGGTCGTGGGTAATCAAATAAGCATAGGCGATGCCGTGCAATATTGCGGGTCCGGAGTATTCTTGCGGCACCAAATAGCGAATCAATTTCAAAAACATTTCTTTCACGGCCTCGTCTTGAGTCAACTCGTGGTAACTGATCAAGGCGCCGACTAGGTAGCCCGTCATATAGAGCTGATGTTTCTCCCCGCTCCACATCCCCAAAAGAGGATTGTAATTTTCCAGAAAGCTACCGTCCGGCTGCTGGCCCTTGAGAAATATTTTGATGATTTTTTCGGCGGCTCTTTTATATCGCTCATCCCAGGTGGCCTGGTATAAAAGCACATCCCCCCAGAGCGCATTGGCCATCGCCCGGTTCGGCACCATGTCAGGCCGCCCGATGTAAGTAAAAGGTTCTTTCAGGAAATACTCACCGATTTCTTTAGCCACCTCCAGTGCCCGCTCGTTGCCTGTTAAGTAATAGTAGAGAAGAATCCCGACCACGCTGGTGTGGCTTGCCTCATCCGTTCGTCCGCTCCAATGGTCCCCGCTGTGGCGATGCATGGATCCCACGTGGGAATAGCGATCAGGCAGTAAGCCTTTAATCCGTTTGTCTGCTTTAATTGTGTCGTAATGAATCGTATCCACATCCATCAGGTGAAGCGCAGAGTTTTCTCCAAACCGGAAATATTTCCAAAGCCCCGTCCTCGCAAATTGCAAGAGCGCCCCGGTGTGAAGCCCCACCCCTTCGCAGTTATACCAGCCCCATCGGCCTACCGGGTTCCAACCTGCCTCCGGATATTTTTGATCTTCATCTTCAGAGCGCCACCAGGTAAGTACGTCTCCGAAATCCAACATGCCGTACCATTTAAACTGACGGGGATGACGCTCGGCCCAATCAAACAGCCGGTCCAGCATCCGCTCTGCCGTCGCATATTTAGGATCCGACGGGTAAAGCCTGCCGAGCGCTCCGGTGGCGTCGATCCAAAAAGGATTATTGCGGAGAATCAAAGGCTCCATAAAGCCCGTCGCCACGTGGAAGGCGTTCGACTCCGCGAAATTTTTAGGATGAAAATAAAGAAGAAGATCGTGCGTCTTGGCGAGCCCGAAGGCGTTTCCCCGGCCATAGTCATCCGGACCCACCGCCTTGGAAGTGGTAGAAAGATCCAGGGGGCCGGCTTCTTCGGGCCAGAGATCGATTTGAACTTCCTTTTTCGCTCGATTCAGTTTAATGGCCTTGGGATAATTTTCGCTCAGATGACGAACCGCAACGGTGATCCCCCGGTTTTCGCTCGACACGTCAAGCCAACCCGATATCCTTTCTTCGTTAGCCAGAGACTCCCCATCCCGGGTTAAAAGTACGGAGTCGTAATCTTTCTGAAACAAACTAAAAGTTTCTCCCGGCTTAATGCCCAAGGGAACATTGCGTTCCCGCCCCAGGAATATTTGCTCGTCCTCGGCCGTGGAAAACGGGTACGGCACCTTGATTCCAAACGATTCGATCATTTCATTTTCCGGAAGTTTCAAAAGTTTGTTGGGGGCAAACTGCCGGTTGTCCGGATAACCCGTGTAAATGAGCGTATGGCTCAGCTTGACATAACTTTTCCCCGCGTAAAAAGTGTAGCGGACAATGGCTTGACTAAAACGCTCGCCCTCGGCGGAGACAAACCAGGCACTGGCCCGGACCACCACCCGCTGGGGACCCTTCTCTTCAATCCGGAGTTCGTAACTTTGTGAGTCGAGGTCGGTCCGGTATTCCTTACCTTTGAAGTTCAGGGTTAAAAGAGCCTTGGAGCTGATTTCATTTTGGTCTAGAAGGACTTGGTCAAATAGAAGAAAGGTTTTCTTGTTTAAGACAACTTCCAATGTTCCCGTATTAATCCGTAGGACGTCGTCTTCTTCCGTCACCTTGAGGGGGCTCGCTATTTCCATGGCCTGAACCCCGGGACCGTAATCCAAGAAATAGCCGGCTCCTTCGCCGGGGCGAAGCGTGCTCTGGAAACTGAGTCCCAACCATTTAATCGAATGATCCGGCCAATAGGCCAGCACGCGGGCTTGAAAAGGAATTTCTTCGTTGTACAGGTTATGCATCGTCAAGGCGTTCAAACTCTTAATTTCTCCCACCGGAAAAGGCACTCCCCCTTCCGTCGGACAAAGATGACAAAATGCGGCGGTTTCGTTTTTCACGATAAAGGGGACGCGGACTGTCTCCATTTTTTTCAGGGTGTCCTGAAAGATCCACGCAGCTTTACGTTTTGAAAAACCATAGTCCATTCCCCGGTAAGCGCTCGATGGCAGTTCACCGCCGCTGGAAGACACCAGCCGGACGTCGTCGAGATAAAAATCAGTAGCCTCTTCTAAACTTCGGCTGGAAAGCGAGACTTGGTTCACTTTTTTGAGATCAATTTTCTTTGCCACCTGACTCACGGGAAAGGAAAATTTTTTCCATTCGTTGGCCGGAACGTCCAGGGTTTCTTCGTATTGTTTTCCCTGAAGATCGGTTACCAAAAACATCAGCGTCTGCTTTGCATTTCCGGGTTGAAAGAGATAGAACTCGAGGGCACCGTAGCTTGACCAATCCGAGGGCTGGTCCCTCACCCGCCCCAATTCCTCCAACGTCACTGCCGACAACTCTTTGGCCACCGGAAACGAAATCTGGGCGGAGGACAAACCTTCCCACGCATAATGAGTGGAAGGCACCATCTGAGCATTGATGAGCTTCCAGCCATGGATTTCCTCCGGGGACTCAAAATTGGAAAAGACAAAACTTCCGTCGGGCTGGCGGCCAGGGAAAAAACTCTTAGATTCCGGCATGAAGGATGCGCCTTGCATCAGCTTCCAGGGCGCTTTGGTCATCATGAAGAAACTGACCAAAGATCCAATCACCACACTGATGCCCACGAGAATGACAAGTGTTTGAGTGTTCAAAGAAAAACTTTTAAGGTTGAGATAGCGAGAGAGATTGCAGTGTGATACGACAAACGCTTTGACCGCTTCAACCAATTCCGAGAATTTCTTTTTTAAAAGATCCACTTCACTCATGAGAGTTCGTCTCCAACCGCCGAGCCTGAAAAATTAAGGCCGCTAAGATCCAGAAATAGCTTGAGACCTCGGAGTAATTTAAGCGCGACCCATAGAGATTGCTGATGAGGATCCCAAAGAAACCCGCCAGAAAGCCCAGGGCGAGCGCCTTTAAAAAGGGATCCTGGGTCGTGCGGTAAAGCCGGTGGGCTTCGAGGAAAATCTTCCAAAACACCCAAAGGAAAACTAAGAGCGCCGGGATCCCCATTTCGGCAGCAATATGAAGGTAGGTGTTATGAGGATCATGCGATTTAAGCCCTGTGTAGTAATGGCGGATTTTTGATTCGAAAAGAAAATAGCCGATTCCAAAGACCGGGTGCTCCTGAATCATGTGCAGCGCACCCGCCCAAACTTTTACCCGGTCACTCGAGCTTTGATCCAAGGCCTTTCCGCCCATATGAACCGCATGCGACTGATGGCCTGGATCCTCCTCCAATGTTTGTCCCAGCCGGTAACGAATGCCTTGCGGAAGAAAATTTGGGTTCAACACCACAACTGCCGTCAAAAGTCCTAACAGCAATAACAATTTCTTGCTCCGGAAAAACGTAATGGCATACACGCTAACGGCAAGAGCTAGGTATCCCGCCCGGGAGAAGGTCACCATGACCCCCCTGACGCAAATCAAAAAAGGGACGAGCCAAGCCCAGCTTTTTATGCGGCGCATATTCAAAAAGAAAAAAGCAAAGGGGATGAACATATAGTAATTAAAAAAAGCGGCAAGCTGGTTCGGTTGATAGAAGATTCCTCCTACCCGGTCGTCCGTATCCATGTATTCGTAAATCGACATCAGTCCAACGAGCGTGACCACGGCCATGAGAACCACTACGATGTATTTAAGCGTCTCCTTGTCACGCACCGTCTTTGAGTAGACAAAATACAGAGCCACCGGAATGAGCCACTTCCGGAAATATTCATGGCCGGCCTCTCCTAAATATTCCAGGCCGTAGCCCGCACCCCGTAAAATGGAAATTAAACCTAAAATAACAAAGATCGAGAGAGAAGTTTTTAGCGGTGGGCGCTGATGCAGCAAGGACTCGGCCTTGGACTTTCTCATCCCCAGCAAGAGATTCATTCCAATGAGGATATTGGTCAAATTCACCCCGGGCAGAATGTCCACAGGGACTTCCAAGCTAAAAGGAAGATAGGCCACCAAGAGACAAAGCATGACTTCCGAGCGAAGGAGTCCGCTTCTTAAAAAATAGACTCCTCCCGCCAGGGCGCCCGCTACTAAGAGCCATCTCGGAAAAGGGTCATCCTTTGTAATCACGGCGCCCAACACCAGAGTAACTACGCCCATAAAAATGAAGGCCTTTTTCCAAAGGGACGCAGGCACGGAAACCGTGGAGCCAGTAAAAGCAGGGGCCATACTCATGAGCGTCCCCTCACCCAATGGAGGCTTTTATGGACTAAGTCATAGGCACCAGCCAATTTTTTTCGGAAGTCTTCGGGCGTATCGAAGGCGCTGATTTCGGTCCGTTTTAAAGTAAACGCATTCACCTCTTGATTGGAACCAGGATCGTTCGTGCAGGCTCCCGCATAGCCCGATTCTTTCACGAAGCGGATAGACTCGAGGTCATATTCTCCGTACGGGTAGCAAAAAAAATGAGGAGAGGCACCTATCCTCTTTTCAAGCCCCTGTCTCGATTGTTCAATTTCCCGCCGCTTATCCTCCTTTTTTAAAACCGACAGATGAGGATGAGACAACGTATGAGATCCGAAATCGATTCCGGCCCGAAACATTTCTTGAATTTCTACCTCCTTCAAATAAAGTTCCTCTCCAATCCGGTCGGCCACACAAAAAATCGTGGCCGGGAATTCAAATGCTTTCAGAAGGGGAAAAGCGTTTTTGTAATTGTCCCGATAGCCATCATCAAACGTGAGGACGACGGTATTTTCTCGGGGACCCTGTTGAATAAATTCTTTTAACGAAATCACTTTAAATTGACCTTCTGCGAGAAATTTCATTTGGGACCTGAAATCGGAAATCGGGACGCTCAAGTAATCCCGCTCCTCATCATTGACACGGTGGTAAGTCAGAATCCGGGTGCCGGTGTCTTTGCGACCCAATAAGCACTGGGTCCAATAAACCGTGGAGCTAACGACAGAGCGCAGAGCGGTCTTCATTGACTCTCCATTTTTCAGATAATTTTTGAATCGTTTCTTTCAAATCGAATTGCTCCCGGACTAAACGGTGGCCGGCTTCCGCCAGAGATTTCCGCAAAGAATCGTTGTGATAGAGCTTTTCAACGGCGCCGGCGAGTTCTTGGGGATTTTTCGGCGAAACGAATAAGCCCGTTTTCCCCTCCTGAATCAATTCTTCCACGGACCCGAACCGGGTGGTAATAACTGCTGTCTTAGCAGCCAGGGCTTCAATCAATACGTTCGGGATTCCCCAGTGCCATTCCGGCTGCGCCATCAAAATCAAGAGGTCGGACGACTTGTAATAGCCAATGACCTGGCTCTGCTTGAGCGGCCCCGTCATCCGGACCTCCCCTTCCAATTGAAGCATCTGAATGTGCCGCCGCAGATCAAACTCCAAAGGGCCTCCGCCGATGATCGTCGCCTGAAACCGGAGGCCTTTTTGCTTTAAGCGCTTTAGGGCGTCTAACAAGTAATTGAATCCTTTGTAATAATGGAGCGTCCCCACGGAGAGAATTTGAAAAGGGTCATTGCGCCGCTTCCCGTTCACAGAAAACTTTTCCAAATCCAACCCATGATAGTTCACCATAATTTTTTCCGGGGCTGATTCCGGAGCCACTTTTTCGAGATGCTCCTTATTGCTCTGAGTGCAGGTGCTCACGAAACTCGAGCGCAGTATCTTCTCCTTCAATTGCGTCAGATTCAGATAAATATCGTGGGCGTGCCCGGTAAAACTAAAAGGGATCCCCGTGATTTCTGACGAAACCAGAGCCGCCGACGCCGGATACGTGGCCCAATAGGCATGCAGATGAGTCATCTTTTCCTTTAAAAGCCAATCGGCCAAATAAACGGCCTTGGGGAAAAACGCGAGCCCCTTCAATAAAAATTCCGCATTTTTCAAATTTCCCCAGACCAGTCGCGTCAATGACCGCAAATAACGAAAGGGGTATCGAGTCATCATGTCGAGATTCGCCTTGAGAACCCTTAGAGAAAAGAGATAAGGCACATAGGTCGTGACGGGAAGAAGCACCTGAGCCTCATCGTGTAAAATTTTTTCTTTGGACTTTTTAAGGGAGAAAATGGATATCTCCATCGTCTGCGACAAGGCATAGATTTCCCGGAGAATAAAGGCCTCGTCATAGCAAGGAAACTTGGAAACGATAAAGGCAATGCGAGGGCCTGAATTCATTCTCCCTCGCCTCTCGAGTAGGTCAGGCCCACCACACCGCTCCCCTTTACTTTCAGAGTGAGAACGGTTTCGTCTTTTAAGACTTTAGAACCTGTCACTTTGGCATCACCTGAAACTTTTACTTTAAAAGCTCGAATACGCACTTCCGCCTGGGTTCCAGCCGGCGCCAGGAAACGAAGCGCTCCCCGGTCCTGTTCCAACGAGTAAATCTCAAAAGGAACCGAAGCGTGAAAAAACCGGTTTACGTAGGGGGGAATGAGGAAATCCCGGTAGTCGTTTGGATTTCCCGTCTTGCCAGCTTCCGCTGCCTTGGCGATGTTATACGCTTCGCGCGCGTTCACGTAATGTAGAGCGTAATGATTTCCGTCGTTATATTTTTTCTCCAAATAACTATGAAGCTTGTCCCTCCATTCGCCCAACACGGCCACGTGGTCTTCTTCCAACGCTCCGTGCGTAAACACTTTCACAAAAATCCATTCGGGACGACCCTTCACGTGGATTCCCGTCTTGACCCAGCCGTCAATCCGCTCCGGTGTGGGCAAATCGACTTGAGTCACGTCTCCGTGGTCATAAATGGGCCGGGAAACCGCGAATCTCACCACGCTGGGCCCTTCAAAAATTAAAAGATCTCCACGAGCTGGCTGGCCGACTTCCATTAAAGGGCCGGAGTCATAGGATTTGGGCTGGTTTGGATCGTCAACGGCATAGTAGAGACGATTGACGGTCTTCGGATGCATCGCTCCCCAAGAAGCCTGAGTGAAATCCGCATAGCAGCCTAACCGGCGAAGAAGAATGAGTTCGTTGTTCACTCCACACGCACCGGGACCGCGTGAGTTATCCAGGCCCCAAAGTCCATGAATGAAACCAAACGCCGTTTGCGGTCGGGGGCCTTGAGTGACCATAGCGCCGGTCTCTTGAGAGAGGCGGATCATTTCACTCATTTTATTGAGAAAGGTTTCTTGACTATCAAAAGCGTGGTGGAGATGAAGCTCAACTTCTCCGTAGCCGTCGTATGCCCAAGAAGCAAGCTGACGTAAGAAATTCGTTTTCCCCTGTTCATTTGAATAACTGAAATACCAGAACCAGGAATGCTGCGGCATCTTTCCGTCAGCATCTTTATGCCCAGCTGCCATTTTGGGATAATTCTCGTTCCACCGGTCCATTGTCGCCTGGTCATGCGGCTCAAAATGATCCGTGAATAGAAACATGACGTGCCGGGGGCCCTTCACCGGAGAGCGACCTTCGCGCCGGAATTGATCCAGAACGTAAGACTGAATCCAAGGAAAACGCTCCTCGATCCGCGTCAGGGCAGTGAAAAACCATAAGGCCGTTCCTGCTACAAAAAGAAAAAGAACCGCCCAAACGATCTTCTTTTTCATGAAGCGCACACCTCTTCATAAAGCGATTCGTGATCGCGAACCATTCTTTCTAGATTGAAATGGTTCCGGACTTTTTCCCTTCCCCTCTCAATGAATTGGGCCCTCAATTTTTCGTCCCCCAAGACTCTGGAAATCGCCTCGGCCAAACGCATCGGATCTTGGGCGGGGACCAAAAACCCGTCCTCTCCGTGATGGATGCATTCCTTAATGCCCCCCACATCCGTAGCAACCACCGGGGTACCGGCACCCATTGCCTCTAGGATGGTCAGGGGAATCCCCTCTCGAAGAGAAGTCATGACAAATACATCCATGGCAGGATAAAGTTGTGCTACATCCCCGCGAAACCCGGTAAAAATAATCCTGTCTTGAATACCGGCTTTCACCGCACAGGCCCTCAGCTCGCCTTCGAGTTCGCCTTCTCCTACAATCATTCCCACAATATCCTTATGGTCTCTTGAAAGAATTTCGATGGCCTGAACAAAGTCTCCATGCGACTTCTCAGGAGCCAGCCTGCCAACAATCCCGATCACTTTTTGAGACACCTGAATTCCAAAGCTTTTGCGAATCGCTTCCCGTGATTCGGACGGTTCAAAAGAGGTGGTTTTGATGCCGCTGTGGATGACTCTTCCCTTGCCGTTCAAACGGGAATTACGCGTTTGATAGAAATTTCTTACCGCCTCTGAAACAAAAATAATCCGCTCATTCCAAGGCGTCAAAAACCGGTCTAAAGCAAGATGGTGCCTTTTCCTCCACACATCCATTCCATGCTCGGACGAGACCACGCGAACCCCCGCCAGCTTGGCGGCCATTCGCCCCCAAAGATTGGCGGTGAAAAGATGCGTGTGGACCAGATCTACCTTTTCTTTCTTCAAAACGGATGCCAATTTAAAAGTGATCGTGGGGTCAAATTTAGGTTTCTTGCCCAAAGCGATCACCTTGATTCCTAAACGTTCCAACAACGGCGCGAATCTTCCCTTCCCATTGAGACAGCAGACGATCGGTTCAAAAAATCTCCGGTCCAAATGCGTGGTTAAATCAATAACGATTTGCTCCGCGCCCCCCAGCTCGAGGGACCAAATCACGGAACAAATCTTCAGGCGCTTGGGGCGAAGAGCCTCAGAATAGAAGGCTTCATAATCCGCCGTCATCTTTTCCAGGGAGAAATTTTCCAGCACCCTTCGGCGCGCGGCTTCGCCCATTTGCCTACGAAGCAACTCGTCGCGTAGCAGAACCAAAATTTTTCCGGCCAAGGATTCGCAGTCGCACGGAGGAACCAAAAAACCGGTGACTCCCTCTTCCACTGCCTCAGGATTTCCGCCGACCTTTGTAGCGACAACGGGCTTGGCGCAGGCCATGGCCTCGAGGATCGAATTGGAAAAACCTTCTGAAAGAGAACTTGAACAAACCACATCCATCGCGTTAAGGGAAAATTGATTCTCGGAACTCAAACCGACAAAGTGAACCTGTTTTACGATCTCTAATCTTCCAGCTTGATCTTCGAGTGAGGAACGAAGGCTCCCCTCGCCCACCAAAACCAGATGAGCTGCGGGAAACTCTTTCACCACTTGAGCCATGGCGGCAAGCAGATAAGAATGTCCCTTCACCTCATGCCTCATGTTCGCCACCATTCCGATAATCAAATCTTTGTCTCCGAGACCGAGGCGTTTTCTCGCCTCATGCCGACCCGATTCCGAAGGGGAAAATCGCTCGGTATCGATTCCGTTATGAATGACCTGAATTTTTTCACCAGAAACTTTCTCCTGCCGGACCACCGCCTGTTCCACGGCCCTTGAATTGACAAGAAACCGGTCCACCCCATGATTTAAGAATCGATTCAGCCCAAGCTGTCTCGGGCTTCGCCAAAAGCCTTCGTCGCGTCTTGCAGCAATGACACACTTGACACCGCACAGCTTGGCTGCCAAGGTCCCCAAGAGGTCCGCTTGCAGAAAATGAGTTTGCACCAATTGGATTTTTTCTTTCTTGATGAAACGGATGAGCCAGACAAGTGCCCGCATTCCAGAAATCCCATAGGCCTTCTTTACTTTCAATGGATGAACGGGAACGCCCGCTCCCCGGAACGCATCTTCGAGAGCGCCTCCGGCCGTTAACGACACCACCTGCGGAGAAAATTGATTCCGGTCGAGGTGTTTCGCGATTTCCAAAAGATTCGTCTGGGTGCCGGCGGCCTCGAGCTTGTCGATGACGAAAAGGAGATTCATCTTTCTCATGCGGCCACTCCCACCCTGTCCAATTTCAGGGGAATAAAGGTCCGGACCTTGCCTTCTTTAAAATCCAGAATCCGTAGCCTGATCATAAGAGCGGTAAGAATCCAGAAATAGCTGGAGACCTCCTGCGAATCAAGCCGGGAACCAAACATGTTGCTCACCATGAGCCCAAAGAGTCCGCCCAAGAATCCCAACGCAAAGGCTTTGGTGTAAGGATCCTCCGTCGTCCGGTAAAGTTGAAAAGTATTCCACGTCACCATCAGGATGATGAGAATAAAGGTAACGAGCGCAGGAACACCCATTTCCGCGGCAATGATGAGATACGTGTTGTGGGCATCAATGGAAAAACCTCCGATCCAATAATTTGCAATCAGAGGGAAAAAAAGTCCGTAGCCAACGCCAAAGATAGGCTGCTCACTAATCATCTTGAGCGCCCCCTTCCAAATCTCAATCCGGCTCCGGGTGCTCCCGTCCACGGAATCCTCCACGTCTTTGTCCATTTGGACATAACTGACTTTGTTCGTAAAAGTTTGGCTCATGCGGAAACGAATCCCGGAAGGAAGAAAAATCGGATTGAGCACGATGATCCAAGTCGCCACTAAAGTGAGGAAGAATAAAAGTTTGCTGCGGAAAAAATTAATCGCGTAAAGCCCGGCGGCAAACGCGATGTAACCGCCTCGGGAAAAAGTCACCATGATTCCACGGAACTGAATCAGAAAAGGAATCAAGAGAAGCCAGAACTTAGAGCGTTTTGAATTCATGAGAAAGAAACCGAACGGAAGAAAAATATAGTAATTGAAAAACGCGGCCAATGAATTGGAGTGCGTGGCAATGCCTCCGATGCGGGCCTGCTCCAGGCTGGTATCGCCGACTTCGATGTAATCGTAAATCGCCATGAGCCCCACCACCGTTGAGGCAATCATAATGATGGTCACAATGTGGCGGATCGTGGTCCGGTCCTTGACCGTATTGAGCACCAGAAAATACATGAGGATAGGCGTGAACCAACGTTTGAATTCGGTGAAGGCAAACCAGAATTGATCGCTTCCATAGTTGGATCCGCGGACCACCGACAAAAATCCCAATGCCGTGAAGAGAAAGATGGGAAAATTAACGGAGGCGCTTGTCCAAAACGCATCTTCATTGGCAGAGCGGCCGCTCAACCAGACAATCAAGATAAAGCCCATCAGGAGATTGGTGAGATTGAAGGCGGTGGCCCATCCTCCGAAGTCTCCCACCAAAACTTTGCTGAATGGCAAATAGGCAACGAGCACATACGTCACAATTTCGGGCCGGTTCATCCCGACACAAAGAAGCGAAAATCCGCCCAGAACCAGGGCCGAGATTAAGACCAAGGGAGGCAGCTCGACATCCTTAATGATGATGTAGGCAAAGGCCAGTGTCATCAGGCCCATAAAAATGGAAGCCGTCCGGTTTTGCTTTTCCATGGTTACTTTGCTGCTCCCGTCACCATTTCCCGAACCCGGCTTCCCAAACGTTTCAATCGAGCAGCCTGGTAAAGCACCCGGCCGTGAGCGTTGGGGCTGAAACGCCGGACACTTTGTTTTTTCCGTGCAATCGCTTTCCAGTCATACTTGTAGGCCTCTTCGCCACGTAATAGATCAAATTCCTTAACGCCTTGCTGGATCGCGTTCTCAATCACATAACTTCTGAGGACTTTGAACACGTTATTCTTCCCAAATTCAGGATCAAAACCGGATTGATAACTGTAAAGTGCATCACGATATTTAAAGGTGTATTCGCATGCGACTTCCCTCGTTCCGATCTTGAGAAAAGCCAGATTGAGCCAGCCTTTGGCTGAAAATCTGAAAGCCAGCAACCGGTGAAATTTCCGGTATCCCGCGCTTACTTCAAATTTGTTTTCTACTTTCATGCTCTCTTTTCTCAAAGCGTAAAGCTTTTCAAACTTGGTAAATGCCGATTCGAATGACTCCTGCTTGGGTGACCAAACTTGGAAAGACATTTCCATTTCCCTCGTCTGCTTATTTCTTTGGCGCGTAATGGTTCTTCTGAGCCACTTCCCCAGTGACTTAAAATATTCTTCCCAGCTCGCGGGCAAAGGGATATACGGCGCCATGGGAAATTGGTCTTCAACAGGCCTTAATTCCAATGCGGTGCCGGACCCCTCTTTGTCTGTCAAATCGGTTAATAATAGAACGTCCCAATCCTCCGCCTGTTCCGATAAAAAATCATTGATCGCTGGAAGCACGATGGCGGATTTTCCGGGGGCGGCTAAAATGTCCAAATGCTCCGGAGACACCGGCGCCCCGGTTCCGATAAATCGGAGTTCCCGGTGCGGCAAAATCAGGCCGTTCCGGTGCCGCCTCAAATAAAGCGGAGCGCTTCCCATCAAAGATCCGTCATTGTCTTTAACGTTCAGCCACCAGAGTTCATGATCCGCTCCGTACACTTCCCACCAAGTCGTCAACCAGATCCAAGTCATAAAGAGTGACTTGTTTCCAGACTGGATCAGCAGATCCTCCCAATCGCCCTGCCGCATCGCCGTCAGATTTGAGATCCGTTCCACTTTCATGATCAGCTTCCGATCCCGACCAGTCGAGTTGAAAAATTGGCGAGAGATTCTTCTGCGCCGTAAATGCGGCGAAGCGCGTAACGATTGGTGCCTGAATCATTCAAACCGACAATGGCCGAACAAGCGGAATCGAAACCGGCCTGGGCCGCCAAGAGTTCATGTTCTTCGGTAAAATCTCCGGGCTCCCCATTGGGATAAGCGAAATGCCTGACTTTATCGTTTAGAATATTTTCCAGCCAGCGCTTCGATTCAAAAATTTCGTAACGAGCTTCCTGAAGCGGCATTCGGCTCAGAATCGGGTGCGTGATCGTATGAGCGCCGAATCTTAAATGAGACTCCCGTATAGATTTGATCTGATGCCCGCTCAACATCCAATCTTTCGGCAGCTGGGCCTCTCGGACGGCTAAGTCCTTTCCTATCTGGTCCATAAATCGCTTGCGGTCTTCGTTGGCCACCCTTTTCAATTTTTTTGAAATATCACGTGCCGCGCACAAACGTTCCTGAACACCGCTTAACTTCCATTCTCTGGCTTGGCCGTTCAGTTGAATCGCGTAATGGTTCAGTTTCGTAAACTTGAACCACAACCGGAGCAAATCCGTCCAAAGGAACGTGTTGTCTTCCGTGGGACTCGCCGAGAGGAAAATCGTGGCCGGTACCCGTAAACCCTGCAAAATCGGCAAAGCCAAATTTAAAGTAGGCGCGTTTCCATCATCAAAAGTGACGACCATGCTTTTCCTGAGCGGCCTTTCGCCGGACCGTAAAACTTTAACTAGTTCATCCATGGAAATGATCTGATAACATTGCTTGATATAATTCATCTGATCCTTAAAAGCCTTTTCTGAAATAGACGGGACAAACGGATCCAGTTCGCGAGATATTTTGTGATACATCAAGATCGGAACTTTATAACCGAGCGATTCTCTGACCAACCGGACAGCTCCCGTATTAAACATCAACCGTTTGAGATGCGATCGCCACCGGAGGCCGGCAAGCCAGGTTTTGCTTTGAGGGGAGACGAGGAGATGATGGTAAAGCTCCTGAACCCTCGTGGCATTGCGTTCGATCGAAAAGAAAGTTTGAGCTCTCAACCTGGCTTTGTCCCCCAATTCCCGGGCATATTTGGGATCTCCAATTAATTGAACAATCGCTCGGGCAAGTTCGTCCGAATGATTGGGCTCAACTAAGAGTCCGCTTTCGCGCTCAAGAATTAAGTCGCTCACGCCTCCGCCTTTAGCCGCAATCACCGGTTTTCCCGCCAACATGGCCTCGAGAATGACCAGCCCAAAAGGCTCGGGGTCCGTGGAAGCATGAACGATTAAATCCGAAATGCCATACACAGCGTGCACATCCTCCTGCCAGGGTAAAAAGCGGACGCAAGCGGAAACGCCGAGTTGTTCAGACAATGCACGCAGTTTCTTTAAGAATTGCTGATCCGGGGTCGGATCATGACCCAAAATAATTCCGACCACATGGGGATGAGTCTTTACTACTTGAGCTAAAGCCCGAAGATAAACTTCCTGCCCCTTCCACTCCACCAACCGGCCGATTATAGAAACGACAATTGCCTCTTTTTCGATTTTAAAAATCGCGCGCTCGCTTTGAATCCGCTCTTTCGAAAAATCACACCAAACGGCGGAAAGACCGTTGGGAATGGCGGTGATATTTTCTGATGAAATTTGTGTTCTTAAAAATACCCCTCCGGCTTCTGAGATGGCAATGAACTGATCCACCCAAGGAGCCAGCCATTTTTCAGTGCGGGTAAAGGGTCTCCAGCCGTGAAAATGACACAGCAATCGGCAGCCCGCGAGCCTAGCGGCAATCACAAGCGGGATGTGAGATCTGATTCCGTTATTTAAATGGACCAAACTGATTTTTTTCCGCCTCAGCCCTATATAAATTACCGGCACCATGAAGGCAATTTGAAAAAAAGAAATAAGAACGGAACGCGCGTATTTTAAAATGCGGCTGCGCTTTGTCCCTGTCAAAATTTTCCCAAAAACTTCGTCTCTTTCTCCCCAGGGATAGCGCCAACTCGCCGAATGATAGAGAGGCCATTGCCGCTCAATCTCTTTAATGAAAGGCCCTTTTCCGTAAGCGACAACCTGAACGGCAAATTCGCTTCTTTTCACTGAGGCGAGCAAGTGAGCCAAATAGTTAGCGGTGCCGCCGTAACCGCTTCCCGATTCAGCAATGAGAATCCGGTCCTGATTGAGGAGTTGATGATAGGCCCCAGTGATGCACTCGGCATTATGGGTCATGGTAAAAGCGGTTCTCGCCCGGTCTCTGCCGTGACGACCCAATTGCGCGGCCAGCAAAGAATCGGCCGCGATCCGGTGAATGGCGCTCGCGAGTTCTTTTGAATTACCGGCTTCCACCAGAAAACCTGTTTGGCCGTCCTGAATCACATCGATTAAACCGCCCAAGCGGCTGGCGACAACGGGTTTGCCCGCCGCCATTGCTTCTAAAGCGACATAACCAAACGATTCCGGCTCGACCGAAGGCTGGACCACCACATCGCTAGCTTCATAGACAGGGCCCATCTGGTCCTGCCACGGCAGAAACGTGACATGATTCTCAAGGTTCAAGGTCTTCAGTTCCGATTTTAATTTGGCAAGGTACTGGCCGTTATCCGAAGGATCATTGCCCACGACCCAGCCGCGAACATTTGAATTTTTTTCCCTCACTTCAGCCAGGGCCCGGAAAAAAACCGAATGCCCTTTCAGGGGAATAATCCGACCGATCAAAATGGCCAGAAAATCATTTGGATTGAGACCCAATTGGCCGCGCATTTGTTCTCTGAGTTCGGCAGGCTCGTCAACTTTATCTTCAATGACAAGCCCATTCGGAATCCCTTCCACATTCTTGCCGTCCAATTGCCAACTATAGAAATCGGCGCCGGATTGAGTCACCGCGATAGATTTGTCCACATAACGGCTCGCGATTTTTTCGATGGCCGTTAAATTTCTCCAGCCGTGAAAATGGCAAAGGATTTGACACCCCAGAAGGCGGGCAGCGAGAAGGAGCGGTAAATGAGAAAGAATTTCATTATTGAGATGCACCACACGAAAGCGCTTGAAGTAAAGCCAAACCGTCAGGATAGGAACGATCACCATCAACTGCGCCATCATTGCAAGGCGGTTGGAAATCCACGGAAACCGCCACGCTTTGTAGAAATTTACCTTCCATCCTTGATTTTTGATTTGTTGAATGAAGGGGCCTTTCCCGTAGGCAACGACTTCGATGGAAAATTGCGTGGCATCAAGGAACGGAAGAAGGGCGGATAGGTAACGTGCCGATCCCCCATAGCCACTTCCTGATTCTGCGATGAGAACCCGAGTCCTATTCATTACCTGCGGGCGGCTCCGATCGCTTCGTTTTGAATTTTGTCCGCGCTCAATACCGGCTTGGCCTGTTTGACCACCGGCAAATTTTCCAATCCGAAAACACGGCGTACTTTATTGACCAGACGCGGCCTCAGGAAAGTACTGCGCACCTTTCCGCAATGCTCCGTGACCCAGAACTGGCGCCGGGCCGTCGATTCGGGATCCAAGTTCCACTTTTCATTGAACCGGTCGTGCGATTGGGCTGCCTTGTTCACATCCCAGCGGTAGAGAAGGTATTCACGGTCCAAGCTGCGAAGTTCCCAAATCCGGGCATAGTCATAAGCGACGACCGACTTGGGTTCGAGCATCACCCGGAATCCCGCCTTCTGAAGGCGGAAGGTGTAATCCAAATGCTCACAGATGTTGAGGTCATCCAAAGGGCCCACGGTATCAAGCAATTTTTTCGAGAACATCACCGTGTGCCATTCGAAGAAATCGCTGTGTTTACGGTTCTTGTCCGGATAGTCCTCAAGCCGGATTCCTGAATAGGTAGCAACACTATCCATGTACCATTTCTCGCCCCGCTTCTCCTTGACGAGCTTCCCCTCCGCGATGTGAATCTTCCGGTCCGGATCGGAGAGCTTCGTCGTCAGATAAATCGGATGCACGCAGTCCACGCGCTCTTCCTCGGCGCAAGCCACGAGACTTTCGAGCCAGCCTTCGAGGACTTCCACGTCGTTATCCACATAGACGGCGTACTTCGTGTCAATCATCGGAATGGATTCGTTCACAAACTCGTGGGGATATTTCCAGCGGTTGGAGTAAATAATCTTGCAGCTCGGATGCTTACCCGCCACCGCTTCAAGTTCGGCACGTTTTGGCTGCGGCGCATTGCCTTCCATCACGATCATTTTAAAAATGGGTGAAGTCACGGCATAAATCCGCTCCACGACCTCGGCAAACATATTAAAACTCTCCCTCGGCACCACCACCACGGTGACGATGGGTTGCTTGGTTTGTTTAACTTGCATGGGTCAATCCTCCTTTAAACTTTTGTCTGTCGTTGCGAGGCAACGTTCCAAACGTGGCCGCCCCCGGCCCTACGGGCCGAAGGGCCCGGAGGGAAGCAATCTCGGTTCGCCTGATTGCTTTGTCGCCCCTTCGGGGCTCCTCGCAATGACGTGATTCTTAAAAATACATTTCCCACTATTCGTAGGAAGCCAATGATTGAAACGTTCCTGGAAGATGGCCGTGTGATGACGCAGCCAAATTTCGCTGGTAAAGCGCTCGGACTCCGCGTCCGCACCTCTGAGCTGGGCAACGATCCAGCGGCCGAACGAGCGAATCATCTTCTTCCAGATCCAGAGGGGGGCCACGGAAAACCGGTAATGCCATTTCCAATCCATTTCATGACCGAGCGTTTGGCCGATTTCCGAAAACCATTTCCGTAAATATTCCTTGGTGAGCCGGCCCGTTTCGACTTTGTGCCAAACCACGGCCTTGGGTTCGTAATAAATAGGAAGCCCCGCCGCCCGGGTTCTCAAAAAAATCTCCCGGTCTTCGCCGCCGAACAGGAGTTCGCCCCGGCGACCCAAGTCATCACGGAAAAATCCGATTTGCTCAAAAACACTCCGATGGAAAGCCATGTTCGCGCCCACGGTGTGACGGGACGAATCCCATTTTTTTCTCTTCTGCCCCAGGTCCTGAACAATCAAGGGGCCGTCGATTTCGTCCCGGAACCAATTCGGCCGATCGCAAAGCCAAAGCCGCTCAATTTTCCCGCCCACCATCCGGGCTCCGGTTTCGCGGAAACAATTCCACAAAGACTCGACCCATTCCGGATGAACCGTTACATCGTCATCGGTGAATGCAAGGATCTGGCCGTGGGCGGCCCGAATTCCGGTGTTGCGCGCAACCGAAAGCCCTTGCCGGCCCTCAAACCGGTAAGTAAACGAACGACCGTTTCTTGCCATGAACTCGTCCATCACCTCCCGCGTCCTATCGCTGGAATTGTTATCCACCACAATGATCTCGTAAGACAGGCCGCCAGAAAGTTTCTGATCCACCAGCGATTGCAGAGTCTGGCGCAAACTTTGCGCACGGTTATAAGTACAAACAATGACACTAACGTTGATGGGCATAAAGAAGTCCCTTCATTAAACAAGCCGGAATCGCGGCGTAAGATTTCACTAAGCGCAGAATAAGACCCAGACCTGCTTCTCCGGGACGGCGCACGCCCAATCCCACCAGCGGATCCTTGCCTAAAGCCCGGGCAAAATGGCCGGCCGCCGACCCATATTGATTCCGATCGAGATAGTCCCTCGCAATGGCATAAGAAAGCCGGGCCGAGCGTTTACGCATCAAAGGCTTGAAGTGTTGATACTCCGGCTGCAATTTCAAATTCTTCAGCACAGCAATCATGTGTTGATGGACTTCAATCCGGTCATGGCCCAGGTGCCGGCGTTCATCCATGAAAGTACGCGTCAGTACTTGAGGAATCGCAGAAATCTTCCAACGCTGGACGAACCGGAACCAAAGGTCCTGATCTTCGGAAATTCCGAACAGGGAATTGAAACCGCCTACGGATTCCAAGCAGGGTTTTCGAATCATGACCGTCGGAAGCGGGATAAAAAAAGATTCCAGCATTTCTTTAAAAGTGGTGGCCAATATTTCCGGGAAAACACTTGATTGGCCTGCTTTGGGGCCCTCTTTACGGGTGATTTTGAATTGCGTGTAACTCATTCCGATTTCTGGATGGGACTGCATGAATTCAACCTGCGTCTTCAATTTTTCAGGTAGCCATTCGTCGTCGTCGTCGAGAAAGGCAATGTATTTTCCGGACGACCGGGAAATTCCGGCATTTCGGGCAGCGGCAACACCAGAATTGGGTTGATGAAGGTAAACGATTTTCGAGCGTAGGGGCGAGGTCTCTTCGCCCTCTTGTGAAGGGCGCGGTAACCGCGCCTCTACAACCACGTCCCGCGTTTCATCCGTCGAGCCGTCGTCCACCACAATTAATTCCCAATCTTTAAAACTCTGAGCGCATACGCTTTCAAGAGCCTTCTTTAAATAGGAAGCCCGGTTATAGGTTGGGAGAATGACACTGACAATTGGCCCCGAGGGTTGGGGTGAGGGGATCTCAATTTGTGGGCGGGCACACAAATTGGGCTCCAGAGCCACATCCATCTTCCGCTCAAACACGCTCACGTCGTATTTCTCTTTCACTAGTTTGTAGGCTTTGTCTGCAATGGCAACCCGCTTCGTTGGATTATTCAAAAGCTCGACGCATTTGGCCGCAAAACTTTCCGGATCATCTGCAATCAGGATTTCTTCTCCGTCGGTTACTTCAAGCCCTTCAGCACCGATCGAGGTTGAAACCACGGGCCTTGAGTGGGCCATGGCATCGAGAATCTTGATCCGGGTGCCGGCGCCGTTTAAAAGCGGACAGACCACGACCGTGGACTTTTCATAATAAGGATCCATGGAAGGAACATAGCCGGCCATCTCCACGCCGGCTAAATGGCCCAGCTCGATCACCTTCCTTGGGGCGTGTTTGCCCACAATCGTAAATTTGGCTTCCGGAATTTGGCGCCGGATTAAAGGAAAAATCTCTTCGGCAAAATAGACGGCCGCTTCTTGGTTGGGCGGATAGCTCAGCATCCCGCAGAACATCAATTCGCCCGTCGACGGGCGAATTGAGGTCTCCAGCTTCAAAGGGCTGACTTCGATCATGTTCGGAATCACCGAGACCCGTTTCGAAAATCCTTCCCTCTCCAAATAATTTTTGTCCATCTGAGAGACCGTAAAGCAAAGCCGGGCGTCTTGAAGCTTCTTGAAATAGCCCTTTAGAAAAAACAGGTCGAGCGAATGCCGGAGTTTCCGGTATCCCAATGGCATCCGTGCAATTTCGCGCTCCATAAGGATCGTACTCACGTCATCGACGTCAATCACGACCCGATCCAAAAGCCCTCGGAGTTTTTTATCTGTCAGAAAAAAATAAGCCATCACGGGATAACGAATAACGATTAAATCGAACTGTTCCGGTTGGCTCTCCAAAATTCTTTCGTAAATCTCCTGCGTGGCGTAATCCTCCAATAACCAAGGAAGACCTTTAAACAATTTGACGAGCCTTGCTTGAATATTGAATGGAGAATTCTTTTCTCCCTGCAGCCGGTCCTTACGGGGATCTGCAAAGAACACCTTTTCGCAGTACTCCTGAAACGAAGCCAGGTGGTCCTGATAAACATTCGGATTCGCTGCAGAAACAAGCGTCACGCTCCCCTTCCCGGCGAGATATTTCAGCAAGTGAAAGGATCGCTGTTGTCCGCCCGTGTGCGGCGGAAAAGGAGAGCTGCTAGTGACAAATAAGATTTTCACGCTGCAAAAGCTCCTCTCCTAATTTTTCGGGTGTTTCATTCTTGAGAAATAAACGAGCCCAAATTTCCACGCCCAATAAATTGTGAATCACTGTCGGCTTATCCAAAGAACGTTCAAGAATCACCGCTTCCTCTCGGGCGCCCCATTTAAAAAGCTCTGAGAGCATCCCCGCTTTTAATAAGCCCGCAGAGTGCCGCCATGTGTCCATCGCCACCGCAAAGTGAATTTTTTTGGAATGTACGATTTCGGCGGGCAATTTCTTTTCCGCCACGGTCTTGACCACCCATTTAGACTTTCCTTGGTGATATTTCATCCGGATCGGAAAATGCATCGCCAAATCCATCAGTCGGTTTTCCAAAAAAGGAGGGCGAGATTCGATGGAAGCCGCCATGCTGATCCGATCGTTGCGATGAAGCACCGCTTGGAGATTTCCGTACCAATCTTCAAAAGCCCTCGCGAGGAAAGCGCGGTCTTCGAGGGGTTTGATTTGTTCCAGCTTATGAAAAATTTCTTCCTGGCGTGCCAGACGTCTTCCCCCATCCACAATAGAAGCCTGGCGCAAATTTTCCTGAGGGAATTCCAGCTGCTCCCGATGAGAAAAGGGATCACACATATAGTCTTGGAGATTAAGCGGTGTAAGTTTCGGATGAATTTTTCCGGCAATTCGAAAGGGCAGAGAATTAGGAATCCATTGAGAATGAATTCGTCTCTTCCGCCACATTCGGTAGGCATCGACTTGCCAGGGATAACCGCCGAAAAGTTCGTCCGCACCTTCACCCGTCAAAACCACTTTGATCCCGTCTTCGTGGCAGGCGCGGGTTACTAATAGGTAGGGCATGTCGTTGGCGTGGCAATTGGGCTGATCCCCATGCCAAATGGCCGTGGGCCAAAGCCGGAGCAAATCTTCACGGTCCACATCCACTTGCCGGATTTTAATCCCGAGATGCGCTGCGACTTTCTGGGCCTTCTCGCCTTCTGAAACTGCACCTTTCACGTTGGCCACATAGGCAACTACATCGGGCTTGTGATCTTTAGCAAATGCCGTTGTGAGACTGGAATCCACACCTCCGCTGCACATCGTGGCCAGCGGTGCATCGCTCACGAGGTGCATGCGAACGCTTTCATAAAAAGCCTTCTCAAATTCGGCGACAAGTTCATCTGGATTTTTCTTTGAATTTTCCAGGATCCGCTCCACCGAAAAATCCCGCAGCACGTCAAAGTAGACTGTCTTTTGGATTCCACGCGAATCAAACTTCCAGAAACTGCCGGGCGTCACTTGTTCTATTCCTTCAAAGGGCGTCCAATCCCCCTCAAAACGCTGCTGAGTCAAGAAGGAGCCGAGGGCGTGGATGTCCGGACGAACAGAAATTCCCGGATGTACAATCAGCGCTTTGATCTCGGAAGCAAAAGCAAAAAGCTTATCGTTTTGATAAACATAGAGGGGTTTAATTCCGACCCGGTCGCGTGCAAGCCAAAGAGTGTTCGAGCGCCGGTCAAAGTAACCCAGGCCAAACATTCCGTTGAATAAAGGAATGGCCTTCTCGGGCCCCCAACGATGTAAGGCGTGGAGAACCACTTCGGTGTCCGTTGTGCTTTTAAACCGGACGCCTTCTTTTTCAAGCAAAGCGCGGAGTTCGCGGAAATTGTAGACTTCGCCGTTATAGGTAAGAATTCCTTGGCCGTCATCGGTCACAAACGGCTGATGTCCGCGCAGAGTGAGATCCAAAATACTGAGACGCACATGCCCCAAGCCCACGGGTCCCGTCGTCCACACACCCTGGTCGTCGGGTCCGCGGTAAGCTATGCGCGAGAGCATCCGATCAATCAGATTCTCACTTGCCGCTTCGTTCGTTTTGTTCCACAGTCCGGCTATGCCGCACATAACTATTCTTTAGCTCCTAAGGAGAGAAGCGCGCAAAGCACCATCGAAAGGTAAGGCTTCAGGACCCGGTAAAAGGAATTTGAAAACCGGCTCCAGGGACTTTCGATTCCAATGGCCGGTTCGTATCGAACGGCCTCAAAATAATATCGGCTCGCTTGCGTGTACTGTTTTTTGTCCATCGCCTCGAGGGCCATCGCGTGAAGGTTTTTGGCGTAGAGGCGGATTCCTGCTCGGATTTCCTTCTGATTAACTTTCTCACTCACCAATGACTTTTGAGAGCTTAGAATTTCCAGGGTTTCTTTCCACATACCGTAACGGTTCCCAAATGACAAATTTCCCTCGTGGAGTTGATAGCGGTACAAAGGCTCTTCCAGGCTTACGATTTTCCAAGCCCTGGCCAGCCGGAGATAAAATTCATAATCATTCGCAATGGAATACTTTGCCTCAAACATCCCAAGTTGCTCGAAGCATACTTTCCGAACCAGAATCGTTGAAAGCGAGTAGATAACGTTTCCCTGGATGATTAAATCGAAGAGCGTAGGATTCCCGGAAAAATTCGCGGGCACTTCTTGTCGGATGCTTCCCCGCCTATCTACCGCCCAGCCGCGGCAGGTCACGAGTCCTGTTTCGGGATTTTGGTCGAGGATTTCTACCTGTTTTTCCAGTTTATTCGACAGCCATTCGTCATCGTCATCCAGGAAAGCAATGTACTGACCTGTTGCTTCTTTTATTCCGACATTGCGGGCGTTAGCGCCTCCCGATTTTCGCTCATGCACATACCGAATGGGATGTCCTTGCTCGGCCAACTCACGGACAAATGATTTTGCGTTTTCTTTTTCTCCGTTTTGAACCACAATCAACTCAAAATCTTGGAAAGTTTGCGCGAGTACGCTCGTAACTGCGCGCCTCAACAACTGCGGCCGATCATGAGTTGGGATCACAATGCTAACCTTACGCATTTTGTATCGCTTCCTCAAAAAGCCTTGCAGCGTTATCCCAGGAATACTTTTTAATCGAACAAATCGAATTGCTCGCAATTTGTCTGAGCTCGTTTGGATGATCAATTAGATGCACAATGTCCTTCACTAAACCCTCGATGTCCCCCGGTTCTCGTATAAACGCTGTTTCCCCAGAAATGACATACTCGGATACAGCACCCGTATTTGTTACAACTACGGCACATCCACAAGCCATCGCCTCCATCGGCGGCAAATTGAAGCCTTCCCGCTTACTTGACGAGAGAAAGATGTGGGAAGATGAGTAAATTTTTCGGAGCTCCTCGTCGCTTGGCGATAAGTGAAATTTCATGTAGGACGGAATTGCATCGGTAACCTCTCGTGACCCAAAACCCACAATGGTAACTTTAGGCCGTACGTTATGGATACTTTCAAGGACCTTTAATCCTTCTTTCATGCCTTTATGTGGCTTACGGTGCATCATCATACAAATATGAATGTTTGAATCACTCTTCTGAACCATGGGGTCTGGAAAAAATTTTTCTCGATTGACTCCCAAAGTAAACATGCCGGCCGGAATCCGATTTGCTTTATTCCTAAGCTCATTCGCAACAAAATCTGAATAAGTAACGAGACTGGGAATAAGATGATATGTTGCTATCACTTCTTCCTCTGAGAATTTTCCTCGATCCCACGTTTCTAAATCGAAAACCATGTATCTTTTTTGCCCCCGACTCTTGTCAAGAGTGCTGACCCACGAAGCCGTCCGCCAGTTAGTCGCAATCACATAATCGCTGACTGGCAGATAGGCATCTGTAAGAAAGCGGACTTCTTTGAAGGTAAACTTTGGCTCAAACCAATCAATCCGATTTTTGTGATTGCTTTTAGAAGACTTCCGAATCCCCCTAGACAAAGTTTGATCAACCAACGCGAAAAAGTTTCTTTTGATCTTCCCCGCCAAAGTTTTTCCAAGCGGAAAAGGCTCATCCGGAGAAACGACCAAACAATCATTTCCTCTTTCCGCCAACGCGTTTGATAACTCAAAAACGGCTCGGATCCCCCCCGTTAGGTAGGGAAAAGGAATCGCAAAGGTTATCTTCATAAATTAATTTAGGTTCCCTCTAGTCTGAAAATCATTCGAAATGGTTGCTTAAGCGTTTGCAAGAACACCTCTCATCTGTGGCGCAAACCAGACCGAGGCATAGGTATTCAAACCGAAAACATTTTTCAAACCGAAGTCCAAAATTAGTCGGTGTAAGTTTTTAATATCAATATCTCTATGCATAGGCAGTTCCTCAGTGTGGCCTTCGAGATCAACGAGGAAAACAAAGAGGCCGTCAGGGGCAAGGTGGCTAATCAGTTCATCTAAGACTTGAACCGGATCAGCCAAATGTTCAAAAGCTGCGTCTGTAAAGATCACGTCGTATTGTTGCTCTAAACTTAATTTTGACGGGTTTGAACAAATCATTTGAATGGGTAGGTTGTATTTTTTTATTCTCCATGCAGCAAAATTGTAGATAGGACCAGGGATATCAAGGTAGGTCACCTGCTTACCCAGTCGGGCTATGAGTTCACAGAATGCACCAATCCCCCCTCCGAATTCCAAAAAAGTGTCTTTCGGATGAGCTTTTATTAGTTGAAGAATCTCGGGATTGAATTTATTTAATTTTGATTCAATAAACGAAAGCGAAGGATTATTGTTAAGTAAGTCATAGATATAATTGGATGAGGATTCATAAAAGCTTTTCGCCTTGTCCTCCCAATTCCCTCCAGGCACGCACTGATGCCAATCCGCCTGGGTAAGTTTCTTGTATTGGTTAATATTCTTGACCACGGTTTGCCTAGACAAACCAGAAAAGACACAAAAATCATCAATTATTTGATGATCAGATCTGTAACGATAGGCGGAACGATGTCGTTTAATGAAGTTGGTAATTGCCGTTTCGATTCCTAATCCCATAAACTTCCCCTCCTAGAAATAATCACGAATACACCCTGCACCTTCCGAAACGCCCGAAAAAATAATCAAAGCAACCATGCAAATGGGCCAGCGCGTTTTTGAAACGATTCGTGGGGAGGTAGTAGCCCTTGAGATCCCAGCCAATTTTTTTGAGGAAGTGGCGTTGGATCTGACCCTTCTGCCCATTTTTTACATGCTTAGAAATCAAAAGGAAAATATTCCTCGTCGAATAATAGGAACGAAGCGGTGTGTTGGTTCCCACCGTCGGAGAAATCATCCGGTAAAACCGGGCCGTTCGGGCAACGCCGGTTAAAAAGCCGGCCTCCCTGGCGCGCAGGCAAAAATCGCATTCTTCGCCGAGCAGAAAAAATCTCTCGTCAAACAGACCCGTTTGTCCAAAAACTTCCCGGCGGACAAAGAAAGCGTCCCCCTGTATCGCGTCGACCGGAAAAACCTCTTCAGTCTGCTCCAAGATTGACTTGCCTTCGACAAACCGAAAGGGAAAAAATCTCCCTAGGGACCAGTCCAACTGAAATCCCGAAGTCAGGGCTCCGTTTCCGCCGTCGTAACTGAACGCAACGGGCCCCAGAATCCCATAGTCCCGGTTCTTCTCGGCGGTGCGGACCAATTCAGCGATGCACTGCGGGTCGAATTTAGTATCGTTATTGACGAGAAAAATATACTCCGCGCCTTGTGTCAGCGCCCAGCGGATTCCCTGATTATTCCCTCTCGCGTACCCCAGATTGTCGCCGTTTTGAATCACCTTCACCCAGGGATAGTTTTCGCGGATCTCTTCTTCGCTTCCGTCACGCGAAGCATTGTCCACCAGGACGACTTCAAAATTTTCGTAAGCCTGTTCTTTGAGAGAATCCAAACATTTCACGGCAAAGTGTTTGCCGTTCCAGTTCAGCACCAGAACAAGGACTTTAGGCAACGGTTTCATTTTTTAAATACCCCATCATTTCCATAGCCTCTTCCGGCCGCGCAAAGACAAACCTGTCCGCGAGCGGATGATTCAAAAGGTAATCGATATTTGCTTTCATATTCCGGGCGTGAACGGGGTCCCCCGGATTTTCTCCGCAGACGTCACTGCGGACGACCATGGCCAAATAAGGCCGTTCCAGCGACTCGAGAAGCCCATTCATCACGGAACTGAAACCGTTGATTCCCCGCCCTAAATTTAATGTCAGCAACCTCGGCTCGAGCTCGCCGGGAGAAAATAATTTTTTATAAGTCGTCTCGAGTCTTCCGTAATGGTACGTGACGGTTCCCGTGCTTAAGGGGATCATCCATATTCCCTCCTCCCGCTCCGAGTCTGGCTGGCGAAAATCTGACTTGGAGGGGCGGTAAGGATGATTCGGGGATCCTTCATGACTCGGTACGCCGTCGGAATAAAATTGATTGGAGAAGTAACGCTTCTTGAGATTGAGACCGGGTTCAACCGTCAGGTCAAAGCGGGCACCGCGTTTTTCGACCAAGCTCAAGGTTTCGCTGCTTATCCAGTAGGCGCCGAAGCGGAAGGAATCACAGCGCCGTCCGAACTGTTTTTGGTAGCCGTCAAAGGCCATTTCCACGCAATGATTCACCCACGATTGATTGCCCAAATCTTCAACCCAATTGTTCTTCTCCGTAATCCACCGATAGGCGTGCGGATGAAGCCCGATTTCGTCACCCTGACTGAATAAATCTTCCACATACTCCGGATAATGTGCAAACACCCAATCCGGCGAACCGTACGTTTCATCGATCTGCGGATCAACGCGGTAATACCAAGCGAAGTGCACCGGTGCGCCTGTGACCTGGGCAAATTGATCCCGGATTTGTCCGAAATAACGGTAGGCTCCCTCATACCCCAGCCAAGGCAAGGGCTTGGCCCGGTCCAAAAAAAATCCATCCGGTTCGACGTCAATGCAAAGGATGATCGGGATTTTCGGTTCCATTCAATTACGCCCGCTCCAATCGAAAGATCATTTGTTTGATTTCCACGCTGGAATCGCGGTCAATGAGGAAAAGAGAAATCAAATACGCCGCGATGCCGGAAGTACCGAGGATAATTAAAAGAGAAAATTGGGAAGGGATCCTCAGCGCAAATTTTAAGGCCTCGACCGAGATGACCATCAGACCTGCGCAAATCACAGCGGGTTGAATCTGCGCCCACAGCTCACGAAGGGTGAAACTGACAATCTTTCGCAGCAGAATGAAATAGACCGGGGCAAAGATAAGAAACGTCGCCAGATTGGCATAGGCCGCACCCATGATTCCCCACTTGGCCGTAAAAAGAAAAACCAGAACCGCCTTTACGACCAGGTCCCAGAGCGCCATGTAATAGCTGTATTTGGATTTGCCGCAGGCCGTAAAAATAGAACCCGCGCACAACACAATGGGGGTCAGTGTCTGAGTGAACGCAAAAATAGGAACCAAAGACGCGACGGTCAGCCATTTCTCACCGTACAATGCCAAGACCAAGGGTTTGGCCAGCATCATCAGAAAAAGCCCGTAAGGCAGCGCAATGATGGAAACAAATTTGATGGTTTTAAGGTAGGCGCGCTTTAAGGTTTCCTCGTCATCTTGAATCGTGGAGTAGGCGGGAAACATCACGTTCGAGACCAACTGGGTAAAATGGCTGTTCATGAAGTAAGACAAATTCGCGGCTAACGCAAAGTAACCCAACGCCGTGGTATCGAGGAACTTCGCGATAATCAGGCCGTTGATATTGGCCGCAAAAAACCAGAGGGCGCTCACCCCCACCAAAAACTTCCCGTAACTGAACAGCTCCTTTGCAATTTTGATATCGAATTGCCACTTTAACCGGTACCCGGAAAAATACCACCACAAGGCACACATCACCGCTTGTTTCACGAGGTAGGCGCCGACCAAGCTCCACACGGTAGGAGAAATTAAAGCGAAGGCGACAGCTGCAACAGAATTCACCACCGAACCAATCAGCTCGGTCATCGATATCAACCGGAACCTCATCTCCTTTGTCAAAAGCGCCGAAGAAATTCTTCCGAAGCAGCTAATGACAAAAAGTACGCCTAATGCGCGGATCACAGACGCGACTTCCGGATTCTTGAAAAAATAACCCGCAAAGGGTGCAATCAAAAAGCAAGCAGCAAACATCAAAAGACCCGTCCCCTGCACCATAAAAAAAGCGGTATGTAGGGCGGTCTGGGACGCGTTTTTTTTCTGGATGATGGCGGAATCGATGCCGAAAGATTTGAAAAGAGACAGTGCGTCAATCGCGATGAAAGCCATCGCGAAAAGTCCGAACGTGGCCGGATCCAGGATTCGGGCCAAAATCATGAAAGTCACCGCGGAAATAACCTTCTGGGAAACTTTGTTAATGACTTGCCACTTGATTCCGGAAATGGTCTTTTGCTTTAACTCGTTCATGAGGCTCCTGCCGTCTCTTCAATCCGCGCTTCCAGAAATCTGCGGTGGGCCAAGAGTCCCGTAATCAAAACCAGGCTCGCGCTCATTTCCATCAACTCTTCGGCAACGGTCTCAAGCTCCGGTGCCCAATAAAGATTCATCTGTTCAAAAGGAAGATTGGTAATTAATTCCAATCCCATTGCCCCTACGAACAGCAAAAATCCAACGGTGAAAAATTTTATGGATTGGGTTGATCCGGCAAGGCTGCGCCCTAAATTTGCTGCCAACCAAACAAAGAAGAGGAGGACGAAAGGAAACGCAAAGACCGGCCATCGCGTATCATGAAATCGGCCCAGAAAATGGCCGAAGAGAGGACTCGTGGCGACGGTCTGATCAAATTTCTCATGAATCATTGCCACTTCATCGATCGACAAAAAAAGAAGACCGGCCGCAACGAGAAACCAACTCCGCTTTACGCTGCCTTTGGCTGAAAGCTCGGAACACTGATAAGCCATCACCGATGCCAAGAGCCAAAGCACGCTCGAAAACCAAGTGGGAAGATTAGACTCCCCGTCCAAGTCAAAGAGCCGCTCCAACTGCCAGGACGGCGCACCCGTGATGAGATTTAAAATATGGAGGCCGACCAAGGCCGCCGTGATAATCCAAAGGTTTCGGACCAGCTTCTCGGCCGTCATCCCATCCCCCGTGTCAGCATAAAACTAATCCACGAGGCAACGGCCAGTCCGCCACGGACTAAAACCTCCGGCTCCTGGATGCCAATTTTTTCTCTAAAATTTCTCCAAGCCGTGGCCAGCGCCCAGACAGAAAAGACGAGGGTCAGTTCCAGGAAGAGCGCATTGAAACAGGCGGGCGAAAAAAAGGCTCCCAGAAATTCACCGAAGGTCGTCGCCCCGAAATCGACATGAGCGTGAGTGGGCAGAAGGAGATACGAGGAATAAAAACGTGTTCCCGTGAAAGGCCAAAAGAGCCGAAGTCCTTCCGGGGCACCCGCCACAAAATCCAATACGATGTGAGAGTAATACGCGGCCACGGCACGAACGAAGGTTTGAATGAACGAGGCTGTGGTGAGGGCTCGTCCGATGAAGGCAAGGAGAGCTCCGCAAAGAAGCGCCGCTCCTAGGGTATGGGTTATTCCGCGGTGAAAACGAAGGGCCTGGCCCGCATGAATTCCGGGCAGAAAATCAAAATCCGCCAAGTTGGCGAGGAGGACGGCCAGAAGAATGAGCCCCCAATGGGAATCTTCGTTCTTCTTCCTCGTCAAATGATAAATCGAATACCCTGTAAATGAGTGGAGTATCGGTAATGGCATATGGGTAAACCATGAATCAAATCACTGCGCGGTTTCGAGAACACCCGACCTTAGAAACCATTCCACGGTTTTCTCAAGGCCGGCTCGAAAACGCGTTTGAACCGTAAATCCCAAGTGTTTTTCCGCCTTGGCCAGGTCGGCGAAAGTCCTGCGGACATCCCCCGCCCGTTTAGGCTTAAAGCGCGGTTCCACAGAATGGATTTTCAGGATGGCTTTCAGATGATTAAAAATATCGAGCACGGAGAATTCCTCGTGGCAAGCGATATTGAAAACCTCGCCCGCTATACCGGGCACCTGAGAAGCCAGCAGATTGCCGGCGACCACATTGTCCACGTAGGAAAAATCCCGGGACTGCAATCCGTCCCAATGAATTTCGGGCGATTGGCGCTTGAGGAGGGAGTCGACAAAAATGGGAATCACCGCGGAGTACTTGGACTCGGGATTCTGGCGCGGGCCGAACACGTTGAAATAGCGAAGGGACACCGTTTCCAGTCCGTAGAGACGGGTAAAGATTTGGCAGTAATACTCCCCCATGATTTTCGACGCGGCATAGGGCGATTGCGGCCGGGGAATGTCCCTTTCTTCACAGGGAAATTTTTCTGTGTCTCCGTAAACGGAGGAGGAAGAGGAAAAAACAAAACGCTTCACGCCCGCGTCTCTTGCGGCAATCAATAGATTCAGCGTGCCTCCCACATTGACTTCGTTGGTTTCGCGGGGGTCGTCCACCGAACGAAGCACCGCCCGCAACGCCGCGATGTGGAAGACAGCGTCCACGCCTTGCACGGCTTTCTTCGCGCATTGAGGATCGCAAATATCGCCTTCCATGAATTCAATCTTGGAACTCGACGCAGAGAGATTTTCCTTCCGGCCCGTTGACAGATTATCGAGTACGCGGACTTCGTCTCCCGCATTCACGAGAGCATCCACCACATGAGAGCCGATAAAGCCGGCTCCTCCGGTCACAAGTAATCGGCGCATTGTTCTTTTTTAGTCTCCTTTGTCGCTGCCCGGGGCGTGCCCATTTTGGCAGTCTTTTTCTTGGTTTTCTTGGTCATTCTCTTATCCCACCACCGGTTCAAGTCGCTTTCCACTTTATCCACCTGGTAACGGATCTTTTTGAAGAAAAGACCGGCCCGTGATTTGAAAGGACTTTCCTGATCGGACGTATAGTACTGGTAGTAATAGTTCCGGTAATCTGCGGATTGATACTCCACATTGGTCAGAACGTAGCCGAGGATTTTGACGCCGGCTTGGCGGAATAAAAGATTGGCCTGTGCCACGACATTCCTCGGAGTGCCGCGGCTTTGGACCACCATGAGGAGCCCGTCCACTTCCCGGGCCAGCATGCTCGGGTCCGCCACGGACATGATGGGCGGAGCATCCACGATCACATAATCAAAACAGTTGCGCAGCTCAGCCATCAAAGTGCTGAACTTGTGCGACCCCACCAGCTCGGACGGATTCTTGGGAACCGCTCCCCGGGGAATAATGAAAAGATTGGGCAGGGAATTTTTCACCATGACGTCTTTGACGGAAAGGTCCTTACTTAAAAGTTCCGCAAGTCCCAGGCGGTCCTTTCCGAGGCCGAGATATTCTCCCACTTTTCCCCGCCTTAAATCCGCATCGACGAGAGCCACTTTCTTATCTCTCAGCTCCGCCAAGGAGTAAGCCAAGTTTGTTGCCGTCACGGTTTTCCCCTCGCCCCGAACGGAGCTGGAAATCAAAATCACCTTCGCCGGAAAATTGACAAATTGAGTCGTCAGGTTCGTTCGCAGCATCCGGTATTGTTCGGTGATGAGGGAGTTAGGAAAATGATAACTGACCACCCGCCGGTCGGGCGTGGCATTGCGCAGGGAAAGAATTCCGGTTTCCCAATGCGGGGTGCTTTCGGGAACTTCGTCCGAATAACTCCGGGCGGTGAGGATCTTATTGGCCTTCTCTTTTTCCTGCTGAAGCTTTTCAAGCGCTTTCGTAAATTTGCTCATATTCCCTTTCTTCTCCGTGATGCAGTTCGAGGATGGACACTTGGATGATTTCGCGGCTGATGACCGTGCCTTCGGAAACGCAGCCCGTGAAGAGCGCGTAATCGCAGAGCTTATTAATCAACCGCGGAAGGCCGTTCGAATACCGGTAAATCAGGCCAAAACAAGCCGGCTCAAAAAGAGCACTCATGTCTTTGCCGTTGGCTCTCGCTTGATTCAATCGGTGTAGGATGTATTCTTGGGTCTGTTTTTCATTCAAGGGTTCCAAGTGATAATGAATCGCGATGCGCTGCCGAAGTTGTTCCAGCCGGGGCACGTCCAGTTTTTTCCTGAGCTCAGGCTGCCCGATCAAAATAATTTGGATTAATTTTTCCTTTTCCGTTTCAAGATTGGAGAGCATCCGAATCTCTTCCAAGCACGGGGCGCTCAGGTTTTGCGACTCGTCGATGACAAGCACCACCTTTTGGTTCTGCCGGGCTTGTTGGATGAGGTATTCGTTCAATTGCAGAATGAGTTTTTCCTTCGGCCCAGGAACGTACGCCACGCCGAAGTCTTCCAGGATAAGGGTGAGGATTCCCTTGGGGGTGAGGAAGGTGTTCGTGATGATGGCGGTTTTGACATTGGGCCCCAGCCGTTTCAAAAGGGTCCGGGCAATCGTAGTTTTGCCGGAGCCGATCTCCCCCGTCAGGACTACAAATCCTTTTCGCTGCAGGACCGCGAAGAGAAGCGCGTTCAAAGCAGACTGGTGTTTCTCAGACGAGAAGAAAAAAGAAGAATCCGGCGTCTGGTTAAAGGGATTTTCCTTAAACCCGTAGTACGAGTTATACACGCACACCTCCGACCAGGCTTTTCTCCATCAAGAGTTCCTCGGGACGAATCGGTGGAATGGACCCTAGAATCGGAAATTCAAACATGAGCCGCGCTTCGTCCAGGCTGCGAATGGAGGCATCGCTTAATTCCAATAAGTAAATCAACAGACCGCCCAGAATAAATCCCACCACAAAGCCTCCCAGAACAATCAAAGGCTTTCGGGGTTTCACCGGGGAAAGTGGCAAACGGGCCGGCTCGAGAATTCTAAACTTGGGGCCTTGGTCGGACTGTTCGAGGGTCTCAGAAATTTTGGCTGTTTCCAGGCGCTGGAGAAAGGACTCGTAAATTCTTTCATTGACCCGGTAGTCCCGGTGAAGACGGGCCAGCTGCTGTTCTTGAAGAGGAACACTCGATACGAGTTTCGAGTACTCTTCCGGATTGATTTCGATACCGGCATCCTTGGATTTTTTCATCCACTCATCCCGTTGGGCTTCCATGTTCTCGATGAGTTGGCGGGTCTGAATCACCCGCGGATGCTCGTCGGTGTTTTCCACGAGGAGGTGTTGCAATTCAATCTTGAGGGATACCAGCTGTTCATTCATTCGCGTGGCCACGGGAAGTGTGGAGCCATAAATTTCCTGGTATTTGCGCAGTTCCTGTTCTGATTTTTCAAGTTTCGCCCGGTAGACGGACAGCTGATCTTGAATGAACCGGATAGCGCTCGAGGCCTCGATTTTTTCGGAGGTCAGACTGCCGTCCACAATGATGTCGGAGAGCGTCTGAACGATTTCCTGGGATTTCTTCGGGTCTTTGCCTTGGTAGCTGACGGTAATGATGTCCGCTTCCCGGAAACGGATGGAAAGGTTGTTGCGCAAATTTTTGATTAAACGTTCGTATTCAAGTGGGGTTTTAGAGTGCTTATCGAGCTTTAATTTCTCGGCCAAGAGAGTCAAACGCTGCCAGGAAAGAAGTTCCTCACGCATCGTCCGCATTCTTGAGATGACTGAGGGAGCAATCGCTAAACCGGAAATGAGCGGATTGAGGATGTCCTTGTCCTCGACTAAGAGGACCGTTTCCGCCTGGTAAATTCTGGGCAGCGAAAAGGCGATGATGACGGAGACCAACAAACAAAATACCGTCACACAGGCAAAGAGTCCCTTGTGCCGGGTCACCATGTAGTAATACTCGCGAAGACGGAGACTATTGGAAACCGCTGAAAGATTCATTGTTGTTAGCCCTCGAGGAGATTCCAGATGTTCATGAAGAGCCGGCCCACCAATCTCCCACCCATTAGAATGAGGGGCCAGAAAAGCAAATGCGTCTTACTTCGGATTTTTGCGTAGATACCCATTCGGGTCCCCTCCAAAGCCCAGCTCATAGACGGCTGCGGTTTGAAACATCGGACCAATCAGCCGGGAGTAGGCATTCACAAAACGGTCGAAATGGCGCTGATTGACAACAATCGTATCGCCTGGTTCCAGGACGAAATCTTCAGCGGCATCGCCTTTAATCAATAATTTCTGCAGGTTCACTTTCTTTTGAACCGGGTTACCTTCTTTGTCTTTTTGATTGGCACGAATGACAAAAACTTTTTTCATGGAGCCGTCCATTCGAGGCAGCCCCGCAGCCACCACGGCTTCTTTGACCGTAATCTGGTCGCCTTTCATGGCGTATTTGCCAGGACGGTTAATGAATCCAAACACATAGACGGCTTTGCTACGGTACTCCGAAATCATGACCGCCACTTCCGGATAACGGACAAAGCGGCTCAGCCGGCTGATGATTTCCTGTTTGAGCGCTTGTTTATTCTTTCCGACGGAGGGAATATCCCCGACAAAGTTATATTGAATGTTGCCTTCCGGATCAACCACAAACCGGCCCGAGAAATCCGGCTGGTTTCTGACCACAATGGTCACCACGTCGTCGATCCCCAGCGTGTAGTTAGAGCCCTCGCCCACCACTTCCATATAAGGGGAATAATGGGAATAGGGCGAAACTTCGGAGGCGTTTAACGGATCTCTTGAATTCGCAGTCGCAGGATTTCCCGCGGGCGAGGCCGCAGGAACAAAATAAGGCATGCCGGTGCCGTATTGCTGTTGCATTCCGCCTTGGGAATAGTTGCTGGGACCATAGGGCGATTGCATGAAGCTAGCGTAGGCGGGGAATTGGGTATCATAGTTGGTTCCGTACGACACAGGGACCACTTGGCCTTGGCTTTCTTCCATTTGATTTCCCGGAACCAGATCATTTCGGCGGTTGCCCATGTAATAAAGGGGTTCGGCGAAGACGGAGCCTGCAGGTGCAATGAAAGCGGCGAAAATGATTGCGATGAGAATAACGGGTTGTTGAAGTTTCATTGGGATCGCCTTAAGAAATGGCCCGGCTCGCCTCCGGTTCGTAAACAGAACTCACCAGTTTTTCGATGGCCATTAAATCTTCTTCCAAGTAGACTCGCCAGCCCTTCCAGTCCCTCTTGGGTTTTTTAATCTTGCCGGCTTTTTCCCAGCGGACAATCGTCTTGGGAGTCACGCCGACTTTTTTTGCGATGTCCGTAATGGTCAATCTGCCATTCACAACAATATTCCTCCCTGTTAGAGAAAAGACGAACGTTTGCTGATTTCAGTAGGTTGAAGGTCTTGGTTGGTACGTCCGAGACTGTCCCAGTAAGGACATGTTTGATGCCAACTGAGGGGGTTTGTCGTGAAAATTATTACTTTTTCCATAACCTTATTAGATGATGCTTGGCTTGAATTAGAAGAAAAATCTGACTGAGGCGGGAGGAGGAGTCTAGCGAGCTACAGAATGTCTAGAAAAATCAACGCCTGTCTAGGAAATGTCTAAAAAAAAGAAAGCCCAGAATCGTTTTCCCATCAATAATTTCCCTTTTTCGAATCATGCTCTCAATCTGCTTCGGAGAAAAAATCTTCGAATCCAACTCCTCGTCCGGGTCCGGCTCTACGCCTGTGACGGGCCGGAGGTTTTCCGCAACAAACAGATACATCTTCTCCGTGGAGATTCCGGGGGTGGGAAAATATTCCAGAATCAAACGTAGTTTTCCGGCTTTCCACCCTGTTTCCTCCTGAAGCTCCCGGTCCGCGCACGCACGGAGCGCCTCACCTTTCTCGACCGTACCCGCGGGAAATTCCCAAATCCTCTTGCGGGTTGAGACGCGCAGCTGCCGGATAAAAACAAGCCGCCCGTCCGGAAGCCGGGGGATAATCACCACCGCCCCGGGGTGGTGGATTAATTCCCGCTCCACCTGCCGCCCGCTGGCGGTTTGAATCTTCAGCACCTCGAGCTCGGTGACATAGCCTCGAAAAACCGTCTTCCTGGAAAGAATCTTGAAGTGATGATTGCCCTTAAAAGACTTCAACTTTGTCCCCGACTTTCAATTTCAATTTCTGGCGGGCCGAACCTTGGTTCACGGCGATTTCCAAAATCCCTGTTGAACTCAGGACCGCCACTACCTCGCCATGAGGCGCCTCAAAATAAGAACGGCGCAGCCCTCCAATTTCCTTACGGCCTAGGCGAACAGACGTCTTTCCAACTCTGGCCTTCCCCAGCAGCTTTTCCGTGATGTTCGTGAAGGCATTACCAAAATGGTCAAAGTAGACAATCTCGCCCACCCATTTTTTTCCAATTAGCCGGGCGCCCGGCCAATTCAGTTTTTTATAATTGGAGGCACGCGGGCCCAGCTCGCTGAACAAGCTGGGATTCTGAGCCAGACGAGCGGCGGTCGGAGCAAAACAGTCCCGGCCATGAAAAGTGGAGCTGATTTGTTTGCGGAAAAATTTGCGGTTGGTGACGGTTCGGATTTCAGCTTTAGGCTCGCCCGTTAGAACCAGCGTCAGAAGCCCGTTGTCCGGCGCTAAGAAAGTCCCCGCGGATGTCCGGACGGCGATGATTTTACGCTCGCTGCCCACGCCGGGGTCTACCACGGAAACAAAGACTGAATTTTTGGGGAAGTAGGGATGCGCCGCTTCCAACACGAAGGACGCCTGGCGAACGTTCTGCGGCTCGATTTCGTGGGTGAGGTCAATGACTCGGGCGTCCGGGAAAATTCCGGCAATCACTCCTTTCATGGACCCCACGTAGGCGTCCTTCGACCCGAAGTCGGTTAAAAGAACAATGGGTGGCCGGTCCGGCATTAAGCGTAGTCGAGCCCGGGTTTCTGCCAAACGTACTCGGGTTCGATCAAGGGCGCCTTATGGTCGTCCGGAAAGTTAAAAGGAAACGTCACGGTATCAATCGCTCCTGCACCCAGGCGGACCACAAAATCTCCCAAGCCTTTAACCAATCCGATCGTCCAGCCCGACAGAAGATTTTTTTCCTCAGTCGTGACATGAATATCGCGTGCAATCTCGACGGGCGAAGAAATGATATTCAGCACTCCCCTTTTCAGTTTATCTCCCCATTTGTAATTTTTAGCGCTTACCGTTGTGCTTTCAAGGGCCCAACCATTGGCAGTTCCCAGGAAAAGAACGAATAGGCAAAAACCGGTTAATCGGATCAGTTTCTTCATTTCCAGCCTCCTTTTTCACCGGGCGGCGTCGAACTTCGCCGCCAAAATAAAATCATTTTCGGTCAGTCCTTTGACCGAATGCGTAGACAACTCTACGGCCACTCGATTGTAGCTGATCTTGAGTTCGGGGTGATGGTTTTCTTCTTCTGAAAGGGCGGCGATTCGGTTGAAAAAGGAGATGACCTCCTTGAAGTTTTCAAATTTGTACTCTTTTTGAACCGCTTTACCCTCGGGACTAAGGACCCAGCCTGAAAGTGTTGTCAGATTTTTTCGGGCTTCTTCCAAAGAATAAGGCTGCACGCCTCCTTCGCAAGGTTTGCAGCGTTTTTCGGTCCAATTCATTTTGATGCCTCCTCTCGCACAGACTGTCGTGGCGTTTTTGCCAATGGCCTAAATAATTCCTCGAGCCCCTCGCGCTTCGCAGCCGAAATCGGAATTCCTCCTGGATATTTTTCTTTCAGGCGGGCGATTTCTTCCGGTGAAACGAGGTCGCATTTATTGAGAACGAGGACCAGAGGCCGGCTCCCCGCTCCGATTTCTTGGAGCGTTTCTTCAACCGCCTCTTTTTGCTCTGCGGCGTAAGGATTGGAGACGTCGAGCACGTGAAGAAGGCAATCCGCGTCCGTCGCCTCTTCCAACGTGGACTTGAAGGCCTCGATGAGCCCGTGCGGTAAATCTTTCAGGAATCCAACGGTGTCCGTAAAAAGGATGTTTCGGCCCTGGCCGTTAAATTTAGAAATCCGAGTCAAAGGGTCCAGCGTGGCGAAAAGCTTGTCTTCCACAAAGGCGCTGGCTCCGGTGAGGGCGTTTAAGAGCGTAGATTTGCCGGCGTTGGTGTAGCCCACAATGGTTACGGAAAGAAAATCACGGCGTTTCCTGCCTTGCCGGACAAGCGTACGGTGTTTCTCCAGCTTTTCTAAATCCTCTTTTAATTTTGAAATTCGCTCGCGAATACGGCGCCGATCCACTTCAAGTTTTTGTTCGCCGGGACCACGGGTTCCAATTCCACCTCCGAGACGGGAAAGAATCACGCCCTGGCCCACCAACCGGGGCAGAAGGTAACCCAGCTGCGCCACTTCCACCTGAAGTTTTCCTTCCCGGGATTGGGCGCGCCGGGCAAAAATATCGAGGATGAGTCCCGTGCGGTCGACGGCCCGAACCCCCACACTTTTTTCAATGTTACGCGCCTGCACCGGAGAGAGGTTCACATTGAAAATCACCAGGTCAGCTTTTTCCAGGCCGACCTTTTCTTGAATCTCGGCCAGCTTTCCTTCACGTACGTAATGGCTGGGGCTGGGCCGGTCAAGCCGGACTTCCACAACGCCCGCCACTTGTCCTCCGGCAGAAAGGGTGAGTTCTTTTATTTCTTCAAAGCTTTCACGGATAAAATTCTTTCCCTTGCCCGGAGGCTGCACAATGACGAGAAACGCTTTATCTTTTGCCATAAGCCGACATGATTTTATCACACACGTTTCGGGCCGATTCCCCTCTGTGCCAGGGGATCCATTCGATTCCTTTTTCACGGCGAAACCAAGTGAGCTGGCGTTTACCAAACTGCCTCGTGCGAGTTTGGATAATGCGAATCAACTCGTGACTAGAATTCTTGAGATTGTTTCGACCGCCTTCCCTCCGGGCCTTCGGCCCGAAAGGGCCGGAGGTGGCGGTCTCGCAAAGACGCTGTAATATCTCCCGATAACCCAGCGCTTGTCCCGCGGTTTTAGAAAACCCGATTCGTTTTAATCGTTTCACTTCATTCACCCATCCTTGACGGAACATAGCCTTGACTCGCTCGTTAATCCGCTCATAAAGCTCGCTCCGGTCCCGGTGAATTCCAAAAATTCGGATTGAGTACCCCAACTCCTCAAGTCCTTTCACCCTCCGTCTGCCTTCGCTGGGTTTCTGTCCGGAAACAAGAGCAATTTCAAGCGCCCGGATAATTCTTCGCCCATCGTTGGGGTGAATGGAGTCTGCCCGGAGAGGATCAATCTTCTTTAATTTGGCATGGAGAAAATGAGAGCCGAACTCGTCCGATTCTTTCTCTAATTGTTTTCTGAGACGCGCGCTCGCTCCCGGCAGGTCGGAGATTCCCTTCCAGAGGCTTTGCACGTAAAGACCGCTTCCTCCCACCACCAAGGCAACAGGCGCCCGGCATTTTTTTAGCGCCCCCAGAGCCCGACGACGGTGCTCGGCCACCGAAAAATGAAAGCGGGGAGAAACGATATCGAGGAGATGATGACGCACCCGGCGCCGTTCGCTCCGGGACGGTTTGGCGGTTCCGATGTCCATTCCCCGGTAAACTTGCATGGAATCCGCAGAAATGATTTCAGCTTTGAGGCATTTTGCCAGCAGGAGAGAAAGCTGCGTTTTCCCACTGCCCGTGGGCCCCACCAAAAAAAGAACCTGGCCTTTCAACGCGACATCGACTCCGGCGTGGTAATCCCCAGCACGCGGAGGCCGTTTCGTAAAACAATCCGCGCACAGTCCGATAAAAAAAGACGGGCCTTGGTTAATTCCTCATCCTCGGTAACCACACGGTGCAACGAATAGAACTTGTGGAATTGGGCGGCCAGCTCCCGTAGATACTCCACCACCCGGTAAGGTTCAAGCGATTGGGCGGCCGCGATGAGAATGCGCGGAAATTCCTGGAGCTTCTTCATGAGATCCGCTTCCTCGGGACTGGAAAGCCGGTCCGGTTTTACCTGAGAATGGATTTCACGCTTGCCGAATTTCAGAATGCCCGAAATCCGGGCGTGCGCGTACTGGAGGTAATAAACGGGATTTTCGTCGGACTGGGCCTTCGCTAAATCCAAATCAAAATCGAGGTGGCTTTCAATCCGCCTCATCACAAAGAAAAACCGGGTGGCGTCCACGCCCACTTCTTCAAAAAGTTCCCGGAGCGTGACAAATTCTCCGGCCCGGGTGGACATCCGCACCGGCTGGCCCTGGCGGTAAAGTGTAACCAATTGGACAATGAGAACCCGCAGCGCCTCAGCATCATGGCCCAAGGCCTGGCAGGCCGCTTTCATCCTCGGAATGTACCCATGGTGGTCCGGGCCCCAGAGATTAACGAGCAGTTTGAATCCCCTCTCAAATTTCGTTAGGTGATAAGCAATGTCCGGCGCTAAATAGGTGTAATCCCCTGTTTGCTTGCGCAGCACCCGGTCTTTGTCATCACCGAATTGGGTCGAAACAAACCAAAGCGCCCCGCCTTCTTCCCGGACGAGGTTCTTTTTCTTGAGCAGCTCAATCGCCTCTTCCACCTTTTTCTTTTCACGGAGTCCTTGCTCACTGAAATAGGAATCGAAATTCACATCAACGGCCTTCAAATCCTCTTTGATGCCGCCAAGGATATCGGAGATAGCAAACTGCCGGCAATCTCTGAGCGCCTCGGGTCGGGGTTTCTTTAAAAGAGCATCCCCTTTTTCTTTTTTGAGTCTCTGGGCCACCTCTATGAGGTACGCCCCTTTGTAGCCTTCTTCCGGAATGGAGACTGCCTCACCGAAAAGCTCTTGGTAGCGGGCAAAGAGGCTTTCTCCTAAGAGATCAATCTGACGACCGGTGTCATTCAAATAATATTCTCGCGAAACGTCGAATCCCGTCATCCGCAGAATTCTCGCCAGGGCGTCGCCAATCGCTGCTTGCCGCCCGTGGGCAATCGTCAGAGGTCCCGTGGGATTAGCGCTGACGTATTCGACCAAAACCTTTTTCCCTTCGCCGAAATTTGACCGTCCGTACGCCTCGTCCTTCTCATGGATTTCAATGAGCCCTCCGGCTAATTGGGCGGAGGGCAGATAAAAATTAATAAATCCGCCACCGGCCACCTCGAAGCGAGTGAACAATTTCTGGCTTTGATTTTGTTTTAATTCTTCATTGAGGAACCGGCTGAGATCTTCGGCAATCCGGGCCGGCTTTTCTTTGGCTAAGCGGGCCAGCCGGAAAGCCACGGGAGTCGTCAAATCACCGTGGGCAGAGTCCCGGGAGAGTTCCAGTTCAACGGGGAAATCTTCAGGCAGAGAAAGACCTTTTTCCCGGGCATAGCCTTTTAAAATTTTTTGCAGAGTTGCTTGGAGGGCTTCTTTCACACTTTCACTTGGACCGCATTCCCCCAGAGCCTTTCGAGACCGTAGAATTCCCGCAAATCCCGGTAGAAGATATGAGCAATGAGGGAGCCGTAATCCAAGAGCGCCCATTTGCCGTCGTTCATTCCCTCGGCATGCGAAAGCCGCACCTTCGCATCGTCCATGGCATCCATGATCCCCTGCGCAATGGCCCGGACGTGCCGGTCAGAATTGCCGTGGGCAATGAGAAAATAATGAGCGACGGTGGTGAGTTTGGAAATGTCAAGAAGGATGGGTTCTACCGCCTGCTTGCCGTCAGCGGCCTCCCAGGCTAGAAACGCGAGTCGTTTAGGTTGCAAACAGAGAAACGGGCGTACTGCGGGACGTCTACTTACCGAGAATACGGCAGAGAGTTGTTCCGCAAACGGGACATTTGCCTTTCATCGCGCGGCGGCCATTCTTTAGGGTTTCTTCTTTTCCATTGGACATCTCAACTTTTTTTCGGCATTTCACGCAGTATGCTTCCACGTTGACCCCCTTTGTTTTGGTGAATTATAACACCTTGACCTTTTAACCTGTACATCTTATCGACGCCTGAGTTCTCGAGCTTGAGCAAGCGCTTTTTAGGCCTCAATACCCATCGCCCGGCGGACAGCCTCATTGACGACGCGGCCCTGGGTGACTTGGAGGGCGCTTTGCAGCTCCTCGAACTTTGGAATCGCAGATTCCCCCCTCTTCCCCAGCTCAATTAAATAAGGCAGGATCGCTTTTTCCAGGGCCTCGGAGGCGGCACGACCGGCCAAGGAAGGAATGTTGGGAACCGCAAAACGCAGGTTCCCATAGGAATCTAAATAAAGCGGACGCTCATAAGTAGTGGAATGAGTTTCGGGAAAATTCCCGCCCTGGTCGATCGCCACATCGATAATCAATTTAGCCCGGCCCTGGGAAAGCCGGGGCATGTCCTTGGCTGAAACCACCCAAGGAGCCCGCTCTCCTAAAATGTGCACGCTTCCCAACCAGACATCTGAATTTTGCAATGATTCACTTACGTTCTCTTCGTTCGAGCGCACTCGGAATCGAGAACCCTGATTTTGAAATTGAGCCTGCAAGGCCAATCGTCGCTCCGACCGTCTCTCCACCACTTCCACGGTCCAATTCATCTCCAGAAGCATTCGGGCGGCATTTTCACCGACGACCCCTCCCCCAAAAATGACGGCCCGTCCCGCAAACGGAATTTCCGGGACAAGAGGGTACTGGGAGGCTAGGGTGATTAATTTTTCACTGAGGCGTGGGGGATAAACGATCTGACCATTTTCCAGGCGCGCGTATTGTTTAAAAAAACCTGCGTAATAAGCTGAAAGCGTCCCGGCAATCCGGCTCATCGGCTCCAAAAAGACCGCCCGGTTTTCTTTATGCCCCGTTTCAAATCCGAGTGCCGTCACTCTTTTCTCAACTAGGATTTCGGCCAAGGCCTTATTTTCCGGCGCGGCCAGATGCAGAAAAGAAAAAAGAATTAAACCGGGTTTTAAAAATCTCCACTCCGGGACCAAGGGCTCTTTTACTTTTTGAATGACACCGGCTTCCCGGTAAAGTTCCGCCGGAGTATCGACAATCCGGGCACCGGCTTTTTGATATTGACGGTCGGAGAATCCGGATTCCATTCCGGCTTCTTTTTCAACGATGATGGGAATCCCCGCCTCGAGCAGGCTGAAAACTCCCGCAGGCGTCAGGCCGATCCGTTTTTCTTGAGGTTTGATTTCGCGGGGGATGCCAACGGTCAGCATGAAAAGCTAGCGGCTTTGAAAGCGGTTCGTAATGGGCATTCGCCGGCCGAACCAGGCCTTTTGAGTCACGCGGAGAATGGGCGGAGCCTGTCTTCTTTTATACTCATTGTGGTCCACGCGATGAACCACCTCCGTAATCATTTTCGGCGGGACTTTTCGGGCAGCCAGTGAGCGGATGATTTCTTCCCGGGTGAGATTTTTTTCGATATAAAGTCGGAGAATCTCGTCCAGAATTTCATAGGGCGGAAGGGTATCTTGGTCGGTTTGGTTGGGACGAAGCTCGGCCGAGGGAGCCTTGGCGAGGGTCGTCTCGGGAATCACAGATTCGGTAGCATTACGAAACCGGGAGAGCCGGTAGACGTCGGTTTTATAAACATCCCCCAGCACACACAGCCCGCCCGCCATGTCCCCATAAAGTGTGCAGTACCCCATGGCCATTTCGGATTTATTTCCCGTGGTAAGGACCAGCCTTCCTTCATCGTTTGAAATATACATGAGCTCCAAACCCCGCAAACGCGCTTGGAGGTTTTCCATAGCCAGCGAGATCGAAGTTCGACCCGAACGGTTTTTCCTTTTGAGGCGGTCTTTTTCGTAAAGACCAAGAAGCTTTTCGTACTTTTCTTTAATCGGGTACACCCGGAATTCGATTTTCAAATTCTTCGCCAGTTCCTCAGAATCCCTCCAGCTTCCTTCAGACGAGTAAAGGCCGGGCATGGTCACTCCCACCACTCGCTCGGGTCCCAAGGCATCGGTGGCGATGGCTGCGGTGAGGGCCGAATCAATTCCCCCGGAAAGTCCGATCACCACGCTTTGAAATCGGTTTTTATTCACATAATCCCGCACACCCGTGACGAGCGCCTCATAGATTTCTCCGGAACTCCCGGCAGATTCCGGAAGTGAGAGTGAGACCCTATTCTTTTCTTGGGGATTCCAATCGTAATAAAACAATCCCTCTTCAAAGGCCGGCGCTCGGTAGACGATTCTTCCCTTTTCGTCGGCCACCAGGCTTCTCCCGTCGAAGATTAATTCATCCTGACTCCCCACCTGATTGACATAAATCATCGGAAAACGGTAGCGTCGGGCCTGTCTTTTTAAAAGCTCGTCCCGCAGACGCGCAACTTCTTGGTGATAAGGAGAGGCGTTAATGGCCACCAGTAATTGAGCCCCTTGGCGAGAAAGGATCTGGAGCGGTTTTTTGGAATATTGCTCATCCCAAATATCTTCGCAAACCGCCGTCCCCACCTTCAGGCCCTTCCACCTCAAAGGACGAATTTCCTCCCCCGGCTGAAAAAAGATTCCCTCCAGAAAAACATCGTAGGTGGGAAGAAGACTTTTGTAATGCTTGTGACGGATTTTGCCTGCGCTAATCCACGCCAGCGCATTGCGGCTTTTACCGCTGCCGGTAGGGCCTTGATCAATGAAACCCACAACCGCGGAGACTTTTTTGCTCCGTGTCGCTTTCGTGATTTGGTCCAGGGCCCGAAGATTTTCGCGGATAAACGCGCGGTGAATGGCCAAGTCCCAAACCGGGTAACCGCAAACGGCCATTTCCGGAAAGACCACGAGGTCGCAGTGTTTTTGTTCGGCCCGTTCCAGGAAATTAAGGATTTTTTTGAGATTAGCGGCAAAATCCCCCACCGTGGGGTTCATTTGGGCCAAACCGAATCGAAGGGGGTGCTTCATTCTTATTCCTTAAAATAAATTCTGGACCGGAGGAGAGTTGAACTCCCGACCTCATCCGTGCGAGGGATGCGCTCTCCCAACTGAGCTACCGGCCCACGACCTCACTGACGGCCAGTCCCCGTGGGACCGGTCCGCAATCTCATGATAAATATTTATGAAGACGCTCAAAAACTTTGTCCTGTCCCGTCTCGTTAAAGATTTCATGATAATAACCCGGGAACACTTCCAACTCTTTCGCGGGGGCCAAAATCCGTGAATAAAAATCCGTTGTGGCCTTGGGGCTGACAACCAAGTCCTTTTCGGCCATCAAGATGTAAACGGGAAAAGGGACTGGAACCGCTCCCTTTTGAAAAAGGGAAATATATCTTACCATCTCGGAAACGAGTCTCACAGTGATCTTTCGGCAGATAAGCTTGTCTTCCCGGTAGCGGCGTATTTCTTCTGCATCGTGAGTGAGATAAGGCGGCTTGACAGGATTGTGAATCACCCAGTGGGGAAAAAGTGGGTTCAAAAATGATACGAGGAACCGAATGATCCCTTCCTGAGGCAGACCCATTAAAGGAGAGGAAAGAATCAATTTCGAGACCTGGATGGAATTTTCTCGGGCCCAGGCAAAAGCGATCAATCCTCCCAAAGAGTGCCCGAAAAGCTGGAGCGGGAGTTTGATCCCGAACTTTTTCTCAAGGAATCGAACGAGGCCACTCACATCGGACAGATAATCTTCAAAACGGTTCACGTGGGCCGGCGGACCGCTGGAACGTCCGCATCCCCTTAAATCAAAACTCGCGATGGGGATGTCGAGGTCTTGCAGCCGTTCGAAAAATTTGAGGTAGCGCCCCGAGTGTTCCCCGTGGCCGTGAATCAGAAGAAGAGGCTTTTTACTGAGGGAGCCGGGCTGAAAACGGTAAAAAAGACGTTCGCCGTCTTCTAGCCAAAGCAGGCCTTCACAAACGCCCATGCGCCGAAATCACTTGAGGTTCCACGGTCGAATAGAGTGCTTCAATTTCCCGGCTGAAGTGCTCCATGACCACCCGCCGCTTCACCTTCAGGGTCGGGGTCAATTCACCCGCCTCTTGTGTGAGCTCTTTAGGAAGAAGGCGGATGTATTTAATTTTTTCATACGCCGCGTAATCCTTAATCCGCTCATCGAGGCGTTTTTTTACCTCGTCGATCACCCGAGATTGTGCGATTAAATCCTCCCAGGTACTGGACTGGATATTTTTCGCTGCAGCGAGCCTTTCCAACTCCGCACGGTGGGGAACCACGAGCGCCACCAAGTAAGGCCGCCGGTCCCCCACGATAATCACCTGGCTGAAAAGACAATCGGAGAGAATTTCGTTTTCCAGGTTTTGCGGAGAAATGTTTTTACCCCCGGCCGTGACAATAATATCCTTTTTGCGGCCTGTAATTTTCAGAAATCCTTCGGAGTCAATCTCGCCTAGATCCCCGGTGAAAAACCAGCCGTCACGGATTGCCTCCCGGGTCGCCTCCTCATTTTTGAAATACCCTTTCATGACAAGCGGCCCCCGCGTGAGAATCTCTCCGTCCGGGGCAATTTTTATTTCTACCCCCGGCAGCACGGGCCCCACGGTTCCGAATTTAAAACGCTCCGGCCGGTTGACCGAAATTACGGGGGAAGTTTCTGTGAGGCCGTAGCCTTCCAGGATCACGACTCCCGCCGCGTAAAAAAATTCAGCCAATTCCTTGGCGAGCGGCGCACCCCCTGAGATGAAATACCGAATCCGCCCACCCAATCTTTTCTTTAACTTATTGAAAACTAGAAGACGAGCCAAAAAAACCCGAAATCCCAATCCCAGAGGCAGCGGTTTCCCCGCTTGCCGGTAAGAAGCCGCTTCCTTTCCCACTTTAACGGACCAATGAAAAAGGCACCTTTTCAGAGGCGTCCCGGATTCAATCGTTTCGAGGATGCGGGCGTGCATTTTTTCGAAAAGACGGGGAACACTGGCGGCCAACGTAGGACGGACTAAGACCAAGTCCTCCGGGACGGTTTGCATACTCTCTGCGTAAGCAATCGGAACGCCCCGGAGAATCATAAAGTAGTAGCCGGCCATCCGCTCAAAGACATGACTTAAGGGAAGAAAAGAAAGCGAACGGTCTTCAGGGGTTGTCGGCAGGACTTCCGCAGACCCCTGACAATTGGAAATAAAATTTCCGTGCGTCAACATGACCCCTTTGGGAGGACCGGTGGTTCCGGAGGTGTAAATCAAGGTGGCGAGGTCTTCAGAATTGACGCGCTGGATAAGTTGATGAAACAAATCCGGGTTATTGAGAGGAGCGAGCCTTCCCTCTTCCATAAATTCGGGTAGATTGGCATCAAAAGCGATGACCCGCTTCAGCTTCCCCTGCTCCAAAAGAGGGCACACTTTCTCGAATTGTTCCGCGGACGAAACAAACGCAATTTTTACTTCGGCGTGCTCAAGAATATATTGCGTTTCTTTGACGGAACTCGTCGGATAAATGGGAACCGAGGCGGCACCGAGGCTGAGAATCCCTAAATCCGCGAAAGCCCATTCGGGCCGATTCTCTGAAAGGATGGCCACTTTATCCCCTCGCCCAACGCCCTGGACGTGAAGGGCCAGCGCCAAACGCCTGACTTGGGAGGCGAATTCATTCCAGGTGATAAATTGATACCGACCTTGTCTTTTGAACCAAAGGGCAGGACGGGCCCGGGATTGCTCAACCCGCCAAAGGAACATCTCAACGAGGTTCGAAAAAGCTTTCACTTTTTCTTGGGAGAAGATTTCTTCTTCAGCTCTTCAATTTTGCTCTGATTTTTGAGGGCTTCTTTTTCTATGATTTGAATCTTTTCTCTCCGGAGGGCTTCTTCCAAGACAGGCTGCTGCTTGACTTGAGCAGGTTTGGCTAAATCCTTCAAAAGCTGTTGGTGAATACGCGATTGTTCCATGATTTTTTGGATTTCCTCCAATTCTCTATCCCGTTGAAGCTCGAGGCTCTGGTGCACTTTGAGAATTTCCTGAAGCTGCTTTTGGATTTCCGCAATTGAAGGATCCGGAATATGGGGCGGAATGGGTAGAGTGACCGGCTTGATGACAATAGGCTTTTCGGGTACAGATGGGAGCTTTCTCTTTTTATTCTCGGCCGAAAAAGACTCCGGCACCCAAGGGCCCAGCCCGACAAGAAAGAAAAGAATCAGGAGTGTAATTTTTTTGTAGGGTCTCATCGATCTTGAAATTTGGGTTGTCGTTTTTCCAGAAAAGCCCGGACGCCCTCTTTCATGTCTTCCGTTTGGGCTACCTTTCCAAAAAGCCGGGCCTCCTGTTCGAGGCCTTCATCCAACGTATGTTCTAATCCATACTCAATGGCTTCCAGCGCATAAGCCAGCGAAGGCCCGCCTTTAGAAGCAATTTTTTTTGCCAGTCCCAATGCCTGGCGAAGCAGTTCACCATCAGGAACCACCCGGTCCACCAAACCGATTCGATAGGCTTCTTGGGCAGTAATCATGTCCCCCGTTAAAATAAGCTCCCTGGATTTGCTGGCGCCGACTAAGCGCGTCAGTCTTTGAGTTCCGCCGAAACCGGGAATAATCCCCAGACTGATTTCCGGTTGGCCAAACCGCGCCCGGTCCGAGGCAATCCGGATATGGCACGCCATGGCCAATTCATTGCCTCCGCCCACACAAACTGAATTGACGGCACAAATCACCGGTTTCTTCATTCTTTCAACGAGATTAAAAACAGTTTGTCCTTTTCGAGCCAATTCGACGGCTTGTTCCGGGGAGCTGATTTGAGACATCTCTTTTAAATCCGCCCCGGCAACAAAAGTCATGTTTTTTCCTTCGCCGGTTAATACAATCGCTTTCACTTCAGGATTTTTGCCGGCCTCCGTAAACACCTCGGCGAGTTCTTGCATGGTCTTAAAATTAAGCGCATTCACCGGCGGCCGGTCGATCGTCACCAGCGCGATGTGCTCCTCGATTTTCACCCGGATAAATTCTCGTTCAGCCATAGGGATGAAATCCCCGTCCTGTTTTCTTCCCCAAAGAATTGTTTTTGACTAATTGCTTGAGGTTCTCCGCCGGCCGAAAGCGCTCTCCGTGCTCTTTTTGAAGTTTTTCCAGACGGCTCAGAACATGGTCCAATCCGACCTCGTCGGCGTAGCGAAGGATGCCGCCTTTTCCAGATGGAAAGCCGATACCGGCCACCATCGCCAAATCAATGTCATTGGCCGAAGAAATGTTTTCTTGAAGGCACAGGGCCGCCTCGTTCACCATGGGAAAAATGATTCGCTCCAAATCAAACACGCTTTTTTTCGAATTCCCCGATTGAACCTCGTCAATCCATTGAGACAAGAGGTCTCTTTTGTCCGGATCATAAACATAGAATCCAGAGCCGGTTTTCCGGCCGAGGTAACCCGCCTGGTAAAGTTTACTCCAAATTTCTGCAGGCTGCATTCGGTTTCCATAGGCCTTCAGGAGCGCTTGAACGACCTCGTAACAGACGTCGAGCCCGAGTTGGTCCACTAAAGTAAAAGGGCCCATAGGAAGCCCAAAGCCCACAGCCGCTTGGTCGATCTCTTCGCGGCTGGCCGCCCTTTCTTGCAAACAAAACGCAGCTTCGTTGAGATAAGGCATTAAAAGCCGATTCACCAGAAACCCCGCGCATTCGTTGACGCGGACGGGAATTTTTCGCAGCGACTCGGTAAAAAGAATCACGTCATCCACGGTTTCGGGGCTGGTTTGTTTCGCGGGAATCACTTCGACTAATTTCATCACATGAGCTGGAAAGAAAAAATGCATTCCAATGACTTTTTGTGGACGCCGCGTGACCGAGGCCATTTCCGTAACGGACAAAGCGGAGGTGTTGCTCGCCAGAATCGCCCCTTCGCTCAGGACTTTATCCAAGTCCCCAAAGACTTGTTTTTTGAGCTCCATTTTCTCGGGGACAGCCTCAATGACGATATCGACGTCGCGAAAGGCGTCATCGTTTGTTGCGGGAATGACCAGCGCCATTTTGGCTTCCATGTCAGAAGCAGACATCTTTCCTTTGTCGACCCTTCTTTTGTAGATCGCACGGATTTTCTCGAGGCCTTTTTGAACGAGCTCTTCGTTGACATCGCGGAGAACGACGGGAAGACCCGAATAGCTGATCACTTGCGCAATCTCTGCGCCCATCGTTCCTGCCCCCACCACTCCGGCTTTGTAAATCGTCATGACGGGAGGCTAACGCTCAACCACGATGGCACCACCCTGGCCTCCGCCGACACACATCGTGGCCAAGCCCAGGTTGAGATTCCGGCGCTTCATTTCATAAAGGAGAGTGATGACGATCCGATTTCCGCTGGTCCCCACCGGATGCCCTAACGCGATCGCTCCGCCGTTGACGTTGGTGATTTCACGGTTCAGTTTGAGAAGTTTTTCTACGGCGATGAATTGGGCGGCAAAGGCTTCGTTTAATTCAATTAATTGAATATCCTTCATCGCGACACCGGCACGCTTCAGGGCAATAGGGACTGCGCAGGAGGGGCCGATTCCCATTCGCTCCGGTTCCACACCGGCAAAAGCGTAACCCCGGATTTTTCCGAGAGGCTCCTTGCCGAGCGCCTTTGCCCGAGATGCCTTCATGACAAAAAGGGCGCTGGCTCCATCGGAAATCGGACAGGAATTTCCTGCGGTAACGGTTCCATTTTCCTTAAACAAGGGTGGGTACTGAGAAAGCATCTGGACATTGATCGCCGGGTTCGGACCTTCATCTTGAACAAAGGTTTCCGGGGGGAGCTCTTTTCCGTAAAAACTTTTTGGAATCGTAACTTTAACAATCTCGTCCCTGAATTTCCCTTCCCGCGTGGCGCGAAAAGCGCGCTGATGCGAAAGCGCAGCAAATTCGTCCTGCTCTTTGCGGCTGATGCTGAATTCTTCGACCAGGTTCTCAGCGGTTCGACCCATAATTTGCCCGCAAACCGGGTCCGTCAATCCCTCCCAAATCGTGTCAATGAATTGCGCGTGGCGGAGTTTTTTTCCAAATCGCATATCGCGGGAGAGATAAGGAGAACTAGACATGCACTCCGTGCCGCCCGCCAAAACAATCTCCGCCTCCCCCACTTGAATCATTTGCGCGGCGTTCACGATGGATTGAAGCCCGGAGGCGCAATTCCGGGCGACGGTATAGGCGGGCAATTCTTTTCGCAACCCGGCTTGGAGCGCAATCACACGGGCCACGTTGGCCGCATCGCTTTGCTGGCCCACGCAGCCAAAAATCACTTCATCGATGGTCTTTGGATCCACTCCGGTTTTCTCAAGGAGGGCCCGGGTTACGATCTCGCCTAATTTTTGATTGGTGAAGTCTTTTAAAGCCCCGCCCAAGTTTCCTTGGGGCGTTCTGACTCCCCCGACAATGACCACCTCATTGACCGCCATGAATTACTCCGCGATTAATCGTTTAATTTCGTCAATTTGCTCGAGGGTCTTTTCTTCCCCGGAGCGGATAAACTTTTCCGGCTTGTAAAACTCCGCCCAGTGGGCGTCGTGAACCATGGGCCGGATGAGCACATCCGCTTCATGCCCTGAGACCTCGGCGATCTCGTACTCCATGAATTGTATCGTATTCATGATGACATTGAAAATGTTGTCCTCAAAATGACGCCGGAACCGTTCAGAGATGGGGCCCACGATCCTCTTCCAAATTTCGTTCTTAGAGCGAGCCGCGAACAATTTTTTCTTCTTTTCGGCTCGAAACCGGCTTTTTTGAGCCCGGTCTTCGGGTCCGTTCAAAACGTTGACGGCGATGACTTTCTTCACCCCCAGGCGCGTTAAAACATCGACCGGCAAGGGATTGAGAATTCCCCCGTCAATCAACAATTCTCCCTTCCATCGCAGAGGCCGGAAAATACCCGGAATCGAGATGCTTGCCCGCAGCGCATCCACTACACGGCCCGTTTCAAAAATGACCTCCTGAGAGCTGGTGAGGCTGGTGGCTACAATTTTTACCGGAATTTGAAGATCCTGGAAAGTCATGTCTCCCAGGTAAGACTCCATGAAACGCGTCACTTGGCGGCCGTGGAGAAACCCGTGGTGGGCCAGTGACAAATCGCCGAAACCGACGAGCTTAAAAAAGGCTGTATTTCGATCCAGGCTCTTTGCCATCCTTTCTAAATCTGCGGATCGTAATCCTGCGCCGTAAAAGGCTGCGATGAGCGCCCCCATGCTGGAGCCCGCGAGGATATCAATGGGAATATTTTCCTTTTCCAGGACCCGCAGCACCCCAATATGCGCGAGACCGTACGCGGCACCGCTTCCTAAGACGAGACCCACCAAAGTTCCGGCCAATTCTTTGGTGATGAAACGCATCACCGAATGGTAACGGTCCGGTTCCGTGCCTCGAGAGGGCAAGATCTGGAAAACCTTTACCCCGTCGGGTGAGCTTCCGCCGGAAAGGATGACTTTGATTTCACTGGAGGTAAATGCATAATTTTTTTCCAACTTCTCCGTGAAGGGCGCGAGATGCGAAAGGCTTTCAGTCTTGCTGTCGACCAGGAGGTAAATCAAATCGGCTTGTTTTAGCGCTCTAAAAGAAGCGTCCTCCATCTGACGCCCGAGGCGCATTAAAAGGAAGTCGTATCGGTAACTCAGAAAGGTCACCAGCGCGGCGATCTTTTTCTCGGTTTCTTCGGAGGAGCTCACTTCCACCGGAAGATATTGAAAACCGGAAGCGCAGTCTAAGAGGGCGGGCTTCAAATCGGACTCCCGGCTCACGTCCGTCTTCCCTAAATGTAAATAGGCAGCGGGACGCGGCTGGAAATCCTCGGGCATGCCGGATTGATTCGGTGGGAAAAAATCGATGTAGATGACCCGCGCTTTGGTTTCCCGCACCAAATTGGTGGCAAGATCCAGAGCAAACTGAAAACTCTCCGAGGGCGCAACCAGGCCGTGAAGCGCGGCCACTTTGACTTCCTGTTTTTTACGGCCGGGGGTATCGCCCTTGGTGAGCCGATGTCCCAGGGTACGGCTCAAATGCAGAGACAAAGCCGGCACTTGTGAAAGCGTCTTTAAAAAATCTTCCTTGTCGAGACGCAGCAGAATACCGTCCGAGCGGGCTTCCACGCAAGCGCTGTGCGCCTGCCCCGTCAAGAGAGATGACTCTCCGAAGTAATCCCCCCGGTAAAGGAAAACGATGGTCTTCTCCTCCTCTCCCCGGCCTTTATGAAAGACACGAAAACGGCCTGAGACGATTACGTAAAAGGCGTCGGCCGGTTTTCCTTCCTCGTAAATGAGGTCGCCTCTTTTAAATTCTGCAAGACGGAACTTTTTTTCTAGGAGCCGGATTTCGGCGGGGGAAAGATTAGAAAAGAGCGGAATTTCGGTGAAGGAATATCCTTTGCCCGCTTCGGTTTTACGTCCGAATGAGAAGAGTGCCATGGAGTCATTTTATCGGCAATCGGGACTTCTTTCTCAAACGGCGTTTGTGAGAAGCCTTCTCACGGCTTTCCGCCAGTTTTGGAGGCGAATTTGACGCTCGCGGCTGGAGAGCCGCGGTTGGAATTTCTTAGGAGGACGAATGCTACCCACCCGATCTAAGCGTTTCCAGAAACCCGATTGCAATCCCGCCAGTTTTGCCGCGCCCCAGGCCGTGAGTTCGGTCCGCTCAGAACGAATCACCGGCACGCCGAGAAGATCCGCTTGAAATTGCATCAGATAATTATTAGCCGAAGCGCCTCCGTCGACTTTCAAAGAAGAAGGGCGGCGGCCGATGACCCGAGTCATGGCTTCAAAAACATCGGCGGTCTGATACGCAATGGACTCCAGTGCTGCCTTGATGAGATGTTCTCTGCGGGTCCCGCGTGTCAAGCCCAAGATGGCACCTCGGACATGAGGATCCCAGTAGGGTGCGCCCAATCCCACAAAAGCGGGCACCACAATGACCCCGCCTGTATCGCGAAGTTTTTTTGCAATCTTTTCCGTTTCGGCCGCCGTCTTAATCAGACCTAAACCATCTCGGATCCACTGAATCACCGCCCCGGCAATAAAAACAGCTCCCTCTAGCGCATAAGAAGGCTCGCCCTTCCCGTCACAAGCAAGAGTTCCTAAGAGACCTTGCGTGGGCGCGCGATAGTGTTTGCCTTCATTCATCACGAGAAAACATCCGGTTCCGTAAGTATTTTTCATCTCACCGGCCTCATAACACGATTGGCCGAACAAAGCCGCCTGCTGGTCCCCCACCAAGGCTCTGATGGGAATCCCCCGCCGCAATGGCCCAATGGAAGCCGTCTCACCGTAGGGATGCGAAGAAGGATGAACTTTAGGTAAAAGGGCAGAGGGAATCTGAAGGAGTTTGAGAATTTCCGGGTCCCACTGGATTTTTCTTAAATTAAGGAGAAGGGTGCGCGAGGCGTTCGTGGCATCGGTGGCGTGGACCTTGCCGCCGGTGAGATTCCAAAGAAGCCAAGAATCAATGGTTCCAAATAGAATCTCTCCGCGAAGGGCCCGTTTCCTGAGTCCTGAAAGGGTATTCAACAACCATTGAATTTTTGTCCCCGAAAAATAAGGATCTAAAACGAGTCCCGTTCGCTTGCGGAAAAAATCTTCCAAGCCCTGGGATTTTAATTTTTCACACAGGCTGGCAGTTCGCCGGTCTTGCCAAACAATCGCCCGGGAAACGGGGCGGCCTGTTTTTTTGTCCCACAGGACCGTGGTCTCTCTTTGATTGGTAATTCCAATGGACGAAATTTGCGAGGAGTCGATTCGGGACCTAGCGAGCGCCCGGCTTATTACTTTGAGCGTGGAACGAAGGATTTCTACGGGGTCGTGTTCAACCCAACCGGGTTCAGGATAGTGCTGAGTGAATTCTTGGTAGGCATTTCCGCAGATACGACCGTTAGCATCATAGAGGAACGCGCGGTTTCCCGTTGTCCCCTGGTCGATCGCGAGGAGAAAGGAGGAACTCTTCAGAATTTTCTTATTCGAGCTCAGAGACCTCTTCGGGATCCGAGAAATCGTTGACCTTGGTCTCTAGCCAGTGATTGTAGGCGTAATCTAAAACGCGAAATTTATCCACCGGATCCATCATCGTGAAGCGAATTCCCACATCATAACCTTGGTCTTTACCCGGAGAAACCTCGCTCCAAACAATCTTTCCGGCAGTCCGGACCGGCTTCGGATCGTCCGGAATATCGAGTTCGAGATCGAGGATGGACCCTTCGGGCAAATGAACTGGCGAATTGAACTTCAGGCCTTCCCGGGAAAGGTCTTTACTGAGCGCAATGCCTCTTCCTTCCTCCGTGTTGGGAAGCTGATAGCGGACGCTCATGTACGCGTCAAAGCGCTTAAATTTTCGCCGCTCCTTTTCCATGTTTAGTTCTCCTTTGTTCTTAATCATCGACATCCCCGCAGCCAAACTGCATTGAAAGGACTTTTTAAAACCTCGTACCTAACTTATTACACTACAAGCCCTTACAGAAATTTCAGGGAGTTGTGCGTAAAATATAGCACAGGGATATGGGGTTTACAAGGGTCCGGGCAATTTTTTTTAAAGAATTCTTTTAACGGTAGTTTATGAACTGCAGCGGCAACGCGGGAGGATTGGCATTGAGGTGCTGAATTACCGTCTGGAGATCGTCTTTGGAACGGGCGCTCACTCGTACCTCTTCCCCCTGGATTGAAGCCTGAACCTTTAAACCTATGTCTTTAATCTGCCTAACCAGCTCTTTGGCCTTTTCCCCCGGAATCCCCATCGTGAACTTGACTTCCTGGCGGACCATCCCATCAAAAGCCTTTTCCGGAGTCTCCCACTCAATCGATTTCAACGGGACTTTGCGCATGGCAAGGCGAGTCGTGAGCATGTCATGAAGGTTTTTAAGTTTGAGGTCATCATCGGCGACCAGTACCAGCTTATTCTCGGTACGGTTCCATTCGAATGTGCTTTTACTGCCTCGGAAATCAAAGCGGTTGATCATTTCTTTCCGGGCTTGATTGACGGCATTGTCGACTTCTTGCAGATCAACACGGGAAACAATATCAAAGGAAAATTCATTCTTGGCGGCCATGGGATTAGAGGTTAAGAGACTTCGGCGCGGGACTCAACATAACTTCGGATTAAGTCTTGCTCCGCCGGCTGTAAACCGAGAAATTCGATCCCCACGTCGTAGTTTTCCTTCTTGCTCAGGGAATCCCGCGAAGGAACGACCCAGACCACTTTGCCCAAACAATGAATCCACGGCAAATCGGGATTGAGCTCGACACGTAAAGAAACGGTGGAGAAACGTTCTAGAGGCCGGTCCAGGAGGAAGCAAAGACCGCCTGCGCCCAAGTTGTCGGTCTGCGCTTTGATCACCTGCCCGGCGGCAGGATTGCCAATCATCAGCTCGCAGCGCAAATTGATTCTCGGAAATTTCCGCTTATTGAATCCGTCCCACATCATGAGGTCTTATAGAAATTAAAGCACTCGGACAAAACTGTCCGGAAAATCCTTGGCGAGAGATTTGTCTTTGAATGATTTAAATTGAGCTTGAGCCTCTTGAAAGGTCTCGAAGCGGCCCAGACAAACGAGATAAAACGTTTTTCCGCCCGGACGGCCTGAGGTGTAAACGAAAGCGGAAAAACCCGAGCCTGAGATTTGATCGGTTAGCCGCTCGGCATCCCGCTGATTAGCGTAGGTAGCCACTTGAACAACATAGGGCTTTTTGACTTGAACCTTCGGAGCCGCGGGCGTGGGTGGTTCCAACGGCGAATCAGGCGGTTCCGAGACCCCTTCAAGGGGTTCTTCAGGAAAGCTGACGGCAGCTGTAGGCATAGGTTCCGCAGCCGAAATCTTGGGTGCCTTCATTGCGTTGGCTCGGTAAATATTTAAAACATGAATTCCGGCAAACAAGGCCACGACAATAGCCACGCCGATGACCCACTTATTTGAAATCTTGGGCAGGAAACGACGCGCGGTACCCATCAAGGCACTGGCCACTTCCGAAAGCACGGAGGCAATCTCCTTCCAAGGGAATTTAAACGAAGGCTTCAGACGGGGCGGCGCAGCGGGCTTCTTTACGGTAACGCTGACCCGCGGCTCGTCTTTTTGTGCTTTGCGGACGGGTTCATTCCAAGCGGGCTCGACAGGAGGAGGCTCTTGAGTTTTGGTTGTCTCTTCAAAAAAAGAACCGTACAGCCTTTTTTGAATTTCTTTTTCTGACAGCGGCCGCAGACTGGAGTCATCCCTTCTTCGGCCTAAACGAATCTTAATCATAGACGCCCGTTTTTCCTTCTTTCCAGCGAGAGTGAAAATTTTAAAAGTTCGACGGGTCCCATTTGAACTTTGGCCCGGGATTGAAATCCTGCTTTTCTCATGAGCTCAATGGCACCGGACATCCGTGAAGTCGTTTTAAAAACCAGTTCGCGGTAGCCTACTTCTTCGCAAAAATCTAAAGCCCGGTTAAGGAGGCGCAAACCAATCTGTCTTTTCCGGTATTCGGGGTCCACAAAAATCCGGCGGATGAGGGCAATCCGGTCATCTTCGCGTTTAACACCAACGGTACCGATGAGTTTCTTACCGTCCTCGGCAACGAAAAAGGCCTCCCCTAATTTTCCATAGGAGGTTTGCAAGGAATTAAGATCGTCCAAGGAAAACGCGGCCTTGTCCTCCACAAACTCCTTATCCATAATCTGGTCAATCAACTTCCTGACGGCTTCGCAATCGCGAGATTCAAAACGACGAATCTGCACCATCTTAGCAAGTCATCCAGATCACTTTTTGGGAGCCTGTTTCTTCTTCTCTTGAGTAGCCGGAGCCGCCGTGCCTGCAGGAGCCGCAGCCGGTTGAGCGCCCGGGGTTGCGCCGGCAGCTGCCGTTGCCCCTTCCGCTTTTTCCGACTTCACTTTTTTAACCTTAATCTTGAGCGATCTAACCTTGGGAAGCCCGAACGCTGAAGGGCGGTCGTTCCACTTCTCCAGATCAATGAGGCGCTGAATGCGCTCATGGCGCTTCAAGACGTTACGGTGCCGCGTAGCCGTGGGGTCGATGCGAAGACTTGAGTGTTGTGACATAGGATGGGAATTATACTACAATGTGACGGGCTTCTTCAAGGGCCGGACGTAAGCGTCATCCGGAGCCAGACCTTCAGACTGCAACTCGCGTAGCTTTTCTTTAGCTTCCGACATCGTCTCAAAGGCCTCGACGCAAACCGGAAAGAATTTTCCTGAGGGAATCATGAAAGCCCGGTAGCCCTTAGCTTTTAATTTTTTTATTTCCTCTTCGGCCTTGGGACGGCTGGTAAAAGTAATGGTCTGAATCGTGTATTTCCCCGTTAAGACAGAAAGACCTGACTCCGTGGGCGCAGGGACCGGCATCGTCTCTTCTGCCGGCTCCGATGTCTCTTGACCCGAAACCAGAGCGGGTTCCGCAATCGAGGTTTCAGTCTGAACTTCCTGAAGGTCTTCGGCTATTTTCTTTTGCCGGACCTGTTCCGCCTCCTGCTCCCGGAAAGCCATTCGTTTTCCCTTCTCTACGCCGAAAGAAAAGATAAGAACGTACAAAATGAGGGCTGAAATCGCTATCACGGATAGATGGTCAATCCGAAGCGTAATCCGGAAACGGTTGAGCCAGCTTTCTGCGGGGCTCGGTTTGGGGTATTCAATCCCCGGCCTTGATGAATCCTTAAAGAGTTCTCCTTGCATAAATCCTCCTAAAAAATTTCCTCACATTCTTTTCTCAAAATTTGCGCGCTTGGCCGGACCCGGCGGGCTTGATTCTCGTAATCGACTTCCACGATACCGAAACGCGCCCTAAAGCCGTCTGCCCATTCGAAATTATCGACCAAAGACCAATAAAAATAACCGGAAACCGGCACGCCGTCCTTTTTCGCCCGCTTCAATTGACTCAAATGAGACTGGATGAACCGGACCCGTTGGGAATCATCGCCCGTGGCAATTCCATTTTCAGTGACCAGCACCGGCAAGTCAAATCGTTTAAGCGAAGAGACCACCTGATAGATGCCTTCCGGGTAAACTTCCCAACCCAAATCATTTTGTTCCCGAATCTCATTCGAGTGATGCGTCTTTTCACAAATTGCCCCAAACTGATTGACTCCAAGGAGTCCTGCGTAGCGGATGAAATCCCGTGTGTAATAATTTACCCCTAAAAAATCCAGTGTCCTCTTCACCGGAAGCCTCTCCATAAAAATTCCCGGATAAAAAAGACAGCCCGAAATGAGGGCCTTAAAAGGAAGAAGATTCAAAAAGTAATGACGCAGCGAAAGATTGAACCGGTCCCCCCAAGAACCGGGCTGGCACGGAGAAAAAGCGGACAGATGATGTGCGATGGAGACATAACAATCCTCACTGCGGCAATGCTCATGTAGAATTTGATACGCTTCGACATGCGCCTTCAAAAAAGCACGCATCACTCGAAAGCCTTGGTCAAAAGAATCCCGCATTCCGGGCGGCCAAATTCCGCGGATGTAACCCTGATAAATGTAAATCAAGGGTTCGTTGATGGTAATCCAGTATTTCGCCTTCTGGCCAAAGCGCTGAGCGACTCGCCGGACATAATGAGCGAATTTCTGAACCGCGTCCGGCCCGAGCCAGCCGCCTTTTTCTGCAAACCAAGTTGGATTCGTGAAATGATGAAGCGTAACGACGGGTTCGAGTTGTTCTTCTTCGAGCGCGGCAAAGACTTCGTCGTAATGACGAAAAGCCGCTTCGTCCCATTCTCCTTCGCGGGGCTCCAACCGGCTCCACTCCAGAGAAAACCGGTGCGCCGTGTGTCCAAGCGTTCGGGCAAGCCGGAAATCTTCTCGGAAGCGTTCAAATTGATTACAGGCTTGGCCGGAAGGAAACTTCGATTTCCCCGCCTGCTCCCAAGCCCACCAATCGTTCCAAAAATTCCCGCCTTCTACTTGATGCGCTGAGGTGGCGGCTCCCCAAATGGGCTTGAACATCTCAGATATTTTTGATGAGGCGAAAGCGTTTCGGAGGCCACCAAATCAGAACCGCGCGGCCCACCACATCCTTTCGGGGAACAAACCCCCAATTGCGGCTGTCGCTGGATTGGGCGGAGTTGTCTCCCAAAACAAACAAGTGGCCTTCAGGAATCTGAATCACTTGCCCGACCTTCCCGTAGGACCAATCCGGGCGGTTGTAATAAAAGCGTTCCAGAAAAGAGACGGGATGATCCAGCTTTCGGTCATTAACGATAATTTGGCCATCCCGAATTTCCACCCTCTCACCGCCAAAGCCTACGAGCCGTTTCACAAAATCCTTTTTCCGGTCCATCGGGTAACGGAAGACAATGACGTCTCCCCGTTCGGGTTCGCGAAAGCGGTAAGTAATCTTATCCACAAAAATCCGGTCGCCCTCCATTAAAAAGGGGCGCATGGAGCCGGTGGGGATTTTGTAGGGACCGAGAAGAAAAGTCCGGATGGCAATGGCTAGAACGGCCGCGACAAAGAGGGGCTTCACCCAATTTTCCCATTTGTCCTTCCACCATTCTTTTCGATTCGTTCGAAAGAGACGTAGGTCGGCCAGGATCCGTTTCCAATAAACCAAAACAACCATCAAGGCTATCAGAAGAATTAGCGCATTCATCAAGCTCACTCCTTGTCGCCCATTTTGAGGACGGTGATAAAGGCCTCCTGAGGAAGGTCGATCTTACCAATTCGTTTCATCCGTTTTTTTCCTTCTTTTTGTTTTTCCCAAAGTTTTTTCTTCCGCGTGATGTCGCCGCCGTAACATTTTCCGGTCACATTTTTCTTCAGCGCACTGATGGACTCGCGGGCAATGATCTTCGAGCCAATCGCTGCCTGAATAGCCACTTCAAAAAGTTGGCGGGGGATGACTTCTCTCAGCTTTTGCGTGAGTTCTTTGCCTCGCTCAAAGGCCCGGTCCCGGATCACGATGATGCTTAAGGCATCCACGGGATCTCCGTTAATCAAAATATCGAGCTTCACCAGATCGGCTTGGCGGTAACCGATGAAATCGTAATTCAAGGAGCCGTAGCCGGAAGTCATGGATTTAATTTTGTCGTAAAAGTCCATTAAAACTTCGGCAAAGGGAAGTTCATAGCGCAGGAGAACCCGAGCCGTGTCCAAGTATTCTGTGGATTTGTAAATCCCCCGCCGGTCCTGACAGAACTGCATCATGGCCCCCAGAGTTTTCGCGGGGATGATCAGCTGGGCGTCGATGAAAGGCTCCTCAAAATCCTCGATTTCCTGAACCGGAGGCATTTTCGTCGGATTGTCGAGCTCGAAGATATCTCCGTTCGTTTTCATTAAGCGGTAGACCACGTTGGGGGCCGTCACGAGAAGTTCCAGCTTAAATTCCCGCTCCAACCTTTCGCGGATGATATCCATGTGCAGCAGGCCCAAAAAACCACAGCGGTATCCGAAACCCAGAGAGGTGGACGTCTCCGGCTCGAATTGAAAGGAGGAATCGTTTAACCGGAGTTTTTCAATCGCTTCGCGCATCGTCGTGTAATCTTTTTGATTGATGGGATAAAATCCGGCAAAGACCATCGGCTTCATCTCTTGAAAGCCGGGAAGGGCCTCTTCAGTGGGGCTTGCCACCAGCGTCACGGTGTCGCCGATCTTTATGCTGGTCACTTCCTTAATCGTGGCCGACAAGTAACCGACTTCTCCGGCCTTCAGGAGGGTCACCGGATGAGGATGAGGATTAAAAATTCCGATCTCCTCCACGTCATATTCGGCCTGGGCCTTCATCATTCGAATCCGCTCGCCCTTCTTGAGTTTGCCGTCAAAGACGCGGATATACGCTACCACCCCTTTATAGATGTCGTATTTGGAATCGAAGATGAGGGCCTTCAAAGGCGCCTCTTGGCTTCCCACCGGCGAAGGAATTCTTTCGATCACCGCATCGAGGACTTTATCAATTCCCTCCCCGGACTTCGCGCTCGTAAAAATCACGTCTTCGGGTTTGGCGCCCGTCAATTCGCAAATTTCCCTTTGAGCCTCTTTCGGCTGAGCGTTGGTGAGATCGATCTTGGAAATGACTGGGATAATGACTAAGTTCCTTTCCCGGGCCAGGAAAAAATTGGTCATGGTTTGGGCCTGAACGCCTTGGCTTGCGTCCACCAAAAGAATCACTCCCTCGCAAGCAGACAAACTCTTCCGGACTTCATAGGTGAAATCAATGTGGCCCGGCGTGTCGATCAAATTGAGGTCGTGGTCTTTATAGTGAATCTTCACTGCCCGGGCCTTAATCGTGATCCCCCGTTCCCGTTCAAGGTCCATGTCGTCTAGAAATTGGGCGTGAAATTCCCGCTGCGAAATGGCGCTCGTTAAAAGAAGAAAGCGGTCGGCGATTGTGGATTTGCCATGATCAATGTGGGCCACGATGGAGAAATTTCGGATCTTACGGGAATCACTCAATGGAAGCGAAGGCGTTCGATTGCCTGGGCGCGGTCCTTTTCCCCGAAAATCGCGGTGCCGGCCACCAGCACATCGGAGCCCGCAGAAACCGCCTGGGGCGCCGTTTGCGAATCAATCCCCCCGTCCACCGAAATCCTTCCCTTAAAGCGGGAGCGGAGGGCTTTTACTTTCTCGAGCATCTCGGGCATAAATTGCTGGCCGCCAAAACCCGGCTCTACGGTCATCACCAGGACTGAATCTAATTTTGAAAGGTACGGGAAGATCGATTCAACGGAAGTCTTGGGCCGAAGCGAAATTCCCGGTGCGGCGCCGAGGCCGCGGATCGCCTCGAGCGTCTTGGCGACCTCTTTGCACGCTTCCACATGAATCGTGATGCGGTCAGAACCGGCCTTGCGAAAATCCTCCAAGTAACGGGCGGGTTCATCAATCATCAGGTGGACATCTAAAGGAAGCTTGGTACATTTGCGGATCCACTTCACCACGACCGGTCCGATGGTTAAATTCGGGACAAAGTGCCCGTCCATCACGTCCACGTGAAGCCAGTCGCAGCCTCCCGCCTCCACGTCCTTAATTTCATCCTCTAAACGCGAAAAATTACAGGAGAGGAGACTGGGCGCAATGAGGGTTCGAGGCATTTAAATCTCAGAATCCTTCTCGATTCTTTTCTGCTCGTTTTTCTTAAGAGGACCGATGAGCGAAAGATTGATACGGGAGGTCTGAAAAATATTGCGGGCGACTTTGCGGATATCTTCTGGAGTCACTTTTTCAATGGAACGGATAATTTCCCGCCGGTCCGGAAGCCCTTCCCGGTAGAGTACCTTTTCACCGACCCAGAGAAGATGGTCGAGGGTGTCTTCGAGCCCCATCAAAAATTGTCCGCTATAGTAATCCTTGGCCCGCCGGAGCTCCTCGGCAGGAACGTTTTTCTTCGTCAGTTTGGTGAGCTCCTGAAGCGCCACTCGGATGGCGAGTCGAGTTTTGCGGTTTTCCACTCCCGCGGAAAGGGTGACGGAGCCGGTATCCTGGTAATGTCCGATGCCGGATTTAATTTCATAGGCCAGTCCCCTTCTCTCCCGAACTTCCTCAAAGAGCCGTGAACTCATGTTGGCACCCAAGATAATATTGAGAACCCCCAACGCATAGCGCCGAGGGTCCTGACGCGAGAATCCGTGAAAGCCGATGGCCAAATGCGTTTGTTCCGTATCTTTTTCAATAAACAGAAACCGGGGACGGCGTTGCATCGTACGAGCCGGCGTAAAGCGAGAGCTCGGCCCGCCGTTTCGGGAAGGAAAACATTTTTCGGTCAGACTCATCACCTCGCCGTGCGTTACGGGGCCCGAGACTGAAACAAGGATATTCTGAGGTTGATAGTGTTTCTTCTTAAAAGCCGCCATGGCAGATCTGCGGATCGCGGTAACCGTTCCGGGAACGCCGGCAATCGAACGGCCCAAGGGCTGGTCCGGCCAAAGCAGCTCGCTCATGAGCTCATGGACGTATTGCGCCGGCTGGTCGCGGTACATTTTAATTTCTTCCAAAATCACCGGCCGTTCCCGCTCAAATTCCTTCACCGTCAACGTGGCCTCCTTGACCATATCCGCCAAAACATCCAGTGCCTTGGCAAAATGCGTGGCCGGAAGTTTCGCAAAATAGCAGGTGGATTCTTCGCCGGTGAAGGCGTTCAACATCCCGCCCACGCCCTCGACTTCTTTTTTAATCTGCCGGGAGCTGCGCCGCCGGGTGCCCTTAAAGAGCATGTGCTCCAGGAAGTGAGAAACGCCGGAAATCCGCTGGGACTCATAGCGGCCTCCCACCTTCACCCAAATTGCTACCGCCGCGGATTCTCTTTCTCCCATGGGGAGGGTCAGAACCTGAAGGTGATTGGAAAGACCGGTTAAATGATAACGAATTGAATCAATCGACATTTTTTTTTGCGTCCAGGTACCTTTGCAGGATTCTTTGCGCCGCCAACCGGTCCCGGATTCCCTTTCTTTTTTTACGGCTCAGATCCGCTTCGAGAAGGATCCGCTCTGCTTCAATCGTAGTGAAACGCTCGTCCCAGAGAATCCATTCGCCGGGAAGGCGCTCTTTAAGCCAATCAACAAAGAGGGCAACTTTTTGTGCCGCCGGCCCACGTTCCCCTTCCATATTCTCCGGCAAACCCACAATCACTTTTTCGGGCCGGAGATCGCCAAAAATAGAACGTAACTGATTTAAAAGATCTTCGCGCGTTTTAAACGTAAGCGTCGCTAATGCCTCGGCGATGATTTCGCTTTCATCGCTCCGGGCCACGCCCACCCGCTTTTCACCCAAATCCAATCCCAGGATTAATGCCATTCTAATCTCGGAGCGAGCGGACGAGAGAGCCGACGAACCGAAAAACGGGATCTAATTTTCCTCTCGAGGCGCGAATCCGCTCCACAATGGCGCTGCCCACAATCACGCCGTCTCCCAGCCGCGAGATTCGCTTAACTTGTTCGGGCGTTGAAACACCGAAACCCACCAAGACCGGCTTAGAGCTCATTCGGGCCACTCGACTTACATTCTGCGCTAAATCAGAGGGCAGGCCCTTCCTGGCACCCGTTACTCCGCGAAGCGATACATAATAAAGGAAACCTTGGGACCTCGCAAAAATTTTCCTTGCCCGCTCCGGCGTGGTGGTGGGCGCCACCAGAAAAACCGGGGCGATATTCGCCGACCGGCAGGCGTTCCATAACGAGGCGTCCTCTTCCGGAGGACAATCCGGAACAATGAGACCGTCAAAGCCTGCGGCCCCGAGAGCCGGGGGGAGACGTTTGACTCCGAAATGATACAGGGGGTTCAAATAAGAAAATAAAATGAGGGGAATCTTGACTCCTCTTTTGCGAAGATTTTTGACGACCCGGAAAGCATCTTGAAGGCTGACACCCTTTCGAAGCGCCTGTTCTGAAGAAAACTGGATCGTCGGCCCGTCCGCTAAAGGATCCGAGAAAGGAAATCCCAATTCGATGATATCCACTCCCCGTTCGGCAAAGCCCTCTATGAGCTTTTCGGTGGCCTGAGTACTGGGGTAGCCCAAGGTGAGGAAGGCGCAGAAAAGTTTCCGCCGCTTCCGGCGAGCTTCGTTGACTTTGGCAATCAAACGGTTTTTCACAGGTACCGTTTTACGGTATCGATGTCTTTGTCGCCGCGGCCGGAAAGACAGACCGCCACGAATTCGTTGCGCTTCGTCCGAGGCATCAACCGTTTCAAAAAACCGATCGCGTGCGCGGGCTCGAGGGCCGGCATGATGCCTTCTGCTTCGGTGAGAAGTTTAAATCCGGCGATGGCTTCCCGGTCCGTGGCTGTTTCATACCGGACGCGTCCGGTTTCTTTTAGGTACGCGTGCTGGGGTCCTACGGAAGGATAATCGAGCCCTGCGGAAATGGAATGGGCCAATTGAACTTGGCCTTCTTTATTTTGCAAAAGATAACTTTTCATCCCGTGCAAAATTCCCACGGAACCGCGCGTCAAGGAAGCGGCGTGTTGATTCGTTCCCAAGCCCTTACCGGAAGCTTCGATTCCGTAAATCTTGACACGGGGCGATTTGAGAAACGGCGCAAAAAATCCGATGGCGTTGCTCCCGCCGCCCACACAGGCCACGAGATAATTCGGAGCGCTCCGTCCCGTGGCCCGGCGAAACTGACGCACTGTTTCCCGGCCGATTACGGATTGAAATTCGCGGACCATCATCGGGTAGGGATGCGGCCCCACGACCGAACCCAACAGGTAATGAGTCGTTTCCACATTCGTAACCCAATCGCGGATGGCTTCGTTCGTGGCGTCTTTCAAAGTCTTCGAACCCGAGCGAACCGGAATTACTTCCGCGCCCAAGAGTTTCATCTTATAAACATTCAACGCCTGACGATGGATGTCTTCCTCGCCCATATAGACTGCACATTTCAAATTGAAAACTCGCGCTGCGGTGGCGGTCGCTACTCCATGCTGGCCGGCGCCGGTTTCGGCCACAATCCGTTTCTTCCCTAATCGCTTGGCCAGAAGGCCTTGTCCGAGCGTGTTATTGATTTTGTGGGCGCCAGTGTGGCAAAGGTCCTCGCGTTTCAAAAAAATCCGTGCGCGGGCGAAATGGCGCGTGAGATTTTTTGCCTCATAAAGCGCCGTGGGTCTTCCGGCATAGGTCGTCAAGAGCTCCTTTAATTCCTTTTGAAAAGAAGCCTCGCGGCGGAGCCGGCGGTATTCGTGAACCAACTCGTCCAAGGCGCGGATGAGTGTCTCGGGAACATAGCGCCCGCCAAAAATTCCGAAATGTCCTCGGGCATCCGGCAGCGGCATTAAATCACACCCAGGTCTTCTTCATTCATCCAGCCGGTTTCGCCGTTGTCCAAACTCACCCGGTACCAATCGTCGGATTTTTTCTTGACTCTGACTTTCAAACCTTCCGCCAACTTCAAAGCAACTTGATCCTTGTGCGAAGGACCGTAGCGGACCGCGGCCTCGGGCTTAAGGACCACCGCTTCCCGGTAGGCTTTAACGTAATATCCTTTAACGATCCACAAACCGAGGGTCAAAAGAGTAAAAAACAGGGCCATTTTTCGGAATCTCTCGCGGCGCTTTCCCGGTCCGAGAAACAAAATAATAATCCAGCTGGCCCAGAGAAGGACTCCGAAAAAGAGGGCAATCACTCCGATTTCCTGCAGGGTAAAAAAACCCGAAACGGATCCGAGCGCCTTAAAATACCAATTTTTCCTTCCCTCCACGCGGTATTCCAATAAGCCCCGGGTATAATTCAAATTAAAGCGGATGTCGCCGTCGCGCGGATTGAAGCGCTTCGCCAATTCATAATGAAGAATAGCCAAGCCCAGGCGTTTCTGTTTAAAGTAAACGTTTCCTAGATTGTAATAGACGTTCGCATCTTTGATCCCCTCTTTAACCAAAGACTCATAGCCTGAAGCCGCTTGGCCGTAATCTCCGGCTCGGTAAGCCTCATTGGCCTTTTGAAAAAGGCCCGAAAAATTTTCCCCGGCGGCCAGGGACAACGCTCCGATTAAGAAGAAAACAATCAAAAATCTGCCGGGGCTCTTCATCGGGCTTTCTCCATCGAATGAATTACGTTTTCAATTAATTCGACAAGACGGCTGCGCTCTCCGACAGGCAAAACTCCCCGCCCGTAACGGGCCGCGCCAATCAGGTCATAAAATTCCCGAACCTGCTCTTTGAGAAGAGGTTCCTTTTCTCCAAAGACTTCGGAAAGGTGCTCCTCAATCCACCGAGTGGTAAATTGATAACCGGAAAGATTGAAGCGGTTCGAAAGGTACTCGGTCAGAAGCTTCTCCGCTTCGCCGATAAACTTCTCCGCTTCTTCGGGCTTTTGGCTGCGCGCCAGCTGCCGCAATGTCTTCATCCGCTTAGCGGCCTGGGAGCGTGCCAACTTCCTTCGTTTGAGCGCCGCATTGCGGGAGAGAATCAATTCTTGGCGCCTTTGTAAAAGGCCGTATCCCGTAAAGATCATTCCCGCGAGATTGGCGAGCAATAGACCTTGGAAGGCAAGTGAAATCACCCGGTTCCAGGGCCTGCTCAATTCTTCGTGAATGTACCGGATGTCTTTGGTTTCTAATCGGACTTCCTTTTTGAAGAGATCTTTCTGGGCTAATTCCGCCGGCAATCGGAAAGGTTCGTTAGAAGGAGCCACTTTCAGCGGAAAGGCTTGGCTATGCAAGGTTTGATAGGTCTGCTTTTGGGGATCAAAAAAACTGAACTCCAGCTGGGGGATCGCCATTTCTCCCGATTCGGCGGGGATAAAAATAATTTCGAATGTTTTCCGGCCGCCGATGGCGGTTCCGGTTCCCTGTTTAAGCAGTTCGGTGGAAGAATCGCCTTCATAAATTTTAAAGGCCTTCAATTCAGGAACGGGCGGCTTAGCCAACGTCTCAATATTCCCCTCCCCTTCCAGTACGAGCTGGAGAGTGACCGGCTCGTTTTGTTTAACTTCGGTTTTATCCACGGAGGCTGTCAAACGAAATTGGCCCACCGCGCCGTTGAAGCTTTTTGGTTTGCCGGTTTCCGGAAAAGGGCGGACCGTGATGGTGAGAGGATCGGGTTTGAGGATTCTTTCCTCCCGGCGCGAAAAAAAGCTGGCCCCACTGAAAAAATTATCATCGAAGAAATCATCGAACATGTTTGAATTCTGCGGATCCCTGCGAACCGAAACTTTAATCACTCCCGGATGGATGGTGTACTCCGCCGCCGAAGTGGGAAAGAGCGCGATTTTTCGAATATCGGCTTTCACGTAACGCTTCCCATTGACCGTCACGGTTTCCCGTCCCAAATCGCGGTCGAGCGGAAAATCTTCAATCCAAAATCCGCTGACCGAAGGCTCTTCCTCAAATCCCTCGTAGCGAGTGTCGTACCGGGTAAAGAGCGTATACGTTAAAAGAATTTGCTCATTGGGAAAGGTGATCCTCTTATCTACGGCGGCCTTCACGTAAACGTTGTCGTCACTGCCGACCGCCGGGGGAGAGCCGGGGGACTGAGACGCCGGTGCGAGCGCTTGAGCGGGTAAAGGAGCCTGGGCCATGGGAACGTGTGAAGGCGCCGGAGACGAAGCGTAAGCGGTGGGTGTGGGCCCTTCGACTTCCACCTGAAAAGGCTGGGTAGCGTAGCGTTTACCTTCGATCCAAACCTCAACGGGATTCAGCGTAAAGCGCCCCGCCACTTTCGGAACTAACACATAATTAAATTCAACCGTGGAACTCGAGCGCCCGTTTACGAAACTGAATTGGCTGGTTCGTCCCGTGTAGAAGGAATCAAATCCCTGGAAGGCCGGAAGCCGGGGCGCGGGAACATTTCCGGTGGCGCCCAAAATCCGGATGGTAAAAGAAATTTCTTCGTCAATCCGCGCTTGGGTCTTATCCACGGAACCCGTCACCTGAATTTCGGCCGCCCCAAAGACAGAACTAACGGCCAGAAATAGGATTCCACAAAATACAAAAGGGGCCAGGCCCCTTTTAGCTTTGAACGTAAAAGGGGCCTGGCCCCTTTTGTAGTGGGTCATAGCAAAGGCGCACATTTTAGCACAGAATCCCCGAACCCGTGCTCAATCCTTAAACGGGGATTCTAAAAATGAGCGGTTGGTTTCGAGAAACGCGAGGACACGCTTCAAATCGCCCCGCCCATGGAGGCGGGCGGTCACGAGAATTTCCTTCTTCTCCAGACCCTCGGGCCAACTGAGTTGAAGTTCCTTATTCTCTTCGACAATACTTTTGAGCTTTTTGAGCTTCCCCTCTTCCTCGGTAAGCCTCGGGAAGCGCAGAAATCGGACGGCCGCAAAAAAATTCTCACCCCGGGTCCTTAAATCCATTCGGGGATTCGCCAGAACCTCTTTAAGCCTTTTTTCCTGAAGAAGCGCTTCCAATGAAATCTTCTTCCCCTTCTTCATATCAAAAAGCCACTCCGCCACACGGCTTAATTGATTCGTCGTCAAATAAAGCCGGCCCAGTGCCGAAGCGAGAAGATTTTGTTCGGCGGCTGAAAAACGGCTCAACCCAGCCGCGCCGCGGAAAGGAATGTTTTTGGCTTGAATCAATTGATGAATTTCGGGAATCAGGCCGGCCACCCGCCGATAGTCATTGAGGACTGCCCGGAAGGTTGGAAGACCCAAGCCCGGCAGGAGGTCTGCCAGAATCACTTCTTCCGTGAAATGAAAATCCGTTTCTGCCTTACTAAGGGCTGTCATTTGGTCCAGCTCAGACAACGGTTGGCCCCAATTCGAATAAACAGATAAAAGAAAAAGTTCCTTTTCGGAAAAACTTTCATCCAACCGCGTCAGGGGTAGATTTAATCCCTTTTTACGGCCGAGAAAATATCGCTTGTGGCCGGATATCAAAATGTCTCTCTTTCCTTCCTTGTGAACAAAGAGTAAAGGAAAAAGAATTCCGCATTTTTCTAAAGAGGCTTCCAGAAGCGGATCGTTCAAATCATACCGGATGCCGTAAGGGATCTCTAAAGGTTTGCTTTCCATTCTCTTTCCAATTCCAAGGGTGAAATCTTCAGGACTTCTTGAACGGCCTCCAGTGAATCTTTTCCCTGGGCAAAAAGCTGCAGCATTTTTTTGACGTGGAACATGCCGTAGCGTTCAACCAGGTAGGATACCAATCGATAGGATTGAACGTAAAAAAGCTGGGCTTCCAGCGGGTCCTTTATTTCCAGGATTTGCTTCCGGTCAAAAAGAGAGCTGAGCGGAAAAAGGGCGTTGATTCGTACGGCCGTCTCAAAAACGCGCAAGTCCGGTTTTTCTATTTTCGCCTCTTCGTATTCGGCCAGTCCTTCATTGAGCCAGGCCGGGCACCGGGCCTGACTGATTTCAGCGACAAAGGCGTGGGTGAGTTCATGGCGCATGATTTTTTGAATCTCTTTCTTGGTGAAACCTGCCTGGTAGGCCGGAAGCCGGATCTTGCCATCATAAATTCCGCTCGACCAGTGCGGAGCGCCACTCAGCTGGCGAAATTCCTGTTCGTCATAGAGAAGCACCACCACCTTATGCTTAAAGAAATAGCCGAGGTCTTGGCCCACCTCGCGGTAAGCGCTGCGCAGATATTCTTTGAGCTCAAATCCCTCCAAGCCTTTCTGCTCTCCTCCGTATTTAATGAGAAAATGTTCTTCTTTTTCCGTGACCAAATTGGAATCGATGGTTTTTTCCTTCTTAATTTTAATAATTTTTTCTTTCAGCTCCGTCCTCGCCCGGATGCGGAAGGAATCCTCGTAATGCTTTTCAGCCTCCTCCAGCCTTTCTTCGAAATAGGCAATGTCGCCGAGGAGTTCGTGAGCAAAGGGATTTTTTGAGTCATACCCCAATGAATCTTCCGCTGCCTGCCGGGCCAGATCAAATTCCCGCTGATTAAAAAATTCCACGGCCTGGTTGTATAGGTCCAAAGCCACGGGGGCCTTGAGGCCAGAGGCATCTTTGGCGTTCCCATAAAAGAAGTTGAGGACCTGAGCACGGGTACGGGCTTCGACAGCCATCCGGGCCCTGTCTTCCTCTGTCTCCTTGGAATTGATATCTGCCGCCAGGCCGGTGACTTGACTATTCAACACAAGAAGCAGAGCCAGCGAAAACGCCTTGGCCATGTCGATTCTCTTTTGGATGGGGGGATGCGTATAAAACCACCATTCCACTAAAGGGTGAGGCTGGGGATCAGCCAAATTGAGTTCCGCCAATTTTTCCATAGCTCCGATAAAGCCTTCTTTCGCGGACTCTTTCAATGCAAAACGGTCGGCCTCCCGCTCCCGCCACCGGGAGAAGGCATTGCCCAGCGGCGTGAGAAGGGTTCCGAAGAAAGAAAATAGAAGATAGAGAAGTGGGAAGGCGGAAAGATCCCGCGCACGGGGGCCCAGGAGATAAAACACCAAGGCAAAACCGGCGAATGACGTCATGAGGCTGAAAGCCAAATGAAGCCAAACATCGTGATGAACATAATGGCCCAATTCGTGAGCCACCACGCTTTCAATCTCCTCCACGCTAAATTTTTCAATGAGGGTATCACTCAAAACGAGTCGTTTGGTACGTCCCAAGCCGGCAAACATGGCGTTAGCCTTTTTAGTGGTCTTGCTCAGATTCAGCGAATAAACATTTTCTAGCGGAAGTTTAAAGCGCCGGACCAACTCGAAAATTCTTTTTTTTAAGACTTCATTGTCCACGTGAGCGTATTTATAAAAAAGTGGCACAATCAAAATAGGAAAAAGCTGTCCCAGGAGATAACTCACCCCCGCAAAGGCAGCCCAGGCGGCCAGCCACCAGGTCTCGGGCAGGGCCCGGATTAAGGCGTAAAGCCCCACCACCAGCGGCAGAGAAAGGGCAAAGACCAACAGAGATTTTTTCAGGAATTCCATCAGCCACTGCAGGAAATTTTGATTGGACAGGCCGTAAGCATGTTCCAAGTAGAATCCGGAATAAAGCGACAACAGAAAATCCAGACCCAAGAGACAGACAAAGAAAATCCCGTAATAAATGGCGGCCTGAAGATAAAAAGAGTCCGTTTGAGACGCTGCGATACGCTCAAAGGCCACATTCAGACCCGTGGCCAGGAGGCCGGCCAGAAAAATCCACTCGAGTGCCAAATGAAGCAAGGAAATGAAATGTTTTTTGCGTTGATAAGTTTTCACTTTATCGGATGGAGGAGCCATAGATATCTTACTTAAATTCGGCGAGAACGCCGTAATGGTCGGAGGCCCAGAAACCCTTTGAGTTGGGTTTGGTAAGAACAATCTCGCAAGAAACGAGATCTTTCAAAAGAGGGCCCGTTCCTCGCGTCAGGATAAAATCAATTCGCCGGTCCGGGAGCCTGTGCTCCGCACTGGCCACATAGGGATTTCGGTTATCCCACGTAAACCCGGAGTCCAGATGGTGCTTTTGGGCGAAAAGGTCGGAAAATTCACCTCGATAAATAAATCCCGTAATCTCTGGGGAATGGTGCGCTGCATTCAGATCTCCCATGAGGACCACTTCTTCTTTTGCAGCAATTTGTAAGAGAAGCTGCAGAACTTCCTCCGCCTGTTTAGTCCGAGTTTCACCGTCCTGAAGCATCCAGGAAAAATGGGTGTTGAAGACAAAAAGCTTTTTCTTTTTTACTTCCAGTTCCGCCCACAGGACATACCGGTAGTATTCTTCCAAGGGAGATTGCGAGAGCATTTCTACGCCCCAGGCCTTCACCGGAAAATGAGTGAAAAGAACCAGCCCGCAACTTTCATCTTTGTAGAGAACGTTCGGAAAACCTGTGCGTTTCTGAACTTGGGCGGTCCAGCCGCCATTGAAAAGCTCCTGAAAACCGACGATGTCCGGCTTGAACCGCGCCAGACCGTCTAGAGTAACGTCCCAGCGTTTCTCCCAGTCTCCGCGCTCCTGCCAGGTATTGAGGCTAAAAATCTTCATTGGATTTGGTTCAATTCTCTTATCATTATCGTTCGAACTCTGTCCCGAATTGACTCCAGATTCTGGGACGGGTCTGGGATGGAAATGGGGTCCAGTGCCTTGAGATGAATCACAGCCCGTTTTTTTACGACCCACGAGTGCTTTGGAATGGCGTCCCGGGTGCCTTTAATCACTACGGGGAGGATTTCGGCTCCTGTCTCCTCGGCCAATTTAAATGCCCCGACTTTAAATTCTCGAACCTGTCCGTCCGGGCTACGGGTTCCTTCCGGAAAGAAAAGCACGCTCACTCCCCTCGCGAGCCAATGACGGGCTTTTTCCAAACAGCACCGGCCGCTCTCGGCGTCACCTCGCTTTAAAGGAATATAGCCGGACGCAAATAAATGCCAGCCAAAAAAGGGAATCCAAAAAAGTTCACGCTTCGCAATGAATTTGAAATGAAGCGGCAATTGGGCCAGCACCACCATGATGTCCAAGAGGCTCTGGTGATTGGAGACCACCACGTAAGCTTTGTCCTTCCTGATTTTTTCCCGCCCCTCACACCGGATTTCCCAGAAGGGAAGCAGCGCCGAAAGAGTACGCGCCCAAAACTGGGACACTTGGTGAGGGAGCCGGCCGCTCGCTCTTTCAAACACCAGGCAAATCGGCCAGAAAATGAGAATGCCCGAAAGGGAAAGAGCCACGGTTCCCACAACCACAAAGATCCAGCCCGCAACGGATTTTATCACGCCCCAAAACATATTCGCTTTGCAGCGGGTTTGCAATAACTTTTGCCATTGCCTACAATAGGGCCACCCAATGGAGGGACCATGCCGACTCAAGAACAAGTCATTGACATCATCAAACAGTGCTACGACCCCGAAATCCCGATTAACATTTACGACCTGGGCTTGATTTACCATATCGACATCCAGCCCGAGGCCGTTCGCGTGAAGATGACGCTGACCGCCCAAGGCTGTCCGGCAGCTCAATCGATCCCCGAACAAGTCAAACAACGGATCGGTACCGCGCTCGGCGTCAAACAAGTGGACGTGGAACTCACCTTTGACCCGCCCTGGAGCCCTCAGCGAATTTCTGCGGAAGGTCGCAAAAAACTAGGCATCCCCGACGAAACCCAAGAAGGATGACGTTTTCTTCCTTCTTCTCGGACCTATACCAAGAAGCGATGGATTTGTTTAAGGCCGGCCGGCTCGAAGAGGCCGTCCAAAAAGCCGAGGCCCTGCTGGCCTCGGACCCGAGCTTTGAGGACGGCTATGAAGCCCTCTCCATCTTCTACTCCAAGCTGGACCGCGTGGACAAAGCCGTTGAAACCGCCAAAAAATGGATTCGCCTCAATCCCCAATCGAAAATGGCTCACGTAAACCTCTCCCGTTTTTATCTCCAAAAAGGTTTAATCGCGGAAGCGGAACAGGAGCAGGCCGAGGCCCGTAAACTTTCGTGGATTGAAGAATTAACCCAAAAGAAAATGCAGATCCCAAAGATAGACCCACTCGAAAAAATCGAGCGCTTTAAAAAAGTCATCGCGCTGGACCCCAAGGATGTCTTGGGTTATTACAGCTTAGGCGACGCCTATCTGGAAAATAAAAATTACGGGGACGCGGCTGAAGTGTTTAAAAAGGGGCTCGAAGCAGATCCTCACCACTCCTCTTCCTATTATGGCTTAGGCCAAGCCCTTCAGGCGCTCGGCCGCAAAGAGGAAGCAAAGCAGGTGTTTGAAAAAGGAGTCGGGGTCGCGGATGAAAAAGGTGACGTCATGACGATGAAAAAAATGCAGGCCCGGCTCGTTCAGCTTTCGTCGGACAAATCGTAATCGATTTCGATTTCTTCGGTCCGGTCCGAATCCAGCATGAATCCACCGCGGGTTTCTAAAAGCTCCGAGGGGATTTCGGTTAAGAAGCGCGAGGGAAGATTCTGCGCCACCCGCCCGTAAATCCGCCGCGAGCTGGCATAGGAGAGGTAGAGTTTTTCTTTGGCGCGCGTAATTCCCACATAGCAAAGCCGGCGCTCTTCTTCCAAATCGTCTTCGCCTCCCCCTAGGGAATTCAAATGCGGAAAGATTCCGGTCTCCAGACCCACCATGAAGACGATCGGAAATTCGAGGCCCTTGGCCGTGTGCAGCGTCATCAGCGTCAGGCAATTGGTGCTCCCGTCCCAGGTATCGATATCCGTCATCAAGGAAAGCGATTCAATGAATCCGGCCAAGTCTCCTTCCTTTTGATGTTCTTCATATTCATCCACCACGCTGAAAAATTCTTCGATGTTTTCAATCCGCGCTAAGGATTCGATGGTTCGTTCCTGTTCCAGCGTTCGCACGTAACCGGTCTTGGCGAGGATCTCTTCCAGAAGCGCCCGGATCGTAAGCTCGGGGGCTTTCTTTCTTAAACTTCGAATCATCTTTGAAAAACTAAGGACGGCGGTACCCAATTTCCCCGGCGCCGGGGAAATCTCGTCCGCGCGCGAGAGGGCTTCGTCCAACGATAAATTCTGAGCCCGCTGGAATTCTTCAATTGTCTCGAGGGCCTTCTTTCCGATTCCCCGCGCGGGAACATTGAGAATCCGCTTGAGGCTCACGTCATCATGGGGATAAAGAATCGCCCGCAGGTACGCCATTAGATCTTTGATTTCCTTGCGGTCGTAAAACCGGATTCCGCCGACAATCTTATAAGGAATCTTGGCCCGCCGCAGTGCGTCTTCAAATACCCGGGACTGCGCGTGGATCCGGTAGAAGATGGCAAATTCGGCAAGCGTCCGTCCCTGGTTTTGATAGGTAAGAATCTCCTGAACCACCAGCGTCGCTTCCTCTCTTTCATCGGCGCATTCAAAAAGTGTGATTTGTTCGCCCGTTCCCTTTTCACCCCAGAGGAGTTTGGGTTTGCGGAAGCTGTTGTGCCCAATGAGCGCGTTGGCTGCATCCAAGACGGTGGAGGTCGAACGGTAGTTTTGTTCCATCTTGATGACACCGGCCCCGGCATAATCCTGTTCAAAATTTAGAATATTCTGGATATCGGCACCGCGCCAACCGTAAATCGATTGGTCCGGGTCCCCCACCACCGTAATCTGCTGATGTCTCGAGGCCAGTAACTTCACCAGCCGGTATTGGGCGTGGTTGGTGTCTTGATATTCGTCGATGAGGACATGCCGGAGCCGATTCTGCCAGGCCTCAAGGATTTTCGGGTCCCGGTCAAAAACGGAAACCGCTTTCAGGATCAAATCTCCGAAGTCCACACCTTTCAACTGTCCCAAACGTTCTTCATAGCGTATATAAATTTTGGCTACGGCTTCTTCGTAGAGGTCCGTTGTCTTTTCCAAAAACTGATAGGGACTGATGAGGAAATCCTTGGCCCGCTGAATCGTCTCCCGGGCCCCCTTCGGGTGAACCAGTTTTTCCGGAATGTTCAATGCCTTAAGGCATTCTTTTAAAACAACCAGCTGATCGTGCTCATCAAAGATAATGAAATCTCGCGGAAGACCGATGGCCGGGGCTTCTTCGCGCAGAATCCGCAGGCAGGTGGAATGAAAGGTGCTCACCCAGACCTCTTGACGTACCAATCTTTTGACCCGGTTGCGCATTTCCTCGGCCGCCTTGTTGGTAAACGTCACTCCGAGAATATGAAAAGCGGGGACCCCTTGATGAATCAAATAGGCGATGCGCCTGGTTAGAATGCGCGTCTTGCCGCTTCCCGCACCAGCCAAGACCAACAGTGGTTTCTCAGGCGGCCACGTAACCGCTTGCTTTTGTTCCGGATTCAAATCTTCAAGTATGGATTCGTTCATCACTCTTCCTTAATTTCATATTGGAAGGCGTGGCTGAAATCAAAGACATTTTGAAAATCGTGCAACGTGTCTTCGTCCTGCTTTTTCAAAAGATTCGCCTCGATGAGGTTAAAAACAATGCGTCCGAAATCTTCGGTTTTAGAGATTCCCCAGTATTCGAGTACCGTGCGGGCCATCGGCCCAAATTGCTCCAAGGCGTAATCCCGCAGTCCGTTGCAAAGCTCCTGTCCAGAGACATGCCTCGGCTTGGAGAGTTTTGAAACCGTGGCGTGAAGCCCGGCCATGACAAAACTATAGGCCTCGAATTTATAAGAGGAATCTTTGGCGAGAACGGCTTCAATTTTCCGCAAGAGCTTCGTGATTTCTTCCATTACCAATCGATCCCAAACTTTTTTGCAAAGACCGTTTTCAACGCATCCCTTAAATGCTCGTACATCACGCCGGCGGGAATTTGAATGGATCCTTGATGAAGAAAACCCTCTCGGCGGCGCCACTGGCCTCCGCCGGCCACTTTTTCTTCCTCCAAGAGAACGTCTGTTGCCACCGGTTCCTTGAAGCATTCTGTGATAATATTTTTTCTCGTCATCCTGAGGGCCAAAGGCCCGAAGGATCTAGATCCTTCGCTTCGCTCAGGATGACGATTGCTGCGAACTTCATCACATCGCAGAAGACGTGTCTCAAATCCCAACGCCCCAAAAGCCTCCTGCACGGCTTCGTGAAAGGAAAGATAACTCGTGCGGACCATGCCGAATGTGGGAAAGGAATCCCGGCGCGCCAACACCGAATAAATCAAATCCTCACCATGCCGCACAAGACCTCCTCCCGTAGGGCGAACGCAAACGGGAACGTCGCTGGAAACGGACCGAGTGGCGAATAAACGCCCGACAGTCACGGCGGGCTCGCTGGCGCGAAATATGCGCAGGAGGGGCGGTAGGCTTAATTGTTGGACAAATTCCTCAAACAGCTCCCGATCGAGAGCCATTTGACAGAAGATGTCAGCCGGTGGAGATTCGATGAACCGCCACGCGTTCATTCGATTCGGCGGAACCCTGCAAGGAAGTGTCGCGCAACCAGTCGCGGTAGGTCAAGATCGGATTTCGGGCCGCGAGGACTTCGTCGGGGCGGCGAATAGGAAGCGTGTGAGGAGCGTTCCTGATGAGATCAGGCTTCCGATCCACTTCTTGACGGATTTCAATCAAGGCTTCAACGAACCGGTCCAGCGTCTCTTTGCTTTCGGTTTCCGTCGGTTCAATCATCAAGGCCTCAGGAACCACCAACGGAAAATGTACCGTCGGTGCATGAAATCCATAATCCAGAAGACGCTTTCCGATATCCAGTGCATGTAAATCCTTAGCGCCTGTCCGTGCTGTCAAAACAAATTCATGCATGCAAGGCTCATCCACTGCCACCGGAAAAACAGTTTTTAGCCGGGCCCGAAGGTAGTTGGCGTTTAAAATGGCGTCTTCACTCACCTGCTTGAGACCGGTGCGGCCCAGCGTGCGGATATAAACAAAAGCCCGCAAAATCATTCCGGCTTGCCCGTGAAAGGCTTTTAGACGCCCAATGCTCTGCGGCTCATCGTCCAGAAAACGGTAACGGTCCCCTTTTTTCTCGACCAAAGGCATGGGAAGAAAGGGGATCAATTTTTCTTTCACTCCCACGGGACCGGACCCGGGGCCGCCGCCGCCGTGAGGCGTGGAAAATGTTTTATGAAGATTGAGGTGAACGATGTCAAAACCCATGTCTCCCGGACGCACGATGCCTAAGAGCGCATTAAAATTGGCGCCGTCGTAATAAAGAAGGGCGCCGGCTTTGTGGACCTTTTCCGTGATCTTCAAAATCTCATCCTCGAAAAGCCCGAGCGTGTTGGGATTCGTGAGCATCAGACAGGCCGTTTTATCGTCAATCAGACGGCCCAATTCTTCCAGATCCACCCGTCCCCGGGCATTGGATTTTACTTGGACTACTTCATAGCCCAGGAGCGCCGCCGTGGCAGGATTAGTACCGTGGCTTGAATCCGGAACCAAAACCTTCCGGCGGTGCGGCTCTCCCCGCGAAGCGTGGTAAGCCCGAACCATCATCATCCCGCAAAGTTCCCCTTGTGCTCCCGCAGCGGGTTGGAGCGTGAAACGGTCCATTCCCGTGATGGCCAACAGATCCTGTTCGAGTTCATAAAAAACTCCGAGCCAGCCCTGAATGGTTTCCTCCGGCTGAAGCGGATGGACCAACGCAAAATCAGGATGCGCGGCTGCCCATTCGTTCACTTTCGGGTTGTATTTCATGGAGCAACTTCCCAAGGGATAGAAGTGTGTGTCGATCGAGAAATTTTTCTTGGAAAGATTCACAAAATGCCGGACCACTTCCGGCTCCGTGAGTTCCGGAAGCTCAGGCGCGTTTTTTCTGCGGAGTGCCTCCGGCAAAATTTGAGAAGCCTTCTTGGACGCCAAGCGGCTTGCAGGAAACTTGGCTCCCCTTCTTCCGGAGCGGCTTTTTTCAAAACTAAGACGGGACTCGGGATCGATTAGCATTGAGACAACGCTTTCACAAACTGGTCCAGTTCTTCCTGAATCTTGGTTTCGGTGGCGCACACCAGAAAGGCGTTCTTCATTTCGGGGTAATAACGGGAAAGGTCGATTCCGGCCAAAATACCCTGGGAAATCAATCGGGACTGGATTTCGGAAAAAGGTTTCTTGGCGAAAACCATAAATTCATTAAAAATGGGCGTTTCGCAATCCGCGCGGAAACCTTTGAGGGAGGAAATCTTTTCACGCAAATAATGGGCCCGATCGAGATTAAGCTCTCCGGTTTCACGGATTCCTTGTTTTCCGAGGAGGGTGAGATAAATACAGGCGCCGAGCGCGCACAACCCTTCGTTGGTGCAAATATTGGAGGCCGCTTTTTCGCGGCGAATATGCTGTTCGCGCGCTTGGAGCGTCAAGACAAAGGCGCGCTTTCCTTCGCGGTCCATGGTCATCCCGGCAAGGCGGCCCGGAATTTTTCGCATCAATTCCCGGGTCACCGCAAAATAGCCGAGATACGGACCTCCGAATCCCATGGCCAGGCCCAGCACTTGACCTTCGCCGACAGCAATGTCCGCGCCCCATTCTCCCGGCGAGCGAAGAACTCCGAGACTCAAAGGATTTGCAGCCAGAATTAAAAGAGCACCGCGCGCGTGAACTTCTTCCGCGATTCCCGTTAAATCTTCCACCGCGCCCAGAAAATTGGGAGTCTGGAAAAGCACAGCGCCAATTTCATCCGTTAGAAGTTCCTGAAATTCTTCCCGCTTAAACTTCCCGTTCTTTTCAAACCCGAACTCTTCCAACGTCAGGTCCGCAGCTTCTAAATAAGTGCGCAGCACCTGGCGGTAATCCGGATGAACAGAGCGCGCCACAACCAGTTTACGTTTTCCGGTTTGACGAAGGGCCAAAAGCCCGGCCTCGGCGAGACTGGTGGCACCGTCGTAATGCGAAGCGTTGGAAACGTCCAGTCCTGTGAGTTCCGCAATCAGGCTTTGATATTCGAAAATGGCTTGAAGCGTTCCCTGTGACGCTTCCGGCTGGTAGGGGGTGTAGGCCGTATAAAATTCGTTGCGGGACATCAACTGCCCGACCGCCGCGGGAATAAAATGCTCGTAGCTTCCGCCTCCGATGAAAGAGAGAATCGATTTCGTGCTCCGATTGCTCTTTCCCACCGCTTCCATTTGGCGCCGGAGTTCCATTTCGCTCAAGGCTTCAGGAACTTTCAGATCTCGGGCACGGATCTGGGTTGGAATGGCTTTGAGCAAATCTTCGAAACTCTTGACGCCGATCGCCTCCAGCATTTGCTGGCGGTCGTCCGAGGTTAAGGGGTGGTAATGCATTGAGATTGGTACTGGTCAGCCGTTAGAAGGCTCTCCCATTCCGAGGGGTTAGACATTTCAATTTCAAAAAACCAGCCGCGGCCGTAAGGGTCCTTATTGACGAGTGCAGGATCGGATTCCAGGGCCTTATTGGCATCCGCCACGTTCCCCGAGACCGGGGCGTAGATGTCAAAAGCCGCCTTCACGGATTCCACAACAGCCACCGCCTTCGCTTTAGCGGCAGGGAGATTGACTTTGGGGAGTTCAACAAAGACCACGTCGGAGATTTCGTGCTGCGCGAATTCGGTGATTCCCACGCGGATCCGGTTTCCGGACCGCTTCGCCCATTCATGCGAGGTGGTGTAACGAAGTTCCTCAGGAAATTCCATAGCTTGACCTCTTGTAAAAAGGAAGTGGAGTGATTTTTGCTTTCAGTTTTTGACTGCGGACCATAATTTCAATTTCATTCGAGGCTTTTGCCTCGGACGGTGGAAGATAACCCAAGCCGATATTTTTCTTCAGGCTGGGCGCAAAGCTTCCGCTCGTGACTTGACCCAGCGTTCGGCCGGATTTTTCAATGCCGAACCCGTGGCGGGGAATCCCTCGCTCAATCATTTCAAAACCCGCGAGCCGCCGGCACGCCCCCTCGTTTTTTTCACGGACGTTCCGGTCCCTGCCGATAAAGTGGTCTTTGTCCCAATCCACGGCCCATTCCAAGCCCGCTTCCACCGCGGAGGTGGAATCGTCCATGTCCTGGCCGTAAAGAAACATTCCCGCTTCCAGGCGGAGCGTGTCGCGGGCACCGAAACCAATCGGTTTTAAATTTTCCTTTTGGCCGGTTTCTATCAAGCCCGTCCATAACGAAGACGCATGAGACATGTCGGCCATGAATTCGAAGCCGTCCTCACCGGTGTAACCGGTGCGTGAGACAAAGACCTCTCCCCACGGGCTTTTAAGAGTCAGAAATCGATAATAGCCAAGCGCCGAGAAATCGCAATCGAAAAGTCGTTGGGCAATGGAAACGGCACGCGGCCCCTGTAACGCATAAAGGCATTTTGCCTCACTGATATTTTCCAAATGCACAGCGGTGGGAAGGAGATTCCGGATCCAGGCGAAGTCCTTATCGATATTGGCGGCGTTGACAATCAATAAGAATTGGTCCGTGCGGATTTGATAAACAATTAAATCATCCACAATCCCGCCCGTCTCGTTGAGTAAGGGCGCGTAAAGCGCCTTGCCGTCCGTCAAGCGGCTCATTCGGCGGGGAAGAAGGTAATCCAGGAAATTCTTGGCCTCGCGGCCGGTCAGGCTGAACTCCCCCATGTGGGAGATATCAAAGAGCCCCGCCCGGGTCCGAACGGCCTCGTGCTCTTCTAAAATCGAGGAGAAATAGAGAGGAACTTCCCAATCTCCGAAATGCCCGAAATGCGCGCCCGCCTGGGCGTGAAGGTCATGGATAGGAAGACGCTTTAAGACAGCGGTCATAAAGACAGGAATTATACTGGAAAAAGCCCTTTATCTATAACTTTTCTAAAATAGCGAGGTATTCCTCGTTGGACAGACCGAGCGTGCGCAGATTACTTTTGATTTCCATAATGGGCAGGTCTTTCTTCGTGCGAACAATGAGCGGCCGAATCAGACCTTTACGATTCCAAACTCGATGATCGCCTCTTTCGCGAACAAGATGACAACCGACACTTTTGAGAAATCTTTCGAATTTGGAGTAAGGAACCGGCCTTAGAGCGGCCATTGCTTAATTTTAATTAAGGATGGGAATTTCGATCGATTTGTTTCTACGACCAATGACTTGGGGAGGAATCCATGCTTGTTTGACTTTATGCCAGCCGTATTCTTTTAAGACTGCTTTCCAAGTGCCTTTTTTGGTCACTTCTTCGATAAAAAGTTTTAACGTTTCCGCAAAGGATTCTTGGGCATCATCAAAAGAATCGCCGTGAGCCACCAGGTCAAAAGCCGGAGAATAGCAAACGTAAATATCCCCTTCTTTAAGGAAGATCACCGGGATTTGAGATTTGATGGTTGTCTTAATCATTTTTAGGCTTAGTCACAGGCAGAAGTATAACAGCCCTTACGGGCACTGTAAATATGGCCATTTCATTCACTTTCTCTTACAGCGAGACCTTTGTCGAGAAGTTGTTGATTGAGGAAGGTGCCACCCGCCCAGACGTCGACCAGGTATCGGTCGTACTTGTCGGATTTGGTGGCGGTGATAATAACCGGACTTGGAATTGCTTCGCCCGGCTTTGCGGGCCTCATAAGAACGGATTCCAGGAAGGCTTTGGCTTCTTTGCCCTCGGCGCTTTCGATTTCAGGGGCGTCAAGACCTCGCAATCGAAGCTGCTGTTTGGTGATAATGCCGAAACCCAAATCCACAAACGCCCAGAAGGTATCCCCGTCTGTGACATCAATGACTTTGGCGCGGTAACTGAAGAGCTGGAAAGGCACCAGGGATTCGGTTGCCCCCTTTACAAGTTTCATTTTCCCGTCGGAAACGTGAACAAGGTCACCTTCTTTAAATCGCTGGGCATCTTTTCCGGAAAGTTTAAGAAAATTGCTGAAACCCAAGCTAATCACGGGATGATTTTCCAGCAGGACAATTCGATAAGTGTCCAACACACCTTTTTCGGCTTTTAGCGGCTCGGACACAGAGGCGGGTCCGTTAAAGTCTCCCGACAATCCCTGCCTCTGAATTTCTTGCCGCAACCGGTCACGGTCCCAGGCTTCACGCACCGCTTTTTCAGCGATCTCATCTCGTTTCTTAGGATTCGCGATAGGGAGAAGCGCCTTATAGTGGCTCCAGCTCAATTGTTGTCCCGGGACAACAATTGGGTAAGCCCGGGCAAATGCGAGCATGCGGTAGAGTTCCGTCCTGTCCATGGCTAAATCCCCCGCGAGTCTTTCAATGACATAAGCGCCGTAATCCGCCCGTTCTTTGTGCTGAAGAACATGTCCATCGATGAGCTTGCCGATTTCCCAAGCCTCCCGGACCTTCTCATGCTCGACAGCCTGTTCGACACGGCTCTGGCTGGCGGCTTGAGCATTGCGAATAGCGTGGACCAGTTCGTCGTAGGTGGTTACCGGCGCGGCAGCGCCCGGAGGGGCTAGCGTAAAGATGAGCAGCGAGAAAATGAGATAAATTTTAGACGTCAATTAGAAATAAGCGACGAGCCACTCCTTGCATTGAACGAGGGCCCGTTCCAAGAGATTTTCTTTGACCGGGACTCGGGACTGCGCGGGGGCTTGGCCGTCTAGTCTGCGCAAAAATCCGAGCGGTCCCGCCCAGGCCGGGTCGGTGAGGAGATTGCCTACACCCTCAATATGCCGGGCCAATCCCAGCCGGATGGAAAATTGAAACCGACGGCTGACAAATTCTAAAAAGCCTTCCAATTTTACGCCCCCACCCGTAAAAACCAGATGCGGGTGAGTGGACTTTTCTTCTTCCAAAAACGCGCGGATTTCTTTTTCGAGCTCCGCGAGGAATTCGTCCGCCAACCCCTGGAAAACTTGATGAAACTCGGAACGTTTAATTTGATGGTGGGGATGGCCGTTTCGTTCCACTAAGGGAATCAATTCCTCGCCGAATTGAAGATTCTCTTCCAGGGAACCAAATTGCTCTTTGAGCCGCCGGGCTTCACGCAGACTCACCTGCCATTTTTCGGCAATCCTCGCCGTAAAAAAACGGCTCCCCTTTTCCAAGCTTTTGGTTTGAACAATGCGCCCTTCCCGCGTGAGCACTAAATGAGTGACACCATCCGCAAAATCGACCACCAGCACTTCTTCTTCTTTTTCACTCTCGGTCAAAATACCGTCTGCCAATGTCAGGGTCTTGGGGAAATAGCCCTTCACATTGAATTCCAAGGATTCTAAAAGACGAATCACATTTCTAAAGGCACCATAACGGCTGCTAAAAATTTGGAGGGAAACGGCCAGCCGCTGAGCCTCCAAGCCGGTCGGGTCTTCGACGCCGGTCAAGTCATTGACCCAAAAAGATTCGGGAACGGCTTGAAGAATCCATTCTTCCAAAGGAAGCGGCGCAACGCTTCGAGTCTGTTCAATCACTTGCCGGATTTCGCGAGAGGTAACCATGCGGGGATAGCCGGAATAGTAAACGGAGCTCGAAAACCGGGTCATCCGTAACTGCGGATTTGAAAGAAGGACGTATACGGGCAATTCAAACGCATCCTCTTGAAGGTTGAGGCGCTTCACCAGTTCCCCCACCGACACCAGGGCTTTTTCAATCTGAGAGACTTCGCCTCTTTGAAAACCCTCGGGCTCCAGGATTTCGGCGGTTCTTAGAACCTTTAAACGCTCCGTGTCTTTTTCAACCAAAACCCCGGCGAGGCGGTGCGTTCCAATGTAAAGCACCCAGCTTCTTTGATCTTTATCTCGGTTCATTTTTTCTTCACAATCAAATCCTGATATTGAAGCTCAATGTAGATGATTTGATTCCGGTCCGGCCCCCTCAACAAGGAGATTAACGAATCCAAAGTATTTAATTTTTTCAGAGGGTCTCGGCCAAAGCGCAGTTCCGGTCCTTTTTCCAACGCAAGGGACACATTACCTAAATGGTCCAAACGGATTCGCTCTATTTTTTCTGAGCGGCCCAAAGGATGCCGTGTCCACGCTCGGATAAGCGCCACCATTTCTTTAAATCCGGAGTCATTAAACCTCTTCCCTTTAACTAAGGGAGGCGTTTGGCTATCGAAGGCTTCAATAAAACGGAGGGCGGGGTTCCGCCCAATCTCCACTCCTAAGACAATCCCGTCTTCGGCAATCAAGTAATAAGGCCCTTGGGCGGAAAGTTGCACTTCGGCAAAGGTATTCCGATCCAGAACCTCGATCTTGAGTGTCCTTGGGAAAGCTCGGGTGACTCGAGCTTCACGGATCCGGGGATCCTGTAAAAGTTGGCGCGACACTTTACGGGGGGAAACAGTGAAAAGATTCTGATTCAAGTAAAGCTTCTCGAGCTCGCCCATCCGTTCGCGGGAAAACGCCCCTTCAGGGCTGACCTCGAGGCGCTGGACGAGAAAACCAGAATCGGCGTATAAATTTTCACGAATGCTCCAAAAAATGCCAAAACCCACAATGCCCATCAAAATGACAGGGCCCGCTTTGAGGATGCCTTGAGAAACGAGGCGGAAAAATCCGCCGAGGGCCTTGCCGGCTATCGTTTGTCCTTTTCGTTTCTTACGTTTTGCCATGAGTTCTCCGCCAAGCCATTTTTACCAACTGAAGACAGAGTTCTTCAAAAGAAATTCCCGCCTCGCGGGCCGCTTTGGGCAGAAGGCTGAGTGCGGTAAAACCGGGGATGGTGTTCGCTTCCAGGACAAACGGCTCCCCCCATTCATTGGCCATCAAATCCACCCTAGAAAAGTCCCTAAGACCCAACGATTGGTGAACCCGTAAGGCTACCTGCTGGAACCGTTGACACCAACGGGAAGGAATGGGTGCGGGAACAAGGTAGTCGGTGAGGCCGGCCGTGTATTTTGCTTTGTAATCATAAAAATCCCGCTTCGGACGAAGTTCGATTACCGGCAGGGCGCGCTTCCCTAAGATCCCCACTGTGAATTCCCGGCCTGTAATTTTCTCTTCAGCGATGAGCATTGGATAATGTTTGAGTGCTAACAGTATTTTTTCGGCTGATTCTGAAAAATCTTCAACAAGAAATACGCCAATGCTCGATCCGTCCGCTACCGGTTTCACAAAAAAGGGGGCGGGGAAGCGTTCCAGCTTCTTCCAATCCCTCCGGTTGAAGATTTTCCACCGGGGAGTCGGGATGTGGAAGCGCCGAAAGAGGCGTTTGGCCCGGTTTTTATCAAAAGCGAGGCAGCTCCCCCGGGCGTCCGACCCCACATAGGGAATTTTCGCCCGTTCAAGGCGACGCTGAATCGTTCCGTCCTCCCCTCCCTTTCCGTGAAGGGCCAGAAAGGCCAAATCGATCCGGGAAAGGAGTCTTCGGGTCCGGGCCGGATTCCTAGGGTCGATGGCCAACACGGAAAATCCACAGTTTTTCAAGGCCGTGCGGACGGCCTGGCCGGAACGTAAAGAGACCGCCCGCTCAGAGGAACGGCCGCCTGAAAAGACACCCACCCTGAGGCGGCAAAGAGGAAGGGACTTCTCGGAAGACAAGGTTTCTAGGAAGCGGTAACGAGGTGTTCGGGGGTTTGGATAATCTGGATTTCGGGTTCGAGGCGGACGGCAAACTCTTCCCACACCCTTTGCTGGGCCAGGCGGACCAGTTCGATGATATCGGCGGAACGGGCGCCGCCTACATTGACGATAAAATTAGCGTGGCGGTCTGAAATCATTGCTCCCCCGATCCGCTTTCCCTTGAGCCCGACTTGTTCAATCATTTGACCGCAGGAACCCTGACTTGCCTGCGGATTCTTGAAAACCGAACCGGCGCTGGGGTAGCGGAGATCTTGGACGCTATTGCGGTACGCAAAATTTGCCAGGATTTCCGACTGGATTTCTTCCGGGGAAGCCGGCGTCAATCCGAGCTTGGCTTCCAGGATAATGGTGCCGTCTAAATTCGTGTGGCGGTATTGGAAAATAAGATCCGTTCGACTCAGGGAACAAACGTGGCCGTCCTCGGTGAGCACCGTAAGCTCTTCCACCAAATCGCCGATTTCTTTTTTGACTCCCCGGACACGGCTGAATCCGGCATTCATTCTCACCGCGCCCCCGAGGGTGCCAGGAATATGACTTAAGAATTCCGTTCCGCCCAGACCGGCATCGCGACAGACGGTAGCCAACCGGTAAAGGTTCACTCCGCTGGACACCGTGGCCGTGTGACGCTCCCGGTCAAAAGCAATCCGGTTCTGTTCAAAATGGATTAAGGTAATAACCAACCCCGGAAATCCTTCGTCTGGGAAAAGAATGTTGGAGGCCTTCCCTATCACCAGAAAAGGAAGCCCCTCGGAGCGGGTAAATTGAAGAAGGCGGATTAATTCCTGTTGAGTCTTCGGTTCAGAAAAGAACCGAGCCGGACCGCCCGTTTGAAGCGTGGAGTAACGCGCCAGCGAAACTTCAGACCGAAGCAGGGTTTCCAGAGCGGGTATTTTTGATTCGTCGGGCAAATTCATCTGCCACCTCACCGATGTCGCCGGCGCCCAAAAAGGCAAAAATTCCTTCCGATGAATCGCGATTCAGAAGGTAATCAATGACCGTCGACTTCGGCATCATCTGCACCGAGGGGTGCCGAGTTGCGCGCACCGCGTCGTAGATGAGTTCACTGGTCACATTATCTGTATTTTTCTCACCGGCGCCATAAATTTCTGTGAGGATGAGTTCGTCGGCATTCTTAAAGGCCGTCCCAAATTCCCGGCCGAGATATTGTGTCCGGGAAAACCGGTGCGGCTGAAACACCACGGTAAGTCTGCGGCCGAGCCGGGAGAGCGCCTGCAGGGAGGCCATCACTTCAGCGGGATGGTGGGCATAATCATCAATGATTAACATTTGCTCCAAATTCAATTTGATTTCGAGCCGCCGCCTGGCACCGCGGAACCGGAAAAGCGCCTCCGTGATTTCATCCAAATCAAGGCCCAGTTCGAGGAGAATGGAGATAGCCCCCATCGCATTTAAAATGTTGTGAGCGCCCGGAACGGAAAGAACGACCCGGCCCGCGTAAAAACCGTATTGATAAAGTTCAAATTCGGAATGGAATCCTTCGAGCCGGATCCGGTCGGCGTGCATGCTGGCCTCAGAGGTCCAGCCGTAGCCCAGACACGGTTTGCCGCTTGCCGGTACCAATTTCTTCAAGATAGGATCTTCAGCCGAGTAAACTACGAGACCGGGATTTTGGCCATTGGCCAGAAATTTCCCCATCGTCCGCTTCAAATCTTCTAGGCTTCCATAATGGTCCATGTGATCTTCGTCGAGATTGGTGAGCACCGTGTAATTGGGCGCATAACAAACTTGGGAACCGTCGCTTTCGTCCACTTCGGAAATCATATATTCTTTCCCGCCCAAAACGGTATTCGATCCGAAATTGACAATGTCTCCGCCCACCAAACACGTGGGATGCCGGCCGGTTTCGGAGAGAACAAATGAAATCATGGCCGTCGTGGTTGTTTTTCCGTGAGTTCCCGTCACGCCCACGGACGTGCCGGCTTGATGAATGAGAGAGGCCAACGCCTCGGCCCGGTGAATAATAGGAAGGTTTCGCTCACGCGCCAAAATCATTTCCGGATGGTCGGGGGCGATGGCGGAAGAGTAAACCACCAAATCGCGTTCTCCCAGAAAATCCTGCAGCTGACCCACATGGACATCGATGCCTTGGCTCCGGAGTTCCCGGACGGATTTATTTTCCACCCGGTCCGAACCCGCCACCTCAAACCCCTGGTGACGCAGCACCTTGGCAATGCCGCTCATTCCTACACCGCCGATGCCCACGAAATAAATTCTACGGGACGGATCTAAAAGTGATTTCTGAATCAGGTTCATAGCAATGCTTCGGCCGCCTCCACCAATTTTTCAGCGGCCTCCGGCTGGGCCAAGCCTCGCATCCGGCCCGAAAGTTTTCTTCTGAGTTCTGAGGAGTTAATTAAGATTAAAAGATTTTCTTTCAATTCGTCCGGCGTGCATTTGGCTTCGTCCAAAAGGATGAGCGCTTTCTCGTCGTGAAAATAACGGGCATTGGCTTCTTGATGGGATTCCGCGTGAGGGTAAGGAAAGACAACGGCGGGCATTCCAAAGAGGGCTAATTCAAACAACGTCCCGGCGCCGGCCCGGGTCAGGGCAAAATCAGAACGGAAATAAAGCTCTTCCATTCTTTCATAATAACTAAACACTTCCGCTTCGAGACCGAGTGCCGGATACATTTTTTGGAAGCGTTCTAAATCCTCCTCTCCTGTTATATGAATTACGGCCATTCTTAGCTTTTCTTCATGGGAAAGAAGCCCCAACGCGCGGAGCCATAGCCGGTTCACCGCTTCCGAGCCTTGAGAGCCGCAAACGATAAGCAACCGAACCTTTTTAGGCGGAATCGGAAAGGAAGACTCTGTTTTTTGACGGGCTTTTTCCAGGAGAGTGGAACGTAAGGGAAGCCCCGTCATCTCCACCCTGGGGTCCGGCGTGGCTACGGGAAAACTCAAGGCAATCCGGTCCGCCCACCTCACGAGATACCGGTTCGCTTTTCCCATTTTCCTGTTTTGTTCGTGAATCACGGTAGGAACTTTTCTCCTTCGGCTCACCACCAGGCCCGGGAAAGACACATAACTGCCAAACCCGATGCTCAGCTGAGGCCCAAAAGCCGTTAGCCGTTTTTCCATCGCGGTGAAGACGCGAACCAATTTTATCAAAAAGGGGAAGATCCGGCTGAAAAATTCTAGACTCCGCGGGCGGGGGAAAGGAAAATCTTGGATAAACTCATAGTTGAACCTACCAGGGGCCTTCTCAGCCAGGCGCCGTCCGCGCTCTCCGGTGACAAAAAGAATCTCCGCGTCCGGATGACGTCTTAAAAAAGCCTCTGAAAAGGCCAAGGCCGGATAGAAATGCCCGCCCGTGGGACCCGCAAAAACAGCAATCTTCACGGGCGAGTTTTTGCGCTCCGGCGGCCCCGACAGAGCGCACGGTCCATGGCTAAAAGCATTCCAACAGCGACAAGGTTAAAAACAAGTGAACTTCCCCCGTAGCTGACAAAGGGCAGCGGAAGCCCTTTGGTGGGAATGAGGCCCGTCGCGACAAACATATTAATGATGGCCTGGAGGACGATCAGCAGCGTGAGCGCGATGACAAAAAATTTCTCGTAACTTTTTGCGGCCCGCCGGGCCATCTTGATTCCCGTAAAAAAAATGACCGCATAGAGCAGCACCACGGCCAAGCTTCCGAGGAATCCCAATTCCTCGGCGATGATGGAAAAAATGAAATCATTGTAACTTTGCGGCAGGTAGAAAAGTTTTTGCGTGCTCTCCCCCAGCCCCACGCCTTTCGCCCCGCCGAGCCCGAAGGCCATCAGCGATTGAATGATTTGAAAACCGCTTCCCCGGGGATCGCTCCACGGGTTCAGATAAGCCGTTACCCGGCTCAGGCGATACGGAACCCGGAAGACCAAAAGATAAAACGCGGGAAGAAAAAAAAGACTGGCCAGGAAGACGAAGCGAAACCGGAGCCCGGCCAAAAAGAAAAGAATGGCGGAGACAAGAAAGATAAAGACCGAAGAGCCCAGGTCGGGCTGCAGCAGAATAAGTGCGCACGAGGCTCCGAGAATCAGCATCGGCGGAAGCAGCGTGGCAAATTCTCCGCGCTGAATCCCTTTGAGACGGCGGCTCAAGTAATCCGAAAGGTACAAACAAATGGCGATCTTTGTGATCTCAACGGGCTGAAAGTTAATCGGCCCGAGCCGGATCCAACGCCTGGCCCCGCCGGCTTCATGCCCGATGAAAGGAAGTAGGACAAGGGCCAAGAGGACAAAGGAGAGAATTAAAATTTCCCAGGAGCGTTCCTTCCAGAGATAGACGTCCAGGTTGGCCACAAAAAAAAGAAGCGCCGTGCCGATCAGCGCATAGAGAACGTGACGCTTTAGAAAGTAGGTGGGGCTTTTGAAAACCTGGTCCGCGTAAATCGCGCTGGCGCTGTACGTCATCACAATCCCCAGACACACCAGGGCATAAACGGAGATGAAAAGAAGGCGGGCCTCTTTGGACATAAATTAAGGAACGGCCTGAACCAGCTGTTTGAAAAGCTCTCCGCGTTCCTTGTAATTCGAAAATTGGTCGAAACTCGCACACGCCGGCGAAAGCAGAACTACATCTCCCCGCCGGGCAATTTCGCGCGCCCGGGTAAACGCAGCGCGCAAATCGTGGGCCCGCGTCAACGGCGCGGCTCCCTCCCAATTTTGCCAGAGAAGATCCTGGGACTCACCGTAGAGAACGACTTCCTTCGCCTTTTTTGCCAACCGGCTTCGAATGGGCCGGAAATCGCTGGCCTTCGCATGTCCGCCCGCCAAGAGGATGACTCGCTTATCATCAAACCGCTCCAACGCCCAGGCCAATGCTTCCAGCGTAGTGCATTTGGAATCATTCACAAAACAGATCCCGTTTACTTCACCGACCCGCTCCAACCGGTGCTCGATGCCTTCAAACTTGGAAAGGACCTCCTGAACGGTCCGCGGATCCAATCCTTTGAGACGCGCGATTTCATCCAACACCGCCTTATTCGCATCGTCATTCTGAGTCCTTGGCACCGGCGGAGCCGGTGACAAGGGCGAAGAATCTCGTAGATCCTTCGCCCCTTCGGGGCTCAGGATGACGGGGTTGTCAAAGTAAACCACTTTTCCCTTAAATGAGAAATCCGGAAAAAATTCCTTTTGATCTTTTGCGCGGATAAGAGCGAAGTCCTCCGGCGTTTGATTGACAAAAAGGCGAAGTTTCGCTGCTACGTACTCCTCCATCGTGGGGTGCCAATCCAAATGATTCAAACCCAGATTTAAAAGAGTGCCGTACCGGGGACGGAAAGTTTGAGTGTGAAGGAGCTGAAAGGAACTCACTTCAAGCACCACGTGGGATTCGCTCGTCAACCGGTCGAGCTCCCCGATCCAAGGGTTTCCGATGTTGCCGCAGGTGAGACTTTCGAGCCCGTTGGCCTGAAGGAGGCGATGAATCAGAGTGGTCACGGTCGTCTTTCCGCTGGTTCCCGTGACGGCAATGACCTCCCCCTTAAAAAACCAGGAGGCCACCTCGATTTCGCTCACCAGGGGAATGCCTTTTTCTTGAACGGCGGAATAAATCGCAGCCGACGGCGGAATGCCCGGAGAAATCAGTGCCCAATCCGCGTTCAGGATTTTTTCCGGCGTGTGCGCGCCCAGCTCAAATAGAATTCCGCTGGCTTTGAGTTCGGCGGCGCGCTTTTGAAGGGTCTCCGAGGTTTGGCTGTCCGAGACAAAAACCTCGTACCCTTTTCTTTTTAGAAACAGCGCACTCGCCAAACCCGTCTCGCCCAAACCCAACACCGCGAAACGCTTCTTCATCTTAATTTCAGAGTGCTCAGTCCCGCCAAGGCGAGAATAAAGGAAATGATCCAAAGACGGATCGTCACCTTGGATTCCGGCCAGCCGCGGAGCTGCAGATGATGATGGAAAGGAGACATAAGAAAAATCCGTTTCTTGAAAAGTTTGAAGCTCGCCACTTGGAGAATCACGGAAAGCGCTTCCCAGACAAAAACCCCACCCACAATCACGAGGACGAGTTCTTTTTTAGTTAGAATCGCCACGGCCGCTAAGGCCCCGCCCAAGGAAAGAGAACCCGTGTCCCCCATCATGACCTCCGCCGGGTAAGAATTGTACCAAAGAAAACCCGCGCTCGCTCCCACGAGAGCCGCGCAAAAAATGGCCAGTTCTCCGGCGCCCGGAACGTAGGTCATTTGGAGATACAGGGCGTAGTCCACCCTGCCCACCACGTAGCAGATAATGGAAAAGGCCCCGGCCACGAAAAGCAGGCAGCCGATGGCTAGGCCGTCCAAGCCGTCCGTTAAATTGAGGGCGTTGGACGTTCCGACGAGCACCAGCACCACAAATGGAATGAAGAGAGCCCCTACGTAAAGCACCCAATTTTTAAAGAAAGGAAAATAAATCAGCTTGTCGAAATGGGGATCCAAATAAAGCCAAAGACCGAGAGCGATCCCCGCCAAAAGCTGCCCGGAAAATTTCGTAAAAGAGGAAATCCCCTTCGAGCTTTTATTGCGCAGTTTGTTCCAATCGTCAAAAAATCCGACGCCGCCAAACCACAAAACCACGAGGAGGCAAATCCAAACCGAAGCCACATTCAAATTTCCCCAGAGCAGCATGGAAAGGACCAGGCTGGCAATGATGAGAACCCCGCCCATCGTCGGTACATTTTTTTTATGAGCATAAAAAGCGTGAAGGGAGGACGCGTGCTCGCGTTCGGTGTGGGCGGTCGCCGACATCTGCTTCAAAACCCGGATGAGCCACGGGCCTAGCAGGAGGCAAACCAGAAAAGCGGTGACACTGGCTCCGGCCGCGCGGAAGGTAATGTATCGAAAGACATTAAAAACCGGATGAAGGTCTTTGAGCGGGTAAAGAAGAAAGTAAAACACCGGGGTTAATGCGCGACGGCCTCTCGGGTCAAGGAATGAAGAATTTCTTCGAGCTTCATCGCCCGCGAAGCCTTGAAAAGCACTTGGTCTCCCGGACGAAGGAAATGTCCCAGGAAATGCGCCAGCATCCCCCGGTCCTCAAAATGAAGCGTAAGCGGCGGATTGCCTCCGGCTTCACAAACCGAAGCCGTTTCCTTCATCCAATCCCCCAACGTCAGGAGGGCTTGGAAATCTTTCTCACCGATTTTCTCACCGAGCGCCCGGTGGTACACTGCCGCCTCGCTGCCCAGCTCCCACATATCGCCCAAGACTAAAATTTTTCTTCCGGTTCCTTCTAAAGACGCAAAGGCATCCAGGGCTTTTTCAAAGGAATAGGGATTGGCGTTGTAGCAATCATTAATGAAGAGAATTCCCTCCCGCCCCGAAAGAATTTCAAACCGTCCTTGCGGGAACGTGATTTCTTTCCAGACCGAAGGCAGGTCGGAAAGGGAAACTCCACAGGTAAAAGCGGCGGTGAGGGCCGCCAAAGCATTTTCTGCCTGAAAGGAGGCGACGCCCGGAAACCTGAATTTCCATTTGCCGTTGACGTCAAAGGCCACCCAGCCGTCCCGGACTTCTAATGAAGTCAGCCGGAAATCCGAGGATTTTTTTCTTCCGAAGAAAAGAATGGGAAGCTTTCGCTTCTTGGCTCTCCGAATCAGCTCCGAGTCGTGGTCCGGAAGAACCAGCGTTCCCTTTGTCTTGACGAGGGCATCCGACAACTCCAGCTTGGCTTCATAAATCCGGCCGAGCGAGCCGAAGCCTTCCAGGTGGGCCGGCGAAACACAGGTGATGAGCCCCACCCGGGGTTTCAAAATTCCGCTTAGCTTGCGAATCTCTCCGGCATGATTTGCCCCCAGCTCCGCAACACAGAATTGATGGGCGGGCTTCAACTGAAAGAGCGTCAAAGGAAGGCCTAAGTGATTGTTTTGATTTCCCGAGGAATGCAAAGTTTCATACTTCTGGCGCAAAATAAAATAAAGGAATTCCTTGGTGCTGGTTTTTCCGACGCTCCCGGTCACCCCCACCCCCACGGCCGGAAAGTGGCTGCGGTAGCCGGCGGCGAGCACGGCCAACGCTTCTTCGGGGTCGGTGACCAGAATCAAATTATGGAAAAGGGTTCTTTCCCGAAAGAGTTTTTCCCGGGATTGTTTAAAAAACTCTTTGAGGATCACCGCGCCGCTGGCGCCGCGGCGGAAGGCCTCCCAAAGATGCGTGTGACCGTCCTCGCGGTTTCCTTTGAGGGCGAAAAAAACATCCCCGCCCTTCAGCGTGCGGGTATCAATGGAAGCGCCGGTCCAATTTTTCTGCGGATCCGGAAGGACAAGCTCCCCTTTCGCCAGCCGGGCCGCGGTTTCAAAATTCCACTCAGAGGGCGACACGCGCTCTCCTTGTCTTCTTCAAAAATTCCTTCACGATTTCCCGGTCGTCGAAATGCGTCTTCCGGGTTCCGATGATTTGGTAATCTTCGTGGCCCTTGCCCAGAATCAAGAGGACATCGCCCGGCTCTGCTAAGAGAAGAAGCTCCCGAATGGCTTCGCGCCGGTCTAAGATCTCGAGCACATTCGGCAAAGGCACTCCGGCAGGAAGACCTTTTTTCATTTCCTTTAGGATTTGCTGTGCATCTTCGGTTCGTGGATTGTCGGAAGTGAGAATGACGAAATCGGAATAATGGTAGGCGATACGTGTCATCTCGGGCCGCTTATAGGGATCACGGTCGCCGCCGCAGCCGAAAAGAGTCAGAATCCTTTTAGACTGCAACCTGCGCGCTTCGGAAAGAATATGCTCAAACGCGTCGGGGGTGTGCGCGTAATCTACAAAAACACTAAAGCCGTTTCCTTCAATCCGCTCCAAACGCCCCGGAACCCCGGGGAAATTTTCCAGGGCCTCGCGAAAGTCCGTGGGGTCGAACCCCAGTAAATCCAAACTGGCCAGCACCGAAAGCGTATTCGCCACATTGTGAATCATGGGAAGACGCGTTCGGAAACGGGATTTCCCCTTCGGGCTTTGGAAGGTAAATTCACTGCCGTTAAAATCGGCCGTCACATCCCGGGCCCGGTAATCCGATTCTTCCTCCAGACTAAAACTCTTCGCTTCGGGATTTTCCGCCAAGAGCCGCCGGCCGAAAGGCGAATCCCGGTTAATGAGCATCTTCTTGGGTTTCGGGGATTGCGCAAAAAGAAGGCGTTTGGCCTGGAAATAATTTTCCAGAGATTGATGATAATCGAGATGCTCGGGAGTGAGCTGGGTGAAAAGCGCCAATTCATACTGAATTCCTGCCACCCGTTTCTGGTCGAGGGCGTGCGAGGAAACTTCCATCGAAACCGTTTGAATCCCCTGCTTGACCATCCGGGCCAGAAGGGAAAAAAGTTCCTCGGCGCCCGGGGTCGTGTTGCCCAGGGCCTCCTCGGTCGCCCCGGCCTTGACTCCCAACGTTCCGATGTAAGCGGAAGCGGCCCGTTCCTTTAAAAGTTCATTGAGGAGATAGGCTATGGTGGTCTTGCCGTTGGTTCCGGTCACCCCCGTCAAACGAAGTTTCTCAGAAGGATGATTGTAAAATTCATTCAAAAAATTGGAAAGGGACTTCCGGGCATCGGCCACCCTGAGATAGACGATGTTTTCCGCCCCTCCCGCCATGGCGGTCTTTTCGGAGACAATCACACGCGCTCCGCGCCGGGCGGCCTCTTCAATATAGAAGGCTCCGTCGGCCTTGGGGCCGGGACAAGCCACAAAGAGATCTCCGCGTTTGACATTGCGGGAATCGGAAACCACCGCCCCGATCTCCAGCGTGGGTTTCCAATGGTGCTTTTCGAGGAAGGTTTGTTTTTTGGCGAGCTCTTGCAGTTTCACTAGGTTAATTTTCGGTTACTTTTCAGTAAGATTGAACTGAAGTTCGGGAGAATCTAAATCAAAGAGAAAGACCTCCGGCGCACCCTTCTCCGGAAGGGCAAAATCGGCGTCCAGGGAATCGACTCGGGCCTCGGACAGTCCCTGGGAGGTGGCCCACTCCCCGAGGAGACGGACATGCAAATCCGAACCTTGCACGCGGACGCGCAATTTCCGGCCCCAAAAAACTGAAAGAGGATCGTATTGGACCCGTAAATCACCGGAATCCACCTGAAAACGTCCCTGCCAGGAAACTTGGGAATTCTTTAAAGTGAAGGCCGGCTGAATCAGATGAGGCAAAAAAGTCCCCCGGATGGGGGTGCCTGCTTTTTTCTCCAGCCGTTTAAGCGCCCAGAAACCCGCGCCCGCGTTCAGAAGCGCGGTCAAAAGCATTCCCCAGGCGAGGAAAAAGAGCCACCGCCCGGGGTGAAGCCGTGCCACCGTCATCCTGAGCGCAGCGAAGGATCTCAATGTTGAGATCCTTCGGTCACCCTACCCTCCGGGCCTACGGCCCGAAAGGGCCGGAGGCGGGTGCCCTCAGGATGAGCTGCCGGATACACCTGCGATTTTCCGGCAGCTCACTTAATATAGGAACGCTGAGTCCCGGCCAAGGAACCTGGAGTGCGGCTGGCGCCCGGTCCGGATTTAGATTTGGACATCTCATCCTCCAAGTTGGCGACTTGCTGATTGAGATCCGCAATCACACGGGCCTGTTCCCGGTTCTGCTGTTCCAGTTCCTTACTCCGGCTGCACCCCACCAACACCAGCACCGACAAAAGCGAAAGACAAACAAGCTTCTCAGTTCTTCTACTCATTTTAAATTCATCCTCCTGGTTGTATCAATCGTCATTCTGAGGGCGAAGGGCCTCAAAATGACGAGGTTATGTGGCACTAACGTTCATGACGTGAAAAAAGAAAGGTAAAGGCTCAAACCGGAAAATACGAACACCAAAAAGAGCATCACATAATCGCGCCGCGAGGGCGTCTCTTTGAGATTGATCGCCGACGGTCCCGCGATAGAAACCGAGCGCGGGGCCTCGATCCGGATTCGAGCTTCTTTAACTTGCTCCATAAAGCCCTCCACTCAACGCCGCCGAAGAAAGCGGTGTTGTCTTGCTGGTGATTCGCGCGGCGGCCTGCAGGGCCAGTTCGTACATCTCCTTGCGGCGAATGACCTTCAAAAAACTATCTACCACTTTGGGGTCAAATTGAGTATCACTATTTTCATGAATTTCTTCCAACGCTTCTTCGACCGTTAATTTTTTGCGGTACGTGCGGGGGGAAATCATGGCCAAAAAGGAGTCCACCACGGCCACAATCCGGGCGCCGATGGGAATCTCCTCCGCCTTCAAGCCCCGCGGATAACCTTTGCCGTCCCAGCGTTCGTGATGATGAAGCACGATGGGGATCACGGGCTTGAGGGATCCGATCGACCGCAGAAGGGAGGCTCCCCTCATCGGAATCCGTTTAATTTGTTCAAATTCCTTTTTGGTGAGTTTCGTCTTTTTGTCCCAGACTTTTTCCGAAAACGTAAGCTGGCCCGCGTCGAGCAGCAAAATGGCCCGCTGGAGATGCGTCAGCTCCCGGCTATTTAAATGAAGGTCCTTGCCCACTTCCATCACAATTTTTCCGAAGATGGGGATCTGGCCCCGGTCTCCCCCGTAATGCAGCTCGAGAAGTTCATTGATGGTTTGAATGCTTCCCAGAGTCAACTTTTCCGTTTCTTCAAAAAGCTGGGCGTTGCGAATTGCCACCACCGCTTGTTCGGACAACGACTTTAGAATTTCCATGTCCATTTGAGTGAAGGATTGACTGTCCACCTTGTGCCAAAGGCTGATGACGCCAATCACGTCTTCCTCAATGAAAGGCACCACCACGGAACGGCGGTCAAAATGAGGCGTACCGGATTCCGCCACCCGGCCTTCCAGTCCCCTGCCGAGAACCACGCGGTGTTTTCGCCGGAGCCGGGGGTCTTCGCCGAAGGAGAAATAAGGAAGGAGGTGTTTGCGGTCGGGATCCATCAGCATAATGGCGCAGCCCTGAGCTTTTAAAACTTGGGCGCAAAGACGGCCGATGCGCGGCAAGAGTTCGTTCAACCGAAGCGAGGCGCTGATCACCCGGTGAACCGAATGCATGGTGGAAAGCGCCAGCGCGCGGGGATGAACGGTCTCGTAGAAATTGTCGAGCTCATACGTTTTATAAGCGAGTCCCACTTGGGTTTGCAGGAAGTAATTGAAAAGAGGAAAAAAAGATTGGATCTGTTTTTGGGGAAGGGTGAGCGAACTGAGTACGATAAAGCCTTTGATTCTTCCTAAATGTTTCAGGGGGAAAATACCTTCTCCCTCCCGGCTGCTTAAGCGGTAGAAGCGGGGACTCGCCTCGGGATTCTCCTGTTGCTCTTCCAGGAGTTCTTCCAGGTAATTTTCCAGAGAGGAAATATAACTGGCTTCGTCGGCCTTGGAAGTCAGCGAGGAATTCCCTTTGCGGTCGAGCCGGATCAGCCGATTCGAGCTCGACTCATTGATGAGGTAAAGCCAACCCAGGGGATTTCCGAAATTTTTAATGAAGGCGCGGTAGCCTTCTTGCCATTCCGGATTGGGAAGGAGAAATCGTTCGATTACGCTTTTGTGCCGGCTTAACTTCATGCTGTTCTTGGAGTTAAACCGGAGATTTTATCACACGCGCTCGTAGGGTTCAAAGAGACGTTTGTATTCGTCCTGCGCAAAGCGGTCCGTCATCCCCGCAATGTAGTCGCAAGCCGCCCGGTGAAGCCCTTCTTTGACCGACCATTCCCTCACGCCGGGAGGCAGTTGTCCGGGTTTTTTGAGGTAGGATTCAAAAAGGCTGCGGATGAGGCGCTGGCCTTTTTCCGTCATGCGCACGACCCGATAATGATGATAAAGGTTGTCATACAGAAAGCGCCGGAGTTGCTCCTTTTTCTTGGTCAGCGAAGGCGAAAAAAGAACCAGCTGGTCTTTGGTTTTCTGCAGGTCGGCCGTGCTCTGAACCCCCAATCGCTTCAAATGGCGACGTGAGGTTTCGGCCAAGTCCGTTACCATTTGGTTAATCAGAAGCCGGATGGTGAGCCGCTTGCGTTGGACGTCGGCGATGCGGCGGTATTTTTTTCGGACGTAGGCCTGCGTTTCGCGCCAGAGCGTAATCCCCTCCAACGCTTCTTCGGAGATTAAATTCGCGCGTAAGCCGTCGTCTAAATCGTGACAGGTGTAAGCAATTTCATCGGCTTGGTCCACCACCTCTGCCTCGACGGTCCGGAAACGTTTGGAGTTTTTCCCGGGGAACCGCTCGGGATGTTTTCGCAAGCCTTCCCGGGTTTCGAAAGTTAAATTGAGACCGCTGAACTCCGCATAACTGTCCTCTAATTTTTCGACGATCCGGAGACATTGCACATTGTGCTCGAATCCGCCGTGGTCCTTCATTAATTCGGCAAGCGCCCATTCCCCGGCGTGTCCGAACGGCCCATGCCCCACGTCGTGAGCCAGACTAATCGTCTCGATTAAATCTTCATTCAGCGCCAAAATGCGGCCGAGGGTGCGCGCAATCTGGGAAGTTTCGAGGGTGTGCGTGAGACGGGTACGGTAATGGTCACCTTCATGATTGACGAAGACTTGGGTTTTATATTGAAGGCGCCGGAAGGCGGTGGAATGAATGATTCGGTCGCGGTCGCGTTGAAAAGCCGTCCGGAATTCGTGTTCTTTTTCCGAGTACGCTCGTCCCCGCGAATCGCCCGCCCGGACGGCATAAGGAGCTAGTTTTGATTCTTCTTCGGATTCGACGTCTTGACGTTTCATCTCACGCGCCGGAGCGCTCGCCTGAGTTCTTCATAAGTAGCCGCGAGCGCAACCGAGATGACTTTATGGCCGGTGAGGACCGGCATGAAATTGGTATCCCCTTTCCAGCGTGGAACGACATGAAGATGAATGTGACCCGGAACTCCGGCTCCGCCCTCACGGCCGAGATTCATCCCCACGTTAAAGGCGTGCGGCTTCAAAGCTTTTTTAAGAACAGCTAAAGAGACATCGAGCATTTTTAGAAAATCGAGGCGCTCCTTGTCCGTTAGCCGGTCCGGTGAGGCCACGTGGCGTTTCGGAACAATCATGAGGTGTCCGTTCGTGTAAGGAAAACGATTCAACAGAATAAATGAATGACGGGAACGGTGAAGCAGAAGATTCTTCGCATCGTGCTTCGGGGGATGACGAAGGTCGTTACAGAAAAAACAGCCTTTGGTGCGTCCGCCGCCCGCAACGTAGATTTTTCTCCAAGGCGCCCACAGCCGCTTCATATACGGACTTTAAGCTTACCATAAAGCGCGAGGAGCTCATTTAAGTTTTCTAAGTCCCAAACTTGAATTTTTCCTTCCTGAGCCATGAGCTTGGCATTGAGCTCAATCCCACCCAAAGCCACCATTAAACGCCGTCCCATCCCCTTGCGGAAACGTTTCAATTCTTCGACAAAACCCGACACGTCGGCTTCGGTGACGGTATCGCGGTAAACTTGACAGAGCCACCGGCCCTGAGAGGTCCGGCCCTGGATTGGAAAATAACGGCCGTTGGTGGGCCGGCTCGCCAGTTCGAAGAAAGCCGGGCATTTGATCTTTTTTTGGCTGACTTCCACCACGTCATTACGAAATTCGCGGAACAAAGACTCCACTCGGGAGGTCAGGTCCCGGCGGTCTTCCTCGTCCACTTTCCGGATTTCATCCCGTAAACGCTCCTGAAAATGAAGACGGGGCCGTTCCACCCCCGGCAAAAGCTCTCTTTCCTTGATTTGATAGACATTCCGCAGCCAAAACCGAAATAAAAAATCCGGCAGGGCATAAAAAGAACCTCTCTTTTCAAGGATTCCCTCTGCCGCAAGGCGTTGCAACACCTTTTGGGTCTCGGGACCTTTTTTGCCGAGGTAAGCCGCGATTTGAATCAGTTTCGCCCGACCCTGTGCAATGGCCACTAAGGTTTTAATCGCGACTCGCGTCAGACGGCCCAAACGAATTAAATTTTGTAATTCGGATTCGAAGTGGCGGTTGAGAAGCCCTCGATCTGAAAAAAGACTTTCAGTAAGAATGCGGTTCAAAATTTCCCGGTCCCATAATGTAGGACGTTCCTGGAGCCAAAAAAAATGCGACTCATCCAAGAAAAGTTCGAAGTAATACGGATGATTGTCAAAAAGATGGCTGAGCAGCCGGAGGTCCGAATCAGGGATTTTTATTTCGGGTAAACGTTGGTCCACCCAGAAGCGAATGGCCTCGAAAGAAAGTGCGCCCATTTCGATGACTTCAAAATTGCCGAAGAGAAGAGAGAGGCGGTCGCTGAAAATTTCTTTGGTGCGGTGCGGCTCGGAACTGGTAACTAGATAGAGGGTATCTTTCTGAACCATCATTTCTTTTCCAAAAAGTCCCAACGGATCCGTAAGGTCAAGCGACCCAATCAACGGAAATTCATCAATCACCAGCAAAATCTTTTTTCCGGTTTCTTCCCGCAGCGTGGAGGTTAGCGCCAAGAGCTCACGAAAAGCGAGCGCGGTCTTTTTTTGGAAGGCCCGCTTTTTGACCTCCCGCATTTTCTCAAGCGTTTTGGGAATAAACTCCCTCGAAATGCGGACAAGCGACTGGAAATCTTCGGGGAACCCGATGCCTTTGTAATTGAGAAACCCCTGTAGAAGGGACCCGAGCCAGCGTTCCAGAAAAAGGTCGAAATCGCCTTCCTTTAATAGAACGTAGATCGGAATGATTTCTGGGTCTTTGGCCACGCCGGCGAGGAGCTCACGCAAAAGAAAAGTTTTCCCGATCCGCCGCGGGCCGACGAGGCCCACGTTCTGCCGGTAACCAATCTTTAAAGCCTCCAGCCGTTGGCCGAGGCGTGCCAAAATGTCTTCCCTGCCGATGAGAGGAGTGGAGACTGGCATCTCTCTTTTTGAGGATTGGTGTTTCTGTGGATGGGATTTACGGGGGGAGAAATTGATCTGGCTAATAAGGACTAAACGCTGCTTCCCCGTGCACCCGGTCTAGAAAATTTTCAAATAGCAAAGGTATGATACACCCGACTCACAAGAAATCAAGCCCGATTACGCAGATTGGGCGATGAGGTTCTGGAGATCAGCTTCGAGGGAAGCTAACAGGGCAAGCCATTCTGAGGAAACGCGGGAATCATCAAAGAAATAGCGGCTTTTCTTCTCTTCTTGGAAAAGGCGCATCAACTGGCTCGAAATATCCTGGGAGATTTCGGCCGCTCCTTTGAGGAGAACGAATTTTTTTCCGAAAGCATTGGCTCCTTCACGGGCCACGGAGTGACGAACGAGCGTGGCGTCGGGGACCCATTCCACCGCTTTCTCAACTTGCTCTGCCGCCACAGACGGATAAATGTAAACCAATCGGCTTTGGATGGAAGCCACCGATGAGACACCGCTTGTTTTCCCACGCATCTTGTAAAGGACACGTGAGGCATCCCGAATCATTCGTTCCGCTTCCCTTTCATTCTGCGGAACCAAGATTTTGAACCGTGCCGGCTCCCCGCCCACGAACCGGTTGACTTCTTCCTCCGTCACCCGCGCTTCGACCCGCGCCGTTTCCGGTTCTTTCTCCGGATTCCAAATCGCAACCAAGCTCATCGCCGGTTCCGATTTCAGAATGGATACGAAGAGATTCGCCTCCGGCTTTTCACTGAGAACCATCGCCACGTCCGCAGGGACATTCGGCTGAAATTCCAGTTGAAGAGCTTTGAGCTCCTCCCTCAACCGGAAAATCCGCTCCTCAAGGCCCGAGAGGTCTCCTGTTTCCAACGCAGAGACAGCCGACCACTGGGACGCAAACGCTTCCTTGTCTTGAAGGATGGAACTCCAAAGATTTCTAAGGCCTATCTCCAGTCCCGCAACTCCGGAACGTTCAATCATTGTTCTCAATTCATTTCTAACCATCTCCGGTGGAACCCGTCCGGCTAGGATGTATGTCAAAGTCATCCTGAGGGACCGTTCGCCTGTCATCCTCTTCGTGTCATCCTTCGGCGACTTCGTCGCCTCAGGATGACGAACGCCAAGGGCCGTCCGCACCTCTGCTCTCTTCGTCGGTTGTTCCGGCGCCTTGCTCATAATTTCCTCATACCGTTTCCGGTTGTCGCCTTCGTCCAGAATCCGCTCGAAGAAATTCTTTCCTTGGGAATCTATCTTCAACATCCGGTCTCTTTGTTTTAGATTTGCCATTCGAGCGGCAATAGAATTCAGCAACTGAACAAATTTCTGATATTCGACCTTTTCCTTCTTCCCTTCTTTAAGGCCCTGCCAGAATACTCTTTCGGCAGCGTTCGTTACGAACCGGACCACCTCGATAAAATTAGCGGGCCGTTTGTAGTAGTTCGGATCGTGTTGGCTGGCCAAGGGATCTTCCAACATCGCTTCAAAGGACAGGTAATATTTTTCAGTATCGAAACCATGTTTATTCAAAAAACTGTAGAAAACACCTTCAATAAAATTCGCAATTTCAGAAGCCTTGCGCGGACTTTTTTCTCTAAGCATAATCCAGTAATAAGAGAATACACTAAACGATTCCCGCGAAAGCAGTGGGTTTTCCGAGAAAAACATCCTTAAGAAAGTGTCCCGGATATTTTGAAAATCTAACGCTGTGCGAGGCAGTTCCTTTAGTAAGTTGTCCGATAGAGACTGCAATGGCCAAAGATGGCGATTTTCAATGGCCTGGGTGAATTGAGAATAGCCATCGGCATTTTCTAGCAGTTTTTCTAATTCGCGGGGATTCAACAATCGGGCCTCGACATCCATTTTCACATAACGTTCAATCTTAGGATTTTTAATTTTTGAGAAAGTAGTTTTCAAATCGTGTCCTCTCGAAAAAGTCTGCACAATGAGATCGTAGGTATTGCTCGCCTTTCCCACAAGACCCCTTCTCTCTTCGAGGGTCAAGCGATCATCTTTCCCGCCCTCTGCACGAAGCTGAAGAAATTGATAAGGGCTGACGCGTAACAACCACTCTTGAGAAAATTCTCTATCCTGATCTTCTTGAAGGGTCTCCCAAGGGTAGTCATGGAGGCCCGCTTCTCTTTCGTTTTCAAGATCGAATTGCTCGACACGGCTCATTTGATTGCGGAGAGAAACGTAATCTTTCAGCCACCTAAACGCTCGATCTTTTTTCTCCGGCTGGTGGGTACTCAAGAAATCGACGGCCGAGCTTCGCAAAACCTGCTTTTCCTGGCTCGTCATCTGCCAAAGCTGAACATGGGCTAAGTTGTTGGTGAGTTCCACAGCGTAATCCGTGGTTTCTTCCAGCGGCTTCCACGTTTTTTCCCAAGGAATATTTTGTGTTCCCCCCATAATTATATGTTCAGTCGTTGTGGGATCAAAAAGCGCATAAAATTGAGATCCGATAGAAAGGGCATTCCATAGGCCTTCGATTTTCTGCATATCAAAGACCTTTGTATCTCCCGTCGCAAAAACGTTTGCGATATCACTACCCAAAGAAGGACTCTGCAATAAACGTTGCTCTCCGGATGGGAAGGTCACCATTGACGATATGGCATTGAAGGGCGTAAATTCCGCCGTCGAAATTCCTTTTTTAAGAAACTGGGGCGTTTGAATGGCTCGATGAACATGGCCTCTCAAATACGCCCCTAATGTAAATATAAGATTTGTGGAAAGGATAGGATTGGAAATTTCCCGCTGCAGGACATCAATCATTTGTCCAATGAAGGGACGAAAAGATTCGTGGATTTGAAAATTGAAATATTGCCCCTGCAAGAAATTCAGAACCGGAGATGCAGGCAGAAAATCAATAGTCTGCGGCCCGCCGGTAATTCTATAAGTGGCTTGTGGTGAAAGTTTCCTGTCGTTGATTTTGATTTTTCCCTGTTTTAATTCCTGCCATATATGGTAAAGGCCAGTCAGGTTCTCGGCAAAATGGAACGGCAATTGATCCTTATTCGGAAACGGGTCCAGCCCTTCCAAATTGAATATCACATGGGTGACTTGATCATTTTCAATCCGAATTGCATCGACTAGGTAATGGCGATGCCCGTCTTTTTGAGTGGCGTCGGGAACTTGCAGGTCCACATCCATTTCCCATTGCGCTTCGGGAGTGCTTAGGAATGCGGTAAGTTGGTTGAGTGCCCGACGCGCCTGGAAGATTGCCTTCTCACGCCGGAGATTCTGATATTGTTTTTCAAGCGCAGCGTAAGCTTCAGGTCCCGGAGTGAATATCAAACCTCGCAGCGCGGGATGAAAACTCAGGCGGCCTGGCTTTCCGAGAATCTCTGAAACACTTTTCCAATCCGGGAACTGAAAATGCTCCTTCTCAAACTCCTCGACCGCTTGCCCCACGATCGCATAAAAATCCTTCTGAATCTCAAGATCGTTCAAATCATATTTCGCGCGCTCATGCTCAGCCACGATCCGCTCAAAGCGTGTCAACCGGTCCGGGTCGTTGGGATCGAACTCCAAAGCTTTTTCTAAATCCGCCGGAGTTCCATTGCCCAGTGCGATTAACATTCGGAGAATTTTTTCCGGCACCGCCGGGTCAAGAGTTTCTCCTTTCTGGATTCTTTTTCTAAACTCATTCTCTAGCGCAACGGTCACAAGATTCCATTTGCTTGGCAGGGCCATGCCAACATGTTCCAAAAGCGGTAGATACTTTCTGTAATCAAATCCGTATTGATTAAAAAGCACTTCCAGGTATTCACGATAAAAAGAATCGGAAGATTCTTTCTTCTGAACTTGTTGAAATTGATAATAATAGGCAGCGGGCTCCAAACCTCTTTCTCTAATGAGAGGATTTTGATTCAAAACGCTTTCCAGAATAGCCAATCTCATGTGAGGAACGTCATCCAATGACTTGCCGGAATCCAAAAGAAGTTGGACCCAGTATCCAAAACTGATCCAATGAGTATTGGTTGCTTCATTGAAGGCTTTTCTTTCTTCCGGATTTACCAGAATCTGTTCAATTTTTTCAAGGAGATCGGAGCTGAAACGAGGAGGCTTTTTGATGTGTTGATTAACGATTCGAGGCAGGAAACCTGCAATCACTTTGATGCTGCTGAGCTCTGAGAGGATCACTTCCCGGATCGCTTGGGCTCCGGCAGGGTTATGGCGGGGGCCTAACAATTTCTTACTGGCTAAAGCCATAAAGACCTCCGAAAAGAGGGTCGGATTTTTTACCTTCACTTTCAGTTCAGTCAGAGGCCTTTGGATTGAGTCTCCTTTTTGTTTGGGATACAAGATTTGAACAAGGAGTGTTCTTAATTCCTCCAGATCTTTGGGCGTAAGTTCTTTTGACCGAGGGAAAAGAGGACCCGCGCCCAGGTACCATTCCAATTCTCTTCCGCCCGGGATTTCAAACGTCTCACTGGTTATTTCAGCGAGAACATCGTCTTTTGCTTTCGTCACGTAACCAAAAACCTCAGTCCCCACCGAGCGATAGCGGGCCCCTTCGGCCTCAAGCGTTCCCCGGAACTGAGAATCATTCAAGGCTTGCTCAACCAGCTGGACGTTTTGATAAATCTCCGCCAGGGTACGATTTTCAGGAAACCATTGATGGTGAAGTTTCGAGTTCTCATCTTTCGCCTTTTGGATTTGTTCAAAATTATAATCGCCATCGTAAAATTCGCGGACAAATGCGACATTCGTGAAAAGCTTTAGGCTGTCCGAATCGTGGATCGAGATATAATTCTCAAGATTTTTGAGATTCTCTTCCCGTTCGCGGTCCGTCCCGGCGCCGACGACGGCCTTGACCAGCGCGCGGATATCTTCGCGTTGTTCATCCGAGACATTCCATAGAAGCACTCCTGCGTTTTGATTGGCAATCCAAGCTGCGTATTCGGGACTCGTAAGCGCCTCCGAAATAAAACTTTCATTCTGAACCCGGACTTCGGCTCTTTTCTCCCTTGCTGCCTCGAGCATTGCATCGTAAATTTCTTCGACTGATATAAAAGGGATGCCCTCCTCTACTCTTTCCTGATCGTCACGGTATTTTCCAGAAAGGGGATCAAAGAAAATATCAAATGACGAGGGAAAATCGGGAGCGAGGCCCGAAAATAAGACTTGTTTTCCTTTCTCGATTTCAGGGCCGGCCTGAGTCCAATCCTGAGTCCGCATGTAAATTTGGGCGGCCTGAAGCAAATGCTCCGCTGCCAAAACATATTGAGCGTTAGCTTTCAGTGCAACCTGAGGGGGTAAACTGGAGATGATCACTGGCGGATAAAACGACAAACGGCTGTAATCATGCAAAGGCTTTCCCTTTTGAATTTCCTTTTCGATACTTTGCAAGGAGGCTTTGGAAAAATGAGACATCCTCAGGCGCAAACCGGTTAAAGTGGCCTCCACGCTTTGGGAAAGTCTTTGATCTTCTCCTTCTAATGCCTTCAGCTTTTGAAGGTAAGCTTCGGGATTCACAAAATGAGTTTTGCTTTTTAATTCCGGCGGAAGTCCGGTGGGACTTGCTTCGTTATTTTCAGGTTCTAAAAATGATACGAAGAACTCCGGTTCATGAAGAACGACTTTGTCTGCAAAAATATCCCGGTTCTTCGAAAGTTCTGCATTCAGAGCCAAAAGAGATCGGATCTTATGGAGGGCCGATTGCCTTGAACTGTCAACAAAAGGGTGTTCCGGCGCCGTCGGGAGAAAATAGAAGCCGACAATGCGATCTTCGCTGTCCACTTCCACCGCGTCAACCGTTAGATTTTGAATGGACCCGTCGCCCGAAGGGTGTTTAAGCCGGAGAAGGAAATTAAATTTCCAACGCTTTTCGGGATAGGCTTTCGTAAGGAGCTGTTGTCCAGTCATGCGATAAGCTTCCTGGTGGAGTCTAACGAATTGCCCGCGCCGGAACGCCAGTTCCATCGCTTCGTAAAGCGGCGATTCCTCGGTCAAATCCAAATGCTGGAGGCGTGGGTGGGATTTCCACGGTTCGAGCATACGTAACGTCGGAAGCACCTCCCCGAAATTTTCCGGAAATTCAAAATGCCGTTTTTCGTAATCGCGGACGGCCGTCTCCGCCATGGCGTAGAATGTTTTCTGCATTTCCCCGGTTGAAAGCCGGGCCTTTTCTTCAGCGAGGATCGCGTTGTAACGATCCCGCCAGGTTACTTGCCCGGCCGGAATCTCCCATTCTTCCCGCTTGTCGTCCGGAATTTTTGTATTGAGGATCCGGTCAAATCGCGTTAAGCCATTTTCCATGCCTAAGATTTCATTCATCTCCGCAGAGCCCGTATCCTCGAGCGCCTGTTTAAAACGCAAGTTCCGCTTCAGCCATTGGTATTGGATCTTTTCAACATCCCCCTCTTCTAGCCCTTGGAGAAAAGCTTCTTCAATCACCCCTTTGGGGAACCATTCCGTGAGAGGTTTTGTCAGGCCGGAAAGGCCCAGAACGTTGGATCGAATCGCATCGTCAAGCTTCCATTGATCAATTCGTTTGAAGAATAATTCTTTAATCCAATTGAGTCCTTCTTCGGCAACCGGGGTTCTTTGCCCTACCAGGACGGCCAGCATCGCAAAAACGGGGACGAACGTTGCCATCGCCTGTTCAAACTCACCGGCAAGGGAACTTTCCATAATGAAACTCATTAAGTGAGGGTACGTTTTAAGAGAAATTCCTTTCAGGGCGGCTGCGATTAAAAGAGAAGTTAACGAGTCTTCTGCGAAATGGCCTGAGAGGAGTCTTTGCCGGAAGGCGTTCCGCCCTTCTTCATTCTCCAAGAATTGATTGAGCTGCTCCAGGCTCTTTTTCACATCAAAAGTTTGGAAACCCGGCGAACCGATCTTGGTTCGGATCCGTTGAATGATTTCCTCCAACTCCGGAGGCTCTGAAGGGGAAGTCTTCCCGTGAGAAAACCACCACTTCACTTTTTCATTTCCGGTGCGGGCACCAAATTCCTTGTCGGCATTCAAGCCCGCCTGAGTAAACCTCCCCGTTAGATTTTGAGCAAAAAGACTCCCCGTGTCGAGCAGAGCGGCCCGTTCCGTTCTGGAAAGGACCGGATTCCGCATGGCCTCAAAGAGGGCTTGGATTTCCCTGGTCAATTCCGCAGGACTATCTTCAACAGCCGTCGCAGGAACCCCCGTGATTTTCATTTTTATCTTTTGAATCGTTCTGACAATTTCTTTGAGAAGGGGTAAGGGATAATCTTTTTGTTGGGCTTCGTCTTTAAAAATACTTCCAATTTGCAGGAACCGGTTCATTGAATTTTCAGAAACAATGAAATCCTCGAGGGCTTTTGCATGGGCTTGTCTTTGTATAGGCTCGTCTGCGCGGAGTAAAGCGGAAACGAGCTCGCGAAGCTTTAACCTTTCTTCGTCCGTCATGTGCCAAAGGGTTTTGTCTTTGTTTTCTTCGGCCACTTTGAAGGCCTCCGCCAAATCAGGAGGAATTCCGGTTTTCGCCTCTTCGCTCACCGGAGCGGGCAAAGCGATTTCGGGGACTTGGCCGATTAACGCTGCGAGTTTTTGATAAACCTCCACGGGCATCGCATCCTTGTGTTTAATCAGCGCCTCGATGGTCCACCTGAGTTTCTTCTTTCTTTCTTCATTCCCCTTCTTCTCCGCCTCGGCCAGGGCATTTCTCAGAATCGTTTCCCAATTTTTTCCGGAGAGAATTTTCCCGGCCTCCTCCTTCGACAGCCAGTCCGCTCGCACTTCGGATCGCCCCTCGCTTTTCCTTCGGCCAAATTCTGCTTCCATCATTCGGTGAAACTTCGTCTTGCCTGGCTCCTTGGGGTTCATCTCCAAGGAGGACTCAAGTTGGGCTCGTGTGGCTCTGCCAAAAGCAGCCCATTGAGTCATGTATCGGACAATCCGCCTTACCGCCTCTTCTCCCTCCTTTTCAGAATGCCCTTGGATTTCTCGATTGAATATTTTCTCTAAGGCCGTCAGAACCAAGCGAGGAGAGATACCCTTTGCTGCAGGGAGGACCGAAAGCAACGCATAATGATTTTCTGTTTCAAGACCGTAACGTTCCAAAACTTTATCTACGAGTTTGGCCAAGAAAGCATTCGCTTGCTGCGATGACTGGATGAGAATATCCACAAGAGGATCTCCAGGCCTTCTCCCTTCTTGAGTCAAAGTCGCAAATGATTTCTGAGAATGATCCACGGCCATCTGAAGCATTGAGAACACGCTGTAGAAAAGTTTTGGATCATCACTGGCCGCTCCTTCGACCAACGCATCTCGAATGGGCGCAAAGGCAGGCTCGGAATCATCCAGAACTCGATTGACAGGGTAAGCCAGCAAAAGAAGATTCCAGGTTTTTACCGATTTGAAAGCGGAAGCGAGGGTCTGCTTGAACTCCTCCTTTTGGGCAGGATCACGGAGCAAGGTCACAAGCTGATTCAAGATGCCTTCGTAATCATAGTCAAAATAGAAATTACTTCCTGTGGTCTGTGGGTCGTAGATGCTTTCAAGCGACTCGATGTGTTTCCAGAGTTCTGACACAGATCGAAAAACAGGCGCCTTGCCTTTCACGGGGGACACCCACAATCTGCGCGGGGCATACCAGGCAAAAGGACTCTTGGGATCCTCCTTGGCAAAAAATTCATCCAGGAGATTCATTTTTCCGTCCCGCTCAAAAAGGTCCTCTAACGTGTTAGCGATGCCCCGCGAACGAACCAAAAAGTTAAATCTCAGTTGACTGGAAAGCGTAGGGTCGTCTGTCGCCTCCATTAAAAGTTTGAGTTCCATGAATAGCTCTGAAACCGTATTACTTAAAGGCGCATCCGGTAAAATTTTTTGTATCGTTTCATTGAAAACGGCTGACATCGTCTCGAAAGGGTAGTCTTTCAGTTGCGCTTCTTCGCGCAATACCATGTTGGCTAGATATCTCCGGCTCACCGAGTTTTCAACGTATCTTTCAAGTCGTGTCATGGCCGCAACACGGTCGGCATTGCTTTTTGAACGGAGCGCATTCACGACGAGTATCCGGATGTAATTTTTCTCGCGCGGCGAGACTCGCCAAAGCGGAATTTGAGAATAGGCTCGAACTTGACGAAGGAGCGCGTTCGGATCAACAAAGGCGGCCTCCGTCTGTGATAGCCTTTTTCCTGCAGCTTGGTTGGAAGTGATTCGTTTGAATATTTCCTCCTTCAGGTGATGCAATCCAACGATGGGAAAGTTTCTTTCTTGGACAGGACGGTAGGCTTTGGCTCCGGGAATGTAAAAAGTGTCAACCGCGGCGCCGAAATACGATTGTTCAATTTGTGTTTTGACGATTTCTTCGACAAATTCAGATTGCAACGCTTCATAGTTGGATTGAAAATCAGCCAAAGTATGCAAGTTTTCCTCGCCTTCCAAAAGCATGGGGATTACCTTGTAATCGATAAGTTGGGGTGGGCCAGGATCGAAAAGTTCATTTAATTTTTGCTTAATGAGTTCCTGTTTTTCCGGCGTTAATTTCCCTTGCATTTTCAATTGCTGCTGAGCGTTTTGGATTTTTTGAATTGCGTCATCCAATAGGACTCTATAACCTTGGAAAATAAGGGCAAGGGTCCGAAGGGCCGCAATTCTTTTGGAAAGCCGCTCGGAATCCTTCCATGCATCTGAAGAGATCATTTCTGTGTAAAGACTCGCGTTGACCGTTTTTAACAATTCCACCAACTGCGCATTCACGTGCTGCAAATTTCGAGTCATAAAATTTTCAAGATTGGTGCGTTCATCAATGTTTGGAAAATCTTCAATCCCACTAAAATATTTACCTTCCGGACCGAGAAGGAATAGGGCGGATTTTAATTCGCCGGGAGGAAGCAGCCGTGAATTGACGGCTGAAAAAACAGCACTATTCATCATCCAACCCTGGACCGCTTCGACATATTGCAATTCGGAATTACGATGATAGGGTCGTCGCATGAATCCTTTATGAAAAGTAATGGCATGAGTGATGCTCCCCTCTTTGTCGCGCTGGGTCACATCGATGATTTGGTCAAAGGCAGGCGGGGGAAATGATTCCAGATCATTGAATTTTAGATCTTCACCGGGGAAGGCCATGCGATAGGCCATTTGGCCGAGAGCACGGTAGGCTTGTTCAAGGATGCGCTCATATTCATACCGCAAATACTGCAGGCGGATTTGTTCGTAAAGAGGAGTTTTGGGAATAATAGATAGATGCCTGAAGATCGGATGAGAATCGAGCACGACTTCTTCGTAAAATCCGCCCATCAATTCTTCAAGAGTCGGAAACCGAAACCGGCGCTTTTCGAATTCTTCGATTTGCTGGGACACGATGCTGTACAAATCCTTCTGGAGCGTTTCGTCTTTGAGCTCTTCCGTCAAGATCCGTTCAAACTGCGTCTTGCCGGCCACGTCAATCCCCAAAATTTCATTCACCGGCAATTGATACTTGACCGCCATCGCGTAAAGCCACGCTTGGAATTTTTCGTAATCGAGTTTGTTGGATTCCCCTGTTTCGAGGCCTTTTTTGAAAATCTTCTCTCCCGTTTCCGCAAGTTTCGCAAGGTCCACCCGTACTTCTGAACGCCCCATCGTCTGATGAATAATGTCAAGCAAAGCACCGTAACGTTCAACATCAAGGCCATAACGATCAATTACAGCCATTTCCATTTTGGTCAGAAAGTCGGATGCCTTTTGAGACAGTTGTTCCAAGAGCTCGGCTGTGCTTTTATCTTTTCCTTTCCCGGCTTCCTCTTTTTCTAATTTGTAAATCTGGATCATTTCTGCCACTAATTTTAAGCTGGCAAACACCAAATTCGGATTGTCCTTCTGAATATTTTCAAGGAGGATTTGCTGGATAGGGGCATCTTCCAAATTCTCTTCATCAAACACCGATTGTGCGTATTTATTCGCAAGAAGTTCAGCCAGCATGTTATGAAAAGCTGCTTTTCGGACTAGGAGGCCGTTAAAAGCCTTTCGGTTGCTTTCATCTTTCAATAGTTTGCTCAAATTTTCCAGGACAGGTGCCGACGATGCCCAGAGAAACATGGAGCCACCAACACGGTAGCCTTCGGCCAGAAGCATGAAACGATAAATATCGTTAACCGACTGGATCCATTTGGCTATATACACCATGATTTCATTTCCCCTGTCTGCACTTTCAACCGTCAATTTTCCCTGACGGCCCAATTCACTGATAATTGTCCAAATGATTTTGTCACGCTCGTCCTCAAGTTCGGGAAGCCGCATCGCCTTTTCAAGCTCATTAACCGTAATGTCCCCCTCAAGGAGTTGCTTTACAATTTGCTCGAAGGCTGCCCTTTGTGGAGCAACGATATTGGGTTGGTCCGAAATAAGTTGGTGGCGGTCAAATTTAGGATTCGTCAAATCAGTTAATTTCGTTTTAGAAAGGTGAGGAAAGGCTTGGATGATTTTTTCAAAATGCGGTCCGGTCAAGCCTAGAAACACGATTTTGTCATTAAACGTGACCGGGGGGTCTTGGCTTTGAATCGCCTCTTCGAGGACTTGGAGTTCTTCGAAGAGTTCTTCATTTAAAACAACGGGCAGGGCTTTGTCTTTAATCTCCTGCTCGATTTCGCGAAGCACGCTCTCGGTCATTGTGTCCCGGCCGAGCTTCTGAACCGCGTCGATTTTTTCAAGCTCCAACGCGGCAAGAAGCTGATGCTTGCGGCTGATGGAGTTCCGAAGGCGCATGAAACCGCCCAGATCCCGAATCAATTTGCTTCTCTCCTCCGCTGTTTTGGCGCGAAAGATCTCAGATAGATAATCTTGAATAACTTTTCTCTCCTCTGGGGCCATTTCCCAAAGATTTGTTTTCCCAAGCTCGTTGGTACGCTTTAGCACATTTTCCGGATCCGTCCACGGTTTGTATTTCGCTTTGAATGCTGCGCTTTCTCTATCGCTTTCATGTCTCATTGAATCGAAAGCTTTCTTCCGATTCTTTTCTGTGAGAAAGTTTGGATTGCTTACAGCATCTGAAAGGTAGCGTTTGTATTCCCGAAAGAATGCCTCATAAAGAGGACTGCCTTTAGAAAGATCCTGTCCCGCCCAGGCCGGATGAAAACTGAGCACAGGTTCCGGCTGAAGCTCCCTCATAAGGAAATCGAAAGTGGGAGCGGTTCCCCCTGCAGTAGGAGTGAAATCCTCAATAAATCTCTCCATCATGGCGTACATATCTTTTTGAATCGCCGGCGAATTTAAATCGTAGGCGGAAGGGACTGGCACCACAGCGGCCGGTTTTGGTTTCGCGGCCTCTTCTTCATCCACGATCTGCTGAAACCGCGTCCGGCCTTTGGGGTCGTTATTCGTGAGCACTTTTAGGGAAACTTGCGAAGGGTTTGGAAATTTAAGCCCGTAATGAAAAGCCAGATTCGTGAGCCAGCGGTTAGCCAAGCGAAGATCCGTAGGCTCTGAGCGCCCCTCTTTCAAACGCTGTCGGAATACGTGCGTCGCTTCTCCCAACATCAGATCCAGATAGAAGTCAGAGGGCGGAGTCAAGGAATCAGCCAAGCCGTAATATTTTTCAGAATCAAAACCGTGATATTCGAAGAAACGGAAAAGCATTTTTTTGGTAAACGATTCCAGAAATTTGTACTGATTTTCAAGCTTGGACACTCCCTCCCTGTCACTAACCCTGTTGATCGAATTCTGAACCATGGACAGAGCACGAAGCAGAAAAATTAACGTCCAATGAGCGGTCAAGGGGTCTTCATTGAGAACTCCCGCTTCAAGAGCGTCACGTATATTCTTAAATTCCTCCTTCTTTTCGTCGACTAAGAGTTCATAAAAATCGGTGAACGTCCAAGCGGTCCAAAAAATACCTTGCTTCGTTTCAGACGCCAAGGCCGCCAGAAATTTCTCCTTCTCCCCCGGCCGCAAAAGCACTTCATTGAGTTGAATCATCGGCACCAGACCGAGATTGGGCTGATCATTAATGGTTCCCGGTGAGCGAAACAAGAGGTAATGGACATCAAAAATTTCTTCGAAGGTTTCCATTCGCCGAATAACTTCAGACAGGGCTTGGAAAATTTTTTCATTTCCCTTCTCCTCGGCGAGAAGCTCAAAAAGCGCGATCCGCGCCTTGAGAGGATCTCCGGCGAGCTTCTCTGCCTGTCTAATCCAGTCTTCCTCATTTTCTGTCCTCACTTCAGATCGCTTAAGGTTTGCGTCCACGAGCTGCTTGAGGGCCTCACGTTTATCCGAAGGAAGGGAAAACTGTTCTCTATGATAGAGATCAGAACGCTGAAGCCAAGGGTTCGTAATCTCAAAAGGCTTGTCCGGAGACATTTCATCCAGGGCGTTCCATAGCTCCGGCGCCTCAATCTTTAATTGCCCTTTTAGCGTATCCAAATAACTCAAAAATGGAATCCTCTCCTGAGGCGTTACGGAAGGATCCGCGAGCCCTTGTTGTACGGCCTGAATCTTTACTAAAAGCTGCCCGCCTATTTCCGAAGGCACAAGTCCTGGAAGTTGCTGCCTCAATCTTCCCAGAGTTTCCAGAGAATAATCTCCGGCATGATTTTGCCGTGGAAAAACAACCGCAACCAACTGGGATAAACGATTGCCGACATTCCGTGAAAAAAGGAAGATTCGCAATCGGTTAACTTCCTCCTTGATTTTTTCTTCGGATTCCTTGAAATGGATGCGATGCATGATCTTTTGAACGTAGTAACGCAGGATCAAGCGCTCAAGGTCGCTCATCTGCCAAAGTTGAACGTTCGCGTGGGCATTGGCCATTTGGGCTGCGAATTGATACTTCCCGAGAGAAAGCTCATCTTGTGTCTCCGGCTCTCCTTTCGCAAATTTTCGCCGAATAGATTCCCACATGTCCCGAAGAATTTTGTCCATATTCTGCGGAAGCGAACCAGGCAGTTCGTTCACGTATCGTTTTTGGGTGGCATTGAAAAAAGGGCCGGGTACATCTTCCTCCTTAATCAAGGAATGATAGTGCCTTACCTTGGAAGTCTTGAACCATTGGTTAACTAACAACAAATCTGTTTGTGTCTTATTAATTAGTTTGGCGGACAGGACATGATCAAAATATTGGGAAAATTCAAGACTTAGATCTTCGAGGAATTCGGCTCTCTGCTTTTTGGCCTCGATATCCGGATCATTCCAAATCGGTTTACGAATAACCGATTCGAGCTCCGTTAAAACAACGTTGATCGAAGTCGTCAGGTTTGATAATTTCATCTGGACTAGAACCAAATCCTCCTGATTCTTCTCAAAAATTGAAGCATCTATCTTCTGAGCAAATTCGTAGATCCCTTTGAGAGTCCCTTTGATTCGGAGGATATTCGGGTCTCCTTGCGGGATGCGCTCAATCCATTCTCTTAAATTGATGAAAGTTGCGTCTTTTTCAACCCGCTTGGGGTCGAGTGAAAAGATGCGCAATTGAGCATTTGGAAGGAATTCAGGACGTTTGCGTAATCTTTCCATATTCCACTTCAGGCCCATTTCAGATGTAATCCGTTCTTCTTCTATCCCTTCTTGAGGATTGAGGGCAAGTCTTCGGCCCTCCATCATGAAAACGGTTTTGATTCGTCCCCCTTCAAACTCAGCGACATCGAAAACTTGCCGTCTTGGCCGTCCGTCAGCTCCTTCTATCAGGACCGCCACGTGCAAGCGAGTGTTTTGGGGCTCCATTTGCAACAAAGAGGACAGTCGGGCCATAATAATTTGAGTCTGTGCTTTCTGATATGACAATGTGAGTTGATAAACCTGCTTTTTGATTTGCTCAAAAAGAGGACTGCCATTCGCTAGAGACTGGGATCCAAAAAGCGGGTGGTTTCGAAATTCTTCTAATTGTGGAAGCAAAGCAATCACTTCTTCGAAATCAGGAAATTGATCATCCGAAGTCTTGAATGAAATCTCGGGGAATTGTTTGCGGTCTTCATGCAAGAGCGTTTCGATTGCCTTGCCGACGAGGCCGAAGAGTTCTCTCTGTGCATCGCTGGATTCAAGGAATTCTTTCGTCACGGCCGGAAGTTCGACCGGTGCGTCCCCCGGGTCCGCTGGCTTCGGCGCGGTGGCGGGGACTGGGGGCGGCGCAGGAGGAGGTGCTGGCTTAGGTGGCGCTTTTGCTTTATCAATGGCGGCGAGGAGAAGGTCGTCTTCGGTCGTGTGAAGGTTTAAGAAATTTTCAATCCAGACGAGGCGCTGCACGCTGAAGGCACGCTCATCCGCATTTTTCGGGTAAAGATTCTGGAAGATCTCCCGGTTGGGGTCTCCCTCCGGCCATAACAGGTAACTTTCTTTGTGAACTTTTTTGAAGACGTCGAATTTTTCCTTCACCTCGTTGGCGAAGCGGATCGCTTCATCGGCGGCTTCTGAGAGTTTTTTCTTGGCCGCTTCGGTTTTCTTATTCTTCACCAAATTTTTCTGGGATTGCGCGCGGCTTATAATCCGGTCGACGGCTTCGTTCACACTGACAAAATCAAAATTTCCCTTCCCTCTCGGCGGGCCGCGCTTGTAAAGTTGGGCCAGACGGTCGATGTCCGAAGGGTAAAAATAATCCGCCTGACTGTTCCAATAGGTGCGGAGATTGACAATGAGTTCATAATCGTTGGATTCTCCACTCTGCGGAAAAACGTGTCGATATTGATAGAGCCGCTCAAGCGCTTTTTCGGTTTCAATTTCGGGAAATTTTTCGAGGACCTGTGCCCGAGTGAGACGAATCCCCTGATCGGGATCTTCTAACTCAATATCCGCGGGCGTCCATTTTTTAAGGAGCCACTTGAGGACCTCGGCCCAGCGGCGCATTTCCTCGGGGCTGTATTCAATCGGGTGCTCGCCGGTCACGGCTCCCCGTGTGCCCGTATCGGTTTTTTCCAGCCCGAAGTCAATGTCCGGATCGAGCTCATTTTTGAGACGCTCTCTTTCCTCCGCTGTCAGGTTGCGTTTCTTGGTAATTTCAAGAACCACAAATTCCTTTTCACGCATTCGTTTCACGCGGTCGGCGATTGAGCGGCCATATCCCACGCCCCATTTGTTTTCGGGGTAACTTTCCTCGATTTTTTGAAGCCATTCTTTTTTGACTTTCTGCGAGCGCCGCGTCGGGGTCGTCACGTCAAAACCCATTTCCTTTAAACTTTCGATGAGTTCGGCTGAAGGACGCCAGGATTGGGGTAAAGTGAAGGGAGACTTACCTCCAATTTTGAGGACGCGGTTCACCTCCAAAAACATGTCCCGAACTATGTCCCACGGGGGAAAGTCAGCAATGAAAGAGGCTGTCACCATATCCTCCGATTCGTCCTTCAAGAAATGAAGATTAGCGACATTGGCTTGAATCCGGGGAATGTGTTCGTAACCGGGAGGTCGAGGCTGGTCGAGGTTGTCCTGACTCAAATCACTTTCGTACATTCGAAAATCGACTCCGTCCGGAACTGGCACTTTCCAGTAATACATCCCCCAAACCAGGGCTCCGGTACCTGAAGCGATGCCCGTTACCGATAACTTTCCCCCCTTCTTTTTCAACTCGTCTAACATGAGGAGAGCAATGTGAACCTCTGAAAAAAAAGAAGGGTTTCCAAAAAGGTAAGTCCGATGGCGTTCGGCTTCGAGTTTCCGAGATTTTTTCTCTGAATCTTCATCTTGTTTTTGTCCGGCACGGAATTCCCTTCCAACCCGTTGGTAAACGTCCCAGCTTCTTCGGAGTGCCTTGCGCAACTCGACAAACGTTTTCGCTTGCTCAAACGTCACCGGTTCGCGTAAGCGCCACGCTTGAAAAATCTGAGGAATCAATTGCCGGATGGTCTCATAAGGAAAGACAATGGGTTCGTTTTGAAACTCCTCGATGAACTTGGCGGTTTCATCTTCAAAGAGACGATCGAAGCGTGGGAACTCTCTGAAAACTCTCTTTTTGGAATCGGCTTTGTCCTCCTTGTGATAATAATGCTCCTCGAGTAATTGATAGGCCTCGCGGATCTGTTTATGAATTTTCCGTCCGGCTTTCAAATCCACGCTCTTGAAATAGACCTTCCCCTCGCGGGCTTCCCAATCGGCGACCGTGCCGGGGTGGTCGGAATCGAAAACAAAATCTTTTTGTTTCATGAGTCGCGGCTCAAAATAACCATCGGGGCCGTGGATCAAAATCTGGGTCACAATTCTCTGGGCCCCCTCTTGGCGATACTGGATCGTGAAGCGGGGATTATTTTCGGAATCCATGATGGTCTTCCGATTTTGCGCGGTCCCGTTTTCATCCAAAACCCACGGGTTGAGCTGCGGTGATTTCCAGAATTCCGACGGAGCTTTCTTTTTGAAATACTCTGAGCTGGACGTTTCACCTCCGTAAGTTCGATTCAAAAGAATCACCACTGCACGTCTCAAGTTGGACTGTTTGGTTGTGTTTTCATCCAGCAATAAATGCCGATACTTGTGGACCAGGCGAAGCTTTTCCCGGTCGTCGTCCAAAAGCTCTCGGTAAATTTGCCGGCGTTCATCCGTGGCCCGCCGAACATGCGAGGTCCATTGACTACGGGGCATCAGGGGCGCAGCTTTCAAATCTCGCGCGCCGATTCCCCGCAAAATCTGTTCTTTTCCATTCTTAGACTGAATCGCACCTTCCTCTTGGGGAAGCTCTTCGTCCTCCACCGGCGGCTTCGGCATGGGAAAGGAAGAAAGTCGAATCCGGTCGGCTGAGGCGTTGGGATCTCCAGCACCGGATTTTCGGAGAATGGAGACATAAAACTGCCGGTGTTTGATTTCATTCTCCGCGTCCACGACGTCGCTGGCGCGGGGCTGGTTGTCCAAAAGTTCGTTCCTCTTCTCGGTCGTGAATTGGTTGTAACCGATTCCTTCCTTCTCGACGTGGTAGCCCATCTGCTCGAGCTGGCGTTGCAATTCCGGATCCGGATCAAAGCCGCGTGTAGGCGCGAGCGTAATAAGAAGGCGGCCGTTTTCTTTTAAAAGTTGGTGAGCGGCGCGCAACTTGGCCACCAACGTCGCCTGGTCTTGATCCAGATTGAAAAAGACCGTGACCACATCATATTGGCCGTGATGCGCGGAGTCTCGAGCCAGGGTCATTAAATCCGGAAACTGCTCGGCCGGAAGCGTGTGAGGATTCCAATCCAGATTCGGCAGGCCGTTGCGTGGTTTGCTGTCCGCCTCACGGATTTTTACGAGCACTCCATTGCCCGGCAAATCAACAATTTTTTCGAGCTCTTCCGGCGTGAATCCCTTCTGAAGGAGGGCCGCGTAAATCAATTCGCCATCGTCCAAGACCTTGGCCTCTTTGAAATCAATCGGATTGTCAGTCTCTTCATCGCTCAAGAGATCGACGGCCGCGAGCGCAGAATGCCAGGCCGTGCTCCGATTCGAACGGACCGCATCCGTGATCCGGCTAAAAGGGTCGTCGCGTCTCACACCCATTCGGCGCAGATAACTTTCAATAGCTTGCACTTTGGGTTCCGCTTTCTCAGAAAAAGAATCCATTTTCGGCAACATCTCGCCCAAGCTTCGCACTTCAGCACGCGCCAGGCCTTCGTGTTTCAAGAGCACATCCGTCGCACGCTCGACATCTTCGGCCGTGTAATCCCGGCCCCTTTGAATTCGACGAATTCCGGCGGGCGGAGGTTCCTTGCCCGGCAAATGAGACAGGGCTTCTTCAATCGTGTTCTTCTCATCCGTTGAAAGCTCGAAAAGATCCGGATAAAGACGGGCATAAGCAGCCAGTTGGCGGTAGCGATCAATCACCTTGTGAGGAGCTTGAGCCCCTTTAACGCCAGACGCTTTGAGAATCACATCCAGCTTTTCGACCAGTTCTTCCAAATCGCTAAAATTCACCGCGTCCGTTGGAATTTTCCGATCGCCCTCCAAATCCTCATAAAGTTCAGCCGCTTCGCGAAGAAGTTTCCGATCTTCTTGGTAACGCTCCTCAATTTCCCTAAGAGATCTCTCTTCCCCCTCTTCCTTGACTTCGGTCGAATAAAGAGGCTGGGGCAGGACTCCGAGCCAGTCTTCCAATTTCCAATTTTCTTGGAACTCACCTTGATTTGCAAACGCAATGGCCGGATAGAGGACATAACCTTTCTTGAGCCGTGAGATTTCCCAATAGCGTTCAATGGATTGAACCTTCCCATTTTGCTGCTCAATCATGAGAACCGGTTTTCCTTCCGAATCAAAAAATACGCGCTTCTTCACCTCGCCCGCCACAATCAGATATTCCTCGGCGCTGAGGGTGGGTTCAAATTTAAGATCGGGATCCGCCACAAGACGCTCCTCTTCAAAAAGTTTCTCCTGATTCGGACCGTAGGTATAGGTCTTGAAACTCGTCACGCGCTGCGTGGCCGGATCCACCTCCACATCCAAGACCGGTCTCTCGGCTTCGCTGCCGTCCGCCTTTTGATAAATCTCCACAAAACTCCGGCGTGCGACGACGGCAGGATTGTAAAGATGGGTGCCTTTTTGATTGCCTGCAAAGTTTTGCTCCAGGAATTCTCGACCGGTTTTTGCTGGAAAATCTTTCTTCGTGAAGGGAAAGCTTTCATCCAAAAGCCAAAAACGATCCTCGTAATCTTTCAGTTCGGGCGAGTAACCGAGCCGGACGATGCCGCTTACGACCGAAATGGATTTGCCGGAACTGTCCTTGGCCTTGCGGGTATAAACTTGGAGCGGCCATTGAGTAATGCGGCCTGTTTTTTTATCTTTCTCAAGCTTCCATTCCTGAGAAATTTGTTCAGGCTCCGGCGGCAGGCGGGGATCGAAATCAACTTGGTGCTTTTGCCAATCCGGATGTGTCCAGTCATTCGTGGAACTGAATGCAGGAAGGAGTGCCAAAAGCGGGTGCTCTCTGGCCACGATTCGTCCCTCCGGCAGATAAGCCACCGAAAAGATTTTTTCCGCCTCGATCTTGAGGGCTTCTCTTCCTTGGTCGTCCACAAAACTGCGGCGAACAAGAGTCCCCATCGCTGTCCATTGCTCCATCGATTTACCTTGCTCGAAGGGCGCCGCCTTTTCCAATTCCCACAAATCCTCAAAAAGTAACTGGCCATTGGCATCCCGGCCGTACGTGATGAATGCGGGAACTCGATCGTTCTCGCCACGGACGAGGGAAAGAACGGGCACGTCTTTTTCCTTAAATTCCCAAATGAAGTCTCTTTTCATCTTTAATTTCCGCGATTCTTCCTTGAAACGGGAAAGCACATCTTCCAAGAAATTCTGCCAGGAAAAAACGGTTGTGAGATAGTCGCGGGTGATACGGGCAAAAACGCGCTTTGTCAGATCGTATCGCCGAGTAATCTGCAGGCGGTCCCGAAGCTCTTCGTCGTCAAAGGCCCGGTTGCGCGGATTTAACAAAACATGGGCGATCCGAATCTGACGTCGAAGAGGAAGGTTGCCAAAGGAATCAACGCCTTCTTTTTGGTAAATTCTCTGAACCCACGGAAAAAGCCGGAGCCACTCCCCTTCGAAGTATTGGAAGGAGCGGAAGACACTGGCCACCTCGACCAAGCGATAGAAATCATTCCGTGAGTGGGTGCCGCTCACCATGCCACCGGTCCTAAAACCCACGTCGCGAAAAACGTGAAAGAGGCTATAGCTTTCTGAATTTCCCTGTTGATCGATCCAGCGCGAGCGGAAAACGTTTTCGGCCAGGACGTCGGCCAAGCGCCGGCGGGGGTCCGCGACGACTTCAAAATCACCGCCCGTCCAAACATGCCCCGCGCCTTCGCCCGGTTTGCCCGCGAGATAATCCATGAATCGGACGAGGGCCCGGATCTTCAACTGATAAATTTTCTGTTCTTCTAACTTTCTTTGTTCCTCATCTTTAGATTCCGGCTTCTCCCAATCCCGCATCCTTTCGCGGATCGGAAAACCCAGTTCGGTTGTAAAGGACTCCGGCGAAAAAAGTTCTTCCAGGAAATATTTGATGCGCCGCTGGCCCTTCGGGTCGACTCCCTGAGTGTAAGCCTCGAAGAGCGTCTTCAATTTGTAGGACGAAGTTTCGTAGGGAGGGAGATTTTCAACGTCTTGCGTCAGGAGTTCGTGAATCTTGACCCCTTTCCTTGCAGCCAAGTCTTTGACCAGGCGCTGATGCAGTGCGAGGTTATTTGCGATTTCACCCGTCGCCTTGAAGGTTTCAATTTCTTGATGGAGACGCGTAGCCTCTGATACCGCCTCCCGTTGTCGGACTTGGGCCAGCCATTCGGCGTGCGGTTGGCTGGCAAACTCCGTGGCCGCCTTCGCGCCGTCCCGCCCAACGAGGTAAGCAATCAAACTTCCTTGCTCTAGCTCTGGCTCTACTGTGAATTGGTCAATGATTTTCTGAATCGCTTCTTCGCGGTCCGAGCGAGTGATTCGTTCTTTGGCTTTTTGATTCCATTCTTCGAATTCAGTTTCAGCCGTTCGGAAGAGTGCTGTTTTTCCCGGGGTTTCACCTTCTAAGGTTCGTTCGTCTGCCGATTTTTTTAAGAAGAATTCGAGTTCCTTACGTAAAGCCGCCAATTTTGAAAGGGCAGGTTCCTCAGATACGGATTCCACACGCACTTCAGCCCTGCCTCTCGTCCCGTCATCCTGAGGAGGCCCGAAGGGCCGACGAAGGATCTCGAGATCCTTCGCCCTTGTCACCGGCTCCGCCGGTGCCAAGGACTCAGGATAACGGAGCAGCTTCTCCGGATAAATCGCGCGCCGGAAAAGAGGGTTCGTCACAATCGGTGTCGCCTGGCGAGAAGCGAAAAGTTGAATGAGGTTTTTATCTGTGAGTTGATCCTCTCGAACCAGCCGTTTCAAATTTTGGATGAAACTTTCAATCTTTTTACCCCATTTTTCACGGGTAATGTTCATCACTTCGGAATCTAAGTTCTGCAATGCTAAGCGATCGATGAAACGCGTGTAATCGCTTGCCTCCGCAGTTCGGCCTTGGGCGGCCAATGCGCGAATCAATTTGTCTCGCCAAGGTTTTAAAGATTGCGGGCCGGTTTTTTGAGCTAATTCCTCAGAGAGCGCTTCGTTGAACGACTCAAAGAGGTCGATTTGCCCCTTCTGAATTTTAAAATGGCTGCTCCACGAAACTTTTCCTTGCATGATGTCGAAGTAACGGCTGTTATCCGGCACGGTCCGGATGCGGGGAGAAATTACAGCATAAGGAATCCCATCGGCCGCTAAACGAGCGGCCAATCCCCTTGCGTGAAATCCGCCGCCCACAAAGACAACGAAATCACCGTCGTCTTTTTGCAAAAGCTTGACCAAATTTTGATGAAACACATTGTCTCTTGCCTGGGCCGTTCTGTAGAATTCCATTTGATTCTCAGGTAAGGAAATGCCCATCCGTTGAAATTCTGAGGGTAGTAAGGCCACCCATTCATCGGGGGTAAGTTCAAAAGAAATTAATTTCTTTAAAAGCTCGAGATTTTTAGATTTCTGGAGTGTGGCTTTAGCTTCCGGGGTATCGGCTAGAAATTGTTCGACTTCCCAGACAAATTCGTTGAATTCTTTTAAAAAGTTTTTTGCTTTAAGGCGTTTAAAAAGACTCCGATTTTTTGAAATTTCTAAGAGTTCCTTGGGGATCTGGATTTTTATTTTTCTTTTCTGTGAGATTGAGACCAAGGCATGAAGATACTCACTCACATCGATTTGCTGGGTTTGGTAAGCCTGCTGTTGGGCGGAAATCCATTTGCGGTCGTCGGCATTTAAAAATTTATACACTCTTTTCGAAAGAAGTTTGATTTGTTTACGGATCCTTAAAAGGTCACCGGCTTTTTCAAATTTTGATTCGCTTAGAAGAACTTGAACGAGCGGAAATTGAACCGGCTCTTTCCATCGGCTCGCCTCCTGCAATATTTCGATCAGCAAAAGACCTTCCGACTCTAACGCAGATATTTTTTGGTCCAAAGATAACAATTCAGGCGAATAAAATTGTGCCTTTTGACCTTCTAGTTTGCTTTCTTCCTTTTCAACAGCCTGTAGAACGGGCTCTTGACTTGAAATCCCTTTGAGAAAGGCGTCGATCTCCCGTTGATAAAGCCCGAGGTCCTCGATTCCCACAAATTGAAGCGGCTGGGGATTGAAAATCGCCGAGGCGGTCGCGCCTGAGATTTCGCCGCGCTCTAAGTATCCGTCGATTTGAGCCCGCAAGACACTCGTTTGAGGAAAGGATCGAAAGAGAAGGGCATCCATCCCGCCCCGTCCGCCTTCAAGCGCTACCGTCTGGTATTGATAGTGCTCGGAAAGATGCTTGAGAATTTTTTCGATGGAACGCTGGGCATCGCTATTCGTGTGGGCATCCTGAAGGAGCAAGACGGTCTTTTTGCCACGTGCCGACGCACCGGAGAGTTCATCGATCATGCCCAATTCTTGGGGAAAGGTGAATCCGGATGGTTCGAACTTGGATGGCTTCACTTCAATTTGTGAAGAGCCAGAGTGCGGAAAATAGAGATTTGTTGCTAAGAAAAATAGGGCGGTGAGAAAAGATACTCCTCTTCTTGAGCGAGACAGTATTTTTGGCATTCGAATTCTCATAACCCCCAAATGTTAAAGGGTTTACGAAAGTTTAACCGGCAAAAGGGAGTTTTACAAACAAGCAGGCAAGGTTTTTTTGCACCCAACTCTATGAAAATAAATGGGTTATGAGGAGGGTGAAGATTAAGCGGCTAGCGGGAATCGGCGCCTCCGTCCGCTACAAACTTCGCGGCGGACTCCGGTCGGCCCCCCGCCTTGCAAAACCAACGCTCCCCTCCGGGCCTACGGCCCGAAAGGGCCGGAGGCTAGACGTCGCGTTGTGCAAGGCTCCTTTCGATTCCCTTTTTTGTTGGAAAAGCGGCTAGCGGGAATCGAACCCGCATCACAAGCTTGGGAAGCTTGGGTAATACCACTATACGATAGCCGCTAGAAGGAACAGATTTTTCTAAAAAGAGTGAGCCGTTCCTCGATCTGCTTAATATCCAATGAGCGTAACCGGTCGAGTGAGAATTTCTCAACGGTGAACGAAGCCACCACTGCGCCGTAGGCCACGGCCCGTTTTATATTCTCAAAGCTCACATCGTCTGTTTTTGCTAGATAACCCATCAGGGCACCGGCAAAAGAATCTCCCGCACCCGTGGGATCAAAAACAGTTTCCAAAGGATAAGCGGGCAACGCAAAAAATTTTCCTTCATCAAAAACTAAAGCACCGTGCTCGCCCTTTTTTATGATGACTTTGCTGGGACCCCAAGAGCGGATCTTCTGCGCCGCCTTGATGAGATTCGTTTCACCGGAAAGCTGCCTCGCTTCACCGTCATTGACGACGATGCCGTCGACATGGGCGAGCACGCGTAGAAGATCGGGCCACTTATTCGCAATCCAAAAATTCATGGTGTCGCAAGCCACAAACTTCGCTTTGGGTTTTCCGATTTGATGAATCACTTGTTCTTGCAGAAGCGGATCAATATTGGCAAGAAAGACAAATTCAGGATTCTTCTTAAAATTCAATTCCGGTGAAAACTCCTTCAGGACATTGAGCTGCGTCTCAAGCGTCTCGGCGGTGTTCATATCAAACTGATATTTGCCGCGCCAAAAGAATGTTTTTCCGTTGGTGGATTGAAGATGACTCAAGTCAATCGGTCTCTCCTCTAATACTTTCCGGAATTCCGCCGGGAAATCCTTTCCCACCACCGCCACGAGACTGACCGGCGTAAAGAAACTAGCCGCATAAGAAAAATAAGACGCGGAACCGCCAAAAGCCCTATCTCGGTGACCGAAAGGCGTCTCGACTTCATCGATAGCCACGGTGCCAATCACTGCTAAAGGAAAATTAGTTTCCATTAAAGACCTCCAACGTCATTGCGAGGAGTCCCGCGAAGAGATCCCTCGCCCGTCATTGCGAGCCCGCCGAAGGCGGGCGAAGCAATCAAGCGGGCTCGGGACAGGCTCCGCAATCAGGATGCTTGATTGCTTCGGCCTCATTTGGAACGCTGCCTCGCAAAGACGGCATCATTGTCTATGATTTTTCTAAGATCTTTCGTTGCTTCATACGCATCCTTCGCCTCAAAAATCGCTCTCACGACGGCCACGCGCTTGGCGCCGGCCTCGAGAACTTGTTTTAGATTGGTCTCATCAATTCCGCCGATACAAACAAATGGAATTTTCACGTGCTTGTTCACCCGGCGAATTAAATCAAGCCCGACCGGCTGATACGTCGGCTTTGTCGGTGTTCCGAAGATCGGCCCCACCCCGATGTAATCCGGTTTCTCCCGGACCGCCACGAGCGCTTGCTCCCAGCTGTGTGTCGAGCGCCCCACAAAGAGTTTTTTTCCTTTCAAAATTTTTCGCACCGCTTCCATCAAAAGGTCGTCTTGGCCGAGATGAATTCCGTCGGCGTCGAGTGCCAGGGCCAGATCCAAGCGGTCATTGATGAAAAAAAGCTTCCGGTGGCGATCCGCGATTTGACGCCATTGGCGGCCCAGTCGTAAAATTTCCGCATCCGTGAGGTGCTTCGAGCGAAGCTGGACAATGTCCGCCCCTCCCCGGTAAGCGGCCTCGACTTTCTTTAGAATCTCGGGCTCAGGGGTTTGAATGCTGGTCACTGCGTAGAGTTTAAAATTTTCGAAGACTTTCTTTTTCCAAGTCATATAAACGAAAACGTAGCGCCTGAAAGCCGCGGGCCTTGTCAGGCTGGATCATTTTAGATAATTCCTCAAGCACCCGGCTCGCCTCTTCCGCTCGCTTGAGATTCGACACCAATAAATCTTTCCATCCGTGACGCAACTTATCTCGAATAAAACTCTTCGCGCCCACGTCTTCTTTGGAATTACGGGCCTCAACCAATTTCCGATCCGAAATTTTCAAAGCCAGAAGCCCCTTCGTCAGATCATGGCGCACTCGCTTGAACCGCGCCGTCAGCTTCGCATCGGCCAAATGATACCGCGCCACATCCTCGGCCACGCGAACCGCCTCCTTCGCCCGGTTGTAATTCGCATCGAGAATACGTAGAAAAGAACGATTCATCAGCAAAATCTTTCCCCTTCGCCGGACGTTCGGCCGACAAAAATTAATGAACGGATGGAGTCGGCCTCACTCGACGGGCCGGCTCGGCGGATTTTTCCGATCCGCCTCCCACGGCCCAACGCCGCCTCCGGGGAAGAAGATTTTGCTCTTGAGACAATCTCAAAAGATCCTCGAAGCGACATCGGCCGAAGAGGGGCAGCTAAGCCGCTGAGCCGAGGCGGACACCTTTTCCCCGTTTCTTTTCCTTCCCTCTCATTCATCATCTGCCAAATCGGTTTGCTTTCCTCATTATTACCTTGCAGCTGGAATACTCTCTTTCTTTTCCTTGATGGCCCCAGCAACCGTCCGTCGAGGCGATCGCGAAGAGGATCTTTTGAGATTGGCTATGGATCATATTTTATGAATCTTTCTCAGTAATCCCGTGGTCGAGCGGCCGGGAAGGAACGGGACGAGGCGGACTTTGCCGCCCCAGGATTCGACTTCCTTAGCGCCGGCGATCTGTGATTTTTTCCAATCCGAACCCTTCACCAACACATGCGGGCGGATTTCAGAAATCAGGCGGCTCGGGGTGTCCTCTGAAAAAACAACGACGTAATCGACAGCTTCCAGCGCTGCCAGCACTTGCGCGCGGTCTTTTTCGGGATTCACCGGCCGATCCTGGCCTTTGATCCGCCGGACGGAAGAATCCGAATTCAACCCTACGATTAAAATTTCTCCGAAGCCTTTCGCCTTTTCCAGATAAACGACATGACCCGCATGGAGTAAATCGAAGCAGCCGTTTGTGAAGACGATGCGCTTTGCTTGTTTTCGAAGACGGGCTGCGAGGCGCCGGAGGGAGGCGCGAGAGAGGATCTTATTTCTGGAAGACAACTTGATCTTCTACGACTTCGGAGAGCGCGTGGAGTGCCGTAATGTGGACTTCCTGAATATGCGGCGTGTAATCGGCCTGCGCCTGAAAGCAAAGATCCACGGATGATTTTAAGGCGCCGCCGCCCAAGCCCGTAAACCCCACCGTAAAAATCCCGCGGGCTTTGGCTGCCTTCACGGCCTCCAGAACGTTTTTTGAGTTTCCACTGGTGGACAGAGCAATCAAGATATCCCCTTTGGCTCCGAGGCCTTCGACTTGGCGGGAAAAAATTTGCTCATAAGAATAATCATTCCCGATGGCGGTGAGAATGGAGGTATCCGTCGTGAGTGCAATCGCCGCGAGACTTTGGCGCTCTCTTTTAAAACGCCCGATAAATTCCGCCGCGATGTGCTGGGAATCCGCAGCGCTGCCGCCATTTCCGCACAAGAGAAGTTTGTGCCCCGACCGGAGTGCGGCGATCATGACCTCTGCAATTTTCTCAAGGACCTCGACCTGTGCGGGAGAAGAACTTTTTTCGACCGCTTCCCGGGTCTGGCGAAAGATTTCGCCGAATTTAGATTTCATCCGAAGAAAATCTTAGCCTGATTGTAAAGGTCCGATGACACCAATTTCAGCTGCTTCACTGCATCCGCCAAGGGAACGTCCACAATTTTTCGGCCCTGGAGGCTCACCATCTGTCCAAATTTACCTTGCTTGATCAGCTCAACGGCATTGACGCCAAACCGGGTGCCGAGCACACGGTCAAACGCTGTGGGAGAACCGCCGCGCTGAATGTGCCCCAACACGGTAACGCGCGTCTCATAGCCTGTCTTTTTCTCAATGAGTTCCCCGACTAATTGTCCGATCCCGCCGAGGCGCACGTGGCCAAATTGGTCCAGCTTCTGATCCGCGACTTCTTCGCCGCCCTTGAGCTTAGCCCCCTCCGCCACGGCCACAATACTGAATGTCTTGCCGCGTTTGTGCCGGCTTTTAATCATTTCACAGATCTCGTCCACACTCATCGGAAATTCTGGAAGAAGAATTACATCCGCTCCGCCGGCGATGCCAGCCTCCAGCGCAATCCATCCCGCATGACGACCCATGATTTCCACCACCATCACCCGGTTGTGAGATTCAGCTGTGGTGTGCAAGCGGTCAATACATTCCATGGCAATGTTGACGGCCGTGTCAAAGCCGAAAGTGTAATCCGTAGCGGAAAGATCATTGTCGATGGTCTTGGGAATTCCCACCACGGCCAGACCTTCTTGATAGAGCCGGTTGGCCACGCCCAAGGTATCTTCACCCCCCACGGCAATCAGGGCCTTGAATCCGTGTTTATGAAAATTACTTTTTACTTTTTCGACGTCTCCCGATTTTTTATAAGGATTGGTGCGGGAAGTTCCGAGGACGGTTCCGCCTTTCGGGAGAATGCCCGACACCGATTTGTCGTCCAGAATAATGAACTCGTCATCCACGAGGCCCTTCCAACCATTGCGAAAACCCAAAACACTCCATCCTTCCTGAATCGACGCTTTCACCACGGCGCGAATCACAGGGTTCAATCCCGGACAATCTCCGCCGCCGGTAAGGATTCCGATTTTACTCATCGGTTAGATGCTGACGGCCCTTTCTTCCATGCCCAGTTGAGATTCTTCCATTCGAATGACGTCACAAAGAATTTCGAGCTTTCCATCGGGGCCGATGACTTTGCGGATCCGGTCCCGGATTTCCTGCTGGATGGAACCCAGAAGGGAAGGCACATTTTCGCCGGACCAAAGCGTGAGCCTCAATTTAATTTCAACGTCCCGGCCGTCGATTCCGGTCTTGACCTTGCAATCTTTCACCAATGAAAAACGCCGCAGGACTTTCTTCGCCATTTCATCCAAAGTCGCCGTGGAAATTACAATCGGGCCGATCTCCCCGTGAAAGATAATGGCTTCGGTCCCGTGGCCCCGTTTAACGAACATCTTGGCAAGGGCGAGCCCCACGAAAATAAAAAGCAAGCCCAACCCGCCGGTCTGAAGGGAGCGCCATGGACTGGAATAAATTTCCCGGATATGCGAAATCGCGTCTTCCACCGAGAGCAAATGAAGCCCGATCATCAAGAGCAGGCTTCCCAGGGTGAGGAAAGCCAATACCGTAAAAAGAGTTGCGGAGGCATTCACGACCTTCATTCGGAGGACCCCTCTTCCTTTCTTTCTTCCAAGGTCCCTATTTTACTGGTGGCAAACTGGGTATCAATGAAATTCGTTCCCACCTTTCCCTGGCGGAAACGGGGTCGGTTGAGGATCTTTTCATGCAAAGAGATGGTGGTTTTAACCGGACCGATCATGGCTTCCCGCAGCGCGCGCTGCATCACGGAGATCGCGTCTGTGCGCGTGGGCCCATGGGTGATGATTTTTGCGATGAGAGAATCGTAATAAGGAGGAATCACATAGCCGGCGTAAACGTGAGAATCAATCCGGACGCCGGGACCGCCCGGCCAAATCAACGTCTCGATTTTCCCCGGAGAGGGCAGAAAATCCCGATCTGGGTCTTCGGCATTGATGCGGCACTCAATGGCATGGCCGTTGAATTTCACATCCGATTGATCCCATTTGAGTTTTTCTCCGAGCGCCACGGCAATTTGGGCCTTCACCAAATCGATTCCTGTCACCATCTCGGTGATGGGGTGCTCGACCTGGAGACGCGTATTCATTTCCATAAAATAAAAATTTTCATCACTATCTAAAAGAAATTCGACGGTTCCCGCATTTTCGTATTGCACGGTCTTGGCCGCGCGCACCGCCGTCTCGCCGATACGGCGTCTCAGTTTTTCATTCAAATTCGGCGCGGGGCACTCTTCGATTAGCTTTTGGTGGCGCCGCTGGATCGAACAATCCCTTTCCCCCAAATGAATCACATTGCCGTGGCTGTCGGCCAAAATCTGCACTTCAATGTGACGGGGCTCCTTCACATACTTTTCAATGTAAACGCTCCGGTTTCCAAATGCGGCCTCCGCTTCGGCTTGGGCCGTCAGAAAGGCACTGATTAGTTTTCCATCGTTGTGCGCGACCCTCATCCCCTTGCCGCCTCCGCCCGCCGCCGCTTTAATGATGACGGGATACCCAAATTTCTTGGCGAGCCGGAAGGCTTCGTCTTGATCCTTCACCACTTCTTTGCTGCCCGGAATAATCGGGATGTTGGCCTTCCGCATCACATTGCGGGCCATGGATTTGTCACCGGCCAAGCGGATACTCTCCGGCTTCGGTCCAATGAATTTAATCTGGCAGGATTCGCAGATTTCCGCAAAGTGGGCGTTCTCGGCTAAAAATCCCCAGCCCGGATGGATGGCCTCGACGTCCGCGATTTCCGCGGCACTAATAATGGAAGGAATATTGAGATAACTCTCGGCCGAAGGCGCTTCGCCGATGCAGATCGCGTCATCGGCCAGACGGACGTGAAGGGAATCCCGGTCGGCCTTCGAGTAAACCGCGACGGCCTGGACACCCAGCTCCCGGCAGGCCCGGATGACCCGCACAGCAACTTCCCCGCGATTGGCAATAAGGATTTTTGAGAACAAAGAAAACGTCAGCTCTTTTGAATTTTAAAAAGAGGCTGATCGAACTCCACAGGTTGGCCGTTTTCAACGAGGATTTCCGTAATCACACCCGTAATGTCGGACTTAATTTCATTCATGAGTTTCATGGCTTCAATAATACAGAGGACATCTCCATCGGCCACGCGCTTTCCTTTGGCAACGTACGGAGCGGTATCGGGCGCGGGCGCAATATAAAAAGTACCCACCATCGGAGACCGGACGAGAACGGAATTGGCATCCTCCACCGTGTCGCGGCCGACTTGCTGCCCGGCGGGCGGCAGAGAATGAACCGGGGCTGCCATTGGAGTGGAATGCCCCGCTAGGGGCGATGTCTCTGTTACGACTTTTCCCGAAGGTCCCCTTTTCAATTTAATCTTGAGCCCCTCTTTTTCCACTTCCAATTCGGAAAGGCCGTGCTCCTCCATCAAATAAATCATTTCCTTTATTTCCTTGAGGGTCATGACTTCTCGGCCTCGTCGATCAACATGACGGGAATTCCGTCCCAGATGGGATAGCGAAGACCGCACGAGGGATTCTGGCAAATCAACCGCTCCCCAGCCTGCTTCACGGCGGTTTTGCATTTGGGACAGGCAAGAATTTTTAAAAGTTCAGCATCAATCACAGTCCGACTCCTTCCAATTTTTCAGCTTCTTCCAAACCCTGGATGACTTGGGATTTGAGTCCGCCCTTCACAGCAAACACGAGACCGGCGGCGATAGCGCAACCATAATAAAGGAGATCGTAGAGAAGGGAAAGGGCAAAGGCCTGCTCGAAGGCGAGAAAGCCCTTGAAGAAGAAGACAAAGGCGGCTTCTCGGACCCCGAGTCCACTAACGCTCGGCGCCAGGCCCGAAAAAGCGATGAGCGGCATGAGGACAAGAAAGGGTTCCAGAGAAAGAGGCAGACCCAGGCTTAAGGAAAGCAGATAAACATCGACCAAGTAGATAAATTGTCCGGCAAAAGACAGAAGCGCGCAAATGAAGAGAAGTTTTTTATGATTTCGGTATTCCCGGATGGCATGGTACACATCAGAGATCTTCTGTCTCAATTTCTGGGAAGGAACAAGGAAGGAAAGAAATTGAAACAGGCCGGCAAAGCGGCGGCTCGCAAAAAAGGCGATGCCGAAAATCAAGAAGAGGGCCGCACCGTAGATCGCTGGTTTAATCATGGGAAGAGCGGGTTTCTGCACATAAAAAGCAAGCGCCCCCAGCGCAATGAGAATGAGTGTCACAAAACCCAGCAGCCGGTCCAAGAGGACACCGGTGAGCGAGCCTAATTTCTTTCCGGAATATTGGTAAGCAAAATAACCCTTGGCCACATCCCCTCCCATGGCCGACGGGAAGAAGAGATTAAAAAAGAGCCCTAATAAAGAAAGGTAAAAGGCCTGCACCAGCTTCACCTTCACGCCTTGAACACGGAAGATTAATTGAAGGCGACAGGAAATAACGACCGTGGCCACAAGATAAACAAAAATGGCTAGAACAAACCACTTCCACTCAAATCCCCGGCCCAGGAGATGAATCGCTTCGATGAGTTTTCCTCGGAGCGCATAAATCAAACCTCCCAGCGCGGCCAGGCTGACAAAAACCCGTAGGAAGAGTCCCTTGGACAGTTTCACGTACTTTTTTGGACAAACTTCATCTGAAGTTCAGGCAGAAGATTTTTCAAGAGTTTGTCTTCTTCCGGAGTCCGGTTTCCCTTGGTTTTGGCTTCTAAAAGGATCAAAAGGTCAATGGTTTCCCGCGCCCCCTCCAAATCGACCACCTGCTGATTGGTTTGAGGGTTGGGCAATTCACCGAGATGCATTAACGTCTGGTAGCCCAGCGAAGTTAAGAAGGAGGAGAAATCGAGGGAGGTTTTGGGTTCAGATGGCGGTTCGGGGCTCCCCTTTTCGCGGGCCACGCCTTCCTTCCAGGACTGGTCAACTTTTTTTTCGGTAAACCGGACCTCTTTATCCATGTACCGCCAATCGGTTATCAAAAAAAAGAGGTTCTTGGCCCGAGTGGGGAGAGAATTTAAGCCAAGAACCTCTATAGGTGAGCGGAAGCTTGTGAGCCTCCGAGCAAGGTGTAATTACACCACAAGACCCCGGGGGTGGTCAACAAATTTGTTAGGCGGACACTTGCGCGGCCGCAAGGCCTTCGATTTCGGCCAGGAGCAGGGCCACGAGTTTGGAATCTAGAGCGACTGTAAATGTCTCTTCATAAGTGCTCACAACCACTCCCCGCTCCTTGAGTTGCAGTAAGAGTCCGGCCATCCCTTTCAGGCCCTCTTTGGCTTTCAAATCCTCAAGGACTCTCGGCAATTCGGCTGTCAGGAATGCCATTAATTCATCTATATCCGGACGAAGGATGGCGGGAACATCGTCCGAATCGTGCTGAACTTGGTTCAGGCTGTGTTGAAGGCCCTCGGGCGTGACAACCACAACCGCCATCCCCCTCGCCTTGCCGCCTTCATAGAGCCGCTGAATGTCTTCTTTCTCCAATTCCAACATGGAAGTTCGGAATCTCACTTCCGCCCGCATCTGAATTCCCGAGACTATTTTTTGAGCAGCCGTTTGCAGAGCACGGTGTCCGGGATCTTGCAAGCTCATCACATACAGTTGATCTTTGGGACGCATCTTCTTGAGAAGTTCTTCGAGAAATTTTTGTTTTCCCTTTTCGCCCGTAGATTTAATTCTTAAAATGACTCGTTCTGGTTTAGACGATACCAAAGGAGTCATTAAATCGTAAATCGGTTTGAAGACTGTAGCTGTAGCTTGCGCTACACGAGCCGGGTCTTCGTTCATCAATTTCTCCTGCCATTGGAGACCGGCTTCCGCCAAAGGCAACTGCCCCGATTGAATTCCTTCAAGGTGATGATAAATCCGGTCCGTCAATCCATCGATTTCCTCCGGAGAAACACTCATCCAAGAAGGGATCATTGCTTCCACATCCTCTTTGACTCCCTCTCTTGAAGAAGCAAGGAGGAGTCCAATCGCGCCCCCTTTAATTTCTTCCCAGGTTTTGGATATTAATATTTTATAATTATTTTCTTGACTAATATTCAATTCCCTACTAGGCTCCTTCCCCGGTATGAGCCTATTCAAGTTTGTCGCCAGACGGTTCGAGCGTGGAGGCAGATTCATGAATCTCCTTGGCGGAGTCACCTGCATTCGATTCGGCATTTCATTTGCTAGAGATGTGCTTTGGTTTCTTCCTCTTTCGTGGAAAATCGTCTGGGTAGCGTCGTTGGCCCTTCCCCTCTGGCTCGCCTGGATCTTTCGTCCTTGGGTTGATGACGGAGAGCCGATTCGAGATTGAAGGTCTGGTCCGATGGAAATGAAACCCAAAAAGATTTTCTTTGGAAAAGAGCGAAGAATTTTCATGGCTGGGATGTTAGCCAATATTGTGTACCTATTAATTGCGGCGGCTTTAGCTAGTAATTTCTTTGAAAAATTAAATGCTCTTTTTAAGGCGGTGATGGCAACCGCGATTTTGGGATTTACAATACTGAGTATTTTGTTATATCCTTCTATCAGAAGAAAGGAGTTTTGAATCAACCATGTGGATTCTTTTAACGCTTTTGGTCCTTGCTCTGGGGATCGCGGTTGCGTTTTTTGCTGAGCAATATCATCTTCACCACCCCCGGAAATCCCACCCCCACTAATTTCTCTTCGCACCTCGGCGCGAGAAGATTTTTGCAGCGTAAGCTTTTCATATCCCATATGATTCATGTAGGCATCGGAAAGAATGGCAATGCCACCGTCATCGGACAAAATAAAGACTTCGGGACGCTCGGCTTGAGCTAATTTGCCGATGACCAAAGAGAGTCGAATCTTCGATTCCAAAGGAGTGGATGGCGTTCGGGGAGTATATACGAGGACATCCCCAGGCTTTAATTCTTCAACTGAAATCACTTTTTGCTGAACTGTTTCCGCATAGAGTTGAAGCAATTTCTTCAGAAGTTTACTGGCTTCTTCTCGGACAGACCAAGAAAGCTTTTGTGCGGCATCGAATAAGTCCTTAAGCCCTTCTTGGTTCACCCCGTTCGCCAGGATCCCAAGTTTTTTAAAAATCTCTTCTCCTTTGGCCTTTTTGCTCAATACTCGAATTGCCCGTGCCCTGTTGTATCTCTGTAACATGATTGGATAAATATTTCCCAACAAATTGAAAATGGAAGCAATGATTGTAACGGGGAAGGCCCCCACCCACCATGAGCCGAAACCTCCGATCGAAAGGGCTGCAAACATCATCCAATGAAAGGTCTCGGCATGTTGAGTCATCTCAATAAGATTTTCCAAGTCCTTGCGGCCGCGGAAGGATATCTGGGTTAAATGATTACCGGCTATTTTTTTGAATAATCGAACGCCGAGTCTTTCATAAATAGAGATCTTTCGAGAGGGCGAGCGCACCTCGGCACGGCGGGAAATGTCTGTGAAACCGGCCGCGTTGAGAATTTTTAGGAAATTGTCGGCTTGAGTCGGCTTGGCCGTTTGCCAGCCGGTAATCACTTTGTTCCGCTCGGCTTCTTCCAATTCCGGTGCCGCGTTACTCGTCACAATCACAATCGGAATGAGAACATCGGCCCTGAGCGCTCGGATTTTTTGAGCAAGCTCAATTCCGGACACGGTTCCCAACCGGTAATCGAGCATGATAACATCCGGAAAATCTTTTTTTGAGTTTTTAAGCCGCTCTAAGGCAGCCGCGGGGTCATGTTCGGTGATGAAGACCGCACCCTCAGCGACGAGGGACTTTGTTTTTTCAAAAACGCGCCCGGCCAGAAAAAGGAGGATCTCTTCATCATCGATATACCAGATCCTCTTGATCTCTTTCATGTCTCTGGCTTTTGGTTCCAAAGACTTTGGTTCGCTTCGCACCTTAGCGCGGGGGCCTTTTAGGGCTTGGGGGTAGGCTTCAAGCTTGCGCATAAGTTGAACGAGCTTGTCCTCAAGATGAACTTCAAGGGCAGCGACCTCCTGATCGTTTAAACTGAAATCACGACGAAGCTCTTTGAGGTACCCGCTATAGATTTCATCCACCGTGTTCGTGTAGGCATCGACGCGAATGGGTTGTGTAGGTTTTTCTCGAACTTGGTCGTTCACTGTTTCGAGGGTTTTCGAAATTTCCTCATCCAACTCCTTTTTGAACTCTTCGATAGCCGCCTCAATATCTTCTTCTGGAATTACCGTGGGAGGCTTGATGACGATCCCTTTCTTGATCCATCGCAACGCTTGGTAGCCGAGATAAAGCGCGGTAAATGCGCCCGCCATCGCAAGCACCATCCAATCTTCCGGTGTTATCCTCACCTCGGCGCGGGGCTTAATTTCAAAAACAGAACTTCTCTTCGATGACCGGGCAACCCAAAATTTTTCATTCCCATCTTGATTGAACTTCCTTAAAGCTTCTTTGAAATGTTTGTTATAAGGAGCGTACTCCCTGCCCAATTGTTTCCCAACGATATCCGGAGTAAGGCGAACGTGAGTTTGTCCTTTCGCTGCAGCTTGGTTAACAAGAGCGGATAACGCATAGGCGATCTGGTTGATATTTTTTTGCATGATTCGAGACAATATGGATGCCACACGCTCTTCAGAGATTGGTGCAGATTCCGCCTTTAACTTTCCTCCTTCAATGCGGATATAAGGAAGTGCAAGCAAATTCCTTCTCAGGAAATCAACAAACTCCGGGTTAATGAATTCATTTTTAGATTCCCGATCCTTGTAGGCCATCAGAGATGAAAGTGCTGGATAAAAAACCTTGCTACGCGAAAGAATTCCTAAAAGGGTAGCTGCCGGCCCTGGTTTTCCAATGAGACTTCGGACACGGAGGTCTTTAAGGGGATCCAAAAGCCGAAGATGAACTTCGGGAAGTTTGTTAATCTCGTTTTTCTTCTCTTTGAGAAGAGTCCCAATGGCCTCTTGAAGAATAAAGAGAGAATCTTGATCTTCTGCATCGTTTCGATTTAACCGAAAGAAGGCATCTACAAAATCCATATTTTCTTTAGTCACTCCCGCTCGCGCCTCGGCGCGGAGTGTATTTAATAAATAAATGGCTTCTTCGGCGGGACCCTTGAAAAAGATCAGATCCGATTTGGGATCTGCGTCTACAGCTTCTTCGATGGATTGAAGAATGCGGTGAAGTTTCTCTTTGGTTTCCTTGATCTGCTGCTTCGAAAGAAGGACTTCGAGTTCCGATAATTGATCAAGAATCTCCTCATTGGGAACTTTAAACTTCTCTAGAGCGTCAGAATAAAGACGCTGAATCATTTCCTTGGCAAATGCAAGGGTCTCTTCCGCTTTTACGAGTTCACGAATTTGGTCCGTTTCTTCCAAGTTTAAGGCCGGCGCGCGAATCTGCGACGTCTCAAAGAACTCGATCATTTTGCGCTCGATTCGAACGTTGAGAGATTCATTCAGAGAGTGCGATCGATCTTTGTCGATTTCCCCCCTCTCTTTTCGATACGGAAGTTCGCCAACTTCGTCGCGCAGGACGATCTTGAATTCATCCGACAAGGCCTTCAGGCGCATTCGGATTTCGGGCAGGATTTTTCGCAAGAGATGATTTTCAGGGATTGGTTTAGGTGCAGCGAGACTCAAAGTAATTGTTTCAAGCGGCATCTCAAGCCGCGCCGCAAGCGCAGGCCTTTTTCCGAAAACCGCCTTCTCTTCACTATCAATGAAAACAACCTCATTCATTGAAGGGATGGCGCTCGTCACCAAGGCTTTTACTTGTGGTTCTTTCTCAAAAGGTTTGCCGCGCTCGGTGCGGCGAATCTTCCACTGAGAAAAGAATCTCGATCGGATCGCAATTCTCCTATCCACTTCTCTGAAAAGGATCTCGACTTTTTGAATCACACGATCCAGTTCTTGCTGTTGATCCGGCCCCGAGAACGCTTGGCGGTTTTTGAGCACAGTGAGGTACTGCGATTTTAGGAAATTGCTTGATCCCGAGATGGCATCGTCAAGCAATATCGTTTTCTCGTCCGGTTCCAGCTCCCTCGGATATTCCTCCGCTTCTTTTAATTCTGAAGTAGGCGAGGTCAAAGCCCCGGTCTTAAAGGCTTCTGATAAAAAGATTTCAAGAGCCTTTAAAAATTTGCCATTCTCTTCGGACCATAAATAGACGAACGCTTTTCTGCGCTGAATATCGGCGGGCGCGATCCCGGGCCAATCCACTCTTTGGATGCCCAAAATACTTTTAATTTGCTGTAAATAGGTTTTTCGCGCACGTTCCTTCCACCCCATCCGTTCCTCTAAAAATGCCAACTCATTGACGATGCTGATCAGATTAAAATACCCAAAGCGCAGCCGATCGCGCATCTCGTCACTCAAAGGTTGTGAAGCCGCCTCTTGGATATTCAACTTTAATTCAAGGTCCGGAATCTCTTTTTTAAGCGCATCGATTCGGGGCCGGATTTTTCTCTCCCGCAGGTCTTGATCTTCTGCTTTCAGCCGGTTGATTAAATCGATGTTTCGCATCCAGAAATGGCTTTTGCGGGTTACTTCACGATTGAATTCTCCCAGCTCTGTGGACAACATGAAAATCCATTCGCCCATATCCGAGGGATCAAATTTCGCAAGGAGCTTTTGAATCATTAAAGTCCTCAGGCCTTCTTTGAGAACGTCGTCCAAAAAGAACATTTCGGAATCGTTATTAAGATCCAAGGTGTCCAACAAGGCCCAAGAAAAATAGATCACATTCCGGGTGCCGTCTGCGTAGTAGAAACTCCCGAGATTCGCCTTCGGATCGAAATCCATAAAATGAGTGGGAAGATCAACGCCCACTAAGAGCACATTGCCTAAAAGTTCTTTTGCCCGTTGGCTCTGTTTCAGCAACTCGAGGGCGCGCTCGAGTTTCTTTACTCTCAGGGCATGTTTTTGCAGGTCTTTCGGAGGTTGCGGCGCTTTTTCCGGAGCAGGGTAAACAAGCGGGGAATTGCTCGGATTGAGCAAAATCTCCTTGACCGGAAAAATCGAGACGTAGGGCCAAAATTGATCGGACTGCAGCACGTGTCTTTTTTGCTTCTCTTGACTGGGCAGAGGTTGGTGGCTCGCAATCCATTCATCAAAGATATGTCCGAGATAGCGGAAATACTTCCGCATAAAAGGTGGAAGATCTTCGATCACTTCGTCCAGCGAATGAGTGGCCGCTGAGAACTTTTCCAGGGCGTGCGTCAATTGTTCCCAATTCCTGAGGTTTTGCCAACCTTGCAGATCCGCCCTCACTTCGGCGCGGAAGGTCGTCTCTTTTTCTCGAACTTCAGAACGGTTTGCTTGAGACGGGGATTTCAGAAAACCTTCTCGCGTCAATCCTAGTTTGGGATGGTTAAAGGTACGCAACAACGCGTTGATGTAACTGCCTTCAAAATAGGAAACCTTTTCTGAGGAAAGTACTCTAGAAAGCCCCCACCTGCTAAAATCATCAGCACGAATTCCATAAATCTCATTTCTCAATGTTTCAATCTCGGAGGGAGTCAAAACATCCATTCGATCATATCGCTCGATAATCAAGGGGGCTTCATGAGACAAAACGAAACGGATGGATTCAATCGCTTTCTCTTCCGTGGACCAACCAAGCCGAAATCCTAAAGGGTCAAGATTAAGCTGGGGAAAAACTACGATCAAAGCATCCATATAGTTCCCCTTAAAGTAGGGAGCAACCGATGGGCTGAAGGCGGCGCTCAATCCCCATGTTTCAAAGTGGGCGTGACTGATTTGATAAATTTCATTTTTGAGGGCTTCTTTTTCCTCTGGCGTTAAGAGATCAAGACGATCGTATCGCTCAATGAGAGTTGGGGCTTCTTGCTCAAAAACAAAACGGATAGACTCTACCGCCTTCATCTCTGAAGACCAGTCCAATTGAAACCCTAAGGGGTCAAGCTCGAGACCTGGAAAGGAGGATTGTAATGCCTTGATGTGACTCCCTCCGAAATAGGGCGTCTGTTTCACGTTATTCGCTCCGGACAAACCCCAGAGCCTGAAATGGCCGTTGCTAATTTTATAGATTTCTTTCTTTAACGATTGAATTTCACTGGGCCTTAATTGATCGAGCCTCTCATATTTCTCAAGAATCGTAGGCCTTTCTTTGGAAAGTGAAAAACGGATGGATTCAATCGCTTTTGGCTCGGTTGACCAATCCAATTGAAAACCAACGGATTCAAGGTGAAGCTTCGGAAAAAAATCTTGCAGGGCTTGGATGTAACTCCCGTTGAAATCAGGAACGGCTCTAAAAGCAGCAAGACCCCAAAGATTGAAATGACCCAAGGTGATTCTGTAAATTTCATTCTTTAAAGCTTGAACCTCGTCAGGAGCTAATTGTTCAAACCGGTCATATTGCGCCAGAAGCCCAGGCATCTGGCGCAAGAGGACAAAACGTATTGATTCAAGAGCCTTCTCTTTCGATGACCAATCTAATTCGAAGCCGAGCGGATTGAGGTTGAGCTTGGGAAAAACAGCGATCAAGACATCTTTGAAAGATCCATTAAAATAAGGAGCCACCCTACCATTCAGAGCCGCTCCAAGTCCCCAAGTCTTAAAATGGCCTCCCCCGATCTGATAGATTTCTTTTTTCAAAGCTTCAACCTGGCCGGGCGTGAGCTGGTTCAATCGTTCATAACGACTCAGAAGATCGGATCGATGGATTTGAATTCCCTCTTTGATGTTTTCAATCCCTATTTCACGACCTTGATTCCATTGATAGTTAATGACCCGATTCCTTTTTCGAAATTCATAAATACCCTCTTCAGAAAATCCCAATCGAGGGTCTTCGAACACACTGGCCAGAGCCTGTATATAACGCCCTTCAAAATAAGGAGCCCGTTTCTGGTTATACGAATTGCTCAATCCCCAGAGAAGAAAGTAAGCTTGCGAGATGCGATAAATGTTGTCTCGAAGGTTTTCAATTTCACCCGGCATCAACTCACTGATTCGATTATATCGTTCCATCACCTGGGGTATCTGTTGTAATAAAACAAAACGAATGGACTCAATCGCCTTCTCTCGCGTTGTCCAATCCAGATGAAAGCCCAATGGATGAAGATTAAGTTTTGGAAATACAGCTTGTAAAGTTTTCACCATGTTCCCTTCAAAATAAGGTGCATTTATCCGCCTTAGAGCGGTGGTAAGACCCCAGACTTGGAAATGGCCGAAAGAGATTTGATAAACTTCATTTTTTAAATCCTCTTTTTCTTCAGTGCTCAGCTGTTCCCATTTATCGTATTTCTTCAGAAGGTCGGGGGTCTCGCGGGATAATACAAAATGAATAGATTCAATGGCCTTTTCTTGGGTAGACCAGTCTAACCGAAAACCCAAGGGATTAAGGTGAAGCTTATGAAATGTGGCGGCCAGCGCCTTGATATAGCTTCCATCAAAATAGGGAGCTGTTTGTCTATCTCCTACTTGGCCAATCCCCCAAGTTATTACGTGCGAACTGGAGATTCGATAGATGTCGCTTTTTAATGCGCTAACTTCCAGAAGGGTAAGTTGTTCGAATCGGTTGTGTCTTTCAATAAGGGTGGGCGCTTCTCGTAAGAGAATAAACCGAATGGAATCAATGGCTCTCTCTTCAGTCGTCCAGTCTAAACGGAAGCCTAAAGGATGAAGGTCCAGATCTGCGAATGCGCTGATGAGAGCATTGATATAACTCCCTTGAAAGTAAGGGGTGTATTTTTGATTGATTGCCCCACTCAGTCCCCAGATGTTGAAATGTCCTTGAGTGATCGCGTAAATGTCATTTTTTAAGGTTTCGTGCTCGAAAGGCGTTAAAGAGGCTAAGTGATCGTATTGCTCTAGAATACCGGGACGATTTCTTCTGATTGCGTCTCTTACATTTTTAATCCCTTGCTCTTTGGTGCCCCATTTGTACAAAATTGTTTCTTGATCCCGAATTGTCTCGTCACTTTTACTCCGTACCTCGGCGCGGAAGAGAGTCACGGTATCTTGGAGCTGTTGGAGGAGCTCCTGTTGAGGATAAATCTCGAGGACCCGTTCTAGCTTTTCTTCCATTCCGGAAATGTTTCGCTTCGAGGCATGGACCAATACCTCCGCTAAAATCTTGGACATTTTCTGAAGCTCTAGATCGGTTGAGCGCGCCCAGGATTCTTGAAGCTTCATGAGAGGCGGCGTGAGCACCAAAATATCGGTGTAATCGGACGCCGGCGCAAGGGCGCGGATTCTTCCGTTCAGTTGTTCTAACTGCTTCAATAATTCCGGGCTCGTCTCGCGAATCTCGGGAAGCTCCTCTCCCGCAAGAAGCTTCAACGCGGATTCTATTCTGCGCACCGAACGGGCAACGTTCTCTCGCAAGAAAGTTCCGTTCTCTTCAACGATTAAAGAAGAGCCTGCCTTTGCGAGATGTCCCCGCAATACTTGATAGCGTTCGCTGCCGCCGAAACGTTTCCCGAAACGCGTAAACATGATTTGTTTCCAGATATCCTGCAGGTCCTGCTTAATTTCTTCAATGGAACTGCGGACCTCCGCACGCGAGTCCCCTTCTGCCCTAAATTTTTCCATCCGATCGATTTGACTGCGCAACCGATTAAACCTCCGGTCATAATTTCTCATCACCTGAATCGCCTCTTCCTTGTCAGGATAGGATTGAAAAATGTCCGGAGTCTGAATGTCATTTTCCATGATTCTTCCCAGCTCCTCCTCAACTCTGTCGATCAGAGCCGGGGAAATGTCGAGACCGGACCTTCTATGAGCTTGAAGGGCCCCTCGAACCTCTACTTCCAATCGGCGCAAATCCCGATCCATAAGAAAACGGAATTGGAAAACACCCAGGATGCCGTAAAGCTCCATGACATTTTCATCGTGCCAGATCTCTCGGCTTTCAAGGACGCCTTCAAGAATACGAAAAGCCCGGCGGACGGATAAGGTGTCCGGCTGGCCGAAGTGGAGTTGTTCAATCAGAGAAACAAAGCGCTGAAATTTCTTCGGGTTCAACCGAGCAGGGATGTCGTTCCGACCCAAATACTGATTCGCAAGTTGGTGAAGCGCTTCTTCGGAAAGTTTCCCGGTGATCTCAGAAACGGGAACGATCCTTCTCGGCCTTTCTCCTGCCCGCACTTCAGCGCGCGTAGATTTTTTAATGTAGTACAGGAGGGCATCGCGGATTTTCTCGGAACTGAGACCCTCGACGGATTCATGTTCAATCTTCGAAACTGCGTCAAAAAGAATCTTTGCGGTGACGGAGACAAAACTTTCCAATTTCTTCTCGTCCTCGGGTCGGTCGGCAAGCGCTGATTCGACTGAAGCGTGCGACAAAAGTTGAATGAGCGGCTGGAAACGCTCTCCCCCCAGGACTTCCTCCAAATCAAGGTCTCCCAAGATTTCTAGGAGATTGCCAATTTCGCGGTCGCTTGCAGTGACGCTTACCGCCGCCGATTCAGGAGCATCGAGCGTAACGCTTTCAGGGTCATAGAGCACGGGTGCGCCGCCCCGGAGGGCTTGATTAACGGCTTTCCGTACCTCCGGCTCCGAGGTGGCCCGTGGCGTCCAGCCAAATTGGCGGATCATGTCGAAGGCCGGATAAAAGTTATCTCCGAAATAAATCCTTCTCCGCCTGATACCGGTGGGGGCGGTCTCCCCTCCCTCTGCCTCTTTGGTCCATTCGTCGTAAGCAATCCAAGAATAGACACCTTCTTCCGGCTCCTTGCGGGCAATGACTTTTTTCAGCTGCCCATTCTCCAGAAGTAAAGTGAGATACTTTCCCACGTAGTAGGTGGGGAGGTAATAGTGAATCTGCCGTGTTCGATTTCCTATTTCACGGTTAAAGGCGGTAAACAAAAGATGCCGGGTGGGCTGTTCTCCCCAATCGATTTCGACCCGGTCAACATACCTCAACAGGACCGGAGGGATTTCAAGGACACTGTTCTTATGAGAGAACATGATCGAATCCCTGCTTTTTCCTAGGCTCCGATGTTGCACTTTGAAAATACCCTCATTTTCTGTTTGATTTTCGCGAATGGCTTCCCAGGGAAGAAGCATTTGTGATGGACGGCCGGCCTCCTGATTCATTCGTTCCAACCGAATCGGGGGACCCACGCGGGGCAGAACCTCCAGATGACTCACCGATCCAAATTCATAATGAATGAACATGGGCAATTTACGATAGGCGGCTTCAATCACCATTTTTTTGTCCTCTGGAAACCAAAGTCCAATCCCCTGCCTTTGCCGGTCGTTGGGATAGGCTCCGACTTCCATCGCGGCTCGAGGAAGGGCTTTGATCAGAGCCCCGACTTCACCACGATTTAAGGTCAGGGGGGAACCATCCAGGGCAATCAATTCATAGGAGGGGCTTTTCGGAATAGAGCCGAATTTCGCATAGGCAGTTTGGAGATACTGCCTTGAAATCGGCAACAAAAATTCATCCGTCCGTTCCAATTTGTAATTCCTGACCATTTCCTCCTCAATTTTTTCAATCACAAGGTTATACACACGAGCTTCTCCCTGAAGCCGGTTTGCGGGAAGGATCAAGTGATCCAGCCGATGCCGGCCATTCTCATATTTGAAATAAGCCTGCACGGTGCGGCCAAGCCACTCCCTGGGCAATTCCGAAACTCCGAAATTTCTCAAAGATTTTGGAGGACGGAAATAACTTTTTTGGCCCTTCATCACCAGCTTGCCGATAATCGCCAATTGTTTCTCGGGTAACTTTAGGACTTCCTTTTCTTCGGCATCCCAAGGAAACTGCAGACGGGGAGGAAGTTCGAGAACCACGATCTCGTCAGGAGGACCGACGCGATAAGTATTGGGCTGATCCTCGGGCAAGCTATAGGGAAAATCAATCTCCGGCTCGGTATCCGTCGCGGCAATCACCGCTCGTTCGATTTTTCCTTCGCCTGAAACAAAAACGTGCAGAATACGGTCTGAATAGGTTTGATCCAAGAGAAGTCGCAAGTCTCCCTCTTCCGAAGGAATCACAACGCTTTTTGAATTCTTCAGCCGGAAGCTAAATCGCGCTGACCCAATCGAGGCCGCCTGCGCGGGTGAAAGAACAACATTGGGATAATCGGTAAGACGATAGACATCCCCCTTCGGCGAAGCCTCGATAGCCACTCGGCCGCGCAGCATCCGTGAAGACTCGATCCATTCCTCGAAAGCCGGCACCGCAGAAATCAATCGAAGTCCGGGGGCCGGGGGTCGCTTCTTTTTCTCGACACCGGCTTCCTCCGGTCCACCCTCTCCTTCTCCTGCCCGCACCTCAGCACGGCGGGAATGAGGAAGGGTTTCAAAATCCATGACGGTGTAGTGGCCATCGGGGCTTTTGATAATGTCTTTAAGCCTGACATCATCTTCAGGCTGGGCAACCTTCATGCTTCTTAGAACATCTAAAACTTGTCCTAACTCGACACTGCTCTTTTCACTTTCTTTTCCGAGGACCGCCTCTCCCGGAACCCCTAAAGACAAGAGATAAAACAAACCTCGATCGTAAACCACCCCGATAAATTTTTGAGCGTGAAACCGGGGATCCCGGGCCTGGAGTGCTTGCTCGACCGCCTCGGCAACTTGGACCTCTTCTTCCGGCGAATTCACACGCAGGTAATCCACCCGTTTCGCATAGACTTCCCTTCCATCGAGGAGATTCCACTTTCTGACTTTGCGGATGCTTTCTCCCGGAATAACGGGAATAACAAAATCCCATTGGGTCATTTCGCCTACTTTCCCGATTTTCCCACCGAAAAGGTCCATGGAAGGGACAACCACTATTTGATTTTCAATAAATTCCCGCGGGGCACGAAAGAACCCTTCTGAAAATAATTTCTCAAATTCGGGCAACAAGACAACGGCGCTGGGAAAGTTTTTGCCATACGAGGATTGGACAATTTCATCCAGTGAAACCCGGTCTTGATGAAAGGCCTGGGTCAGTAAATCCTCGATCTCTTTCAGGAATAATTCCTTTTTGCTATCGGTGACATTCATCGAAAGCTCTTCGATGCTAAATTGGAATAAGTTGAATAGCACCACATGAGCGGGATCGCTTGAAGAATCCCTCATCATCAACCTAGATATGATCCGCGGCTGTTTACGAAATAATTCCATAAAGACTCTCGAATTGGCGGTGTTATCCGATAAATCATCAGGAGACAGGCCGGCACGCATCATCGAAGCCAAGAAGAGGATATTGAGTCGAAAATTTTCTTGGTCGCCGGACTCGGGATCTCCGTTCAAGGTGACGTAACCCAAACGGTAAAGCTCTTCCTTCGACATCGCTTGGGGCGCCTTTCCAAAATCAACTGACGTCGTCAATCCTTCGATTTCTTCCTTTGGGAAATTAAAAATCAGGCCGTGCTGATGTGTCAGCGCTTGCAGCTTTTCGGAAAAGCGCTGCAGTCTCAAATGGTCTTCTACCACCCGATTCCACATCGCTTGAAGCCCGGGATCGCTTATCTCCAAGGGCTTTTTAATTTCCACCCGCACCTCGGCGCGCGGACCGACGCGCCTGCGGAGGGTCCTCAAAGCTTGGGCGGCCTCGATGTCTTGAGCCCGCCGGTAGAGATCCACCAAGTTGGAAACTTTCGCGGCATTAAACTCGATGACGGTATAGTTTTGTCTTTCAGTGAGATTGGCCGCATTTTTCAGATCCCTCAGGCTGACTGCGGACATCACCTCATAGACCCATTCCACCAATCCCAACATATCCAATGCCTGAAAAGGAGAGCCGATGATGTCCTTTTGTCGAAGAAACGAAGCCGCCTTGCGGAGTTCTCGGGGAGAAACTTTATAGACGACAAAATGAGGACTGAGTTCAGTCACTCCCGCTTGTTCTCTCACGGCTTGGGTCGCCCGGTTAAGCCGCCTAAAGGCCTCTGGCGGAGGCCCCCGGATTTCAATCGGTCCCTCGGAGGCAATGTCAAAGGTGTCCGGAGGAGTTCTCGCGAGGACCATTCCATTTTGAGAAAGGCCGTTGCCAATAAATCGAGGGAGAACAGATTTGGCAAGTGAGCGGATGATTTGATTACCGCCTTCGTACCCCACTTTTTCTTGCAACTCGTGAAAGGCCCGCTTCTCCCCAAAGCCATAATTCATCACCGCCACGCGAACAAATTCCCGGGACCGATTCCTGGCCACGGCTCTGAAGGCGCCGGGAAGATAGAAACCCGTCAGGGTGTCCCGGCCGTCAGAAGAGTGCTGCTCAATCCGGACGGTTTCCCTTTCAATTTTTTCCCGGGTCGGAGTTTTATAAACCAACGGGCCAATCGCCCTCCGCGGAAGGAAGGCCTGATTGCGGCCCCGGTTTTTAGCATGCTTCAGCATGTCATTGGCCATCCTCATTCCCCACAGATAAAATTCTTCGGCCCGCTCAGGGCGAATCTTTCCCCTTTCTATCCAATAATCTTTGCCTCCCCGGGTAAATTGGCCGAGATAATCCAGCGTTTGCTTCGCCGAGACTGCGCCCGTCGAGAGGGTGAACAGGCCCCTGTTTTGATTTTCATATCGGAGTTCTTTTAATTCGTCCTCTTCGAGATTCAGAAGGCGGCCTAAGCGTCTGCGAAAAGCTTCTTTTCCCGCATTCGAGAGGCGGCTCTCATCCACCAGCAAATGAATCCCCGTGCCGTGGCGGGCCGCCACCAAAATCCTTTTATTTTCTTTGAGCCGTTTGATTTCGTCCCGGGTCAGGCTCTGCTTTGAAATTCTCAATAAGCCGTAGCGATCTTTAAATGAATCGGAGAAACGCCTAACCGCTCGCTCTAATTTTTCACGCGCCTTGTCCGGCGCTCCCGAGATTTCGGGAGCGATTTCATCCCCTCCCACATATCGATGGATTTGGTTTCTGAAAATCTGGTTGAGTTTTTCCCGGGTTTCACGGTAAAGAGAGTGCTTTGAGAAATAAAGATTCGGCGTCCCCGATTTTCCCATAACGCCCACCAGGGCTTTGGAAAGTAATTTGTTGATGGCACTCAAAAGATCAAAGTCGCCCAGCGTGAAAAAGAACCGGTCAAAGTTTTCCACCTTTAATTTTTTCAGCGCCTCGATTTGTTCTCTTTCTCCTTCTTCCTTTGATTTCAGGGGGTCGGCGGAGCTTCTGACTTCAGCCCGTTGGTCGCGGAATTTCTGATGATCGCGCGCCAAGGCGAGCACTGTCTGAAGATGGGCTTCGCGGTAACTGCCCTTGGGAACTAATTGCGTCTCGGCCGCCATCTCGTCCCAATGCTGGTCTCCGGAAAAGACTGAGGCTGCCTCGTTGAAGTAGAACTGAGGCAGTCCTTCTTCATCCCGTTCACGGGAAACGATAAAGTCCACGGCCATGGAATCAAATTGATAGTCCTTCTGCCGGAGCCCTTCGACCCACTGAAGGCTTCGTTCGCGTACTTTTTCGAGAAAACGTTCGACTTGCACCTCGGTTAAATCGGTGTGCTTGCGAAGAAAAAATTCCAGGGGAAACCGCGCGGTGGTCTCAAACGCGAATCCTTGAACCTTCTGAGAAAGAGGCTTTCTTGTCTCGAGTTGGAGCAAGTCTAATTTTCGGTAACCAGGTTTTGAGAGGGCTATTTTGAGGAGATTGACTTCAAACTGGGATTCCTTCCGAATCACAACGGCACGGATATCAGCGGTCTGATTTTCGAACGCCCCTTTCCAATCGGGTGCTTCGATATATTTCTCCACGAGAATCCAAGTGTTTTGGTGACTTTCGATCATCACCTGAATCAACTTTGTAGCCTCCGCAAATTGATCCGGTAAGGACAAATCATAGGCGGCTGAATTCCAACCAAAGGCTCCGCGGTGAGGTTGGATAAAAACTTTTTGTATGCCGGAGTCTTTAATTCCTTGCAATTTTTCCTGGATCGCCGCCTCCTCCTCCGGTTGTCCTGTTCGGAACCGGAGCAAAACCTTTTTGGCAGGAATTCCCAATTCCTGGGCCGTGAGTAACTGAGCGATCTTGGAGCTGCTGAGCTCTAGCGTTCCTTGATCGGTATTAGCCGGAATCCCGGCTTTTTTCAAGATTTGAAATAGCGACGGCGGAGCCCGATGTGTCATGAAGGCATAATCCACGGGTTGCGGTGAAGAAAAAGTAACGGGAACCCGGACGATTTCGCCGCCGACGTTCCGGAACATCACAACTTTTTGAGGAAGGAGCCGGCCTTGTGCATTTATGGGATTGATTCCTCCATCAACAAGGATAAAATTGGCATCCGGTATCTGCGCGGCCCAGCTTTCAGCGATGAGCGCAGCGCTTCCACGCGACCACTTGTCGGCAAAAATTACGATTCGAGGTTCCTCTGGATTAAACCAAATTTCTTCGGAAGCCAGCGTCTGAACCTTCTCCAGCATCTTTAATCTCTGAATCTTTCCTTCCTGTGCGAACCGGACAAATTCGGGCACGGAGATTTTCCGCGAACGAACCTTGAGGGAAGTGTTAACGGCTTCAAATTCAACCTCTGAATTTCGAGTCTGAAGATAACGCCAAAGCCGCGGCACTTCCGGGGACTCCCAGAAGACAATGTCACCCTGGGAAAGGCCCGCGTCAAAAAAAGTCGCCTCGTCAGGCTCAGTGCCGGCGATCTTAATACCGGCTTTCTCCACAAAAGCATGCTGAAGAAAAAGGATTTCATAGGCACTTGATTTTCCCGCGGGCCGTCCGCGTTTCACCAAATCCATCCGCCGCGCAAATTCCTTCGTGGCTTCAAAATCCACCGCCCGCAACTCGGCCCTCGGCAAAGAGACGATTCGGCGATAACTTCTTTCAATCGCGTGAGCCGGGATCCTATTTGAATAAAGACCTTCCTTCGGAATTTCGAGAGGAATCATCTTGTAGAGAGTTTGTTTTGAAACGGTGACGGGACCCTGATAAATGTAATTGTCACCTAGGGTGGTTTGGAGATATTCCCCGGATTTGAGGGCGTCGGGATCCTGAATTTCTTCCAACTGAGAGGTCCCCTTCTCGAGTTCCTCGCGGATCCTCGCTTGTACCGCTTTCCTTCTTCCCTTATCGAAAGCCCGATTCACTGCGAATCTCATGTAGTGATCGAAATCCGCCACGGACTCTTCGGCTTCCTTTCCCATTCTTTCTAAATAATCATTTAGTTCGGAAAATCCCAGCTTCGATTTCTCCGCCTCTTTGTCAATCCAGTCCTCAATCAATTTTCCCATTAAGGCTATGTCGACTCGCGGGGCCGCGTAGCGGACCCACTCTTTCACGTCCGGTTTTTCATCTTGAATCTGCCGAGTCCTTTCGACAACTTTCTCGAGGTAAGATTTAGACGGCGTTTCGCTTCGCACCTCCGCGCGGTGAATTTCTCGTACCATTGAACGAGCCATTTTTTTTGCCTCTTGAAGGCTGAGAAGCTCGGCGGTTGTCTGTTGATAAAGCGAAATGAGGGATGCCCATACTTGGAGTGATTGGGTGGATCGATCCCATAAAGCTCTTCTTAAGAATTGAAATTGTTCACTGTTCTTGACCTTTGACCGGTCTTCAGGTTTAACCCTCAAGTGCTTCATTAAAATTCTTCCCGCCTTGCCCAGACTAGGAACATAAATGATGAAAGAGAGCTGCTTGCGATTCTGATAGTAAGGCTCGAAAAATTCAGGCGCGACGGCCATTGCATTTGATTGGAGAGCTTGAAACGCTGCTTCCCTTACTTCTGGATTTTCATCCTCATCTTCCACGAGTTTCTTTAATTGTTTAATGATGGGCGGTTTATCACTTGTGCCCGGCTGGCGGAAAGACGAATAGAATGAAGATGCAATTTTCCGTTCCATCGCATCGCTGCTGAAAAGCGCTACTTCGTAAAAATGAAGATAATCCTGTTGGATGGAATAACCGAGGATGGAAGCCATGCCGGTCAGGAGTCCCAGGTCGTAAGCCGGCCCTGTAATCCCCGCCTCCTTCTTATGCTTCCTAATAAACCGGTGTAAGAAGGCCAGCAAATCCTGATCGACGATGGCTTTTTCAAAGGACTCAAGCTTTATTTCTGTTTCTAGCGCACCTAACACAAGATCTTTTTCATGCTTCGAATCGGCCTGCTTGAATTCACTCGCGTAATCCCTTTCCTTCAGATTCGTTATAGCAAGTGCACCGAAAAGCTTACGAATGCCATCGAGCCGGCTCGGAATTGCGAGAACTCTAAGCGAGCCCATGATTAAACGATAAGCTTTTCCGATTGCCTTATGATTGGGAAAAGTTTCCAAAATGCCGGCCCGGCCAATAATTTCATAGATTTGATTCGCCCGCTCGGAGGTTAGCTGAATTTCCTCCAGAATCCAGTGGAGCATTGTTAAAAGGTACAGAATCTTTTTCTCGTCATAGGTCTTAAAATTCTTCTCAAACTTCTGTAAATCAGGTTGCTGAATCTCGCTCTTCAATTCTTCTTTGGATCGATAGCCTTCTCTTGGAACGCTCCGCACCTCCGCGCGGGAAGAGGTATAATATTCATTAAAATTTTTATTGACTAATCTATAAGTACTTGGTAGTCTGTTTTTCCGATGAATGAACTGACTCAAAGCCAATTGAGGGCCCTGGAGGGGGTCGCGACGAATGCTGGAACCGTTGTCCTTGGAACTCTGGTCTTCGGAAGACTCCTCGCTCCAGGGGGATTTAGTTTGACGATCTTTATTTTCGGTTCTATGCTTTATGGCTGGCTGGTGTGGTTGATTCTGGAAGTCGCCCGCAAAAGGAAGGACTCGCAATGAGTGATCCCATCTGGATTGTGTTCGGAAGTTTGGTCGTGATATTTGGCTATCTTTCCTACCTTGTGACCCGAACCCATAAGGGCCCCCGCGGGAAAACCCCTTCTCATTAAAAAGGTTTAAGCGGGAACGGAAGAAATCGTAGAGCTCGCGGCTGAGATTGCGCAGAGCCTTGCGGTAAATCGGTTCCCGGATCGGATGCTCGCCCACAAAGTCGCGCCAAACATTTTTTAACTCCCTTCGAAGATCCCCGGAATTTTGTCGCGTGTCCAAGGCAAGTTTTAGAAGGGCGCCGTGCCAGGCGCGGAAGAGAACGGGAATTGAAACATTTTCTTGTTTCATCACAATCTTCAACATTTCCCGGGTCCATTCAGCCTGCTTCTGACGCCACTGCGCTTCGCCGATTAATTTCGGACCCAAGTAATCCATCAAAGCGATTTGAGAGGATTTGATGTGGTCTTGCTCGAGCATCAAATCCAGGTAAGGGCTCTCGCCCGTCTCTTCGATTCGAGGGGAAATAAGAACGTACGGGACTCCCGCTTCCCGCAAAAATGCCGTCACTCCTTCGGCGTGAAAACCGCCGGTTACCACTGCGGTGAGCGGGGATTTTTTCTCGGCGATGACGCTCTTTAGATTCTCAAAAAGGACCTGGTCACGCTCAATTGCTAATTGATAAAATGAAAGCGCTTGCCCGCCCGCATCCGTCAGGGCGACGGAATAGGCTCGGTGGGGCCCATTTTTTGCGGAGGGCAAGTGTAAAATTGTTTTTAATTCTTCCCGGGTCACTTCCATGGACACCAGTTTTCTGAAAAGCTTTAAGTCCTGAAATTCACGGTCCAGTCTTTGCTCCTCTTCTGATTTAAAAAGTTTTGACTTTCTGGCCTGAATTAAAATCCGGAGCTCTTTGAAAAATTCCTGTCCGGTAAGCGCTGCAAGCCGGGCTTTCGTTTTTTCACGCGTAGAAATTTGCTGGTACGCCTTGGCGGGCACTCCCAGTTGCTTAGCCTTTGCCACGAGGAATTCAACAAACAATTCTGTATTTTTCCTACTCAGAAAATCCCGGTGAAGCCGGCGAAACTTCTCTTGCTCGTTTTTCCGGAGCCGTGATTTAACCCAGCCGATGAGCCTCGAGAGCCGGACCTCCTCTTTGGCCTTTTGATGGTCCTCCAAATTCTTTTCACGAATCGTTTCCCTCATGACGAGGTCAAGATGAGGGAAATCATTTGGAGAAACAGCTTCTTTGGACAACACCGTCAAAAGGTCCGGCAAACCTTTCGAATCCGATTCAAAGGCCTCAACCAATTGGTCCAGTTCCGCGAGCTCGGGCGAATAGACTTCGGATTTCCGGCTTTGAATCTTGCTCAGTTCGGCCTCTATTTTTTGGATGGCCGATTCTTTCGCGTGAAGTGCTTGAATAAAAGCCTGACGGTTTTTCTCGTAGAGTGCCTTTTCCTCGATTCCAACAAAATCACTCCATTCGGAATTGAGGACCGCAGCCGCATCCACCCCGGAGACTTCTCCTCTTTTCATCAATCGATCAAAGACATCCCGTCGAGCCGACCCCACGGGGAACGTTCGGAAAAGGGAGGGTTCAAGAGGACCGACCGCGCCTTCTGAAGCAACCAGAGAGAGGCTGTAGTTTTTCTGGAAGTAACCTAGGAGTTCCTGGATACTTTTTTGAGCTCCGTACACCGCATGAGCGTCTTGAATGTAAATGACAGGCGCGTGTTTCGATTTTTCGGAAGGACTGAATCGAGCTTCGATCTTCCCCCACTCCGGAGGCACACCAATGCTATTTACGTCAAAGACTGGAGACGAGGTTTCAGGAGAAAAAGATTGCGAGTAGGCAGAGGGAGTGGGCCCTAAGGCGCTCGTGCACAAAAAAGCAAGCGCCGTGAACACAGCCGTTAAACGTGAAATCTTCCAAGTTGTATATTTCACTTAGCCCCACCGATGAGGATTGGTATAAGGAGAGTAACATACTTTATAAAAGTTTGTAATTTACGGATAAAAATACTAGCTAATGCTAGAAGTTGGGTAGAGAGCAGGCTTACTTAGCAGTAAATTGGACAGCCAGCCCCACTCCCCTTTTCCGAAGTTCCCGGCGGCGAACGATGCCGTGCATATGATATTCCTCCGGGAAATTGGTATTGGGGTGAATCTGGACTTCGGCCGGCGTGTCGGTAATCGGATCCAAATGCTCAATCTTTTCCACCGCGTCCAAATCCAAATACTCCACGAACATGCCGCCTTCGCTGATATTGGTGGCAATAGCCCGAGTGATGATGGGCTCATGGTTCGCGGGACTGAGCGTCAAATCCAAGGGGATGGCTACGTGCATACGTTTAGCGCGGCGTTTTTCGAAATCCCGGCCCGGCCGAGACCCGTCCGACGGATGGTCTTCAGAGCCTAGGACATGTCCGGCTTCGTCTTTTTGAAACAAAAAGGAGCCGAAATCTTCGGCCACTTCTTTTTCCGTGGGGCAAAGCCGCATGCTCTTGGGGAGGTAGGTATCTTCAAATTGATGTCCCACATCCGTAGAGGCGCCGTAAATCGCACTCTTCTGAGGACGTAGAAACGCGGCGACTAGTTTCCGCACGCCTAATTCATCCAACTGCTTAATCTTCTGCAAATTCAGAATTACGCGCTGCAGCCGGTGACGACGAATACTACGCTGGATCTTCCAGGCAATTTCCTGGAGTGAGTCCTGGCTGGGCTCTCCAAAAAGATCGAACACTTTCACACTGCCAATTTCACGAGTCATGACGCGAAGTTTACTCATAGCTCCAACGAACCCCCTCTTTTTCTCCGGGCCCGGTGCGCCTGACTAAGTTTGGCGTGCATCGCGGGTCCCAGGTATTCAGCCAGGAGCGTCTCGCGCAGATTCCGCGCAGGAAGGCCCGATCCGAGCTTGCCCATCATTTTCAATTTAATGAAAAAATCCAATCTGTGTGCCATGATCATTCTCCTTATAAAACCGTCTGATTTTCTAAAAACCCTCGGATTTTCTGCAGCTCGGGGGTTCCTAAATCATAAAATTCAACCGCAAATGCGCCGGGGTCGGATTTCCGACCCGTTCGTAAAACTTTCCCACTGATTTTGATTCTTTCCTGGTCAGGAAAGAGAAGGCCTAGCGTCAGCATTTTTAAATCGAACGGGTCCAAGGTTTTGGAGGCCTGCGCTTCCGTCTTGCTATTGAGGAACCGGCCGTAAAGACCGCCCTCGCTCAAATTAAGGACCACAGCCTCGAATTTAAAACGGGCGCCGCCTTCCCTCCATTCCAGCTCGACCGGAAGCGCGGTTTTGATTCGCGGGAAAAGACGCTTCTCACGGCGGGGATCCGGTCCCTTTCCGTCTTGGGCCAATTCGCTTCCAAAATGCCGAATAGCCTCGGTTTCGTTTTCAAAGATAGGAATGCATTCGTTCGGATTCATTTGTTCGGAAACAAAATAGGAAGAGAGATTTTGGCCGACGATTCCCCCGCGGGGGGCAAGGCGCGTGGTATCGAGAATAAGTTTCGCTCCGGAAGAATCAAGCCTCACCAGCGAGCGAAGATTGAACAGTAAACCCCGTGAAGGACACTCGGTCAGGACTGAGGTCATTTCTTGTTGGCTGCGCTTGATCCAAGGCTCAGAGAAAATCCCTTCCAGTTCGAATATGTTCACGTCACCGATCCTTCTCCAGTTGAGCTTTGGAATCACGTTCTTTTTATCTCCTGAAAGGAAGATTACCATCCAACTAAAGAAAGTCAAATCAAAATATAGCATATTAGCCTAAATGATAAAAATTACTATAAATTGAATACTCCTGCATTCACACATAACCCTTTGAAAACTTTGAGGATAGAGCTTAGAAGGCCTGAATTTCTAGGAAAGAGGCTTGGGAGGGGCAGATTTCGCCCTTTGGGCGAGTTCTGACTTTCTGTCTAGGTGAACTTTCTCATATCCGTACGCGGTAGGACGGTAATAAACCTTCTTATGAGGCACATATTCCTGGACCACATAATGGCCTTCGTAATTGTGGGCGTACTTGTACCCAACGCCATGGCCCATTCGTTCGGCGCCGGAATAGCTTTTATCCCGTAAATGATTTGGGACTTCTTGCGAGGTCTCGTGTTTGATGTCTTCAGTCGCTTCTTGCAGAGCCACGTAACTGGCATTGCTCTTCGGAGCCAGGGCCATGTAGGTCACCAGCTGGGCCAAGATAATCTGCGCTTCCGGCATGCCCACAAATTCCACGGCTTGGATTCCCGCGGCCGCGAGCTGCAAAGCCTGCGGGTCCGCGTTTCCAATGTCTTCCGCGGCCAGAATCGCAAGGCGCCGAATAATGAAGCGCGGGTCCTCGCCCGCGTAAATCATTTTCGCGAGCCAATAAATCGCCGCGTCCGGGTCCGAGCCCCGCAAGCTTTTGATGAAGGCGCTCGCCGTGTCGTAATGATAGTCTTCGTCACGGTCATAATAGACGATTCTTCTTTGACAAGACTCCTCCGCGGCAGCCTCGTCAATTTTGATTTTGCCTTGAGAATCCGGAACCGTGGTAAGCACTGCAACTTCCAGGGCGTTCAAGGCCCGGCGGGCATCGCCGGAAGCTGTCCGCGCCAAATGCCTTAAAGCTGGCTCGGTAATCTCAATCTCCTGATTCCCAAAGCCCCGTTCCTTATCCTTCAGGGCGCGCCGCAAAAGCTGCACGAGCGGCACTTCTTCCAGAGGACGCAATTCAAAAATAAGGGACCGGGACAAGAGAGGCCCGTTGATGGAAAAGGAAGGATTGTGAGTGGTCGAGCCCACCAAAATCACATTCCCTTCCTCGACGTCGGGAAGCAAAACGTCTTGCTGGGCTTTATTAAAGCGGTGAATTTCGTCAACAAAGAGAATGGTGCGCTGTCCCTGATGCCTGCGAAGACGGCGGGCTCCTTCAATGACTTGCCGGATCTCAGCCACGTTTGAGGTAACCGCATTCAAAAGAACAAAATGAGTTTGCGTGTGACGGGAGATGACTCGAGCCAGCGTTGTTTTTCCCGAGCCCGGCGGCCCGTAAAAAATAAGCGATGTGAGGCGGTCGGCTTCTAAGGTGCGGCGAAGAAGTTTTCCTTCGCCTAAGAGGTGCTCCTGTCCGACCACTTCTTCCAGCGAACGCGGGCGCATCCGGTGAGCGAGCGGTGCGGTGCGTGAGATTTCTTCCTCCGTTTTTCCAAACGATTCTGTCTTAAAAAGCTCCGGGCTGACGGGTTCCGGCTTTTTCGGCTTCACGCTTTTCGCTGGAAGGCTGCCTGAAACTTGGCTGCAATTTCGGCGGCAATGGATTCGTGAAGACACTGGATGTCTTCGGAAAGGAGCGTCTTTTCGGGCGATTGATACGTCACCCGAAAGGCGAGATTTTTCTGTCCCCCAGGGATTCTTCCGCCGCGGAATAAGTCAAAGAGTTCGACTTTCCGAACCAGGCCTTTGCCGAGCCGTTCAATCTGCTGGGCAATCTCCTGCATGGTCACCTTCTCCTCCACCACAATCGAAAGGTCGCGCTCCATCGGCGGGTACTTGGGAATCTCTTTGAATTTTTTTACGGAAGGAAGATAACGTACCAATTTCTCCAACGAGAGCTCGGCAAAAAAGGCCGGGTGGCGAAGGTCCCATTCGGTTTGAATCGCGGAGTTAACGCTTCCCAGGTACCCTATCGCTTCGTTTTTAATTTTGAGTTCCGCAAACTCCTTAAAAGAAGCGGCTTGCTGGGGCAGGAATTCATACTTTTCGATTCCAAGAAATTCCAGATAACTTTCGACCCATCCTTTTAAATCAAAAAAGTTAAGCGCTCGCTTGGGGTCGCTCCAACCCCCCGGACGCTCACCGGCCGCCCAAAGTCCGAGGCTTTGCTCTTCTTTGGCATCTCCGGGAAATTTGCCATAGAGATTCGCGACTTCGAAAAAGGTCATCGCGCGCTCCCCCGCTCTTTCGTTGCGGCGCTGGGTTTCCAAAAAACTCACCAGAAACGAAGGGCGAAGAAGCGTCAGCTCCTGATGAATAGGATTATGAATTTGGAGGGCCTTTTTCGGATCCAGGCCGCAGGCTTGAAATTGACTGGGATTGACTAAGCTAAAGGTCACGGTTTCCAAAAGACCGGTGCCCGCAAAGAAATCGCGAGTTTTCTCTTCCAATTCCCGGAGCGGGTGCCGCTCGGCTTCCACAGGCGAACGTGAAGGCAGCGACTCCGGAATCTTGTCAAAGCCCACCATCCGCGCCACTTCTTCAACCAGGTCCACGGGTCGTTCCAAATCGGGACGATAACTTGGGATTCCCACGGACCAGGCTTCGGGATTTTCCACCTTCGTCTCCAAGCCCAATCGCGTCAGCGCGGAATGAACCTGATTGGGTTTGATATCCACCCCCAGAATTTTTTTCACCTGTTCTAGGGAAAGTAGAATCCGGGACTTGGCCGGCGTGGGCTTGCGCCCCGCTTTCAGGACCGCGCTCACGCTGCGCGCTCCTGAGAGTTCGCGGAAAAGATAAATCGAGCGCTCTCGTCCCAGGTCCACACTTTCAGGGTCCACGCGCCGCTCAAACCGGTAAGAGGACTCCGTGGAAAGGCCGTGGCGGACCGAGGACTTCCGGACCCAGCGCGGATGAAAGAAGGCGGATTCTAAAAGAATATTCCGTGTGCGTTCATTCACCTCAGATTCCTTGCCGCCCATCACTCCCGCCAAGGCCACAGCGCGTTGGCTGTCCGCAATGACGAGATCCTCAACCGCCAGAGAATAATTTGTGCCGTCAATCGCCGTGAATTTCTCATCAGGTTTGGCGCGCCGGATTTGGATTTCCTTTCCACGCAGCAAATCGGCATCAAAGGCGTGGAGCGGCTGGCCCATTTCCAGGAGGACGTAATTGGTGATATCCACAATAAGGTTAATGGAACGGACTCCACAGGCACCTAACCGGTTTCTCATCCAATCCGGGGTTTCCCGAAGCTCGACTCCTTCAATCAGGCAGGCGGTGTAATAAGGACAGCCCTCGGCTTCCTTCAATTCAATTTTCCAACCGGAAGGCATGGGCCGATGCTCGGGATTCTGCGTTGGCGGGAGTTTGAGTCCGGTATTTTCCACAGCCCGGATTTCCCGCGCTACGCCCAAATGCGACAACCAATCCGGACGGTTGGTGGTGACTTCCACTTCGAAGACGGTGTCCTTCACGTCCGGGCGGGATTCGATTTTTTTGACCTCGAGCCCGGCCATCGTCAACCGTTCCGCCAACCCCTCCAGGGGTGGCGTCACCGTCACAAATTCTTTGAGCCAATTCGTGCTGATTTTCATAAATTAAAACTGCCGCAAGAATCGCGCATCATTTTCGAAAAATAACCGGATGTCCGGAATGCCGTGGCGAAGCATGGCGATTCGCTCCACGCCCAAACCAAAGGCAAATCCTTGGACTCGTTTGGAATCATAACCCACTTGGTCAAACACAGCGGGGTCGACACTGCCGGCGCCCAGGACCTCAAGCCATCCCTTTCCGCCGCACACGCTGCAGCCTTTTTGCTGGCAGAGGAAGCAATTCACGTCCACCTCAGCGCTCGGCTCGGTAAACGGAAAGAAATGCGGACGGAAGCGCGTCTTGGTCTGCGGACCGAAAAGTTTACGTAGGAAAAATTGCAGCACCCCTTTCAACTCACTGAAGCTCGTCCGCTCATCCACCATCAAGCCTTCAATTTGATGAAACATAAAGGAATGACTCGCGTCCACTTGGTCGGGACGGTAGACGCGTCCCGGCGCGACGATCCGCAAAGGCGGCTTTCTTTTTTGCATGACTCGAATCTGCACCGTGGAGGTTTGGGAACGCAAGAGAAGCGGCGATTCGCGCCCCTTTTCTGATTGAAGATAAAACGTGGCAAAATTGTCGCGCGACGGGTGGTCGGCGGGAATATTAAGGGCGGTGAAATTTGAAAATTCGGTTTCGATCTCCGGGCCTTCAACCACTTCGAAACCTAAGCGTTCAAACAGACCGTTGATTTCCCGAATGGTCTGAGTGAGCGGGTGAAGTCGACCGACGTTCGGACGGAGGCCGGGCAGCGTAGGGTCAAACGCCGTGTCTTTTTTCGGGTGGGCGGAGCCGAGGAAATCGGCTTTCGAATTGATTTTAACTTCGAGCGTCCGTTTGAGCTCGTTCAGCTCTTGGCCTTTGGCGCGGCGTTCTTCGGGGGACAAATCTTTTAAGGTATCAAACAGGCGGGCGAGTTTGCCTTTGCGGCCGAGGTAGTCCACCCGGAAGGCCTCAAGGGATTCCGGGGAGTTCACCGAGGCGAGGCGGGAATCCGCCTCCAGGCCGAGTGAACGCGAATCCATACCCTACTTCTTCGGCTGCTTGGCCAGGGCCACGAGCTTCTTAAAAGCTCTTCCGTCCCGCACGGCTAAATCCGCGAGTGATTTGCGGTCCAATCCAATATGAGCGCGTTTCAAACCGGCGAAAAACTTGGAGTAAGACATCCCCTCAGCGCGGCAGGCTGCATTGATACGGATCGTCCAAAGCCGGCGAAATTGGCGCTTTTTCTGCTTCCGGTGAGACGTGGCAAACCGGAGAGCCCGTTGCACCGTTTCGCGGGCAGTGCGGTAGAGTTTACGCCTGCCTCCGAAAAAGCCCTTGGCCCTCTTCAGCCATTTTTTGCGCCGGCGCCGGGTGGCCCGAACATTTGTAACGCGTGGCATCCGATCTCCTTATTGATCTTATTTATAGGGAAGAAGGAGGTCAAACCGCTTGCGGTCGGACTCGTCCACTTCCTTCCATCGGCGAAGTCCGCGCTTTTGGCCGGGCTCCCTGTCCGTCAGAAGGTGACGGCGTTTGGTCCGGGGCGCGAACACTTTTCCCTTTGCGGTAATCTTGAACCTTTTCTTCGCTGCTTTATTGGTCTTGAGTTTCGGCACTTTTGTTGGAGTTGCTTCCGCCTTTCTTGCTCGTCGCTAACTTGGGGGCGATGTACATATGAATCGCCTTGCCTTCCAGGCCGTCGTTACGTTCGAGGCCGCCCCAATCGGCCAAGTCCGCGATAAAACGTTGAATGACTTTCTCACCGATGTCTATGTGCGTGATTTCACGGCCTCTAAAAAAGAGCGTCAATTTAATCCGGTTCCCCTTTTCGAGGAACCGTTTCGCGTGGCCCAGCTTGGTTTGGTAATCATGCTCGTCGATCTTGCTCGTGAGCTTGATTTCCTTCACCTCGATAACCTTGTGTTTTTTACGCGACTCTTTTTCCTTCTTATTGAGCGCGTATAAATACTTTCCGAAATCTAAAATTCTACAAACCGGAGGTTTCGCCTGCGGCGCGACTTCGACTAAATCGAGGCCCTCTTCCCGGGCGCGCCGGAGCCCCTCACGGGGATCGACGATTCCAATCTGTTCGCCCTTGGCTCCGATGAGTCTGATCTGAGGAGACCGGATGAACTCGTTGATTCGGATTCGATGAGAATACGGATTCAACGCGGCTCGGCGACCTCTTGACGAAACATCTTTATGAATTCAGCAATCGAGTGCTGGCCCAGATCGCACCGGCCGCGGCCCCGGATAGATACGCATTCTTTTTCGACTTCTTTGTCTCCTATGACCAATGTGTACGGAATTTTTTGAATCTCTGCTTCGCGAATCTTGTAACCGATTTTCTCGGGCCGAAGATCCAGCTCGGCCCGGACGCCTTCTTTTTGGAGCTCCTCGTGAACCTTCCCGGCAAAGACAACCTGTTTTTCGGAGATGGTAACGACCCGGGCCTGGACGGGAGAAAACCAGACGGGAAAAGCGCCTCCGTAATGCTCAATGAGAATGCCCAGAAAACGCTCCACCGACCCAAACACCGCCCGGTGGACCATCACGGGCCTCTTCTCTTTACCGTCGGAATCGACAAAAGTCAACCCGAATCGTTCCGGCATCTGGAAATCGAGCTGAATGGTGCCGCACTGCCATTCGCGTCCGAGGGAATCCGTGATTTCGAAATCAATCTTGGGACCGTAAAAAGCGCCCCCGCCGGGCTGCACTTGGTAGTCAATTTTATTGTGTTCGAGGGCTTTCTTCAAGCCTTCTGTGGCCTCGTTCCAAAGCTCCTCGGACCCCATCGAATCCTTGGGACGGGTGGAGAGATTCAGCGAAACTTTTTTAAATTCAAACCGCTGGTAGACCTGAAGAATCAGCTGAATGACTTTCGTGACCTCGGCTTCAATCTGAGCTTTCGTGCAGAAGATATGGGCATCATCAATGGTGAAGGCCTTGACTCGAAAAAGGCCGTGAACCACCCCGGAGCGTTCGTAGCGGTGAACTAAACCCAGTTCGGCCAGGCGAATGGGAAGGTCCCGGTAAGAGCGCAGCGCGTTGGAATAAATGAGCGTGCTGCCCGGACAATTCATGGGCTTGACGGCCATCATTCCCTCTTCGGTTTTCGAGAAAAACATATTCTCGTGATAATGTTCGTAGTGGCCGCTTTTTTTCCAAAGCTCTTCGCGCAAAAGCGTCGGCGTGCGAATCTCCTGATAGCCTTCCTGCGTATGGACTTTGCGCCAATAACTGACGAGCGTCTCGTAGAGGAGCGCGCCTTTCGGATGATAAAAAGGAACCCCGGGCGCCTCGGGGTGAAAACTGAAAAGGTCCAACTCCTTGCCGAGCTTACGGTGGTCGCGGCGTTTGGCTTCTTCCAATTGTTTTAAATATTGCTCGAGTTCTTCGGCCGTGAAAAAGGCCGTGCCGTAAATCCGCTGCAGCATTTTGTTGCGCTCATCCCCCCGCCAATACGCGCCGGCCACGGAGAGCAATTTCACCGCTCCGATTTCTTGGGTGTTATTGATGTGGTTTCCCCGGCAGAGGTCAATGAAGGGCCCATTCTTGTAGAGCGAGACTTTGGGGTCCGGGATGTCGTCCAGGATTTGCATCTTATAGATCTCGCCCCGTTTCTTGAAGAAATCGTAGGCGTATTCTTTGGTGACTTCCTCGCGGGAAAATTCCTGGCCCTCTTTGATGATTTCTTTCATCTTGGATTCGAGCCGGTTCAAATCGTCTTCGGTGAAGGCCTCTTCCCGGTCCAAATCGTAATAAAAACCGGTGTCAATGGCCGGGCCGATGGCCAGCTTGGTGGAGGGATATAAAAGTTGGACCGCCTGGGCCAGCACGTGGGCGGTCGAATGGCGCAGACGAACCAAATCTTCGGGACTACGGGAAGGCATTAGAAGGACACGAGCATTAGGCAGATGGAGACTGAGCGAGCACCGGAGATTTACCCTTGGCTTTGGCTCCGGCCTTGAGACGTTTCAGGTAAGCCTTTCGTCTTTTACGTTTTTTGCGTTTGTCCCAATCTCGACTCATAGGAAGGTGCACATTTTCAGATGGTTCGCTTCTCTTGTCAAGGCCTTGTTTTAGGGGAGGCTCCCTGGATTTTGAAGGGAACCTTGACGGGAAGATCTTCTTCTAAAGAATTCAACCGGCGCAAAGAGTCTTCACTCATCTCCAGGCGCATTCGCGCGCAGAATCGGACATACTCATCCATGCTCAGTGCGGGCGGATTAAATCCATGGTCCTGCATTTTAGGCAGCCTTTCAGGATCTAGATTCGTGTCCCAGCCCATCGTTGAATCCTTTCGAAGAGACCGGCGTTTCCAAATTTAATACAAAAGTCTCTAAACTTTGGCGCGCCTACATCCAGTCCCTGAGCTTTAATGATTTCAAAGATATCGTTCAAATCCTTTGCTTCTCTTTGAGGATCATTTTTAATTGCATGGAGCTTCAAAGCAATCAAATGTTCAGCAGAAGGGACGAGCAATTTTCGTCCCATCACGGTCACGCCTTTTGCTTCTTTGACAATATTTTGAAACGTCTCTTGCTCGACAAACACCAAATCCAAAGGCGGCCACTGTTTTTCGTGGTCTACAAATCTTGCACAAAGATCCTTATGAACATACTGACGGTATCCACATCGCTGGACAACCTGTTTTGCTTTATCGAAGTCTGAGGAAATGATCATGAAGTCAACATCCCGGGTTGTTCTCGAATACCCCCACGCACTGACCGCGTATCCCCCAATTAACAAGAATGGGATTTTCGCTTTCTCAAATTCCACAGATAACTTTTTGAATAACTCTTCTTCTGGCAATCTCATGAGATTCTTAAGCACTTTCAATGAAACCTGGGCGCTAGAGGACTCGAACCTCTGACCCCTACCATGTCAAGGTAGTGCTCTAACCAGCTGAGCTAAGCGCCCGGAGAAAATTTGGAGGCGTGCATTTTAGCATATTCGTCCAGCAGCTTTCGGGCTTTCTGGACGGCTTGGGCACGGTGAGAAACGCGGTGCTTCATTTCTACCGTTACCTGGCCAAACGTTTTTCCTCCATAGGGCCCATATAAAAAAAGCGGGTCGTAACCGAAGCCCACCGAGCCGCGCATTTCTCGGGCAATTCCGCCGCGGACCTCCCCTTCTACCACTCCGAGGAGACGCTCGGGCGAGGCAATCGCTACCGCAGAAATAAACGCACCGCCGCGGCACGTGTCCGGCATCTTTTCCATTAAGCGAAGCACCTTCTCGCAATTTTTAAGGTCATCTTTTTCCGGGCCCGCGAACCGGGCTGAGTAAACCCCGGGCGCCCCTTCGAGCGCATCCACCACCAGGCCTGAGTCTTCTCCCAGTGTAAGCAGTCCGGTTTGCTGGGCCAAGCCCACAGCTTTTTTAATCGCGTTGGCCCGGAAGGTTTGTCCGTCTTCAACGATTTCTGTAACGTTTGGAAAATCACGCAGCGAAACAAATTGAAAAGGAAGGTCCCGAAGGAGCGCTTGGAGCTCTTCTAGCTTTTTCCGGTTGCCGGTTCCAAGGAGGAGTTTCGGTGCTTGATTATTTGAGGCGAACATGAACCTTCTGAAGACGAACGAGCTCGCGGATTCCTTTTTGGGCGAGGGCAAGCAGCCGGTCCATTTCTTTCCGGGAAAAGGGGTGGCGCTCGGCGGTGCCCTGCACTTCAACGAGCCGCCCTGAGCCGGTCATCACGATGTTCATATCGACTTCGGCTTTGGAATCTTCCTCGTAATTGAGATCCAAGAGGGCTTCGCCGTTCACGCGGCCGACGCTCACCGCAGCCACGTAATCACGCAGAGGGTTTTTTAAGAGAACTTTTTCCTTCATTAATTTTTCAATGGCCAGACCCAGCGCCACAAAGCAGCCCGTAATCGCCGCGGTCCGGGTGCCCCCATCTCCTTGAATCACATCCGCGTCCACCCAAAGCGCTCGCTCCCCCAGCGCTTCCATATCGACCACGGCCCGCAGGCTTCGTCCAATGAGACGCTGAATTTCCTGAGTCCGCCCGCTCAATTTTCCTTTCGCGGCCTCGCGGGCAATCCGTTCCGTACAGGAGGCAGGCAGCATTCCGTATTCCGCAGTGACCCAGCCCTTGCCTTTGCCCTTTAGGAAAGGAGGCACTTTTTCTTCCAGGCTCGCCGAGCAAACCACCTTGGTGTTCCCCATTTCAATCAAGGCCGAGCCCAATGCGAATTTTAAAAAGCCTTCGTGAATCTTGACCTTCCGAAGTTGATGGATCAAACGCCCATCGGTTCGCATCAGCGGATTTTCAGAATGCGGTGAAGGCGCGGCGTCAAGCGGACATCGGGAATCATCCGCAGGGCCATGCGCTGGAGTTCGGCCAAAAAGGACATGAGTTCGGGGTCTTCGTGCCCCTCGGAATCAGATTTGGAAATAGGCTGAAGAATGACCGTCGTGTTAGGCGCCGCTTCGCGGACCAATGCAATGAGCTCCTGAAACTCGGACACGTTGAGCTCCCGGGAAATAATCATCTTGATAAACATCTCTTTGGTTTTGGCGATTTCTAGAAATCTCCGGTGCTCCGCCAAAAAACTCCGTTCCTTGGTGACGCTGGGCGGCTTCAAATCCATGGCGATCAAATCGCACCAACCGATGACTTCTGCCAAGGCCCGCCAAAGAATGCCGTTGGTTTCCAAATAAGTGCGAAAGCCCTGAGCCTTCAAGCGCAAGAGAAGCGGCGCCAGAAAATGAAGATAAAGAAGCGGCTCTCCGCCCGTGAGGCTCACGAAACTGTGGGGGCCTTCGTCTTTTTCCAGTTGAAGGACCCGGTCTACGACTTCGTTCTGGGTCATCACCTGAGCGGGCTTGTCCAGTTCGTCGCAATACTCGCAGTGAATATGACATTCCTCGAAGCGGATAAAAATGTGGCGTTGGCCCAGGCAAATCCCTTCGCCTTGGAGGGAAGAAAAAATTTCTGAAATGCGAGCTTCTTGGGCCGAAGGCGGCTGTCGCATAATTAAATTAGGTACCAGGTACCATATAGGTACCTGGTACCTTTAGAGGTACCTTTAGAAGTGGATCTTCGATCCCCGCTTCTCTAAATCCCTTGGCTCTCAAGATGCAGGAATCGCACTCACCGCAGGGATGAACACCACCTTCGTAACAAGACCAGGTCCATTCAAAAGGAACTCTGAGTTCAGCGCCAAGACGAACGATTTCGGCTTTGGACATTTGAAGAAGCGGCGCAATCACACGAATCTTTCCCGCCTTGGTTCCGCGACGAATCATCTCTTCAAAGGCTGCGATAAATTCCGGCCGGCAATCGGGATAGCCGGAATAGTCCAGGGCGTTGGCCCCGAAATAAATCGCCTCCGCTTTTCCGGTTTCCGCTAAAGAGGCGGCGAGCGATAGAAAGATGCTGTTCCGCGCCGGAACGTAGGTCACGGGGATTTCTTTAGAGATTTCATTTTCGTTTCTTCCTTTAGGAATCAAGATTGCGGAATCGGTCAGGGCGCTTCCTCCCCACGGAAGAGAAAGCGCAAGGATCCAATGTTTTAATTGAAGCGCCGCGGCAATTTTTTTTGCGGATTCCAATTCCCGCTCGTGGCGCTGACCGTAATGAAAACTTAAAGCGAGAGGCTCGTAGCCGTCACGGCGGGCGGCGTAAAGAGACGTTGCTGAATCCAAACCCCCGGAGAGAAGGACCACGGCTTTCATGTTTGAGATTATAGTCGGACGACCTTAACCGGGGGAAGCTTCTTTCCTAGAAATCTCTCCCCCACCTTGACAAAATTCCGGGGCTTATCGCTCGTGAAGACTTGGAACCGCGGCTCGCGGGAATAAGGATAAAGAAGACCTTTTTCTTTTAAAAGCAAAGCCAGTTTTTTTACGGTGGGGGCTGCGGAATCAACCAGATTCACTCCAGGGCCGAAAAAAGCCCGGAGGCCTGCGGTTAAGATGGGATAATGCGTGCAACCCAAAATCAGGGTATCGATTTTCTTTTGGCGGAGAGGTTTGAGATACTTTTCAATCACGCGATCTGTCACGCCTCCGTTCAGCCAACCTTCTTCCACCAGGGGAACAAAAAGCGGACAGCTCTGGGAGAAAACTTGTACCTTCGAATTTCCTTTTCGGAGGGCGTCTTCGTAGACCCGGCTTTCAATCGTGGCCGCCGTTCCAATCACTCCGATTCTCGCATTCCTGGATTTTTGAAGCGCCTCCTCCACTGCAGGTTCAATGACACTCAAAACCGGAATCGCCAAGCGGCGTTTCAAAAGGCCGAAGGCGGCGGCCGACGACGAATTGCAGGCAATGACCAGGGCCTTGACTCCTTTTTGGAGAAGAAATTGGGCGTTGGCGAGGGAAAATCGTCTGATTTGGTCCCGGGATTTGGTTCCGTAAGGAAGACGGGCGATGTCTCCAAAATAGACAACTGCCTCCTCAGGGAGCTGCCGGCGGAGTTCCCGCACAACCGTCAGTCCTCCCAGTCCGGAATCAAAGACACCAATCGGGTTCGTTTTCACGAGTGTGTTAGCCCTTTGCTGACGAAACCACGTTCCGTCTCTTGCAGACGGATTTGATTTAAGCGCGCGACACGTTGACGGCGTGCTGGCCTTTGGGACCATCCGCCACTTCAAACTTCACCGTCTCACCTTCATTCAGAGTCTTAAACCCATCTCCCTGAATGGCAGAATAGTGGACGAAGATGTCCTTGCCAGGCTCCAGTTCAATAAAACCGTAGCCTTTTTGATTGTTAAACCACTTCACTTTACCTTCCGACATTTTCTCTCTCACCCCCTTCCTGATTTCATTCCTGCCCTCCGGCGTCCCGCGGTCTTGGGCTTTCCGTTGCCCAAAAACTTTTGGATACGCCCAAGCGCTTCCTTGATTCGTTCCTCGGGAACCACCAAGGCAAAACGAACATAACCCTCTCCGTACTCGCCGAAACCCGTGCCCGGCGAAACGGCCACTCCGGTTTCCCGCAGCAGTAGCTCGGTAAACGCAATGGCCGAATGTTCGTCGTATTTCATGGGAATTTTGGCCCAGACATAAAAAGTGGCGTCGGGCTTGCGCACGGGCCAACCCACCTGATTGAGTCCATCCACCAAGAGGTCCACCCGTTCCCGGTAAGTCTCCATGATTTTTTTCACGTACCCCTGTGGACCGGTAAGGGTCTTCGTGGCCGCGTATTGAATAGCTCGAAAAATTCCGAAGTCGCAGTAACTCTTGGTTTTGGCCAGGCTCGCCAGGACTTCTTTATTCCCGACGGCAAATCCAATTCGCCAGCCGGCCATGCTGTAAGACTTGGAAAAGGTATGAAATTCGATGGAGTGTTTCTTCGCGTTTTTAACTTCTAAGATGCTGTACGCGCGTTTGCCGCGAAAAACAAAATCCGAGTACGCCAAGTCCGAGGCGATGATGATTTGCTTGTCCTTGGCCCAGTGAATCACCTTTTCATAGAAACCCAAATCACACGTCGCGCCCGTGGGGTTGTGCGGATAGCTGAGCATCAACAGTTTGGACAGGCGCGTGGTTTCCTTGGGGAGCGAGAAAAGGTCGGGCAGGTAACCCGTTTCTTCGCGAAGCGGAATATTGTAAAGAATGCCGCCCGCCATGATGATTCCGTTGAAATGCACCGGGTAAGCGGGTGAGGGAATCAGCGCCAGATCATCGTTATTCATGAAGGCGAGCGCCAAATGGGCGATCCCTTCTTTGGAACCGATGCAAGGCACCACTTCGGAATTGGGGTCGAGCTCTACTTTAAATTTTTCGTAATACCACTGGGCGATGGCCTTGCGGAAGTTTTGCTCGATTTCTAAATCGCCTTTGGAGTAGCGGTGAATTCCCGGAAAGCTGAGGGCTTCCCGGAGGGCCTTAATGGCATGGGCGGGCGGTTCCAGGTCCGGATTACCCATACTGAAATCAATGACGTCAACGCCCTGCGCTTTGACTTCCCGCTTCAGGTTGTCCACCACCGTAAATAGGTACGGCGGCAACCTCTTCATTCGATGTGCTTCGTGCATCTAACTCAAAAGGAACTCAAAAGGCTTTTATTCCTCTTTTTCCTCTTTCTCCTCTTCTTTATCTTCTTCTTCCTCGTCGTCGTCATCATCGTCCGAAGAGTCTTCCGTCTCAATCAAGCAAAGCACTTCGCCGGTCTCGACCAGCTCGCCTTCGTCGTAATAAACTTCGGCGAGAATCCCCGTTTCGGGGGCCGTCACCATGACCGTGCTCTCTTCCAACGCCAGCTCCGCAATTTCGTCTCCCTTGGTGATGGCGTCTCCTTCTTCAAAATACCAGGCCTGAACTGTGGCCTGGGTCGCCCCTTTGGGTAAATTTTCTAATGTGACTTCCACCACTGTTTTTCTGCTCCCTGAACGTTCTGAAAGGTTTCTGCCGCGTGGTAAGAACTGCGGACCGTTGGGCCTGCATAAACTTCTAAAAAACCCATTTGCCTAATAGTATCGGCCAGGCGATTAAAAACTTCTGGAGCCATGTACTCCTCCACGGGAAGGTGAGTTGGGCTGGGAGCCAAGTACTGTCCGAGCGTTAGAATCTGACAGCCCGCGTCCCATAAATCTTGGGCGGCTTGAAGCACTTCGGTCTCCGCTTCTCCCAAGCCTAGCATCATTCCACTTTTCGTGCGAATGCCGGGAAACCGGGACCGGACTTCTTCAATCACTCTAAGAGTTCGCCCGTAACGGGCCTGGGGGCGGACTCGAGATTGCAGCCGTTCAACCGTTTCCAAATTGTGATTGTAAACCTGGGGGCCCGCTTCACACACACGTCCGATGAGTTCGGGCCGGGCGTGAAAATCCGGTGTCAACACTTCCACTTCCACGCCTTCGATTCGGTCTTTCACAGCCCGCACGCATTCGAAAAAATGCCCGGCGCCTTCGTCTTGCAGGTCATCGCGTGCCACAGAGGTAACCACGACATATTGAAGGCCCATTTCAAACGCCGCTTCGGCCACCCGCTCGGGCTCGCCAGAATCGACGGGTTCCGGACGCGCTGTTTCAATGGCGCAAAATCCGCAACGGCGCGTGCAGCGCTCGCCCAAAATCATAAACGTGGCCGTTTTCCGGGACCAACATTCGCTCCGGTTCGGACAGATTGCAGATTCACAAACGGTATTAAGCCTGTGGTCGGCGACAATGGAAGAAGTCAGATGGAAGGAGCCGGCCGGAATTGGCCGACGAAACCACGCAGGTAAACGACCCATCAATGCTTAACTCAAACTCCCTAAATACTCAATTTAATCGATACTTAGAAACTCTTAAAAACGGGCGCATTTTATCAGAAGCCCTAACTGTGTCAAGGCCAAACAATGGGTACCGGTTCTGCCGGGGACAGGTTTTGTTTGCTGAAAATGAAGTCAAACGTGTCCCTAGCAGAACCGGTACCTAAAACGGGCCGAGCTGATTCTGGGACGCCCGAGCCAGTTGGTGGGCGGCCTTTTGGAGGATTTCGCTCTCGGTCGGGTGGGCGTGAACGGTCTGGGCGATGTCCTGAACACTCAGGCGGGAACGCACGGCCAAGGCCGCCTCGTGAATGAGCTCCGTAACGTGGGCGCCAATGGCGGAAACCCGCAAAACCCGGCCGTCGGATTTAGCCGCCGTCATTTTAAGAAAGCCTTCTGTCTCAGCTTCAACTTGAGCCTTGCCCAGGCTCGAGAAAAGAATTTTACATTCCACGACTTCGTCGGGCGCGGGCTTGAAGGGCGCCCCCACGCTCGCAACCTCGGGGTCGGTGTAAACGCAGTTGGGAATGGCTTCGTAATTCATTTCCCGTTTGGGGCCTTCGAGATTGTCAACGACGCGGACTCCTTCCGCAGAAGCCCCGTGAGCCAGCCCTGTGGAACGGCTCGTAACATCGCCGACGGCAAAAATTCCAGGGACACTCGTTTCCAGAAAAGAGTCGACCTTGATTCTCGATCTTTCGGTTTGAATTCCGACGGCCTCCAGGCCTAAATTTTCAATCACCGGTTTTCTGCCCATGGCGACCAAAACGGAATCAGCTTGAAGAATTTCACCGGATTCCAAAACCACTTTCACGGCGTCCCCTCCCCTGCGGTCAATTTGTTTCACTCGCTTCCCCGTGTGGATTTCGATTCCCTTTCGTTTAAAAAGAGATTCGAGACGCCGGCTGATTTCTTCATCTTCGGTTGCCAGGAGACGGTCCAGCATTTCCACGATTGTCACTTTGACGCCGAGCGGCTCAAAAATGGAGGCGAACTCAACGCCCACTACTCCACCGCCCAAAATGAGAAGAGAACCGGGAAGCGTCTTCAGATCCAGGATTTGTGTGGAAGAGAGGATTTTTTCTCCGTCGAACGGCGCGCCGGGAAACGGAATTGGCTGAGAACCGGTAGCAATGACAATGTGTTTGGCTTCGATTTCCAACTCACCCCTCACCCTAGCCCTCTCCCCCGCAGGGGGAGAGGGAAAATCAGCTGTCATCTTTTGAGGGAAGTTAGCTTTTACCCCCTCTCCCCTTTGGGGAGAGGGTGGGGGTGAGGGGAATTGCTTAATCATTAATTTTTTTTTATCGACAAACGTGGCTTCGCCAGGAATCCATTCAATCCCCGCACGTTTAACTGCCTCCGTCATTCCTTTCTGGAGCGACTCCACCACCTTGGCTTTGCGCTGGACCAAGGAATTCCAGTCCCAACCCGGCTTCGCCGGTGAGAGGCCGAGTGAAGCTGCATGATTGATTCGGGTGATTAATTTCGTGGAGGCTAGAAGCGATTTGGTAGGAATGCATCCTGAATAAAGACACGTGCCGCCGGGGTCTCGCTTATCAATCAAAGCAACTTTCAGGCCCCGTTCGCTGGCCCGCAACGCTGCGTCAAACCCTCCCGGCCCGGCGCCGATGACTGCGAGGTCGTAACCCACCGTCATTGCGAGAAGCCCCAAAGGGGCGACGCCGGTTGGTCAAGCGGCGGTCGGCCGCTGGGTCGTTCGGCACCGAGCGGTCGGCTCGGCGAAGCAATCAAGCAAATCAAGATTGCTTCGGCCTCAGTTAGATTGCCGCCTCGCAAAGACATTCTCATAATAGTTCTTTCGGGAATCCGATGTCCGCCACCACCACTTCTCCTGTCAGCTTCGGCCCCTCGCCTTCGTAAAAACCTTTTTTCGCCAGTCCCATCGTCACGGTCACTGAAGCCCGAATCGCAGCACCGTGGACCGTTCCCTTATCCGAATCAAGCCCGGAGGGAATATCGACGCTTAAAACTTTGGTTCCGGAACGATTCACTTTTTCGATCAAACTTCGATAAGGCTCGGCCAAGTCACGGTCCAAGCCCACTCCGAAAAGGGCATCAATGATGAGGTCTGATTTTTTAAAAAGGCCGGGAACCGTTTCCCACGCAAAATGCTCCCCGACAACCCTGGTGGGAATACTGAGTTTGGCGTTGGCCGCGAAATTCCGCGCTGGGTCTACTTTAAGTTTTTTGCCTTCAGAGAAAAGAAGGACGTCCACCGAATAACCTCTTTCGCGAAGATGACGGGCCGCAACCAGCCCGTCTCCCCCGTTATTTCCTTTTCCCGCTAGCACCAGAATTTTTTTCCGCCCCAAGCCTATCAACTCAGCGGCTTTGTCGGCCACGGCGCGGCCGGCTCGTTCCATTAATTCGTAACTCGGGACCCCGAACTCTTCAATCGTTCGACGGTCAATCTCTCTCATTTCCGCGGCCGTCACGACTCGCATATGAGCAACCGTCATCCTGAGGAGGTCCGAAGGGTGAGGGGTTCTCCCAAGAATGTTTCGTTTTTAATTTCCATAATTTTCACTTGCTGAAACGTCCCGATTAAATCAGCGCTCGCGGGAAAAACGATTCTCTTCTCTTGCAACGTGCGTCCGATTAGTTCCTCGGCGCGCTTCGGGCTTTGGCCTTCGACAAAAACTTCGACGCTGCGCCCGACCCACGCCCGGTTATTCTCACGGGCAATTTGTTTTTGAAGGCCCAAGAGTTCCCGGTTTCGCTCCTCCTTTACGGAATAAGGCACGCCGTCTTCTAATTGGGCGGCGGGCGTTCCGGCCCGGACCGAGTACTTATAAATGTAGGCGCCGTCGTAGCGGAGTTCTTCCAATGCCCGCCGTGTGGCTTGGAAATCCTCGTCCGTCTCTCCGGAAAAGCCCGCAATGATGTCCGTGGTGATGGAAACGTCCGGCACCAGCTCACGCAGCCGGACGATTTTGGCTTTGTAATCCTCAAAAGTATGCAAACGTTTCATTCGTTTCAGAATCCGGTCGGAGCCCGACTGCAAAGGAAGGTGAAATCGGCGGGCAATTTTCGGATTTCCGGCAATGACTTGAAACAGTTCCTCCGTCGCATCAGAGGGATGAGAGGTGGTGAAGGAGATTCGTTCCAGGCCTTCAATCTGACAGAGCATTTCAAGAAGTTTAGAGAAAGTAACGGACGCTCCCGCGTCAGCCGATGTTGCTTCTCCGCCTGCGTAACTATTCACATTCTGCCCCAGAAGCGTAATCCATCGCACGCCCTCTTCAACAAGGCGGCTCGCCTCGCGGTAAACGTCGCGCGCCGGCATCGAAACTTCTGCGCCGCGGGTAATCGGAACAATGCAAAATGTGCAGACTTTGTCGCAGCCGGTCATGATAGGAAGCCAAGCGTGAAATTTTCCTTCGCGCTTAATGAGCTGGGTGTATTCAATAGAAAGCCCGTCATGCTTAATCTGGGAAACCCGGCGCCGGCCTTTTTGGACTTCGGCAATGAGCACAGGAAGGTCACGAATGTTTCGGGTACCCACCATTAAATCCAGCTGAGGAAAACGCTTAAAAAGTTTCTCCCGGTGCTCTTCGACCATGCACCCCATGAGACCGACGATGAGTTCAGGATTGGTTTTCTTCGCCTTGCCCAGCATTCCGAGACGGCTGTAAACCCGGTCTTCGGCGTGTTCGCGCACAGAACAGGTATTCATTAAAACGACGTCCGCCTCGCCCTCTTCCCGCGTCAACTGAAAACCCTGGTGTTCAAGCAGTCCTTCGGCCACCTGGCTGTCGTACTCATTCATCTGACATCCGAAGGTACGTATGGACACTTTTAGCTTCTTCATTTCATTATCTTGCATAGAATTACAATGATTTTCTTCAGTCATACCTTACCTACGGTTCCATTAGATGAACGGGTATGACGGCCCCGATATTTACCCGATTTTTGATAAGTATTGGTTGTTCCTTTGAGCATTTGTTGCCAGCCCATGGTCATAAGACTCACTGATGACCATCGCGAGTTTTGCATCAAACTCTTTTTGAATCAAGAGGTTATTAAGGATTTTACGGTCCTTTACGTTCCCTTCAAGGTCTTTATGTTGTCGCTTGCGGATTAGCATTTTGAGTAGCGGCCTGCTTATTTAAGCTACAAATGTCAGTCTCGTAATCCGCTGGTATGGCGGAAAAGTAGAAAAAGTAATATTTTGTGCAGATATTTTCTTTCAAGGTTACTCCCACGGGCCTGGAGCATTCCAACTGCTCGACAGTTCTTGACCCGAAGTAATTGTAGCGACGGGTTTGCTCAAAAATTCTTCAACGGCAGAAACGACGGCTTTGAAGCTGTCAGGCGCTGAATTTATCGGATTCTTTTTCAAAAACGTCTTCCACATTGTCGCTTGAACCGATTCATCGGCATAAATTCCAGCCGCAAAGAGCGGCTTATCTGAAGGGAGCGGCGTCTCTCGGTTCTCAAACGTGGCTTTGATTGCGGACACGAGCTTCTTGCCTTCAAAGTTGAATTGCCGTGTCATGAGCCACACATCGTAGAAATCTTTCATGCGGCTGTTCAATGTTCCCAGTTTTATCATCGCCTCAAACTTTTCAGCCACGACAGATTCCAAAGTGTACCCCTTCAAATGCGGAGCAGGAAAATCAAGCAGGGTCGGGTAGTCCACTTCGGAAGGTTTCGGTATGACCACATCACCAAAGGCAATATCGATCTGCATGGGAATTTTTGACTTTTCGAGAAATCCGAGGAAATTGACTCGAACACCTTCATAATCAGCGTCTTCCTTGATCCGCTGTCCCTTAACCGTCATTGCGTCGAAAATCAGGCCGTCAGCCGAGGCTTTTACTGCGCAGATGTCCTTTATGACCTGTTCGATCTTTTCAATCTGATTGTCAAAGCGGGCGAGAAAATCAATGTCCACAGTTGTTCTGCGTTGCGGCACGTCCCAGACCGTAAACATGAGTGCACCCTTCAAAATAAAAGCCTCCGCATACTTTGATTGTGAGAAGCGATAGAGAAATCTTTCCATTCCGTAATACTGAAGGACTTCAGTAAAAGCTCGGTTTGTTTTGCGAGCCTTGTCTTGCAACCTGCCCCGCACCGAGGCTTCAATATTTTTTATGGCAGGTTTCACAGAAGTGCTTCCAGGTAAGGACGAATCACTTTATCGACACGACAGATTTCGGCATAACGCATAATCTCCGTGGGTTTGACCTTCTTTTCTGTGACCGCAGTTTTTAGAGCGTCACGGGCGACGTTAAGACCAATTTTATTCCTGTACTTGAAGCAGTCGGCAATCGTTTTCGCCAGGCTGTAGATTTTCACGCAGTGACCGTCAATGGTGTGTGTCTCAACGCCCGCCTTCCAAGCCCTGTCTGAAAAACGAAAATACTGGACAGGCGGATAATCAATTTTATTGGCCCAAGGTCGGCGAGGAATCGCTACATCAACCTTGTGCGGGATTTCATCCGTGGCCGTGTGATAGAAAAGAGCTGAGATAAGACAGATGACGCCGTTTGGAGCTTTCAGAGCCACGGTCACAAGATCGGGATTCGAGAGGGCCGCATCTTTAAGACGGTACAGACCGTGCCCTATTTTTTCGATTTTTCCCGATTCAAGCAGTGACTTTAGCTGTTCACGGTGGAAGCCCGCCTCCAGCACCTGGGAAAAGCGCAGTATGCCCTTATTTCGCTTGAACGCCTGAGTGAGTTCATCCTTCTTTGTCTTCATAGGGTTGTCCATTTCCTCTACACTTGTTAAGAAGTGTAAAGGATTTGGACATCCCTGTCAAACGGTCTTTAATCGGGTACGTAAGGTGTCAATCGGGTTTGCTAATCTGTGGGTTCGCTCGCATCGCCCGTAAGATTTTCTCCCTAGTTTTTCCCCTAGCTTCCTCCCTAGTTCTCTGTCTGCAGAATAAAAGCGCCCCCTCGTCGAATATGATGGAGGGATAAGAGGATAAAGAATCAAAAATCCCCTTCGATTGGGGAGCCGAATAAAAAACGTGCTCAAGTCAACCGGCTAATTCAACTCTCATGCGCTCGCCCTCGCGCACGCTCTTGAGCAGATTTGGATCGCCTTCCAGTTTGCCCAGGATGTTAACCCGGCTCACCAGCCGGCATTCGCCTGCCTTGGAGACAGGCGTCGGCCCAAAAGGAATCGCAAGAGAACTTCCTTCCACCCAAAAGCACACAGTTCCGGGATGGACCACCTGAGTTTATTTCTCTTTGCGTTTTCTACCGCCGCCGCGGCCTTCTTTCAATTGTTCTTTTTGGATATGTTTTTTCTCCCAACCTTGGAGTTCCTGTATGGTATTCCGGATAAATTTTTCGGGATTGCGCTTAATCTTATTGAAGTGCGCCTTCGGCATGTCTGGGGACGCGCGATAGGTGCCGCCCCAGAGAATCATTTCCACCATGAGCGGCAAGAGATCCTTCCCTTTTGGGGTCAGATAATAAAGTTTCTTTGATTTGTGGTCAGGATGCGCAAAGCTGTCAATCAGCCCTGTACACACAAGGCGTTTTAGCCGGTCGGAGAGAATGTTTGTGGCAATGCCTTCTGGTCCGTTTACGAATTCATGGTATTCGTGTTTGTTCATGAACATCAGATCGCGGATCACAAGTAGCGTCCACCGGTCTCCTACCACATCGAGGGCATTGGCAACCGGACAAGCCGAACGGCATTCGGATTCTTTGAGAGTTTCCACAGGGCCTATTATAGCGGAATAGTGTCTAAAAATACAGCTTGCATTTCGCAAGTGGTTTGGATAGATTGCAACTACTTTCATTTTGAAAGTGATTAAGTTTAACCCAAAGGAGATCCCTTATGTCGCAAGCTATCGAGATCGTCAAAAAGCTCAACAAAGCGTTTGAAACCAAAGACAAGGCAGCCTTCCGATCACTTTTGCATCCGAAATATACTTTCCGTGGTTCTCTGATGGCCATGAGTAGCCCGGAAGAGGCGGTTGAATTTTTAGGCAATTGTCCTTTCAAGGCCAAAAGCGAAAACGTCCAGTTCTATGTGGCTGGAGATATGGTGGTTCAAACCTTTGACTGGGTGGTCAAAGAACCGTTTCAAGGCATAATCCGCATGTGTGATGTGATTGCGCTAAAGGACGGAAAGGTCTTCTCAGAAGAACTCTTTTATGATTCCGCCAAATTCCCCAAAGAAGTCTTGGAGGCTATGAAAGCAAACGCCTAAACCCGAGCCAAGGTTAGCTCCTGGGAGATTAAATAAAAGATGCCGTATGATGAGGCGCTTGCCAATCGGGTCAGAATAATCCTTCCGAAAAAGCTCAAAATCACAGAAAAGAAAATGTTCGGGGGATTATGTTTTCTGTTAAACGTCAAAATGTGCTGCGGGATAGAAAAGAGCAATCTGGTTGTAAGAGTCGGCCCTCAGAAATATGAAGCTGCTCTCAAATCAAAAAAAGTGCGACCGATGGATTTTACAGGCAAACCCCTAAAAGGCTTTGTCTACATCGACCCTAAAGAACTACGCAGAAAAGACCAATTGCGAAAATGGGTCCACCTAGGTGTAACCTTTGCTCGATCGCTTTCTGATAACTAAAAACCAGTATATCAATTTGGTGAGAGTCTAGTCTCCAGGTATTTGGGTTCGGGGCAATCCGCGTAGATTGTATCGTTTCGAATCAAATTATTTATCATTTTTTTGATAAGCAAATATAATTATCATTTTGCGGGAAAATATCGCCGCCAAAAACAAAAAATAACCGCTATTGCTAGATCCCCAGATTCTTCGCAAGCTCTTGCTATTCAATGCAAAAGGTCCTCATCATGTACTTGATAAGGGTCATACCTATCGTTTTCCATCGCTCATCCAAAAGTTTTTATCGAGACCTTAAGGGGCTTATCCTGTTTTTTCATAGGGAGTTAGCCCGATATTTTAATTTCAATTTAAAATGTCAAACCAATGAATACATATGACTTTTAGCTATCTTAAAAATAAACTCGGTCGAATGATTACGGCTCCGGCAAAAGCAAATAAAATAGATAATATATTGCCAACAAGGAAAATATTTACTCGGCCCCAACCTCCTGGCTTTTCTGGTTGCCATTCTTTCCAACGTCCTGCAAATTTAAGCGTTAGCCACAAACCCACGAATTTCGGACAATCCGCAATCAATGCTGTCGTATAAGCAATCCGTTCCGTAGTGCCGACTAACCACGACAATAGGCCTCCCTTATCCATTTTTTTACGGCCAGGCTGTTGATTATTTCTCTCGTCTCTCATCCACTCATTGATTGGATTAATAAAAATATGTCCTCCAAGAACGGAAAGTCCATAGCCAAGTACGTACTTTGAGAAAGGCTGTGATTTCAGATATTCAAACGCTGTGATAAAAATTGAAAAATCCATCTTACCCGTCTCAACAGCTTCGAGTAATTCGAGCAAATAACTCGACAATAATAATAGTAGGCCAATTCCGTAAACACCCCTATGCCACTCCTCATTGATTATTTCAGCAAATTCGCCTGGGATGGATTTAATTCCCAAATAAGTAGGGCTAAGAACACCCCAAAAAATCAGAAAATATGCCGTCAAACGAAAAATAATTAGAATCTCATGCGGAATGAAAAAGTTACGAATCCTTATAACTGCAAATATTGCTATTAAACCAATCGCAAAAAGAACTGTGTACAACAACGCTCGGCATACGTTTTTACGGACTAAAAAAATATTTCTTCTTAACTGTCTAATAGGCGCATCGGTTCGGTGCTGAAGCCCCAATTCGACTAGCTTCTCTTTCCGGAAAAGCAAAAAAAACATATGCTTGAGTAAGGCTGATAATGATTGTAAAAATTTCAACATATTTAAATTCTTTCTACTAATCCTTCATTGTTGTGAGTCGCTCCAACACCCCATTCGCCAGCACCTGACAAACAAGTCTTACATTCGAATCGCTACGGTCAACCGAAGGCGGTAATAGCTACCTTTAAACTTTTCTTTTGCTCTTGCTACGCGTCTCGGCGGAAGCGATATTACCACATTCACTACCACATTAATGTGGGTATTCCCTATTTGAGCTTTGACCATCGGGCATCGCGACCGCGGCCAAGGATTTTGAGTCGTCCCTGTTTTCTTAGCCGATTCATAACGATACGGATCATATCCCGGCTCACTCCCGGGCAGGCCTTCTCGAGATCGGAAATCGCGAATTCCCTTTCAAAAGAAGCAATAGCAGATTCAACCAATTCCGTTTTCGCGCCGCGAGGGCTTTTCATCTGCCCCACACGGCCTTCAAATTCCTGGTAAGCGGTTTTAAGAATGTACAAAAGATAATTAATGTAGGGCCAGGAATCATGTTTGCCTTCGTGCCAACCCTGTGAGCTTTGTTCCAGCGTTTCGTAATAACGCTCTTTATTCTGTTCGATGAGCCGCTCCAAACTAATGTAACGGCCCACTTCATAACCGAGCGAATAGCATTGAAGCAATAGAAGCAATCTTGAAACACGGCCATTGCCATCGCGGAAAGGGTGAATGCAAAGGAAATCCAGATTAAATGCGGCAAGCATAATCAGCGGGTGGACATTCTTCTCTTTTAAAGTGTCTTGCCAAGATTCAATGAGTTTCTCCATGGACGCTGGAGTTTTTGAAGCTTCGACTGTCTTAAATCGCACACGCTCTCGTCCACCGGGCAGTTTTTCAATAATATCCACGTTTTTTTCTTTGTATTTGCCGGCATCCCAAATTTCGCCTCGGCTCATCTGGTGAAGCTTGAGAAGAGTCTTCTCGGAAATCGGAATCTTTGTACCTTCACGGTGAATCCATTCCAGTGCCGTCCGGTAACAGCGCACCTCCTCTTCGTTTCGATCTTTGAGATGTTTCTTTCCGAAAACAATCGTGCCCACTCTTTTCTGATTCACCGTGACTCCCTCGATTCGGTTCGAGGAAACGGCGCTTTCGATTAAGGCGTGTTCGCACAATACTTTCAGCTTCTGAGGGGACTGCTTGGTAAAAAGTTCCTGTTTCCCCCGCGCCTCGCCCAAATCTGCCAAATACCAGGAGGTGGTCGTAGGAATACTCTCTATTTTCTTTTCAAACTGCTGAAACGTTTTCAACTCTTCCTCATGAGTCTTGGGCGATCGTGGCGAGGCCGTGGGAAATCAATTCTTGATTGATGTATTGATCTTCGACAAAAACATCGGCCAAGTAGCGGTCGTATTTGTCGGATTTTTGCGTGCGGATGAGGACCGGGCTTTTTTCGAGTTTCTGGGCAAGAAACGTTTTTGCTTCGCGGCCTTGGGCACTTTCAATTTCAGGAGCGTCCAATCCCCGAAGGCGCAGCGTCTGCACGGAGAAAATCTTGAATCCCAAATCAATCACGGCCCGAAAGGTGTCGCCGTCAATCACCTGAGTCACGTAAACACGATACGTGTACAGGTCTGAAAGAGAGGCATTCTCTAAAACCGAGATTGCTTCCCTCCGGGCCCTTCGGCCCGTAGGGCCGGGGGCGGCCCTGCTGGGTGTATTGCCTCGCAATGACGAGTGAATCTGAATAACGTCGCCTTCTTTGAACTTGCTGATTTTCTCCGGCTGAAAATAGTCGGAAAATCCGAGGTCGAGAACGAGCTGGCCCGTGAGCGGCCCGTAAAGCGCTTTTACGACCCGGTAGGTGTGAAGTTTTCCCGGCTTGGCTTCAAGAATCTCGTTCGTGGAAATTTGCCGGTGGTTGAGCCGGGCCACTTCCTCACGCACCCGGTCGCGTCCCCAATCTTCCCGTTCGGCCTTGTCTGCAATCTCTTCCCTTTGTTTTGGATTGTTGAGGGAAAGAAGCGCCTGGTAATGGCTCCAGCTCAATTGGTCGGCGGGCCGACCAATTGGGTAAGCCCGGGCAAACTGAAGCATATATTTAAGTTCGGTGTGGCTAATTCCCAAATCGGTAGAAAGACGCTGGAGAACCCGCTCACCATAATCGGCGCGTTCTTTATGGAGAAGAACATGCTCATCAATCAATTTCCCGATCTCCCACGCCTCGCGGACTTTTTCCTGATCAATCGCCTGGTCGATTCTCGTCCGGCTCGCGGCCCGCGCCTCGCGGATCGCATGCACGAGCTCGTCATACGTTTCCACTCGGGGCAACGCAAGTGCCGCCGGGGCCGCAAAGACTGCCGAAGAGAATTGAAAGATGAGAATGACGAGAGCGGCTATTTTACAGGGCGCGCGTATAAGTAATCTCCATGGCTTTGAACTCCTTGCCGTCAGGACCCGTCAAATAGCTCGAGTAGATGCTGTGATTCTCATCGATCACGGTCCAATCCGAGCGGCTCGGGCGCGCCTTTTCTCCCGTCATCGGACAAGAGTTGGTTCCGGATTGAGACAACGTTTTCGTCGCGGGGTCATATTGACCCGTCATCGTCATGATTCCGGTTCCCATGCTGTCAATCCAGACTGAAACATATTCCTTTTTGATATTGTCGTGGCCTGTGTAACCGATTCCCTGAAACGTCTCTCCCATCCAAGGCCCTTCAATTTCCTGTTTCAAAAAACGTCCCCCGTAAATCATCGTGTGCAAGGCGGTTCCGGTCATGTCCTGAGGCTCGGCCTCGGGAGTCATCCAAAATTTACCGGCATACGTCCACTTACCCACCCACGGCTCCAGGGCTTTGTGGGCTTCCCTGGGCGCGGAAAGAGTTTTCATTTTTTCCATGAAGGCTGGATCCATCGGTGGTTTCGCGGGTTCTTCAGCGGCACCGAGGGTAGAGCTTGAAATCATCAACAAGGTAACGAACATCAACAAACGATGGATTGTTTTCATAAAATTCTCCTCCTTGGGTTGTAATGGTACCTGTTTCTTTCGGGGATGTAAATCGGGGGGATTTGAGCGCCGGATTTAATGAGGTTCGGGCGCGGAAGCAGGCTTATCTGTCCTAAACGGAGCGCTCAATATTCTAATCATTAAATTTTTCCGTCCCAGCGGCCCCCTTGGCGTGCGATCAAAGCATCCCATCCCGACCAGAGCCGGAACACCACGGTCAGGCCCAGAATCGCGTGGGTGACTACTTTTTTCGTTTCGTTCTCGTTGACGACCTGTCCAATCCCCGGCCAGACGAAAAGAGACAGGATTCCTGCTACCACACTTTTCCCGGACATGTCTCCATGTTGGGAAGTGTTCACTGCTAACGCGCTCGGAGGCAGTGCTGTAAAAGCGAGCGCAAAAATCAGGCACCAGACGGTAAAGGCCTTTTCTTTGGCCAGCAGATTCCTCACCTCTTTAAAGGCCTTCGCCAATTCCTTTCTCCATTGTTCAATGTGGGACTCAGCGACCGCTACTTTTCCGGGGTCTTCTGATCGGAGAGCATTCATATCTCTCCATAAAAGCGCCCGGCGCCAATCGAGATTCTTGACGGCTTTTTCGAGTCTATCCATTTGCTCACCCTCCTTCACGTTGACTGGCAGAGCTTTGGGACAATGTCTCTTCACTCTAACTTGACGGCTGCTTCTACGGTGTTGGCTTCTAAGCCTCCCAAGACCTCGTTTTTCGACACGTCCACCAGCACCCGGTCCCCTGTCTTCAAGTCCTCCAAGGAATGGACTCCTTGGAATTCCGTGTCGTGCGGAATGGTAATCCTGACCTGCTTCGGGTGACCTCTCAAGGTGTCCCACGTGTCCAACCTGCGGACACTGAGTGAACTGTTGCCGGGACTGGCGTTGATAATCTCTCCGTAAATCACCTCGGCGAAAACCGGGGTCTGAAACAGTAAAGCGCCTATCATCCCGATGAGAACTCCCCATGCTTTGGTTTGTCTTTTCATTTTCGAACCCCCCTTTCCAAGGTTCTTACTACACAGGGAATGTAACAAAATCTATGCCAGGGAGAATTCCTATGGGGAGGGGCATTTCCCCTCGATTGAGGAAGGAAAAGTGTCCGGGAGTTCGGACGCATTCATACACTTTCTGATAGCTTCCCCTTTATTTTCCCCTTGGCACGAATCCTGATTCTCCACTTTCATGAAAAGAGGGTGCCCGATCCTATTTCTAATCGTTCTGCTGATGGTTCATCCCTGCTTTTTTCAACCCGAAGCGGATGCCCGGGAAGGGCTGGCTTCGTGGTACAGCTCCAAAGATCGCGGGGTGAAACATCACACGGCTAACGGAGAACGCTTCGATGCTTCGAAGAAAACGTGCGCTTCGTGGCATTACAAATTCGGAACGAAGCTCAAAGTGGTGAATAAACGAAACGGAAAATCCGTCACCTGCCGCGTCAATGACCGCGGACCCGCCAAGCGACTCAAACGCGTGATTGATCTCAGCCGTTCGGCTTTTATGGTGATCGAAAGCCCGCAGCGCGGGCTGGCGAGCGTCAAGATTATTCCTGCAGATTAATTCCAAACCCAAGTTCACTTGGACACACTATCTTTGGATTCCTGCACGTCGGCCGAGGCGAGGAGCCGGTGAATCTCTTCCATGAGTTCCTCGAAATCAAAGGGTTTCGCAAAAAGCGAGTAACGCCCGCCCGAGGTGGCGCGTTTGGGAGGCGGGTTCTCCACCAGCGCCGTAATAAAAATCACGGGGAGATTGGACGCCAGCCCTTTTTGCAGGAGGTGGCTGTAAATATCCGTTCCAATCTTTCCGCCCAGCCAAATGTCCAAAAGAATTAAATGCGGAGGCTGGTTGGTTACTTGCTGCATAAATTCCGCCTCGTCCTTGGCGGTGGAAACTTCAAACCCTCTCTGGGAAAGCCTGAATTTAAGCAGTTCACGGATGGACCATTCATCGTCCACAACCAGGATTCTTTTTTTCATGCGCAGTCCCTCCCCTTGGAGATAAGTATCAATCGCCGTGCCAATTTATAATGAAGAGGAATATCGGGTTACCCCGACTGAAGTGTTCGAATTCTCTGACAGTTGTCAGAGAAACTATCTGACAGGAATGGAGTACTTTTTCATCTTGCGATAGAAAGTATCGCGGCTGATTTTGAGCACCTTCGAGGCCTGACTCACATTGCCCCGGCATTCGCCTAACACGCCCTCCATGAGGGCCTTTTCAGCCTCGCCCACCACCTGAGTGCGGTCCGGGGTCAGGGCCACGGCCCCTGCTGCCGGCTCACTCACAGAAGCTGCCTGATTCAAACCGATATCCAAGGTCTCCACATCGGCATCGGTGAGCTCGCCCGCGCCGCCTTTCATTAAAATCATCCGCTCCACAAAATTCTCCAGCTCGCGGATATTTCCCGGCCAGGCGTAATGGAGCAATTTTTTCAGCGCATCCCCTTCAATCTTGATCCCTTTCTTGCGGCCTTGCTTTTTCAAAATAAAGTGGTGGAGAAGCTCGGGGATATCCTCTTTTCGCTCCCGGAGCGGAGGAATCCGGATGGGAAAGACATTCACGCGATAGTAGAGGTCCTCCCGGAATTTTCCGGCGTTGACAAGCGTTTTCAAGTCCTGATGAGTGGCGGCAATAAAACGGCCCTGAATGGGAATGCTCTCGGTTCCACCCACCCGTTCGATTTCACGCTCTTGCAGGACGCGTAGAAGTTTCCCCTGCAAGGCCGCGGGCAGGTCTCCGATTTCATCCAGAAAAATGGTCCCGTCCCCCGCCTGCTCGAATTTCCCGATCTTTCGCGAGACGGCGCCGGTAAACGCACCCTTTTCATAGCCGAATAATTCGCTTTCCAATAAGGTCTCCGGAATGGCCGCACAATTGACGGCGATAAACGATTTTTTTTGGCGCGCTCCGTTGAAATGAATGGCCCGTGCCACCAATTCCTTGCCGGTCCCACTCTCCCCTTCAATAAGGACGCTCACATCGCTGCGGGCCGCGGTGTCAACACATTGGAAAACCTTCTTCATCTCCGGACTCTTACCGATGAGGCTTTTAAATTTATACTTTTCGCCGAGTTCGCGCTTGAGGACCGAGACCTCCTCCTCCAAACGGAATTGTTCAAAGATGTGTTTGACTTTGGTATCGAGCTCGGGAAACGCGAGGGGTTTTTCGATAAAATCGTAGGCCCCCAGTTTCATGCAGTCCACGGCCACTTTCACATCGGCGTGGGCGCTGATCATGAGTACGTAAACATCCGGAAAATTTTTCTGCAGTTGTTGGAGGACTTCAACGCCGCTTAGGTCCGGAAGCCGGATGTCCAGAAAGACCAAAGCGGGGGTTTCTTTCTTAACGTACTCTAGGGCCTCCAGGCCTGCGTGGACGCAGTGGGTCGAATAGCCCTGGTTTTTTAAGCGGAACTCAATTAACGAGGCGATTTTTTTATCGTCGTCGACGATCAGGATTTTCTTATCCAAGGCGAGCGGCGAGCGAAATTTTTCGGTCTTCAAGGGTTTCATGGCCGAGGGGCAGTAATACGGTAAAAGTCGAACCTTTGCCTTCTTCGCTCACCACTTGAATTTGGCCGTCGTGGGCTTCGACGATCCTTTTGGCAAGCGTCAGGCCCAAGCCGGTACTCGGTTCGGACTCGGTCCCGTTCTTTTCGATGTGCTGGAACGGTTCAAAGATCCGGGGCAGATCCCGTTTGCGGATTCCGATGCCCGTATCCTGGACATCGATCTTAACGCCTTTGCCGTTGTTCCGCGCCAGAATTTTTACTTTCCCTTTCCGTGCGGTGTATTTAATCGCGTTACTGATGAGATTGTCCATCACTTCCCGGATTTTATCCGCATCGCAATAAATGGGCCGAAGATCGTCGTCGGTTTCCAAGGTGAGTACGATTTCCTTTTCGTCGGCCTGCGGTTTAAAGATCATGATTTCCTGCCGCAAGAGCTCCCGAAGCGAGGTGAGGCTCGTCTCCATTCGAGTCTGACCGGACTCAATTTTGGAGATATCTAAAAGTTCGTTGAGTAGGCGGTGCAAACGGTCCGCTGATTCTTTGACATAACCCAAGAATTCTTTTTGTTTTTCATTGATGGGCCCCGCTTCCTCTAAGAGGATGGTTTCCACATAGCCTTTCAGGGAGGTTAAGGGGGTACGCAGCTCATGCGAAGCGGCAGAGATAAAATGAGATTTGAGTTCATCCAGTCTTTTAAGACGTTCGTTGGCTTCTTTGACTTCGTTGGCGGTGCGGTCAAGTTCGGCGTTCGAGTGGGCCAAATCGGAAATCGCTTCCGTCAACTTCTGCTCGACTTCCTTGCGCTTGGTGATATCGATGCCCGTGGCCACAATGTGAATGATGTGACCGTATTTGCTGAGGAGAGCCGTGCTCGACCAAGCGATGACTTTTTGGGTTCCATCTTTGGCCACCCACGAGCTTTCATAATTGGTGGGAAACTGTCCGGCCAAAAGCCGGGCAAAGGTTTTTTTGATCTTCGCAGCCTCCTGGGGAACGGCGGAGAGGTTCCAGAAAAACTTGCTCTGAATTTCATCCGATGAATAACCGCTGATCTGCTCGCAGGCCCGATTGAAACGAATAATCCTTCCCTCCGTGTCCAGGATCACGACCATCGCACTGGCCGTGTCCAAGACCGTGGAAACAAAGTTCCGTTCCTCGCTCAAGGCCTCTTCGGCTTGCTTTCTTTCCGTGATATTGACCATCACTCCCCGAAGTTTGACGGCCTGGGTATTGACCACCACCACACTCACCATGTCTCTCATCCAGAGCGTTTTGCCTTCCGCGGTAATCATCCGATATTCGAAACTGCCGTCCTTTTTGGTGCGGGTCGCCTCTTCGCGGAATTGAACCGCAGCCTCGCGGTCCGCGCCGTGAACGTGATCCTCCCAGAACGTGGGTTCAGACAACCAGGCCTCGACGGGGTAGCCCAGGATCTTTTCGGTCTGACGGCTGATGAATGAAAATTGGGAATTGCGCAGATCGAACTCCCAGACGATCCCTTCAATGGAATTGACGAGCGTTTGGAAATTTTCCTGCGATTTGCGGATGGATTCCTCCGCCATTCGGGATTCAGCCACTTCCTGCTGTAAAAGCCGATTCGCGGTCTCTAATTCCTGGGTGCATTGGGTGACTTGCTTTTCAATGATTTCGGCGGTCTCTTCCAACTTTTCTTCAATGCGCCGCTTCTGAATCACGAGTCCCAAATGGGTGGCCAAGGCCGCGATCCAATCTTTGAGACGCCGGGATTCCTCGCAAGGCTGCAGCCTGAAGAAGACCAACACCGCAGCCACCCGCTTTCCCACCATCACCGGCACGCCCAGGACCGAGCGGACGCCTTTTTCGATGGCCTTCTCGATTTGAAACAGTTCATTCCCGGGAGCCTTCAATAAGTCTTCAATCCAAAGGGGCTGATGGGACGCCCAGACCCGGCCCGGCAGGCCCATGTTGGGGGGGGATTTGAGTTCGCGGGAGAGTTCAAAAAATTCTTTGAAGGCATCGGAGCCGTGCCAGGCAAAAACGCATTCCAAAACTTTTCCGTCGGCGCGCGGAATCCAGGCCTCACCGTATTCAAAGCCCACGGTTTGGCAGACCTTACGGACCGTGCCTTCCACGGCCGTGAAGAAATCAGGAGCTTCCTCAATCGCTTCCATGACCGGCAGAAGAAGCTGGGCCTCCCCTTCCATTTGCTGCAGGAGCCTCTCGGTTCGTTCCCGCCGGTTCTTTTCTTCCTCCAATTCACCGGTCACCCGGCCCCACTCCCGCGCTTTTGCTTGGAGTTGTCCCTCCGCTTTCTTGCGTTGTTGATCCGCTTCGATTTGGGCCATCTTGGCTTCCACGATTTTGGTCTCGAGATCACGGACTTGTTGACCCCGGGGAAGGGAAAGGAGTTTGGGAATCACCCCCCAAATCACAAAAAATGCCAAAAGGGCGAAACCCGCCGTGGCTAATTTGAGGAGGGACTGGACCGCATAAAGACGGTACCAGGGGGCCAGGATGTTACAAACGTGCAAAGCACCGGCCAGCAAAAAGAAAAGACTGATGAGAATAAAACCGTTTCTGGAACCTAAATCCTTCCGGGAAAAAGTGAGGCGGACGACCAGCCAGGCGAGCAGAATATAGGAAAAGGCCGCTAGGGCATCAGAGACAGTCGGTATCCAAAACGTCTCCGGACGGGCAAAGAGGGAGCCATTTAGCAAAGCTTTCATGGCAGGAAAAGTCTACCATTTTTCTATTTTTAGGAGAAGTTAAAATTAGATTAGGCTATTTTATTTTTTCGTAGCGGAATTTCTCTTTGATGTACTGACTGTGGTAGGTGCCTTGTGAAGAGGCTGTCATCAGGGACTGATAAATTTTTTCGGGGACGCCGAAATAATGGTAAACGCCACCGTTTCGAAAAGCAACCTCGAGCGTCAGGCTCTGGGGGTCATAGCCGATGATGGCAATGTCACGGGACCGCACAGCGATTCTTTCCATCTTTCCTCCTTTTACTCCAACCAGGCTTCGCCCAGCCCATTCGCGCCTGTTTTTCCGTCCGGCAAAAAATACCATACCAGCTTTCCTTCGGAGCCATCCGCGTCCAAGTCGTGGACCGCAGGGGTCAATCCAAAGGAAAGTCCCGGCTGGGGCGTCATTCCCAGAAAAGACCAGGCAATTTTAGCATCAATTTCGTATCCTTTTTCCTTTTTCCTGACCTCTTGCTGAAGGGCCCCCGCTACGTTGGGGTCCAGATTCTTCGGCCAGGCCCAGCAACGCGCCTCCCCTGCCGGCCCAAGCCCCAGCCCCAGTTGGATGTCCTTGGGATTGCCCCAGCGAAAACCGTCTTGCTGGGGATCGATAAAAATCTCTACCAAATCATCCCTCCAAATTTGGTCCCGTTTCCGCTTGGCCACGTGGTTATCGTCGGTCACCACAATGTTCAGATAAAGAAATTGCGAGTCCCAGCTCATCGAAATTTTTGCGCTTGAATCCGCAGAACCGGAAATTTCACCCAGCTCGCGGTGCTTCACCGGATCTAAATAAATCCCGTCATTCTGAGGGCGTAGCCCGAAGAATCTGAGATCCTTCGCTTCGCTCAGGATGACGGTCCGCGGCCGGGGCGGAACCTGAAGCTTGATCGTCCCCGGCTTGAATCCTATTTTTTCCATTCCCCGAATCACAGCACGGTGACGCATGAAAAGCTTCCACAAAAGTTCCGAACGCGCATTTTCAATCATGAGCACAATGGGCCCTTGGTCAATCCCGATGACGTCCGGGTCCACCCACTTCCGGTCCCAATTGAAAGCATCCGTGAAACCGTACTTTCCCCAAATTCGGTCTTTGTAATTTTCATACATGTATCTCAAGGCCTTCAACGAGAGCTCGGGTGTGAAGACGATCGAACCCGCGGCTGCCGTAGGAGCAATGGTTCCGTCGTGTTCGGCCGAGCCCGGACCGCCGCCGTAGGCACGGTAGCCGCCAGGACCGTCCGAGGCCGTCAGCCCCCAGACATTTTCGGAATAAGTTTTGAATCGTTTCCGGTGATCCAGTGAAAACGCGCGGTTTACGAGCGTCGCTGTCCGAGAATTCTCAAAATAATCCGCGAAGCCGTCATTTTTGTTCCGGAGATCCGCCCACACTTGGGGGTACTGATGAGTAAAAAGAGGCGGCGAGTAAATCAAGACTTGATCCCCATAAACACCGATTCGCTTATTGACCTGATGCCAGCTCGCGGCCGGAATCGGATGAGTCGACGAGCCGATGGCCAGAAGGTAGAGGATGAAGGATTCGTTATAATCCTGCCAACGCAGGCGGAGGAATCTCTGCGACACCGGATCCCAGCCCATGGAAAGCAATTTCCCGCCATTGAGCATCCACGGGAAATCGATTCGCTCATAGATTTGATGGGCGAGTGCTTCCACTTTCGTCCCCTTGAAATACTCTCCCGCCGTGAGGGCGCCCGCCACCAAGAGGGCTGTATCGATCGAAGACAACTCCGTATTCTTGGTCCGCTTGCCGTTGGCCCAATTAACGAAGTGATAATAGAAGCCGTGGTTCGCCTCCATTTGTTCCAGGAAAAACCGGAGAGTTTTCTCGCAGTACTTCTCGGCTTCCTTTTTGGGAATCCAGCCCCGCTCGGCCCCCACCACCATCGCGGAGAGACCAAAACCCGTAGCGGCAATGCTCGCAAGGGAGGCGTGGTCCGGACCGAAATTCCGCGCACGGTCTTTCACCAGTCCGGTTTGGGGATGATGCTCGTAGAGGAAAAATTCAAAGGCCTTTTTTTGGACCAGATCCAAGAATTCCAAATCTTCGCTGGAAAATTGATAGGACGAAGCGTGGGCACCGGGGAGAGGTATTGCTAAAACAATTATTACCGTCATTCTGAGCCACCGAAGGTGGCGAAGAATCCCGATATTGAGCTGAGATCCTTCGGCCCTTTGGGCCTCAGGATGACGACTACAGAGGTTCAATAATTCCCTTTTCAAGCCACTGATATTTGCCCTTGAGCGTTTCCTGGGCCACGTGATAAGCAAACCGATCGTCATTCGCGAAAAGACTGCGGAATTGTTTTTCGATCCGCCCTCTCGACTGCCGCGAAAAAAGATCAGCCAATTCAACCGGCCCCAAATCGGAGGAATCTTTTTGGTAAAAATAAACGGCGCGCGAATTCGCCGCGGCCATCGCAAAAAGATCGGTGCCGATATTGATGAGCCGCGTCAAGAGCTGCTGTTTTTTCTCGAGACCCTGTTGATGCTTGGCCATCGCGTGGAAGAGATTCCGCGCCAGCCGGTGCGCCGTTCTTTCAATGTAGCTCAAATGGGGCCTTAAAGCCGCCGGGATATTTGTGTCCTGGGGCAGACGGCTGAAATAAATCCATTGCCGGGTGTACCAAATCGGATAATGAACGGCTGATTGTAGAAGGAGGCTGATTTTTTTAAGAATGGGCGTCTTGGGGTCCAATATGGGAAAAATCCGCTGGGCGTGGGTGTCCAGGGCTTCTCGAGCGATAAAAAGACGCATAATCTGGCTCGTCCCTTCAATGATCGTGTTGATCCGCGCGTCTCTCATCATTCGTTCCACGGGCCAGGCCTTTTCTCCGCGGGCCTTGAGCGAGCGGGCCGTCTCGTAACCGCGCCCGCCCCGGATCTGAATCGTGCCGTCAATAATCCGCCAGCTCGCCTCCGTGCAAAAAAGCTTGGACATGGCGGCCTCTAACCGGATATCCGTTTTTTTGCTATCGGCGAAAGCCGCCGTCAAAAGGTGCATGGCTTCCATCGCAAACGTGGTGGCCGAAATCGCGGCGATTTTGGTCGCAATGGCTTCGTGTTTTCCGATGGGTGCGCCCCATTGTTCGCGTTGATTCGCCCATTGCCGCGCAATGGAGAGGCACCATTTGGCTCCGCCGGTCACACAAGCCGGCATTGTGAGACGTCCGGTGTTCAGCGTCACTAAGGCCAGCTTTAACCCATGACCCTCTTTCCAAAGCATGTTCTCGCGCGGCACTTTAACGTTCGTGAACCGGAGGAGCCCATTTTGAATTCCGTGAAGGCCCATGAATTGGCAGCGGTGGACCACTTCAAAGCCCGGCATATTTTTTTCAACGATGAAAGCCGTAATTTGTTTTTTCTCGCGGCCGTTCACTTTCTTGGAAGGCGTCTGGGCCATCACCACAAGGATGTCCGCGACCGGCCCGTTCGTGCACCACAATTTATCCCCGTTGATTAAATAATAAGCGCCGCCTTCAACGGGCGTGGCCGTGGTTTTCATTTTGGCAGGGTCGGAGCCCACCTCGGGTTCCGTCAACGCAAAAGCCGAGATATCCCCCTTGCGGAACCGGGGCAGGTATTTGCGTTTTTGTTCTTCGGTACCAAAGAGCATCAAGGGTTTGGGGACGCCGATGCTTTGGTGGGCTGAGAGCCAAACGCTGGTGGAAGCGCAGTAACTGGAAACCAGTTGAAGGATCCGGTTGTAATTGATTTGGGAAAACCCCATTCCCCCGTATTCTTTAGGAATTTTTAAAGCGAAACAGCCGAGTTCTGCCAGACCTTGAAGAACCTTGGCGGGGATTTCGCCCGTGCGATCGACTTCTTCGGGATCCAAATGCTCCCGCAAGAATGCCTCCAGGCGGGTTAAAAATTCATCTCCGATTTTTTGATCTTCACGGCTTTGTTCCGGAAACGGAAAGAGCAAGTCCCACCGGATGCGACCTTGGAAAAGTTCGGCGACAAAACTGGGAAAAACCCATTCCTTTTCACGGGATTCTTCCGCCAGCTCCAGTGCCTTGGACTTCTCGTCTTCTTGAGGGATTCCTTGTAGAGTCGCCATGTCGTTTAAAGTATACCCGATGAATTATCGGTATTTAATGCCCGTTTCTCCACTAAAGGCGTCAGGGTCCCGCGCCTGCGGCCTCGCTCGGCAGGCAAGGAATTTTCGGACGGCAGCTCTCGGAAGCGTTCGGAGATGGGTCCCACCGGTTTTTTCGGTGGGTCCGAACGCTGAGAGTGCAGGCGGTCGGCCGCCGCTGGAGCGGACGAACCGCCGGTGCCGGGAGGAAATTCCCTGCCTGCCACCGTGCCCGCTCGGCCTCCGGAGCGTGCCTCGGCGCGAAACCCAAAGCCATCACTTGAGCGGGTTCGGGATTTCGGATAAGATCAGGCATTCTCATGGCTAAGCCCCGAAAGAAAAACCTTCGTATCCTTGGTGTCATCCCCGCCCGGCTAGGCTCCCAGCGCCTCGCGCGAAAAGTTCTCCGGGAAATCCGGGGCCAGCTTCTCATCGAACATGTTTACCGCCGGGTAAAGAATTCCCCTCTCTTGGATGAGCTCTGGATTGCCACAGATTCAGAAGAAGTGAAAGCGGCCTGCGAAAAACGCGGACTTGCTGTCCTGCTGACCTCCCCTCAACACACCTCCGGAACGGACCGGATTCATGAAGTCATGAAAAATAAAAAGGCCGACATCTACGTGAACATTCAGGGCGACGAACCGTTGGTCCGCCCGGAACACATCAAGATCCTTCTCGAACCTTTCTTCTCCCGCAACGATGTCCCCGTCGCCACCTTAAAAACCCGGATGGAAACCGAAGCAGCCGCCAATCCCAACGTCGTCAAAGTCGTGACCAATCAAGAAGGCTGGGCGCTTTATTTTTCCCGCGCGCGAATTCCTTTTAACCGGGACGCAATGACTCCCGATGTGGTTTACAAACACCTGGGTTTTTACGCTTACACCGCCGAAGCCCTGGAAAAATTCCGCCGGCTTCCCTCCTCCCAGCTCGAACAAATGGAGAAATTAGAACAACTCCGTTTGATAGAAAACGGCATTCCGATTTTTGTTTCTGAAACTGTCTTCGATACGATTGGGGTGGATACGGAAGAGGACCTTCAGCGCGCAGCCGAACTTCTCGCCAAAGAAACGAAATCCCGGAAAACTTTTCGAGCCAAAGCTTCCATGTCCGGCAAAAAACAAGGGGTTTGAGTCAGGACCTCGCAAGCATTCCAATCCGGGTGAGCTTTGGTTTCTGCTTGATTCACCCAGTCTTGAATCATTCCGTCCGTAATCTCCAAGTGAAATTGCAGACCCCACGCCTTTTCTCCTAATTGGAAAGCTTGATGAGGGTAACGCTCCGAAGACGCCAGGTGCTTGGCGCCCTTGGGCAGATCAAACGTGTCACCGTGCCAATGAAAAACCATTGTCTCGGGAGGTAAGTGTTTAAGAAGCGGATCTTTTTTGGCTTCCGGCTGCATTTGAATGGGAAACCAGCCCACTTCCTTCCGGGGTCCCCGGTAAACCCGGGCTCCGCCGGCCGCGGCCAAGAGCTGCGAGCCTAAACAAATCCCGAGCGTCGGCAGATTCTGGCGCAAACTCTGTCTCAAAATCTCAATTTCCTTGGCCAGAAAGGGGTACCGGTCCGCTTCGTAAACCCCCATCGCTCCGCCTAAAACCACCAAACCTGAAACCTGGGAAAGGTCCACCGAGAGGTTGGGATTCTCGAAGAGATCGAGGTACCGAAAAGAAACTTTCTCTTCCTCGAAAATTTTTTCGAGAAGTCCCAATCCCTCGTGCCGTTCATGACGGACCGCTAAAAGAGTCATCGAACGGAAATTTTAGGGCGTGCGTCTTGAGTCTTCAAGCAAATAATAGATTTCCCAATCGCCGGCGCCGAACTCCTTCGCAATGGCGATCATATCGCGGCATTCCTCATACCGTTCGTTATGAAGCGCCTCTTTCAATGAAAGGAGCGCGGTGAGTCGGACCGGGTGACGTTTCACCCAGCGCGAGTTGAGTTCTAATTGTCGTCCTGCTTGGGCCACGTTGGCCATTGCAAAGTCACCTCCTCAGGTGCGCCAAATAAAAAAGCCCACTACCGGTTTGACTCGGTAATGGGCTTTTGATTTTGGCTTTTAAAAATCCGTTAAGGACTTACTGCTGCTTCTTTCCTCCTGGGCCCACCCCCGAGTCCCCCGCACAGGCTACGAGGTAAATCGCATGAGACGCACACCGCGTCCATACCATCGGATACGTTATGGGCTTTTTAAAGCTCAGTTTGGTTTTCGGGAAATTACCTGTGTTCATAGAATGGGTGGATTATAGCAGAAAGAAGCGCAGTGGACAAGCCCGAGTATCCATTATAGATTACCTCTCATGCAAATCGAAGATCCGCGTCCCCGTTGGGGTTTGGTGGTTTTCGTTCTCCTTCTCTTAGTCGTCCTTGCCGGACTTCCCTTCTTCCTCCTTCGTTCGCAAACTCAAGAGCTGCCCAATTACGAAATCCAGAATTTCATCGGAGAAGTCAGCGTTTATACGGTCCGCGCGAATGGCTGGGCCCCCGCCCAGCGCGGAGGAACGCTCAAGGCCGGTGATAAAATCCGGACAGCCGCCAAAGGTGAAGTCGACTTGCGGATCCCGAATCAAATCCAACTCCGGATTAAAGAAAATTCAGAAATCGAAGTGCGTAAACCGGGCTTCTTCGACCGCTCCCTGCGCTACCGGCTTTATTTGGTCAAGGGTTCTCTCATTGGCAATACGGATAAACAATTTGAGGGTAAGCGCCTCGAGATTTCCACACCGGTCATGGTCGCCGCCGTGCGAGGCACCACCTTTCAAATTGAAATGGATTCCCAAACCAACCAAGCCGTTCTGCGGGTCTTGGAAGGCAGCGTTAAAGTAAAGGGAACCAAATCATGGAAAACCATCACCGTGAAGGAACTTGAGAAAACCGAAGTCACGAAGGGCAAGACGGCCAAGCCTCTGAAAATCACGCGGCAGGAGTGGAATCAATTAAAGGAAGGCTACGAGCTGCGCGAAAAAAGCGCGGCCATGGAAGCGATTCAGCTGGACCTTTCCAAAGAGGCCGGCTCACTTTTCAAAAAGTTCGTCTTTGACCACGGCACCTTTTTTACCCCCAACTTCGGTTTTGCCGACCGGGAATTTATTCACGAGAAGGATTCCGGCAAGGTTTTTTTCAAGCTTTCCTATGATGTTTTCCCCGCCGGCTCTTTTGTGGGCATGTACATTAAGACCCGGTATTTGGACCTGGCAAAGTTCAAGGGGATTTCATTTCAGATCCGAGGCAACGCCGAAGAAGGCTATCCTCAAGCCGTAAAGATCGAATTCAAAAACGGTTCCAGTATTGTCCGCGCGTTTGTCCCCCGGGATTTCAAGGAAACCTGGCAGACCGTGGAATACCCTCTTCGCTTTACCCGCGCGGCGCCGATCACCGAAGTCACCTTCGTGGTTTCAAACGAAAAATCCGGAGACCATAAGAAGGGCGCGATCTATGTCCAAGATTTCAATCTGATTCCGGCCGACAAACCCGTTGCGGGCGCGAAGCCCAAAGCCGCCAAACCTGCTCCGACGTCCGAGCCCGTTACAGCCACTTCTCCCGCCGATACCACGCAGCCGTCCTAAAAAGTCCTTCGTCCAACGCCGTTTGCTCTTTCCATCCTAATTCCTCTCGGATTCGCCCGCCGTCCAGAACCCAAGAATTTTGCGCAAATTCTCTGACTTTATCGCGCGTAAAAAGAGCCGAGCGTTTGGCGAGCTGAGAATACACTTCTCCCACCGAACCGAAGAAAAGCAGAACCGGTAACGGAATCCGAAAAAGCCGGTACGGTTTGGCCATCGCCCGACCCAGCGTTTGGATAAATTCTGTCCACTCATAGGCCCTCAAGCCTGCCACATTGTAAACTCGCCCGCTGGTTTGGGATTGAAAGGCCGCCCGGTGAAGGGCCTCGATCAAATCCGTGATGTAGCAAAATGAAATAAGCTTGAGGCGCGAGCCCACGGCCAAAGCGAAACCGCGTTTCATCATCCAGAACGCTTGATAAACCCTCGTCTCGCGGGGACCGTAAATCGTAGGGGGTCTCAAAATCACCACAGGAAATTCGCCTGCAAACTCGCGAGCAATGTTTTCAGCAGCCAGCTTGCTTTCACCGTAATCAGAAACGGGGTGCGGTGGGTCGTCTTCCGAAACCGGGTTTTGGTCAAAGCTCGGACCGCCGGCGGCTTGGGAGCTGACAAGGATAAATTTCTTAAGCGGAGTCTGGGCCTGGACCACCGCTTCTAGGAGACGGCGCGTTCCGTCGACATTGCCTTCATAGAAATCTTTCTTGGAGAGGCCTTCGATCACTCCGGCCAAATGAAAAACGTAATCGACTCCTTTTAAGGCCTCGCGGGGAAAGGAATGGGAAAGGTCCCCCTCTACGAATTCCATGCCGAGTCCTTTCAACCAACGCAGGCTCGAAGTGGGACGGACTAAAGCGCGGACCTGGTGGCCCCGTTCCAGCAGAGATTCAACAAGGTGGCTTCCGATGAATCCCGTGGCACCGGTCACCAAACAAATCACAGAGGGTAGTTAAGAAAGATGTTTCCGGAAAGCCGTCCAAGGAAATTGAGTGCCGGGGCATTCGGTCCCCTCCTTGCCCGGGACGTCATGATGACGAAGAACCTTGGAATTAGAAATATGGTACTTGGCTTGAAGCTGGCGGACGAGCCAGACGAGCGACTCCATTTGGGAAGCCGGGACTTGTTCGTTTGAAAAATTGCCCACCAAGCAAATCCCAATTCCGATTTTATTCATATCACCGACATTGCAATGCGCCCCGTCCATCTGATGAATCCAGCGGTGGCTGGTCTCAATCTGGCCCGCGCGCGTTCCGGAAGTTCCATTGTCGATCACAAAATGATAACCCAATCCGTTCCAGAAACCGCGCTTGCGGTGGCCCTTGTCAAAGAGGTCCGCGTTTCCGATTTCCGTCGCGCTGTGATGGATGATGATGTACTTCCAACGGTGAGCATCGGGAAGAAAAGGAAGCGTGCGAAGTGCACGGCCGGCGCCCGGGATCCAAACCTTCGTTCCCACTTCAAGCTCGGAAGGATTTTTAATCCGGTTCGCCTTGAGGATGGTATCCGCCTTGACGCCGTAAGTCTCGGCCAGACGCCAAATTGTTTCCCCTTTCACCAACGTATGCGTAATGCCGCCTGTGGGCGCAAAATAACGTCCGGGAACGGTGGGCGGCTGAGTCGCGCAACCGGCAATGCATAACAGAAAAAAGCCAAAGGCAAAAGGGGCCAGGCCCCTTTTAAAGTTGAACATAAAAGGGGCCTGGCCCCTTTTGCCTATTCAACATTCAACCGAGCTCAATTTAGGGTACCTAGAAAATGCATGACGGGTAATTTTAAGGATGAGTTCTTCATAACTCCAGCCTTTTTTTTGGGCCAAAATCACCAGGTCTCCCGATTCCGGGGAAAGCCCGGGCAAAGGGTTCACTTCCAAAAAATAAAACCGGCCGTTGGTATCCAATCTAAAATCAAACCGAGCCACGTCCCGGAGCCCGAGGGTTTCAAAGAGCCGGAGGGCCGCGGTGGTAATCTGTTTTTCCAAAGAGCCTTCAATTTGTGGCGGAACCTGATAATGGACTTCGGTTTTCCAATTCCGTTTCGTCTCTAACGAATAACAGAAATCCGGCCGCGCGCGGTTCCGGAAAGCCATTTCCATCACCCCGACCACTTCCGGATCTTTGTTTCCCAATATTCCGACGGTGAATTCACGGCCCGGGATGTATTCCTCCACCAGCACCGGTTCCCCGGGGTAATTTTCAGAAAGCCGGCTCAGTTCCGTCCTCAAACCCTTGCGGTCGTTGACACGCGACGAGCGCCGGATTCCTTTGGAGGAGCCCTGCCACAAGGGTTTGACAAAAAGAGGAAACCAGCCAGGGATGTTGTCCGCCTCGGCCCCTTCTTTTAAAATCCAGAAATTAGGCGTAGGGATCCCGAGTGAATGCGCGATTCGTTTGGTGAGGCCCTTATCTAAGGTAAGCGCTAAAGCCAGTGGGTCCGAGCCCGAATAGGGAATTCTCATCATCTCTAAGAGGGAGGGAATGTGGGCCTCCCGGTTTCGTCCGTGAAAACCTTCCGCCATATTAAAAACAAAATCAATCTCCCACTCCCGGATTTTTTCCATCACACTTAAATCGCCGCCCAGTTGAAGCACGGTATGCCCTTCCCCCGTCAAGACGTAACGGAGAGCCTGGATCGTCTCGGGGGAATCAAATTCTTCCCAAGCGTCTTCGGCGCCGAAACTTTTTGCCCGGGGATTGGTTTTTAAATTACAGGCGATGCCGATACGCAAAGGATTACGCCCACCCCTTCTGACCGTGATAATTTTTCTGGGATTGAGGGCGGGAGAAAACAGTGTGGCTTTTTTCGCGGCGGTTCAATCGTTCACTGGAATAAAAAGCCCTTTCTCTAATGGTATTGTCTTGCCGTTTTCCTTCGCCGGAAGGATTCCTATATTCGAAGACCAATCCTTCATAATTACGCAGAATCAGCGCTTCGTCCGTTTCGCCCACAAAATAATTCGGCCCGACAGGAATTTTTCCTCCTCCTCCGGGCGCGTCGATGACAAATTGCGGGACCGCAAAGCCCGTGGTGTGTCCCCGCAAACCTTCGATGATTTCAATTCCCTTCCACACGGAAGTTCGCAGATGCTCGGCGCCTCGAACCGGGTCGCATTGATACAGATAGTACGGACGGACGCCGATTTTTAGGAGCCCGTGGCAGAGGGCGCGCATCACCGGCAGGTTGTCGTTGACGCCTTTTAAAAGGACGCTTTGATTATTCATCGGAATCCCGGCGCGCTGGAGCCGGTCGCAGGCCAAGGCCGCTTCACGGGTAATTTCCCGGGGATGATTGAAATGAGTATTCACCCAAAGCGGCCGGTAGCGCGAGAGCATTTCGGCGAACTCCTCATCGATTCGCTCAGGCAGAACCACGGGAAAACGGGTTCCGAGGCGGATGATTTCGATATGAGGAATTACTCGGAGTTTCGCCAGAATTTTTTCCAATTTGGGCGCCGCCAGCACCAAGGGATCTCCACCCGAGATTAAAACGTCGCGGACCTGAGGCGTTCTTTGCAGATAGTCCGTCATGCGGTCAATATCGGCATCACTGCGCATCCAGACACCCTCTTCCCATTCCCGCTTCCGGGTACAGTGCCGGCAATTCATGGGACAGAAGTTGGTCACTTGCATCAGAACGCGGTCCGGGTACCGGTGAACGAGACCGGGAACCACCATGTCCTCTTCCTCTTCCAGGGGGTCGGGAAGGCCTGCGTCGCTGTATTCAATTTCTTCGGCCACAGGAAAGGATTGACGCCGAATCGGATCGTGGGGGTCGTTAAAGTCGATCAAGCAGAGATAATAAGGAGGGATGATCACCGGGTATTTTTCAATGACCCGTGCGAGCAGGGAGCGCTCCGACTCCTCGAAATGACCGTAAGCCATCACGGCCTCGAGGGAGGTCACGGCGCGCTGCAATTGCCAGCGCCAATTGTTCCAATCCGTGTCAGAGACGTCCGGAAAAAGTTGACGCCGCCTCGCCCCGACTTCCCATTCCGAGGAGCCGCGAGGCCTTACAGGCGGCGACACAACCAAGGATTTATCCATTGAGATAAGAGATCGGTTTTTGGGTTCTTTTGTGTGGTTATCGGCTGAAGTCGTGGAGGATTGAGAACATTCTAAACGATCCGCAACCGGGAAACCCAGACGTAGGGGAAAAGTGCGGCTCCCCTCTCCCCGTCCTTGAGAAGAAGCCTTTCTTTTGTGGCCCCTGCCACAGATCCCAGGATCGAGAAAAGGGAATCATGGTAGCGGAGATGAGGCGCCCGGCCTCGGACTCGACCGTTTTCAATATAAAGAGCACCTGCGGTGGCAAGGCCCGTCACCTCCATCCGGGGCTCCCGCACCAGGGTGTGGTACCAAATCTTATTAATGAAAATCCCTCTCCGGATTTGTTTAAAAAGCCCGTCGAACGAAAACTTCCCGGGTTCCACCACTAAATTCTCAGGATTGAACGGATGCTCAGCCAGACCTCGCGTGCTGTGTCCTTTGGCCAACAATTCGTTCAGTACCCCGCGACGGATGAGCACTACTTTTTTCTTGGGTGCTCCCTGGGCGTCAAAGGGAAGCCCGAATTGGCCGCGGCACGTGACGTCATCGGATAAAGTGAAGGCAGGAGAAAAAATTTTCTTTCCGAGAAGGCCGGAGAAAATGCTTTTTTTGTCTTTCGTGAGCTGGGCGTCGAAATGACGGCGGAGCGGTTCCATTAATTCAAGAAGCGCCCGGGGAGAAAAAATGCATTCATAAACGCCGGGCTTCACCGTGACTTCTCCTTCGGCGGCCCACTCAGCTAAATGGATAGCCTCTTGGGCTACTTCTTGTTCTTTCAGCAAGGCTGGATTGGGATGATAAAAACTCCGGTAGCCTTTTCCTTCGCCTTTGGTGACGGTGACTCCGAACCGGACCGCGGTGGCCGGGTGGGATCGTTCCAAGCCTTGGGCATTTTCAAAATAAAAGAATCGCTGGTAAGCGGAATAATATCCGTTGACCGTTGCTTGCCGGCCGCGGATTAATTTCACGGCATTCTCGATGACTTTCGTTGCTGCTTCCGGGGTTTTTTTCAAATCCAATCCAAACCATTCTTTAACGCACGGCGGCTCGGCGAAGAATTTAGATCCTTCGCGGAGCCTGTCCTGAGCGCTACTCCGCTCAGGATGACGGTTAAAAAAGGCTAACGCCTTCCGGATTCCTTCTAAAGTGAGGTCATTGGACTCGCTCCAGACCGTCGCTTTTCCCGCCGGTTGCATTAAAGTAAAAGAGACAAGGTCTTGGAATCCATTTTGATGAATCCCATTATTGGTGAAACGCACCAGCGGGCCAATTTTCATGCGGATAAAAATTTGAAGCGGGCGCCGGCCGGACTCCTTGCGAATCCTTCGCGCCAGAGCGCGCGCTTGGCCAAGAAGCCCTTTCATTATTCGCGGCCCATGGCGACCTGACGAAAGCGGGCCGGACTCAGGCCGTGGCCGGTGAAGGCCTCTTGATACGGTCCCCCTTTCCCGCAGTCCGGAAATCCCCAAAACCGCCATTCCTTTTTTCCGGCGATCCGGTCACAGGCTTTCCAAAAATCAATGGTGTTTCCGTAATAGAAAGGAAAGCGCACCAGGCCTTTTACTTTACCGTTATGAATCCGGTAACCGGCCTCCGCACCGATATGAAAATCAAGACGCATTTCGTCAATGGACCAGCTGAGTTCATTATCGAGGAGGAAACCGTCTTGGGTACCCGCAATCATCGCTTGTAACGTTCCCTCTCCCGGCAAAAGGCTCGTGTTCGTCATGCGAATCAAGGGATAATGGAACGCATCCTGGGCCACCATGTTGGCACTGGGCTGGGATTCGTTTAAAAAGGAAGCCGTTTCGCGGCTCGTTAGATAAGCGTTGAAGATTCCTTTCTTGATGAGTTCAACACGCCGGGCAGGTAATCCTTCGTCATCGTATTTAAACGAGCCGGCACCGGGTCCGCTCGCCAGGCCCGCATCTGAAACCAGATTCACCACAGGTGACGCGACAGGATAACCGCCCAACAGCCCGTGATTCAAAAAGGTCCTGCCGCCGAAATTATCTTCATAGCCGTACACGCGGTCGGACTCCGAGGCGTGACCGAAAGTTTCATGAATTTGCAAAGCGAGAATCGAGCCTTTTAAAATCAAATCATAATTTCCGGAAGGCGCTTCGGGACTTTGGCGAAGTTCTTTCAACTCCTCGCCCAAACGCTGGGCCTCCTTTTCAAATTTCATCTCTTCAATGGCTTCAAAGCCTTGGGACCGGTAAATTCCGCTCGGCCCCGGCCAGCTGCGCCGGATCTTTTCCGGGCCGCGCCACGTTTCGCCATAAATCCACCCGCCCGTGCGGTAGAAAACTTGTTCAATCTGACTGCCTTCGCTCGAGCCGAAAATGACGGTTTTGCGCGTGAAATCAACCAGACCTACCGCCGAATCAATGACTCGGATACTCTTGAGCTTTTTCTGAGCGGCTAGGTGAGGCGCGATCATTTCCTCCAGAGAAAGTTTCCAGGGGTCTTTCGCGATAGACATTTTCCAAACTCTGCATTGTGGCTTGACCGGGGCCAGTTTCACTTCCGCATGGCGAATCCGGGAAAACCGGCGGGCCATTTCGTAGGCCTGCTTCAAATGAAACGAAAGGGCTCGGGGAGCCAAATCGCCCGTGGAAGAGAATCCAAACGCGCCTTCTTTTAATACCCGGAAACCCACGCCTCGCGACAGCGTTTGTTTCTGTTCATCCAGACGGCCGTTCTTTGTCCGGACCCGGAGGCGCTCCGCTTCCACGTAGCGGAAATCCGCGTATTCGCAATCGAGCCTCGCCATTTGGCTTTGAAGAGAGCTCAATTCGGCGTTCATCTTGATCTATATTTACGGTTGAAGTAAACTTCCCCTTCATGCCTTCCGCAAATTCGAATTATCACGCACGAAATTCGGTCCATCATCTCTTCCGCCGTCTTCCCAAGGCCACCATTCACCGGCTCGGCCGTGAGGTCCACCAGAAGGCCCAAAGCACCGGCCTCACCTATGTGGATGAGAAAGGCCACACTGAAATCATTACGCTCACCCTCCGGCCTCGGATTATCGACCGCGAAAAAAGAAACGCGCTCTGGCGGATTATTCGGGTTCTAGACGGTGCGTTCCGGAAATTGGCGCCTCTTTATCTCGAAAATGCCCAAGCCCGGATTCTTTTCCCCTTCGAGCCACGGGAGCTTGATTGGATTTCCCTGATGCGGGCTGCCTCCTACCGGCCCGGAGCCGTGGTCAGCCGCTGGGACGCCAACACCACGTTTGGAGATGAGGATTGGAAAGAAGGTTTTCAGGTCTTTGAAGTCAATGGCGTCGGCGTGGGCGGGCTTTGGTACGGAGCGGCGAGCGCAGATGTCATTAATCAATTGGTCTCGCCTGAACTAAGAAAACTAGATCCCCGGTTCCGCTCCGTTCCCCATCACGATATGCGTCAACTTTTACTCGGAACGCTTCAGGCCCAGCGCAAGAGATTGGGCTGCACCCGCGGAGTCATTGCCCTGGCCATGGAAAAAGCAAGCGGGTCCAATTATGTGGAATTTGAATTCCTCGCCCGGCTTTTTCGAAAACAAGGTTATCAGAGTCTTGTCACAGAGCCGACTGACTTTACGCTGAAAGGCGGCGAAATTTACGTCCGCGGAAAGAAAATCGATGTGATTTACCGGGACACCACGCTATCTGAGCTTTGTCACATGGAAGAAAAAGGACACGACCTGGGGGCGCTTCGAAAGGGATTCGAGCGGGGGCAAGTCGTTTCTTCCCTGGAAGGAGAATTCGACCACAAAAGCGCCTTTGAAGTTTTTACGAATCCTGATTTCACCCGTTATTTTAACGCCCCGGAACGAAAACTCTTCCAAGCCCATATCCTCTGGACCCGTCTCCTTGCCCAACGCAAAACAATGGACTGGAGATTAAAGAATGTGGACCTTGTTCCTTTTACGCTCAAAAATCAATCGATTTTAGTTTTAAAGCCCAACCGGCTTTACGGCGGCCAAGGCGTGGTATTCGGACAGGGCGTCAATCGGTCGGTGTGGACAAAAAAAATTGAGGCGGCGCTCGACGAGCCGGGAGATTGGGTCATCCAGAAATTAGGCGAGCTTCGAACCAAACGGTTTTTCCGGCCCGACCGAAACGGTGCCAAGGAAAAAGAACTTTATGTCGTCTCGGGATTCTTTGCCACGCCCAAGGGATTGGGCATTGTGGGAAGGATGTCAGAGTGCACGGTGGTCAATGTGGCGCGGCGGGGCGGACTTACCCCTATTCTTCTTATTCCCTAACCATGCTTAATTTCTTCCGCAAAAACACGCAAATCATCGTTTGGGCCGTGGTGATTGCCTTTGTGGCCTGGGGCGCCTATGCTGTCAGTGTTCAATTTGAACAGTCGAGCCGGGCTCCGGGAAAAATCTTCGGCCGGGAAATTTCTCACCGGGATTTTCTTTCCACTTACAAGGCCGTACAAATTTTCACGCCCAAGCCGGCTGACGGAACCCCTCCGGGTGCGGACCAATTGGAGGCCCAGACTTGGCAATTTCTCATCTTGGAGCGCGAGGCGAAACGCAGAAAAATTCAAGTCACCGACGACGAAGTTCGGAATGAAATCACGCGGCTTTTAGGTGAGAACAATGAAATGCTTCTGACCCCGGATCAATATCGGCACTGGGTTCAGGGAACCTTTCGCGAAGAGCCGCGGGAGTTTGAAAATCAGCTTCGCGAACGCTTGAGGGTGCAAAAACTATTTACGGAAGTCAAAAAAGAGCTCGGCGCAGGGGCAGATAAGAAAATTGAGAATTGGGTGATGGAGCTCATGAGGAAAGCCAAAATTCAGATTTACAAGGTCCCTGGGCGGTAGCTATACTGCCCGCCTATGCCTAAAACCCTCCAAGAGCTAGCACAACTTGTTCAAGGCACGGTGATCGGCGACGGCCGTGTCCCGATTGCAGGTGTGACCATCGCAAGCCACCCCCTCGCCGGGCACATCGCTTTTTTGGAAGATCCGGCCCGGCTTGCGGATTTGGAAGAAAGTCCCATCGCCGGTCTGATTGTTTCGAAACGGATTACGGCCTCGAAAAAGCCTCTGATTCAGGTCGACGAGCCCAAATTAGCTTGGGCCCAACTTCTTAATCTTTTCTTTCCTCCGCGCTCATTTCCCGGAACGGTTTCGGATAAAGCCTTCATTGCGCCTTCCGCCAAACTCGGCGCCGGCGTGACGGTTGAAGCATTTGCGTACATTGGAGAGGAAGCCGAGGTCGGTTCCAGTTCAGTGATCCGAGCCTATAGTTATTTGGACCGGAACGTAAAAATCGGCGAGAAAACCATCATTCATCCTCACGTAACCATTTATGAAAATTCAATTCTCGGCCATCGGGTCGTCATTCACGCAGGCAGTGTCATCGGCGCAGACGGATTTGGTTACGTGGCGTCTGGCCAAGGCCAGATGAAAGTTCCACAGGTCGGCAATGTCATCCTTGAAGATGAAGTCGAAATCGGTGCCTGCACCACGATCGACCGAGCTACCCTAGGCAGCACCCGGATCGGAAAAGGCGTGAAGATCGATAACCTCGTTCAGATCGCGCACAATGTCACGATCGGGCCCCACACCGTGATTTCAGCCCAGACCGGAATCTCCGGCAGTTCCAAAATCGGATCGTTTGTCACCATGGGAGGACGCGTGGGACTGGCCGACCACGTCGAAATCGGGGATCAAACAATGCTGGGCGCTCAATCCGGCGTTCCCACCGGAAAGAAAATTCCGCCCAAGCAGATTTGGATCGGCACACCGGCCCGCCCGTACCAAGAGGCAAGAAAACAAGTCGCGGCTCAGTGGCGGTCGGCCGAAATGATGGCTGAGATTAGAAAACTTCGCGCAAGGATCGAAGAGCTCGAGAAGCAGTTATCGCTTCTTTCCAATCAAACTGAGAAATTCTGACCGGACCCGGTCGCTCTCCCGAAAACTTCCGAGCATTGCACTCGTCACGCAAAACGATTCCTTCTTCTCCACTCCGCGCATACTCATACAAAGATGCAACGCCTCGATGACCACACCCACCCCGCACGGGTGAAGGGCATCCATGAGACAATTGGCAATCTCCTGGGTAAGACGCTCTTGGACCTGAAGCCGGCGGGCGAAAATTTCAATCACGCGCGGAATTTTTGAAAGCCCAATGATTTTTCCGTTAGGAATATAAGCGACGTGCACCTTCCCAAAAAAGGGCAAAAGATGGTGCTCACAAAGGCTGAAAAAATCGATTTCTTTTAAGACCACCATCTCGTCATAGTTTTCATTGAAGACAGCCTGATTGAGAACTTTTTGAATATCCTGACGGTAGCCGTGAGTCAGATATTTCAGGGAAGCAATCACCCGCTTCGGTGTCCTGACCAGGCCTTCACGCTCGACATTTTCCCCCAAACGCTGGATGAGTTCGCGGACCAGGGCTTCCATCCGTGAATCGGTTTGTGCGGTTACGATTTCTGGCATGGCTCGACTCCTAACGCATGGATACTGATTTGCTGGGCCAAAACACCGGCCACAGCCGTGAATTGTTTGGCCGCCGGAGAATCCGGATAAGCTAAGACCAAAGGCCTGCCGGAGTCGCCTCCTTCGCGGATCCGGGGATCAATCGGAATTTCCCCCAAAAACGGGACTTCCCATTTTTTCGCGGATTCCCTGCCGCCGCCGTGACTGAAAATCGGAGTTTCTTTTCCGCAATGCGGACAGGCAAAGGCACTCATATTTTCCACGACTCCGAGAATCGGAACATTAGTTTTCTTGAACATCGCAATGGCTTTTCGCACATCCATCAACGCAACTTCCTGCGGTGTGGTGACAACCACGGCGCCGGCCACAGAAACGGTTTGAACTAAAGAAAGCTGAACATCTCCGGTTCCGGGCGGGAGATCCACCAGCAAATAATCCAGTTCCCCCCACTCCACCTTTTGTAAAAATTGCGTCACTGCGCTATGCAGCATCGGACCGCGCCAAATCATCGGGGCGTCGGACGCCACCAGCATCCCCATGGAAATGGCTTTGAGTCCGTAGGCTTCGAGCGGAACGATTTTCTCCTCTTCGGTCACACCGGGCTTCCGGTCTTGAGGAATCCCTAACATCAAAGGAATGTTGGGGCCATAAATGTCCGCGTCCATGATTCCCACTTTGGCGCCGGTCTGGGCCAAGGCAACCGCTAAATTCACGCAAACTGTGGATTTGCCTACGCCGCCTTTTCCACTGCCCACGGCAACGACATTGCGAATTCCGGAAGGACTGGATTGAGGAAGTAGAGAAGGAGCGGACCTCACATTGGCGGTCATTTCAACTGAGACTTCTTTGACGCCTTCCACGCCGGTCACGGCCCGCACGACGTCTTGCTTAATTTGTTCCTTGAGCGGACAGGCAGGGGTCGTCAATTCCACGCGAACGGAGACTCTATTTCCCTGAAGGACGATATCTTTAACCATCCCCAGGGACACGATGTCCCTTTGAAGGTCGGGGTCCTTCACGGTGCGCAGGGAATCGAGAATGCTTTCCTTGGTGAGAGCGTTCATAACAAAAGAGGGCGGTATTATACTACTGAACGCTCGGATGCGGATGCTGATCTTTAAGGTCGATTTCCCTCAGACGGGCCACCAAAAGGCTTATGGCTTTAACCGTTTCCTCTATTTCAACCGGCGTATTTTCTGGACCCAGACTGAAGCGAACCGAACTACGGGCACGCTCACTCGAAAATCCCATGGCCTTTAGCACATGGGAAGGCTCCGGGGCACCAGAAACGCAGGCCGAACCCGAAGAAGCGCAGATACCTGCTTCATCCAGAAGAATGAGAAGGACCTCCGAATCTACGCCTTTGAAAGCCAAATTGGAGGTATTGGGAAGACGGTTTTCCTGACGGCCATTAATGGCTACGTTGGGGATCTTTTTCAATACTTTTTCTTCAAACTGGTCCCGCAGCCGGCGGATTTTCCGGTTTTCTTCTTCGCCTTGCTTTTGAATCCTCTGGCAAGCGGCGGCTAATCCGATGATCCCCGCCACGTTTTCAGTCCCGGCGCGGCGGCCCCTTTCCTGTCCCCCGCCGAAACAAAACGGGCGAAAGGGTACTCCTTTTCGAACGTAGAGAACCCCCACTCCTTTCGGCCCGCCCAACTTATGAGCGGATAAAGAAAGAAAATCAATGGGTTGATCTTTCAACAAGACGGGAATTTTTCCCACTGCCTGGACGGCGTCTACATGAAAAAGGATATTTGCGTCGCGAACCCATTTAGCGATTTCTGCGACAGGAAAAAGAACGCCGGTTTCATTGTTGGCCATCATCACAGAAACAAGCGCCGCGTCCGGGCCCAGGGCCAATTTCAACCGGCCAAGATCTAAATCCCCTTCTTGGGAAACATTGACGTAATCAACAAGAGCCCCCTCCTCTTGAAGCGCTTTGGCAAGTTTTAAAATGGAGGAGTGTTCGACCGCGGTGGTCACCAACTTTCGCTTGGGCCGGGCGGCCCAAAGCGTGCTTCTGAAAGCGGCATTGTTACTCTCGGTGCCCCCGCTCGTAAAAATAATCTCGGATTCGTCCGAGGCTCCGAGAAAAGAAGCGATGTCCCGGCGAGCTTGTTTTAATTCACGGGCAACTTGACGCCCAGCCTGGTGAAGGCTTGAGGGATTGCCGTACTGGTCCGCCCAGAAGGGCTCCATCGCCTTCCGGACTTCAGGGTGGACGGGGGTGGTGGCGTTGTGGTCAAGATAAATCAATCGTTAATCTTTCCGCGGAGCGGAGGGGTCGTAATGACTGTAGCTTTGATGGTAATATTTGTAATAGCCGCCGTAACGTTCCTTTTCAACATCCACCTGATTTAAAATGCAACCGATAATGCGCACTCCGCTTTTTTCGATGGTCTCTTTGGATTGGCGGATAATTTCCACGGGGGTTTTGGACGCGCGGATGACAAATAGAATATGCGTTGTGAGGCTTCCGAGAATCAAGCTGTCGCCGATGCCGGTAACGGGCGGGGTATCGATGATGATGCGGTCGAAATGTTGGCCGGCCAGCTGAATCAGATCGGTCATCCGCTGGGAACCCAGGATCTCGGAAGGATTGGGTGAGACCGGCCCGCTTAAAACCACCCATAAATTCTCGATAAAACTTTCTCGGACCACGGATTCAAAAGGGATATCGGTGGTTAAAAAATTAGACAGGCCGGTCAAATTTTCCATCCGGTACACCCGCTGGGCGACCGGCTTACGCAAGTCTGCATCAATGATGAGAGTCCGGTTTCCGTCCTGCGCCAGAGAAACGGCAATATTATGTGCCACAAAAGATTTTCCTTCATTGGGAATCGAACTGGTAAAAACAAGCGTTTTTAATTTTTCAGCGGGCGCCGAGAAGTTGATGGCGACGCGCAAATAACGGAAAGATTCCGCAATTTGGGATTTCCGCTGATAGTGAGTGATTAAAAAGCGCTCTTCCTGAGGAACATCGATGACCTTGAGGTAAGGCACCGGCCCCAAGAACGGAAGATTGAGGCCCTTGCGCCGAAGATCATCCTGAGAATGAATCGTGTCGTCAAACTTATCCCAGAGAAAGATAAGAAAAAGGAGCACCGCCACCTCGCCCGCCACCGTTGTCATTACCATTCTTGTCCGGTCCGGGCCGCTAGGGCCTTTAGGAAGGCTCGCATCTTCCACAATCCGGGCATTGGCGATTTGAGTCCGACCACTCGCTTCCTGCTTTAAGCTTTCAATCACGCGCTCGGTTTCTTTATCGATACTTTCTTCAAGGAATCGGATGTTGGCTTGGACTTTCACCACGAGCGGGTGTTTTTCTCGGTACTGCTTTAAAAGGGTAGTCAGCTCTGCCTCAAGATCATTTTTCTTCTGTTCCAATTGCCGAATCGTGGGATCCGTCTGAATGGAAGGAAGCATTTTGACCAGCTGTTCGCGGGAAACTTGTTTCACCTCGCCGAAAGGGTCTTGGACGGTGATGACTTCTTGTCCTTCTTGGGGGACCCAAGAAAGGATCTCTTTTGAAAAATAGAGCCTTTCCTCAAAATTCTTACGGATGTAAGCCCGAGCCACGGCATTGGCCAAAGACATCGAGAATTGAGGATCCGGAGAAACGGCATTGATGTTGAAAAGCCGGCTTCCGCGGATCTGTGAAACACTCAAATACGAACGAGCCTGGGCCACGGCTGCTTCCATGTCATGGGAATGAAAATAATCAATGAGCTTGACCTCATCCACCACCTGCCGGAGGACGGTGGGACCTAAAATGATTTCCTTTTGAGTGGCAAAATAGTCGTCTAAAAAGTAATCGGCATACGAGTTCCCTCCACTCCCCTGCCCCGGATTGGGAACCGAACGCTCATAGAGAAGCTGCGTGAAGGTTTGGTATTCGTCCGGCAGGCGAGAAACGTAAATGGTCGCCAAGGTCACGCCCATGATGATGAAAGTAATAATGAGGTTGAGATTTTTTTTTAAAAGGAAAAAGTAATAACGGAAATCGAAAGGCTTTTCCAGATCCTCATAATAGGAAGGTGCGGGAACAGCGGTGGCCGTCATTAGAACAGGCTTTCTCCGACGTGGATAACGTCCTGCTCCTTGAGTTCGATGTCGGGCTGGCCGCCGGAGATGATGGCCTCGGCGTTGGCCCGGATGACTTCCACCTTTCCTTCGGCTTTTCGAATCACTTTAATTTTCTTCACATTGGCAACGTCCGTAAAACCTCCTGCCATGGAAATAAGCTGTAGTAAGGTGAGTTTCTTCCCCTCTTCTTCGGGTAATTGATAAGTCCCTGGTTTTCGGACCTGCCCCAAGACCGAGACGGAGGATCGAGCTCTGGTTTCTTTGGAAATCTCACGAGTGACTTCAATCACCACGACGGGATTGACTAAATAATCTGTGGCCAGCAAGTTTACAATTTCCTTCTCCGCTTCTGAAGGTTTCAAGCCGGCCACCTTCACTTTCCCAATCAAAGGGAGCGTGATGTCGCCTTCGCTTGAGACCACCATATCGCCCCCTTTGATATAGTTATCTTCGGGATAAATTTTCAAAGCCAATCGGTCGCCAATCTCAAGGGTATTAATCTTCGTCAGCTTAACGGTTTCGGTGGTCGTCGCGCCGGGCGCGCCCTTGTCGGCCGTCGAAACGGTCTCCCCCTCGGCTCCCCACGCCCAGGAGTTTCGAATCAAAGTTAAAAAAATAATCAGAAGGACTTTTGCCATTGAAAGTTTCAAATCGCCGTATTCATCCCCACAAACCAGGTGTGAGCCCGGTTTTCGTCGGTTTTAGGTTCGTCTCCGATTTGATGACGATAAGTGTAAGTCAAGCGCAGTTTCAGCCACTTCGTGAGATTGACATCAAAACCCACCTGAAAGGGAAAAACAATCGTCTGAGTGTGGGTGTTGAGCGCGCTCGTTTGTTTGGTTCTCGAATGATTATGGGAGGGATTGAACGAGAGGTCCGCGGTCACGCGCCGATTGAGACGGAATTGGCCACTTAAAGTCCAAGTGTTGGAAGCGGTTTTTGAGGTGGACTTACGTAAACTCGTCCCCGAAATCGAATCAGAAACGGCGTGGGCGTAAGAGTTGGAGTAAAGAGCTCGGAGACTCGTCTTGGGTGTCACCTGCCAGGCATAAGCCAAACTACTCGTGACGGTGCTCGTTTTACCGACCTGTGCAGAATCGGGATTAGCCCGAGCCAACGAGAAGTCGGCGGAAAGCGTGGATTTGGGCGTCAATCGACCTGAATATCCCCAACGGAAAGTATGGGTGGTGGCGTCACTCGACTCTGTTGGGATTTGAGTAAAGTTCCATTGATAGCCGGCCGTGAACCGGGTTTTCCTCGTCAGCTGAAAAGCCACGTTGGGATCGAGAGAGTAAGTGAGCGTGCCCGTCTCATCGTCCGCTTCCGCGGGAAAATAGGAACGCGTGAAATTGGAATCCAAATTGAGCGAGATCTTGGGATTCAAGTCATAACTAAGTGTTTGACGATGGGCATTGTCCCATCCGATTTTTTTGTTGTCCCTTCCTACGACCCGCACACTGGAACGGCTCAGTCGGTCATTCAAAGTCAGGGTCGTCTTGGGAAGAATCTTGCGGTTAAAGCGAACCGTCGTTTCTTGGTTGAAGGTATCACTGCCGGGCCGTTTGACATTGTAAATGCGGTCCCAACGATATTCTACGCGCAGGTCGGTCTTGCGGCCGCCCAGGTCCACTTCGGCGGAAGGATTGATTTTGAAGGTGCTGTCTCCCTTTTCGTGGCCATGAATACGGGTTCGGTCGGGATTTGAATCGTAGGTATAATGAGTGTCTTGATTAAGACGGAAACGGTCCTTTTTAGGAAATTGGAGCAATTCCTTCTGCAGGACCTTTAATTCTTGTCGCAATAATTCCTGCTGTTCCGGTACCATGACTTTATCCTGATTTTCTTTCCCTGCCTCTAGAGCCACATAAGCATCAAAGGCCTTCTCCCGCGCTAGCACGGCTTCTTCTTCCTTTTGAGCCAACTCTTCTTCGCTGAGCGATTCCTTAGGGACGGGGGCGGCGTGAGCCCAACGGGGAACCGTTGCCAGGGGGACAAAAAAAAGGGCCGTCATAAGTACGGCCCGCAGCCATCTACCTTCCCAAACTCGGATTGTTCCCTTCAAGCTCAGCCTAAATTACTGCCGGCGCCGGTTTTTCGCCAGCCGTTAGTGTCAAATTCTTTCTGGCCTCATTAAAATCAGGCACGATTTTTAAAGCCGCTTGAAATCGGGCCAAGGCCTCTTCTTGTCGCCCCAAGCCCCAGAGGGCGCATCCTCGGTTATTGAGAATCTTGGCCTGCGTCGTAGGTGAATAGTCGATTCTAACGTTTTCCAATTCAGTCAAGAGTTCATCCGCCTCTTGGTATTTCTGAGTCTGCACCCAAATCCACGCAAGATTAAACTTGGCCGGAAGGTAATACGGTTTAACGCGAAGAGCAATTTCATAATATTGAATGGCCTCGTCAAATTTTTGCATCTTTTCATAAACAAACCCCAAAACAGAGGACGTATACTCCGTTCGTTCTAATTGAAAAGCCTTCTGGGCTCTTTCCAAAGCCTCCTCGAGCTGGCCTTGAATGAGAAGAATGGAGGCGATCCCGCCCAGGGCGGTTCCGTCTTTCGGATATTCTTTGAAATAGTCTTCCAACATTTTGAGCGCAACGTCCACCTTCCCTTCTGCCAATATTCTGAAGGCCTCATCCCGGCGGCTTCTTGCCAATACGCTCTGGAAACGTTTCTGAATCTGCGCAAATTCAGGGCTTCCCTTTGGAAAAAGTTCCCTTAATTTCTCGAGCTGACCCAGCGCGGCTTCCGCATCCTTCAGGCCGAAAAGATACACATGGGCGCGCTCCAGTTGAGCAAGAGCCCTCCACACCTCTCCGGACACTTTGGCTGAAAGGTCTTCATAAACCTGCAACGCTTCCTTGAATTCTTTTCTCTCATAGTGCACTTCGGCCAGATGGACCATGGCAGCAACCTCAATTTGCTTGTCTATGACAGGTTCGGCTTGAAGCATTTGGAAGAGCGCCTTGCCTTGCTCCAAATCTCCCTGCCATTTGTAAATCCATCCTTGATAAAAAAGAGCCTTCGTTCGCACGCGGGGATCCGTCGCCCCTTCCAATTGCTTCAGGACGGAAAGAGCTTGCTCGATTTGATAAGTAGCCAGATAACTCAAGGCCAACTCCAAACCCCCTTCTTGGGTGAGAAAGCGTTCGGGTGAACTTTTGATCCAATTTTCCAGCTCGGGGATCCGGTTCATGCGTTTTTGAATAGCGCCAATGCGCTCCACCAGATTGGCGGCAATCGTCGATTCCCGCCCGCCCGGAAATTCCTTTTGCAAGTGCCGTAAGATTTCTTTGGCCTCTTTGAGTTGTTGCTGTTTGATCAGCGTGTAGGCCAGGGATATTTTTACAAATCCCCTTTCCGGGCGGCCTGGATAACGGTTTAGAAATTCACGGTAATACTGTTCGGCTTCTTTTAACTTCCAAGACTTTTCCGCTTTTTCCGCTTCAGCCAGAATCAGGACTCCTGCTTGAACCAGAGGTTCTTCTTCCTCAGATTTTTGAATGCGCTTCAACGCGTACTTCCAGAAGCCCTGCAAGGTTTGGATAAAACCCTTCAAAAAATAATAAACAGAATCCGTAACCTGAAGAAGAGGATTGCGCTCGCCTTTGCGTTCCTTCAAAATTTCTGCCAGGTAGACTCCGGCTTGGGTATACCCTGATTGCTCGATGGCCGCACGCAAAGACCGGCTGGCGTGCTCCATCAGGGTGACGGTTTCAAAATCCGCATCCTTCGTAGAAATTTCTTCCAGCACCAAACTCTCCAAGCCCACCCCCAGTGCACGAGTTCCGACATTGGCCGCCGGACTGGCCACCGTTTCTTGCGATGAAACCTCAAGGGCCTCTCTTAAGTTTTCGAAGGAATAATCGAGAGCAAACTGGGCGTAAAAAACAAAGGAAACGGCCAAAATAGCAATTAATCCAAAGCTGATGAGGAACCCCGTTAATAGTTTTTTCATATACTAGAATGATAGCTGATGCTTCAATTGAGCGTCAAGTCGCCCCCCCTCCGTGCCGAACATATAGTAACTCATAATGGTCAAACGCGTTAGAAAAACATACCTCTTTTTTCGCATTGCCACCCGATTGACCCTCCCCTTTTTATTACTGATTCTGGCATTCACGGGCCTTCAATTGACGAACCAGTTATCGTTCCTGAACCGGATTTATGAGATTCAGAGCCGGATTTCTCTGCAGAAAATGACCGAAGTGTTGACCGAAACTCTTGCCGATCCTGATTCTTACGAGGATCCGTACGTCCTCAAAGCCAAACTTCAGACCGCCCGGCAAACTCATGGGGTTTCGGAGCTCCTTCTCCTTGATCCTCTCACCCGCGAAACTCTTTATTCTGAAAGCGATGAACAGTTCAGCTCCCAAGACCTTATCGCCATGGAAAGAAGCCTCCTCGATAAGAAGGAAGGCAAACCGCCTCTTTTTTTAATCGACAAGGAGGCCCAAAAACTAAATGCCTTCGTTCCAATAACAAGTCCAGTCAAGGAGCGGGTTTACATTGCAAAAATGACGTTTCCCCTCGGTAATCTCCAGTTGGCCCTTCAAAAGTCCATGGGAACCCTCTTAACCATGTTTCTCCTAACGCTCCTGGCAGGATTCCTCATTGCTGCTGCCTTGTCGCAGTCGATCGTCAAACCCATCAAAACCCTCAATAGAGCCACGCAGGATATTTTGAAGGGAAAACTCGGGCAAAAGGTAGCCATTTATACCGGGGATGAGATTGAGGAGCTTGCCGACACCTTTAATCAGATGAGCGTAGCCCTCCAGGAGATGAAGGAACGCGCTGAAGACGCCAATCCCCTTACGCAGCTTCCCGGCAATCACGGCATTTATTACGAGACTCAACGCAGGATCGACGAAAATCAGAAATTTGTTTTCTTCCATATCGATTTGGATCGGTTCAAAATCTTCAATGACCACTACGGCCTGGCACGGGGGGATGATGTCATTAAAAAAACAGCCAAGCTTCTCAGGCAGGCTTTGCGTGAAAAGGGGGCATCCAATGATTTTCTCGGACACCAAGGAGGAGACGATTTCGTTATTGTCACCACTCCTCACCGGGCCAAAGAGATTGCGGAAGCGGTCATTTATAAATTTGATGAACTTCTCCGGAGTCTTTACAGGAAGGATGACTATGAACGAGGCTACATTTTAGAGCATGACCGCCGCTCTGTGGACAATCCGGAGACCCTGGTAAAATTTCCTCTCATGGCCGTTTCGCTGGCCGGCGTCAGCAATACCCACCGGGCTTTTGCGGACTACTTTGATTTGCTCGCTCGAGCCGTGGAAGTCAAGCGGCAAGTCAAGAGCGTTCCTCAAAGCTGCTATCTGATTCAAGAATAGCTTTTAGTCCCCATAATGAGTGCGGGCCCGTTCGAGATAAACGACTCTTTGCTTCGTATCGATTTGGTAGATAATCCGATCCTGATACGTTAGCCGATAGGAGTAACTTCCCTGCAAATCACCGATTAATTTCTTTCCTTCGAATGGATTCTTTGCAATCACTTCCGTGAGGATGCCGAAAAGCTTATCTTTTATTCTGGGCGAGAGTTTTTTGATGTCTTTTTCAGCACGATGAGTAATCCGAATCTCGTAACTTTTTTCGAGGGTCACCGCTGGAATACATCTTTTAGAGATTTGGTCCTTCCTGCCTTGATATCGGCCCGAGCCTCCCGAATGCTTTTAAGCATCCCGGGCGTCGAAAGCAGTTCCAAAGACTCCAGGAGACTCTCATAGTCCTCTTGGGAAATCAAAACGACATCCCCGGCGGGAGAACTAATTCTGACCGGCGCATGTCCCTTGATTGACTTTTTGACCAAGGTAAATAAATTCTGCCTGGCTTGAGTCGCTGTCAATGTCGTCATCCTGCCCTCCGATTTGGCTTATGTACACATTTATGTACGTAGAAGATTACCATGCCATTGCCTTTGAAGCAAGTGCACAATGGAAATGTTCTGGGCTTAAGAGTGATCTTTGATCCAATCAAAAATTTTTTGATTCCATGTCGGTGAATGAGTGTGACCGGCATCCGGATCGAGAAAGAGCTCGGCGTCAATCCCCTTCTGCTTGAGAATTTCCACATGCCGCTTTGCCTCTTCGACCGAAGATTGAGCGTCTTTGCCTCCCTGAACAAAAAGAACGCTTGGGAAACCAGAAGAGTCCTTAAGTTGTGAAGTCCATGCCTCGGAAGTCGGCGAAGCAACAAGAATGACGCCTCTCCAAAAGGCGGGCCGGTTCAAGGCCAGCCAGCGTGCGATCAAACCGCCCGAGGAAGTTCCCATTAAAAAGACACGATTTCGATCCGCCGAACCCTTTTGAACGACCTCGTCCACCAGCTGATAAAATTCAGCTAAATTCGAAGGCTCATTCGTGTAACCTTGCATCTGCGTGGGAGCGAGCACGTGCACATGCCCTTTCTCTGCTTCGGCCTTGAAAATTTTGAGATACTCCTCCCCGGTCATTCCTGTCCCATGCAATGCAAGAAGAAGCGGATTTTTCTTTGAAGAAGAAAATGTCGTGCAACTTGTGAGAAGAAAAAAGAAGGAAAGACTGAGAAGGATGCCTGGGAAACTACGCGTGCTCAAAATTTCCCTGCAAAATCCCCAGTGTGGCTCCCATCAAAATATAAACAGGGGTGGCCACAGCGAAATAGTCCATCACGGGCGCCACCGCGGCGTGGGCCAGAATTAAAACCACGGGCATCAAGAGGGAAAGCCCGGCCATGAATTGGAAACGGCTCTTTGACCGAAAAAGTCTCCAACCCGATTCCAAAAGAAAGGACAGAAGGAAAAGAAAATAAAGAAACGCTCCGGTCCCCTCCTCCGCCAGCGTTTGCAGATAATGATTGTAGGCTTTAAATTGGATCATGGCATATTGATGGCCGGGACCGCTGGCAAATAATTCTGAAACACTTTCATACCCTCGAGTCCCCACTCCCCACAGCGTAAAATTCTGATAAATCGCCAAAGCGCGTTGAATCCCTTCCCGGTTGCCGGATCCTGTGGTTCCCTGTTGACTGATATCCGTTTCTCTTTCAAGGGTCTGAATTTCTTTAACCGTTTTCTGAATATTTCCTGCCCAAAGAAGAAAAGCAAGCACCACGGCCAAAGCGATTCCGGCAACAATCATCTGAATTCGTGAAGGGTATTTGACAAGCGTCGCCAAAAGGAAGATTAAAAAGGCTGCCGTAAAACAAAGAATCGTTGCCCGCGAAAAAAAGAGGATGATCGCCAGTCCCTCCGTGGCCATCAGCAGGCCGGGAAGAAGCGCCGAGAGCGATGATTTATGTTCCCGAAGAGTGCGCAGGGAATAGAAGAAAACTCCCATCGCCGGGAAAAATCCCATGGCAATCACATCGCCCATGTAATTTGGATGGGCATAACGGCTAACGAGGTATTTGCTAACAAGCGGATGAAAATACGCGAAAGGCGGAAAAAAACCCAGACGCCCTTCGGCGTTCAAATAACCAGCGTTTGCTTTAATCAGAAGAGGCGGAATAGCCGCCACCGCCAAAAGGAAGGCGCAAATCATTAAAGTTTTTAAAAGAAGACTGCTCTCACTTCGACCTCTAAAATGAAACAAACTGATTATAAAAAATCCCAGATAAATCAACCACATGACCGTTGAGGAGAAATAGCGATTCAGAGGCAGCATGAGATTATCCTCCACTCCCCTGCCCCACATAAACCAAGCGGCCCAGGCCGCCCGCGCCAACTCAAAGCCAAAAAAGAGAAGGAAGAAAATCACAGTAGGACTCCGTAAATAGCCGGCGGCACGCAGATTCGGAACCAAGAGAAGAAAACCTACCCCCACTAAAGATAAATAAGCCACCCGCAATGCAGGGAGTTCCAGCGTATCGGAACCCAGCTTGAGAAAAAGGGAGGCGATAAACAGAAGAAAAACAACCAGGAATAATCTTTCTAAGATTCGATTAGGCAAGGCCGTGAGCTACGCAATTGGGGGTTGCACATTGATAATTGTTGGCGGTTCCTATTGTTCTCGCTGTACAGTTCACTACCCCCGGGTTCGTAACGATCGTGCAAGTTTCTCCAACCGTGTTCTGCCCGATGCAAGAAACCTGAGTCACGGTCGTAAGCGGGCTTCCGTATTGACAACAGTAACCCGTGAAATTCTGGGCGGAGAGCGGAAGACTTCCACCTGTGGGACAAGTGCGGGTGCAATTGGTTTGAGGCGTTGGACTCACACAGCCGCTGCCCGTTTGACAGGTGGCCGTCAAATTAGGACTCGCTGAAGTGGTATTGAATCCGTAAGCGCAGTTGGGGCAGCTTGACACCGAGGCCTTACAGCAAACTTGCGATTGGCCGTTCACCGTCACCGTTCCTGCCGGCTGACATTCGGTCGGGTCACATTGGGATTTAGCCGTAAACCCAGGCGAGCAGCTGATCGGGCATTTAATATTTTTTGTCTGATTCAATGTGAAGGACCCCGCACACGAAGCCGTAATCGCTCCTTTCCCGTCAGGAAGTTTCCCCACACACGTACCCGGACACTCTGTTCCCTTCATTCCCTTCGGATGGATTCCATCGCAATTGTAGACAATGTCGATGTTCCCACTGGCCGTAAAAGTGCAACCGTAGGCATCATCAGCAGCAGCGGCCCACGCCTTTTTCTCGCCGAACCAATCTTCAAATTTCTCCTGGAAGATTTGGGCCCATTGATTGAGGACAAGTGCCACTAAGACATCGAAGTTTGCCCCGTTTATTTGCAATTGCGCCACGGCGCAAGTGCCCGTGTCCAATGGTCGGTAGACATCAAAGCAACCGCAAGAACTTTGAAACCACCGTCTCAACGTTGTTTTGTAACACTTGTTAGCGCCACCGCAAGCAGCTTCACAAGCAGCTTTTGAAGGATAGTCGTACTGATAAGTCGAATCCTTGCATTGACCACACGTACAACTCCCCATGCAGTAATGGGTCGCTGGATCACAACCTATACGATTCGGGAGACCCGCACTTGTTTTTCCGCCTTTATCGCATCCAGTTGCACTCGAAGTGGGGTAGCAAATTTCCGAGCCCGCCGGACAGAGTCCTCCGCCCGTTGGTGTCGTCGGCACTGTGGGTACAGTAGGAACAACCGGTACTGTCGGAACTCCCATGCAGAAGACTGGAAAGGTGCAATTTCCGAGGATCGGACACCAAATCTGCCCGGCCGGACAACCGGGAGGTATTACTGCCGGCGCACAACAGACTTTCCCAAAAGCAGAACATGGAGGAATAAAGCCCCAACTGCTACCCGGAGGACAGAGGACCGGCGCAGTACAGGAATTAGGAGGCATCACACAGAACCAGAACCCGCCGCCAGGAGTCGGCGTCGGTGTTGGTGTCGGCGTTGGTGTTGGTGTAGGTGTTGGTGTAGGTGTAGGAGTTGGTGTAGGAGTCGGCGTCGGTGTCGGTGTTGGTGTAGGTGTAGGAGTTGGTGTAGGAGTCGGCGTTGGTGTTGGCGTTGGTGTAGGAGTTGGCGTTGGTGTAGGCGATCCTGGCGCACAGCAGACAGCACCCGCCCCGCAATTGCGTTGACCTAACCGGTTAGGGACCGGACAAGAATTCAATGCAGTGCAGGAATTAGGAGGAGCGCAAATTGCCCCACTGCTTGGCGTAGTCGGTGTAGTAGGTGTCGTTGGCGTTGTAGGCGTTGTTGGAGTAGTTGGCGTTGTTGGAGTTGTAGGCGTTGTTGGCGTTGTAGGAGTCGTGGGCGTTGTTGGAGTAGTTGGCGTTGTAGGCGTTGTAGGAGTAGTTGGCGTTGTAGGAGTCGTTGGAGTAGTTGGCGTTGTAGGCGTTGTTGGAGTAGTTGGCGTTGTTGGAGTTGTAGGCGTTGTTGGCGTTGGTGTAGGAGTTGGCGTTGGTGTAGGAGTCGGTGTTGGTGTAGGAGTAGGAGTTGGCGTTGGTGTCGGTGTTGGTGTTGGCGTTGGTGTAGGAGTTGGCGTCGTCGGCGTCGTGGGAGTTGCTGGAGTTGCGACGCCAGCCAAGCAAGTGCACGTCCTGCAAGGACAGTAACCTCCCGTTCCTCTTACATCCCCAAACCAACATCCATTATTTCCACGCGAATCGGGAATACCGTTACCGGACGCCGGATCAATGGCGCCAATGAGGTTACAACCAGCAACTGTTCCGGGTGGACACACCACTCCGGCACAATCTGGCGGATGGCACATATTGTCACCACCTGTATGGCCGCGATCCTGACAGGTTGGCGGACTGGATGGCGTTGTGGGAGTCGTTGGTGTGGTTGGCCCTGTTGGAGTCGTAGGAGAACCACTCGCACAGCAACATAAGCCAGAACCTGCACCTTGCACACATACACCACCACCTAACGGACAAGCTATCTCAGACATCTGCGTGGTTCCGCTCGGACAAGTTCCCCGAGGCGCACAACACACTGTTCCGCTAGGACAATTGGCTGTTACACCTCCGCCACCCGGTACTACCACGCCGTTCGGGATCACCCATCCTCCGATATTAAATGGCGATACCAGACATTGAGGGCCGGGAATGCATCCTAAGATAGTGGGACAGCGATACCCTCCGCCGCCTCCCGGCGCACAGCAGACAAAACCCGACGCGCAATTGCGTTGACCTAACCGGTTAGCTAGCGGGCAAAGACTCAATGCGCTGCAGGAATTAGGAGCCACGCATATTGCCCCACCGCCTGGCGTTGGTGACGGAGTCGGTGTTGGCGTTGGTGTAGGCGATCCTGGCGCACAGCAGACAGCACCCGCCCCGCAATTGCGTTGACCTAACCGGTTAGGGACCGGACAAGAATTCAATGCAGTGCAGGAATTAGGAGGAGCGCAAATTGCCCCACTGCTTGGCGTAGTCGGTGTAGTAGGTGTCGTTGGCGTTGTAGGCGTTGTAGGAGTAGTTGGCGTTGTTGGAGTAGTTGGCGTCGTGGGCGTTGTTGGCGTTGTTGGTGTAGTAGGAGTCGTTGGTGTCGTTGGCGTTGTTGGCGTTGTTGGTGTAGTAGGAGTCGTTGGTGTCGTTGGTGTCGTTGGCGTTGTCGGTGTTGTCGGAGTCGTCGGAGTCGTTGGCGTTGTCGGTGTTGTCGGTGTAGTAGGAGTCGTTGGCGTTGTCGGTGTTGTCGGAGTCGTCGGAGTCGTTGGCGTCGTAGGAGTCGTTGGTGTCGTCGGAGTTGTCGGAGTTGTCGGTGTCGTGGGCGTTGTTGGTGTCGTCGGTGTTGTTGGAGTCGTTGGCGTTGTTGGTGTAGTAGGAGTCGTTGGCGTCGTAGGAGTCGTTGGTGTCGTGGGCGTTGTCGGTGTTGTCGGAGTCGTCGGAGTCGTTGGCGTCGTAGGAGTCGTCGGTGTCGTCGGAGTTGTCGGAGTTGTCGGTGTCGTGGGCGTTGTCGGTGTCGTCGGTGTTGTTGGCGTCGTAGGAGTCGTCGGTGTCGTCGGAGTTGTCGGAGTTGTCGGTGTCGTGGGCGTTGTCGGTGTTGTCGGAGTCGTCGGAGTCGTTGGCGTCGTAGGAGTCGTCGGTGTCGTTGGTGTTGTTGGCGTTGTCGGTGTTGTCGGAGTTATGGGTACTGTAGGAACAGTGGGAATCGCGAGGGTCTCGCCGGCAATTCCCGGCTTGGTGACCACGATTCCCTCAAGAATGAATGTTGATTCGCCTTCAGGGATTGGAAAAAGTGTTTGTGAGAGTTCGGGGTTGAGATCTTTATCCTTTTCTGCTGAGAAGGCGGCAGGACTCATAAGGAAGAGAGAAAAGATGAGGACCGAAGTGATCCCCGCCCCCTTCAGAAATAATTTTACCTTCGGTTTTAAATCAGGTCTCAATCCCCTTCTCCTTTGCTGTAACTATCCAAGTCGCTTATCGTTACAAACAATTGTATTAAAAGAGTAACCTTGAATTACTTGAAAGTCAAAATATAGATTAGATGCTATAAATTGCTATATCTTGGCACAAGAGAATGAAGCCAATGAAAGATAGTGCCGAGTAGGACTTTGCGGTGGCCGCTCGTTCTCCTGACTCATCAGGTAAATTTCGAAACTTTCTAGCGATTCTGCTGGGAGGTGAGCTCCATTCCATTTACGGCAAAAATAAGGTCCCGCATACGGCAGCAACTCATCTTTATGCGGCCCGCCCAGGTTCATTAAGAAAGCCCGCCAGGGTTCTGTTTTAAAAATAGGGCGCGGTTTTTCCCAGATCACAGGAGCACCGTCTTTTAGAATATCTACCACTTTGCCATCCTTTAGTTTCCCAACGCTTACGTACCAGTAAGTCACCTTTCCCGGGGGAATGAACATATCCCAGGATTGATCGAGGGCCAGGAAATTGCCAATTTTACGGATGGCGGTAGGTAAAATCGCTTGCGGCACAAATCGCTGATAAAGGGGCGATTTATACGTGAGCCCCTCCACATTCGAAAGAAGAATGTAAATCAGAAAGAACCCTGCCAAGGCATTGCCGAACCAAGAACCGGCCCAAACCGGCCGAGAAGGAAGGGCATCTTTTTCTTTTAAACGTTTCGGGAATAGCTGGTCCAAGACAAAACTGGGCAGGAAAGGAAGCATCGCGGCAATCGCTACCAAAGGAAATAAATTCACTTCCAGCGCCAATCCAAAACCCAATTGGAGAGAGGCCAGCAATAGAACAGCTAGCAGCCGAAGCATCGGAGTAAAGAACGGGAAAAACAGAAGGAGCCCCCCAAAAAATTCCACTCCCATCACAGCAAACGTCATCAACTTGCAAATCCCGGCGGGAAGGAGGTCGCGAAGGAAAAAAGCGAGCGGCCTCGCATAGTGCTCGAGCGTTAACGCATCCAAAACCGCTTCCCCGCTAAGCCACGCCTGGGAAGTCATTTTAGTCAAGGCGGAAAAGATATACATGAAGGCAGTTTGCAGTAAAAGGGCGGTGGCACCCATTGAAATGATTTGATGAGAGGTGATGGGGTGCGAACGGGTTCGCTGACTATCTAGAGAAAGCCGTTCCCCGAGAGGAAGAAAAAGGCACCAAAAAAGAAGCAGCCGAAGAAGGTAGTCTCCCCCATTCGGAATGAAGACATTCCGGTTCTGCAGGGAGACATTGAAGAGATAGGAAAAGAACGCCGCCCCGCGGGTTTGATAACCCAAAAGGAGGCAAATCGCAAAGAAAGCGGCGGTCAAAAACAGAAAAGCCGTGCCCGGGACGGAGCCATTCGACAAATAGAGGGACCAGTCCCAAGGGTTCGCCAGGCGGATCGCCAACGCTCTCGGAAAAAGTCCTTGGTCACTGTAAAGAGCTTCGAGGACCCGGGCGCGGTCAAATAATTGAATTAGGATAATGAGAGCGACCGAAATCCGGAAAAGGGCCAGGGCCCGCAAGTCCACGGCAAACAATTCTTTAAGTTTAGTCTTTTTCATCGACCTACGGGCCGCTTGAATTCCTTATCGAAAAGATAAAGAAAAATCGTGGCCATCGCTTTCTGCGTTTCTTTAGTGGGATTCAGGTGAGTCATGATCAAATCGTATTCATGATCTTTATAAACGGACGTTCCCTCGAGGCTTTCAAAGTGGTCTCCGGCACCGATTTTTAAAAGGGTCTCGCCGGCATTCAGGTCCTTCAATTCCAAAGACTCCGCAAAAGGATAAAGATGGGCATTTGTATAATGCAAGGTGGTATCAAAAGGAAGATTGAGCACTCGGGTAATGAGCGTGTGGTTCACATCCCGGCCGGGGTTGAGCATCCAATAGAGGGAAAACTTTCTTCCTTGGGTGTCGTCGTAAAGATAACGGCTCCCTTCTAGCGCGTGGACTCCCCGCGAACTTTCGGCTTCCCGGATCATTTCATTGGATTTTTCCACTCCCATGTAACCGTCCGGCCCGTAAAGAAGTTTGGCGCTCCACCCCACTGCCGGAAAAAGGGGCTTGGGGGATGATGAAAGATCTTCGTCACGAAAATAACCCACGGTGAATTTGAATTTAACGGAAGGGCTTTCGGCCGGGAGATTAAGATTCATGGCGATAACGCTCCATTGCAGGAACTCATTGGATAGGACGGGAATTCCAAAGCCCGGGGGGAATTCTACATGATCCTGACCCGGTGAAAGCGCAAACAGCCGGGAGGTACCGATCACCGTTCCTCCAAACTGTTGGCGATGAGAGAGGTAATTTGGAAAATCCAGGCAGCCGTAATACAAAAATTTACTCGAAAGCTTTTTTTGGCCGTCAGGAGTAACGGGGGTAACGGTAACACTGTGAATCCAGAGGAGTTCCGGCCCTTCACCCGGCAAAAGGCTGAATTGTCCCCAATCGACCGGGCCTTCATCGGGAGCGTAAATCCGATCCATCGTGATTTCTTTGGAAAGAAATTCGAGGGTCTGAAGCGTATCAGTGGGGACAAGAGGTTTCTTAGATTTTTGAGATATCCGCCAGAAGGGAACTTCAAAAATCGATACGAGAAAAGCCAGGAGGAAAAGAGCGAGGACCCCCCCGATCAGTTTTTTGTTAAAAATCATTAAACGGTTGGCTTCTTAAATTCTTTATCCTCAACGTAGAGGATCATCGTAGACATGGCGTCCTGATTGACGGAAGTGGTGTTGTTGTAGACGGTAATCAATTCGTATTCGTGATCTTTGTAAAGCGGCGTGCCTTTTTCACTGGAGAAGGAATCGACATGCAAAAGGCCGATTCCCTTTTTAAGCTGTTTCGCGTTGCTTTTAAACACGGTTTGGCCGGTAGTGAGGTCTTTCAATTCCAGGGACTGGGCAAAGGGATGAAGATGCACGTTTGCGTAATAGAGGGTCGTATCAAAGGGAAGTTCCCAGAGCTGGTTTTGGGGGGTGTGACTGACCTCTCGTCCGGGCTTGACCAGCCAGTGCCCGGTGAACTTCCGGCCCTGAGTGTCATTAAACGTAATCCGGTCATCATTCAAGGCATGGATTCCCAAAGAACAGCCCATTCCTTTCATTTTATGAGAGGGCTGGTCGACCCCAATGTAGCCGTCCTTTCCTTCCAAAAGTTTCGCGCCCATCACTCCGACCGTATAAAGGGGTTTCATCGGTGATCGGAGATCCTTGTCCCGCATGTAAAAGATTTTTATCCGATGCTTCATCTTTAAAGTCTGATGTTCGACATTCAGATTCAAAAGCATGGTTTCGAATTTCAGCGTTTCGTTGGACATCACGGGAACGCCAAATCCCTTGGGAAACTGAACGTTAGAAAGCCCCTGGGAAATCAAAAAAAGCCGCGCGATGCCCTCTTTCTTCCACCCAAAAACCCCGCGGTGTTCGGGCAAGCTAAATTCCAGATTGCTGTGACATAAGAAATCCTGCGACAGAGTTTTTTTGGTGTTCAGGTCGACCGGAACAGCTTCGTAGCCCACGATCCAAAGGAGTTCGGGTGTTTGCTTTTCCAATAAATTAAAAGTCTGGGTATCCATGGGGCCTTGCATAGAAAGGTATTTGCGGTCGACTAGGAAATCTTGGGAAAAAAGCTCAAGCGTGTGGACCTGCGGCTCCTCTTGTGACCAGGCCGGAGTTGCTAAAACAAGGGCTAACAGAATCATCCACAATTTCATGTTATTTCTAAGATCGGCAACTGTCATTTCAATCTAAAATATAGCACCTTAATGCCGGTTAGCAAGCATACTTCCCGAAAGACTGCTTCTCCGGACCTGTAATTTTGAAGTTCGGTAATAGCTGGGTTTGCATCTGAAAGATTTCGAGTTCCTTTAACTTTTCTTCGGGGTTGGGGTGACGCTCATTCCAGCTGCGGCAAAAATAAGAGGCATAGGCAGCCCGCGGCGTTTCAAAGCCGGTGTTGAGCACCCGCATCCAATATTTGCGCCAGAGCTGGCTTTTAAAGGTTTGGGAGATAAGCACCGGCCTTTTCCAACTCAAAGGTTTTCCTTGATTCAAAAGGTCCACGGAATTTCCATTGACGAGACGGCCCTCAATCACATTCCACCCCCCCGTTCGGGGAGCCGGCGCAAACATGGTCCAAAATTGGTCCATCCAAAGGGTGGATCTCCCTGCGATTTCTACCCAACGAGGCAAAGGGTAATTGAAAAAGGAAGCGCCATTTGAAAGAAGGACGTAAATGAAAACAAAAACAAGGCAGGCGTTCTTCGCCCCTGAGTTGAGAAGACCCAAGGCCGTTCGAGAAGAACTTTGAAAAACCCCGGCAACCGGGGTCCGCTCAGGAAAAAAAAGATCCCAAAATCGAGAAGGGATAAACAGAATCATGGCCACGATCATCGACCAAGGCAGAGGGCCTAACTCTAAACACAAAGCAAAACCTAACTGCAGTGCCACAAAAATGAAAACCATGACGAGTCGAATGGTAGAAGTAAAAAAGGGAAAGAAAAGAAGAAAGACTCCTCCGATCTCGATACCAACAACCAGATAAGTGGAGATCCTCGTCAGCTCAGGAAAGCGCATCAATAAATAACCCAAGGGTTTGGTGAGCGGATCATAAGCCAAGGAACTAAAGACGGCCCAGCCTTCCCGCCAGCCGTCATAGCGCAATTTGTGAGCCCCCGCACAAAAATAAACGAGGGCCACTTGCAAAAGAAAGGCCACCGTGCCCAGCGACAAGAATTGGACATTTCCCTTACCGCCTGTGGGATTGAATTTACGGTCCACCGAAAATCTCTCGCCCAGCGGCAAAAACATCGCCCAAAAAAGAAAAATGCGGATGAAAACTCCCTCCCCCAGCACCATGGGATTGCGTGCATCCTCGGAGAGAAGCAGGAGCCAGCAAAGAAACGCGGCCCAGGAAGTGCGGTACCCTGCGAGGAGTGCCCCGCCGGCCAAAAGTGCGATGACAAAAAGAAGGGCCTGAAAAACAACCGAGCCGCTGCTTATGTGAAAGGAAAAAATCCAAGGATCCCAGTAAGTCTGAAGCCAGGCAAGACGCGGAAGGATTCCGTAATCCGAATACAGCACGCGAAGATCACTAAAACGGACGATTTGATCGACCAGAAAAACTAAGGCGAAGAAAATGCGGAAGACACCGAGGGCCCGAAGATCGATTCCGAATAATTCCCGGATCTTATTCAATGTTGCCGTACAAGACAAAATAGCGTGGTTGAGGGTCCAAAGAACGCACCCGAATCGTCACTTGAAGATCCCTTTGCAACAGGTAGGGCAAAGACAGGTCTAAGGTCTTTTCCTTCCATCCCTTGGTGTTCGTTTGACCCTCGTAAATTCTTTTTTTGCCGATGAAAATTTCCATTTGGACAAAAGAAGGTGTCACCTTCCCCGCCTCTTGAAAAACATAATCCGGAAGGGCGTAAAAAAGGTTGAGTTTTCGTCCGGACGGAATTTTAGAAAAAGTGAGGCTGGACTCATACCCCGGCGCAACGAGAATCCAAATGGCTGGCCTGGTTTTTCCACTGACCAGTGTTTGATCATGGATAAAAAAGTCAATGACATTAGGCTCAGAATCCCCAAATCGAAACCCTGTCCCATCCCACTGTGCTCGGGAGACCTTCCCCTTTTTTATTTTTTCTGCCTGGGCCTCCGGGAAACCTTGGAGAAAGGAAAAAGTGACTTCTTCGGTAGGCGCTTCCTCGTCATCAAGGAAGACGCTTGCATTGTCCTGTTGCGCTGGCTCGGCCGCCACGTAAAGGGCCGGGAGGAAAAGGGAGGCGATATAAAGACACAGAAAGAGCCTGGACGTCCTTCGAAAGCGAAGCATTGGGTTATTTATCGGCGGAAAAGGCAAACGAATTAAAGGGCGTGAATCTTGAGGGTTAATTCTAACTCCACGGCTGCGTTTAAGGGAAGACTGGCCACCCCCACGGCGGAGCGGGCGTGGCGGCCAATCTCCCCAAAAATTTCAACCAGAAGCTCGGAGGCGCCATTCATCACATCGCTTTGCGAATGAAAGTCCGGGCTCGATTGCACATAACCTACCACCCGCAGGATTTGCTGCACCTTATCCAGCTCCATTTCAGAACGAATCAGGCTGACGGCCTGGAGAACCGCGCACCGAGCCGCTTGTTTCCCCTCTTCCACGGACAAATTCAGACCGAGGGTTCCGGTAATGACTTGACCTTCGGCATTTTTTGAAATTTGACCGCTCAAGAAAACGAGTCGGTCGGACTGAATGAGGGGACGGTAAGCGCCCACGGGTTTTGGAGGAGGCGGGAGTTTAAGCTCCCAGCGTTCACAGATTTTTCTCAAACCCTCGTCAGTCTGGCTCATCACTAAAAGTCAAAAGGGGCCAGGCCCCTTTTGCATTGGCTCATTTCTCGATAATGAGAAGCGTTGAAATCCCCAGGGTAAACGGAACAATTTGCGGGTTCCTAAATCCAGCGGTTTGCATTTCAAGTGAAATTTCATGAAAGGAAGGAAAGCTTTGAATGGATTCAGATAAAAAACGGTAGGCAATGGGATCTCGCGTGAGAAGCCCTCCCACGAGGGGCAGATAAATCCGCAGATACGGGGCATAAAGCGTCCGGCCCCAGAATGAAGTGGGCCGGGTCAGGCAAATAAAACCGGTTTTTCCGCCGGGCCCCAGAATCCGGTAAACCTCTTTAAAAAATTGACTTCTCTCTTTGACGCTCCGGAGCGTAAAACTAGAGACCACTAAATCAAATGCTTCGTCTTCAAAAGGAAGTTCGTGAATATCCGCTTGAAGCAGTTCGCAGGAGGCGGGAAGCTTGGCCCGAGCGCGCCGGAGCATTTCGCCGGAGAAATCCAATCCCACGGCTCTCTGCCATGATTTTTTTTGAATGAACCGGCTGAGAAATTTTCCTGTTCCTACTCCCAGGTCCAGGATGGATTGGGCCTCGCGGCTATCCCGAAGAATGAGCTCCACAGCCCGCTTGCGCCAGCGCTCATCGATGGAAAGGCTGAGGAGGCTATTGAGGGCGTCGTAGCGAAAGGCGATCGAATCAAAAATCCCCCGGATGGTTTCTTTATCCGGTGAAGCAAGAGACTTCGGGGACGGTTCTCTAGTTTTGAATTTGAGAACCGTCCCCATAAACTGCCAGGATTTCGTAGTTGGTATTGCGTTGGGCGGGAATGTAGCCGGCTTCGCGGATGAGACGGATTAAATCTTCTTTACGGGTATTGGAAGCGCTCATGCCCGTAGGTTCCAGGACTTTATCCTCTAAAAGCGTGCCGCCCATGTCGTTGGCGCCGAAGCTCAACGCCACCTGGCCCAGTTTGATTCCCTCGGTGAGCCAGCCGGATTGAATGTTCTCGAAGTTATCGAGAAAAAGGCGGCTGATGGCAAGCGTCTTCAAATAATCTTCTCCACCCACTTGGCGGAAATCACTCATCCGGGGCGTGCCGTGCGGCGAAAGCGTCCAGGAGATAAAAGCGCGGAAGCCGTGGGTTTCATCTTGCAGCAAACGCAGGCGCTCCATGTGTTCCATTCTCTCTCGAAGCGTTTCGACGTGTCCGAAGACCATCGTCGCGGTCGAGCGAAGCCCCACCTCATGCGCCGTCCTCATGAAATTAATCCAGCCGTCCGAGTCCATTTTCTTGGGACTAATTTTATCGCGTACCCGTTCCACGAGGATCTCCGCTCCGCCGCCCGGAATGGAATTAAGCCCAGCTTCTTTGAACCGAAGGAGCACTTCGCGTAAGGGCAGCTTTTCTTTCTTCGCAATAAAATCAATCTCCACCACTGAAAACGAATGAATCATAATCGTTGGAAAAGCCTTCCGGATCGTCCGGATCATATTCAAGTAGAATTCAAGCGGCAAGGCTGGGTTCACTCCACCTTGAATCAAGACTTGGGTTCCCCCCAATGCGTCGAGCTCCTCCACCTTCTTCAAAATCTCCTCCATGGAAAGCGTGTAAGCCTCAGCGTGGCCGGGCCGTCGGTAAAAGGCGCAGAAATCGCAGTCAATGATGCAAGCATTGGTGTAGCTTATATTCCGGTCCACAATGAAAGTCCGGATCGGACTTGGATGCAGGCGGCGCGTTAACGTGTCCGCAGCTTTGCCCAAACGAAGAAGATCGCAGCTAAAAAGCGCCTCCCCTTCTTCGATGGAGAGCCTGATACCGGCCAGCGATTTGTCTAGGATTTCGTCAAATTGATCCATCGATCCATTCCAATTTTCCGGGCGCTCGTGTGCTTAAACCCATTTCATGCACGAGTTCGTAGAAACGTTCGAGCCCTTTTTGCATTTCCTTATCGAAGGCGTAATTCAAATTGAAGAGATAACCGAAGACAACCGGAAACTTATCGTCCACCAGCGTCATCTCCAATCCCTCGCGCAAGAGCTTTTCGATGTCCTGAAGATTCCGAACCAAATTGGCCGCCAGCTTCCGGTAAAATTCCGTCACCTCTTCGGGGTGTTCCTGATAAACCGTTTTGCGGACCGCCCACACGGAAAAGCAAAAAGGAAGCTCGGTCCAGTCCCACCACACTTCACTCAAGTCGGTTTTATAAACAAATTGTTTCGGCCGAAAAAAAAGTGCCTGGTCGCCGATGATTAAACAGGCCGGCGACTCGGTCAGCATTTGTTCGGGGTCTGAGGGATCCACACGGAATTCATTTTTAAATTGATATTTAAATTTCAGAAGGATTTTGGCGAGTGCGGCAGCGCTCAAGCTCTCTTGGGTGAGGGAGATGGTGGCGCCGTTCAAGCCTTCTACTCGTTCGCGAGAAAGAAGAAGAACGCTCGCCGAAAAATCACGGGCGCCGATGCAGAGATTGGGGAAGAGAAGGTAGTCGTCCTGACGATGTAGATACTCAATCGAGGAAATGGGCGCCATGTCGATTCTCCCCTCCCGCATGGCCCGGCTGACTTCAGAAGGGGTGCCGCTTTCAAATTCCAGTTCCAGGCCGCTACGTCCCAAAGATGCGGCCAGGCCGTGATAAAAAGGAAGCGTATTGAGATAATGGATTCGTCCGACCCGGAGAGCGGTGGTGAGTTTGGTTTTCATCCCACTCTTTGGGTCCGACCCGTCCAACGGGGATAGACGGCGTGCCCGATCTCCAGGGCATCCAAAACTTTTCCGACGACAAAATCCACCAAATCCTGAATGGTTTGCGCCCCGGAATAAAACCCCGGATTGGCCGGCAGCACCCGGACGCCCAATCGGGCTAATTTGAGAAGATTTTCCAAATGAATTGCGCTGAGCGGAGTCTCTCGGGGAACAATCACGAGCCGCCTTCCCTCTTTCATCGTGCAATCCGCAGCCCGATGAATCAGATTCTGCGTCACTCCGGCGGCAAGGTGTCCCAAGGTGCCCATGCTGCAGGGAATAATGACCATTCCTTGGGTGGGATAGGAACCGCTGGCAATAGGCGCTGCGAGGTCTTTACTAGAATAAACCGTGACTTTTTCGAGGGTTGGAGCGTCAAATAATTCGGATAAATGAGCGGTTTGAAGTTCTTCCTGAAGGACGAGCCGTCCGGCGTCGGAAACCACCAGCGCAATCTCGTGACCGAGTTCGCGCAACACTTGGACAAAACGGATTCCGTAGACCACTCCGCTTGCTCCGGTAATCCCGATGACATAAGGTTTCATTGATTTATGCCTTCAAAAGGTCCACCGCTGCCGAAAGGAATATCAGGATACTGACACAGGCATTCATTGTGAAAAAGGCCTGATTGATTCGCACCAGCCCAAACCGGTGAAGCAGCCAATGTTCCCAAAAAAGAAAAAGGGCGACGATCGCGAGCCCCATCTTAAAAATCAAACCCAGTCCCGCGGCCTGGCCTGCCAAGATCCACGCGGCTACCGCCAATCCGTGCAACAGGGCCGCTCCCCACAAAGCGCCGCTTTTTCCGAATCGCACCGGGAGGGAAACGAGACCCGAGCGCCGGTCAAAGTCAAAATCTTGCAGCGAGTAAAAAATGTCAAAACCCGCAACCCAACCAGCCACACCGATTAAAAGAAATCCGGGAATCCAGGAGAATTCCGGCCGCGCCGCAAGCCACGCTCCGTAAGGCGAAATTCCCAATATGATACCCAACACGGCATGTGAAAGCCACGTGAATCTTTTCAGGTAAGGATAAATGACGGCCAGAATCATCGGAACCGGGGCGAGAAGAAGGCAAAGAGGACCGAGAAGCCAAGTGCTTGTTAAAAAAATAGCCAGAGAAATGAAAGCGCCTGTCTGGACAAAACGCAGCGTTAACTCTTTTTTGGGAAGAGCGCGCGTTCCGGTCCGGGGATTTTTCGAATCAATGTCCCGGTCGACCAGCCGGTTCCAGGCCATCCCAAATGTTCGGAATGAAACCATGGCCACGCTGACCCAGAAGAAAATTCTCGGGCGGGGCCAGGCGCCTTCCGCTAAAAAAAGCCCGAGATAAGCAAAGGGAAGCGCAAAGACAGAGTGTTCGAGTTTGATGTCGCGGAAAAAAACTTGGATCGTCATTGCGAGGTCTCCGACCCTACGGGTCGATAGACCCGGAGGGAGTCCCGCCGTAGGCGGGACGACAAAGCAATCAGGATGCTTGATTGCTTCGGCCTCATCTGGGATGCTGCCTCGCAAAGACGTTACTGATTTCCATCAATTCCATATTCCTTCCAACGCTTGGAAACCCGCTCCTTAATCTCAGGGCTCATGACGATGTCATCCGGCCAGGCGCGCGCCATCCCCTCTTCCGGCCATTTACGGGTGCAGTCCACGCCCACCTTGGAGCCGTAAAGGTCCTGCGAAGCCGAAATGTCGAGCTCATCCAACGGGCCTTCGGAAAAGACCGTGTCCCGTTTCGGGTCCACATTATTGAAAGCGCGCCAAGCCACCTCATTGGGATCATGCAAGTTAACGTCGTGGTCAAAAACAAAAACCATTTTCTCAAACATGAGCTGTCCGAAACCCCAGAGAAGGTTCATGATTTTCTTGGCGTGCTGCGGATAGCTTTTTTTGACGGAAATCAGGACGGCGTTGGTGAAGACTCCGGCTGTGGGTAAATTCATGTCGATAATCTCGGGGAATTGCGAGCGAATGAGCGGGAGAAAAAGCCGTTCGATGGCCTTGGCCATGTAAGCGTCTTCCATCGGCGGACGGCCTACGGCGGTCGTCACATAAATCGGATTCCGGCGCCGCGTCACGCACTCGATGTGAAAAACCGGAAAGTCCTTCGCTAGGGAATAATAGCCGGTGTGGTCCCCGAAAGGGCCTTCCCTTCTTCTCTCAGCGATATCCACGTAACCTTCCAAAACAATTTCACTCTGCGCCGGGACTTCTAAATCCACGGTTTTACATTTAACCAGTTCCACCCCTTCCCCACGGAGAAACCCTGAAAAAACAAATTCATCGATTCCGTAGGGCAGCGGACAAACGGCGGAGAAAATAGTCGCCGGGTCGGCGCCCAGGGCCACCGCGACTTCCATTCGCTTAATTCCTTTTTCCTGGAAGAGACGTTGATGCGTTGTGCCATCTTTGTGAATCTGCCAATGCATTCCCGTGGTTCGCGCATCGTAGACTTGCATCCGGTAAGTACCCACATTACGAATGCCGGTTTTAGGGTCCTTGGTAATCACCATGGGAAGCGTAATGTAACGGCCCGCATCGCCCGGCCAGCATTGAATAATAGGAAGCTCAGACAAAAGGTCACCCTCTGTTCGCACCACTTCCTGACAGGGTGCGGATTTAACGTTCTTGGGTGTGATTTTCGACAAGAGATGAAGCTTGGGAAGAAATTTGAGTTTGTCCGTCAATTTTTCGGGGACTTTTAATTCCAGAAAACTCTCAATGCGCCGGCTCATTTCCTCCAGGCTCGCCACGCCCAGCGCCAAATTCATGCGGCGCACAGAACCGAAGAGATTGATGGCCACCGGAATGGCGGAACCTTTTACTTTATGAAATAAAAGTCCCGGCCCTTCTTTCTTGACGACTCGGTCGTAGATTTCCGTAATCTCGAGATGAGTTTCCACCTCGACCGGAATTTCTACGAGCTCTTTTTCCTTCCGGAGACGGTCAAGAAATTGGCTTAGGTTTTGATAAGACATTCCAAGGAGCCTCGATTAATTCTGCCAAGGGAAACCAACGAAAGGCGTTCAGAATATTTTTAATCCGTAACTTCTCCTCCGGCCCAAAATCTTTGGCCAGAGTCAAATCGGAAAGCGCACGGCGAGTGGCTTTCCGCTCCTCGGGAAGCGAGGCGAAGGCCATTGCAAATCCAACGAGAAAAAGAATTTGTCCCACCTGCTGAAGGCCTCTTCCCCACGGCGCCAAAAATCCGGTTAAGATTAAAATCCAGGCCAGCGTCACCAGCGTCAGAAAAACCCCGCCGCCCGGCGCGCGTAGAGAGATGGGAACCAGCGATTGGGCGCTCTGGAGATGAGCCGCCTCATGAAAAACAAGCGCCGCATCCGAAAGCCGGTTGCCGTAATAGATTTTCTCAGGCAGGGCAAGCTGGCCCAAAGCCGACCCTAAATGTCCCCGCGCGGGTCCCCGGACACTCGTCACGGCTGTCCGGTTGGAGTGAGCCCGATCCAGCACTTGCCGGGCTAATTCACAACCTGTCAAAGACCGGCGCCTGAAATTTCGATTCTGTAAAGATTGCGTCATCCGGATATAGACTGAAGAAATAACCGAAGCACTTAGAGCCGTCAACCAAACGAGACTCAGGCTTCGCTGCATGGACGGGGATTATATCAGGCTCCGAGAAGATGAATCAATTTTTGCAAGTCGGGAGGCAACGGCGCCTGGAAGCTGAGACGCTCGCGAGTCCGGGGATGCGTAAATCCAAGGCTCGAGGCGTGAAGAGCTTGGCGGTCAATCCCGGAAGATTTGATGCCGTAGAAGGCATCGCCCAACACCGGGTGGCCGATGTGAGCGAGATGGACGCGGATTTGATGCGTGCGTCCGGTCTGGGGTTTGATTTCAAGCCACGTGGCTTGCCCAAAACGTTTCTTTACCCGGAAATAAGTGAGCGCCGATTTTCCTCCGGCCGGCCGCACCACCACTTTCTTCCGGTTCAGAAAGGCCCTCCCCACCGGCTCATCAATTTCTCCTTCGTTGTGCTGAACCACACCCCGGACAAAGGCTTCATAGGTGCGGTCAATCGAGTGCTCCTTGAATTGCCGGGCTAAAGTGGAATGAGCGAATTCATTTTTGGCCACCACGAGGAGCCCGGAAGTGTCTTTGTCGAGACGATGAACAATCCCCGGTCTCACCGGGTCTCCCACTTTCGCCAAAGACTGCACATGATAAAGGAGCGCATTCACTAAAGTATGAGACGGATTCCCATGAGCCGGATGAACCACCATGCCGGGCGGCTTGTTGACAACCAGAACGTCCGAGTCTTCATAGACAATATCGATCGGAATGGCTTCGGCCCGCGTTTCATCGGATTGGCGTGGACGCCACTCCACTTGGATCGTTTCGCCCGGTTTGATCCGGTAATGCGCGGTGGTCACGGGGGCCCCGCCCACGTGTACCTCTCCCGCTTCAATCAGGCGTTTGATTTGAGAACGCGACAGGCTTGCGGCCAGGTGACGGGCCAGGAATTGGTCGATCCTGAAACCCCGGTCAACGTCGGCGACGACAAATTCCATAGAGGAGAATTCCCACGAAGATAAAAATAATGCTTAATACTTGATGAAGGGTGAGCGTCCCAAGCCAAGGCATTTGGTCGCCGCGAAAGTATTCCAGGCCAAATCGCCCGGCAGGGTAAAGAATTAAATAAAGGGCCGTTACCTGTCCTGTGAAACGCCGGCGCGACAAGTAAATCTGAATCAGAAGTAAAGCCAGCCCGAAATTAAAAAAAGCTTCATAGAGCTGGACGGGGTAATTGCCCCGGCCAAAACAGCATCCGTTTAAAAAACAGCCCACGCGCCCGAATCCGTGAGTGAGCGCGATAAAAGGAATTATGAAATCCGCAGACGCCAGAAAGGGAAGGCGGTGAGAGCGGACGTAAAAAAAGAACCCCAGGAAAGCCAGGATCATTCCGCCGTAATAGACGAGCCCGCCTTTCCAGATTTGGAAAATCTCCAGCGGATGCTGCCAGTACCAATCCCCTTCTTGAATCACATAAAAAACCCGCGAGCCGACAAAACCCGCCAGGACCGTCACGAAAACCAAATCGAAGACTTTCTCTTCGGGAGGGAATCCGGTTTGCCGGGCCATCTTCGTCATCCAAAAAAGAGAAAGAACAACGCCGAGGGCGATCAGAACGCCGTAACTATGGAGGGTAAACGGGCCGATGTGGCAGATTTCAGGAAACATGTTTTTGCCTTTTCAGGATATCCAGAAGAAAAAGTCCTACGCCGAGGGTGATCGCCGTGTCCGCAAAATTGAAGACCGGCCAGATCCGGAAATCGAGAAAATCGATGACGGCTCCCACCCGGGCCCGGTCGAGCCAATTTCCCACGGCACCGCCCAGAATCAGCCCGATCCCCCATTGATTCACCCAGCGGCGGGCGTCGGAGCGGAAGCCCAGATAAACGAGCACCCCAATGCTCACCGTCACCGTGACGAAAAGAAGCTTGTCGAATCCTTGAAAAAGTCCGAAGGCGATTCCTTGATTTTCAACCAGCGTCAAATGAAAGAGGGGGCTCAAGACGGGCCGGCTCGTGCCGGGGACAAGGTATTTTAGCGCGAGGGCTTTGGAGAATTGATCGAGAAGTAAAACGAGACCGGCCAGAAGAAGAAAAAATTTCCGGCTCAGGCCTGCCGTTTCTTCTTCTCCTGTTCGGACTGGCACTTGATGCAGTGGGGAGCGTAAGGAACGGCCAGAAGGCGTTTTTGGGAGATGGGCTTGTTGCAAACGCCGCAGATCCCGTAGTTACCTTCTTCAATTTTGCGGAGAGCATCATCAATAAGATTTAAGATTTGTTGTTCGCTGGAGGCGAGACCCAGATTGAATTCCCGGTCGAAATTGTCCGTGGCTTGGTCGGCCATGTGCAGGGAGTAGCCGGAAAGGTCCCCGGAGGCATCCCGCTGGCTGGTATTCAGGGCGTCTTCTTCCAAGTGGGCCAGGCCCCCCTCAATTTTTTTCCGGGTCACTTCTAACAGCTTTTTGAATCGATCGAGTTCAGTCTTTTTCATAAAGGTTGGGCATTATATCACTTTTTTTGATTTTTTCATCCCCTCAATAAAAGCGTCGACCACGTCCGGATCGAACTGAGTCCGGGCACAGCGGCGGAGCTCGTCAAAGGCCTCCTGCATCGGCCGGCCTTCCCGATAACAGCGGTTGGAAACAATGGCGTGGAATGCGTCGACCACCGAAACAATCCGCGAGCCCGTCGGGATTTCATTCTTTTTGAGACGCCGGGGATAGCCCGTGCCGTCCCAACGTTCGTGATGGCCATGCACAATTTCCGCCGCTTCCTGGAAATCCGTCAGAGGCTCCAGGATCTTGACTCCTTTTTCCACGTGGGAACGCATAATCTTCCATTCGTCGGGATCCAACGAGGCTGGCTTTTTAAGGATGTTATCCGGAATCCCGATTTTTCCTACGTCATGGAGGAGAAGGCCGGCGGAGAGCATGGCTCTTCGCTTGGCATCAAGCCCCAAATTCATTTCATCGGCCGTCATCAAACCCAATTGTTCCACTTGCCGGATATGACCAAAGGTATAAGGATCTTTGGCGTGAATCTGCTGCGCCAGGGATTTCATGATTTGGTAATAAGTTTCCTGCTCTTTTTTACGCAGCCGCTCGATCTCCGAGAGGCGATCTTCTAATTCGCTTTTCTTCGCCACCAACTCGACATTATGCTGAACCAAATTCTGATGATACTCCGTGGTTTTCACGGCCAAGGCCATGTCGTGAACCAGCGTTTGAAAGAAATGAATTTCGGTCTGTGTGAAGAGCCGGCGGCTTAATTTTTCCCCCAAAAGAAGAATTCCCACCAAGGCCTCCTTGAAATGCCCGGGGATGGCCATGCCCACCCGCAAATCCTTGAGGATCCGGTCCAATTGTTCCAATTCCTTGTGATGGCCGGAATGCTTTGGCGAGTGGCCATTCTTGAGCGCCGCTTGAATACGGTCCCGGGAAAGATAATGGCGCAGGGATTCGGTCTCTTTATCCTTGGTACGAAACCAGCGCACCAACGGATGCTGGCCGTCAAAGCGCAACAAGGACCGGGGAATCCGCTTCACCCCCCGTGAATCAAAAATGGTGTAGTGAGATTTTTCTGGGTTCAGGACCAGGATAGCAGCGTGCGTCAGGCCCAATTCCTTGGAAAGGAACCGGGTAATCATTTTCAGGAGCCGCTCGGGCCGTTTTAGGCGGACGAGGCTCTTGGCGACTTCGCGGAGAGTTTTGTGATAATCAACCGAACGGCTTTTCAATCAGGATTGGGTCGCGAGGTTGGCGATTTTTTCCCGCACGTCGTTCTCGAGGTACTCGAGACTGAGGGGTTTGGTGATGTAATTGTCGGCGCCCAGGCGCATGGCCTCTTCAATTTTTTCCGTGGTTTCAAGGGCCGTCACCATGATGACCTTGAGCCTGGGATTTTTTTCCTTCACTTTGCGCAGAACGGCGAGTCCGTCCATATTTCCCATTTTGATATCCAGGAGCATGACTTGCGGGCGGAACGTCTCGACCAGTTCCAAAGCGCGCTCCCCCGAAAGAGCGGTCTTCACCTCGAAATCCCGGTCTTCGAAGAACGACTTCAGAAAATCACAAATCTCAGGTTCGTCATCTACTACCAAGAGTCGTGTCACAGCCATTCCTCCTTCGTCTTTAAAGAGAATTCAGCATCCGTCGCAGTCTCAGAGGTTGCGGAAGAATTCGAAGCTGAGGGATTTTCCAAGGGCAGTTCGATCACAAAAAGTGTGCCCTCTTTGGGCTGACTTTCCACGCGAATCGATCCGCCGTAGCGGTGCACAATCTGTTGAGTCAGAAAGAGTCCCAGGCCGACCCCTTCGGGACGGGTCGTGAAGAAAGGATTAAAAACCTTATCTAAATTTTCCGGCAGGATGCCCGGGCCGTTGTCCGCTACTTGAATCACGAAAAGATTATCCGCTTTATCAAACGTCAGTCCGATTTGAATCTTTCCTCCCGGGCCGGTGGCCTGGAGGGCATTGAGAATCAGGTTCAGGAAAACTTCGCGAAGTTCCTGAACGTTGCCCCAGAAATCCGGCAAATCTTCCGCCACCAAACGCTCCATTTGGGTTCCTTCCAAAGAAGTTTGATAAGCGATGAGAGACAGGGTGTCTTCCAGGATTCCCTCCAAACGGATTTTTTCTCTGGGAGAGGTCGAGGCCTTGGAAAACATGAGGAGTTTCTTGGTAATATCCGCGGCGCGCCGGGTTTGAGAAACGATGGTCTTCAGGACCTCCTCCACCTTTTCGTCGAGCACCTTGCGCTCTTTCTGCAGCAAAAGGACCTGGGCCTTGCCGGAAATAATGGTGAGTGGATTATGGATTTCATGGGCAATTCCCGAGGCCAATTGTTCAATGGCCGTCAGTTTCGCCGATTGGAGTAACTGGGATTGGGAGTCGCGTAGCTCCTCGTTGGCCATTTTAAGCTGCCCAATGACGAGGGCATTGCGGACACTGGGGGCGATACTTTGCGAGAAATCCCGGAAGAAACGCAAATCCCCTTCCGTCAAGTGTTGCTCGGGGCTCGCCGCGAGAAGATTGAGCGAACCCACCAATTCGGATTTCACCCACAGGGGAATGACGCAGGTGGCATGCAGCTCATCAAAATCTTTCGTGATTTGATTGGCCTCCTGCCAGGAAAGCGAGCGCATGACTTTTTCGCGAAGAAGAATCTGGGGCCCCGCGGCTTTGATTAATTCCAAAACAGAAGCGCCCGGGAGAAATCGGAGTTTACGGTAATCGGCCACCCGCCACCCCGAGGCCGAAGCCACGGTGTAACCTTCGCCGTGCGGTGCCTTCAATAAGAGAGAAACGGTTTTCAACTGCAGGACTTCCGCCACGGTGTTGACCAAGAGGTTGGACAGTTCGGATAAATCCGAAGTCTGAGCCAGTTCCTGAATCAGCCGGTGGAGAGAAGAAAGGGCGTGAGAACGGCGCGGAAAAATGAAGTGCTTAAAAAGCCACGAATAGGAATGACTAATAGGTTGATAAAGGAGAGTCACAAAAACCGTGGTGATGAAAACCCAGATAAACGGGGCCGCCTCGCCCCACTCGGCCATGGCGTTAGTGAAAAAAATAGACGCGAGGCCGAGGGTAAAAAAGCTCAGGATAAAAAGCGTCAGACCGACAAATAGCCGTTTCAGGACCCGTTTTCTAGTCTGCTCGTAGGGGGACATAGCTTGGCTTACTAATTATCGGAGTTTTAATGAATAGCTTCAATGCATTTCTCGCAAAGTTGCGGATCTTCGCTGTTTTTTCCCACCGCCGTTGAGAAATTCCAACACCGGACACATTTCTCACCCTCCGCGCGGGCCACCCGGATGTCTAATGAGTGGGCCCGGCCGTCCGAGAGGTTCACCGTGGCTTGCTTCCATTCAGGTCCCGTGCCAGAACTCAGGCGGGCTTGAGAAACCACAAGGGCAAAGCCCAAATCGGGTTGGAGACGCTCCAGGTAAGACCGTAAATCGGGGTCTTTTGTGGCTAACTCAACCTGAGCTTCCAGCGAACTACCGATGACCTTAGCTTCGCGCTTCACTTCCAGTTCCTTCATAACGGCATCCCGAATCACGCGGAAGTCCTCCCAGTCTTTTAGGACCGCTTCATTAATAAGCTCCGAATGTTTCTCCGGCCAATCCGCTTCGTGCACACTCGCTATTCCCTCTTGGATCGTCAGGCTCTTCCAGACTTCGTCCGCCGTGAAGGAAAGAATCGGGGCCGCGGCCTTTGTGAGATTACGCAGAATATAAAAAAGCGCGGTTTGGGCGGAGCGACGTTTGGGACCGTCCCGTTTGGCGGTGTAGAGCCGGTCTTTTAGGACATCGAAGTAAAAATTACTCAGTTCCAAGGTGCAGAATTCATAAAGGCGCCGGTAAACCGCGTGGAATTCGAAACGCTCGTAATCCCCCGTCACGTCCCGGACAAGCTTCAGGCATTTTCCCAACGCCCACCGGTCGAGCGATTCCATTTTTTCAAAGTCGACTCGGTCCTTCTTGTAATGAAAGTCCGAAAGATTGCTTAAGAGATAGCGAAACGTATTCCGGATTTTACGGTAGGCTTCGGCAAGTTGCTTGAGGATCTCCTTGGAAAGCCGGATGTCGACCGAGTAATCGCAGGACGATACCCAAAGCCGGAGGATATCCGCTCCGAATTCTTTCATCACCTCTTGGGGGGCCACGACATTGCCGGCGGATTTGGACATTTTCTTTCCCTCACCGTCCACCACAAAGCCGTGCGTTAGAACCCCTTTGAAGGGTGGAGTTCCGTCGAGGGCCATCGCTGTGGTGAGAGAGCTTTGGAACCAACCGCGGTGCTGGTCGGAGCCTTCGAGGTAAAGATCGGCTGGGTAGGACAAACCATAGTCATTGCGAGGAGGCGTAGCCGACGAAGCAATCTCGGAGATTGCTTCGCTCCCTCCGGTCGCTCGCAATGACGAAGAAGGTTTCAACACCGCCTGGTGGCTCACGCCCGAATCAAACCAAACGTCAATGATGTCGTCTTCTTTCTCTAGACGCTGCTGCTGGTGTTTTTCACAGCAGGTCGGTTTACTCGAAAAAAAATCTTCGGCTTTCTTTTCAAACCAAATATCTGCTCCGAATTGTCTAAAAAGCGCCAATATCTTTTCCTCAGTCTCTAAGACAAAATCTTTCAAACATGAAGCGCAACGGATGATCGGAATAGGAACGCCCCAATATCGTTGGCGTGAGAGACACCAATCGGGACGGGTCTCAACCATTGATCCAATTCGGTTCTTGCCCCATTCAGGAGTAAATTTGATTTTATTTTGAATAGCATCAGACATTTTTCCCCGGAGACTTTTATGGTCAATCCGCATAAACCATTGTGGAGTAGCCCGAAAAATGATCGGCTTCTTGCACCGCCAGCAATGAGGGTAGGAGTGTGCATACTTTTCTTCGTAGATAAGCCTATTTTTCACTTTCAATAGATTTTTTAGTTTCTCGTTTGCTTTAAAAACATGGACCTCGTAATATTCAGGATAGGTCTGAACAAAATCAGATTCCCCTTCGTTTATAAAATTTAATTCTCCGGAATGTTTAACAAACCTACCTTTTTTATCCACTGGCGAATAAATAGGCAGGTGGTTCTCACGGTGCCCGACCTGATAGTCTTCTTCGCCATGTCCCGGAGCAATATGAACGATGCCCGTCCCTTCGGTTGCCGAAACATATTCTGCTAAAATGACTTTTCCTTTTCGTGATAAAAACGGATGTTCATATTCAAGTCCCTTGAAAACACTCCCTTTGACACCATGGAACATCTCAGTAGCTGCTTGGCCTGGCTTTCGAGGAGGCAAATCAGGAATCACTTTACCGACTAGTGTCTCGTACAGATTTTCAGCAAAAAACCAATATTCACCGCTAAGTTCAATGCCCATATAATCCAGATTGGGATTTAAAGCTATTCCTACATTTGCGGGAAGCGTCCAAGGTGTAGTCGTCCATACTAAAAAATAAACAGAACTACTTCCGATTTGGAACTCTGGAAATTTTGATGCTAGTTTTTCTAAATCTGCAGGGTCAAGCCGAAACTTCACATAAACTGCATCGTCAGTTTTATTTTCATATTCCAATTCAGCCTCGGCTAATGCAGTTTCACAATCCCAACACCAAGGAACCGGCTTCCAATCGCGTTCAATATAACCTTCTTTATAAATACGCAAGAAGGACTCAGCGATTGTTGCTTGGTATTCGAAATCCATGGTGAGGTAGGGCTTTTCCCATTCGCCGAAAACACCGAGGCGCTTGAATTCTTCGCGCTGAATGTGGATGAACTTTTCCGCATATTTGCGCGCTTCTTTACGAAACGGGACACGTTCCACTTCGTCTTTTCGCTTTCCCATTTCCTTCAGGCATTGATGTTCAATCGGAAGGCCGTGACAATCCCAGCCCGGCACGTAGAGCGAATCAAACCCGCGCATGGTTTTGTATTTCACGATGATGTCTTTGAGGATTTTATTGAGGGCGTGGCCGATATGCGTTTGGCCGTTCGCATAAGGCGGACCGTCGTGGAGAATATACTTTTTCCGGCCCGCTGATTTCCGGCGAATTGCTGGATAAATAGCTTCTTTCTGCCAGGCCGCTAGCAATTCCGGCTCGCGGCGCGCCAAATCCGCTTTCATCGGAAAAGCGGTTTGCGGCAGGTTGAGCGTATCCTTATAAGATTTTTCTTGGGTCATTTCAGAACTTCGGAAGGGAGGACTCGATGAGCTGGTCGAGGCGCGGGCCGGCCTCGCCCGCCACGCGGATAATTTCTTTGATGTCGCAGGGCTCGAGGTGGTCCGGATCGCAGAGGTCCGTCACCACGGCCACGCCGACGATTTCCATTCCCATATGAACGCCCACCAAAACTTCAGGGACGGTGGACATTCCGACCACATCCGCTCCGATGACGCGCAGAAACCTGTACTCCGCCGCGGTTTCCAAATTGGGGCCGAGCACGGCCACGTAAACACCCCGGTCTACCGGAATTTGTTTTTCCTTAGCGGTTTTATCGACAATCTCCATCAGCCGTTTCGAATAAGGCCGGGACAGGTCCGGAAACCGGGGGCCGAGCCGGTCGTCGTTGGGGCCGATTAAGGGATTGAGCCCCATTAAATTAATGTGGTCTGAAATGAGAACGAGTTGGCCTTTTTTATACTTTAAATTCATTCCTCCGGCGGCGGCCGTCACCACGAGGATTTTTGCACCTAAATAAGCCAAAAGCCGAATCGGAAAAGTCACTTCCTGCAGCGAGTAACCTTCGTAACCGTGAAATCGGCCTTCCATCACCACCACTTTTTTCCCGCCAATCGTCCCGAAAACCAACTCCCCTTTGTGGGATTCCACGGTGGAGACCGGAAAATTCGGAATATCCCGGTAAGAAAAAACGGCTTCCACGCTCACACGCCGGGCCAAATTTCCCAGCCCCGTTCCCAGGACAATCGCCGCCTCCGGCGCCCAGGAAATTTTTTTCCGGATAAATTTCGCGCTGGCTTCCAACGTTTGATGAAGCGGAGGTGCTTTCATCCTGCGCCGGCAAATTTATAAGCGAGTTGACTGAGGACACCCACGATAAAGTGGTCCAGAAAAGCGATGGCCAAGAAGGCCAGCATCGGCGTGAAATCAATCGTTCCCACCTGCAAGGGAAGCCTCCGGAAAAGTGCCAAAAGGGGGTCCGTAATCTGATAGAGTGTCGTCACCACTTGATTGTAGGGATCCACCGGAAACCAGGAGAGAATGATGCGGATGACGAGGAGAAAATAAAGAATCTTGAAAATCATGCTGAAGAGAAGGGCGAGACTTGAAAAAAGTTGGGCGAGGATAAACATAGGTTCTCCTTTATTTCATCCGGCTGAGTTTGCGACCGCGCGAGAGCGCCGCGCGCAGGCCTAGAGAGATAATTTTTGATAATCCTTTTTTCTCAAATACTTTCAAAGCGGCTTCGGTGGTGCCTCCTTTGGAGGTCACCCGGCGGCGGAGTTCATCGGGTGCAAATTCTGAATTCTGCGCCAACTTCCCCGCTCCGAGCGCCGTCTGGACCGCCAGGTCCCGGGCAATTTTTTCGGACAGTCCGTGGGCCCTGGCTTCCTTGGCGAGAAGCTCCATTAAAAGGAAAAAGTACGCCGGGCCGCTGCCGGAAATCGCGGTGACTAAATCGAGATATTTTTCAGGAAGCCGGACCGTGCGTCCACAGCCCGCAAAAACCGCTTCCGCAAACACCAAACTTTTTCCCCGGCCGCCAGCAAGCGCCGTAATCGCTTCTCCGACTTGAGCGCCCAAGTTGGGCATGGCCCGAATGATTTCGGGTTGGGACCCCACGGCGCGTCTGACTTTCGCAATGGGCGTTCCGGCGAGAATGGTAAGGAGAAGGTGGCGCCGGCCGAAGGCTTGCCGGAATTCCAGGGCCGCGTCAAAAAGGTCTTGGGGTTTTACCGCCAACAGTAAAATTTCTGAATGATGGACAACTTCCGCATTGCTTTTCGCCAACCTTGTTTTCCATCGCCGGGCCGTTTCCCGGGCTTTGGCCGTCACCTTGTCATAAACCGTAATCTGTTTCGGCGAGACAATTTTTTTATCGATGAGGCCCGCCAAAATCGCCGTCCCCATGTTCCCGCAGCCGATAATCCCAATTCGTTTTTTAAGCCGCATTCTGTTCTCCAAAAACCGCGGTGCCGATGCGCACCATCGTTGCACCTTCCTCAATCGCCCATTCGAAATCCGAGCTCATGCCCATGGAGAGTTCCGTTAGGCCCCAGTCGGGGAATTTCTGCCTCAATTCGTCTCTTAACATCCGTAATTTAGAAAAACAAATCCGGGTCTGTTTTTCGTCAGGCACCTCACCGACAGGGGTTGGTCCGATAGTCATTAAACCCCGCAACTGAATCCGATTCATTTTTCGAATCTGCTCCATGGCCTTTGGTACCGCTTCCGGTTCAAATCCCGCTTTGGACGTTTCGCCGGTCGTTTTGACTTGAATCAAGGCTTCCACACCCATTCCGTTTTTTTCCGCCTGCCGCTGGATTTCTTCGGCCAATTCCATCCGGTCGAGCGAATGAATCAAAATAGGTGACGTTAAAAGCATCTTCACTTTATTCGTTTGCAGCCGGCCGATGAAATGCCAGCGAATCGAAGCGTCCAACTCAGGTTTTTTTGACAGGAGTTCCTGAACCCGGTTTTCCCCGAAGTCCCTGGCCCCCGCTTGGAACGCTTCCCGGATCTCGGGCAGCGGGACGTTTTTTGTCACCAGCACCCGCTTCACTTCGGACCCGTCCCGGCCTCGGCGCTCGGCTGCGGCTTTGATTCTTGCTTGGACGGACTGAATTTTTTCTTGAATCGTCACTGTGACTTTCCCGGAGAACCACTTCAAAATGCTCTAAGAGCGATTTTAAATTCTTTTCCGAAACCAAAAGAACGAGATTTTCCTTTTCCCGGACGGTGTAGAGGGCGTCTTTGCCCTTCGCGCGCGCGCCGAACGCCAGCTTCTCCTCGCCGGGGGCCTTTTCTTCGCCCACCGCGAGCCGGATCTCCGGGGTTTGCAGGCCGAAATCTTTCTCCTTGGCCGACCTTCCGTCCAAGAACTCTTTAATGTAGAGCGCTTGGAAAGAATAGATTAAATCCGAGACCTTTTCGAGCGGAATTTCTGGGGCGAGCGGAGGGATGACCCAGCGCCATAACTCGCCTTTTTTTTCCAGACGGTACTGGGTCTGGCCCGACTGGGCGTACAGTGAATTGATATTGTCCCAACGGACGCGGAAGAGTTTTTTTCTGCGGAGCGAATAAACCGAGCGTTCAAAACTGGACTTGAGCGGATCCGGGATTAAAAAAACTTCGTCCTCGTCTTTCCATTTCGCATAAAACCCACCTCCCACGACAGGCGTTTCGCTTCCAAAAACCAGTGTCCGCTTCCCGGGGCGTTTCAGCGTTTGCAGAACAATCCGAATGCTCGGCTTCCCCAGGCCGAACTCGCCCGGGTCTTTGCCTTCGAGCAGAAATCGCCGGTCCCGTCGGCTGAAGGCCAGCGCTTGAATCATTCCCTCCACCAGAAAATTCTCCGCCGGGTAATAGACGGGTGCAACAAGCATCCAGTCGGAACCTTTTTTTCGGAGCACCAGTTTTTCCTTCGTGGCTGAATTTTGAATTTCAAAATAAGTGAGAAAATCCCCCTCGCCCAACAAAAGAACTTTGGGGTTTTCTAAAGGCGCAGCGGGTTGAAAGGAGGCGGGTTTATCGAGAACGAAATAATACGCGCCCAAACCGCTTAAGAGGACCGCCAGAAAAACCGTGGTGGAGAGCTTCATCGCTTACGAAGACCGGCGCCGGCGGAACCAAATCCCCACGGAGCCCACGAAAAGGGCGGTAAAAGGAATGCCTCCGATGGTAAAGGCCGCTACGCCTGCAGATTGACCCAGCTGAAGGAAGAGGGGCTCAAACCGCGGCTCGCGCGGTCGAAGCGCAATCCACCGGTCGTCTTGGACCAGCCACTGAAGGAGATTCAAGGCAAAATCCTTATTTCCCGAGACCCGCAGATGCGTATTGGTCACGAAATCGCTGTCCCCCACCACGACGACCCGCGAGCCTTTGATTCCTTCCTGCAGTTCCACGGCCGCCGCCACGGGCACCGGCCCCACCAAATCCGCCTCCGGGTCGAGTTTGGCTTGTCCGTTTTCCAATGTTTTCAAATCCGTCTCGGCCCAGCTCCCGGGCGTGGTGAAGGCAATTTCTGTCACTTTAATCCCCAAAGGAACCGAGGACATTTTTCTCACCGTTCGGGCAATCGGTAAAAAAGTCGCGGCGCGGAATTTTTCGGTCACGGGATGGTCGGCATATTGAGTGATGAGCGGCACCAAATAATCGCCCCCGAAGACGCGGCTCGTCTTGTCGACAATCACGTCAATCCCCAATTTCAATCCAAAGGGCCTCAGGAGTTCGTCATAACTTTTTCCGGTCCCCGGGTCCATGGGATCGATTAAAAGAAAAAGGCCTTTGCCGGTTTCCGGAAATTTTTGCAGCAGATCTAATTCTTTGGGTAAAAGCTCGTAGTGCGGTCCCACAATGACCAGGGCCGAACAATCGTCCGGAATCCCACCGGCTAAGATTTGGACTTCCTTGATGGTGTATTGCCGGTTCTCTAAAATTCCACGCCACTCGGAAAGGCCCAGCCGGTCCGAATCGGACAGGTCGATTTCGCCGTGTCCGGAAGTAAAGCAAAGGACCTGCTTCTGGGGATGGGCCAACCGGATGAAGGCATTGGTCAGTGATTCTTCGGAAATATCCCCAATCCGCTCCTGCCTTCCTTGGTATTCCACCAAGGTCGTGCGGTAGGCATCCACTTGATAACGCCGGGCCTCCGAAGGCGAGCGGTCCGGGTCATAGAAATGAAACTGGAGGCGGGGATGGTGGGTGGCCATGTCCTTCAAAAGGATTTCAAAATCCCGCTCTTGGGGGTCATCGTGAGCAAAGAAGGAGCGAATTACCACTTCGTCCGGCGCCAGACGGGACAAGGCGCCGAGGGTCTCCGGCGCAATGGAATGGATTTTATCCTGCGTCAGGTCCACGCGGCGGTTGAAACGGCCCGCAATCAAATAGGCGAAAACCAGGACGCCTAAAAATAGTGCCGAGGCAATCAGGATATGAAACTTCTGGGGCCAGTAGCGTTTCATCTAGCCTTTCCAATTCCTGGCTTCGACGGTGCGCAGCGACAAAAAGAAGAAAAATAAAATCGCGCAGCCAAAAAACGCCACGTCCGTCAAGTCCACAATTCCTAAAGGAAAATCCCGGTAATGCACAAAGGGTGAGAAAACTTCGAAGCGGCTTGCCCACACACCCGGCAAAAGCCCGGCCACCCATTCCGAAATCCATAAAGCAAGCAGCGTAGCAAACGTAAGCGAGGAGGCCAGGATTTGATTTTCGGTGAGGGATGAATAAAAAAGTCCGATGGCCAGAAACGTCCCTCCCAGGAGAAAAAATCCGATGACTCCGGAGAAAAGAACCCCCGCATCAATCCGGGGCCCCAGAAATCGAATCACTCCGGCGTAAAGAAGTGTGGGAAGAAAAAGAAGGGCGAGTTCCGCCAAAAGCGCCAAATATTTTCCCAACACAATTTCAAAATCACTTAAAGGGTACGTATAAAGCAGTTCCAACGTCCCCGCACGTTTTTCTTCCGCCAACGAACGCATCGAAAGGAGCGGCGCCAGAAAAAGAAATAAAACACCGGCATTTAATATGAAAGCGCCCATGACAAACGTGGTGATGCTGAGCCCCTCCATGCCCTGATAAGACTCGCTTGCTGCCTGCAACGAAAGCTGGCTGTAGCCCAGAAGAAAGAGCGTAAAGAAAACTCCGCCTACGAAGAGATAAGAAAAAAGCACAAAGACCCCCACCCAGGAGCGGCAAAAAGAAAAGAAGTCTTTCTTAAAAAGATGCCAGGCGCCCGTCATACCGGTTCCGTCATTTCTTCAGAGAGAACGAGTTTTAGGAAAACATCTTCTAAGCTCAAACGCTTGGTCGAAAGTTCCAGCAAGGGAACGCCGGAGCGAACGATGCGGCGTGAAATTTCAGGACGCAGGTCTTCGTGAAGGAGAGTTTGCAGAACATAAACCGTGACGGAAGCTTCCTCCGCATGTTTTTCTAAATTTTGAATGCCGGGAATAGTCGCTAAAGTTCTTTCCAGCGAATCGCCGCCCTCACCCACTCGCACAAGAATTTCCTGGCGCTCGGCCACTCCCCGCTCCAAATCTTCAGGCCGGCCCTGGGCCACAATCCGGCCTTGATTTAAAATGAGGACCCGCTCACAAAGCTTGCTCACCTCAGGAAGGATATGCGTGGATAAAATGAGCGTCCGTTTCCGGCCGAGATTGCGGATGAGTTCGCGGATTTCGATGATTTGCTTGGGGTCAAGCCCGTTCGTGGGTTCGTCCAGAATAAGAACGTCCGGATCCGCGATGAGCGCCTGCGCCAGGCCGACCCGTTGCAAATACCCTTTAGAGAGATGGCCCACGAGTCTTTTACGAACCGTGAGAATCCCGCATTGCTCCATTTTCTCTTCAATTTCTTTATTCCGGCTCTTTCGCGGCACACCCTTGATTCCGGCAACGAATTTTAAAAATTCTTCAACGCGCAGATCCGGATAAATCGCCACCCGCTCCGGAAGATAACCGATGCGCCGCTTGAGCTTCTTAGGCTGTTTGGCCAAATCGATATCGCCTAGCGTCACTCGGCCAAAGGTGGGCGGAAAAAAACCGGTAAGAATCCTAAGGAGAGTCGTTTTACCCGCACCGTTCGGCCCAAGAAGGCCGAGGATTTCTCCTTTTAAAACTTCAAAGGAAATCTCGTGCAACGCGCGCCTTCTCCCGTAATCTTTAGAAACATTCTGAACCGAAACCATTTATCTTCTTCGCTCCAAAACAAAAGGGGCCAGGCCCCTTTTACGTTCAAAGCTAAAAGGGGCCTGGCCCCTTTTGAGTCTGTACCCGAATAAATTTCCTTTTTCCGCATTGAATGAGGACGGGTTTTCTCAAATCAACTTTGAATTGCTCGTCATTGACTTTCTGCGAATCCAATTTTACACCACCCTGCGAAACGAGCCGCCGTGCTTCCATTTTGGAAGGCACCAAACCCGTTTCTTTGAGGAGCGTCAGGATATCCATTTCCTTTTCCTTGACGCGAACTGTTTCAATTTCATCGGGCAGTCCTTTTTCCTTGAACACCCGGTCGAACTCAAGCGCTGCTTCCTTTGCGTCTTTCTCAGAGTGGTATTCCTTCACGATTTCAAAGGCCAGCCGCGCTTTCGCGGCCCGCGGATGAAGTTTTCCATTCGCCAAGTCCCGCAAAAGATTTTCGATTTCTTTGGGGTCGAGCGGCACCACCAAACGGAAGTACCGTTCCATCAAAGCATCCGGCAGGGACATCACTTTTCCATACATTTCCTTAGGCGAGTCTTTCAAGGCAATGTGATTCCCATAAGATTTCGACATTTTCTGAACGCCGTCGGTGCCCTCAATCAATGGAAGACTCAAAATACTCTGCGGCTCGCACTTCCATTCCCGCTGGAGTTCCCGCCCGACCAGGAAATTGAATTTTTGATCGGAGCCCCCGATTTCAACGTCGGATCGAACGATGACGGAATCATATCCCTGCATGAGCGGATACAAAAATTCCACCAGCGCAATGGGCTGACCGGATTTGTAGCGTTTTTCAAAATCATCTCGTTCCAGGAGCCGGGCGACGGTGTATTTTGAAGTAAGATCGAGAATGTGAGCCGCAGTCATGTTCTCCAGCCATTCGGAGTTGTAACGGACTTCGGTCCGCCCGGCATCGAGAATGCGGAAGACCTGCTGTTGATAAGTCTCGGCGTTTCGTTTTACCTCGGCCGCCGTGAGCATAGGCCGTGTTTCGCTCCTGCCCGAAGGGTCTCCGATCCGCGCGGTGAAATCTCCAATGATGAAAACTACCTGATGGCCGAGCTCTTGAAGCTGGCGGAGTTTTCTTAAAGGTACGGTGTGTCCTAAATGAAGATCCGGCGTGGAGGGGTCCGCGCCGTATTTAATCCGGAGCGGCTTTTTTTCCTTGAGCGAGCGGGCAAGTTTTGTCTCGAGTTCCGGCTCGGTGATTATCTCAAGGGCGCCCGAGCAGATGATTTGGATTTGTTCCGGGATGGATTTTGGATTCACTCTATCTCTCGACCAATCAAGGGGTTAATGGCCGCGTATTCTAGCAGTAAACTGCTCGAGGGTCAAACCTGGCGTAGACTTTCTTTAGGCATAAAGTTTCACAATAATAATAATTATTATGAATTTAAATATTGACTGCAGCTTGAGGCGCTGTTAAAGTGGTGTCCGTGGAAACTCGACGCGAGTTTTTTGCTGGCAAGTTGATGGATTTGGCCAACCTTGCTGTGCTCGTCTTAATCTTCGAGCAAATAGCCAAAGATAGGACTAATTGGGGCATTGTGCTATTTGGAGCTGCTTTCTTTTCAGTAGTTTTTGTGATATGTTTCTATGCGAAACGGAGAAAAACGCAATGAACTCAGGCGTAGTTGGAGTAGCAGTTCTTCTCACTTGGATTCTCTTAGTTTACGTCACCTTTCTATTCATCCTCCCCTTTTTTCAAGAAAAGTGGAGGCGCAATCCCAAGAAACCTCATCTTCGGCATAGCCACTGATTTCAATCTGAAATTTTAGATTACGCAGCGGCGGCGATGAGTTTCGCGCCTTTGAAGAGCATGACGAGGTATTGGTCGAAGGAAACGGCTTCAATATCGCCGGTCAGCGGATTAAATCTGAATTGCGCGCCCTGAAAGATATTCCGTAGCGACACCACTACCACACGGTACTTTTCCGCTGAAGTATCCGCATCTTTGGCCAGCTGAGCCGCGTGCATACCGCCTGAGGGAAAGGCAATGAACACCCCTTCGCGGTCTTTTTCGTTGGCCATGATTTTGGGATCCAGCGAAAAATTCAGAGTCCCCGGCAAAGCGGCTTCTCCCGCCAGGTGGAGATACGCAATCCCGAACTTGGCCGATTGCGCTTTGACAAATCCCGGCAAATCTTCCGGCTCTACGAATTGAATCAGTTCTCCCCGTTTAACGCTTGCCAAGAGTTCCTTTACTTCCATCCGCTCAGCGCCAGAGAGCCCACTCTTCAAATTGAGAAGCGACTCTTCAACTGCCTTGAGGAAAATTTCTTTCGTTTGAGGAATCACAAAACGGGGCTCGGCTAAATGCACTTCTGTCTGCTGCTGGGCAAGGCTAACGAGCAGATTATAAAAAATTTCGGGTTTCATGTATTGCTTGAGTGCCTCCGGAGATGGAATGAAAAGACCGTAATCTGCGGCGGTGCGAGTGGTGTCGAAAAGTTTGTTCGTTGCCCGGATGCGAGGATTTTCCAGTTTCATCAATTTCTGAAGCACGCCCATTGTTTCAACCGGACTCACGGTCGAAGCCAATGGAATGCCAAGTTTCTGGATTACTTTATCCAACCTACCGGCTTGGTCCAAATAAGCGATGACTTCTTCGAGATACGGCGGAAGAATAGAATCCGTCGTTCTGACTCGGAGTCTAACGACCGGCGAAGAAGCGAACGGAATAGCCGCCAACATCGCATTAACCCCACCCGTTATCACACCGACGCCTGCAATTCCCGGCACTGCGGGTGTCATTGCGAGGAGGCCGGCAGGCCGACGAAGCAATCCAGGATCTGGAATTGCTTCGGCCATTCCTGGAACGTTGCCTCGCAATGACGGAATTCCCGCCCGCGTTTCGGACCGGAACATGTCTTCGAACTTCAACCCGAGCAAGTGAATGACAGCGAGCTTGAACTGACGGGAAGTAGTTTCAATTTGGCCCTTCCTAAACTCCTGCTGAAATTCTTTCATCACGTCCACGAATGCACCCCGCTCTAGATTCTGAAATTTCGCTGCCGTTTGAGGCAGGAGACCGGATTCCACGGCATCCTCAACCTCTTTGGCAGCCTTGACCAGTTGGTTGACGACCCGACCGGCTTCTTCGTGACTGGATTCATCCCTCGTCACGGGCTCCAAGGCAGGAAGAAGCGCCCAAACCTCATTGATGAGGGATCGAAAGTCGGGGCTCTGTTCATATCCGCTCCGCACCTCAGCCCTCGACTCGATCGGAGTCGAGGACGGAGGAGTGCCGGGCCGCTCAGCCCGGCGCACCTCAGCGCGGAAAAGGACCTCTTTAAATTCCTTTCGCACATCGCTCAATTGCTCTCGGATGGTTTTTATCTGATCTTTGTGTTCCGGAAGAAATTGATTTTTTTGTGAAGAAGCTGTGGCGGATCCCGCGAAGGAACCTGGAATCATCAAACCGGTAATCTTTCCTGCCAATGCTTCACTTACCTTAAACTGATTAAGAGATTGTTCAATCAACTCATCCAAGACTTGAATGCCAAGGTCAATCTGCTGATAAAGATTAGTGAGACGTTCGTAATCTTCCCCTCGAAGATTTTTTCCGCCGGATAGGCGATCCATCATAATTTGAGCCGATCCGGCTTGATTACCCAATGCATGAAGAATCCCTCCTCTAAAATCAAAATCCGCAATAAAACCTCGAAAGTTCCCATCAGCATCATCATGATCCCATACAAGAGAATCCGGCTGATACTTTCTAATTTCTTCAATCTCTGAACCAATCCAAAACAGAAGCTCTCCACTGCCAACCCCTGCTCTCACAGCACTCAACTTATCAACAGCAGCCTTAAGCCGTCTTATGTTTTCATCTGTAAACTTTGGCATCGGCTGATTCTGATCTTGCCCCGGCTCACCTTCCACCCGCACCTCGGCGCGTTTGGACAATGAGACAGATTGTTGATTGAGCGAGTCCAAGTGATTGTAAAATTCCTCGGGGTCATCCCCTTTGATAAGCGCCACAATATTTTTCCAATCCGGACGTAGGGTGATTCGGTCACCGCTGAAAATGATGATCGGCAGATTTTGAGTCTCAGATATTTCTCTTACGCCCTCGACGACCTCGTTACCGTCATTGGGATGCCACATGTTCCAATTCGTTATCACGAGCCCAATTCGGCTTCCCTCTTTTTGCGCTAGGCTGATGGCTTCCTGAGGATTAGTCGCTTCAAGGATCTCAACTTCTTCACCGAACGATAACTTAAGCATCCCTTTCAATGCCTTTCGGATACCCTCTTCATCATCCGCAATCAAAATGGTCTTGATAGGCCTGATCGCTTTAAGCTCCGTGCGCACCTCCGCGCGACGCTTTATCTCTTTAATGAGAATACTATTCCCTTCCCGAATAACCTTATATTCCCCAGCTGGGTCCACATAGAGGTTGATCATTCTTTGAGTCTCATCGCTTAGACTTGTCCAGGTTCCGTGTTTTGCCTCCGCAGCCGATACCCATCCCACTTGGGAATTCGCACCCTCTAGAGTTCGATAATTGAGAGGGAAAGAGACATTTGCTTGAGCCATTTGAACCGCTACGTCATAGATAGCTTGAGGGATGTCCCTAAAACTCGTCCGCACCTCGGCGCGATCTAAATGGGTTACTTGTTCACCTGATCGCAGAGCAATGATGCCGAGAACTCGAACCTGAATGTCTGGAAGACCTGCAAAGCCCTGACGCTCTTTATATAATTGAAAGTGATCGACATCAAGATAATCACCCGATTCAATCGCAACTTTTTCACCCCTGTCAAGCAACTGCAAAGCTTCCGGCAATGGAGTCTGGAATTCCACAAGAGCCCTTAAGTGCTCGGAATCAAAATCGTCCTTGGAACCGATAACCACAACGTCGATCGCCTTCTTATTCAAAAGTTTTCGAGCTTCGGAAAAAGCATCTTCTAAGGTAGGGACTTTTTTCTCATAAAATTTACCCTCGTCCAAAACCTCCCGGTGAAGTGATGCAACTTTTCTCCCAACCATATCAACCTCGGGACGGAAACTCTGCATTTTGCCCCACAAAAATTTTCCCCAGAGTTCCTGGAGATCTTCCACTGCAGCCGCGATTTTGTCTTTTCCAGGTGTGCCTCGTAACAATTTTTGACGGACTGAATCAATAAGCCGTCTTTCTTCAGCATATTCAACCGCGGAGCCCACCTTGAGATTAAATCTCTTGGAAAACTCTATCAATGCCCTTCGAGCTTTTCTCAGCGCCAGTACGTTAACGCGGACCGCTTCCTTCTCAACAATAATAAAAGCTTCATTTCCAGAAAACAGGGACGCCAATTGGGGGGCAATGATATATCTCCCTTCAGGCGCCTCTTCTTCCTCGATATGCCCCAGAAGTTGCGAGACTCTTTCGTTGAACTCTCCACCTTTCGTTTGGATATCTTGTTTACTGAAAGTGAATTTTCCCCTTTCTATGCCTTTGGAATTAACATAAAAAACTGTGACCTTGTATTCCTGAGTTTGATCAAGACGACGAGCTTCTTCACTAATGGCCTGAGACAATTCTTGAGACAACTCGTCAAAAGATGTGACGACGGCATTCCGCACCTCGGCGCGGGATCCTTTCCCGCGTTCAAGAATGAGTTCGTGGCTCCGGATGAATTCCTCGGCCTTTCTGATGTCTCCCGCCTTCGGGGCTGCCAATAACGGAGCCAGTGCTGTTCGGGTTTGGTCGACGAGAACTTGATTTTGTTCCCTTTGAGCCGTCTCGAGAATGATCTTCAAATCATCAATCGCATTCCCGAGCCCCACACTGCTGCGCACCTCAGCGCGGTCGAATATTTGTTTTTCATCAATATTTCCTTGACTTATTTTATCTAAGCCAGTAAGCTGCTGCCGGGTTAATTGGGCCGTATGAGCGGAGGGTGCTACCGTCTCGGTAGACGGTCCAAGTTGAGACCTTGGGTTCCCCGCGAGGGGAATTGGGTTCGACTCCCACACCCTCCGCGCTTTATTGACAAAATCCCCTATCCGCAGTAACATTTCATCGGGTCTCAGCTTGGGCCGCCCTATCGAGGTGGTAGCAGTTTCGCCGCTGGTTTGAACAATTAAATTCAAATCAGCGGCGTTTTGTTTTTCCCGCACCTCGGCGCGGTTGAGAATATCAACAAAAAGCACATAGTGGTTTGTATCTACATTTCGCTCCGCCGCTTTTTTCTTTCTTAAGGTAAGTTCTATTTTTAGCTTTTCCCTCCCTTTCAGCTTTTGATCCGCCAAGATTAAATCTTGAAACTTTTGACCTACGTTTTGAAAGGCAAAGCCCCGATCCTCTTTCAGCTCTCCCGCTGTTTTCAAATCGTAAAAGCCGCGTGAACCCGGCGTTGTGAATACCACCCCTGCTATTCCCTCGTATTTTTCTACCCATTGGTCGATTCGATGCCTAAAATCGTTCCAATTCTCGACCGTGTCTTTCTCCACAATTTTTCCCCGCACCTCGGCGCGGAGGGGGGTGGGAACAACCCCATTGAGAATGTCGGGGCGTTCCGTTGGATTTCCGAGACGAAGATCGAGCAGGCGGCGGAAGGTTTCGGCAGAGGCTTTTTCTGTTCCTTGTGAAGGATCTTCCGTGGAAGCCGCCATATGCGGCGTCGCGAAAAACTGGTCGGGATGGGCTTCAAGCTGAGTTTGAACCTCCGGAATGATTTTCCCGTCTTTCTTCAAGTCAATATCTGAAAATGCAAGACTTCCGGGGCGCTGGAAAAATTCGTCCCAAACATTAGATCGAATCACATCGAAACGCGAGGTGTTTAAAATAATACTGGCCTTTGCTGCCGTGCTAAGTTTCGCAGCATCAAAATAATTTTTAGCTTCTCCAGGCAGATGAAACGATAAGATATCGGCTTGTTTCAATACTTCTTCTTCACCCGGAAATTCGACCTTGTGTTCTTGCGCCGCTTTAACCCTCGCTTCATGATCAGGATCATTTGGATCATTCAAGGCATTTGAGGTCGCTAGGATTCGGAAGGAAATTCCAAGCGTGTTACGAATTTGATTGAGCACATAGGCGAAATCCTGTCCCAAAGGACCGAAACCGATTAACGCGATGACCTTCCCATCCAATTGTTTCAGGAGCTCCCGCGCGCGATCGGGCGATAGGTTATGAAATAGAGCTTCCCACTGTGGCTCAAGTAGGGCGCCGCGGTTGGCTTTTACCTGCTCGTATGCTTTCCGAAATTGTTCCGGTGCAATATCGATGATTTCTCTAAGATCAGGGTCATCCGTAAAATGCCTATCGTAGGCAATGCGATCTTTATATCCACCCAATGCGGCAATCAAAAAGTAAACGCCGAGCACTGTAACGGGGTGTTGATTTCCGTTGGTGCGCATTAATGACATTCCATGATCGATGGTCGCTTGGCGGTCCGCATTATCCACACCCGCACCAATCCGAATCAAATCCACCACACCGGATTGACGAAGCTTTTGCACGAAGGAAGGATCGGTAAGCCCCTTGATGTCCGAACGGAAAAATATGCCCTGGGGGTTTTCTTTCCCAACAAAGTCTAACAATTGCTTTGCATCAGAGCCAATTCCCATACGATCGGCAATGAGAGTAACCTCCCCGCTGAATGAATCCGCGACACGTTGAAGTTCTTCTACGATGGTTGACTTTGTATTGTCTGCGATTAAATACTTAAGCGGCTTATGATCCCGCACCTCAGCGCGGGGAACAAATGGTGATTCATCGGTTTTCAATTTAAGGAGGTAATAAAAGGGGACTGTCAGGCCTTTCTTTATAACGATTTGTTCCCGGATGAGTTGAAATCTTGGTTTTTCTTTTGCGCCTTCATTAAAGACGCCTGCTCCAGCATGAGTTAATAGTCCCCTTATCCCGTTCTGCAATTCCAGTTTTTTCCCGCTTTGCGATAAAGGTTGCATGGACTCTAAAACGATGGGGCCAGTATCAACGGGACTCGAGGACACCATTTCTGTAGGACGCGAGTAATGTTCTTTCCCTTGGTAGGAAGGCAAAGAAAACGTTTCCAATCCGTACGCAACAATAGGAGAGGCATGACGACTAAGATCAGCCGTTAATTTCTGAATCAATTCGTCAACATTGTCCGTTGTCACAATTGGATGAATTTCAATCGGTTTTAGGTCGACCCGCACCTCGGCGCGGGTCGTATCCTCCTCTGCGCTCATTCCGAAACTCTCCAATGCCTTCAAGGCCGCGGCCCGAACCATGCGACTGTTATCCGTCAATCGAAGAACTTGGAGCTGAAAGGCATACCGGTTTCCCCCAAGTCCTTTTATGGCATCGATCGCCCGTAAACGGACACCCGTATGGGGATCTTTCAATCTATCAACGATCTGGGGAAGATATTCTTTTGCCTGCAATTGCTTTAACACTGTAATCGCGATTCGCCGCAAGGAATAATCGTAAGGAGAAGCGGATAAGGCAACGTAGGGAGCAACCAAATGGCTGTATTGTTTTGCTCTCATTCTTCCCAAAACTCGGATGGCCTGCTCCTGTGTCTCTCGGTCGCTCGTTCGTTTAAGTAAATCGGCGACTACTTTCGCATATTTTCTTCCTCCAAACTTTCCTAATTCTCGCCAAGCTTTATTCCGCTCTCTTGGACTGTTGGAGTAAATCATTTTAAAGGTTTCCTCAAAATTCCGCACCTCGGCGCGGCTTTGCTCTAGCGCAGTCTTAACAAGCTCCCTATATTCTTTGAATTTCTGTGCACCATACTTGCCAAGCAACTTCTCTATTTGCCCGTATTTTCCTTGAAGTCTTTCCTGAATACCTAAGAGAGTTTCTTCAAGCGCCTTACTATCCTTACGGTTTTTAAAATGTTGGATCAGTTCTTTTACTTGCGTATCACGCTGTTCATATAGTCTCTTCGTCGCGCCCATGACGAGCTTTTCTCCCTCTTCATCTGGAAAAGGCTTATTGGACTGTATCGATTCCGGATTCTGCCACAATTCATAATTTGCAACGGCAGAAACAATGAGAGGTAAGAGTTTCGTCAACCTTTCTTCACTTGCCCGCACCTCGGCGCGGGAGAGCCGGGGCTTGATCCCAGCTTCGGGAAACTCTTGACTTAAGACCAGCTCAACCACGGGGACCGCCTGGCGAATCCACTCCCTGATTTCTTCGAGCGTCCACCGCTTGAGCCAGTTCTCGACCGCATCAGAGCGTGTGCTCGGCTTTTCTTGTGCTCGGATCAATTCCTCTTCGGTGCTTTTTGAGATTTGACCTTGTTCATCCAACTTTCCACGAATTGTCTCCACAGCTCTTTCACGATTTTGATTGAAACTTTCACGCATACCGAATGCTGCCATATCAGAGGTCTTGAAGAAAGGAACGATTCGATGCAAGATCAAACGTTCGACCTGGGTCAAATTTGCAAGTCGATACTTGCCTTCTTTTCTTAGACTCAAACTCAACCAATAAGATTCAATCATACCTTCAAGGCTTGCTACATCCGTTGCACTTTTAAGTACCTGATATTGGTTATGGGTTAAAGGGTTTCGATTGGGACTGGTGATATCCCTCAAGACTTGCTGTGCCCTTGGGGAAATTTCTGCCAGCCGTTCTACTTTTTGTGCTCGTCGTTCATCCAGTTGGCTCAGGCGAGATTGGAAGTCCGCAATATCCTGCTCCGTTGCAAGATAAAGAGGATTCAAGCCCAAATCAAGAGAGGCGCTGGTGAAAGTGGTCTCTTCCCATTTTCCTCTCGATAAAAATTTAACTATAATTTCTGGTTCTTTGGCTCGGATGTTCCCTCGAACATAGATCCCAGTGCCCCGTTCCTTGTTCCAAATATAGGTTTTTTCGGGCTCGAGTTTGATTCCTTTCTTTCCTTTTGTTGTCTCCTTGTTAATGATTTGTCTTTGAGGTTCTTCCGGACTCACCCGCACCTCGGCGCGAGGAACATAAGCCTTCCCTGGGAGGCCGAATTCAAACCAAGGTCCTTGCATCGATTGGAGCCCGGCATAGAATGCGGTAATAACTTCAGAGGGAGGGAGCCCTTGCGCTAAAAGCTTAGTAATACCAGCAGCCACTCGAGGGGTCGCAAAGGAGGTTCCCTTTAATGAACGGTGTTTTCCCGAAGCGTAGACGGTGGTATCAAGACTAAAATTAGAGTAAGGAATTTTGAAGTAGAGATTATTAATATCTTGATAAGCTCCCACATACAAGACATTGTCAAAAATAGGATGCGAGCGATAAGTATATTGTCCGCTCCGACCGTTATCCTCCTGTCCTTCTGCGAACAGAAAAATGACGCCTCTTTTCTCCCCGTAATTTTTTATGAACTCAGGGGGAAATCTGCCTCCAATTAAACGAGGGTCTCCTTCGTTCCACACGCCTACAGAGTAGCTGATAACGATCCTTGTGTCAGAAGGGTAACCGTCAATTATCTTTGATAGGCCTTCGGTCTCAGAAGGAAGTAAAAGTTCCCTCAGGAGCCGGATTTCTATATTCGGGTTACTTAAAAGAGCTTCTCCAGCGACCTCTGAGACGGCTTTCGCATGGTCAGAGATAGGGCTATGATCGACTAAAAGAAGCACCACCTTTCCCGAAGTCGGATAATTTCCAGTAAGCGTTGTTATTTTTGTTTTTTCTGTATACAACGATTTTAAAAAATCAACGGCTTTTTGACTTCCTCTTTGTGCAGCGGCTCCAATGGCTTTTATTGCCGCCTCGGAAGCAAGGGGGCCGATATCCCCCTTTTTCGCTTTTTCGGCAATTAGTGGAATGAGGGATTCAGCTTTTAAAACTGCGCGACGATCACCACGATCCTTAATAGCCTGCAAAATGTCCTCAATCTCCTCCCATTTATATTCTCCTATCGCTGTCTCGTCGTCTTCGCTCCGCACCTCGGCGCGGGAGGAAGTGAGAAGCTCGTTGGCCCGATCCAAATCGGAAGAGAGTAGGTCATTTGCTTCATCTTTCGGAACATAAGAGAAAATGGCGCCAGTTTTTATAAGCAGCTCGATTTTGTCGTCATAAATGCCCCCGGTCCACAGAATGATAAGCGGTACTTTTGAATCCGTCATGTTTTTGATACCGCTGACATGCGTTGCGAGCGCCACCCCATCCATCGATGGCATTTCCCGATCCGTCAAAACAAGATCGTAAGATTGGCTGTTCCGTTGGGCTTCATTAAATTTTTCTAAACCCTCCCTCCCGTTGACAGCGGTATCGATGACAAACTCCTTCTGTCTATTTGCAGCAAACCATTTTTTGAGAATTTGTTGAGCTTTTACAAGATCCGCTTTTTTGTCGTCAACGACGAGAACTCTCTGAATAGCAGTTGCCCGCACCTCGGCACGGAAATGCTCAGGGAAATAAGAAGAAAATACTCTGAGTTGATTTTGATCCAAAATCTTTCGGATCAGCCCATAAACCACACCGAATCTTATATCGACTTCCGACGAATCCTTTGCGTCGAAACGCCGGAGATTGAGTTCCATTAACACATAAACGGCTCCGAGTTTTTGGTCTACTGGACTTTTTTCCTGCCCAAGTAGATTCACTAATTCGTTGACGCGATTCTCATCAATCAATCGTTTTAACTCTCGCAGTTTCGGATCTTCCGGCTGCTCGCTCCGCACCTCGGCGCGGGGAGTTTGTGTCTTTCCGGCTCTTTTCTTTTCAGCTTTCGCCTGGCGGTCCTGAGCCTCTTGCTCCCGGGCTTCCAACACACGGGTAAGCGCATTGGCCAGATTCTTCGCCAAAAACTCGTTCCATTCGATGGGATGCACCTCTAGGACTTTAGACTTTTTCACCACGAGATTGATATCTGAATCGGGGATGCTGATTGTAATTCCCTTTCCTCCTTCTTCCACATCCACTCCTTGAATTCCCAATTGTTCCAACGCTCCTTTCAACATGACAGGAGCCGGACGATCGATCCGTTGGCTGTCTGAACCCACCTGAATGAGAATCACTTTAATCTGATTTCTCTCACGCTCGACACTGACCCGCCCACGCTCTTTGACTCCCACTAAAATCAGAGCGCTCTCTTTTATCTGCTTAGTCCCTGCACGTGCTTCCGCGCGGGGTTTATTGAGAAGTTCTTTCCGTAGAATAGAAATATTCGGGGCTTCAATGGCCAATCGTGCCTGGTTTCCTTCGATTGAAAGCACTGCGACTTTAACATCGCTGCCAATGCGAACCGAATCGTTAACTCTGAGTTTGGGTAACCCAACTTTTCCGCTCTTCGGGGCAATGATTTTTTCGGATCGGTCTCCTCGTTGAGCCTCAATGAGAGTTGACGCCAATGTTTCGATCGAGATACTGATATGGCGATCGGCCATTGGAAGGTCTCGACTTCTTATGTGATCCACGGTGAAGGTCGTGTCGCCTCCAATGACAATGGCTTCCCCCGTTCTCCTCGTGAGGATAAGCGCCCGCACCTCCCCCCGGGCCTTACGGCCCGTAGGGCCGGAGGCGGCGCGGTTTTTCTGAATTTGACTTAGAGTATCCCGCAATTGAGGATTCATTTCTGAAGACGGGGTTGCCGCTTTGCTGCTGGCAAACATGCCAACGACCCCTATGAGTTTTTCCTGTTTGTCATAAAAGGGAAGTTTGACGACTTCTACCTTTCCTTCGGTTGCGTTGAACTCTACCTTGTGAAGATATTCACCGGGCTTCATGTGCATGGCTTGCTGGTCATCCCGGGTATATTGTTCCGCAAGTCCCGGGGGGTTTTTATCTTCATAGTTTTTCCCGACCCAATCATCCTCTTTTGCACGCATTATTCGGAGGAATGCGGGGTTGACATAAACAATCGTTTGAGTGCCTAGTGCAGAAAGGCTGCGATACCGAGTGACAAAAACGGGATGCGAAACGGCGTCAAATTGGGGGTAGTTTTCGTGGATCCGATGGTAAACTTCCTCTCGATGAATCGCGATGCCGCTCGATGCTTCAAATCCCAAACGGACTTGCTTTTCATTTATCTCCAGAAGAGTCATCGAAATTAATACATCTTTTTCAAAGTGATCTTTTGACTCGTTCGTGCCAATGAGGATTTTCTCAAAAGGTTTACGCCAAAGGGGTAGGCCGCGAAAACGCTCCCCTCTGAGACGCTCTCTCAATGAAGGGGCCTTGGTTTGCGCGCGTTGGTCTTTGCTTTTTGGAAATAGGGCGTCTCCTGGGTTTAGCCCTTCATAAAGCTCATTTCGATGAATCCAATATTTCTCTTTCGGGGCATTCACTCCTATGTGCACCTTGTTTCTGCCGATCTCCAACACCTCAATAAAAATATCATCCCCCACGGTGATCCGTTCACCCACTTTTCTCGCCAAAACCAATCCCCGCACCTCCGCGCGGGAAAAAATCGGATTTTTATCTTCACGGATTAATTGGAGGAGCGTATTGAGATAGGATTGCACTTCTGCTTTTGAGTAACGACCCATACTTCTTAATTTCTGACCAAGATAGGTAAATTCTTGCGAATAGGAGGCAGAATCACCTTCCTTCGCTTTTTGCCAAATTTCCTCATAGTTGAAATCGAATTGCCGCATCTTCAATTCCTTAAGAAGAAGATGAGGAATGAGTTCAGGATGTTGATACAAGATTTTCTTCTTAATCCATTCGATTCCCCATGGCGTGAATTCATAAATAATTCTCTTCTGAATCTTTTCCCTTACGGTTATGATATACATTCCTTCGCTTCTTACTCTCAGTAGTTTATCGACATTATTTTGAGCACCCGCTTGTGAATATCCCGCTTGAATCAGATCCCGAATTGTAAAACGGCGTAAATCGATATCTTTATGTAAGATTAGGGTTGACACAATACGATCGAATGAGTCGCTCCGCACCTCGGCGCGGTGAGGATAATTAGGGTAAAGTCTCACAATGCCGTCTTCTAATCTGAGAATTGTATCGAGTATGGCGGTGGAATCGTCTAAAGGCTCGGTTACGATTACAATGGGAGGGAAATTTTCTTTGCCGATTTGATTTACCGAATCAATCAATTTTTGATTCATCGCAGGGTCAGCTTTCTTGTCATCGATAAAAATGATGTGAGGTTTACCGCCATTCTTGATCCACTCGGCTGCATCATTAGAATTCGGAACCTTGACCTTCAACCCATAGTGAAGGGCCGACAACCCCACATCGTAGGCGCGTATGCTTGGATCATCGCCAATCAATAGGACTTGCGTTGCTTCCCGTTGCTCCTTGGTAAAATGCGCTCTCACCTCGGCACGTAGGATAAGTTCCTCAAATGTCTTATGAATAGAGTTAATTGAAAAAATTAAAGCCGGCGTCTTAGGATTTTTCGTAGTCTCTCCATAACGTTTAAGTTCTAGCAGGATATTCTCAAGGGCTGTTTGGGCGGCCACGAGATTTTCCGTGTTGGGACGGGGCTCTCCGATAATGTTCTTGGCGTTCGGGTTCTCTGAAACCACTTTTTCCACAAAATCTAGCAGTGAAAGGATGTTCTCGGAAACGGCGGGCTGAAGATTAGAGATAACTTCTTTCAGTTTTGCAATGCTTTCTTGAATCTGCTCAGCGCTCCGCGCCTCGGCGCCGAAAAAGAGTACAAGCATGCCTTGTTCATTCTTCTGAATTCCATAGGACTCGCTGCCTATTCCCAACACCAGCTGGCCTCCTAACTTCTCCAAACCAATCTCAGGATTCATCCGGACTCGGTCCGGTTGGCCCTTCGGGGAGGGCCTTCCTTCAGAGGTAAAAAGACTGTGAGGTTCGAAGATAAAGAGGGATTGCCAAGTACCTGCGGGAGACTTTACCTCAACCCTGATCTCGCGAGAATCCTCCGCCTTCAAAATCCGGAAATGCTCCGGAGAAAGTTCGGGTTTCTGTTCCGTGGAAATGAGATTGCCTTCCTCTCCAAGAGGGAGCGCAGAGATCAACCCCAAAACTTCGAGCAGTTCCCGGACAGGTTTTTTCCCATATTTGGACATTTCATATTCGTCTAAGGGGATGAGCGGCTTTTTGGGGGTTGTCATGGCCAAATGCTCTCGGAGAAGCTCTTCGATCCGGCGAGACGACCAAGTCAACATGCCTTTTCCGAGGACAAGAATTTGAACCATTCCCGCAAGGGATTCCTCGGATTTGGGACTTAATAAAAAGGCGTTTTCCGGCCCGAGGCCTGGAGCATCTTGGAGGATAAGGACCAAATGATCCGGGTAAATTTTTTCCAGCTCCTCGCGGAACGTCTGATAGAGACTCGAGCCCTTCTCCGGAGAACGGGTGATGAAAAAGCTTCCCCCAGGGGCAAGATCCGTGAAAGAATCGAATTCTCGAAAGTGTTTCTTCTTGACCGTTGCCGCCAGTCTCGCGGCAATCTCAATGCGCGAATCATCATCCAAGTCTTTGATCGCAAGAAGGTACATTAAAAAAACCGGCGATTCCAAATGAGAAGTCGTTACCCCCAAGTGACGCTCGGCGACCGAATGAAAGACTTCGGAAAGCATTTTTAATTTCTGAAGAGGTTTTTCTCGAAAGAAAGAAGTATCGAGGGCAAGAAACCGAAGAGTATCTAGGGCTTGAGGAGTTGTTTGGCCTGTGATTTGGGTAATCCTTACGATTTCTTTTAGTCTTTCAAAGCCTTCTTTTCCTTCAGAGAACTTCGTATCGAGAATTAGATTCCGGAGGGCGTTAAAACTTTGGGGAGTCGTCTGGCCGCTGGCTTGCGCAATCCTTGTGACTTCTTTTAATCTCTCAAGATCGTCAGCCCCTTGAAAGAAAGAGGAAGTGACCGCCAAATTCCGCAGGGCATTGAATGCCTGGGGAGCGGCTCGGAGGGCGGCTTGGCCAATCATAACTGCTTCTTTTAATTTCTCAACACCCTGCTTTCCTTGAAAGAGCTTGGTACTAAGGGCTAGATCTGAAAGGGCCTTGAAGGTCCGGAGAGAGGCTTTTATCTCCACAAGAGGTTCGAGGGCGTTTTGTATCTCAGATTCTGATTTTCCGGTCTGTTTTTGAAGATGTGCCATTAACTCAGCCGGTACTGCCCGTACCTCAGCGCGAGGAGAAACGAAACTTACGGTCACTTTATCATCAGGCTTAATGGAAATGTTTTCAGGGCTGGTTCCATTAAACCGGCTTTTGCCGTTGACCGTAATATCGCTTACTCCCAGCATGTGTCCCCCTTCTAAAGCCAAGAGGGTGGTTGTCAGAGAGGCCAAATTTGTTTTCTCGATGGCCCGATAGGTGAAGCTCTTGTTGTCCTCTTTAATCTTTACCGCCCCGCGAATTTTTCCAGTTGCCCGCACCTCGGCGCGAGGCGTCATGCTCTGATCCGGTTCGGCGGGTTTAATCTGTTCTTCCGGAAGAATAGAAGTCTTTCTGGGACCATAGATTCGAATCGTTACACCTCCATCTTCCCGCTTGCTCACTTTGACTCTAACATCACCTCCGAGGTGGAACGACTCACTGTGTAAACGATTTAAAAGAGTAGTTCTTTGTGGCGTTTTCAGACCTTCGGGCGAGAGCGCAGTCTTGAGAGAAGGAACCTTTTCTCCTTTGTCTATAATTTCTTTAAACAATTCATCCCGATAAACAGGAAGGGATTCTGGATGCGTTACTTCGAATTCGATACGAGTCGAACCTACTTTTTTCACCCGTATTTTGACAATGCCTTCGATGATGATTGCTTGACCCTCATTGCGCGGAAATACAAAGACCCGCACCTCAGCGCGGGGATGATTGGTATGCCAGACGCCCACGAGAAAAGTAGTCAAATCTTCCCTATCTTTTGAACTGAATCTGATCTGCAGGCCAGATTGTGCATGGTGTCTTGCTATAATTTCCTTCGCCTGATCGAGGAGGTCCGGTTTGGCTGACCGGCCTCTCAAATCTTTTTCATTGGATGAATCCCCGATTACCATCTCCGCTTCTTTCACAATGCCGGCGCTGGAAAGGGCTTGAAGGTAGTTCAGATGCGCTGCTATTTTTTCAAGATATTCGCCATCTTTAAATTTTAATCTGAAGGGACCCAATTTAAACTGAGCGAGGGCCTCTTCCACTTGATTAATTTCATCCGGACTCAAAGCAGCGTCTGTCTCCAATTCCTTCTTCGTCCTTGAAACCACTTCTCCCAAAGTCATGATCTGAGCCAGATCGAGCTTGTCCAGAATGGCATGGGGTAGGCGCAAGGCTTCGGGTCCCAACATGGCATAGGGCTCATTCGGGGGCTCTATGAGAGTCAAAGTCGAATAGTCGCTGGACCATTGACGCAAGTAGTTGGGTTCCGCGTCTCCTCGCTTTTTCTGCTTTTCGAAGATCCTTTTTTCCACTTCGAGGGCGATTTTATTCGCCCCATTTTCTGTTCTGTCGTCATCGGTAACCTCGATGAGGTCACCGAACACGTCGATCTTATTCAGAAGTTTTTGGCGAATTCGTTCGACTATTTGAGTTTTGACGTTGATGTGTCCCGGCGTGTCAAAAATTCTCCGTTCAACCACATGCCGGGGTGAAACCGATCCTTCTCCGCTCCGCACCTCGGCGCGGGGAGCGGGCCGGATTCGTTGTGCGCGAGTTTCTTTAACAAACTGTTTAGTTTCAAGGACCCTCGACTGGTGCTCCTGGCTTGTGAGATCTTTCCTATTCTGGAATTGAACGATGCCATTTTCAGTCTCTGCATAATCAACGATCTCCTGAAGTTGCGCATCATTTAAATAAAAACCAGAGAGAGTGTTTTCATATCGCAGAATTGCATCTACCAAAGGAAAAATATCATGTAAAATCAGCGGCGTTTCAGATGTTCTTTTTATCCAGGCAATAAACTTTTTTCTTTCCCCTTCCTTCCACTCTTGCTGGGCCTGTGCCCCAAAAACGGCTTCGCGGGCTCTTTCAACGGAAAAAGGTTCTCCCGCTCTAACAATTTTCCTGAGTCGATTGGAAAAAATATAAAATGAAGGATTCTCAGGGAGAGAACCGTAAACAGCTTTCCTGAGAATTTGCTCTAAAAGTCCTACATCGCGAACCTGTTCTAAAGCTTGGAACAATTCTGGTAACTCTAACCGAGATGTACGAGTGAAAATTCTCCACTTTCCAGACCTTTGAAGTTTCAGCAACCGTTCAAGAGTTTCTATAGCTTGAGCTTGGTCTGAAGCGAGGCCGCTTTGGACCAATTTATCGACCCACATAATAAACTGTGTTTTATGGCTACCACGCCGGTATTGTTGAAAGAGCCATTCCATTTTAGGAGCCAGTTCGAGTGGTACTTGATTTTTTCTCCATAAATTTATGACTTTTTCGACGAAGCTATGGTCGATGATAAGTTCTTCTTTAAGTTCACGGCTAGAAATGAAATTTTGAATGGAGTTGACGGCCGCGACGGCCTCTTGAAAATTAAGCCAATGAAATTCCCTGTTTTGCAGAACACCAGCCATCGTTTCGAGGATTGAAAAGAAAGTTGTTATTTCATCACGATCTTCGATCGGGAAGGAAAGGTGAGCCTGGCGTTTAAATCGCTCTATGGAATGACGTAGTTTGATGAGAGAGTGGCTCTCAAGAGCTTTCTTTAATTCAGAGAAAGCTTTTTCATAACTATTCCATCTTGGATTAGAGAACGGTTCAAATGGGGTCAAGACTTGGCGAAATTTTTCTTCTTCATAAGAGTCAAGGGTCACCCGCACCTCGGCGCGGGAGGAAGCGCTTGAGGCGGGACCGATGACAACGGTGTGAATGAGGTTTTTGCTGAAGACATCGATCGTCTGTATCGGGTCTCCCGAATCGACGATAAAAGTTGCAAAACGGATCTTCGAGGTGTCAAAGCCTTCCACCTCGGCCGAGTCCACCAAGGCCTTTGTGATCGTGAAGGATTTGGCGTTGGCCTCAAGATTCTCTACGTGCATCTTGACTTTCTTTTCAACATTGTCCACCACGGAAATCAATCCGACGGTGAACTGCGTGGTTCCAGCCGCCCCAAATTGGAAGGTCAGATTACTGGCAAGATTGAAGGGATTGGCAAAATCCAAAAACGCCCCGCCATAAGGGCCGTTATTCAAATTAATGCCGATCTGGAAATGGTCCGTCGAATCCTGCGTAACGGTGGAGGTGTCCTGTCCCTGAGGTTCCAATTCGCTCACGGTGACTTGGTTGTCGTTCAGGTCCGTCACGGGATCCTGCGAGGGGGGAATGACCGGCTCAAAATGCAAACCGCTTGTGTCCACGACCACCGTACCCGCGGCCGCGCTGGATCCTGTCACTGCTTGGTCTGAAACGATTCCGAAAGACGAAATGTGAGAAAGATCAAAGCCGGGTTCCTCAGCCGCAGCGACTAAAGCCGCGGTCATTGTGTAAAAATGCGTTGCGGGACCGACGTTCTGAGCAATCAACGTTACTTTCTTATTATTTTCGTCCGTGACATCAACTTTCAGATTAGAAACAAAAGTTTGACTGAATCCAAGAGTCACATTCTGGGCGTTTAAATCAAGGGACTTGCCCAAATGAATCAAGCCGCCGGTAAAAGATCCGAGGCCGAGGTTGAAGGTATATCCAAACCGCCTCGTGGAATACTGCTGAAAATCTATCAAGGCAGGCTGTAACAGTGGGCCGACCGTGGCCTCAAAGCTTTTGAGATCCGTCGCGGTATCCGTCCCAGGTGCAATCGGAGGCTCGTAATGGATGCCCTCCGTTTGCACCGTAAATATTCCTTTGGCTTTGGGTGCAGTGGTCGCCCGGTCTGCCAGGATGGCCACACCCGTCACCTGTGAGATATCAAATCCGCTGACACCGGCCGCCAACGCCTGGGCCGGTGTCAGGGTGTAGGATTGCGCGCCGGGTAGGACATTCGTGGCAATAAAGGTCACTTTCTTTTCCTGAGATCCGGCTCCGGAGACCAGATCGATGACTATATTTCTTGCCTGGGCAGCAAAGGCTTGGCTGATTTGAAAGGTCAGATTGTTGGCGCCGAGATTATAAGGAGTCGCGGGGGCAAAGCGGATTAAGCCGCCGGCAAAAGGTCCGATGGAAAGATCGGCGGTGACCTGAAATTGTTTGGGCGAATTCTGATGAAAATTCACAAGCGCCCCGGGTTGGTTCGCGGGCGCCAGTCCGACAATCGTGGCCCCATAAGGCCTGAGGTCCGTGGCCTCCCCCGAGCCGGCTGCAAGGAGAGGCTTAAAGTTAAGCCCGCCGCCGACGTGGAACGTAATTCGTCCCGCTCGCCCAAACCGGTTGCTGCGGGCAAGCTCACGAGTTTCAATAAAATTAATGAACCTGACACGATTGAACTTGAATTTCGGCTCTCTTTTCCGGATGTTCTGCTTCGAAATCCGAATGGGCGTTTCGGCCGTCGAAATATTGAAGGTGAAGGAGACCTTGTGGTTGGCGGCATCAACAAATTCGACTTTCATTTTCCGGGGCTTGTTTGAATGGGCGCCAAATTCATAGCGAGCGAACCCGGAGAGGTCGGCACCTTCTATGGGCTTCGTCCCTAAATTATCGAACTGAATCGAAGCGGCGGCAAAGCCACCCTGTTGGAACATCGCTTGAGTCCCCACATCAAACCGCCATGTGAATCGAGTATGGTCGATGAGACTCACGCGGTTATCCTGCTGCGCGGGAAAACGCTCGAACAAGCCCACCACCGGGCGATTCGGAAGGATCGGCGCGGGATTGGCCGCAGGTGGAATTCTCGGCTCGAGCTCTTCTATCTGAGGGCGGACATTCTTATCTTTTCTCTTCGCCCGCACCTCAGCGCGGGCGGTTTTGAGAAGAGGCTCGCGAAGGCCGTTGATTTCCACACTGGGATTTCCCAACGCTTCTTCGATCTTTTGCCGGGCTTCGGGTGTTTCTCCGATCGTTGACTTCAGCTGCGCAACGCGAGGATAAAGAATGTCTTCCTTGAACCGCATTTCCTCCGATCGATCCGCCAAAATTTCCAGGCGAGCGCGCAAAAGATCCGGCACGGAATAGACAAATTCCAAGAGAAAGGAATTCCCTTCCTCCTCATTGATGAAAGCGCGAGTGACAATTTCCCCGGCGATGCCTTGGGTCGGAACAAAAGCAATCGGGCCGAGCTCGTTCTTGTAACGATCCAGATCAAGGGCCCTGGCTCCGGTGATGCCCACGGCTCCCACCACGGCTTTACCCGAAAGAGTTTCTTCAGTCTCAACGGTGTTGATAAGGGCTTCCTTCATTTTGTCCAAATCAATACGAAGCTCTCTCAATAGAATTTCTGCTGTGATGCCTTCTTTTTCGATCTTGTCCTCGTCAATACCTTCAATGGCCGGTCGCTTCTTGGCGGCCTCCAACTCTTCAAGGAATCCCCTCACCTTTTCCAATGTTTCAAGATCGATTTCGGTCTCAGGGCCCACGGTTCTAACGGGCAAGTCGCCCTCTTTGATCTGTTTACTGAGAATCAGGAATTCAAGGAGTTCAAGATCGGTGAAGTTGTCTGCTTCGTCAGCTTTTTTCATGGTATGGGTTACGTACCGTGAGCTGGCGAAGGCCCGGTGACCGGATTCATCGGGAATACGATTGAGACAGGCGGCCACCATCGACATCAAATGCTCGTTGGCTCCTCCAATCCCTATCACCACCACTTCTCGTTCCTCCTCCCGCTCCACGCCTCCGGCTTGAACCTTCACTTTCATCGGAAGGCCTGCGGCCGCCTGTAAAGTTCTTGGGGCAAAGTCACCGTCCGGAAAAGTTTCGTAGGAAAGCTCCGTCAGTCCGCCCACTTTCAGGGCCTCAAGCTGGTCAATGAGGGGTTGGTGTCTTTCTCTTCCTCCCAGAAAAACAATGTGTTTGGTTTTTGTCCATTCTTCTAAACTCTGGTCATTCGCCGCTGCGATTTCTCCAAAAACTTTTTCGATCGTGTTGTTTTTCTTGATCACAGGATCAATGACAGCACGGCGTTTTGCACGGTAGCTCACGGTTGACCGGTAGCCGTCCGTGGAATAAGGATTGCCTTCGTCCAGCAGAGCAATGATGGACCAAGCGCCGGGAAGACCGTTCAAGAGGTAATTGGTCCCTTCCACCGAGTCATTGAGAAAAAGAAGGGTGCCCCGCTTTCCATTCGGATTGAAAATCTTCAGGATGGGCATGGCGGCCGATTTATCCCGTGTGGCCCCTTCATTTCCAATCACAATGATTCGCACGTCATAATGGAAAGCCAATTTTTCGAGTGAATCCATGCCTGCGGAAACAGCCGCCGCATCGCCTTCTCTCTTGAGTGCACTCGCCTCCTCTTTCTTTCTCCCTTGTCCGAGCCCTGCATATCCCGACGCCGCCAGGGCCTGGGCGAGAACGATTTCCATTGCGATTCGGCTCTTGAAAGTGTTCAACGGTTTCTGGGAAGTGGGTTTGAGCGGCGCATATCGAAGGGAGGTGAGCCTGCCGCCGAACTTGTCGAGATTCACCGCAAAGGGAATTTCAAAGTCCTGTGGATCGAGTGTTTTCCATTGGAGTCCGGGGGGAAGAATCTTGATGCCGGGGGGAAGATTGACTTGGATGACGAAGGGAGTCGGCACAAAAATATCAAGCTGGTTAGAATTGAGGTTTGCGGGAATTCTTTTGCGGAGTGTCTCTGCAATTTCACGGGCCGCTAAGGCGACGGGCTTCTCGCTTTTGGCATTCCAGGCGCCGATTTCTTCCTGATGGGGTCCCGCTTCCCGCAAAATCACGCGAACGGTGGCGTTCGGGGCGCGCGAAATTCCGGTCGCGACCGAAAAATTCAGCTGGCTGCGGATTGTCTCCGCTAACGTTTCCCCCGCTCCCGTCCGCACCTCGGCGCGGGGAGGAATATTTAATATTTTTCGTTCTCGACGGTTTTTAGTAATCTTTTTGTCAATAAAGTGAAAAATGCTTACGTCGGTCAATCCTTTTTGCAATCTTTTTACTTTCCGAGAACCTCTTAATGCCGGCAACCCTAGAGTCACACGAAGTAGGTCGAAAACTGATTGCGTCAATTGATTGAGATCGATTTTTTCATCCGCGTCATCAATAGCTAATGCTGTCAAAAGAGGAAGCATAATTTCTCTAAGTTTTTTGGTAACAAATAGCTCTTGTTTTTTCCCTATAATTTCGTATTTAATAACGTTGCGTTCATGCCACTCTTCAAAATCAATTGGGTGATCTGAGGCCAAATAATAAAGAACTTGGCGAATATCTAGTTCTGCGAGGGAATCTTGATCCTTACTTGCGTCAACCTGAACATCATAGAGTTGTCCGATAGCACGATCAATTGCTGTGCTTTTTGAAAGCTGGTCAAGTGATACTGGTACCGGCTCGGCGATGATGGTTTTTTCATTCCGCACCTCGGCGCGGCGGGAGCGGATCGCGGGATAAAGTTGGGCTCTCCAGTATCGATCGACGCGCGGCATTAGGGCCAATTGTTCGGAACGATGCCTTTCAAATCGGCGAGATTCTTTTTGAGGCATTTTCTGCCTGATTGCGTCAATCGTATTTTTAATTTGTTCAGTCTCACGAAGGCTTCTTCCTTTGACCGCAGCATCCTTAAGCATCTCTTTCAGCACAGGGAGGGTCTTGGGGTCGCCCATCTTGCCAAGAGAAATGACGGCCTCTGTCCGCACATCGATATCCGGGTCTTTTAATGCCTGAACAAGAGAGTCCGTGGCTTTACGATTCCCAATGTTTCCTAACGCCTTAACCGCTCTAATCTTGTATTCCCAATTTTGATCCTTTTCTGCCACTTGCATCAGTAATTCGACGGCTTCCGGTGTCGCCCCCTTGCCGTATAAATCAAGGGCATAAATGGCTTCGTAAGTAATGTGATTCTTAACCATCTCAATGAGATGAGGGATGGCTTTTGGATTTTTAAGTTTTCCAAGGCCCAAGACAGCTCCAAATTGAACAGAACGATCCCTATCCCTTAGAGCTGCAATAAGGACGTCGGTTGCCCGTTCAGAGTTTTTATGAAAATTACCCAGGACAAAAGTAATCCGATAGCGCACGTTGCCATCGCGGATTTGAGGATCGTTTAAAGCCTGTGCAAGTCTCTCCACCGTTTTTGGATTCCCAATCTCACCCAGAGCTTTTCGTATCTCCTCACGTTCAACTACAACGTCATCCTTATTTAAAAGCCGTTGGATTAAAGCCGTTTCGACTCGCTCGACGTGTGGTTGTTTTAACCTTTCACGAATGCCCCTAAATTCTTTCACCCCCTTTTCTCGAATTACCCAACTGTCCGAATTCAAGCGTTCCAAAATTGCCGCCACCTTGGCTTTTTGGATGCTTTCATCAATCGCTTCTATTCCCGTGAGGATAAGATGATCGACCAGGATGTGTTTTACGAGGACCGCCGACAACCACAAGAAGACGACGAGAAACGCAACGATAATCACTGTCCTTTTCATCCGCGACTCGTGGATTTTTACAACCTCTTTGTAAAAGATTTGGGCGAAATGAAAGACAAATTCACGATGAATCGTGTCAAATTCAGAAAGTACGCCGATCTTTTGCAAGAAGTAATCTTGGTCGCTCAAGCCCTTGGCGGTCCGGTCCCCTTTCTGCCATTCATACAAAATGTCTCGCAGGTCTTTTGAGATCTTCCGAGAGGCATCCCGAATTAATCCAGGGGCGTCGTTTGAGAGAAAATCTTGTTTCTGAACCACTTCGAGATTTTGTGTGAGGATTGCAACCTGGCCGAAGAAGGTGGTTAAACGTGCTTCGGGAGTCACCTTACTTGATTTCGAAGTGAGGTGAGAGTCAATCAGCCCCTGGATTTTATTAGACAGTTCTCCCCGCACCTCGGCGCGGAACGTGCGTTTGATTCTGTAGATATCCTTTTCGTACTTCACTCGAAATTCAGAACTTCCTCCAACGGAACCCCTATCTTCTATGGAAGGCCTGTAGACAGGTATCCTATGGGGAGTTTCGATTAAGATCTCTGGGCCTTCCTGGACAGCCAAGGATCCTTTTGTCAGCTTGAAGTCATTGCCCTCAGTGAGGATTCGCTCAATGGACTGGAGGAGATCTCGATAAAAAATTTCCTCGTTCGGAACTTCCGAAACGATTCTTTGATAGTCGGGTTTGAGTTTCTCAACCAGTGCTTGAGCGGCTCTCGGATATTCTTGAATGACTCTCCTTACCTTCTCCGACTTGAAAGTGAGGTGTTTGAAAATAGCTTCTTCTTGTTTTTTGGCTTCTCTTTTTTCAGCCATTCGCCGTCGAATGGCATAAAATGCCGCAGTTCCTGCAACAACAATCGCCCCACCCGCAACTAGCAGGAGAGCCGGCTCAATCGCCCTTACCTCGGCGCGGGGAGGCTGCCGTTTGGAAGATCTCTGCTTTGGGGCCCTCTCCTGACGCTCACGCGCTTCTTGTCCAGGGGCTTCGAGCACGCGGCTCAGGGCGTTGGCCAAACTCTTCGCCAAATCCCGGTTCAATTCGATGGAATGGATTTCGAGCGCGCCATGTTTCAATGACAAAATCGACATTGTTGACCGAGAAATTGGAAGGGCAATCCTGATTCCCATTCCTTCAATATCCACTCCCTGAAATCCCAACTTTTGCAACGCGTCTTTCAGCATCACGGGAACCGGGTTCTCTACCCGCTGACTCTTTGAGCCGATCCAAATCTGGACCGCTTTTAGCCGATCACCCTCCCACTCGGCAATCACCCGGCCCTTCTCAACATCCCCCACCAAAATGGCGCCCTCATCCCTTTCTTTTTTCGTTTTCGCCCGCACCTCAGCGCGGTGGATGTCATCGATGCGCGTCGGAGGTTGGGAACGTCGGAGATATTCCTCCTTGGTTTGAACCAAAGTCCCCGGTTTTGCATGAACCTCAATCTCGACCGTTCCCCCGGTTTTGCTGATGTGAATGTTCTTTATCAATATGCGGGCCTGAACATCATTTTCAAAATTATCCGTTTTAAATGATGTGTTTCCTATATAAAGCTCTTCACCCGCAAAACGCGGGATTTTGCTTGTGCGGGTGTTGCCCTCGATGAGTCGAGTCTTAAGTGGTTGCGGATCTCCTTTGAGCTTCAATCGTCCGCGTCCATCTTTTTCAATGAGTTCCGCGCCGACTGGAAGCACCTGATAAATCCTTGAGCGGTTGCGCCAGACCCCGGGGGGTGCGTTGAATCCTAATCGGACAACATTTTGCCCGCTTTCATCTCCATAAAAAGTCTGCAAAATTTCTAAAACGGCATCCCCAACGATGAAACGGTCGCCCACATTTAAGGTAAGCGATGTAACCTGAAACTCCTCTTTCGAGCGCGCCTCAGCGCGGCGGGACATCAAAATCTGATTAGTAACCTGCCTGATACTTTCCCGAGCTGCGTTTCGCATCGCGGGTGAAGAATCCCCCACTGCGATGATTGCTAAACGCGGCAATGATTTGATGCTGCTCGAATAATTTAACTCTCCCAGAGTTTTCACAGCCTCCAACCTTACGGCTTCCCGCTTACTTTTAAGCATCCTCATGACCTTGGGATACACACGAGCTGACCCTTCTTGACGAACTTGTTCTAACAATATCTCTCTAGCACCGGCAGACCTCAGGCCATTCAATTTCTCTATTAAGGATTGAATATAATCGGTGACAGATTGCCATTTTCCAAAATAATGAGGGGCCACTAGAGAAACGAAAATTTTCCCCATTTCGCTGGCTTGAAACTCGATTGCTATGTTATCAACGATTCGGCCGAAGAACTCTCTATGATCTACATCCCATTGATTTAAGGGGTCCTGAACTTCGTCGTTCCATTCAAATATGTCGTACCCTCTTTCTCCATTCATTGCAGTATAAATTTCGGGCGCATGCCGGCCAAAAGAAGCGGCGATTTGGTTCAATTGGTCCTCTGTTAAAGTTGGAACCTTTGCGAGATAATCCGCACTGCTGCTGCGGTGTCCGAATCCCAATCCATATCCATCGTAACCTGACAGAACCACAAAATCCTTAAACCCAGTTTCAAATTCGAAGTATTCTTGCCGCACCTCGGCGCGGCGGATCTTTTCAATTAAGCTTTCCACCTTCTGCGACCTTTGTTCGAGATCCTCTCCCCCGAAGGCCTTGGCGGCCTGCTCGGCCAGGGGAATAAGGGCCTCAGAAAGGATTCGTTTTCCCCACTGGGCAATCATTTTTTCTTCCTGCCTGTCTTTGGATGTCTTGTCTTTTAATTTCGTCACTCGAAGCAGGAGGTCCAAGGCCTCTTCGCCGTCCAATAAGGCCGCGAGCGGAAGACCGACCCCGACAGCTGAGAGCAGTTCATTCGACAGGGAGAGGACGTCCGGCTTCGGAACGGACCCGTGCAGTTTCTCCCCCTTGATGGCATCCAGCGATCCTTTCACCCGTTTCATCTCCGCAACCTTGCGTTCGAACTTTTCAAGGACCGTCGGCTCGTGAATGTCGAGCAATTTATAGTTTAAGACGCCGGTTAGCGGATCGTCAAAATAGCGGCGGAACCTGGCAGGGATCTCAATCAGGCTCTCGAGCTCATAACGCGTGCCAGCTGCATTCTTTTGGACTTGCTCCGAGAAATAGTTGGGTTCCGAAAGTCCCGAATCCGGGACCGCGGCCGGTGCCTGTGAGGGGTAGTGATTGCGGAATTCCCGGTCGAATTCCCTCATTTCGACGTCCGGGACTACGACGCTCAAGTCCGCTTCCTCCACGGGAATCCTTTCCCAGACCCCTGCATATTGCAGAACTTTCAGATGTTGCACAAAGGCAAGATCAGGATCTTTTGTGGCCTCCCATTCTCGATAAAGCTCGCGCACCGCCGTGACCGTCGAGGCCTCGGTCGTGGAATGGGCCCCGTAATCCGGAAAACCTTCCCCGTTGACCACAATCAGGTTGGGTTTCTTCTTCCGGAAAACTTCTTTCAGATTTTCGATGTCCGGCTCTTCCGCGGTGCCGCGCAATCCGGCCGAGTACCAACTGGAGCTCAGAGGCTCATGGATTTCAGAGAAAGGCACCCCCAAGGTCATGAGAGCGGTCTGGGCCTCCACCACCCGAAGCTGGGTCTTGATCTCCTGCACAATCTTGATGTCTGAACTTCCCCAGCGGGATTTCAGGCCTACGGTTCCCCAGATAAATGCGATGAAAGCGTCGAGTTTCGGTTTCGTATCTATCGGACGAGTTCCGATCTCTTCTGATAAGTAGGCATTCAGGGAAAGAAAGAGAAGTTTGGCGCGGAGCGTTTTTTCTTCGTTACTCATCCAATTCCAAACGTCATAGCGGTCGGCAGGCTGGTCCTGGTGAAGATATTGATGCTTGAGGACCGAGACCAGCTCGTCCAGAAGCTCTTTCCGCATGTTCCTCCCGTCCGTTAGGTGGGTCTTGATATCCCTGAAAAGTTCCTGCACCGTGTCCCCGGACCACTTCTGCATTTCACCGAGAACATCCAGCATGTAGGAATCGTGAACGGCCGTGAATCCCTTCGTCAGGTAGTAGGAAGAAACCGTATGATCCTGCTTTCTCCAGGCCTTGATCAAATCACGGTAGGCCAGGAAGTCATCGTCCAAGTGCGGACTGATCAGGACGATGCGGGAATTGTCTTTAAGACTCAGGCGTCGGGAAATTCCCTCAGGTGTAGCGAGTTTCTCCTCAATCTCGTGGGCCACGCGGTCTTTCGCCTCACCCCAGACTTGACGGTTCACAAGGACATCCAGATTGCTCTGCGTGATTTGACGCAATTCCTCGTCGGCGTCTTGATATTGTGAAACATCAAGCAGGGCATCACCGGGGGTGAGCTCACGAATCCCTTTGCTGCGTCCCGGATGACGGCCTCGATCCTTGCTCAGTCGGATGAAAAATCGCAACAGCTCCTCCTCCTTCCATTCGCCTGCATCGCGACCCGTCGGCGGGGCAATCGTTTCAAATTCCCACGGGTTTTGAAAGAGCCGAAGATCCTTGGCTGCGGTTGGGTCTACGATGAAAACACCCCGGCTCTGCTGGAATCCTGTAAGAGGATAATGGATGCTTTGTTCACCCTCGATCCCCCTTTGGACCGATGAGCTCTTTGCGGCCCCCGTCGCGATGACCATGACTTTCGTGTCCTTCCGGAACAGAAGCTCGTGCCAGCCGAACGTAATGAAACCATACCTGACTTTTTTGTCCTGGGTAAACAGGTTGTTCATTCCACCGTTTTCCTTGGCGTGCCCGGCTGCCGTGTGATACCCGATCGGACCGATGAAGGCCCCTTGCTGGAAGGACGTTCCCTTTTCCATGAAGGCCACATGGCCCTCTCCGTCATAGGAAGGCCCCACGCCGGCGATCAGGATGTGGGCCCCACCCAACTTTTCGATCTGCTGCGTCATTTGATACGCCTGTTCCCTCATCGCCATCAGGAACCGATGCTGAAGGGAACCATTGGGTGCTGTGATTTGGCCCTGCTCATCTAAGAGAAGGCCCTGGCGGTCCACGTCGGCCAGAAGTTCGGAAAAGTCTTCCTCGGACCAACTGGCGTCGCCACGGAAATAGATCCGGTTTGGACCCGGTATGCCCAGGCGACCGAACACGTCGTCGAGAATCTTCGGGAACGCATAATAACCGTTCACCCGCTGCGGAAATAGGGAATCCAGCGGGAAGGCAATGACCCGTTTCATGTCGGGCTTTGCTTCTTTGGCCGTGTCGATTCCATAGGAGCGTAAGAGTTCTTTCGTGGCCGGGGCGTCCCAGCTATTCAGGAAATCGGTCAGCTTGGAATAACCTAACCAGGGCGTCTCTCCGGTGGCAAAATGGATCACGATCGGCTGGCCGAGTCCGAGCTTCCTCGCCCACTCCTGAATTCCCTTGATGATTTCAACAGCAAGGAGGATACCCGTTTCTCGGACGTCGCGGCCAAGCTTTAGTTCCATTTGTCTGGCGCGGTTCCACCGGCGGTGGTAACGGACGATGGCTTGTTCAGATGGAAATTTTTCAACCCGGATATCAGGAGGCGCCTTGACACCGATATTGCGAAGGACTTCGGATGCGATCCGCTGAACGTCTGCCACAGGATCCCTCTCCGCCAGCTGATGAAGGACGGGTTCGGCCGGGGCTGCCAGATTTTTTTCATCTCCGGACAGTCTCTCGGTCCACTGCCGAATAGCTTCGACCCCTCCCAGGCGCACTTTGGCATCGGGTGAGCTCCGAAGTGTATCTAAGAGACCTGGCAACGCGACGATCCCGAGACTTGCAAGGGCATTCACGACTTCGGTTCTGAGCGCCGACTGTAAATCTTGCTTGAGGACTTCGATCAAGGAAGGCACGGCGAGATGGGCGTTCTTTTTCAGCCGGCCTAATCTTTGAGCAGCATCGATTCGGTCCCCCGTATAGTTGGTTCGAGGGAGAAGAGTCTTGGACAATTCCAACACCTTCTCCTCTTCAAGGGTCATCCGCCGGCGCCGGTTGGCATCCGCCTTTTCACGAATATCGGGATCGAGCCGACTCGCCGCAGTCTGATCCACGATCACGAGCGTACGGGGATGCGCTTGAAGCACGGAACTCGTATATTCAGGGGTGACCTTGCGGTAAAAAGTGTCATGGATGGCTTGCGCTTTGTTCCGACCAAACGCTGCCAAGATGATCTCGCTGGAATCCTGGAGCATCTCGGTAAGGCTCAAGGCTTGAAGTGGAACCTCCCGGAGGTTCTGGAATCCAATCGAATCGTGGAGAATGGTGGGAATCGCCAGGTTGACCACCCGGGCCCGTGGTGTGTAGAAATGTCTTTTCTCCTTCAATGAAAAAGACCCGCTGAGGTGTGTAGGAAGTTCTTCTCTTAACTCTTTCTCCAACTCAGGAGTCAAATTCGGAATATAGAAAGTCGCCTCCGACTGCTCTAGAAGCCGCTGACCTAACTCATTCAATTCTTCCCGGAGGGCTTGCTCGGAAGGGATGGGACGGGATTCTTCTTTCCGAACCTCTTTTAAGCGTTCCACGAGGTCGTTAGACTGCCCCAATTGACTGCGAGCCAGGTTACGGATCGCCAGGATTGTTTCAATCACGACGGGTAACCGATCGAAGGGGATATCTTCTTGCAGAATAAATTCATTCCAATCTCTAATCTTCTTCAAGGCTGAATCGTCGGCATCCTTAAAAATAGATCCCAATCGATCGGCCAGATGGGAGTTCACTTCCATCGCGGGTTGATAGAAAGCGTATTGGCCATTGGGGCTGATTCCCATCAACTCCCATTGAATCCCTCCGGCCTCGTCAATCAATTGCAGATAATGTTCAATCTCACCTTGCGGGTCTTCCGTTCGGCCATCTAAGAGGTGTATGTTTTCACGCCAAAACGCTCGGTTGGGATCGTGTTCTTTAAGGGGCTTGATGAGCCTTTCTTCGATAAAGTGGCTGTAACTTTTCGAGTGATCTCGAACCAGACCGAGAAATTCATCAATAATGAAGATGCGGGCCCGAGAAAAGTCGATGGTGGGATCCAGCTTGAAGAGTTGTACGATTTCATCAAAAACGACTTCCATCGTCCTCCCCTTCGTCAAACCCAGAACCACATCCGGCTTGTCCCTCACCTTCGCAACGAGATGATCCGCAACCACCTGACCCACTGCTGTGGAGTCTGAAACCACGAGGAGTCCCAGCTCACCCGGCGGCTCCACCGCCCGCACCTCGGCGCGGGGGGGCTGGCTTCGAAGGCGATGCACCGCACCTAGGACCAACTGGTAATAGGAACGATATTTCTGTGCCCCGATGAGCCCGTAAATCGCGTCGGCCGCAAAGATATCTTTTGAGAATTGGGAACGGAGCAGTGTCTCTAAAGCAGCTTTTTCCTTTCTTTTTTCGAGATTCTCCACTCCCTCGCGAAACTTGCGGTCGCTGTCTGCATATTTTTTCTTCGATTTTTCAATATCAGCGGGCAAAAATCCGTAATCTGAGGCGCTATTCGAAAATTCGTAATAATTCGATGAAGAAGCGGCGGCACTCCAAAGATCCTCTGCTTGATTTCGCACCTCGGCACGATAGATGTCATCGATACGTGTCGGAGGTTCGGCATCTCGAAGTCTTTTTATTGCAAAGTCAGGGTCAGAGGGCTCAGGGGTGACGCCGCGAATCCCAGAGGTTCCGGACGAAATCGGAGAGGGCTTCAGGAAATTTTGGATGTCCTTTTTGGCTCGCTCCAGTATTCCTTTATGCTTAGCGGTGCTCAGCGCTCCGGCTCTCAACAGGTCCGCGACCGCTTTCAGGGGTGACATGGAATTAAGGCCGCTATGAAGATCCTTATTTGCAGCTTCGAGCGCGTCTGCCATGCTGGGATTCGGTGACTGGGGTGGGGTTGTTGGATTGTTGAGGTGCTTATTCAGATAATCGAGAGAATCTTGAATATCTTGCGAAGCGCGAACTTCGGCGCGCTGAATATCATCCAGTCGCAAAGGAGGCAGGACTTGACGAAGCCGCTCATTCGCGAATCCGGGCTCAAAAGATTCGGGAATGACGCTTTGAAGGGAAGCGGTCGCTCTTTCGCTGGTAAAAGAAGCCGGGGTTAGCTCTCCTGCGATTTCAAAGGAATAAGTTTCTTGAGAAGTGGCGCCGGTGGCACCGGTGCGCTGGACAACGAGATTTCCATAAGAAGAAGTTTTAACAAGCTCGATCTGGAAAGGTTTTTCTGCTTTTTGATAAGTCTGAATTTGCTGAAAGATTTCCGGCGGAATCAATCTCCAAGTAATCGCATAGGTAATTTTATCGCCGCGGCGTTCCCAACTTTTCACGATCCTTTGGACCCGGTTAAAGAGAGTCCGGGAGGCCTTGGCATACTCGGGCTTCAGCGCCCGGAATTTATTAAGCTGACCTTCTTCCCCTGGCTTCTGGCCGTAAATCCCTTGGGTAATTATCGTGTCGTAAAGCCTTTTTACAAAATCCACCGCGTCTTTGATTCCCGTCCGCACCTCCCCCCGGGCCTTACGGTCCATGCCCGTGGGACCGGAGGCGGCGCGGAGATATTCCTCTTTGGTTTGAATCAAAGTCCCTGGTTTTGCATGAACCTCAATCTCGACCGTTCCCCCGGTTTCATTGATGCGAATGTCCTTTATCAATAGACGCGCCAACACATCATTTTCAAAATCATCCGTTTTAAACGGTGCGCTTCCTATATAAAGCTCTTCACCCGCAAAACGCGGGATTTTGCTTATGCGGGTGTTGCCCTTAATGAGTCGAGTCTTAAGCGGTTGCGGGTCTCCTTTGAGCTTCGATTGTCCGCGTTTGTCCTTTGTTATCAATTCCGCGCCGTCCGGAAGCCCCTGATAAATCCTTGGGCGGTTGTGCCACACTCCGGGAGGTGCATTGAATCCTAATCGGACAACATTTTGCTTGCTTTCATCTCCATAAAAAGTTTCCAAAATTTCCAAAACGGCATCCCCCACGATAAAACGCTCGCCCACATTCAAGATAAGCGGCGTAACCTGAAATTGCTCCTTTGAGCGCACTTCGGAGCGGGAGGTGGGAACGGGGTCGCCACGCAAAGTTAAATGAGCGTAATCCCATAATCCTCGTTGAATATCTGCTAAGCGCGCTAAATCACCGCCCAAAATGTCTAACACTTCGGCAGAAGTCTTTTGAGTTAAATCCAAAACAGCATTGATCCCGGCGGAATTTAAAATTCGGATGAATCGGAAAAAATTTGTCGCGTCATGAAGCGGAAGCAAAACGATTGGATCATTATGTAAGTGGCGGCCGAAATGCGCTAAGCCCCGCCGGATTTCTTCAAGACCGGGCAGGCCGCCTCTTTGTAGATCTATATAGGTCCACAATTCAAGATCGTGCACCGTCCCGAGCTCTCGAGACAGCAGCCCATTGACTGTTCTTTCACTGAATTCAAGTCTTGGATCATAGACGCGGGTGTCGCCGGTAATTTCATTTGCCGGCGTTTCTGCGCGACGGGTGGGAGGCTCTTCATTCAGCAAGTACAATTCAACACCTTCCCGCTGCCCGTATTCCCGCAATGCCTGACGAATATAATCAAGCTGGGAATCGTTAAGATTAGTGATCTCCCTAAGATCATAAAAGGAAAACACAACCAGAGACCTTAGGGTGGTGATTTGCTCTTGTACCAACACCGGCTCAATCATCGGTCCGAGATTGAGGACAGAAATGGGCCGATCCAAAATGGCTTCGCGGCGCTCTGCTGCAGATGGGCCCGGTACCATTCTAGAAAGAGTCTCGCCGCGGAGGGTCCGGCCATAATCGGCTAAGCCCTCTCTTATTACTTGGATGTTTATATCTCCGATCTGATTTATTCGATGGAATGTTCTTGTTAATTGCCTGATTTCATCCGCTGTATGCTGAGTTAGACCCTGTAACGTAATCAGCTGGCCATGGCCAAGTGCCGTCAGTATTCTCGGAGAAAACCACCCCAAGTAGGCAAGGGGGGTATCGTCACTAATGTTTGGTAACCAGGGGCCCTGTGCATCGTCATCGCGAAGCCGCTCGCGGTATTTCCGCCATAACTGGACACGCACTTCAACGACTTCAGTAGGAGTGAGGCCGATGCCCTGCAATTCAAGCGGGCTTTGCGCGCGAAGCATACCCACAATTTCAATTTGGCTTGCCTGCAATTTCCTACGAGTGGCCGGCTTGAGCTCCAGGGTTCTAATAGGTTGAGCATCAATTTCAGCTAATTCAGGCGGAGCAGAACGGATCTCTTCTCCCAAATCCTGAGAGGCTAAAATATTTCTTGTATACGGTGCATCGATTCCAAGCTCGACCAAACGATCAGCGATCGCCTCGGCGATTGCTTCATCGCTGCCGCGGAGTTCCAGCAATTCCTGAAATGTTTTCTGCCGAAGCTGTCCCACCGTTGTGATTCCTGCTTGCTCTAAAATATGGTCTATGATGTTGAAGCCGAGATAACGAATCATCAAATCTTCAACCGGCGAGTCGTCGGTAATCCGTAGATGCCGGCCGGTACCGTATAAGCGGACCCGAACTTCATTGAGATGAAATTCACTAAAATTTGGAATTATCATCAACTCTGCGGACGTTTTCTGTTCAAGTTGGCCTATCGTTTCAATGCCCGCATCCATTAGAGGAGCATATGCCCTTTGACTGAGATGAAATACTCTGTCATTGAGGAGCGCATCATCCGAAACCTGACGGTTGGCATACGTTCCCGGTTCCTCTGAAGCCGCGGGTTGTGGAGGTTCCGGAACTGTGGCCGACTGGGCTTCGCCGCGGACGATTCTGTTGTAAGGCGTCTCGATTCCGAGTTGAATCAGGCGGTCACGGATGGCTCTGGCGATTGCGGGCCCGATGCCGGGAATTTGTCGTAAGTCATCCCAGTTCAGTTGTCTGAGTTGACCCACGGTGTAGATGCCGTTCGGAGCGGCAGGAATGCGGGCTCGCGACAGGAGGTGTGCCACATTATGGCGAGGGAAACGAATCATCAAATCTTCAATGGGCGAGTCGTCGGTAATGCGTAGATGCCGGCCCTCACGGTCTAAGCTTTCACGAATATCCCGAAGATTACGTGGCGTAAAACCCATTGCGAGTAATTCCATAGAGGTGTTTTGTTCGAGGGGAATTCGGGTTGGCGATTGCCCGGCCACGGAAGTTTCTGAGACTGCAGCCGACGGGGTTTCGCTGGGAGGAACGGGCGTGATTCTTACTTCGATGCTTTCATTGTTGTCGCCTACCCTATGGATTTGGATATTGACACCCTGTCCCGGCACTCCCCGCCAAACCGTGGTGGGTTGGCTGCGAGGGTTACTCGGGTCAAAAGCGCTGATATCAATCCACATTTCAGCCCCCACTCTGACTTCAGCTCGTCCGTTTACCTTTTCACGAACCGAGAATCGGGCCTTGTCGCCCTGAATGCCTTCAAATACCAATTCTTCTTTCCTGCCGGGCAAGTTAATCCTTTGTCCAACTTTTAATCGATGAACTCCAAGAGAAGTCCCTTGGGTTTCAATGGCGCGGCCCATGTCGGGAACGACGAATTCGCGGACGACTTGGGTGGCGGGGACCCAGTATATTTTTCTATCCAATTCAATGGCAAATCCCTTCTCACCTTTTTTGCCTGTTTGAGGTCTAACTTTCGCATCCGTAAAACGGCTGTCCTCGAGCATGCGATTAAATTCCTCGAGCCGGATGTTGTCGAGAAGCGCTCTTAAAATTGATTTACCGAGGATGGCCATCTGCACCGAGGCCGGATTGGCGATGCCTTGCTCGGCGAGGTCTTGCGAATCAAACCCGATTTTCTGAACCGCTTTCATCGTGCTGAATTGATAATCGAGGATTGAACGGACGTAAGCCTCGCGGCCGTCGGCGGAAGTGATTTTGGGAGCGATGAGCGCGTAATTGTAGCCTTTTTGGCTGAAGAAATTTTTGAAAGGCTCCGCGTGAAAACCTCCGGTGATGACAACCGCCTTGCCGGCTCCGGCTTCCCGCATCCGGGCTTCAACATTTTGAATGAGCCAGCCGTCGCGCGCTTTGGTGCCGCGGTAGAATTCCAGCGCTTTCTCAAACAGGCCGTCGATTTCCTCAGTGTGCGTGAATTTCACGTCGCGGACGCGTTTCGTGCCGTTTAATTCGACAAAACGCTGGATCATAACGGAGGGTTTCTGGCCGTCGGTCATTTCGTCATAATCTTCCGGGGTCAATTCAAGTTTGAACAAATGCTTCAACAACCGGTGACCCTTCAAAAGTTCGAGGATTTTCTTTTCCTCGGGCGTGTGAGCGAGCTTTTGAGAAATCCGGTGGACGAGGCGGTCCATCTCCCCCATCAAGCGGTCCGCTTTTAGTTCGCTTTGCAGGATGAGGTGGCCGATGAAATAGCAAACGTTGGGGTAGGCCTTGTAATCAAAATCAGCCGGAAGCGACGCCACCATCCGCTCGAACAGATGACTGGTATCCGGATCCGGAAGTTGATGACGGGAGAGCGAGGAAGAAAGAAGGGATTGGATTTGGGCAAGGTCCGAGGTTGCTTCGCGCCGCTTTGCGGCGCTCGCAACGACGGAAATAAACTTCTCCCGCTCCTTCGCGAAGGCTTGCAGATTGATCTTGGATTCGAATTCGCCCAGCTTGAAAATGCGGACGAGCATCGGCCACTCGAGCTGGTATGCGGAATCACCCAAATCAACCGCCAAATCTTTCTTCGCTTCGCTTTTTAGGGAGTTGAGCCAATCCCAGAGCGGAAGCTGTTTCGCTTCGTAGGCATCGATCCGGCGAAGAAACGCCCGGAGATCCTTATTGAGATAAGGCCCCACGAGGCGGTCAATCTGTTGGTCCATGTCCTGAATAAAACTCTCGGTTTTTTCTTGCGCGATAAGGACGTCGCGGAAGGTGTGGCCGTTGGCGAGATAGGCTTCCAGGTTTTCTACTCCGTAGGCTTTCATCTCGGGATGGTCCGCGAGGAAAAGTTCTTCGCCTTGCGCGAGCGCATCTTTGGCGAGTTCATCAAGGACTTCCCGGGTGAAGTCCATGTTCTTGGGGAAAAGGCGGATGAGTTCGGGTTTCAACGGAAGGGCGCTTCCTTCCAAGAGAAGAAGTTGAACGCCTTCTTTTTCTTTTAAATATTTTAAGATGGATGCAATTTTTTTCTGCGCTTCGTAATTGCCGTGCGCGTCTTGGACATGAAAAAGGGTCGGCCCAGTGCCCGCATTCAAAGCTTGGACGGTTCCGAGATCCGTGGGAAGGTCGAGCCGAAATCCGGAGCTGACGTTAACTTCGGGGCCTTGGGCCAAGACGGGTAGCGGGACGAGCACCTGAGTGGCCAGAAACGAGACAACCGTTGCCAGTGCGACGAGTGAATTTTGAGTTTTCGTTTTCTTGAGCTTTTTCAATGTGTTTAATTTAGTGTTAAAAAAATTTTCTCCCGGGCCCTTAAAGGCCAAGGAGTTCGTCACAGATGCCAGATTCCAAGGTGTGAAAGTAAGATTACCCGGCCCGCCGGGATATTTCAAGGCTAGCCAGAAAAAAGAATTGTATCCTAACTCATTCAAATTAAACAATTTAGAAGGAGGCGTTACTGGCTACCCCAGGCTGACTGCGCAGGCCAGCCTGGGGTAGCCAGTAACGCCTCCTTCTGCTACAATTCCGGCCATGTCTGAACTACATCCCAGCGCACTCATCGGCAAAGACGTCCACATGGGCGTCGGCAACCGGATCGGCCCCCACGTCATCATCGAGGACGGTGTACGGCTCGGCTCTCATAATACGATTCATGCCTCCGCTTATCTCTGCCGCGGCACGGAAATCGGCAGCCACAATGAAATTCACATGGGGGCGATCGTGGGACACGCCCCTCAAGACCTCGCTTACAAGGGAGTGCCGAGCACCACCCGCATCGGCGACCACAATCAAATCCGCGAATACGTCACGATTCACCGCGGCACCAAAGCGGAATCCGCGACGGTGATCGGAAATGAGAATTATCTGATGGCCTATAGCCACGTTGCTCACAATTGTGAACTGGGAAATAAAATCATCATGGTGAATCAAGCGTCGCTCGCCGGCTACTGCATCGTCGAAGACCAGGCCTTTCTCTCCGGAATGACCGGCTTTCATCAGTTCACGCGGATCGGAAGGCTGGCAATGGTGAGCGCCCTTTCGGCCAGCAATCGGGACATTCCGCCTTACGTGATTTGCGGCGGAAGGCCGGCCTTAGCGATTGGAATTAATTTGGTGGGTTTGAGGCGTGCTGGGATTGGGGAAGCGGCACGGCGTGAAATTAAACAAGCCTATAAATACCTTTACCGTTCCCGGCTCACCGTGACTCGCGCCCTGAAAAAAATAAAAGAAGAACTCCATTCCCCCGAAGTGCAGCACCTGGTTGAATTTATTGAAGCCTCGGAGCGGGGAATGATTGGTGGCGCAAAAGGGCTGGAAGAGATTTTTCTCGCCCGCCGTACCGCCGACGTCGTCGATTAAGATTTTCGTTTTCGAATCTCTAGCACGACTTTTTGATAGATTGTCCGGCGGGGTCCCAAGGACACAATTTCAATGGCTGACGTCTTTTCCTGGTAAATAATTCTCCACTGACCCAATTTATAGCTTCGATAACCTTGCAGTTCATCGCTCAAAGGTTTACCCGAACCTGGATCGTTTTCAATTTCGTCGAGGGCGAATCTGACTTTCTTTTTAAGTTCAGGCGCCAAGTGGGCAATCAATTCCAACAGGTGGTCCGCTAAATCCAGGGGACGGCGTGCCATCAAATCGATTCGCCGAACAGCTCATCTAAATTATAGAAACGCTTCTTTTTTCCCTTTTCGAGTTCCCGGATGCCTTGCCGGATTTCGCGCATCAATTCGGGGTCCTTTTTGATTTCTTGCGTTTCTCTCCAACCTTCATACTCCTCGGCGCTCATTAGCACGGCGGCCGGCTTGCCGTTCTTGGTGATGATAATCTCATCGTCGCGCCGGGCGATATCGGCCACTAGTTTACTCAAGTTCATTTTTACCTCGGACAGAGGCAGGGTTCGTGTCATCGGATCTCCTTTGGTCTGAATTCAGGTTAACCAGAATTCTGGTCAAACTATACCTTGGGCCTAGGGGGTTGTCAAGAACGCTGATTAGCGCTTGGCGATGATGAGGATGGAATTTTTCCCGCCGAAGCCGAAAGAGTTTTTCATCGCGACCTGAATCTTAGCGGGGCGCGCCTTGTTCGGCACGTAATCCAAATCGCATTCCGGATCCGGGATTTCATAATTGATAGTGGGAGGAAGGACTCCGTGTTCCATGGCCAGGATCGTGGCGATGAGTTCCACCGAGCCCGCCGCACCGATTAAGTGTCCCACCATGGATTTGGTGGCACTCACGGGAATCTGATAGGCCCGATCGCCGAAGACTTTCTTGATAATCATCGTCTCAATCTTATCGTTCAAGGGAGTCGACGTGCCGTGGGCGTTGATGTAATCGATTTGTTTTGGGCCGACCCCCGCCTGTTTCATCGCCATTTCCATGGCCCGGCATGCCTCCGCGCCCGACGGATCGGGACTCGTCATGTGATAGGCGTCGCAGGTCATTCCATGGCCTAAGATTTCCGCGTAGATCTTGGCGCCCCGCTTCTTCGCATGCTCGTATTCTTCCACGACAAAAATTCCGGCGCCCTCTCCCAACACGAACCCGTCCCGGTCTAAATTAAATGGCCGGGAGGCTTTCGCCGGCTCATGATTACGCCGGGAAAGCGCGCGCGTTGCACAAAAAGCGGCCATCACGGCTTCATAAATCGTGGCCTCCGCGCCACCCATAATCAGAAAATCTACCGTGTGGCTCCGGATCGCATCAAAGGCATAGCCGACGGCATCCGAGGCGGACGAACACGCAGTCGCTATGGAAAAACTCGGGCCGGTGATTCCTAACTCAATCGAAATATTGCTGGCACAGGCATCCGGGAAAGAGGCCAAAGTGGTAAAAGGATTGACCCGGTCCGGACCTCTTTTGAGGTATTCGATGTGCTGCTCGAGTATATGGCCGTGGCCTGCCATGGCGGTTCCGATAATCACACCGGCCCGGTGGCGGCCATTGGATTTGGGGTCGAGCCCCGCATCTTGGACAGCCATCTTGGCACAGGCCACCGCAAATTGACTGGTGCGGTCCATGCGCCGAAGGCTTTTTCGGTCAATGTAGGTCAGCGGATCAAAATTGAGGACTTGGCCGGCGAATTGAGTGGAGAGTTTGGAGGCGTCGAAACTGGCGATGGGAGAAATGCCGGATTTGCCCTGGCAAAGCGCCTCCCAAAATGTTTCTTTGCCGATTCCGATGGCGGAGATGACGCCGATCCCGGTAATGACGACCCTTCTCTTCGGCGAGAAAATATTGATCATGATTTCAAACGTCCGACCCGGCGGCCTGGCCCGCCGTCAAGAACCAGATTCTTGAACCGACGCAACCCCTGCCGAGCTGGTTGTATTTTTGAGGGAGAGTGCAATTTTGCGGGCTTCGTGATCAATATGGAGGACCTGAACCAATACCCCGTCGCCCACATGGTAATTCTTTTCGAGGGTCTGGGACGAGACACCGGGAATTTCAGAGATATGAACGAGGCCTTCTAAACCGCTGTCCAATTGAACAAAGATTCCGAAATTGGCGAGCCGGCTAATGCGCCCGGGAAGCAAATTTCCCGGATAGCAGCTTTGGGTCAAGGTCTGCCAAGGATCATCCGAGAGCTGTTTGGTTCCAAGTGAAATTTTTTGGGCATCGGCATCGACGGAGAGAACCATCACGTCCACTTCGTCGCCTTTTTTGAGAAGGTCCGCGGGCTTCACATTCTTCGAAGTCCACGACATATCGGAAATATGAAGCAGGCCGTCAATCCCTGGCTCCAGCTCAACAAAGGCGCCGAAATCGGTTAAATTCCTAATGACTCCGCGGAGCCTATCGCCCACTGAATATTTATTGCGGACCGAATGCCAGGGATTTTCCTGGGCCTGTTTGACGCCCAAAGAAACTTTTCTCATCCCCGGATCCAGATTTAAGACGACGACGTCCACCGAGTCACCGATCTTCAAAAGCTCGGTGGGATGATTCACGCGCCGGGTCCAGGACATGTCGCTGATATGGACGAGCCCTTCAATGCCCGGTTCGAGCTCCACGAAAGCGCCGTAAGGAAGGATGTTGACCACTTTACCGGTCACTCGGCTGCCCGCTGGGAATTTCTCCGCGGCTTTTTCCCAGGGATCGCCGAGGCGCTGCTTCATGCCGAGCGAAACTTTTCCCTGATCTTTATCCACAGCCAAAATGACGACTTCAATTTCATCGCCCAGTTTCACGACTTTGGACGGATGAGAAACGCGGCTCCAGCTCATGTCCGTGATGTGAAGCAGGCCGTCGAGACTGCCGAGATCGATAAAGGCGCCGAAATCCGTGATATTTTTTACCCGGCCCTTCACCACCTGCCCGGCTTGAAGGGTCTCGATCCGGTCCCGCTTGGCGGTCTGCTTTTCCCGCTCCATGTAATCCTTGCGGGAGACCACGATGTTGCGCCGTTTATGATTGATTTTAACGATGATAAACTTGCCTGAAAAATTTACGAATTGATCGAGATTGCGGACCGGTTTGAGATCCACCAGAGAGGCAGGAAGAAATGCGTCCATTCCGATATCCACCATGAATCCGCCGCGGACCTTCTTATAGATGCGTCCGTCGACAATCTGATTTTCCTGGGCGTGGGCTAAGACATCATTCCAACAGCGCTGACGATCGACTTTTTTCTTGGAAAGGACGACAAATCCTTGCTCGTCGTCGAAGGATTCGAAGAGGAAGTCCATCTCGTTGCCGAGCTGGACTTCGGTCGCATCGGGAAATTCGTCCAAGGCGAGGACGCCTTCGGCCTTGTAACCGATATCGACGAGGATTTCTCGTCCACGAATAGCAACGATCCGGCCGCGGACAATTTCGCCCTCCTGAAAGTTTTGGAAGGTTTGGTTAAGCAGGTCAGCAAAAGGCTGGCTCATACAAGTCGGGTGATTATAACAGGAGGCCGGAGGGAGTCAAAGCCATTTCTTAGAGGGATTTCCGGCGTCTTTGGGAGGCCTCCAGAAACCGTTTTAAGCGGCCTCGATTTCCTTTCTTCAACGTTTTTTTCAGAAAAATTAAACGGCTTTCGAAGGTCGCGAGGGCCCGGAAAAGCTCCTTGCGGTTTTCCTGGAAGATCGGCGCCCAGAGATTCGGGTCCGAGGCGGCAATCCGCGTCGTATCCAAAAATCCGTTGGCCGAAAAAGGCAGGCTCTTTCGGGAGACACTCGCCACGAGGGCCGAGGCAATCAAATGCGGAAGATGGCTGATTTCGGAAGTAATTCGGTCATGCTCTTCGGCAGAAATTAAAACCACCTGCTTTGAAATTTTTTTCCAGAATTGAGCGACGGTTCTGGAGGACGGACCTCTGCCCGGCATCACAAACGTTACTGCTTCTTTGAATAGATCGGGCCGGGCGTAATCGATTCCCCGTTCATGGGAGCCGGCCATGGGGTGGGCGCCGACATATTGAATCCGCCTCCAACGCCGGCGTTGGGCCCAACGCACCAAAAAGCCTTTCACGCTACCCGCATCAGTTACGATCGTTCTCGCCGGCGCGAGGCGGTCTAATTGAAGGAGGAAATTCTTGAGGGTGTCAACGGGGGTGCAGAGGATAACAAAGGGAGCGGTCCGGAGATGTGTCCCTGAGAACCGTCCCTGTTTGAAGGCTTGTTTTAAATCGGTGTAACCTTCGTGGATCCAGCCTTTTTTCTTGGCCTTGGCAAGCGCAACCCGGTTTCTTGTGACACCGATAACGTGGGATTTCGGAAACACCTTCCGGCACGCTCCGGCCAGCGATCCTCCGATGAGGCCAAGCCCGACGATGACAATTCTCACAATTCGCGGCCGACGGCTTTGGCGATGGGCAGGATCTCCTCCATCAATTGGCGGAATTTTTTAGGGAGGAGGGATTGCGGGCCGTCGGAGAGGGCCTCCTCAGGATTATTGTGGACTTCGAGCATGAGGCCGTCCGCCCCGGCGGCGATGGCCGCCTTAGCGATCGGCGCCACATATTCCCATTTCCCGGTAGCGTGGGAGGGATCCACAATTATAGGAAGATGGGTCTCACGCTTAATCACGGGAATGGCGTTGATGTCCAATGTATTACGCGTCGCCGTTTCAAACGTCCGGATTCCCCGTTCGCAAAGAACCACTTTGAAATTTCCTTTCGAGAGAAGGTATTCCGCAGATAACAAAAGTTCCTGAACCGTTGCGCTCAGTCCCCTCTTTAATAGGACAGGCTTTTTGGAGATTCCGATTTCTTTCAAGAGATCGAAATTTTGCATATTGCGGGCGCCGATTTGGAGCATGTCCGCGTATTGCGAAACCAGTTCCACGGTCCGGGTATCCATCACTTCCGTCACCACAAGGAGTCCCAACTGGTCCGCCACTTCGCGAAGGTATTTCAGCCCTTCCTCACCCAGGCCTTGAAAGGAATACGGGGAGGTGCGGGGCTTAAACGCTCCGCCTCGAAGGAAAGCCGCTCCGCCAGCCTTGACCTCTTTACCCACCGCTAGAAGCATTTCACGGCTTTCCACCGAACACGGCCCGGCCATCACCACGATCTTTTTACCGCCGACGGTGACACCGTGTTTCATTTCAAATTCCGTATTCTCGGGCCGGAAATCGCGCGTTGCTAATTTATAGGGCCGAAGAATCGGAACCACGCTTTCCACCCCCGGATACGTTTCCAAGGGTTTGACCCGGACTTTGTCTTCCTCGCCGATCACGCCGATGATGGTGCGCTCCACGCCGCGGGACACATGGGCCGTGAGTCCCAGCCCTTTTATCTTTTCGGTGACGTGATGAATCTCTTCCGGCGTTGCGTTATGTTTCATGATCACAATCATTGCAGGCACCCTCCCGCTTGGGATTTAATTTTCCGAAGAATTCGGATGAAACGCGCGTTCTGGCTTCTCCTGCCCACGGTCACGCGAATCCAAGTGGGAAGGCGGTACGCTTTCATGGAACGGATAATGACTCCCTCGCGAAGGAATAATTGAAACACTTCGTCACCGTCCCGTTCCGTATTGACGAGAATAAAATTGGCTTGCGTGGGTACGTATTCAAAACCGTAGCGCTTGAAGCGCCGGTACAGATATTTTTTTCCACGCATCACCAGATGCTTGGTCCGCCAGAGAAAGAGCCGGTCATCCAGCGCGGCCGCGGCGCCTGCTTGCGCAATCGAATTCACGTTAAAAGGTTGACGGACTTTGTGCAGATAACCGATGAGCTCAGGGGAGCCCATCCCGTAGCCCACGCGTAGGCCCGCCAGACCGAAACTTTTCGAAAATGTCCGGAGCACGATCACATTCGGCCGCTCGGTTTTCACATGGAAAAGAAGGTACGGAAAATCCTTTGCATCAACAAAATCCACATAGGCCTCGTCAAAACAAACCACCACATCCTTCGGAACTTTGGTGAGAAACTCTTCCACTTCTTCGCGCGTCACATAAGTCCCGGTGGGATTGTTGGGATTGGCGATAAAAATAAGTTTCGTGCGCTCCGTAATCCGGTTGAGGATTCCCCGCAGATCAAACCGGAAATCTTTCATCGGCACTTCAATGTATTCCGCCCCGCAGGCCTGCGCCACAATCGGATAAACCAGGAAGGAACAGGCCGAGGAAATCACAACGTCGCCTTCCGATAAGAAGGCCCGCGCCAGGAATTCGATGATCTCGTTGGAGCCATTTCCGATAATGAGCTGGTTTTCGCCGACTCCGAGTTCCTCAGCGAGTCTTTTCTTTAAATAAAAGCAGGTGCTTTCCGGATACAAAGAAGCCTCACGCAAGGCCCGGCGCATGGCGCGCAGCGCTTTCCGGGACGTCCCGAGCGCATTCTCGTTGGAGGCCATTTTGATGACCCACTTGAGGCCCAACTCCCGCTCCACTTCCTTAATGGGCTTGCCCGGCTCATAAGTCCGGATCGACGCGATATGATCTTTAAAAAATTTTCGTTCCATGAGTTTCATGCCGGCTCGCCTACGGCGGCCCGAGGATAGGAACCTAGAATCTTAAGAAACCGAACCCGCCCCTCGAGCTCGCTTAGCATTTTTTTCACTTTAGGATTTTGAACGTGCCCCTCGATATCAATAAAGAAATAATAATCCCAGGCTTTTTTCTTGGACGGCCGGGATTCAATTTTGGTCATGTTGATCCGGTATTTACGGATCGGCGTCAGCATCTCGTAAAGCGCGCCGACTTTGTCTTTGATGGAAACTACGATGGACGTTTTGTCTCTCGTGCTCGGTTGGGCAAAATCCCGGCTGATGACAAGAAAGCGCGTCATGTTGTGGCCCATGTCCTCAATCCCGGAGGCCAGGATCGGCAGATCATAAAGCGTAGCGGCCAATTTCGAGGCAATCGCGGCCGCGCCGTCTTCGCGCTTCGCGCGCTGGGCGGCCTGCGTGGTGCTCGGGGTATCGATTAATTCCACACGCGGCAGGTTCGTCTCAATCCACATCCGGCATTGGCCAAAGACCTGTGGATTGGAATAAACCCGTCGGATGTCTTTCAACGGAGAATTCGAAAGCAAGTGGTGCGAAATCTCGAAGAAAACTTCTGAGCAAATTTTCAGATCGGAATCAATAAACCGGTCCAGTGAGTGCGTCACGGCCCCTTCAATCGAATTCTCCACCGGGATTACGCCGTATTCGGCCCGCTTCTGATCGACTTCTTGGAAGACCTCAGAGATCGTCGCGGTCGGAACATATTTCACGCTCGATCCGAATTTCGAAATGGAGGCCAAATGCGTGAAGGTCGCTTCCGGTCCGAGGTAAGCGATGGTGAGCGGTCTTTCCAAAGCGAGCGCCGCGGACATCACCTCGCGGTAAATGGCCTTGAGCGATTCTTTTGAAAGCGCGCCTTTAGCCAGCTTATCGATCCGACCGTAAATCTCCGTCTCCCGCTCCGGGGCGTACGTGGCCTGCCCCTCATCGGATTTTAATTTCCCGACTTTCAGGACCAGATCGGTCCGGTCGTTTAGGAGTTGGATGATCTTCTGGTCAACGTCGTCAATTTTCTGTCGCAGGTCCTTCAGACTCACTGATGAATTCTTCCTTTCGTACCGCGCGCTCCACCAGCGTTTTGATCTCGCTGATGGGCGGCAAATCTTGGACGGATTTCAAGCCAAAGTGTTCCAAAAATTTCTCCGTGGTTCCGTAAAGAAAAGGCCGTCCGGGCACTTCTTTTTTTCCGGTGATTTTGACAAATCCGCGCTCCAGAAGTGTAGTGAGAACGCCTGAGATATCAACGCCCCGGATCTCTTCAACTTCAGCGCGCGTCACGGGTTGTTTATAAGCCAGGATGGCCAGCGTCTCCAGGGCCGAGCGGCTCGCCTGGCGGATTCTTTTTTGAAGTTCAAGCCGGGCCAGCCAATTCGCGTATTCTTTGCGCGTAACGATTTCGTAGCCTCCGGCAATTTCGATGAGTTCAAAACTCCGTCCCTCGCGTGCGTATTCTTCCTTTAATTCCTGAATCCAAGCTTCCACTTCTTTCACGCTCGCCGAGGTAAGAATTTTCCGGATTTCATTCATCATGAGCGGTTTGCCGGAGGCAAAAAGCAGCGCTTCGAGGATGCGTTTCGGCGAAATAGGATTTACGTCATCCTGAGGCGACGAAGTCGCCGAAGGATCTCGTAGGTCCTTCGCTCCGCTCAGGACGACATTTCGAAGGTCCTGTTCCATCTGCGATTCTAATTCCCGGCGCAAGGCTTTCAGCTGCGCGGTCCGTTCTTTTTCCGAAATTTTTTCAGCCATTGTCTTGGGGCTTCCTTTCAATCATGATTTCTCCGAAAGTTTGATCCTGGAAAATTCTCGCCAGTTTCAGCCGGGCGATTTCAAGAAGGGCGAGAAACGTCGCGATGAGTTCGCTCTTCGTCCACGGCTTGGGAAAAAGACTGATAAACGGGAACCGGCCTTCAGCGGCCAGCCGTTGCTTGATGAGCTCCATTTTTTCCTCAACCGAAACCTCGGGTTCAAAGACTTCGTGGGCAATTTCCTTCGAAGCCTTCGCCAGCACCTGATGAAAAGCCTGAAGCAGGTCGTAAAGATCCGCCGAGAAAGTATCGATCCCGGTTTCCTGGGGATCTAACTCTTCCAAATAATAATCCGCAATTTGACGGGTAAAAACTTTTCCCCGCTCCACCTCCAGAATTCCCAACTCACCGGCTGCCTGTTTGAACGCCTGGTATTCGAGAAGTTTCTCGATCAAGACCGCGCGCGGGTCCGGGCCTTCCTCTTCTTTTTCTTCCTCTTCCAGCGGCAGAAGCATTTTGGATTTGATATAAAGAAGCGTCGCGGCCATCACGAGAAAGTCTCCCGCGATTTCCAAATTCAAGTCGCGCATTTGATTGATGTAATCCAGGTACTGCTGCGCGATCAGGGAAATCTGGATGTCGCGAATGTCCATCTCGTTTTTCTGGATGAGATCCAGAAGCAAATCGAGCGGGCCTTCGTACGACTCCAGCTTAATTTTTAACGGTTCGTTCATAATTGTCTCACAACATCCCTGCTGCGGTTTTCGCTTCGCGCAGAGTTTCACCCGCGATGAGCCGCGCGCGCTTCGAGCCTTCCTTTAATATCTCAATCACGTCTTTCTTTTTCCCTTCCCAATTTTTCCGGCGTTCATAAATCGGCGCCAGAAACTTTTTCAGAAGCTCGGCCATTTCCTGTTTGCATTCGACGCAGCCGCGCAGCGCATTGCTGCATTCATGCGCCACCTTGTCCAGCGCCGGATTTTTCAAGAGATTGTGATAGAAATAAACCGGGCAAACTTCCGGGTGACCCTTGTCTTCCCGCCTTTTACGGGCGGGGTCGGTCACCATTTGCCGTACTTTTTTATCGACAACTTCGGGGCTGTCCGAAAGCTCGATTGTGTTGGCGTAGCTTTTCGACATCTTCCGGCCGTCCAGGCCCGGCAGCTTCGGCGAAGACGTGAGAATCGCCTCGGGCTCGGGAAAAACTGATTTGTACAGATGATTGAAGCGCCGGGCAATTTCGCGGGTCAGCTCGAGGTGCGGCAACTGGTCCTCGCCCACCGGCACCTTCGTCGCTTTATAAAGGAGAATGTCGGCGGCTTGGAGCACAGGATAGCCCAAGAATCCGTAGGTGTAAAGATCCCGGCCGGTGATCTCGCGCAGCTGCTCTTTATAGGTAGGGTTGCGCTCAAGCCACCCCAAAGGCGTCACCATGCCTAAGAGAAGCGCCATCTCCGCGTGCTCGGGTACCTCGCTTTGAATGAAAATCGTGCACTGGGCCGGATCGAGCCCGCTCGCCAGGTAATCGATGGCCACTTCGATAACGTTTTCCCGGATCTTCGCATGCGAATCGTATTCGGTCGTGAGCGCGTGCCAATCCGCAATCATGAAGAAAGACTCCTGGCCCTCGAGTTTCTTAAAATTCTCAACGGCTCCGAGATAGTTTCCGAGATGGAGTTTGCCGGTGGGGCGGGTCCCGCTTAAGACGCGTGCCATAGAGGGCACATTGTAGCTAAAACCGGGCGTCGGGGAAAGGCTTACGCTGCGGTTTGGATTTGGAGGGCGTTTTGAAGTTCGGTCTGGAATCGGGCTATTAAGACGGCCATGCCCAAGCCGGCCGCGGTCAGGTCTAACTCCGCTTGGGTTTGGGGACGGAAACCCTCGATCTGCCGGAGCAGGGTATCGGCCGCAAGGCCCAAACCCTCGGCTTTCACAAAACCTTTTCGCTGAAGAGAAATCTTGGCCTGTTCCACATTCGCGCGGACCTCGATTTGCTGATCGGGAGGCAGTTTTTGACTGAGGGCAATCGCTGTTCGTTGGACCACGCTCGCCTCTTCCCGGTTCATGGGCTCGACCACCGTGAAGCGGATTTGATTGCCGAACTGTTTCTGCCACGCGACAAGAAGCGGCCCATATTTTTTGAACATTTCCGTCCCTACCACAAAGCCGGTCTTAGCTTTCGGATCGGCTTTGAGGCCCGCCAAAAATTCCGGCGTCGGGATTCCTGCTTTCAGATTTAGTTTCTCTTGAATCATTTGAATCGCTTGAGCGCCGATGCCTTGATAAAATTCATTCCCGGCCGGAGCCGCAAGCGCGGCCGGAATCAAAAACCGTTCAAGACTTGGAAAGAAGTTTGGAAATTCGATTTTGAGTTTCGACAAATGCCGAGAAAGAATTTCGATATCTTGCTCCCGGAAAGAGTCCAGATCCATTCCTGTCTGAATAATCGAACGGACCGGATAATTGAGTTTGAAGTTCCGTTCCTTCATCAATTCCTCCTCCATTCCAGCCTCTCGAACCTCGGCGCGGGCGGGATCGTCCTTAAAAATGACCCTCACCACCGTTCCCTTGGCTTTACTGCTGCGGATGAGGATATCTCCCCCTGCTTTCTTAACATCCTTTAATACGGTGGGCAATCCACGGCCAAATCCTCCCAACCCCAGATGAATATCCTTACCTCGGCTCACAAACGCAAAAGGCAATTCTTTGTCTTTCAAATTGCTGACAGCCACTTCCTCGAACTCATCGTTTTTCAGGTCGCCAAAATCCGTAGCCGCATATTTCCGGGTTGTAACTCTTCCGTATTTGTCGCGCAGGACTTTTCCACTAGGGCTCGCCAACTGCACGAGTTTCTCTCTTAATTTAGCCCAATCAAAGGCGCCTGTATTGGAGACCTCTAGAACTACTTTGCCTGTTTGCATTTTAAATAATTTCACTTTTATGAATGCCTTCTCTTCTCTGGGTTCTGCCAGAGCATTGCGGACAAGCTCTACAATGACCTGATCAAGAATATGGTCAGTAATCTTTTTGTCGATAAAAATACCTGGATTTATTTCACGCAAAATTCTTGTTCTGTACCGAAAGGGCGTAGCATCGATAGAATCTTCAAGAAATTCCGAAAAATTAATTCTTTTAGGCGGCTCAACTTTGTCTTCAGATTTACTCCGCACCTCAGCGCGGGATTCGAGGGCAACGGGAAGGGGGTCATTTTCTGTGAGTTTGACACTTTGAATTTCCAGAGACTGAGACGAAGGGCCGATATAGTGTTCCCAAAGAATCAAAGCGCCGGGGATTTTCAATCGGCTCCAGAGAAGCCGCCCGAATTCCTTCATGGAATCGATGGACCAAAGGCTGCCCAACCAAGTATTTCTCCAAAAAATGATGTGTGACGATTCGAGTAATTTTAAATGGTTTGGAAGATCAAGGAGTTCTCCATAGATTCCTTGGTAATCCACCTCAATCTTGGAAGGGTTGTTTTCTAATAGGCTGCTTATCACATTCCTCATCCTCGCGTCCAGATCCAAAAGTGACTTAACGCCCGGAATCACTGCCCGAAGAACAAGACGGACCGGGGGCCGGCCCTTGTCCTTTTCCAATTCAGCCAAAACCATCTTGAGCGTATCGATTAATTCTTGTCCATACAGTCCGGGGCCCAACGTCATCACTTGAATCTCGGGAGCGCCGGCTTCGATTAATCGAAGGACCGCCGAATGCAATGTTTGGATTTCGGATTCCTGCAATTCAAAGTTTGAATTCCATACATCGGGCTCGCGATTTAATCCTTTCCGGACCCTTTCGTGAATTTCTGGGTCTTCCAGACTCTGGTAAGGCGAAAAAAACGCCGCGATTTTCTCCGGCGTCCAGGTTGAGGGGGTATAAACACCCCGCCGCATTTCTATTTCCTGGGCCGCGATTTGTTCCAACCGGCCGGCCCCTGCCCGCACTTCGGCGCGGCGTTCTTGCCGGGATTCGCCGCCCCTATCACCCAAAGTCTCAGGGCCTTGACTCGAAATCCTCAAAAGGCTCTCAAGAGTAAAAACGGCACGATAGGTGCGAGCATGTTCTTTGGCCCGCTTGCCGTGTAATAGGGAAACTTCGATCAATGCCTGCATGGCCTCCCGAACAAGAGGAAAAGGCTTTTTGTTTTCTTGAGTCATACGTTCTATTTTACGTTCATTAAACGCCGTAAATCCTTCTCCGAAGGACTCGGATTTCACATCACGAAAATGGGCAGCAAATAGCTCTTCTCTGCGCCGGACGCTCAAAGCGCGGATTTTCATCAAATCAATTTGATCTAGCTGATGCTTGGCTTCTTCCAGCCTTCTGAGAAAAACATCACGCCTTTCCTTGGAATAGGTTTGATTGAGGAATTCGGAGAAGGCCAAACGCAAATCACTTTTAAATTTAAAAATCTTTTGTTCCTCTTCAGCCGTTTCCTCCGGAGAAATTCGAAGTTCATTCGTGGGAGCAATCCGGTAAAGCGTGAGTTTAAATTGACCAAATTCTTTTACTGCCGGCTTGGAGGAATAACCTAAGTGGGCCGCTGGCCCTTCTATCTCCTGGCGAACTCTTTCCAAAACTTCGCGTACGCCCGGCTTTTCTTTTGTTTCTTTAACAAGAATGGAAACCCTTTGAGGGTTAGGAAACCCGTCGGGCTCCGAGAAAACGGTTCCTTTCTCCAATTCAACGCTCACATTTTCTCGGCCGAACTCATTGCGAAATCTTTCCACGTACGGCGCTAATTCTTTTTCCGTCATATTCCCCCGCACCTCGGCGCGGCCGAATTCCTGATTCAATTCTTCCGCAATGTCCGAAGCATTGATCAAAGGAGTCAAGCCTTCCAATGCCGCCGTGACCCTGGCCTCCTCAAAACGACCGGTGCCCGTTTTCATAAGATTTCGCACGGCTGCAGCAATGGCCCTTTGTTTCTGCAAAAGTTTTCCTGGAACCTGAATTTTCTCTTCATTGGCGAGCCGTTCCAAAATCTTTTCTAATGCCTTTTCCCTTAAGGCCCTGAATTGTTTTGCCGGAGCCACCACAACGCTGTAAGGCTTCTCCAAGCTTCTTAAATCTGTCCCCGGAACAAGCAAATGCCATTGTTTTTTCATCTGCTCCATTTCTTTTCTGCGGAGGATGCTGGGTCGGCCATTTCCCGTGATCATAAGAAGCGCTTCTTCCCCAAATTGATCTAATTTTTTCAGAACATAGTCGGTTCTCCATTGATCGTTTTCTCCTGTCTTCACGGGCTTATAGATCTTTAAAAGCATCCCCGGCCTGATATCTTCCCAACGGGGCAAGGCCTGTTCCCGAATTCCCAGCGGATTTCGCTGAAACTCGGATCCTGTCATGTCCAGAATTTTATTCATCACCTGAAGGCTTTGATTGGCCCGTTCATTTCCCATTATTCCGGCATCATTGACCGTGAGATTCCGGTTCAAAAGGTCCGCATGCTCTTCAAGCCTGCCTTTAAAATCATTCCACTGGATTAAAAATTCAGGATTCGTATTTTCGGCCAAACGATGCGGGATTTCTTCCAAATCCGCGGATTGTTCAAGCGCCTTTCGAAGCGCATCATAAGGATCCACTTTAAATTGATCGAGAGCATCCGCATGATGGCCGTGTCCTTCGGCAAGTTTTTCCATCTTCATCAAATCTTGCCGCGGAAGTTTCATCAAAGATGTAAATCCTTTCTCAAGAGAAAGGATAAAAGGGACGCTGAGGATCATCCTGGCCATCGTGCCGTCCCACACATATTGCGGTTCAGGCTTTGTCAAATCTTCATCATGCATCTTTAAAATCTCCGGCAGGAGACTTCTGATTTTGTCCGGAAACGCTGCCAGGATGGGTCCCAGATAATAAGGGATCGACTGACCGGGGCCTTGCGGAAACAGGGACTTTGGATCAGCATAGAAAGGAAATTTTCCGTTTCGCTTTTCATGCTCATTGCCTCGAAGCCAGGAAATCGAAAAACCCTCAGAATCATAAATTCTGTAATCAAAAATAGATCCAAGCATCCAGAGCATCGCCTGATCCACAGGATAAACTTCCGGGTTTTTCTGACGGATGCCTTCCTGGTGTTCCTCCCGCCATTTAAAGTAAGCCGGAAGAAAATGGCGGGTCATGATTTCGACAATAAGATGCTGGTCGATTGTGATCCGCTGGTCCGGATGCTTTTCCGGAATTTCCACATGAAGGCCGAAGGAGCGCAAATGATAAGAGCTCGCGGCCAGGTAAATCCACCAGGCCCAAAGCCGGTCTTCCTCGCTTCCCACTCGGCTGACCAACTTAAGCGTCCTGTTTTGCGACTCAATGTAATCATCAAGCGGCATGAATATTTTTTGCGAAAGAATAAAGTGCTGAAGCAATCCACCGAGTTTTGTCGCGCGGCCTTTTGCTTTCCAATCCGCATTGAGTCCGTTTAAAATCTCAATCAGCTGCTCGTCGTCTTTGACAGTCGAATATAAGTTAAAGAGCAGTTTGTTGAGCGAATCCGGCCGCGTTAAATAATGTTCTTTCCAAATTTCTTTTTTTCTTTCCGGATTGTCTGTTCGGCCAAGCTCATCCAAGAGCCCGCGATGCCAATCATTTATCTTCTGCTGCCATTCGGCCGTTTGCGCCCGCGCCTCGGCGCGGGGGCCGACCGTCTGGCGGCCGGCTTCGGTCAACCAGTAAACTTCGGCCTCCCCGCCGAGGGCCGATTTTTGGAGATAACCGCGTTCAACGAGATCCTCTAATTTTTCATCGGTAACGATCGTCCATCCCTCCCGGACATATTTTTTGTGAATTTCGGCGGCGGAAAGAAGTTTGCCTTTTGTTTCTTGCTCGAGAATGCCTTTTAAAATTTGTCTCTCAAAATCAACGAGCTCGCGGCTTATCTGAGGCGGCTGTTTCTGTTCCTCTTTGACCGGGAGTTTCGTTTCTGATGTAGGGAACGCAATTTTTTCAGCCCCTAATAAAACGTCCTGAAGAGCTGTCACATATCCCGAAGACTCGGGCAACTGCCGGACCTTTTCCTGACGGAGAAGGGCCTCGATGGAACCCACCGTTTCTACCCAGCGCTTTCCGGTAACGGCATCGAGGAGGGCTTGGAAATCGAGGTTCAAATCCCGAATCGCATCCCGGTAAGGATTGAGGGCCTTCAACGCCGACTGGCGAAGTTCGTCCCCTTCGGATTCCGTGAGAGGAGAGGCCGCTCCGGCGGCGGTAAATTTAGGAAATTTTTCAAGAAGAGGGGTGAGATTAAATGAGAGGAAGGCTTCGAGAAGTCCTTGTGAAATAGGTTTCTTTTCCTCGGTCTTTAACACGTAAAGTCGGTCGGTCATTTCAATGAATTGGGCGGTTTCCGGATTGAGCGCTTCTGCGGGGAAATATCCCGCGAGGAGAAGGACATCCAGTTCTTCTCCAAGCTGAACCAATTTCGATTCTAATTTGGAAATTTGCCGCCGGTTCCTCCAACTGATTTTTTGGTAGTCTTTTTGAATCGCATCCGCTTGAATCAGGATTTTATACATTTCCTGCCGTTCAATTCCCTTCAATTTTCTTGCGGCCCGCACTTCGGCACGGATAATGCCACCTCGGGTAGACTCTAAGATTTTTTTAATTTTTTTCTCAACTTCATCCTTGCCGAATCTCTGAACCAAATTGCCGTAATTGACACGGTTTAAAACAGAGACAAGTTGATGATGACTTAAGGGCTGCCCGGACGGTGCCGCATTGGCGAGATCTTTGGTTAAAGACTTCGAAATTGCTGCCTGCTTCTTCCGCTTCATAAAGCTGAAATTTTCAAAAAGTTGATTCAGCAGCGATTCCAAGTCCGGCTGAGAGATGGGCGGCTCCGGGAATTCTTTTATTCTCAATGTATGGGCACGGCGATAGGCCTCTCTTCTTTCCTCCAAGATTTGATCCATTTGCTTGTCTGAGAGAATTTCGTTTTGAGCAATGACTTTCGAATCGAAAATTTCCCGATGCCCGCTGCCTAGATAGATAAAAATTTTCTTCTTGTTGGGATATTTTCTTAAAAGGTGGCGGAGCATTTGGTAACTCACCTGATTTGAAACTTCGCCTTGCCAATCCGCATATTTTTTCATCTTCTTGAGGGACTCGCTTTGATTGGCTGCAAAGTGACGCATGATTTTGACAAATTCGGCGTGAATCAATTTTGGCGATACATCCCAAAGAATGGCGTTTTCCTGAACCTTTTCATTGAAATCTTCCATGCCCCTTCCCCTTCCCGTTGCGCCGTATCTTCCCGCAACGAGGAGGGCATATAATTCCTCCGATTTAACTTCAGGGTGCCATTTCACGGTTTGTTCGATCACATACTTATCCATTGCGGTCATCATGGGATCTAAAATAGGAATTTTGTGTTTTCCGGCGAAATCCTGAATCGCGGCCGTTTCGCGGGCTTCTACATAAATTTCACCCCCCTCGACAAGAAACAGGGTCTCTTGGGGTGAAGTAATTGTAGGAACAGCCTGTTGATTAAAAAGCCTCAAGAGTTCTGGGTCGTTATGGATTCCGGAAAGAACCAAGAAAGAGCGATCCTCAAACCCCTCAATGGTTGCAGAGCTAAGATCCGGGTGCTTGTTATCGGTGGGAAAAGCCCGCACCTCGGCGCGGGAAGCGAGTCTGTCCAAGATGGAATAAAATTTCTGCGCTTTCTGGCGGAGCTCAGCCGAAGCCGCCGCTTCGGAAACTTTGTTCAGCAAATCTGTTTTGAATTCCCGGGTGCCGGGCAGGTTGAGCCATTTTGTGATCAAGTGGACGAGTTTGTCTTCGGAGAGAATGAATGTATCCGGATTCCACTCAAGAGAGATGATTACAAGATCTATCTCATCGGAATAGCTTGCAAATTTTTGATAAGATCCTAGCCAGAGATAAGGTTTTAAGGTGTCCGTAAGTCTTCTCGCCGCCTCAACGAGTTCGGCTAGATCTTTATCGGAAAATTGTCTTCTTACGGGATTTGATTTTTCTAAATCAAAGAGACCTTTCGCCAGCGACAAATAATTGATGGTTTTGGCCCGTGGGAGCTTTAGGGCATTCATGGCGAAATCAATGTTGTCATCCAAAATCCCCTTCGCTGTAAGATAACGGCGGATGGCCTCACGAGCATTCTCTGATTTCGGCAAGAATGAATGCTTGTCTTCCATGATTTCGAGAACCCGCTCAATCATCTGCGGCCGGCCCCATTCAATGGTCCATCCCGCCCGCACCTCGGCCCTTGCCTCTCGTACTTCGGATCGACGCGTTTCATCTTCTGCAGTTTCCTTGGGACGGTTGGCCTGCGCACGTAATTCCAAGCTCCGAATCACGTGAGGATAACGCGGGTCATTAGGACGCAAAATCAAAACCATTTCCTGATCCTGTTCGGCGGGCAGAAACCGAACGCTGAGAGTGGTGAAATTGAACTGTTCTGCGGTCAGCGATTGATCTGGAGGATAATGTCCAAAACCAGCCAGGTAGACCGAGCCATCGGGAGCGATAATTTCATATTGTTTGTAATCTTTGAATTGAGTCTTTTCAATGACATGGAGATCCGATGTAGTCCGTATGGTTCTTATGAATTTCTTAAGTTCTCTCTCTCGTGCTCGGCTTACTTTGACCGTCATTTGCACTTTTTGATAGGGGATCTCCAAACGATATAAGATTTTCCTAATTCCTCTGGCGGTCAGGGCGCGATCTGTCAACTTAGCCACGTTTGCAGGAGTAGGGGGTGTTCCAGACGGGAGCTGAGCCACGAGACCCCTGAAATAGTCGATCCAATCTTCTTTAGTCTTGGGAAGCGCTCGCTCCTTTTCCACCCCCGCTTCCTGGTAGGTGATCCCATGATTAGAAATGGCCATGTAGATATCTTGATTGGTGATTTTTTGACCCGAGATTGCAGCCAGATTCCGAGATGTGGGGGTGAGACCCTTGTTCTTCGCTTTGCGAACAAGGATCCTGAAAATTGTCAGCCAATCTCGACGAGTTTTTGTTTCCTTCGCTAGGAGAGATTCAAACCTTTCTCCCATCCGCGCCTCGGCGCGAGGACCGGAATAATAGGTATCAAAAAGGGCTCCGAAGGGTTCATAAAGCAAGCGGTCAAGACCCGGGAGACCTGACTCCGCGTTCAGCTGGGCCGCCAGCTGAGCCCACTGGTTTGCCAACCTTTCGAATTCTTGCTTGAGAGGATCTGTTGGAGGCAGGATTTCAGCAAATTTTTCACTCACGACCGATCGATAGATGAACCCATAAACATTCCGGATTAAATCCTCGCGTTGAGAGGGCGGTTTCCATTGAGACTGGAAAAATGAGAGGCTTTCCCTCATGAAAGGAAGTACCTCCTTCAACATTCCGGTCCCCAATCGAGAAAGCGTGACGGCGTCGGTCAATACTTCTTCCGCTTCTTTCAGGAGGGATTCAGACTGAGGAAACATCCCGAGACGCATGTTCGCTGAGTTAGATTGAATGGCCTGTTTGATCGCAATCAAGATTCCCTTTTCCATCATTTCGTCGGTCACGTGATCTTCGTGAATCGCTTCGTGCGTTCCGATGTACTTCGAAGCTTCGATGAGACTTTCTACGGCCACTTTGGGGCTTCCCAGATTGATGACGTAGGTTTGTTCTTCCCGATTCTGGAGGATATGCCAAGTTTTCTGAGGATCTGAGATCAAATGCACTTCCTTTTTCAAAGGAATACCGCCTGTATAAGACAGGCCTTGTAGAAAATCGGCCAGTCGTTGAAGTATCCACCCTCTCTCGTGAGCAAATTTGAAGTCACCCTCGCCCTTCTCAAGCGCCTGAACTTCGGAGTGACGAAGATAAGGAAATTTCTGCACGAGTTCGTCTGCCGAAAGGGGGAAAACAGACTCCTTTTGAGGATTAACGATGGAAAGGATCTTCGTCAGAACTTCGCGTCTCAAATCTCGCGTACCGCCTTGGGCTGCAACCGTAATCAAATCTCCTTTTTCCGCCGCCAGCTGAAGAAGTTCGGTGGCTTGACGGGCATCTGCTGTCTTCGCTTCCGGAACGCTCTTCGCAATCGAAATGGAAACAGGGGTATAAGAAGGCAAGGATGCGATGTAAACAATTTCGTTCGTGGGAGCCACATGGAGTCCGTGCTCGAGACCCACGGGGGTGGTCGCGGATGTAAGCGCCTTTGCATCTTCATGGGCCCACTGAACGGTGCCCTCCACTTTCTCTCGGATCTCAACTCCTTTAGATTCAATGTGTGTAACGGCAGCCCTCGAAGGAGCTGAGACAATTTGGAGAAAACTCTGGATCGTGAGTTCTGCAGGAAGGGTGTATCCTTGCCTTTGGAAAATCTCTTTTGTAGCATCGAGAAGCCTCAAGGGCTTTTCAAGATGAATTCCTCCGGAGACCGAAAGGATTTGAACAGTTTCAATCAATTTCTCGACAAGAACTTTCTCGTAAATGTCTTCCGAGGCTTCGGCGGGGAGTCCTAACGCTGCCAGAAATTCGGACCGGTTCACAGGCGGGTCGAGACGTATAAAGCCTTCTGCGGCAGATGTCTTTGCCTGGAGCGTCCCCCGGAAATGCTTCTGCTCGCCCACATAATGAGTGGTTGTCCGATAACTCAACCATTCAAAAGGAGAGGCATGACTTGTGACCCATTCGCTTTCTCCCGTTTCGTGAGGTGAGGATTCAAATTCGATTCCGCCCTTTGTAAGTGGAAGAATGGCAAAAATAGCCAAATTGTCCGAGGCCTCAAGCCGGCTTCTCTCCAAGGGATAGATGATTTGCCTTCTTAGACGGATGGATTCCCATTCTCGTTCTCGCAAAATGGCATCTGGTTTTTTTGTGAAGTCAGTCAAAAGCTCGCTGGATTTTTCACGAAAACGCGAGAGAAGGTAAAGTTGAATCGCCTCAATCGTGTTGCTATCGCGTTTACCAATTCTCACCCGCGAAACCAGATCATCATAAAAAGAACCTTTGAGATGTCCGAGTCTAACGAGGGCTAAAAGAACCGAAGAAACAATTCTATCGTTGGGCCAGCTATAAACTTGATTAAGCAAGGAACTAATTTTTTCATTAAAAATCCCTCCCTGTCCAAGCTTATCGATGTCGTAGTCATGAATAGATTGGTTTGGATCCTCAAGTTTGGCCTCAAAAGTTTCTATAAATCGATTGACAATTTCCTCTCTGGCAGACAAAGGCAGCTCGGGTAGGATATTCAAGATATCTGGGGGCCAGGAACCGTAGAATTTCCAGTACGCGTGAAACTGTTGGAGGACAGCGTTGATTCTTTCAGCTTCTCCTTGGTAAGCATCAATAAAAGAGATTAAGGGTTGAACCCTTTTTTGGGCCAGCCGGTCACTATCTCCATAGAAGAAATCAGGGCTGCGAGCGTGGGAAGATAAAGAAAGGAGACGGAGTGTCTCATCGGGAGAAAAAATTCCTAACTTTAACCGGCTGATTGCAAGCGCAATCGAGATTTTCGTGGGTTTTTCACCATAGCCGGTTCTTGCTGGGAAACGCTGCCAAAGATCCAGAATGATTCGGTTGATTTCTTTGTTATCCTTTGCAATTTCTCCAAGCGCATAGACAGCGCTTGTCATGAGTGTCTCCTCTTCGGATTTTAAAAGCGCAAGGAGCGCATCGATGGCTTCTTGAGTGCGGAGCTCAAACTTTCTTAAAGTCTCTGCTGCTTGAATTCTCAAAAGAGGCGATATGCGATAGTTCACTTCCCAAGAATAAGAACCGCGGGCTCTCACTGTCGCATCACCTAGAAATTTTAGGAGTAAGCGGTACAACCTTTCATCGGCGGCCTTCCCGGCCTGAAAGGCAAATAAGAGGTCCGGATCAAGGGCCCATTCAAGCCGTTCGAGGATCAGCTCATAGAGGCGTGGATCCTCAGCAGCAAGGACCCCGAGAGCCTCCAAGCCCGTTTGATAGGCTTCTTTTTCCTCGGCGCTCGGCCAATCTTTATATCCCCGATAGAGGGCTGCAAGAAGAAGAGGTTTATATTTTTTTAAACCCAAGTCTCGAATGACCTCGAAAAGGACCTTTTGCACTAAAGGTGAGGGATCGGTTTGGGCTGAATCCAAGATCGGCTCAACCACCTCGTTTGGCAGAAATTTAAGAACTGAAATTCCTATCGCGCGGACTTTCGGATTTTGATCCAGAAGCATCTCCGCCAAAAGCTCTCGTTCCTCTTTCAAGGAAGCGGAAAGGGAAACGGTTTGTTCCAGAAAAGTCCGCGCTAATTTTTCCCTTTGCTCAGGTGCGAATTCCCCGCCCTGAGGATCGAGTTGCTCTTCCGGAAATTCTCCCAAACCCTCTACGGGTATCTTTAATTGTTTCGTTAAAAGTTTGATGCGCATTTCATCTCCGGGATGATGGGTTCTCATATCCACAAGTTTTCCCAAACGAATCCGGTCTTGGAGGATGTCTTTTACGATCCTCTTCAGCTCCTGAAACTCGTGATGACCCAGGTTAAAAATAGCGTCGCTATCCGGCTGGTCCCCCTGGAATCGCAATGCTAGTTTGTCGTGATATTCATAATCTTGAACTCCGTCAGGTGAAAATCGACCTTGGATGATCCATAGATTGCGATTTAAAAGATGAAGCAGCTCAATCATGTTTTGTTGTGAGAAGTCGCCACGCCGCACCTCGGCGCGGCCGGATCGTTCCAGCCGGTCACGAAGAGCGTCTCGAATGCGTTCGATAGAAGGCTTTGAAGGAGCGGACGCGGAAGGTAATTTCTCCAAGAGATGATCCAAAAGCTGGATCAGTTTTCTGTGATCTCGTTTGCTTTTCGGAGCAAAATCGCCGACAGCTGCATTGATGTCCGCTAACCTTTGATAAATCTGGGAACTTTTTTTATCCTTGCGCCCTGCGAGCGCGGCGATAATTTCCTGCATCACAACTCCGAATTCTCTCTCGAGCCATTCGGCAAACGCCAGCGGATCCGTCGGAATCTGCTCTACGGGTTGTTGCGGCAAAACAAAATCTTCGGATAATTCGAGTAAGGTAACTAAAAGGGCATCGAGATTGGCCTCGATTTCTTCCAGGGCTTTGAGCGATTCCGCCTCTTCTGTTTTGTCCGCCATGCCTTCAATTAATTCGATGATTTCTTGTAATTCATTCTGAATTTCATTTTGCGAAAGTTGGCCCAGTTGATCCGACAATTCTTTGAGCCGGTTTTGGACGTTGATTTTCTGACCCGGATGGACCTCTGCAACATTCAGGAGCTCAAGAGTTTCCCCGATTCCAATCCGTATCGTTTCAATTACGTCTTCATTCATCCGCACTTCGGCGCGGGGAAATTTTTCGGCCAGGACTTCTTTCTCGTATTCGCGAATTGCCGAATCAGGTTGAATTCCTTCTTCGGGCTCACCTTGAGGCATTAAGAGCAGGGGGCGATCTTGAGGGTTCGGGAAAAGGCGCACGGCGGCCCGGTTGAAGCGTTGAAGACCCTGATCAAGAGACATTCGCCTGTCGCTAGCTAATACCACATGAGGAATGAATTCTCTTTCAAGGACAGAGGCGGCTTCCGAGAAGTCGGCGACCTTCCGTATCTGCTGGTAACCCAAGAGCCTAAAACCCAACTCGTAAAAGGAAACGCTGCTTTCTCGTCCCACAACGAGCACTTTCACCTCGCCCCGCTTCGTGGTATCAAATTCGGCCCGCACCTCCCCCCGGGCCTTACGGCCCGTAGGGCCGGAGGCGCCGCGGGGACGTTTATCTCTTTCTTTATTGATTTCGTTGAGCCGCCGCCATTCATCGAGCACTTTCTGATTCACGCGAGGAATCATCCCGGATACTCGGAAAACCTCTCTGTTGGGTTCATTTTGAATTAACCGGGTCTTACGCTCCTGGATTTCAATTTGAAAATCTTTTAAATATTTAAAGCTATCTCCCACCCCCCGATTGAAGGTCCGGCCTTTAAATTTCCTCTCCCTTTCTTCCCGGCCGAAGAGAAGAAGAAATCCCAGGGCCACAAACGTTCTTCCCAAGCCCTTCCCGGAAGCCAGATTGGGATAAAGGTTTTCCAACGTTAAGTTTCCTTGTTCGTTAATGTGAATATTAAAAAACCCTCGATCGGATCCTTCCAGGAATTTACTCTTATCCGGATTTTCCAACATCACTTGAAAAGAAGGAAAGTTATCAAACCAATGGATCCAATAGCCTTCCTTGAAAAATTCCTGAATCGAGGTGCCTGCCAAACTTTCCACCGGTTCCTCTGAGCGCACCTCGGCACGGCGGATTTGTTGAGCGAGAGTGTTGATGGCTTCAGAATTGGCCGGATCCGTGTAAAGCAATTCAAAAAAGAGCGCGGTTAAATTTTCGTCGGCTCCTAAATTGGTAATCCGATTTTGGATACTGTCCTGCCAATCAGTCCATTCTGGATCCCCCACCCTATTTTTGTGCCGCCTTTCGAATTGCTGGAGCATGTCGGAAAGAAGACGATGGCCCTGCTCGAGATCCACTTGAGGCAATGGAATTTCCTTGGCCGGCTGCCGACGCTCTTTTTTTGGAGCAGCGACTCTCTGCGGAGGTTCGTAAGGAGTCAGTATCTCGCCTGAGCGGTCCTTTTCGGGAAGCTTATTTCTTGCCAAATTGATTCTGCGGATCAACTGGGAGTCATCGAAAGGATTTTGTCCTGATTTATTCAAGTCCCTGATTTTTTGAAGATGGGCTTCGGCCTCACTGATCCGGCCGGTTCTTGCAGCGATGGAGCCTAAGTTGTGATAAGCATGAGGATTTTCCGGCGCAAAGGCCAACGCCAACCCGGCGGCTTCTTCGGCAATCCGGAATCCGTTGTGCTTCATCCAATGATTGGAAATGACATCCATGGCCAAAGAAAAGGATTCTGTAATGGGGCGCGGTAGCTTCTCATGTTTGGCCGAGTATTCCTTCGCGGTTTTAACCAATTGATACAAGGCTTGATCCGCCTCCCGAGCTAAACGAGGACGTTTTTCATCCTCCGCCAATTCCACCACTCGAAATACCGCCGCCCGGCTCATGGATTCAAGGAGCTTTTCAAAGGAATGGTCCAACCGGGCTAATGGAAAACCTTCGGTGAATGCTTTGAGAGCCAAGAGTCGGTTTTCAAGACTTCCAGAGCGATTCTGTTTTTCCTCTCTCGTGGCCAATCCGTCATAGGCCCGCGCCAAATGAAAGGAAACGTAAACATTCGGCCCCTCATCCAACCGCGGGAAGAAAAAGTTGAGTAACCGGATGGCTTCCCGGTATCGATCGACATAACGGAGAGCTCCGGCCAATTTGGTCACTTCCGGCAGAAGATTTTTTATATCGGGATGCTGAAAATAGTCCCGCGGCCATGCCTTCATATAATCCATGGTTGCTTCATGGAAGGCTAAAACCGCTTCTTCCAATTCCTTTTCGCCTTGCAATTTTGCAAAGTAATTGGCCATTGCCGTGAAACCTAAACGGAAATCTTTTAAATCCTTTTCATTACGACTCGGAAGGCGGGACCGAGCCTCCGTAAGGAAATTTCCAAACAAGACCACCGCGTCTTCTTCCCGGTAGGTTTCTAAAAATTCCTGCAATTGTTCTACAAGCAAGTCCGTTCGCACCTCGGCGCGGAGGGAGGAAATGACTGCACGCAGCGAATCGCGCAAAGGAGTCGGAGCGGAGGAATTGATCATCTGTGGATTCTTCGGCCGTGGGGCAACGACACCGGTTGGAGTTGCGGGTGTGGCGGGACGAATTTTCTTCTCAATCCAGGATTCCTTTGTTTCACCCTCGGGAATAAGATTCGGATGAAGCTCGTAATAGACGTTGGCGATCAGGCGGCTCCATTCGAATCTCGTCACGGATTCTGTTCCGTTCAATTGGAAAACGCCGCTCTTTTGGCCGTGAATCAAGTCGGTGATGAGATTTCCGATGTCTCGCGTCCAGATGGGATGGCGGGTTTGCTGATTGTCGTAATCTTTCGTTTCTCCCCGATCCAAAACCGAAATAACCTGACGAATGAAATTTTTATCCGCCAATCCTGAACGTCCGAAAACCACGCCCAGCCGGATAACTGCATTCTCAGGCCGCGACAGGGCAATTTTTTCTCCCTCCATCTTGGTCCGACCGTAGACATTGAGCGGACTCACCGCGGAATCCGCGGCATAGGGAGGATTCTCGCCGTCGAAAACGTAATCCGTGGAAAGATAAATCAACCGGCCCTTGAAATGCTTTTCAATGAGTTTCACGGCCGAAACATTCAATGCTTCCGCTTGCGCGGGATTTTTCTCAGCCCGGTCCGGACTGGCCTCCGCCGCGGCGTAAATCATCACTTCGGGCTTGGACCTTTGAACAAAATCTTTGATCTGGGCTTCATTCGTTACATCCAGAGATTCCAATCCGGGCTGCAGATTTTGATGAGCCGTCCCAATCACCTGAGGATAAGTTTCCTGAAGCGCTGCAAGAATTTCCTGTCCCACAAAACTCGATGCCCCGATGACGGCAACGCTTTTCACAGAGGGAGCGGGAACCACGGGCGTGGTCCTGACTTCCGAGCGGGCCCATTCGGTCAATCCCTGAATATGCGCTGCAAACGCAACGGCGTCATCATTCAAATTTGCGAGATGAAGACCGCCCCAGTGCCCTTCCAATTCCGGAAAGTTTCTTAATAAGCCCGACGTCCAGAGCCATTGAATCACTCTAAAAAATTCATGCACGGAGCGCTCATAAAGGACGCTGGCCTTTTCTTCGCGTTGATCCCCCACCACATGGAAAGGAAGGAGTCCGGCCAGGAGGGTCGCGTGAGTAAAGGCCAACCGAAACCGCCATCCCAAAGGATCTTTTTCGAACGGAAAAGGATTTTGATTGGGGTCGGTCATGAAACGATCGAAATCATCTTTAAATTCGTCGATGAGCCCCATGAGTTCGATCGTCCCCATCGCTTCATCCTCGATGTACTCTGAAAAGCGAGCCGGCTGATTGCTTTCTTTGGGCAATTGAATATCAAAATGGTAAGTGCCGAAATGGTCCCGGGCTAAATCGTAGTGGCCGTACAAATTGTGAATGAGTTTGGCAAAATCATAGAGGGGGTCGTTGCCCTCAGGGATAAACTTGGGATCGATGAGCTTGAAACGGGAGATGTCACCCGTCAATAAAAAGTGGGTGGGATCGATCAGGATGTTTCCAATATTTAAATCGCCGTGCTGTTTGGACAAATAAGGGGGCAGAAAGAGTGACGGGTAAACGGGCGTCACTTTTTCGAGAATCGCCTTCATCAATCTCAGATTGGGATAAAATTTCTCCTCGTGATCGATTTGAACATACGGGGCCTCCAGCACTTTCCCTATCAAAGGAGAAGCCGCGGCCGCTTCCCGCCAACGTTCGTCCAGTTTCTTGAAATGAAAACGCTCCAGAAAATCCGGCGGGGTCGGGCTCTGAACTTGGGAGTAAAATTCCGGAATGAGTGTGGCGTAAATCTCTTTGAGGAGTTCAAACACGGATTTTTGGGAGGGCGAGAAACGCTGCTGGATCAACCTGCCTGAACTGAAGCTGAGCGCAATGACATCGCTTAAATTGGGCCAGCCGAGATCTTCCATAGAGACAATGGTCTTGTGGGAGCGCTGAGTGACCCGGTGAATTTTTGGAAACCATTGAGCTTGTGCGGGAGAAAGTGTCTGGATATACTTCGCCTCTTCCCGGAGCTTTCCCCCATCCTTGCGCGGATCAGCGGTCTTGCGAATAACGGTCGTTCCATCCCCTCTAAAAATTCTTCTCACCTGGCTGTAAGAACCGCCCTGAAGAAGGTTATCGTGCAGAGCCCTGGCGCTTTTCTTTGAAACGGGAATAAAAAAACTGTGAAGGGGGTAACCGTAAGAAGCAAATTCGCTGTACCCGAAAAATAGGAGGTAAGAGATTGAATGGTGGGATAATTTTTCCCCCATGATCGAAACTTCAACATGGGGATGGCTGTTCACGGTAATCTCTCTGAGATAAATAATTCCGCTTTCATGCAGGGGAACGCCCATGGTCGCGGCGCGAATCGCGCGCTGAATTCGGAGCCTGATTTCCGGAAAGGGAACCGTCATCCCGCGCGTCAGAAGGGATTCGATCCGTTCTCCGTCAAACTGAGAAAAAACGATGGGCCTCTCCCCTTTCCAGCCGGTCAACGTTTGATCATCGCCGAGCAAGGCAAATCGGATTCCCTTCTCATCCAGACGCCGAGCTGCCTCCCAATACTTTGTCCCGTCTTTTTCCAAAAGGGCCTGATGCAGCTCAAAATAAAGAGGCTCGCGGTGACCTGGATCTTCGATATCCTCTACCCGCACCTCAGCGCGGCGGATTTGTTCTACAAAAGGGGCCTTCATTTCCTCCGAAAACCTCTTCAACTCCTCACGAACCACAGGCAAGGTTCGGTTTAAAAGATGACCGTCGGGGATTTCTTTTGGAACCGTCAAAGTCACCGTTGTCCGTTCATCGATTGTTCTCAATTCGGCCTCGAGAAAAGGATTGACCGAAAGATTCCATTCGTCTTGTTTGTCGAATAGGGCGATTTGGATTCCAGATTCAGAAGCAGCGGTAATCAACGCTTTCAAATTCTTCTCTTCCAGGATGGGGATGCCTTCGTGACCACCCGGCTGGATATTGAAAAGTTGTTGAAATTGTGTCCGGGGAAAAACCACAGCCCGCACCTCGGCACGCGGACTACCCAGAGGAAACTTCTTAGAAATAGGTTTTGTCAAATCGACGGATTCTTCGAGAATAGATAGGTCTTGTTCTTTTACTTTTCTTACGACGTGATTAATTTGAACCTTCCCCCCCTCATCCACTATGACATTTTTCCCAAAGGCACTCTGTATCTTGTGGGGTTCAGGAATTTCTACCTTTTCCAGAATATTCTCTGCAGGAATTTTTCTCTGGTCTCTTAAATAAGCGAAAAGGTCGCGGGATGAAACCCCGTCAGTAAAAAAGGATTCCAACCCTTTTCCGGCCGGGACAATGAGGACCCGCCAGGAAGAACCTGCAATTTCAGGAGGCAATGATTTGTCCAAATATTCCTTCTTGCCCTCCCCCATTCTTTGGAGTGCCTGCTCCATGGGGCCTCTAGGTGTTAAATGTGACATGCCTGTTTTCCCTGTTTCATGGTTTCTGAAAACGGCTGCGGTACAACACCCTAGAGAAACCTCCAATTTCTCCAGCGGCGACTCGATGAATCGAAACGCATCCTCCGGAACACTTAAGGTTTCCGAACGCACCTCAGCGCGGGGAGCGGAAAAGGCGGCTCTCAAAAATTCCATCCGGAGTTTTTCAAAGAATTTTTTCTCGTCTGAATTCCCATTGCGCCGGAAGGTGGCTTCGTGCCGGCGTACGGTGCCTTGAGGTCCCGGCTCCTGGACGTCAATCCGGATTTCATCAGGCGTCAATTCGTGGATAAACTCCACCCCCGGCTTGTCCGAAGGCGCCACGATGAGGAGCGCAGACCCCCGCCCCGGCTCAAAAGGAATGAACCGGATTTCATCACTCTTTTTGAACATGGAACGGAAACCGGCCGGCAGAGTCCGCTTCAAAGCTCTCGGCAAGAGAGCAAAATGAAGCTGGAAAGTTTTTCCCTCCTCCGTCTCCTTCAAGCTGACGCGGACCCTGGAAAGAAGGTCATCCACCGGGGGCTTCTCCGGAAGAATGAGCCGGGCGTAGCCCAGAAAACCTTGCGTGACTGCCCGCTCGAGGTCGCCGTCGGATAACTCTGCGAACCATAGACGGCCGTCGGGAGCGTAAATGGGGATGGAAACGGGTTTGGGAAATTTGCTTCGAACGTATCCTTGCATCGGCCCCATCTTATGCAAAGGAATCCGCTGAAATTGGGAAACGTCCTGCGCTGCGGGTTCCGCCTCTTCGGTTGCGGCAACTTCGAGATAAAATTCGGCAAGCCCTTCATCAAGAACCTGCAATCTTTCCCTTTCGTCAGGACTGAATGATTTCTCCGTCAAGTAATCGGAAAGGGCATCTTCAAATTCGTTCAGAATGCGCCGGACCAAAGGTTTTTTCTTCGCAAGAAGGCCTGATTTTTTTAATTCCTGGAGATTTTCAACCACGCGTTCGATCTGATTGAGAAAATCTGATGGATTGACCGTTCCTCGCTGAGCCATGAGACGCAACACCTTGACCGAGCGACGAAGCAGGTTTTCAAATTCTTCCGGCGGAAGCTGGGAAAGTTTTCCCGTCAGCAAGATGGCCCGCAAACCTTCGGTAATTCGTGTTTGAAGTCTGGCATCCAAACCTTCCCAGGCTTCCCGGGCCCGCTGGGCGCCTTTGCCCCGACCGGTCACAAAATGAGCGACGGCCTCGAAAATCTTCTTCCGCTCTTCTTTTTTTGCGATTAATGCTTCCAGAAATTGCGCCAACACATTTCCTTTTTGTGCCAATTCATGGATTTCATCGATGAGGGCCGCAGCCAGAGGTGAGCGGGCACGGCTCGAATAATTAACAATGATGGGATACAAAATCTGCAAAAAGCCGAAGACCTGCGGGAGGCTCTCCAGTCCCAGAATGTTTCTTACCTTTTCGGTGCCTTCGTCGCGGATGAAATCGCCATTGGGCTTTAAGGCAATAACGTGCTCTAGATCAACCAGTTTGACTTGCAAATCACCGGGAGCCGGACCTTTGATTTGAACGGCGTTGACCAGTGTCACGTCCGCCATGAAAATTTTTTCTTTTAAAAGTGAGTCGAGGAGGACAACGAGTTCCGAGAAAATCCTTTGGGCCTCTGAAAGATTTCCGGTGCTGCGCGCCATCGCAAGGGCTTCGAGAAACTTTTCGTAGAGGATATCGCCCCAGTCCTGGGCCACGATGACGAATTTTTCTCTATATTTGACGTCATCCGTCATAACGGACTTTCCTTCGTACTCGACTTCACCGATGATTTCTGTATGCATGACTTTGTCGGCATGAACTTCGCTGAATTGTTCGAATTCTTCAGGCTTCGGTCCGCCCCGGTCTTTCAAGGCATCGGGAGTCATCAGTTTGAAAACCTTGGGGAAAATGCGCTTGGGGTCGTTCGCATCATAGAATTTATACACACGGGTTTTGATGTTTCCCTTTCCCGTCTCGGCAATGGCCTCGGCTTTGATCGTGACACTTTTCGGATCTTCCGGATCTCGAATGAGAATGCCTCTCCATTCATGGTATTTCTTCCGCTGTTCCGGATCTTTAATGTGCAACCACTTTTCCACAAATCGCCGTTTAAGTTTTTGAAGAAAGACTTTTTCCATGTACGCATCCAACTTCAGATCTTCTTTCGGAGCAATTGAATCTCCGCTCCCCCACGTACTCTCATCCGTCAACCGCGTGCCCGCATCCTCTCTCCTCTTCGCCCGCACCTCGGCGCGGAAAGAGGGGTAACTTCCCGTGGGAAAGATATAAATTGTTTCGTCTTTGAGGGCGACGTCCAGTTTTTCATTTTTTATTTCCGGATTTTCTCCAAGCCCCCGCTCCAAATTTTCCTTTAGCTTGAGATTTTGGCGGTCAAAATCCTTCGAGGGAAGGGCGATAAAATTCGCCATTTTCTTGTTGGCAACTTTTCTGAAATTAAAGATCTTTAAAGTCAGTTGAACGACTTGTTTCTGCGAAAGTCCGGACCCGATGATAAGAAGCCCGGGCCGTTCGATGACAGATTTCAAATCCGATTCTATTTTAGATTCCTCTATGTCGAGCGATCGAATCATGAAAAATGATATAACGACCGCTAAAACGGCCGGAACCCAGCTGGCTTGAGACAAAAGCACGGCCATGACGGTAAAGATCCATGAAAAGGAAAAGGCTGAAAGCAACGGTACCGTCACTTCGAGGGCATTTATTTTCCGCATAAAATCCTTACCGGTAATCCCCTGCTTCAGCTGATCCACCCAGGGAAGGGCGTTGTCCAAGGTGAGAGGAGGGAAATCGATTTCGAACCGGTTAAAAAATTCGTTTCCGCTTCGCACCTCGGCGCGGCGGCCCTTCGCGTCATCCTGAGCGAAGCGAAGGATCTGAGATCCTTCGTCGCTCCTACGGGGCTCCTCAGGATGACGGACATCTTGCACCTCGGCGCGGGAGAGGGAATTTGATATTGATATTAAAGGATTAAAATATTGTCTATTTTCTATATTGACAAGGGGGCGTTTCGGGCTTAGAATCGATGCCCTTTTCGAAACTAATTGCTTGAAAGAGAGGAGATCAAAAATGAAACGAGAAAAGCCGGATAAGGGAAAACCAAAATCTCCTCCATATTCTGTGACAGAGTTTGGAACTCTCTTAGAAAATATGGACAAAAAGATTGACCAAATCGCAGAAGGCCATGTCGGACTAGACAAAAGGCTCGAGAATGTTGAAGTGGGGATCCACGGTAATAGCCGAAGATTGGAAATGGTTGAATTACGAGTTGGTGTCGTGAACGATAAAGTGACGCGCGTCGAAGATGCGGTATCGAAACTTTCCAAGGATTTGAAAGACACCCGCCAAGAGTTAAAAAGTGAGATCCACGATCTTGGTAATCGATTGACCACGGTTGAAACGCGCCACTGAAGAGAACCGCTGCGCACCTCGGCACGGGCGGGCTGAGGATGCGCAGGAATTCGCACCGTGAATTTTGTCCCGCGGCCTTCGGCAATCTCGCTTTTTCCAATTAATTTGAACTGGCCTTCGACGCCGACTTCCTTCATCCAATGTTTTCCAAAGGATTCGATTATTACTTCTACCGGGAGAGTGCTTAGTTTTCTGAAGCCGTGTCCCCGCCCTCGGCCTGCGTGGAAACTTTTTTCTCTTGCCTGTCTAGGATCTTCCAAGCCCGGACCCGAATCCCACGCTACTATTTCCAAGGCCTTTGACGATTCCCTCGTCACCACTTTCACACCCAATGCCCCGCCCTTTCCCCAATTGAGAACGTTGTAAATCAACTCATGAGGAATTGCCTTCAGTGCAAAGGAATCCAATCCTTCAATTTTATTGTCCGCAATAAACCGGCGGAGAAATGACTGGATTTCGTAAACATGGAAATAATGTTCTTCATCAAAAATTCTACCTTCTAAATCGGAACCGGAGGCGAGGGAATATATCGCGCGGACTTGGTAGCCGTCTCGGGCCAACCTCTGAACCTTGGGAAGCGCATTCTTCAACCACTGTCTGTCTTGATTTTCTTTCCGCCAGGCCGGATGACGGTCGAAACCAAGAGCAATATTGAGTTCGTTCAAAAACTCGTAAAGGCGGGATTGGTCGTTCGGACGCAGTGCCTTCATCATCTCGAGCATTCCGACGGCCAATCGGTGGCTGATGATGTCTCCGGCGATTTGTTTTTTTTCGTTAAACATCTTTTTGTCCCATTGGAAGATAGCTTCCAGGTCCGGCCGGCCGTTCACAAATCCAAGTGCGGTCTGATCCTGATACATTCCTCCTTCCCCATCCAGCACCAGCCAATCCCTTTTAAGGACCCAGCCGTTTTGGTGCAGGAGTTTTGACAACTCATAAAATATTTCCCGTTCCGCTATTCCTTCCCAGATCGCCCGCCAATCTTTATCTTCCAAACTGAGGCGGGAGGAGCGTTCCGGCTCAAGAAATTCCCGGGCGGATTGGGCAATGACCGCGGTCCGGGGCGTGGCCTTCTTGCCTTCTCCCATGGAAAATTCAGACCGTTTCATCCAATCCCCTACAACTCGCATTACTTCGCGCGGCGTATAAATTTTGTTTCCGATCTGTGGCCTTCCGCCGGGGTAGGCTTCTAAAATATGCCGGGTGTAATCCTTAATATGTTCACTCCATCTTTGGCGAGGTGATTTGCGAGGCGCGGCCGGTTTCACGGGTTTCGCTTCCGCGGGGGAGGGGGTTTGTTTCGTTTTCGGCGGGGATGGAGTTTGTTTGGTTCCTTTGATCTGGCTTTTTTCAAATTCGATTTTCAGCCATTCCCAAGCGGACCTTGGATCCTGGGTGACGGTCAGCGGGGGCTCCCCCACCATGGATTGGATAAAAGCCATGGACATCCTTAAAAGAGCGGGCTGAGTCACCCATTTTTGCCAATGCTGGTAAGTAAAGTTTTTCATTCGATCGAACCACGAAAGCTGCACGGGCTGGTTCCAATGTTGCTGCAGTTCGACGGTCAACGTCTTCAAAGGTTTGCTTTGTTTAAGGAAAAACCAATTTAGAATTTTCTCAAGATTCGGATCTGACACGTCTTGATTCTGAAATGACGTTTCCCAGCCGTCCACCGCGTTGGCTCGCATTTCCAAATCCCGCATGCGTTCCTTTTGAAACATCTTTTTTTGAATCATATATTCTTTTCTGGATTGAATCATGACCCTCTCCTGACGTTGAAGCTCACGGAATGCCCTCCGGGCGAAGGCGGCTTCTTTTTCATTCTTTCCATGAAGAGATTTCCAAACTCCAAAGTGAGGGTTCAGCACATTTTTGAAAAGAGAAACAACGTCGACTTTTTGATTAAACCAGGATTGAATTTGGGATTCGGAGGGTTCGGCCGGCGTAGTTCCCGGAGAAGGTTTATCGTTAGCAATATCAAAAGAAGGCATAACGATGGAATGAACGGAAAGTCTCGATCGAAAAGTAGCGGGAATGGGAATATCGGGGTCGATGAAATTATCCAAAGACCTCTGGGTCAATTCGCCCCGCCGGCTATTTTTTCCGCCCATGGCCACAATAATTCCTTGAATCGGTACTCCCGCCTCTCGAAGCAAAGCGGCCGGCTCCATTTGTCCAAGCACTTGGGATTTCAGGCCGATACTGAGGGGCACCTGTGAATCATTCGAATTGTTTTCCTTTGCTTCCACTAAATACAGTTCTTCGCCTACCTTTAAAAGGACGTCGAATTCCCGAAGGCCGATGTGGAGGCCGAGCCCCACTACCTGCACCTCTTTTCCCTTGGCTTTGAAATAATCTTCCAACGCCTCGGCGATGAAAAGTTCGCCTGCCACCTCATTGAATTGAACACCGTTTCCATTTTGATAAGAAGCCATGAGCCGCGGAATGAAACTCTGCATTCCCGGAACGTTCTTGTATTTTTCAATGAGGGATTTGAGCTTTCCAAATTTTCCTTCGTTCTCGGGAGCCCATAGGAGTTTTATCTTGCGAAGTTTTTCCAGCCGTTGTTTTTTGGTCGGAATCTCACCCGCCGCCTCCGCCGAGCGGGCTTCCGCACGAGGAAGGATTCGTCCGAGAGGGGTCACCCATCCGCGGGGACGGCCTTTGACGTGAACCTTCAGTTCGGAATTACCTAAATACAAACCCGCCGGAGTTTTATTTCCTGATGCATCAATCTGAATGATTTGGTGACTTGGGTCGATCTCAACTACTTGACCGACAGCCAGAGGGTGTTTCTCTCCGGATAAATCTTCCATATGAACGATCCGGTATTTGCCGGCATCTTCTGCCAACCGCTCGAGTTTTAAGCTGATGCCGCTGAATATCTCTTTCTCATTGACGATTTGATCAAGACCAATGGAATCGAAAATCTGGCGGCTGTAAAAACCGTGAGCATCGATGAGTTCTTTGAAGTTTTTATCCTGTTTATCCTGAACAATGGTGTCAGCAAAATATTTCAGATAGAGATGAATCAGGCGAATGTTGGAGGTGCGTGAATTGCCCAAAGTGAAATGATGCTGTGCCGCTTCCCAAGCGATCCAATTAAGGATCGTCCCCATGATTCCGTGGCCGTTGTATTTTTCATAGAGAAAATCGTTTTCGAAAGGATATACACTGTTCAGCACAAGATTGTTTCCGTACTGAGTGAGTTCAAAATTTCCCGTTCGCCTACCCTCTACCCAAACATCAACATCATAGGAAGGCACCCAGCCCAATTCGCGTTTGATTTGCAAAGAAACCGCGGGTTCTCCCGTTTTCAAATTCTCCAACTCCAGCGTAATTTTTTTAAGCTCCGAATTCGATTTGTTGAGTAACGTTTCCAGACCCTCGGTTGGACGCGCACGCACTTCTGCCCTTCGGATTTCCTTTCTTTGTTTAATGACTCGGGTGATGGGATTAAAAAGGTAAATCTCCCGGCCATCGCTTATCAAAATATCTGAGCCTTTGAGAGAAAAGCGGAATCCGAATTGCCGGGCGGCTTCGCTTTGATTGATTTCTTCAATCATGGAAGCGTTCCACGGATGCTCGGAAGAAGCCAAAGCACTGATTTCCAATTGTTCGGCAAGGACCGGATCCACTCCTAGGCGCCGAAGAATCGCCGGGGGCAACGCGGTGTGCGCCAGCGCATCCTCCACCGTGGCTTCCTTAAATAAGGAAGGCGATTTTTCAAGAATCGAATCCAAATAGCCTTGGCGCGAGGATGTTTCGGTCAATTGGGGTGTGACGCTGGCAAAAGCCAGGCCTTGAGAACGGTAAAATTTTTTCATGCCCGGTGCGTGAAACCCACCTGTGATAACCACCACCGGTCGGTTGGATTTCTGCGCCATCCGGATTAAATTCGTTGTCATCCTTTCTTCACGAAGCTTTGTGCCTTGATAAAAACTGAGCGCCTTTTCATAAGCTCGTTTAACGTCATCCTGAGCGCCTCCGGCCCTTTCGGGCCGTAGGCCCGGAGGGAAGCGAAGGATCTCAAGGCCCGCATCCAGGCGGTCATAATCCCGTGGGGTCAATTCAAGACTGAGAAGTCTGTTGAGCAACCGGTAATCTTCTAATAGTTTCAAAACTTTCTTCGTTTTCTCGTCCCCATCCGCCAAGGCGTCTTGGACTTTGCCGGCCAGCCGGTCGAGTTCGTCAAAAAGCGCCGTCCCCTCCAGCTCATTTTGAAGCACCAAAAATTGAAGCTGATTTTTTACTTGAGGAAAACGGTCGAATGAATAACTCTCCGGCAGCGAATCGACGACTCTCTCCACCAAGAACCGGATTTGGCTCGGCGGGTAATGAGATGAAGTTGATTCAAAAATATTTTTCAACTCCTGGAAAATCTGGGCGGAAAGAAAGCGTTTGATTTCGTTCAAGAGAAGCTTTGATTCTTGCTCGATTTTTTTCCGGTCGAGGGATTTTTCAATTTTCTCGAGCCGGGCCAATCGAACAAGGTTGGGCCAATCCCGCGCCGCTGCCGGCTGCGATAAATACAGCCCCAGACTTTTTTTGGCCGTCGCGTGAAGAAACCGGAAATAATCCACGGGCTGGAATTTTTCGGATTCGTAGGCTTCGCGGCGTTCTAGAAAATCGCGCAGGGGCTTGGAGAGTCTTGTGACGTTGTTGCCGACTTCACGGTTGAGCTCGTCCAGAGCCCGCTGCGCCATTTCTCTTGCGTGGAAGGCTTCTTGAAACGCCTTCCGGTTTTTTCGGTATTCGCTCGGAGTTTCAATTCCCCAGGCTTCGACGGAATCCGGGGCTTCCAATAGATAAAGGGACGCACCCGAGGCCTGGCCTTGTTTTGCGCGGTATTCCAAAACTTCCCGGTTCCATTTCTTCTCCCAGAAATAACGGTCCAGACGGGGATCCAATTTCCCCGCCGCACCTTCCAGGAAAATGCGTTCGACTCCGAAATTCTTTGTAAAATGCTTTAGTAAAAGTTCAATTTTTTTCGCGGCCTCGTAACTCCCATGCGCCGTCTGAATATGAATCACAAAAGGTAATTGGCCGGTCTTGGGATTGAGTTCGAGCTCGTCTACGGTCGCGAGTTCGGGCGGAACTTGGAAATTAAAAATGGGTGACACCGAAACTTCGGAGGCTTGAACGTTCGGCGCAGACCAGAAAACGCTGGTCAAAGAAAACGTGAGAACAAGCCCGCCGGCGATGAAGCGTTGGAAGATATTTTTCATTACGCCGCCACCTCCACGAGTCGGGCGCGAATCATTTCCGCCAGGTACGCGCCCACGGCCGTGATGAATTCATTCTCACTTTGAAAGGGCACAAAGACCGGTGAAAGAGCCCCTGAATTAAACCGGACCTCCAAGATTTTTTCCGGAAGTTTCCCAATCAAATTTTTGACGACTTCATGCTGGGAAATTAAACGAACTAAGCTTTCCCTGGCCTCGGCGGAATGCGGCATCCGAATGACAAACCCGTCCCGGTCCGCAGCCGATTGGAAGGAATTCAGAGATTGAATTTCAGAAGGCACGAACAAGAGAGGTAAGGCCTCGGGCCGGTGGGCAAATTGTTCACGAATCTCAGACGGCTTAGGTAATTCGCCTTCAAATTTTACACGCCGGAACTGAACGCCCGGAATCCTGAGAGAAGAATATTCATCGAATGATTTCAAGTCCTTCGTATAAATAATGACCTGGCTCCCCTGCCCCATTTGAAGCGCCCGGAGATTCACCTGCGGCAATTTGCCATTGACCGGTATGAGCGCAACGACTCGCGGGATGGAACGAGTCCGCGCCGGCATCTGAAAAGCAGGCACGGAAACGCCTCCGCCTACAACAGCCAATCCTGGAGGGACGACTCCAAAGAGAACAAATTGCAAATAAGGCGCATGTGAATAAAAAGCCGGTTCCACGAATCGATGCGCCGATTCCGCAGTCCCCAAAAACTCTTGAAGCCCTCTTCCTTCTTCTCTTAACACCAAGCGGATTTTTCTCTCCCCTTCAACCAACCAATCCATTGTCCGCACCTCCGCGCGTTGGGACAATGAGATAGATTGTTGATTGAGCGAGTCCAAGTGATTGTAAAATTCCTCGGGGTCATCCCCTTTGATAAGCGCCACAATATTTTTCCAATCCGGACGTAGGGTGATTCGGTCACCGCTGAAAATGATGATCGGCAGATTTTGAGTCTCAGATATTTCTCTTACGCCCTCGACGACCTCGTTACCGTCATTGGGATGCCACATGTTCCAATTCGTTATCACGAGCCCAATTCGGCTTCCCTCTTTTTGCGCTAGGCTGATGGCTTCCTGAGGATTAGTCGCTTCAAGGATCTCAACTTCTTCACCGAACGATAACTTAAGCATCCCTTTCAATGCCTTTCGGATACCCTCTTCATCATCCGCAATCAAAATGGTCTTGATAGGCCTGATCGCTTTAAGCTCCGTGCGCACCTCCGCGCGGGGGTGCGGTTCTTCTTCACTGCCGGGCTCTTTGGTCTTTTGAAGTCGTGCATCGTGCAACATAAGTCGATCGAGAAGCTCTGCACCTTTCCGGCGTTCTGTCTGGATTTTCCTTAAGAAATCAATCAGCTCTGCCTTTTCCTTGGCCTGTTGAATTCCCTGGCCTAAATCCTTTCCTAATCGATCTACCAAACCTTGTTTCCACTGATTTAACGTATCAGTATCACTCAAAAGAGAAGGAAGGATCTTCAAACGATCTTTTACTCGAGCTGTATCTTCTGCTCGAATAAATAAATCATCAAATATCGGAGGTCCGATTTGGGATTGTAAGGTGTCGAAAAGTAAGTCTTTAAAAATGCGATCTTCTTTGAGAAGCTCGTCAAGCTTCTGAAGCTCGGAGATGGCCGCCTTACGAATCACTTCCAGATCCACGTCTTCAAGATCGGGGAAATAAACTTGCTTCGGTGCCCGGATAAGATAAATCTGTGCCTTCTCGAATGAATCCTTTCCTCCCAGCAAAACAAGTCCATGCCAATCCTCTGCCGGATGTCCTAATCTTTGACCCTCGATAACGAAGGTCAACACATTTTCTTCCGGCTTGATTTGAATTCGACCTCGCATCTGATTCGATCCGGCAAAATAAGTTTCGCCTTCTTGAACGATTTGAATCCGTACGGCCGGCAATTCTTGGTCGTGAAAGGTAACCGAATTTTTATTTATTTCGTTGATTTCCACTTTTGAAAACGCCCGCACCTCGGCGCGGGGAGTCTTTTCATCTTCACTTTTCGGAAGGACTTTGCCGCTCATAAAGATGCCTAAGGCCTCTTTCCCGCCTACCTTGAAGCCGGCCGGATGGAAAACAATCTCTACGCCTGAGACACCCGCACGATTCCAGAGTTTCCCGAGGCGTGTCTTTTGAGCCTCTTCAGACGGAATCGAGAAATTTCTATTTTTTAGCTTGGCGCCAATAAGTGCCTTAACCAAGCGCGGCGCCCATTGCCCCGCTAAAGACGTCTTCTCGATCCCACCACTTCGTTCCACTAAATGAAAGGCTCTGAAAAAAAGAGCCAATACTTGCCGCATATCTGCCGGCATGTCCGGATCATGATGAACCATCCATTCCGTGAGATGAACAAGCGTATCCAAATTTCCGATCTCGCCTTCGACCTGCATGCCCGGTTTGAGAAGATTCTTTATCTCATGCTGGAAAATTTCCGGATAAATCCGCTTTCCCTGCCATTTTTCATTTAAAGCTAAATCAATTTCATCTAGCCGTTCCCCCTCGATCCAATTGGCCTTCAGCTGGCCGATAAGCGCATTACCAGACTTAATATCAATAACAAGGACATTCCCTTTTTCTCCGGCCGGGCGTGGTTTTAGGGTAAGGTCATAGGATCCGTCGGAATTGTAGGACCTGACAAGCTTCTGATTTTCAAGTTTTCCCGCAATGATTCGTAGGGGATAACTCTCCACTTGAATTGTGCGGTCCGAAAGCGATTCTGGATATACCACCTGTCCCCGCACCTCGCTTCTTTTTTCGAGCTTGGCCTTCGCGGCATTTTGCTTGATTACGTTCAATGCATTTTGAATCTCCGAAGCAACAGCCTGGGCTCCGGCGTAGTCTCTCCGACCTTCATCCAATAAAACCTGTCGTTTCTTTCGTATTCCTTCGAGGGCTTTGAGTTCCTCATTGATTTGAGGAAAAGCCTTCTTGGACTTAATGTAGTTCTCATAGATTTCTTCGAGCCGTTTCATTTCAGCGGGTTCACCTGCATTTAACTTATTCAAAAATTTTTGCAAGTCGGGTATTTTAAATTGAAGTTGTTTTTTCCTATCCTCCCATTGCGTAACATCGCCGGACACCGCATAAATTTTATCGTCACCTGATAGCTGCATTCCCCATAATTTATTCAACCGATCTATGAGCATTTTGAAACTTGAACGGAAAGATTCAAGCTCCTTTTCCAGACCTAACAAAGCGTTCCACTGCTTTTCAAAGCTTTGCTCAGGACCTTCTTTTGTAACTTCGGGCATGGCAAGCTGGCGCTCCTTTAAAGGCTCCTTCGGGGCCTTGGTCACAGCGGGGGGCACGATAAGCTCGCGGTAGAGGGCCACGATCCGCGGGCCGAAACCGTCGCCGTCGTTGACTGCCTTCAATCTTTGGGGGTCCAGGTTTTGCGTCTCGCCGATCTTCAGATCCTTCGTTAATTCGCGAAAAAGGGCAAACATGAGCGGAGCCCTCTTGCCGTTGACCAGGATGGGATGAGGTTTGGAGTCAATCGAATAACCTCCTTTCTCATTGGGTGCGTAGCGGACAATCACCTTGGGTTTTGCATCCGCTGCGGGTTTGGCCAACGCATGTTCAAGGACTTCCAAAGAACTCATTGCACCCGAAAGCTTGAATACTTTGCGGATCTCCGGAACCAGGCCTTCGATGACGTCGATCAATTTTTTTTCATCCTGCGCTGAGCGGCCTGCCGCTTGCGGCGCCGGAGCTTGCGGAATTGTCTTTTCCATTTTCGGTAACACCGGTTCCACATAGTCCGGGGGAGTGAGCAACAACTCCATTTTGTCGCCCGGAAGACCCGTCGTGTAGCGAAGGAGATGGATATCCTTGATGGGCTGATTCATCATCGCGGGATTGAAATGAGAGGATTCTTTAAATGTAAATTGAAGAAGCTTACGCCAAGGATTGAATGGAATGGCATCAACAATTCGGTCAACTTTTTCGGTGGCGAGGATTTCAAGATTCACTGCTTGAATGCCTTGGGCTAGATCGCGGTCTTCAATCGAAGTGATTTGAGCAATTGGTCGTCCTCCAACGAAAATCTGGCCCGGTTCAATCAGGCCGACCCGTACTTGGATGCGTTTGTTCGGCTCCGTATCGCCCGGAGCTACGAGATAAACCAAACCCGGTCTCAATTGACTTAATTCCTCAGGATTCGGTCCCGCTTGAGGATCTTTGACTGAGTTCAAAATATCTTTAACCAAACCCGCGATAAACTCCGGTGAGGCAATTTTGGGTGGGATTTCGAGCTCAATTTCTAACTTTTTATTTTCTAATTCCTCATTAAGAAGGGACTCTAACCGTTCCTGTTGTGACCAGCCTTTACGTCCCTCTTCTTCTCGAAGAATCCAGCCCAATTTTCTCTGGCTTGTTGGAAAGGGCGGCAGCAAAAGAATTCGATTTATCTTCTCATAAGGCGGCGCGGTGATTTTCTTCAGTTCTCTTTGGATTGCCTTTTCCCGCTCGCCCGACGCTACCCGCACTTCGGCGCGGGGATCGATGACTAAACGGTGCGCGTAAGGAGGCGCTGAAGGAGTGCTGTGTTCTCTGACCCAATAAGGTTGAGAATAGGTGCTTAAGCTGTAAAGGGTTTTCAGATCACCTTTTTCCCGGGCCATGAGGAGATAAAAGAGAAGATTTCCCACCCGTTGGGCGAGATTTTCCCGGACTTGATCCTTCGTGACTTTGTCATCGGCAATGGAAACCGGGGCCCCTTCAAAACGGACTTCAATAAAATTAATACCGGTCCAATTTAATCCCTGCTTTCTGGAAGCATGGGGATCCATCATGACCGCAGCGATTCCATAGTCCGGGTCACTTTTCCGGGTCGTAGCCCATTCCATGGAATCAAGGACTCTTTCCACGATTAAATGATTTTTGTCATCTTGCGCGAGCGTGCCCGCTTTATCCGTCTTGAAACGCACAATTTTAAAGACCACGCGGGCCCGGTCCTGATAGAGCGCACCGGGAGGGGGCGGCTCGTAGACAAGCTGAAAACCATAATACGGCTGAAGGTGGTCCATTTGAATATTCCAAAGATGAAATTTTAGGAAACTCCGCGCGGCGATGGTCAGGGATTCTCTGAGCTTATCTTGGTCTAGGGTCCGTAGCGCCCGCACTTCAGCGCGGCCGGAAGAAGATCTCGAAGCGACGGCGGCTTCAGCGCGCTCCGTGTCTGTAATCTTATCCAACGTCCATTGAGCCCAGGCCCGGACTTCAATAGGCTCCTTCTCATTCTTGCGTACGGATTCCAAAACCCTCATTGCGGATTCCAAAACTTCGGAATTTCCCATGGTTCCGAGGTGTCCCAGCGCTTCGGCGGCTGCCCGGCGGACCAGTAGGGATTGAACAAATCTTCCCTTCGTTTTCTTTGCCAAGATGTTAATGAGCTCTTTCGCTGCTCCTTGGACCTGTTTCTTTCCCAAGACATAGATGGCAAACCGCAGATTGCTAAGGTTCGTCGGGGTTTGAAGCTCACGAATAAGATCGCCCATGTTTTCATTTTCAAAAAGGGCTTCTTCGCGGGCGATTTCGCCCGCATTCAAAAGCCGGGCAAATTTGGGAGGGATCCCCCTTTCAATATCGATATCAATTCGGTGGTCCAGGTCTTGGGTGGGGCGGATTAAAAGATCCCTTTTATGCGCGCGGATCTCTTTGATAATTTTTTGTTTGATTTCAAACATCGGGACTTCCCTCTTCAGCCGGAAAAATTCTCTAAATAAAAGAAGGGCATTGGCTGAGGCAATGTCCATGATTTGGGTCTGGATGTGAATCCTTCGGTTGTCCAAATTGTCCGGCCTTTCCTCGTTAAAACGGACCACGTATCTTCCATCCATCCAAGAGTGATAAACCTCCTCCATGGAGGCGAAAACTCCTCCCCCATTGATGTCATCGCCAGAAAGAAGAAGAATTTTCTCGTCGTGGAACACTTTCTCGAGCCCGGTATTCGGCCGGTAAGTATTGTTTCCTCCTTCGACATACATCTTGGTTCCGGCCCTCTTTAACCGTCGAATATCTTTAGGCGTCTTCACCATGTCCGGCGGCCCGGCCGGAATCACGATCGTGGACCCTTTGAAAAGGATTTCGTCTTTAGTCACATTTTCTTTTTCCCTTTGGTATTCCTTTTGAAGAAAAAGCGGGTCGCCTTTTTCTCTCCACAATTTGACAAGGCGTTCCAGTTCCTTTAAATCCAAACCCCCTTTGCGGTAAATTCCGCCGTCGATATTGCTGACGCCTTCGATAAAGATTTTTCCGCTTTTTAATTCTTTCGAATATTTACGCAAAAGAAAGCGAATGATCCCGGTTCCCACATCCCCGAAGCCCGGAATGATGATGCCGACGCGATCCGGGATATCAAAATGATTCCGGATTTCGTCGTTGCGAAGGGCTTCCATAAAACTTTCAACCACGCCAATTGATGTCACCATCCATTGACGGTGATTAAAGGAACCGAATTTCAAACTGCGGCTCGTGGTGGCGAGAATCTTGTAAGGAAATTTGAGGCGGCGTTGAACTTGATTGGCTTCCCGCACCATCAATTCCATGTCTTCGTCTCTCATGAACATGTCGGGCCCGGCAAGGTAGAAATTCAGAAGGGCCCCGGCGGAAATTGAAGAGGCGACCCATTGCTTAATGACCATGTCTTTGTCCCGGCGTTTGATGTCTTTTTCCTCTTTCGTCAGTTCTTTCTGGGACTTCGGACTCAGGTCATACCAGCGGGTGCCGCCTTTGGCCAGAATGTCTTTTTCGTCGCGTACGTCGGAAAAAATCGCATTGACGGCGATAAAGCGAGGCCCGTCCGCGGCGAACACCACTTTTCCGCCGTCTGCCCAGACGTCCCACCAGGGATTTTTGTCATACATGGTCTTTCCTAAATCAAAATCTTCCGTGAGGAGGGCTTTTTGCCCCTCCCCTCTGATTTTTGCCTTCATCCGGGCAGGGACCTCCTTTGGCGTTTTGAATCCTCCCAGAGTGATGACAATGAAGCGAGGTTTGACTTCTCCTTGGTAATCCGGCACCAGGTCCCCGCGAAAGATGTAAGTCACCGGAAGATTTCTCGTGATCCGGTCACGGCTTAGCAAATTTGAGCTTGCCATCTTTGAAACAACTTCCTTAAAGCTTACCGGCTGAACCGTGGAGAGCAGGTCTTGGATGATTTTGATATCGGTCACGACCTGCCGAATCAGTTCTTGCCGGTTCTGCTCAATCTCGGACTCCGAAATATTTTCGTCGGGATACTCCTGCCAAGGTTTCCCGCCGAATCGGGGGAAAAGCTTCGACAGCCTTTCAATCAAATCCGCCGCATCGCCGAATTCCTGTTCCGCAATGGCCCGTACCTCCGCGCGAGGAGGGGTTTGCTTCAACGACTCAATCCGGCGGTATTCGCGGGCGATGGGTGAAAGCGGCAGATTTTCTTTCTCCGCTATTTTGCGCGCGTCATTGAGCTTTTCTTCCGCGGCCTCCAATTGCTTATTCCGCTCCTCTGTCTCCATTCTTTCTGCTTCTGTAATTAAGGTCCTGGCCTCCTCCAAGGCATCTTGCATCGAAAGAGCAAGTGAGGCCGTTCCCAGGATGGAATCCAAAACTTCCCCCTTGCCTGCCTTAGCATGGTGGGAGACTCTTTTGGCTTCGGTGCGCCGATCCAATATTTTTGCAATCACTTCCGCCAAGGCCTCAGGGTCATTCCAGACAACGCGCTGCGGCGCCTGAACTTTATCGATCCCCACTTTGCGCACAGGCGGCAGAAGGAGATGAATCCGGTCGTCATCCACCGCTGACATGATGCTACGATGGGTGAGTTCGGTCGCCACTTTTCCCGGATACGTAGCTTCAAATTGATCCTTAAGTGAAAAGATAACTTGGAGTATTTTTGTCCTCTCATTCCAGACCACCCGCACCCATTCTTTTTCCTTCGTCATTGCCGAAACCGTGATCTCTATAATTTCTTTTTTATCCTTTTTCTCCGTCCGCTTGAGCGTCATTGCACGCACTTCGGCCCGGGGCGCAGCCGCTTTTTCCTCTTCCTTTTCAATTTGCTCCATGAATTGGTGAAAATCCGGCCGGCTGATGATGCGGCGTTCGATTCTCTCCGCAACGACGGTTGCCGCTTCATTCAGCGCTTCGGGAGAAGGCGGGTTTTTCTCATCCAGGGCCTGCAAAATGAGCTCCGCTAAGCTGTAAGATTTTTCAGTGGATTTGGGATCTTTCAACTGCGCAATGCCTGTTTCAAGATCCTCCGTCATGAGATTGCGGGCATAGGTCAAAAGTTCCGGCACCCGGTGCGTGGCTGCGCCGGGAATGATGTCTAAGTCTTCATAAATTCGAAACGTCGCCAAAACAAATAACATGGGGATGGTGTTGGCCCACTCGCCTTCAAGGGTCACTTCAATTCCCTTCTCCTTTGCTTTCTTCGCGATGTTCCAGATATCCTGGATCAAATCGGAATTAAGTAAAGTGATTGCGCCCTTGCCGCCCATACGCTCTTCCCGGATTGATTTCATCAAATCATTGCTCCCGATTCCCAGAGAGCGTTTCCTCTCGGGTTTGTTTATGCGCTCCTCCTCAATCGCCTTCAAAAGGGAATCCAGGTTCTCGCGGGCCGTGAAGGTGTGCTCAATCAAATAACCGATAGGAATTTGTTCAATGGCGGCAGGAACATCCCTGAGTCGACGTAAACCGCGGAGATTCTCGTCGATCGTGGCCTTTTCATAAAATTCAACTTTCGCGTCAAAGATTAAATTTTCGATGGCGTGAATTTCTACGGGAGTCCGGACATCTGAGAAAAGAATATGTAGATTTTTATTGCCTCCAAATTTTGAGAGATGGGCGGCGAACAGCGCGCGCAATTGCATCTTTCCAAACTCCCGGAACTCCTGATATTTCTCTTCCGGACTCAGATAAAAACGCACCCCGGTGAGATGGCGCATTACCTCAGAGATATCCCAAGAGCCTTGAGTGACAAAGCGCGGTCTTTTGTCGGGCGCCACATCAAAAAGCCGGATCACCAGAGGCGCTCCGCGTTCAAAGTAATCATAAGAAAGGATTTCTGACACGGCGAAACTCAACCGTCCTTCATCCCACTCAATGCCGGCGCGTTCCAATTCACCGATTAAATCCTCAAGCCTCAAGAGCGCAATTCCCCTCCCGCCTCGCTTAGAAACAGGAGATTCTTTACCCTTCGGACCTTCCACGTCCATAAATGAAGCCCGTCTGGACTCATCGTACCAATAGAAGAAGGGACGGCCGGCGATGAAAACGGGTTCTTTGGCGTTCGCCTCGTGGTAACGATCGAGATGTTTGTAAATTCGCCCCTTCTCCATCATCTCCTGGCGCTTTTCGGGGCTGGGATTGATAACCACTTCACCACGCTTTCCGTCCACGATCGCTTTAGAACCGGTTTTGATGTCAGAGGCCTGAATGCCTGCCGCTTCAAGATCCAAGAAGGGAAGTGGAACAAGTTCTTTTTGAGCATTGATGGACCAGTGTGGAATCCGCCATTTCTTCATTCCTTCCGGTTTGGGGACCATGATGCCCACGATCCGGCCGTGCCGACGGAGGTCGCCCCGAAGATCGTTATAATCGGTTTCGTTCGCTATGCTTTCGGTGAACGCAATAATGCTTTTTTCACTCGTTTCTTCGCCGTGACTTGCGATGTCATAGTAACGCATCAAAAAGTCCATGATTTCCCGGTCTTCATTAAAGAAATTGCGATTGTCCCGGTATTGATGATAGAAGAATTTAGCCGTTGCGTATTCGACGGGCCTGCCTTTTTGAATTTCAACCTCCACAAATTTCTTAAATTCTTTCATTTTTTCCGATAGAAGGGTGGTTGGAGAATGAAAATAATCCGAGGTCTTCTTGAAAACTTCCTGATGTCTCCGCCGCTCAGATTCCATCTTCTTTCTTTTCTCTTCGGGGGAGCGCTCAAACTCGTAAACATAATCGTCGCGATCAAGAGACTGCTCGACCGCTTGCGAATAGCTCAGCTGCCCTTCAGTCGTTTCAAGATTTCTTAGCAGGAAGGTATGGCTACTGATTAAATCCTTGTCGTCGGGCTTGTCCTTAAGTTGCTCGTTGACTTTTTGAACCTTTGCTTGCAGGCTTTCAACAATCGGTTGAACCGATTCAAGAAGAGTTTTAAGGGCGTGCCGGGCGGTTTTACCATTTTGGGTTTCCTTTAAGAGGAGAGGAATTAAGCCAAGGTCTGGATCCACAAATTGCCGGATGCGGCCCCAGGCGATGTCCCTCGCCTCTTTAATGACATCCTCATCTTCTGAATAGAATCCGTAAGGCAGTTTCAGAATGACTTCGAAGACCCGGTTCATGGTGAGTTCCGTCTGATACTCAATCAGGCGCGCTCTCGCTTCTTCGGGAGTCATTCCGGCAACTTCTTCGTGAAGGTAGACCAATTCTTCCCGCTGGATGACGGCGGGAGTTAATCTTTCCTGAATAACGGTTTGAACAGTTGTTGCTTGGATGGTTCCTTGAAGAATTCGCTTTAACGCAATTTCACTTTTTTCCTGCTGATTTTTTATCCGCCCCACTGCCTCCTCGACAACTATGTCGGAATGAGTCAGGGTCTCTTCGGAAAATTCGGCGGCCAGGGATTTCCGAATATCAGACCAGATCTGCCGCAGGGCCTGAATTTCATTCTCGATTTTGGCATGAGCTTCTTTAGGGGTATCGTGAGGCCGCACGAGGTAAATATTGATGCGTTTGGCTTTCTCCGGATCCCAAACGAAAATTTCTCCTTCAACAATTTGAGGTATGTTGGGAGAAACACCTGTGACAACAACATTTTCGATCTCTGCCGAACGCACCTCAGCGCGAGACGTAAAAGTCACACGACTTTGGATGCCGAGGGCTTCTTTTAAACTCTGCACGGCACGATCGGCAAATTGGACCGGACTTTCGGAAGGATCTTTTTCACGCCGAAATTCCCCACTCAACGGCACGGCCGTTTTCGAGTGCCTGGAAATTTCCGCCAAAAGGGCTCCCGGATCTCTTCCGGCGAGGTTTCTTTTCAAATGCTCAAGAAGCACATCCGCCGCACCGGTGGCTTTGTAGTCGGAGTGCACCGCGATTTCATCAAGCATTTTTACTTTGGGGATATAGACGTAGAAACCTGCGAGATTTTGATAATCCGTATTTTCAAGAATTAGAACGTCTGACTTAAGAAATTGGGAACTGAGCCTCTCCAGGACGTTTTGCTGCGCCCACGGGGCGCGATAAATGGAGCCAAGCATTTCCAGAAATCTCGGGTCTTTGAAATCCTTTAACACAGCCGGCCGCAATTGATAATGGTAAACTCCACCCCGATCGCTTTTTGCACTCCATCGATTCCCTTCCGCATCCAATGGCTCTAGTTCCACTTCATACGGCTCTACCGCTCTTACTTCCCCCCGGGCCTGACGGCCCGTAGGGCCGGGGGCCGCGCGCTCGCCAGAACCGGGGGCTTTTTGGGTTGGGGGCCGAACGCGAAGCTGAATCGGCATTTTGCGGATGGGATCGCGGAGCATCTGGCTCTTCTGCAGATCCCCCAAAGAAGAACTTTCCACGCCTTGGAATTTCACTTTTAATTTAGAGGTCGAGAGATCAAATTTGTCGGCCCCGCTCTCCTTAGCAAGGCGGACGGCAAGAAGAAGTAAAGCTCGATCGACTCCGCGAATTTGACGGCTGGTGGCAGGATCGACAAAAAGCGGTCCTGGTTCGTTCCAAGTTTTTCGCCCCGGATCGGCAAACGCGGTCCAATTTCCCGCTTTATCTCGCTCCAAGTAAAAATGAAAATGCCCGGCTTCCTGTGCCTCGGCGGTCTCTCCTCCCGCCAGATCCGGAAACGCGCGGACTCTGGCCCGAATCAGTCCGGGCTTCTCTTCCTTCTTTTCCCAGACAAATCCCATGATTTGCCGGATTTCGTCTCCCTCCAGGACGGGAACACGAAATGAATTCTGCAAGCTGTCTTCAGCCGGTGGGAAAGTAAGGTTTGCATCAAAACGGCCGGCCAGCCGGACTTCCCATAATCGGTCGATTAGTTTCTCTTCGATTCCCCGGATTTTTAGCAAGGTTCTTCGCTCGGCCGAAGATTTCTTGAAAAAGGATTCGTACAGCTGAAGTTTTAAAAGCATATCTGGCAGCGCTCCCTCAAACCACGCGGATAAGGGACCCGGTCCCAGCACGCCCTTTTCATCCACTCCGATGAGACTCAATTCTCGGCTGAGACGGTTTGCAGGAACGTAGGCGGAAAAGATCAGCCGGTCGAATTCCTCTTCGAAGCGTTTCATATCTCCAATCCTCAGAAGAAAATAAACAATTTCTCTTTGAATACGGAAAGGGAGGAATCCAACGGTGTCGATTCGTTGCAGGTATTTTTGGAGCCGTAGGATTTCGCTGTACAGTTTTCCCGCACGCCGGAAATCGCCCTGGGCTTGGGAATAAAATGCGATTTTTTCAATTTCGTTGATGAGTTCTTTAATGATCCGAATGGAAAATGCCTCTGTCATTTCGCCTTTATCTTTTTTAGCGTAAAATTTCTCGCTGATTTTCTGCTTAACGGCCATGGCCAACTCTTCCGGATCCTCATGTTCCTTCTCCGCTGCCCTAAAAATCTTATCAATCGCACCGATCTGCTGGGCCACCATCCCTTCTTCTTTCTGAAGGTCTCTTAACATCACCTGCTCAACAGAACTGCCCATGTTCTGCAATCCCTCCAACCGGTCATTCAATTGTTTCCCGTGAACTTTAAAGGCATCCAACACGGAGACCGCAAAGGTGCCTTCCCGCATTTCTTCGTCGATCTTCTTATAGATGGCGGCGAAAATATTTGGAAACTCGGGACGGCTGGTTTCGACCAATTTAAATTCGTCAACTTTTGCATAATAGAATTCGATGAGATGTTGGGCCATCATCAGAGCGTAGGCGACAAGGGCCCGATTGATGCGGTCGGTTGGATCTAATACTTCCAGAAATTTTCTTGAAATAAAAATCGCCCTGCGCCGGTAGGAAATTTGCATGAATTGGCCGATCTCATGAGGTTGGCCCGCCGGGACGTCATAGAAAAAGGACCGGGGAGTGTCGACGAGGATAATGTTGAGATGCTCTTTCATCGAGAGGACCTCGGAGGACTTCGGCAAAGCACGCTCCAGATTTCTTATGACGCTTTGGACAAAAACCTTGAATTTTTCGTCTTCCTTCTTGAGAGGGTCGACGGATTTTTCCAAATCGTGGGTTTTGTATTTCTCCTTAGGTGCCTCTTGGAGCCAATACCTCGGATAAATTCCAGGCGCCATCATTTGTTTCTGGTATTCCGCCAGCACCGTTGGGTGCGCTGCTCGCACTTCCCCCCGGGCCTGACGGCCCGCTGTAGGGCCGGAGGCCGTGCGAGCGCGTTTGGTAAACTTCAAATAGACTTTGGCTTCCCGTGGTTTTTTTTCGTCAAAGGGACTCTGGTAGACTTTGGGAAATTTCGCAGGCAAATTTTGGACCGCAATGTTTTCGAGCTCCCCTTCTTGTTGAAAATCTTTCAGGGTATCCGCTAAACGCTCTCCGTAATCTTGAAAATCCGTTACAATGTGGAGCTCGCCTCCCGGGGCGAGTCGCGATAAGAGATTTCTCCAAAGCACCGCATCGGTCGAATCAAAGGCTTCTGCTTCCCCCACGCTCGGAAAGAAAAGATAAATACGTGAAAGCTGCCCCTCGTCAAAAAACTGCCGCAGGGCGGTCGTGGCATCGGCAAGGACGATCCTGAGATTCGGTAGGAAGTTTTTGCCTTCAAGATTCTTCAGATTTTCTATCAATTTTTCGCGAAGGACCTCTCCCGAATCGCTGATAGGAACAGGAATTTCCATTCCGACGATCTTTCCTCCATTTTCTAGAAGTTCCTTGGACCGAGCTAACAGGTATTCTCCCCGGCCGGGGCCGATCTCCAGTTCAAGGGGACCTTCTCCTAATTGATTGTTCCAAAATGAACGTGGATCCGTAATCCGTCTCGGAGCAACTAAATAATCCCTCCAGTTCTGCCGGACCCCCATCTCGTCATTGTCCCGATAAAGTATGATTTCAGAAAAACCATCGGAACGCCGCTCGCGCTTCATGTGCATGTAATTGAAAACCGAATAAGACCCCCACGGGGCGCCTTCGATGAACAGGAAATCCAAAAGTTTTTCCAGGAGTACTCCGTATCCCCTCAGATCCAGGGTCTTCAGGAAAGCTTGAGGATAAATGGTGATCCGGGCAATTTGGTTCCGCTCGAGGGATTGGACCAGCCGAGGGTCAAGGTTCCAGGTTCTTTGAATAAGACGAGAGCCGCCTTCGTTCAGAAAAAGCTCAGCCCGGGCCGTACCTTGGACGGGATTCAGGGTGAATTCGACTCCGACTCTGGCTGCCTCGTAGCCTTTTTGTGAAAACATCTTTCCGAAGGCCTGACTGGATTCGGTCAAGAGGCTCCTCGTAAGGCTCTGAATGAGTTCGAGGTCCAGCCGGTACAACGAATCGTGCTCGGCGAAAGTTTCCGAGAGCGTAGCCTGACGGATACGGCCTGCAAGAAGGTTAACGTCAATTTTTAAATCCATATCCCCCGCCTCTTCCGTCCCCGTCAAATAATGATCCAATTTCCGGATCGCATTCAATGTCTTCGCCGCATCGTCCCGGAATTTCTCGCGAGCGATTTCCTTTCTCTCCGGCGAAGAGGGCCGAAGATATTCAGCATTGCTTTCCTGGAAGCGACGGACGGAGCGAATGGCTGCAAGAAATTCTGTAACTAAGTCCGCCCGCACAAATTTCCGAGGATTAATCTCCGCAGTTTTATGCTTTGATAAAAACTCCGTCAAACTGTTACTCAAGGCATTCCTTACTTCGGCCCTCGGTTCCCGCAATTTTCCACGCAACTTGAACGAGCTTTGAAAGTTTACGTTTTGCAAGAGGTCGCCTGAGGGAACGTCTCTGACAATGACTCGGTCTCCCCGGATTTTGATGTTGATCCCTTTCGGTTGGCTTGTAACGAAATAACCTTCCGACCCTCGCGAGATAAGAATGCTTTTACCCGTGTAAGGATGACCTTCGTCCCGAATCACGAGCGGTCCAAACGTTTCATATAAATTGAAACCGGGCGAATGAAGGGGGGCCCATGGGATTTTTCCATCGGAATATTCGAGGGTGGCCGGATCAAGCAGCCGGTGCGCAATGTGCAGCGAATGAGGATTGACAACATTATGAATCTCGAGAGGGAAAGGATTTACGGAATGCTTTTCTTTTGCGTGGGCAATCAAGAAAGGAACGATTTCCATAAATTTTTGGCGGCCCAAGAGACGAGGATCGTCGACCCGGATGTAATTCAAAATAAACGCATCTGCCGTATCCATTCCTTTTAAAGTCAATACCGGGCCCCGATCGTTGGGCCAATAAAAATCAAACGGCTCGATCGCCGTCCGCGCCTCGGCGCGGCGGGATTCCAATAGATCCACTAAAAGGCCGAGGACGAGGAGTTCCCGTGATATCCCGAATTCCTGTTGAATCACTTGAGGATTTGCGGTAAAGAGATAAAAAATAATTTCCCCGGGAAGATCACCGAATTGTGCCTTGGGGTTTTCCCGAATTTCTTTCATCAAAACCCCCATAGGAACGGTAAATCCTGCATTGTCTTTGAGGCCTTTGTAATAGGTTAGCGCTTCGAGGATTTTCTCAGCCGTTATTTTGTCTTGGAGCCTGCCGAGCCGGTCTTGAATCTGCTTAAAATTTCCAAGCTCCCGGTGCGCTGTGTGGTAATGAAATTTACGTTCGATTTCTCTATTCCGTGGGACGTTTAGAAATTGACGGGTGTCCTGATAATATTTCTTCATATCTTGCTCGAATAAACTCCACAAATCGGCGTGGGCCGCTAGTTTTTGCTTGAGGCCTTCTGCCCACACCGTCAAGTCCACCGGAGGGACCGGAGACCCAAGTTGCTTGACGTCAATCCCCGCGACATTCAAGTGGTAGTAATCCACGGCCAGCAATTCAACCCAAAAATTTCTTAATGCTTGGGCCAGTTCCTCAAGACTCTTGTAACCAGAAGAATTTTCTTCCTTCAGGAGATAATCGGTTAGCTTTTGCTTTTCCTCTTTCGGATCAAAATTCCGGCTCGATAAGATTTCCATGGGCGCGCCCAAGTCAAACAGTCGCAGAGTAAAGTTGTCCCTATCGATAAATTCCCCCGGAACAGGCTGCAAGCTGCGGACATTCACATCGAGGGTGTCCTCAGCCCCTAAAGCGCTCAGTTCGGACGGAAGTTTAAATCGCACGATAGAAACAAAACGTCCGAGGTCCGTCGTTTCCATATAATCCAATCCTTTGACTGTTTGCATTTCCTGGACGGCTTTGCGGAACTGCTCTTGGGAGTCCACCTGAATGGCCAAGGTTAAATCAAGATCGCTGTGGCGAGCCACCGCAATCCGGCCGGGCGCCATCCCACTGACCACATAAAGAGCGAAGGCATTGACTCCCGCCCGCGTAAGCGCCTCGGTAAGTCCGCTCTTCTCAAATATTTTCCTGGCTTCTCGGTAAATGGCGCTCTTTTCCTCTGGACTTAAAATCAATGGCGGGGACCCTTTCTCCAGAATCTGTTTTAGAGCGGGAGGGGGAACCATTTGCTCAAAGACATGGTCGAGCTCACTTCGCACCTCCGCGCGGGGAATGTGTTTGTTGAGAAAAGAAGTGACACGGGTTTTCACATCTTCTTCGTTGAGGTCCTGGGGCCGGCGATCCACGACCGGAATTCGAAGCCCCCAATTCTTTGAAATGATTTTCAGTTCGTTGCGGAGGATTTTGGCGTCATTTAGAACGGAGAGCGAGGTAGTTTCATTTGCGATAATCCAAGATAATCCGGCGAACGCTTCTTCCACATTGAAGGGCGGTTCCTCAGCTTCATGTTGGCGTTTCTTTTCGTTCCACAATTTCCAAGCGAAATAAGCGGCACTCAATCCCCACACGCTGGTCGCTGTCACCGCTAACCACATCTCATCCGGCGCAGCTGCTCGAACTTCTGCTCTATCATTGATTCCATTTGTCATCTTGAGCGAAGCGAAGGATCTCGGGCCGAGATCCTTCGGCCCTGCGGGCCTCAGGATGACGGACCCTATTCGATTCAAAGCCGCTTCGATCCGGTCAGCCGGCCAATTTCTTTTCTGAAGCTCGGCCCGCATGGCTCGGGAGAGGACCGCTTTAACGTCTTGAGCCATCCCCCATTCCTCAAAAATTTCAGGGTGTTCAGAGTAATTCCCCAGGAAATAGAGAATAAGCGCCCGCACCAGCGCATTTTTTCCCATCATTACGCGCTCATAAAGGCCTTCATCCTCCAACCGGGTCATCCGAGGGGCAATCACCACGTAGGGAATTTGTTTGGCTTTCAGCTGCTCGGTCAAGCCCTGGCTATGAAATCCTCCCGCAATAAGCGCTGTCGTCTTTGCTTGCTCAAGGGTGTTTTGAAGAAGCGTTTCATCCCGCTGGCGGGAGAACTGGTAAAACGCTTCGGCTTTTTCTAACAAATCGATCGGAATCAAAGAGAAGTTTTTAATCAGCTTGGATTTTCTTTGGCGGAAAATTTCATAATCTTCGCGGGTGAGCTGAAGGTCTAGCAGGCGTTTCAACAGGGAAAAATCTTTGGAGATTTGGAGAAGTTGCTTCTCCCCTTCTGTGCGCACGAGTTTCTTTTCAAGTTTGACTCCCAGGATTTTCATCTCCTTGAAAAGACGCGACGCGTCAATTTCTTCACGGAGAATGAGCGTTCCGGCCCAGGCAAGAAACCGCGGATATTCGAGAAGGACAATGTTATGAGCTATCGCCTCGTGATAAAGCGTTTCAAAAAACCGCCGCAGTCCTTTGAAAGAAGCGGCGGTTTTGTCGTCACTTAACTTATTGAGGCCTTCCAGGATTTTCTCTCGGGTTTTACCGGCGGGGAGTTTTTGATTCACCTCCCGGATGAGTCCCTCTAATTCGCTCCGGATTAATTCGGGGTTGAAGCGGGTTTCCTTCTCGGCAATTTTTATGATGCGCGTCAGGTAGGGCCATTCAAATTGATGGACGGCATCAGACAAGTCCAACTCGAGATACTTCTTCGCTAAATCCCTCAACCGTGTGAAATGGGAAAATGAATTTTCTCTGCCTTCCCAATCCCGCAGGCTTTGGACAAAATCCCGGAGGTCCGGATTGAAGCGTTTAATCTCATTTTGCTCCAGCTTTTTCTGATAGCGGGACAGCGCTTCGTAAATTTCGGCTTTCCGTGATTTGATTTGGCGAAAGAGAAGAAAGCTTTGGCTATAGAGATCCATGTCCTCCACCCCATAGAGCGGGACGGAGGGACTTTTTTGCTTCAAGCTAAACAATTCGGCGCCGGTGAGCTCACCCATGTCCACCAGCTCCTCAGCCAGAGCGAGATTGACTTCCGGAAGGGAAAAGAAATCAAACACCCCCGGATCGATTTTTCCGGCGGCCCCTTCCACGGCCACCTGCTGAATTCTTCCCTTGGAGGCTAAGTGTTCGAGGATCGCTTGGATGTTCCGTTGAGCTTCGGGATGAGCGTGGGCATCTTGAATGTAAATGATGCGGGGCTCAGATAAGAACCTTTCCGTAACCGAACCCATGGATTCGGGAATTTCAATTTGGCTATTCTGTGGAGAATGTGCGGGAACGAGGGAAAGGCCGCCGGGCGCGGACCCTGCCACCGTGTCCCATAAGAACACTCCCACAAGAAGGGATGCGAGAATTCTTGTTTTCGCCTTTTTAAAATGTTTAAAACTGAGCACAAAAAAATTTTCACCTCAACCGTGAATAAACAGTTTAACTCCTTTGTCGGCAACACAGGTGCGGATTAAGCGAGATACGTAAAATTAACCATAGGATGGGAGGTCCGTCAAAAGGGCCCGTTGGAATGCTATAAAGAACTAGTTTTTGCTATCCCCATATTTCATTTGGGACCTTGGAAAATTGAATACAATGTATTACAATTAACCGTGGAAGTTCGCTACAGTAAAGATATTGAAAAGGAGGTTAGAAGGCATCAACTTCCCAAAGAAATTTGGGTGGACTTTCGCGATGCATTTGAGGCCTTTGCAGCAAGCCGCAATATGAGATTGTTTGATATCAAAAGGCTCGCGACAAAGGGCCCTTACGTTTATTTTAGGCTGCGAATTCGGAATTATCGGGCAATCTTTCATATGGATGATGAATTCATCTATGTGGAAGTGATAGGACCCAGAGGGGAGATTTACAAAAGATGGCAATAAAAACAGTCCGTTTCAATAAGGAAGAAGAAAGCATGGTGAGGCGAATACTTGCCCATTACAACAATGACTTTTCTGCTTGTGTCAAAGAATTATTCTCCGAAAAACTTGAAGACCTTCAAGATATCGGAATCATTAAAGATATCAAGGAAGGTAGGAGAGAAGACTATCGAACCGCAAAAGACATCGATAAGCTCTTTTGAGGGAGAAACTCTTTATCTTCTCTCTATTCCTGGGATGCGTGCATCCATTCGAGAGGGTCTCAAAACTCCGATTGAAAAATGCTCTCCCAAGCTTGATTGGTAATTCTTATTTAATCCCGCCTCCCTATGAAGAACTTGATGGATCCATTATGAGTGATTCATGAAAAATAAATGGGAAAAGGCACGGGTCCTGGAGGCAAGCGATAGAAGCTATGCCGAGATTGTCCTTCCCCTTCTCGAAAATGCCCGCCGCGAGATTGCGGCGTCTCTTTATTTGGTGGATGCCGATGATGCCGCGGGGCCGCTACATCCCGTCAACCGTTTCCTGGAAGCTCTTCTCCGGGCCCGGCAACGCGGGGTTCGCGTCCGGATCATTCTGAACACGAAATTCCGGATCCGTCTTAAGGCCGACGTGGCGCTCGGAAATTATTTCGACCGGCTCCTGAAGGCCGGAGTTGAAATCACCACGATTCTTCCTAACCAAAGACTTCACGATAAATTGATTGTGATTGACGGCCGTTATGTCGTGGAGGGAAGCACCAATTGGAGTGTCAGCGCGCTCAGATCCAACCGGGAATCCAATTCCATTATCGATTCGCCGGCCCATGCGCGAAAAAAACTGGAACGGATCGAGCGCCTGCTCGCCCCGCCTCTTCCCCGGCTTGCCCGGATCGATACCCCTCTTCTTCCGGTTACGAAGCCCGTCGAAATTCCTCTGGCCCTTTTTTCCGATAACAAACTGAAGGCAATGGTCCGAGCCTCGGACATCCGAAGCCTGAATCTGTATTTAATTCTTTTGGGTGAGCAAGCCGCTAGGGGGAAATCTGAAATGGTTCTAGATCTTGAAACGCTGGGCGGGGCACTGGCGCTTCCTCCGGAGTGGACTCGCTCTCAGATTCGGCGTCAGGTAATTAAGACCTTACGAAAACTGGCGCTGCGGTATAAACTTCTGGAAGTTGAATTTCCTTATGGGCGGGATGCCCAAATACGTCTAAAAAATTTCGGCGGGCCTACCGTCTCCGTTCCCTCCGAGGTCTTCGATTCTTCCTCACTTTCCAAAGACACCACCGGCACCACTTTTCTGGCTCTGGCTCGTGAAGTCTTAAAAAAAGAGGGAATTGAAATTGATTCGCTTTCTGCCGCTTCGCTCGAAGACCGTTTCGGCATCGGAGCGAGCACGGTTATCCGCTCACGCGGCAAAACAAACCTTTTAAGTACTCCCCTTCCGGATGGTAGACATTGATGGGATGGTCAAGGGGATGGGAGGTTTTCCGAAGGATTTGAACGTCACGGCGGGCGTCTTTGGCGGCGGCAAAAATAATCTTTTGAAAAAGATCGGGGTCGACGTGCGACGAGCACGAGGACGTGTATAAAAGCCCGCCCGCTGCCATTCGCTTCAGGGCCCATAAATTGATGTCCTTATAAGCCCGGGAAGCCTGCATGACATGGTCTTTTGATTTGGCGAAGGCCGGCGGATCGACAATGATGACATCGAATTCTTCCTGGGTTTCGCGTAAATAATCGAAACAGTCTTTTTCCTCAAATTCGTAAGCCGGGCCGGTGAGCTGATTCAACTCAAAATTGCCCCGGCAGGTATTGAGGGCCCGTTCACTGGTGTCAACCGATATCACCCGCGCGGCCCCGGCTTTGGCGGCATAGACGGAAAAACCGCCGGTGTAACTAAAGAGGTTCAGCACCCTTTTCTCAGAGGCATATTGGGAAACCAGTTTTCGATTCTCTCTTTGGTCTAGGAAAAATCCAGTTTTTTGGCCCGCGTGGATATCCACAATGAAGGGAATTCCATTCTCTTCGATTTGAACATAATCAGGCGGCTCTTCTCCCCTTAATTGCCCCACCCGCTTCTGGAGCCCTTCCCACTCCCGGACATCCGAATCATCTTTTTCATAAATCCCCTTCGGTTTCAGATTCTTTTCCAGGAAATCCAGGATGGGCTCTTTCCATTTGTCAATTCCGGCGGTTTGAAATTGGGCGACTAAGTATTCACTGTAGCGGTCCACCGTCAACCCGGGCAGAAAGTCGCCTTCGGAATGAATCAGGCGGTAGGCGTTGGTTTTGGGAGGAATGAAGCGGCTGCGTAGGTCCAGGGCTTGGCGGATCCTGGCTTCGAAAAAGGACTCGTCCACCGGACCTTCATCGAAACGAAGCATTCGGACCACGATTTGAGACCGGGGATTGAGATAACCGGTTCCGAGAAATTGATTCTTCGCTGAAAGAACGCGCACCAAATCTCCGACTTCGTAATCGTCGTCAATCCGGTCAATGGCCCCTGAAAATATCCAAGGGTGACGGCCCAGGATCGGCTTTTCTCTTCCGGATTTAAGAATGAGCTTGATGGTTTTCAAAGGGTTTTATTCGAAGCGTCCGGCCAGCGTAAAAATAAGAACCGCAAATAGGAAGGTGTACACGGCAAAAAAATGGAACTGGCCACACCGCATAACGCGGGCTAAGAAGTGAAGGGAAAGATAGCCGATGAAACCGGAGACAAGAAACCCAATCGCGAGCGGAAACCATCCGCCCTGCCACCCGGCGATGCCGTCCCACTCCACCATACCGGCTCCTAGGATAGCAGGGATCGACAGAAGAAAAGAAAACCGGAAGGCGTCGTCGGAGCGAAAACCCAGAAACAAAGCGGCTGCGATCGTGGCCCCCGAGCGGGAAATTCCTGGAACGATGGCAATGCCTTGCAAGATTCCGATGATCATAAAATCCAAGTATTTGGCCTGGTTGATGTTTTTTCCATTCTTCCTAAAAAAAGGCGTCACCGCCAGCAACAGAGTCGTAATGAGCAACTGGAAACCCACACCGCTGAGCGATCCAAAAAGCTGCTCAAAGTAATCCTTAAAAAAAACTCCCATGAGCCCGGTCGGAATGCTGGCCACTAAAATTCCCAAGGCCCAGCGGGAATGCGGAGCGATTTCTGAGATTTGCTGCAGGGGTTTGCGGCGAACGAGATAAATCGCCCCGTAAATCGAATCGCGGATAAGATGAGCGATGTCCGCGGAAAAATAAACAAAAATCGCCACGAGCGTCGCCAAATGCAAAACCACGTCAAAGAAAACGAGCGGCTCTCTAAAACCCAGAAGGTGCTGAACGAAAACCAAATGGGCGGAACTGGAAACCGGCAAAAATTCGGTGAGCCCCTGTACGGCTCCTAAGATAAAGGATTCAAAAACTGTCATAGATATTTTTGGGGCTTTCGTTTTTCAAGTTCTTTAACGACTTCCCTAATTTCTTCCGCCTGGGTGCGGTGACAGACCAAAAGGGCGTCTTCGGTATCCACCACCACTAAATTGTCGGCTCCCACCAAGGCCACCAGCCGCCGGTTCGATTTCACGATATTCCCCGTGCTTTTCACCAAGAGCACATTTCCATGAAATCTGTTCTTCGCCCGGTCTTGGGACCAAAGTTTTGAAATCCCCTCCCATCCTCCCAGGTCTTTTAATTCAAAAGGCGCCAGAAGGCAATGAACGTTTTTCATTCTTTCCATCACCGCATAATCAATCGAAATAGAAGGCAGGCTCCGGTAAAGCCGAGCGAGCGCTAAACGATTCAGGGAGGTTTGTTCGAGTTTCCGGAAGGCCGCCGAAAGCCTCGGAAAATGATCTTGAATGGCCCGCCGAAAAGCATCGAGGCGCCAAATAAAAATTCCACCGTTCCAGAAAAAATTTCCGCTTTTTAAAAACCGGCGAGCTTCCGGAAGGCTGGGTTTTTCCCGGAATCGCTTCACCCGAAAACTCCACAGTCCATTCAACTTTTCTTTCCGTCCAACCTCAAGGTAACCGTAACCCGTATGAGGTGAATCCGGTTGGATGCCGATTAAAACCGGTTTTTCGTCCACGAGATCAAATCCGGTGCGGAGCGTTTTGAGAAATAGAGAAGCCGGTTGAACGAGTTGGTCGGCCGGCAGGAAAACAAGCTTGGCTTCGGGGTCACGGCGGGCGATTTGGCTTGCGGCGTAAACACAGCAAGGCGCCGTGTTCCGTCCTACCGGTTCTCCAAGAAAATTTTTCTTGGGGATTCGAGGCAAAAGCCGCCGCCCGTCTTTGATGAGCGAATCCTGCAGCACAATTAAAATACGGCTCGGCGGGAAAAGACCGCTCAAGCGGTTTACGGTAACTTCCAGAAGCGATTTATTTCCGAGTAGTTTAAGGAAAGGTTTGGGACGCCGGGCACGGCTCTCCGGCCAAAAGCGGGTTCCTCTCCCGCCCGTCATGACCACGGCCCAATTCATCTTGCCACGGTCGTTGCGAGCCCGCCGTAGGCGGGCGAAGCAATCAAGCGGGCTCGGGACAGGCTCCGCAATCTTCGAGATTGCTTCCCTCCGGGCCCTTCGGCCCGTAGGACCGGGGGCGGCCTCATTTGGATTGCCGCCTCGCAAAGACGTGCCTCACGCATATTTTTTGATCTTGTCTTCAATTAAGGCGCGAATTTCGGCGAGGCGTTTTTCGGTCTTGGCTTCGAAACGAGTCACAAGAACGGGCTGCGTATTGGACGCGCGCACCAATCCCCAGCCGTCTTCAAATTCGATCCGGGCACCGTCCAAGTCAATGATTCGGGGATGGTTCTCGGGGACAGTTCTGGAGAACCGTCCCCCTTCTTCTTTCAAGTCGGCTACTACACGCTTCACGATTTCAAATTTCTTTTCATCATTGGGACAGTCGATACGGATTTCCGGAGTCGAAAACATTTTGGGGAGATCGGCGTAAAGCGCGGAAAGGGGCTTCTTTTCTTCATCCAAAATTTCAACGATCCGGCAGGCGGCGTAAATGGCATCGTCAAATCCGTACCACCGGTCTGCAAAAAACATATGCCCCGAAAGCTCGCCGCCGAGCGCTGCCTTCTCTTCCTTCATCTTCGCCTTAATCAGCGAATGTCCTGTCTTCCATAAAAGGGGTCGGCCTCCTCGCTTGGCGACGTCCTCGTAAAGTAACGGAGAGCATTTCACGTCCCCCACGATGGCGGCGCCTTTTTGGCGTTTGAGAACTTGGCGCGCGTAAATAATCAGGAGCCGGTCTCCCGCAAGAATGTTTCCTTTCTCATCCACGACACCGATCCGGTCGGCGTCGCCATCAAAAGCAATCCCCAAATCGGCGTGAGCGCGCTTAACCTCGTTCACCGCGTCCTGCATATTCTCAGGGACCGAAGGGTCCGGGTGATGGTCCGGAAATGCTGGATCCAAATTTGTATAAAGCTCGATGAGTTCCAATCCGAGTTCCCGCAAAAGCCGCGGCGCCACGACGGCCGCCATGGCATGGCCCGAATCGATCACCACTTTCCATTTCTTGGAATAGCTGAATTGATTCTTGAGGGCTTGGACGTAAGGCTCAATCACATTCTCTTGCCGGACATTCCCCGCCCCCTTCGAAAAATCTTTTCTCTCGATCCGCTGGACCATTTCTTGAATATCGGAACCGTAAAACGGGCGGTCGGCCAATTGAAACTTGAAACCGTTGTATTCGGAAGGATTATGAGAACCGGTGATTGAGATGCCGGCGTCTTGGCGGAAATGAACCACCCCAAAATAAAGTAAAGGCGTCGGGATGAGCCCTAGATCGAGGACATCGATGCCGGCCGAGGTGAGGCCCTGCAAAAGAGCTTTATGAATCCTCCGCGAACTGGGACGCAGGTCGTGGCCGACGGCTGTTTTCTTTTTCTTATTTTTTGCCAGAAACGTCCCGAAGGCTTGGCCAATCGCCCGGCTCGTCTCGTCATTGAGCTCAGACTCGGCCAAACCTCGGATGTCGTATTCTCTAAAAATATGCTTGGGTATCATCAATGATTCCTGCGCGGAGGGGGACTTGAACCCCCACGGGTTACCCCACATGCCCCTCAAACATGCGCGTCTGCCGTTCCGCCATCCGCGCCCGAAAATGAAAAGGAGGGTTATTTTAACTGCGGGAAGAAGATTTTGCGACTTTCTTTTGTTTCCTCTCGGATTCGAGCGCCGACTCGACTTTGGAGAGCGTGGACTCTAAATCCTTGATGTCTTGAACTAACTTTTGAATTTCGGGGTCTTTCAATAGAGATTCGGACCCGGGCCGTGAGGCTTTTTCATAAACACATCCGCCTAAACGGGTAAATTGTTGGTTGACCCGGTGTTCCAGGGTCGCTTTCTCCACCAGCAATTTGGTGACTTGGGCGGCCTCGCCGGCCTTTTCAGCGACCACCTTGGCCGATCTCTTTGCGGCCTCAAACGCCTGATTTAACGCTTTTTCCGCCTTCTCGAAAAATTCTTTTTTTTCCATGTGACCCCTCCGATTGAAAATTTAGTGACAGAATTACCGCTATGACTGAGCCGAGAACTGCGGGTCGTGGACTCGAACCACGATTACCTGGTCCAGAGCCAGGCGTGCTACCATTGCACCAACCCGCACCGTTTTAACCCGGCGGCCAGTGCATCCGACGGCCACCGAGCAAGTGCAAGTGAATGTGAAAGACGGATTGCCCCGCCTCGGCCCCTTGATTAAAAACTAGGCGATAACTTTTCAACTTGAGCTCTTCGGCAATTTGCCGGGCCCGCACAATGAATCGGCCGGCCAGCGCCTCGTCTTCAGGATGAAGTTCCGCTACACCGGGGATATGCTTTTTGGAGATGACGAGGACGTGTGTGGGTGCCTGCGGATTGACGTCATGAAAGGCATAAATCGAATCGTCCTCAAAAACCGGTTTCGACGGAATTTCTTTCTTAACGATTTTACAGAACAGGCAATCCGCCATCACAACCTCTCAATCAAAACGTTCAAACGCTTCAAGCACGTTTCCTTGCCTAAGGCTCTCATCAATTCAAAAATCCCAGGGCTCACCCCTTTGCCGGTGAGTGCCAGTCGCAAAGGATGAATCAACAGCTTTGCTTCAATTCCTGTCTCCTGGGCCTCTTGCCGCAGAAGCGCTTCCAATTTTACGATGTCTTCGAAGTCGGGTAAAGGCCGAAGAGCCTCGCGGAACCGGACCAGCTTTTCCTTAAGCCCCGGCGTGGCCAACGACCGATTCATGGCTTCCAAATCATAAGTTTCAACTTCCCGAAAGCAATAGGCGGCTTCCGTGGTTAAATCTTTGAAGGTTTGAATCCGGCTCCGGAAAAGGAGCGCAATCCGGTCGAACTGAGGCTGTGGGGCAACCTTGTCTTTATAAAAGGACCGGATCCGCTCCAAATAATCCGCCTCACCCAAGGCGCGAAGATGCTGGGCGTTCACCCACCGGAGTTTTTCAGTATCGAAACGCGCGGCGGAGCGAATCAACCGTTTGAGGGAAAATTTCTGAATTAAATCGGAGGACCGGAAAAATTCCTGATTGGCCTCCGCTCCCCAACCCAACAGCGCCAGGTAATTGAAAAGTCCCTCGGGAAGGAAACCGTCTCTTTGATATTGCAGGACAGCGACGGCTCCGTGACGTTTCGAAAGAGGACTACCGTCGGAACCCAGAATGAGCGGCAGATGCACATACTTCGGAACCTTCCAACCCATGGCTTCTAATAAAAGGATTTGCTTGGGGGTGTTGGTTAAGTGATCCTCGCCACGGATGACGTGTGTGATTCTCATTTCGTTGTCATCGACCACGCAGGCCCAGTGATACGTCGGATAACCGTCTGATTTAATCAGAACCAGGTCCTCAAAAACCTCGGTATTGAATTGAACCTCTCCCCGCAGCTCATCGTAAACCGAGACGGGGCGTTTCGGCATCCGGAAGAGGACGGCTTTTTTTCCTTCTTTTTCCTCCTCATAAGCCAATCCTTTAGAAAGAAGCGTTTCGGCCAGTTTCCGGTAAACAGGAATCCGTTCACTCTGTCGGAGCGGAACCCCGTCCCAATCAAGGCCCATCCAAGTGAGGGAATCAAGAATCTCTTTTTCGAATTCGGGCTTGGAACGCTCACGGTCCGTATCCTCAACACGGAGAAAAAATTTTCCTTTTTGATTACGGGCGTAGAGAAAATTGAAGAGAGCGGTGCGGGCCCCTCCCACGTGAAGGTACCCGGTGGGAGACGGCGCAAAACGAACGGAAATCAAACTCAATCGTTCTTTTTTTCGAGGGCCTTCTCGATCAACCCGTGCACTTGCGTCAGATCGAGCGGTTTCTTGAGGCAGGCAATGGCGCCGGCGTGGATAATTTCCTTTTCTTTATGGGGCGGCAGATAGCCGGACATAATCACCACCGGGGTTTTGCAGGATTTGCGAATATGTTCGAGGGTCTCGCGGCCTTCCATCCGAGGCATTAAGACGTCCAAGAAAATGAGGTCGTAATTTTTCTCTTGAATTTTTTTAAGCCCCTCTTCCCCATTCAAGGCCGTGTCCACTTCATGCGCTTCTTCCCGCAGAATTCCTGAAAATTCTTCACACACACCCGGTTCGTCATCCACAATTAAAATTTTGGCCATCAGGCCCCTCCGCGATTTGTCGGCAGTTTGAAATTCTCTCTCAAGGTTTCCAAATAATTCCGCCTGGAACTTTTAATGAGCTGAAAAGGGAGCGTGGAACGCGTGATTTCAACCGAAGTCTGTGCGTCAACCTCCACATTGTCCTGGCCGTCGGCTGTGAGGAGGGCCTTCTCGCCTTCTCGCTCACATTCGATGCGGACAGATATCCTTTCATCGGCCGGGACCGCGAGTGACCTTAGCGTCAGCGCGTGCGGGCAAATCGGCGTAAGAATAAGCGCCTCCAGCCGCGGATGGACGATGGCCCCGCCCGCGGACAGAGAATAAGCCGTGGAACCGGTGGGCGTCGCAACAATCACCCCGTCGCCGGCAAAATGGGTGAAAAATTCTCCACCCACTTCCACTCGTACTTTTAGAAGCCGAGTCAACCCTTCGCGCGAAACCACGATGTCGTTTAACGCTTGGAACCGGCGTTCGGCTTTTGTCTTTTCGTTGCGGACCGAGCAGGAAAGCATCAGTCTTTCTTCGACTTTGCTCTGCCCCAGAAAATAAGTTTGAAGCTCGTCAAACATTTCGTCGGTCTTGACGTCGGTTAAGAAACCGAGGCTTCCCACATTCACGGCCAACACCGGAATGGGTCTTTCCTTCATTTGATTGGCCACGCGCAGAATGGTCCCGTCCCCACCCAGGCAAACTAAAAGGGAAGCCTCTTCAAAAACTTTATCTAAGGAAGTATTGACGTTGTCTTGGCTTTGGAGGGAACGTTTGGCGAGCCAAGTGCGGAGTTCTTCCAGCCATTTCAAGGCATTGGGCTTTTTGGGATTGACGACAATCCCGATCTTGCCTTCAAACTGCAATGGCTTCGTCGCCCCCAGTGTGGGCTCCCTCCGGGTCTATCGACCCGTAGGGTCGGAGACCTCGTAAGGACGAACCCGTATGGATCCGTTTGAGGATTTCCATAGCAATTTTTTTTGCGGACAGACCGAAATCATCCAGCAGGGATTCGCGGGAGCCATGCTCGATAAACGTATCGGGAAGGGCAAAGCGGTGCACGCTTAGATCTTGAATTAGGGCGTGGCGTTCAAAAAATTCGAGGACCTTGGAACCGAATCCGCCGGTTAAATTGTGTTCTTCCACGGTGAAAATAAACCGGGCCCTGCGGACGGTTTCCAAAAGAAGTTTCTCGTCCAAAGGCTGGGCAAAACGAAGGCTCGCTACCCGGGCTTCAATTCCTTCTTCGGCCAGAATTTGAGCGGCCCGAAAAGCAGGCTCAATCATGCTTCCCAAAGCGAGGATGGCCGCGTCTTGGCCTTCGCGTAAAACTTCGCCTTCTCCTAATCCGAAGGATTTGACGCCGAACTGCTCATAAAATTTGGGAACATTCCCGCGCGGATAACGAAGCGCAAAAAGACCGGGATGATTCAATCCGAGCCGGAGCATTTGCAGCATTTCCGCCTCGTCGCGCGGCGCAGCAATCGATGCGCCCGGGATGTGGCCAAGATAACTGATATCAAACACCCCGTTGTGGGTGGCTCCGTCTGCTCCCACCAATCCGGCGCGGTCCATGGCCACCACTAAACTCAAACGCTGGAGCGCAATGTCATGAATGAGCTGGTCCTGCGAACGCTGCAAAAAAGTAGAGTAAATCGCGACAACCGGCTTGAGTCCGCCTTTGGCGAGCGCGCCCGAAAAAGTAATCGCATGCTGTTCCGCGATTCCCACATCGTAAAACCGGTCCGGAAATTCCTTCTGGAAATCAGAAAGCCCGGTGCCGGAAGGCATGGCGGCCGTAACGGCTACAATCCGCTTGTCTTCCCGCGCCAATTGAATCAGCGCTTTGACAAAAGCTTTCGTGTAAGAGATTCCTTCGGTTTTTACTTTTGCCTCTTCTTCCGGAGTTTTTATTTTTGAGCCGGTTTTGACGTCAAAAGGCGTCACCCCGTGAAGCCGTTCGGCATCCTTTTCGGCCCACTCCACCCCTTTACCCTTCTGCGTCACGATGTGCAGAAGACAGAGGTCGTTGATTTTCTTTAATTTCGCGAGCGTGTCCACCAAACCGTTGATATCGTGCCCGTCGACGGGACCGAAATAGCGGAAGCCGAGTTCTTCAAAAAGGATTCCGGGAACTAAGAGGTGTTTCATTCCTTCCAGGCCCGTGGTCGCAAAACGCCGCAGGCGCGGAAATTTTTCTAATTGACGCTCCACTTCGGCCCGGATCCGGTTGTAAAGCGGATTGGTGATAACTTTGTTGAGGTGTTTGGCCAGGGCACCCACATTTTTGGAAATGGACCATTCGTTGTCATTCAAAACCACCAGCATCCGCGGTTGCAGATGGCCGGCGTTGTTTAAGGCTTCATAAGCCAAACCGCTGGTCAGCGATCCATCCCCCACGACCGCAATCATATTTTCGTCCCCGCCCCGGTGGTCACGCGCAATGGCTAACCCCAACGCCTGGGAAATCGCAGTGCCCGCGTGAGCCACAATAAAAGGGTCGTGCGGGCTTTCAAAGGGAGAGGGAAAACCGCTCAAGCCGCCGAATTGGCGTAGCGTCGACATCTTGTCGCGCCGTCCGGTAATCATTTTATGGATATATGTCTGATGGCCGACGTCCCAGCAAATTTTGTCTTGAGGAGAATCAAAAACGTAATGGAGGGCGACGTTAAGCTCCAGGGCGCCGAGGCTTGCTCCCAGATGCCCGCCGGTCTTGGCGACGGTCTCAATGAGCAGTCTCCGGTATTCTGCGGTGACTTCGAGCAATTTTTCCCGTGGAACTTTTTTCAAGTCCCGAGGCGAATTAATTTTTGAAACCCATTGATAAGTCATTGAATGGACCCTAAAAGAAAATCGGCCAACTCAAGTAACCGGGCTCCTTTTTTTCCAAAGGAGGCGGCTTCCTGTTTGGCACTTTGGATGAGGCTTCCGACTTTTTTTCGGGCGTCGGACAAACTCATCAATTGGAGGTAACCGTCACGGTCCATTATATCATCGGCGACTTGGAAGGCAAGACCGAGGGCGGCGCCGAAACGGCGTATTTTCCGAATCTTGGCCCGGGAACGGGTTCCCACCACGGCGCCCAAGACCGTGCTGGCTTGGATGAGCCGTCCGGTTTTATTCCGGCTGATATAATCCAAATCCGCCAAATCCAATTCGTGTCCGGAACCGTTTTTCGTCAACAAGATGTCCACCACTTGTCCCCCAATCATCCCTTGAGTCCCCGCGGCCCCAGCCAACTCCCGGGTGAGTTGGCTGGCAATTCCGGGAGGTTTGACTTCGCTTAAAATTTCGAACGCCAGAGTCAGGAGCGCATCCCCCGTTAAAATTGCCAGGGCCTCGCCAAATTTTTTATGGCACGTCGGTTTGCCGCGGCGCAAATCATCGTCATCTAAAGCGGGAAGGTCATCGTGAACCAACGAATAAGCGTGAATCATTTCTACGGCACAAGCCGGAAGAAGTGCCCGACGCGGATCACCGCCCACGGCCTCGCAAGCGCTCAATACCAAAGCGGGCCGAAAACGCTTTCCGCCGTTTAGGACGGCGTAACGCATGGCTTGATGCACTTCGGCAGGACGGGATTTTTCGGAGGGAAGGGCCCGCCTAAGGGCGTTTTCGATTAATGCGCCATATCTGTCATTGCGAGGCAGTATTCCAGATAGGGCCGAAGCAATCTCGGTTCTTAGATTGCTTCGTCGGCCCTTCGGGCCTCCTCGCAATGACGGTAAGGGGTTAGTCTTTTTCTTTCTCGTCAAACTCGAAATCTTCACGCTTGAACGAACCGTCTAATGTTTTGGATAAAATTTGGATTTTCTTTTCGGCGGCGGTGAGCTTTTCACTACAAACTCGGGAGAGCTTCACGCCTTCCTCATATTTCTTGAGGGCGTCCTCCAGCGGAATATTGCCCGCTTCGAGTTCCTCTACAATTTTTTCGAGCCGCTCAAGCGCCTTTTCAAATTTGACGTCTTCAGCCGTTTCTTTTGCCATTCGGTCCTTCCTCCTCTGTCTGGATTTTTTCCACTCGCGAACGAATTAAACCCCGGTGAAGCCGAGTCTCGAGAATCTCGCCCACCGTTATCTTGCGGGATTCTTTCACCAAATCTCCGTGTGAATCAAAGGTCAGGCTGTAGCCCCGTTCCAAAATCGCCAGAGGACTCAACGCCTCTAGCCGGCCCACCCAACTCCGGAACGTTTGTTCTTTTTCGCGAACCAAGTTCTTCAGATAATTTTGAAGCTGTCTCATCGTCTCATCCAAGCCTTGCGCGTATTGATTAATTAAATGAAGAGGCTGACGGAAGGCGTAGCTTTCCTGTAGAGATTGCAATCTTTCCTTGGCTGTTTGCAGCCCGTTCCCGACGGCGTTTTGCAGGCGGGTATTGAAACTTTCCAATCGGATTTCCAGCTCTTCCCGGTTTTGAACAACTAACTCCGCAGCAGCGGATGGAGTCGGCGCCCGCAAATCCGCCACCCAATCGCAGATGGTCCAATCAATCTCGTGACCGACGGCCGAAATAATCGCAATTCGTGATGTGTAAACCGCCCGCGCGACCACTTCTTCATTGAAAGCCCACAAATCTTCCAGGCTTCCGCCGCCCCGTCCCACAATCAGGACGTCGATGTCATCCAACTGATTGGCCTCTTGAATCGCCCGGGCGATTTCTTCGGCCGCTCCTTGGCCCTGAACCTTGACCGGGATCAATAGAACACTGGTTCCGCGGAAACGGCGGTTGACAACGTGGAGAATATCCCGGATCGCGGCACCGGTGGGGCTCGTGACCACACACACCGTTTTCGGAAATCGCGGAATAGGTCGCTTGCGAGCCAGATCAAAGAGCCCTTCCTTGGCCAATTTTTCTTTCAATTGAAGAAAAGCAAGTTGAAGCGCGCCGAGTCCTTTGGGCTCAATTCGCTCCAGGTAAAGTTGATAATCACCCCGCGGCTCATAAACGGAGATTTTTCCGAAGCACAAAACCTGAAGCCCGTCTTTTAATTCAAATTTGAGACCCCGGTTATGCCGGGAAAAAAAGGCGACTTTGAGAATCGCCTCGCTATCTTTGAGGGAGAAATACATGTGTCCCGAGTGGTGATTTTTGAAGCCTGAGATTTCTCCTTCGACCCACACGCCCGCAAAATTTGATTCCATCATTTCGCGGATCCGGCGCGTCAAATCACGGACCGTGTAAACCTTGGGACCGGCGGCGGTCGCCGACTTCAAGCGCGATTCAAGGAGAGGCGAGATTATCTCCGTTTCTTCCGATTTCACCGGACCGCGCCTTCTTTCATTGGACTCTTAACCTTTTCGTGCACCCGGCGGATTGAAATCGTTTTTCCGCTCGCCGGATCCACCTCAAAAATGGCGCCGGAAATCCGCGCGTCTTCCCGCGCGACATCCAGCTTCATGGGCATTTGAGTAAGAAACATTTTCAGAACCTGTTCGATTTCACGCCCGATCACGGACCGGTAAGGGCCGCACATCCCCAATTCAGTGAGATAGCCAGTTCCCTTGGGAAGGATCGTCTCGTCGGCCGTCTGAACATGCGTATGAGTCCCAAACACGGCGGTGACTTTGCCGTCCAAAAACCAACCCAATGCGACTTTCTCTGAAGTGGCTTCGGCGTGCATATCCACAAAAATCAAAGGGGTTTGTTCCCGAAGTTTTTTCACTTCCCGCTCGGCCGTTTCAAAAGGACAATTGACGGTTTTCAGAAACACCCGCCCAATCAAATTCAAAACGCCTACGGGTTGGCCTTGTTTGGATTTAACGACGGTCGAACCGATGCCCGGCGTTCCGGCGGGATAATTGGCGGGCTTCAAGATTCGTGTGGTGTTTTCAAGAAGCGCCTCGCCTTCTTTTTTTCGAAAGATGTGGTCGCCGGAAGTCACTACGTCCACGCCGCTTGAGAAAAGGTCATAGACGGTGGATTCGGTAATCCCCGAACCGCCGGCCAAATTTTCCCCGTTGGCGATAACGAAATCGAGGGCTTCATCACGGATCAGGCGCGGAAGAATTTCCTTGATGGCGCGCCGGCCCGGTTCGCCCACCGTATCTCCCAATGCTAAGACTTTGAATGTTTCCATGTTACCGCGTCCCTTGATTAACCAATTAACACCTCATCCATGAGCACATCGTGATCTTCTTTTGGAATCTTTGCAACGATCTGAAATTTAAACGCTAAACCAATTTTATAAGCCTGCGGGGCTTCGGCTAAAAACCGGTCAAAGTATCCTTTTCCTCTGCCAAGCCGTCCCCCTTCACGGTCAAACCCCATGCCTGGAATAATCGCCAATTCCAAATCCGTGGGGCAACCCAGTTTCTTTTCATCAAAGGGCGGTTCCAAAATTCCATAGCTCCCGGGGTGAAGTTCTTCGGCGTCATCCACTTGAATCATTTGCATCCGCTTTTTCTGAGGCTCAATCCGGGGAACAAATACCTTCTTCCCCGCCCTCAAGGCCTCGTTTAAAAGGGGCTGGGTTTCAACTTCCGTTTCCATCGAGAGATAGGTAAAAACAGTCCGGGCTTTCAGGAATCGGGGGTGTTGAAGCAGCTGGGCCAAGATTTTTTTCCCTTGGTCCTCTCTCTGGCGAACATCCAGGGCTTTTGCTTTCAATCGTAACTCATTTCGGAGCTTGGCCTTTTGCTGTTCTAAAGAGAGAGTTTCCATCCGCAGATGGGAGGTATTCTAATGGATTGAGAGGAGGGAATCTAGCTTTACCGCAAAAGCTCAGGCGGTAATGACGGCCTTCTGGGCATCAATGGCCGGGGGGGTCTTTCTTATTTCTTTTTGCTCGCCGGGGAAATCAAATTGATAACGCAGTGACACTAAGCCGCCGTGCACAATGCTGGTATAGCGTCCGTCAATATTATCGCCGCCTTTGGCGGGAATTTGTGGATTCGAAATTCGCCGGCTCGCATAGAGAATGAAGATGTAATTGAAGTCAACGCTTAGGCGGTCAGTAAATTGGTAGCTGGATCCAAAAGTCCAGCCGTAACGATCGGCGTCCGGAAGGAAGTTATCGACATGTTTTTTGGGAGCTGCATCGTCGTAAAAAAAGAATCCGCCTTGTAGATCCATCCGTTCGCTCACTTGGCGATGACCGCCCCAGTGGAAACTCCAGGTATTGTTATAATCCCGGGGAATCGTCCCCAAGCCTCGAAGAGTGGCATTGTTCCGGTCGAAATCATAATCCTGTTCCTTGAAGGTGCTCCATCCGGTCAAACCCAAATCAAATTCTACGGACCACTTGTCGGAGGGAACATAGGCATAGCCCCACGTGAAATTTTGGGGCAAGTGAAGTTGGGAATGCGCTCCGGATTGAAAATGCGGAGCGGTGTCGTATCCTTGTGCTAACCCACTCACTAGGTCATCAATCAATACCCGTCCATTCACATCTACATCTGCCTTGCTTCGAAATGAAAAACCCAAGTGATGCTTCGGATGCGGCTTAGCCAGGATTCCGATGTTCCAGCCCCAGCCGAAACCATCTGTTTCGAGGACGGCGCGACCATCTCGTAGGCCTGGAGTACTCAAGATATTCGCATTGGGGTAATTAAGGATCTGGCCGTATTTATAAACCCAATAATTGGTCGCGCCGGCGCCGACGCTCAAATTATCCGAGAGCCGAAACGCACCGGACATCGTCGTGGCCAACATTTTAAGATAATTATTGTATCCGTTGTAGCGGGCCATCCCGATGGAAGGAAACTTTGAGGAAAAACCAAAGGGCGCGTTCATCGATAAACCAAAAGCAGCCCGGTTGTCCAAAAGTTCACCGGGATTGGCGCTCATAAAAAAGGACGGAATTAAAAGAAGCTTTCCCGTATTTTGGTTATGGTCACCCGTAAGATTATTCTTGTGGAAGACGCGGAAGTCCAAACCCTGAAGGTTTCCCATCACTTGCACGCCGGGAAGGTCCACGAGTCCCGCCGGGTTGAAAAGAACGGTCGATGGATCCTGTGGACGGGCTATGACCGCATTGGCTTGAGACAAGGTCTTTGCGCTGTAGGAAGCATTCTCAAATCCCGAGGAGCCGACGGCAAAAACGGGGAGCGGAGAAACTAAAAGGGCTGAAACGACGAGCAATGCCAGGACGAGGAAGAGCGGCTTTGGGTTTTTCATGAGGCCTCCTATTTTATCGACGCCTTGCTTCAGGACCTTTATTTGGGTAACATTTGCCCGGCTTCATTGGGTACGCGCCCGTCCCACGGGACTGGCGCCTCAGTGATTCTCATGCGCCCGTAGCTCAGGCGGATAGAGCGAGGGACTCCTAAGCCCTAGGTCGGCCGTTCGAATCGGCCCGGGCGCACCATTATTGTTCATTGATTAATATTGAATAAGAGAAAAGGTCGGATAACCCGCCAGCTTTTCTCTTCCCTTAAGAAAAGTAAGCTCCACCAAAAAAGACACTCCGATGACTTTACCGCCAAGTTTTTCGACTAAGTGAATCGCCGCTTGGGCCGTTCCACCCGTAGCTAGCAAATCATCCACCACCGCCACCCGGGCCCCTTCAAAAATCGCATCTTCATGAATTTCCAATTCGTTTTCTCCATATTCCAATTGATAGGAAGTCCGGAGCGTGCGGGACGGAAGTTTTCCTTTCTTCCGTACGGGGATAAAACCGGCTTTCAATTTATAAGCCAGAAGCGGACTAAAAATAAATCCGCGCGACTCAATGCCTACAATTAAATCAGGCCGGGATGTTTCCAATTGAGAACTGAGTTCATCGGTAACAAATTGCAGGGCCTTCGGGTCTTTCAAGACCGGAGTGATATCTTTAAAAATAATGCCTTCCTTAGGAAAGTTCGGGACATCCCGGATCAATTGCTTCAGATCATTCGGAGACATAGTCTTCAAGTTTTTCATCCTCCTCGTGAAACCGCTCGCGGATTTTTTTAAGGGCGACGACTTCCAATTGGCGGATTCGCTCGCGCGTGATGCCAAATTTTTTTGCCACCGCCTCGAGGGTATGCGGCTCTTCGCCTTCGAGACCGAAACGCAGGATCAAGATTTTCCGCTCTCGCTCGTCCAACGTCTTTAAAATTTCGTGAACTCTTTCTCCCTTGAGCACTTCACCCATTTTCTGTTCGGGAGAGTGCGCAGAGTCGTCTTCGATGAGATCAATGAGTTCGACGCTGCTGTCGATACTGACCGGTGCATTTAACGATCCCGGCCGACCGGCGATGTTTTCGATTTCCTTCACTTTCTCGACGGGGACTTCCATGATCTTGGCAATTTCCTTACGCGTGGGGACCCGATTTAATTTCTGCATGAGCCCGTCCCGGACTTTTCGCCACCGCGAAATCATGTCATAAATGTAAACGGGGATCCGGATGGTTTTGCCTTGATTGGAAAGGGCACGCATAATTCCCTGCTTGATCCACCAAGAAGCATAAGTGGAAAACCGATAACCGCGTTTGGGATTGAATTTTTCCACCGCCCGCATGAGACCGATATTTCCCTCCTCCACCAAATCGGAAAAGGTAAGGCCCATGTTGGTGTAACGTTTGGCAATCGAGATGACGAGGCGGAGGTTGGAACGGATCATCCGGTCCCGCGCCTCGGCTGAGGTTTTGTTGCGGGCCTGAATTTTTTCAGCAAGCTCGATTTCTTCTTCCGGTTTCAGAAGAGGAATATGCTCGATTTGCTTGAGGTAAATCTTCATCGGCGTCCGGTCGAGGGTGTGCTCTTTCTCCTCGATGGCGCCTTCGTCGTCCTCGTCCGCCTTTTTTCGGGGCTTGGGGGGAGGTGGCGGAAGCGGCGGAAGCTTTTCTACAATTTTCTTTTTTTCAGCCGGAGGCCGTGGTTTTTTTGCCGCCGGCTTTTTCTTTTTTTTCTTACGCCTCATTCGCCTTTACGGTCGACTTTCTTCCTTTTATCAAGAACCGCGGCCTGCGCAGCAGCCAAACGCGCAATGGGAACGCGGTAGGGGGAACAGCTGACGTAATTCATACCGACCCGGTGGCAGAATTTGACCGAAGACGGGTCTCCCCCGTGTTCTCCGCAAATTCCCACTTTCAGGTCGCGTCTAACTGATCGGCCTTTCTGGCTCGCCAGTTGAATAAGCTGGCCGACTCCTTCTTCATCCAGGCTTTGAAAGGGGTCCTTTTCCAGAATCCCTTGAGAAAGATACTCACCGATGAAAGCTCCGGCATCATCGCGCGAGAAACCGAAAGTCATCTGTGTCAGGTCATTGGTGCCGAAGGAGAAAAACTGCGCGGACTCGGCGATCCGGTCGGCCACCAACGCCGCGCGCGGGATTTCAATCATGGTTCCAATCAAAAAGGGGACCTCGATTTTTTCTTCGCTGAAAACCTGTTCGGAAATTTTAAGCATCCGGTCTTTCAGGATCGTAAATTCCTTTTGCGTCACAACCAAAGGAATCATGATCTCCGGCGCTACTTTGATTTTCCGTTTCTTGATGCGGCAGGCCGCCTGAAGAATCGCGCGGGTTTGCATATCATAAATCTCCGGGTAAGTGATGCCCAGCCGGCAACCCCGGTGACCCAGCATCGGGTTGAACTCGTGAAGGCTTTGGACCTTCTCCTTCACTTTGGAGATGGAGATCTTCATCACTTCCGCCATTTGTTGTTGCTGAAGTTCTTCGTGAGGCAAGAACTCATGAAGGGGCGGATCGAGCAAACGGACCGTCACCGGCAGGCCGTTCATGACTTCAAAAATTGCCTCGAAGTCTCCCCGCTGCATGGGAAGGAGCTTTTCAAGGGCGCGGGCCCGGCCGTCCACGTTTTCGGCCAAGATCATTTCACGGACCGCAATGATCCGGTCACCTTCAAAAAACATATGCTCCGTGCGGCAAAGACCGATGCCTTCAGCGCCGAATTTATGCGCTACGGTTGCGTCGGTGGGCGTGTCGGCGTTCGTGCGGACTTTGAGTTGGCGGATTTTATCTGCCCACTTCATGAGTTTCTCGAAATCGCCGCTCAGTTCAGGCTCGACGGTTTTAACTTTTCCTTTATAAACCGCGCCCAGGCTGCCATCCAAAGAAATGTAATCCCCTTCTTTAATGATTTGGTTTCCGGCGTGAAATTCCTTTTTGGCGTAATCAATCTGCAATTCCCCGCATCCGGCCACACAGCACTTGCCCATTCCACGAGCCACCACCGCGGCATGGCTCGTCATTCCACCCCGGGCCGTTAGAATTCCCTTCGCGGCGTGCATGCCTCCGATATCCTCGGGAGAGGTCTCAATCCGGACCAAGATGACTGGCTCGCTGCGTTTCGCCCATTCTTCCGCGTCATCGGCATTGAACACCACACGCCCCGTTGCCGCGCCGGGTGAAGCCGGAAGACCTTTGGCAATTTGTTCCTTCTTTTCTTTGGGATCAAACATCGGATGAAGAAGCTGGTCCAATTGCTTGGCTTCGACCCGGAGAAGCGCCTCTTCCTGCGTCAGTAATTTTTCCTTCACCAATTCCACCGCGATTCGGACCGCCGCGTGGGCGGTACGTTTTCCGTTTCGTGTTTGCAGGAGAAAAAGTTTTCCTTCTTGAATCGTAAATTCAATATCCTGCATGTCTCGGTAATGTTTTTCGAGCCGCTCGCGGATTTTTACGAGCTGTTTGTAAATCTCGGGCATTTGAATTTTTAATTTATCCAGCGGTTCGGGCGTCCGGATTCCGGCCACCACGTCTTCGCCCTGTGCATTCACAAGGTATTCACCGTAAAATCTATTTTCGCCGGTAGACGGATCCCGCGTGAAACATACGCCCGTTCCGGAAGTCTCTCCCATGTTTCCAAAAACCATGGCTTGGACGTTCACGGCCGTGCCGAGAAGCCCGCGAATGTCATTGAGTTCACGGTACTTATTGGCGCGGGGATTATTCCAGGACTTGAAGACTGCGTTGATCGACTTCTTCAATTGATCGTACGGATCTTGGGGAAATTCTTCTCCGGTCTCATTTTGGTAGGCATCTTTGTATTGACGGACGATGTCCTTCAAGTCACTGGCCTTCAGATCTGTATCCAAGGTCACGTGAAGTTGTTTTTTCTTTTTCTCCAGGATGTGTTCAAAGGTTTCGTGAGGAACGCTCATCACCACGTTCCCGAACATCTGGATGAAACGCCGGTAGGCATCCCATGAAAAGCGCTCGTTCTCAGTTTTGACAATCAAGCCCTGGACCACTTCGGAATTGAGTCCGAGATTAAGAACCGTGTCCATCATGCCCGGCATGGAGACCGCGGCACCCGACCGAACCGAAACCAGAAGCGGATTATTCCGATCGCCGAATCGAAGCCCCATCGCTTGTTCCAGCTTGGCCAAGTTGGTTTTGATCTGATCTTCAAGTCCCACCGGCCAATTTTGGCCCATCTCATAAAAGAGGGCGCAGGCCTTCGTAGAAATGGTAAAGCCCGAAGGAACCGGAATTCCAAGCCTCGTCATCTCAGCCAGGTTGGCTCCTTTACCACCCAAGAGTTCCTTCATCGAGGCATCCCCTTCGGCGTGGCCCTTTCCGAAGAAATAAACAAATTTTTGTTTGCTGAACTTACCGCTCTTTGCTTTTTTCATTGTGGCTGAACTCCCCATTTCAAAAGGCTCCTTTTCTAAGGCGTCAGAATGACGTGTTCTTCAACTGGATTCCCGCACCTGAGTCAGGAGCGATAAATCCGCTACTTTTTCCGTATAGAGTGCGTTGATTTCTTTCATGAGCGCCTGGCGATTACGACGCACAGGCAGATCCTCGACATTGACCATCACCCGGTCAAAAAAATCGTGGAGCGGATCAAAAAACGTTTCGCCATAAACGCGCGTCACCGTTTCGTAATCCTTCTTTTCAACCGAACCTTCCAGGGTGGGACCTTTTTCTTTTAACAATTCAAAGAGCCTCTTTTCCAGAGGTTCCTGGAAAAGACCCGGGTCGACGGAATGAAGCGCCTCTTTGACCCCTTTCAAAATATTACTGGTCCGCTCTACCACTTTGCTAGTTTTAAAAAAGATCTTAGGATTTTTGGCAAAAAGACCGGAAAGAATTTCGTAGCGTTCAAAGACGTCCGCCAAGTCATCAGAGGAAGATTTCATCACACCTTGTAGGATCTCATAGGACCTTGTGCCCGTTTTTAACTGAAGTTCAAAGACTACACGCTCTTTCAAAAATTTAATTATATCATTATGATAAAAGCCGGGTGTGCAAGGCAATTTGAGCCCACTCAGTTCATATTGAGTCTCACATATTTCGAGAAGTTCATCTATTGGGAAATAAATTGAAAAGCTACGAACTAACTTGACTAATACTCCACCAGCGCGGCGGAGCGCATAAGGATCCTCACTTCCCGACGGATTAAGACCCATCGAAAATGCGCCTGTAAGTAGATCTAGTCGGTCAATTACTCCAAACAATGCTCCTAATAGACTAAGATTTTTTTGTACATCCTTATAACTTTCAGACAAATTTTTCGGGAGATATTGCTCACCAATGGCTCGCGCAATTTCATTTGGTTCTCCAGATTCCAAGGCGTATGCACGACCCATTACTCCTTGAAGTTCTGGAAATTCTCCAACCATATGAGTTACTAAGTCCGCTTTTGAAAGCATAGCAACTCGTTCGAGTGCTGTTATAAGTGCTTCATTTCTTGTGCGATCCGCAATCTTTATAGCCAGTTCGCGTAATCTTATTACCCGATCTGCCATCGTTTTAAGTCCACCCAGAAAAACAAGTTCTTTAAGACGAGGAATTTTCTTTTCCAGGGGTTCTTTGGTGTCTTCTTCATAAAAGTACTGCGCATCACGCAAACGCGACCCCAGCACATTTTCATAATCGCGTTGAATTTGTCCGAGCCCGGAACGCCGGCCGTTTAAAACGGCGACAAAACGGTTGATGAGGGTTCCTTTCAGATCCCGGCAGGCAAGAATCTTTTGATATTTTTTCATACACGTGGAAAGCACTTCCTCCGGAAGGTCGCGGTAAGTTCCGGAAAATTTGGCCTGGATGAGAAAGGGCTCTTCCACCAGCTGCGCGGTTTCGTGAACCAAATCCGAATCAAAATCCTTCTGATGGAATTTTTTCTTCAACTCTTTGGCGATCCATTCTTCGCGGGCTTTTAGACAGAGAATGACATGGTTGGATCGAAGCCTTTTTTCATAATCTTTCCAGTCCGCTACCGGAAGATTGAGGGGACGCGACGCTAGGAACCGGTGGCCTCGGGTCTGGCGGCCCGATTTGATTCCGGCCAAGGTGACGGGGATTACGTTCTTGTCGTAAAGCGCTACGATCCAGCGGATCGGACGGGGAAAACGAAACCCGGAGGACTCCCACCGCATCATTTTCGGAAAAGAAAGAGAGCTTAAAAATTCTGTTATGAACCGGGGAAGAACTTTGGCGGCCGCTTCCCCTTTTTGGACTTTCTCCACGGCCACATATCGCCCTCGCGGCGTTTCTTTGATTTTTACCTCTCGAAGAGAAGCCTGGCGGGATTTCAGAAATCCTTCCAGAGCGGACGTTGGATTTCCGCTAGCGTCATACGCCTTGTCCTGCGCCGGGCCGAGCAAAGTGGTTCTTTCTTCTTTTTGTTTAGGATTTAATTCCTCGATGAAAAAACTAAGCCGGCGGGGCGTTGCCTCGACATGCACATTCCGGAATTCCAAACGGTGTTGACTGAGCAGCGAGCGAAGATTGCCTTCCGCCTGAGCGTAGAAAGAATCTAAAGTTCCCGATGGCAACTCTTCGGTTCCAATCTCGACCAAAACCGACGCGGGCATATCTCAACGCCCTTTTCGGAGCGGAAAACCGAGGGCTTTGCGGCTTTCAAGGTATTTTTCGGCGCATCCGCGCGCCAAATTCCGGACGCGGGCAATCAATGCCGGACGTTCGTTGACGCTTACGGCCCCACGCGCGTCGAGTAAATTGAAATGATGGGAGGCTTTAAGGCAAAAATCATAGGCGGGTAAAACGTAACCTTTATTAAGAAGGGCTTGGCCGTCCTCAAACGCTTCGTTGAAGTAACGCTGATGATGGGTAATGTTCGCTTCCTCAAAATTAAAATGGGAAAATTCTTTCTCGCTCTGGAGATGAACATCACCGTAAGAAACGCCCTCGTTCCATTCAATATCGAAAACGGATTCTTTGCCTTGCAGAAACATTGCAATCCGTTCCAAGCCGTAGGTAATTTCACAAGAAATGGGGTCGAGGTCCACTCCACCGCATTGTTGAAAATAGGTGAATTGGGTGATTTCGAGACTGTCCAGCCAAACCTCCCAACCCAATCCCCAAGCGCCAAGTGTCGGTGATTCCCAATCGTCTTCGACGAAACGAATATCGTGTTTAAGCAGATCAATACCGCAGGCTTCTAAACTTTTAAGATACAACTCTTGCGAATTGGTAGGGGTGGGCTTGAGAATCACTTGATATTGATAATAGTGCTGAAGACGATGGGGATTCTCGCCGTAACGGCCATCCGTAGGACGCCGGCAGGGTTCGACATAGGCCGCCTTCCAAGGTTCCGGCCCCAAAGCCCTTAAAAAGGTATGAGGAGAAAAAGTACCGGCGCCCACTTCTAAATCATAAGGCTGGACCACCAAGCAACCTTGGCCCGCCCAATAGTCGTTGAGTTTCTGTATTAACTCTTGGAATTTCAGGGGTTTAGACATTCTTTTCGGGGCTCAAAAATTGTGAGGAATTCTATCAGGCTCACCCCTGCCCCGTCAAGAAAGCCCGGAAAAGCACGGACCGCGCGAATCCGTGCTTCCCGACCTAGAGAAACCTCGAGTTTTGTCACCTCACCGAAAGTTAAAGGGTGATTTGACTTTTAATCTTCTCGAACTTCGCCTGACCAATCCCCGGAACGCGTACCAGATCCTCCGCGTGCTCGAAGCGGCCGTTGGCTTCTCGATACTTCACAATCCTCTCAGCCAACAGGGGACCTACGCCACGGATAGCTTCCAGTTCCTGAGCGCCGGCCCGATTGATATTGACCGAGACTTCCTGAGCTGCCTCTTTGGCAGCCGGTGCCGCGTGAAGTCTTCCGATCGGCCCCAAAAAGGAGCTTCCCAAAAGACAACCCGTAAGCACCATCAAAAACCAAGGGTTATAAGTTTTCATCTATTTCACCTCCTTTCTTGAATCGCCGAGAAGGGTAGCAATAGATTAACTATTTGTCAATATTTATTTTAATTAAATTTAATATACTTTCCTGCATATTTTCATTGCGTTCGGCCGTAAATTTTCTATAATGCCTTCATCATGAAAGTCGGCAACCGCGTTCGGGAGATCCGAAAGGCCAAAAAAGTCACGCTGGTCGAATTGTCAAAGCAAACAGGAATCGCCCAGGCCACCCTTTCACGGATTGAAACCGGGTCGATGGTGGGAACGGTCGAAAGCCACCGCAAAATCGCCGAAGCGCTGGGTCTCGGGCTGGCTGAACTTTACGCTCCTTTGGACCGGCGTTATCAGGAAATTGTTCACGCTAAAAAGGACACTCCCCGCAAAGCCGTCCACCAGGGGCGAGGCTGTCAGATTGAAGTCTTGACGCAGGAAATCAGCAAAAAGAAAATCACGCCGCTTTGTGTCACCTTGGCAGGAAATTCCCAAACTTCTTCCGAGCAAAACGAAAGAGGAGTGGAGAAATTTATTTGGAGCTTAGAAGGAGAAGTGGAAGTAAAACTCGAAAAGGAAAATTATTCCCTGAAGACCGGAGAGACGCTCTACTTTGATGCCTCTCTCCCCCACCGGATCGTCAATCCCAAGGCCAAAACAGCCAAGCTGTTTGTCGCCGTTTCCCCTTCCAAGATTTAATCTACAGAACCTCTCCAAGCCATTTCAGATAGGCTCGGTTTCCTTTTTGAATGGGAAGCGCAATGATTTCAGGGACTGAGTAGGGATGGTTTTTTTCGATGAAAGTCCGCAAGCGTTCAAAGCGGGATTTGCGGGTTTTGATTAAAAGAAGGCTTTCTTTGGCTTGATCGATTTTTCCCTTCCACCAAAAAAGGGATTCAACTCCTTTTACAATATTGATGCAAGCCGCATATTTCTTCTGCAAAATTTTACGGCCTAACTTTTTAGCATGGGCAGAGCTGGGGAGCGTTGTGAGAATAACGAGAGCAGAATCAGGCATTGAAACGGGACGGAAATTAACGACTCGTCAAAGAAGCGCGAAAACCGGACTGACCGTCACTTAAGGTAATGTGTCCTTCGCGCGCCAGCCAGCCGAGACTCATGAGAAGAAGATTCCGGTCCTTTTTGACGGAGCGAACAAGTTCATCCAGAGTAGCGGCGCCTTTTTCGTCTAAGTAATGCCAGATGTCTCCGGCTGCAATTCCGATTTCAGTAATCACGAGGGGCTCCTTTGATTGTGGGGATATTAACAGATTCCAGATATTTCTTCAAATAGGCTCCAGTGTGAGATTTCTTCTCCTCCGCGACTTCTTCAGGACTGCCTTGAACAACAATCCACCCTCCCGCCTCTCCTCCTTCCGGCCCAAGATCGACAATAAAATCAGCTGTTTTAATCACCTCTAGATTGTGCTCGACCACGAGCACGGTGTTCCCTGCATCCCGAAGCCTGAAAAGGGCGGTTAACAGATTTTGGATATCTCCAAAATGGAGCCCGGTCGTCGGCTCGTCCAGGAGATAAAGAGTGCGGCCCGTAGACCGTTTGGCCAATTCAGCAGCCAATTTGATCCGTTGCGCCTCCCCTCCGGAAAGGGTGGTGGAAGATTGCCCCAAGGTGAGATAACCCAAACCAATCGTATTTAAAAGCTCAAGCCGTTCCCGGATCATGGAGATCTCCGAGAAAAATCCACAGGCTTCGCTGGCGGTAAGATTGAGAACTTCGGCAATGCTCTTGCCGCGGAATTTAACTTCCAGCGTCTGATCGTTATAACGGGTGCCCCGGCAGTTTTCGCAAACCACGTATTGATCCGGCAAGAAGCTCATCTGAAGTTTCTCGTAACCCACGCCCTGGCAGGTTTCGCAGCGCCCGCCTTTCAAATTGAAACTAAAACGCGAATGCGTGTAACTGCGGAGTTTCGCTTCCTGGGTTTCGGCAAAGAGTTTACGGATAAAGGTAAAGAGGTCGGTGTAAGTGGCGGGGTTGGAGCGGGGCGTACGGCCGATGGGGGCTTGATCAATTTCAATGATTTGGTCGATTTTCTCCGCTCCCCGGATGGAACGGAATTTTCCCACACGGTAATTCGTTTTCCAAATTCGGTTATGCAATTCCTTATAAAGGATATCGTGAACCAAGGTGCTCTTGCCAGATCCGGAAACGCCGGTGATACAAATAAATTGCCCCAAGGGAATCCGGACATCTATTTTCTTAAGGTTATGTTCTTCGCAGCCCCGAATCTCAATGGCCGGCGCATTGCGCCAGGGCTTACGCTGAGAAGGCAACGGGATTTGCAATTCTCCGGTCAGATATTTTCCCGTCAGAGATTGGCTGGCCACTGAAAGACTTTCAGCCGTTCCCTCCCCCACGAGATGACCTCCTTCAGTCCCCGCGCCCGGACCCAAGTCAACCACATGATCCGCCCGCCGAATGGTTTCTTCATCGTGCTCAACCACCAACACGGTGTTTTTCATGTCGCGAAGCTTTTCAAGCGTGTCGAGAAGCTTGGCATTATCGCGCGAGTGAAGGCCGATGGAAGGTTCGTCCAGAATATAAAGAACGCCGGTCAATCCCACACCAAGTTGCGCCGCAAGGCGAATCCGCTGGAGCTCACCCCCTGCAAGCGTGGCCACCGAACGGTCGAGCGTCAGGTAACCGAGACCCACATTCTGAAGAAACCGCAACCGTTCGCGGATTTCCCAGAGAATGGGATCCGTGATTTTCCGCCGATTTGGAGGAAAGGAAAGCTGGACAAAATCTTGATGGGCTTTCTCAATAGAAAGCTGGGACCATTCCACGATATTTTTTCCGGCGATGCGAATCCCTAAGCTTTCTTTCCGGATCCGTCCGCCTTCACATTCCGGGCAAACCTCATCACGGAGAAACCGGGCTACTTTTCTTTTCAATGTCTCGGAGGAAGTTTTATGAAACAGATTCTCCAATTCGTCGATCAATCCTGAAAATTCTTCATCCCCCCAGAAAAAAGCTTCGCGAGCGGCGGGTGGCCAATCCCTGAAAACCCTTCTTAATTCAAAGTGATATTTTTCAGCTAAATCTGAGACGAGTTCTTCGATGAAGTACTTGTTGAAAGAGAAAAAAATTTCCTCATTCAGGGCGCCGCCGAAAAGGGGCTTGGATTCATCACGGATGATCCCGTGGGCCAAAAGCTGGGAAAGCCGGCCCATGCCCCGGCACTTGGGACACGCCCCGTAGGGACTATTGAAGGAGAACAAATTGGGCACGAGCTCCGGAATGCTGACGCTGCATTTCACGCACGTACGCTGGGTTGAAAAAAGCCGTTCTTTTTGGGGATCTTTCGTGGAAAATAAAAGACAGTCTCCCTTCGCCAATTCCAATGCTTTCTTGATGGAATTGGAAAGCCGCGATTTGTCCGAATCGCGAACGGCAACGTGGTCGATGAGGATATCGATATCATGACGTTTAGTTTTTTTAAGCTTGAGCTCTTTTCGGATTTCCACCATTTGACCATCAATCCGGGCGCGGTTAAAACCCAGTTTGAGAATTCCTTGAAGGATTTTTTGATATTCCCCCTTTCGCCCGCGGACAAGAGGCGCTAAGACCTGAACCGCTTCTCCTTTGAATTCCTTGAAAACTTCTTCAATGATTTCATCCGGCTTCTCGATGCCCAAGAGCCGCCCGCACCGGTAACAAAAAACTTCCCCCGCTTTCGCAAAAAGGAGCCGAAGGTAATCGTAAATTTCGGTCACCGTGGCCACGGTGGAACGGGGATTATGAGCGGCGGAGCGCTGCTCAATCGCAATGGCCGGAGAAAGACCGTTGATTTGATCCACATCCGGTTTCTTCAATTTCTCCAAAAATTGGCGGGCATAAGAAGAGAGGCTTTCCAAATAGCGGCGCTGGCCCTCGGCGTAGAGCGTGTCAAAGGCCAGTGAAGATTTTCCAGAACCGGAGAGGCCCGTGATAACGGTCAGAGAATTGCGCGGTATCTGAAGGCTTAGGTTTTTGAGGTTGTGCTCGCGAGCCCCACGGATCTGAATCGTTGTGCGTGGATCCAAAGCCTTAAGTTCCGATGCGGACGCGGCTGAAGATTTTTTTCAGCGTCGCTACGGTGGAGAGAATGGCCAGCTCGCTCGTCTTGGGATTGGTTCGGGAGGGAAGATTCTGCATTTCGGTCCGGATTTTTCCGAAATCCCCTTCAATTTCTACTTCGTGCTGATTGCGCTGGTAAGTGGGCGAGACAAAAAGTTTGACTCGAGTTTTTTGCGGACCGATCCCGGCTAATGCCAGAGTTGCTGCCACGTTGACGTTTTGCGGAAAGGCCTGAATGGCTTCGCGCGCACTGCCCTCAAAAAGCAAAGTGGGTTTTTTAATCTTTTCTAAGCGTATGTTCTTTTCCTGAAGGTAAGGAGCCCCCTTCAAGCCTGCGATAGGTTTGCGCGTCGTTAAGGTAACTTTCTTTATTTTTCCCTGACGGGCCGCCAAAAGGCCGTCGACCCCCGCCAATGCACCGGAAGGAATCCAAAGCCGGCCGGTCGTTTTTTCCAAGACCCGAGAAAGTCCATTCCAGGAAAGAAGTCCCCCCACACTCAAAATCAAGACTTGCTTATTCTCTTGAAGTGCTTTTTCTGCGACTGAACCCGCAATCGTTTGTGAGGCCGCCTCGATAATCAAATCGGATTTTTCAACCAGAGTGGTCCAAGGAAGAACTTGGGCATGAGGAAGCCATTTTTTCCGGAGACTGCGGATCCGCTCATCGCGTAAATCACAGATATAATGAATTCGGGCCACTCCTGCAAACTCGCGGACTAAAATTTCAACAAGCCGGGAGCCGATGGCGCCAAGACCGATGATTCCGACACGAAGGGCTTTCATAAGAGGTAGGTAGGGTGAGGGGTCAGGATTTGAGAGAAAGGATGCGGTTTTGCTTGTCGACGTAAACGACTTTGGGCTGATGCCGCTCGATCTCTTCATCCGTCATGACGGCGAAAGACATGATGATAACCAGGTCTCCTTTTTGAGCATATTTGGCCGCGCCGCCGTTCATACAGATGACCCCCGAGCCCGCCTCCCCGGGAATGGCATAACTTTCAATCCGCGAGCCGTTATTGAGGTTGGCAATCAGGACCTTTTCCCAGGGCACGATGTCGGCTGAACGCAATAGCTCTTCGTCAACCGTAATGCTCCCCTCATAGTCGATACGGGAATCGGTCACTGTCGCCCGATGAATTTTGGCTTTCAGGATTTGTCGGAACATAAGCTCAATGGGCGCGTATTATAGCATTATCAATCAGCCTTGTCTTGCCCACCCACCCGGCAATGGCCGCCACAAAATCACCCTTTATTTTTGTAATCCCTTGTAAATTCTCGGGTCCCACAAATTCAATATAATCCACGCGGTCTAAAGCCCGACGCAAACGGCTGCTCACTCCCTGCTTAAGCACCTTCACATTCCTGTGACCTCGCTTGACCTCTTTACGTAACCATTCCAAGGATTGGAAAATGCTCAGGGCGCTTTGCCTTTGGGCGCTCGATAGATAAGCATTCCGCGAACTTAATGCCAAACCGTCTTTATCCCTTTGGGTTGGAAGAACTTTGATTTTCAAATTTAAATTCAAATCATGAACCATTTGCCGGATAAGGGTCGCCTGTTGGTAGTCCTTGGCTCCGAAATAGGCGCGGTGAGGCTGCACAAGGTTGAAAAGCTTGGCTACGACCGTTGTCACGCCTCGGAAATGGCCCGGACGGAAACGGCCGCACAGTTCCTTCCCCAGTTCAGGCACTTCCACCCCCGTTTGAAATCCCCTTGGATAAAAAGAAGCGGAAGACGGGATAAAAAGGTAATCCGCCTTTTCTTTTGAAAGAAGCGCCCGGTCCCGAGACAAATTTCTCGGATAACGTTTCAAATCTTCTTTGGGTCCGAATTGAAGCGGATTCACAAAAATGCTGACCACGACGATTTGATTCTCGCGCTTCGCCGCGCGCACCAGCGAGAGGTGGCCTTCGTGAAGCGCTCCCATGGTCGGAACAAAACCGATGGTTTTCCCGCGCCTGCGAAAGCGCTCCATTTCACGTTGGAATATCTTGGGTGATTTGATGATTTTCATTTACTCTTTCCAGTCATTGCGAGACCCGCCCGCCGGAGGCGGGTCCGCCTCTGGCGGAAACGGCCGAAGCAATCTAGGCTTTGAGATTGCTTCGTCGCAAAGAAGATGTTAATTCTTTTACGCTCTTCTTCAAAATAGGATGAATCTTGTCAGGCACCAATTCAGCTAATGGTTCTAAGACAAAGCCTCTCTCAGGGAATCGCGGGTGGGGAATTTTAAGGTCGTTCTCCTCCACCACTTGGTCTCCGAATAAAATGATATCCAAGTCAATTTCCCGCGGCGCATTCCGGGAAGAAGGCTTGCGTCCTAAGGTCTCTTCGATTTTTTTCAATTTGTTTTTTAACTCCCGCGGAGAAAGCGATGTCTCGATTTCCCAAATGGCATTCAAATATTTTCCCTGCGGCGGGCCTCCCACCGGATCAGTCTCGTAAATCTTGGACTTTCTGAGAAAGACTGTCTGCGGAAGCTGGACGACCAAAGCCTCGGCCTTTTTCAGCAATTCAGCCCGGTCTCCCAGATTGGATCCAACGCTAAGGTAAACTTTTTCTGGGTGAGTCAATTTCCGTGGCGAGGATGGCGAGGGTGAATTTTTTCAATCCGCCGGAGCGCTTCTTCCAATCGAGTCTCGGCATTCGTTAAAGAAACGCGCACATACCCTTCCCCATTCGGGCCAAAACCGTTTCCGGGCGTCACCACGATTTGCGCTTCTTCGAGAAGCTTCAGGCCCAATTCTTGGGACGTGTAACCGGGAGGAACCGGAATCCAGACATAAAAAGTAGCTTTGGGCAGAGGAACGTTCCAACCGATTTGGTTCAATCCGGAGACAAAGAGGTCGCGGCGTTTTTTGTAAATGGTGAGGCTTTCACGAAGGGCTTGGGCGCCCTTTTCCAGCGCTGCTTTGCCGGCCAGTTGGACGGCTTGAAAAATCCCCGAATCGATATTGGATTTAACCTTGGCCAGCAACCGAAGCGCTTCCCGGTTCCCTACCGCAAATCCGATGCGCCATCCGGTCATATTGAAAGTCTTGGAGAGAGAATGAAATTCAACCGACACTTCTTTAGCGCCTTCGATTTCTAAAATGCTGGGAGCCACATAGCCATCGTAAGTCATTTCCGCATAAGCGGCGTCTTGTGCGAGAAGGATTCCATGCTCTTGTGCAAACTTGACTGAATCGGCAAAAAATTCGCGGGTCGCAACGGCGGAGGTGGGGTTGTTCGGATAATTGAGAAAAAGAAGCCGCGCCTTTTCCAGGGCCGCCGCATCAATGGCCGAGTAATCCGGCAGAAAACCATTCGACTCCAGAAGCGGCATTAAATGAGGAACGCCTCCGGCAAGATGAGTGGCGGATTTATAAACGGGATAGCAAGGATCCGGAACTAAGGAAACATCCCCTGGATTGAGAATCGCAAGCGGCAGATGAGCGAGCCCCTCTTTACTTCCGATGAGCGGAAGAACTTCTTCTTTCGGATCCAGCTTGACGTGAAAACGTCCTTCGAACCAGCGTACAAAAGTTTCACGAAGTTCGGGCAATCCGGCATCCAGCGCATAACGATGGTTCCGCGGATCCCGGGCGGCGCGCGCCAATTCATCAATGATAAACGCGTGGGTCGGAAGGTCTGGATCCCCCACTCCCAAATCAATCACATCTTTGCCTTTGGCGATGAGCTCCCGCTTTCTGCGGTCCACTTCGACAAACAGATACGGCGGCAGCTTTTTGAGGCGCTCGGGCGGCTCGAGGGAAAAGGTCCTTTTGCGCAGAAATGACATAGGCGGAAATTATAGAGCAGCCGGGAAAACCTGTCTACGGAAGGGAAATAGGGCTAGAACGCCCGGTTAAACGGGCTTCGAATGGAATAATTCGGATTCAGCTGGAGAATTTGGCTGACCAAATCCATGGATTGGGCAGCGAATTCCATACGATGAGTTTCTTGCCATGCGGAATACAAGCGCAGGAGTTTTCGCTCAATGACTCTTAATTTTCTAAGATTGCCTCTCATCGAAAATCCCCTTTCCGAAGGTGGCGTCAAACCGCCGAATCTCACCGACAATCCGGTCCAGCTCGGCTTTAATCTGCGGGTCCCGTGTTTTCATCCATTGACCGTAAAGGTCCAGAAAATGATCCGTCCGGGAACGCTTCACCGATTCTTGCTCATAGTGAGTGAGTTCTTGCAAGAAACGGTCGAAGGCTTGATCCCGAAACCGGGTGACAAAATGCAGGTAGTCTCTGCGGACCGACCGGAGAAGGGTGGAATAAATGTCGAAATAGCGCGCTAATTTGTGTAACACATCTCCCACGCCAGTTTTTTTCCTGTAAATCCGTGAATGATAACTGGAAGCCTGCTCATAATATAGCCGGCCGAGTTCCAAATAATGTTTGTCAGAACGTTCAAAGAGGCCGTTCCGGGGTTTCGCAGCCAGGTCATCAAAAATTGCTAAGTGAACCAGCACATGATCGGCGTTGACCTTGAAAATAAAATAGCGGATGGTCCGGTCGTCGGTGGATTGAACCCACTGCAATACATCACTGGATTCTGCGGAAAGGTAGGGCTCAGCCAATTCATGATACTCAGGAAGGGCGATGGCGAAGAGAAGATGAGCCAAGTAGACGTTCACATCCTCATCGAATTCATCAATGACGTTCTTCACGCACAGTTCGTTGCGGGAGCGGAGAATTGAATCCAGAAGAAACCGGATGGCGGAGTCGCGTTCTTGCTTTCCAATATCGAAATACAGGTACGGGTCTTTCATTAAATTCTTTTTAAACCTCCTTAATTTAGCGCCTAACAAAAAGCCCTTTCGGGCTGTTGCTAAAAGCTAGCATGCGACTTTCAGTTTGTCAAACACCTGACAAACTATTCCAAGTATAAGTAAATAAACAACTTACATAAAAACCTAATAAGATAATTTTAAAGATTTTGCGAGAGAAGCCGATTTCTAAGATTGCCTTTCGGGAGGCTTCAAAATGTTAGAGCTGACTCAAATTTTTATGCTGATTGTGGTCCTAGTGATTCTAAGCTTTGCGGACTAGGCCTCTGACTTGGTTGAGAAAACGCCTCGTAGAAAATTTGTGGGCGATTCGCTCCGACAAGAATCGCTCAATTAGCTTTCCAATTTCCTGGTCTTCTTTTTCGCCTCCGCCGGCCTGAATTAAATCAGCGGCCTTCGCCGTTTGCAAATGACCCATTCTTTCTAAGGCTTCTTTGCTGACCCGCCTTGAATCCGGAGCTTTCTTCCGACAATCCGAACAAAAGATTCCCCCTTGTTGCACACTGAAAAAAGTATCCGCGGTCTGTTTTTTTCCGCAACCGAGACAACCTGTCAGATGAGGCAGAAGGCCCACCTCCAAGAGAAGCCGGATTTCAAAAAACCGAGCCATTCGCGAAGGCGACAATGCAGGAAGCCATTGATAGGCAAAATGAAGCAATTCGTAAATGGATTCGTGAGGGTCGTGGGGTTCGGTAAGTTGGTCCACTAATTCCGTTAAATAATAGGCTGTGGCCAAAGTTTCTAAATGAGACCGGAGTTTTTCGAACGACTCAAGCACCGTAGCCTCGGAGATCAGATGAAGCTCCGAGCGAAGTTTCTCATAAAACACAATTTCAAGAAGCGTAAATGATTCAAACGTACCTGTTCGGGCCATCCCCTCTCCTCGCACGCCTTTGGCCACCCCTTTGACCTTTCCAAAGGTACGGCTGAAGGTAGTCACAATTAAAGAGCTGGAGCGGAAAGGGTGGGTCCTTAAAACAAACGCTTCTGTTTTTTTAATTGCCATTTTGTCCCTAAAAGTTTGCCAAGAACCTTTTCCTGTATCGTATCCATGCGCGCCTTCCGCCGCGGGGTGTCGTCTCGTTCGCCCATCAGGTGAAGCATTCCGTGACAGACGTATAAAAGGAGCTCTTGGTCCCCGGTATAACCCCATTGGGGACCTACCCGGTAGGCCGTTTCCGCGGAAATGACAATACTTCCCAAGAAAGGAGGGGTGCGGGACCGAAAAAATCGCCGGGCCGGGCTGAAGGCCATGACATCCGTGGGTGAATCCTCTTTTAAAAATTTTCGGTGAATCTTTTGCATCTGACGGTCATCCACAAGAAGGATATCTAATCTCACGTGCTTCCGATGGAGAGCCCGAAGAATCTTTTTGACCCAAAGAATCACTCGGGCCGGGGAAAAACGCACCTCTTTTTGCCGGTTCTGAAGGCTAATTTCGAGGCGGGACTTCAATGGAATTTCGTAAATTGATCCGTCTCAAAAAGATCGGGGCGGTTCGGATCCTCTGCGGGCTTTGGATAACTGACCCGGGTATGAAAGATCGCCATGAGGTTGTGGACAAAGCTTTCCTGAATCTTATGGAGGTCTTTGAGGGTCAGGTCGCATTCATCCAGTTGGCCGTCGATAAATTTCTCGTTGATGATTTTTCGGACCAGAATTCGAACGGCGTCCGGTGTGATATCCTTGAGTGAGCGGCTCGCCGCCTCCACGGAGTCGGAAAGAAGAGCCACCGCGGTCTCCCGGCTTTGCGGCTTGGGACCCGGATAACGGAAATCGTCGGCCTTCACAGTTTCCCCCGGCACAGCCTGGTCCAGCGCCTTTTTGTAAAAATAATAAATGACGCCCTTGCCTTGGTGTTCGGGGATAAACCGGATAATCACGTCTTTGAGCTTATATTTTTTGGCGAGTTCAACGCCATCTTTGACATGGCTCATGATGAGAAGGCAGCTCATGGTGGGAGTCAGTTTCTCGTGTTTGGCTCGGGATTGAGGGGTTTGATTTTCCGTGAAGTACTCCGACCGGGCGATTTTTCCAATGTCATGAAAGTAACAGCCCACACGCGCCAAAAGCGCATTCGCACCAATCGTCTCACACGCTCTTTCGGCAAGCGTACTCACGACCAGGCTGTGATGATACGTCCCCGGCGCCTCAATTACCATCCGCTTCAGAAGCGGATGATTTAAATCGGATAACTCAAGCAGCGTGATGTCGGTCGTCAGGTTAAAGAGATACTCAAAAATAGGAACCAGAAAAAATGAAAGCGTGGTGGCCAGGAAACCGTTGGCTATTCCCAAAGGCGTAATGGCCCAGGCTTCCGGAAAGGACCAGCCCTGGAAAAAAGCAAAGCCCACCATCGCCCCCGCATTGACCATTCCCACGGTGGCACACACTTTGAGAAAATGGATGCGCTTACGAATTCCGTGCGCCGCGAAACACCCCGTGAGCGATCCCAACAGAAGCATTAAAAGGATGTCGGCACGGAATTCAGCGAGCGGGGTGGAAAAAATGGAGATGGTAACCGCCCCCAAAATCCCGAGAAAGGGTCTCAAGAGGATGGTGAGAAGAATGGCGGCAAGCGCTCCGGGCAGAAGAAAAATGGAGGAATTAGGAATTAAGAGAGTCACCTTTTCGAGCGCCAGGGTGGTGACCAAGATGGAAAGAATTAGAAGATGACGTTTGGGGTTTCCCGCTTCTTTGGAATCGAAGAATTTAAGATAAAAAAAAGCAAAGAGAAGCCCCAACAAAACAAAAAGCGCCACCGACACAATCCGTTCTTGGGTCTGCTTCTTGGTCAGGGTCCTTTGAACCTGAATCAGACGAAGTTGTTCATCCCCGGTGACCAAGAGCCCTTTCTGTGTCACCATCTCTCCCCGCTTTACTTCCTCCATGATGGAGGAAACCGAATCAACCGCCAGTTTTCGCCGCTCTTTGGTCTGGCCCTCGTCATAAAAAAGATTGGAGCGAAGCAAGTCTGAAAAAAATTCGGCGGCCCGGTCACGTAATTCCCGCTCGCGAAGGCCTTCTTTCTCAATGAGAAATCCTGCCCTTTCTTTGGCCTCAGAAAGGCTCGTCAGGTTTTTAACTTCCCGGACCTCGGAAGTGTTTTTTGACGGGTCCCGGCGTTCAATTTGGGCGCGGCCCGATTCGAGGAGCTCTTTTTTGGCGCTGTCTTCGACCGACCCTTCATTTAACAAACGTTCAAAAATTCGGCTCAAAACGCGCAAGATTTTTTCCTGCGACTCGGGCTTCGATAAAACCGGGTCGGTAGCCGCTCGCTCCTTGAGTGCCTTCTCCATTTGAGAGAAGGTGGTTCTTTTAATTTTGGGTTGAAGGGTATAAACGGGCAACGTCGCTTGTTCCTTTTCCTGACGAAGCCGGGTCGTTTCTTGTTCATTCACAAATTGGAGATGAATCGGAGAAAACACGGTCCGGGGGGCCGGCTCGCCGACTAAGAATTCCTTTTGGACGGGAGACTCCGGACGTTGGGCGATGATGATGGCAACCGAGAGGATAAAGGCCAGGGCAAATAAAAGGAAGGAGAGGAGCTTATTTACGTTCAAACTTTTCATAAGCCCGGATGATTTCTTGGACCAGCGGATGACGCACCACATCCTCTTCCGACAACCGGATGAATTTGATTCCCTTCACTCCCCCTAAGATCGTTGGAGCTTCCACCAAACCCGAATGCTTGCCACCCGGCAGGTCAATCTGAGTAATATCGCCGGTCACAATGGCCTTGGAGGAAAACCCTAAACGCGTGAGGAACATTTTCATCTGCGAGTGGGTGGTGTTTTGCGCTTCATCCAAAACCACAAAGGCGTCATTCAAGGTCCGGCCGCGCATATAGGCGAGGGGGGCCACTTCGATGATTCCCCGCTCAACCAGGCGAGTCGCTTCTTCATATTCCGTCATGTCATACAACGCATCGTAGAGAGGGCGCAGATACGGATTGATTTTGGCATAGAGATCGCCCGGAAGAAATCCCAGATTCTCTCCTGCCTCGACCGCCGGACGGGTCAGAACGATACGGGCCACTTGTTTCTTTTTAAGAGCATCGAGGGCCGCGGCCATCGCCAGGTAAGTTTTGCCGGTTCCTGCCGGGCCAATGGCCAAGACAATGTCATGCGCTTGAATGGCTTGGAGGTAAACGTCTTGTCCCTTGGACTTGGCCTTAATGATTTTTCCTTTGTGGAAAAAACTAATCGGCCCTTTGCGGGTTTCTGAGGCCTCTTCTTTTTCAGATAAAGTGGCGCCCGAATTTTTCACAGAGACGGGTTTTCCGGAGCGAAGCGCTTCGAGCTGGTCCAAGAAAAATTCGTAGGCGCCTTGAACGTCCTTTTTGGAACCCGAGAGCGTGAGGCGATGATTCCGGGCAGAAATGCGGACGCCGAATTCCTTTTCGGCAAAGCGGAGATTTTCGTCGAGATTACCGTAAAGCCGGATGGCTTCGTCGTTTGAATTAAGTCGGATTGTTTTTTCCATTTTAATAAATACTACCTTAAGCCGGTTTGATTCGTAACTCCTTTAATTGCTGAGGCGATACCGACGACGGGGCCTCGGTCATAAGACACGTCCCCTTTTGGGTTTTGGGAAAGGCGATAACTTCCCGGATGGAATCTTTGCCTCGGAGGAGCGTGACGAGCCGGTCCACCCCCAAAGCAATGCCTCCATGAGGTGGCGCGCCAAAACCGAGGGCCTTCAAGAGAAATCCAAACTTTTCTTCCGCTTCTTTGGCATTCAATTTGAGCACCCGGAACATCTTTTCTTGGATCTCCCGGCGATGAATACGAATACTCCCTCCCCCAATTTCAACTCCATTCAAAATGATATCGTAAGCTCGGGCTTTCACTCGTTCGGGATTCGATTCAAGCAGCGTTACATCCGCTTCCTGCGGCGAAGTAAAGGGATGATGAAGGGCCGCAAAACGTTTTTCTTCTTCGCTCCATTCGAAAAGAGGAAAGTCCGTCACCCAGCAGAGCTCAAAGCGGTCTTTGGGAATCGCGAGAAACTGTTCTGCTAAATGGACGCGTAAAGACCCCAAAAGAACACAAGCCCGGTGGTCAAGGTCCGCCACCATTAAAATGATCTGGCCCGGCCGCGCGCCCAATCGCTTTACAAGATGCGCAATCCGTTCCGGCTCAAAAAATTTAGCGACCGGGGAATCGACGTCACCGCCTGATTTCACTTTAAACCAGACGAGCCCCTTCGCCCCCAAGCCTTGGGCAAATTGCGTCAGCTCATCAAAATCTTTTCTCGAAAAATCTTTGGCCGTAGGATTATGAAAAAGAAGCGCTTTAATCCGTCCGCCTCCGCCAATCACATCTTGGAAGACTTTGAAGGCGATTCCTTTCATCTCATCGGTGATATCTTCTAAAAGCATTTCATAACGCAAATCCGGTTTGTCCGACCCGTAACAGGAGATGGCCCGCTCATAAGGAATCCGCCGGAAGGGACGCGGTACGGTTTTCTTCAAAACCTTCTCGAAGACCGTGACAATCATTCCCTCAATGAGCGTTTGGATGTCCGTTTCTTCAATGAATGACATTTCCACGTCGATTTGAGTGTGTTCCGGCTGGCGGTCGGCACGGAGGTCTTCGTCACGGAAACAGCGCGCCAGTTGGAAATAGCGGTCGAAACCGGCCACCATGAGTAGTTGCTTGAAAAGCTGAGGCGACTGAGGGAGGGCATAAAAAGCCCCGGGGGTCAGCCGAGAAGGAACCAGAAAATCACGCGCTCCTTCAGGCGTACTTTTGGTCAGATACGGCGTTTCCACTTCCATAAAATCCAAGGAGTTGAGGTACTCTCGGACCGTTCGGACCAGTTCGTGACGAAAACGAAGATTTTCCTGCATCTCGGACCGGCGTAAATCCAGGAACCGGTATTTGAGCCGTAGCTCTTCAGAAATTTCAGTCTCACTAGCGATTTCAAAGGGAGGTGTGGGTGATTCGTTCAAAATTTCCAGTTTTTTGGCGAGGACTTCAATTTGACCGGTCGGAATTTTTGGATTCTCAGTCCCGGCCGGCCGTCGGCGAACTTCACCCTCTACTCGAATCACAAATTCCGAGCGGAGTTTTTCGGCCTGGCCGTGAACATCAGGGTCGGTTTGGGGGTTAAAAACAAGCTGCACAAGTCCCCACCGGTCCCGTAAATCAATGAAGATGAGTCCCCCGTGGTCCCGACGCGTATGCACCCAGCCCGTCAAAGAAACCGGTTTCCCAACCTGAGAAACGCCGAGCGAACCGCAGGGATGGGTCCGCATCATGACTTGAAGGCCTCCTCGAGACGTGAACCTAGTTGTTCATCAGCCACCTCTTCCTGGGTCTTCTTTTCCATGTCTTTGAGCGTCCACCTGCCCTTTTCAAATTCTGTAGAACCCAAAATGAGTACAAAACGAATGCCAAGTTGGTTTGCCTTCTTCAAATGCTTGGAGAGAGAAGTTTCCCCCAAGATAGTTTCAACCCGAATATCACGCTTACGTAGGTAAAGGGCCTTTTCATAAGCGTGTACTCTGATTTTTTGAGTATCCTCAAGAGATGCCATATAGACTCTTCTCGACCGAATTCTGTCAGACAAGGAAGGGGTTGTCTTTTCAAGCGCAACAAGCAACCGTTCCATCCCAATACTGAATCCTGTACAGGGTGTGGGATCACCACCCAAATCAGCATAGAGACGATCATATCGACCTCCGCCCGCCAGCGCATCCTGGGCGCCGAGTCCGTCGGCTATCACTTCAAAAACAGTTCCATTGTAATAATCGAGGCCCCGCACAAGACGCCTGTCAACCTCATAAGGGATGGCCCCATATTTACTGCGGTCGCTGGATTTGACACATTCAATCAGCAACTTAAACGCCTGACTCAAAGGAGCGATTTCACCCCAAGGCGCTTTGTCGATGACCGGCTGGCAACTCTTATTCTTGCAATCAAAGATCCGCAATACATTTTTCTCAAGCCGATACTGACAATCGGGACAGAGTTTTGTTTTTTGGTCGGTGAAATATTGCTTCAATTTCTTGGCGGTTTGTTGTTGCTGGACGGGGTCACCTAGATCGTTGAGGCGGAGCCGAAAATCTTTCAATCCAACATGCGAAAGAAAATCACAAAGCTGGAAGATCGCATCGAAATCAACGTTGAATCCACCCCCATTCGATTCATTGATGATTTCAATTCCAATTTGGTGAAACTGGCGTTTCCGTCCCGCCTGTGGACGCTCGGCGCGGAACATGGGCCCCAAATAATAAAGACGCAACGACTTGTTGGTCTTAAGGAGCCCGTGCTCAATCACGGCCCGAGCGACTGAGGCGGTCATTTCCGGCCGGAGAGAAATGTCGCGGTCCCCGCGATCTTTAAAAGAAAACATTTCTTTGTGGACAATGTCGCTCGCCTCTCCCACCGAACGGGTAAAAAGGTCGGTATATTCCAAAAGCGGCGTGCGAATTTCTTTAAAGGAGTGCGATTCAAAAAAAACGCGGGCCTTTTGCTCCAACCATTGCCATTTTTCGATTTCGCCGGGAAGGAGGTCGTCCATCCCCTTCAGCGCTTGGTATTTCGGTGCCATGTTAGAAACGTTTCCCGGCTTGGATAAAGAAATATTCGGCGACCAGAATGAGAAGAACCCCAAAGGCTTGTTTGATTCGCTCAAGCCACGCCCCGGATTTGGGCAAGGATTCGACCAACCCGATGAACGTTCCTAAAAAAATCAAGAGCGTCCCCAGCCCCAAACCAAAAGCTAAAAGAAGAGAAAAGCCAAAGAGGACATTCCGGGTTTGCGCCACGAAGGTGAGTAAAACGCCGAGCACCGGCACCGTGCAGGGTGCCGCAATCACCCCCGAGCTGGCTCCCATTAAAAATATGGCTCCCATTCCCGCGGGAGAATCTCCGAGACGGGCTTGGCCCCAACTCCCGGGCAAACGGATTTCAAAAAGTCCCAGCATGGACAGAGCAAAAATGAGGCAAACATTGCCCACAATCAAATAAGCCGCCGGGTGGGCCGTTAACTGTCCGAATAATTTTCCGGTGAGAGCGGCCAACAATCCCAAGACCGCATAAGTGAGCGCCATTCCTACGACAAAGGACAGGGAAAGACGAAGGCCCCGAAACCGGCTAGGGCCTGCTGAGACTCCGATGGCTCCAACCAAAAGGGGAATGACAGGGTAAATGCAGGGGGTAAAGCTGGCCCACACGCCTCCTAAGTAGGAGATAACGTAGGCGACGGGCGAGGTTTCGTTGAGATACTGGGAAAAATTCTGGAACAGGCTAGTAATTTCTTCTCTTCTTATTCGTCCGCTGCTTGCGGCGGCGCTTCTCGCTCGGTTTTTCGTAATGCTTTCGAGCACGAAGAATCTTTAAAATGCCTTCGCGCTCAATTTTTTTCTTGAGCCGTCTCAGAGCCTTCTCGAGTGGTTCATTGTCTCCGACGAGTACTTTTGGCACGGGGGCGTATTATACCTAACTTGACCCCCAGTGGGAAGTCCATTATAGTAGCCCCCCGTGGCATTCCTCGGCACGCTTCCCCTCTACGGAGAAGCTTTCCTCAGGCTTCTATTTCCCAGTCTTTGCGCGGCTTGTGACAACCTCCTCGAACTGAAAGAAAGGGGTTTGTGCAGCCCTTGCAAGGCCGGCCTGGACCATTGCCGGTTTCAAGCCCACGAAGAAAAAATCCGAACTTCCCTTCCTCATACCGATGAAGGATGGTCGCTCTTCCGTTATGAAGAAAGGGTGAAGGACCTCTTTCATCAGATTAAGTTCAAAAGACGTCGGGACCTTCTGCATCTCTTCAATGAACCGCTGCATCATTTTCTTGCCGGGCATTCCGAACTCGAGCGCCTCGACGGAGTGATTCCCGTCCCTTTGGACGCAGGAAGGCGCCTGGAACGTGAATTCAACCAATCCGGACTCTTGGCAGATAAAATTTCAAAAATCACGGGCGTCACTGTCCGCCGGAATGTGCTCCTCAAACGTCGGTCCACGCCGGCCCAAAGCCTTTTGGGCCGTGAAGGACGGGAAATCAATTTAAAAGGTGCCTTCCGGGTTTCAAACCCCCACCGGATCCGAGGCCGTTGGGTACTGCTCGTCGATGACATCTTTACCACCGGCGCCACCGTGGAAGAGGCAGCACGCACTCTGAGAGAGGCGGGCGCGGCACGAGTCTCTTACCTGGCTCTCGCACGCGCTTTAGGCCGGTAATCGATGCGCGTCCTCGACCGTTACCTCATCCGTGAACTCTTCGTTCCTATTTTTATCACCAGTGTCACGCTGGTTTTTTTGGTTCTCATTGCCGATGTTTTTGATAATCTCGACGCCCTCTTAAAAAACCACGTTCCCTGGGCACTCATTTTAAATTATTACTTGGCGTTGACTCCTTTCGCTTTCAATCAGACGATTCCTTGGGCCACACTTTTGGGGACCATTTATCTTCTGGTGAGTTTTAATTTTCACAATGAAATTGTGGCCATGAAGGTAGCAGGCCTGGAGATTACAACGATTATCCGGCCCATCCTTTTCCTCGGAGTGCTCATCGGAATCAGCAATTTCCTTTTGAGCGACCACTTGGTGCCGAAAACCTTCCGCAAGGCCCAAGAAATCAGGGAAATTCACATTGAAAAGAAAAGACAGAAAGAAGAGGGAAAAGTTTACACCAACGTGACTTATTACAGCGAAGGAAACCAGCTTCAGTTTTACCGTTTTTTCAATGACGGAAAAAAGGAGGTTGAAGATACCATTATTCTCTGGCTGGATCCGGTCGCGCGCCGAACGCAACGAAAAATGGTGGCCAAGAAAGGGACTTGGAAAGCCGACCGTCTGGTTTTTGAAAATGTGACGGAGTATGAAATGGATCCTCAGGGCCGGATCTTGGGAGAACCGCAAAACTTCGTCACCAAACAATATGACGATGTCTTGACCGCCCCGGAGGATCTTCGTTTTGCTTCCAGCGAAAGCGCCTTTCTGAGTATGAAGGAACTCAAGCACTACATTCAGAAGCTCGCCGAAAACGGCATCAAACCCTATAGCGAAAAAGTGGAGTATCAGTACCGGCTGGCCGCTCCCTGGCATTCGCTCATCATGATGCTCATCGCCATTCCTTTACTCTCCCCCACCCGAACCAAGAAAATCATTGCCTTCAATGTGCTGATTTGTTTAGGCATTGTCTTTGCCTTTCACGTAACGGGGGCTTTTTCACTCGCCTTGGGAAAAACGGGCAGGCTCCTGCCTTTTTTGAGCGCGTGGCTCAACACCTTTATTTTCGGAGCAGCAGCAGTTTTTTTCTTGGAGAGAGCGAACGAGTAAGAAGCCCGGCGAAGATTACGTGCCGAGTTCCCAGGAAGCGAGGTAGTGTTTCTGCTCCGGCGTGAGGCGGTCGATTCCCACCTGCATGGATTTGAGTTTCCGGCGGGCCACTTCGGCATCGATATTCGCAGGTACCCGATAAACCCTTTTTTCCAGCATTTTGGCGGAGCGCGCCAGGCTTTCTACGCAAAGCGCCTGGTTGGCAAATGACATATCCATCACGCTTGCCGGGTGACCTTCCGCAGTGGACAGATTGACGAGACGGCCTTCCGCCAAGAGATAAACTTTTCTCCCCGAAGGAAGAGTAAACTCCTCCACGTAGTCGCGGACCATCCGTTTCTTTTTGGACAATTTCTTCAACGCAGGAATATCGACTTCGGCGTTGAAATGGCCCGAATTCGCAATGATGCTTCCGTCCTTCATGCTTAAAAAATGTTCGCGCCGGATGACGTTGAGATTGCCCGTCACGGTCACAAAAATATCGCCGGCCCGGGCGGCTTCTTTCATCGGCATCACTTGGAAACCATCCATGACGGCTTCCAGTGCCCGAAGCTCATCCGTTTCCGTCACAATCACGTGGGCTCCCATGCCTTTTGCGCGGGCGGCGAGTCCCTTGCCGCACCAACCGTATCCCGCCACCACAAACGAACGCCCCGAGAGAAGCACATTGGTGGCGCGGATAATTCCGTCAATTGTGGATTGTCCGGTCCCATAGCGGTTGTCAAAAAGATGCTTGGTGTCGGCGTCATTAATTGCAAAGATAGGAAATTTAAGGAGACCCTTTTTTTCTAAGCTTCTCAGTCGAATCACGCCCGTGGTAGTTTCTTCGGTCCCGCCGACCACTCCATTCGACAAGCCCTTGCCTCGGTGAAGCTCTGAAACCAAATCCGCACCGTCGTCCATCGTGATGTGAGGGTGGTGTTCCAGAGCGGCATGAATATGACGGTAATAAGTCTTGGAGTCCTCGCCTTTTTTCGCAAAAGTTGAAATTCCGAAATCTTTCACGAGTGAAGCCGCCACGTCATCTTGAGTGCTCAGAGGATTCGAGGCGCAAAGCACGATATCCGCACCGCCTTCTTTTAAGGTAATCATCAAGTTGGCCGTTTCGGTAGTCACATGGAGACACGCGGAAATGCGGAAACCTTTGAGGGGTTTTTTCTTTTTGAATTCTTCGCGGATGGAAGTTAAAACACACATCTGCCGGTCAGCCCAGAGGATTCGCTTGTAGCCGTGGCCGGAGAGTGAGAGATCTTTGACGTCGTATTTCATTGAAAACTTCAACGGCTCGCTACGCTCAGCAGCGGCTCAAGCCGGCGCCCTTCCGCTGAACTCGATTTTTGAGAACCCAGCTTCAGGCTTTTGCGAATTTTAGGCACACCGTCCAATAATTCCCATGTGAAGCCCTCTTCGTCGCGGCCAAAATGTCCGTAAGCCGCAGTTTGGCGGAAAATGGGACGGCGGAGTTTGAGTTTTTCAATGATGCCCTGCGGGGTAAAATCGAAATTTTCCAGAAGGGCCTTCGTGATTTGGGCATCCAAAACCACACCGGTTCCGAAGGTATTGACCATCACGGAGACGGGCTGTGCAACACCGATGGCGTAGGCGATTTGAATTTCACATTCCCGCGAGGCGCCGCTGGCCACGACATTTTTTGCCAGGTAGCGGGCAAAGTAGGAGGCCGAGCGGTCCACTTTGGAAGGATCTTTACCGCTAAACGCTCCTCCCCCATGCGCTCCGTAGCCGCCGTAAGTATCCACAATGATTTTTCGTCCGGTCAGCCCCGTGTCTCCATGAGGGCCGCCCACTTCAAACCGGCCGGTGGGATTGATATAAATTTGTGTCTTCGAATCCATGTACGAAGAAGGAATGACTTCTCCGATAACGTGTTTTTTCAAGTCTCGCTCGATGGTTTTGAGGGCAACATCGCCGTCATGCTGAGCGCTTAAAACAATCGCAGAAATCCATTCCGGTTTTCCGTCATCGTATTGAACGGTGACCTGGCTTTTGCCATCCGGGCGTAGGTACTTCAGGATATTTGTTTTCCGAACTTCGGTGAGGCGTCTTACTAATTTATGAGCCAGGGTAATCGGAAGTGGCATTAATTCTTCAGTCTGGCTTGTGGCGTATCCAAACATCATGCCTTGGTCGCCGGCACCTCCCCGGTTGACTCCTAACGCAATGTCTGGAGATTGACGCTGCACCTGCACAATCACCCCGCAGGTTTTGTAGTCGAAACCAAATTTTGCATCCGTGTAACCAATCTCTTTGATGACTTGACGGGCAATATCGGGTAAATCCACGCGGGCACGGCTTGTGATTTCACCGGCGATAATGAGGGTGCCGGTCGTTACCAGGCATTCGCAGGCAACGCGCGAAAGAGGATCTTGGGATAAATGCGCATCTAAAATGGCGTCAGAAACTTGATCGCAAAGTTTGTCGGGGTGGCCTTCAGTGACGGATTCGGAAGTAAAAAGATGCTTCTCTTTGCTTTTCATTTTTTTTGGTTGGTTTCCTTTCGAAAATACCGGTCGGCTTCATGATAAGAGCGAAGGTCGCCGATATCGTACCATTTTCCCTCGAGGGGGTAAGCGTAGACTCGGTCGACTTTCACGAGCCAGGCGATATAGTCCCCTAAACGGTCCGCATTATGGCCTTCGGAGGCATATCTGTCAAGGAGATCCAAGCTCTCCCGGGCAAACCAGTAGCCTCCTGTGGAAGCCAGTGTTGTGGGCGGGTTCTCGGGTTTTTCCAAAAAGGCTTTGATGCGTCCGTCACCCTCGGTTTGAACGATTCCATACTGACGCGCCAGCTTGCGATCCCCTACGTCCACGACAGCGAGACTGGTATGAGGCCGATGCGACTGGGCAAAAGAAAGAAAACCGTCTAATTCTCCGAGAAAAAGATTGTCACCGGCGAAAAGGCCAATGTCATCCCGAATTTTGAATTTTTGAATAACAAAACGCAGGTCTCCAATGGACCCCAGCCGGGTTTCGTTGGTTTTGGTTCCGTCGTTTACAATTTCCAGTTTCCATTTGAACCGCTTTGCCGCCCCCCACTCTTTGAAATGAGTATGGAAACGGTCGTTGGTGACGACAAAAACTTGCTCCACTTCCGGAAGTCGTTCGATCTTTTCAAGGAGATGCTCCGCCATCGGCTTGTCTCCAATCGGAAGAAGCGGTTTGGGTTTATTTTCAGTCAGAGGATACAAACGTGTGCCGTAACCGGCGCAGAGCAAAACGACTTTCATGATTATTGGGGAACTTGGGCGAGTTCTTTTTTGAGGGCCTCAATCACTTTTACGGGCGTGGGATCGACGCGGTAAAGGAGAGCCAAATAATAACTGACCCAGTCTCCCAAATGAATAGCCGAGAAAAGCCGGGCCAGACGGCTTTTTCCCTGCGTGTGAATTTCTTCCACAGGAATCTTCCGTTCGTTGGCCAGCAATTTTTTCGTAAATTCCATCCGGAGCTGAATCCGGGGGTGGTCTTCGGCGTCTTGAAAAAAAACGCACACGGACTTTTTGACCAGGGATTTGGGATATTCCCAGCCCAAGATTTCATTGTGATTCATTTCCGCCAAGAGGTGATGCGAGGCAATCGCCTTGGCGTTTTCTTCAATTTGATTCCGAAACCGGAGCGCCGCCGAATCCAAGAGCTCCGTCCCAGCATAAATCACCACCCACTTATTCCAAAGCGCTTGGGCAAGTTTCTTGGCGGGATTTTTAACCGTAAGATTTTCCAGCCCGCATTTTTTCGAAAGCGATAGGAGAAGTTCGACTGTTTCCTCAACGGCCCGAGCGTCCCACCGGAGGAGTTTTAATTGAGAAAAGGCCTGCAAAAGAGGAAAAACCGAATAACCCAAGGCGGCACGTGGAGGCAATCCTTTGGGAATTTCAATCCAAGGCACGGAGGCCTTACGGCTCAGGTGGGCGAGTTCGCCACCGGATGAAATCGATAAGGCCTTGGCTCCCTTTTTGATTCCCTGCCGAAAGGCAGAAATCGTTTCTTCGGTATTGCCCGAATAACTGGAAAAAATGCAGAGTGTTTTTGAGTCCACAAATCCGGGAAGGTCATAGTGCCGGACCACAAACAAAGGAAGCGCTAATTCTTTGGCTCCCAGCGAGCGAAGTACATCTCCTCCAATGGCAGAGCCCCCCATCCCCACGAAAACAATTTTGTCAAAATTTCCGGCCAAGGAACGCGGGAGAACGAAGGCCTTTCCAATCCGAATGCCGTCTTGGATTTGCTCGGAGAAACGATTGAGTAATCCGGCCATTTGAAGACGGTCGATTTTAGCCGCTTGATCGGGTTGATCCAGGATATTTTTGGGTTGAGTGCGTGTGGCAATCATTCTTCCATTAATCCTTTCAGCGCTTTTTTGAGTTTCAGTTTAAGGAAATTGCGAACGTCAAGACCCGTGCTGAGGCTCAGCGTTCCCTCAGCGACTTCCTTGGCAAGTTTGTAAGGGACCAACCGGATGGCTTTTTTTACTTTCGGAAGAAGAAGCGGGCTGGTGCTGATTTCATCAATGCCGAGCCCCACCAACAGAGTGGCAATCGCCGGATCGCCCGACATTTCTCCGCAGATGCCGACCCAGACTTTATTGCGGTGGCCGTTCACAATCACTTCATGAATCAGCCGGAGAATGGCCGGATGCGTCGGTTCGTAGAGGTAAGCGATTTTTTCGTTAACGCGGTCAACCGCCAAGGTGTATTGGATCAGGTCGTTCGTTCCAATGGAGAAAAAATCCACTTCCTTGGCTAGGGCGTTACTGGTAAGAGCCGCAGAAGGAATTTCAATCATCGCCCCCACTTCCATTTTGGGATTGTAAGGAATCTTCTGTTGGCGGAGCTCCTTTTTACATTCGTCGAGAATTCGATTTGCTTCGCAAAGCTCGGTCAGATTGGAAATCATCGGGTACATGGTCTTGATGTTGCCATGGGCGCTGGCCCTCAGCACCGCGCGAAGCTGGGTCTTGAAAATATCGACCCGCGCCAGACAGAAACGAATGGCCCGCCACCCCAAAAAGGGATTCATTTCATGAGGCACTTCCAACGAAGAAAGAAATTTGTCTCCTCCTAAATCTAAACTCCGGATAATAACCGGCGCGGGTGCGATTTTTTCCGCAACGGTTTTATACGATTCGTACTGCTCGTCCTCCGAAGGTAAATCCGTCCGATTCATGTAAAAATATTCGGTGCGGTAAAGGCCGATGCCGGCAGCGCCGTGGGCCAAAACCGAAGGGATTTCATCCGGAAATTCGATATTCGCCGACAGTTCCACCCGATGGCCATCGGGTGTTTCGGCGGGAAGGTGGCGGAGTTTATCGAGTTCGGACGTAAGCTCAATGAAACGCTTCTCTTCCTTGGCGTAGGCGGCAAGAGTTTTTGCATCGGGATGGATGACTAGGATGCCGTGATGGCCGTCGATGATGATGGTATCGCCGGTCATCACTTCGCGGCTAGCCCGGTCCAATCCCACGACCGCTGGAATTTCCATCGAACGGGCCATGATGGCCGTATGGGACGTCGGGCCTCCGATGTCCGTGGCAAAAGCCACCACCTTTTGTTTATCCATGGTGGCCGTGTCCGAAGGAGAAAGATCGTGGGCAATGATAATCGCTCGTTCGGTGAGATTCGATAGAGGGTTTCGTTCCTTGCCGATGAGGTTCTCCAAAAGCCGGCGCGCAATGTCTTTGATGTCGGCCACTCTTTCCTTTAAATATTCGTCGTCGACTTGTGAAAAAGCCCGGAAATATTTCTGTACCACGGAAGAAAAGGCAAATTCCGCGTTCACGCGTTTTCCTTTGATGGTACTGAGCACATCCTCGATGAGGGTGCGGTCTTCGAGAACTAAAAGGTGGGCGGTAAAAATATCCGAATGCTCACGACCGATTTCCTGGGAAAGTTTTTTCCGAATCCCGAGAATATCGGCCCGCGTCCGCGTCAGGGCGTCTTCAAAACGGGCAATCTCATAAGGGACCTGGTCTTCGCCGATTCGGACCTTGGCGATCGGCCGGAAATCTTCGGCATGAAGAACAAAAGCCTTGCCGACCGCCACGCCGGGCGAGACAGGAATGCCCGTCAACTTCCGTATTTTTTTCATTTCATTATTCCCCGAAATTACTGCGAATCAGCTTCGTGAGACTGGAGAGGGCTTTGGCCGCATCCGGTCCCGTCACACGGATGGTGATTTGAGAGCCCCGCCCTGCCGCCAGCATCATGATGCCCATAATCGATTTCCCGTTGACCTTGGTGCGGCCTTTTGTGATTTCAATCTCACTTTTGAAACGATTCGCCATTTGCACAAATAAAGCGGCGGGACGGGCGTGAAGACCCAACCGGTTTTGAATGATGAGAGTGGCTTTCTTGGCCGTCACCGGACACCCGCCGCATGACGGCTCTTTTTAAGATAGTGGTCCATGAGCAACCGGCAAAGGGCCATGGGGTCATGGCGAACTTGCCCGTCCACTTTTAAAAGTGAACCCTCAACGACTTCATAACCTTTTTCCCGGATTACATCCAGATCCAGCCGGACCCATTCCGCTCCCTTTTCCCGGTATTTTTCAATCATGTCAGGCGGGATGGTGTTAACGTTGACCACACACATATCCACTAGCCGTGGATCGGTGTGCTCCACCAAGACGCGGAGATGATCATAAGAACTAAACCGGTCCGTCTCCCCCGGCTGAGTCATGATATTGATAATTAAAGCTTTATGGGCCTCCGATTTCAAAATGGCCTCACGGATTTCGCGGATGAGAAGATTCGGCAAAATGCTCGTATAAAGGCTTCCCGGCCCCAGAATAATCAAGTCGGCATTTTCAATGGCTTCAATTGCCTCGGGTGTGGCCACGCATTCGGCGGGCTTCAACCGAATCTGCTTGAGTGGTTTATTTTGTTCGGTAATATTCGTTTCGCCTTCCACCACGGAGCCGTCCGTAAACTCTCCGACCAAGGTTAATTTTTCCAAAGAAGAAGGAATCACGCGGCCGCGGATGGCCAGAACTTTGCTGGAAGCCCGGATGGCCTTCTCGAAATCTCCGGTGACTTTGGAAAGCGCCGTGATGAATAAATTGCCGAAACTGTGTCCCGTTAAACCGTCTCCTTCTTGAAACCGGTATTGAAAAAGATTCCGGATGAGCGGCTCGGCGTCCGCCAAAGCCACCAAGCAGTTTCGAATATCGCCCGGAGGAAGCACGTCCATTTCATCTCGTAGCCGGCCTGAACTTCCGCCCGTATCGGTCACCGTCACAATCGCAGAAATATTATTGGTAAAAAATTTAAGTCCTTGGAGCAGAGTGCTTAAACCCGTGCCTCCCCCCAGCGCAACCACGCGGGGGCCGCGGGAAAGAGACTCGATTTGGCGCTTTTGATAAACCAAATCCACGAGGGGATCGTCCTGATGGGGCGGAAGGAGCGTGCGGACAAAAATCCGGACCATGTTCTTAATTCCCGTATAGACCAGAAAAATTCCGAAGATTAATAGGGCCGTAGAAAAGGCGCCTAAGAGCACGCTTTGGCGCGTTAAGGTTTTTACCGCAATCAAAGCCACCGACACAATGAGACCGAGACCCAACGCGCAGAGAAGAATCCAGCGCTTGATGCCCAATCCGGGATAGAGCCATTTAAAGAAGCGCATTGATTTAAGGCTTAATGCTTTTTATCTTCTTCCCGCTTGATCAAATCGTAAAGATCGTCGGGTGTTTGACATTTGCGCATCAGCTCGCAGAAATAGCTGTCTCGGAGCAGGCGGGAGATTTGCGCGAGGGCTTTCAAATGCGGACCCGCGGTGTCCTTGGGCGCGACAAGGAGAAAGAAAATGAAAACGGGTTCTCCGTCCAAGGCGTCAAAATTGACACCCTTCTTGCTGATACCGAGTACGGCCACCAGCTCTTTGACGCGTTCCGTTTTACCGTGGGGAATCGCAATGCCCTGGCCGATTCCCGTAGACCCTAAATTTTCGCGCTCCAAAAGAGCCTTCACAATCGCCTTCCGATCCGCTCCGAGATCTTTGACGTCGGCCAAGACATCGACCAATTCTTTTAAAATGGCCTCTTTGTTCGTAGCCTCGATTCCTATTTTGATCGCCTTTCGATCAAGAAAGTCAGTAATCTTCATTCCTCCACTCCCTCCCTCTTCTTTCGTGATAGCCGTTTCCGGTCCAGTTGGTGATGGCTTTTCATTTTTTCTCTGAATTTTTTAAGCTGCTTAACCATGCGCTCGCAGGCCCAATCGATCGCCGTGTAAAGATTTTCCTTATCTTTGCCTTCTCCATACGCTCGGAGGCGGCTCGCCAAAAGCGTGATCTCAGCAACATAAAAGTACTTCTCCTTTTTTAAAATGACGTGGGATTCGACCAGGCGCGGCGCATAACGTTCGAGCTTGCCCACTTTGCGGTGAACCCAACTTTTAATGGGTTCCGTCACCGCCATATTTTTTCCCGTAATTTGAATTTCCATGATTAAACTAGAGTGAAACGCTCGCCCAAATAAATCTGACGAGCGCGCTGATCCGTGGCTAAAAATTTAGACGTCCCCGAAACTTCAATCCGCCCTTCATTCATGATGTAAGCGCGGTCGGTGATGGAAAGGGTTTCGCGCACGCTGTGATCGGTCAGGAGAATGCTCAGGCCCTGGCCTTTTAATTTGAGAAGAATTTTTTGCACTTCGAAAACGGCAATCGGGTCCACCCCGCTAAACGGCTCGTCCAGAAGAATGAGTGAAGGATTGGTCGCCAACGCACGGGTCAGTTCTAGCCGGCGCCGTTCACCGCCCGATAAAGTAAAGGCTTTGTTCTTGGCCAAATGAGCAATGTCGAGCTCGTTTAAAAGCCGTCTCAACCGTCCCTCCCGCTCTTCCGGTGAAATGTCCAACGTCTCAAGCACGGCTAAAATGTTTTCTTCCACGGTCAATTTACGGAAAACCGAGGGTTCTTGGGACAGATATCCCATCCCCAACCTGGCCCGGCGATACATCGGGAGTTGGGTCACTTCTTCGCCCCGGAAATAAATATTACCTCCGTCCGGTTTAATGACCCCCACGAGCATATAAAAACTAGTGGTTTTTCCCGCGCCGTTCGGCCCTAAGAGCCCGACAATCTCCCCGCGGGAGATGTTGACGGCTACCCGGTTCACAACTGTCCGACCGCGGTAACTTTTCAACAGCTGTTTACATTCTAATAAAGGAGTCATTAAAGTGAAAGGCCGTCCGATTTCGTCTCGGACACATACAGCGCTTCTGTGTCCCCGCCCAAAATAATCCGGCCTTCTTCGGCCAGATAAGTGACATTGTCACTGAGGGTCTGATTGCCATCCGGATTTTCGACGACCACATTTCCCACCGCCACAATCTTAGAAACTCGGCGGGAGGCTTTATTGTAATAGACATCCATCGTGTCGGCACGAAGTATTCCTCGTTCGTCTTCCACCACGACATTCTCGTGAAAACGGGCAATGTTCTGGTCATATTCCACGACCAAAGGCCCGTCACAAGTAATAAGGGTAGGCTTGCCATTTTCAGATTCAGGATTTTTAATAATCACGGTTACTTTCTTTTTAAATCTGACTTTCTTGAGGCGCGAGTCTCCGATGGCTCCCAAGCCTTCAATGCTGATATTGTCCCGTTTGACTTCGGCCTGCGCTTCCGTCTCGAGCATTTTCCGCGCCGGAAGAATATCGAGCGTTTGGGTCAAAAGCCGGGTCCCGTTTTCTGAGGTCGCCACCACATTCCGGTCCAGGCGAACCTTGCTCGTCGCCTTGTCGATGGTCCCCGTATCCGCAGTAATTGTGACGGGCGATTCCTCCGCATAGGCTTTGGCAATGACATTTTTCAGAACCACACTTCGGGCAAAAACGTCCGCAGAGTCTCCTTCGATTTCAATTTCTTTATCGCCGGCCGTGGTGTATTTGGAAAAGGAAAAACTATACACTTTGTGCGAGGTCTGCTCTTTCAAAGGACTTTTGGGCCCGCTCCGTTGTTTGGCTTCTCTTTTTTGAATCACGAGCACCTGCATTTGAATGAAGACAAGGTAAAGAACGATGAAAGCGGCGGTGGCGATTAAAAAGCGTTTGATCATGACCGGGATTCCCCCACGGGTACCGATTCCTGGAAGGAACCCGCAGGCGGTTTGGTTTTCCACCGCCGGTGCATCCATACCCATTGCTCAGGATATTGGCGGATTTTATCTTCAATGATTCGGGACCACCGTTGAGTATATTCCCGAAGAGTATCCTCGCGGCTTCCGTGCATTTCAACTTCGATAGGATCTTCGACCAAAAAACGGTATCGATCCCCCTGACGCACTAAAAAAGTCGGAATGAGGGGGGCTCCCATGGCCAAAGCCATTTTCACCGGGGACGTCAACGTGTAAGCGGGCCGGCCGAAAAAAGGGACAAAGATTCCTTCCAGCCGGTCAATGTCTTGGTCCGCCAAAATTCCTAAAAGTTCATTGGCTTGGAGCACCTTCAAGAATTCACGAGGCGAGGCATCCTGATAAATTGTTCGCAGCAACGAGTCGGTGCGCAAACGGATGATGAATTCATCGAACTTGTCATAATAAAGCCGACGACCTACCACCGTCGCCGGAAAACCGAGTAAGCGGACAAAGGTTCCCATCAGTTCCCAATTTCCAAAATGAGCCGTGAGGATAATGCCTCCGCGCCCCTTGGATAGCACTTGCTTAATGATTTGAGGTCCGTTACCCGCATCGATTAAACCTTTCAATCCTTGAGCCGCCGATCCGGAAAAACGCATGGCATCTACTGCCGCATAGGCAAAGTGTTCAAAAACCGCTTTGCCTAAATCCTTGATTTCCTTTTCCGATTTTTCGTGGCCGTAAGCCAAGCGGAGATGTTCCAGAGTTTTGTTCCGTTCCCGGCGGGCAATCAAAAAAGCAGACCGTCCAATCCAAGAAGCTAAAGCCAGGGCCACGGGGCGAGGAAGCCACGTTACAAGCGTCTTCATAACGCGTAAACCCAGATACATTGGATAACGGTAAGGTTTAGATTTCATTGAGCTTTAATTGAATTAAACGAAGCCCGCCTTGAGGAGGTCCTGGACGTCTAAGAGTCCCACGGCTCTTCCGCGGTCGTCCACTACGGGCAATTCGTCGATTTTCTTTTCCCGAAGAAGATGAAGGGCTTCGGCAGCGAGACGGTCCTGATGGACGACCAAAGGTTTTTTGGTCGCCACTTCCCGGATGGGAGTGGTGAGAATATTTTCTCCATTGTTCCGCAGTTGGCGCCGCAAATCGCCGTCCGTAAAAATTCCAACGAGTTTACGGGAGCCGTTCACGACCGAACAGCTTCCGGCCCGGGCCCGGGTAATGGCAAAAAGCGCCTCCTTGACCGGAATATTTTCATGAACAATCGGATGGTCCTTGCCCTTGCGCATTAAGTCTTTGACCTTGAGAAGGTTTTTCCCTAATTTTCCGCCCGGATGAAGAAAGGCGAAATCCTCCTGTTTGAAGCCCTTCTTTTTCAGAAGGGTCAGCGCCAAGGCATCCCCCATCGCCAAAGAAACGGCGGTCGAGGTAGACGGAGCCAATCCGAGGGGGCAGGCCTCCCGGTCAATGGTAATGTCCAAAGAAACATCGGCATTTTTGGCAAGCGGGGAATTAAGATTTCCCGTCATTGCAATAATCTTTACGCCGATTTTCTTAAGGGGCGAGAGAATCCGCACCATTTCTTCCGTCTCCCCGCTGTGGGAAAGAATAAGAACCACGTCTTCTTTAGTCACTCTTCCCAAGTCTCCGTGAAAGGCTTCGGCCGGATGAAGATAAAGGCTGGGCGTTCCTGTCGAAGCCAAGGTGGCTGAAATTTTTCGCGCAATGAATCCGGGTTTGCCCATTCCCGAAACAATTATGCGACCCGAACATTGATAAAGGAGCTCGATCGCTTTTTCAAAACTGGAGCCGAGGCGGGGAATGAGTTTCCGGATGGCGTCCGATTCGATTTGAAGAATCCGGCGGGCTTCTTGAATCGCCGCTTTTCCGGAAAAACTACGGCCGGTTTTCATTCAAGGTCTCCGTTCAGGACCGGCGCCACACGCCGGATTTCAACCAGGATGGCCAAGAGTTTTTCCAGCCGGGAAAAAGCCAGCATGTTCGTCCCGTCGGAAAGCGCTTTCTCGGGATGCTCGTGAATTTCCATAAAGAGCGCATCCGCTCCCGCCACAATGGCGCAACGTGCCAGCGTCGGAATGAATTGAGGCCGCCCGCCCGAGGCGGTCCCTTCTCCGCCGGGGAGCTGGACCGAATGAGTGGCGTCAAAAACAAGGGGGTATCCGAATTCCCGGATGATCGGGATGGCACGAAAATCGTTGACGAGATTTTGATAACCAAAAGAGTAGCCGCGTTCCGTGATCAGAATATTCTTGCTCCCGCAGGCTTCGATTTTGCGGATGATATTCCGGACTTCCCACGGTGAAAGAAACTGGCCCTTTTTTACGTTTACCACTCGCCCGCTCTTGGCGGCGGCCACGATGAGATCCGTTTGCCGGCAAAGGAAAGCGGGAATTTGAATGATGTCGAGTACTTCTTGGGCAGGTTTGATGTCTTCTTTACAATGTACGTCGCTTAAAATCGGCAGTCCGAATTCCTTTTTAACCTTGGCGAGGATTGAAAGTCCCTTCTTGAGACCCGGGCCGCGAAAGGATTGCAGAGAAGAACGATTGGCTTTGTCGTAGCTAGATTTAAAAACATAGGGAATGCCAAATTTCTGAGCCATGCGGGAAATTTTTTCCGCGTGACGAAGGACGGCCGCTTCGCTTTCGATCACACAGGGCCCGCCGATCAGAACAAAGTTCCGAGGGTCGCCAAAAACGAGGTTCTTTCCGATTTTAACAGGACGGACTTTCAAAACTAAGCCACCTCGCTCGCGGCCCGAACTTTCTCTTCAACGGCTTGGGTTCCGTTGGGGTCGGAGGCGGCCTGAACCGGGGCGCCGTCTCCAGCGCGTAGGAGGGCATGTCGGACAAATTCCCGAAAAAGAGGATGAGGGCGGTCCGGCTTGGACTTGAACTCAGGATGAAACTGGCTGGCTACATACCAAGGGTGGTCTTCAAGCTCAATGATTTCAACCAGCTTTCCTCCGGGCGACGTGCCGGAAATCCGGAGCCCCAGCTTGGAAAAGGGTTCCCGGTATTTATTGTTGAATTCATAGCGATGCCGGTGGCGCTCCATGACTTCTTCGGATTTATAGGCTTTGTAAGCGAGCGTTTCTTTTTTTACATGACAAGGAAGAGCCCCCAAACGCATCGTTCCTCCCATGTCTTCAACCCCTTCCTGTTCTTCCAGAAGACTAATGACCGGATGCGGTGTTTTCTTATTGAACTCCGTGGAATTGGCGCCCTTCAGGCCCGCCACATTGCGCGCAAATTCAATGGCGGCACACTGCATTCCTAAACAAATTCCAAAATAGGGAATTTTTTGTTCGCGTGCATATTGGGCGGCCTTGATTTTTCCTTCAATTCCTCGGTAGCCGAAGCCGCCGGGAATAAGAACGCCGTGCACATCTTTCAAGTATTTATCGGGCTTGGCTTTATCCAACCGTTCGGCGCTCACCTTTTTAATGATGACACCCGCATCGTTCGCAATCCCCCCGTGAATCAGCGCCTCGTAGATCGATTTGTACGCATCTTGGAGTTGGATGTATTTCCCGACGACGGCAATTTTGACGCTTCGTTTGGGGTGAAGGACCCGATCCACCACTTCTTTGCGCCACTCATTCAAATCACCGGCCCGGTACTCTAAATGAAGAAGCTTACAAATGACTTTGTCGAGGCCTTGCTCTTTAAACATCACCGGGACTTCATAAATGGAATTGACATCGCGCGCTTCGATGACGGCCTCCGCATCCACATTGCAGAAGAGGCCAATTTTGGACTTTAGGTCCTTGGAAATCTTTTTTTCCGTCCGGCAAAGAAGAACATCGGGTTGAATACCGATTTCGCGCAAACGCCCCACGCTGTGTTGAGTGGGTTTGGTTTTGAGTTCGCCGGCCGCACGGATGTAAGGAATGAGTGTTAGATGAATAAAAACGGCATCGTCCCGGCCCACTTCTTGGCGGAATTGCCGAACCGCTTCTAAAAAAGGAAGGGATTCGATATCGCCGACCGTTCCCCCGATTTCTGAAATGACCAAATCGTATCGTTTGCCGCGTGAAACTTCCCGGATTCTTTCTTTGATTTCATTGGTGATGTGAGGAACCACCTGGACCGTGCCGCCTAAATATTCACCGCGTCTTTCTTTGGAGATGACGGAATGATAAATCTGACCCGTGGTCACGTTGTTGAGCCGGCTCAACGCAACGGAAGTAAAGCGTTCATAGTGACCCAAATCCAAATCCGTTTCGGCGCCGTCTTCAGTGACGTAAACTTCGCCGTGCTGGTAGGGATTCATGGTGCCCGGGTCCACATTGATGTAAGGGTCTAGCTTCTGAAGGGCCACCTTCAAACCCTTGGCTTCCATAAGACGGCCGATGGAGGCCGAGGCAATTCCTTTTCCCAATGAGGAAACCACTCCGCCAGTAATGAAAATGTATTTAGGCATTGAAAAGGTCCTCCCGGGACCGGATGGCCTGCTTCAATTCGTTGGGTTCAATGGTCGCCGTTCCTAATTTTCCTACCACGATGCCCGCTGCTAAATTGGAAAGAACCGCGGCCTGCTGTAAAGTGGCTCCGGCCGCAAGACTCAAACCAAAAGCGGCGATGACTGTATCGCCCGCGCCAGAAACATCGAAGACCTCACGCGCCGTCGTTGGAATTCTTTGGGTGGGCTGGTTTTTTTCAAAAAGCGCCATGCCTTCTTCGCCCAAAGTAATGAGAACCGCTTGTAAATTTAATTGCTTCAAAAGTCCTCGCCCCGCTTCTTCCAAATCCGGCTGTCTTCCGTTGGACGCATTGTAACCACCGTAGGCCTCGGACCGATTCGGCGTAATGGCCGTGACACCTTTATAAAGCGAAAAATGTTTTTCCTTGGGGTCTACGAGAACGGGCTTCTTCAAGCGTTTGGCTAATTTGAGAAGCGGTTTTAACAGGGAAGGTTCAACCACGCCTTTGCCGTAATCTTCAACAATCACGACGTCGGCTTGTTTGATTTTCTTTTGGATAAATTGAAGAATCCGGCGAATATCGGAAACTGAAAGAGGCTGAATTTTTTCGCGGTCCACGCGCACCACTTGCTGCGAATGGGCAATCACCCGTGTTTTGATGGTCGTAGGCCGAGTTTTGTCTTGAACCACTCCCCCGGTCTCAATCCCAAAACGCCTCAATCCCCGCATGAGGAGCCGGCCCTCGAGGTCGCGGCCCACAATCCCGCAGGGATAAACAATTCCTCCCAAGGTATGGATATTATTGGCAACGTTCAGCGACCCACCGAGAAGAAAGGATTCGCGATTCACATTGACAACGGGAACAGGCGCCTCCGGAGAGATTCGAGAGACACTGCCCCAGATGAACCTATCGAGGATAAAATCGCCTAACACCAAGACCCGCGCCTTGGGAAAGCGGTTGATGATTTCCAATAACTGCCTGCTGTGTATTTTTCGGGGTGCTTTCACGACGGCGACGGATTTCCTAAGTCCTTGTCCTAAAAAAACTTTGGTATTTTATCACCGGCCGCCGTGGGGTGTCAATCTGAGCCCGGAGTATATTCCACAAGTCGTGCGCTGACCGAGCCTAAGACAGGGATTTTGACCTTCATTTGGAGGGGAATGTGACGTTCGTCCAGGCCAATCCAACCGCGAATCTTACCCCTTTTGACAAAAATGCCCTGAAATTGGATTTGGGGCTCCACTTCAACGGCCTCCCACTCGCCCCACCGGGAGGTCTTTAAACGGGTCTTTTCTAAGACGTTTACTCCGAGTTTCCAATTTTTTTCGTCCGCATTCACCGGAATCACGATTTTTGCGGCCGGGGCAATCTTTTGCAACCGGAACCAATATCCGCATGAAAGTTGATCCTGAACATCCGGCGGAATCAGCATTTCTTTACGGGATTGATTGAGACGCGAAAAGTAAGTGGCGGTATGTTTTTCCTGGTCGTATTCCATCACTTCATCTGCGTGGTATCGCCCCTCTTTAAGAATCTTTTCGTAGCGAAGGGAGTAAAATTTTTCGGCGTCGACGTAACTATGGTGAACGTCACGGACCTTATAAATCCAATCCAGAATACGTGCCGAGCGAACCGTGACCTCAATGTGGTAAGCGGAACGGCCCCGGAGGGTAACAATTTCCTTAACCTGAGCTTCTCCCTCGCCCACTTCTACGCCCAACCAGCTGACGGAGTATTTTAGTTTTTCACCCACGTAAAGCTTTTGGGTGGGTGCGGCAAGAACATTCTGACAAAGGACCGTCATTGCGAGGAGTCCACCCATCGTCATCCTGAGCGAAGCGCCCGCCAAAAGACGTAGCGGGTCCGCTGCGAGGTTTGGCGGAAAGGATCTAGATCCTTCGGGCCTTTGGCCCTCAGGATGACGCAAAGTTACTGCCTCGCAACGACGAAATTTGATTCCAGAAATTCTTCCGGTCGAGAAATTCAAAAACTTCTTCGGGGAGAAGCGCGGTGAGGCATTCCCGGTCGATACAGTTCGAATTGTATCGGAAACGGTGATAACAAGGTCGGCACGGCAAATTCTTTTTCACCACCGCCAGAGCGCGCGGTGAAGCCGGATAAGGCCCGTAGACCACCGGATCCACGGGCCCGTAGAGCGCCACTAAAGGAGTCTGGAGCGAGTGCGCTAAATGTACGAGACCGCCGTCGTTAGCAAAAAAAAGTGCGGCCTTCTCTAAAATGGCGGCCGCTTGGCCCAGCGTGGGTTCACCGGCCAAGTTGATAACCGAAAGACCTGATTCGCGGACCATTTCCTCCCCCAAGTTTCGTTCCTCCTGGCTTCCCAAAACGAGTACGCCTTCAAAATCCAACCGTTTTTTAAGGAGCGGCAGCGAATTGAGGAAAAAAGTAACGGGCCAACGTTTGAAAACAGCGTCTTTTCCCCACGACTCTCCCCCGCCGGGGGCCACCACAATAAAGCGGCTCGTCGGAGAAATAGATTTCTGCCGGAGAAACTCACCCGCCTCTTCGCGGTCATTGTCTGAAATATAAAATTCGAGAAAACGGTCTTCGATTTCAAGACTCAAGAAGCGGCCCAAGTCGGCATAGAAATCAACCGCGTGTCTTTTTTCAAAACCTTGAGGAAGCGGAAGGGAGTCGGTCAGAAAAGTTCCACGATTCGAATAATTGAACCCCAACCGGCGGCCGATCCCAAAAAGAAATTGACCGTAAAAGCTATATTCCCGCTGCAGTGAAAAATCAAGCAGGGTATCGCAATCCTTGAGTTCAGCTCGGAGTCCCCTTAAATCTTTCAGGACCGCTCCGGTTCCCGACCGGCGCCAGTGGTCCTTGTCGATGGAAAAAATCCGGTCCACGTGAGGATTGTTTCGAAATACCGACTCGGTTCTAGATCCCAGAAGGAGATCCACCCTTTCCACCGTCGGAAGCGTACGAAGGGCTCGGACGACGGGCGTCAAAAAAAGGGCATCGCCCAAGCCATAGGGTTGTGCAACAAGAACCCGACGGATGGATTTCATTGAAGGAAGGGTTCAGCCTGGCGCAAAACTTCTTCCACGGACACGACGTCCAGGCAAAGAAAATTGATTTGGCATTGGTGCGCCAAGCAAACCGGGCAGCCCACTTCTTTATGAATAACTTTTCCTTCCTCTCCGAGGGGCCCCCAACGGCGAGGACCCAAGCCTTCTAATTTCCTTCCAAAGATAGAGACGACCGGCGTGCCCACGGCCCGGGCCACATGAACCGGACCGGAATCATTCGAGATTAAAATGCGTGCTTCTTTCAAAAACCATCCCAGCATGCCCAAAGATAATTTTCCGCTTAAATCAAATAAGGGAAGAGAGGCTTCTTTCTTTACTCTGCGGCTGATGAAGCGTTCTTTGGGGCCTCCGATGAGGGCGACTTGCATTTTTCGCTCAGTTTGAATCCGGTCCGCGAGACGGGCAAACCGGGCCGCCGGCCAAATTTTGGAGGGGCAGCTGGCGCTCGGATTGAGAATGACGTAGGGTTTTTCTAAATTCATCCCCAAATTTTTTAGAAGGAGTGAAAGTGAACGATGGTCTTTTTCCTTCAAAGGAAATTGCAAAGTCAGGGTTTTTGGCAGCTCCACACCCAGGAATTTAAGCAGATCAAAATTGTATTCGGCCTCATGCCGTGTTCCTTCTGATTTTCGGTCGGCAATCGAATGCGTCAGCGCCCACGCATTTTTCTTGGCGTAACCAATCCGGACCGGAATCTTCGCAAGCCACCCTACCCAATGCATTCGGTGGGTGGGATGAAGATGAATGACGGCGTCAAAATTTTTCCGGGCAAGCCGCCGGGCAAAAAATAAGTTTCCGAGCCAGCTGTGCTCGCTCCCCTCTTTATCGTAAACAATCACCTCGTCCAAATAGGGATTGCCTTCTACGACGGCCCGATTTTCTAAAAAAGTAAGGCCGGCAAGATGGGCCTGGGGAAATTTTTGGCGGAGCGCTTCAAAAACGGGAGTCGAGAGCACCAGGTCTCCCAACCGGTCCGTGCGGGTCACTAAGATTCGCTGGGGAGCCGGGCGGGTCAAGAAACGGCCTTTTCCGCCTTATGATTGAGGAGAGATTCGCAGGCTTCAAAAACTTTTTCGGCAGGAAGTTCTTGAAGTGTCCGGGGAGGAGAGGCTTTTACAATGCGCCATTTTTTTCCTTCCCGGCCGTAACGCTCGGAATCCGACGGCCCAAAAAGCGCCACCACGGGCCGGTCGAGTTCGTAGGCGAGGTGCATGCACGCGCTGTCATTGGCCAAGACCAATTCGGCCCGGGAAACGAGGGCCGCGAATTCCCTTAAGCTAATCTTTCCGCATAAGTTAATCACGTGTTTTGGGTCCACGCTGGAGAGCGCTTCGCCCAAGGAGGCCTCTTGACTGTCTCCCACCACAAATATTTTTGCCGGGATTTTCATAAGAAGATTTGTCATGACCTTCCGGAATCTTTCCACCGGCCATCTTTTCGCTTCACTTCCTGCCCCCGGCGCAACGACCACGGTTACCACCGGAGAATTTTCCTGGCCGATTTTTCCTAAAAGGGCTTTTTCATTCTCCGCTGAGAAAAAATCAAAAGGAGCCGGCGGCTGATTTTTGAACCTCATCCTTTGCAGGACTTCGAGATGAACGGCGCGCGCGAGGATGGCTCGAGGCTTACGGAAAATGGGGCTCCGCCGGTTGGCGCGGACCAGAAAAGGTAGAGCAGAATTTCTGAGATCCACCACGCAATCATAAAATTCCTCGCGAAGGGTACGAACAAGTTTAAGTTTTTCTCCCAACCGCCAGTGTTTGTCATAGATAAGAAGCCGGTCAATCATCCGGCTTCCCCGCAAAAGATCCGCGGCCTTTGGACCGACTACCACGGTGAAATGTCCCTGAGGAAAGGCGGACCGCAGAGTTCCGATGACCGGCGTCGTGAGAACCACGTCACCGATGTTACTTAGTGTGATGACGAGAATATTTTTTCGCTCTTCGCTGGCCATAAATTTTCTTTCCGGATTCTTTGCATCACTTGTTCAGGCGTAATCCGCTCCATCCAACCTCCAGGCGGCAATTCCTTGCCCTTCCAAGGAATTGTGTAACCCTCCGGAACAAACTGTAAAATTATTTTTTTTCCCGTTCCCCGGGGCCCAGTGAGAAGAGGACAGGTGGGGCCAAAAAGCGCAATCACGCTGGTCCCTACCCCGGAAGCAATGTGAAGGGGGCCTGAATCACTGGAAACCATCAACGCAGCCTTTTGAAATAAAGCGCCGAGCCCCCCCAAAGAAGTTTTTCCGCAAAGGGAAATGACTTTTGATTTTTTTACGCTCCGGGATATTTCTTCAGCTAAAGGAATGTCTTTCTCAGAGCCGGTCAAAACAATGGGGCAGGAAAATTCTTCAGCCACGAGATCCGCCAGTTTCGAAAAGTGAGAGGCGGGCCAGCGTTTCGGTTCCCAATTGGCTCCAATGTGAAACGAGACAAAGGCCTTTTCCGGAAGCCGGTGAATCCGAGCGAGCCGGACTGCTTTTTCGATTTCTTCAGGCTTAAAGAAAAATTGGTAGAGCGCTCCAAACCGCACGGCCAGTCCCGCCCATTTCAGAATCACCAGAAAATAATCCACCTGATGCAGAGGCCAGGAAGGAACCGGAACAGCGGTCGTTAAAATCTTTCTTCGCTTTGGGGTCTCATACCCAATCCGCTCGCCGATCCCTCCGAGCAAAGCCAGGAACGAGCGTGTAAAGGAACGGTGAAATAAAAAGACTTTGTCGAACTTTTCTTTCCGGAGCCAGAAAATGAAACGGATTTTCGCCAAGAGACTTCGATCCGCTGAGCGCTCGTCAAAGGCGTGAAACCGGTCAAGAAACGGAACGGCTTCGAGAATTTCGCGGCATCGTTCGGGCGCGAGGGCTACAATTTCCGCTTCCGGAAAATTTTGGCGCAAGGCTTCCATGGCGGGAATTTCAAATAAAATATCCCCTAACCAATTTTTAGTAAAAATGAGGACTTTCATTCAGGGCTTTAAGGCGGGCTCGCCGATGCGATGTTTCCGGACCGCTTCAAAAACCTCCTCCACACTGATGCGTTTCAAACAAGCGAGCGGCTCCGAATAGTGGCAAGTGCCCTTGTAGCAGGGCTGACACGGAAGTCGGCGCGAGAGCACCGTGACCGCACTTCCTTCAGGGACGTGGCGGTGAGGGTCGGTGGGGCCGAAGAGTGCAACGGCGGGAACGCCCAGCGCCGCGGCCATATGCAAAGCAGCGGTATCCCCTGTCACGAGAAGACTCATCTGTTTGATTAACACTTTCAGTTCCCCCAACGAGGTCCGGCCCACTGCATTGAGGATCGAAGAATTTTTGGGGAATTCCCGCGCCAACGGCTCATCATCCGCAGAACCGATTAAAATGACCCGGCAATGGAGCTCTTTTTCCAAGCGCTGGGCCAGAAAACGAAATGATTCCGCCGGCCAGCGTTTCGTGGCCCACCGGGGGCTGGAGCCGATGGCGAGCCCCACTAATTTAGAGTCTCCGTTGACGCCTTGTTCCTGAAGCCAGCTTTCGATCGAGGCCTCGGATTCGGGGTCCGGCCAGAGTTCCAACTTCTCATCCAATTGATTGATTCCCACTCGGGCCAGAAGCCGGAATTGATGACGCACTGGCGAGTCATTGGCATTAAAATTAAGGTCCGGATGATTTAAAAGTTTTCCGAACACGCCGCGCCGGAAACCGTAACGCACCGGAATTCCCGCCAAAAAAGCCAGGAGATGAGTGCGTTTGGTATTTTGAAAATCAATGGAGAAATCAAACGTCTCCCGGCGGAGTCGCTTGGCGAATCGGGCGAGCCACAGCCAAGACTGAGTTTTGGAACGGTCCAAGGGAATGATTTCATTGATATAAGGACAACCGGAAATCACGGGGGCAAAGCGGGAGTCGACTAAAAGACTGACCCGTGCCGAAGGAAATTTTTTGCGGATCATCCGGAGACTCGGTACGGCCAAGATGATGTCGCCTAAAGCGCCCAGCTTGATAACCAAAATCCGCTTCTCTTCCTTTAATTCCTGATAAACTTCCAGCGTCTTTTGAGCCATCTGTTCCAGCGAAAATTCCCGTTCGACTTTCTCGCGCAGCCGGTGCGCCATTTCGCGGGCCTCATTTCGATTCTGAAGAAGCCGCACAATGGCCTCCGCCATCGCTTCTTCATCCCGAGGCGGAACCAAAAGCCCGTCTTTTCCGTCTTCAATAATTTCCAGTGCGCCGCCGAGGCGCGTCGCAATGCAGGCCGTCCCCACCGCGCCGGCTTCGATGAGGACCCGTCCAAAAGATTCGGGAACAAGGCTTGAGAGAACCAGAAGATCCGCCTCGGCTAAAAGCTGCGGCACGTCCCGGCGGGCGCCCAACAGTTTGACGGATTTCTCAAGTCCCAACTGATGAATCGTCTCCTGAATTTTTTCCGTGTACCGCGTTTTGCCTTTTCCTTCGGACCCAGCCAGCCAAACTTCCAGGGAAATTCCACGCTGTCGGACCCGATGCACCGCACGCAAAAACTCGAGCTGACCTTTAATCGGCGAAAAACGCCCCAGATTGACGACACGGAAAGTTTTGGGAGCCGGTCCTTGGTACTTGGCCGAATGATATGGAAATTGGGACAAATCCACGCCGCGGGGAATCCGGACGATTCGCTCCGGCGCGACCCCGAAATCCTCAATCATGTGACGGGCAATCACGTGGGAGGGAACGATGACTTTCCTTCCCCATCCCATCACCCGGCTCAGCGGATGTTTGGAATAATAACCATGGCAAGTCGTGACAAAGGGAACGCCTGCTTTACGCGACGCCAGCCACGCAATCCAGCCGGGAACCCGGCTTCGGGCGTGCACCAGATCGATTCGTTCTTTTTGAATAATCTCCACCAGCCGGGGAACCAGCGAAAGGCTGAAAAGCGATTTCTTTCCGACCGGCAGCGTGTAGTGAGGAATTTTCTCCCGTTCGAGCTCCTGAACGAGCGCGCCGCCTTCGGAGATGACCACCACTTCGATTCCTTTTAATTTCAGGGCGCGGGCCAGATCGACGGTCCCTCTTTCCACGCCCCCCAATTCCAGCGCCGGAAGAATCTGCAAAACTTTCATCTTAAAGAAGGTCCCCCACCTTCTCACGGAGGCGGACTTGTTCTTCCTGCCAACGCTCACCAGCCCAGGAAGGCTCTTTTTTCTCCAGCGCTTCGCTTAAATGGGCCGCTTCAACCACGGGGACTCCCCAATTTTTTTTGAGATTTTCCTGAAAACGGGTGTGTTTCCGCGGCAGGCCGTTGGAATTCATTTTCACCACAATCACCCGTTTACTGGAACGAAGCGCTTCGGAAATCATGGACAGGCTGTCTTCGGTCACAATGAGGGTTTCCGCTAAAGACATCATACCGGGCACCACCTCCGGGCGTGGATCTTCGGTGGCTACGCAAACCAACTGACACCGGGGGTGGGCCGAAAGCTCGGATCGTAACTTTTCCACAATCCCGGGAGGCGTCCGGCGGCTCGTCGTCACCAAAAAATCTCCGTCCAGTGATTCGGCGGATTGATTTAATTGCTCTAAAAGATTTTCGATGTCCGTCGGAGGCAGTTTGAAATGACGGGTCTCGCCGCCGACAAAAAGACTAAAACGGATTTTCTCGGGATGGCGAAGAGAGCGCGCCAAAATTTTTCCGGAGGCCTTGAGTTCGTCGGATTCCATCCCGCTCAGTACGCCTTGAATCCTGAAATTTCCGCCCGGCATCAAACCCGAATCGTGGGCCGGAATCAGCGCCAAATCGTAACGGAATAAATTAAAAGGGAAGCTGGGTTTCATCACCACCGCGGACTTCGCGCAATTTTCGTTGGAAAGACAAAGATTAAGCGGCACCAACGCGGCTCCGGCTGAAATAATAAGATCGGGAGTTGCCATAGAAATTTTATTGAGGCTTGCGGCGGTTAAGAAAAAATTCAGCCGTTGCAACCGGCCCTGCGCCCAGGGAATGAAAAGGGGTGCGAGGCCATAAAAAAGACGGCGGCGCCAGGGGCTTCGAAATTCTATTTCTGAGCGTTCAATTGAAATTTCGTAAGGAGGCGTTTTCTGCTGGACACTTTGGACAATTTCACGGGCCAAAGCCTCCGATTGTTTCACGTGCCCGGGTTTTCCATCCGAAAGAATCAGGATCCGTTTGGTGCGTGTCCGTTTCCAGCGCTTATGCCCCCAAAGCCACTGCGTGGGATATTTTCTTAGATACGACTCAAGAAGACGGATGTAGCGTTGGGTATTTATTTCCACGTCCTTGTCGTCATCGCCGGTCCGCGTGAGTTCCATCGGTGGCTCGAAATGAAGTTCGTGGTCCGGGCCGCCGCGGCGAATAAAAAAGACCGGCAGAACCGTTGCGCCCAATCGTAACGCCAGGCCCATAGGACCCCGCGGTGCCGTCGTCAAGCGGCCGAAAAAACGCACCCAGATCCCCTCGTCTCCGCCGGATTGGTCCGCCAGCATCCCCACACATTTTCCTTCCCGCAAACTGCGGATGACCTCCCGGACCCCGCCTCCTTTGCCGACTGAAATCGAACCGTAGCGCTGGCGAAGGGAGTTGAGGAAGGTGTCGAGTCTTTCGTACTTTTGTCTTCGGGCCAGAATCGTAATCGGCCGGCCGCGAATCCCTTCCACAATTTGGGAGTATTCCCAATTCCCAAAATGCGCGGTGAGAAGAATGGCTCCTTTTTCTTTCCACCGGTGTTCTAAATAGGTTTCATAGCCGGCATCACAGACATGGTCCTCGACGTGTTCTTTGGTGAGCGTCGGAAATCGGAGAATCTCGATGCCGTTCATCCCCAATTGACAGAACATTTCCCGCACCCACTCGCCCCTTTGTTGGGGAGTGCTTTCGGGGAAAGCGCACTTTAAATTGGCGTAGGCGAGGCGGGCCCGTTTCCGGACAAGAAGGTAACCGAAAAAACCCAAGCCCCGGCCCAGCTTCAGGGTCGGAGAAAGCGGAAGACGTTGAATAAAGAAGGCGGTAGAACGGACCGCCGACGAGGCAAGCCAGTCCAGAAAGTGATGAAACATCCGGCTCAGCTCACCCCCACCAGACGGAAGACCCGGTCCGTCAAAATTTCCTCTCCGGTTGAAATGCGCAGCCGTGTCACCAGAATGAGAGGATCTAAAACTTCGGAGATGAGTTCAGGGATCCGGTAAAAATCTTTTTCGGTGGTAATCACTTCCTCCACGTTGCTTTCTTTCGCCACTCGGCGGATCTCTTCCAATTCCTTTCGTGTAAAAAGATGGTGGTCGCAGAATTCGAAATTCCGGACGGCCTTCATACCGAGCCGAGAAATAAGCAATTGAAACGAGCGCGGATTTCCCACCGCTGAAAAAGTAGCCACCCGGCTATTGGCCAGTTGCTGCAACGCAACCCGTGAACGCTTCTTTGCCCGGTAAAAGAAAAGAGGCTCGAGATAGGACTCTGTTACCAGAGACTGCGGAGCCAGGCTGTGAATTTGCTCACGGAGTTTGTTTAAGGCCTCCGGGCTGATCAAATTGACATGGCTTAGCACCACCACACTCGCTCGCCGCAACGCTTCCCGCGGCTCCCGCAGAATGCCGCGCGGAAAAAGTCTTCCATTTCCGAAAGGATTCAGGGCGTTGATGCTGACAATCTCAATATCCCGCATGACTTTCCAATGTTGAAATCCGTCATCGAGAATAGCCACATCAATCCGCTCTTTCTGACTGATTCCCCGGGCGACTTGGTAACGCTCGCGCCCGATTCCGATCCGGGCATCGGGAAGATGCGCGCGCAGTTGCTCGACTTCGTCCTTTCCGTAACCGCGGGTCAAAACCAACGGCGTTTTCCGTCTTTCAATGACTCGCCGGGCAAAGTATTCAACCAGCGGCGTCTTTCCCGTTCCGCCCCACGTGAGATTGCCGACGCTGATGACCGGGAAGGGAAGCCGCCTGCGCGGAAGAATTCCTTTCTCGTAAAGTCCGCGCATGATCGTCATGCCTCCGGCATACAAATAACTCACCCCGGAAGTGAGCGGCTTTAAAAGTTGACTGCCGGCTCCGACGGTTTGATCTTCAGCCAATAACCTGAAATAGTTTTTAAGTGTGCTCATAACTTTCCCTCGATTAAATTGAAATTACGTTCTGTAGCTCCTTGAAGCCGGCGTAAGATTTCATGGGCTTGGGTTCCCAATTGCTCACGTTCCCGGTCACTTCCGAGGATTCGCTTCAAGACAAAGGCAAGCTCATCTTCACTTTTTACTTGCGTACTTCCGCCCTCTTCATCTAAGCGGCGGTAAATTTCTTCGAAATTGAAAACCCACGGGCCGTGGACAATGGGACGGCGGTAAACCGCGGGCTCGACGGGATTCTGGCCTCCATGGCGAATGAGGCTCCCCCCCATAAAAACGGCATCGGCCGCAGCGTAAAGCCGTCGCAGCTCCCCGAGCTGGTCGAGAATCAATACATCGAATAAACGGTCCGCAGCGGGCGAGCTCGCCAAGACCGGCTTGAAACCGTATTCAAGAACCTCTGCAAAAATCTTTTCGGACCGCTCGACGTGACGCGGCGCCAACACCAGCCTCACCGGAAATTTTTCCGTCCGGAGCCGGCGCAAAACCCGGAGGAGAATTTCTTCCTCTCCTTCATGGGTGCTGCCGCCGATTAAAATCAGTTCCGAAGCTAAGAAACCCCAATGCTGGCGCAGATTTTCCCGGTCATTTTTCCACTGACCGTTTATTTTAAACGCATCCAATTTCATGTTCCCGGTCACCGTGACTTTCTCGGGGTCCACCCCCAAGGCGAGGAGCCGGTTTCGATCCGCTTCGGTTTGGACCAGAAAAAAGTCAATCCTTCCCAAGAGCGGCCCAAAAAGAGGTTTGAACCGGCGAAAGCTCCGGAAGGAACGTTCCGAGAGCCGGCCGTTCACAATGCCGACTGGAATTTTCCGCCGGACAGCCTCACTGATGACATTGGGCCAAATTTCTGTTTCGACGAGAAGGAGCGCGGAAGGTTGGATCCGGTCAAAGAAACGCCGGACGGCGAAATGGATATCGAAAGGAAAATAAAGCACCTTGAGACGACTGCCTTCCCATTTTTTGACCATGCGTTGACCGGTCGGAGTAACGGTCGTCACCACGAGGGGGTGTTCAGGTTTTCTTTCCAGAAGAATTTGAATCAGCCGTTCCGCGGCCAGCGCTTCGCCCACGCTCACGCAATGAATCCAAATTGGCCGATGAGAATCCACGGGAGCTGTGTCTGAGGAATAAAATCCAAATCGTTCCCGGATGAGCCGTTTTCCATCTTCCGCTTGCCGGAGCCGGACCAGAAAATGAGGAAGCGAGAAGATCGCAAACATTAAAAACCCCACATCATAAAGCCATCTCAACATCTTTAGACCTTCCCTGCCCGAGGATGAGCTTGGCTGTAAGCTTCCTGGAGCCGGCGCGTGGTCACGTGTGTATAAATTTGCGTTGTAGATAAATTCGCATGACCTAAAAGCTCTTGGACGCTGCGCAGATCGGCTCCGTGATCCAAGAGATGAGTCGCAAACGTATGGCGGAGCGTATGCGGTGAAATCCCGCTCTTTAAGGAAAGCCGGCGCGCATATTTGACAATGAGACGCCGGACGCTCCGGTCCGTCAAGCGGCTGCCAGACCGGTTCAGAAAAAGAGAGCCTTGGATTCCTTCATTTTTGCGCTTGAGAGGTTCGGGAACCCTGTCCAAGTAATCCCGAATCGCCTGCACGGCTTTGGTACCGATCGGAACGATTCTTTCCTTTTTGCCTTTTCCGCGGATCCTCAAAAGGCTCGACAACAAGTCCACATCCCCTTGATTCAGACCCACGAGCTCGCTCACGCGCACCCCGGAACTGTAAAGTGTTTCTAGAATGGACCGGTCCCGCTTTCCCTCCCAGGAAGTTTCGGGAGGCGCCTCGAGAAGATTTTTCACTTCTGTTTCATCTAAAAATTGGGGTAATTTTTTCTCGCGCTTCGGGCTGGCAATCCCCAGAACGGGATTGGAATTCAAATGATTTTCGCGGGCGAGAAATTTAAAAAAAGAACGCAGGGCGGCAAGTTTCCGGGAGAGGGTGGCCTTGGAATGACCGCGGGATTTTAAGTGGGCTAGAAAACTCCGGACCGCCAGCGGATCCACCTCCGCCAACGGACGGCCGTTTAGAAAACCGAAAAATTCCCGGAGGTCAACGCCATAATTCCGGATGGTGTGGGGAGAAGCGCCTCGTCCTCCCTCCAAATAATTGAGGAATTGTTTAAATCGGAGATCCATCGGCTTCAGGCGGCTTTTCATCCGCAGGTACGGTTTCTTTATCCCGCGGAAGCCGCCGGGTCACATAGGTGCAAGCGGGATAAGTCGAACAACCGTAAAAAGTTTGCCGTTTCTTGGATTGCCGTTTGACCAAATCGCCTTTGCAATCCGGCTGCGGACACCGGAAACCGGTGGGCATGGACTTGGTGTAACGGCATTCGGGAAAACCCGAACAGGCTAAGAATTGCCCGAACCGGCCCCAGCGAATCATCATTTGTTTGCCGCAAATGTCACATTTTTCATCCGTGGGAACCGGTTCGCGTTTAACGCTCTTCATTTCGACGCGGGCCTTCGCCACGTATTCGGAAAAAGGCGTGTAAAAATCAGCCAACACACGTCGCCACTCGCGTTCCCCTTCTTCAATCTTGTCGAGCTCTTCTTCCATTTGGGCCGTAAATTGAACGTTCAAAATACTGGGAAAATGTTTCACCAGAAGGTCCAGAACCACTTCACCCATTTCCGTAGGTGTTAAGGCGCCCCCTTTTCTCTCCGCATAGCCGCGGTCGAGAAGAATATAAATCGTCGGCGCATACGTGCTGGGCCGGCCGATCCCCTCTTCTTCGAGGATCCGGACGAGACTAGCGTCGTTGTAACGGGCTGGCGGCTTGGTGAAATGCTGGCTCGCTAAGAGTTCAAGGAGTTTAAGAAGTTCGCCTTCTTCCAGCACCGGAAACTCCTGCTCGTCGTCCTCTTCTTCTTCGCCAGCCTCAGCCGACTCCGAATCTTTGGACTTTTTGGCAAGCGCCTCAAAAACAATTCCAAAACCGGGAAAGAGGTTTCGTGTCCCGCTGGCCTTGAAAAAATATTCGTCACCGGCGGCAATTGTGACGGAGGTCTGCTCATCCAAAGCGGGGACCATTTGAGAAGAGACGAACTTTTTCCAAATGAGTTCATACAATTTAAATTGGTCTTCACCTAGAAAAGGCTTCATCTTTTCCGGAGTCCGGTAAACCGAAGAGGGTCGGACGGCCTCGTGAGCTTCTTGAGCGCCTTTCTTGGATTTATAAACGGGCGGCGAGGGCGGCAGAAATTTATCACCAAATTTCTCGCGAACCCACTTAGCCGCTTCCGACTGGGCTGACTGCGCCACATTCACGGAATCGGTTCTCATATAGGTAATGAGACCCACGCTTCCTTCTTCACCGATGTCCACGCCTTCGTAGAGTTCTTGGGCCATTTTCATCGTTTTCGCGGCCGTAAAACCGAGGCGGGTATAACCTTCTTGTTGGAGACGGCTCGTGGTGTAAGGGGCCTGGGGTTTTCGTTGCCGCTCCCGTTTTTCGATTTTGGTCACTTTAAAAGGAAGTTTTTCGACACTTGAGTGGAGTTTCTCGGCTTCCTGCTGATTTAAAATTTCTACTTTTTTCTCCCCGATTCGGTCGAGTTTCGCCAAAAAACTTTTCTGCTCTTCGCTGGACCGTTGGCTGGCCAGCTTGGCTGTGATTTTCCAATATTCTTTCGGAACAAAACTACGGATCTCCCGCTCCCGCTCAACGACTAACCGAAGCGCCACGGATTGAACCCGGCCCGCGCTAAGGCCTTTTGCGACATTGCGCCAAAGGAGCGGACTTAATTCATATCCGACCAGCCGATCTAAGATGCGCCGCGCTTGCTGGGCATCGACCAACCGGAGATCAATCGCCCGGGGATGGCGGAAGGCCTCTTTGACCGCGTCGGGTGTGATTTCATTGAAGACCACCCTTTGAATGCTTTCGGGTGGGGCAATCTCTTCCAAGATCGCCGCCAAATGCCAGCTGATGGCCTCCCCTTCCCGGTCAGGATCCGGCGCCAGGTAAATTTTATCTTTTCCCTTGGCTTCCTTTTTTAATCGCGAAACCGTCTTACGCGCCTTGGCAATGGTGATGTAGTCGGGTTTGAAGTTGTTTTGAGGGTCAATCCCCATCTTGCTTTTGGGAAGGTCCCGAACGTGGCCGAAGGAAGCTTCGATCTGATAGTCGGATCCCAGGAAACGCTGCAGGGTTTTGGCTTTGGTGGGAGATTCTACGATGACGAGATTCTTGGCCCCGCTTTTGGCGGCACCGCCCCCCACAAAATGAACGATTTCAATCTCATCTCCTTCAGCCACGGGGACTTGATCGAAGCGGGTCCGAGCCAAAACCTGACGGTTTTGCTCCACCACCACCGTTTTGGGGTCAATTTGGAAGACCCGGAGAAGTTCGTTAACCGTAGAAGGCGAAGGCACTTCCCGTGCTTCTCCGTTAATCCGGATTTGAATATGAGGCCGCTGCATCTGTGGCATTGTATTTAAATTGAAGGAACTTGTAAAGAAAGGTTTATCGGACGTTCAGGAAATGTCTTCCCAGCGGTCCTCGGATTGTCCGCTTTTAGGGGGTTGAGGCTTCTTCGAAGGCTGATGAGAAAGATTGTAGAGATTCTCGAGGTGGTGGATCTGCGAATCCCGGATGGCTTCCTTTTCAATCCGCTTCACCAGACGCTTCAAGACTCCGATTCGCATTCCCATTTTTTCTACGCAGATGGTCGTCAAGAGTCGGGTGAGAAGATTCAAATGAATTTCGATATCTTGGAGCCGTTCGGAAGATTCCTGAGCATGTTCCCATAGTTTGTCCAGGTGTTTCTTGAGGTAACTCAGCTCTGAAGAATACTGAGGATCTTCACTGGCCTTGGATTTCTTTGTTCCCATATCAGTTAGAAAGAAAGCTAACACAAGGCTTCTTTAAAAGCAAAAAGGGGTCCGGCCGTGACCGGACCCCTTGCCTTAAGAAGACTTGTGTGATCAGGCTTCGACGATTCGCGTCTTCGCCCAACCGTCCGCCAGCCTCTCCCCTTTCACAATGACACTCACCAATTCCACGATGTATCCGACCACCAGGACAAAGGGAATGATGAGAAGGATGTTCCGGATAAAGGCTTGTCCTAACGTTACCTTTCCACCGGTCAGGCTGACCAGTTTCGTCCCGACCATCTTGCGGCCCGGAGAAAAAACAGCATCACGGAAAATCATCCACGCAATGTTCAGGACAATGAGAAGGACGTTACGGACTCCTTCCGGGACATTGAGAAGCAGCAACCCGGCGATGACCCCGATAAAGATGGGAATCAAGATCAAATCGATCACGCCCGCAGCAAAGCGTTTGCCTTTGGAAGCTGGGGCGGGTCCACCACCGAGCGATTCAGAAGAGAAGTTCGCCATACAGATCTCCTTTCGTTCTAGTGCGTTGTGTGATAACCATCGGCATAAGTCAAGTCTGCCTTAAGTATAACCTCTCTTCGGGAGGTTTCAAATTGGGAGGGCAATTTGTCGTTCGTAACGGCCGTCGGAACGCTTGCGCACCAGGCCTTTCAGCTCGAGACGGGTTAAAAGGCCGGAGGCCTCGGAAACAGCGCATTTCCTTTCCCGGATAAGTTCATCTAGGGTTAAGGCCTGGTTAAGGGAAGCTAGGAATTGCAATTCCTTTTCATCCGTATCCGGCTCCGTTGAACCCTCTGAGGCTTGAGAAAACAAAGGCCGAAGCTGAGGTTCCAAGGTTTCCAGAATCTCTTCGGCCGATTCCGTAAGCAGCGCGCCTTCTTTAATGAGGCGATGCGTCCCTCGCGAACCCAGTTGATCCACCCGTCCGGGCAGGGCGAACACTTCTCTACCCTCTTCATTCGCCAAATGGGCCGTAATCAAAGACCCGGATCTCGAGTGCGCCTCGACCACAAAAACTCCGAGCGAAAGACCGGCGATGATTCGATTCCGTTTAGGAAAATTTTCGGCCAAAGGCGGGGTCCCCAAAGCGAATTCGCTCAGCACCGCGCCCCTTTCGGAAATTTCCTCATAAAGCGCTTGATGCTCTTTCGGATAAATGACATCGAGGCCCGAACCTAAAACAGCGATCGTGCGACCGTAGGAAATCTGAAGCGCCCCTTCGTGGGCCGAGCGATCAATCCCTCTGGCGAATCCCGAAACAATCGTGAATCCCCAAGTGGCTAATTTTTGAGAAAACCGTCGGGCTTGATCTAAACCGTAAAGGCTCGGATGGCGTGAACCCACCACCGCCACGGCCGCTTCATCGGAAAGATCCCCGGTGCCTTTCCTATATAAGAGAAGCGGTGGGTCAGAGATTTCTTTGAGAAGCGCCGGGTACGGCTCACTTAAAAGCGGAATGATTTCAATCCCCCGCTCGGCACAAACTTCAATTTCTTTTTCGGGATTGAAAACTTTTTGGGTGGCCGCGAGCGAATCTTTCCACGAAGAATTTACGCCCAAGCGAATTTGTTCAAGAATTTCTGAAGGAAGCAAGCCTTGATCGAGGAACGGACGGAGACTTCTTACGCGAATCCCCGGTGTCCGGTTGAGAAGAAGAAGCGCCTCGAGATCCGTTCGACTTAGCGGGGATAGAAGAGGGTCCACAGGATATTCGAGTTCAAGAATTTAAAGGCGTGAACGAGCGTATATCCTAAAAAAATGCCGACGACTAAAAGAAATGCTTGCCGATCCATGGTTAATTTTCTCCTAACGCGTATTTGATTTCCTGCAGGCTGACATCATCGACCACTTTTACCCGGCCGATCGCAACAGGTAAAATGAAGCGAGGCTTGCCGCCTTTCTTTTTCTTATCTAAGAGCATCGCAGAAATCACCCGGCCCTGTTTAAGCCGCAACGCTCCAATGCATATAGGAAGTCCGACTTGGTGGATTAACCGGTTCTGGCGCTCTTCGTCCCGGGCGGAAAATATCCCGCGTTTTCTCGCTAATCGAGCGGCGCAAACCATCCCGAGCGCCACGGCTTCACCATGCGGTAATTGGTAATGGGAAGCTGCTTCCAAGGCGTGGCCAAACGTGTGGCCGTAATTCAATATCATCCGTCTTCCCTTGGTTTCTCGCTCATCCTCTGCGACAACCCTTGCCTTGATCCGAACCGAACGTTCTACCACGGTTTCAAGAAAAGCGAGCTCCTTCGAACCCAGCGGTCTTTTTGCAGCAGAGGAAAGAAAGGATTCGATTTTTTGCTCTAGCAAACGAAAAAGCAAGAGGTCCGCTATCATACCGTATTTGATGATTTCTGCAATAGAATTTTTCATTTCCGTCAATCCATTTCTTGCGAGTCCCATTCGTTTTAAGGTAGCCACGTCGCTGATTACCAATCGAGGTTGATGGAAGGTGCCAACGATATTTTTTGCTAAAGGAAGATCGATGGCCGTCTTTCCACCGATCGCCGCGTCAACTTGAGCCAGCAAAGTCGTGGGGGCTTGAACAACTGGAATTCCCCTCATATAGGTAGAGGCTGCGAAACCGGCTAAGTCCCCCACGACACCGCCCCCTAAAGCCAATACCGTGCTGGATCGTTCCAAGCCTACTTGGGCCATGTGCTCCCAGAGCTGCAAAAGAGACTCTTTTGATTTATCCCGTTCGTTTCCATGTTTTAGGAAGTACGGCGGAACCATGTCGAATCCTGCCCGGAAAAGTGAAGAGCGGACGGGAGCCAGAAAAAGCTTGGCCACACGAGCGTTCGACACAATCAAAATCTTCCGGCCGAGCTTCAAGCGTTTGAGTAATTTTCCAATCGATGGAAGCAAGTTTTTTCCAATGAGGATGGAATACGACCGGTCTTTTAAACGAACAGGAATTTTTTTCATCGAATCTGAATAAAGAATGGTTGAAGTTTCTTAATAATTTCTTGGGCTACGTTTTCGGGCTTTTGTCCCTCTGTATTTATCTTTATGCCTTCTTGACCAATTGTTGCTTCATAAAGATGTTGGCGCTGTGAATAAATGCTGAAAAGAGTATCTTTTGGAGCAGAAACTTGAAGAAGAGGCCGATCAGTTTTATCTTGAACCCGTACCCAAAGAGTTTCTGGAGAAGCAACCAGATATACAATGTAGCCTGTTTTATTCATTTCTTCTCTATTTTCTGAGTCGAGAACAACACCACCACTTGTAGCTACAATTAAACCGGATTGTTGCACAATATCTTTTAGAACTTTCTTTTCTTCTTCTCGAAAATAAGGTTCTTTCCTTTCTTGAAAAATTTTATTGATAGACATTCGCGTATTTGCTTGTATGCGTTGATCAATGTCGACAAATTCTTTTCCAGTCAATTTCGCTAATTCTTGACCAGTCACTGTTTTCCCCACACCCATCGGTCCAATGAGATAGAGGTTATGTTTGTTTCCTACAGATTGGTTGTTCAAGGAAATGCTAACTCTTTCTGATTTGTTCGAGGTAGCCTTCGTAATTGCGGCGGATTTCGCCGAGCGAATCACCACCGAATTTATCCAGGAAAGCGTCGGCTAATTCATAGGCCGTCACCCCTTCACCGATAACACTTCCTGCAGGAACCACTGCCACATCGGATCGCTCATACTCGGCTTTCTCAGATTTTTTGGTCTTCATATTCACCGAAGCCAAAGGCCGCATGAGGGTGGAGATAGGTTTCATGGTAACGCGCACCACCAAATCCGCACCATTGGTCATTCCGCCTTCGATTCCGCCGGCGCGATCTGTTTTCCGGAAGTATCCTTTTTCCCGGCTATAAAAAATTTCATCCTGCGCCTCGGAACCAAACACGGAGCCGTATTTTGTCCCCATTCCGAACTCGACGGCCTTAACGGATTGGATGCTTAAGATTCCTTGAGCAATCCTGCCATCCAATTTTCGTTCCCAATGGGCATGAGTGCCGAGTCCGATGGGAAGTCCGGAGACCCGCACCTCATATTGACCGCCCAAGGAGTCGCGCTTCTCCATGGCCTCTTGAATCAACCGGATCATAGCTTTCTCCGCGTCCGGAAAAGCGCAATTCATTTGTGAACCAGCCGTCCGCTTTTTGATTTGATGGACTGACAAAGACTCCTCGGGGACTTGAGCGGAACCCATCCGAACCACGTGAGAAACCACTTCGATTCCGAATTCTTTGAGAAAAAGCTTCGCCAAGGCGCCTACCGCAACGCGCATCGCGGTCTCACGCGCACTGGCCCGCTCCAAAACTGCACGGATCCCTTGGTCGTATTTAAGAGAACCCGCCAAGTCAGCGTGACCCGGCCGCGGACGAAAAAGCTCAGGCATCTTGTCGATTTTGAAATCCTTATTAATCAAAAGAAAACCCACAGGTGCACCGGTCGTTTTTCGAGCCACTACTCCGCCTAGGATTTCCACCTGATCTTTTTCAATTTTCTGGCGTCCGCCCCGGCCGAAACCCTGCTGGCGCCGCCAAAGTTCGTGATGGATTACATCCACATCCACCGTCAGGCCGGAAGGCATCCCTTCGATAAGGACCGCCAAGTATTTTCCATGAGATTCACCGCACGTTATGAAGTTGAGTGACATGTCACATCCTCGCTATGAAATAATTCCAAACCTGTTTCCCGTAAAAGAAATAAACTCCCGCCGCAATCGACAGAAAGGGACCGTACGGGATAATGGCTTCTTTTTTCGCAAAGCGCTGATAAAGCGCAAAGGGAAGCCCTAGGAAAGGGGCCGTGAAAAATGTGAGAAGCACTTTTTCCCACCCCAGAAAGGCCCCAATCATGGCCAACAGTTTTACATCCCCCCCGCCCATGGACTGTTCCAGACCACGCTTCATTAACTCTCTTTGGAAAATCCAGTTGCCTGCCAGCCCGGTTAAATAAATAATTCCCCCGCCTACCAAAAGCCCCAGTAAGCTTTTTCCCACAGCCAAGGTACTTAAAGTGGTTTGATGCAGCTCGGGCGAAAAGAAACTTGCTCCCAATCCTACCAATGAACCGCCCAAGGTGATTTCATCCGGAATCAATCCCGTTTCAAAATCTGTAACCAAGCCCACGAGAAGAAAAGAGAGAAAAATACCGCTCACCCAAAAAAGGGACGAGCCGCCAAACCCAATCCAGCTTCCTAGCCATAACCCGCTTGAGGCGAGTTCCACTAATGGATAGCGCCATGAAATCTTCCCGTGGCAATAACGGCATTTTGCTCCGAGCAAAATAAAACTTAAAATCGGAATATTGTCATACCATGCGATGTCGTGCCCGCAAGCGGGACAGTAAGACCGTTGCGGTCTTAAAATGGACTCATCTTTAGGCAGCCGGTGAATCAAGACATTTAGGAAACTGCCCACGACCAGCCCCATCACAAAAACAAGGGTTTCAATCATGGCCGGACAAAGCCCTTTTTAATTCTGTGCGCATCACTTTAATCGGAGCTTCTTTCTTTGTCCACAACCGGAAGGCTGCCGCTCCTTGATAAAGAAGCATTCCTGTTCCATTGAGAGTCCGATGTCCCGATCGGCGAGCAGAACGCAATAAGGCCGTCTCAACAGGCTTATAAATGACATCGGCAAAAACTGTTTTTTTTGGAAAACTATTTGCACGAATCAAAGGTCGGTCTCCTCCCCGAAGCCCCACGGAGGTAGCGTTAACCACAAGATCAGGGACGATTCCCGGGGACAGTCCCTGGGAACCATTTTCGCTTTTTAACACTACCCATGCAACTCGTGGAAACAATTTCCTAAAATCTTTCACGATTTTCTTCGCTCGAGCCGGCGTCCTATTCACAATTGTAATCGAACGTACGCCTCGCTTGGCCAACCCGTACGCCACGGCGCGAGCGCTTCCTCCGGCGCCTAAAATAAGAATCCGTTTCCCCCGAATCCGAAACCGGATTTCCTTTTCCAAAGAAAGGGTGAACCCCGCCGCATCGGTATTGAATCCGATCCACCGCCCGTTTTTTTGCACCACGGTGTTAACCGCCCCGATAGCCTTCGCCGTAGAATCGATTCCGTCCAAACAGGACAACACGGTTTCTTTATACGGCACCGTGACGTTGAATCCGTCCAGCAAAAGATGACGGCGTTTTTTAAGAAGCGCCAGAAACTCTCCGGGCCGGACTTCGAAAGGAAGATAAAAAGCTTTCACGCCGGCCGACTTGAACGCCGCTTCTTGCATCACCGGAGAAAGCGTGTGAGCCAATGGAAATCCGAAGATTCCGTAAAAACCGAAAGCCGGCTTATTCATACGGGCGAAGCTTCGGGTTCCGTTCCCCAAAGCTTGGCGCAAACTTTATTGACAGCGAAAAGGTAGGCTTTGACGCTGGCCTCGATGATGTCGGTGCTGGCTCCCCGGCCGGTAACTTCCTTGCCCTCGATCTGAATTTTCACATTCACCTCACCCATCGCGTCTTTTCCGCTGGTGACGGATTGAATGGCGTAGTGCGTTAGCGTGGCTTTCAATTTCGTGATTTTCTCAATCGCCTTGTAACAGGCGTCGACCGGACCGTCGCCTTGAGAAGCAGCTTCTAATACTTCCTTGCCGTGACGAAGACGAATCACGGCCTCCGAAGGCCTTCCGGTTTCCAGGGTACTTTTCACGTATTCCAATTTCCAGGTTTCAGGAATTTCTTTGATTTCGTCTTGAATGAGCGCCTCGATGTCTTCATCGAAAACATATTTCTTTTGATCCGCGAGCTTTTTGAAACGTTCAAACGCGCGGTCGAGCTCCGCGTCCCCCAACGGGTAACCCAATTTTTTCACGCGTTCGCTGAAGGCGTGGCGCCCGGAAAGTTTTCCCAAAATAATCTGGCTCTCGGCCAGACCCACCCGCTGAGGATCGATGATTTCGTAAGTCTGGCGTTTTTTTAGAACCCCGTCCTGGTGAATTCCCGATTCGTGAGAGAAAGCATTTCGACCCACAATCGCTTTGTTGGGCTGAACCACCATTCCCGTCAAATGAGAAACCAAACGAGACGTTTTTACAATCTCTTCGGTGGTAACTTGAGTATAACAATCCATGAAATCTCTTCGCGTATCGATGGCCATCACAATTTCTTCCATGGAGGCATTACCTGCTCGCTCACCGATTCCATTGACGGTGCACTCCACCTGATTAGCACCTGCCAACACAGCGGCCAATGAATTGGCAGTGGCGAGGCCCAAATCGTTATGACAGTGCACTGAAAGAGTCACTTTCTTGCCGAGGACCGGGATTTTTTTCACCAAATGAGCAATCACGTCGCCGAATTCCTGAGGGATCGCGTAGCCGACGGTATCGGGGATATTCACAACCGTAGCGCCTGCATCCACAGCCGCGCGTACGGCCGCGACCAAAAAATCCAGCTCGGTGCGAGCGGCGTCTTCGGGAGAAAATTCGATTTCCTTGAAATCTTTCTTGGCGGATTTGATGGTCTCGGCCGCTAAGCTGATGATTTCACTTTTTTGCTTGTGAAGTTTGTGTTCCCGGTGAATTTTGGAAGTGGCGAGAAAAACGTGCAGCCTTTTTTTCTTGGCGCGCTCGAGCGCTTTCCGACAGGCATCGATGTCTTTAGGAACCATCCGGGCCAAGGCACAAATGGTGGGAATGGTTACCGCCTCAGAAATCATTTGAACGCCCCGCATTTCGCCGGGCGAAGACACAGGAAATCCCGCTTCGATGACGTCGACATTCAAACGTTCGAGCTGTTTGGCGATTTTTACTTTTTCTTCGGGGGTAAGCGACGCGCCGGGCGACTGCTCGCCGTCACGGAGCGTGGTATCAAAGATGTGAATCTTACGTTTCACCTGGGAGCCTTGGCTTCCTGAATCCAATGCATCATCTTGCGGAGTTCGGAGCCCACTTTCTCAACCGGGTGATTGTCGCATGCTTCGCGGAGCTTGTTGAAATTCGGCCGGCCTAATTTATTTTCTTCCATCCATTCTTTGGCAAAATTTCCGGATTGGATTTCTTTTAAAATTTTTTTCATCTCTTCGCGCGCCGCTTGGCCGACCACACGTTTCCCGCGCGTGTAATCACCGTACTCGGCAGTATCGGAAACCCGCCGGTGCATACCGCTCAAACCATGGACAAAGACCGCGTCTACAATGAGTTTTACTTCATGAAGACACTCGAAATAAGCCATTTCGGGCTGATAACCTGCGGCGACGAGCGTTTCGAAGCCGGCCCGGATCAGTTCGCTTAAGCCGCCGCATAAAACGGCTTGTTCGCCGAAAAGATCGGTTTCGGTTTCTTCTTTAAAGGTCGTCTCAATCACACCGGCTCGCGTGCCGCCGATGGCCTTTGCATGAGCCAGCGCCATTTGAAGCGCCTTGCCGGAGGCATTCTGGTAAATCGCAACTAAACACGGAACACCTCCTCCCTCTAAGAATTGAGTCCGGACCAGCGCACCCGGACCTTTAGGCGCTACCATATAGACATCCACTTCCTTCGGCGGTTTGATGTAGCCAAAGTGAATATTGAAGCCGTGCGAAAAAAGAAGGGCCTTGCCCGATTTAAGATAGGGCTTCACGCTCTTCTCATAGATTTCAGCTTGAAGATGATCTTGAGCCAGGAGTTGAATAACATCCGCCTGCCGAGCGGCCTCTTCCGCGGAGATAGGATCAAACCCGTCTTCCACAGCCAAGTCGTAATTTTTTCCACCTTTCCGCTGGGCGATTAACACCTCCGCACCGGAATCACGTAGATTGAGCCCTTGGCCGCGGCCCTGAATCCCATAGCCCACAATGGCTACCTTTTTACCCTTGAGATGATTCAGATCTGCGTCATCGTCGTAATAAATTTTTGCTTTCATACTTTTTCTTTTTCTTTCTTTAGATTGAGTTCGCTCTTCCTGGCCAAGGCAATCGTGCCCGTCCGGACCACTTCTTTGATTCCAAAGGGACGCAACAATTCCAGCATCGCATCCACTTTTTCTTCACTGCCCGTCACTTCCACGGTGAGCGACTGGGGATTCACATCCACCACTTTGGCGCGAAAGGTGTTCACTACCTGGAGAATGTCTGAGCGAGTACTGGCTGTGGCGCTGATCTTTACCAGGACCAATTCCCGGGAAATATTTTCTTCTTCGCTGAGATCTTGCACTTTAATCACATCCACCAGCTTATTGAGCTGTTTAATGATTTGCTCAATCACCCGGTCATCACCGTGGGCTACAATCGTCATCCGGGAAACCGTGGGCTCTTCAGTTTCTCCGACCGCCAGGGAATCGATATTGAAGCCGCGGGCCGAGAAAAGTCCGGACACATGCGCCAAGACTCCGAAGTGATTTTCGACAAGAACTGAAATGGTGTGTTTCATGATTTCTCCTTGAATTCAAATGCCGTCACTGCGGGCATTATGCCATATCCATGACTTGATCGAGTGCGTGCCCTGCCGGAACCATCGGATACACATTCTCCGACGGCGAAACAACCACATGAACCAATACCGGCCCGTCGTGCTTCAGGGCCTTCTCAATGGCCGGAATCACTTCTTCTTTTTCCGAAACCCGGATTCCCAGGGCGCCGTAGCCTTCCGCAATTTTTACAAAGTCCGGGTTGGACGGCCCCAATTGAGACGCCGAATAACGTTTATTGTAAAAAAGTTCCTGCCACTGGCGAACCATTCCGTGATGGGCGTTGTCCATCACAAAGACTTTGACGGGCACTTTGTAATAAACCGCCGTGGCGAGTTCGGTCAGCGTCATTTGAAAAGAGCCGTCGCCGTCGATGCAAATCACGGTTTCTTTGGGACAGCCAAACTTCGCGCCAATGGCGGCTGGAAAGCCATAGCCCATCGTCCCGAGTCCACCGGAATTAATCATGGTGCGGGGGCGCCGAAAGCCGTACCACTGCGCGGTCCACATTTGATGTTGGCCGACACCGGTGGTCACAATCGCATTGTGGTCGGTGAGTTCACCAATTTTATCAATGACGTATTGTTGGTGAATCACTTTGCCCGACTGGTCATATTTTAAAGGATGTTTCTTTTTCCATTCATCGATTTGCTGAGTCCACTCCGTGATCACCGGTTTCTTAACCAGTTTAGTCAGCTCACGCAAAATGTGTTTCACATCGCCTACAATCGGCACGTGCACCGGAATGGTTTTGGAAATCGACGACGGGTCAATATCGATGTGGATGATTTTCGCCTTCGGCGCGAAAAGGCTCACCTTCCCCGTCACCCGGTCATCGAATCGGGCGCCTACCGCAATTAAAACATCCGAGCCTTGGACCGAGTAATTCGCGTAATGCGTTCCGTGCATTCCCAGCATTCGAAGAGAAAGCGGATCCGTTTCTGGAAACGCACCCAAACCATGAACCGTGGTGGTCACAGGAATCCCGGTCTTTCGGGCAAACTCCGTCAGTTCTGCGGCCGCGTTGGAAGCAATGCATCCCCCGCCCACGTAAAGAACGGGGCGCTTGGCCTCGGAAATTAATTCCGCTGCTTTTTCGATTTGCTTGGGATGGCCGTCCACCGTCGGTTTGTAGCCGCGGATATCCACGGTCTTTGGGAAAACAAATTCTGATTTGGCTCGGCTTACGTCCACCGGAAAATCAATGACCACCGGTCCACAGCGGCCGGTCGAGGCAATATAAAAAGCTTCGCGCATAATCCGTGGAAGATCTTTGACATCTTTAACCAGGTAATTGTGCTTCGTAACGGGACGCGTAATGCCTACCGTATCCGCCTCTTGAAAGGCGTCACTGCCAATGGCCGTCGTGGCAACTTGACCGGTGATACAAACCATGGGAACCGAATCCATGTAGGCCGTTGCAATTCCGGTCACGCAATTCGTAGCTCCCGGACCTGAAGTGACCAGTACCACCCCCGGCCGTCCCGTAGCCCGCGCATAGCCGTCCGCCATGTGAGTGGCGCCTTGTTCGTGTCGAACAAGAATAAATTTCAATCCCGAATCATACAAGGCATCGAACGTCGGAAGAATCGCGCCGCCCGGAAGGCCGAAGAGAACGTCGACGCCTTCGCGTTTCAGGCATTCAATCATGATTTGAGCGCCGGTCAGTTCCATGGTTAGACTTTCCCGAACATATTTTTCTTCATTGTTTTTATGAGGCCTTTGAGACCTTGTTTTGGTTTTTTCTCGGCTTTAATCGAGCGGGTCTCTGTTCCTTCCAGAAACCATTTCATCATCCGCTCCCGGTGAGCGGAAAAATCCTCGTCTGTTTTCAAGGGGTCCGCCACGACCTCATATCCTTTTCCTTCCAATTCAGCCATCCAGGATTCCGCAGCCGAACAATTCTGGGAATCCGGATCGACCGCCACGTAAAAGGGAATGTGTTTCCGGGGATTCGTTGAAGCCTTCGCTATCTTATCCAACGAGCCGGGCGAGGCTTGGCGAAAAAGGGCTGTGGCGGAAAATTCTTCCGGATATTTCAATCCTAAATACGCAGCATACGGCCCCGCGTTTCCGACGCCCAGCAAAAGAATCTGTGAGGGCGATATGTGATAGCGTTCGGTCGCTTCTTTCTTAATCCGAAGCCACCACCGGTCCGTTTCTTCAGGAATCGTTCCTTCCCGGGGAAAGACCGAGCCGACGAGAAGCAGGACTTGATTTTTCTTAGCCCAGTCGGCCCACTCGGCGGCAATTTCTTCCGCTTTCTTACCCGTTCGACTCAATAGCACAACTAATGGCCAGCCCTTTTCTGCGGTGTATTCTGCCGGAACAAAAAGGTAATACGGATGCTTCCTTTCTAATTCGAGCATCCCGGTCGGAGAAGTTCCGTAAATTTCAGCCCAACCGGCCTGAAAGGAAAGAACCAGAAAAAGGAAAAAAGTGATCCCGCGTTTCATTTGATTGTTCGTAAGTCCCTGAAAAGAGAGGGGTTATTATAAAATAACTCCCCTCATGTGTCTACAGAATGCTTCCTGTCCTTTTAAAGAGGCTAATCGCCCGGTGGGAATCGAACTCTTTGCCCCATGCGGTCTTACCGTAACGATTGAAGAAGCAAACGATGTGGTCGCGGAATTGCCCGGAAGCAAGCGAAAGAGGGCTGGCTCGAAGGGCTCTTCCCCATAATTGAGCGAGCCGGAGAGCCGATAGTTTTCTTTTACGGATAATTTTAACCAAATCGCGGATATCAAGTTCCAAAAACCGAGCCATTTTTCCAATGGTCCAGTACTCCGGCGCAATCAACTTGATTTCAAGCCGACCCAGCTTTTTATAAGGGAGGGTATGTTTTCGATAATCCAGATAACTAATCATTGACCAATGCCCGATATCTTCAGAGTAATTGGCCGCAATTCCAGCTCTGGCTGAAGCTTTTTGAATCGCTCTGCGGACCAGCTCTGCATGCCGTTTCTTTCCTTTAATCCGGATTTCAAAATCCACATCCAGACTGGGTCGGATATGGCCAAAAAGCGAACCAGCAGCAGCACCGGTTAGAAGAATCTCGGCCGGTTGATTTAATTCGCCGTCGAGGGTCGTAAAAAAGCGGTCGATCATTCGCTGTCTCAATGAATCTCCTCGCGACGGGCCCGCGCATCTTGAATGCGCTCAAATAAAGTTTTGATTTCTTCCTCGGAAAGCTTGCTCTTCAATTCATGCCAGGCTGCGTAGACACGCTTGGCGGAAGGCGCTCGTCCGCGTTGGGCCGGGATTAAATCCTGGGCCAGGTCCGCTATTTTTTTTTCTTCCCGGGAAAGCTGAACCGGGACTCCGGCAATCCGCCGCGCCATTCTCTCCACCGAAGTCCTCGTGAAACGAACGGGCAACATCTCGAACCCCTTAAAAAATTCAGCCGCCGGAACATTGAGCGCTTGGCAGATTCGAAGGAGGGTCGATACGGTGGGGTCTTGCTCTCCGGTTTCAATCCGAGAAAGATTCGGCTGAGGAATGCCAGACTGCTGAGCGAGTCTCGCCTGCGTCATTCCCTTCTTTTTTCTCAAAATCGTGACATGGTAGCCAATCGGGAGCATGACAAAATATAGTTTTAAAGCTATATTTTGTCAAATCTTAAAAGAGGGCTGGAAAACCGGGGGGCCCATACCCGTCAGCCTGACCTCACAAGGTTGGTGGTCGGGTAGGCGGCCGAAGGAGTATGGGACCCTTAAAAGGTTGAGCAGAGAGACGATTTCAATTGTCCGCTGCTCGTATATTCATTATGGCAATGACTCCTCGTGGCGTAGGTGTAACGGTCACGCGTTTTTAGCGTGGTGCCATTACCCCAGTAGGTATCAACAATTTTCAAGATGAGCTCACCCGAAATTTTGAATTCCCGATAGACCCGTTTGCTGCGGATACCGTTTGTGTAAGTGGTGTCGTTCTGCGTTTTGACGTTCACTCCATTCGCATAGAACGTCTTCACGGTTTTGGTGAGAATCACGCTACTTGAATTAAAGGTTTGAATTTCAAGTAGCGTAGTTGCGCCATTCACATACGTTGTATCCGATTGGGTTTTGACATGAGTGCCGTCTGAGAAATAGTCCTGCACGGTTTGGGTGAGGATGACTCCTTGCGAATTGAAAGTCTTGTAAACCCGTTTGGTTTTGACGTTATTGACAAAGGTCAACTCTTCCTGAGTACTCACCGTTATCCCATCCGGATGAAAACTCTGGAGCAAACGAGTGAGAAGAATCCCTACAGAATCATAGGTTCGAACTTCCCGAGCCGTCTTTAATGTGCCGTTTGCATAATTGATTTGTTCCCATGTCTTTGTCGTCACTCCATCAGACCAGAAAGTTGTCCTTGTCTTATAAAAAAGGACACCCTTGGAATCAAAATTTGAGAAGTCCATAGAATAACGAACTCCCGCAACGAATTGGGTTAGGGATTGTGTTTGTACTGTATCCGTATAGGCAAAGTAGGTCTTAAAGATCCTATCCCAAGTTCCAGTGAAACCGGTTTGGATTTCAAAAGTAGTGAGATCAATCTTTGCGGTAGTACTGACCCCTATGCTATTCACAAGAGCATAGGTCGCAAGATCCCCATTATAAGATACGGAGGTCGCTGCAAATCCTGCTCCTGCCATCACGATTTCAAAACTTCTCCGATATTCCAGGCCAATCGGGAGTGTAAAAATGTGAGTCGCCAGATAAGGAGATCCAGCCACCTTTCCTGACAAGCCTATGCTGAAAACTGTGTCTCCTTGGGATGTCTTAAAGGCATCGAGTAGGGTAAATTTCCCAATTAGATTCATCCATGGGTAGACCATTTTTTTATGAACCAACTGAAGTTGATCCATCCCGTTTGAGGCATCGAAGATCCAAACTTCAAAGTTCCGATAATCGGCGCCATTCCCCACCATGACAAAAGATGCATCCTGGTCAATGTGGAGATTGGTCCCTTGAGCAATGATCTTTGAAGTGAGTTTGGAGATTTTGAGATTATCCAGTGCCACTTGATAGGCGTCTTCGAGTTTGGTGCCATCCAAAAACTCCGTTACGATTTTAATCGTGGCACTTGTGCTATCAGGATTGAAAGTAACGGAACTAAGGGTTCCATTTTTGTCCAAAGCATTGTTGGTCAAAGAAACTTTTTGACTCGGATCGCTGATCCGTTGAATGAATACATTGTAGATACGGTCATAAGTGACGGTGAGAGGACCTCCCACTTCGTAAACCACAACCGGACCGCCGGGAGTGTCGTTTGGGGAGACATCCACATTGAGTAGAATATTTCCGCCATAGGCGAGCTCAACAATTTCTCCGGTAACTACATTCAACAGTTTCAGAGCAGCTTCATATTTCCCTAAGCTAATGTATTTGAAATCCAGACGGAACGCGTAATCATGATTCGATTTCGCCTGTTCCCACATGATTCCCGTTTCGACGTCAATCACCCGGGTTTCTCCGGAGGGATAAATGACTCGCGCAAACTTGGAAGAGCCAGGGACAAACCGGATCTCCTTGGCAAGGGTTTCCAAATTTGCATTCGTATATTGGAGTGTGGCGCCCCTCACTCTCTTGCCTGTGGCCATGTCATAAATGAAAAGAGATTGTGTCAGCAGATTGGGGGTGTAAGTCGGTTCTAATAGACCCGCGATGAGGTATTTTCCATCCGGACTCACATCGGGAGCCCCAATGATCTCTTGAAGCCTTCCAGCAGTGGATTTTCCTTTCTTCAAGACACTCGCCATGTATTTATTGTCTTTATTGAAAACATGAATCATGGCAGGAATGCCACCCGCGGGGGGCCATTTGCTCACACCATAGCTAAAGTCTGGATTCGATACGGTCGGAGTGAGACTCTCCACCTCCAAAAGATCATAGGTCTGCTCTTCTCCTGAGGGGAAAGTGACTTTGATTAGGCGTGATAATCCAGCGACTAGTTCAACATTTGTTGCACGATTGATTTGTTCATCCTGCGCCGTCCCCTTGTTTCCGGGAGAAGGCAGATCGATTCTTTCCACCAGTTGGCCCAGTAAAATATCGTAGACATCAATGTGCTGCAAAGGCTCACCCGGTCTTCCGTTGGGAGAGCTATTCCATTGACCTGCAATCAAAAACCTTCCATCACGAGTGACGTCAGGAAGACCGATGACTTCGGTAACGCCTCCGCCTACGGCCGGCAGTGAAACGCTTTTATTGATTGTTGCCTTGCGTAAACCTGTCCGTAAGTCATACACGTCATAGATCGTTCCATAGCCAATCGGAGTTTGTCTTTCGAAATAACCGAAGTTGGGGTTCGATCTCGTCCGGACCAAACCTTCAGGAGAGGTAAAGGAACTGCGATGAAGAAAAACATCTAAAGTCCCTAACTGATCGGATCCTTCTATAATGAAAAAGATTTGGGTGATCCGCTTGAGATCCACTTCTTGAGAAAACCGGGAGAGTGAAACCTCCCAGATCCCAGTGAGATCGGATTGAATCCCGTCGAGATACACATGGGACCGGCGGCGTGAGTCATCTACCATCTCCATCCGCACACGGTTGGCGGAACCTTTTAAACCAATGGCTAAAGAGGAAAGATCGGTTAGATCCTGTGACTCGCCTTTCAGAGTGCCAAAATCATCAAACGTGTATCCACCCCCTGCCCATCCTCCGACCGTGGTGTCATAAGAAATTTTAACTCCTTCTCGGCAGTTCCAACAGTTGGGAATGGTAGAGACGGTAGTTGTGTTACCTACAGGGTGGGTTTTCGCTAAATGTTTTACTCCAACCAACGTGCTGATGTCTTCCCGGGTCCTATCCGGTGTGGTGGTGAGAACCGGAATTGGAAGATGGTTGACTCTCAAAGCCCCTTGTTTGTTGTTACCTTCGACGATGAAATTGATTTGGTAAATCTTCGTAAGATCGACTCCCGCCTCTTTCAAGTCGGATGTTGAAATAGCCCAGACTTGTTCGAAATCGGAACGAATGCCTGTTAGATAAATTGAGGTCCCGTGCTGGATTTGGTTATCTTTGAAATGGAGAAATTCAACTTTGACCTTGGAGATATCGCCGTTCATACCTAACACGATCTGGCTCATCCCGCTTAAATCCTTCGTCTGAAATCCCGCAGCTTCGAGGTCATCAAAATTAAATGCCGCTCCCGCCCATCCTCCGACGTAGGTGTTGTACCTAAGATCTAATCCTCGCAACGTAGGCTTAACAACGGATGAATTACCGGTGGGTGCTACTCGCCAAACATTTGGATTGGACAATGGGGTAATGTCTGATTTTGATAATGTCGCAGAGGGAGAAACCGTAGCGGGCGTGCTGCTCGCCTGGGTACTACTCAGCGTCCGCGACTCACTCATGAAATCTGTGGTGGTATCCCTCTGTGGAGCGTCATCACTGGTTTGAGTGGTAGGGATGGGACCGGTCGCGTCCACAGTCAAAGTGGCGACACCCGTGATTGGATCAAGAATGCCTTCTGCAGCCGTTGCCAATGAAGGATTTTGAAAAATTTGGCTGATGAGAAGCGAGAAACTGAGAAGAAATCTCATCGACCTTTCGATTTGCAATTTCATTTTTTTAACTTTCGTTGTCGTTTCCATGTTGTTAGTCTCCCTTTTTTGTCTCATAGATTTTTTCATCGATTCACCGTAATTTACCCAGTAGTTGATTCTGTAAATTCTTCAAAAGGTCCAAAGGACTCGGCGGCGGAGCCGGAGCCGCCGGCTTCTTAGGTGGAGGCGGCGGAGCCGGTTTTTGGGCCTCCAGCACGGCTGCTTTTTTGAAGACGGTGGAAAGAGGCATCGTGATATTTAAGTTTTGCTTCAATCCCAAAGCCGTCACGATTTCATAGTAAGGAGCTTTTCCCGCCGGGCGGCGGACATGGATTGCGGAGAGGAGCTTGCCGGATTTATCCGTTCGGGTGATTTTGGTCAGTTTGGCGTTTTCATTATAAGAGAAGATATTTTTAGCAATCAGATTCTGCTGAAAATCACGGTCTTGAACTTCCACGATGACCCATTGGCCTGCAATCCGGCGAACCTTGATAAACTGGTTGTTCAGAATGCCCGGCTTATTGCTTTGATTGGGCAGAACGTCAACAATAATATCTGCTCCGAGGAAAAGACCGGCGGCGTCTCTTAGATATTTCCAAGTAAAACTTACATCACCGCCGGGAAGAGCTCCGTAGAATCCATCAAGGACTATTTTTCCGAGATTAGGACCGACGGAAAGAATTACTCTTTTTTCCAAGTCGACCTGGCGAACAATGAAATCGGATCCTTCGATCTCTGCGACGCCTGGCATTGCACCGGGAATAAATTGCACGGCACCGGCACCGTAGGCAGTAACACCTTGAGGGAGGTTGACATTTTGAATACCACTTTGCTGAAAATTGGAAAACAAACAGAATTGGAAATACAAATTGGACCGGCTCTCTCCCGCAAAATAAACCGCTTTGTTGGTCACGATGAAACCGTTGAGATGGGCCAGTCCTCCCGCAACCCGGATTCGTCCCAACTCTTTTCCGCTCTTTTCCGTGAGGATGAAAAAACCACCAGCTTGAATCAGATTGTAATTTCCATCCGGGGAAGAATGCAAAGAGCCGATCTGAAGGGTTTCCAAGTCAACGACTACCTGTTTCGTCTTTCCATCTTGACCCACCAAAGTGTAAGTGGCAAGACTGCCGTTATAAGTCACCGAAGCGGCAGCGCCATCCAGTCCCAATTTCTTAGTGAGATCTGCCGCATCCATAAGGGAGGTGGCGTTAAAATAAGGCGTATCATAACCCAGGGAAATGATTCGGCGCCCTGAAGGGGTCGTGTAAACGTCCCGCAACGTGTGTTTAATACTCGTATCTGAGGCAAGGTCCAGGGTGCCCACAAGATGAAGTTGATCCAATCCCTTTGAGGCATCGTAGATCCAAGCCGCGAAAGCCAAGCTCGGGGTAATGTGGTTGTCAGGAGGGGTCACAAGAACGATGGCCGTGTCGGGATCAATATAAAGTCCGCTGCCTTGAGAAACGATTCGAGAAGTAGAAGTAACCGGCCAAGGGGAATTCGAAAGATCAATGGAACTTTCTTTCTCGAAGACTGTGCCTTCGAGAAAGTCAGTGCGGCTCCTCAGGATTGCTTGCATTCCATTTTCGTTGAAGGAAATCGAAAGAAGGGTAAAGTTTTGCCGGAAGATCTTGTCTGAGAGAGTCATACCCTTTACGGCGGTGTCCACACTTTGAACGTGGATAGTGCTGGAGGTGTTGTAATCTCCATCTTCATAGATCACAACCGGGCCGCCCGGGGTATTTTCTGGAGACACATCATAGACATCTGAGACGAAACTATAGGACGACAGGGCTCCGGCAAGCACTCGAACGGTTCCGGTCTTCAAATTCATCAATTTCAGTGTCTTACTATAAAGAGTTCCCACCCGTTCGTATTCTTTCTGAAATGCAAAATTCGGATTCGACGCCGCGCGCTTCCAGCCTTGGGGCACAGATGGAGCGCTGATTAAGGTTTCATAAGTCATTGGGCCGAGGGCGACGGTGTAAGTCGCATGTCTATTTTTTAAAATTGCATGGCTGGTAGGAATGTCTTGGGTCCATGAAATCGTATCGAGTCCCTCTATCGATCTTCTGGAAATACTAATTTGTTTGTCGGGGTTGTCGATTTTTTGGACACGGGCGGTGCCGGGATCAAAGGTTTCGAAAGCAACGTATTGTCCATCCGGTGACACATCCATTACGGAAGCGTATGTTTCCGAGCCTCCCCCTGACATCTGAACATTACGTGCAGCAAGGAGCTGACTTTGACCGTTTCGAAGATCCATTAATTCCAAACGCAAAGTGTAGTGGTGATTAGGATCGGTGATTCCCCTTCTAAAGGCGAAATTGGGATTCGACGCCGCGCGCATCCAGCCGTCGGGGACGGGAGGAAAATAAGTGTAGGTTTGGGCGGCAGGATTCACTTCAAAATAACCACCTACGATAGGATTGTAGATACCGACATGCACACGAATTTTACCTTCAACGAATTCAATGGTTTCAAGCGGGGCATAACCAATCGAAAATGAAACGACTCTTTCCAAGGTTTCGAGATCTACAACATAGATTGCGTTCTGTGCGCGTATGGAATCGCCATAAACGACATACTTTCCGTCCGGACTGATATCCACTTTTTCTAGAATCGTTATGCCGGTGGAGCCACTTGAACTTACCTCAGCAATAAGCTGGGATTTGCCGGTCAACAAATTCAAGGTTTCCAATTTTTGATAGGAAATCCCGGTCGTACCACTAAACTTTGTGATTTTAAACGCATAAGTGGAATCTGACGCCGCGCGTGTCCAGCCGGCGGGGACGGAAGGCGCTTGAGTCACTTCCGCTGATCCATTTACGCCATCAATGGTAAAGGTGAATACCAAACCGCTTGTATGATTAAGACTCGCTTTTGTTCCTATAACATCTGCACTCGTAATATCAGAAATATTATAAACGAGTCCGTCAGAGGCAGGCGGTAGCCAGCTCACTTCAACTAACTGGGGTCGTACCGTGTACTGATAATAATAAGGATTTGTTTTTTCTAAATTATATACATAGATATTATTGACTCCTACTCCGAGCAAAAGAGCCTCGCCTGTTTTGAGATCACGATCAAGTATTCTGGGATAAGCATTTCCGGCTAAATAACCGGTGTGAATAATAGGCAGATTCTCATTGCCTTGAGGAATGAGAATAAGAAATCCATTAGCTCGTTGACTTCCAGTCCAGACATCAAAAGTTTTAGCTCCAATCGTCACGATTCCATTAGGACGTACCTCATACTGCCCTTGTGAGGTCGTTAATTGCTCGATGATTGCAGCAAGAGAAGAATCGGAAGCCGCGGCGTTTGAAAGCGTACTTTGTTGGCTCAAAAATTCCGTTGAAGTCGTTTGAGATTGAGTCTGGGTCGATGTTTGAGTGGACGTCTGAGTCGTTGCGTCGACGGTGGCTGTGGGCATGCCGGTGTTGGGGTCAAGAATCGCTTCAGCCGCATAGCTTAAAGGTAAAGAAAAGATTTGAGTTACCACGCAAAAAAATGCCGTCGCCAAACTCAAGGAATGTCGAAGAGACTTTTTCATATCGATCATGCGTTCATCCTCCCAGCTTCCTTGCTTCGATTAAGACAAAATAAAGTGGGGTCGTGATGCTCAAAATTTTCTTTTTGCCCGTGACTGTGAGAATTTCATAAAAGGCAGAAGTGCCCGCGGGCCGTTTAATGGAAGTCGTAGACAGTTTGGTGCCAGCGGCGTTGAAGCGAGTGACCGTGCCCAATCCCCCATTGGGGTTATAAGCAAAAACATTTCGGACAAGAAGCGAATCAAAATCCCGGTCGCGGATTTCGGTGATGCGGCCATTTCGAATCATGATGAGCTGGCTCCTGACGAGGCCTTGTTGGGTGCTTTGATTGAATTCCACCACCACATCCTGGCCGATGATCTGGCCTTGGGCATTTTTGACCTCGGTCATTTTGGCAATCTTCGCATTGGGGTAAGTGTCTTTGGGAGGAAACTCACCGTAGAAGCGGAGGGTCTGTTTCTCCCCCTCTTTCGGGCTGTCGATAATCGTTCCCCGGTCGAGATTGACGCGGCGCGTAACGAAATCGTTTCCGCGGATGTCGGCCATCGCAGGTTGTCCGCCAATTTTAATGAAATTAATCTCAGTGCCCGTGGCCATATTAAGGAGACTGGCAACGCCGGCTGAGAAGGGATAAGGAAATTTATACTGGATTTCTTCCGTGGCCCTGAAATTCTCGAAAGTAACAAATTCCAAATACCAGTTAAAGCGCACATCGCCTTCCATGTAAATTCCCTGATTGCTAACCATGAAATCATGGAGGCTCCTTTGGCCATCGGCAACGAGCCTTTCCACCTTTGAGCCATCCGGGTAGGTTACGATGAGGTACTTTTTGATATTGGTGTTGGGGTAAGGCGTTTGAGTCACCACCTTCTCCTCCCGCAGAGTCACCGTGTACCGACCGTCGGGAGATTGAGAAGAGATAACATTCCGAGTGCTTGTGATGGTAAAAGTCCTCAGATTAACCGTGTGGAATTGGTCGAGAGTGGCGTCTTGTAAGATCGCTGCCGGATCCCCTGAAGCAAGTTGAGTCCAAGTAATTCTCTGAAGAGTATAGAAAAGAGAAACCTCGATTTTGACATTGGGATCGTTAATCTTCTGGAGCCGGACCTTGCCAGGAAGAGACTGGAAAGCAACCCATTCGCCGTCTGCGGTGAGTGTCGCGGGTGAAACATCCTTCCTATTAAACACTTGGTCGCCGTTGGCCAAAATATCGTTCGTGGCCAAAATCTGGGTTTCACCGGTCTGGAGATTCATCAAATGAAGGCGTTGGAGGTTGACACTTTGTGGGCTTGCATCGACCCGAAAGGCAAAATTAGGATTGGAGACGGTTCTCAGATTCACCGTCTGGCGGCTTTGATCGTTGCCGATTAACACAACAGCCGGCTCACCCGAGGCAAGTGTCGTCCACTCGATTCCAATAAGCCGGTTACTTAGATCGAGCACTATTCCTTGATTGATATTCTTGTTGTCCACGCGCTGGATTTGCACGATCCGGGTATTGGAAACAGTAAACACCGTGAATTCTCCGCTGGGTGAGACATCCTGGATTTTAAAGAAGAAATCAGGATTATCGTCAGTCCCGATCCTTGCGGTGAATATGATATCAATCTGGCCGGTTTGCAGGTTTATCAGTTTCAATTGCGCCTGGCTCCACCTGCTCACGACTTCTTTCTTGAAGGCAAAGTTTGAGTTGGAGGCAGCTAGGGTGTAGCCTGCGGGGACGGGAGGTGTTTGAGGTATTTCCTCTCCTGTCGTTACGTCATAATTCGCCACTCGATTAGAATAAGTCACTTGTGCGATGGTCGGAGCAGTAAAGTGGATGCCTTCTACAATTCCTTGACTTGGAGGCTGTAAGGTAATCGTTCGTTCAGGAAGACTATTGGGTTGTCGTCCCGTTAAAAGATTAACTACTTCCATGATTTGAGTTGTTTCAACTTGGCCAGTTCTGTAATCCCTTTCGACTCTCAGAGCTACAATCGCATATTTACCGCCGGGAGATACATCGGGTAAATCAAGGCCTGTTATTGTCACTTTGACGGCCTGGTCATTTATCCGGAATTTGCGAAAGTCGGTCATGAATTGACCCTCTGTCGTGTAAACGTTCCACCATCTTTCATTATTTGATTCTCTTGCCTTCTCCTCGATCACATAACCATTATTCGAGGCAGCTCGTGGTAATGTGGCTAATACATCCAGCGGGACAAAGCGATTATTTTCACGAATGACTTGAAGCCCGCCATTTTGATTGACACCAACAATAAGCTCCGTTCCAACTGTAAGCGAATAGGTTTGAAGTGTTAATTGAGTGGTATTGGGTTCTGTGCTGTCGATTAAGTCTAAACGCTCCGGAGAAAAATTCATTCTTCGTGCGCCAATCGCATTAAAGGGTTGGTCAATGGCTCCTCGAGAAAAAATGAGTAAGCTTCCCAGCCAAGGCACACCAGCCTGACTAATTCCATCATTGACTTCTTTAACCATTGCCAGCTTCGTTGTGTGATCAATGAAAAGACCTCCGAAATGTCTGGTAGCAGATCCATTGAGCGAAACACGAAGAAGTCCCCGACCTTCAGTGGAATAGATAAAAACGTGGTACGGCTGATTGCCGGCATTATCCATTTCTTCGATAGCGACTGCTGCCACAAGATTGGGGTGGCCAGTTTCGATTCCTTGCACAGATTGAAGATTCTCACCCGCAAGAATCTCTGTCCTGATCTCCTCAATTAAGCCGGCCTCAGTGATGGGTTCGAGCGGAGTTTCTTCCTGCCCGACAAGGGTCCACGTAATCGTGGGGGATGCCAGATTCGCTTGGTAAATTTTCCCATTATCGAAACGGATCCTCGCCATCTGATTTTCAATCGAGCCCGATACAAAACTATAGCCCCGAATATCTTCGCCTGCAGGCACGGAAATTTGAGAATTTTTGATCGCGAAATAGGTGCCGGTCATATCGATGACAGTAAGCGCATTGACATTTTCAACATGGTTCAACGTGCTGACGAGGACGTATTGATTGCTCACGACTGTTCGATCGATTGGGAAAAGCTCGCGGCTTCTAATCGGAAACACGTATTGATCGACTGTTGTGAGACCGGCAAAATTAGAGCCTTCGAGATCTCGGACAACAAGGTTATAGCCCCTAAAAACATAATCCGTAAGGTCTTGTTGAATGAGTCTTTTTTGATCGGGTGTTAAGATTCCTCGTTCGGCTTTTACCCGGATAGACTCAGATGGACTAAAGGCCGGTTGAATGAGGATGTAAGCCTTATCGCCGCTTTTAAAAGAGGCTTCAAAGACTGTCACTTGATGTTCTTCGTGAGCTCCAACAAAACGAAGCCCGGTCAGATGTAAATTTTCAGGCAGGATCACGCCGCGAAAGGCCTTTGATAAATTCAATGTGACTGCCTGACCTAATTGAGGCAGAAGAGGTGTAATTTGAACAGAGATTTCATTGGCTGCCGAAACTTTATATTCTGCATTGGCCGCTTCAATTGGGTCGGGGACGGGCGGAATGGCAGGCGGCTCAGCTGGAAAAGTGGACAAATCAACGATGGTGGTACCTCTATCGGTCGTAATAATCGCGTTGCCGTTTTGGAAGGTGACGGATTGGAAAACTCCATCGATTCTCTCAAGCTTGGTTGAATCATGAATGCTTTTAACCTGAACATTAGAAAGCCCATAGCCAGGAGCTGCGTAATAGAAAACGATGGCGGCTTTGCCATCCGGCGATACATCATGGATGCTGACATGAGCTCTGTAATCCGTCGCTGCTCCCACCACAGTTTCTTTTCCGGTCGCAAGATTGAGAACCTTTGCGTAGGCAGTGGGGCCTTCTGAAGTAACCCGACGCGCATAATTCAGATTTGAATCTGTGCGCGTCCACCCTTCGGGGACGGGAAGAAGAGGCGCGGTCGGAAGCCGGTTAATTTCTAACGTTCCTGTCAAATTCGCGCCTTCGACGATGAAATAAATGAGACGAACTTTGGTGTAGTCGATTCCCTGCATTGAAGACACAGGGATCGACCACACTTGTTCTTTGTCGGATCGAATGCCGTCTAGATGAATCGAGGTTTTCTGGTTTTTGTCATCCACTAATTCCAATTTGATTCGGTTAGTTGTCCCTTTCAGGCCGAATCTCAGCTCTTTTAATCCGCTTAAATCCGCCGTTTCAATGGTGGTCGATTCAGTGCCAAAAAAATCATAACTTAAACCTGCTCCTGCCCACGTCGCGTTACCCGAACCTGTTCGATAATCCAACGACATTCCACGTTGAGTAAGGCCGACGGCCGCATAAGTACCCGTGGGACCGATTTGAGTAATCTCCGGCATGTGCCAACCGTATACCGTAGTTTCCGGTAACCTTGTAATATCTGCCGTAGTGAGCGTTGTCGAAGGACTAATCGGACTAGTTGCCGTGGGTTCGATGTCAAAGTTAATTGCTAAATCACCGGTTTTATTCTCCCCCTCTACGATGAAATACATGAGACGAACTTTCGCGAGGTTGATTCCTTGGAGACTCGACATGGGAATCGTCCAAAATTGTTCTTGATCCGAACGAATTCCCGAAAGATAAACAATGGCTCTTTTCTGTTGATCGTCTTGGATTTCAAACTTCACTCGATCGGGATTTCCTTTAAGACCTACGACCAGCTTGTCGAGCCCGCTTAAATTCGATGTTTCCCAAACGCCGCTGGCGAAATTATCGAAGGTGAGTCCGCCTCCGGCCCAGCCTCCGGTTTTTGTCTCATAGTGGAAGGAAACATTTCCATCTCCATTCAATCCCGAAACAGCCGCAATAGATCCACTGGGGGCCACGCTGGTAGGCCCGGGTAAAAATTGCTGGTACAACCCATTCGAGAACCGGGTTTGCGGAAGCTTGGTCACATTCGCAGTTGTTGCCGGCGGAATTAAAGGTTTAGAGAGCCCGGTCTCGGCATCATAGTTTTCCACGTCGCCGGATTGGTAAGTGACTTCAATCGTTTTTTCAGTCCCTGGACGGAACCGGACGCCTTTCAATTTATCTTCATTGGGATTTCTCAAGTCAATCTTGTGCAACAATTCCCCTGTTTGCGCATTCTTCACTTCGAGAACTTGTTTTCCAGCACAGCCCGAAGAGCTCGCGGTGCAATAGGTCAGATAACCATGGATCAGATAATTGTTGTTGGGTGAAGCGTCGGGAAGCGAATAACTTTCGTAGTGCGGTGCGGGAGAAATGTATCCCGCGCGCGCCACTTTAACAAAGGAAGTGATGAGTTTGCCCTGGGTATTGAAAATATCGTAATAGATGTAAGTACTGCCAGCACTTGAGATATCCCGTTCGGCGATGAGGAAATTCGAATTTGACGGCGTGGGGACCGCCCCCGCCGGAGGCCCCGTGGGTTCGGCTTTTTCCACCACAATTTGCACATATTTGTTCGACCAGCCGCCAGGACCATAGAAAGGATTAATGGAAGTCGCTTGAATTTCGAGAGTGTACTTTTCGGGTTTGGCATTTGCAGGAATTTTCCAAGTAAGAATTCCATTGGAAAGACTGTATTGATTGGAGGGAACCGATTTCCTAATCGGGGTAGAACCGCTAAAGTCTGTGTAATAAATGTCCACAATCCGCAGCGAGGCTTTATCTCCCCTGTCTTGGTCGGACGCCGTGATTTGAAGCGTCAGAGTATCCCCTTGCTTGTATTTATCTTCAAGACCGGTGACAGCAACGGTCGGCTCATGGCGGTTGATGGCCTCCAGCAAAACTTGGGAAAGAGGCTGGGTCCCGACTTTGATATTTTTCTTTTTCCCGCCGGTTGCCATCACTTCATAATAGGCGGGCGCTCCGGCCGGCCTTCGAACGGTGATGGTCGCCAAAAGATTATTGGTCGTGCCCGGAATCCCGAACAGTTTAACTTGGTTGATTCCCCCATTCGGGTTATACGTGAAGATATTTTTAAGGACGAATAAATTATCGGGCCGGTCCCAGTCCTGAATCTCGGTGATGCGCATCGCGCCGGCAACACTTCGGATCTTGAAAATCTGATGAGTGAGAGTGATCGGCTCGGTTGTTGGATTGAGGTCCACTGTGACGTTCCAGCCGATGGTGGTCCCGGCTGAGTTTTTGACGGCCGTCACTTTTTCAAAAGAAGATTCCTTGGGAAGCGCGCCTCCGTAAAAACTAAGGATAGGCTTGGAAGCAGCCGGAGGAACGGAAACCGATGCGGAAAGCGTGCTTTGCTGGCTTAAGAATTGAGTACTCGTTTGCGTTTGACTTGAGGACTGAGTTTGCGATTGCGTTGAAGTCTGAGTGGTCACATCGACGGTGGCTGTAGGCATGCCGCTGTTAGGATCTAAAATCGCATCCGCGGCGAAAACAGGATTAGAAAAGGATAAAATTTGCGTGCAGAAAAGAATCAGGGTGATGAGCGAATGAACCCGTTTTCGATTTTGCATTTTTATCTCCCCGCCTTTGCGGCCAGCACCAAAACTTTGGAGAGAGGCGTCGTAAGGGGCACACTCGGCCGGAATTCAGCGCCTGATGGGGCCACAAATTTAAAATAAGGAACTTGTCCCCAGAAAGCGCCGCTGCGGACAGCAAGAATAGTCGAACGAAGACCTCCGGCAGGGCCGAAGCGCTCGATCTTTAGTAAAGAGGCTGTCGAGGAATAGGTCAGGACACTTCTCATGATAAGCGCGTTGGAAGAATCCCGATCTCTGACTTCTTGAACGACCCACTCTCCCCCGACGGGGCGAATCATTAAAACCTGATTTTGAACGACTCCGAGTGTAGTGCTTTGATTAAGCTGGACGATAATGTTCCAAACCGTTTGACCGGCAGAGTTTTTCAACGCTACTTGGTTGATGATCTTAGCGCCCGGAGGAAGGGCTCCGCCGTAAAAGCCCATGACTTCAGCCGTCACTGGCTTTGGAACAGGTGGAGTGAGGGTCATGGTATTTAAATTGAGAACATAACGAGTTCCGTTTTCTGTAATGAGTTCAACGGTCGTGGGATCCAAAAAAGTGGCTTTCTTCAGAGAGGCAGCAAACACACCGGAGGGAACGGGGAGGTTAATGGTACGTGCCGCCGCCTGAGTAAGATCCTGGATTGGCACGATATAAACGGCATTGACCAAGGAGGCGACGATGACGTATTTCCCATCGGGACCCACCGCTTTGATTCCGCCGAAACCGTAGTTCGAGAGAGCTTGATAGGAAATCTTGCCTGTGGCGACATCATAAATGGCGATGCTGTTGTTGCTTCTCTGGGTGGCTCCGAAAACAAGTTTATCCCCTTGAGGAGTGAAGGCCATTTCAGCTTGCAGATAAATTGCTTGCTGGATGGTCAGCTCCGTGGCACGCGGCGGAACGGAATTCAGATTAATCACAAAAGGATCATATTGGTCCATAAAGAAGTGGCCCGTAAACTCTCTTCCCGTACCGTTTAAAAGAAGAAAGTCACCGGCAAATCGATAAGAGGAAGCATTCAGAAGTTGTCCTGGAATGGGACCCTTCCCAAGCGATTGGCCTGTAGAGGCATTGATTAATTCGGGCTCAACGAGAGCCTTCTTTGCAATATCAAAAAGAAGGGTCGTTCCTTTATTCATGACAACTGAGGAATATCCCAAATTACCGGTGTAATTTCTCTGGACATTGACGAAGGCGTGGGTGCCCTCCGGATTGACGTCCATCGGTCCGAGTTTAGTTTCATAATTTTCTTCCGGTTTGACTGTCGTGACAAATTGGAGCTCTCCTGTTCTGCGATCTCTGAGGAAAATATCTTTTTCTCCATTTGATTTTTCTGCGATTCCAAACTCAAAATTGGAATTCGACGCCGCGCGCGGCCAGCCGGCGAGGACAGCAGGCAAAATTCTTGCGTCGAGAGGAGTCTTAGCCAAATCCACCAAATAACTCGTTCCATTATAGAAATCGATTCTCGCTTGAGACGACGTGAGAAACTCACCTGAGATGAAGCTTAAATCTTCCGTGTATGTGTTCGCAGGAACAGGGATATCGACTGTTCGAATAGTCCCATCCGCTAATGTCAACACGGTGATTCGATTAAATCCCGCTCCAATACCTGGCAGTTGATAGTGATTCGTGCTGATGACAACGTACTTATTATTCACAAGCGTTCTGGCAATGGCTCGCAATTGGGAAGTATGGAGTGGAAAAAATGACTGGGCTGCCGCGACTATATAGGATTGGATATTTCCTGTTTCCAGATTTTCAATATAAAGAGTTCGGTCCGTTTCATAAAAAGATGCCACATCTTTGTAATAAAGGAGAAGTTTTTGATTGGGTGTGAGAAGACCGCGCCGGGTCGTTAAGGAAATCTTTTTATTTGGGTCGGCGGAAGAAGTGATAGAAAGAAAGACTTTTTGTCCCCCTTCCACCGTTGCTTCCACTAAAGGACCTTTTGCAGAAGAAAGAAAACGAAGGCCCACAATATAAAAATTGCTATAAAAAGTGTATCTCAATGAAATGAGCCCTGGACGACCAAGGCTCGATTGAGTGGGAATAACAGCGACCTTGCTCTGGCCGACAACGATTGCTTTAAACTTCTGGCTGCTGTCCACCACCTGAATCGGCTGGGCCCCCGCTTGCGGAGCCAAATATTGATGAAGATAAAGCCTTTGTGGATCGGGATTGATGGCATAGAGAATCCGAACCTTTTGAGTATCGACCCCCTGAGCACGAAAGCTCTGGGCCGTCAGACGGTAGGTGTTAAAATCCATTGCCTTTCCGTTGAGAATCACGGAGCCTTTGGTTTCTTTTCCGGTTTCAGGGTCCACTGAAACCACCTCAAAGCGAATGGCGGCGCCGGTCTGAAAGAAGCCTACAACGAATTCTTCCGGCAAAACGCCTGTTTCAATGGTTTTTGAGACGCTGCCAAAATTATCAAAAGAAACACCTGCGCCCTCATTCTTCCGGGCGTCCGTTACAAGGACATCGTTATAGAGATAAAATTCCGTATCGCTTGAATATCTTTCCACTCCGGCCAGCTGATATCCAGGCCCACCCCCATAACTCCCAAAGTCATGAATCAAGCCGGGAAGCACAGTCACGGCCTGCAGATCATTGCCTGTTGCCTGAACGAGTGAAAAATCATGACGCTCAGTGCTAATAATTTCGAGAACGGGAGAAATGCGATAAGAAATGGTTCCCCGTTGGTCTTGAGCCAAGACCTCAAGACTCAAACTTTTATCCTTTGTCATGGCTGGCTCTGTCAAACCCACATCTTTTAAAGAAAGAGATGTGCCAGTGGCCACATTAAAGACATCGATTTGATCAATCGCAAGATCAACAACGAGCATGGGCACACCTTCGACCATAACCAGCTGCGCGCCATCGACAGGACGTTCTCCGTAGAGAGACTTGTTCGTGTAATCCGCTTCAAAGATTGTATTGCCCTCTGTGTTTTTCACCGTGACACGGCTGCGAGAGAGACTGATTTCGATAGAGGGTGTGGCTTCGGCAGACGGTTCCGAAAGAGTTTGGGAATCACTTAAAAATTCCGAACTCGTTTGAGATTGGGTCTGGGTCTGCGTTTGCGTTGACGTTTGAGTGGACGTCTGAGTCGTCGCATCAACGATAGCTGTGGGCGTGCCGGTGTTAGGATCGAGAATGGCATCGGCCGCGAACCCTAAAGGTAAAGAAAAGATTTGGGTAATGAGATAGAAAAATATCACCATGGAATGCAAGATGGATTGAAGTGTCTTTTTCATAAATTCACCGTAGCCTCCCAAGGAGTTCATTCTGTAAATTCTTCAGAAGATCCAAAGGACTCGGCGGTGGGGCCGGGGCCGCCGGTTTAGGCGGAGGCGGCGGAGTAACTTTTTTTAAAGTGTTGTTGGTGAGATCCAGAATATATTTCTTCCCATTTTCTAAGGTGAGCTCGACCAAGGTATTGCTCAAGAATTTCGCTTTCTTGAGGGAGTAAGCCGTGGGGCCCTGGCCGGAGGGCAGGGGGATGCTCACGTGCTGCACCGGAAGCGGATTCCGGACCGGCACAATATAAACCGTGTTGACGTTGGAGGCGACAATGGCAGTTTTGCCATTCGGGCTCACGGCTTTAATTCCGCCGAAGCCGAAATTGGGAAGAGCGCGGTATTCGATCTTACCTGAGGCCATGTCATAGACTGCAATGCTGTTATTGTCCCGCTCGTTGACCCCAAAAAGAAGTTTGTCCTTCTGGGGAGTAAAGACCGCGGCACTGTCTAAATAAATCGCACCGATGGTTTCCGACTCGTTAAGGTTATTGAGATGTAAGACAATTCCCGTGGAAGACGTGAATTGGCTGTGGCCCGTATAGGTGGTCTCCGACGCGTTGAAAAGAACCAGTCCGTCGATGAAATGGTATCCTCCCGTCACTCTTCCTTGGATGACGCCCAGTGCCTTGTTATCGATATGGACGAAGGTACATCCTTTCGCGCCGGCAATACTGCAGACTTGAACATCGCCCGTGTCCACGTAAGCTCCCAAGTTAGAACCTGGCGTCATGTCCCTGCGCTGAATATTTACGAGAGCATAAGTTCCGGCGGGATTCACATCCATGGGCCCCACCGTCTCGCCGGGTTTTAGGGTCTTGACGAGCATTGATTCGCCTGTTTGTTTATTTTTAAGTCGAACCTCTCTATGGGTACCGTCGTCTACTATGGAAAACACGAAGTTGGGATTGTGCGGAGCCGCAACGTGGGTCGTCGTCGTGCCGAGCTCTCCCGTTTGAGTATTGATGGTGATGGTTTTGAGATCGGTTTTGATGATGAGCTTCGTTCCCTCTTGATTAAAGTAATAATCCAAAACTTTTTCGGATGAAGAAATGCCGGTTTCGAAAGTCTTCCGGCTTTTCGTGATGTCCGTTGTTTCTCCGATTAGCAAAATGTGAGAATAATTAATACCCGAGTAGGTATTAAAGGTCGCCCAGATTTTTGCATTCGCGCTGATAGCGTATTCGGTCGCCAACACGTGTTGGTTGTCAAAATCAGAAAGAAATTTGAGTTTATCTTGTCCGTTAGATTTTAATTGGGGGACGGTAAATGAAATTTCAAATTCCGGCCATCCGAGAGGTGACCGGACAGCATCTTTGATGGTCAGTGGGATAAATTCTCCGTTGATCATCATAAAGTTAGGAACTGTTTCTTTCGGCTCTTGCCGGGAATAATACTGATGCGCGAGGGAATCTGAAATGGCCACCGTCTGGCCGGGTCTAAGGGTCTGAAAGGTGTATTCGGTCTTGCCGGCCGTGGGACTATATCGCCAATGCCAGGCCGATGTATCAATAGTATCCGTGCCGGTGATGTTCCGACCACTGCCGTCGTAAACTGGAAATTTTACGCCGGATACTTCATTCGCCTGGCTCAGCTGGGTACCATTGCCTCGGGTGATGACATAATCATTTCCCGCTTGATCCTCGGCTTGTGAACCGCCATAGGCCCCAGCAACGGTTGTGGGTGCAGCAGAAGCTGCTGTTGAGATCGGCCCCTGACTCATCCATTCATTGGTGGTTTGGGTTTGGCTGGGGGATTGAGTCTGTGTTTGAGACTGGGTTTGCGTTTGTGACTGTGTTTGGATCTGCGTTTGGCTTTGGGTTTGGGTTTGGGTTTGAATTAACAAGGGTTCTGCGGCTTGGGCAGATAAAGGAAGTATTTGTATCAGAACAAGGACCGCACTGAGAGAGACATTAATCATGTTGCTGCAGGTTTTCTTTCGGCGTTCAATTGCTTCGCTCACTGTTGTTGCCTCCTCTGTTGTTTAGTTTATTAATCATTTTAAAAACTACTTAATTTCTAACACAAATAATTCACAAGTCAAGGGGTCTTCTTAAGATATTTTAAGATCTAGCCAACTCTAGCAAATTAAACGGGTTGGAACGTTAATCAGGCAGCGCTTTTGGAGACTTTTAAGGATTCGAGCTTTTGGGTGAGCTGGCGTGCCTTTTCCGTGATGCCTGTCCAGTTGTTGCAGCGAATCATGGAGGGGTCAAAAAAGGGGTGGCTCAGGGCCACTGCGCAAGCGTACCGAAGGTAATCAAAGGCGTTTTCCAGCGTGACATCGCCGGAGGCCATTAGCTTAATGAAAGGAAGCGGGCCTTTAAGAAAACGTAGGTAAGCGGGGCCACCGAAAAATTGGGTGGGATAAACATTGACGAGGTCCGCACCCTGCTGCCAGGCATTGACCGCTTCGGTGGGCGTCACCGCACCGGGAATAAGAAACGTGCCGTTATTTTTTCCGACGCTCATCACTTCACGGTCCGTGTAGTGACTCGTGAGAAATTTCGCACCGGCGTTAATGGCGCGCTGTGCCATTTCTCCATCCGTTACGGTGCCAGCGCCGACGAGGAGCCCTTCTTTCTTCGACCAGCTTTCAATGAGCCGTGCGGCCTGCGGAATCGTCATGGCAATTTCCAGGATTTTAATGCCGCCCTCGGTTACCGCTTTCAATAAATGTTCCGCATCTTCATTGGAGCCGGCGCGAATCACAGCGACAAATTTATTTTCTTCGAAGAACTTTAAGGTCTCGTCCATTTTTTCTTTGGAGCCCTCCGTGCATTCGGATTATAGGGGCCTTCGGCCGAAGGTGTCAACAACATCGTCCGCAATGACGGCGATTCAGGCCTTTTTTCCTCTTCCAGAGACCGGATCCGGTCCCGGAGACGAGCAGCCAACTCGAAGTCCAGTGACCGAGCCGCCAACTCCATTCTTTCTTTTAAATGGGCTAAGTAACTTTTAAGATCGTGTTCCTCTTTGTTTTCTCCAACTACTTCAGAGACAAACTCTTCCGCGCGCCGGTACTGCTCAATTCCTGCCCGGATTCCTTTTTGAATGGTCGTGGGAGTGACGCCCGATTTTTGATTGTATTCTGTCTGAATTTGTCGCCGACGGCCCGTTTCGTCCATCGCTCGCTTCATGGAGTCGGTGACTTTGTCAGCGTACATTAAGACCCTGCCGTGAACATGCCGCGCCGCTCGCCCGGCAATCTGGATGAGCGAGACATCGCTTCGAAGAAAGCCTTCCTTGTCGGCATCCAGAATGGCCACCAAAGAAACTTCGGGCAGATCCAATCCTTCACGCAAGAGATTGATTCCCACCACACAGTCATATTTTTTAAGACGAAGGTCGCGCAGAATCTCAACACGTTCAAAAGCATCCAGTTCTGAATGAAGATAATGGACCTGGATTCCCACTTCCTTTAAGTAGCGCGATAAATCCTCTGCCATTCGCTTCGTCAAAGTCGTGACGAGCGTCCTTTCATTTTTCTTCGAGCGTGCTTTAATCTCCGCAATAAGATTATCAATCTGCCCCTCGCTCGGCCGGACTTCAATCTCCGGATCCAAAAGCCCCGTGGGTCGGATGATTTGCTCGACCACTTTTTGGGCACGCTGCATTTCATAAGCACCGGGCGTTGCCGAGACATAAATCGCTTGGCGGACCATCCGGTCGAATTCTTCAAACCGCAGCGGCCGGTTGTCCAAAGCCGAAGGCAACCGGAATCCGTGTTCCACGAGAACTTTTTTTCGGGAGAGGTCGCCATTGTACATTCCCCGGATCTGAGGAATGGTTTGATGAGATTCGTCGATGAGGATCAAAAAATCTTTGGGGAAATAATCCAGAAGCGTGTAGGGTTTAGAACCGGGCGAGCGGCCGGACAAGTGGCGCGAATAATTCTCCACCCCCGAACAAAAACCCACTTCGCGGAGCATTTCTAAATCATACCGGGTACGGGACTCGAGCCGCTTCGCTTCCAAATCCTTGCCTTGTCCAATCAGTTCTTTGACGCGCCCCGCCAGCTCATCCTGAATCCCTTGGATCGCTTGTTCCAGGCGCGAAGAAGGAGTGACAAAATGCTTGGCAGGGTAAACGGCCAGCTTATCGAGAGTTCGAAGTGGTTTAAAATGGACGGCATCCAGCATTTCGATGGACAAAATCCGGTCTTCTTCCATTTCGATCCGGTGGGGATTTTCCCCGTAGGCGGGAAAAAGATCGATTCGGCCGCCACGCACCCGGAAAGTGCCGCGCTTCAGTTCCCCCTCCGTTCTCTCATAGAGAATCCCGATGAGGGCCGTCAGAAACTGATCCCGCTCAATCGTCTGGCCTTTCTCAATTTGAACCAGCATCCCCTGCCAATCTTCCGGAGAACCTAAACCGTAAATGCAGGAAACACTTGAAACCACGATGACGTCTTCGCGCGACAGAATCGAGCTCGTGGCCCGGAGCCGCAGCCGGTCCAAATCGTCATTGATGGAAGAATCTTTCTCAATGTAGGTGTCCGTGTGCGGGATATAAGCTTCGGGTTGGTAATAATCATAATAGGAGACGAAGTATTCCACCGCGTTTTCGGGAAAGAATTCCTTGAGCTCGCTATAAAGCTGCGCCGCCAGGGTTTTATTATGAGAGATAACAAGCGCGGGACGGCCCCACTTCGCAATCGCCTGGGCCATGGTAAACGTTTTTCCGGATCCGGTAACTCCCACCAAAACTTGTTCCCGGAGTCCGGCCTCGAGCCCTTTTACGAGTCCTTCGATGGCCTGCGGCTGATCGCCCTTGGGCGCAAGATGGGTAACGAGTTTAAATAATGACACGCGCTACTTCTGAGGAAGACCGAGCCCCTTCGGAGGTTTCGGCCGTTTTGTCCCGGGCGGGTAACTTTCTTCCTGAGTGACAGTCTTCGCTTTTTCGTAAACCTTTTCAACGGGGACGTGATCTCCGTCGTGACCAACAGCCAGCGGACAGCGACCGGTGATTTGGAACTCGTTTTCAATGTCTTTTTCCCAGACAACGATGATCGCCGGATCCCGGCCGGGAAGTGCAAAATCACTTCCGCCTTTTGGGCGCCACGGCGTCTCAACGGTCCGCAGCAATTTCTTTTCAAAAAATCCGCAGGGCCCCTGGGGAAGACCTGCCGGTTGTTCGGCTTGAACAATCCCCACGGCCGGTGGGAGATTCACCACGGGCGGTTTGAGCGGAGGCTTTTGAACCTGAGTTTTCTTTCGCTCTTTCTCAGCGGCCTCTCTCTCCAAGGCCGCCTTTTGAAGCTCGGCCTCCTTTTTTTTCACGGCCTCTGATTTATCGAGAAAATCTTTTTCCAATTCATCCTGGGGTTCAAACTTTTTCTTCTCTTTCTTCGCTCCTCCCACGATGATTTGGGCTTCTGTCCCCATCGGGACGCCTCCGCCTCTTTCCTCAAGCGCCTTCCTGGCCTTTTCAAACTCTTCCATGGCCTTTATGTATTCTTCCTCAAGTTCTTTTTCTCTTTTTTTCAGCGCTTCCAATTCGTCTTCATCAGGGGTCGCACTGATCTTTTCCGTTCCTTCGGAGAAGACCTTGGCCTCGGCTCCTGTGAGCTGAATCGCATCCCAAAGGTCATCGATACCAGGATCGAGCTTCTCTTTCTTTTCGGCCGTCAGCTCACCCGCTTTTTCGTAAACTTTTTTCTTAAAATCCTCCTTGGTGATGGGATTCCCCTTCAGGAGGGAGACAAAACGCCAGGTTGTCCATTGGACGAGCGTATCCCGTTCTTTCTCCGATTGCTTTGACTGGGGAGTTTTGTAAATCCCCTTTCGTTGGAGCTCCTCAGTGGTCTGAATAATGGCTTGCGTTCCTCCAAGTTGGATTCTCCAGTGCCGATCGAGAGTCTCCGGATTAAGGAGCGCCAACTCATCTTTGTCTTCCGGGCCCGCTGGCGGGACGCGTACATCCAAACAGATGCCGGTCAGGGGAATCGCTTTCGTCTCCCTTGGACCCAACGTGGTTTCCACGGTTTGGGGCAGCGCATAATTTTGGACCTTACCTGTTTTCGAAGCCAGAATGGTGGGTGGTATACGGATGAAAAAAGTTTCGTCCGTATGGTTGATGAGGCTGAGGGTAGCCACGTGCCCTATTGTCTCTTTGGTGCCCGTGAGAGCTGTTTCTACCTTCTCTGGATCCAGCTCTGTCGGAAAAAGTGGGGCAAAAACTAACTGATTGAGCTCTTCCTTCACTTTTTTAATTCGCTCTTTCAGTTTATCTTTGACAGAAGACTCCGGCAGGCCGTCTACCGCCTTTTCTGCGGATTCGATCAGAGGCGCAACCTGAGCCTTGGCCGCCTCCCGGTCTTGCTTTGCCTTCTCGTAGGCTTGGAGGGCCGCTTCAAAAGCCTTTTTGCTTTCTTCAGCTTTTTTCTCGGCTCCCTTGGCAATGTTTTCCGCCTTCTCGGCCGCCTTGATATCTTCCTGTTTTCCTGTTTGATTTGCCTTTTCTCTGGCTGCATTCGCCTCCTCTCTTTTTTTCTGGGCATTCTGGCTATCTCGGATATCCTGGTCGGCCTTCTTAGTCCAATCGTCAGCCGCTTGCTCCGCTCGATCATCGGCACGCTGGGCGTTCTGAAGCGCTTTCTCGGCAGCTTCGACTTTGTCCTTGGCCTCTTTACTTGAATAAGCAAATCCTGAAGGAGCAGTTACCATCAGCACAAAAGCCAATATCCCTGTGAACCCCATCGCATTTCTTAATCCTATTTTCAGCCTCATGCCTTTTTCTCCTTTTTTGTGACCGTGACTGGCAATAATTTCGATGACGGTCCCGTGAGCTGAATCTCCTCCCAAACCGAGGGCAGGGGAGGGACCGGATAGAGACTAAAAGTATAAGTCAGAGTGGAGCCGCCACGGTCCTTCATTTCGGCTTTTAACTGCCAAGGCTCTTCGGAGGGGCTCGGCGCGGGACGTTCAAACTCGGCAACACTTGAGAAAATTCCCGTGCCGGCGGTTTTGGGTTCCACCCATTCAACGTCCTCTCGTTTGGCTTGACGATTATTTCCCGTCCCGGACATGGCGAGAGGGGCCAATCCACTCACGAGCCCGACCGTGGGAAAACCTGAACTCGTTTTTGCGGCTTCCGCCCCATACTGCCCGGCGCTGTAAGCGGTTGAATGGGAAGGGCTCGAAAAGCCGGATAAGGCCGTGCTTAAACCGGCTCCTAGTAAGGCTGAACCAATTTTACCCATCGATGATTTGGATTTTTTTGATTTCGGTACTGGAATTGGCCGTAGTCTTCCCAAGTTTTTTGCCGCCTGTTCGCTCACGTCATAAGTTTGGTAGGGCGCATAGCTTACCCCTTCCGGTGAAATTAATTGGACTGAATGCAATTTGACGGCCCCGGGTGGATCAGAAATGAATTCGACCTTGAAAATCTTTTCATCCCTTTGAATCACGAAGGCATCAACCCTGATTTTCTTCTGGGTATCCTGATAAATCGTTGTCTCGGCATCCGAAACATCCCTTGCGAACAAAACCGTTTCCAAAAGAAGAGGGGTAAGAATAAGAAGAGTAAAGATACGATTAAACAAAATACGCCTTTACCACGTACTGCTGAAGCATCCGCTGGGTATTGAAGTAGGAGCCATTCAAAGCGATGGAATTCGCCATGACATTAAGGAAGCGGTCGCGGCTCTGATAAAAAAGCGGGATGATGCTTTCTCCTAATTTAATATAAAGAGAAGCCGCTGAATTTTTTTCATCAATCGACCAGCCCGTCACGCCTTCGATGTGCCCTTCAATCCACCAGCCGTCCAGAATACTCAAACTGGGAATGCCGTTGACGGCGGCCTTCATCCCGCTTGTTCCGGAAGCCTCGAGCGGCGGCTCCGGATTATTGAGCCAAAGGTCCACGCCGGAGGTCATGAGTTTGGCGAGCTCCATGTCGTAATTTTCAAGATAAACCACGGAAACTTCATTCTTCAGGGCCTCTTTGGCTTGATGAATCCTGCGGATTAATTCCTTTCCCGCTTCATCATTCGGATGGGCCTTGCCCCCGTAAATCATCTGAAACCGTCCCGACTTGGCCACGATTCGTTTCAATCTTTCGATATCTTGAAAAATCATATCCGCTCTTTTATACGCGGTGGCGCGGCGGGCAAAGCCGAGGGTGAACAAATTGACGTCCATCCGCACCCCGGTTTTCTTTTGAACTTCATCAAGAAGGCGGTGTTTGGCCTCGATGTGAGCCACCCAAAGTTCCAATTTAGGGATTTTGAGCGCATGCCGGAGGTTGGCATTGTCCTGCCGCCAGCCGAGAATGTACTTATCAAAAAGATCCTGAAAAGGCTTTGCGGCCCAGGTAGCCGAATGAATTCCGTTGGTGATGAAATCAATGGTGTTGTCCGAAAACATTTTCCGGGAAACTTCGCCGTGCTTTTTGGCCACGCCGTTCACATAACCGCTCAGATAAAGGGCGAGGTGCGTCATGTTGAGGACATTTTCTTTGAAAAGCCCTTTTAGTTTGAAAGCCTTTCGTTGCCCTAGGGCCTTTTCGATTAAATCTTTTGGAAATTTATCGTGGCCGGCGGGAACCGGAGTATGCGTTGTGAAGACACAGCGTTCGCGCACCCATTCGGCATCCGCTTCGCGAATAGTGGAGCGCTTGTCTTTGGCAACGCGCTCCTCAAGAAGTTCCAGGGTAAGAAAACTGGAGTGACCCTCATTCATATGGAAACGTTCGATTTCGGTGTGACCCAGCGAGCGCAGAATCTTGACGCCGCCCGTTCCCAAGACAATTTCTTGCGCCACCCGGTAGCGGGCATCGCCTCCGTAAAGAAAATGACTGAGCGTCCGGTCCCAGTCAGAATTTTTGTCCACATCGGTATCCAAAAAATAAACCGGAACCGAAAAACCCGTGACGCCCACAACGCTGTATTGCCAGGCCCGCACCCAGACTTTGCGGCCTTCAATCAGGACAACAATTCGTTGGGGAAGTTCTTTTAAATAGCGTTCAATCGGCCAACTTTCCGGGGCTTCGGTTTGCTGGCCTTGGGAATCGAGTTTCTGGCGGAAATAACCTTTCCGATAAAGAAATGTGACGGCCACCATCGGAATCTGCATATCCGCGGCGGAACGAATCGCATCTCCGGCCAAGACTCCGAGACCGCCGGAGTAAGTGGGCATCCCCGGGTCCAAACCGACTTCCATTGAAAAATAGGCAATTTTTCTCTTAACCATTTAAGCCTCGTATTTTCTACGAAAGCCTAGAGACTTTCAACACGTAATCGATTACCATGTTTTGACCTCATTTTGACAATGCGAAAAGCACTCGCTTTCATTTTCATCACCAATGTCTTTTTAGTCCTTGCCTTGCTCGCTTTCTTCGGCCTCTACGGCCAGTTCATGCTGGATTATTCCTTGGAAAACCTCAAATCGGCGCTGCAAGATAGCCGGTTCTGGCGTCCTGCCATTGAGAGTCTGGCTTGGGAAGAGATGAGCCGCACCAACGGGGACCTGCAAACGGCCATCTTGTTGGATGATGCCCTCCGCTCCTTGAATCAATCAACTGAAAAACAGGCTTCGGAAAGAGCAGAGGTTTTCATCCGTGAAGCGCTCCGTAAAAAAACCCAGGAACGCGCCCCGCTTTTGCGTATCACCGATACGTTTTATCATTTGGGTAAATTTCTCCAAAGCCGCGTGGCGCCCAAGCCCGTTCTTGCGCGAGGAAAAATTTCCTCGGCCGTTTCACGCCTACTTTTGAGTGAGGCCGAACACAAGGAAAGAAAAGGCCGCCTGGAGGAGGCCGAACGGTATTACCAAGAGTTTCTGAAGCGGTTTCCCGAACACTCGGAAAGAGGATTCGTCCAGCTGGCTCTGGCCGGCGTGCTTTTGAAGAAAGTTCAAACCGATGAGGCCATCGAACTTCTTAAAAATATTCAAAAAAATTACGAAGGCGAGCGAGAAGCGGCACAGGCCCGGAGCCTCCTCCGGCGGGCCGAAAGCGCCAAAGTGCGCATGGCGGATTTGGTCACGATTGAAGACCGTCTCAGAAACCGTCCGGAACTTCTCTTCACCGAAGAAGGAGGCCTCGAACTGGCCCTGGCCTACCTGGCCACTTATCAATTGGACCGTGCCAACTCCCTTTTTGAAAAACTCGCCGAGGCGCCCGATCCCCGGTTGCGGACAAAAGCTTTTTTTTATAGGGACTGGGTCCGCCAATGGCAGTCCCAATCGGGAGTCGCAGCGCCCGTTTGATTTTTTTCAGCGATTCGGATTCGGATTGAGGAGTTTGGTTTTGCGCCGCAGGGTGCGTAACACTAAATAAACAACGAGGCCAGCCAGAAAAGAGATTCCCGAGAATAAACGAAATTCAATCTCTCCCTCCCCCAGCCATTCGGCGAAGAAATTAAGAAGAATGAAGGTCACGATAATCCCAAAAAATCCCGCGTATTCGCGCCGGAGCACCATTTTCCAAGAGAATTGAAGGTCCGGATATTTCCAGCGGCTGAAATTGGGCAAAAAGGCGGGAGTGATTTTCGCCCAGCGGGTAAAAGATTCCCCGAATTTTCGGCGGAGAAATTCTTCTTCCGCAAACATAATCCGCTCGTAATAAAGCCAAAAAAGAAGGGCTGTGAACACCACAAACCACCCGACCTGGACAAAAAGAACGAATCCCATCGTGATAAGAAAATTGCCTAAATAAAGCGGGTGGCGCACCACAGAGTAGACGCCCTGGGTATTTAAAACTTCGGCACGCTGGGCCTGAGTATTGCGGCCGGAAGTTCCGTCCGGGACCCACGCAATCGTTATGCAGCGGAGAATCAATCCCAGGAAGGAAATCGTAATGCAAACGATTTCCCAAAGGGTATGGGCCGTATTCCCCCAGCGAGTCTGGATTTGTTCCGAATCCCGAAGCGCCAGAAGAAGGAAGGGCACCAAGAGGAAGGGAAAATAGCTCCGCCAGCGGAAAAGCCAATTTCCCGTCTTCTCAAACTCTTCTCTTAGCGCCACGTCTTCACTAGGTGGAGTGAAAGATCCAGCGCCGGGGCGGAATGAGTGAGGCGGCCAATGGAAATTCGGTTCACGCCGGTTTCGGCCAGCGCGCGGACATTTTTGAGATGGGCGCCGCCTGAAGCTTCGAGCTCAGGGGAGCGCCTGCGAATTCCGTAACGCGTGTGTAAAACTTTATAGAAGCCGCGCACAAAGGAAACCGCACGCTTCAGTTCCTTTAAGGAAAAATTATCAAGAAGCACGCGGTCCGGGGTGAAGTTTGCTAATAAAGAGGCTAATTCTTTAAGATTCCGAACCTCGATTTCAATGGGGATTTTGCGGTGTCCCCAGAAGGGGCCAGGCCCCAGGGCCTGGCCCCTTCTGGTTTTCATGGCCGCCCAGTGATTATCCTTTACCAGGATCTCGTCAAAGAGCCCGAAGCGGTGGTTTTCTCCTCCGCCGCACTGAACCGCATATTTTTCAAGGGCTCTCCAAAGCGGCGTGGTTTTCCGCGTGTCATAAATCTTTGCCCCCGTTCCGCGGATTTGTTCCACGTACTGACGCGTGAGCGTTGCGATTCCCGAAAGATGGCCGAGAAAATTGAGCGCCGTCCGTTCCGCTTCCAGAATGGACCGCGTTCGGCCGCGAACGGTAAGAACAATCCGGCCTTTTTTTACGGAGCTCCCCTCTTTGACGTGAAGCTTCACACCCAGCGAGCGGTCTTGCAGATGGAAAACTTCCGCTGCAATCTTTCCTCCGCAAAATATTCCCGCTTCTTTGGCGACCACCACCGCCTGACTCTTTTGATTGCGGGGAACAAGAGCCGCGGTCGTCACATCGCCCGCACCGATGTCTTCGGCGAGCGCAAGCTTAAGCAATCCTCGGGACATTAATTATTGTTTCAACTCGACAATGAGGGCGTGGAACTCAGTGGCACCGACATTTTCTGACGCATGCGACTCCGCAGGAATCCACAGAGTATCACCGGCCTTCGCGTCCACTTCTTTCGCGCTGCCGTCTTCATAGCTGAGCTTAATCTTGCCCGGACTCAAAATGTAGAGTAAGTGGTCGGGGTGGGAATGGATCGCGATTTTGTCGCCGGGTTTGAAGAGAATATCTGCGACGCGGACCCGGTCATTTTCGAGAAGGACTTTGTAAATATCGGGAGCCAACTCCACGGGATCTTGTGCCCATCCGAGAGGGGCAACGAAACCGAGGCTCGTGACCAGCAGCATCAAGGTGAAACGAAGAATGTTTTTCATGGGAAATTCCTCCTTTTGTTTAGACCTTATTCTATTGCAGATTACGCGAGATCAAATAGTAGAATCTCGGTGTCTTTTTTAGACGTAATTTGGACGGATTTCTCTTCGCTCACGGCGGCTCCGTCGCCCGCTTTGAGAAGTTTTCCATTCAAATCGATTTCTCCCTTCGCGACTTGAATCCATCCGTGACGGCCGGACTTGAAAGAATGTGAAATGGATTGCCGGGCCGAAAGAAGGGACCCGTAAAGTTGGGCGTCTTGATGAATCTTGACGGTCTTGGGGGAAGGCTCGTTGGAAGCCAAAAGACAAAGTTGTCCGCGCCGCTGGTTTTCAGAGAAAGCTTTTTGTTCATAGCCGGGTTCGAGGCCTTTTTTTTCGGGATAAATCCAGATTTGCAACAGGTGAGCGGGCTGACTCTTGGAATGATTGAATTCGCTATGCGTCACTCCCGTTCCCGCACTCATGCGCTGCACCTCACCGGGGCGGATGACGGAGCCGTTTCCCATGCTGTCTTTGTGTTCCAGCTCCCCCGCCAACAGGTAAGTGATGATTTCCATGTCGCGGTGGGAATGAGGATGAAATCCCGCACCCGGTTTGACAATGTCTTCATTGATGACCCGAAGCGAGCGAAAATTCTCGTATCGGGGGTCGTGATAAGTGTCGAAAGAAAACGTATGCCAGCTGTCGAGCCAATCGATGACCGTGTGTCCCCGCTCTTCGGCCCGACGAACCGTAATCATTTTCGAAAAAGAGCCAAATGTTCTTGTCGAGTTTTGAGGAGGGTTTCGGTATCTAAAAGCTTCCCCCGCTCTTCGGCAACAAGTTCTTCAGGCGCATTCTCGACAAACTTTGGATTTTCAAGCTTGGAGCGGATTGATTGGATGTATTTTTCTGTTTCTTCTATTTTTTTCTCGATTCGTCCCCGCTCTTTTTCGAAATCAATCACGCCCTCAATGAAAACAAAGACATCAATCTCCGAGGCCACACGACCGACGTAAGACTTGGAGGGTTGAAATTCTTTTTTGAATTCCATCGAATCGAGCCGCCCCAATTTCTGAATCTCCCGTTCAAATATTTCTAACGCCTTACGGGCAGCCTCAGAATGATAACGAATCACGACTTTTAATGCTTGTCCGGGCGGAATATTCAGACTCGCCCGCAATTCCCGGATTCCGGAAACCGCTTGTTCCAAGACCCGGAAACTTTCCTCCGATTCCGCATCCTGAAAGCGGCTTTTCGGTTCGTCAGGCCAAGGGGCGAAGAGAATCGTTTCCGGCCATCTTTCTTTGTCTTTCGCCGACTCGCGCATTTTTTGCCAAAGTTCTTCGGTGATAAAAGGCATGTAAGGATGAAGAAGACGCAGGGTCCGTTCAAACACAAAAAAGAGGACTTTCTGAGTTTCCCGGCGTTCCGGAGTTCCTTGGGCGGCAAGACTGGGCTTAATGAGTTCAATATACCAATCGCAAAGCCTCCCCCAGACAAAATGATAAATTTCAGTCGCGGCTTGGGCCAGGGCAAATTGGCTGAGCTCTTTGTCCATCTTTCCGGCAATCTCTTCAAAACGGGAGAGGATCCAGCGGTGAACCGGCGCCAGTTTTTTGAAATCAAAGGTAGGATCCAGTTCCCCGTCTTTGAAATCTTTGAGATTCATGAAAACAAACCGAGCGGCGTTCCAGATTTTGTTGGTGAAATTCCGGCCGACTTCGAATTTTTCGCGGGAGAGGTAAACATCTTGTGCGGCCAGCATCACCAGGCTTTGGCGAAGCGCATCCGCTCCCATCTCGTCAATGACTTCAATGGGATCGATGGCATTGCCCAGGGATTTCGACATCTTCAAGCCCGATTGCGCGCGGACCGTGCCGTGGATGAGGACATTGCGGAAAGGCACCTCGCCCCGGAACTCGAGCCCGGCCATAATCATCCGCGCTACCCAGAAAAAAAGAATTTCGGGAGCCGTGACCAAATCGGATGTCGGATAAAAATATTTGAGGTCTTCGGTTTCCTCCGGCGGCGAAGCAGTCCCCGAAGGGGGCCAGCCAAGCGTGGAAAAGGGCCAAAGCCAGGAGGAGAACCACGTGTCAAGAACGTCGGAGTCGCGGCGCAGATTCTTAGATTTGCAGACCGGACATTCGGTAGGATCTCTATCGCTTACAATCGGCTTCTTACAATCCGGAAAGCACCTGTCATCCCCCTCGCAATACCACACGGGAATCGGATGGCCCCACCAAATTTGGCGAGAAATGCACCAGTCCCGGATATTTTCTAGCCAGTTCGTATAAACCTTATTCCACCGGTCCGGAGTAATTTTGACCTTGCCCTGGGCGTGGGCTTTCAGGGCTTTTTCGGCCAGCGGTTTCATTTTGACAAACCATTGCTTGGAAAGATACGGCTCGACCACCGTGCTGCAACGGTAACAATGCGGAACGCTGTGTCGATGCGGAACTTCTTTTTCAAACAGGCCTTCTTTTTTCAAATCCTCGACAATCCGTTTCCGGGCTTCAAACCGGTCCAGCCCCGCGTAAGGCGCACCGAGGTCATTAATCTTTCCATCCGGATGAAGAATATTTCTCGTCTCGAGTTTGTGACGCTCACCCATTCCGAAGTCATTGGAATCGTGAGCGGGCGTGACTTTGACAACTCCGGTTCCGAATTCCGGATCCACAAAATCATCTTTAATTACTCGAAGCAGCCGGTTCTGGAGGGGAAGATAAACTTCCTTTTTATCAATATTTTTGTAGCGCTCATCTTTGGGATTGACTGCAATAGCCGTGTCGCCCAACATGGTTTCAGGGCGGGTCGTAGCGATGAGGGGCGCGCCTTCCTTGGTGAGTTGGCCGGTTTTGGGATCCTTTACGAGGTAATAATAGAAGTAGAGTTTGCCTTCCGTTTCAGCATAAGGAGCCTCTTCATCGGAAAGCGCGGTTTGGCAGCGCGGGCACCAGTTGATGATGTAATTTCCCTGATAAATCAGGTCTTTTTTGTGGAGCCACGTGAAGGCTTCGCGCACGGCCTGTGAACGCTTTGGGTCCATGGTAAAAGCCTCACGCGACCAATCACAAGAAGCGCCCAGGCGCCGGAGCTGGCACGTAATCGTGCTGCCGTGCTCTTCTTTCCATTTCCAAACTTCCTCAAGAAATTTTTCCCGGCCGAGCTGGTGGCGGTTCTTTCCTTCTTTGGCGAGTTTTTTCTCGACGACATTTTGCGTCGCAATCCCGGCGTGATCCGTCCCCGGCACCCAAAGCGTGGGCTCGCCCTTCATCCGGTGCCAGCGAGTGAGAATATCCTGAATGGAATTGTTGAGGGCGTGGCCCATATGAAGGATCCCGGTCACGTTGGGCGGTGGAATGACGACCACGTAGGGTTTTTTCTTCGGATCGATTTTAGGTTTGAAGAAGCCGCGCGATTCCCAGATTTCATACCACTTCGCTTCGACTTCTTTAGATTGATAGCGCGGGGAAAGCTGCATCGAACTAGACCCGTGTAGCGAGACCGGCTTCGAGTAGACGGTTATTGAGAAAGCGTTCTTTTTCTCGAACCGTGTAAAATACGTCGGCTAAATAGCGGTCGTACTTGTCGGATTGGGTGCTGGTGATGACAAGGGAAGAAACGCTCTTGAGCTCGCGTTCCACAAAGCGCTTCGCTTCCTGCCCGGCCCGGGTTGTGATTTCAGGGGCGTCGATTCCTCGCAGTCTAAGCTGTTGCTGTGTAACGAAACCAAAACCCAAATCAACCAAAACCCAGAGCGTGTCGGCGTCCGTGACTTGAAGAAGGTAAGCGCGGTAGGTGAATAAATCTCTTTCGGTGGCGTCCTTCGCGCGAGCGAGCTTCCCCGCCGGTGAAGCGCTGACAATTTCTTTGTCGCGGAAAGGAAGCTTGTTAGCAAGCGGCCGGTGATAATTAGCAAACCCCAGGTCAAGCGCGGTCTGTCCTGTCCACGGACCGACCTTGGCAGTGACAATTCGATAGGTGTCGAGTTTTCCTTGGATGGGAGTAAGCAGTTCTTCAGCGGGCATCTTGGAAACTGTGATTTGCTTGGCGGCTTTGAGTTTTTTGATTTCATGTTGAAGGACTGCGCGCGACCAATCCCCTTTCAAAGCCCGTTCGGCGACACGCTTTCGCTGGTCTTCTTCATTGACTGACAACAAGACACGAATTTTGCTCCAGTTGAATTGGCCCACCGGTGGGCCAATTGGGTAAGTCCGGGCAAACTCTCTCATATATTTAAGTTCGGTGTTGCTGATACTCAAATCGCCGGAGAGACGACGAATGACCTTTGCACCGTAATCCGCACGGTCTTGATTAAGAAGGATATGCTCCTGAATAAGCTTGCCCACTTCCCAAGAGGTGCAGACCTTCTCGCGCTCGACGGCGTCCAGTGCTCGCTCCTTCCCCGCTGCGATCGCCTCCCTCACCCGCCGTTTGAGCTCTGTATAATCCGCTAAACTTTTTTTAGTTGGGGTAATTACATTCTCGGGCATGATTACGTTTGCTAGTGATTATCAAAATCGTTATATGAGGAGTTCAAAGAAACTGCCGTATAAATTTCGAACAAAGCCTGCTTAACGGGATCCGTTTCCTCAACGACGCGGATATCCATGTTTCGTATCCGCTCGCGAGCTCCCTCAAACGCCCGACTGAATTCGGGATCTTCAAGGAGCCGCGGTCTTGAATCCTCCTTTTTATAGGAGGCCTTGAGGCGGCCCGTTGCCTTGCGTGCAAGCAAAAACGCGAAAGTGGCCTGATTATGGTTTCTTCTCGCATGATTTCGAAGCCTTTTCGGAATATTGTTACTCCGACCCACGTAAAGACACTTCCCCTTCTCACTCATCGTATAGATTCCGGACTTGGGTAAACCGGCAAGAAAGCTTCCAAGCGCAAAGGGAGGTGCCGCTTGTAGCACGTTAAACTTGCGTTCGATCTCTTCGATCATCCTGTGGAAATCGTTTTTCATTCAGTCGTGGATGCCATTTCCCTGCCTACGTTTTAACAGATGTGAATAATTGTTCTTTTATCCCGAGAGCAATCACTAATCTTGTTAATTCCAAGCTCACATTTAAGGCATTCTCGAGAGTTCCAAGTCCAACATCAATCCTCTTATTATTTAATCGGTTGACCATGCCAACCCTCATTTCTATTTTCTGATCTATGAAGTCCTGAGAAACGCTGAAGTTTACTCCTTGACCATTTTTAATCTCATTGCGCCACTCCCTAAATTCAAGAAACCATTTAGCATATTCTGGAAATGAGTCCTTTAGAAAACGCCCTACGGGATTGCCAGTCTTAAAATCCTCCGTTTCTTCTTCGATTGTCCTCTTCATTGAAGAACCTGCGTTAATCTTTTGATCAAATATTCGCAGTAGCACTTTATACAGGGCGTCATGATATGCCCTAATTGAAAAAAATATATGTTTAAGTACATTCGCCGCTTTAAGTTGACACATAGGTATCTTTCTCGGGACATTAATGCCATTTTTCAAAATCTCATTAATACTTTCCAAGTAGTAATCCTTGAAAATCATGCAGGTAAAACCAATGTCTTCAGCCAACACTTGGGCTCGAATCTGGAGGTTAAAGTCATTATGTCGTTTCTCAGCTTTGAAATGACAATCGTAATGAACCCCCCAACCATTTTTTTCGAACTCGTCAAAGGCCTGCTCGAACTCTTTTAAGCCGAGAATCTTCAATTAAAAACTCCGTTACTATTTCCGCCGGTGTCGCCTGCCCGCCGATCTTTTGGCGGAGGTTCAGTCGCTCAAGCCGGTACCCACAACCCTGATTGCTGTTGTTTAAAATCGGCTTATTTTACTGCAATCATCCAGATTTGACGAGAAGCTCGCGTGGGCGCTCGGAGAGGGGCCATTGGTTGATGGACACGACTTAAAGCTCCTCCAGTAGCTTGGAAATCTGCGCAGGTTCCGGTAGCTCTCCTTCCAACTCCTTGGGTACCTTCGAAACCATTCGATAAGAAGCGACACCAATCGGTTTTTTCGATTCTCGGAGCGCATATTCAACGACTACCCTGTTTTTGACTTTGCAGAGGATGATCCCAATAGAAGGGTTTTCATGAGGCATTCTGACCAAATCATCCAGGACCGCCAAATAAAACTGCATTTTTCCGGCATATTCCGGCTTGAATTCCCCCACCTTTACCTCTACCGCCACCAGGCACTTGAGCCGTCGGTGATGCAGCAGAAGGTCGATGAAGAATTCCTGACCGCCAACTTTCAGCCGGAATTGGTTACCGAGAAAGGCGAATACGCCTCCCATCTCGACAAGGAAACGGTTGATTTTAGCGATAAGGGCACGCTCTACTTCCATTTCCCGGTGCTCCTCCCCGAGTTCGAGGAAATCGAAGTTATATTCATCCTTCACCGCCAGCTTTGCTTGATTACGAATCTTTTCAGGGAGGACCTTTGAAAAATTAGTTTGATTCATCAAAGTTTTCTCATACGTTCTATTTTCAATCTGATGAATCAGGACATTCTTGCTCCACCCCATTCGTCGAGTCATGCGAATGTAAAATTCCCTTTGCAAATCATCTTTGCATTGCCCCATGATGATTAGATTATGACTCCAGCTAATTTCTCCAACCAGTGGTTGGAGTTTTGATTTGCGCTCGTAGGTTAGGTAAAACTGCCGCATATACCATAGGTTCTGGACGGAATATCCCTTCATACCCGGAAATTCGGCTTGCAGATCACGGCCAATTGCTGAACGATGGCGCGTCCCCATGTGTCTCCTTTTTGGCGGACGACAATCATTTTGCCGATGTCCCAGTAAAGTGAAACAAGTTGCCGGTTGACGGCCCGGAGCGCTTCATATTGAGCAGACCGGATCCTGCGTTTAATTTCATTGAGCAAGGCAACGTAGGTTGGCTGGTTGGGCAAAGCTTCTGACTTCTTCCGTCGCATAAAAATACCCCCCTTGGATTTGGAGGGAGAGGCGGGGTGGCCGACTTTTCGGCGGGACGCTGGGAGCGCCCGCAACCCTGAAAAGTGCAAGCAGCTTATTACAAAATGGCTAAATTTTCAATCGGGCCGCGCGAGCTTGTATTCGAGGGCGTCGATGAGGGCTTTCCAGGAAGCTTCAATGATATTTTTATCCACGCCCACGGTGGTCCAGTCTTGGCCCGTTCTTTTATCTTGAAACGTGATGAAGACACGCACCTTGGCCGCCGTGCCTTGCTTGGAATCCACCACACGGACTTTGTAATCGGTGAGGTGAATCTCTTTCAAGGCCGGATAAAATCCGACGAGGGCTTTCAGGAGGGCAGTATAAAGGGCGTCGACCGGTCCGTCTCCTTTCGCCTTTTCGGTAAGCGGCTGATTGTTTTTGACCCGGACGGTGACGGTGGCCGTCGCCACAGGAGAGGTATCGCCGATATTTTCCGCATCGACCCGGACTTTCTTGGGCTCGAAGAATTTCCCCAGCCGGCCCAGTTCTTTTTTAATTAAAAGTTGAAAACTCGCCTCCGCCGCTTCGAATTGGTAGCCCTCATTTTCGAGCTTCTGTATTTTTTCAAGGACTCGTTGGGTCTCGGGCGAGTCTTTCTTCAAGTCCACGCCGAATTCCTTCGCCTTTAAAAGGAGATTCGTGCGTCCTCCCAATTCCGAAGAAAGAAAGCGGGTCCGGTTTCCCACGAGTTCCGGATTAATGTGCTCATAGGTTTTTGAGTTTTTCTGCATCGCATCGATATGAACGCCGCCTTTGTGAGCAAAAGCAGAGCGTCCCGTAAACGGCTGATTGGTCTCAATGGGCATGTTGCAGATTTCCGCGACGTAGTGACTGACTTCGGTCAGTTCTTTTAATTTTTCATCCGGAAGGCAGCGTTTCTTCATTTTGAGCTGAAGGATCGGAATGATGCTGGTCAGATTGGCGTTTCCGCAACGCTCACCGTAACCGTTGACGGTTCCTTGGACGAGCACCGCGCCTTCCTCCACCGCCGCCACGGAATCGGCGACGGCCAAATTGCAATCATTATGGCAATGAATTCCCAAGGGCGTCTTCAATATCTTTTTTACTTCGGTCATCGCCTTTTTGATTTCAGCCGGAACCGAACCGCCGTTGGTGTCACAGAGCGTGAGATTATCCGCGCCGGCCCGGGCCGCTTCTTGGAGAGTTTTGACGGCATACTCGGGATTGGCTTTGAAGCCGTCAAAGAAATGTTCGGCATCATAAATCACTTCAAAACCCTTTTGCTTTAAATGGGAAACGGTCTCGTAAATCATTTTGAGATTTTCTTCGAGGGTGGCCTTGAACACCTCGGTCACATGAAAATCCCAGCTCTTGCCGAAGATCGTCACCACTTTCGTTCCCGCTTCGACAAGCGCTTTCACGTTGGGATCTTCCTGGACTTTTCTATCAGCGCGCCGGGTCGAGCCGAAGGCCACGATCTTGGCATGCTTCAGGGCAAGCTCCTGAGCTTTCCGGAAAAATTCCTTGTCTTTGGGATTCGAGCCCGGCCATCCGCCTTCAATATAATGAATGCCGAATTGGTCGAGGCGCTTGGCGATGTGCAGCTTGTCTTGTAAAGACAGACTCATCCCTTCTCCTTGAGCGCCGTCTCTTAAAGTGGTGTCGTAGAGGTAAATCGAGTTCATTTTTTCCAGAGGCCGAACTCCTTATGAATCGCCTGCACGGCGTCTTTGCCGCGCTTGCCGTCAATCACGCAGGAGATTTTGATCTCTGAAGTGGAGATCATTTCGATATTGATCTTTTTCTTCGCCAGCGCGCCGAACATTTTCGACGCCACGCCGGAATGAGAACGCATTCCCACGCCCACCACGCTGATCTTGGCAATATTTTCGTCACACGAAACATGTTTTGCACCAACGAAATCCGCCGCTTGGCGGACAGCCCGAAGTGTCCTGGGAAGTTGGCCTTTCGCTACGGTGAATGAAATATCCGTCGAACGGGTTTCAGTTTTATTTTGAATGATCATGTCGACATTGATGTTGGCGTCGGCTAATTTTTTGAAAATCTTTGACGCCACCCCCGGCAGGTCCGGCACCTTGAAAATCGTGACCTTGGCTTCGCTTGTGTTTAACGCCACGCCGCTGACAACGACCTCTTCCATTTTTCGATTCTCCTTCGTGATCAAAGTGCCTCCGCCGTTTCGCCCCGAAGGCTTCACCCAAATCGGAACGTTGAACTTTTTTCCCACTTCGATGGAGCGCGAATGCATTACCTGCGCGCCGAGCGAAGCCAATTCTAAAATTTCGTCGTAGCTTACGACGTCGAGCTTGCGCGCATCCGGGCAAATCCGCGGATCCGCGGTATAAATCCCGTCTACATCCGTATAAATTTCGCAGCGCTTGGAACCGAGCGCCTTCGCCAGCGCCACGGCCGTCAAATCCGATCCGCCACGGCCGAGCGTGGTGATTTCTCCGCCTTCGGTCTTGCCTTGGAATCCCGCCACAATCACAATGTTCCCCTGGCGGAGCGCCGCTCGGATCCGGTCCGTATTGATATTGAGAATCCGCGCCTTGGTGTGGTAAGGGTCGGTGATAATTCCCACTTGCGGCCCGGTAAACGAGACCGCCTTCTCCCCCCGTTCATGGATCGCCATCGCCAGAAGCGCCACCGAAACCTGCTCCCCGGTCGCCAGGAGCATATCCAGCTCCCGGTCGCTAGGGTCGTTCGTGATTTGGCTCGACAGTTCGATGAGGTCGTCGGTCGTGTGCGCCATGGCCGAGACCACCACCACCAATTGATGGCCCTTTCGTTTCACGGCCACAATGCGCTTGGCCACACGCTTGATGCGTTCTACATCTCTGACGGAAGAACCGCCGTATTTTTGGACGATGAGGCTCATGGAAAAATTAAATGCTTTCCTTGCGGGAGAGAAGGAGATTCAGAAGCTCGGTCCGCTTTTCCACATGAAAAGCCGAGTTCTTGGCCGCGAGTTCGGTCAGGCGCTCAAATTCATCGGCCATCACATTTTTTCCGACCAGAACAAAAGGAGTCACATCCCGGACCGCGCGGCCCAGCGGCGTGGCAAAGGTCTGGGCGCTCGTGATTAAAATCCGCATTTCACGGTGCTTCTCAAAATATTCCCGGGCTTTGGAAAGGATAAAGAAATCAATTCCCTCCAAGGCGGTGATTTTCGCTTTGATGTCTCCGGCCCGCGACGCTTCCTCACAGGCGCGGACATGGACGGCCACAAAATCTTTTTCTTCAAGCGCCTCCACCAAAGCCTTCCCCTTTTTTTCATAGCTAGTTTCTAAATCGCCGGTCGCGCCGGAGACTTCCAAAACTGTGAGGCCGGCCAAACGCCCCACCCCTTTGGCGTATTCAATTCCCGCCACGAGCGCTCCGGAGAGTCCGAAGCGGTCGGAAAATTTCTCAATCTGACAGGTGGTCCCCTGGCCGGAGAGCCAAATCATATTGGCCGGGTTCTCCCCCAAATCCACACGCACTTGATTGATTTCGTGATCCTGGAGAAGGAGCCTGGCGTCATACATTAATTTCTTCAAGAGTTCTTCGCCGGGCCCTTTGGGAAGGTGAGCCTGCAGGGGTTTGCCTTTCACATCTTCAGCCGGAAGCGTTCGGGCGGAGAGGGCGCTTAATCCGTGAGCGTCTTTTAAAACGGCGATGTGGCGATAATGGCTTCCCCCAAAAAACCGGACGAAGTCGCTGGCTAATTTTTTATTCAGATGCGCCACCAACGCCTTGGCCTCTTTGGTGGAGATATTACCGGCCGTGGGATCGGCTAACACTCCGCCGGATTCGGTAATGAAATTCATCCGGAAGGCCACTTCGTTCGCTTCCATTTTCACTTCCAGATTCGCCGCTTCGAGCGGGCCCGGGCCGTGATAGGATTGTTTGGGGTCGTATCCTAGGGAGGCCAAGAAGGCCGCTTCCGACGAACTCTCAAATCCATCCTCCAACGGCTTGGCCTGACCGACTTTTCCTTGCTTGGCAAAAAAAGCCAGGTTCGCAAGTTTACCCACTTCCAGCGGAGTCTTGCCTTCCAAGACTTCAGAGGGATGGTCTGAAGCGGCATTTAAAATAATCATGACGTATTTCATAATGAAATCGCTTTCAATACGGCCTCTTGCCGCGGCTCCACAATGCGCGGCTTGTCATCGAAACTCAATGCATAATCGGGATCCTTCAGCCCCGCACCGGTGAGGGTGCAAACAATTTTTACACCTTTCAGATCTTTGAAGAATTTTTTCTTTGTCAGCTTCACGACTCCGGCCACGGCCGCAGCGGAAGCCGGTTCGGCAAAGACACCTTCTTTTTCCGCAAGGTAGCGGTAGGCCCACGAAATTTCCTTGTCCGTTACGGAATCAATCAGGCCTCCGGATTCGTCGCGCGCCTGTTCCGCCTGTTTCCAGCTCGCCGGATTTCCGATGCGGATTGCCGTGGCGATGGTTTCCGGTTTTTCCACCGGATGTCCCAGCACAATAGGCGCTGAACCCGCTGCTTGGAAGCCCAGCATTCTCGGAAGCGTTTCTGAGCGGCCCGCTTTCTTGTATTCCTTATATCCGCGCCAATAGGCGGTGATGTTGCCCGCATTCCCTACCGGAATCGCATGATAAAACGGCGCGTCGCCCAAATCATCACAGACTTCAAACGCCGCTGTTTTCTGTCCTTCGATCCGGTAAGGGTTGATGGAATTAACGAGCGTGATCGGATGAGTCTTAGTGATTTCCTTGACCAGCCGGAGCGCCTCGTCAAAATTTCCTTTGACCGTAATCACCGTCGCGCCGTAGCGGTAGGCCTGCACCAGTTTTCCTTTGGCGATATTTCCCTCCGGAATCAGGACAATGCATTTCAAACCGCAGCGGGAAGCATAGGCCGCGGCGGACGCCGAGGTGTTTCCCGTCGAAGCGCACATGATGGCCTTGGAACCTTCTTCGAGCGCTTTTGAAACAGCCATGGTCATTCCCCGGTCCTTGAAAGAACCGGTCGGGTTGAGTCCCTCGAATTTGAGATAAATCCGCAGATGCTTAAACCCCAGCTCCTTGGGGAGATTTTCAGCCAGGATGAGCGGTGTGTTTCCTTCATTCAAAGAAATAATCGGAGTGTCCTCGGTCACCGGAAGAAATTCCTGGTAACGTTCAATCACGCCAATTTTTTTGACGGCTACTTTTTTAATCGTCATCGTCATCGCAGCTCTCCTTCAATCCGGAGAACCTGGCTCTTGCCCTTCCGGACCTCCAGCCGGTCAATTTGGCGGATGGCGTCCCGGAGCCGGCCTTCCGGCGAATCATGGGTGAGAAGAATCAGCGGCACCACCCCGCCCACTTTTCTTTCTTTTTGAATGACGTCCGAAATGCTGATCCGGTGGCGTCCGAGGATATTGGAAATTTTTGAAAGCACTCCGGGCTGGTCAAAGACGTGGAACCGGAGGTAATAACGCGAAAGGATCGTTGAAAGACTTTTAATTTTCACGGGAGTAGGACTCGAATGCCCCCGGCCGTGAGATTCTGCTGATAACCCACGCGCCCAATCTACTAAATCACTCACCACGGCGCTCGCTGTCGGTTCAGGACCGGCGCCTTTCCCGTAAAGAAGAATCTCCCCCACTTCGTCTCCGCCCAACAGGATGGCATTAAAAGAACCGCCGACATTGGCCAAGATATGATTTTTTGGAAGAAGAGCAGGCTCCACCCGGGCCTCGATTCCGTCCCGGTTCCGTTTCGCAATCGCCAAGAGTTTGATCCGGTAACCGAATTCTTCGGCAAAAGCAATGTCTTCATTCTGGATTTGGGAAATTCCTTCACAATTAATTTCCCGGAAGCCAAACCGCGCGCCAAAGGCGAGCCGCGCCAAGATCGCCAATTTATGAGCGGCATCGGTTCCCTCGATGTCTAAGGTCGGATCCGCCTCCGCGTAACCTTTGTGCTGAGCCAGGCTGAGGGCCTCTTTAAAATCGATATGCCGCTCGGACATTTCGCTCAAGATATAATTCGAGGTCCCGTTGATGATGGAATGAATCGAATCGATCCGGTTCGCCACCAAGCCTTCCCGCAAGGTTTTGATGATGGGGATTCCCCCGCCGACACTGGCTTCAAAAAAAACTTGCCGTCCGTAATTTTGCGCCAGAGAAAAAATTTCGTCGCCGTGTTCGGCCAAGAGCGCTTTATTTGCGGTGACGACATCCTTGCCGTTTTTCAACGCCGCGAGAACTAATTTGCGTGCGGCCCCAGTCCCGCCAATGAGTTCCACCACCAAATCAATGCGCGGGTCCCGCACCAAAGCCTCCGCAGAAACGAATAAGGAGGTGGGGATTCGCAAAGGCCGTGACTTCCTGGGCCGTTTGACCGCAACGGCCACAATTTTGAAAACTCCGCCGGCTTCGCGAGCGAGGTGGCGTGCTTTACGCTTTAAAAGCGAAAACACGGCGCTGCCGATTTGTCCGCAACCTAAAAGCCCGATTTCGAAAGTTCTCATTTGGGTCTCAAGTGATTTACGCAATTGTACTTACGATGGAGAGTCAAAAAGAGGAGGTAGTATAGCACAAGCTCCTGGGCACTAGCAATTTGGGCGCTAAGACGATATACTTGGGGCCATTATGGAGGATTTCATGAAAAAATTAGCCTTCCTGTCTTTGGCTTTTTTGTTCGCCCTTTTACCTTCAGTGGCTCTGGCTGCTGCAAAAAATCCTACGGAGGAGAGTTCTTCTGAAAATGAGAAGCCTTCTCAATCGCCTCTGAAAGGAATAGCCAGCGGCGTGAAGAATGTGGCCTACGACGGCCCGAAAGATTTCACCGAAGAAACGGTAAAGGCGGTTCCCAAAAAGCCCCCGATTGTGAATGTCGTGGAGGGAGTCAATCGGGGAACCGAAAAGCTCCTGGATCACACGATCAAAGGAGCTTACAAGGTAGTCACATTAGGAACGGACGAGCTCGAATCCTATGAAATCCAGGAGCCCGAAAAGGGTTCTAACGAACCCACCAAAATCAAAATTTCTCTGCCCGGAACCTGAGCTAAGCTTTCTTGCAGGCTGGGCAGATGACGAAGTAACTTAGAGCCAGGATAATCCCCGAAACACCGACCGCCCCGTAAATGGCCCGGGTAATCGTCGTTCCCGCTCCGAAGATTTGTTCCACAAAATTGGTTCCGTTCAAGGCAATCATTCCCCAATTTAAAGCCCCAACAATCGCAATGGCACCTACCACTTTGCAAATCAGACAGCTTTGTTTAAGCATATTTGCCTCCCTTGGGCGGAAAATCCGCCGTTTGCATTATCGGCAGAAGCCGTGGGTCACATTAAAAGGGTAACGAGCGTCAGAAGGAGGGCGGCGAGAGCGGACTTAATGAAAATACTTTGTCCGCGGCGGCGAAGATGCCCGGCAATCTTTGAATCGGACACCGGGGCCGGCCCTTGATCCATATTGCGCAGGCCGCGAGCGGCAAGAAGGGCGCAGGTTTTTTCCCGCGCTTGGAAGAGGCCGAGCATCCCCGCAAAAAAGGGAAAGAAAAGCACGGCCGTTAAAAAAGGATTCGATTGATTGCGAATCCGGAAAGCCAGAACCCATCCCACCCCCAAGGAAACCAGGCCCATCCAAAACCGGTTGCGGCGTCCTTGGGGACCGATATTGACTTCCGGCGATTCGCCGTTCAATTGGCCTTGGTAATATTCCGAACAGGGTTTGCAGACACCGTCCTCTGCCACCCATTCCGGATGTTCTTTTTTAATTTGATCGATCACGTGTTGATCTGTGTGACGCAAGAAAAGAACCAGATTCCGTTCCATGGTTCGATGACAAAGAGGGCAACGGTAAGCGGTCGATTCCATTATTCTTTTAGAGGTTGAATTGTAAATCGAAAAGGCGTTTGTAGATTCCGCCTTCCCTTAAAAGGCTTTCGTTCGTTCCCATTTGCACGACCCGGCCTTCCTCGAGGACGAGAATCTTTGTGGCTCGTTGAATCGTGGCCAGCCGGTGGGCAATCACAAAAACGGTGCGGCCTTCCATTAAAGTCTCAAGTGCCGTCTGGACTTCGCGCTCGCTTTCGGCATCCAAATGCGAAGTGGCCTCATCGAGAATCAGAATCGGCGGATTTTTAAGAAGGGCGCGCGCAATGGCCAAGCGTTGGCGCTGTCCGCCTGAAAGTTTGGTTCCCCGCTCGCCTACCACCGTGTCGTAACCTTGGCCTAAGAGTTCAATGAAACCATCGGCATGAGCCGTCGAGGCCGCTTGGCGCATTTCATCAGCGGAAGCCGAGGGACTTCCGTAGCAGATATTTTCAGCCACGGTGGCATTGAAAAGGATGGTCTCCTGCGAAACCACACCGATTTGTTCTCGGAGCGATTTTATCTGAATTTGGCGTAAATCAATCCCATTGACCCGGACGAGTCCTTTGACGGGATCGTAAAATCGAAGAAGAAGATTTACGAGCGTCGTCTTGCCGGAGCCACTGGGGCCCACAATAGCCAGCACCTCGCCTTTTCTGATTTCAAAATCAATATCGGAAAGCACCGCCGTATCCGCATCATATGAGAACCCGACCTTCTCGTAACGGACCGTTCGAATATCGGAGGAAAGCGAGACGGCGTCGGTTGATTCGACAATGGTTGGCTTTGCATCAAGGATTTCAAAGATCCGGTCCCCCGAAGCCACGGTTTGCTGAATCGTACTATTGACCTTGCTAATTTTTTTGAGCGGCTCGTAAAAAATAAACAACGATCCCACAAAAGCCCCGAACCGGTCGGCCGGTAAATTCTTGAGGGCAAACCAAACGGCACAAGCTGTCCCGATGGCACCCAAGGCTTCGATTAAAGGCCGCTGAATCGCAGTGGTCCGAACGGTTTTTTTAAAAAAATCAAAAACGCTCCGGTTGATTTCACGAAAGCGGCGAATCTCGTGCTCTTCCTGATTAAAGGCCTTCACCACATGAATTCCCGAGAGGGTCTCCCCCATAGCAGACGTGATGTCACTGGCCCGCTCCTGCATTCTGCGAGTCACTTTTCGGAGCCGCCGGCCTAAATAAATAATGGGAATGGAGGCCATCGGAAAAACAAGAATCGCAAAAAAAGCGTACGGTCCGCCCCAGAGAAAAACCATCGGGATATTAAAAAGAATGGTGAGCGGCTGCTGGATGAGATCAATGTAGACATCCGTAATTCCGCCTTGGATGCTCCCCACATCGTTGAGGGTGCGGCTGATCATATCGCCCGTCCGGCCGCTGGAGAAATAACTCATATCAAGCTTCACCAGGTGAGCATAAAGGTCATCACGGATTTGGCGAATGGCGCGGATTCCCACGCCCGCCATTTGATACTTCGAAAGATAATCAAAAAGACTATGGAGGAGAAAAACGACCACGATAACGAGGGGAATCCATGAGGATGAGAATTCAATATGCGGCAGAAACTTGGCGTGAGGAATATTGTCGATCACGACCCGGTTCCGGTTCTCGAGACCGTTTAAGGTCACATACACTGTGCCTGAAATCAGCGCGTTGGAAATAGATACCCCGACCATGCACAGAGAGGCTAAAAAAAGCCTTCCCCGATAAGGTTTTACATAGGCAAGAAGACGCTGGTAGGTGCCGGTACTCATGAAGGGCGTCAGTGTAACATGGCAAGACAAGGCTGTCCAATGAGGGCCGGATCGTTTAGAATAGGGGCCTTTCAAACCCCAATGGCACGAAAAATCCCAATCGGAGTGGTAGGCATCGGGCACGTCGGCAAAGACCACGCCCGGATTCTGGCTTCCCTTCCCCAGGCTGAACTCATAGGAATAGCCGATGTCGACGCCGGTAAAAAGGAAAGAGCCGATGAGCTTCGAGTTCCCTTCTTCAAAAACTATCACGAGCTCCTCGAAAAAGTGGAGGCGGTCACAATCGCAACGCCCACTTCCACCCACGCCCCGATCGCCCGCGATTTTCTGCAAGCCGGAATCCATACGCTGGTGGAAAAACCTTTCACCTTAAGATTGGAAGAAGCCGATGAGCTCATTTCCCTGGCTAAAGAAAAGCACTGCGCCCTCCAAGTAGGACACGTTGAACGCCACAACCCGGGTTTTAAGCGGGTGGAGGAAATCGTCAACCGGAAGATCGGTTTCATCGAAATCCACCGCCTCAGTCCTTTTACTCCCCGCGTCCAGGATTGCGGCGTGGTCCTCGACATGATGATCCACGATTTGGACATTGTGCTGGGCCTGGTCAAATCAGAAATCCAGAGTTTTGACGCCATCGGCATTCCCGTACTGACTCCCTTTGAAGACATCGCGAATGTCCGGGTGAAATTCAAAAATGGCACCGTGGCCGACCTCACGGCCTCACGGCTTACGCCTGAAAAACAAAGAAAAATCAGGATCTTCCAGGAGGACGCCTACATCTCGTTAGATTACGGAAACCAGAGCGGACAAATCTTCAGGAAAGGGCCCCTCGGGATTAATCAGGAGAAAATCGAAATTCAGAAATCCGAACCGCTCCGGGAAGAGCTGGAATTTTTCCTCACCGGCATTCAAACCGGAAAAAGCCTCAACCAGCCCGACGAGGCGGCTCGCCATGCCCTCGCTTTCGCCCTCGAGATCATCGATGCCATCCAGGCGAATCTCCGCCAGCTCGCCCGTTAACTAATGGCCCGGATTTTCATCGTCGCCTGCGAGGCCTCGGGCGATAACCACGGGGCCCAACTCGTCCGCGCCCTTCACCGGCTCGACCCCTCGATCCAATTTGAAGGCTTGGGCGGCCGCGAAATGGCCGAGGCCGGAGTCCATCTCCTGCAGGAGATGACACGCATCTCTGCCTTGGGTTTCGGGGATGTCCTGCGGAAATATTTCCTCTTCCGGAAAATTTTTTACCGCGCCCTTTCCCACGTCCGAGCGACCCAACCCGATCTTTTGATCTTGATTGATTCGCCGGCCTTCAATCTGCGCTTTGCCAAAAAAATCAAACGCCGGATTCCCGTCATTTACTACATCGCTCCGCAAATCTGGGCCTGGGGCGCACGCAGGATTCATACCATCCGGCGCACGGTGGAACACATGATGGTGATCCTCCCTTTTGAGGAAGAAATTTATAAAAAGGCGGGTGTTCCGTGCACTTTCGTGGGGCATCCGCTCGTGGACCGTGTGAAACCTTCTGGGGATCGCCTGACGCTCCGGCGGGAATTCAATGTGAATCCCCAAACCCCCGTGGTGGCCATTCTCCCCGGCTCAAGAGAACCCGAAGTGAAACGAATCCTACCGATTCAATTAGAATCCGCCCGATTGATTCAAAAAGAAATTCCGGACGTCCGGTTTTTGATGACCCAAGCGCCGCACGTATCCGAAAAAATCTATGAAGAAATCCTGGCGAAATTTTCCGGGCTTCCCCTTCAGCGGTTTACGGACCGGGTTTATGACGTTGTTTCGCTTTCTGATTTTGCGTGGGTCGCATCGGGTACGGCCACGCTCGAGACCGCTCTTCTCGACACTCCCTTTTTTCTTCTCTACAAAGCCAGCGCTTCCACTTTCTTTTTAGGCAGGCGCCTGGTCCGGATTCCTTACATCGGACTGGTAAATGTCCTCGCGGGACGCCCTATCGTCCCGGAATTTATCCAGCACCTGGCCCGGCCGGAAAAAATCGCCCAGGCCACCACAGCCCTTCTGCAAGACCCCGGTGCACGCAAAAAATACCAGGAAGAAATCCGAAGTGTTTTGACGGGGTTGGGTGAGCCGGGGGCCAGTGAACGGGCCGCCCGGGTGGTGATGGAAAAGCTAAAAGCCGCCCGGACCCCCGGGACGCTGGGAACGAGAACCCCCCAAGCCTGAGAGATCCGCAAGGAAAATCAAGTAGATCCCCAGATCAATCAAGATCCAACCAAAAAGAAGAATCGGAATTAAATCAGAATAACGGCGGAGCCCGAGTCCAACCAGCAGCGCAAGAATCAGGGGTGCCGGCAAAAGTAAAACGAGCGCTTTGAATCTCCAGGAAACCGGTTCGCTCTCTTCATCTTCGTGAAAGGGCTCCAGGATCAGTGAATGATTCTCTGCCGGGCCTTTTGATTTTCGGTCGGCCCAGCCCCGTTCCCAAAATAATCCGGCGACGAGCAGTCCTGAAATGACTCCGCAAAAAAGAAGTGCGGGGAAACCTTTGAAATCAGGCGGCGGCGCAAACTGTCTTCGGACTTCAACTTCTTTGGTCATTTGATCCCGTAACCGGTAAAGCGAAGCCGCTTCCCCTCCGTATTGCCTGAAAAGCGCTAGCTGCTCACTTGCTTTTTCGGGCCGCTCGGTCTGAGAGTAAACGAGCTGGGCCAATGCGTAAGCTTCGGGAAAAGCGCTGACCACGCGGGTCGCTTTTTGAATTTCATGAAGAGCGTCTTCGGTGCGGCCTTCCTCCAGGAGTGCTTTTGCTTTTTCGTAATGGCCGATGGCTTCCTGGTAGAGTTTCAGCCGGAGCTCGGGTTTGAGTTCACCCTGACTTAAATTTCCTCTTCCCGCCATCCCTAAAAATAAAGGAAGGGCCATGAAGAGAAAAATAAATTTCAGCTCAGGATTTTTTTTCAGGAAGGAGTTCGACAGCAAGTTCGGGGGTGTAAATTTTCCGGTAATCCGGCGGAGAAGGAATGGGAGCGGTAACCATTTCGTAGACTCCGACCGTGGCCCGGATGCCCATATCGATGACCCCCTTGGCGGCTCCCCATAGCCAGGAGGGAAAAAGCGGGCTGGACTTATTCTCATAAACCTTCAGGCCGTGGGAAATTTCCATCGGAGAAAGAAGCGTATTGATGAGGCCTCGCTGAAATTTCCGCTCGACCGTTCCCTCCGGAGCCAGTTCCGCGGCAAAGGCCGAGGTGGAGGCAAGCAATAAGAGAAGAAAGAGTAAGCGTGACATTGGGCGATATCCTATCGCAAGGCCGGGCCGGACGCAAAATAAAAAAGGGGCGATTCCGAAAGGAACCGCCCCTTTTGAACTTGCAACAAAGGTACCTGGTACCTTTAGGGGTACCAGGCACCTTATGTCGATTTACATATCGAAGTAGAGGTAAAACTCGTGCGGATGGGGACGCAGACGAACGGGGTCAATTTCGACTTCCCGTTTGTAAGCAATCCACGTGTCCAGAACGTCCTGGGTGAAGACTCCGCCCTTCAAAAGAAACTCATGGTCCTTCTCAAGCGCAGCCAGCGACTCTTCCAGCGAGCCAGGTACCGTGCGAATCTTTGCTTTCGCTTCGCCTTCGAGTTCATAGATATTTTTATCGACCGGTTGTCCGGGATCGATTCGGTTCTGAACGCCGTCCAGGCCCGCCATCAAAAGCGCTGAGAAGGCGAGGTAAGCATTGGCAGTCGGGTCTGGGCAACGGAACTCGATCCGTTTTGCAGCCGGATTGGAGTTGTACATCGGAATACGGCAGGCAGCCGAGCGATTCCGCTGTGAATATACGAGATTCACAGGAGCTTCGTATCCCGGGACGAGCCGTTTGTAGGAATTGGTGGTCGGCGCGCAAAAGGCCATCAAGGCGTGCGCGTGTTTAATGAGACCACCGATGTACCAACGGCACATTTCACTGGTTAAGGCGTAACCTTTTCCGTCATAGAAAAGCGGCTTGCCGCCTTTCCAGAGGCTTTGGTGAACGTGCATTCCGGAACCGTTGTCTTTGAAAATCGGTTTCGGCATAAACGTCGCGACCTTGTTGTACTTTCGCGCCACATTCTTAATGATGTATTTGTACCACATCACGTCATCGCCCTTTTTGGTGAGCGTCGAATAACGCATGTCAATTTCGCACTGACCGGCGGTGGCCACTTCGTGGTGATGAACTTCCACCGGGACGCCAACCTTTCTCAAGGTAAGAACCATCTCAGAACGAATGTCTTGGAGCGTGTCATGCGGAGGGCATGGGAAATAACCTTCTTTGTAACGGGACTTGTAGCCTAAATTCGGCTTCTCGTCTTTTCCGGTGTTCCAATCGCCTTCTACGGAATCGATGTAGTAGAAACCGAAATTCTCGCCTTGATCGAAACGGATGTCGTCGAAGACGAAAAATTCAAGCTCCGGTCCCCAGTAGCTCACATCGGCCAGGCCGGTCTTTTTCAAATACTCTTCGGCTTTTTTCGCAATGTAGCGGGGATCCCGGCTGTAGGGTTCTTTCGTGATGGGGTCATAGACATCGCAGATAAGGCTCAAGGTGGGAATTTGACAAACAGGGTCATACGCGGCCGTGGTCGGATCCGGGATTAAAAGCATATCGGATTCTTGAATTTTTTGGAATCCGCGGATTGAGGAACCGTCAAAACCGATTCCTTCTACCCAGATGGAGCTTTCTAATTTGTCATAATCAACGAGCTCAGAAGCCGGAATGGAAAAATGCTGCCAGAGTCCGGGCAGGTCGTTGAATTTGAAATCGACGATCTGAATCTTATTTTTTTGGATGAAGCGTTTGACTTCTTCCGGTGTGGTGGGACGAGTCGCCTCAATCAATTCTTCCTCCCGGTCTTTACCTGTTACCAACGTTGTCATTTGAAACTTCCTCCTTGTGGTCGTTTAAATTTGAAATTGTGCCATCGGGGAATCATACGGGGGTTTCCTCGACTAAAAAACGTAGGGGGTATTGTACTTAAACCCCCTACGCCTGTAAAGTGCCATCTCGTCATCCTGAGGCCGTAGGTCTCAGGATGACAGTTTAAACGAGGGCTCTTTCTCCCCGTTCCCGTGTGCGGATCCGGACAACCTCGTCCACATTGTAGACAAAGATTTTTCCATCTCCCACACCACCCGTGTAAGCAGACTCCAAAATAGCTTGAATCAGCTTTTCAGAATCTTCGTTCTTGGTCACGATTTCTACCTTCATCTTGGGAAGGAAATCAACCTTGTATTTATCCCCCCGCCATTGCTGGACCGTCCCCTTCTGGAGGCCGTGTCCCTCTATTTCCGTAATTGAAATTCCTGGATAACCCGCTCGTTCCAAGGCATCACGAACGCCGCCCAATTTTTCGGGTCGAATAATGGCTTCTATTTTTTTCACTTTGTGACCTCCTCATAATTAAAGCGGCTTGAGGAACTACCGCCCCCGCTAGGTCCTTTCATTAAAGGCAAGGGCGTCTCTGAAAATTTATCCAACTTTATTCCCACATAGCCCGGTACTCCCATTTCGGGGACATCCAAACCATGGACTTCTGCTGTGGCATCCGCGCGGTTGCCTACCGTCACTTCGATGATCTTGAAGACAACAATTGAAATCAGACCCACATAGACAAGGTTGGCCGCCACGCCAACGCACTGGGCTATGAATTGAGAAGGATCACCGTAAAAAAGTCCTTTGACAGTTCCGGAGACACCGTTCCATCCATCTCCATAGGTGCCGTCGGCAAAGAGGCCGAGAGAAAGAACGCCCCAAGCGCCGTTCACACCGTGGACCGCTATGGCTCCGACTGGATCGTCAACTTTTATGACTCTTTCGATGAAGAGAGCGGCTTCAACAACCAAGACGCCCGAGATGAGGCCGATGATGCAAGCGCTGACGGAATTCACGAAAGCGCAAGGCGCCGTAATCGCAACGAGGCCGGCAAGCAGTCCGTTGCACATCATACCGGGGTCCGGCTTCTTTGACCGGATCGTCCACATCCATAGAGTGGCAGCCACCGCTCCTGCGGCACTTGCCAGCATCGTATTGACAGCGACAACCGCAATGCGCAAATCGGTACCCGCCAAAGTAGAACCCGGGTTGAAACCGAACCATCCAAAAGCCAGGATAAAAGTTCCGATAATAGCCATTGGGATATTATGACCAGGGATTACATTCACACTGCCGTCGTGATTGTATTTACCGATACGCGGGCCCAAGAGCCAGGCAAAGACAAAGGCAATCACACCTCCGGTCAAATGCACCACCGAAGAACCGGCAAAGTCGACATGCCCGTGTCCGAGACCAAAATTTTTACCGAGCGTAGCGAGCCATCCTCCGCCCCATACCCAGTTACCATAAACCGGATAGATGATGGTCCCAACAAACCAGCCGTAGATGAAAAACGCAAGGTACTTCCAACGCTCTGCACAAGCTCCCGTCGGAATCGTTGCCGTGGTGTCCATAAACACCATCTGAAAGAGAAACAAGGCAAAGATCGCCACATCATAATGTTGTCCGGTCAGACAAAATCCTTTTAATCCGAATAATCCAAAGTCTTTACCGAAAAGATTAATCGTAAATTCGTGATCCAACCCAGCAAAACCTCCCAAGGTGGCAATGGGACCCAGTCCGCCGAACATTAAAGCGAATCCACAAAGATAAAATCCCAGCATCCCAATCGGATAAATCATAAAATTCATGGCCATCGTATGAGCCACATTCTTGGCGCGCGTGAATCCTGTCTCCACCATGGCAAATCCTGCCTGCATGAACATAACAAGAAAGCCCGTAATTAACGTCCACACCATGTTGATCGCCACACGATTATGTCCCGCCGTATTCGCTACCTCTTCTAATGTCGGTGATCCGACATTCGCAGCCGGGACATCAATGGCAGAACCCGTATTGGCACCGTTGGGGTCGGGGCCTGCGGCAAATGCGATGGCGGGCATCAACAGAATCGATAAAAGATAGCCTAGTATCAGTCCACTCGAAATTTTTTTCAGCATCACTTTTCCTCCCTTAATTTTCATGCCAGTTACGAAGTTGGGCATTATGCGTTGTTGAAGTTAAAAGCAACTTACATGCCAGCTCAATAGCCTATATCTCCTGTAGATTTCGCAGACAGTTTTCGACAATTTTGTCAGGTAACAGGGAGATAACGATTCAATTTTGTAGCCTAAGCATTAGTTGCTGATGACCAGATGGCAGTCTTTGGGGAGGTTCCTGGCGAGGGTACGGAGAACGTCTCCGCGAATCAAATTGATCAGAGCGCTCCGTTTCGTGGTGCCGATCATCACGGTATTGACTCCCAATTCCTGGGCGGCCCCGGCAATCGATTTGCCCGCTTCCGCGCTCATTCGCCAGATGGGCACCGCCGTGATTCCCCGCCTTTCCATTTCCTGCTGGGCTTTTCCCAGAAGCTCCAAAGAATAGGCGGAAGGTTCCAGTTCAGTCGGAAGTTCACGAGTGGGCGGGCTTTCTTCCACATAGACGAGATAAATGGAATTCTCTCCCTTCGCCTTTACCCGCAACGCTGCCTCCTCTAAAAGGTAGAGATTGAGCGTCTTGAGCGCGACCAAAGAGGAACTTCGATAAAGAGCGGTGATCTCCTTTGCCTCGGAAACGGTGAGGACATTCACGGCTTCTACCATTTCCGGTAGAGGCGCCGGGGCCACGGCCTTGGCGATCGCTCTGAGCGCCAGCCCTCCTCCTAAAATCGTGACCGCGAAAATCAAGGCATTGTGCTTTTGAATCGCAATGGTGATTTCGATAAAAAGCAGAAGGACTGCCACCGCAAAAAGCAAAATTCTTTCGTGGCGTTTTAAGGAAAGCTGGGGGTTGGTCGCCGTGGTGCCTAAATTTAAGGTAATCGCACCCACCACTCCGATGGCGTAAAGGGAGGCGAGCCTTACCAAATCATGTTCAAAGGTCAGCACCAAGATAGGAATCGCTGTGGCCACAATCAAAGCAAGCCACGGCATTCCAAACCGGTTGAGTCCTGCAAAGATGGAGGGAAGCTCCCGGTCCTTGGCCATCATGAATTGAATGCTGACCAAATCCGCGATGGCGGTGTTGACGGCCGAGAGCAAAAGAAAGCCGAAAACCAATGAAATCAGGCTGCCGTACCACGGCCCAATGTAATGAGTCCCGAGTGCGCGCAGCATGTCTTCGGTGTGGCCCGTCAGGCCGGGAATGGCATTCATGGCAATGCCCAAGAGAAAAGTCAGAATGGAAACTTCGAGTAAGACAGGCCAAATCGCCCGCTTCGCGGTCTTCTCCACCGGCTCTTTCATGATGCCCGTCATGTTGGCCACAGCCTCAACACCGGAAAGCGCAAGAACGATTCCAACAAAACTGGACCAATTCTTAGTCCACCCGCCCCGGGGCAAGCTGAGCTCCACATGGGGAAGATGGGGAAGGGTAAAAAGAAAAAGAACTCCTGCGACCAGAGAAGCGATTAATCCAATAACGACCGCGATGCTTCCTCCCTTGGAGGGGCCGATCCAGTTAATGGCTCCAATGATGAAAATGGCCAACATCGCCCAGAGTTCGGGGTGGGAAAAATTAAAATAATGGAAGGCGTCTAGCGCGCTCAAAGAGGCGGTCACCACGTAATCGGCGATTAAAAGAAACGCGCCGACCACGGCCAAGGTTTGCGACCGGTGCTTCACCGAGGAGTAAACACCTCCCCCGTCCGGATAAGCCCGGCAAACCACCATATAACAAATTCCCACCACGGAAGTGAGAAGGGACATCAACGCCAGAAAAAACCAAGACGCGTGACCGGAAAGAGCAAAGGCAATTCCCAGAACATAAGCCTTGCTCGTGCCCCAATCGCCGTAGAGCATGGCACCCGCTTGATACCATTTGAGTTCGCGGGGACGTTCGACTCGTTTTAAGAGAACGGCCATGGGTTAGCTTTTAATTTTTAGACCGTACTGCTTAATTTTGTAGCCGATCATTCTTTCTGTCAGACCCAAAAGTTGCGCGGCCCGGCGCTGGTTTCCGCCCGTTTTTTGCAGGGCGGATTCGATCATCCGCTTCTCCAGGGATTCCACCGCCTGAGGGAGCGCGCCGGAGACCGGTTCACCGGACGGTTCCGGATTAAATGAAGTCAGACCCGGACCCTTTCCATCTTGCGGAATAGGAAAAAGATCGGGCTTGAGGGTTTCACCTTTACAAAGCACCACCGCCCGCTCGAGGGCGTTTTCCAGTTCGCGGACATTTCCCGGCCAAACGTAATTCATCAAGATTTCCATGGCCTCGTCGGAAATATATTTCACGCCTTTTTTATTTTCCGCGCTGGCTTTCTTGAAAAAATGATTCACGAGAAGGGGAATGTCTTCCCGGCGCTCCCGAAGAGGCGGAAGGAAAAGGGAGACAACATTCAAGCGGTAATAAAGGTCTTCCCGGAACCGGCCCTCGCGAACTTCTTTTTCGAGGTCCTTGTTGGTCGCGGCAATGAGACGAATGTCTACGCGAACGGTATGCATTCCTCCCAAGCGTTCAAATTCTCTTTCCTGCAGAACCCGGAGAAGTTTGATTTGAGTCGAGAGCGGGAGGTCGCCGATTTCATCCAGGAAAAGCGTGCCGCTATGGGCCATTTCAAACCGGCCGATTTTATTGGTGAGGGCGCCCGTGAAAGCACCTTTTTCGTAGCCGAAGAGTTCGCTCTCCAAAAGGGTTTCGGGAAGCGCAGCGCAGGAGAGTTTAATGAAAGGCTTCTCTGCCCGCTCGCTATGGTAATGAATCGCGTGCGCAATGAGCTCTTTACCCGTCCCGCTTTCACCGCGCAAAAGGACGGTGGCTTTGGACTTGGAAACCAGTTCGATCGTGTCGTAGACATCCTGCATCCGCTTGCTTTCACCTAGGATATTGGAAGGATGAAACCGCTTCTTGAGTTCACGCTTCAAACGGAGGTTTTCATCTTCCAGGCGGCTTTTTTCCTTTTCCACCATTTGATGAATCCGAACCGCTTGCGCAACCATGGAACTGATGATGGTCAGCAGCCTTAAATCTTCTTCCAGAGAAATGTCCTGCTGAAACAGACGGTCCACACTCAAGGCGCCGATGGTCTTTGCGTCAAGTTTGATGGGAACGCAAAAAAAGGAAATATTTGAGCGCTTAAGATCCCCGCGCGCGCGGGTACGGTTTAGAAAAAGCGGCTCCTTCCCCACATTTTTGACGATGATGGGTTCCCCTGCCTCCACCACCCTTCCCGTAATCCCTTCACCGAGTTGGTAGCGACCCCGCTCAATTTCCTGCTCGCTTAAACCGCGCGCCACTTCGATGCTGATTTCATCATTATCTTCATCCAATAGACAGAGCGTTCCACGCTCCATGGCCATTTTTTCATGGAGAATTTTCAGCACTTGCTCCATGATCTTTTCGAGATCCAGCGAAGAATTAATGGCCTTGGAAATTTCGTAAAGAGCGGTGATTTCGATGAGTTCGCGTTTGAGATTACTTTTCATTTGGATAACCCGCCACAACAATACCCGCCCGATCGGCTCCCTGAATAAATTTTTCTAGATCTAAAAAAAGCGTTTTCCCCGCCTCGAAGGCGAGGGCCTTTGCTTTCGCTTCGACGAGCCGCTCCAAGGTTCCCAATCCCACGGCCGGCACGTCAAAGCGCATATCTTGATGGGGCTTGGCAACTTTGACGACAACCACCTCGCCTTTCCCCAAGAGACCGCCGCGGCGAATCGCTTCATCAGTTCCTTCGATGGCCTCCAGCGCCAAGACCGCCTTGTGTTTGACCACGACCGTCTGACCGATATCCAGGCCGGCCAAGTTTTTGGCGATCTTCCATCCGAATTCGATATCCTCCTGGATTTCCCGCGTGGGTTTTTTCTTGCCGTGGACTCCCGGACCGAGCACCGAATTTTTCAGAAAAAGCGTCGAGTCCTGGAGTTCAATGCCGTGGGAAGAAAGGTAATGAGCCACCCCGCCTAGGAGGGCGTCGTCCCGGAAATCCCGGGCTTTCAAGAGCACCTTCGCCATTTCTAAGTCCGGTTGGACGTGGCCTTGAAAAAGATTCACCTTTTCAATTTTTCCGGCCATCACCGCCTCCGTGACCCCTTGGGTTTTAAAAAAATCGCGCAGCTTTTTTAATTGGCCGAGTTTTATTTCTTCGTAAGCGTCGGTGATTTTACCCAGACCCGGGTCGGATTCGTGGGCAATCCCGCAGCAGACTACACGGTAACCTTTTTGGCGGGCCTCTTCGGCCACCAAAAAGGGGAAACGACCTTTGCCTGCAATCAATCCAAGTGTTTTCATAAAAGTGCGTGAAAAGCCGCCCGGCCGGCGATTAACGGGAAATGCCGCGCTCGGAGGTCTTAAGAAATTCGAGCAGGGTTTGGATTGAAAAAGACGTGGGAATTTCCTCTCGGATTTTTACGGCGGCGTTTCTCACGGAAAGGCCGGAGCGAAATAGAATCTTGTACGCTTTTTTAAGAATGGATTTTTCCTCCTTGGAAATTCCCGCGCGGTCGATTCCGATTGAATTAATCCCATAGACCTTCGCCGGGTGACCGTCGGCCATCATATAAGGCGGCACGTCCTGCACGACCTTGGAACAGCCGCCGACAATGGCGAGCGTCCCCACCCGGACAAATTGATGCACCGCGCTCAAGCCCCCCACAATCGCCCGGTCATCGATAAGGACGTAGCCGGCAAGCGTGGCCTGATTGGCTAAGATCGTATGATTTTTGATGATGCAGTCATGCGCCACATGGGCATAGGCCATGAATAAGTTATCGTCGCCGATGACCGTCTCGGTTCCTTCTTTGGTCCCGGGATTGATGGTGACGTATTCGCGGATCCGGTTCCGGTTGCCGATGCGCAGATAGCTCGTCCCGCCCTCATATTTTTTATCCTGAGTGATACTCCCGACCACGGCGCCGGTAAAAATTTGGCAGTCCTCGCCGATCACGGTATTGCCTTCCACCGAAACCCGCGGACCGACCATCGTGCGGTCACCGATTTTGACGGTACCGTCAATAATGGAATAAGGCCCGACTTCGACTCCCTCTCCGAGCTCTGCATCCGGATGGACAATCGCAGTGGGATGAATTTTAATGCCTTTCAGGTTCTGCATTTTCTCCTCAGACAATGGCAAACTTTACTTCCGCTTCGCAAACCAATTTGTCTTTGACGAACGCCTTGCCCAAGCATTGCCCGGTCCGCGCCCGGACTTTGAGCACTTCCACTTCCAGGCGCAGCTCGTCACCCGGCACCACGGTCTGACGAAACTTACAGTAATCCACGCTCATAAAGTAAGCCATCCTCCCCAACATTTCCGGCGTGGAGAGCATGATAACGCCTCCCACCTGAGCCATGGCTTCCATAATCAGAACACCCGGCATCACAGGATGGCCGGGGAAATGGCCTTGAAAATAATAATCATTCACGCTGACGAGCTTGTAACCGATGGCCCGTTTGCCGGGCTCCAGTTTTTCCACCCGGTCCACAAAAAGAAAAGGATAGCGGTGCGGAAGAATCTTCTGAATTCCTTCGACGTTCAGCGTTGAAGGAATTCCCGACGGAAAAGGATTTGATTTTGATGAACTGCCTTTTGAGTGCATGGCGATTTTCCTCACGAGTTCCAAGTTAAGGGAGTGGCCGCTGCGGGTCGCGATGACGTGTCCCTTTAAGAAGGATCCGAGGAGGAAGAGGTCTCCTAAAAGATCCATTATTTTATGCCGGCAGGCCTCGTCGTCAAATCGAAGTGAATTGGCCAAGGGAGCGTTACGCTCAAAAACCAGGGTATTTTCGAAGTTGGCGCCTTTTCCAAGTCCTTGCGAGAGAATGAGTTGGGCCTCTTCTTTGAGGACAAACGTCCGGGCCGGTGAAATTTCGCGTTCAAAGATTTCCGGAAGGATCCGAAGCGATAAAAACTGGTCTCGAAGATCTTCATGCCGGTAACTCAACGTATAAGAAATGGTCAGGTGGGGCGCGGGCAAAACGATGAGGCTTTGGTCTCCCCGATCGATATAAATGGGTTCTTCGATCTCAATAAATTGCCTCGGCCGGTCTTGAGTGATGAGTCCAGAACGTAAAATTTCTTGGACAAAATCCCGGGCGCTTCCGTCCATTCCTGGAATTTCTTCCCCGTCAACCTCCACCACGGCGTTGTCGATCCCGAGCCCGTGGAAGACCGCCATTAAATGTTCGATGGTACGCACCAAACCCTCTCCGACCGCAAGCGCCGTTTGGCGGGCTTCGTCCGAACGGACCGAATCCACTCCCACCCGGACGGGGTGATGGCGGTCGAGGTCGGTGCGGACAAATTGAATGCCCGAATCTGTTTCTGCGGGGCGGACCGTCATTTCAACGGTTTTACCCGTGTGAAGACCCGGCCCTTCAAACCGGACCGGTTCCCGGAGCGTATGCTGTGAGGTCATTTAGGCTTTTTTTGATACTCCCGGTTTAATTCCGTTAACACGTCTTGACTGACGTCAAACCGTCCGCTCCGGTAAAGGAGCACGCGGTCGTTAAAAATAAAGTCAAACCCTTTTCGCTCTCCGTAACGCTGCACAATGTCGTCGATGTCTTTAAAAATTTCTTTCACGGTCTTATTGCGCTGCTCGCCCAGTTCCCGGCGGGCGGCCATGTCAAAATCCTGAAGCTCCCGGACTTTGGCATCGATAGCGTCCTGCTTCTTCGCCCGGGCCTCTTCTCCCAGCAGGGCCTGTTCATCCTTTAACCGGCGGACTTCGCGGACCAGGCCGTCGCGCTCTTCCTCCTTTTTCTTCGCGGCGGATTGAAGTTTTCCGTCGCTGTCTTTCGTGCGCTGATAGCCGTCAAACACTTTGGCCACGTCAACGTAGGCGATTTTTTCCGCCGCAAAGCTCACCGCGGGCGCGCAAAAGAGCAAAGTAAACAGGACTGCAAAGATTCGACCTTTCATGGAATTTTCCTCCTTAGGGGATCTGAATTAAAAACCGTGACTCAAACTGAACTCGAACCGGCCGTTGCGGTCTTTATCGTCCTTGTTGGCAATCGGAAGACCGTAATAAAAGGCCATGGGGCCTATCGGAGTTTTCACTTTGATACCGGGACCCACGCTGATAGCAAAATCACCGAAGTTTATCTTATAGGCATCTTTATGAACTTGCCCCACGTCCACAAACACAGCTCCTTTAATGATATCAATGTAGGGAACCGGGAAGGTGTACTCCAGATTGGTGATCGCCAGGGTCCGGCCTCCCACGGCATCGCCTGCTTCAATCGGACCCACGCGCCGGTAATTGTATCCGCGCACGGTGCCTAAGCCGCCCGCAAAGAAGCGGTCGAACACGGGAACCGTGTCCGAACTGCCCACATCTTTAGCCGCGCCCAATCGGATCCGAAATTCAATCACGTGTTTCTTAAAAAGAGTCCAGTACTGAGTGTAACTTGTTTGCAAAGTAAAATAATCTTCTTCCCCGCCGATGAAAGTCCCGACCAGCTCTTCTTCAAATGAAAGATAGAGTCCCTTGGAAGGGTTGAACACATTGTCGCGGGTGTCCCAGGTTTGAAAAAGCCGGGCCCGGCTTAACGTGGTATTGCCTTCGAATCGCCGCACGGCTCGAGGAGCATCGTCGGAGAGATTCTTCAATTTCACCCGCTCCAGAGTGTAACCGGTCCCCAACCGGAAGGCATCCGTCAGCGCCTTGGAAAGCGTCAAGGAGGAGCCGAGACGGTCTTCGTCAAAGTCGACGTTTTTATTGTCCCGGCGGGTATTGTAGGCGTCCACGCCCATCGAAATTTTCCGGCCGAAAAGATACGGTTCCACGAAACTGACTTCATAATTTTGACTGATGGTACCCACGCGGGCTCGCACCGCCAATTTTTGCCCGGCCCCGGTAAACCGCGGAAACCGCAAGAGGTCAAAGTTTTTCTGCGAGATTTCGGCAAACCCGACAAATTGGTCCACGGAGCTGATGCCACCGCCAAAAGAAAGCTCTCCGGTCCGCTTTTCTTTGACCCGGAAAACAAGGTCTTTACGGTTGGATTCGGAGCCCGGTTCCATATCGTGCGTGACTTCCTCAAAGAAATCGAGGTTCTCAAGCCGTTGGATAGATTTCTGGATTTTCGCTCCGTCAATTTTCTCGCCCGGGCGGATCCGAAGCTCGCGGCGGATGACAATGTCCTTGGTCTTGGTATTGCCGCGAACCACCACTTTGTCGACAAAATAAAGGTCTCCTTCGGCGATTTTATACGTCACGTCCACTTTGCCGGTCTCGCGGTTGAGCTTGGTGTCCGGAACAATGCGCGCGTCCACGTAGCCCCGCTCGGAATAATATTTCCGGATGCGGTCCATGTCCATGGCCAGGTAATATTGCGAGTACGTCGTACCGGGCAGCATTTCGAGGGCCTGCCAGATTTCACTCTCCGGAAAAATTTGGGCACCTTCGATTTTAATTTCTCCGGTCACGTAGTGCGTGCCTTCGTCAATTTGAATCGTAATGATGATTTTTCGCTTTTGCTGGTCGTATTGAAAGTCCGGGGAAACCTTCACGTCCAAATAACCTTCCTGTTGATAAAAGAGCTGAATCCGTTCCAAATCCTTTTGAAAGTTTTCTTCGTTGAAAACGCCCGAGCTAATCAGCGTGTCTTTTTTGGTCTTCATTAATTTACGGATTTTCTTCAGCTTAAAGGCCTTCAGGCCCTCAAACTGGATATCCTTAATCTTGTATTTCTGTCCTTCCAGGATGTGGATAAAAAGCGTGGCCTCTTTGGTCTTTTCGTTGACGTCCACTTCGGATTCAATTTCAACGAAACGAAATCCCTTCGAGCGGTACTTTTTGCGGATGCCCTCCACGCCTTCTTTGACGACCTTCTCGTCCAGGATTTGGCCTTCGAGAACTTTCAATTCTTTGCGGAGATCGTCTTCCTTGAAAGTGACTTGGCCGTCCAACCTGATTTGCCGCACCACCGGTTTTTCGTCGACCCCCACAATCAAACGATACCCTTTGGGATCTTCTTCCACTTCCACTTGAATGTCTTTGAAGTAACCGGTCTTGTAGAGCCGTTTGATGTCTTCATTGACGTCGTCACGGTTGAGCGGCGTGCCCTGGCGCGATTTCATTTGATTGAGAATCACGGCGGTGCTGACCACTTGATTGCCGCGGACCCGGACTTCCAGAATTTCATTGGGACGCTCCGGCGGCGGAGGCGGCGCGGGCTCGGCAACCGGTTGTTCCGGTTGGGCTGGTTCACTCGGTTGAGCGGGCGGGGTGGTTTCTTCGGTGACTTTTTGAGTTTCGGCGGCGGGCTCGTCTTGCGCAAAGGAGTAAGGAACCGGCCCGAGTCCCGTCAAGGCCAGACTCATTCCAAGAATCAAAAATCTAAAAAAAGAAGAAGACATTAGAAGGCCGCTTCGGTCAAAGGACGGTTGAATTCCGGATTGTCGAACCGGGTCCATTCCTTCAGGAAGACCAAGTCGATGCTTCCGACAGGGCCATTGCGTTGCTTGGCGATAATGGCCTCGGCTTTATTTCTTAAATTTTCATCCTGCGGTTTGTAATATTCTTCGCGGAACAAAAAAACGACCACGTCAGCATCTTGCTCAATGGCTCCGGATTCACGCAGGTCGGAGAGCTGCGGCCGGTTGCCCGTGCGGGTTTCAACGGCCCGCGAAAGCTGGCTCACCGCAATCACGGGAACCTTCAGCTCACGAGCCAACGCTTTCAGGGAGCGAGAAATCTCCGAAATTTCCTGTTGACGGTTTTCCGCGCGGTTGAAGCCCTGCATCAATTGAAGGTAGTCCACCACCACCAATTGAATATTGTGCTGACCTTTCAGGCGCCGGGCTTTGGCGCGGAGCTCAAGGGCCGTGAGACTGGGAGAATCATCGATGAAAATCGGAGCCTCGGAAAGTTTCCCCGCCGCAGCGGTGAGTTTCGGCCAATCCTGGTGAGAAAGATAACCCGTGCGCACTTTTTGGGCATCGACCCGCGCGTGCGAGCAAAGCATCCTCTGGACGAGTTGTTCTTTCGACATTTCAAGCGAGAAAAAAGCAAGGGGCTTTTTGAGTTCAATCGCCACGTGCTCGCAAATGGAACTGGCAAAAGCGGATTTCCCCATCGAAGGCCGGCCCGCCACAATAATGAGGTCGGAGGGCTGCAGTCCGGCGGTTCGGCTGTCGAACTCTTTGAATCCGGTGGCCAGGCCCGTGACGTGTTCTTTCCTTTGATAAAGCTGGTCGATGGTTTCAATGGTGGCGCGAATGACATCTTTAAAGGGAGTAAAACGTCCTTCGATCTGATGTTGGCTGATTTCAAAAATCATCTGCTCGGCCCAGTCCACCAGAACATTGACTTCGCTCTCGGGCGCGTAGCTTTGATGAAGAATTTGGCTCGCCGTGGAAATGAGGCGCCGCAAGAGTGCTTTTTCTTTGACGATTTGGGCGTAGTGTTCGAAATTGACCGCGGTCGGAACCGAGGCCGTCAGTTGAGTCAGATAACTGGCACCGCCAACTTCTTCCAATTGTTTTTTCTTCCGGAGCTCTTCGGAAACGGTGATGAGGTCCACGGCCAGGTTCTTTTCAAAAAGGGCCTGGAGGGCCGAGAAAATTTTCTGATGGGGGTCGTCGTAGAAATAGAAGGGCTTCAGGATCTCGAGACCGCGGACGAGGGCCGCTTCGTCAAAAAGCATGGACCCCAAAACACTCATCTCGCCTTCCCGGTTCTGAGGCGGGATTTTTTCGAGAAGGCTCGGGCTAGGACTTAGTTCCGGGCTTGGCATTCTTCACGAGCTCTACCTCGACCGAGCACTTGACCTCCGGCGAGAGCTCCACCGTGACCGTGTGCTTGCCGAGGCTCTTGAGAGGTTCCGGAAGATGAATTTGTTTTTTGTCGACACAGAATTCCTTACGCGCCAGGGCCTCCGCCAAATCCTGCGCTGTCACGGAGCCGAACAACTTGTCTTTCTCGCCTACCGTGACTTCAATCTGAAGTTTTGTCCGGCCCAGTTTATCGGCCATTTCTTGGGCCGCGGATTTTTGGCGGGCTTTTTGGGCGGCCGCGCGTTTTTTTTCTGTCTCGAATTGAGATTTATTTTCCCGGGTGGCGGGCAGAGCCAATCCTCTCGGCAAAAGAAAATTTCTTCCAAAACCTTTGCGGACATTGACGGCGTCGCCTTTTTTGCCCAGCTTTTCGACGTCTTTTAAGAGGATAATTTGCATGGCTGGCTACTCCGCTTGGAAAGGAAGGAGGGCTGCGTGACGGGCCCGTTTAATGGAATGGGCCAAGGCCCGTTGGTGCTTTGCGCAATTGCCCGTAATCCGGCGCCCAATGATTTTTCCTTTTTCCGTCAGAAACTTGGCAATGCGTTCGATGTCTTTATAGTCCACCAAAGTGATTTTTTCAGAGCAAAAACGGCAGACCTTCTTGCGGAAAAAACGGCCTCGACCCCCTCCGGGGCCCCCTTCGCGGTCTCTATCGCGGTCTCGACCGTCCCGTTCCCGGGAACGGCCAGCACCGCCACGACCGCCGCGTGCGGGTGGGCGGCTGCTTTGGGTTCTCATTTAAAAAGGAACCTCTTCGTCGGGTGAAAGTTCTTCTTTGGAAATTTCAATCGGTCCGGATTTTTTCTTGGGACCGGAAGACGACTCGACCGGTTCCTCGGGCAGCGGTTCGTCGGGCAGTTGAATGGCATCGCCTGCGCCTTCGCCGCCGCGGGTTCCCCGGTTTAAAAACTGAACGTTGTTCGCCACCACTTCAATTGAAGACCGCTTGGTTCCGTCTTGCGCTTCCCAACTCCGGCTCTGAAGGCGTCCTTCAACACACACTGGACTTCCTTTTTTGAGATACTCATTACAAACTTCAGCGCGCCTGGCCCACACCACAATTCGAATGAAACTGGTGTCTTCTTTTTTTTCTCCGGTCTGGGAATTATAAGTTCGGTTAACAGCCAAGGTAAATGTCGCGACCGCCTGTCCGGAAGGAAGGTACCGAAGCTCCGGGTCCCGGGTGAGATTTCCGATTAAGAAAACGCGATTAAGGCTTGCTGCCATGAGTAGGTACGGGGATGGGGGGCGGGGTTCTGAGTCTGACTTTGGCTGGTTTCGGCTCTTCGAATTTCACAAGGGTGGTTTTTAAAATTTTCTCATCCAGCTGGAGGATCTTTTTGAGTTCGGCGATCTGACGAGTTTCCATTTCGAAATTCCATAGGAGCATTCTCCCCTCCCGGAATTTGCGAATGCTATAACCCAGCGGCCGGCGGCCCCAGTCTTTTTTGTCCACGATTTTACCGCCAAAACGGGAAATGGCCTCTTCCAGGCGTTTTTCTTCCCCCTTCGTAGCGTCCGGGCCTTCCTCCGGCGGAAATATAAAGAGGCCTTCGTATTTGCGGGTTGGATTCATATATAGGAAGGCGCAATGTAACATAAAACCCCGGCGGTGGCAAGAGATTGGAAAGACAAAATTGTAACGTGGGTAGGCCAATTGGCCGGGCGCCCGGCTAATCTTAGGCCGAAGTCTGGAGGGCCTCTTCCCGGACCTGCCAGAGGCTCAAGAGTTCGACCCAATCGGGGTCCAAATCCTGGCCGCGCCAAATTCGAGTGAAGCTTTCGTAGGGAAGCTCTTCCTTTAAGAGAAATTTGAAAAGGGCAAACGTCGTGGGCTCTAAAAGAGCAGGTTCGCTCACGGCGCGAATTAAGCCGCGGCGAATTCCCACACCGCCCGCGAGCTGTTCATCTTCTGTCACAAATCCCGAGTAACCTTTTAGCTTGGAGACGCGGACTTGAAGCTCGTGAGCTAAATCAGCAGGCGTTGTTTCGATGATGAAACGATCTTCAGGAAAGCTTCCATAACGTGACAGGACGTACTCGCGGACTTTGCTGCGGAACGGGTCAACTTTTTCAGCGGGCGCGTCAATCCAGACCGTCACCGACAGATTTTTTTGGAAAAGACTGAGGAGTCCCCTGCCGTCAAATTCTTCGGGCCCCGAAGGAAGCTTTTTCTGATGAATGAAAATCGCGCGCGGCTCCTCCGGCGCAGGCGCCTTGAGATAGCCGTCATAAATTCTCCCCAGCGAAACTTTATCCTCCTGTGAAAGAACGGGCAAAGTCGGCTGCGTTTCTTTTGCAAACACTATCGGATCAAAAATCTCCAGCGCCCCTGCCACAACGTCTCTTCCATAATCTTTCACCACATTCCACGGTGCAACGTTTCCTTTAATCTGCGTCACCTTCCTTATCTCTTCTGGGTTAAGCCGCTTCAGCAACTGCCTCACCTTTGTTGAGAGTGCGTATTTTGAATATAATTTTTCTTTATTTTTTATATTGACAATCCCCTTCGGCGCGGATAAACTCCCGAACGTGGAAGATAAATTTACTGCCCGTGAAGTAGCGGCTTTGGTTGAAGATCTCCGAGGTGAGTTCCGCGCTGTCTCCCAAGTGGTGCTTCCGCTGCGCGAAGACATGGCAGAGGTCAAAGAACGGTTGACCGCTGTGGAAACTCGGCTCATGTCGGTCGAAGATGTTCTACGGCTCTCCATTCCCGACCACGCCAAACGCCTTTTCCGAATCGAAACCAAACTCGGTTTTTGACCCGCTAACGCCGTATTCCCTACTCTTAAATCACGATTTCCCGCCTTCCGTACCTCGGCGCGTGGGGAGGGGGTAAATTCTTTCGCGAAGTAGCCCAGCGTAATAGGCGCCGTGATTTTTTCCAGTTCCGGAAATATGTCTTCCAGCCAATGTTTGGCGACCTGAATCGAATCCACAGTATTTTCCTCGAAGGCTTGTTTGAACGTGGCGTGCAGGATCCTGCTAGCCTTGAGCAAATCCTCGCCGAGTTGCATCTCATCGGATGCGCTATACTTTAACGATGTGAAGGGACTCATGGCCAGGAAAAGCGGGCTTTTTCTGTTCGGGTCGAAATTCATCGTCACTCGCAAGGGCTCAAAAATGTGATTAAAGGCGGGGCCCAATTTCCTCGCTTGTAAGAAAAGTTCCGCGTGACCCATCTCAGGGACCACAGCCGGCCGAAAAGGCTCTTGGCCAGTTACTTCCAACGCCGATGGGGAAACAGCCACGGAAACCAAACCCTTCGACTTGTCAAAACCAAAATCCATGACCACTTCCAAGCGTCTGCCCAAGGGAAGTGGACGGTGATGGTCTTGATAAAAACGGCGGTAGTTTCTTTCGTCAAGCGCCATTTTGTTTTGAATCAATGGCCAGAGCAAGGTTGGGGCATTCTCCGCCGTTGACTGCATGATGGATACCACTTCCCCCTTCGCCTCTGAGCTCCGCGCCTCGGCGCGGAGAGCCTGCCGGACATCTTTTAAGCGTTGTCTTAAGACAGAAATTTTTCTGATCTTTCTCAAAATTTCTTTTGCCTCAACTTCTTTTTCTGGCTGTCCCTGAAGATTCAAAGAGAGTTCTGTATTCGATAGCCTTATTCCCAAATCGGCAATTTGATCGGAAGCTCCTAGAGGAATTTTCCCAGAACGAATTATTTTCTTCCATTTTTTAACTTCCCTCTCAAGTTCTTTAATTCGTGCATCCATCTCTATCTGTGTTTCGGCTTGGGCAGGCGGGTTACTCTTCATTATTGGAAGCGATGGTAGAGGTTTTGAAAGATCAAATTCACCATCTTGACGACTGCCTGTTTGATAGAGGATAAAACCTATTTTTTTGAAAAGGTCACTCGCTATAACATCTCTAATGTAGAATTTTGTGTGCCCATTCATTTTTGCGAAATGCAAGGCAAGAAGAACTAAGATAGTGCCGAGATTCCTACCCCGATAATCGGGAACTACCTCAAGGGCAGGAAGCGTTTCATGATCAGGATCTTTGGAGAAAGGGGCTGTATCGGCATAAAGATAATTTTCTGCGCTATCACGCAAGTGGAATACGCCTACCCATTTTTTTTCAAGAGAAACTTCCCAAACGACAATGCGGTATCCATAGGCTTTACGGAACAAACCAAATTGAAACTTTCTACCACTTGAAGTTTGTAGCTCCAGTGTATGATTTTCGAACGCAAATTTCCGTAAATCTTCATCTTGGATTGTCCGCACCTCGGCGCGGGGGAAAGTCGGGTCAACGCGACCGGCCCAAGGAGATGTGAGAAGCTTGCGAACCTCATCGAGATATCCCTCTCGATAGGGAGGAATCGTGGGCGGGGCAAAGGGAATCAATTTCCGGATTTCGATTTCAATTCCTCCTTCCGTTTGGGCCACCACGGGGCCCTCAAGAATCGGTACCCCGTCTTCTTCCATATCTCCGGCACCGAGGTAAGAGAATTCATCAGGAACTTTGTGATCAAAATGCGTCAAAGTCACCCATTTGGGGTCACTCATACCCAGCACGCTGCCGCTTAACAACCGATAATAATCCCCAAGCAATGCGTAAAGGCGGCGTAACTTCCGGACGGAGTAAGGCACCTGGGATTTTCCGCTTCGCTTAAGACGAATGAGTCGCTGAACAATTTCATGAATACTTTCAAGGTTCTCGTGGGCGTAAACCTTTCCAAAACGCTGCGCCCTCCGCTGAGCGTAATGGGTCATAAAAGGAATCAAAATGTGGGTGTTGATTTGTCTTTTCTTGAGACGGGGTTCCTGGGAGATTTCTTTCAGTAACGAGTCCAGGTTTTCTTCCGCTTGATCAAACGAATAGGCTGCATCATCAATGTAAAGAATATCTTTCACTTCAGGATTATTCGTAAGCCAGGATACGAGATCCTCTTCCTCAACCACATCCCAAGGCTTTCTCAATCCGCGTTCCAGCGCGAGATCCAATGTCCAGGCTTCGCTCCCTCCTTCTAAGGGAATCGAAGCCACGTAAGACCGACGCATTCCGGCGTTGAAATTACGCACGCTCTTCCGAAGGCCTCTTAAAAATTCCTGATGAGGGATATGATTTCGGGTGGACCGCAAAAGAAATAAGACAAATTCCGCTACCTCTCTGGATTCTGCATCCTCATGCGCCTTGGCCCAAGCCTCTGCTTTCTCCCAATCAATTGAATTATCCACCAAGGGCTTTTGTGCCGGGCCGCTCCGCACCTCGGCGCGGACCCATTGACGGGCGCGTGGGATAATGTATTTTTCCAGTTCCTCCGTGACTGAACCCTTCAGGTAGCGATCTTTCCCGAAGACGTCTTCGTATTGGTTTTTATCGATCGCTTTTATCAACATCTCAAAAGCCGTGGTGTCCCCACCCCTCTCGATGAGCCTTCGCCGGATCTTGTCTGCCCGGTTCCAATTTCCACTTATTCTTTGCATGACACCGTAAATGAGATGATCCAGTATTTGTCGCTGGGTGGGCTTGATGCTCAGAATACTCGTCCCGACCTGAGTCCGCACCTCGGCACGGGCAAGAGACTGGGGATCAAACCATAGAGGGGTGTTACTTTTAAAGTTTTTCTCTATTACGTCCTGACTTTTGGCGGAAATCCAGACAATGGTAAAGGGGTCATAGATAGCCAAGACAGAAGGATCGAGGTGAAGGAGACCGTCCGAGGTTAACAAATAATCAAAAAAGCTTTTCGACAATTGCCTTTTCAACCAGAGGGGGTGTTTTTGCGATTGGGTTTGAAAGGGCCTGAGATAATGACTCCGAAGTGTTGACCCGCTAATACCTCTCGGATAGGATTCGCTTATTTGTTCCGGACTAGACACTAAGAGAATTCCCCCCATCGACTCAACGATAGTCCTCATTCGCTCCACCGCGGGAGAGGGCCATTTGGGGAATTTTTCTCCGCTTTGCCGATGGCCACCTTTCCGGACCCTTTTTTCCACCTCTTTGAGAAAGGGAGAAGACTGGATTTCCGTAAGATAAACGAGCGGAAGCCATTGGTCGGTCCCTGGAATTCGGACACGATTAAAACGCAATTTGATTTTCCCAATGGCGCCCGGAAATTTATTTTGTGGCAACCCCACATAGTTACCTGCCGATTCGATTAGCTCGAGTTCGGGAAACTTGAGTTTTCCATCCTGTGTCTTTTTCCATTTTTGGGTCGGAACCACATAAATATAAAACTCGTGAAAAGGTTCCGGTGCCAGTTGGAAAACGAGATCCGCTTCTACGTCACCAAAATAGCTTCCGGCAGGCCACCGGAGCTTTCCTGTTTCCTGTAATTTTTGTTCGAATTCTCGCACGATTAATACCTTCTCATTCGACATCCGCACCTCGGCGCGGACAGGGGTTTTTGGCGTTTTGCGAGGAGAGATTTTCTGCGCGGCATATAGCGATTGATTGGTTTCTGAAATGCGGCTTTCCTGAAGAAATTTTTTGGCCCACTCGATTCGAATAGCTTGCGTTTCTTCTGACTCATACGCGGAGAAAACACCGAATCTTTGCGCCAGGTTGACGGCGGGCTTAACGCCGCGAAAATTTCTTTGTGAAGCGGTCAAAAGAACTCCTTTCGTTTTTCCTAAATAATTCTCCACATCCATTCGTAAAAGGATTTCATGAGGGCTTGTCCGGCTTCTCATATCTTGAGTCACAGCCCCCAAAACCTCATTGATGGTTTTTTGATCCCGCAATTCTTCGGGGATCATATTGAGTTCGAGGGGGGATTGATTCAATGTTCTATTTAAGAAAACCTTGAGGCTTTCCGGAGAAATACGCAATCCCTCTGCAACCATGGCAAGCGGAATATACCGCCGGTCATTGTGATAGGCCAAAAGCCGTCTCACTTCTTCGGTGGCCGCCACTTTCTCTTCCTGATTGATTTTTAAATTCCATTCAATTTCCGGAACCTGATTCTGTAGCTCTGGCGTCAAAGGCATGGGCGCTTGCCACCTTTTATTCGATAATTTACCCTTCAATAAATTCCGCGTTTCACGCCGAATGCTTTTGGCTATTCCGTTTAATTTCAATCCACGAATCCATCGGACAACCGTTGCATCACTCACCTCTAACTCTTTCGCAATTTGATCGATATTTGATGCATATTTGCGAAGGAAAAATTCGAGCGTTTCGCGCTTGGGATATTTCGAAGCTTTTTGCCTCAAGATTTTTTTCAAAGTTTCTTGAGGGAAACCATAGCGCGCGTAAAATCCAGCGAGTTTGTCCACCGCAGGAAGATACTTACGAGCAGGAGGGATTCCCGCTTCCCAGTGGGCATAAGTTGTATCCGAAATTCGGATGGTTTTAGCCACACGGGCTTGAAAAAGGCCCGCGAAGTTTCGCAATCCGATGAGAAGCTCGGAAAAATCTTTTTGGGTCGCTTCGCGCAAGATCATGCCTTGGGTCTTGATACCCAAGAGCTTAAAGAGGCCGTCTCGGGGTAAAAAGTGTCGGGTCACATAATAATTAAGAAGCGGATGCAGAGAAGCGATGGGGGGATCAATGAGGCCTCTCTCCCACCGTACATAGGAAGAACGGTCCGTTCCCAGCGCCTCAGCCACCGCCTCTTGAGAGAGACCGGGAACGGCTTCCCGAATCCCCCGAATGATTTCATGCCGAGGCTTTCGGAAAAGTTGGTTCAATTTATCTTCATATCTTTTAAGGCCAAAAAATTCCCGCGTGGATCGAGGAGAAAGCCGGTGAGTCAAGGCGTAATAATTGACGAGATCCTTAAGGTTGGGAGGAAGCGGCGGGTGTTTTCCATTTTTCCAATCCCGATAAGTATCCACTGCCACTTGAATAGCCTCGGCCACTTCCTTATTAGTAGCGCCGGTAACCTCTTGGAGCCGTCTAATTCGGAAATCTAACGTCTGATTGCTGTTCAGATTCACCGGAAAAGGCAACCATCTTTCTTGTCCTATTCTCTCGAGCAGTTGAATTTGGGAGCGGGTCCAAAGCGCTTCGGGGTCTTTCGGAAGAAATCGAGATATGAGAGGAAGCGGATAAAATCTGAGTTCTCGTAACTCCGCCCACAATGAATCAGGAAGCGGCTGGGTGGCTTTTTCCGGCACAGAAAGATCGTATCTCTTCCCAAGTTGTTTGTAGACTTCTAGGATCCGATCAACATCGGTTTGCCTGAGGCTTAAGACTTGCTCTGTAAATACTCGGCTCCAAATTTCTTCGAAATCGATCTTGTCCGAATTAACGAGGTCTCCAGCAAAACGATGGATTTGAACTAAAGCCGTCGGAAGATCAACAGGCGGGCCGGCGAGTTTGGATTTGATAGAGACCTCTCCGCCGGAAAGAGCTTTTGTTGCAAACTGCAGAATTAATTCTGAAACTTTTGCGCGGTCCTTTTCTTTAATTTCGGGCCAATGAGGGAGATTCAGATTTTCAGCTAATTTTTTCCATTCTTTAATTTTCTCACGGGCCGGGGCTTGCCTATCCGAAGCCGCTTGGACAAATTGGTTGAGTTGAGGCTCCGTAAGATTCATTAGAAAATCTTGAATCTCTGTCGCCATCCGCACCTCGGCCCTCGTCTGTTCGGCGCGGGATTGTTCCACGACTTGCGTGACGGCCTTCAACATTTCGATTGCGTTAGGATAGCGCTTCGCTGGATCTGTTTCGGTCGCTTTTAAGATAACTTCTCTCAGAGGATGATCGCCCAAAACTTCTGACAAAACCTTGTGACGAGCGAAGGGCGATATGACCCAACTTGAGTGATAAGGCATGAGTTGCTTCTCGACATCTCCCCAGAGTTCAGCCAGTGTAATCCCAAGCGAATAGACATCTTCGGATAGACTAGGGATGAATTCATCCGATGCCTCTGGTGCCCTATAGAAAGGTGTTCCTCTTCCAGTAAAACGTCCCGGTTTTTCATTGAGATCTACGGCACTTTCAAAATCGATTAAGACAACGCGTCCGTCTTTTAGGATCATAAAATTGTAGCGTTTGATATCGATATGGGCGATCCCCAATTGGTGCAAATAAGCCACGGCCGTTACCATTTCGGTTGCTAAATTTAGAAAATCCAAACGGTTACTAGTCGCCGTCGGGTTTTTTCCGTCAAGACGAGGAAGAACGAGTCCGCCGAACTGTTCAATCCAAAGGCCGGGATTAAAATAACGAGGGGCGTACAGGCCTTCTTCATACTTTTTTCCTTGAGCGACTAGCTGCCGGGCGGCTTCCCGTTGAATTTTTCTGAAAATATGTGCCTCGTTCTTCAGCAAATCGATTTTTCCTTCTTCGGTTTCTTTGAAACTCTGCCAGGCCCGTTTGACGGCCCATTTACCAGTATAGAAAAATTCGCTGTCCCCTTTTGAAAATTCGGGCGAGGTGGATAAAAACAGGGAATGAATTTCTTTTAAGTCATCCCGGGAATACACACGGACAATCGTATTGGGGTCCCAAATTTTTGTTGTTCGCACCTCGGCGCGGGCAAAAATCGGGATTTGCGTCAATAGACCTCTTTCCAATACATACATTCCTATTCTTTGATGCCAGGACTTGTAAAATTCCCTCACCTCGCGGCTCGTGGATTGAAGATTTAGACCGGTGATTGATTTGATGATGCTTTTATTTCTTAAGGTTGCCAAATTCGAAAGGAATGGATCGTTTTTGATTGCCTCTTCATTTTGTGATTGCAGTTGTCTCTCATAATCTGCGGCCATATCTTCAGGGATCCAAATTTCTGCAATCTCCGAGAGCGGAAGCTGGACATCAATGGCGGGATAAGGATCGCGGCCCCTTAGATTCATTTTGGCATTTCCGCGTTCCAGATAATGATTGAACGTTCCGGTACGAATCACCAAAATGGCCGGCGCCGAACCGGTCCCGATGGGGACAGCGTATTGATGCGCCATCCGGGTTAGCTCCATTCCCTGATTCACATACCCATTTTTAAGGACCTCGTTTAAGTCTTCAACCCCGTGATAAAGCAGGCCCGTTCCAAACATTAAAGGTTCACCTTCCGCCAAGATTTTTGCTTGCTGCGGCGTCTTTTCTAAATAAGTTTCCACATCATCGAGGGGAAGATGAAAAGAGCGGGACTGGTGATTCCATTCCAGCAATGAACCACCCAGTGCTTGGATTCTCAAACCAAAACGATGTAATTCATCTTTAATATTGGAAGGAACGGTATGCCAAGCTTGCCTGGCTTTAATGATCGATCTCCTGCCCTTTCCGCCGGCCATGTGACCTGTACGCACAACAACACCTCTGAACAAGCGAATCATTTGTGAGTCTCCTCGCTTGATCACTTCTTCGAGTAACTCTCCAGTTTGATTGTGGATCTCGTCCAATTTCTGCATCCTAGCTGCGCTAAGCGGACCCCTGCTCGCCATTTGCTGTTTTTTTTGCTGCTCTGCAATTTTCTTAACTCTCTTTTCTTTTAATCTCCTGTGTCTTTTTCGTTCTCTCTCCCGGTCCCCGTCGCTTCGCACCTCGGCGCGGGGGGAGGACCAATCGGGCATTGAATCCCACAGATTGATGATGATTCTTGGAGTTGAAGAATTCTTCCATGTCGGCTCACGCTCTCCGTTCAGGAAGATAGCCATGGAAATGCCGAGATCCTGGGTGACAAAAGAATGGTAAGCGGTGGCGGTGGCGCCACGCCGGGTAAGGTTGTCTTCCTTGGGATAAATCGCATCGACGGGAAAATGGAAGACGATTCTTTTGCCCTCGCTGATTTTCTTTTCGACAATCTTTCGGAACCAGGCGAAATGGCACTGCTCACAATAGCCGCCTGTGAGAATAAATTCTTCCGAGCTGTCGAGAAACTGCTCCAACCGCTTCCGCTCCTCCGCCGAGGGGGCGGGTTCGTAGTAACGCGATGCCTGTTGCTCTAAATAAGAAAGCGGAAGCCGTCGCCCCTTGTAATACTGGGGCCCGCTAAGAATCTCAAACGAATTGCCCGGACCCGCTTTTTCGACCAGTCTTTCAATGGCTTGCCTTGCAAACAGCTCTTCATCAAAACCTTCGTTGGCGTGAACGATGACTTGCCGCGGCGAAACGGGCCGGGGAAAATAACTCTTTAAATCAAAAGTTTCGGGAACTTCGCTCCGCGCCTCGGAGCGGCCTAGGAACTTTCTGAGTTTTTTGAGAATATCCTCATCGTGTAGAGATAAAGAGTCAGAGATCCTTTTCATTTTTGGAGCATGCCCAAGTTTGTTGTATTTAAAGTTGGATTCTTCCGTGTAATTATGTTTTGGAAAACGATCACGACCCCTTTCCCACAAATCTCCCAGCCAAGTTGTCTCGTAGCCTTGGACACTTAACCCGTCGTGCATATAACGGTCGATTGAAGCCATCGAAAGGCTCGCATACAAAACCCCGTCGTCTCGAAGCTCCTTATGCAAAAATTCCATAAAGGGCCTCAGGGCTTTCTTTTCCTCAAGATATTTGTGTATATTTTTAAAAAATGCGAAATCTAGAATGGGGCGGCCTGATTGGGCATTGCGTAGATCTTCGGTTACGGAAAAATCATAGAATGAAAACGAAAACTGGCCATGGACATCCTGGCGAAGCTTGTATCCCTGAGGTTTTCTTTCAAGGTAGCGTTTTATTTCCACCCCGGATTTCCGCAGCCAGCGGACATCGCGAGGATCATAATAGATTTCATTCTTTGCCAGTTTTTCTACTACTGAACCGGGCCGGTCAATCACGTTGACGATAATTTTTATTTTCTTATGGTCAGCGAGCGTTATAACCTCAAGCGCTTTGTCGATAGCGACAAGAACTTCGATCGACTCCTGTAAAAATCCGGGACCGAAGACAGCGATCCGTAGTTCTTTTTCGCCCTTTTTAATTTTCTCTTGTATCTTTTCTTTTACCTCAACTTCAAAATCCTGAAATTCTTCGGGGTAACGCCCGAAGCGGCTCATGGATTCCCAGCGCGGCCGCAAAAAGTTAAGAAGACGACGGCCGGGTGAATCCTCTTTATAATCCTTCAGCAAATCAGGCCAATCTTCGATATGGGCTGTTCCTACTATGCCAATGATGTCCTTCCAAAAGTTCCGAACAATATTCAGCATCGTGACTTCTTCAACCTCTTCTTGAATGGTGAAAAAGAACGCTGGGATATTGGAAGAATCCGGTATATGTCCAATGAACTCCTTAAGGTAAGCCGACGCCAATTGAATATCTTTAGAGGAGGGAACCTTCGACCGCACCTCGGCGCGGCGGGGACCGGTTTCATTGATGTCATAGATTTTTGAAATGAGCGTCTGTTGAACGTAACCCGAAACGAGCCGCTGGACTTGGATGTGATAGACAGCGATGAGTTTCCTTCCGTCCTTCAAATTCAAAGTCAGGGTGTAAGGATAAAGATACTTTTTCAGCTCGGGATCGTACGGCAAGGTCCTTGAAGCTTCCTGTTTCGGAACGTCCACGCGTTCATAGTCGGCTAATTCGGCCGTCAAAGTTTTTCTCTGATACTCTTTTAACGTCTTCAACCGGAGGTAGGCGCCGATGTTTAGAAATTCAAAATCCTTTTCTACGAAAATTGTCAAAGGCTCGGGAACCTCCTCGTCGCGGATACCCAGATTTTGAATAAAGAGGTTCCACTCTTCCACGGGCCCCTCTTGAGTCATTCTTAGGAAGGCGTTTGCCACTTTAGATCTCGCTTCGTCCACGATTTGCGAGATTCGTTGGTGGCTTAATGCACCGGTTCCCTCCAAAGAAGAAGGCTCACGAAAAGCCAGGATCTCTGCAATATCTTCATTGGAAAGTTCGACGCCGCTATAGTCTGACTCCATTCCGTACTTGAGCCTGAAGACCGATTTCTCTTTTGAATTCAGGACTCGATCCACAACTTGTTCAAGCCGCTGCCGGGTTTCGACATCCGCTGAAGATAAAATTTCAAGGGCGGTGGGCTGTTTCTTATCAGGAATCGAGGCGCCCTGCTCTTGTTCCCCTTCTTCTCCTTCGCCTCTTTGTTTTTCCTGCAAAGAAAGAAGAGCTCTCTCGCGCTGCGCTTTCCGTGTCTGATGCCGTTTCCAAAGATTTTGCAGTTTGTGATGAAAATAGCGGCCAAACATGCTCCGGAGCCGGGCCCGTTCCAGTTCTTTTTTCTGTTCATCCGCTTTGACAAAAAATTTACCTGCCAGATCTAATTTTCCTTCTTGATAAGCTTTGTGACCCTGTAAGACAATTTCGTTCAGTTCCTTTGCTCCTTTTCTTCGATTAACGGCTCCTTGAAATTTGCGGAGCTGGTTAGGGTCGTCACTCACCGCTTCAAGCCTTCTTTCCCATTCCCGGAGGTCGGCTTCCAGGCTTTTTGAGGCTTCTTCCAATTCTAGAATCATCCGCTGACGCTGGGCCTCCTCGGCAATGGGTAACGTTACCCGCTTCAAATAATCAGGTTCGTCATAGTAATAACCCATTTTCATCACCGTGCTGTGAAGGGCATCTTGGATGGTTTCAAGCTCAATGCCGTCGGGGTTCGCTTTGAATTCTTTTCCCTCTTTCTGGAACCTCATCGTCTTGAACAGGCTGGAATTGCGCCTGAAAAAATAGATTAGAATTTTAAACTCCGGCCAAAACCCTTCCCGCTCTCCCTCTCCCAGGAATTCTAAATAGATCCTCCGCTGCTGAAGGAGGCGCGCCGCATGATCATCCCGGTGTTGCTGAAACAAAGAGAGGTTAAACCGATCGCTCTCCGGAACGATGCGGGAGAACCTTCCTTGGTTTTTGGACTGCGACGCCTCCTCATCGCCCAGGATCCGCACCGGTTTATAAATTTGCTCCACCACCGCTTGATAAATTTTTTGAAAATAAAGATTTTTGAGACGCGCTCTTACCTCTTGAGCCAAACTCCTCATCAATGAATTTTCCGCGTCGGGGACGTTCTCAAAAGCTAGGACGATTTGACGGATGAGCGAAACAATCTCCGGCTGAGAAATCCGGCTTTTCAGGAGGAAAGCCGATTCAAGGAAAACTTTGAAGAAATTCTCTAAAAAGAGACGGCCTTTCAGCCGCGGTCCGATCTCCGAAACGGCGCGGGAGGCTATCGGAGTTGAATCAAGGCCAAGCGTTTCTTGATCCATGGCCGCACTCAACACCGCCTGAAAAGTTTGTGTGACGTGCCGATCGATAGAGCCTGCGAGCTGAGATCCTATTTTGAAAAAGAGAACGGCGGGAGTATGCCTATTTTTGATTTTTTCAAGTTCATTGATAATTTCATAACTTGGCGTTGATGCCTGCAGTAATTTTTCCACTTGCAGCTTGTCTGCCATCGATTCGGGACGCAGTCCCAATGCGTTTTCACCTTCCAGCGATTCCCGCAGCTTCTCGACTGCCCCGATGCGTTTTTCCGGCTGTCTGCCAAAAAGCCAGCTTTTCACTGCTTCCGGAGAAACGACGGCGTCGAATCTCTGGGCAATTTCCTCAAAGGGAACACCTTCAAAATAGAAGGTGGTGAGTTTTTGTTTTTGAGAAAGCGAAAGCTTTTCTCCCACTTTCATTCCAGGCAAGTCTTCCGGAGAGTAGAGAAGAAGTTTTTCTATCGCCGTTAAGAAATAAGGATTGAGGAACTCTTTTCTTCCCAGCCAGTGGAAAAAGTCAGCCGAAAAGGGTCCCGATTCAAGTCCCGCCTGTCTCTTCAATCCTTCAAAAGCGGATTGGAGGTCCGGATTTTGTTGGAGGGCGCTTTCCAAATCCTGGTACAAGCCACCGCCGGTTTCGTTTTCTCTCGGCCCGAAAAGAATCAATTTGATTTCTTCTGCTTTTTTAATGGGCCGGGAGCTCGATCCAATCAGGGAATAATTCTGAGTTTTGAGTTCAGTGAGTCTGCGAAGAATCCGTTTGGGTTTCTCGGGTTGATCATTCAAGGAAGGGAGTGCCGCACGGATAAGATCGGTTGTCTGATTTTTGAAAGAGGGATGGGTGAGTAAAGTTTCTAATTGATAAGCAAAGAGGAATTTGCTTCGAAGAGCGATCATGGGCTTAGAGGGAGCCCTTGTTTTTGTTTCTCCCGCCACTTTTCCAAGGGCCAATTTTTTATTGGCGGTGCGGGCTAGGAAATTCATCAAATGATGAACCTCTTTTCTGATTCGAATAGGGACATTGCGTCCCATCAGGACACCGGTCACCGTTACGGGTTGAATCCCCAAGTCAGCGGCCACCGCTTGGTCCAAATCAAAGTATTGGGCCCGCCCCGTCCGAACCGCTTGAATTAGGATGTAGGCTCCGGTGGGGCTGATTTCGCCAAGATCCGCGAGAAGAAGAAGGTTAAAAATCCATTTTTTCTTGTCTTCTTCTCCCTTGGGCAAGTGAGCAACAAGCCATCTTCTTAGATCCGTCACGTCATGATAGACCAACGAAAAAGCTGAAAGATCTACTCCTAAGGCCTTCGCGCGGTTGATCATGTTGCTCGGATGGACATACCCCATTTCCCGGGCGACTTCGACAAAGAAATCCGTGTCTTCCAAACTTTTAATTTGGCTGGCCTTGGCAATCGAGCGCAAAAGTTTTTCCTCAAATTTTTGCTTCCGTTCCTCGCGAGTTGACGCGGGAAGACTTTTCTGGAAGACAACGCCCTTTACCTCTAAGTCCGCGCGCGTTAATCCAAATCTTCCATAGGCCTCCGAAAAATTGTCAGCGGATTTATAACCGAGGGCTTTCGCCAATGCCTCCCTTGAAATCGGGCCGGGTCCCAATTCTTGAATCTTTTGGTCCAGTGCTTCAAGAAATTTCCTCTTCGTCCAAGGAGTCTTTCTTCCCTTTTCCTCGGGTGCGCTCCGCACCTCGGCGCGGGAGGTGGCGGCTTTTTCTAAATAAATTTTCACTTCGTGCATGAATCCAATCGCTTCCAGGTCTCTTTGGATTCTTGCACCCAAATCTGCCGTGGACGGAACTTCATCCCGCAACGCTTGCAGCTCATCCTTGACGGGTTTCAAACCGGAAACGCCTTTCAAAAGAAAATCAAAATAAGTCAGGATGTCGCCTTTTCCCTGTTGATTGCTCGCATGAAAAGCAAGACTCCACTGGCCGACAATGCCTGAGGCTCGAATCAATTGAAAAGCGTCAAAAAATCCTTCCAGACCGTTCTCTTCCCCCGGCCAAACGGTTTTTTCCGTTACGCCTTCTTCTTTGTATCTCCAATTAAAAGGAGGTTTGGTATTCAATTTTTTGTTGACGGCCCCGGCAGTTTTGGAATCCATCCGGATTTTTGTGATGATTTCAGCGACTCGGCGTTGGCCTTTTTCATAACTGGGGCTTCTTTCAGGCCATCCGGCCTCAGGGAAAACAAAAGCATCATCCACGCCGGGAATCCGTTCCAGCGCCCGGGGAAGCGGCAGGAGCGGATACAATGAGAGATAATGGTTGCGCAGAAAGGAAAGAATTTTTTCTCGTGCACCCGCCACTTTCATCCCCAGCAAAGCCTGAGTAAATTCATCCATGGCCTTCCAAAACTTATCGGTGACGGAATACTGCGAACGCATATCACTCAAGTATTTGCCCACTTCCGGATCCCAATAAAACCCCGCTTGCGTGAAAGGAATCTGACGATGATCAAAGTCGGTCTCCCCCTTAAAGAGTTGGCCATAAAAATAGGCTGAAAATTCCACGCCAAATTCCGATGCCCCATAAAGACTCGACAGTCCTTTTCCCCACTGAGTCAAAATCTTCGCCAGTTTTTTCCCACCACGAACTTCTGTTAAGAGATTCATCAGATTTTTATAGACTGAGCGACTCAAAGAAAGTGCATTCCCCTGGGCTTGGTGGACGAGTTCATGCATCAGCAGATGCAGTTCGACCGGACTCAAGATATAAATGAACTCCCCTTGTGGGGTGGACTGAGCATAACCTCTTGACCATTCTGATTCACCGGTGACTTTTAAAAAATCTTTCCACCATTGGACGCTATAAAAAATGAACAACCGAAAATTGGGAGGAAGAATGGCGGCCCAACGGGTTAAAAAATCGGTTTCTTGGGGAATGAACGTCTGGAGCGGCGCGTAACGGCGAGCTACTTCCGGCATCAGATCGCGAGGATGGGGATAGATCGCGGGGCTGAATTTTTCCAGGGAGTCGGCATTCTCGATCTTCTTTGCTTGAATCTCCGAGGGAGTATTGACTTCGATTTCCAGCGTTTTCAACAAATCAAACAGGAGCTGCAAATCGCCGGAAATACGCAGGGCATCGTCATTCAAGTCTTCCTTCAAAATTCTTCGATTGACGGTATCTTGGACAACCATTTTTTTAAGCTGAAACGTGGGCTCATTCCATTCATATATTTTTGAGGGGTCAAGGATTGGGCGCCATTTGCCATCCGCGGCAGTGATCAACCGGAAATCAAGTTCACGTTTATTTCCCTGGCTCAATAACTCGTAGCGGTCTAAAAGATCAACCAACCGGAGAAAATAATGCCGCTCGTGGGTAAGTCGAACCGCTTCTTGCCAAGCGCTGTCGGTGCTCCGCACTTCGGAACGTTGCGTTCCCGGTGGAGCATGAGGTGTCCTGCGTTCTACCTTTAAATTTGGATGACGAGAGAGTTTCGCGTCTCGAATTGTGTCATAGCGAACTTGATCTTTTGTCACATTTTCAAAACCGGGTATTTGCCTGATCCGCACAAGAAGGCCAGTTCGATCAATGGGTGATGAAAGAGAATTCAGGATATGGAGCAAGGTTTCTTGTCTTCGAAGGGTGAGCATCTTGATCCACCGGGTGATCTTTGGATGATTCTTTAATCGCCTATCCAGGGTCAAATCCCGGCCCACTTGTTCAAAAGTCACATTTTCAAATCCGGGCTTCTCCTGAATCAATCGGGTAAGTTCCATGGGAGTCACCAGAGAAGGGAGGCTATTCAAAATAGCCAAGAGAGTGGTACGGCGCCTTTGAAGGTAACTTTTCTCTGCAAAAACAAGCCTTCTCATTTGAAGTTTGGGGTGATTCTTAAGAGAAGTGGTGCGAGCGATATCATTAAATAGGGTTTCTTCCTGAAGAGACCCATACCCCGCTTTTTGTCGGGCAAGCTGGATAAGCTTGGATATTTTGATGGGCGGTTGGTCACTTGCGGTCAGCTCGTCTAAAATGGATAAAAGCATCTTTCTCCGTTCCGACACCACAATTTTTGACGGCTTGACTGGCCTTGCTATGGTTAAAGCAGAATGATCTTTGAAACGATTGTCTAATCGAAGGTCATCCAGGATGTTCGCGAGCTTTACCCTTTCAAAGCCTGTTTTTTGTCGAATCAGCCGAGTCAACTTTTTGGGAGTGGCCGTCAATTGCTGGCGAGCCAACCCCTCTAAAATAGATAATAGAGCATCTCTTCTTGATCGGATTTCGTTTTCCTTCGGTTTGACAACGTGCCGGCTTTTGAGAAGGGGGTGATTTCTGATCCTGGGATCCCATTCAATGTCATTTCGCAGGTCAAACTTATGCACATTCCCAAAACCGGGCATTTGCCGAATCGAATCGACCAGCTCCCGACGGCTCAGTGGGGTTCCTTGATTCCTTTCTCGCTCATCCAGTATTTCAACAAAGGCATTGCGCCTCTCGCGGGTAAATAATGAAACAACGCTCTCCGTAGTTCTTTCTGGTGTGGTAATCCGCCCTTCTGCTGTTGAGAGGAGAGGCCATTCGTGTGCAGCGCGGGCTTCCAGATTTCGTTTCACAAGAGGAGACCGGGGATCGTCATATCGAAGAATCAAGACTATTTCTTCGCCATCGACGGGCCAGTAACGAATGCTCATCGATGTGAAATTGAGTTGCTCCTGATTAAGCAACTGGTCCGATGGAAAGACTCCGAATCCCACGAGATAGCTCGATCCATCGACATGAAAGATTTCGTACTGCCGGTAAGATTCGATGACGGTCCTTTCCGCCACCAAAAGATCAGGGTCTGTTTCTACCCTCCGGACAAAATCTTCCAACTCCTCCACCCGAACCTCGGCACGGGAGGAAAAGTGCTGAAGCATCTTTTCCGAGTCGGGCCAAAGATAAATTTTGAGCTGCGGCTCGCCTTCCGGCCCGTATTTTTTTTCTTTATCGGAAACGGGTTGACTTGTTTTTTCGTCATACTGAAAAATCTCGAAGTTGGCGTTGGGTTTGGCCCTGGAAATAAACGTGTTCTTCACGGCCCAGAGATAACGCTGGCTCATTTTGACATGGCGGACAAAGACGGTTCGCTCTTCATCCTTATAGAGATTTTCATAGACGGCGTCAGCAGGCATGTGAATTTCAAAGGTTTGATTTCGATGTTCTTTTATGTGATTAAGAAGAAATGAGAACGCGCCCGCGTAGCAGGCCTCACATTCACCGCCGGTCAAGACAAACACTCGTCCCTTTAGATCTGGGATGGTGTAATCCGTGTCACCATACTCTTGCCAAATTTTTTGGATCCCCCGATGGTAACGCCTGGGGATATTGGTGGGGTGCCTTCGGACTCGGTATTCATAAACTTGCCCGGCCGCTTCGCTGTCCAGAACTCTCACAATCCCCCTCGTCGCTCTTCCTTCAGGATCGAGAAGGTAAGTCTCTCCTTTTTTCGCCTGCCTGCCAGCGTGGACAATGAGGAGGGATACATTTTCTTTCGCGTATTCTTTTTTCTTCCCGCTCCGCACTTCGGCGCGGCGAGGTAGGGCCTTTTTGCTTGGGTGATAGATACTCGTGACAAGCGGATATTCTTTATGGATCGCCCGGTTGAGATTGGCCTCAAAGGCAGACAGATCCATTTTTTGAATTGCTTCTCGGCTGATATTGATTGCCTGCGGGACGGTGAGATGAAAATACTCATTGAGGTCGGAATCCCGAGGGATGTTCGCGTTTAAAACTTTGGAAGAAATTCTATCTCCCGGGGCGTTATCGATGATCAAGTGTAGAACCTTCTCCGAAAACCGAAGGGCTGGAAGATATTCCTCGCCATTCATCGATGAGCCGTTTCCGTTTAACAAGACACGGATCAGCGAATAAAACCGGGGAAGTGTGCGAAGTCTAAAGGCACGGATCCCCCTCCGCTTCCATTGAGTTTGATAATAATTCATGACATCTCGAAGCACATCATAGAGGGGGGAGTTTCTTCTCAGGTACGGCAAATCCTCGTTGATCAGATCAAGACTTTTCTGCGAGTCTCCATGTTTGGCATAAAAGATCTCCAACGGGAAAAGTCCTTTAGCCTTTCGGATTTTATTGATCTGCTTCCAAGGAATTCGGCGCAGAAGAACGCCGGTCCTGTTTTTAGAGAGGCGAAGGCCGGAGGTGATTTCCGCAAGAGAGGCAATGCCTCCACGTTCTTCAATGATCCGGAGGATCCGATCGTTCGTGCGTTTTTCAAGAGCTTGTATCAAATGAGGATAAAAAGGAAACTGCTGCTTGAGGCCGCGGTTGTAATTGATAAGATCGAAAGGAAGTGCATCGAATACTTCTTTCACATTGCTGTCGCCGATGTCAAGAATGCTCGCAAGATCTCGCGTGCTTGCCATGCCGTTTGATTGTTCAATGGCTTTGATCATTCGACGCCAGGCCTTCAGCCTTTGAGACTGCACCAGGGCTACCATAGGTCTTTCTAAAATACGTTGATTTTGATTGATATCTTTTAAGAAAAGATCTGTGTCGAGACCATAAAATTTTTGAATATAGAAATCATTTGCAGCTGCTCCGAAAAATCCCTTAGGCGACCAAATCCCGAGCTCTGAAAGGGTTGTTAAACCGTCTTTCGCTTCCATCTGGGTAATCAGTTTCTGAAAGCGGACTTTAAACCGACTACGGGAGACGATCGTTGGAACAAATGCCTGGGGATCTTTCAGGCTTCTTTCGCGAACCCGTTTATAATCAAGATTTCTAAAGGCAGCCTCAACCGCTAAAATATCCGCTTTGAGATCATGTGCGACTTCTTCCAGAGACACCCACCCCCGGCCGCGATCCGCATATTGAAGCAACAGTTTTTCATCGATTGTCTCGCTGCGCACTTCGGCGCGGCGCGAGGCAGTGGGGTGCATCAGGACAAATTGAGCAAGGAGATACTCGGCCCGTTCTTTGCGGCTCTCGGAGGATTGACGCATTTCATAAATTTTTAAAATCAGGGATCGAGCCACTTCCGCGGAAGCCCCTGCAAAAATTAAAACAAGTGACATCTTCACAAAAAAATTAAGCGGAGGGCGAAGGAGGTTAAAAACAAACCCCACATAAAGCGCTGCGAGTTCAGCGAGGAGGAAAACACCCGTAAATCCCAGCCAGGCCCAAGTCTTGCTGCGCTCAGAGGAGATGGGATGAAGCAAACTTTCGAGCCGATTTTGTAAGAGTTTAAATTCTTCGGGCCGAACCGATTCGCGGTCAAATTCTTGGACTTCATCATTCAACCGAATACGGAGGGCTTTGTGATAAGTGTGAGAATCGGGTTCGATGAGCTCCGGGTCAATCCATAAAGTAGATCCGCCTGTTAAATCCTTAAGTTCCTTGGAGCTCTTTCCTTCCGCATACCAATCAAAGGGCGGTAGCCATTCTTTTGTTTTTTTGACTGCTAAATTGACGGTCGCGATGAAACCCTCGAACGGCATACCCGAGATATGGCGCCACGCCAGACGCAAAGACCGCAGCACGCGAATAAAAACAAGGTGCCGGTAATATTCCGGGTAGCGGGTGTAGGATTCTCTTTCCATGGCCTTTTTGATTTCCGAAAGTTCATTTTCAAATTCCGTTTCGGAAGCTGACAGAAATAAATCGGGATAGCCGCGGACAATGCGTTGATAGAGAAAATCGATATCCGTCAAGTAACTTGAAGGAAACACCACTCCCCGCTCGGGGCTTTTGGAAAGCAGCCGCGCCATCCCCTCCGCCGCTTCAGGAACTCCTCGCACCTCGGCGCGAGTCTCCATTCTCCTTTCGGGCGCAGGTAAAACCTTGGGCGAGCGATGAACGGCAAGGGCCTCCTCGAAACGCCTGGCCAACTGGGCCTCCGTCACACCTTCCAAATCAACATGTTCGCGAAGACTAGAGGTAAGGATTTTCTTGGACACCTGTTCTAAGAATTCCGGAAGCGAAGTCCTTTTCTTGAAACGGGCGAGAATGCTCTGAGGGTCTTCATCCGTCCTGGAAAAAAACTTGAGAAGGATTTCTGTGTCCTCCCCCAACGCCTCTCGGAGTGTTTGGAAATCCTCGACCGTGAGGCCACTAAAAAAATTTTCGACAGGATTGACAGCTTGGGGATCGGCCATCTCAATTTTTTTTGACTCTCCGCTTCCCAAGGTGCGCTCTGCATCAAGCCGAAAAGCTTGACGAAGCTTCTTTTTCTCTGCGGTTGAATTTAATGTCCGAATCCAACCGATGGTATGTTCAAAAATAAGGGGCTCATTTCTACCGGGTATGTGGACCAGGCGGTACCGAGTATTTTCATCCTCATAGAATTCCACGCGAAGCCAAGGCTCGGCTTCCTCTTTGCTTCCAACAAACAGATCCGTCAATCGACCTTCGTTCAAAGAAACTCGCAGGAGCCTTCCCAAATAACTTCGGGGAAGCAAGTAATTGATTTGTTTGTATCCTTGCCCATTTTTTCTCAAAAGAGCCCTCATCGTAAGAAGACGGCTGGTGACTTTCCCCCATTCAATCTGGACGGGGCCCTGTCTCTGGAAAAACACGGGCACAAGAAGAGGTTGCCCTCCGATTGAAACTCCTTTAAGAGCGTTTCGTCTTGTTTCCGTCTTTTCCAAAATGAGGATCCCGTCATTCTTATGGCGGTTCTCCTCAAGAAGAGAGACGGGGTAAAGGATCGTTCGCTTTTTTCCTCCCGGAGTTTCGACTTCAACCCAATCTAGACGGATGGGACCCGCGGGCACGGAAACTTTCGGCGGATAAGCAAAAACGTATTGGAGCTTACCAAACCGGTAATAGACGTCCTTGGACATCCTGACAAAACTCGGCGGAGAAGGAAATCCCCATTCTTTGTAACTCAGATTACCTCTCGGAATTTCGATGATGACATTCGTGAACCGATTCGTCAGATAGCGAACCGTTGAACGATGCATCAAAGAGGATCCCTCCAACCGAAACCGTCCACCGGTTTTTTGGGGCCGCTTAAAACGAAGGAAACCATTTTTCCGGTACAATTCGAGAGCTTGCTGTTGGAATTCATCCTCACGCGAAAGGACGTTTTTTAATTCCATATTCTGAATCTTTGCCTCGCCGGCGGTCACCTCCCCCCGGGCATTGTAAACGCGGGGAAGATGCATTTTCTCAGGAAGGCCGTTTTTAAAATAAATGTGAACGATTCTCTTTTGTTCACTCCAGATCCGGGGACCGGGGATTACCTTTAACCCAAAGCCCTTTAAACGGACACCGCTTGTTGTGCGACTTACCCTCACCATTCGTCTATTGACAATGACAAAGGGACGATCTTTGGGTAGCTTGTCAGGAAGGAAAATCTCCCCCGTCTTAATGTTTCTGTATCGCAAAGGTCTTCCCATTAAATACTCCAAAGAATCGGGAAGAGGTGGAGTTACAAATAGAAAATTGGTTGACGAAAGTTTCTTGATTTCTGCAGATTCGACCGCAATTTCAAACGCTTCCGCCATGATTTCGGCACGTTTCGGCATTCCCCGCCGAAGCCAAATCTTGAAAGTCCGGCCGGAGTAGTCTTGATCAAATTCGAGAGTCCGCTCGCTAAGACGCGCAGGAAATCGGACCTTTCGATCTTTCAAGGTTGTAAAGAGTAAGACTTGGTCGAAGGGACTAATTTCCGAGATCGAAAGAATGCGTGCTGGAAAATCCTCCAAGACAAATTTTCCTCCCGGAATAGCTCGAATGGCCACATAGTTTCCGTGAAGTCGGCGGGAGGTTTCAATTTCATCCAGGAATTCAGGATCCTTCGCCCGCACCTCAGCACGGAGAGTGGGAGAGGGGGAGTAAATTACGGCTTGAAGAGGGTTGTTTTCTTCTTCGGGGACAATCATGCGGATGACGTCGCGAACATAACTTGAGACCGCCATTTTTCTCTGGAGCGCCAGCCTTTCATCCCACGCCCCCTTCTCAAAAAGTTCACTTTCTTTTTCCTTCTGGCGATTGAACCACCGGAAATAAAGGCCCATCATTTCTAAAAGAAACAGTGATTCGTTAGTCGAAAGCGGATTCTCTTTGTCTTGCTCTTCGATTTCGACGATTCGTTTTTCATTCCAAACTTTGAGATCTTTCTCCAACTCTTGGCGGATCAACGGATAAACCGATTCGTATCTTTTTTCGGAAAGAAGCATGTGCCTGAGGGCGTAAAAACCGGCGAAGCGGACATTCTGGCGAGTGAGCTCCGGCTCATATTTTTTCCCCGGAGGCATTCGAGGGTCTTGCTGCGGGACCGCGGGACGACGCATTCGCTGAAAAATAAGTTGAGGGTCTTCGTCGGTTAGATTGAGCGCGGCGAAACGTCTCACCTGGGTACTGGGGTCAGACAGGGCCTTCAAATAAAGTTGGGATGCTTCTCGAGTGGGTCCCCTTTTTTGAATTTTCTCAAGCACGGCCAGCCTTACCTTCTCATCCGGATGCGTTCGAAGTATTGTAGATTCCGTCAACGGGAGGACCTCCGTACTCCGCACCTCGGCGCGGCGCGGTGAATAGGAAGAAGACGGCGGGGGCAAATGAAGAATAGAAGCGTCAATACGAGCCAAACGCGCAAGACCTGTGAGGTAATTTTCTGACGGGCGGACTCTCTTCTTGGCATTGCGATTTTCAAAACTTACGATTTGATGATAGGTCACTCCTAATTCTCTGATTCTTGCCAGACTTTTTTGCGTTTCTCCGAGAAACTCCCTCACTTTTCTCAACCGGATGAATTGTTCAGGGACCCTGGATAATCGTCTCTCAAGAATGCGGCCATCAAGGTAAGCTTGGCGAATATCAGCGGTCTGAGCAAGCAAACGGATATAACGAAAATACTGAGAATTGAATCTTTTGGGTGGGTCGCTCTGTTCGTAAGAAAGAATGGTAGTGTAGGGAATAGAATTTTTATTCGCCAGGGACCGCACCACCGCATTCCCCAGGAAATGGCGAACCGTTTGAAGGCGTTCGTTCAGTACTTCGATTTCGAGGAGCTGCCTTTCCAGAATGCGCCTGTCAATGAACTCGGGGGCAACTTGTGCGAGACGAGCCAATGTCTGAGCGTATTCCAGCGAAGGAGAGGCCTTCCAACGGGAAGGCGGTTGTTCAAACATCGAGATTTGATCCGGCCCCGTGTTGATTCCTTCTTTCCGGCTGAGTTCCTCTTGGGTGAGCCCGAGGAAGTTCCGAACAATTCGAAAGCGAATATGGATGGCCCGGGTGTAACGAAGCCTTTTTTCCAGGAAACGCCGGTCAATCAACGCCGGATGCACGCCCGCCAATCGAGCAAGCGATTGGATGTATCGTTGAAAAGTGAGATCGAATCGAAGCCCCATTCCCCCTTTATAAAAAGGCATTTGATCCGTTGCAATGAATGGGCGAATAAAATTCTCAACGATCTTGAGACGGTCGTAAAGCTCTCCTTCTTGCCGAAGCCGGGCCTCGAGAAATCTTCGATCAAGAATTTCAGGACTCATTCCGGTTATTTCAGAAAGAATTTGAATGTATTCAAGAGGAGGCACATGACGTTTGGAGGCTTGGTCCGTTTCATAGGTGAAAATTGCGCTGGGGGTGATTTCAAATCCTTCTTCCTCACGTAGTCTTTCGGATAAACTCACTTGAGTTTCACCGAAAAATTCCCGGAGCATCCGCAGCCTTTGATGAAGAGTTGTAATTTGCGACAGCTGCGATACCAGGAGTCTTCGATCGATGACGCCCGGTCGGATCTGAGCCAATTTGGCCAATACTTCCACGTACTCAGACGAAACTTCATAGGGTCGCTTAGAATCCTCATTTTCATATTCGGAGATTGTGGACTGGCTCATCTGAAGCCGCTTAGCCAGGTGATTCTGAGATTCGCCTAAGAATTTCCTCGCCGCAATCAACCGACGATGAAACTCGCGGATATCGAGCAGTTCTTTTTCCAAAAAACGCCGGTCAATCAGGGCAGGTGAAATCTGGGCCAGGCCTGCCAAGGCTTCCACATATTCGAAGGAAGGCAGTGTGCGCCTTGCCGGATTGGGAGTTTCATAGAGAGCCAGTTCTACTGCTCCAATCGGAATTCCGGGCCTTTGCGCAAACTGTCCTTGTCCTTCACCAAAAATGGCCCTAGCCATTTGAAGGCGGCGATAAAGTTCGGGTTCGTCGAGCAGTTGCTTCTCCAGCTCCTTCTTCTGCGACTCAGTAACACTCCGCACTTCGGCGCGAGAAGGTTTGGAAGGAGATTTTTCTTGTGCGGATTTGTAAACACCGTAACCGAGTCCGCTGATTGCTCCGAGGGTCGCCCCGACAATGACAGAAGCCCACCCCTCATCAAAAGCCGAACGAAAGAGAAGGCCTAACCCTAAACCGATTAGAGCTCCGAAGATCAGCCCCTTAGCTGGGAATAATCTTGAGGCAGGTTGGGGGCGCTCTATGGGCTTCAGGTGTTCCAAGAGAAACGTAAGAAATTCATCACTTTGAAACTCGAACCCTGGAAGGTTTCCGAGGTCATCCTGAATTTTTGGAATCTGATCCCATTCTTTAAGCGAGATATCACGTAGGTGGGGCGTCGGAAAACCGTGGGCCTCAACTTCCCAGACACTAAGAACTGCCAGGATGAGTTCGAAACGATATTGGGGATGATCCTTCATCCATAGCCGGACCCCCTCTAACGGAGCTGCATATTTGAGGCTAAGCTCAATTTGTTTTCTACGATACCTTTCCTGCTGGACTGCCTCCAACAAATCCCTGATCTCTTTTGCCACAGGAATTCTCGGAGGTGCCTCAGAATACAAAACCACAAGAGCACTCTCACCTTCCATGATCACGGTTAGATCTGTCATCAAACGGATAAGGTGGTGGAGAGCTATTTCTAGCCTTTGGTCCCCTATCTGATTTAATCTCTTCTCACTTGTGGCCCAGCGGACCTCGCCAAGAATCTCGTCATCCTGTAGCCGTTGATGCAGTTGGCCCAATTGTTCGTTTTGAGCTTCAATTTTGGCAGCTCGCCTTTCGCGTTCCTGGTCATCGGGTTGACTCCGCACCTCGGCGCGGGAATTCACAGGTCCAGAATGAGAAAAGTGAATGAGCTTTTCATAAAGGGCTCTAGAAATCGGGGATTTCAAATGATGAAGGGACCTCGAAAACATTTTTCCCTGCGTATCTTCCTCGATCATTTGGTCAAATAGAGGCATTTCGACCCACCAAAGTTCTTGGATCTCTTTAAGATTGTAGGTAGTACTGAGAAACGATGCTTGCTCTGCGGAGAGCTTCACAGCATAAATAGTGCTGAGCTCATTGTTTTGGCCCTGTTCAATGGGATAAGACCGGCTTATTTCATTTTCTTGCGAGATCGCTGTAATCGCATTTTTATCCAATTGAATTCCTAACTCTTCTTCAAGTTCTCGGAGCGCCGCTTGCAAAAGAGATTCACCCGTGTTGACGTGCCCGCTTGCTGATACTTGAAGCTTTCCGGGAGACGTGGATTTTACAAGGCTTCGACGTTGAAGAAGAAGGCGTCCCTTTTTATCAAACACATACAGGTGCACGGTGCGATGCCAATCGCCGTCTCGGTGAATATCCTTTGTTGTTTTCACTTGGCCTGGAAGGATATTTCCCTTGGAATCCGTCACGTCAAGTAAATCACTATCTCCGCTTGCCACTTCTCCTACCCGGCCTCCGAGGACTATTTCTACATTGGGATTCGATTTCCATTTTTCGAGCAAATCTTCCGTCCGCACCTCGGCGCGGGAAGCCAGTTCTTTGGCCACCGCCCGAATCCTTTGTCTGGCCTCCTCGATTGTAATTTCCCGCCCCGAAGCCCAGCGAAAGACCCTGATGAAATCACTCGCAACCTCAAGAGTGGGAGATACGGTTTGCTTCATTTGTAGGGTCTCTACATAGCCGGACATTACTTGCGTTAAAGTGAGAAAAGGATGGCTTCGCATGAGATTTTTCCGATCTGCTGGCTTGGGCTTTAAATGTTTTAACAAAACCCTTCCAGGAACTTTCGAGGGGCGGGTGATTTCAAAAGGCTGACGTTTGCGTGTTTCAAAATAATGGTCAAAGAAAACAGGATCCACAACCATTGCATTTTGCCGAAGAGCGGTAAAGGCATTCCTTCTAGTCTCTGTATCTTCCCCTTCGTCCCGTACCATCTCCATAAATCTTTGGACAATCACGGGCGAATCCGTAAATCCTGTCTCAACAAAGCTGGAAAAAAAGTGGGCGGCGATCCTCCGTTGTGCGGTGTCTTGACTCGAGAGGGCTCTTTGATAAAAACGAATCCGCCTGGGATCGGGGGGATGGCCGAACAAAGAAGCCAGGGTCATAATATTTCCTAGATAATCCGCATAATGGGGAGCCTCTTCTTCGTTATGTTCCCAAAGATACTGATGGAGAAAACCGGGGAAATCTTCATTTACAATCTTTTCTTCAAACTTTTCCTTATCAAAATTGCCGATTTCGGCAAATAGCATTATCCTTTTGTGAGAGGTTCCCAGTTCTAGAAACGTGTCTTTAAAGGACTTTGTGCGTTCCAGTTCAAAGAGGGTCATCATTTCATCCAGATATTTTTCCCCGCGTCGGGTGTATCCAGGAGATGCACGTCCGATTCTCAGAAGCAAAGAAGTAAGTGAGGTATAGGTTTTCCGGACACTTCTATCGTTAGGGAAGATGCGAGGGATATTGGCTTCGTCTAAAATGTCGTTCAGGCGGGACGCCGCCTTGAGGGTAATCGCCCTTTCTTTGCCAAGTTCAATCAGGGTCTTTAAGAGATAAAACAGTTTGGCGCGGTCGAAAACCTCAAAATGTTTTGATATTTCTTCGAGTTTCGGATCTTGGAGTTGACGCCTTAGTTCGTCCTTAGTCGGATATTCCTCGTCCCTAGCTTTAGCCCGTACCTCGGCGCGGGGAGGCTGGCCGTATTGTTTTCGAAAAGGAGAGACGGCCTTTTTGACAAGGACCGGAGGCTTCAAAGGAGCAGCACCTTGGGGAAGCTCGGGAGTCGATACGTACGAAAGTTCCTGGTAACTGATTTCCGGATCGCCGGTGATTGCCTCCTCTAATTTTTCGCTCTCGATGATTTTCCATTGATCGACCAACAACCCGCCCCAAAGCCGTATGAGAATCAATCCGTCTTTTTTGACGTACTTTTTGGCGGCGTCAATCCAAGGTTTAAAACTATAAAAAGCGGCGTCTTCTGTCGCGATATTCATCACCTCAGGAGCATTGATCGTTACCACATCGAAAGAGGCCGGTTCCAGCCGCGGTTCCTCTTGAGTAAAATCGCCGTGAAGCACGCGGGCCCCGGGCTGTGCCTCGTCGACGTCTTTTTTGTTCTTTTCAATTCCAATCGCCGAGACATTTTTATAGCCCAGCCAGCGTAGCTGTTTGGCAAACTCCAGTTGAAAAGCTCCGTCATGCGCGCCTAAATCCAGAATGCGGATTTCTCGCGTACCTCGTTCGGCCGGAGAAATTTGAAACTCGTTATCGAGAATTTCTTCGATAGAAACAGGAACTTCTTCCATCCCTTCTTTGAAAGCCTTGCGCCCGAAATCGCTGGTGACCCGTTCTTGAGCAACAGGAACGGTCTGGGGCCGGGGCATTCCTTCCACTTGAATCGCTTGCAGAGTCTGGCTCAAAAAATAACCGTCCGATAGACGGCCCTGTGAATCCACGGTGATAATCTGATCGACTTGAAAGGGAACGGGGTAGGCATAAAAATGGCGGTCAATTTTAAGAATCCTGTAACTATCCCCTGAGGGATGTTCAGAGACCCTTTCTAATTTCAGGGAAGCCCCTGTCAATTCTTCCTGGCCGTTTACGATTTTACTTAACATCACGGCTCCCACCAGCGGATGCCCGAAAAATCCGTATTGACGGATCAAGGTCTTCAGATCTTCTGCGCGGCCATTCCGGTAAATTCGGTCCGCAAAAAAGTATTCATAGAGACGGACTAAACGCAGATTGTGGGTACCTGTGTTTTTAAGCTCCACACCCTGTTGGGCTGCTTCCCAAGCAATCCAATTCAGAATCGTGCGGCCCACCCCCCGGCCCTGATATTTTTCATAGGTTTTCAGCGCTTCATCTCCGAGCGGATAAAAATTGGAAATTCGGATAAAGTTTCCATCTTCGAAATGGAGATCAAAATCTCCGGCGGGTTTATTTTCAATACTCACCTTAACTTTCTTGGAAGCCCGGTCCGGATGAGACTCGATTTGGAGACGAACGCGAGGCTCTCCTTTCTTTAAATTCTCAAATTCAAACCACTTTTTCTGTAATTCGATGGGGAGTTTGAGAAAAAGCGGCTTGGTAAGCGGCGCCGCCCGCACTTCCGCGCGGCGGAGGCTGGACTGAACCTGATCGAATCGGCGCTGGGCCAGAGTATGATCATATCGGTAGGTAGCCATCAGACCCCGCAGGGCCGATCGAGTCGAATATCCGGCTGTTGCTTCTGACCACTTTTTAAGTTTCTCCAAATCTTGACCGACGGTACTCAAGCTGTCCTCGAAGTAAAATTCAGGCACGTCGGAACCCGAGGCCTCAACCAGTAACTCCACTGTCTCTTGCAAAGCTTCCTCTCCAAACCGGTGCATCCTTCCCAGGGGACTGAAGGGCCGCTGGGAAGGATTGAATGCCAGCATTTCGTCTGCCAAGGCAAAACGGTTCCGTGCAAGCAACTCGATGTATTGATCGATGAGACGATCTGGAACTACTCCCAAAAATTTCAATGTCTTGTTGAGCTCCTCCCGTGCCTTTGGTCCTGCTAGGGCTTCAGGGTCCGCGCCCAAGGCCGTCAAGATGCCTTCTACCACACGCCGACGCTCATCGCCTTGAATTCCCCTGGATTTCAACGTCTCATATTTTGAAAGAAGATTAATGAGATCGTGGACGAGCGCAGAGTAGTCTGCGTCATCTTCGCGTCGAAGACTCTGGTGGGCTTCCCCTTCACTTATCTTTTCCCGTTCCATTTTCTCTAACACCTGATAACGTAAATGACTTGAAATACTCGCAGCATCAATCAAGGTGAGGGAGGTACGGTGTCCTTCATTTAAACGCTCCGTCGCGAGACGGGCCAGCCTCGTATAGTTGTCAAGTGCGTTCGCACCCACTACGCCCGAGGCCGCGATCACTGGGAGGGTTTCTGCCCGACGGATGAAGCGACGGCCGCTCCCACCAAGTCCTTGGAGTTTATCCAAAAGTACCTGAAGCTCGTCAAAGTGCCGGTCCGCATCTTGATCGGCCCAGGCAGTCAAAGAAAATCGCGCGAGGATGTAAAGAAAATAGACATCGAGAATGGTCCGGACGATCCGTTCAAACTGATCTTCATCCGCAATGGAGATAAGTCCTTTTTCTACCTTGAGTCGGTAAGTCGAAGCTAGCCGCACTCCCCAATTCGATTGATGGTTCACGTAACCATCGCCCGAGGGACCCGAAAGTTCCCAGAGCTTGACAAGAAAAGGAGAAAGCCTCCTCTCTTCCAGCCGCGGTAACGCAAGGTAAAGGGCAGAGAGTCGATCCCGGTAAGAATCTTTCAGGTCGATTTTTCGAATCAATTCCTCCCGTTGATCCAAAAGTTCATGCATGAGTCGGACCCCCTCATCGAATGAAAAATCACTCCGCACCTCCGCCCGAGCCTCACGGCCCGGAGAGCCGGGGGCGGCGCGGCGTAGAGGGGGCACGGAAAGAGACACAGTATTTCCCCTGGGCAAGTCCCTGGCACTCACACTCACGAGGGCCTGGCCGGATTGCGGGTCCAATTCTTCGACTTTCAGCCGGAAAACCTGTTCGGTTTCTGCATTGAAAAGAATAATCAACCTTCCCTTGGCAATGGAATAAGGCTCGGAATGGTGAAAGGGAGTGGGGCCTAAACTCCAACGATAATTTTTGATGGCTCGTTTATCCCATCGACCCGTCGATTCATCTCGAAAACGCCTTTGAAACCGGTCCCACGAGTCGGTACGTAAAACAAAGAGGTGACGCGGAGCGCCGATGATCTGAAAAATCCCCTGTTCTCCTCCCCGCTCCTTATTGAAGCCGATTCTTTTAAATTCAAACAGGGTCCGATAGGTTTTGTCTTTTGTCGACTCGGTCATTAGGAACCTGTCGCCTTCTCGCAATTCGATGGGCCAATATTTCCTTTTTTGGCGGCGTGTTTTGAGGTCATTTAAAATCCTGCGTACCTTTTGAATCCATTCCCGCCCATACCCCAAAAGATAATACGTATTCCCGATTCCCCTTCGCTGGAGTTCCTCTTCGAGGCGCGCTGAAACGTCGTCGCGGGAAGAACCCTCCTTCTGGGCAATGATTTCATTGAGGATTCCAAAAAATTCCCTACGGTAATCGTTAAGGATTTGTGAAAGAAATTTGTTCCTCTTGGAATTTCGAATATCAAAAAATAATTTTTCAGCCGGTTCGCTGTAGAATTCTCCTCCGGAACGTTTCAAATAAACTTGCTCAAATTCTTCGAAAAGAAGCCAGGTCATTCCCAGCAGCATCGGATCCTCTTGACTCAAATTTTCGACGCTCAATTTCTCAAGGGAAGTTTCGTCCCAAGAAAACTCGGATATCCATTTTTCTATGGAATCCACGTGAGAACGAATCAAGGAACGCAGTTTTTCCATGGTGCGGTCCCGAATGGATTCGTCTTCCCAATGAATCTCAAGAGCGCCTACCCAGGAAACGGAATAGGGCTCCTCGCTATTTAAAAACGCAAACGGTACAAGAAACATGAGAAGCTTGGTGAGAGCTATGGTAAGCGCCTGGCGTTCGAAGGACTGGAGATCGGGACGTTTCAATTCTTCCAAAATAGCTCCCAGATCTTCGGTAAGAATCTCGATATCATGCGATTCATCCTGGTTGAGGGTTAAAAGGTGGGAGGCTCCGAAGTAGCTGCTCAGAGCCAATGCAATATTCCGGTAGGGCCTTGGAAGGTGCTTGATCTGACGCGAAAGAGCGGCATACCGGGGGGCATCTTCAAAATAATGAGTCAGTCCGAGGACAAATAAGGACGGGAGACTGAGAGCCAAAACACTGTGGTGTTCCCGTTCATTCGCAGCGTTGTAAAGATCGATCAATTTCTGAAACTCTGCCAGATCGCCGGCTAGAAAAGGCCCCTCTTCATTCATGCGATGACGGGATTTTTCAAGCAGATAAAGGGCGATCGCTTCCAGTATGACCCGAGGCCCGATCGGGCGGCGTTCTCTGGAGCCGACATCGGTCTTTCCTGGGAGGGTTCCATACGTAATATCCCAAAGTCGGGGCCACGGTCCTACGGGACTAAAAAAATGCCCAATGTCTCCAAGAATTAAACTTCCGCCCATCTCCCACAGATTTTCATTAAAGCCAAACGTTGCAAGGTGAGATTGAAATAGTTTGCTCCACAATTTTAAATTTTTATCATCACTTTCTTCCCGCACCTCGGCGCGGGAAGTTCCTTCTGGAAGATCGATTGCGAATCGACGGGCAGATCCATAAAGCGCCAGATCCGGGTGAGGACCCGCTTGGAGGGTAACAGCGTCATTCGACCATCTCTTGGCTATACGATCGTCTAATTCCCGTCTAACTGATTCCGCCGTGGGATATTTTGAGGGACGTTTCTGAAATTTTCTTGGGAGTTCAATCTTGAATCGGCGAGCGGCATTAAGAAGTAGACTGTCAGGGTGTTCTCCATAGTCCAGTTCCGCAATGTAATTAAGCCAGCCTTTCCTCTCGCGCGATTCCAGTTCTTCCTTAACAGATTCCGGTGTGAGGTATTTCGCTCTTGGTTTCTGGGGTAATCCAATTCCAAAATGATGGGCCGCGGCCATAAGCGATGTGTCGTAGTGCTCTCCCTCGTGAAGATCAATCCAATAATTCGACCATCCTCTGGCCTGGCGGGCTTCTAATTCCTGTTTGACTGATTGAGCGGTAGAGTATTGGGCGAACCAGGCCGGCGGTTTTTGGGGAAGATCGATTCTCTCTCGGAGCGCGGCATTGTAAAGTGCATGGTCGGCTTGATTCCCTGCTGTAAGATCCGAAGGATAATTGGATAAGCCTCTCCATTCGCGTGATACCAATTCTTCTTCCACGGATTTTTTTGTGGGGTATTTTTTCCTCTCTTTTCTGGGAAGCTTGATTCCGAATTTGTGAGCCGCATAGAAAAGTGCGAAATCTTTATGCTCTCCGTGAGTCAATTCCAATCCATGATTCGGCCAGCCTCTGACAGCACGAGCCTCTAATTCCTGATGCACTGATTGGGGTGTTGCATACTTGGGTCGGCGACTCCGCACCTCGGCGCGAGGAGAGGTTAGTTTCTCAAGCTCTTTCTGGTCAACGACCCAAACTCGCACCGGAAGCCGGAATATCCAAGGTCTGTTCGGATCATTGGGGATCCAGAAATCGTTAAATTCTCGGTAAGAAATTTTGCCTAATGCTTTTAGAAGCAAATCATTTCCATCTTCTTTCAATCTCTCTTCATCCACAACAATGACCAGTTTTCCATCTTTCGAAAGAATTTGGCTCAAACCCGAAAAGGCCTTGCCGTAGTCTGATTCTTGAAAATTGGAAACTTCTGGGTTTTGTAGAATGGCTAAATCAAATTTTCCCTGTTTCGATACAAATTGTTGCAATTCAGAGCGACCTACAACTTCCCGGAAATCTCCCTGCAAAGCGGTAAAACGTTTGGCATCCAAGTGGTGAAACGCTACGGTGCCCGATTGATAACCTCCTAGTTTTTTTAGATCCCTTTCTATCCCCAAGGCATATTTCATATTTTGAAAAATGAAGGGGAAGCCGAAGGCATAATTCCAATAGCCTGAACCAAGATCTAAAATCTTTTCTATTTTATTCCGTTCAAGAACTCCTGATTGGATCAAGCTCTCATAGATTTTTAAATCGCTGGCTGATTTTGCGTAAGTTAGGGCGATGCTTCGGCCAAATACGTCGGCACGAATGTTTTTCCAACCCCCGGATTCTTTTACTTGACCGATTCGATATTGATTGAAATCGAAAAATGGATATCGATTTTCCAATTCAAACAATTCCGGTTGCAGCTGAAACACATTTTCCATGTAACCGACTAAAGCTTGCAGATGTTCGGACGGAACCTCTTTAAGCCAAGAATATCGAGCCGTATCAAAGGCCCGTACTTCAGCGCGGTTTCCCGAGCTTTCAGGTTTCCGTCCCGGCACAATGAGTCCTTTTTTCTCTTTGAAAAGAAAATATTCTTTCGTTCTGTAAGGTTCTAAAAGTTTTGGAATGAATGGAACAACGTCGACGTGGGTTGTTTGCGGCCTTACAACAACCCCTTCCAGGACCTCCGAATTAGGAGTCTCCTCTCCATTCGATAACGTGGAGTGGAGGTCGGGCATATGGTGGTCAAAGTAAGTTAATACCTTAGTACGACTTTTGTCATCCCGGTAAACTTCTGCCACTTGCTTCAGTAGTATTTTTGCAGCTTTGTTTCCCTTCCGGATTTCCCCGGCGAAAATCTGTCTCACCGTTAGGATCAGGTTTGTTTTATAAACCCTAGAGCCTTTTGGCAACTGCCTTCTTGCCGTCTGGGTCATAAAAGGCACTACAAAATGAAATTTCATCTGCCTGTTCTTGATTCGTAGGACTTCCTGGATTGTCTCTGTAAAACCCTTAAGCTGTAATCTGGAAAATGACGCATCATCAATAAGCAATAAGTCCGAAACCTCTGGATTTTTGTCCAGCGCCTCCGCCAAGACCTCCTGGTCGTTCTTGCGGAAGTCGTTCCATAAGCGCACAACGGCTCTAGGGTTTGAAATACCGTGTTCTTCTGCAAGATCGTAGACCCAGTCGCCGCTTTTAAAGTCGCCCTGCTGATTTTCAATAATAACCAAAAAAGGTCTAGTTCCAATAGCACGGTTAAAAACATCAATGGATTTTTGAAGTGCGTCTTCAAATTTTTCTTGGCTTATATGAGTAATATGATCCGCTATAAATTGAGCCATAGGCTGGTATTGCTCTTCATGGGCATCAATCCATTGCTTCAACTTTTTCTTATCAAGCGCATATGAACGGACAGGTCTTGGCACTTTCAATTTTTGTGTGGGTTGCACATCCTCTTGACCCGTCGGTCGTTTGCTCCGCACCTCGGCTCGGGGGATGGACCATTGATGTTCGTATGCGCCTTTACGGTAACGTTCGAGGAGCTGACTTTTTCGAGTGGGATAATCCTGGGCGACTTTTAAGATGGCTTGGCGGACTTCGGCGCGGATTCGCTCGGGATCAAAACCGTGCTGACGAACTTCGGCACGGGAAAGGGCAAGGCTCGGCGTTTCAATCGTGGATGTGATTTCAGGAGAGGCGAACTTGAGAACCGAATCCAAATAATTTTTCCGGCCCGCCTCCCCTCCCGTCCCTGTGATGTGCGGAGAAATAAGAGCATAGTTGTAGCCCTTTTTCGCAAAGTATTCTTCGAAAGGTCCCGCGTGAAAACCACCCGTGACGACTATGGCCTTTTTCTCCCCCGTTTTCTGAAAGAGTTCTTCAATCCGCCCCAGCATCCCTTCATCGCGCTCTTGGGTGCCTTGATAAAAAGAAAGAGCTTTGGAAAAAAGTTCATCGATTTCTTCCAAATGAGAAAATTGAATGTCCCGCACGCGCTTCGCGTGATTGATTTCAAGAAAGCGCGGGATGAGGTGGGAGGGTCGGAGATCCTTCGGCCCCTCCGGGGCCTCAGGATGACGGGTGAGGACAGCGTAATCCTGTGGAGTAAGTTCAAGCGCAAAGAGCTTTTTCAAGAGGCGGTAACTCTTGAGAAGAGTAAAGATTTTTTTCTCCTCGGCGGTCCGGGCGAGCGTTTCGGCGATTTGGTTTTCGAGGGACTCCATTTCAGATAAGAGAAGATTCGCCTTCAGCTCACTTTGGATAATCAAATGAGCGATGAAGCGCTTCACGTTGGGATACCGGTCGTAGTCAAAATCCTCGGGAAGCCGGGAAACCATGCGTTCAAAAAGGAGTTCTGTTTCGGGATCCGGGAGCTGGTGCTGGGAGAGAGGGGAAGAAAGGAGGGATTGGATTCGTGTGATGTCGCTGCGAGACAACATTCCAGGCAAGGTTGAAGCAATCTCGCTAGATTGCTTCGTCGTCCCGCCGATGGCGGGATTCCCTCCGGGTCTATCGGCCCGTAGGGTCGGAGACCTCGCAAAGACGGAGAGAAAGTCCCCCTTCTCTTTTTCGAATGCCGTCAAATCAATTTTTGATTCCAACTCGCGCAATTTGTAAAGCCGCACGAGCATCGGCCAATCGACTTGCGCGCGGGGATGGCCCAAATCAATTTTAAGGATTTCTTTCGCCCGGCTCTTGAGGTAATGAAGCCAATCGCCCAGACCCGTGACTTGTTTGGTTTCAAAATCATCCCACCGTCTCAGGAAATCCCGGAGTTCCTTTCCGAGATAGGGACTCGTCAGTCTTTCCAGTTGAAGATTGAGATCCGCTAGGAACCGGTCTGACTTTTGTTTTTGTAAAAGAACCGCGCGGAAGGCGGAGATATTCCTCACATAGGAATCGAGTTCCTCAATGCCGTACGCTTCGGCCCTCTGGTCCTCCGCCAAAAAAAGTTCCGGGCCTTTCACCAAGGCTTTTTGGGTGAGCCGGTCCAAAACTTTCATTGTGAGCGACGGTTCAGACGGAAAGAAACGCAGGAACTCGGGATGAAGCTTGAAGGCGCTTCCCTCGAGGAATAGAAGACGTATTCCATAAGTGCGTTGCAAATGATGAAGAAGGGCTTGGATTTTTTTCTGCGCTTCGTAATTTCCGTGCGCAGTCTGGAGATGAATCAGCGTGGGACCGGACCCGGAATGCAGCGCCTGAATGGTGCCTAAATCCGGAGGAAGATCCAGAGAGAATTCCCGGGAAGGAATTTTGGTTTCAATGGGTGCGGGTGACGCAAACGCCAGTTCCTGCAAAGGAAGAATTCCAGTTTGCGTGAGCGTAAACGCAACCAGTGTAAAAATCGAAATCAGTTTTTTAATCTGTTTGTGTTTCATCCTTTTTTAAAGCCTTGAAATTGACGGCAAAAAAAATTTCTCGGTCTGGGTTGCGATTCGAGTTGTAAGTCCTTATCGGGATACCGGTTTATAAAAAATAACACCGGCTTGGGAGAGGCGCAAGTTAACGGAGTAACTTAGACATAGCAGAAACTAGCAAAACTAGCGGGAACTAGTAATAGAGAGCGTTGGTCCGGTCCATGGCTCGCTCAATGGGTACCGTGACCCAGAGTAGGCAGGATTCCATGGCTCGGTCGAAAATTGCAGGGAGCTCTTTTTCTTCATCCGGACGGAAAACACTGAGGACATATTTTTCGAGCGTTTGGCCGGTTGCGCGCGACGGTGCAATTCCCATCCGAAGACGGGCATAATCCTGACTCGCCAATTGAGCCTCGATGGACCGGAGACCCTTGTGACCGCCGTCTTGGCCGCTTGAACGCAAGCGGAGTCTTCCGGAGGAAAGCGCGACGTCATCCACAATCACGAGGAGATCGGATTTGAAATCGATTTTGTAGTGCTCAACGAGCGCCCGGACGGCCTCCCCGCTTTCATTCATGAAAAGTTCGGGAAGCACCAGGAGAAAGGTGAGATCGTCTTGCTCGACTTCGGCGACACGACAACGGAGGGATTTTTTCAATTCCCATTTTGCACCGGCCCGCTTTGCCAGCGTTTCCACCAAACGCCGGCCGATATTGTGCCGGGTTCTGACGTAGCGGGTACCCGGATTGCCTAAACCGACGATGAGCTTCAAGTTTGAGTTTTGAATTATTTAGATGGAGCTTGTTTTTCCTGCGGCTTTTTCTCTGCAGGGGCCGGTTTCTTCTCGGCCGCCGGTTTCTCGCCTGACGTCTCGGCGCCCTCTTCGGGCTTTTCTTTCTTGCCTTTCTCGATGACTTCAGGCTCCGTTGTCCCTTCGGCGGGCGCAGCCACTTCTTCCACTTTCTCAGGCGGGTGCAGTGCAATCACCACGTCCTCGGGGTCCAGAAGCGGGGTCGCACCTTTGGGAATGGACAGGTCTTTTAAATGAATGGAATCACCGATCTTGAGCGCCTTGGCACTCACTTCAATCCGTTCCGGAATTTCCGTGGGCAAGCATTCGACTTCAATTTCGTGATGGACAACGTCCAACACGCCGCCTTCTTTAACGCCAACCGCCTGTTCCATATCTTTAACTACCAAAGGCACCTTGACTTTGATTTTTTCAGTGAGCGAAACCGCGGTGAAATCCACATGAACAAGCTCATCCGTGACAGGATCACGCTGAACTTCTTTAATAAGGCAAGTTGTGTCTTTGACCTTCGAGCCTTCCATTTTCAACGTAATGAGGGCATTGCTACCCGCCTTCGTGTGAGTAGCCCGGTGCAATTCTTTTTTGCCAACCGCCAAGGGAGTGGGTTTTACGTTCCGGCCGTAAAGAATCGCTGGGATTTTCTCCGCACGGCGCACGGCCTTAGCCGCTTTCTTGCCGACTTTTTCTCTGACCTCAACCGTTAATTCGATGGTCTTCATGATGATTGACTATGCCTCCACGCCCGCACGGGCAAAAAGTGAACTGACGGATTCATTGTCGTGAATCCGAAGGATAGCCTCCGCTAAAAGGGAAGCCACCGATAAAACCTTAATTTGAGCGACCCGCTTCGATCCGGCCACCGGAATCGTATTCGTGACAACGAGTTCCTTGATGACGGAGTCTTGAATCCGCTTCACCGCGGGCCCGGCCAGCACCGGATGCACCACGGCGGCGTAGACGTCCAACGCACCCTCTTTTTTTAAGGCGTGCGCCGCCTCCACTAAAGAGCCGGCCGTTGAAATTAAATCATCCACTAAAAGAACGTTTTGATTCCGTACGTTTCCGATGATGCTCATCACATGTGTCTCGCTCGCGTTTTCGCGGCGCTTATCCACAATGGCGAGCGACGCATTCAAAAATTTTGAATAGGCGCGCGCCATCTTGAGTCCGCCAACATCCGGGGAGACCACCACGAGATTTTTGAGCTTTTTCTTCCGGAAGTAGTTGCCGAGAACGTTGATAGAATAAAGATGATCCACGGGAATATCAAAAAAACCTTGGATTTGTCCCGCGTGAAGATCCATGGTCAGCACCCGGTCCGCACCGGCAGTCGTAATTAAATTCGCGACCAGTTTCGCGGTAATCGGAACCCGCGGACGGTCCTTCCGGTCCTGACGGGCGTAGCCGAAAAACGGCAGAACCGCCGTGACCCGGCTGGCCGATGCGCGCCGGGCCGCATCAATTAAAATAAGAAGTTCCATCAAATGCTCGTTCGGGGGCGTGCAGGTGGACTGGACGATAAAAATGTCGCGGCCGCGGATGTTTTGCTGAATCTGCACCCGGATTTCGCCTTCCGGAAAACGCGAGACTTCGGATTTTCCTTCCGTGACCTTCAAGTAAGAGCAAATTTCTTTTACCAGCTCGGAATTGGAATTCCCGCTCAAAACGACCAGATTGTTGTTTGCAGGTTTTTTCATTTGCTTTCTAGTTATTTCGAGGAGCGCTTCTGCCATTTTCCTTTTTTCGCCAGAGACTTTGCCGGAACACCGATAAAGACTTCTCCGTTTTTCACCCGCGTACCCTTCGTGAGCACCGCACCGGCGCCGGTCTGGGCCCCGTCTCCCATTTGAATGGGAGCGATGAAAATTGTGTCGACTCCGACAAAAGCCTTCTTGCCGATCCGCGTTTGATTCTTTTTTTTGCCGTCGTAATTGGCGGTAATCGTACCGGCACCGATGTTGGTTCCGTCGCCGATCACGGCATCGCCCAAATAAGACAAGTGCTTCGCGAGAACTTTTTTGCCGATGCGCGACCGGTTTATTTCCACGAAACTGCCGATGACGGCGCCGTCGTCAATCACCGAGCCTGAGCGGATCTTCGCAAACGGTCCGACCTCGCAACCGGAGCCGATCCGGACATCCGCTTCAATGTAGGTCCAAGGATAAATCACGGTTCCCCGTCCGATCCGGACGTTCGGAGCGATAAACGTTTGCTCCGGGGCAAGAATCGTGACCCCTTCAGTTTGAAGATTTCGGATTGTTTCTTGATTCAAGATTGTGAACGCGCGGGCCAAATCGGCCTGGGAATTGATCCCTTGAGCTTCCGCGGGCGTTGCCAGCGGAAGCGCCTGAACACGTCCTCCGGATTCTGCAATCAGGCGGGCAGAATCGGTAAGATAATACTCTTTTTTTTGATTGGCCGGACGAATTTTTTTAAGGGCTTGGAAGAGGGGTTGGGGACGGAAAAGATACACCCCCGTATTAATCTCGCAAATCCTTTTCTCTTGAGGATTTGCGTCAATTTCCTCGCGGATATCCACCACATGGCCAGCTCGCCTCACAATACGCCCGTAACCCTTAGGTTCCGGCACCGTACTGGAAAGAATCGTGACATCAGATTGCGTCTTTTGATGTTCGCTAATCAGTTCCTGAAGGGTCTTCTCCCGCACCAGCGTCATGTCCGCCGGCCAAATGAGAAGATTTCCGGGAAACCGGCTCACTTTTTTTTCAGTGACTTGAACCGCATGGGCGGTTCCTCGCTGCGGCGACTGGACTACGGAATCCGCTTTACGACCGAGCCACGTTAAAACTTTTTCCTTTCCCCATCCCACCACGACCACGGGACGGCGCACACCCAGCCGACGCACGATTTGGAGCGGATAGTCGAGAAGCGGACGATTGAAAAGGGAGTGGAGCACTTTGGGCTGATCCGATCCCATCCGCGTCCCCTTGCCCGCGGCCAGGATCACCGCTTGAAGCGCGCGGCTCATCCCTTGATTCCGGTGAGCTTGATCCCCTCTACGAAGTAGCGCTGATTGATGAGGAAAACAATGAGAATCGGAAGGATCATCATCAAAGACCCGGCCATGAGCAAAGACCAGTCCGTATGATGAAGGCTCTGAAAGTAAGACAGTCCGACGGGAAGGGTAAAAAGATTGTGGGTGTTTAAAACGATCAAAGGCCACATGAAATTCAGCCACGAACCCATGAAGGTGAAAGTCGTGAGGGTGGCCAGTGCAGGTTTGGAAAGAGGGAGAATGATCCGCCAAAAAATTCCGAAATAAGAACAGCCGTCAATCTTAGCTGCATCTTCCAAATCCGTGGGAAGAGTGAGAAAAAATTGGCGAAGAAGAAATGTGCCGTAGGCCGTAAAAATCCCCGGCAAAATCACGGCTTTGTAAGTATCAATCCAGCCCAACCACCGGAGTAAAATGAAAACTGGAATCATCGTCACCGCTCCCGGAACCATCATCGTGGCCAGATACCCAAAGAAGATTTTATCGCGTCCGGGAAATTTAAGACGGGCAAAGGCGTAAGCCGCCAAGGCGCTGGTGGAAACTTGTCCTGCCGTCACGCAGAGGCTCACAAATAAAGAGTTCAAATAAAAACGCGCAAAAGGCACCGCATTCCACGCCTTCACGTAATTTTGCCAAACAAACTGCACCGGCACCCAATCCTGCCACCACGGCCGCTGGTAGGAAAAAATTGAGCCGGGTTCTTTTAACGAAGTGGTAACCATCCAAAGAAACGGCGCAATCATGGCCAAGGCCCCGGAGGAAAGGAAAGAATAGGCCAGGATGACTTTGAATCTCCCTTTGATCCGGAATATTGCTTTTAATTCGGCTACTGTCTTTTCGCGCGCCATTGTTTTTCTTTAGTAGTAATACACCGCTTTGCCGAAAGCTTTCCATTTCACAACCGTCAGAAGAAAAATAAGCAAGAAAAGAAACCACGCCAACGCCGCCGCGTAGCCCATTTGATGCCACTGAAAGGCATTATTAAAAAGGTAGTAGATGATGGTCGTCGTAGAGCCGTTCGGCCCGCCGCCCGTCATGATGAAGGCCGGATCGAATCCCGCCTGAAAGCCGCCGATGATGGCCATGGTCGCGATGAAAAAAGTGGTGGGCGAAATTTGGGGCCACGTCACATTCCAGAATTTCTGCCACGAATTGGCACCGTCGATTTCGGCCGCTTCGTAAAGATCGCGCGGCACACCCTGTAAAGCCGCCAAGTAAAGCACCATATTGTAACCGCCCACGGACTGCCAAACACTCATAATGATTAAGGCTGGCTTGGCCCAATTTTCATCCGTGAGCCAATTTGGACCCCTGAGCGGCAGATGAAAAATCTCGCCGACCTTGGCAATCATCAGATTGAAGAGGCCGAAGTCCGCGTTGTAAAGAAGCCGCCACAGCATATAAATCGCAACACCGGAGCAGATGGTCGGGAGAAAATAGACTGTGCGGAAAAAAACAATGCCTTTTAGCTTTTGATTGAGGGCCACGGCCAAGAGCAGTGATCCCGCCATGCTGATGGGAATGGAGGCCATCAGATAAACCGTGTTCCAGCAATATTTCCAAAAAAGCTGGTCACGCACGAGCCGGATAAAATTATCGAGCCCGGCAAATTGCGGCGGGGTGAAGAGGTCCCAGCGGACAAAGCTAAGGGCGAGAGAGGCAAGAACCGGAAGCGAAGTAAAGACCAGGAACCCGATAAAATTGGGCGTGAGAAAGCCGAAGGCCGCAAGCGCTTCTTTGGTTGAGCTTTTCATGGAGGCCATATTCTAATTCAACTTGCCGGAGGCCGCCTTATTTTTTTCGAACAAGGGCCGGAGCAAGCTGAAACGGACAAGTCCCCCCAAATAACCAATCAAATAAACGCTGTAACCCAGCAAACGAAGCCACTGCAGTGTCACGAGGCTTTTGATCAGCCGGAGAGGGTAACGGAAAATCCGGTAGAAAAATGAGCGCTTGGAGCGAAAACCTTTTGAATCGAAAGCTTCGTCAGTATCGTAATTGATTTCGGGGTGCATCAACTGAAGATAGGCCGAGCCATAACCATTTCTTAGGAAAACGCGGACGAACTTTGGGAGAGAGTCTGGAAGCGGGTGATAAGCCCAGGTTTGGGGGGCGAGCACCACACGAAATCCCGCTTTTCGGATCCTTACCCTGAGGTCGGGGTCCAGCCCGCGCAGAATGTCTTCTCTTTCCATTTCCACCTGGATAAATACGTGTTTGGGGAAAGCGGCACAGGGGTGACCGGGTAAATCGCTGTCGACCACCGATTCGGCAATGGCCATCTCATAGCGTGGAAATTGTTTTGCGGCCGTGCGTCGAAACCAGTTGGACTCCTTTGCTGTAATGATCGAAGCCCCCGCCATTCCAATCGAAGGATCTTCCCTGAGAGCCCGAACCAGATTCTCGATGACCCTTGAATGCCCCAAACGGCTGTCATCGTCAATGATGACCAGAATTTCTCCCCGGGTTTCGCGCACACCTCTATTGATGGCTTTTCCCTGCGGCGAGATGTTTTTGACAATTAAAACTTCCATTTCCTTGATGGTTTGCTCCCGCAGATCATCCAACAGTCCTTTTAGATTGTTACCGCGGGCGCTGAAAAAATGAGGGATGACAACCGAGACCTGCACCGGCTCGGCAATCACGATTTTTTCTACGGGGTTGTGGCTCACGGCGGACATTTTAACACAGGAAAAGGGGCAAAGACGCTCTTGCTTTCCGGCCCTCCCTTGCCTAGACTGATCGCTCCATGGGCCGTTATTCCCTTCTTTACTGTCTCTTGGCCTTCATCTGCAGTCTCGCGCTTCTTCCTTTTGTTTATTTTATTGGTGACGATGGAGCTTACTACGCCCGGGTGGCTGCGAGCCTGTTCGCGGGCGGCGGTATCTCGGCCAATCCGGGCCAACCCTATTTGATTCACCCACCCTTTTTTCCGTTCCTTATCGGCCTCGTGAATCTGCCGGTAAAAAATCTGGAGCTTTCCGGCCATTTGGTTGCCCTCCTGGCATTTACCCTCACGGTCGTTCCGCTCTTTTTCCTGGCGCGTGAGATCTATTCTCCCCGGATTGCCCACTGGACGAGCATTCTCTATGCCACCAATGGTTTCCTTCTGATTCACTCTAATGATGTGATGACCGAAAGTCTCTTCGTGCTTCTCATGGTGAGTTTAATCTATGTCATTCATCAAACCGTGCAGGGAAAATACAAGCGGGGGTGGTCTGAAATTTTGACGGGTGCCCTGACCGGAATGGCTTATCTGACGAGGCCGGAAGGAGCTCTTCTTTTTATCGTAAGTATTCTGGCCGTCTTTTCCCTTTCCTCGGCGTCTTTTGTCTTCAAGATCCGCTTCCTCCTTCTTTCCCTGCCGGTCTTTTTGATCTTCTTTCTCCCCTATGCCCATTTTCTACACCGGAATTCAGGCCAATTTCAGTTGAGCCGCGGCGTGACGGAAATTTTTATCAAAAGGCAGCTTGAAATCAGTCCTTCTTATCAGCTCCTCGAGGCCCGAAAGATTCACCAGGGCCTCACAAGCGATAAAACCCGTTTCAAAATAGATGAGCTGGCCGAAAAATTTAATCTGATTGACTATCTTTCAAAGGACAGTTTCGCCCTGATCCGCTCAGCGCCCGGGTCACTGATCTGGAGGGTGTTGGAACTCAATCGATATCTGTTCGGCGGGTTGGGATTTTTTCTCATCGGGGCGTCCTGGTTGGGTGCTCCCTGGAGCCCCCAACGAACCAAATCCGAACTTTTGCTTTTCCTTTTTCTTTCAACCTTTCTATTCAAACTCCTCGGACAATTTCTTCCGCGGTATTTCTTTCATTACTTCCCGATTCTTTTGCTCTGGATGGGAAATGGCATTGACGTTTTCAAAAATTGGGTCCGTGAGAGTTTTGAACTGAGCCTGAAGACCTCCACGAGGGCAGCGCTGGGGATCTGTCTTTTTCTTGCACTCCTTTCTTTCTTTTACGTGAAACGCGTAGCAGGCGGGTCGTATCTCCCGGTGGAATATAAGGAATTGGGTCTCTGGATGAAGAAACATATTCCGCAGACCGATCGAGAAACGGTCGCCTCCCGGCAGCCTGCCGTCAGTTTTTATTCGGGTGCGGGGATCCTCAAACTTCCCTATGTGGATAAATTCGAGGATCTCCTCACTTTTATGGCCCATCAGAACGCCCGCTATTTTGCAGTTGCAGACGATATGGACCTACCCCACCGGTTTACCTATCAACCCCTTCTGGATGAAACAAAACCTCTTCCGCGGGGTATCGCACGAGTTCATACCATTAAAGGCAAGAGAACCGTGGCCCTTTTCGAAAAAACGCCCTGATCATGTCCTTTTTCTATTTCCTTCTTGCTTTTGGGGTGAGTGTTTGGCTTTTGAAGGCCGGCCATCCCCTGACGGATGACGGCACCAATTATTTGCGCATGGCCGAACATCTCATCACGGGGCAAGGGGTCAGCATCAATCTGGGAGAAATTTTTACACTCGATCCACCTTTCTATTCGGTTGTGACGGGGCTGGCTTCCCTGTTTTTTTCAAGGAACCTGGAGTTTGCGGGAGGTTTCGTCTCTTCTCTTTCCTTTTCGCTTACGCTGATCCCCCTTTTTCTTCTAAGCCGTTCCATTTACGGCGGAAAATCGGCGCATTGGACTTGCCTCCTCTTTTTGACAAACGGCTTTTTGCTTGTCTACTCTTACCTAATCCTCACGGAACCCCTTTTCACCTTTCTTATCATCACGTTGCTTTATCAATTTCATGAGGCCATCCAGCGGGAAAAAATCGGGGTCTTTCGCGCTGTGATGCTGGGTTTAACGGGAGGGATCGCCTATCTCACGCGGCCGGAGGGCTTTCTTTTTTATGGGGTCGGGCTTGCTTCATTCCTTCTCCTGTCCCCCCAGCCGTTCCGCGCCAGGTTTCGAACAATTATTCCCGCCTTGGCCGTATTCCTTCTCTTTCTTCTTCCCTATCTCAAACTTGTTCATCAGGACACAAAAGCCTGGCAGTTGAGCGGCGGGGTGGTCCCCGAGCTCATCCGAAGACAACTGGATGTTTCCCATCCGGATCAGTATCGGGAGGTCAAAAAAATCGACGAGGGATTGTCCCGTGACAAGAAACGGCTAAAAATCGATGAACTGGCTGAAGAATTTTCGGTGGTTCGCTATTTGACGGCCGGAAATTTTGCCATCTTGAAATCCATTCCCCAGACCCTTCTCTACCGAATCTTGGAGTTTAACAAGTATCTGTTTGGGGGATTGGGGCTCCTCTTCATGGGAGCCTGTTTTTTAGGCGCGCCCTGGGACACGAGACGGAAGCGATCGGAATGTCTTCTTCTCTTTTATCTCGTCCCTTTTTTGGCTCATCTTTTTGTCTATTTCATTCAGAAGCGCTACCTTCCCATTTATCCGATCTTTCTTTTGTGGATCGGCCACGGAATTGAGGTATTAAGAAACTGGACCCGGAGAAGCTTTCAAACCGGCGAAAAAAAGTCCATCGCAGTGGCTCTGGGTGTTTGCCTGTTTCTTGCTTTTCCCTCATTCGCCTATGTCCGCCGCCATCTGGGCTCTTCACCCGTCCCCGCCGAACACCAAGAAATGGGCCTTTGGATGAAGCGCCATATTCCAAAAATAGCGGAAGAAAAACTGGCCACGCGGCGTCCCTTCATCAGTTTTTATGCGGGGGCCAATTACCTTTGGCTTCCTTATGTGGACCGGTTCGAAGATCTTCTCATTTACATGAAACACCAAAAGGCAAAATACTTTGTGGTCAGCGATGACTTGGATTCCCCCACGATTGATTCTTACCGGTTTCTTTTGGACGAATCACTGCCCCCGCCCTCGGGTCTTTCTCGTGTTCATTTAGTGAAAGGAAGCTGGAAAGTGATTCTCTACGAGGTCACGCAGCTTTGATGCTTCCGATGATTTTTTTGATCGCCGTCCCCCTTTTCTTTTTTTTGTGCCTTGTTCCCTACCATCTTTACGATTCGGTCCAATTGAGTTATTTCCTTCACCCTTTCCGCCAAATTGATCCCACTCTCTGGACCCGCGACTGGTTTGTCACCCAAACTCCCCCGCCCCATCCTTTTTTTGGGAACCTAATCGCCCTTTTCCGGCTCGCCCATCTATTGCCTGAGGCTTTATTTCTGATGCACCTCATTCAATGGGCCCTTTTGATCATCGGGGTCTTTCGACTCTGCCGGATATTTTCAGAGGACTTGCGAATTCCCCTGCTTGTTTTTTCTTTTATCCTTTTTTATTTCTCGGATGGACTGGGGCAATCCACGCTCTTCAGCAGCATTGTCCAGCCCACGGATCTGGCCGTCCCAATTTATCTTTTTTCTCTCACAGCTCTTTTTCGGGAGAAAATCATTCTCGCATGGATTTTTCTGGGACTCAGCGGGCTTTTCCATATCCACTTTGGCATAGACGGCCTCGTGGTGTTCTTGATTTTCTGGCTTTGGCGAGGAAGGCGGTGGAATTTAAAAGAAATGGGGGTTGGTTTTTCGCTTTTCTTTCTTATCTGGAGCCCCAACCTCATTCCCATCGCGAAAAATTTTTCGCTTTTTGCTTCCTCCTCCGGTGATGAAATATTCAAGGTGTTTTTCAATTTCCGCTCCCCTCATCATTACCGCCCTTCCACTTTTGAGTTGTCCCATGTCTTCAGGGTGCTTTTTCCGGTTTTTTTTATTTTTCAAGGGCGCCACGGACCGTCCCGCATCTTCGCTGCGACCGTTCTGGGGCTCTGCCTTCTTGCCACCGCCTCCATCGAGTGGTTCTACTGGCCTTCCATTGCTAAGCTTTTCTTTTTTCGCTTGTCTCCTTTACTGCTTCTTTTGGGCCTTGTTTTTCTTTCCTTGAAATTGATTCAAGAAATCGACACAAAAAAAATAAATGGAATTTTTCTCACAGCTGTCACCTTCATTATCCTTTACCTCGAAAAAGACTCGAGGCTATTTATTCCTTTTTCTTTGTTTCTGGTCTTGGCGTGGGCACTGAAGGAAAAAACACCGCCCCCTTTGTTTATTCCTCTTATTTTAATTTTCCCCTTTTTTTCTTTCTGGATCACAGGCAGAGGCGGGGGCCTCGTTTCCAACGCTGTCCTCTCCTCCCTCTTGATTTTGTTTCTCAAGTTCAGGCCCCGGCGAGCCGGAATAATGTTTCTTTGGTCATTCATCTTTCTTGGCATCCCCGCCGCCTTTTTTCACTTTCTCTCTCCCAACCGGATATCCTTCACGCTTCCGCAATTCACGCATTCTCCCAAAGTTGAACATCAGACCGAACTGGATGAGGCTCTCGAGTGGATCCGAAATCATACGGAAAAAGATGCCCTTCTTTTAAGCCCCCCGTATTTGGCGGGGGTCCGATTTTTCTCCGAACGGGCCATTGTGGTTGATTTTCACGCCAATCCATTTGAACCTCAAGACCTGGTCGAGTGGAAAAACCGCCTGAAAGCAGTGGCTGGCCTTTCAGGATTTGAATTGGAAACTTGGAAAGCCAACTCAAACAGCCCGGACGCTCAACGCGAATTCTTAAGAGAGGGTTACCTAAAACTCACGCCAAGCGATCTGGAAAGAATCAAAAACCAATATGCGGTGGATTATTTTTTAACGGAGTCAAGCTTTGCGGGAAGGCGGTTACTGCAAGCCCAGGAAGTTCCCCTTGTCTACAGCAACCCTTCTTACCTCGTGTTTCGATTAAAGAAAGTCTCTGCATGAAAATCTCGGTGGTGGTGCCCCTGTTTAACGAAGAGCGCTGCATCCAGGCCTTCTGGCAGCGTTTAAGAGCGGCAATCAATAGAATCCCTTTTGACTTTGAAGTGATCTTCATAGATGATGCGAGTCAAGATCAAACATGGCGCGGGATCTGTCAAATTCACAAACAGGATTCCAGAGTAAAGGGAATCCGGCTGGGTCTTCACGGAGGTCACCAAGTGGCCTTTTTTGCCGGACTTCGCCAAGCTTCAGGCCACGCAGTAATTATGATGGATGGGGATCTTCAACACCCGCCTGAGAAAATCCCAACTCTTATTCAAGAATGGAAAAAGGGGGTTGATTTGGTGTACGGCTTCAAGACCAGCCAGGCCGGGAGAGGTTTTTTAAAAAAGTATCTGAATCAGCTCTTTCATTGGCTCCTTTCCATCCGGTCGGGAGTTTTTTTTCATCCTGAAACGAGTGATTTTCAAATTCTGGATCGAAAGCTGGTGGAAAAAATCCTTGCTACCTGGCAACCCTCTACTTTTCTGCGGGGGTGGATTCACCGTCAAGCGACCGGTCGCGAGAAAATCCCTTTTGATGCGGCCCGCCGGTATGGCGGCAAATCAAGGCAGAGTCCAATCAAATTGACCGGCCTCGGAATCCAGACCCTTCTCTGTCCTACTCCTTCCCAGTCCTCAAAATTATCCTCCTTTTATCAAATTCAAGAAACGGTAGGATGTTCCCAATGAAGCGCCTCGCCACCTTTTTCGTCATTCTCTTAATCACCGTCGCGCTGGGAGAATTTCTGACTCGAATTTTGATCCCCATGGACCCCCAGAAACGAAGCATTGACCGCACCTTTCAGCATCCTTTCATCCGAATCGACTGGGTTCCCAATTTTGGGACCACCTATGTAATCGACGGGATCGGGGATCAAAAAGGAACAATGGATTTCAAGATCAACGAATTTGGGTTTCGGTCCCAATCCATGAAAACGGCCGCCAAGCCTTCCGGGACCCACCGGATTTTCTTTCTGGGCGGCTCCACGACGGAAGAAATTTACCTGCCCGAGGAAAAAACCTTTCCTTTTCTGGTCGAAAAGAAGTTAAAAGAGACATACCCAAACCGAGGTTTTGAATGTGTGAACAATGGGATCAGCGGCTATTTGGCTGCGGACGTATTGGCCGCGTTAATCTACAAAGTGACGTATTACGAGCCGGATCTGGTGGTTGTCATGCTGGGCGGGGCCAACGACCTGCGCTATGGGGCCGCCCCCTTCTACGACCCTGTTAGGCGGCCCGGATATGAGAAGATTCTCTACAGCCCGGAATTCAAGGGGGAAATTTGGAAACCGATCGCCCATTTTTTTAAGCGGTCCCATTTCCTCACCCTGATCAAATGGCGACTTTTAAACCGTATTTTTCCTCCCGACGCGGAAAAATTCAAGACAAAGCTTGAAGAATACAATCAGCAGCGGGCCCAGAGACGCCAAACGCCCTTTACCCCCGTTACGGAATCAAAAGCCATGGACGATTTTGTGAAAAACCTGGAAGAGATCATCTTTGTGACCCGCGGGCACGGCATCCGGCTCATCCTGATGACGGAGCCTTTTATCTACCAAGAAAATATGCCGAAGGAGACCGAAGACAAGCTATGGATGGGTTACATGCCGGAGGCGGGCATCAACCTCAGCAACGAATTTCTATTAAAGGAAATGAAACGCTTCAACAACGCCGTGCGGAATCTTTCCAAAAAGCACGGGGTTGAACTGATTGATTTGGAACGAGAAATCCCAAAAGACCTTGTCCATTTCTATGACGATGTCCACTTCAGTCCCGACGGAGCGAAGAAGGCCGCCCAAGTCATCAGCGAATACCTGATCCAGAATCAAGAAAGGCTTGTTTTGCCCTCAAGATAATCCTTTCGGTTTCGAACAAAAAATTCGCTAACGGCCTTGGCAATTTCTAAATTTCCGCTATCCGTAAAGTGAAGCCCATCCTCCATAAAGAGCCCTGCCGAATCCTTTCCAGAAAAAGTAGAATCAAGATCAATCATGGAGATCTGGTACTTCACGCTCACCTTTCTTAACTCTTCCATCAGTCTCAAGTAACCACGGCTGTAAATGGGATGACGTTCCTTCCGACTGGCGCTCAAGGGACCTTTGAGAAAAACGAGTTGGGCACCGCTTGGCCGAGCCAAGTTCGCCATCTTCTCAAGATTTTTCCTAAAGTGAAGGGGGTAATTGCGAAACCAAGCCTGAATATCCTCAGGACTCTTTTTGATTGTAGAATCCCCCGGACGGGAAAACGCGAAAGAGGGACTGCCGTAAAGAAGAAGGGCGATCTTCTCCCTTAAAGTCACATAAAAAACACTGTGTTCGGCAATCCATTGGTGCAACTGAACATGCCACTGTCTGATGATGAGCTCACCACTTTGACTGATCTCGACAAAATGATTGTGGATGGAAGCCGTATCGTTATAACCCGTCATCACCACCCATATGTCGGGCTCCAAAGAAAGAGTTTCTTCCATTCTTTGAAGTTCCCAATAGGAAGTCTTATTCGGCTGGGCGGCGTTGAGAATTTCTATTTTGACATCGGGCATTTCTTGTCGGAGAATTTCTCCGACCAAAAAGGGGAAGGTTTTCTCGATCGGCCCCGTAACACCAAAGGTGGTCGAACTCCCCAGAAAAAGAATTCTGACCACTCCAGACTTTTTTTCCCGACTGAATTCAGGACTGCGAAATCCCATCGAATTGGTCATCCCCCTGAATCCCACGTGAGGATGCCGGATTCTTTGGATCATCTCTAGCGCGAAGAAAAATGTGATTACGACAAAGGCTGAAAAGAAGATTTGGCGGGTTTGTTTCACAAACTTAAAAGGGAAAAGGCTCAGACCTTTTGGAGCTTCCTAAGTTTTCTTATCTCGGGCGCAAGGCGCCAAAGATCCACCAGGGACCGCCAAGCTGTCCGCGGGGCAATTCCCATTTGTTTTCCGGCTTGCCGGGGATAATGTTTGACCTCAACTTCCACAACGCGATAGCCGAGGCACTTGGCCTTCGTGGCAATCTCCGCTTGAAGCAGTCGACCGCGTGACTCCATGGAAATTTTCTTGAGAACCTCTGTTTTATACAAATCACTGGCGGAAGCATCGCGGTAGGAAACTCCCAGCACAAGTTTCATGATCGCACGGTAAAGCCAGTTTAAAAAGGCCCGGTGAAAGGGGTCCGCTCTTCTCGCACGCCAGCCCAGCACAATATCCGCTCCTTGCCGGGCAACTTCAAGATAATGCGCGATGGAATGAGGGAGGATCTGCTTATCCGCGGGCAGAAAAAAGACAAAGTCATATCGCACCGCACCGAACAGTTCGATCAAAGTGGGATTGGTCCCCTGATTGGTTGTGTGATGAAAAGCGCGAACGAGCCCCGGATGCTCCTCGCCCAATCGATCGATGATTGCTCCCGTGCGGTCCTGACTGGCATCATCCATCACAAGGACTTCGTACGAATCAACCAGAGTGCGGAGAACCAGAAGGGTGTCCCTTACCACATCGCCGATGTTGGCCTCCTCATTGTAAGCGGGAATCACCACAGAAAGGCTGAAAGGGAATTTAGCCATTGTGGGACCCCCTGGCATTTGAAGCAGCGGGGCGAGCGTAAAGCCGGGCAATAATCGACCTCTTTTTCCAAAAGAAGACGATGAATCCCAAAGTGACCGCCAAAAAGAAAAGTAAACCAAGGACTCCCTGTGAAAAGGACTTTTGCCAAAGCAGGGCAAGGGCGACCAGACAGAAAATAAACTGAAGTCCCCAAAGCGAAAAAACGGCACCCCGTCCCCCCAGCCCCAGCCGCATCATCCGGTGCGAGAAATGATCCTTGCCCGTGTAATCAATCCACTCTTTCAGGTTTCTGACCTTGCCTTCTTTGGCACGCAACACGGTAATTAAAATCATATCCAAGATGGGCACGCCCAAAATCAAAAGGGGTGCAGCCAGTGTCACGGACAAATGATAAGACCACTCGGTCATAACGGCCAGGCTGGCCAATGTGAAACCCAAAAAGGTGCTCCCGGAATCCCCCATGAAAACGTGGGCCTTCTGAAGGTTGAAAACCAGGAATCCGGCGGTCGTCCCGATGAGGGCCATGGAAAGATAGCCCAGCCAATATTGCTTTGTATAAAAGGCGACGATGAAAATCGCAAGGCTCGAGATCATCACGAGTCCCGCCGCGAGCCCGTCCATGTTGTCGAGAAAATTGACGGCATTGGTCAGACCGATGATTCCGAGGGCTGTAAAAAATCCGTTCAGAAAAATGTTTGGGAATACGTCGAGAATGACACCGTAACGAAACATCATGATCCCGCACGCCAGAAGCTGGCCCGCCAGTTTCAACCCGGCTCTTAAATGAATAAGATCATCAACCAGCCCGATGAAAAAAATGATGCTGGCCCCCACCAGGACTCCTTTGAGCATGTAACTGAAATCCATCCGGTAAAGAGAACCCATCACAAAAGCCGCATAAAGACCCAATCCCCCCAAACGGGGAACCGGATGGGAATGAATGCCGTATTCTTTGGGGTGGTCCAGGATTCCCAATTGAAAGGCCGCAAGACGGAGAAGAGGGGTCAGGGCAATTGCGATTAAAAAGGACCAGACAAAAACTTCCTGAAACTTCCACATAAACCGATTTAACCGATTGCGTTCACAGGGGCGAGCGTCAAGACTTCCTTCGCGTGGGGTTCATGAATTCCCGCCTGGAGACTTTGGCAGACCTTGTCGCATTCGTTATCGCTCAAGGAGGGATAAATCGGAATGGAAAAAGATTCTTTTATCGCTTGCGCCGTGACAGGAAATGAGGAATCGGAAAGCCCCAGGTATTGATGAAGGGGCTTGTACACGGGGCTTTTGACTTCAATCCCCTCGCCCGTCATTCTCCTCATCCATTCTTTTGCTCTCCTTGGAACCCGTACGACGTAACGATAATAAACATGGCTACGTTGGGAATCCTCAACCGGCGGATTCAGTTCAGATTCCCGAAGAGCTTCGTTGTACTGAGCGGCGATTTTTCGCCTCCTCCGAATAAAGCGGGGAAGCTTCTTCAACTGCTCCACTCCCATCGCGGCCTCCAGATCCGTCATCTTGGAATTGGTCCGGAAGCGGTAATCCTCTTTTTTGTCGTAATCGCGCATGTCGTGCAACCGCTGGGCCAAGCGGGGTGAATCAGTCAAAACCATTCCCCCTTCACCCGTCGTCATCATTTTGGTGGCATAAAAAGAAAAAATGCTGGCCATCCCAAAACTGCCCACCCTTTTTCCGCCTACCTTCGCTCCGAGCGCCTGGGTCCCATCCTCCAGGATAGGGACCTTGAAATCTGACAATTTCTCAATCTGGGCAGCCCGGCCAAAAGCATGGGGAACAAGAATGGCTTTGGTCCTGTGTCTTAATTTTTTCCTCACTTCTGAAATGGAGAGATTGAAATCTCCCTCGTCAATATCCGCCAAAATGGGACGGGCCCCAGCGGCATCAATGGCATAGAGAAGAGCGGTGCAGGTGTAGCTTGGGAGGATCACTTCGTCGCCCTTTCCAATCTGAAGAGCCAGAAGAGTCAGCTGAATAGCAGAGGTCCCTGAGCTCATGGCCACGGCGTAACGTCTCCCGGTGAACGCACAAAATTTTCTCTCCAGCTCGATCACCTTTTTCCCCTGGGCAATTTGGCCGGAGACCAAGACTTCCTCGATCGCTTTCTTCTCTTCCGGACCCAGCGTGGGCCGGGAATGCGGAATCATGTAGTGACCTCCCGCACCTTGACCGGAGTCCCCTGGTTTAAAATCTCCAGGCTCTTGGGGCCGCAATTGAAAAGAAGATCGATCATGGAAAGTTCGGGAATAAATCCGGCCGCCGGATAAAGCTGGGGATAAACGGGGCATTCAAACTCCTGAATGGCGAGCTCGATTCCCTCGCGCTTGAAAACGCTTGAGTCCAGATAAACCTGTGTTGCATAGGCGCCCGTGAGATAAGCTTTCGCGCCCAATTCCTTGCAAATTCCGGCGAGCCGCTCCGTCCCCTCACCTTTGAGTGGAAGCTCGGAAGAGCGGATGATCTTCGTCTTGATTCCAAGCGCCTTCACCAAATAAAAAAAGATATGGTAATTCAGCTCGTTAAGCCGCTCCCACGGCCGTCCATAAACCTCACGGAAGAAACCCTCGTGTTCCTTAAAGTAAGGGGCCTTCTGATAATGGGACTCGATCGAGCGCCCGTGCTTCTTCGTCCATGGCTGTCCAGCGTCAATTCTGACTTCGGAAAGGGGCTGCTGGAATTTTTGAAACACGGGGACAGTCAAAGTAGCCACCCCCTCGGTAGTTTTGATTTTATTGCGGTTTTGCCAGCCGTTTTTATTGAACTGGATACTGTCGAGGACAACAAAGGTGTCGCACGCCACGATTTTGTGAAAGTACCGAAGCCACGGAAGGTAATGGAGCTGATGAACGCCGAGGATCATACCAGAAGGCGGTGGATCATAAAGGCTTCTGCCGCTTCCACTGAAACTTCGCGGCCCCGCACCCGGGCCAACCACTCGATATTTTCCAGACTCGCGTGATGAAGCCGGCTTCTGACTTGGGACTTGTAGCAGGAGACGGTCTTGAGTTTGGTTTCCAAATGATCGGTGATATCGACATAAAAGTTGGGATGAAATTTTTCCCGCTCAAGACTCCATGAAATGGCGGGGTTGTCGCATGAGAGAACAATCTCTTGAAAGGATTTGATGTCGGGAAGACTGGGGCGGCAAGCCGTGAAGCCGGCGCGAAAGACGGCCTCGTGATCCTGGTTGTAGGAAATGGCCGGCAGGATCACCATGGTTGGTTTGATCTTGTCGATGGCGAGCCGGCAATCTTTTTCAAAAAGGTGGATCAATTCCTTGAGCGGCAGGGCGTCCAGCTTGAGATGAATTTCTGAGTCGTTATAAATGAGCTCGTAATCATCCACTTTGAGCGTCTTCATGGCCGCTTCGAATTCCTCCAGCCGGGTTTTTCCGGTCACAAAGGAATATTTGTCCACATTATAGTGGTGAACGTCGCCGGCCGAGACGGCGATCACGAAGACCTCGGAACCCTCCGCCTTGAGCTTGGCCATGGTTCCGGCACAACCGTAAGCCTCATCGTCCGGATGAGGTGCGAGCACGAGACACCGTTGCTTACCTAAAAGATTCGTTTTCAATTCTTCCCTCCTTCAACCCCTCCAAGGCTTGCGCTTTAAATATTCCTTTTTCGAGCAACAACTCTTGATAAAGACAGTTGATCTTTTCCACCATCTGATCCGCAGTGAACCCGTTTAGCACCCGGGTTTGAAGCCGCTCCCCCAGACCTGCGGCCCAAACTGGATTTTTCAGAATTTTTATCACGGCCCCGGCAATCTCAAACGCGTTGCGAGGCTCCACAAGAAGACCGGTTTCGCCCTCTATGATCAGATCGGGGATCCCGCCCACGTCCGTCCCTACAACCGGCTTGCGAAGAAACCCTCCTTCGACAATCACTCGCCCCATTCCTTCATTCAGAGACGACACGACCAATACATCACAGATCGAGAGAAAACGCGAAACCGTCTCTTGGTGTCCCGCAAAAGTCACGTACCTTTCCAGGCCCAGCCGCCTCGCCTGTTTTTTGAGCGCGTCCTTGTCTTCACCGTCACCCACAAGAAGACAATGGGCCTCCGGAACCGTCTTCCGGATGGCCGGGAGCGCTTCGATCAAATAACAGGCCCCTTTGACAGGGGCCAATCTTCCGATGAATCCGACCATTTTTCGCCCCAGAGGAATCCCCAGTGAATACAGGGTTTCTTCCCGTCTTTGGGATTCATCCCGAAATCCTTTTTCTTCCACTCCGCTCGGGATGGTGAGCCATTTCTCCGGTGTCCCGACTCCCAGATTGAGATGTTCATCGCGGCACCGATTTGTCAAAGCAATGAGCCGGTCGGCCCATTGAGCCGCGTGACGCTCCAGCGCGAGAAAGAACTTTTCCTTCCACAGCCAAAAATAGCTGTGAAAGACATGCCCGTGGGGGGTATGGACCACTGCGGGCGTCTTTGAAAGATGAGCGGCCCATCTCCCCAGGAATCCTGCCTTAGACGTATGGGTGTGTATGATAACATAGGGTCGTAACGCGAGCCAAGATCGAAGCTTCAGGAAAGCGATGAGGTCCTTGAAAAAATCGATTTCGCGGACGAGCTCGGGAAGAATGACAACTTCAAGCCCCTCTTCCAAAGCCTTGGAAAGAATTTCTCCCTCCTCTCCCCAGCTGGGTCCCGTGACGAGCGTCACCGGGTAGCCTTTGGCGCGGAGACCCAAAGCGGTGACTAAGGTATTTTCTTGTGCTCCACCTCGGGTCATTCGGGTGATGAGATGAAGAATAGAGGGTCCCTCTCTAGAAAAAAGTTGAAGTCTCTGGGTCCTCCAACGTTTCTTAAACGTCTGACGGTCGTTCGGGCTCGGCCAGGAAAAATAACTGGCCTGCGCAAGATCCTGTGTGCGGCTTATCAAAATTCCCTCTTCCAATTGTTTCAGGGCGACTGTCATCAAGTGAGTTCCGAGCCACAGGGCCTTCTCGTACAAACTTTCTTCATTATCAAAAGGACTGACCAGAATTTTCTTCTGAGCCACGATATCGCCCCGGTCGATCTGGGCGACGGCGAAGTGGACCGTCACACCGATCTCTTTTTCTCCGTGATAAAGGGCCCAGAAAATGGAATCGAGTCCCGCATATTGGGGCAAGGCCGAAAGGTGAAGATTGAGGAAACCATGACGGGGAGTCTGAAGGATTTCGCTTTTGATTCGACGAGTATTGGTGAGGACCCCGACATCCGGTTTGAGACGGTTTAGAAGGGCTACGCTCTCGGACCCGTTGTGATCCCTTACGCGAAACAGAGGGACCGAAGGGTGATCAAGCGCCCACTCTTCAATCGAAAGATAAACCGGATTTTTGAATCCCTCACCCAACAGTTTGCGAAGATAAAAATGAATTTTGATAGCGGCTAATTCACAGATCCTTTTCCAGAGAAAACCGAAGCCCAGCTTCAAGAGAAGGAAAAGCGGATTTTTTCTCCCACCTTGATTCATTCGGGACCTTTCCTCCACCACAACCGCCGCGAGCCACATTCCGTCTTGGACAAGACGCCAGGCCATCTGAGCCCCCGATGGACGGCCGCCCCGAGTGAATAGAACCACACGCAATTTTGTCATTGTTTTTTCCGTATCCAAATTTGAAAGCTTCCGATCGGACGGAAAGTGAATTCTTCTTTTAAAAGATGCTCTAAAGGCTCATACCGGGAAATTCCCCGGATCTGATCGACGGTGTTAATGGCGATCGAGTAGGCAAAGGCGGTTGTTCCAGGGTCCGCGACAAGCCGCGTCAATTCCTGCGGGTTTTTCCAGACCCTCTCGGGTAGATGGTAGGAAAGCGGAAGTTTCATGTAATAAACGATTTCACTCGGAACCACCACGAAATCTCCGGGCTTCGTGTTTTCCCGGATGAAACGAGCCGAATCGATCGTGCCTCGAATGCCGTAATTGTAACCCGTGTTGTAAGGACTCGTATTTTGTAAAATGCCCATCGCGAGATTAGAGCCGATGGAAAAAATGATAAGAAGCGGAAGGAAATTCCGAATGAGTCCTTTTTTCCAGCAAACGACCCCCAGCGCGGCAAAGAAAACGAGGTAAAACGCCGTCTTCATCACCAGCATCTTGATCAGCCCTTTGTAGACGGCAGGCGCCGAAACAGCGGCTTCCCGGAGGGAGTACCGGAGAACGTAAAGCGGGTCCCCCAGCGTTAGGAAATGAATCAAGAAGGCGGTCCCGGCAATCAAAAGAATTTTTCCAAAACTCACGCTCGGAAAAACGGGGTTTCCCATCCGTTTCACTGCGAGCCCGCCGAAAACCATCATCAAGGCAATGCCAGGTGACTGGTATTTCGGAAAACCGAAGGGAAGCCCACCCACCAGAGTATAAAGTATCACGATCCCGACGCCTCCAATCAGAAACGCGTCCTCAAGCCCGAGCTTTCTCTGGTGGCAGAAATCGATCATTCGCTTCAAGACAACGCTAAGAAAAAAAGCCGTCACGAAAGGGCCCAGCCAGAATGTGAAATAGACAAGGCCTTGCAACAATTTGTCGAACCGAAATCCTCCTTCTGAACTCGTACGGAAGAGAAACATAAAAAGGGTGTAGTCCCAAAGAAAGAGGCTGGGGTATCCGTGGACCCGGCAGTAGACAAACCAAGAAAGAGCAAAGACTGCAATTCCGAGAAGCGTCGCAGCCATGGAAACGATCTTGGCTTTAAACGAACTTTTTAGCATAAGCGCAAATAACCATAAAATACCCACCGCAATGAGAGGCGTGGTGATCCTCACCCACAACGCCAGCGTGGTTGCCAAGACGGTTAGAAAAGCCCATTTCATTTCCTGCTTCTCGTGATATTTCACGAAAGACAGAAAAAGAAACAAGACGGCGGGAATCAGCATGTGGTTGTCATTTTCCAGAATAACGGAACCTTGAATCATGGCTGGCGTTGTAGCGTAAAGAAGGGTGATGAGAGCATTTTTTGTGATCATAAAGACCAAGGCCAAGGCAAAAAGGCCCGAGAGAATGCCGGGAAGCCGCGCCACGCTGTCATGCATTCCGAAAAAACCGAAGGCCCACTGAATGGAATGCAGATAGAGAGTGGGTGAGTGGAGGAGAAGATTTTCCGGTTGAAAGTAAACGATGGGCTTACCTATCAAAATAAGACTTTGCGCAGCCACCAACCAGTGAAGCTCATCCTTGGCGACGGGCTGGCCCATTCGGCAAAGGAAGGAAAACAGATAAAAAGCGACCGCCGAGGCCACAACAGCCGCGGCGCCCAACGCTAAATTTCTCCCTTTTTCAGCTTTTAAGATCGTCATCGGCCATCAATCGATAGGCTTTTTGGACGTAATTCTGCCAATTGAAATTCTGACTCACCCAATGCAACCCCTGCGCTCCAAGAATTCGGGCCTTCTGGGGGTTGGAAAGAAGTTCGACAATTTTTTCCCGGACGGCGTCCGGCGAGTGAGGATCTACAAGAAAACCACTCTCCCCATCCCGGATGGCTTCCAGCACCCCGCCTGAGGAGCCGCCGATAACGGGCTTCCCGCAAGCGTTGGCCTCGAGATAAACAATTCCGAATCCTTCAATGTGCCCCCCTTTCGAAATCTCACGGCTCAGCATGAGGAAAATTTCGCACGCATTGTAGAGGAAAGCGAGTTCCTCATCCGGGACCTTGCCCAAAAAACAAACATGATCTTCAAGTCCAAGTTCACGCACCAGGTTCCTGAGATTTTGCTCATAAGGGCCCATTCCCACAATACAATAAAGGATGTCTGGAAACCGCCCCACGATTTTTGGAAGCGCCTTGATGATATGGTCATGGCCTTTGCGCTCAACAATCCGTCCCACGGTCAGAAGAATCCTTTTTCCTGTTAGAGCTCTCTGTTCGAGAAAGGTTTGTGGTACTTCACGCGGATAAAATCGCTCCAAATCCACCCCTGGATACAAGACGTGAATTTTCTCCGGTGAAACCCCGAAGTCAATCAGGCGTTTTTTAACGAGCTCGCTACAGGTCACGATCGCCTTGGAGCGCCGGTAAATGGAAAGATAAAACCGCCTGAGAAAAGGGTAGGGTTTCACCTTTTCAAATTCGTATCCGTAAGCAAAGATCAGGTATTCAAGGCGCTTAAGAAACGAAAGACCCCAGGAGAGGATCCCGCCGTAAGCAATATTCATGGCGAGGACCTGACGGATCCGGTGCGTCCAAACAATCAGGGGCATCCAGACCATAATGGGCAGAAATCGCAGATATCCCCACTCATAACCGGGGATCCGAAACACCCGGTAGGGCTGGGACCGGTCAAATTCCCGGTCTCCCCGGTCTTTGGGACCGATCACCATCACTCTCCTGCCCCCGGTGGCGATCCGGGCACTCAGCTCCCGCGAGAGGGTGCTCACTCCATCCGTGTGCGGTGGAAAATCAACGCTGACCAGAAGCAGAGGTGATTCCCGGCGGGTTTTATTTTGGCGATTCTTGAGAAAAAATGAATCCAGCCGGCGGACCAGCCGGCGGACGGGAGCGAGTTCAAAAAAGCCGAGGAGGCCCAAAGCCCCGTTCAGCTTGGCGCGAAAAGTAAACGGCGTATCCGCGGCTTCAATCCCGATCCTTCGCAAAGCGAAACGTTCGGATCTCTTCCCATTAGAGCCTGAAATCGCGCTAAAGGCGGCCCGGTATCCCGCTTCACGGGCAAGCGATTTAAGACGTGGATCGAGATCCGCCGCCGTTCCATAGGGATAGGAAAAAAACGGAACGGGTTGTGAAAGGTGAGATTCTATTTTATTTTTTGACTCTTCCATTTCAAGTCTTGCTTGTTCGGGCGGGAGATCGATTAAACGGCCATGCGTTTCGCCGTGAGAGCCGAAACGGATGCCGCCGGAAGTCATCTCTCTCACCTGCTCCCAGCTGAGGAGGCGGTTGTGTTGAGGGAGGTCCTCCTGAAGATGCTTCACCGTGCGCTCGGATCCTTCGGCTCCTGTCAGAAGGAAAACCGTGGCGGTCAAGGCGCGCGCTTTCAAGATGGGATAGACCACTTTGTAGTTGTCCTCATAACCGTCATCAAAACTGAGGGCAACCGATTTTGCCTTTGGAAGTTCACCGCGCTCCATCAAATCAACCGCCTGCTCGAGTGAAATGACCGTGCAGTGGGATTTCAGAAAATCCATTTGTTTGGCAAACTCGGACTCTTTGACGTTGATATCGCTTGTTTTGAATTCGCTCACGCTGTGATAACGAAGAATCCGGATTTCGCGGTCTTTGCCCAGGCATTTCAGCCAAACAGGAAGACCCAGCAAATACCCGAGCCCGGCAAGGGCATGCAAAATGATTCTCTTGAGGATTAAGCGCGACCGAATCGCCCGAGGTGAGTACTTTGACTCGGCATTCTCCTTGGACGCGCAAGCGATCAGGTTCGAGCCAATCAAAATTTTGTTTCCACTCACCCACCCGACGAAGCGAGCGATTGTGTAAAGAAAAGATTTAGCCAAAACGGCCAACGCGGAACGGGAAAAAACCTGATAAGCGTCTCCTGAGGTCAGTGCTCCGTTTTCGATCCTCACTTGAGTAAAGCCGGCCTGCCCAAGGAGTCTCTCCAAAGTTTCCCGTTCGTAATTGGTCTTTAAAAAAACAGAGGCCTCTTTTTTCCAACCCACCTTTTCCAACAGGGAACGAAAACGCAAATAAAACCGGTAGACTTGGAGATGAAAGGAAACATTGGGGGTCCGGATAATCAGAAGCCCGCCCGGTGAAAGCCACTCGTAAATCCTTTGCATGGCTCCCAGAGGATCGGGGAGGCAGTCGATGACGTTCCAGAGGGTGATAACATCAAAGTTTCTATCAGGGAAATCGGTGGTTTCGATTGTCTGATTCAAAATCCGTTGACCCAAACTTCCCCGCACGGTTTCGCTGGCGTCCCGGGAAGGTTCAATCCCCCAGCCTTCCCAGCCTTTCTCTTCGGCCAATTTCAGAAAATCACCGTAACCACAACCGATGTCAAGGAGGCGGCCTTTCTCCCGTCCTTTGGAGAACTGGATAAAGATGTCGCGATACAAGGAAAGGCGGCCCTCGTTGATTTTTTCAATCTGGGAGCCGAAGTTTTGGTAATAATTCTTTCGGTAGTATTCCCCGCTCTCCTCGGCCGTGGGCGGTTCCTTTTGATAGACAAGGCCGCACCCATCGCATTGCACAAACGACTTTCCCTCTTTTACAAAAAGAGGCTTTGCTGATTTTGCGTTGCAGAGAGGACATTCCAAGACTTCGGTCTTGATCATCTTTCCACCTGCTCGATCCACCACCAGCTTCTGCGGTTCCATTTTTGAGCAAGTTCCTGAATCACAAGATGAAACTCCTTCACCTTGAGCAAAAATAAAAGCAGAAGGTAAACGGCAACTCCTAAAAGAAAACCGAAGGCCAATTCGGCAATCAAGAGGGCGTCGGGCAATTTGCTCCACTCAGCCACCGGGCGCCAGCTCACAACCCATCCCAGCAGAAGAAGGGGGCTTGAAGCGAGCACCAACTTGGCCGAGTAAACAAAAAGATCCCGCCATCCTCCCTGAAAAGGCGACCCCTTGAAAAAGACAGGAAAAAGAACAAGCAGGTTGAGGGCAAGAGCGATTGAAAAAGTGAGAGCCAAACCTTGATAATCCCAGATACCGCTCATGACATACCCAATCGCATAGGTTAAAACAGCGCGGCTCGCGCAAAGAAAAATGGCAGGAAAGGGTTTGCGGATGGCAATGAGCGACTGCGTCATAAATAAATCTGCATAGAGAGCGAAGGTAGCCCAGCCAAAACAGGCCAGCGAATTGGCGATCCGGAGCGTCCCTTCCGGGGCGATATCTCCTCCCTGAAAAAACACGGAGGCGAGAAGCGGGGAAAGGGCCGTCATGAGAAACCCCACGGGGACAAGGATTAAAAACCCGCCTTTCAGGGTTTGAAAAAAAGTTTCTCTCAAATTTTCCGGGGAAGAATCGTGGGCCTGCCTCGCCAACATGGGAAAGATGGCAAAAAGAACCGTGTGACTCACCAACCCCATGGGCACCGTCGTCATGGTTTGAGAAATGGAAAGAGCGGAAATGGTCCCCTCCCACATTCCGGAGCCGAAACGATTAAGGATAACAAGAGGCATTTGCTGGAATGCCCAGATCACACCCATCGGAATGAAAAAAGCAAAAAACTTTCCAAGCCACTTTCCGCGCAACGTAAATGTCAAACAGAAGTCTGGGTGCTTTCGAAAAAAAAACGCGGCTTGAAAGAGAAGGGCAGTGAAAATGCCTGCCACAGCAGCCCAGGCGGCCCCATGGATCCCCCAAATTTGCCACGTGATTAGCATCACTCCAATCATCACCAGTGTTTCCGTGAGGGTGGATGAAGCAGCCCAGGCATAATGTTCGAAGTAACTATTGAGGGCTCTAAAAAAGAAGGTCAAACTGAAAAACATAACCAGCGTCAGAATTTGGAAAAGAGAACGTGTCAATAGCTGTTCTTCGGCGTTAAATCCGGGAACCAATTCTCCAATCAGCCAGGGTGCTCCCCACCATCCCAAAATCACCAACAAGCTTGTCAGGAAAAATAGGAGAGTGAGAATCTCACTCGCAAACCGTCTCGCCTCCTCCTTTCCCTTCTGGGCCAATACGGAAGAAAACAAAGGAAGGAAACCGAGAAAAAGCACTCCTTCAAAAAAAATGGCTATGTGATAAGGCAGAAAACTCGCAGCAAAAAATGTGTCGGCCACCCAAGAAACCCCGAAAAGCTGGCCGATCAGAATTTTCTTGAAGAAATTAAGGAGCTTAGCCGCTACGAGAAACAAAAAGACGGCGACCGAAGTGCGAACCACCGACTCCAAACGGACACTCCTGTTGCTTTTGGCCTGATCTTGGCTCATGGGGAGGGTTTTTGCTTGGCTTTTAAGGCCGCGAACACCCCACCGGTCAAAAACCAAAAGGGAATCGCAATCTTAGCAACGGTTAGACTGACGCAGGACATGTTATGGACCAATAGCCCCACCCCTCCTGTCAGCCAGCCCACCGCCATAGCCTTTTCGGTTTCTGTCATCCGTTTTGAAAAACGGGAAGTCATTTCCCGGACCATCGCCAGAAAGACAAGCATCAAACTGAAAAATCCGAAAAGGCCCGTTTCGGTCAGGACAAGAATATATTGGGACTCATAAAAAAGACGGTGACGAGACCCCAAGCCGGAGCCCCAAAGGAAAAATTGGTCGAAATTCCAGAGGGCCTGCTTCCACATGACCCAGTTGGCCGCCCACGAAGAGTGAAAGGGATCGACCGAACCAAAGGCCTCGCCTAAATCCAGCAAGCGTTCTGAAATGCGCGTTGGAAAAACCAGACTGACCAGGGTCAGGATGGAGAGGAGGAAGATAAGCCTTTTTCTGGTGCCTTTAAAAATGAAGGGAAAAAGAAGGGCTGCGGCCAAGGCAAAATAACTTTTCCGGGAATAGGTCCAGGCCAGAGGAAGTAAAACAAAGATAAGCGAGATTAGAAAAATCGCCGCACGCGCACGGTCCTTTGTATTCAAAAAAAATCCCGTGAAAAATCCAATCCAAAGGACCAAAAGGCCGCCGATGTGGTTGGCATCGCCATGGAAAGGCGTTCTCTCAAACAGCCGGTAGTAATTCGGGTAGACGGCCTTGCCCGCGGGGAAGAAATGCTCCCACCAGCCGTAAGCCGCGACGACGATCCCGAGCAGGAAGAAAGTGGCCAGAAGGAACCGGGGTTGTTTTTCATCCAGGGTGAAACGGACGGCGGCAACGAAAACGAGAAAATATTCCAGCCATTTCAACAGATAGAAATAGCTCAGGAGGGGTTTGTCGATGGTCCGCATCCAAAGCCCGTTTAAAATGGAAACCTCGGCCGCAAGAAGAAAAAGGAGGAAAAATCTCTCCACCGAAGGGACTTCGAAGAGAGAAACTCTTTGAACCATCATGACAAAAACGACCAGCGTCAGGATCAACAGGGGAATATCTTCGCCGCGCAGATCCAGGCTATAGAACGGGACGAGCGGGCCGAGTGAGACACGGGGAATAAAAACACAGGCAAATAAAAGGATGGGAAGGAGCCACTTCCCCAGACTCGGTCCGATGCTTGTCGAAATGCCCCGCCCCTTCGGAAAAAAAGACGAGACCCCTTGCCGGATCCAACCGAGAATCCTGCTCTCGCCCAGAACGGACGGCATCGACGGAATGTTCTGCACCCAGCGGAGAATCTGACTTTCCATCTTCAGAGCTCGATCTTGTCCTCCAGGAACCGATACCTGAAAACCCGGCCCTCCAGGAAATAATGGTCGTTAATCAAATAGATCTTGCTTCCTTTGACAAGCGTGTACTTCCCGTAACGGAGGATCCCCGAGCTCTCCTCGACAATCAGAAGCTTGGCGATCAGTTTGGTGATTTTTCGCCCGGCCAGGTTTTCCTCGCCGAACCCCAGGATTTTCCAATCCAGCTCTCCATAAACGTTCCGGGACTCCTCGCCTACCGGCAGGGCCTCCTTCATCCAATCCAAATCTTCGGGGAGAAGAATTTCTATCTCCGCGTACCGCGGGACCCCCTCCCGTTTGATCAAATGAGAGAATGAGAGCGGCTTCACAAAACTGAAATAAAAAGCGAGGCCCGCCAATAAAACAAGCCCAACGACAACCAGATCAAATAAATTTAACCTTTTCATTGCTTCACCCCACAACGTCCTTCAGTGCAGGAACCTCGAGGGAATTGCTCCTCGCCCCCTGCGTCAATCGGCACCACAACTCAAAAATAACCAGGGCATAAAGCTGGAACCCGAAATCCTGCTTTCCGCTTTGATGAGAATCGATGAGCCACCGGACATAGGATGGACGGAAGAACCGGCGGCTCCGGGAACTCTGCTCAAGTAGCAGTTTCTTTGAGAAATCGAAAAGCTCCTCGCGAAACCACCGCCGGAGCGGGATCCCGAAACCCTGTTTTCTTTGCTTCAGGAGACTCGGAGGAAGCAGGTTGCGAACGGCCCGCTTCAAAATGTATTTCGTGGTTCGATCCTTCAATTTCAATGAAAAGGGAATCGATCCCGCCAGCTCCACCACCTTGTGGTCAAGAAGCGGGACTCGGACTTCCAGAGAATGAGCCATGCTCATCCGGTCCACCTTGGCAAGCAGGTCATCGGCAAGATAGACTTTGCTGTCCCAGTAAAGAAGCGAATCCATTCCTTTGGGAGAATTCTTCTGCCCAAGAAATGACAAAAGGGATTCAAGACTGCTCCTTTCCCTCGAATGTTCCAAGACCCAGGGCTCAAAAAGTTCTTTCTTCATCCACGGCTGAAAACACATCACCCGTCTTGCGAAACTTTCAGTCATGGGGTGTCCCGCATCGTAAAGAAAACGGGAAATGAAACTCAAAGGATCCGTTTCCCGGAGCGGCCGGTAATCTCTTTTTAAAACAGCGGCTTCGAGGGCTTTCCTCAAAGACAAGGGAAGACGGCGGAATGTTTCGAGAAACGCCTCCTTGCGGGTCCACAGGTAGCCGGCAAAAAGTTCATCTCCGCCGTCTCCCGAGAGGACTACCTTCAGGTCCCGGCGGGCAAATTCCGAGACAAGAAAGGTGGGAATCGCAGACGGGTCGGCAAAGGGCTCGTCAAAGCCTGTGATGATTTTCCCAAGCAGATCAAAAGCATCGACTCGAACGACTTTTTCGTGGTGATCTGTTCCGCAGTGAGCGGCCGCTTCGCGCGCAAAAGGAAGCTCGTTGAACCGGTCGTCTTCAAAACCAATCGAATAAGTTTTGATCGAATCTGGACTCAATCGGCTCGCCCAGGCAACCACCGTGCTGGAGTCGATCCCTCCGCTTAAAAAAGCCCCCACCGGTACATCGCTTACAAGATGAAGCCGGACCGCTTCCTCAAGAGCGGCATTGAGTTTCCCGATCCATTCTTCCTCCCGGATTCCTGTCGTTTCCTGATAACGGAAATCCCAGTAAGGACGGATTTGGATTTGGCCCCGAGAGTAAACGAGATAATGGCCTGCCGGAAGCTTGTGAATTTCTTGATAGATAGTCTTGGGAGTGGGGATGTAAAGAAAACTCAGATAATCGCTTAAGGCCGTCAAGGAAAGTTCTCGTCCCACTTCGGGGTGCTGGAGGAGGGCCTTGATCTCTGAGGCAAAGAGGAGAGAACCGTCTCGGAACCAATAATGAAGGGGCTTGATTCCCACCCGGTCTCGGTAAAGGAAAAGTTTTTGCGTTCGTGCATCCCAAAGCGCGATGGCAAACATTCCCCGGAGCTTGTGGACAAATTCTTCTCCTTCTTCTTCATAGAGATGCACAATCACTTCCGTATCCGAGCGGGTTTTAAAACGGTGCCCTTTTTGAAGGAGCTCTTCGCGCAATGTTTGAAAGTTGTAAATCTCACCGTTGAAAACGATCCAAATATTTTCCTCTTCGTTTGAAATCGGCTGGTGCCCGCCTTCCAAATCAATGATGCTAAGGCGCCTCATCGCAAGGCCCACCTGGTGATGGATCCATAAACCCTCTTCGTCGGGCCCCCGGTGTTTGAGCGAAGAGTTCATCGAGTGGAGAATGCCCTCTTCCACCGGACCCTTGTTATGGGAATTGACGATCCCGACGATTCCGCACATGGTTAATTTCCGCCCACCGGTTGAACCAGCAAATCCTTTTTTCCTTCTTCGCGAAAGGATGCGTTTCTTGAACGTTGGAGTGAAAGGTAAAGAGCCTCGTATTCGTCGATCATCCGTTCACGGGTAAATTTTTTCCTGATCTCTTCCCGGCCTTGGAGACCCAAAGCGCGAGCCTTCTCGGGATTTTGGAGAAGTGAAAGGATCGCACGGGCAAGCGCATGGCCGTCCCGGGAAGGAACCAGCACGCCGTCTTCTCCGGAATGGATCAGCTCGGGAACCCCCCCCACTTCAGTCGCCACAAGGGGTTTGGAAAGAGCCAGGGCTTCAAGAAGAACGTTGGGGAACCCTTCAATGACTGAAGAAAGGACAAACACATCCATGGCATCAATAAGATCGGCGACATCCGAGCGGGCGCCGGTAAAAATGATTCGCTCCTGACCCGGTATTTTGCGGACTTGCTCTTTGATGCTTTTCTCAAGCGGACCGGTTCCAACAAAAAGAAACCGGGCATTCCGGTTTTCTTTCAAGACCTCCCCCGCCGCTTCCGCGAGATAGGGATATCCCTTTTCTCCAGAGAAATTGGCGACTGTTCCCACGAGAGGGGCATCGGTTGGAATTCCGAATTCCCGTCGAATTTCCGGCGCGCCGGCCGGCAAACTAAATTGATGGATGTTCACGCCGTTATAAATCGTCAGCACCTTCTCGGCAGGCATGTTTTCTTTCTCCAATGTCCATTGTCTGACCGCCTCGGAACAGCAGATGACCCGATCCACAAAAAAATTTCCCAGATTTTCTATCCACCGATGTCTTTTTTTCTGCCATTGAGGGACTTCGCGGCGGGAAGATAAAATCAGGGGCACCCCTGAGAACCTGGCCGGAAACCCTGCAAAGAAATGAAATCCAAAAAGATAAGTGTGAAGGATGTCGATTGGACGGCTCCGGATCCAACGGCCGATTTCAAACAGGGTTTTGGCTCCCCATCGGCCCTGAATCCCCAGACACTCGAAAGGAATCTGCTCCCTCCGGACTTCCTCCGCCAGCCGGCCTTCCTGAAAAATGCACGCGATCCCGGTTGCATAGCCCCGCTCCCGAAGCCCTGAAGCAAGACTGATCACATGCTTTTCCGCGCCGCCCAGCCTCATCTCGGGAAGAAGGTACCAGATCAAGAACGGCCCACCTTCTCGAGAACGGCAGCGAGCAATGGAGCGGTTTTTTCAAGCGAGTATTTCTCGACCGCTTTCCGGCGGGCCTCAGCCCCCATTCTCTCCCGAAGGGCTTCATCCTCAATCAAGCGTGAAAGTTTCTCGATCCATTCCTCGGGCTCCCGGGCTAAAAAACCGTCCTTCCCTTCCTCAACAATCTCCGGATTAACACCGTAACGGGTCGAAACGCTGGGGATTGCCATCGCCATGTATTGAAGAAGCTTCAGACCGCACTTACCGAGCGCCCATCTGTCTTCCTTGAGGGGCATGATTCCGATGTCAAACTCCCCCATTTCTTGGACTTCGCTTTGATAGGACCATGGGACCAAATCCACATTCACTCCCTTTAAAGCAAAGGGGTTTTTTCCAAGCCGCGTAATCAGTTTCAACCGAATGGGGTATCGCTTGGCAATTTCCTGGAGGATTTTTTCGAGCGCTCGAAGATAAGTGAGAACCGCTTCAACCCCGATCCAACCGATGACCACCTCGTTTCTCTTTTCTTTCTTCTTTCCATTCTGAGGGCGGAATCGATTGGTATCCACAGGCGTTGGAATGACAAAGACGTTTGGATTGTACCGAAGGGTGAGTTCCTTGAGATAATGATTGCCCACAATGACGGCACGAGCACGGCTTGAAATTTTTCCGGCCTGCCCGGGATCCTGAAACCGACGGAAAAAAGGGGATTGAAACTCGACGGCGCTGGCCTCGTACACGGCATCGTCCAGGTCAAAGACCAAATCAGGATTGGCCCAGCTGAGGAAACGCTCCCAGCCCCGAAGGTTGGTGGTGAGAAGACCTTTCTGGATAAAAAACAGATCGTAATGACGGCTCTCGCCCAGTCTTTTTAAACTTCCTAAGGCCTCCATCCCATATTGGAAGAGATGAACCATTTTTGAAGGAGAATAATAACAGCGGGTGAACCAGGGATCCGGCAGTGTCGGCCGAACGTCTCCATCGATCCCGAACTGTTTGAGGTAAGGCAGATACTGGTAGACTCGAAGACGACTAGAAGGCATCGTCTCCGGATAGAGAGGCAAGAAAAGAGCTCGCAGAAAAGATTCCCCCCTTCACGGCTTCAGAGTTTGTTCCTGGTGGGAGAACTTCTCTCGGAATTCGGCAACGACCATTTGAAGAATTTCCTTCAAAGACGCGGTGGGCTTAAAATCCACCAAACGGGAGGCCTTGGTGATGTCTGGAATCCGGCGTTGCATGTCCTCAAAACCGTCTTCATAAGCTTCGTCGTAAGGAACATAGATGATCTGGGAACGGGACCCGGTGAGCCGGATGACTTCTTCTGCCAGGCATTGGATCGTAATTTCTTCCTGAGATCCCAAATTAAAAACCTGCCCCACCGCTTCGGGATGCTTCATCAGCCGGATCATGCCGCTTACCGCGTCCTTGACATAGAGAAAGCAACGACTCTGCTTGCCGGTTCCAAACACGGTGATGTTTTGATTTTTCAATGCCTGTTCGACGAAACGGGGAATCACCATTCCGTAAGAACCGGTCTGCCGGGGGCCGACCGTATTGAAAAGACGGACAATGACGGTGGGGACCTTCTTCTCCTTCCAATAAACGTAAGCCAGGATTTCATCAACGGCTTTGGAAGTGGAATAACTCCACCGGCTTTTCAGAGGCGAGCCAAGAATCCGGTCGTCCTCCTCTTTGAGAGGACCGTTGACATTTTTGCCGTAAATTTCGGAAGTGGAGGTGATCAGCACGCGGCGGTGATACCGGTAGACTCTCTCTAAAACAATTTCACTCCCTTTGATATTGGTCATGAGGGACTGGAGCGGGTTTTTGACGATCAGTTCGACTCCGACCGCTGCCGCCAAATGAAAAATCCAATCGGCCCGTTCCACCAGTTTATCGACAAGGGATTCGTTTAAGATGTCACCGATGACAATGTGGAAATTGGGGTTTTTTTCAAGCGAAGCGATATTCTCTAATTTTCCCGTTGAGAGATTGTCGAGAATGGTGACATCGTGTCCCTCGGCAAGAAGATCCTCCGCCAAGTGGCTGCCGATAAAACCGGCTCCTCCCGTGATCAGAATTTTCAAGATTTGTGCCCCTTTTTTTGGCTGAGTTGAGAGGTGGATTATACCAATAAAACAGGCTGGAAACCAGCGCGATTCAGGCCAGTGAAACCTTGCGAACCGGGCCCATTTTGACTATGATGGCTCGCCTTGAAAAGACTCCTTTTCCGCCTTCTTTTTCTAACCGGGCTCCACCGGATCCTACGCCGCTTCCATAAAAACAAAATCATCATCCTGATGTATCACGGTTTTACGGACAAGCAAAACCACGAGGGGATCGAAAACTACCAGGGAAAACATGTCCATATTGAAAAATTCAGGGAACAGGTTAAATTCCTGAAGAAAAACTACAACGTCATTTCCCTGGATCGGGTTGTCCGGCACCTGACGAAGGGCGAAGAAATTCCTCCTTGGTCCGTTGCCCTCAGTCTTGACGACGGCTACCGTTCCAATTATTCATTAGCTTATCCCGTTCTTCGCCAGCACGGGGTCCCTGCCACCATTTTTTTGACAACGGATTTTGTGGAGCAAAGGGCATGGCTATGGCCAGACCGGGTGGAATATGCCATCAATAAAAACAAAGCCTCTGCTGCTTCGCTTGATTCAGAGACAAAGAGGTCCCTTGAAAACAAATTCCGGCTAGAATTAAAAAAGATTCCTCAGGAGCTGAGGGGCCAGAGGGTTGAGAATATTGAACGCCAGCAGGGAACCCATTTGTCAGCAGATTCCCCGATACCGGAAATCTATCAACCGCTGTCTTGGAGTCAAGTCTCCGAGATGACCCGCGAGGGGTTTGTCTCGATCGGAAGCCACACCCATACCCATGTCATTCTCAACCGGTGCAACGATGAAACCCTCAAAAGGGAACTGGAAGTCTCTAAAGAAATCATTGAGAGAAAAACGGGTGAAAACTGTCGGTTGTTTTGTTATCCCAATGGCGAGGCGGGAGATTTCGACGAACGGACAAAAGCGGCCCTGAAAGCGGCCGGCTACCACTCGGCTCTCACCACGATGCCCGGGTTCAACCAAAAAAAATCCGATGTGTTTGAACTGAAAAGATTCGGTGTCAGAGACCAAATGGACCTTGCCGAATTCGCGATGAGCCTGTGTGGAGTCAAAAAATTCTTCTCCGATCTGAAACAGTTTATGACAACAACTCGCCGGGAGGGATCCGATTCAAAAAAGCAGGAGAAGCTCATCGTAACCACCTTTGACCAAGAAGCCCCCACTTACTACAACGGTTATTTCGCTAACACAAGCCTCGCGCACTCGTTTACGATCAGGCGGCAAAGGGTCTATGAATTACTGGAGAATCTCCATCGAGGTGCCGTGCTCGATATAGGCTGCGGTCCCGGCGTCATGGTCGATCACCTGACAAGCAAGGGGCTTTCATTTTACGGAGTGGATCCGTCGCTTGAAATGATCAAGGAATGCCGGAAGAAATTCGCCCATCTGCCTTCTGCTCACTTTTCAGTGGGCCAGGCCGAGCGGCTGGAATATCCCGATTCTTCCTTTGATGCGGTCATCAGTATGGGAGTTCTCGAATACCTGCCCGACGAACTCAAGGCCTTGAAAGAAATGGCGAGGGTGGTCAAACCCGGAAGCCCGGTCCTTGTCACCTTCCCCAACCAGTCAAGCCCTTACCGGATATGGGACCGGTGGGTTTATCGGGGTCCCTACGACGCCTTGTCTGATGGGGCCAAAAAATTAAAGGGACAAAAAGTTGACAAAAGGCTTTCACACAAAGAATACACGGAATCGCAGTGCTCTCAACTTTTGCAAGACGCCGGCCTAAAAGTTAAAGACTGCGTGTTTTATAACTTTAAATTGTCTTTCGCTCCCCTGGACGTTCTGTTTCCGGGATTGACCGTTCGAATCAGCAGGAGCCTGGAACCCCTTTGCCGGAACTCCTGGAGATGGCTCGGAACGGGTTTCATTATGAAGGCTGTAAAGCACTAGGGAACCAGACGGAAGGCGATGTGTTTTGAAATCCGGGTATTGGAATAGAAAACCGATTTCTTCTCTACAGTCAAATTCGTTTTTGCGATAAGCGCCAGCATTTCCTCCTCCGTTCTCACGTGTTCTCCCCGGTCCAAGCGGCACAAGAGATTATTGAGGACGTGATACTGGGCATAAATCGGGTCCTCAGTGACAATCCACCGAGACACGATGGGGGCCAGATCGTTTAAAAGCCGGACGGCCTCGTCATCACTCAGATGATGAAGGACTCCGGAAAGAATGGCCTGGGTCGGTTTCAATCCCTGGAAATTAAAATGCCGAATATCGCCCATTTGGAAAACCGCGTTGGGTACTTTCCGGCGGGTGGCCACCTGAAGTGCTTTGGCATCGTTATCGAAACCGTAATATTGCCTGAACTGGATTTTTTCGCTGAAATGCCCGGTCCCGCACCCCACGTCCAAAATAACGTCTGAACCGGTGGAGTCCAGCAGACTCAGGGTGGGCTCAAAGGGCCAGCCTCCCAGAAGAATCTTCCGGGCGTCATACAAGACGGGTTGGTCAAAAATTCGCTTTGTAACCTGGCGAAGCTTTTCAAGAAGCATGGGCTGAATTATACGAAAAAACAGAGCCCAAAAACCAAAAAAAGAAGTAAAATGGTCGCCAAATCTAACCGTGAACGAATCCCCTAAAGGCGAGGGACTTTCGGTCATTGTCCCCGTCTACAACGAAGTTAAAAACGTCCGTCCTCTTTATGAGGCTGTTTGCGCCTGTCTGAAAACCACCGGACGGGAATGTGAGATTGTCTTTGTGGATGACGGTTCAACAGACGGTACGCAGGACCTCCTGCGGGGATTGGCCGAAAAAGACTCCTCCGTCAAACTGATCCTTTTTCGAAGAAATTACGGCCAGACTGCGGCTCTGTCAGCGGGCTTTGACCATGCTTCCGGGGGAATTATCATCGCCATGGACGGCGATCTCCAAAATGATCCGGCCGACATCCCCCGCCTGCTCGCCAAAATCGAAGAAGGTTTCGATGTCGTAAGCGGCTGGCGGAAAAACCGTCAAGATGCTCTCTTCAACAGAAAAATCCCTTCTTTCGTCGCCAACAAAATCATCTCCTGGGTCAGCGGTGTGTCGCTTAAAGACTACGGCTGTACCCTGAAAGCCTACCGGGCCTCCTATGTGAAAAATATCCATCTCTTCGGTGAAATGCACCGCTTCATCCCCATCTATGCCCACAACATGGGGGCCCGGATCGCGGAGCTCCCCGTCAATCACCGCCACCGGCAATTCGGGAAATCAAAATACAATGCCTCCCGCACCTTTAAAGTTTTGCTGGATCTTGTCACCGTCAAATTCCTGGGAACTTTCTCAACCAAGCCGATTTACATGTTCGGGGGGCTCGGTGTGCTCTGTATCGTCCTGGGTGTATTGGCCTCCGTTGTCACCCTCTTTCAGAAATTCGTTTATGACATCTGGGTCCACCGGAACCCCATGATTTCCATTTCAATCTTCTTTTTGCTGGTTGGATTTCAATTCGTGATGATGGGTCTTTTGGCCGAAATCATGATCCGGATTTACCATGAATCCCAGGATCGCCCCACTTACTGGATCCGTGAAGTGGTCAACCTGAAGGAAAAAAAAGAACCGTGTGTGGAATCGCAGGATATGTAAGCGGACGGGTCCGGGACGGATCCCGTGTCATCAAGGCCATGAACCAGGCCATGATTCACCGGGGGCCGGATGAAGACGGCAGTTACGTCAACGGGGCCCTGGGTCTCGGTATAAGGCGTTTGAGCGTTATCGACCTGCCCGGCGGGTCCCAGCCAGTCTGGAATGAAGACCGCACCGTGTGCGTCGTCTTCAATGGAGAGATTTACAATTTCCGCGCCCTGCGGGATCAACTCGTGAAAAAGGGCCACCGGTTTTCTTCCCATTCCGATACGGAAGTGCTCGTCCACCTCTATGAAGAAGAAGGTCCCGGCCTGCTCAAACAATTGAACGGGATGTTCGCTTTCGCCCTTTACGACAAAAAAAGAGATGAACTCCTTCTGGCGCGTGACCGCATGGGAGAAAAACCCTTGCATTATTACCACCGGAATGGTGAGTTTGTTTTCGCCTCAGAAATCAAATCCATCCTCACCTTCCCCGGTATTCAGCCAGGTATCGATCTGGATGCCCTCAATCTTTATCTGACCTATGAATACATTCCCGCCCCCTACACGATTTATGAAAATATATTTAAACTGGAACCGGCGCATTATTTGATTCTTAAAAAAGGTGATCTCCGGACTCAATCCTATTGGCGCCCCTCCTTCCGCCGGACCATGAAAAAAGAGTCTTCACTCGAAGAAACGGTCGACACCCTGCACCATCACCTCAAAAGAGCGGTTGAAATGCGCAGGGTGAGCGATGTCCCCTTGGGTGCTTTTTTGAGCGGAGGGATTGACTCCAGCCTCGTCACGGCTTTCATGGCCCGTAGCTCCTCCCGGCCCATCAAGACATTCAACATCGCCTTTGAAGACCCTTCGTTTGATGAATCCTCCTATGCCAGGGAGACGGCCAAACACTTGGGAACAGACCATCATGAGGAGATGCTGACACCTCAGAGCATGCAACGGATCCTGCCGGAGGTCGTGCAAGCGCTGGACGAACCTTTCGCGGACGCCTCGGCAATCCCAATGTATCTTTTGTCCAAATTCACACGCGGTCATGTGACTGTGGCGCTCAGCGGTGACGGCGGGGATGAACTTTTCTATGGTTACCCGACTTACCCGGCCCATCAAATCGCTCGCTGGATCCCCTCCCTGTTCGGAGCACCGGCTAGGATGCTGGCCAACCTCCTTCCTGTTTCTGATGACAACGTCAGCTTCGATTTCAAGGCGCGCCGCTTTGCAGCAGGGCTTGGATATGACCCGGCTGCCCGCAATCAGATCTGGCTGGGTTCGTTTGAACCCGATCAGAAAGAAGAACTCTTCACACCCGAGGTAAACCGCGCCCTCAGAGAGAAAGACGAATTTCAGATCCTGAGACGGTACTGGGATCAATGCGATTCATTTTCTGAACTGGACAGGCTTTGTCATCAGGATATGCGGTTTTATCTCTCGGACGACATCCTTGTTAAAACAGACAGGATGAGCATGGCCCATTCCTTGGAGGTCCGGGCCCCTTATCTTGACCACGAGCTGGTTGAATGGGTCGCGTCTCTGAAGCCAAGCGTCAAATTACGCGGGCTCAGCACAAAATATCTTCTAAAAAAGGCTGCCATCGGCATTCTTCCCGAACAGATCATCCACCGTCCCAAGAAAGGGTTTGGCATTCCCGTCGCGAAATGGATCAAGACCGATCTGAAAGAAATGTTTCTGGACACCTTTTCGGAAAACAAAATCCGTCAGGGAGGCCTTTTTAACTGGCCTTTTATCCGCCGCCTGCTGGAGGATCATCTCCGCCACCGAAAAGACAACCGCAAGCTCCTCTGGACTTTGTTTGTTTTTGAGGCCTGGCAAGAGGCCCACCGTCCGGCTTCGAAACGGCCCGTCTCATCCGCCTACCCACTGGCAATCGGCTGACTATGGAAACCGCAGAAAAAGAAATCCGCGATATCAAGGCCTGGAATGAAGCGATGGTCAAAAAGTATGACGTTGAAGCTTACTATGAATCCAATTTTGCCATCCGTTGGATTGAAAAGCTCAGAATCAACACCGTGATTAAGGCCATCCGGAACCAGGCCGCCGGCAGGGTGCTGGAAGTGGGCTGCGGGGCGGGGCATGTCCTTGAGCGGGTCCCTCGCGGAGAAATTGTCGGCATCGACTTATCAAACCACATGGTAAAAAGGACCCGAGAGCGGCTCAAAAACAAAAAGGTCTTTGTCCTCCAGGCAAACGCGGACCACCTTCCCTTCCAAAAAGGTGTTTTTGACAGTGTAATTTGTACTGAGGTTTTGGAACACGTTGAACACCCCGATCAAATTTTGGGGGAAATTCTACGGGTCGCAAGACCGACGGCGCACATTGCCTTGAGTGTTCCAAACGAAAAACTCATCAACCGGGTCAAAGATTGGATTATCCGAATGGGTTTGGGGGGTCTTTTTTTTAAAGGGGAATACAATGTTCCCGAACGAATGGATGATGAATGGCATCTTCACGTTTTTGACCTGAAGGATTTGATTAGACAGCTCTCCTCAAAGTTCCTGATCGAAAAGGTAACCCCCATCCCCTCACCTCTTCTGCCCCTTAGGCATGTCATTTCCTGTTCGCCTCGGCCGTAACAACTTGATCGTCCTCTTCTTAACCCTAATTGGCCTTGTGCTTCGATTCTGGCGAATCGACTTCGGACTTCCCGAAGCTCCCTTCAGCAATGAAGAGATCACCACCTTCATGACAGTCAATTTTGCAAGCGGTAATCTGAATCCGCATCATTTTTATCACCCCCATCTTTATTACTACCTGACCTTTTTCCTGGACGGCCTTTTTGTGTTGGCGGGACTGGCGACCGGGCGTTTTCATCATCTCTCTGAGGCATGGTCTCTTTTTAAAACGGATCCGACCATTTTTTACACGATTGGGCGGAGCCTAAGCGCTCTTCTTGGCACATTAACGATCCCGCTTGTCTATCTGATGGGAAAAAGGGTTTTTAATGAAAAGGTAGGGATTTTAGGTGCGCTTTTTCTGACCTTTTCGCTATTGCATGTCCAATGGTCACAGATCGCCTACATGGATGTTCCTCTTACTTTTTTTGTCGTGAGCGCGTTTCTCTTTGGCTATGTGGCACTTGAGAGAGGGCGGTTACGCGATTTTGTTTTCTCGGGCTTGTTGAGCGGATTGGCTACTTCCACAAAATACCAGGGAGTCATTACTTTTATCTGGGGCCTGCTGGTTTGTCTTCTTCATGCTTCGAAAAACCATCAAAATCCGGTTCGGGCACTGGCGAGTACAAAACATTTCTTGTTTATTTTATCCTTTCTGGCCGGTTTCACCCTGGGTACGCCTTTTTGGCTTTTAAGTTTCCGGGAATTTTTTAATCACTTCCGGGTGGGTTTGGCCTGGATCAAGCCCTATGGTCAGGGACAGGCGGGTATGCAGGGAAATTGGAACTGGCTTTACTATCTCCAACTCACTTCTTCCTACAGCGTGGGTTTTCCGGTACTGGCCGCCAGTCTGGCGGGGATTTTTCTCCTGATCCGCCGAATGGATCCCCGCCGGCTTTTCTTCCTTTCTTTTCCCCTTCTTTACTTTCTTGTCGCCGGCGCCGCCAAATTAAGACAGGTGAAATATTTAATGCCGGTCGTCCCTTTCCTCTGCATTGCAGCGGCATTTTTTGTCATAGAAATCATCGGCAGGTCAAAGTTTGAAGGCGGAAAAAGAACCCTTGCCGCTTTGTGCTTGGGGGGCGCTCTGGTTTTCCCCTCTTTGACGAGCGACTTAAGGTACAACTATCTCAAGATGTTTCCTGATACACGCCAATTGGCCAATGAGTGGGTAAAAGCCCATGCAGCGCCAAACAGTAAGATCCTGGTCAGCACGGCAGCCCATCTTCACCTCTTAACTTCCCAAGGTCTTGAGGTTTCAGACCTGGATTCTACCGTCTTAGATCAAAGAGCCAATAACCGTTCCTCGTTGAAATCGCTGGTTGAATACCGCAAACAAGGAATTGATTACCTGATTCTAGATGAATGGCATCTGGGGCTGGTGCTTTACGAAGAGGCAAAAAATAAAAAATTTGAAGCAACGAAAAACCAGTATTTAAAATTACTCGACGATTTAAAACAAACGGCTGTACTGAGCGCCGAATTCTCCCCTTATCGAGAAAAAAATCCGGAATACGACCGTGAAAATATTTTCCTCGCTTCCCGTTCTCTTGGGAAATTAAAGCGTCTCGGTCCGCTTGTTTGGATTTATAAACTATAAATGGGTTTGTTTCGTGTTCAGGATCTCTTCAAACAGCTTACTGGATCCGTAAAAAACCTCATAGCGGACAAAAGACTTCTTAGTAATTAACGGATCCTTTTCAAGCCGGTTGCGGAAAATAGGGTCTGTGAATTCGAGAATAAAAAATTGCGGGCCCTTTTCTTTCACCTTCTCCCAAATCGCTCGATTACGTGCATTTAAAAGAAAAGGGGTCACCAAAATTTTTTCCTCCCCAAGGGCATTGAGCGCATACCCCGGGTCGTTGACGGACATCCCGTAACGCAATTCCTTTTCATCCAAAAAATGAAAGATGTCCCGAAGTTCCTGTGTTCGGAAATGCTGGATCTTGAACGATTCAACTGAACCCACGAACAAAATAGCGGCGAGGCTCGTCAAGACGGCTCCTTTCCAAAAGGAGGATCCAAGGGATCTAATCTGCCAAGCAATTACAAAGGCAAAAGGCATGACAAGCGGAATAAAATAACGCATCCCCTCGTCCTCCTTCAGATCGCGATGGCAGTAGAAAATACCCAGAATGATAACCGGTAAAAGGATAAAGAGGTAAAAAGCTCGTTCAACCGAAGTTCGTTCCCGGTAAGATTTGAGAAAGAAAGACGCGAGATTGGCAGCAGAAAATAAAAATAAGGTCAGGGGAAAAAACGAAGCAACAAGGATTGCCTGCCTTAAAAAAGTGGGATCGGGCCCAAAAGAGTAAGTGCTTAGGAAAAACCTGAGCCTTGCGAAAAAAAGGAAGAAAATAAGTGGAACATTTTCCAGCTTTGTCAAACGTGCTCCCGCCGCTTGGACCGATAGGAAAGTTCCGGTCTGAAAACCGTGAATCCAGACAGGAAAAAATCCGACGAGAAACCCCACCGCAAACCAAAGCGGAACCTTCTTCTTCCAGGTGGAAGGAACCAAACCCAGAAGGCTCAGAGCAATAGGAATGAGCCAGAGGAAAAAAATAGAATTAGCCCATAAGGCCAGCGCTGAAACTACACCCAGACCCAGGGCAGCACCGGCCGGTTTGGGATCGCGAAATACTTTCATCAAAAAAACCAAACTGATAGCAGCCAATGTCAGCACCTCGCCATAACCGACAATGGTCGTAAAAAAAAGGGCCGTGAAGGGCAGGATTGAAAGAAGGGCGTAGAGATAAAAGGCCGTTTCGCGGTCAAACAATCGACGGACCTCGCGGAGAAATAACACCACAAAAGTGATAAAAAATAATTCGTTAAAAATACGGCCCTTGATTAAAGAAAAACCAAACAACCGAATAAAGGGAGCCAAGACATAACTTTCAAGCGGCCCCATGTATTGTTGGCCGTCAAAATAAAGTGGGAACCGTATTCCCTGTGCGATATCCCGGGCCATGTAAAGTTGGACCATCTCGTCAAAGATGGGAGGGATCGTTAAGAGAGCGGAAATTCGAAGGGTGACAAAGAGGAAAAAAACTAAAATTATCCAAAACTTCATGGGGCCCAGAGGAGAGAAAAGATTATGAGGAGAGACTTTTAGATTTCTTAATTTCGACGGAGACTTCAGGGACCCTTTCCCGATCTTCAATTAACTCTCCCAAATCGGCAGAAAGCCGGTTGCCGCTATAATATTTATCGAAGTTGCGGCAGACCAAGTTGGTGAATTGATGCCCCCGTTCCGTGATCACAATGGAGTCGTTGGAAACTTCGACCACCCCATCCTTGATAAACTCATTGAGTGATCCCAGCTCTCTTTTGAAATACTCCTCGAAACGGATATGATATTTTTGCTCGATTTCAGAAAACTCAATTGAAAAAAAGTTCCTCAGGGAGTGAATCACGGTCCGGCGGATTAAATCATCCGAACTTAAACGATGCCCGCGGTAGATGGGCAACTGACCTTTTTCGATGGCTGTTTCATAATCGGGGATTTCGTATTGGTTCTGAAAATAATATTCCCCCAAAGTAGCCATACTAAAAACTCCGATCCCCAGAATATCCGCATACCGGCCGGGCGTAACGCCTAATTCATTCCACTGCATTTTATGCTCTTTCATTGCCTGGGCTGCCGCATCGGTGGGTTTTGCAAAATGGTCGTATCCGGTCCGAACATAACCATTTCGAGTGAGGACATCCATGGCTTCAAGAAAAAGAAGTTTGCGCTCATAAAAATCCGGAAGCCGTGTCGGCCGATTCTGACGGCCGTCAATCATGATCATCTGATGAGGAGCAAATTTGGGTGAGTAGTGGAGATAATTCAAACAAATCCGGTCTGGCGACATCTTGACCACCCTCTCGCAGGTTGCCCTAAGGGATTGCCGAGTTTGATGAGGTAAACCACAAATGAGGTCAAAGTTGATTCCATGATGAAATCGATTTCTTGTTTCGGGCGTTAACAAATTTTCAATCAATTCGGCTGGCTGCACCCGATTGATTGCCTTCTGGACTTTCAAATCAAAATCCTGGACTCCGAAAGAGATCCGGTTAATTCCCTTGGAGTGGTAATATTTCATTCTTTCTGAGTTCACTCTCCGAGGATCAATTTCGATTGCAAATTCATCCAAATTTTTAAGATCGGCTAGGCGGGATAGCTTGCCGACAAGTTCATCGAAATCCTTTTCCTCAACGAAGGTCGGAGAGCCGCCTCCTAAATGAATTTCACGAAAATTGGGTCGGATTCCTAAACGATCAAACAACGCCCGGTAAATATCAATCTCTCGAAACAAAAAACCCAAGTACCGCTTAACTTTGTCGTATTCACGCGTAATGACCATGTGGCAGGTGCAAAACCAGCAAAGTTGTTCACAAAAAGGAATATGGACATAGAGCATTAATGGAACTTGTTTATTTTTAGAAAAAAGAATCTTCAGGGCATCTTGAAGTGCCTCTGCACCCAATTCCTTTGACCAAAAAGACTTGTGGGGATATTCCGTGTACATGAAGGCAGTGGTATCGTATTTTTTTGTCAAAGCGGCGAGCTCGTTTTGCTCGTTGGGTTTACGATTCCCTAGCAGCATGATTGGGACAAGTATGTTAGTCGGGTTATTTTTTTAAGTCAATCATAGACTATTTCTTCAAACGGAGCACCAGATAGGGAACGGGCTTAAAATAATTCCACCAATCGATCCAAGGTTTCATCTTGGTGTAATTTTTCTTGTTGGCTGGATAGGTTTTTGTGACAGGGGCTTCAAGAACGCGGTACCCCAACCGAATCGCTTGGACAAAAAGGTACGTTTCAAGAGGATAGCCTTCCAGCCATTCCTGCCGAAGATCGATTCTTTTATCTTTAAGAAGAGACTTCCTAAAAGCCCGGAATCCGTTTGTACCGTCCGTTATCTTTCGTCCCACAAAAAGGGAAAAGAGAATAGAAAAGGCCTTGATCCCCCAGATCCGGTGGAAGGGCATATTTTTCCAACCGCCGCCTTGAAGATAGCGGGAGCCCTGTACAAAATCGGCTCGGTTTTCCAAAACGGGACCGAGCACACTCTTGATTTCCTCGGGATTGTCCTTGCCGTTGGTCGCAAACGTGACAAATATTTCACAGCCTTTCTCAAGACCATATTCAATCCCTCTCCGGATGGCTGGACCTGGCCCTGAGCGATGAGGCATATTTAAGACCGTTATTCCCTTACCCGCCAATTTCTCTGCCGATCCGTCGGTTGAAGCGTCGTTGACAACTACAATCTCGTCTACGCTCCCACGCGGGAAACGGTTAATGACCTGAAGAGCTTTTTCCCCCTCATTGTACATAGGTCCAATAGCGATGACTTTTTCCATGACTGTGCCAACAATTTATTATGCAAGCGAGAGGGAGTCAAAGGAAAAATCACAGCTTGAACGTGAGCCCGATTTTTTCTATCATGGGCCAAATCCATGACGCGAACCCACGCAAAGCCTCTCTCCTCTTTTCTAATCCTCATATCTTCCATCTTATTTATCTTCTTTTTATTTTGTGCTGCAGGTAGTTTTTTGGCGTCTTTTTCCGGCACTCCAGACCCACTTACTCGCTTGAAAACGATGGGATTATTTTCGCTAAGTCTTGGGATTTTTATTGGACTTGCTATTTCAAGACACGCCCAAACCCCTCCCGCGACTACTCGCTCAACCGCCGAGTTAAGACGAGGGGGCTTTCTGTTAGGAATTTCATTTGTTATTGTGGGAGGAATTCTATCGATTCCCTCAATTTTAACGGATCCTAGCGGAGCCGATGAAGGCATGTGGTCCAATGTAATCCGGAATTTAGTCCTTTATTCCCGTTACGCACTAGGCCAACCCGGATCGTTTCAAGATTTCTCACCGGTCATTAGCGTGGGACCCACGGTGATTGTTCCCCTTTTCATTCTCTCTAAAGGGTTTGGTGTGAGCTTGTGGGTATTTCGTTTATCTATGTGCGGTTGGACTCTGATGGCCCTCGCCGGCATTTATACTCTCTATGCAAGACTCGTCTCCAAGCACCGTCTTATTGGGGCGCTTCTTTTGGCTTTAATCTTTCTTCAAAACCGTGGGATTCAGACAGGATACACAACGGTCATGGGCGAAATGCCTGCCTTATTCTTTCTCATTCTTGGGATTGTATTTTTACCTTCGCAGCCTATGATCTCGGGGTTGTTTTTTGGTTTGGCGATCGTCACGAAATTGACTCTTTTTTTGATTCTTGCCCTCCCTTTTATTCTTGCCTTCAACGCTGGGGTTCGGCGGGAGAAAATAAATTTCAGGGAGCTCTTTTTGTGTGTCATCGGCACGTTATTACCTTTTATCGCTTGGCACCTGCTCCGGGCTTTTCGGGCAAATATTCCTGCCGGGGATAATCTCGAGACGGTCTCTTCGTTTCTCATCTTTGGAGTCAGTGACCTGGGTCAACGAATTCTTCGTTACGGCTTACTTAATTTTTTAAAGTTAATTTTTTTATGGGGAGGGGCGGGCTTTTTTGTTCTTAGGATGGCTCGAGACGGACGGGCCGAAAAACAAGCTCTGTTTATTTATGCCTTCTCAACTTTTTTCCTCCTTTGGTTTTTCTTTTGTACGGATGGGCATTTCATCCGCTATACCACCTACCCTATTTTTCTCCTGATCCCGCTTGCCGTAAATGCCCTGCCCGAAAAACAAGCACTCGTCAAAGGGCCTAAGGCTCTCTTTTTCCTTTTGGCCTTTGGTTTTCTTTTCCATCAGGAAGGGGCCAATGTAATTAAAATTCCAGCACGCATTGAGGCTAAACGGAGATTTCCCTGGGTTTCCAGCGAGCTTCAATCAAAATTAAAAAATACGTTACCCACCCTTTGGACCTTGGAACAATTTGATGGGTATCTTCTATCAATCGCTACAGATCCCCCCGTTTTTTTTATGCGCGAGGAAATGTTCTTCGAGGTCCCTCGCCCCCCCCAACCCTATCTTTCGTCTAATCCAATCAATGTAAAGGTGCCGCAAAAAGAGAAAAAATTCGAATTACCTTCCGTTCAACCGGGCGACTTGCTCGCAGTGGGCGTACCCCAAAGCGGGACCGGAGAGAAAAAACTCTATTTGTTGGAAATTACCCGAGTTCCAAAAATGAAAAGCGACCGGTTTTCCTTAAGCGAAAACCTACCTGAGGAATTAAAGTTTACTTTGAGGGGTTATTTTGAATCCTTGGGGCTTCGTTGGAGCGAGGGGCAACCGAAACCCGAGGAAGATGTCTATCGGCTGGAACCTTGGGAAGCCCAACCTTATTGAGTGCGCGGTGCGGATTCTGGAAGGACTTTTTGAATGGCGTCGAGCAACTTCTCTGCCATTTTGCGATTCGCATAAGCGCTCGGATGTTTATCATGGGGAAGATTATTGGTCCGGGGGTCAGACCAATCCAGCGAAACATCGGTAGAATAAATTCCGAGTGAACCTGCCCGTTCGAACATATCCCGAACCCGTTGATCATCAACGAGTCCGGCAAGAATCATTTTCACATCATGTTGTTTCGATTCTCGCGCAAATTCTTCAAGCGTTCTTTCGGCAATTTTCGAAATCCGGCCCCCTACCCATAATTCCTGAAACCGGTTATAAAGCTGGTCCAGAAGATTCAATAAGGCAGAATTTTGCATGAAAGGAACGGCCTTGTATTCACGGTTGTTTTTGAAACGATGGTTCTGTCCTTGTTCATCCATCCATTCTGCAGGATAACCTAGTTGTCCCGCCCGGTTAAAATGGACATTGCTTTTTCTCCAGGATCTTAAAATCGGGTGACGCCATTCCAGATAAGGTGCATAAACTAAAATTGCGACTTTGGGGGCTTCCATGCTTTTAAGGGCTTCGCGATATTGAAGATAGGTCTGCAGCATTCCGTACCCCGCCCCCGCGAAATTGATGACCTCATAATCCGGAAGCTTTTCCTGTACGAGCCAAGCAAAAGCCTCGGAATCATTTAAGGACCATCCGTAAGTGGACGAACAGCCAAATATCCAGATTTGTCCTTGGGTGGGTTGGGGAAGCAACCCGGACCGGGTTTTGCGGAAACCATTTTCTTGATGCGTCACTTCAAAAGAATATCCAGTCGGGAAGGTAATTTTGAAGTGGCCCGGATTATTCACATAACCCAGGAAAGGGTCATACCCATAAACCGCTTTCGGAGGCTCCACAAGGATATCGATCTCTTTGCGCGGGTTCCAAGGAACGTAGCCATTTAATCTCAAAACCCCTTCAGCCCCCAAAATCCAAAGAAGAACAATGACAAAAAAGGGTGCTCTCTTATAAAAGCAAAACAGAATTCCGTAGAAAACTAAGAGGAAATTAAGGGTATAAATCACGCCACGGACAAGAAAGGATTGAAGCCACAAATTCGAGGGAAACAAATGCGCCAGGACAATGACGTTTAAGCCAAGCCCTAAAGCGATTAGGCCAAACCCCGCTGCGACGTAATTTTTCGTCTTTGCCGTTGCGATTTTTGCTGGCATGGTGGCCGAATTATAGTTTATGAATTTTGGTTACGCAATAACGTAAACTCACCCAATGAGGCCCTGAATTCTCATTTTTTAATACCTGCAGAATATGGCCCGAATTTTTCTCCAAGATCTCGGTTACCGTTTCTTTGCTGACCGCATACATTTCCATTTGAGGCGCACCGGGGGGACTCGCGTTTTCAGGCAGAACTCCTTTCGTCCGGTAATAAACGTCTAACCAAGGCTTTGGAACGAGCGACCGGAGCCGGCGTCTGAGTTTTCTTAAAAGACTTTTCTCGTTGGGATTCATTTTACGCTCGCTGGGCAACTGAAAGATCACAAACCCGCCAGGAGTAAGAATCCGCATGAATTCCTTCAGGTAATTTTCCGAATAGCGGGGCTCCATATGCTGAAGAGTGATGTTAGAATAGATAAAATCAAAGGAGTTGTCGGATAAAAATTTGAGATCATTCGCATCGTTTAAAACATAGCGACATTGATCGGGGTAACGATTGTATTTCCGTGCCAATTCAATCATCGCGGGAGCGATATCAAGACCCACCACTTCTTTAAAATAAGCCGCCAAAGCTTGGGTGAGCCTGCCCACGCCACAGCCAAAATCAAGCGCCCGGGTGCGTGAGAAAGTAACCTGAACCTGGAGGGATTCCAGATCCTTCATGACAGCCCGGATCTCCTTTTCTCCTAATTTAAAAAATTCCTCAAGATCCCATTTTTTTCCTTTCTCATCGGGGCGGTAAATCGCATGGAGGGGATCAGTCTTAGCAAATTCATCCCAATTTTTCTGCAACTCTTTAAGATCCATGGTTTCTCAAATGCTCCAAAACTAACCGCTCGGATAGTTCGAACCCTTCTTGGTTAAAATGATCATCGTTTTCCCGGAAAAATTCTTTTCCTTTTTGGGCCCTGAAAAAAGGCAGCAGATCCAGGCATTCCATTTCTTCTTTGATGCAAAATTCATTTAAGAGAGTTTGTGGGGCTTCGGTCGTTAAAGTCTGTTTATCCAGATTAAACCCAAGTTTCTGATAAAAAGAAAAATGAGACGAATTAATTTGAACCGTGTGAGGAATAATAATGAGAATGAGTCGCGAATGGAGCTTTTTCGAAAACTGATCAATCTCCCTAAGCACGCCTTTGATTTTTCCCCAGGCTGCTATATTTTCAGGCTTTTCGATTAACAAGTTATCGAGAATAAATTCCTTCTTTTCCTTGCTCAAATCCAAAAGCCAGGGATTGAGTTTGCGCTGTTTAGCGAGTTTAAAAGTCTCCTCGTCGATTCCTTGGGTCTGAACTTTTTTGTAAGTCAGCTGGTGGTGGAACCACTGTTCACGTTTCTCGGCGACCAAATAGAAAAGATGGAGCCGCGTTACCAGGGGTTTTAAATATGTCTTAAACCAGTTCCATGCAGCGCTTCGATATTGAACACTCGTTAGATCATTGCCCACATAGTAGAAAAGCAAAATCGTATCAGGGCGATAAGACGGGCCGTAGGCCTTCAGTTGAGTCAAATAATCAATGGGACCAAATCCTCCTTCTGCCGTGTTGAGAAGGCTCACCCCTTGACTGGCAAGGTCTTTGATCAGCAATTCATAAAGGCTGTAGCCTGTCTCCCAGTGAGTCAAAAATGAGTCACCCAGGATGAGAATTTTTTGTTTGGCGTGATCGCTCGGGCCGTCTCGCAAAACACGTTGATATTTCCAACTAGGAATCATTCCCCACTGGACACCCATGCGCAGGGTCAACTCAGCCAAGACCAAGCCCAGAATTAAACTCAACAAAAGGATTAAAAAGTTAGGGGCCAAGCTTCGTTTAGTTTCCATTGAGGATGCTTTGATAGAGACGGATGAGCTTTTGCGAATAAAGCTTGGGTAAAAACATTTTAAGTCTTTCTCTTCCGCGTTTCTTCAAATCTTCTCTTAAAGTTTCATCCTGGTCGATGCGAGCCATCGCAGAAGAAAATGCCTCTTCTTGAAGATCGGTTAACAAAGCTCCGTCCCCAGCAATTTCAGAAAGACAGGGGTCTTTGGTAGTCACAATAGGAATTTCGGAAGCCATTGCTTCCACGAGAGGATAACCGAAACCCTCCAGGCTGGAGGGGAAAACAAACGCTCGCGCACCCCGGTAGAGCTTGAGCAAACTCTGATCTTCCACATCCTGAAGCCACAAAACAGAATCTTTCTCACGCATTTGGTTCAAGATATCTTGAAGTTTGGGAGCGGACGTCCGACCCCTTAAGGTCTCCTTTCCCGCAACCACCAATTGAGATGCACCGCCCTGCTGACGATAGATTGAAAAGGCTTTCAACAAAAGTGGGATATTTTTCCTAAAATCGATAGCACCCACAAATAGAAAATAAGGCGCCTTTAAACCCAAATGAAGAAGTTCTTGTTTCGAAAAAGGATGGGATGAGTTCAGGAACATCGGATCAATCGCATTGTGCAACGCAACCACCTTTTTCTCACTTACCTTCAAATGAGTCATCACATCTCGGCGCGTTGAATCGCTTACCGTCAGAATGGCTGTGGCACGGATTGCGATTTCTTGAAGATGACTGCGATAGACAGACTCTTCACGGGAATCATGAAAAAACTCTTGGGGGCGATGAAGAGGAGTGAGATCATGAATCGTCACGATCGACTTCTTACCCCGGTCGCTATACCAAATATCGCTGCACGGAAAATGGATCAGATCAAAGCCGGTTAAAAAGATCTTGCCTAGGAAGCCGGCCCTGCGGGAATGGAGCAAAGGAAGATATCTGCGAGGATGTCGGAACCTAAAACGAGGATCTCCTTCCACCCCTCGGGCGACAGATCGGCCAGGATCTCGGGTCAGAACACAGCATTGATGCTCTTCTTGAGTGGCCTTCAAGGCATGAAGAAGGCCCCAGACATGCCGCCGGAAGCCTTTTCCTTTGGAAAGCGAGATTGGAGAAGCATCGATTAATAGGCGCATGGGATTTTAATCAAGCCAACGGTTTTGTTGTTTTATGAGTAACATAACTGACGAGTTCCTTCCAAGAAACCGCACGAAAAATAAAAAGTAAGCCCAGATAACCCAAAAATCCTACCCCTATAAAGGCCATGGCGGGCAGTTTCACCCTCCACCGAATTAAAAGAATGAGGATAAGAAAAATGGCGTTGATTTTTAAAACGTTTGCTAGTTCCCGTCGAGGGATAAAAAGGCGGATCTCGGAATTCAAAATGGCATATGAAAAATAAATCACCACCCCCACGATTTCAGTCAAAACCGTTGAGACAGCAGCCCCATTAAAACTGTAGCGTGGAATGAGAAACCAATTGAGTGTGACATTTAGAAAAACGAGGGCCAATGAGATCCACATATCTACTGTTTGTTTTCCAGAGGCAATTAAAACATTGGCCAAAAGGCTGCCGATAAAAGAGAAAAAGGTATACCACAAAAGAATCGACAAGGTCGCTCCGGAAGGGGAATATTCGGGGCCAAAGAAAAGAATGATTAGATCATTGGCTACCCACATTCCGCCAAGCGCAATCGGAAGCCCTGCAAGCATCATCCATTTAAAAATCTTTGTAAAAAGGGATTCGAAATCCATACGACTAGCCTTGAAGGCTTGGGAGCACAGAGGGAAAAAGGAAATCAAGAGGGCCCCAGAGATCATGTTAAGAGATTCGCTCAGGCGGGTCGCCACACTGTAATAACCCACTTCACGGAACGTTTTCAAAACCGAAAGCATCATTACATCGATCCGGTAATAAAGGATGGTGAGGTAACCGGAAAACATAAGGGGCAATGATTGTTTTAATAAATGAAGGATTAAATTTTTATCCAGACGGAAATCAAATGGCATGCGGCGCGCCGAGGCGACGCTAAGACCGATCAAACCTACAACGCCACTAGCGAGATAAGCGGCAATAAAAAAAATAAGAGAGGGATGGGCCCATGTAACCAAACCAACAAAGAGAAGATTTAAAAGCGCCCGTCCTGCATTCCAAATAGCTGGAACAATCATTAAAAGTCCGACCCGAAAAATTGTTTCAAAAACGGGGCGAAGCGTCAGGAACAGTTGAAAGGAAGCTAGAAGAACTCCTTGTTGAACCGTTAAGGGATAGCCGATGAGCCGAGTCAACCAGAAGGCGAGGGGCAAGGTCAAAATAATCAGAGCGGTCCTTAAGATTAAGGCATTGCCTAAAATCCGCGGGGCCTCGTTTTTTTCCTGTGATAATTCACGGGTTAAAACAGCATTCAGACCGAACTGAACAAAGATTTCAAAAAAAGACAAGTAAACATAAATAAAACTGAATTGTCCATAACCCTCTCCCCCGAGGGAGCGGGCGATCAAAATGCAGGATAGAAAATTAATGAAGCGATAAAAGAATTCTCCGCCTAAGAAGGCGGCCGCATTTTGAAGAATTCTGAGGGTAATTGAATTTCCAGAGAGAGGTTCCAATGGATCCTGGCGGCTTTTGCTTAGAGTTCCCCGTTCTTGATCAGTTCTGTGGCGAGCGTGCCAGCAATGAACTCGGCTCCCTTTTTTGTAGGATGATAGTGATCCTCTGGGGAAAAATAGAGATCCTTGTTTGGAAGCTTTTGAAAATCTGTCTCCAAATCAACCAGAGGAAGATTTTCACTCTCAGCTAATCCTCTTAACAATTGATTATGGTAATTCATGGCGGTTTTTGCATAAAGGCGCTGCCTCTCGGCATCGAAGAGAAAGGTCGTTAAAATAAGCTTCACGTTGTAGAGCTTGCAGAGTGCAGCAAGGTTTCTCGCATTCGTGATGAAAAGCCTTCCATTGTGTCGTATGATCTGCCTCTGCTCGGCGGTAACCTCGTCTCGAAACCTTCTGCCTTGTTCATCGACATCCATATATTCGGTCAAAGAGGAGGGAAGGAGTTTTGACGCTAAAAAATGACTCAGAAGCGTCTTGCGATAGAAAGACCGGCCTTTATTGATCCTTGCCACATATTCCCCCATCGTTTTGGAAAAAAGAATTTCCTTTGTAATCTTGACCGAATCGGGTTCCAACTTCTCGAAGGCTATGTCATTGATATTCTCATAATAAATAATATGGGTCGGTTTTAAGACGCGCACCTTTAAGTAAAAACGCAGTAAAGTCTGCAGAGAATTGTGCCCGCTATTGGCCGCGTTAATGACATAAATCGAGGATTGATTTAACCCGCTCCGCAATTGGTTCTCCAGTAAAGAAGGCCAGGTCTCGCCATCGTTCAAACCGAATCCAAAAGCCGAAGAGGCGCCCAGGACAAAAATCTTGGTCCCCTTCTCCTCTTCCCAACGATCTCCATTCACGTGAGTTCGAAAACCATGGGTATCGGTAGAATAACTGACCCCGTCTTTTTTCCAGTGGTGATTGGGCTTGGCTTCAAATCCAAAAAGAATAGACTTTTCATGTCCCCACATTTCATACATATAGAAAGGGTCACGGAATTTGATTCTTAAAAAAAATTCGCCGAGGACCCCAGAAATCGTAATGACCAAAAAGCCTGACAAAAGCCAAAAAAGAGGATAAAAACTTTTCTTGATCGAACAAAGCCAACCTACGATAGAAGAAACTGTCAAGGCTAAGAATGAGATCCCGGCAAGAAATATAAAATAAACCGAATTGTAAGGACCGATTTGGGGGTAGGCGGATCGATGAAAGAAAAGAGGCAGCAAGAGAAGGGCTGAAGGAAGGAGGGCTAAGAGAAATCCTTTTTTAAAAAAAGAAATGCCCGTCTCAACTTCCGCAGTTAAAATATTTTTCATAGGTCACGCCCGGCAGAAGATTTAAACGGCTGAGTATTTTAATTGGAAATTTTAATTTGCGGATGAAGGAATAAGAGTTGGGGTAATCACGAAAGGTCTTGGAGGGTCTTGCTAAGTATTCATCAAATTCCGCTTGGGTAATACCGAGCCGTTTAATACAAAGACGGATTACGTCGGGATCTTCAATCACATAAACTTCTTTTATCCGCGCGAGCGCTTCTTCGCGCAGCATCTGTCCAGAACGGACCAAAGCCGAATAGTTAAACTTCCGACGTTCGATTTTAAATTTGACCCGATACACATAGGCCATGAGACTCTGATAAAGATCATCATAATACTTGGCCCCCGGATAGACCCATCCTAATTCTTCTTTTATGATCTTCTCGGCCTCCGTGCGCACATAAGGACAATAGTAAAGCAATGGAATTACCTTAATTCCCTTCCAGAGCGTGTAATAAAGCAGATGGAGAGGTTCGAGGTTAAAACCCGGATCCGTGGGTTTCCATTTCCTTAAAGGAACGGTTCCAAATTGTTCGTGAACGGCTTTCAAATATTTTCCATCCAGGTAATTCCAAGAAAGCGGTGCAATCCCTTCGGTTCTAAATGATTGCCCGAACAAAACATATTTCACATTCTCCTGGGTCGCAACTCCATAAAGGGTGGTTGCGATTCCGATATCGGTTGCCTCTTCCAAATCTGGAGTAGACGCCTTTAAGAAAGCAATTTTCAGATCCTTAGATTCTCTCCAGTCTGAGGTAATCGTCCTTAAGTCAACGCCCAATTTTTCGGTTGCCCTTATCATGTTCTCGCCGGCAACCGGATTTCCAAATCCGTCATTAAAATGGACGGCTAGAGGCCTTAATCCGAAAACTTTTTTGGTTAAATAAAGAAAATAAGTGCTATCCCGTCCTCCACTGATACCGACGATACAATCATATTTTTTATTTCTTCCATGTCGTTTAATACTTTCGATTGTCTGATTTAATTTTTTCTTCCCTATTTCGTTCAATGGAAACTCTTGTTCCAGCCTATCGTGCACTGTACAAAAGTTACAAATCTTGTGCTCATCGAACGTGGTGCCGGGCACGGTTGTATCGACAACACATCGAGTACAAATTTGGTATCTCTCTTTGCGTTCTAAAATTTTCTCAGTCTGCAGACGGGCAGCTTCGGCTTTCATTGTTCATCCTGTTTCTGATAAATACAAAGGACCCCCTCGTGACCCCAAAGACAATATTGAAACCGATTGATCCGCCAACGGTCACGATCGGTAAAGAGGGATTCGAAATCCTTTTGTGTCCGCATGTGTCTGCCCAGATCCAGTCTGCGAAGGACCCAGCTGAAAGGATGGTGCAAAAAAGAATGCGGCACCACGCCGTCAAAAATAACAATCCATCCCCCGCCGCGAACCACCCGCGTCATTTCACGGATGACCCGGACTACCCTATCATCGGAAAGATGATGAAAGAGTCCAAAACTCCAGATGTGATCAAAAGAGCTGTCGAGGAAGGGCAGTTCTTCAGCAGCAGCTGTAATGAAACGCCCTCCCCGCTGCCGGAATTGGACATTATGGGCATGAACCACGTCGAGCCCACAAGGCTTAAGGGACGCCCTCCATAGAAAAGACCCCGGTCCACACCCCACATCTAAATGCCGCAGGCGCGACATCTCCGGGTTAAAAAAATCTCCTATTTCCTTTAGAACCGCCTCTTCCATTCCTGGGGCAAGCACCGTCTGCGATAAACGATAAAGGAATGGATTTTCTAACCCCGTTTCCATCGTTTTGTTAACTCCCTGCTTTGTAAATCGTACCGTCGGAAAATTTTTCAACTGCCCGAAGAGGAACGCTCTGACGCAACTCCTCTTCAGAAGGGTAGTACCATCGGGTTTTGATTCCATTAAGAAAAACGAGAATGCCACCGTTATTTTGAAGCACCTCTCTCATTTTGGCAAGTTCACCCGCGTATTCCTTTCTCAACCGGTGATTCGGATCCGGTATGTGATATTTGAGCACATCGGCCTTTCCGGGAATTCCGGTTGAGGGTTTGCCAGTGAGAAGATAAAGAACGTCTGGTCCATTGGTGTAAACCGGTCGATCGGAAGGAAGTTCCCTGATTCGCCTGATAATATCGGATTCCTTCCATTTCCGACCCGCATAGCCCAGGCCGTCTTTTTTGACCGCCTCCCCCCATTGGTAGCCCCTCCCTAGATAAGACACCGCCAAAACCAGAACCAGTGCAATCAGGCAAGGACGAGTCCATCCCGGGCCTTGAGACATTCTCCAAAAGGGGGTTACGATTAAAAAAAGATAAAGGGTCCCGGCAAAAAAAACGGGAGAGAGGGCACGGTTGTCAAAGGGCTGCTCCCCCATAAAGACAGTCGTGCAAAGGTAGGTTCCGACGTGACTCAGGATAAACAGGAGAAGAATCACGGGAAATTTCATGTCTATTTTTCCCGAGAGGATCACTTTCCGGCTGACAAACAACAAGGCAATGACAAAGAGGGCCACAACGACAACCCGCAAAACCAACGGCGTGGTTTCAGGAACCAGCCAAAAAGAAAAGTAGGCAAACAACTGCCGGATATGATCCGTAATATACGGTTCAAAATTCCAAGACAGTTCCGTCGGTCTTCCGAATAACAACCGGTTTCGAATAAACCATAACATCATGGGAAATAACGCCAGGCTTCCCAAAATCAAAACATAAAGGGCACGGTGGAGAAACGGTTGCCTTTTGAATAGAAGGATTGCCAGCGCCCCTGTGAAAATCAAAGCAACCCCCGAATATTTGGTCAGAAAAGCCAACCCTAGACTGAGCGACGCAAAGACTAAAAGCGGGTAACCGTGCTGAACGTCCAGAAAGGCCGCCAGCAGGAACAAGCCCAAAAAAGTAAAAAAAATAAAAAGAGGTTCAGACCATGCCATGACATGAATTTCGAGAATGGCCAAGGAACTCAGAATGAATAGAGAACTTAAAAAAGATGCCCAACGGGAGCGAGTGTAACGGTAAGCGATCATGCCCGCTAAAGAAATGTTTGAACCGAAAAGGAGGATGTTGAGAAGCCTCGCCCCTTCCCCGGCTTCAATTCCGAAATATCCCAGGCCCGCCAAGACCATTGAGAAAAAGGGCGGATAGGCATACATGGGAAGCGTCACATTCCATTGGGGCGGCTGAACGAGCCCCTGACCTTTTAGAAGCCCCCGCGCTGCGCTCAGATAAGTAGCCGAATCGGGCGACAGACCAACACCCCACGGAGCGGTCACACCCCACAAACAAAAAATCCCGGCTAAAGATAAAACAGCGATTTCAAGGGGGAAGGAAGAGGTGTTGCTTTTTGAATGAAACATCTTTGTGCGAGTTTACAAACGCGGCCCCACCTTGACCGATCTCCGGCGATTGAATGACGCCAAAGCAAGAGCCGTGAGTTCTTCCCGGCGATTCCACAGGAATCGAATGCCGTCTAGTGAAAAAATCATTTGGATCAGGTGCCTGAAATCTAAATGATGATCCATGAGGTCGATCGAAAAAATAAAACGCCGAATGGCTTCCGTTCTCTTTGAGACCACGCCAAAATCGGCCGAAACGATAAACTGATCCGCCCCAAAGGGTCTTGCGAAAAGGTCGGCCAGCGAGGTGGAGTGGGAAACGATGTCCGCTTTGTTGAATGTTTCCTTTGATGCAAAAACTCCCTTGGAAACTGAAAAAATCAGCATGTGTTTGAGGTCCTCAACCCAGATACGCAGCTCGGGTATCCAGAATGTCAGTCCCAGAAATTGGCGGCGGATGCGGTCCCGATATTGAGCGGCGAATTCCAAAAGGATCCTCCACTCAATGGAGGGACCGTAATTTTTTTCCTCAAAAGGATTCTGGATGGATTCTTTTCTCTCAAGTTGGGGAAGAGTATTGTCCCCCGAAAACTGAACCACCGAACCCGGCGTGGCCGGAATGAGATGGGTTTGTTCGCGGCCGAGTTCATCGATCGACAAAAGAGAAGGATTTTGGTTCATGGAATATCTGGACCGGTAGTAATGATGGGACGCAAAGGGAATGACCCATCGCGGGTTGACGGTTTGAACGGTTCTCCAGAAATTCTCCCGAAAAAGTCTCTTGATCTCTTCGGGCGACTCCACATCAAAGATCTTGTGGCCATGATTGAAATTACAAAAAAACACATCCACCGGCCCGATTCTGCTTACAATTTTCGAAAGGGCTCTCCGAGGCAGGTTGCAATCGTTGTAATTCAAAACAGTATAGCGCTTACTTTTGATGGCCAGCATGTTGTCGATCCCGGTCGAGGGATACCGGGTCACCGACACTTCATCCGATAGATTAAGAGGGGTTCTTTCCTCCAGAGAAAGAAACCGGGTAAACCCGAGCTTTTGAAGTGTGGGTCTCATCGAAAAATGAAGCGATTCGTTTTTAATGACACAAATGTTCGGGTTTTTTTCAGCAACGACCTTCAAGGTCGCCGGATGAAAATGGTCGCTATGAAAATGGGATATCCACAAATGAGTGGCCCGCCCGACCTTCTCAAGGACCTCGGGATGGCCATAGCGAAGCCCCCAGCCATTGCGAAAGCATGTGCCGGTCAGCCAAGGATCACAAAGTAATGACAGGCCGCCTATATCGATAATGACAGAGGCATGGTTCAACATTTCAATCTTCAAACTGCCAATCCAGGCCTCGGAAGATTGAGGGCGGGAACTTTCTAACGTAACTTCAGGCGGTGTCAAAAGAGTGACCCTTCTTTTTGAGCCTTTCGCCGATCGCCGTCCCCTTCTCCAGCCTTTCAGGGATGCAGACATCGACCGTGATCAGTTCTCCGGAAAATTCGTTGAATTTACCCCGGGCAAGGATGCCGTTTTGATTCACCGCAAGGGAACAGCCGATCATTTTCTTTCCCTCATAGGGACCGCCGACGATATAGCCGACGCTGGTCGTTCCGATGATGACCAAATCATAAAGCCCGGCCAAGATCGAGTAGGGCTTGATCCATTTCTCCTTATAGGGGTCCTGCGTCTCATCCACGGAATAATCCACCGTCCAGGAGGAAGGCGACAAAATCAACTGAGCACCCATCCGGGCCAGGGTATGTCCGATGGGAAGGCCGTCCAAGTAATTATCGGCACAAATGTTGACCCCGATTCTCCCGAAGGGTGTGTCGACCACTGAAAGATGCTGACCTACCGAATAAAAAGGCTGCTCGACCGTCAGGAGGTTAATCTTGTGATACTTGAGGATGATGTCTCCCCCTTGATTGATCAGAATCGCGGTGTTGTACTGCTTATCCCCCAGTTTTTCCGTGAGACCCGCACAAACATAGATCCCGTACCCTCTTGCCCAATCACACAAAAGATTGCTCCGGGGGCCCGGTATGGGTTCGGCCTCGTTCAACGCGCTGGGATGGGTCCAGCCCAGATCAAGCACCTCCGGGAGAAGAATGATTTCACACCCCTTATGAGCCGCCTCTTCGATCATCTTCTCGGCCCGACTGAGGTTACGCTGGGGTTCTCCTCCCTCCACCAGCAACTGGCCCATTCCAATTTTGATTTGATTTTGCATGTGATAAATTTTTCTAGGATTTGAAAAGAAAATAAAGGCTCACGAAAATCAAGGTAACGCCAATCGTTTTTGCCTGCGTCATGGATTCACCCAAAAAAAGAACTCCGAAAATCAGGATAAAAATCAGATGGAAACCCACCAACGTCGGATACCCGACGGACAAATCCATCCGATTCAACGCAAAAAACCAAAACCCCGGGGCCAAGCAAAAGGTAATGGCAGCCGTCAGCAAAAGGGGGGACTGGACAAATCTGGACACATAATGAAGCACCGCTTTGGTCGACGAATAATCCAAGGGACCGAGATCGTTAAATTTCCATTTTACGACGGCAGCGGCGTAGGAGTCAAAAAGGGCCGACAAGATGATCAAGCCCCAGCTCATGAAGAAATCTTTCGTCATTCGCTTGTTTGTTCCTCAATAAAATACAGGGGCCGTCGGCGTGTTTCATCCAGTGTCCGCCATAAATATTCCCCCAAGATACCCAGCATCATCATCTGAATCCCGCCCAAAACGAGAATCAAGATGACCGGCTCCGCCCATCCGGGCTTGGCGTAACCCGACAGGGTGTAAAAAACAACAAAGGCGGCATACAAAAATCCGAGGGCGGCAACGCACATTCCCATGGCAGACATTAATTTCAAGGGAAGACCTGAGAAAGCCACGATCCAATCAATCAGCAACCGGAACCGGCTCGCAAAATTCCACTTTGATTTTCCGCTCCGGCGGGGCCTTCGTTCATATGCCACGTAATCCTGTTTGAAACCCAGCCAGAGGATCAATCCGAATAAGGAAGTGTGCCGTTCGGCGCAACGATTAATGGCATCGACCACCTTGCGGGAGAGAAGATAGAAATCGGCATGCAAAGGCGGCTTTGACTGGTTGGGAGCTGCAAAAAAATCGATCAATCGATAGGCCAGGGCCGTCATCCACCTTATGAGCAGGGGTTCGTCCCTGTTTTTCCGGACGGCCCAGACCACATGAGTTCCCTTTTGCAATTTCTCTAGCATTTCATTGAGGGTATAGGCATCATCCTGCCCATCCGCCGCTATGCATAAAACGGCGTCTCCCCGTGCCGAGGCCAGGCCCGCCCGGAGGGCATTGTGACTGCCGCTCCTTCGGCTCAGCCGGAGGCAATGGACCTTGGGATTATTTAACGATTGAATCCATTCGAAGATTCCATCTGAAGAGTGGTCATCCACCACCCAAATTTCATGATCGCGCAGGTCAGGATGCCGGCCCGCCAAGGTTTCTAATTCCTGAACGATGTGAAGAAGATTGTCCTTTTCGTTATAGGCCGGAACAACAAAAGACAAGAATAATTGGGTACGCGCTCCTGTTTGTGAATGAAGCTGGGGCTCGGTTTGAAAAGCACTCATCGTCGGACAAGCTCCAGGGCATGAGACAAGGCTTCAACAACCCGGCTCTGATCGGAGTGCGTCATTTCCGGGAAAAGAGGAAGAAGGATCGAATGATCCTGCGCGAGTTCACTTTGTTTTAATTCACGGCGGGGGACAGAATCTCCCGAGTAAGCTTCTTCCCGGTGTGCACACATAATGCCTCGGCGGGTGGATACTCCCTCTTCAAGCATTCGCTGCATCACTTCACGTTGAGGGGCATCTTCCGGCAAACGCACACAAAAACTTTGCCAGTTACTTCGGGCCCAGGAGGGTTCCGAGGGAAGTACAAGACCCAGAATTTGTTTTAGCTTTTCCTGATAACGGGAAACCAACGAACGCCTTTTGTCTAAAATCTGAGGAAGCCGCTTTAACTGTTCACGCCCGACCGCTGCCTGGATGTCTGTCATCCGATAGTTGTAACCCATAACAGAATAGGATTCGAAAACCACTTCGTCTGCGGCATGTCGCACGGCATCTGATATATCCATCCCGTGGTGACGCAAGCGTTTCAACCTTTTGTCCCAATCCGGATTAGACGAAGTGATCATCCCACCGTCCCCCGTCGTAATCACCTTGCGTGGATGAAAAGAAAAACAAGCGATGTCACCGTGGGGCTTTCCGATTTTCTCCCATTGCCCGTTCCAGAGAATTTCACTCCCGACAGCGCAGGCCGCGTCTTCGATAACCGGCAGATGATTTCGGCGGGCGATCTGGAGAATTTCTTTTAAATCGCAAGGCATTCCCATCTGGTGAACAGAAAGGATGGCCCGGGTCCTGGAAGTAACGGCCTTCTCAACCAGCGACGGCTCCAGATTAAAGGTTCCGGGCTGGATATCCACAAAAACCGGAACGGCGCCCGAGAATCGAATGCTGTTGGCCGTCGCAATGAAAGAATGGCTGGGTACAATGACTTCATCGCCCGGTTTGACGCCCACGGCTAAAAGCGAGAGATGAAGCGCTGCCGTGCAGCTTGAAACCGCACAGGCATGGAGAGCGCCGACATAACGGGCAAATTCCCGCTCAAAGGCTTCCACTTCGGGCCCTTGCGTCACCCATCCGGACAAAATGGCGCGCCGCGACGCTTCCGCTTCCGCATCGCCCAGCCAGGGTTTAGCGATAGGAATAAACTTTTCTTTTTGAAGCATCTTTCTTTTCCGAAGGGTTTTTCCAGTTATGAACCACTTCTTCCTCTAAAAGTTTTTCAGGAGAAACGCTGAGCCCCAAATACCAATCTTTTAATTTCATCAGGCCTTCTCTTAGAGAAATCTGAGGTTTAAAATCAAGCAACTCCGTCATTTTTGTCGTCTCGGCATATAAACGCGGCGTATCGCCCGGACGAGGCGCATCGTACTGCACACGCGTGTCTTTGCGCCCTGTAACGGCAATCACTTCTCGGGCCAAATCGTTGATTGAAATTTCATAACTGGAGCCGACATTGATTGTCTCCCCCACTACCTTATCTCGAAGGCCGGCCAGGAGAATTCCCTTTGCCGTATCGCTCACATAGGTAAAGTCACGGGTTTGGGTGCCATCGCCAAAAATAATCAAGGGCCTGCCGGCGAGGGAACGGAGAAGAAACTTAGGTATGACTTCTCCGGAATCTCCTTCATGGTGCGAACGGGGCCCATAAGTGTTGAAAGGGCGGATCACAACGGTCGGATAACGGTAAGATTCATAAAACGCCCGCGCGTAACCTTCCCCTGCTAATTTGCTGGCACCGTAAACTTGAAGAGGAAAGGCGGGGTGTTCTTCCGATATCGGAACTGACCGGGCCGGTCCATAAATTTCCGAGCTGGAAACATGGACAAATCGCTTGATCCCTTTCTCCCGTGCTGACAACAATAAATTCAAAGTCCCTGTAGCGTTAACTTCATGATTTTCAAGGGGTGAATGAAAAGAATGACGGACCCCGAGACAGGCGAGATGAAACACCATATCGACACCCTCCATGAGACGAGACAGAGTCTCGCGATCTCGAATATCGCCAACCGCCAATGCCACCCGTTTCCCAAGAAGGCCGTCCACATTCTCGCGCCGGCCATTTGTGAGCGTGTCCACAATCGTTACCTCGGCCCCGTCGGCTGCCAGTTGGGCCACCAGCTCAGAACCAATAAAACCCGCCCCTCCGGTTACAAGGACCCGCTTATGAGAATAATTCATTGCGTGAGGCCTCCTCCAGACGGACCAATTTTCCTTCGAGTTGACGAATGCGCTCCATGAGGTCGTTGACTGTGATGCCGAAACTTTTTCGAACGGATTGGACGATAGAGGCGGCCGGAACACGGCTTCCGTCCTCACTCCCGATTTCAAAAACTCTTAAGATTCCATCACCGGTCAAAACGTCAACGTAACCCTCCGATTGGGAGATTTCAACAATCCGGCCGGGGATTCGCCCCACATACTTCGGAGGTTCCATGAGAGGTTTTCCATTCCAAATGATGATTTTTTTTTCCTCATAAAATGTGTACGCTCCCGGATAGGGATATGTGAGAGCCCGGATTTGCGCATAAATTGAAACGGTTGAATCCTCCCAGTCAATGAAACCGTCGCCGGGATTACGGCTGCAAGTGTAGGTCGCTTTTTTATGATCCTGAGAAGCCCTCGTGACTGCCTTTTTAGAAATTAAAGAGTAGGCATCTAGAATCAGCTCCACCGTCACCTGACAGACCCGATCGTAAACTCCATTTGCCGTATCATCCGGCCCGATCAGCACTTTCTTTTGCAAAAGAATGTCTCCTTCATCAAAACCCTCCCCGACATAAAAAACGGTAACGCCGGTATGATCCTCTTGATTCAAAACAACCCAATTCACGGGCGCAAACCCCCGATATTCGGGCAGCAGGGAATCGTGTATTGCGAGCGTCCCCAAAGGTGGAATTTGATAAACCGATTTGGGAAGAATATGCCGGCAGCCGACTACGAAAGCCACATCGGGCTTAACCTGGCGTGTAAGGAGGGGTACAAAATCCTCCTCTTTAACGACTTTCGTTTCATAGCAAGGGATTTGAAATTGCCGCGCAAGCGTCCTGATCGGATCTTCGTAACGTTCATATTCATGATCTTCCTGGAGAAGGCTGATGACTCCTACCACGTTTATTTTTTTGTCCAAAAGCGCTTTGAGCGCCAGGTAACCCCTTTTGGTTCCTCCAATAAAAAGAACTTTCATGACAACTTCACCTTGTGTGAGGGAAGCTGATCAATGGTACCGACGACACGGGCAGGATTGCCGACCACCACACTGCGCGCAGGGACATCCTTGGTAACCACGCTTCCCGCGCCCACTAAGCACTCTTCGCCAATCACCACTCCCGGAAGGAGTGTAACGTTCACTCCGATCCGAGCGCCGCGCTTCACATGCGGGCCTGCCAGATTTTTGCTGACCGGATATTTATCGTTCGCAAAAATGGTTCCAGGCGCGATAAACACGTTGTCCTCGATCACGGTGAATTGAGCCACGTAACCATTGGAATGAATCTTGACGCCATTGCCGATTTTGCAACCGTAATCGATGACGGTGTTTGCCCAAATCGAAACTTTATCACCTATCTGATTCTCCTCCCGAATGATCACGTGATGACCCGTTTCGAAATGGTCTCCGATGATTACGTTTTGATAGATCACACTCCCGCTCCGTATTGTGGCGTGGCTTCCGAGACAGACCTCACCGACCTCTCGAAGCCGGCCGGAGGGATAACCTAAAATAACATCCTCGTCGATCTGAATCTCCTCCCCTATTTTGATTTTTACACCGGGCCATTTCTTCATTGGCTGACGGCTAATTCTTTTTTGGTTTTCCGTTTTTGATTCCTTCCAAGCGATTCCACTTCTTTCCGGATATCCCTTACAATTCTTCCCGGCACTCCGACAACCAGGGCATAAGGAGGAACTTTGGCGTTTTCCTTCACCACCGTCCCCGCACCAATCACACTGTGATGTCCGATCTTGGCACCCTTCAAGATAGTGGCATGCTCTCCAATGAAAACGTAATCTCCAATCTTGACCGGAGCGCGGTCAACCCGGTTGTACCGCTTTTCACTCACGCAGCGCTTTACGGTCGAGTGGGTCAAGATGTGGGCCCCGCAACTGATATTGCAATCCTTCCCAATCTCGAGCCCACCTTGGCCGTCAATCAAACAGAAAGCTCCAATCCAGGTCCCTTTGCCGATCTTGGGTTTGCCGATAATCCAAGCGTGAGAGTTGTAAGGATTGGGGGGGATGCCGTGGTCCTGCATGGCCTTCAAACGGAAACGGGCCCTCCCCCTTTCTTGAGAGATTTGTCCGCCGCTTCCAAAATCCGCACCACCTGGATCCCCTTCTCACCGTCGGTCCGAGGACGGCTGTTTTGAAGAATGCATTGAATAAAATGGTGACACTCTTGGGTAAGAGGCTCCGTCGTTTCAATGCGGGGACTCACGATATCTCCCATCCGATACCCGACTTTCAAAGCAGGGCTGGCCGGATCCCAGTGGGCGCCGCGGTCGACGATCTTGATTTTCTCCGCGTGCTCGAGATCATCATAAATAACCATTTTCTTGTCGCCCACTACCGTCATCCGCCTGATCTTTGTAGGGGCCAACCAACTGACATGAATGTGAGCCAATATCCCGCTTGGAAATTCAAGCCTGAGAAAAGCAATGTCTTCTGTCCGGTTCTGAACAAACGCCTGACCCCAGGCGCTCACCCGCTGGGGGATTTCGTTGATCCAGTGAAGAATGATGGAAAGATCGTGCGGAGCCAGGTCCCAGACGACATTCAAACCGTCTGTCTGGTGAAGCCCCAGATTGACACGGATTGAATCAATGTAATAAAGTTTTCCCAACTCTCCTTTTTTTAAGAGTTCTGCGATTTTCAAAACGGCGGGATTGTACTCAAAGGTATGACCCACCATCAAAATCCGGTCGTGCCGCGAGGCAAGCTCCGTTAAGATCGCCGCCTGGCGAGTCGTCTCGGCCAAAGGTTTCTCGATCAAAACATGTTTGCCCGCCCGGAGCGCGCACCGGGCAATTTCATAGTGAGTCGAGATGGGCGTGGCAATCACGAGGGCATCCAAGGAGTCATCTGAAATTAAATCCTGGTATCGGACGGTGAGCTTCGAAAGCGGGAATTTCCGGGCAAAGGGCTTCAAACGGTTCTCTTCGAGATCGCAAAGGGCGGCAATCTCTACTGAGGCGATATCATGAAAATTCCTGATCAGGTTGGGGCCCCAGTAGCCACAACCTACGATTCCGATCCGGATCGTTCGGGGTGTTTTTGCTTCCCTCTTTTTGTATCTTGTCCTACGGGAAGTGGTTAAAACTTCCATGTTTGGGAACTTTGTTCCATTTTTAGGGAAGTAGTTTAGTACAAAGCAGGGGCGGTCTGTATCAATATTTTTAAAGGATCACGAGCCGTTTTTGGCCATCATTTGGACACTCGCGGGGACCCGCAAACCCGCTAAAAAGCCACCCATCACGGCCAATACGGCTCTGAGGTTCCCGCTCATCAATTCCGGATAGGCGCTCCCCTGCATCACGCTTTTAAAAACACGCCAACGGATCTGGTTCCGGTTTTTCCGTGAGAAGGACTGAAAAAACCACAGCCGGTTACGGGTTCTCAAATAATAAAAACGGGGCGAGCATTTCCCCAGAGAGGATGACACATCATGATACAGAATTAAATCTGGCACGGACCACAGTTCGAAACCCGCCTTAACAATCCGCCAGGACCAATCGGCATCCTCAAAATAAAAAAGGTAGTCTTCGGCAAAAAGTCCCACCTTTTGAACGGCTTGCCTTGTGACAAATAAAAAGGCGGTGGGAATGGCGTCGAGACGCCGTGGTTCACGGAAATCCTTCCCGATGAGAAGCCCTTGCCCTCCTTCGCAAAACCAGGCATTCTCCCAGTCAATCAAGACCCCGCCGGCAGTCCAGAACTTCTCCGGTTCATTTCGATAAACGATATGAGCCCCCAAACCTCCGAGAGGAATTCCTCGAGCTTTCCACTCTTCAGCTTTCTTCAAAGCAGTGCCGAGCGTCTCAGGCGGAACGAGGGTGTCGTTATCCAAGAAAAGAAGGTAGGGCCAGTCCCCGCGATTCAGAAAATGCTGGATGATTATATTTCGGCCAGCCGCAGCACCTTTATTGCGAGGTTCGATGTGGGCGGTTACAAAAGAGAATTGACTCGCTGCGGCTCCGATCCCTTCACTTGAACCATTGTCGACAAGGAAGACGTCGAAGTTACGATATTGACTTTTTGCGAGACTTTCAAGGCAGGCGAGGGTTTTTAACTTTTGATTACAGGCCAGGATCCCGATCAGGATTTGGGGACACACACGGCCTCCTGGACAACCTGCGAAATGAATGTGATGTCCTCAGCTTTTAAAGAAGGGTGATTGGGGAGGAAAAATCCTGCGTGATGGATCCGGTCCGCCAGAGGAAAACTGGCCTTCCCGAAACGATTGAACCAAAAAGGATGAAGACCCAGATTGCCCGCAGAAAATATCCGGGTTTCAATGCTGTTTTCATTGAGCGCCTTAACAATCGCACGACGCTGGTTCGTGCTCTCGGCTACTATTCCATAGGAAATGCTTGAAATGATTGCATCCGGATCTTCCCACTTTTGGACATAGAACTGATCCCCTAAATATTTGCGGTAGAGCATGTGGTTTTCATGCCGCCGGGAGGCAATTTTGTCCAGCTTCTCAACCTGCCCCAGTCCAATAAAAGCGTTGAGATCGGTCGAGCGGAGATTGAAACCCGGTTCATAAAAGACAAAAGGTGTGTGGAAATCGTCAATCTCATATTTTTGCACCAAACGATTGTGAGTCTCAGGATCAAGGTCTTTGCTCCATCCGTGGCTTCGAAGCATCAGGAGGAGATCGTAATACTGCTTGTCATCGGTGGATACCATTCCGCCTTCAATGGTTGAGATTTGATGCCCAAAATAAAATGAAAAGCTCGACATGTCCCCGAAACTTCCCAGTTTCTTTCCGTAAGCCGAAGAGCCCACCGCAGCACAGGCATCCTCAAGAAGTTCAAAGCCGTACTTTTCCTTCAGCTTCAAAAGGGCTTTCATCTTGTGGGGAACGCCGAGCACCTGGACGAGCATGACAGCGGATGAACGGTGTTTTTTCAGAAGCGACTCCAGGTAATTGAGATCCAGACCAAAGGTGTCGGGATCCGCTTCACAGAGAACCGGCTCAAAACCAAACTGGATGGCCGGAGCGATCGTGGTCGCCCAGCCCACACTCGGAAGGATGATTTTTTTACTCTCGAGGCGGCCTGACAAGAGCAGGGCATAAAACATCAATAAATTAGCCGAAGAACCTGAATTGCAGAATACGGAGTATTTCTTGCCCGCCCACTGGCTCCACTTCTCTTCAAAATCGACGTTCACCTTGCCTTGGGTAAGCCGCGGGTAAGTTTTAAGCCAGGCCACCAACCGGTCCACGTCCTGATGGTCGATCGTGTCTTCGGCCAGATGAAATTTCAAACCCTCTTTCATACGTTTGCGTACTGACTCCTCTTGACAATCCGGTAGGCCTTGATCAATTCTTCGATACCATCCTTTAATGAGAACTGGGGTTTGAATCCAGTCTTCTCGATCTTGGCATTGCTGACAATGTAATCCCGCTTGTCAGGGTCCTCTCCCACTTCCGCCTCTGCAGTATAAAATCGGGGAATTTGCTTCTTGATCTCCTCGCACAATTCCCTCTTGCTGATATTGCAGTCGCTTAAACCCACGTTGTAAGCCTCATTTTTCAAGCGGTCGAAATTCTTGATCGAGTGAACAAAGGCCTGGGCAATATCACGCACGTGGATGTAATTGCGTTTAAAATGCGCCTGAAAAAGGATGATGAATCCGTCATGCACCGCCCGGTAAACAAAATCATTCACCAAAAGATCCAAACGCATCCGCGGACTCGAACCAAAAGCTGTGGCGAGCCTTAAGGTCATACTGTTTTTTCCACTCAAAACAGCCTGTTCAGCTTCCGCTTTAAGGCGGCCGTACAAAGAAATGGGGCGAAGGGGTGTTTTTTCATCACACGTTTTATCCCGTTCTCCGATCCCATAACCGCTGTTGGTGGTGGGAAAGATGATACGTTGATCCCGGCTTCGGAGCTCCAAAATCATTTGCACGGCCTCCAGATTCACCGTCCGCGCCTCCATGGGAAAACGGTCACACAGGGGGGCTCCGGTGAGACAGGCCAGTGGAAGAATGAAATCAGCTTCTTTTAAATGTTCCGAAACAAGCCGCTTGTCACGGACGTCGCCGCGGATCACGACGAGTTTCTTATGAAAACATGCGTCCAATAGCGAACTTTGGTGATAAAGCAAGTTGTCGACCACCGTCACTCGATGCCCTTCTTCCAGAAGACGCGGCACCAAAATGGAACCGATATAGCCCGCTCCACCGGTTACGAGAATGTTCATCTCAAGCCCACCTTTTGATTCTCCTGATAATGAGCACGGTACCAATTCAAGGTTTTTACGATTCCCTCGTCCAAAGATGTCCGCGGAACCCAGTCATAGAGCTTTTTCGCCCGGTCAATGTTCAACTTTAATTTAAAAGGAATGCTCGGCTTGGTTTTATCAAATTCAATCGCCAGCTTCCTGCCTGAGTGTTTGACAATTCTTTCCACCAGGAGACTCACGGAAACGGATTCGCCTGCACCGACATTGATCAACTCAAAGGGAGATTTTTGGGCGGCGAGGGCTTTTTCAACAAATTCGATCAAGTCGTCCACGTAAAGCAAATCCCGCTCTTCAGAGCCGTCTCCCCACACTACGATCCTGCCCTCAGATGGGACAGCCATTACTTTGGCCACCGTCGCACCGAAGACGTGCGAGCGCTCGAGATCAAACTTGTCAAAAGGGCCGTAGATATTGGAATGGCGGATGGCCGTGTAGCGTGTGGGGCCTATCCGGGAATAGAATTCGCACATTTTCTCCAGATAAACTTTGGTCCAGCCGGCCCCAAAGTATTTTTCACCTACCTCGTAATTGAAATCGGATTCTCTGACCGCTCCTCCCCCGTCACCCGGATACATCACAGTGCAGCTGAAAAAAATGACCCGGCCCACCCGGTTCTCATGGCAAGCGCGAAATAGAAGGGAGTTCATCACTGCATTGTCCGTCACATGAAAATAGGGCCTGGAGATGATCTCTTTGGCTCCCGAAGTGGTGGCCGCCGCCTGAAGGACAAGATCGATCCCTTGGGTGAGGCGTCCCACATCCTGTTGATCCGTCAAATCCGCTTGAACCCAACGAACTTCTGGCTCATTCCCGAAACCTTCCGGCGGATTTTTCTGATGATAAACGGCCGTAATCTCATATTCCGCCTTCTTTGAGAAATGGTTCAGAAGATTTCTCCCGATGAATCCGGTCGCACCGCACAATAGGACTTTTTTTCTGTTCACGATGTTAGAAGCTCGGCCATTTGCCCCGCGTGGCCGTTCGCTCCTGCAACTGAAACCCGGCGGGATAATTCCGGTCCACGAGCGTGTTGGGTTGATAGAAAATAATTTGGCTGCCGATGGCCTCGAAGGAAAAGGGAACACAAAGAAATCCCCTCAACGCCTCCTTGATTCGGGTATGGTTTTCCGGTTTCGCAAACAGCAGAAGGAACCCCCCTCCTCCGGCTCCCAGAAGTTTTCCTCCGACGGCGCCATTCTGTCTTGCTGTTTCATAAATTTGATCAATGACCGGAGTGGAAATTTTCGAGGTGAGGCCGCGCTTCAATTCCCACGCCTCATGGAGAAGTGAGCCGAAATCTGTGAAATCGTCCTGCCGGGTCAGAATGTTGATCCCTTCCTGAACCATCTGGTATATGGCGCGAAGTTCGCTTTTCCGTTCCTTGGTCCGCCGGATCTGTTCCTGGGCTATTTCCGAGGCGTTCCTTGAAAAGCCCGTGAAAAAGAGAAGGAGATGGGACTGTAAATCTTGAAGCCTGTCGTGGTTCAAAATGATAGGCGTAACCTGAATATCGTGGTTGGGAGAAAAATCAACCCGCGAAAGCCCTCCATAAGCCGCCATCACCTGGTCCTGACACCCCACATTTTCTTTCAAGACTTCCTGTTCGACCTTGATAGCTTCTTTGGCCAATTCCATCTTGGTGGGCATGGTCTGTTTCAATGCCTTGAGAGCGTGAAGGAACCCCACTGTGAATGCCGAACTGGAACCCAAACCTGTCCGCGCGGGAAGATCGCCGTCATGATGGATTTCGACGCCCTGATCAATTCCGAGAAACTTTAAAACGCCGCGTACGGCCGGATGTTTGATTTCCTCATTCTTTTTCACGAGCTCGATATTGGAATACACTACCCTGGTCTTGTACTCGAAAAAAGGAGGCAGAAAACGACAGGAAATATAACAGTATTTGTCGATCGTGGTGGCGAGAACGGCACCCCCCTCTTCCTGGTACCAAACAGGGTAGTCTGTGCCCCCGCCGAAAAAAGAAATTCGGAACGGGGTTCTACTGATGATCATGGCTAAAATGAGAATGGGTTGCCATCAAAATGCTGGTGACGGTACTCAACACGCAAATATCTCTTTCTCGAATCGCCTTCATCAATTCTTCGCCCTCCATCAGAACAATGTCCATCTCCTCCAAATCTGAGGCAATGGGTTCGGAGACCTTTTGTGCGGACCGCGCTTTAAAAACATGAACGGTCCCGCCGCCCTGGTTTCCCATCTGAACAAAATGCCCCAACGCCCGCCAGTCCGGTGAAGTATAACCTGTCTCTTCTTTGAGTTCCCGCTCGGCCGCAGCCAAAGGGTCTTCTCCCTCGCCAACGCCACCTGTAGGAAGCGTCAGTGTAATTTTTCGGACACCGTGTTTGTACTGCCTTTCCACCACAACTTTCCCCTCAGGGGTTTGGGCAAAGATGATCACACAATCCATGAGCTGCATCTGATAGTAGTCATCGACGACCCGTCCATCCGGAAGGCGGACCTTTTCAACTGACAGCCGGATCCAGGGCTCGGCAACGAAAATATCCCTGGCCTTGAGCGTCTCCCATGGCTCGAGAACTTTTTTCTTCGAATCAATCTTGTTCATCGAGTCACCTGGGCAGACGTCCGTTCACGACCGAGGCGGTTACTTTCAATGTACCAATCCACCGTCCGTTTGAGTCCTTCTTCCAAGCCAACCTTCGCCTCCCACCCAATCAACTCTTTTGCCCGGCCCGGATCCAACACTTTGTAGGGATTAAGTGAGGGTTTGTCCGGCCTAAAATTCACTTTGGGGTAAAAGCTAAGATGATCCAGCAGAATACGGACAACGTCTTTGACGGTCCGTATTTCTTTACTGCAAATGTTCAACGCCTCACTCTCAGCATATCTTTCGGTAATGAGAAGAAGTCCGTCCGCCAAATCATCCACGTAGGTGAAAGAACGGACATCCTCTCCTGTCCCCCAGACCTCAAAAGGATCTTGCCGGCTGACCACCCTGGCAACCAGGGCAGGAACCACGTGTGCGTGCTCGGGATCAAACCGGTCGTGCGGCCCATAAATCGCCGCGGGGCGGACAATTGCGTAACGGGTTTTCGTCGTCATATGGAAGTGTTTGCAAAGGGTCTCGAGATATCTTTCTACCCAACCCAACCCGTAGTTCTCCATCCAAGGATCTCCCCGGAAACCCTCACTCTCGGTGTTGGGTTTGTCCGTAGGCGGGTAGACATAGCTGGAGCTGATGAAGGCGCATCGTTCAACCCCCATTTTTGCCGCAAGATGGATTTGTCCTGAACGGAGATGAAGATTGCCAAAAATCAAAGTCGAGGGATCTTCCTTAATTTGCTTTGCTCCTCCCACGAAACCCGCCGTCAAAAAAACGATATCCATATCCTCGAATGCGGTCTTCGCTTGAGTCTCATTCGTCAAATCGCAGGAAACCACTTCCAGATTTTTATGGGCGAGGGTGATTTTACGGTTTTTATACTGAGTGGCCCTGACGAACGCCCCCTCCTCCAGCAATTTCCGCACAAGGCTTTGACCCACGAGCCCGGCTCCGCCTGCCACTAAAACATTTTTCCCTTTATAGAACATATTTATTTGAGCAGCTCTTTGATTCGTTGTGACTGCTTGATTTCTCTAAGAGAGTCGCAGATTTCATCCGCTTCTCTTAAGTGCTTTTTATCCACTGTGCTTGTAACGGCAATGCAGTAGGCGCCGGCCCGTTTTGCCGATTGAATTCCAAGGGGCGCATTTTCCACGACAATGCACTCTTCCGCTTTCACTTTCAACTTTTCCGCCCCCTTCAAGTAAGGAACGGGTGAGGGCTTCCCCTCTTTTGTCTCATCACCGGTCACAACCGCATTGAACCGTTCCAGAAAACCGCGGGGCGTGGTTTGAGTAAGCCGGTTCAAAAGTCCTGTGGTCACCAGACCAATCGGAACACCTTTTGATCGAAGGAGCGCGATCAGCTCCTCCGCGCCGGGATAAAGAGCAAAGCGGTGATTTTTTAAATAGTACTTTTCCTTCTTTTGGACGACCTCGTTTTCGTTGGGGACTGGCCGATGATATTTCTCGAAAAATCGCCTCGGCAGCTCAAAAACGCTCAACCCTTCGAGCGGATAATAATCTTCCGGCTTGAGATCGAGCCCGTATTCCGCCACTGCCGCTCTCCAGGCCTTGAAGTTGTCCTCCATAGTCTGCGCTAGGGTGCCGTCAAAGTCGAAGATAACAGCCCGATCCTTGCCGATGATTAATTCCTCGCTGTTGCCATGGATTCCTTCTCAACCTGCGCGAAGGCTGCTTTCATCCACGGCCCCAGATATTTGTAATGAGGACAGCTGACAATCTTGTCATCGACAACCGCCGGGGCATCCACATAAGTGGCACCGGCATTTTCAATGTCGTCTTTGATGCTGTAGTAGCCTGAGATTTTGTTCCCTTTTACAATCTTGGCCGAGATCAAAAGCTGAGAACCATGGCAAATGCTGGCGATCACTTTCCCGGCCTGGTGAAAATCCCGGATGAATTTCAGAAGCTCTTGATCTTGCCGCATATATTCCATTGCCTTGGCCCCGCCGGGCAAAATCAGCAGATCGTAATCACCGACGCGAAGTTCGGGGATGTCTTTGGTGGGAACAATCTTGACTCCGATCTGGCCTTGTACGGTCTCTTTGCCGCGCACCGCCACATCAACCTCATAACCCTCCTCTTGCACCCGGTAATAAGGATAAATGTATTCATGGTCTTGGATCAACTTTCCCGCCAAAATGATAGCCTTTCTCATGACGCCTGGACTCCTCCTCTTGAATTAAACGAAAGCATTGTATTTTTTAACTTGATGATCACGATTCTTGAGGTACCACTCCATTGTCTCCTTGATTCCCCGTTCCAAGGAGTACTCGCATTTGAACCCCAGCTTCTGATGAGCCTTGGTCATATCCATCAATCGGATCCGATTACCCGTGGGTTTCGCTTTATCCCAAACTACTCTGGGTTGCTGAGGGGCGGATTTCAAGATGGTTTCAACCACTTCGCGGATCGTAACTCCTTTACCACTGCCTAAGTTAACGGGGTCGGGTTCGTGGTATTTTACCATCGAAAGGATCATCCCCCGTGCACAATCCTTGCTGTAAATAAAGTCGCGCACCTGGCTGCCGTCCCCCCAAACCACCAGGGGATTTTCGCCGGACACCACACGACTCATCAAAGCGGAAATGACCATCGCTGTTTTGGGATTAAAATTGTCATAGGGGCCGTAAATGGCCGATGGGCGAACGATGCAGGTCTTGTAGCCAAACTGTTCCAGAGAGGCTTCGCATTGCAGCTCCCCGATTCGTTTGCTCCAGGCCCCGTACTGGTCGGAGGGATGAGGGGGTTTGTCCCAGACCTCATTTTCCCGGAAAATTTCCGCATCGGGATAAACGCCCACGCTGCTTGTAAAAAGATATTTTTGAACACCCGATTCACGGGCGGCTTTCAGCATATGAAGATTAATCAGAGTATTGACTTCGAGGAACCGCGCGGCCTGGCTTTGTCCGATACCGACTCCCCCTTTGACGCCCGCCAAATGAAAAACATAATCCATTCCCTGACAGGCCTTTCTGCAGGATTCCCACTGAGTGAGATCTGATTTTTGAAATTCGATTTCTTCCGGGAGATGAGTTGGATCGTCCATGGAAACTACCCGCACCACCGCCCCGTATTCTCGAAGAAGCTGGATCAAAGCCATTCCAAGCATTCCGGTTCCGCCCGTGACCAAAACCCTTTTCTTTGAAAAAAACTGCTGTTCCATCAGGATATTTTCTTTGCTTCGTCCGCCACCAATGCCTTGACTCTGTCTGCGATCTTCTTGGGGGGTGGAGTGGGATTGTCCAAATGAGGCGCAAAACCCGCGGTCCGGTCTTCAAGGCCCATCGCATGAACGGGCACCGAAGCCGCATGCATCAAATCATAAGCAAGAGAACGGGAAGCGCCCCCGATTTCAAAATCCGAATCGATGACAAGGCCGAGACCGGTCTTCTTCAACGAACCCACCATCAGATCCGTCACCTGAAAGGGTTTGAGCCACAAAAGATGAATCAAATCACAGGTGATTCCTTCTGTTTGGAGAATTTTCACAGCTTCAAGCGCGTTCAACCGGCCTGCGCTGATCGCGAAAAGGGTGATGTCGGCTCGGGGGTGAATCGCCGGATCCATTTCATAATCGACGGGAAAACTGCGTCGGTGTTCGCTGACATAGAGAGGGCCATCATGAGCCATGAACCAGTCCCAGGCCTCGGTCCATTCGCCGGGCGTCATCGGTGCAATGATAGGAATCCCCGGCATCCGCATCACCATCCCATGGTGAGCCGCCGAGGCCACGGGACCGATTCCGCCTTCCATGGCAAGCGACCTGATAAAAATAGGGCAAGGGACTCCCCACATTTCTTTAGATTTGGCTGCATAATTTAAAAGAGATGCGGCGTTATACCACATGAATCCCTGATAACGGATAACGTAAATCGGCCGCCGGCCGACCAATGCCGCACCCACAGCAATTCCCGCCCCGGACACATCGGCCATGGAAAGCTCGACGATCCCTTCCTTTTCCGTCAAAGGAGGCACCGTTCCGCCAATCCATCCCACCGCTGTCACGCACTGTCCAAAGAGAAGGCCCTTGTTCTCCTTGAGATGGCGGAGGGTTATGTCCTGGATGGTTTCCGCAACTGTTCTTCCCATATCCTCCGGACCTCTTCGCTAGCCTTATTCTCGATTTCTTCAGCCTGGGCCGCCAATCCCAATTTTCTGAGTTCTTCTTTTATTAATTCGAAACGGTTCCATTCCGGCTCCCCGTCTTTGCCCGTTCCTGCATGCCAGAGATGGCGGCATGTTCGAATGTTGATGAAAGCGGGAAGCTTTGGCAAAAATTCCTTCACGTAATGAGCGATCAGCCATGGATCATCCGTGATATCGATTGCCGGCATCCCAAAACTCGATGCCAAATCGGCCATCTGCCACGATCTTCGCGTTGCAACAGGAGTTAAAATCGACAAATCGTTGTCCTCGCAAACAAAAAGAACGGGCGCCTTTTTTGTTGCAGCGTATCCCAGGGCGCCGGCCACATAATCCTCCTCGGCTGAGGCATCTCCCATCTCGGCTAACACCGGCTTCCCGGAACCCAGAGCCGCTCCCACAGCAATGGGGACTTGATCCCCCATTAACCCGCTGTGTCCAAACATTCCGATTTTGGGGTCGTGAATGGAGGCGGAACCGCCCATTCCTTTGGTGCAACCTGTCCGGCGGTGGAGCAATTCATCAATGAGTTTTCTCATGTCGCCGCCGAAAGACAGATAATAGGAATGGCAGCGGTGCTGGGCGAAGATCAAAAAATTCTTCCGCACCGCGGAAACGACGGCGGGGACATGTTCGGAGCCCACGGAAAGATAGATGGGCATTTTGATGACGCCTGTGTCATAAACCTTTGCCAACTCGAGTTCAAAATAGCGATTCACGCAGGTCTTCTGAAATATCTCAAGCGTCTTTTCAGCTGGAAATTGTTTTGAAAGACCGGGTAGGAGGCCCAGCCCGGCTGAACGTGCGATCATTTGTCCTTATTTTTCCTTTCGAATAACGAGGATCTCGGCTCCCTCGGGAGCCACGGAGAATCTTTGGGCAAGACGGTCCAGAGTATCGGTGGAGAGCACATCTCCGGGGCTTACAATCAATTCTCCTGAAAGGCTGACCAATCCCCCGCGAAGAACGGCCACCAATTCGTTGGGGTTTCGATTTTGTAATTTTTCAGAATCTTTCACTTTTTCTACGATCAAGACACAACCGGCGAGGGAGTAACTGCGTTCCCGTTTTTCATCGGGAGGATCCAGTTTGACACACTTATCATCCATGGGAATAGTCGCCTCCGGCCCTTCGTAAACCGCTTCTTCACGGCCGTAGCGGTCATCCAACCTCACCAGATTTTCTTTGACACAGGGGTTTTCGATTTCGATCACTGAAATTCCCTCGGGGGAAACAGCGGCCGTGGAGTGAAACACGCCCTGCCGGATTCCCACTTTGCTTAATGACCGCAGGGACTTGGCATCATTGAGAAACGAAATAACCGCTTCTCCCGAAAGAACAATCAATCCGGTTTTTTTGATCGGATGGCAATGTAGAGAAGTACGCGAACCGTGGTTAATGTGTAAAAACCAGACCCCCACGATCCCGTTTTGATACATGAGATATTCATAACCCCAAGGCTTTGTGACAATGACGTCTTGATATTCGATCATATCGAGACCCGATGGTCAGAGGGCGCTTGGTGATAAACTTCATCTTTACTAAAAGTCGGGGCATACGGTTGAACGGGGTGAGTGGCTGTTAAGGAAAAGCGGCATCCATGCCATGGGCAAATAAGATCGTCTCCCTCTATCTTTCCTTTTTCAAGCGGACCCCCTTGATGAGGACACCGCCTTTTGAGTTTGGTCTCCCTTCCTTTATGATAAACCGCAACATAGGCCGGCTGGCTCGCGCATTGAACCATGCGCCTTAAAGTTTTGTGTTTAATCGCAAATAAAAATCGACTCCAAAATCCTAACAAAGTTATCTCCTGTTTCTTAAATGAATCCGGCCTTTTCCATCAAAGGCCTCGGATAGATGGTATTCAAATCGGGCATCCGGAACCCTTAAGGTATCGGTTTTGAAAAACTCGTCCATAATATCGTAATTCTTTGGAATTTCCGGCGCACAAGAATCAACTAAAGGTAAATCTTCTGCGATCATTCGCTCATAGATCCATTCGAGATCCTCGTCCAAGATTTCGTCCATTCTCCTTCTATAAATCCACAGAAAAATCTTTGGAAGCAACTTAGGGAGTAAACCCCAGTACGACGGTAAAGAAAAAAGATGATCTCCTATAACCCATGTTTCTTCTCCGTGTGCCTCGACTTTGCAATCTACCGTATGAGCGTGCCCTGATTTTGCATTGACATAAACATTTCGGTAGCCATCGGGTAAATCTTCCCTAAAGATCACGTAATGATCAAAAAATGGAAGGGGATAAAGCCGCCGCGCTTTATAGAGGAAGATTTGCCGTTCGGTATTTTTATAAAGCAAAGGATGGCTCATGATCACTTTATGATGAAGATGGCTAAAATGAGTCCAGTCTTGGGCGGTATCGAAAACGAGCTGATAGGGTGCTTTTATTTTGACAATCCGTCTGACTAAAATTTTATACATGTCTTCCTTTATCAAACAAACACATCGTAGCGATTATTGACAGAGTTTCTATTTTTGCGGTACCAATTCATCACTTCTTTAATTCCATCTTCAAGCGACGTTTGGGGTTGAAACCCCATCGATTGTGCACGTGAAATATCCATAATCCGATTCTGGTCCCCTGTGGGTTTGGAGCAGTCCCAAAGAACTTGGGGCTTCTTGTCCAATTGACGGATGATGATTTCCACAAGTTCTTTAATGGAAATTTCGACGTCGCTTGCGAGGTTAACAGGTTGCCCCGGCATTTTCTTTGCGACCAAGATCATTCCTCGCGCAACGTCTCTGGCATGAATAAAATTCCTCCTTGCAGACCCATCACCCCAAACCCGTAAGGGGTTTTCGCCGTCCACGGCCCGTTTGATCAGCGAAGGAATGACCATGGCGTTCTCACGATCAAAATTGTCATAAGGGCCATACGTGTTGCCGGGCCGAACAATGGCAATTTGGTCCCATCCGTATTGGATCTGATAGGCTTCCGCCTGCAGTTCGCCCATTCGCTTTGCCCATCCTGCAAATTTATCGTTTCCGGAGGGAAAAGTTCTCCAGACCTCATCCTCGTACAGAATCTCCGCCGGAGAATAGACGGCGATGGAACTCGCGTAAAGAAACCCTTTAACTCCTCTTCTCCTTGCAGCCTCCATCAGGTTAAGGCTCAAAGTGAGGGTGGGGACAAAAAAGCTTGCGGGTTTGGTGCGGGTCATCGCGGGAGAACCTTTGACGCCGAGAAGATTAAAAACAAAATCCATCCCCTCGCACACCGTTAGACAGTTCTCAAATGAAAAAAGGTCGATGGATATGAATTCTGCCGCGGGATGAGCCCGTGAAGGTTCGTCTAAAGAGGCAATCCTCACCTGAGCCCCTTCTTTGATCAACATTTCGACCAGGGGGATCCCAATCATTCCGGTACCGCCGGCAACAAGAACCCTTTTACCGGTAAACATCTTTAAAAATGCCCCGCCATTTGAGGGCCCAAGACCGAATGCCCGTAAAGATAGGCGCCTTTTTTATTTCCATACCAAATCACTTCCTTAAACCAATCTTCCCAAGAAGACCAGGTCTCAGTGGTTCGATCGATATGATAGTGACTTACCTTTTCCTCAAGAGGAATCTTGATCCCGCTGATTGCTGCTTGATAAAACTCCCAGAGGTTGTACCCGAGTTCCAGATTCAGATCTTCCGTTTGAAAAGGTTTTTTCAGGAGGGATTGATTGAGCATTACGGCTTCTTGAAGAATCGGCTGGGGAATTTGAAGGGATTTCTCTTTCAAAAATTGGGCCAGTATAGCTTCAGCTTCTTGATAAAACTTTTCCAACTTGTTTTCGGTGCACAATTTAATCAGGATGTATTCATCTGCGGGCCACCAAATATTGAGCCACTGCTCGGAACAGCAATATTCAGCGCCTCCCTCTTGAATGTCCCGGGCTTTTTCCAGAAAAAAAGTTTTGATTTCAGAAAGAGTGGGAAAGGATTCAAGATTGCCTTCAGTAAATACTTCAAAAAGTTCCTGGTAACTCACCCCGGTGACTTCGTGGAGCATCACCAATGGAATTTGAAGCACTTTGTCAAAATGAAGGAACCCGGCTGTCCAGGAAAACGCCCGGACCCGGCGCCAGTCTTCATGCGGCATAGCCTGAGTCGCGATCACTAGCTGCTGAGTCTCAAAGATTTCCTCTTCGGATTCAGCCAAGGATCCGTGGATGTTTACCACTCTTGTTTCGACGGTAACCATTCCATACTTTTCTTGATATTCTGGATTCCCCATTTCTGCATTCGGAAGAATAGAAAGATTATTGAATTGAATCCGGTTGTGCTGCCCATTCTCAATCACCTGTGAGACGCCCCCCGCAAAGGAATTGTAAGTTTCGCCGGGCAGCCCCAGGATGAGATCACTATAGGTCTCCACCCGGTCCCGCGTAAAACGCCGCTGTAATTCCTGGAAGGAAGCGGATGAAATATTTGCCCGCTTGATATCCTTCAGCGTATTGGGATCCAGCGATTGCAGAGAGATGGTCACACCCTTGTTCAGTCCTGAATCCGCTAAAAGTTTTTGCACTTTATAGGCACGCTCCGTCGCGTTTTTTGTGTTTTGTACGGAAAGGGCGCGGGGATAATTCCACTTTTTTTTCACTTCGGCAACATACTGGGCGATTTCCAGATCTCTGGGGAGAATTCCAAAATTGGCGTCGCAACAAAAAATGAATTCCATTCTGCGGTTGGCAAACCAGTCAATTTCCCGGAACAGTCTGTCTAAATCAAACGTGAAGACCTTGCTCTGAACGGCAGATCCCCAGTCGCAAAACGTGCAGGAGAAGGGACAGCCCCGGTTGGTCTCCCAAAGGGCCAGCCACTGCTCATCAGGGTTCGCCTCGGCCAACCGATCAAAAACCCCTTCCAAATAAGGGGAAGGGATTTCGGAAAGATCATTGATTCGAGAGGCCTTTGGATGGGAGATAAAAGATCCGTCCTCTTTTAAAAAACTAATGGAGGGTATGTTTTCCCAACGGCGGGAAGAGCCATTCTCTAAGATTTCGAAAAAGGTTCTTTCTCCCTCTCCATGACAGCAAACATCAATGAAGGGGTGCTGGCGTAAAAATTCCTCACTTCGGTCAGGGACGTGAGGGCCTCCAAAGACAATCAGCGTCTCGGGATTCTCGGCCTTAATTGCTTTCGCAATTTCAAGGGAAATCCGAATATTCCAAACATAAGTGCTGAAGCCGATGACCTCGGCCCCTTTCAACCTTTTGACAGCCTTTTGAACCGGCAGGCGGGAATAAATGGGAAGCAGGAATTCATAGGGGGAAGGTGCTTTGGCGTGTCTCTCAACGTAGGCTTGAAGCAGGCCGACGGAATAAGGGAGATAGTTTTGGCGAGAAAAGCTATTGTTGATTTGAACCAGTCCAATCTTCATGCGGAAATTTTTGATTTGGCCTTTACGTTCAATTCGATACGGGCTAGATTTTTGAGTTCTTTTCCAGGAATTAAAAATTCTTTGAGAATAAGAAAGGCGATCGCAAGAGCGCCTTTTAATTTACTGATCTTTCCCTCGCCGATAATCCTCTTGGGTTCATCCCCTGGGATCTCAGCAACTCTTTTTTTGTGTCTCGCACACTGAATGCAAAGTTCCGGCTCAAAGCCTGCCCCTCGAACGTCATGGCGAAAAAGTTGGATAAGTTCTTTTCGCCAAGCCCGAAACATCACAAGGGAATCGGTATAACGACCACCAAAAATAAAATTAATGACGGCCGTAAAAAGCCAATTACCGAAGGCTGAGGCCCAATCGTCATCCTCACTTTTTGCCCCTGGGCAATACCTGGACGCGATCACCATGTCATAGCCTTCTTTCATCTTTGCAATCAATTCGGGAATGAGTTCAGGAATTGAATTGCCGTCAGGGCTAAAGGGGATAATGACATCGCCTGTTGCAATCTCAAGGGCCTCCCAATAGGCTTCAATGGCTCCTTTTGATTTTTGCCTTATCGTGATGTAACCGCATTCGGTTGCATATTCAAAGGTGCCGTCGGTGGAGTTTCCATCCACAACAATAATTTCGTCCACCCAATCCCTTTTAATTCGAGGCATGATCTCGCGCATTCCTTCGATCTCGTTTAGGGTGGGAATGAAGAGCGTGACTTTCATTAAAAATGCCGGCTTTCTGCACCATCAACAACAATGCAGGCGCCGTTTAAGAAACCGGCTTTTTCTGAACATACAAACGTAATCGTGTCTGCTACTTCTTCAGGAGTGCCGAGGCGTCCAAGAGGAAAGTCGGACAGGGCCTTCTCGAATCCCTTGGGGTCTTTTTTCTTCTCCTCTTCCCAACCGGTATCCGGAATCATGATGGAACCGGGAGCTACGGTGTTAAATGTGATTCCATCCCTCACAAGATCCCTATTCATGGCCAATGTTTTCATCAAAGCAATTTCAGCGCTCTTGGCCATGCTGTACCACGGTCGCCCCCCGCCTTCGCAGCCCTGAATGGAAGCCACGGTCACGACCCGCCCCCATTTTTGCCTACACATATAAGGCAGTGCCAGTTTCGTGAACCGGACAGCGGCCATCGCATTCTTGTTATAAACGTCAACCCAAACTTCTTCGGATGTTTCCTCAATGGAAGGGCTTCCCCATCGACCCCCGCCGCCGACATTGTTTATCAGGATATGAAGGGTTTTCCAGGACTCGATTACTTTTTTGATCACGCGTTCAATATCGGCAGGAATCAGGGCATCGGCGGGGATTCCTAATGTTTGCACACCTTGAGATTTCAGTTGGCTCAGAGCTTGAGCCAGCCGATCCTCTCTTCGCGCGCAGATCGCCACGTTGCAACCTTCAGCCGCCAAAGAACGTGCGGTCGCAAGGCCGATTCCGTGACTCCCCCCTGTTATAAGAGCGTACTTACCCCGGATCTGGAGATCCATGCTTTATGGCTGGACACTCTTAGAAAGGCCCTTTGAACCGCCGCTCATGGCTATAGAAGTCTTCACCCGAAAGATCAGTCGGTTCCAGCCCCAATTTTTCTTCCACGGCTCGGATAATATCCTCGGCATTCGGATAGAATTCGTTTTCCAAATTGCGAGCCGTCGGGCAGGGAGTGTGAGCAAAACCGATCCTTTTGACTGGAGATTTTAATTCACCAAAACATTTTTCTGACACACGGGCCGCCACTTCCGCACTGAAACCGCAATCCAGCCAGTCATTGTCAGCCACTAAGCAATGTCCCGTCTTCCTGACAGACTCAACCGCAAGGGTATCGTCAAACGGTGCAATGGTCCTTGGATCCACAATTTCGACACTGATCCCTTTTCTTTCCAAAATCTCCGCCGCCTTTAAAGCTTCTACGTTCATCCAAGACGTCGCAACAATGGTAATGTCCCGGCCGGGACGCAATACATTTCCCTCTCCAAGGGGAATGGCAAAAGGTTCTTCGGGCACTTCATCTAGAGCCCAGTAAAGCCATCGGTGTTCGATGAAGATAACGGGGTTGTCATCCCGAATGGCTGAAGTAAGAAGCCCTTTGGCATCCCGCGGTGTCGTGGGAAGAACTACCTTCAAACCGGGGATGTGGGCAAAGTAAGAATGCAAACTTTTGCTGTGTTGATAACCCTGCCCCCAGCCTCTTCCCACAATGGCCCGAATGACCAGTGGAATCTTGCGTTCTCCCACCGTTGAATAAATGTAATTGGAGATCATATTTACCACTTGATTCATGGCGAGAAGAAGAAAGTCAACGCGAATATGAATATGGATGGGCCGCATTCCGTTCATGGCGGCGCCAAAGCCGAAACCCGTCATCGCCTCTTCACAGATGGGGGTGTCAAAGCATCTTTCTTTTCCGAACTGCTCTAAAAGACCCGTGGTGCTGCCAAAAATGCGGCTGTAATCCGGCACCCCGATGCCGTATACGAAGACACTCGAATCTCTTTCCATTTCTTGCCGCATCGCCTCGTTCAAGGCCTGACTAAAATTAATCTTTCTCATAGAAGAGGCCTTTATAGAGTTGACCCGGAGCCGGAAAAGACGCTTCTCTCGCCTTCTTGAGACTATTTTCAAGTTGCTCATCGACCGTGGCTTCTATGCGGTCAATATCTTCCTCAGGGTAACCGTTTTCGAGAAGCCGTTTGCGCTGGACAACAAGGCAATCCCGCTTAAACCACTCTTGATATTCCTCCCGGGAACGATAACCGAGATGGAAATCCTCTTCGATCCCAATATGTTGAAGATAACGGCAGCATTTAAGGTGCAGGAAGGTTGGTTTTTTAGTTTGATGAATTAGGTCCATTCCCTTTTGGGTTAACCGGTGGATGACTTCCACATCCGCTGTATTCTCTTCAAGAACGTTACATTCGAATTTTGAAACAATATCAATGATTGACTTGTACCCCTGCCTGATCTCTTTGGTGGCATGGACCGCATAACCGTTGTCTTCACAAACAAATAAAACCGGCAATTTCATTACGCACGCCACATTGAGACTCTCCCAAAAAACGCCTTCATCAAAAGCGCCGTCGCCAAAAAATACACCGCAGATTCCGCCCTCCCTTTTCCATTTGTTTGCAAAGGCCACCCCCAAAGCTGCGGGAAGGCCGCTTGCCACGATGGCCGAAGAAAACAAGTGTCCCATTTCAGGAAAGGCCAAATGCATGGATCCTGATTTTCCTTGCGCAGTTCCCGTCTCCCGGCCGTAAAGCTCAGCAAAAAACCGGTCCGTATCCTCCGTTTTCGCAAGAAAAGCCGCGTGACTCCGATAAGTGGCAAGGATTTGATTTTTTGGACCCAGAGCGTGGCAGACACCCACCGACATGGCTTCCTGGCCTTTTGACATGTGCATCGGCGTCTTCATTTCATCTTCGGGATAGTACTTGATGATAAGGTCCTCGGCGCGCCGGATGAGATAAAGCTTTCTATAGAGTTCCAGACTCAAATCATTCAATGTGGAAGCGCCCAAAAGGGTCTCTTTTGCTTTTTTCATTGCGGGTCTCGTCTCACGAAAAGTTTATATGATATCAATAAACCCCTCATTTTCTTACAAAAATCTTGATGGCATGCTCGACTGATTCGACCTCCCATCGGCCAAAGGTTTGAACCTCCTCGTAATGATCCATGAGGTACCGGTTCAATTTCTGGCAATGGGTTTTGCCAAAGTAACCGATGCCGGGCTCTGTCGAATAGTAACGATTAGAAATAAGGACAAGGGGGACCTGCTCGTCTTCAATCTCCCGGATCATCCTTTCCTCCTGCTCCGGCTGGATATGGATTCCTTCAACAAATATCAGCTCGCGCAAAGCGTGCCGACGGCCCGAGAGAAAGGCATAAAGAGGTTCATATGGAATAGCCAAAATTTTTTCGGCCGGTGTTGTATTTTCAAGAATAAACCGGGTACCTGCCTTAACCGCCTGAATGGAAGCAAGGGCTCCGCCAGCGTAAACCTGGCCCTGCGGAAAATCCAAGTATCGCTCAGGTACTTTCATGGCAAGGGCTTCCTGGAAATTTTTGAAGGGGAAGATGAGGAGGCCCAAAAAGATCAAGATTCCTAAAATGATTTTTTCTCTGCGCTGAAAAAGAGAACTCGCCCACTCAGCCAGAAATCCCAAACTCAGAACGAATATCGGAAAAAGCCAAAAATCAAACCGATAAATCATTCCTTCCATTAAAAAATAATCGGCTGAATTGGCGACACCATAAATCACTAAAGATCCCCAAACAGGAAGATAAATTTTTTTATCTCGTTCTGAAAGGTTCTTCTTTCTCAAACTCAATAGGGCGAGAAGGCCAAAAATCAAAAAGACGGCTACCCCGAAAAGCCTTTCCCGATCCCAAATAAGAAATCGAAGGAAAAGGTGCTTTAAGTTCGTCCAAAAGAAAGTTAAACGGCCATATTGGGGGGCGAGAGTCATGCACTGACCCACCCAATCCGCAGGGACTCCCCAGTATAAAGCGGTGTAAGCTCCGAGGGTCAACACGCTAAAGAGTAGAGGTAGAAAAATAAAATGTTTCCATGCAAGAAGCGTTTCTGAATTTTTCCGCCCAGAGAGTCCGTAATCAAGCAGAAGGGATGCGTAGAAAGCCAAAAACGAGAAGACGCCGGCGCTAATCTTGAGCCAGGCAATTGCGACGACGGACAGAAGTCCCAGGTAGCACCATCTTTTGTGATGAGTGAGAAAGAATTTCCACAGTGAGAAGATTGAAAACAGGAGAAGAGGAATGGCGCCAATGTGGTTAAATGTCCAAGTCATATCAAAACTCAAGAAAGCTAACGAAGAGAGAAACGCCACAGGAGCCTGAGTGAAGAGGCGGAGAATTTGATAAGTCAGAATTGAACTAAGAAGATAAATCGCAGCCAGACCCATGCGTACACTGAGGATATTCACTCCCCCAACGAGAAACCAAAAAGCGTAATAAACCGGCATGAGAGGCCCGTATTGCCACCAGTAATCACGGACAGGCCAATGACCCTGAGTCATCAATTGAAAAGCGTAGAAATCTCGGCCCATATCTCCGGTGGTTAAATGAGGTTGGACGTTAATTGTCGGGATCCAAAAAATAAGGACCGTAAGAACGGACAGCCAAAACCATCCGTCAGCCGCCATCCTGCATTTTTTATCAGCGGCGACGGCGTTCGAGCTCAAAATGAGGACACGCAACCTTCTTGGGGATTTTTCCTGGCGACTCTTGCCGCTTGAACCCGCCAATAATTAAACAGGTCGATCAAACTTTCTTCGAAAGAGTAGCGGGGTTTCCATCCTGTCTCTTGGGTGAATTTATCCACGCAGGGGATTTGGTTGGTCACATCAGCGGGGCGGGCCAGTTTGGGGTCATAACGTGTCGGAATGGGCACTTTGCTCAGGGCTATCAGCCGTTTCAGAAATTCCCCCACAGTAATTGTGGTCATTCCGCCGATATTGTAAGCCTCACCGGGCCGGCAATGTATCACCGCTTCCCAGTAAGCCTTCATTGCGTCCCGCACATCAATGAGCGTGCGGACCGAATCTAGATTCCCGTGAACCAGCTCCTTCTGTAGGCCCTGCTCGATCCAAGCCACTTGTTTTGCAAAGGAAGTGGCAAACAGATCCGTGCGGCGGGGATTCAAATAAGCGAACATGCGGGTGCGAATGATCCGCATGCCGTAACTTGTGAAATAACTCCAGCCCAACAGATCCTGGGCCACCTTGGAGACAGCGTATGGGCTTGCGGGCCGGAGCGGGGCCTCCTCCTTGATGGGGACCTCCTTGGGGCCCACCTGACCGTAGACTTCTGAAGTACTGCAAAGCTGGATGATGGGGTCTTGCTTGGCGAGCCTGACAGCCTCGAAAAGATTACTGGTTCCAATGATGTTATTGTTGAGAACGGTGCTCGGCGTAAGAAAGGAAGCTCTCACATTAGCGTAAGCGGCAAGATGAAAAATGGCGTCAGGCCGGACCTTCTCGAGGATGGCGAGGACGGAACCAAAATCCAGAAGGTCTGCTTCATGAACTGTGATCCGGTTCCGGATGGCACCGAGATTGTCCGAGGTGGTTGTGCTGTGCCAGCGGGAGATTCCGTGGACTTCAACGCCAGGATGATGCTGGACAATGTATTCGGCCAGGTAACTTCCGCCTGAGCCTGCAATCCCTGTGATGAGAACTCGATGAATGTCTTTTTCGCTAACCATGTGGGGAATTATCTCAAAATCACGGGGATCTTGATCGAGGTTTGACCCTTCAGAAATTCCTCCCCCTCATTCAAATAAGCCATGGAATACTGCCGTCGCCAGCGATCTCGGGTTAAATTCGGGTAGGACCCATGAATCACATTTCCATGCTGCAAACAAACCCCCCCTTTGGGACCAAAGGCATCCGTTTTTTGATATCGCGAAGGCGGGTCCACCTTCCAACCGGGACGAGTGAGGCCGTCTTCTTCAATTTTTTCCTTCCAGCTTTTCACATACTCATAGGGCAATAAATCTTCCTTGTGAGAACCGGGGTAATAAAAAAGCCCTCCGTTTTCTTTTTCGCTCTGATCCACAAAAATATGCAGCTGCATATAGGCCCCATAGGCTGCGCGGACATAGGCATTATCCTGATGAGGGTTCCACGTTTGTTTGGCATAAGGCGTGCCGGGCTTTTTGTATAAGAATTGGGAATTTAACCCCACTACCCGGTGTCTCTGCACCGCCTCGACCATCGAAACAAGAACGGGGTCTCGCATAATCTCCAAAAACAAGTCAACTTCTCGATGAATGTTCAGCGCCACCGAATAATCCGCTTCGGCAACCGTTTCGGCTGCGCGGGCCATGATCTCCAAGGCCTCGTCGTTAAAAACCCCCGGAACAATGACGTAGCCAAAGTCATCATAAAATTGGATTTGTTGCAGGGTTAAAATAACGGGGTTTGCTTTAATCTGTTTCTGAATCTCGGTCATTTAATTTGTACCTCATTGGGGGTTACTGAGGTTTCGGGAAAGCGGCCAGTCACAAGGTCCTCAGATGAAAGATTAAAATCACTGAGCCGGTCCTGCCAATGCGGATTCTCAGCTAAGACCCGATTCAAACGTTCGATCAGATAAGGTTCAATCCGTCCATGCACTTTCCAGTAGAGGTAACCCCGGAAATATTGAGCAAAGGCATCGTCCGGAGCCACCACATCCGCTATGTATTCCATATATTGATGCATCTGCAGATGCTTTACCGGACGGTTCTCTTTGAAAAGCCGTCCAAAATTAAGGTGGTAATTCATGTAAGCCCAAAGACGATTGATTTGCGGTTTTGTGGGAATGGCATCCGGTTCGACTTCCTCAAAGATATTTTTAAAATTGGTTGCAAAAACGTTGACGCGCTTTTCAGTTGATTTGCGCTGCTTGCCGTGGGCGCCGACTTGGTAGCGGATTTCATCAAAAATGACAGAGCCAATCAAACCCTCCATCGCCATTTGCCCAAAAATGGGAGTGTTGGGAAGGGGCTGGAGCGGCGTGACCATGTACCAATCCAGATCCATTTCCTGGGCAACTCGGAAGGTATCCCCAATCATTCGAAAAGTCTCATGAGGAAACCCCAGCATCACAAATACGCGCGCGTTAATTTGTTCATATTTATGTAAAACTTGGGCGGCTCTCAAAAACACCTCCACTGTTCCGGGCTTTTTAATTTGTCTCAAAATTTCCGGGTTGCCCGACTCCATCCCAATATGAAGCCCCACACATCCGCTTTCCGCAGCTGCTTGCATCAACTCATCCGTACAGGAAAAGGCAATCACGCCGTTGGTGCAATCCCACGTTATCCCCACATTTTGGCGGACCATTTCATTGAAAAGTTTTAAAGCGCGGGCATGGTCCTTTAGAAAATCGTCATCAAGCCACATAATGTGACCGACTCCAAATTCCTGACGCAGCATAAGAAGTTCGTCGATCACGGATTGAACAGAACGGCCCCGCACACCCGCCCCGTTGAAATTTCTGACGCTGCAGAAAGTGCACTGGGCGCGACAACCCCGGTTGGAGAGAACCGTACTGAAATGGGTCCCCGGCTTGGGATAAGAATGAAAAGAGCCGATCTTGCCATTCTCTGCCAAATCGGGAAGGGTGATTAAATCATGTGCCGGAATCACGTCCAGCTCCTCGGGTGGAGGAAGTTGACGGTTCGTAAAATGAAAGATTTTCTCTCGGCCAGTCATCATCAGCTGAGCCAATTCAGATAAAGGTGCTTTCCGGTTGACCACCCGAATGAAAGACTGGAAGGACAAATCCGACTCATACATGAAAAAGAAATTGACCGTGGGGAAGTCTTTCAAGAAAATTTCCCGGGTCTTTTCATCGATCGTGCTGTTCGTGACATGCACTCCTCCCAAACCCAAAACCGCACGGGGGGCGATCTGCTGGATCTGGCGGCAGGTGTCAACCATGGACCGGTGGGTCTGGGAAAACATGCAGGTAATGCCTACGAAGTCTGGGTCGAACTCTTTTAACCGCAAGTTTAGGTGATCGCTGACAACTTGAGTGAAATTAAACTGCTCCTCGCTCAAGGAAGCACGGCAGGTTTTGAGAACGGCATTGTTTAAGTGAAGAATATCAACGCTCAAACCCAAACGGCGAAGCCGAGTAACCAGAATACCGACTCCGTAAGGAGGGAAATTGGGGTATCGACCCAGTTTGCAAGTTTCATAACTGAAGTGAGTTACGTCACCATCGGGTGGAACAACAAACAGGATCCGTTTGATGCTTCGAGCAGGAAAAATGAGGTTGAGCTCCGCTTCGATGAGCGGAGCATCTGGACTTTGCGCTCCTAAAGTGGTGCCATCAATAGTTAAGATTGGTTTTTTTGAACATTTCGCCTCGAGAATCATCGAATTAAGTGGTTTATAGTAGCTCCCAAGTTTTCGTAAGTCAATTCCTTAGAAGGAGTAATAATATAATCGGCCTACAGAATTAGAGAGTTGAGTGGACCTTGGAAAGTTCAGGTATGGGCGGACAGGGGACGAAAAGCTCTTTCAGGATAAGGTGAAGGATAGCGAGGCCTGCTGGAATAGTCCGTTTCTTGGTCTTTCCCCCTATTCTTTCAGGCTCGTCACCCGGAATTTCGGTCACTTTCAGTTTCCTTTTGGCGCACTCGATGGAAAGCTGGGGTTCAAAACCAGCCAGAGTTGGATCCAGCACAAATCCATTCACCAGATTTCTCTTCCAAGCCCGAAACATCACCAAAGTGTCTGTATAATGGCCTCCAAAAAGGCTGTTGATCATCCGTGTAAACATCCAGTTGCCAAAGCCTGATATGATGTCGTCATCCTCACTCTTTGCTCCGTTCAGATACCTTGAAACAATCACCATGTCATAGCCTGCCTTCATTTTGTCAACCAACTCAGGGATTCTTTCAGGGACCGAATTGCCATCCGGACTAAAAGGAATGATGACATCTCCTGTCGTCACTTCAAGGGCTTCCCAATAACCAGGGATCAGCCCTTTTGATTGCTGCCGGACTGTCTTCACTCCCAAAGATTGAGCATATTCAAAAGAACCGTCGCTCGAGCCCGCATCAAGCACGAGAATCTCATCGACCCAGTCTTTGTTAATTCTGGGCATAATCACCTTCATGCCTTCAACCTCGTTTAGAACAGGAATGAGGAGAGTGGTCTTCATGGTCAACCGCAAACCAAGCCTTTCTTTCTAAGGTTTTCATAGGAAGAAGTGAAATATTCCTCGATACGGCCTTGCGTTTTGATCCATTCAACGAAACGGCCAAGCCCCCTCTTCAAATCAATCGATGAGGAAAACCCCAACTCTTTCAATTTGGAAGGATCAAGAAGAATGTGGCGGACATCTCCCCAGCGGGATCTCCCGGAGATTTCCGGCTCAATCGATTTACCGTACAAGGAAGCCAGTATTTTGGCAAGATCGCTGATCGTGGTGGCTCGTCCGGTACCCACATTAAAAACTTGGCCATTGGCCAGTTTATTTTCCATCACAAAGAGGTTGGCCTGTGCAACGTCTTCCACATAAACGAAGTCGCGCGATTGCCGGCCGTCTTCATAAACAAGCGGACGCAGTCCGTTGAGAAGCAGGGTAGAAAAAATGGAAACGACTCCCGTGTAAGGATTAAAAAGAGATTGTCGAGGCCCATAGGTGACGCCATATCGAAGGCCAACGACAGGGATTCCCAACCGTTTGCCATAAAAAAGAGCGAGCCTTTCTTCAAATTCCTTGGACAAGGCGTAAGGACTTTCCCCTTGTCTTATTTTCTCCTCGGATGTCAATGCCGGTTTGAGTTTCTTTTTGCACCGAAGACAAAGGGGATCCCACTCCTTCCTCTCGAATTGGTCATAGGCACGGTTTGGAATAAATTGAAGGCCGTCCGTTTCGCACTCATAAGCCCCTTCACCGTAAACGGCCTGACTGGATGCAACCACGATTTTTTCAATGGAGAGTTTCTGGACCCGGATAACGTCGAAAATCCGGGCAGTGCCATTTACGTTGACATCCACATAGGCGGCGTCTTGATCTGAAAAACCCCCGAATGCGGCTTGATGAAAAATGGAACGCACTCCTTCTAGGGCTTTGCAAAGATGGGATTCGTTTCTGATGTCTCCTTGGATAAAACGGGCTTCGGGATGAAGCCAGGAAGGTTTACCGCGAGGATGAGTTTGGGAATCCAGACTGTCCAAAACATTGACTTCATAGCCTTTGGTGACCAACAAATCAACAAGATGAGAACCAATGAGACCGGCGCCGCCTGTGACTAAAACTCTTTCTTTTCCGCTTCCCATGGACCCCCATCTCCCTGATTAGAATGAGTTACGACTTCCCCCTCTTGAGGGATTAAAACGGGCTCCCCGTCCTTCTTAATGGATTGTTGAACGGCCCACATGGCCCGCACCACTTGAAGACCATTGGTTCCATCCGCCAGGGGTTTTTTTCCGGTTTGAATCGATTCCATGAATTCCAGACACACATTTCGGAGAGGCTCCTCGGCCTCCACTTTGGGACTGACAATGTCCCCGTCACGCAAAAGCAGTTGAAACTCTCCGAAGTTTGCATACGGTTTATCGATACTGATGCCTTTCTCAAAAATTCTGAGCCTCTCCAGAGAATTTAAATCGTCAAACACGATGCGGGCCTTGCTTCCGATAACGGCCACTTGCCGAAGTTTGTTGGAATCCACCCAACTGATATGGATATTGCCCAAAATTCCGCCTTCATAAAAGAAATTTAGAAATGCCACGTCCTCCAATTCCGGGTTGAGCTGGCACATTCCAATGGCGGAAACCTTTCTGGGCTCCTTCCCCAGGAGATAGGAGAAAATGGAAATGTCATGAGGGGCGAGGTCCCAGACAGCGCTTACATCATTCCGGATAAGACCCAGATGAGTGCGGGCCGCCTGAAGATAGTAAATTTTCCCCAAGGCGCCCCGATCCACATACTCTTTCATCTTTCGGACAGCGGGATTATAAAGAAATGTGTGGCCGACCATTAAAACCTTTTTGGAAGATTGAGAAAGTTTTACCAATTCTTGGGCTTCCTCCACCTTCAAAGCCAAAGGTTTTTCGACCAGAGTATGTTTCCCGGCTTTGAGTGAATCTTTTGTCATTTCATAATGGGTGGCTGCCGGAGTGGCGATGATCACGGCGTCCACTTTCGTCTCATCTAAAACAGATGAAAAATGAGAAGTTGTTTTAATATGGGGAAACAACTTGCTGACTTTTTGAAGGGCCTGCGCCTCCCGGTCACAGACAACCGCCACTTCCACCCCGTCAATGAACTGAAGATTGCGAAGATAATTGGGTCCCCAATGACCGTAACCCACCAAGGCAATTCGAATCATGGTTTGAACTTCCCTAGGGTAAATTTTGTCCACAGTTCATGGATGGCGAATGCAGCGAACAGCATCAAAAAAGGCATCACAGGATATCGATAGCGAATGCTTGATATCGTAACCGTATGGATCAAGGTCAAATAAAAAATAGGCGCCATGAGAAGGAAAAACTCTCTCCATCGACCGATCAACCCAATCATTCCAAAAAATCCCAGAACAAAGACTGGGGCATAAGAAAAAAAAGTCAGCCACTGGGTTAAAAGCGGAACATCAGTATAGAAAGGGAACCAGAAACGGACGAGCTTTTTTCCCGCTTGTTCCAGGAAACGAACCGGGTCCTTTCGTAGGTACTCCAATCCCAATTGCAGGAGATAGCGGTCTGCTTCTACCGTGAAAAGTTGCGGAAGATTCGGGTCGCCCACGGGATAATGACTGTCAAAATTATAATCCCATTCTTCGCCCACCATCCGGCTATCTGTGGTGGAGTTATTCCCCAAGTAGAAGACATGCCCTCCATTGGCCGTGATCAAAAACCACTTTCCGGATATTTGGTGGTTTCGAACAAGCCAAGGTGAAAGAGTCATGAGAAATAAAATTAAAAAAGAGACGGCCAATAAAAATTTTCTTCTCCAAGGGTGGCGGGTAAAAAGAACCAAAAAACAGGTTCCGAGAAAATAAAGCATAAAAACTTCCTTCGTCAGTACAGTCAAACCCGCCAGGATGCCCCCAAGCGCCATCTTGGACGGACGATTTTCCCTGATTCCCCGGGCCATTATCCATGTGCCCAGAAGGAGAAGAAAAACAAGGGTGATTTCCGGCATGATGGCAACGGTTTGCCGGACCGAAAGATAATCGATACTGTGGATCCCCGCGGCAATCAGCCCGGCCGGTTCACCGAACATCTCACGCCCCAACATCCATAAAATAACCGAAGTGGCTGCACCCATGATGGCCTGAAAAATCTGCACCCAAAGGAAGGATAGATGAAACTTCAGGGCGGTGGCCAATAAGAGCGGAAAGACGGGAGTCCTTCTAAAGGGTGAGCCGGCCTGAACAAACCCCTGCCCTTGGATAATGTTTTGGGCAATCTCATAATAGCTTGTCGTGTCAGAAGACAAATGATCTCCCCGGCCTGCACCGTACCATGCGCCAACCACTAAAAGACGGACCGTTAAGGCAGCGACAAAAATCAAAACAATTCCAACGAGTTTAGCGGAGGTCTTTTCCTGGACCAACATCACGAAGCCTCCTCTTTCACCTTCAGCGTGTAAAGCGATACAACCAAACCCGTCACAAACCAGAAGGGCTCCATGATCCGGATAATGTAAAAAGTGATCACGCCGAAGGCGTGGACCAAAATTCCGACGAGACCCGCGGTGTAGCCCAGCGTCAACCCTTTCATGGGTCCGTCAGGAAGTGCTTTGAAAAGCCACCGGCTGATTCGATAAAGCCTGAAGAAAATCCACAGCCAAATCCCCAGGCCCACGGCTCCTATTTCATGGAATGTCCTGGCATACTGACTGTCAAGATAATCATAGGAACCCACTCCCCATCCAATCACGGGACTGCCCTTTGCGGAATTCCACATTTTTTTATAAGTGCCGATTCTTTCCTCAAATGATTGATCGACCCCCAATTCACGTCCCTCCTGTATACCGTCCTCCCATGTAAAAGCAATCCGGGCTTTAACGGCACGGGGCGACCATAAAGGGGACGTTAACAAAAAGATAAAAAGACAACCAAAGACCCAGGGTTTTTTTGAAAGGAATGAAATGAGAAGCAACCCGGCAACAAGGGAGGCGTAGGAGGTCCGGTTAAATGTAAAAAGGAAAGGTATAAACGTGACTCCGGCCGCCATCACATAGAATAATCTTCTCATAGAGTGACGATCATAAAGAATCAAACCCAACAGGATAAGAAGAAGAAACATCATGTAACCGCCCACGCTAGCGGGCTGAGGAACCCCCTCGAAAGGGGCCGTGATACGGTGTTCAGTAAAAATCTCGGTGTTCGGAACCTGAAACAACGTATAAATTCCAATCAACGCAACGGTGAACAGCGAGAAATAAAGAAAAAACCGGATTTGACCGGCTGATCGGACATAATTTGTCACTAAAAAAAAGATGGTGAAGAATTCGATAGTCTTCAGAAAATAAAAAAGGGCCGGTAAAAGGGTTGTACCTTCCTGAGAAATCCCCCAAATCGTCGAGCCGATACTCACCAGAATCAAGATCAGAATCGGCTTATTCAAAGGGTTTGATGCAATCAGCTGAAACTCTTTGCGAATAGCAAGACGGGCCAACCACGCCATCGCCAGGATGGGAATTAAAACGTCTTCGATCCGAATGGTAAGTTCTCGCAAACCAATGGTTCCAATCGTAATTTCGGGAGAAAAAAGCATGGCCAGGGTCATCAAAATAAGCCCTGTCTGGATGGAAAAAAATGAGAGGATGAGAAATGCCACTCCGAAGATCGCAACCATACAGTAAAAAAAAGAGCGGTCCGTGATCCATCCAAAGTAGACAAGACCGATCGCGAGCCCGATGAGCGAAAGAATGGGAAAGAGAGCGGGACCCTTGATGCTACGCGTTGGGGGTAACGGAGTTAGAGTTTTCATTGATGGGGACTGCGTGCGCCTCAAAACGGCTGTGAAGACGTTCTCTTATTTGTTCAGCTTCTTGTGGAGCAGTTAAATTGAGAAGTGCCATAGAACGCTCAAATTCAATCTTTGCCTGGTCCAACTGTCCTTCTTCCTCCAGCGCATAAGCAAGGCAAAGATGGCCTCTGTGGTCGTCCGGAGTGATGGCCAGCACTTTATGATAATCCCGGGTCAGCTGGTAGGATTTCTTTAGAACGCTGCAGACGGTCTCGGTCCCATCCCCCCAATAAGGCAGACTCATCAGCTTCTCAAAAGTAAGCAACGCCTCTTTCGTCAGAGAATGTCTAGCAGCAAAATTGGCGTATTCAGTCAAATAGGAACCGTCTTGGGGAGCTAGCCGAACAGCTTCCTTCAAATGCTGCCTGGCCCCTTCTGATTCTCCCACTTCCTCAAGAAGAAGCCCAAGCTGACGATGGGTATTGGCATTATAAGGTAAAATTTGGGTCGCCCTGCGATAAGCTTCCATGGCTTTCTGACGAAACTTTGACTTTTCATCCTTTTGAAAAGAAAGAGAGGATTTCCGGTAATAAAGACCCCCTAATGCTTCGTGATAAAGAGCATGAAAAGGGACCAGATTTTCTGCCTCCTGGTACTTTGCCATGGCCTCATCCCATTTGAAATTTTGATCAAGAACGCGCGCTTTTTGAAAACTAATCTCGGCCAATAGTTGTCTCCCCGATAGAACGCCCGTCAAAAAAACCAGAATCGGGACAGACCACCGGATTAAGAGCTGTCTTTTCGCAATCTGCTTTTTTGCCGTCAAAGGCTCAAAAAAATGTGCACTCAAAGCCAAAAAGGTAATAAAAAACGCCCCATTGGCATAAATACGCAGCGGAAAATCAACTTGGCTGGCAATAACCAAGGATACAAAAAGGGCGGTGAAGCCGGCCCCGATCGTTCGAACAACGCTGGAGAATTCTCCCTGTTTGACAAAATGAAAAGCCCTTCGAAAATAAAAAACCAAGAAAGCCGATAATATCAATAGGCCGGGGATTCCCATATCCACACCTGTTTGGAAAAATTCATTGTGAGCGTAATCCACCAAGAAGCGGTCTGAGCGGACTTCAAATTGAGGAAATACCCATCCAAAGGTGCCCAATCCCCATCCCCAAGGGCGTTCCCGTATGGCCAGGAAAGCACCCTTCCATAAATCGAGGCGGTTTATAAGGCTGAAAAAATTGCTCTTTTGAAGATCAAGGATTCGGCTGGAAACCAGCTCGAATCCTCCGACCCTGCTCAATAAAATGGCTGCAGCCGCTGCTCCCAATAGAAGAAAAGACCAGACATTTTTAGACCTTGTTAACTGTCCTCTTGAGGTCTGCCAGAAAAAAACGACCAAACCGATCAAAAATACGAGCCAACCCGCGCGAGAGCGCGCCAGAATGAGAGTAAGCCCCATTGTCCCTAAGGGAACCAAGAGAAATAGTTTGGCAAGCAGGTTCTTTGAGGAAATCAATAAACTGAACCCTGTCAATAAAGGGAAGAGAAGGAAAACGGAAAAATGAGAACTGTTGACAAAACGAGAGGCCAGACCGTAAGGAAGAGACCAATAAGCGTGCGGCAGAAAATCATAATACTGGGCCAATCCATATCCCGCGTAAAAAAAGCCTATGATGACAATCGCCCATAAAAAAACCTGAATCCTTCCGGATGTTTTTGCAACACTCCTCACAAGACCATACAGCAAAATAAGGCTCAACAATTTGGAGAAAGCAAGAAAACTTGAATAAGGCAGAGCTGAAAACACGGCGTAACACAAAGAGACAACACCGGTCAAAGCAACCCAGAAATCGACTTCGTTTGTCCCGGGTCGGAAAGACGACTTCCAATCAATCAAAGGATAGGAGATCAAAAAGGCGGTGAAAAGAACGCATTGAGCGGCCAACTGGTCTCTGAAGCGTGTGAGACCGTAAAACCAGGGAGCGAACGCCAAAAAAGCCGTCACAAACCCGATTAAAGACCAATCAAAGAGACTTCGTAAAAAAGGGGGATTTTGCTTTTGCCCGACAGCCGGTTTTTCCAGCGTCAAAGAGGTGCCATTCATCTTGTTGATTAATCAGCCTGATCCAAATTGACGAGCCGGGAAAAAGAAAGGGAAATGACTGGGATTTACTCTCGGCCGAGGGGGGGCTTGGTTTCTTTCTTCGCCTGATCCCACTTTAGTATTTCCCCCAGACGCGATCCGATGGAAGAGAGGAATAAAAAAAACGGTTCTCTAAGCACTTTGATCTTTTCGACAGTCGTTGAAACTTGAATGGGTGAGCCATGATCAGAGCTATCGCTCTTCGCTTCCTCCCCGTAACGACCGTACTGCTGCGCGTAATGTTGGTAATAATAGGGTTGATGTCCACTCTGAACATAATTGAGAACACAACCGATGATTTTCCCATTGACTGACTCGATCGAACTCTTGGCTTGAAGACACAAATGGCGCGGCACAAATCCTGAGCGAAAAACAAAGAGAGTTGCATCCATCCGTGAGGCAATGATGGCTGCGTCAGCCACCGAAATCACGGGGGGAGAATCAATAATAATCATCTCGTAATTTTCCTTAAGCTCTTCGAGCAAGGTCTTCATTTTCTTTGAAGAAAGAAGCTCCGCGGGGTTGGGAGGAATACTTCCGGCATTTAAAAAATCAAGATTCGGCGTCGTGGTCGGCACCACAAGAGATTGCCATCCGCTTCCATTGGCAAGAGCATTGCTCAGCCCCGCTTCGATATTTTCCATTCCGAGAATTCGGTGGAGAGCCGGACGCCTCATGTCTGCATCGACCAGCAGGATTTTGGAGCCCGCCAACGCCAGGCTCGTCGCAATGTTGGCCGCAGTGGTAGTTTTACCCTCCCCTTTTACCGCACTGGTAACTTGAAGAGTTTTTACAGTCGAATCAACTGAACCGAATCCCAGGTTTGTTCGGATGATCCGGTAGGCTTCCGCCACATACAAAGGAACATCTGAATCGCCAGCCAACCAGAAAGGCCTTTTTTCTTTTGCGTCAGAAGTGGTCCCCTCCCTTACTCCAGCCACTTCCCTTGGAGCAAATTCAACCTGGGGCACTATTCCCAATGGAAAAAGCCTTAGATAGTTCCTCACATCATCGAGGCTCCTTAAGCTGCTGTCCAAATATTCCAAAAAGAAGGCCAAGCCGACACCTAAGAAAAGACCCACAAAAAGACCCAAAATCAAATTGAGATTTTTATTCGGCCGGATGGGTTTTGACGGAACGGCTGCCGGCTCCACCACTTCCGCATCGACCCACACACTCCCGCCGCCGGAAACCTCCACTTCCTGCAGTCTGCGGAAAATGGAGTTGTACATTTCCTTGTGGCTGCTCACTTCCTGTTCCAGAATGGGTTTTAAAATGTGCAGGTCCCTTTCAATTCTTTGAAGATCTTCAAACTGAGTACTGGGAACAGTCAGAAGAGGGATCAAATCTTTTCGCCGGCCAATCTGCGTGGTTTCAAGATTCTGTATCTCCCGCTTGATCTTTTCGGCCAATTGAGGGATATCGTTTCGAAGCTGGATCACTAAAGGGTGCTTGTCTTCATAAATTTTAAGCGCTTCGAGTAGCCGAATCTCGGAATCAATTTTTTGGAACGCGAGTTCACCGGCTTTGATCTTTTCACGAATTTCAGCCAAACTCTGGGAAATCATCAAAAAACTCTGCCGAAATGAATCGATGTTGGAGCTGTGATTCATCTCAATGTAGGCTTCCGCCGCCGCGTTGGCAAGCGGCGCAACCATCGTAGGGTTATACCCTGTTGCCGAGATGGTGATAATCCGAACGCTCCGATCCGGCTGACGCGCCGACAGTGAGTTTTGAATTCTTCCCAAGAGGATCTGCCTTTCCTTGGGAGAAAATACTCCTGAATCCTTCCGTTTCCAAGAAGGACGGACCGCAAAACAATTGAGCAGCAAATTCCGATTTTCGGGCTTCTCAAGTTTCACAAGGGTTTTTTCGGCCAAGTGCGGGCTTCGGATCAAGCGGAACTGGGTCAGCAGGAGAGTAGGGTCTTGTAAAAAGGGTACGTTGAGGCTCGCTGAAGGCACGGTTTTTGCTTCCTTGGATTGCAATAACACTTCTACAGAGGCTTGGTAAACGGGCTTTTGAGTCAGATTGGCAATAAATGCGATGAAAAGTGAAAAGCCAACACAGCCGAAAATGACTTTTTTGCGGTTCCGGAGAATCTGCAGGTAGGGGAAAACGCCTCCTTCAAATGCTTCCTGTGTGGAGGTTATTTCGGGGGTTTTAAACGCGTAGGGAGCCTTTTCCGGCATCAAATCCAGCTTTCCGGAACAATGATGGTATCACCCGGCTTCACAACCACGTCGTCTTTCTTCTTGCCTTTTATGATGTCCAGAATGTTCACCTTGATTTCCTGTTTTTCCCCGTTGCCGAAGACTTTTCTTATTTTTATGCGATTGGGCGCCCCACGTTCGTTAACTCCCCCTGCCATTTTGATGGCTTCTAGCACCGTCACATCTTGCACCCATTCATAAGGACCCGGGTTCCCCACCTGTCCCAACACATGGTAACGCAACCCTGTCCCCGAAGCTAAGTAAATCGTGTCTCCCGCCATAACTATCTGATTTTGAGATAGGTCTCCTCTTGAAAGCAAGGAGATAAGATCCACTGTGATTGTCTGGGCTGAAGGATCCACCGGCTTTTGCTTCATATCTTCGGAAGGCGGAAAACGCAGAGCTGCACTCTTCTCGGCAGAATCCTTGGAGGGACGGATTATCGTCATTCTCTTGGCATCTGGACTGGCCCCTCCAACCATGAAAAGAAGCTCCAAAACAGGGATGGGTCCCTTTAATTTGTAAAGCCCCGGTTTTGACACCTCGCCAAATACTAAAATTCTTTTGCTGTTGTATTCCTTGACTGAAACACTAACCTGGGGATTCTTGACATACCCTTGGGATAGTTTTTCACGGATGGTCTTCTCAAGATCATCAGTTGACATACCTGAGACTGAAAGACTTCCAAGAATGGGGTAATCAATGGTTTCATCTGACTGGACGGTTAGTGATTTTGTCAGATCGGGGGATTGCCAGACGGTGATTTCTAAGACGTCTTCCCGGCCAATGAGATACGAATCAACCTTTTGCTCCGTATTCCCAACGAGCGGGAACGATAAAACAAAGACCAGCGCATAGAAGAAATATTTTCTGAGATGTCTCACTTCAAAAATTTGGGGAGTAGTTAAACCCCCCCGAGGAAAACCTTAAATCGCGATATTTACGCCCCCAGTGACCTTGTGGAAGGTGTACTCATTTCGACCCGTTCCAGGGCTGGGCTCTACCGAAAAACGTTTTCCAAAAGCATAGAGGACATCAAAGGTGATGTAACGGCTGAACCGGTAGCTGTATCTTGCCCCTACTTCCATCGCCTTTTCGTCTTTGGAGCCGTCGCCGGTAGTGCGATCGCGTTGATCGGACCTCAGCAATTGAAAATCACCGAACACTCCGACACTGTTTTGCTCATTCAGATGATAAGTGGCCGCCGATCCAATCCGATGAGATTTGATAACCCGATAGTCCCGGTCCAGGTTATCCAAAGCGGTAACTTCTGGTGTATCTCTGAAGACAAAGCTTGTATCAAAGGTGTCTTGCAGGGTCTTGGCATAGGATAGGGCCCATACCAGCTTGCGTCCTAATTTATGGGAAGCAGCAGCCCCGTAGACCAGCTCGGATTCATTATGGCTACCCCGGTCAAAATTCCTAAAGGCCCAACCAAAGTTACCTGTCAACGTCGTTTTAGGGCCAAGGCGGTAGCCGGCAGTTATGCCCGGGATGATTTGCCAGTAGTCTTTCGCCTTTTGCGTATCGAAATCACGGACATTCCAAGCGAATGTAGGGCCCACCGACAAATCTCTCGTGGCTTCATAGCTCAGTCCTGCATAGACGCCATTATCGATGAAGTCGTGTTGACGGCTTGTGGCTCTATCATTAAACCATTGCAGCGTATCTGAAAGAGACGCAGACAATTTTGAGCTCAATCGGTGTTTGGCCTGTGCCGTGAGGGTATTCAATAAGAAGGTTTCGTCGCCTCCGGTTCCAGGGACTTCGCTCAGCTGCAAGTTATTTCCCACGCCTACGACGGTGTCTGCCGACACATCATAACGCGCCAAGGCGCTCACATTATGGGTATTGATATTGGCGTGTGTTCTTCTTCCCTGAGTAGTTGAAAAGCCGTAGGTGTAGTCCACCTCCGTGTAAAGTTTACCGGAAGGAACGGAAACGGTGATTCCTGGCGCCACTCTCGCTTGCCAAGCGGCGTCTGCTTGACTGCTTCCGAGGCGGGCGTTGGAAATGAAGCCTTGATTAAATGCAAAGTGAGGCCGGATTCTTGGCTTGTGTCCGACATCGGCAGAGGACAGCTCGGAGAAAAGGTCACTCACTCCTAACAAGTTACCCAATCTCGAACCCACTCTGTTTGCAGTTTTTGTGAGAAAGTTTGAACTATCTGCAGCTGAGGTATTCTCATAGCTGTCTCCAGGTCCGCCTCCTGCCATCAGGAGGGGTGTGGCCGTCAGGAAAAATGTGGATAAGAAAACATACCCTAAAGCAACCTGCCTTTTAAAATTTTTTCGTTTCATTTCTCACCTCTTGGCTTTATTTCGGTTGCAACTCTCCCCATATTTTGTTTCTTTCTATTAAGCATAAAGCGTAACATTACACAGCTGGAAGAGACGGGGTGGATGAGAGGACACGAAAGGTGCCCAATTTCCGCTCGTCAAAAATTCCTTGGACCCGTTCTCGCACCTTATCAACTAACTCATCCCAACTCAGACCCGATGCTTTCTCAGGATCTTCCAGTAGACTCGCCAGCAGTTCTTTTGTCATCGGCTCGTCCTTTGCCCAACCTGCATCCTCCGGAATGCTCCCTAATTGAGTGAGAAAATCGATGGCGTCTTTTCCATCTGCAGCAGGAGGAAGCTTGCTCTTGGCGCCTATCGCATCTGTAATCCATAAAGCAAAATCGCCTTGCGTCATCCCTTCTTTTAACTCAATCTGTGCTTGCAGAGTTACCGGAAGAACTAGAAAAAATGCAAACCATGCAAGTAGGCCTAAAGACACGATTTTCCCGCTCATGTTTCTATTCCCCCTTTGTACTTTTTGTGGTATTGCCACAATTTTCTTTCTAAATTTTTCTTGGTCTTGATATTGATTGTCGACGTTAGGGCCTATCTTCTTTAGTTAACTTATTTAGGACCCCGTAACTGATTCCGGCATGCTCGAAGGTGAGTATACAAAGATGCTTGAGACTGTCAATGGGTTTTTAGTTCCCATTCAGAGCTAGGGAAAGTGTACTACGAGAATTTTCTCTGTCAAGAGAGAAAATGGAAATTTTTTAACCCTTCTACTGTTTGGATAAGGTCTTGCGTCACCTTTTGATCCGCTTCCCGCGTCAAAGCTCCCGTTCCGCAGGCCGGTGCGAATAAAGAGTGCTCTAAAACCTCCTCCGCGGAGAAGGATTCACTCAAAAATTGGTTAAGCCAATTCATTATTATCGGCGCTCTATCTGGAATCTTGAATTCAAAATTTTCTGTCGTTGGAATCATCCCCCACGCAATCCAATCTCCCCTTTTAAGAAGGGATTGAAGAAAATGCCTTTGATGATTATCAAGCTCTTTACGGATTGAGCAATCGAAATGGAAAAGATCCATCTCCAGTTCTTCAAAGTGCTGCCATTTTGTATAGGAACAGACGTGCAGTCCGGCGATTGATCCTTCTTTTTTGAATCGGTGCATCATCTTCTTTAAAACGCTCAGATTTTCTCCAGGAAAAGGTTCGTCAATCAACATCAAGGGAAGGACTCCGAGAGAATGGAATCTTTGGATTTGAGCAAGCCCTGAAGCCGTCAGGCAATGGCACAAATCGTCAAACACCCGCCCCGCATTTTTGAGGGAAACTTGATTGGAGAAAAACGAGTTCCAAATCGTGGCCGGCCCTGCCACGTGGAGTTTGATAATCTGTTTCCTTGGAAAAAGGTTTTTCTGAAGAAAAGCCTGCATCTGAACATAGCCCAACGCCCACTCCTCCGGCGGTTCAAAAAAGAGGAGATCATTTTTTGAAAAGGCGTGTTGAAGTCTTGCGCGGTAGGATTCGATTTGTTCTTCGTAGAGGGCTTCGTCAAAAAAAGCGTCTGTTTCAGAAACCTTTAAACCCGGGAATGAACTCAGAAATTGAAAAACCATTTTTTCCCGAAGAGACCGGGAAGGGTATTGCGGCCAGAATGGAATGTCAAAATTTTGAAAGATTTTTTCGCAGGCGTTCTCCCCTTTCTCGTATGGCACACTGCCGATTCCAAAGGTGGAGAGAGGAATTAAATCGGGTCTCACTTAAAAAAGGTTTTAATCGTGTTCGTGATTTCGCGGATTTGTTCTGAGCTCAGCTCGGGATAGAGAGGAAGGGAGAGGACATCTTTTGAGATTTTCTCGGTAACCGGTAGACTGCCTTTGCCGTATCCTAGATGAACAAAACAGGGAAGAAGATGATTGGGAACCGGATAATGAATGAGGCTTCCGATTCCTTGTTCGTTTAAATGTTGATTTAACCGGTCGCGGTCCGGCGTGCGCAGAACGTAGAGATGATAAACGCTTCGCGCGTACGTTGCTTCTTTGGGCAAAATGAAAGACGTTCCCTTTAAAAGGGAAGAATATTCTTCGGCGTGCCGGCGGCGGAGGTCATTCCATCGGTCTAAATAAGGAAGTTTCACACGAAGAATTGCACCTTGGATTCCTTCCAATCTCGCGTTCATTCCCAGCAACTCGTGAGAATATTTTTGCAGCCCGCCGTGATTGCGAAGCTTTCGGATTCGCACGGCCAAGGCCTCGTCATGAGTGACCACGGCACCGCCTTCACCGTAGGCACCCAAATTTTTACCGGGATAAAAGCTAAAACAGGCCGCCTCACCAAAGCCGCCGACCTTCTTTCCTTTATAGAGGGCCCCGTGTGCCTGGCAGGCATCTTCAATCACGGAAAGCTTGTGCTTACGGGCAATGGCGAGAATGGGGTCTAAATCCGCCGGATGGCCATAAAGATGAACGGGAATAATGGCTTTGGTTTTCTTCGTGATAGCGAATTCGAGCCGGGTAGGATCCATATTATAAGTAGCCTCTTCAATATCTACCAAGACCGGGCGCGCGCCGACCCAGCAAATGGCCTCGATCGTGGCGACAAAGGTTTGAGAAACCGTAATGACTTCATCGCCGGGTCCGATGCCAAGACCGAGAAGGGTTAAATGAAGAGCAGAAGTGCCGGAACTGGTGCCGACCGCGTATCGGACGCCCAGGTAGCGGGCAAATTCTTCCTCGAAGGCCTCGACTTCTTTTCCGAGAATAAATTGGCTGGTCTCCAAGACGCGGCGGATGGCGGCTTGGATTTCGTCCTTGATGGACTCGTACTGCGCTCTTAAATCAACGAGCGGAATTTTCATGGTTTCTTCTTTTAATCACAGCCGCCGGAGGAAGATGAGGTGAATCAGGTATCTCCGGTATCGGCTGAATGAGGCGTCATTATATTAAGGCAGATAAAGTTTGACTACCGAATTCGCTGACAGACTCCGGTCCCAAAAAATTATGAGAAGAGACTTCCGATGAGTTTGAAAGGCCAAATCAGGACCTGGCCAAGCGTATAGAAAAGACCGCCGATCACACCGTGTGGGTGCGCATCGGTGACCACCTCTTTTTGGGTCGTCGTAGAACTTGTACTGCCGGTTCCATTCGTAGTCTCGGTCGTTACCGTTGTGGTTTTGGTTCTTCCCGCGCAACCGACTATCGATACCGCACCCCAACTGATGAAGCATATCATTGCCATTAAAAGCCAGTGGTGTTTGAATCCCATTATTTTTTTCATGTTTTACAGCCTCCATTTGTGTTTTCTTGATTTAAAAAAAATTCTTTAATACTTTGGATCGCTTGGACTGCATCGCCACCCACTGCCTCGATTTCAAGTTTTGATTTCCAGGCTGCCCCAAGAACAAGAAGTCCCAAGATGCTTTTTCCATCGGCGAGCACTTTGCCTCTTCGGATACGAATGCTGGAACGAAATTCCCGCACACGTTTCACAAACCGCGCCACCACTCGGAGATGAAAACCCAGCCGACCCGGCATGGTGATGTCGATCGTTCAGACTAATGGCTCACTGCCTGAATGAAAAGTCAGCGCTGCTCCCGCCGTCCAACTCAATAGATTTTAGCGTTTAAAATTCTTACGAAACTGGCTTCCCAGATTCCGTTTTCTCTCTTTTTTTTTGCATCCACCATGACCTCATCCCCGGCTGCCAGTTCTTTGAGCGAAAGGATCCTTCCAAATTTTGTATTCGGCGGCACCGCAATATCGAACTGTTCCGCAACGGAAGGATTCGAAGGGTTGGAACGTTTGAAACTAATCGAGCTGCCATCATCTTTAACAGCGACAACTTCTCCGCGCATCATTTTTGCCTGTGCCGGATTTTGAAAAACCCACAAGGTAGTCATTAAAATCCCCATGCCTAGAAAGCCTCTCTTCAAGCTCTTTTTTATCATCTCATTCTTTTTCATGGACTCTCCCTTTGTTTTAAATTTTACCGTCCCAACGCCCCCCTTGGCGGGCAATCAAAGCGTCCCAGCCGGACCAGAGACGAAAGGGCGGCAAAATCCCGATAAGAGCATGCGTCCAATTTTTTTTGGTCTCATTGTTATTCAGATACTGCCCGATTCCCGGCCAGATAATTAATGAACTCAGCCCAAAGCAGACTGTTTTGCCCGATATTTTTCCATGGACCGCCGTGTTCACCGCAAATGCGGGTGAAGGAACCATAAAAATCAATGTCAAAATTGTGAGTAACAGCATTATTTTTTTCATTTTGAATTTCTCCTCTTTTTCATGACTTACGATAGACTGGAAGCGATGCGGATTCTATGGGGTGTTTACCCCAATCGGCCGGAGAGGCCATTTATTCTTTCCGACGAGGATTACTTTCTGCAGAAATTTTCAGCGGCAAAATTCCAATTAATGAGTTTATCCAGGATGGTAGTCAGATAATCATTTCGCCGGTTCTGATAGTCTAGATAATAGGCGTGTTCCCACACGTCGAGGGCCAAAAGCGGTGTTCCCAGCCCTTCGGAAATGGGATTTCCGGCGTTCGATGTTCTAGTGATTTTTAGGACACCGCCCTCTTTAACAAGCCACACCCAACCGCTTCCAAATTGATCCACTCCAGCTTGCGCAAATTCTTCAATAAAATTTTTATAACTTCCGAAACTCAATTCGATCTTTTTTCCCAACTTGCCCGAGGGCTTTCCTCCACCCTTAGGCGACAAACTGCTCCAATAAAAAGTGTGGTTCCAGACCTGCGCCGCATGATTAAAAATAGCGGTTTTGCCGGCTTCACGGGCAATCGCGGAGATAATGTCTTCAAGTTTCAGATCCGCAAACTCCGTTTCTGAAACAAGCTCATTGAGGTGGTTCACATAACCTTGATGGTGTTTGCCATAATGATAGTTGAGAGTCTTAGCAGAAACGTACGGCTCTAAAGCGTTTTGTTCATAAGGAAGTGCGGGTAACGTGAATGGCTTTGCCTGGGGTTGAATCATGGAAACGCCTTCATTCTTTCTTCAAGGGAGATTGGCGGCAGCCGGCTTCGCATCCCTTCGGATGCTCGGCGGCCGACGCCGCTTATCTCCTACACATTCGTGATTACGCCGTGGTAAAAAGCACAGCGATTCGTCCATCACGTCTAAGATCCTTGTCGCCAATCGCACCCGTCGTGATTTTATTGGGTGCCACACCGACATCGATCAATGCCGTCCGAATTACGTTAACGCGACGATCATGTAGATTTTGATCGCTCCATCTAACTGCTTTGCCATCAATTCCGATTTGCAGTGATGGATTTTCCTTCATGTAACCTGCAATTTCGTTTATCTTTCTCATATCTTCAGCATTAAGACTGGTCTCCTTGGAATAGAAATTAAATTCCTTATACGGATCCCAGTAACTAAGCTGGCCCACAGCGCCTTGACCGCCGATCGCTCCCTGCTCACCTCTAGATCCTGAAACTCCAGAAGAACCCGTTAAACCAGCGACACCCGCTGTGGTCTTGCCTTTAGAACCTTCTTCTCCAACGATTCCCCGTTGACCTGCCAAACCTGAATAACCCGCAGGACCTGATGGGCCATACAAAGTTGAACCTTTAGCACCCATTTCTCCAACAGAGCCTCGTTCACCTTTGGGACCTGTAGCGCCCGTTCGGCCAGCGAAACCAACTAAGCTGTCCCCTTGTTCGCCCCTTTTCCCAATTTCACCTTGCGCACCTCTAGGTCCGGTCGGGCCGACTGCCCCCATAGAACCTCTCGCAATATCACCTGCGGGGCCTCTTGGACCCGTAAGACCTTGTTCGCCCACAGCGCCAGCCGGGCCTGTTTCACCACGCTCACCTCTTAAAGCAAAACCCGATGCGCCTCGGGGTCCAGTTAAACCTTGTACGCCTTCCTCGCCAGCAGGACCCGCAAAACCACGCGGGCCGACAAGGCTCGCAGGTTTATTGGTGCTTCCACAGCCGGCCACAACGGACAAGCCGCCCGCACTCAACAAAACCATCCCTAATCTAAACATGTGTTGTAATTTCATGATCATTCTCCTTTTGAGTTAAATTCATGGTCATGATCATAGGCGGGAGACCGTGCGGGTAATATGGGGTGTTACCCCCATAAATCTATACGTCTAGAGCCGGCGTTGGAACTTTTCTGCTCGCCAGCTTGTTCTCTTTTTCCTAAATCACTAAACGGGATTGCCCCACAGGGGCTATCCCGATCCTATCGAGAGTGACCCCTTTTTCAAAAACGGAAAAGTGGCGCCTGCCAAATAGGGCAAAATAAAAAGTGCCCCCAAAGGGGTCAATAGAGTCCCCAGCACGACCGAGGCCCCAAACCTCTGGGTCGGCGGAAAAGTCGAAAGAATAAAAATCGCAAACCCCGCACAAACTACGAATGTGGACCAAACAATGGGTTCAAAAAGGTTGGCTCGTGCCTCAGCCCAGGAATTCCACCCTTTCATGGGTAATCCCCTGCGACGTATGAATACCACCATATGAATCATCGAATCCACACCCATGCCGATGGCAAGATTCACGGCAGGCGCGGAAATGACGTCAAGAGGCACGCGAAATAAGCCTAAAATTCCGAACATCACGGCCGGAACAAAATAGAGGCTGGCAAGCATCGCGCCTGCGACACGCCAGGACCGGGAAAGAAACCAGGTCATGACAAGGATCACCCCATTCAGGAACAGTCCCCCCGAAATCAAACTCGAGTTCACCAGCGCGGCCAGACGCCCTTGAAGCATAAAAACGCCGCCGACTAAATCGGGTTTGAATTTTTGGCCGATGACAATTTGCCTGATGCGCTCCACGATCACAAGCCGCTTGTCTTTAAGATCCCCCTCGTTCATGCGCATCGTAAACAAGGCCTGTTTCCGGTCGTCCGTCACAAAATATTTGGAAATTTCTCCGAATCGCGGGCTTCCCAAAATACTCATCAGCAATTCATTGCTCAGAAAAAAAGAAAAAGGAGAGCGTTTGGCTTCCGTCAAAAGCAAGGGAATGGACACGGCGCTGCCCACCGCCGGGTCAATTTCCAACGCCTCGTGCAAGGCCCACATTTTCTTCACCGCCTCTTTTGTATTGAGCTCCGGATTTTCCGGGTCGGAAACAACCATGTTGAGCGGATTACTCCCACCGTTCTGGTCAATATATTCCAGGCCCTTACGCAGTTCACCGCCTTTTCTAAAGTAAGTGAACAAGCTGGGGTCCGTATTGAGACGATGAAAGGCAAGCAGCGAGAGACCCATCAGCGCACCGCAAAGGACCACCATCCGGCCATGCTGATTTTTTGGATTCAGCGCGGATTTTCCTTTGATAAGTTTTAAGATAAAAAAATCGGGCTTCTTTTTTTCACAGTCCAAAAACCAGGGATAAACGACATAGGCCCCGAACAGAGCAAAAAGGGTCCCGATCGAACCCGCGAAACCAAACTGCCGCAGGGATTTGGCCTGCACAAAAAAAAGACTCAAAAAACCCAAAAGGGCGGTGCATGTACTCCATAGCGCGGCTTCAAACGTCCCGGAAGCGGCCTTCCAGCCCGCGTGCCCGGCTCCCTCTTTCGCTTCCATCATCCGTTTCCAATCTGCAGTCAAAAAGGTGGTGTGGGAAAGCGTCAGCACAAAAACAATGGTTGAAAGATTGGACGTCAGGAACCCCATTTCGATATGAAGGACTTGATTGAAGATCAAGGCCAAGGCGCTTGCAATAATGCAGGAGACGATCGTCCCCGCAGTAATCCAGAAAGAATGAAATACAAAAAGCAGAGAAAGGGAGAGGACCACGAGTGCCGTCAGGCTGAACACCTGGAAATCGCGGTATAAGTTTCTCCGGATCATTTCTACGATATAGGGACCGCCTGAAATCATCAGCTCAAAACCAGGCTTCTGAAAATCATTCTTCATTTTTTCAACTTGGGAAATAAACGCTTCCTTCGGCGGTTCTCTCAAAAAAATCAGGATGAAAGAAGCGTCTTCTTCTTTGGAGAGGATGGTCCGTTTCCAAAGCGGGCTTTTGAGCGCATCCTCAATCCCGTCCGGCCCGTGGCTCAGGGACTGGACCAAATAAACTTCCGGAAGCGCCAAAAATGCGTCGCTTAAATTCCGAATGTCAAGATGGTAGGCCTCGGAATGAAGGTCCCCCTTCGCGCTCACAATCAGCTGGGAGGGTTGGGAGAAAAGCCGGGAGATTTTTTTATCCTCTCTAAGCTGAGGATCTTCATTGGAAAAGAAAAGACTTTCATCCACCACGGGTTTCAAATCCACATAAACAAACATGACCGTCACAATCAAGAGGCTCAGGCCGGCCCAAATAAAAATGGGCAAAGGAACCGGTAACGGCTTCTTTTTCATAGAATCGAGCGCCTTTAGTTTTTGTATTTGACCATCGTTCCCTGAGCGGAAACTGTGGCTTTCTGGGAAAAAGTGGCATAAGCAGGGACATAGAGATACTCCGTACCGATGACGGCGTCGGCATCATACGATTTAGCTTTCGCTCCCAGCTTTTCAAAAATCATTTCTTTGTACTTTTCCCTCTTGGCGTCCAAAGCAGCTTTGATATCCGGAGGAATTTGACCCGACACTCGTCCGTCTCTTGAAATATATCCCGCAAGGCCTTGAACCGTATCCACCGCACTTTCGGAAATCTGCTCGCTCACAGAAATCGGACCGACCACCTCATACGCCCTTGGGATATCCTTCGTTTCCCAAATAACAGCTTTCGAAGGACTCGTCGTCATACAACCTTCTAGCAACATCATGAGAAACATTCCGCTCACGATATAATATTTCATTTGTTTCCCCTTTCCTCTTTTGTAAACGCGCCGCTGCAAGCCGATAAAAGGATGGTTCTATGTTGAAACAAGCCGATGGGCTTTTCGTCCGCCGCGGGCTGTTTTATCAGTGACTTTTTTGACTCCGATAAGTTGGGAGGCAAGGTCCGCGGCGCGCGCCACAAGCGCTTCGGCCCCCTCACGCAGTTCTTTGCTTTTGATCACAGCCTCTACATTGTGCTCCATATCTTCCGCGGACCAGCCGCGGGAATGGGCAATGAACGGAAATTGGGGGAAATGAAAACCCAATTCGGAAAAAAATGTCAAAAGCTGCCCGGCCACCGCTTGAATATTGTCTTGTCCTCCTGTGATGATAAAACAGGCTACTTTATTTCGGAGTAACACTTTATTGGCAATCGTGATTTGATTCTGAACACAGTTCAGGCGTTCGGCCATCTTAAAAAAAAGCGAACTGGCAGATCCCCAGCGAATAGGCGTGGCAAGAATCATTACATCCGCCCAATGAACCAGGGCCTCATAAACCTGTTCCATTTCATCCGTTTTATCCATTTGTGTAATCGAACAAGGCCAGGTGCAAGCGCGGGCGCTTTTGGAGTAATACCCTTCACAATTTTTAAATTTCAGATCATTCAGCTTGATCAGCTTCGTCTCACATTTAAGTTGTGCCACTGCATGATCTAACGCTGCTTGGAGCAAAACTTCGGAGGTGGAGAGTCGCGGATTTTTGGGGTCCATCACCGTTGCAGAAATACCTGCGATACGCAGAGGGCCAACTTTTCGTTCGATCGCTCGCGCTAAAGGGTGCGGAGGATGAGGGGCTTTGTTTCCTTTCGTGGCCGGTTCCAAGCGGACCCATAAGTGGCCGTCTCTTTTTTCAAATTTATACTGAGGAACGGCGTCTGCGAAGCCCGGTTCTCCCTTTCCCGTAATTCGGTGATACGTCCACTGATGCCAGGGACAAACGATATAGTCCCCTTTCAAGCGGCCCTGGGCCAAAGGCCCTCCCACATGCACGCACGTTCCGGAGACCACACCGAATTTTCCATCCCGGTAGGAAACGGCTACTTTTTTCTTTCCGACCAAGGCCTCGGTTAGAGACTGCTTCTTGAACTGTTCAATAGAACCCAGGTCCTGCCATTCGTCCCGCTTCATTTTTCTTTCGCGCTCCCCAGAAATTTTTCAAAAACTTGTTGAAATGCCGCTGGCTGCTCGAGATTCACAAGATGCCCGGCCTTTGGAAGAAGGTGAAACTGGGAACCCGCGATCTGCGCATGCATCGTTTCCGCTTCCGAAAATGGAATCAGAGCGTCTTCCTCTCCGGCAATAATCAGCGTGGGGCACTTGATGGAACCAAGAAGATCCGTTGAGTCCCGGCGCTCGGCCATCGCTAAAAGCGCACTCGCAACGCCTTCGCGGCTGCTCGAAGTAATCATGCCCGTGATTTCATGCACAAGTTCCGGATTGGATTCCAAGGTGGTCTTTCCCACCAGCTTGGGCAGGATTGTTTTTGTGAAGGATTCGAGACCGCCCCGCTGAATCTCGTCCGCCGTTTTCAATCTTTTCTCTCGTGCTTCCGGAGTATCGGCCCCGGCTCGGGTTGAAAAGAGTCCCAGCCCCTTCACCCGTTCGGGAAACTGACGGAAAAATTCAAAGGCCACATAGCCTCCCATGGAGAGCCCTGCGATCATTGCGGGTTCCTTTACCTTAATGGAATCAAGCAAGCGTGCTACTTCCTGAGCCATTCCAGAAATCGATGGTTTCACTTGACGGGGTGAGCGTCCAAACCCTGGAAGATCCGGAGCAATGACCTTCACCCTTTGTTCCAAGCCTTTTATCTCCAGGCTCCACATGCTGGAAAAAAGAGGAAACGCGTGAATCAATACCAAAGGAATTCCTTGACCTGCACTTTCATAGGCTAACATCATCCACTTCCCGCCTTTTCCGAGTCAATCTTTAAATCCACTTTCAAATCGACGACAAGCGGAAGATGATCTGAAGCAATTCGGTCCAATTCCGTGGTGGGAACGGCGATGCTCATCACTTCAATGTCCGGGCTGACAAAGAAATGATCGATCCGGCTAAAAGGATGACTGGCTAACCAGGTGCTCTTCGGTTTATGAGATTCAACGATCAGCTGAGCGTCACGAAGCTTACAACTGATGCGTTTGCAAACGATTGAACGCGGATTCGCATTAAAATCCCCGCATAAAACAACGGGCACCCGGCAAGCGGCACTGCCGGCCCAATCGGGACCGAGCAAGGCCTCGGCTTGAAGCAAACGTTCGGCAGGCCACAAACTTAAATGACTGGTAATCAAATTAACTTTGATGCCGCTCACATCAATTTCTACCCATAACGCACCCCGCGGTTCGAAAAGCCTGCGGGCTTTCAACCGGGGAAGCGCATCCATTCGAATCATCTTCAGAGGGTAACGGCTTAAGATTGCATTTCCGTATTTGCCCTCTTCCAAAGAAAGAGAGGATTGGAAATGAAAGGTCATTCCTAATTTACGCGCAATCCTTTCCGCTTGGTCAATCTTCCCCGAACGATTTCTTCCCACATCGATTTCTTGTAACGCCACGACATCCGCACCCTGACGTGCAATCACTCGCGCAATCCGGTCCGGTGAAGTTTTTCCATCCAGCCCCACACAGCCGTGAACGTTATAAGTCAGCATGCGTAATGTCTTCACTAATGGCGCGAGTGGTTCAGATTCAATCCCGGAAGTTCTTTCCAAATGCCGGAGCGCTGCTTCACGAATATCAAGCGGCCGTAAATAGGTTCGTCCCTGTAAGCTCAAAGGCGCATCCGGAGGAAGAAGAGCAAACCCTCTCGTTTCTTCCGGCCCATAGCCCGCGTGACAGCCATTCTCCGAGGCAAAGGTAATGAGCTTCTTGCCTTGACAATAACCTGAAATAATAATTTTCCCCGCGCTTGGATGATGGCATAAACCCACAAGATCGCTTGCGGTCTCCTTTAAGAAAGGGTGATCTTTCCCCAATATTTCACTCGCGTCCCCGGGAAGCATGAATTTTCCTGTTTCCGTTCGCGCCTCCACTTGGCCTGCATCTTTGGGAATCAGAACCACCGGGACTTTGGCCGTCACCAATAATTCGGAAATAACACGTTCTTTTTCCTCAGAGCTCAATTCCGCGGAAGGATAAATGTGAACAATAGGCCCCATGCCTACCGCAATCACTTTTGAACTTGCATGCTCGACCCGTTGGTCATGAGAAAAACGCATACTTTTTGAAATTTTCGCGTTCCCAAGTTCCCCAAAAATTTTCGCGATCGCCTCTTCAATCGATCTGCCATTCTCCGTGGTATAAAGGGTTGCATCTTCTTGTCCGTGATCCGAATAAATCCAGATATCATAATCTCGGCGCTCTGCAAGCCTCGCCTCTTTCCAAACTCGGGCGACGGCATCATCAATCCCCCGGAGCGACCAATGCGCAAATTTTGAAGAGGGGCCCCGCCAATGAGCTTGCTCATCGTATCCTACAAAATTCAAGTGGATGACGGGTAATCCGCGGGCGATATCAATTTTTCCTCCTATGACCACAAGCTCTCTGAGTAAAACACAAATCAAGGCTCTCGCTAAAATGAATTTAAACTCAATGACTATTTTCTTTCCGCCGAGTATCCCGCGCACAAATTCATAAGCCCCTATCATAATTTCAAGGAAAATCAGAATAACCGTACGGAGAAAAATATTAAGATGAAAAATAAGAACAAGAAGCCAGGTCAAAGGGTTAAAAACCCCAAAGAGCCTGCTATAGCCGCCACCGGCAGCACAATAATGAGACTCTTCGCCGCCGCCCGTAAAAATATTCGAATAGGAGCTCCCGCCTTTGAGAAGGGGTTCGGCGTCTTTGCTGATGCGAGTTTCTATTTCGCGCGCCGCTTTCGGATCAAACATCACAAACGTTTCGCCGCTCTCGCGGTCCACGAAATTAAAGGCGGGAACACATCCTTTGACACCATAAAAAAGTTCGCCCTGCACCGCGGGTGTGTTGGAAGGCATGCCGGAATAATGCGCATAATTCTTATATCTTTGCTTCGATAGGAGACAACGAAGAAACGGAAGATTCCCTTCGCGAAGCCCCCGTTCGTATTGTTTAAAAGAAAGCCCGTCAATCTGAATCAACACCAAACCCGGAGCGGTTGCGGTACCTTCGGATTTTGATAAACGAAACAAACGGACCGCCCAATAGGAACGGTTGAACCAATTTCTCAATTTTCTAATTCCGAATCCTATCTCGCCGATCATGGCCGCTCTTCGGGAACCGCAGAAGCAGGTATTAAATGTTCTGTGCTGGAACCAAACGCCGCGTCCATCGCCGCTTTAGTAAAATTACAGAGAAGATCCCATTCCGCTTCAGCACGCTGCATGAAGGGGAGCCAATCTCTTTTGTCTGATTTCCTCTGAAAGCCCTTTTCCGGCTGTAAACTTTCGTAAAGCCCAAGCGCCTTATTCGCGCACCGTTGCATGGAAAATCGTTTCGCGGTTTTTTTTGCTTCCGCGATTAGTTTTCTTCTGACGGCGGGGGATTGCCGGCGGATCCAGCTTAACGCTTCTGCAAATTCCTGTTCGTTTTCACGAAGCACAAGCCGGCCATTGATTTTGTCTCTGACAATATCCCGAACTCCCGGTGCGTCCAGACCCACCACGGGTGTTCCTGCTGCCATGGCTTCATTCAACACCATCCCCTGTGTCTCGCTATGAGAAGAAAACGCAAAGACATCAATGGCTTGGAAAGCTTCTATCAATTTTTGACCTTTCATATCACCGGTAAGACGTAACTGATTTTCCAGTTTCTGTTCCTTAAAATGATTGATGAGTGTTTCTTCCGACGGCCCACTTCCGACCACTAAAAAATAAGCTTCTTTTTCTTTTTTTAAAAACGAAGCGGCCGCCCGGGCGAGAAAGGGAAGATTTTTTTCCGGCGCGAGTCTTCCCACATAACCGACCACGAAAGCGTCTTTGGGGATTTTGGATTCTTGCCTGAAATTTTCTGCTGTCCCTTTATATTGATTTAAATGAAGGCCGGTGGGAATCACCATAATTTGTGTTTTCACGCCACGCGCTCTTATCATTTCAGCAACGCTTTCACTCGGCGCAATCACATGGTCGCAGCAATTGGCATACCCCGTGGCAAGTTCGAGCACAAACCTTTTTACGGTTTCCGAATCTCCCACGTTTTCCTCATAAAGCGAATGATGAGTAAAAACCAAGGGCACCTTGCGCTCATAAGCAAATCGAAGCGCTGTGTCCCCCATTAAAAAAGGATGGTGGGCATGAATAATGTCCGGCTTAAAATCGCCCAATGGCTCCGAAAAAAGCCCGTCCATAGGAAGTTTCACCGAGAATTTAGACCCGTAAAAATTTTGAAGCGCGGGGACTCGAATCACATCCCATTCTTTCTTGGGACTGTTCTCGTATTCCGGAGCAACAATGACGACCCGATGGCCCCTTTTACGGTATTCTTTCGTAAACGATTCAATCGAACGTTCCAAGCCGCCCAGCAGGGGCAAATAGGTGTTGGTCATCATCAGGATTTTCATTTTATTTCTCTCTTGTCATTCTGACACGCGTTTTTATACCCCTCTAGATGAACTTCAACTTTTGGGGGATTTCCATACCATTCACCTTTCCAATCGGGTTTGATCTTGTCTCCTTCATATTTCAAGGAAAGCCAAATTTTTCCAAACCTCGTGGAGGCAGGGCCAAAACTTATTTCTTCTTTGGTTTCAAGCCATGCCTTCGGAATCCCGGAAAACAAAATCAGTTTGTCTTTTTCTTCACGCACAAAACAATTTCGGAGGATCAGGATCCACTCAGCGGCTGCCCAGATATGCTGTCCATCACCCATGCATCCGCCTTGGGTCCGGGGATGGATTGCTTCCGGCCATTGGCCTGTGGGTGTTGCCAAAGAGGCGACCCGACTCATCAAATCAAAAAAACGAGGGTCTCCAGCCCGTAAAAAAACTTGGGCGACATGTAGCGTTAAATAAGCATTAATTCCGGAATGACTGATCTCTTGATAAAACCCTCCTTGGACAAAACATTCCCGGAGCAGGAACTCGGCTGTGTTAACCAGCCGGGGATCTTGTGCGGAAAAAAGTTGAAGCGGATAGCCCGCTGCAAGCGAGCCGATCGCTCCTGCATCCATTCTCCGGTGAGGAGACGCAGGCATGACATTTCCTTTTGTTTGTCCGGCGATCATCTTCAGGCTCGCTTCGATGCACCGCAGAAAATCCTCTGCCTGGCCCAAAAATTTGGCGGCGAGACCCGGATCGTCAAATTGCTTCGCGAGGTAGGCGCTGGCCTCAAGACCCGCGACACCCCAAAAATCGTCCCAGTAATAGTAGTCATTGGGTCCAAGATGTTCGGCACTAAATCCCACAGGAAGCAAACCAAAGGAGGTACCGCCTTTCTTGAATTCCCTTTTATTTTGGATCCATCTTGCAGCCCGATAAATGGACCGTTTCCATTTGGGATCCGGAGGCTCGCCTGTTAATTCACAAAAACGGCGCATGGCCCACAAGGCTTCTCCGTTAGAATCCCATTCTCCGTCTTGCGACAAAAAATAGCCGGCGGAAGTCTGACGCCTAGGGAATCGATTAACAACTTTCTTGACTCGCCCGCCGAGGCCCACACCCAGCATGGCATCCAGAATAAAAGCAGCGTCCCGGAACCAAAAACGCTTATAGGTGTAGGGGCCCGGATAAATATCCTGCTCGGGAGAATGCAAAATGAGGGATCGGATGGCCGCGTCATAAAGAAATTGGAAATGTTTATCCGGTAGATTCGCTCGACATAAACCCGACAAACTTTCATCCCATTTTGAAACGGCAGACTTCAAATCCCCCGCAGGTTTTACCGCAGCATCTTTTAGGATCGGGATAGAAATCAAGACTTCGCGTTTTACATTCGGCTCCAGCTTGAAAAGAGCCGCGGCGGTAGCCATCCCCACAGGGCACTCCACTCCCTGGGCTTCTGATGACAAAGGAAGCTCGCCGAAAACATCCCCTTTCCAATAATGAGAAAAATTAGTTCTTTCGGGTTCCGAATCAAAATGGACAGCGGAGTGCCCGTTCACTTTCCATCCCTTTCGGTCTTCTAATAAAGCTATTTTGTGGATGAAACTAATCCCTTCCGGATTGCAAGGACGAAGCGAACCTACCAGCCAGCCGCCCGAGGCTGAGAGTGCCGTCAATTTGATTTGGCATACCATAATCCCGGACTGTTCATAAGCTTCAACGCATGAACGAAGCCGCATATCTTTCTCCTCAGCCCTCATGATGACTTGAGGATTGCCGTGAAGCTGCCACTCTTGCTGGACAGAAACTAATCGTGATGGGATTAAATGGAATCCCTTTTCGTTCATCATCCAAGCATCGATCGACCATCCATCAAAAAAGGGCGTGACTAATCCCCGAGGATCGACAATCGGCAAGTCCGTGAAATCAGGAACTCCGACTGCCGTCCAGTTTCTGTGAGTCAGATTCAGGTGGGTGAGATTAAATGCCCGAGGAATAAATGATTCATCATTCGGATCAAACTGGCGTTCTACCCAATAAGGCCAAATCCAATCCATATTATGCTGAATCGCCTGGCTGTTGATTAACCCGCGAGCCTGCATAATCGCGCCCGCCCGGAGGAGCTCCTTGGGGGCCATGAGTTCAGAGGGTTGGGCGAAACGCCTGAGATTGGCTAAAACTAAAATCGGATCGAGAAAACCTTCAACGCGGGCGATGTGCCGGACAAAGAGATTTCTTAGCGTTTTTGATAAATACCCTGAGATCTTATTGAGGGGCGACATTTAGATAATGAGGCTGCTTCTACCGTGCCCCGATTTTCCTCTTCCCGGTAGTCCTGCGCCTTTTTTTAGAAAGTATTTTCGAACTTTTGCCGCAATCTGCCGATCTGTTATCTTGTCAACAGTTTCGACCGCAGCAATGCGTTTACTGGGCTGGTATCTCTCGATTCGCTTTTTCAGTTCGTCTTTTGCTTCCCCGGGACCGAATATCAGAATGGATTCCGCCTCGCGAATGCAGGCAATGACCTCATCATAGTAACGATTGAGATGCCCCGTAAAAGAACTCTGGCGCCGGTCATCTGCCGGCACTTGCTGCGACTCATAGGAAGTCGTCGAACGCACACCGGCAATGCGCCCACCATGTTTTTCGGCATCCGATCGGATTTCTTTTGTCACTTCCCCTTGGGGTGAGATAAATACAATCACAGCTTCCCGGTGGTCAATCCACAATCCCACTGTCGTCTTGATGGAACTACCTCCCGCCTTCATTGAACCCTCACTTACTTCTGCATATGATCTCCGAGCTCCGAAATATCGGAACCGATTCCGCGTGTGGTTCCGCTGTGACAGCCGGCAAACATACCCAGTAGGCCAATGAGCACTACGATCCATAGAAATGTCTTCATGGTTTTCCTTTCTTAGTACGCAAGCGACATTTGTTTAATTTGATCCCTGCGGATGTCGTATTCCGCCTTGTTGATCTTCCCCGCATCCAGATCCTTTTTGAGCTGGTCCATCTTTATTTTCGCGTTTACTTCATAACCCGCTCCAGTCGCGACCGTTCCACCGCCTGCACCCGTCCAAAACGCGCCGCTGCAGGCTGATAATCCAAACATCACCGGTAAAAGTACTGAAACCCATAATATTTTTTTCATTTTTTCTCCTTTGTTTTCTGGATTGATCATAAACGAAAACTCCCTGCGGATACTATGGGGTGTTAACCCCAATCGGGAGTACGTTTAAATCTTTCAAGAGCGTATTTTCAGAATGGTTTCGGAGGACCTCATCAAAGGCATCCAGAGAAGCGCGCAGGTTTTCAAGCTCCGGCGTTTCCGCTACCGGGATATCTTTTGTGCCAGCCTTTTCCATTTCCCGGATCACGAACTGGAGGGTCATTTCCCCGATATCGCGCGCCGGCTGGTAATGCCTTTGGCGTTCATCCTCTCCCTGCGCTACATTCAGCACGTTGGCTTTGGTTAAGCGATCTAAAAGCTCATGCGTGAGACGGATTGGCATTTCAAGCTGTTCCGCAATTTCTTCCGAAGAAAGAGGCCGAAGCCCGTCCGCAAAACGATTCACGCAAACCTGTGCGACACGCAAGGCCAAAAGTTTTTTAAATTCTTCGCTTGCGTTCAGGCAGTCCGGCTCAAATTCAAACCGGGCTTCATTCTGATGCGCAAAAGCAAGCTCCGCGCCGTAAAGGACGATCAGCCAGCTTGTCTGAAGCCAGATCAAGAACAAGGGAAGCGCCGCAAAAGTTCCATAGACCGCACCCGCATTGGAAGCCCCAATCTGGAAATAGATGTAGGCCCATTGCACGGCCTGGTACACGACTCCGGCTACCAACCCTCCCAAGAGAGCGGATTTAAACTGGATTTTTCCGTTGGGTAAAAATAGATAAAGGTAGGTTAATAGACCCCAAAACACAACAAAGGGAAGAAGCTGAAGCCCGATGAAAAGGACCGGTCCCAAAAATTCAAGCACTCCGCCTTCCCTCGTAATCATCTTTGCCTGGCTGACGATAAATACCGTCGCACTGCTCGCCGTCACAAAAAACACAGGGGCGATCAGCATCAGAGCCAAATAATCGGTGAGCTTCTGCCCTAGGCTCCGTGGTTTTTTGATGGCCCAAATGTCGTTAAAGGAGTTTTCAATATTAGTAAGAACCTGGATCACGCTCCAAAAAAGAAGCACGAGGCCAATACCTGCAATAATCCCCACTTGGGTGGTTTGTAAAAGATTTTCCGAGAATTGGATAATACGGGTCACCACCTCCTGCTGGCCTTGAGGGTTTTCGAGAAGTTTTTCTTTCAGGATTTTTTCCATCCCAAAACCCTTCGCCACGCCAAAGGCCATCGCAAAAACCGGAACAATGGAAAGAAGGGAATAAAAAGTCAAGGCCGAGGCGCGAAGCGAGCATTTGTCGCTTGCGAACTCGCGAAAGGACAAAATAAAAATTCTGAGCGCGCGAAGTCCAAAACCCCGCCTCCCCCGCAGCGTTGCCCCGCGAAAACGCCAAAGATCGTGCCTCATAAAATTCAGTAGTTTTTTAACCATGCTTATCCTCCGATCTTCACAAATCATAGGCGGAAACCTGTGAGGGGACTATGGGGCATTCACCCCAATCGTAAGTTTTAAGCTCTTTTGAGTCTTGAGAAGTAACGAGGTTTGAGGTTAGGGGGAAGGAAGCGAACGACTAGCGGATGGTGAACTGAACACTGCTTTCGATGATTCCTGAGGAAATTGCGTAGCGGGTAAGTCCTGCGGTGTCATGAATATTAAGCTTCTCCATAAGATGCTGTCGGTGTTTTTCAACGGTTTTGGTGCTGATCTCAAGTTCTGACGCCATTTCTTTGTTGGCCTTGCCTTCGGCAATCAGTTGAAGAACCTCCGCCTCTCGCGAACTCAGACGGGTGTTTTTCTTTTTAAGCAGTCCCCTTGGATTCAGCAACTTTTCGTTTTGTTTTTCAAGATGCTTTGAAATGGCGGAACCGAAAAATATATTTCCCTTTTGAGCTTCACGGATAGCCTTCGATAGAACTTCCGCTGAACTTTCTTTGAGCAAATAGCCCGCCGCGCCCAAGGCTATCACTCGTTCAACATACTCGACATCGCTGTACGCGGAAAGAATGAGGATTTTTGTCGTGGGAACGGCTTTTAAGATTTGCCGCGTGGCTTCGAAACCATTGAGGAGCGGCATGGCAATATCCATCACCACCACATCAGGATGAAACTTCTTGGCAAGCTGTACAGCTTCGCGGCCGTTCCGGGCCTCAGCAACCACCTTCATATCCTTTTCAGCTCCCAGCACCATCCGAAATCCTTCGCGAACTACAACATGATCGTCCGCCAGCAAAACGGTGATGGACTTTTTCATTATTGGGACAGATCCTGTGTTCCATTGAAAGGAATCTGCGCTCCGATCGTAGTGCCTGTCCCTTTTACGGACTCGACCCTAAAGCTGCCGCCGACCATTTCTACGCGTTCACGCATGCCGAGCAAGCCTAATCGCTTATTTTTTTTAGCGAACAGCACGCGCTCGACCTGAAAAGATTTTCCGTTATCTTTAATTTCCATGTGAACAGAGCGGTGGTTTTTTTGAATATCCACTCTCACAAGGCTTGCTTGCGCATGCTGAGCGATATTCGTGAGAGCCGCCTGCGCAACCCGGTAGAACACGGTTCGCTTGACGTTGTTTAATCGCTCCACGCCGGGGAAAACCTTAAAACGGATCGGGATCCCTGTGCGTTTTGTAAAACCTTTCATATAAGAATGGAGCGCAGGAATCAGCCCCAGGTCATCCAGAAGCGTCGGGCGAAGATCACGAGCAAACCGATGGACGATGTTCACCGATTTTTCTACAAGGCGCTGGGTGCGAGTGATTCTTTTCTTGAGGCCTTTGGTATTGACTGCGGCCTCTACTTTTAATGTCGCTAGATGAACGTTGATTCCCGACAAAGTTTGGGCAATTTCATCGTGAAGTTCGCGGCTGATTTCTTTGCGTTCTTCTTCCTGTGCAAAGAGAATCTGACGGGATAAGTGCTGCAAATGTTCCTGCACATTGCGTGACTGTTCCAACAAGTGCTTGTAGTGCTGCTCGTTTTTTTTGAGCTTTTTTTCCGTAGCTTTGCGCTGCAGGATCTCCTGCTTCAGCCTTCGGAGTGTCGAAACATATCGCTGCGATAACCCTTTTGGATTAGTTTTCATATTTGTTAGGACTATAAGCCAGTTGCTTCCATACCTCTATGGGGTAAACACCCCACTCATCCCCAAAGTTTGGGCATAGGGTTTTCACCCCATGGAAGAAGGCTCAACCCTTCGGTAGTATAACTTCAAACAGATGAAGGGAGGTGATTTCAAATGGCTAAGAAAAGCAGAGGTGGACGAATGACTGCTGCTAAAAATCGTGCAGCCAACTCGGCGGGTGGACGCGGGCCGGTTAAAAACCGTACGGCAGGTCGAAAGATAATGAGTACTTAAAGCTCATGCCATCAGCGAGTCCGAAAACAATTTAGACTCGCGGTCGGCTACTCGCTGACGCGTGTTGCGCAAGCGGGTCACGAGCACAAACAATCCAAGGAGGATTATATGTTGTACACAATCGCTGTAGTACTGCTGGTTCTGTGGGCGTTGGGGCTGGTGAGCAGTTACACCCTAGGAGGATTTATTCATCTCCTTCTCGTGGTTGCAGTGGTCATGGTGCTTGTTAACATCATTCAGGGACGACGAGCGCTTTAAGAAACGGTGTCCGTCAGGGAAAAATATAAATCGGAGGTTTCTATGAGACGAAATACAATTTTTTCGGTTCTGCTGATCGCACTTGGCATCGCAGCCTTTGCCTACCAAGGCATCAGTTTTAAAACCCGGGAAACGGCGGTGGATCTGGGTTCTCTGCAGGTAACCGCTGAAAAAACAAGAAATATCCCGATCTCCCCAATCGTTGGAGTGATCGCGCTAGCCGGCGGAGTTGCCTTGCTCGTCGGAAACACCAAAGCAGCCTGAATCTTCAACAGGCTCGAGGTTTAATTTACTGGCGTTGGTGCTTAGAGATAGAAATGAATGGCTGCCCGACCTGGATTCTCCGCCAAAGGCGGATGCGCCTCTGGCGAAAAAGGGCGGTTTCAATCTCACTGAAAACTCAAATTAACTGGCTTGGCTGGACGAATTTAGAACAGCCTGTATGACCGTTGCCGCATAACTTACTTTTACTTCAACTGAACTTTTACCAAATAGCTTCAATTCTTCTTAAGTGAAAAAATCACATTCCCAAAAGCAAAAAACATTAAACCTATTCCCGTAGCACCAAAAAGCCATGCGGGAAAAGGACCTGTAAATAGCCATTGTCGAATAGAGGTTGAAACAATAACGGATTTATGACCGGTTGGACTGGTTTTTATTACGCGTGGAAAAGTTAGAATGTTTTGGTATTCATATAAATTGCCTTCTCGATCCTGATATTTACATTCATCAACTTGACTCCATTCATCATAAAGATCACGCCCAACATTTTCCTTCGTCTCCAATAACTGACCATTTGCATCATAAGTCAATAAACGATTCGTCCGCACGGTGGCAACTTCAAGTTTGTTTTGATCACTCAGTCTCATCCTAAAGACACCACCCGCAGCATCAACCGGCCATCCTTTTAGAAAATTCCCTTCAGAATCATAGACTTGAATTTTACCGTAAAAGCCTTCTCCCAAATAAATTCGGTTTTGATGATCGACTACGACTCCTAAACAATGCCCTATTGGAACTTCATTTGGAAAGAGGGCGCCGCCCAAAAACGGACCAAACCAGCCAATGTAACCCAGAATAATGAGAGGCAAAGTAAGTAAAATAGCAAAAGCTCGAAAGATATTTTTATTCATACGAGACCTCTTAAAGCATCGAAGAACTGCCCGACCTGGATTCGAACCAGGAACCTCGCCTCCAAAGGGCGGTGTGATACCATTTCACCATCGGGCAATGAAATTATTTCGAACACGCCAATATTTTTTTCAACTCTTGGCGGCCCACTCCAGTTTTTAAGAAACGTTCTCGTTTAATGGCTTCAGAGACAGATGAAAATTCTTCGAAATGGATTATTTTCCAAGGGCGATGTCCCTTTGTAAAACGATAATCTCCTTTATTGTGTCTTCGAAGCCTTTCCTCAACTCCCTTATCAGTGCTACCTACATAATAAATTCCATCTCGAAGGCTTTGTAAAACGTATACCCAACTCAAGTGCTCCGCCTCCTCCGCCGAAGGCGGATTCGCCTCTGGCGAAAAAGGGCGGTGTGATACCATTTCACCATCGGGCAATGAAATTATTTCGAACACGCCAATATTTTTTTCAACTCTTGGCGGCCCACTCCAGTTTTTAAGAAACGTTCTCGTTTAATGGCTTCAGAGACAGATGAAAATTCTTCGAAATGGATTATTTTCCAAGGGCGATGTCCCTTTGTAAAACGATAATCTCCTTTATTGTGTCTTCGAAGCCTTTCCTCAACTCCCTTATCAGTGCTACCTACATAATAAATTCCATCTCGAAGGCTTTGTAAAACGTATACCCAACTCAAGTGCTCCGCCTCCTCCGCCGAAGGCGGATTCGCCTCTGGCGAAAAAGGGCGGTGTGATACCATTTCACCATCGGGCAATGAATTTTGGACAATAAAAAAGCGGGTTTTTCACCCGCTCTGCCTGCGTTGAACCGAATCAACGCAGTCGATTATTGTTGTTGGCCTTGGGCCTGAAGCGACTGAAGTTTTCCCTTCTCTTTTTGATAGGCCTCGAGAATAATTTTCTGCACGTATTCCCGGAATTCCACGGTGATGGGATGGGCGACATCTTTGTGCTCAGCCTGGAGAAGGTGGGAATCAGACACCGGCTCTTGCGGTGAGTAAGACTCAGGGAGTTTTCCCCCGCATTGATTGCAAAAACGGGACCGGACCACATTCCGGTGCCCGCATTTGACGCAGGGTTCCTTCACGCGCCGGGAAGGCATGGCGACGAAATAACCTTTATTGCCTTCGATGATTTTGATATCGCGAACGACAAAACATTCGTCGAAGGTCACGGTGGCAAAGGCCCGCAACTTTTTATCCGCCCCGTCTTTTGGAAAAATGCGAATTTCGGTAATTTTCATCCCTTACTCAGACTGGCAAACAAGGGCCTTTTTAAATTGGGGGTGGCGACGAAACCGGTTGAGCGCTTGCCGGGCCTTTTGGGGTGTAGAAAAAAGGATAAACAGGGTAGGTCCGCTTCCGGACATCTGACAAGTTCCCAGCTGTAAACCACTCAGTGTCTCTCTTGTCTCTTTTAGGGAAGGCCGGATGTGTTCGGCGCTTTTCGTTAAATCATTCGTCAAAAATCGGGACGCTTCTTCAAGCTTTCCCTTTTCCAGAAAAGCGGAAGCCATCTTAACATCGCGTTTTACACGTGTCAATGCTAACGACCGGCTCAAACGGTAACCGGAATAAACTTCACGGGTCGCGAGCCCGCGCGAGGAAGGAAACAAGATAAACCCCAGTTTTTTTCCGAAAGGAAGCCGGCGAATTCGCTCTCCCCTGCCCAATCCCATCCCGTGAGAGACCCCGGAGATAAGAAAGGGGACGTCAGAACCCAGGCTCCCCCCGAGCTCCATTAATTCATCGCGTGAAAGCCCCAATCGATACAACCGATTGATACCCACGAGGAAAGCGGCGGCGTTACTAGAGCCTCCGCCCAGGCCTCCCCCCACCGGAATCCGTTTCGTGAGGCGGACCTTCACTCCCCCCTTGAAAGGATGTTGGGATTTCAGAAGATGAAAGGCTCGGACAATGAGATTATTTTTTTTAGGGACGCGGAGGTGGGAACAAAAAAAACGGATGCCTTCGGTTTGTTTTTCGAGGACCAGTGTGTCTTTTAAGGAAATGCGATGAAAAAGCGTGACCAGCTCGTGGAAGCCGTCCTTGCGCTTCGAGATAATTCGAAGCGCAAGGTTCAGCTTCGCCGGAGAACTTAAGACCAAGATTTCTTCTTGTGCCGGTGCTTGCGGAGTTTCTTTTTCCGCTTGTGCTTATTCATCTTACGCTTGCGCTGCTTTTTCGGCCAGGGCACGAATTGCCTCCTCTGAAGTTAAGGAATCACTTTGTTCAAGGGATACTCAATGATGCCGATCGCCCCCGCTTTCTTGAGCGCGGGGATGAGCTCCCGAACTACGGCTTCATCGATGATGGTTTCCACATCCAGCCAATTTTTATCGGACAGATGGGCAATCGTCGGTTTTTTCAAGGCGGGAAGGATTTTAAGGATTTTTTCCAGATCCTTTTTCGCCACGTTCATTTTCAGGCCTACTTTTTCAGTGGCGAGGATGGCGCCTTGCAGAAGCATCATCACATTCTCCAGTTTATGACGCTTCCAGGGATCCGAATAACTTTTCTTGTTAGCAATGAGGCGCGTGGTTGAAACCAGCACCGTATCGATAATTTTCAAGTGATTGGCGCGCAGACTCGAGCCGGTCTCCGTGGCTTCCACAATCGCATCGGCCAATTTGGGTGGTTTGACTTCCGTCGCGCCCCAAGAAAATTCCACTTCCGCTTTCACCTTGTGTTTCTTGAGGTAATCTTTAGTGACGTTCACTAGTTCGGTAGCGATTTTTTTTCCTTCCAGGTCTTGAACCTTCTTAAACGGAGAATCCTCGTGAACCGCCAGCACCCAGCGAATCGGATTTTTCGTGCGCTTGGAATAATTGAGTTCGCAAAGTTCCAGGACGTCCGAGCCATTCTCCACGACCCAATCGTGTCCCGTAAGACCCGCATCAACCACCCCGTCTTCAATGTAACGCGGCATTTCCTGGGGACGGTAAAGGACGACCTCCAGTTCCGGGTCATCGACGGTCGGAAAATAGGAACGGCTGGAGACGCTCGTGTTGAAGCCGGCCTTACGCATCAGGCTGTAAGTGGCCTCTTCGAGGCTTCCTTTAGGCAGGGCCAGTTTTAATTTTTGAGTCATAAGTGCATGAATTGTAATGGGTAACTAAAACTGTGTCAATAAACCTGCACCCGCAATGGCGGCAAGAAAAAAGGAAAGAACGTAGCGCCATTCGTGCTCTTTGCTTTCGCCGAGCACGGCATGAACGGCAAGATAGATAAAACCACCTCCCACGTGGACCAAAAGAAAATAAAACCAGGGTCCGAGCTGAAAACCCTGCAATAAATAAAGACCGGCAAGCCATCCGAAAAATGTGAGCCCTTCAAGTGCTAAGCTGAGAAAAAAAGTCCGGAATTTTTCGTAGCCCGATCGAAGTAAAAGTGTGGCGAGGGCCAGTCCTTCAGGGAATTTGTGCACGGTCACGGTCAGAAAAATAGAACGGTCTATTTTTCCGGCAAGCTCGCCCCCCAGGGCAATCGCCAGTCCATCCATGGTGCAGTGAATCCCAAAAGCTACCACTAAGAGAAATGCAATCCGGCCAAGATTTTTTGAAGTTTGCTCGTCGAAGTGCGAAGCGGCACAGGCCGGGCAAACATGGAAAATGTAACGGCTGACTAATAAGAAGAGAAGATAACCTGAAAGAAGTGCAACGACTAGAAGCGGCCAAGAAAGTGAGGAGGAAGCTTCGGGGATAATATGAAAGAGAGTGGTCCCCATCAACGCCCCGGCCGCAAAGCTGATCAGCGCGCAAAGCTGACGATGTGAGACTTTCATTCCAATGGCCAAAAGTGCCCCCGCACCGGCGCTCGCCAGCGAAATCAGATTTTGAAAAAGAGTTGGGTTCATCGGCTCGTTTGTAGAACTTTCATGGCTTGCCGGAAGGAAAGATTTTTCGAGCGGGCGACTCTTTTGACGTCCTCATATTCTGGACGGCCCACTGAGTGGTTGGTATCGGAAAAACCGAACTTCATACGAACCTTCCCCCAGGGGGTGCGGGTACGCTTGATGTGGCGCGTCAAAGAAAACCGGTCCATTTCCAAGAACCGCACTCCCAGGGTAGGCGTTTCCCTGAAAATCTCCCGGCAGATTTTTTCTTGATCTGTATGATTTAAGAGCACAGACAATTTAAAAGCCGGCCTCATTTTTTTCATCAAAATGGATTCCACCCAAACATCGAGCGCCCCGGCCTTAAAAAGCCGCTCATAAAGGAGCTCGAATCCTTGGGGGCTCATGTCGTCGATATTGGTTTCGAGAACGAGAATCCGTTCCCGCCGGTACGGGGCAACCGTTTTTCCGATGCTAATCATCACTTTGCCGGCTCCGAATCCCACCGTTTCCAATTGCATCGGTGGGATCGAAACTTCACGCTCGCAAAGAATCGAAAGAATCGCGGCTCCCGGCGGGGTCACTATCTCTTGATTGATAGGAAGACGGTTGAGAATAAATCCCTTCAATAACTTCAGCGTCCGGGGATTCCCCCCTTTTCCGATGGCGAGACTCCGGAGAAAAAATTTATCGATTCCGAAATATTGAATGGCGAACGCTATCTGGATAATTGAATCGTTGGGACGCAACGCCGTCATCCTGAGGCCCCGCAGGGGCCGAAGGATCTCGAGATCCTTCGCTTCGCTCAGGATGACGGAAAGGCTATAATTTATCTTATGGATAAGGGATGAGGTCTTTTTCGGAAGTTGTTTTTTGGATTCTCTTTTGAGATAAGCGCGAGGAACTCCCGCATCCAGAAAAGCCTGCACAATCCCCTCGGCGGAGACGCCTTGGGGACAGTGAAAGACAGCGATGCGCATTAGGAACTAATGGAAGCGGCGAAGCAAGCCGCACCGAAACCGTTGTCGATATTGACCACGGCAATACCTTGGGCGCAGGAATTGAGCATAGTCAGAAGCGGTGCAATGCCCTTGAAGCTGGCGCCGTAGCCGACGCTGGTTGGAACCGCGATCACGGGTTTATCCACCAAGCCCGCCACCACACTGGCCAAGGCCCCTTCCATTCCGGCAACGCAGACAATGGCGCGCACTTCTTTTAATCGGGGAAGTTGGTCCAGGAGTCGGTGCAGTCCAGCCACGCCGCAATCATAAAGACGAATCACGTGTTTTCCAATCAGTTCCAGCGTCAGCGCCGCTTCCTCGGCCACCGGAAGATCACTGGTTCCTGCAGTGAGCACGGCAATGGTCGCGGTCTTGCCATTCGTATGAATCCGCGGGGTTTGTTGGATGTAAGCAATCCGGGCGTCGTCCGAATACCGGAGCGAAGGAAATTTCTTACGGAGCGTCGAGAAGATTTTTTTCTCAAGCCGCGTCACAATCAGATTGTGGCCGGACGCTCGTATGGAGGCGATAATTTTCTCAAGCTGCTTTAGCGTCTTGCCCGGCGCATACACGGCTTCGGGAAAACCTTTGCGGAAACTCCGGTGATGGTCAATGCGCGCGCAGGAAAGAGTTTCATAAGGAAGGTTTTTTAATTTTTCAAATGCCCCGCGGCTTGAGAGTCTGCGTCCTTCGACTTGCTTCAATATTCGTTCAACGGTCTTCTGAGTCAGATTCAATTAAACATCCTTCCAATGCAACATCCGACCGATCTGACCAAAGACAAAAAGCACGATGAGGACAAGCACCGTAGAAGCCAAGGCCATTTTATAGAAGCCAATTCCCGTCGCTAGTCCGATACCGGCGCAAACCCACAAGCTCGCCGCGGTGGTCAGTCCCGTGATTCCTTGGGGGAAACGAATAATCGCACCGGCACCCAGGAAACCGATTCCGCTCACCACCTGTGCGGCAATGCGTGAGGGATCCACTTGGGCCACCCCTTTGTAAATGGCAAAAATGTCCACGGAAACTGCCATCACCAACGCCGAACCCAAGCAAACAAGCGCGTGCGTGCGGAATCCGGCCTGTTTTCCGTGAATCTCACGCTCTAATCCGATGAGCCCTCCGAAAAGCGTCGCCAAAAAAAGCCGGACGATCATCTCCTGATCTTGCGCCGAAAGGTTCAGCATGAAGTGCCTCCGATTTTGAGATTGGGTTGGGCGGAAATTTTCCAATCTGAACGTTTGCCCTGCCGGTAAAGCTCCCACCCGCGCCGGGCAATCATGGCCGCGTTATCAATGGTCAGAGAAAGCGGCGGAAATGAAACTTGAATTCCGTAAGGTTTTGCTTCTTCGGCCAGAAGACGGCGAAGCCGGGAGTTGGCGCTGACACCGCCTCCGACGACCACCGTCTTTACTTTTTTTAAACGGCAAGCGTCGATTGTTTTTTCAACCAGCCACCGGGCCACCGTCTCTTGAAACGAAGCGCAGAGATCAAAGAGCTCGTCATTGCGAGGAGTCCCGCCCATTTTGGCGGGATGACGAAGCAACCTCAGAGCTACGAGATTGCTTCGGCCTTGTTTGGATTGCTGCCTCGCAACGACATCTCTCACCGCAGTCTTGATCCCGCTAAAACTAAAATCAAACCGGCCGTCCTGCTTAGGTCTGGTGAAACGAAACGTCTTGGGATTTCCTTTTTGCGCCAAGCGGTCAATCACCGGCCCGCCCGGATAACCCAGACCGAGAAGTTTCGCGGTCTTATCGTACGCCTCTCCCACGGCATCGTCCACTGTCGAGCCCAAGATTTTGACGGAGCCGTTCCGGTGACACGTCAGCTCCGTATGCCCGCCGGAAACTGTGAGTCCGACGAATTCATCGGCCGGCCGATGAATTCCAATGAAATTGGCAGACAAATGTCCCTCCAAGTGATTCACGCCCACCAAGGGAATTTTCAATTGGTAAGCCAAGGCCTTGGCAAAAGAAAGTCCGACCAGAAGCGAGCCCACCAGCCCCGGCCCGCGCGTTACCGCAACGAGATCTAAACGAGAGGCGGGAACTTTGGCTTTTTTAAGAGCCAGCTTGAAGACCTCGTCGATCTGCTCCAGGCAATGCCGCGAGGCAATTTCCGGTACCACCCCACCAAAAGGACGATGCTTAGCCAGACTGGAAGAAATGATATTGGAAAGAATCTTATCGCCGTCCTTGAGGACAGCGCACGAAGTTTCGTCGCAGGAGGTTTCAATGCCGAGGGTTAACATAAAGCGCCTCCGTCATCCTGAGCGAAGCGAAGGATGACATAACGTATTAGATTGCTTCGGCCTTGTTTGGAATATTGCCTCGCAAAGACAATCACTTTAACTTCCTCATCAATATCTCATTCACGATTTTCGGATTCGCTTTGCCCTGGGTTTCTTTCATGACTTGCCCCACCAGAAACCCAACGGCCTGCGTCTTGCCTGCTTTGAAAGCTTCAACCGATTTGGGATTGGCTCCGATTACTTTTTCAACCACTTGCTCAATGGCCTTTGTGTCTGTCACTTGAACCAAACCCTTTTCTTTGACAATCGCCTCCGCAGATTTTCCCGTTTCAAACATTTCCGGTAAAACCTCCTTCGCGATTTTTCCGCTAATGGTGTTATTTTCAATCAAGCGCACAAGTCCGGCAAGTTCCTTCGCAGAAACTGGCGACTCGTCGATTCCTAATCCCTTTACATTCAAGTGGCCCAACAGTTCACTTTGAATCCAGTTACTCGCCAGTTTCGGATTGACCTTCTCGGCCACACAAATTTCGTAATACTCGACCCGTAACTTATCTTGGACCAGTTGAAAGGCATCCGGCTCGGAAAGCCCGTATTGTTGCATGAGCCGCTTCGCGCGGGCGGCGGGAAGTTCGGGCAGAGTTTTTCGGATCTCATCCACTTCCTGTCGCGTTAAGGTAAAGGGAACCAAATCCGGTTCCGGAAAATAACGGTAATCGTGAGCAAATTCCTTGGAGCGCATTGAAAAAGTAGCAGTCTTCGATTCATTCCAGAGACGGGTCTCTTGCAGGATTTTTTCCTTACTTTCATAGGCCTGGGACTGGCGGCGGATTTCGTATTCCACGGCCTTTTGCACGGCGCGGAATGAATTCATATTTTTGACTTCGACTTTGGTGCCCAGTTTCGTCTCCCCAATCGGGCGCACGGAAACATTGGCGTCACAGCGAAGGCTTCCCTTCTCCATATCGCAATCGCTTACGTCCAAATATTGCAGAATCGCCTTGAGAGCGGTGAGATAGTCGTAGGCCTCTTCGGGTGAGCGGATCTGGGGCTCGGAGACAATTTCAAGAAGCGGCACGCAGGTCCGGTTGTAATCGATAAGCGTTCCGTCCTTCACGCCTTCGTGAAGCGATTTTCCTGCGTCTTCCTCGAGATGCGCACGCGTGATTCCGATTTTTCTAATTCCCACAGGCGTTTCCACGTCGAGAAAACCCGCGCCGTTCACGGGCATATCATATTGAGAGATTTGATAAGCCTTGGGCAGATCGGGATAAAAATAATTCTTCCGGTCGAACTTAATCCGCTCCGCGATTTGGCAATTGAGCGCTAGGCCTACTTTGACACCGAGCCGCAGCGCCTCGCGATTCAAAACCGGCAGAGAGCCGGGAAGACCGAGACAGACCGGGCAGGTATTTTTGTTGGGCTCGGCGCCAAATTCATTCGGACAGGAGCAGAAAAGTTTGGAGCGTGTTTTCAATTGAACGTGCACCTCGAGACCGATGACGGGTTCGTAATTCGTCATTGCGAGGCGGCGTTCCGCTCGCCTGTCATCCTGAGGCCCCATAGGGGCCTCAGGATGACGAAGGCGGACTCCTCGCAAAGACGGCGATTCAGTCGCGCGCTCATATCTTCGGCTTTCTTTTGTACCACTGAGCTTCCTGTTCATAAGCGTGCGCGGCTTGAAAAATCGTTTCTTCCGCGAAAGGCCGCGCAATGAGCTGCATTCCGATAGGTAGGCTGGATTTTGTGAAGCCGCACGGAACCGAAATTGCAGGGACGCCGGCTAAATTAACCGAAATGGTGAAAATGTCGGAAAGATACATTTGCAAAGGATCCGTCGTCTTCTCGCCCAATTTAAAAGGAGCGGACGGAGAAACGGGAGTCAAAAGAAGATCAACTTCCTTGAAGGCTTTTTCGAAATCCTGGCGAATAAGCGTCCGGACTTTCTGCCCCTTCCTATAATAAGCGTCGTAATAGCCTGCCGAGAGCACGAATGTTCCCAAAAGAATCCGGCGTTTTGCCTCCTGGCCGAACCCCAAACTGCGCGTCACGAAATACATGTCCCGAAGATTAGAACTCGTAGCGCGAAATCCGTACTGAACGCCGTCGTAGCGGCCCAAATTGGAACTTGCCTCGGCCACTGCCACAATGTAATACACCGCGACCGAGTGAGAGGTGTGCGGAAGGCTGACTTCTTTAATTTGAGCGCCGAGCTTTTGATACACCTTTGCCGCTTCCCGCACCGATTGTTCAATCTCCGGATCCATTCCTTTAACAAAAAATTCCTTCGGGAGGCCGATTTTTAATCCTTTCACTCCCCGATGAAGGGCCTGGGTGTAATCGGGCACCGGCAAATTGGCAGAAGTGGAATCGCGCTCGTCGTGGCCCGCAATGACATTCATGAGAATGGCCGCATCTTCCACGGTTTTGGTGAGCGGTCCGATTTGGTCGAAACTCGATCCGAAGGCAATCAGTCCATAACGGGAAACTCGGCCGTAAGTGGGTTTGAGTCCCACCACGCCGCAAAAAGCCGCCGGCAGACGAACGGATCCGCCGGTATCGGAGCCCAATGCTGCAATCGCTTCCCCGCTCGCCACCGCCGCAGCCGATCCTCCGCTGGAACCGCCCGGAACTCTTTCCAAATCCCAGGGATTGCGGACCGGTCCAAACGCGGATGTTTCTGAGGAACTCCCGAAAGCAAATTCATCCATGTTGCACTTCGCAAAAATCGTGGCGCCGCCTTCACGCAATTTCTCCACCACCGTGGCGTCATAAGGCGGAACATGGCCCACTAAAATTTTCGAAGCACACGTGGTTTCCCAGCCTTTTGTGCAGATATTGTCTTTAACGGAAATGGGAACGCCGTGAAGCATTCCCGCTCGGTGAGAAGATTCGATTCGCTCGGGATTGAAGTGAATGTAAGCGTTGGTCTTGCCCCCCACGGCGTAGACTCGTTTTGTGAGACCCTCGATGATTTTTGAAGGGCCCTCTTCACGGCAGACGGTAATCGCATCTTTGAGCGTCAAGCTCGGCGAATCCAGCATTATTCTTGGTCGATGACTTTCGGGACTTTGAAGAAATTTCCTTCGCGCTGGGGGGCGTGATTCAAAACTTCGTCACGCACATTGGAAGGATGGACGCGGTCTTCCCTGAAAACATTTTCCAGATTGAGGACATGGCTCGTCGGCTCGACATGGTCGGTGGAAACGGTTTTCAACTGCTCCACGTAGGCCAGGATGGATTCGAGGTCTTTTTTGAGTTTAGCCTTCTCTTCCGGCTTTAGGCTGAGACGGGCCAGCTCGGCGATTTGCTCGATTTCAAACGACATGCCGAGGATCGTATCACGGCCGTTACGACGAGGCAAGACCTCGCAAAGACGCGGCGAGCCCGATAAAATCCTTGAGGAGAAGATCTTCCGCCCGGGCGGTTTCGGAAATTCCAAGCAAGCCGAAAACATTCATCAGTTCACTCCGCGACCGGCCGATTTGCACATCGCGGGAAAGACAATTGAGAAGAGTTTTCCGCCGGGTTCCGAAGGCCGTTTTGATGATTTGGAAAAGAAAATCCTTATCTACGTTCTTGGGAAGTTTCGAAGTTGGGTGAAAGGTAAGCGTCAGGACGGTTGAATCCACGTCCGGCCGCGGGGTGAAGCAATTTTTCGAAACGTAAAACTCCTGACGGACTTCAGCGTAATAGCGAACGGCCAACGTAAGACGGCCGTAATCTTTCGTCCCCGGCTGAGCCAGCAGCCGATCTGCTACTTCCCGCTGCATCATTAAAACGGCTTTTTGGATCCGCGAACGATTTTCAATGAGCCAGAATAGAATCGGTGACGTGATGTAATAAGGAAGGTTGGAGACGGCCGTCACGTCATTGCAACGCGGCATCCCTTCCAAAAGGGGCCTGGCCCCTTTTGTATTTACAGTCGGGGCCTGGCCCCTTTTGAGATCGCTTGCAAGTTTTACTTTCAAAATATCCTCGTTCAAAATCCGTAGCTTTCCCTTATATTCCTTCCCCAATTCTTCTTCCAAAATCTCACAAAATCGCGGATCCTTTTCCACAGCAATCACCCGCGCTTCGCGAACCAGAAGCTCTCCCGTCAATGCACCCAGCCCAGGTCCAATTTCAAGAATCCATTCTTTAGGTTTGGGGCCAACCAGCTCAACGATTTTCCTTTGCATATTGGGATCAATGAGCAAATGCTGTCCGCTCGAGCCCCGAACGGTTAAGCCGTATTTCTGCAAAAGGGCAATTTGGGTATATTTCATAATATATAAATATTTATTGACATAATATGAACTACCGGTAAGCTATCTTACCATGTTCGAACCGTATCGCCGGGATTTGGTGGCAAAATCACTTTTTAGGATATCCGAAATTCTCTGGGGAGCGTTATTCGCCTTTATCTTCTTTTCAGCTCTCCCGATTTACTTGAAACTTGTTCTGGGGACACTTTTCGTGATAATCTTCTTTGTGGCGTGGTTGATAAGTCCGAAGAAATTTCCTTGAGAGGGAGTTATGGCACTAACAGTAAACCCTAATGCGGGTACAGATCTTGTACAGGTGGTTGCAATGGTGATTGTGATGATGGGTACGGCCATTGGCATTATGTATTGGTGGGAACGCCGCCGCAAGACCCGCCACACGCACTAAACCGGTTCGTTACGCTGCGACGCTCAACGCGGCAATCTGATCGCGCAAGGCTTCCATCAATTTTCCGATATCCGAATCCGCGGATTTAAACCGTTCCAAATCAAGCGGGCTGACTGAGCGAATCTCCACCTTCAGACCGCGCTCCGCATATTTTCGAATAAGAGAAGCCGGAATATACTCATCCGGTTTCTTGAAAAGAACCACTTGATTGACCTTGCGCGCGCTGATCTGTTCCAACACTTTCTCGAGCTCTATTCCTTCGACTAATTGATCCTGTTGAAGACGGCTCTTCACTCCTTCAATGGCATGCGCGTAGACCTCAGGTCTCACCACGCCTCCCAAAGCATCTTTATAAGAACCCAGTAACACCGGCGCAGCCCCGAAAAAGCCGTTTTCAATGGTCCCCGCCAAATAAACGAACGCCACTTTTTCGGCGGTGTCCAGTGTAGGCAATCCGAGCCGCGACTGAATCGCTGAGATTACAGCCAATTCTCTCGGCGCTCCGAAGGAGGATTCTAATACCGCTCCCGCAATTACCGCATCTGCCGCATAGGCGGTCTGGATTCCCCATCCTGAAAGATTGAGTGGAGCGAATCCGGATCTCTGCTTTATAAGCCATGCGATCTGTTCAATCACCGATCGATGCTTCTTAATTTCCTTCGCCCCGTCTTCATCCGTGAAATATTTTTTTTGCTCCATTGTCGAATTTAAGCTTACCGCCTTCCGCACCTCAGCGCGGGGAGATATTTTAATAAAAACATAATTGGTGTCGCTTCCTTCTTTATCTAAGGGAATGATTTCAAAAGAAGCTGCTTTGAAAATGTCGAATAAAGCCGATAGTTCACTACCGGGCCAATAGGCATTGACAAAAACTTTTCCGCCCGGTTTGAGCACACGCCGGATTTCCTGTGCCGCGCCTTCATAGAAAGACAAGAGAGATTCTAATTCCCAGGCCCTCAAATAATAAGGATCAAAAAGACCGATAACGGCTACACTGTCAAATTCCTCATCGCCAAACGGTATTTTTCGAATATCTCCTTGATAAATACCTTTCAGAGGATCGGTTTTGGCGCGGAGATCCAATCCCACGATATCCTTTCCCCGCTCTCTTAGCTCAGTCACTAGGTTTTTGTCGGTTAACATTCCAGATCCTGTTTCCAAACCCACATTGAGAATATGGCCACTCAAAAGTTCTTCGGCTGTTACTCCAAGCTTTTCGGAAGCATCCAAAATCAATGCATCAAAGATAGTAACGTGTGTAGAATCGCTTCGCACCTCAGCGCGAGAGGAGAGGCCGCTTTCCAAGTTTTTAATCAACTTCTTGGCGAGGTTGGTCTCGCCGGGGCTGAAACGTATTTTCCCGATGTGTGATCTGAGTACTTGGATGACCTGCAGCCGGTCCTCGGGAATTTCCATTTGCAAATGATGGCTGTTGAAAAGAAAGACTAGATCGTCGAAATCTTCATCCGACAACCCAAACTTTTCCTTCCGGCCTTTCAAATCTGAGATTTTTTCTTCCTCCGTCCGCACCTCGGCGCGAGGACCCTGATTCTGCCTTTCTTCCCGTAAGAGTTGATTGATTTGACGAGCCATGTCGCCGGGACGGAGCATTATTTTTAGCATCAGCGCTTCCGAAAGCTGGGCTTTGTTTGCGTATTCATTGACGGTAACAAGCGCTCTCGTTTCATCTCCCACCGCTTCCTGCCATTGGCTGTGACCGCGGCCGTATTGGGTCCTAGGCCCCTTTTTATCCTTCCGAGCATCCACCAGTTTCCTTTTCAGTTGTTCGGCACGAATCCGGGCTTGGGCGAAACGTTCAAGGTGGTCGGCGAGTTCCTGTAGAATCCACCCGTGGGTCTTTGCTTTTTCCATGAGTTCTGTTTCAACCCTGCTCCGCACTTCGGCGCGGAAGCCGGCCGGCGGTTTTCTAAGGTGCTCCTTTGCACGGGCATAGCCAATGACCACACCGCGTCCCAGATAAAATGAATCCTGCTTATGCACCGGTTCGTAGGTAACGACGGTATAAGTTCCGGCTCGGTCTTCAACAAGCGTTCCCGGATACCACTGTTCCCCTTCAAAGACTTCAACCTTTTCACCGACATTAAAAGCGAGGCCGGTCACCTTTTGCGGAGGAAGGATCTCAACGTCATTAAAGGGAACCTCTTTGATTTGGTCGCGAAACTCCGGCGCAAGAAGATCGGTCCGTTTCACTTTGGTCCGCGTGATGTATTGAACCTTTTGATTTTCGACCTTTAAGACTACGCCTTCCTCTGAACCCACGCGGATGCGATCCCCCAGCTCGGCGCGGGATCGTCTTGCGCGTTCAAGTATTTGTTCTTGGGCTCGGATAAAGGTTTCTGCTTCTCTGAGTGCTTTGGCATTAGAAGCTCCCATTAAGGGCATCAATAGAGCCTGTGCCGCTTCGGCAATGTTTGTCTTCTTTTCCTCTTGAGCGGTTGCACGAATCATTTTCAAGTGGTCAATCGCATTTCCCAGACTGATGCCACTCCGCACCTCCCCCCGGGCCTTACGGCCCGTAGGGCCGGAGGCGGCGCGAACGACAGTTTTGTTAAATTCTGCGAGGGCAGCTAAAAAGGTTCTGACCGCTCGATCTAATTGAGACGATAGAATCGGAGGAAAAGTGGCCGCCAATTTTCCATTGACTCTCTTAACGATGACGACGCGAATACCGTAAGGTAACTCTGCTTCGTCTCCAAAAGTTCCATGAGCGATAATCTTTCCATCGCCGCCTAAAGTGATTACACGTTGAAGAGAAGCTTGTTCATGTATCTCTTTTAATATTTGTAGATCGAACTTAACCACCGCTTGATCAATATCTGAACTCCGTACCTCGGCCCGCCACAAAGCGTTGGCGGGCTGCTCTCCGCGTCCGCCGATCTTTAGTGGCAGACGCACCTCAGCGCGGGAAGAGAGCAAGGGAGTGATATCCACAATCTGACCCAAATTTTTGTCGAGTACGAATACCTTTAAAATTGAATCGGGCGAAATATCTTCTCTTGTCGCTACTTCCCCCGCCATTACTTCCCAGTCCTTGATCTTTGTCTGATCCACTTGAATGATGACGTTAATGAAATTTTTGGTCAACTGGTGAGGATTATTGTCCGGCAGACTCGCCCATGACACGGCGGAAGGCGGTATAGGACTAAACCATAACGCGTTATGTCTGGTTGATCCGCTTGCTTTTAACCCCTGCGTAAGAATCTCCGAAAGCAAATCAATGCTCAAGCGCATTCCGCGATAAGCAAATTTCTCGTAACGAGTCGGCATGATGTCATCATAAGAGAATCTCGTGGAGTAATCCCTTTGGATTTCGTCATAAAGCTTTGAAGATTCATTCACATCAAGAATAAGCGCATTCTTCTCAAGATATTCTCTGGCAGCATCTGTTAATCCTTTTGCCCGCACCTCAGCGCGACGCGTTGAATCCAGTGCGTCAAGAACCCTTTCAAGAACATTCCGCTGCAAACGGCGGTCATAAAGACCGTAAAGATTGAAGACCGAAATAATCACATTGTCTTCCCCTCCTAAATGGTTCCAAAATTGAGGGGGCGGAAAGCCCATTTCCATGGGCAGATTTTCCAACATCTCTTCCACAACGGCCCTTTCAGGGGGATTTGAACTCATAATATTTTGCAAGGCATGCTCCTGCGCTTGGGCGCGTTCCTCCTGATTGAGCAAGGGCGAGCCCACGGAAAGCTGGAAGAGACTTTCAAGGGTTTCACGTAGCTGTCGAATAATTTTGTCGAGTTCTTTCAAGATTTTTGGATCATTGTCTCTCGCCATACTGTCAAGGTTCGTGAAGACACTGACATGAGATTGATTAAATGAATAGAGTCCTTTATAAGCTTGCTGGTAAAACCCTTTGTCCAAATTTTCCTCTGTCTGGTTTAAAGTTTTCAATAATTCGGCTAATTCCGAAACGCGCAACTTAACGTTAAAGTCCGACATGGGGTCGATTTTCTCGGGTACTCCTCTTCTTTTCCTGTCGAAATACCCTTCAGCCACCCACCTCTCCAAGGGACGCGGCGATTTGCTAAACTCTTGCATTTTCTTCTCAATCTCCTCGGGCTTAGGCCTCGAGGCCATAAATTCATGAATGGTGTAATCAGAATTAATCTTGAGAACAGACCTTAGAGTTTTGATTAAGGTTTTTGCGTCGGCTTTAAATGCGTCGATTTTAGCGCCGGGGATTTGAAAGGCGGCGAGACGGTTAAGAGCCTCTTCTTCCATAATGGGTACTGGATGGATACCCCGCACCTCGGCGCGGAAAGAAAGAATTTCATCAGCGGTTGTATGGGGAATTCGTACGGGATCGCCCTCATACCATTTCTTGTTATCGATAACCAAAATAATGTCGCCAGATTCATTGATAAAGAAAAATGTGTCTTCCGAGGTCTGAGTCAGAAGAACTTCCTCGGTTCCCGTTGGTTCCCTTTGTTTCAGGATTTTCCCATTTTTTGACTGAATCGTATAAGTCTCGACGATCCCGGTATTAGAAACATCCAAACTCCTTCTCTGACCCTCGGGAAGAATACGAAGTAAAAGCTTAATCCCCTCTTCGAATCTCAATGCCCGCAACTCCTTAAAAGGATTAGGAACCGATACGAGATCCGCCCGCACCTCGGCACGGGCAGGATGAATGATCACTTCAACTGTTTCATCGCTTATTTCCGTAATTTCAATAACGGTGTTTCTATATTTCGTTAAATAATTTCCTATAATGACTTCCTTTCCACGCTCTAAATACAAATGACCGCCATGGGTGCTTATATGTGGAAGCTGATGATCCTTTGGAAACGTTTTCAGCTCACGCGCAAGGGGGCTTGTACCAAATTCTATTTCAACCAAGTGGTCAAAGATTTCTGTTTCAAAAATGTTTCTGCCGGGAGCTGAAATTTTCAAATGAGCGAGATTTCCAATCTCGCCAGAGGTAGATTTTCTTTCTAAGAAAGTTAACTCGATATTACCAGGCAGTAAAAGAGGCTCCCCCTTTTGAAGCGTTTCAGGCCGCACCTCAGCGCGGCGGAGAACGAAGCGGGGGTTGAAAGGTCCGGCGGCGTTACGCCGATATTCCTTGATATTGTATTTCTTGAAAAGATTCTGGTGAGCCTTATCTCCCGTTCCTTCTTCCAGGAAAAAGTCCGCGAGAAAGGTCTGAAGCTCATCGTGGTCTTCCTTGATGGGATCGTAGTTTTTTGTCGGCTGCTTCGCAGGAAGGTCGTACTCGACTTCAACGGCCTCGATATTCACGGCGGGAAGCGACATGACATCGGCTAAACCTTGATAATTGGAAAAAGTAAGCGCCATCGGATGTTCATTTCCTGTGGCACGGTGAATCATTACGATTTCCATAAATCCGTCTCTTTCCACTCTTAAGACGCGGCGGAACTGGTCATCCGAAGACAGAGGACGGCGATGAGAGCTGAATAATTCTTCCATGGCATCCCGAATTGCATCCAACAAAAGCTGCTGGCGCTTGGGGCTTAGCGCCCGCACCTCGGCGCGGCGAGGAGTCTTGAAGGCGGAGATTTCAAATTCATTGGGGCGGAGTTGATTGAAAGCGGCTTCAATTTGACCAGCATCTTTATAACTGACCGCCTGCCAATGGCCGCCCGCACGAATGCGAATGGAATCAACTTGCTTTGAGGGGCGGTGCTTGATCTTCAATTTTTCAAGCAGCTGAGTTAGATCGGACAGGTTTCGCAAGGGATAACGTTCCGCGGAGCCCGTTCCCGGCCGTACGCTGATCGGTAAATAAAAATCCTGAGGCCGGAGTAGGGCAATCGCTTGCCGAAATGGATCGGGTTTCCGGATGTCAATTCTCCGCCACCGGCCCCCCGCATAAACCTCAAGAATGAATTTAGTTTTCGGGCCTGGGTCCTTGCGGCTGGAGATACCGTTCTCCGCGAGCCGGGTAATTAAATCTTCCGGCTTCCGGACGGGCACTTTACCTTTTTCATCTTCATAGACCCACCACACCCGGCCGCCCGAGCGCACCTCGGCGCGAGAGGAAATGAATTCTTCAAGGGTATCAAAGGCGCCTTCCCAAGAATCCAATTGATCTTTGAGACGGCTTGCACCGGGGAGGTTTTTTTCTCTTTCATATTGGCCTCGAATAGGATCAAGAAAGAAATCTCTTTGCTTGACCAGAAACTCGTCTAATCGATCCAAAAGCCCAGAATCAATGGGTTCCGACTTGGCGTAGAGATCTTGCAGTTGAACGAGAGCAACCCGCGCTTCCACTTTCGCTTCGATCAGGGGAAGAAGCAACTCGATGGCCCGTTCTACGCTCCGCACCTCGGCGCGGCGGCCAAGGAGGCCTGCGATCTGTTCGAACTCCGCCCCGAAACGATCCCGGGCCTTTTGACACGCCTGATAGACCAGGCGTTTGACTCCCGATTCACTCATCCCTATTTCCTGGCTCAGCGCTCTGAATGTTTTTCCCGCAATGTAATGCGCTTCAAATGTCTGGATTTCCAAAGGGGGCAGCGAACTTAAAAATTCCATGAGCTTCACATAGAAGCCACTCAGCCGTTTGTCGCCTTCAGCAACGATCAGTTCGCGCAAGGTGTCTTCGCTGCCTGGAAATTGAGACAAATCGATTTTCTCCTCCGGAAAGCTCCGAACCCTTCGGGTCCGGGAGGTCTCTTTCCTTAAAAAACTGATCAACTCATTGTGGATAATGCGATTCAAATACGCTTCGGGCGTGTGGGTGGGCTTGTGGGGATCGTAGCTTTCTTCAATCTCGCGGTCTTTTCCTTCCATCATCTTCTTAAGGAGTTCCTGGCTGAAGTCCGAGAAGATTATTTCGGCGTTCTTCACGCCCATTTTTTTCAAGACCCCAATGTAATAAAATTTTCTCTTCCCCAGGTGATCCTGGAGAAGGGTGTGACCCCTCACGTCCACGAACTGCATGATTTTCATTTTCCAAGCCGATTTGACCTCGCTACTGATTTCCCCTACGGAAGGACTTCTTACCTCGGCGCGGCTAATCTTTTTCCCATCCTCTAAGGAATAGCGCTCAAGATTCCCATTGGAGCGGTAGACCGAAATCGTGTCTTCTTGAACATCAAAATAGGTGGCCTTTCCGGGTTGAGGAGGCTGTAATGATAACGAGTATTTATCTTTTGCAGAACCTAAAGGAAGTTGGGTGGGGAGCCCTTTTTTAATTGAATTCAAGTTGAATGCGGCCAAACGAGGAAATAGATACTCGCGATTAACTTCCTTCGGTGCAATCACGATGAGAAGTAAAGAGGAACTGGCTGCCCGATGAAAATGAAACGAGCGCACGCGGTCATAGTGGGTCAATGGAATAGGGGCAAGCTCTCCTTTTTCCAATCGATAAAGTTTAAAAATATCCGTGTAGGGATTTTGAATTGCCAGAAAGGATTTTCCGTCTTGGTTGAGAATCTCCGCTCTCACTTTCTTCTGAGCAGCCTCAATCAAAAGCTTCATTTGTTTGTCATGATTCATAACCGCAGGAGATTTTTCAGAGATGGCTTGTTGAATATCAAATTCGTTCATCAAGGGGGTTTTTATCATTGGGATTTCTATTTCCGTAATTCCGCGTGATTTCAATTCCTTCTCGATATCTTCCCAGCGGTTCAGCACTTTTGGTTGCAGACTCCGCACCTCCCTCCGGGCCTTACGGCCCGTAGTAGGGCCGGAGGCGGCGCGGGAGGAAGAGCGTAACTGGACGGAATACAGAACCGTGGTAGCAGAAGGATCGTCAGGAATGCTTTTCCGGATATCGAAGACGCCCAAGCCGGGCTCAGACTTTAGAACCTCTTCCACGTAATCGATAAAGACCGGCACCCCTACCCGATTGAGCTTCCCTGTTTTGACATGAATCAGACCATTCCCCAGAAGCGCTTTGCCTTCCGGTTTTAGGATGAGGGGCAATCCCTTTGCCAATCGTTTTAAGGCAACGGCCTCATAGTCCGGATCCCAATAGTCGGAAAATTTCTTTGCCAAAGAGGCCGTGCGCCTAGGATTGGGGTAGGCAAAGGGCATATCCCAAATAAAGCGGTCAAAGGGCCCGGCAAAAACAGGCTGGCCTTCGTCGGAAATAACGTTGTCATGAACGGCCGTCTCGACAGGAAAACCGGCGAGGCGAGCCGTCGCGGTCACATTGGCAATCTCGAGGGGGTTGATGCCGCTCGCATAGATTTTTTCACCGCTCGCGAGGTGAGCAATCCAAGCATCGACACCCGTCCCCGGCCCTCCGACCCAAACTGAATCTCCTTTGCGCGGCGCGGAATCGGAACGGTAAATTTTGGAAATAAAATCCCAGTCGTTTTGATAATGTTCCGGATCCGCTGCGGAATAAACCGTAGGGAAAACAGGAAAAATGATTTGGTGTTTTGCGGGGTCACCGAGTTTAAAGCGCCTGCCTAAATTCTCCCATTCGTCCGGATTGAAGGCAAACGCAACGTATCTTCCCGTCTCAGGATCAATCTCCGCATAACCATAGGCCTTCTTATAATAGTCGAGCTTCTTCATCCCTTCCGGAAGAGCCGCTTCTTTCTTATAGGCCGCGATGGCTTTTTGATTTTCACTCCACTCGTTTGAAAATTGCCTCCAACGCGAATCAAAATCAGGAGCTCCGAGCCGCGGCAAGGCAAAGTAATAGCTGCTCAAATCCAGATACGGCACCATGACTCCCGGCTCCGGAAGCAAGGGAAACGCTGCGATGAGGTGTCCTCGAGTATTCATTAAGAGTTCGAAATCCTGCGTATTGGCGAGTTCGTTCTGGAGAATTTCTATACCTCTCGGCACCCGGTTGGCCGCCCAGGGCGTTAGAATTTTTAATCGATAAACGGTGAGGCCGTTAGGACCGGGATGACTATCCTGAATGAGTGGAGACTCCGCCGTCAAATCTCGAAGGCCCAGGGCTTCCAATAATTCCCACGCCGGCATTTCTTGAGTAAGCTGCCGCACCTCAGAGCGGAAACGAGATAGGATAGGGGCATATTCTGTTTCAAGTTTTTGTGTTAGGAGGGAAAGTGGATATTTGAATCGATCGATCTCAATCTGGGGACGAATGAGACTTTCGCTGACCGTATCGCGAAATACGTAAGGCGTTTGGACCAAAGCATCTTTTTGTTTCAAAAGCGCTGAAAGCGAAACAGCATAACTTCCTGTTGCAAACAAGGCGGGAGGACCCCGTTCATTTATTGCGTCATCGGGCATGAGCTCAAAACGGTTTTCTTTTTCATTATGATAAAGGGCAGCCACGTTCTCGGGCGGTCCGACCGGTCTTTCGGGTGTCAGCGAAACAAACATTTCTTTTCTCTGATTTGCCAGCCGGCCCAAAATGAGGATATCCTGAATAGCCCCCGGCTCATGAACCGTCAAATCACGAACCATCAGATACTGGATTCCCTTTTGGGTCCACTCGTCATAGAGGCCGTGACGTGCAGGCGTCATTAATCCCTCCAACGAACCTGGAGTGTGGAAATGCCTTCCCCCTACCCAAAAGTCATAGGGCTGGCCGCTAGCTGCTTCCATGCTCTGATAAATCCCCTGAAACTCAACCCCAAGGTTCTCCGGTCCCAATCCAAAAAACCGGTTCTTTTTTAGAATTTCGATGGCAAGACGATGATTCAAAAAGCTGGTAACTAAAATAACTTTTTGAGTTTTTCCAAACTCCTTGGCCAATTGTTGAATAGACTCAAGCTGCTCTTTTAAAAATCTTTCTTCCACAGGTTGTTCTCCCAAAAGGAGCACATAACCCACCTGACTTTCTTGAAACAATTGTTTTCCCTTCTTTATTGCTTCGTTTGCCGCTGCATCATCCAATGAAGGGAAATGCTCAACGGGGAGGAAAGTACCTGGAGGACTCTGACGGCTCGCGATCGAAATTTCTTTCGCCTCGTAGCGCTTTAGGTGAGAATCAAAAGTTTCTTGAGACACTTTACGGGCATACGCACGAAATCCTTTCTCGACTTTTCGAATCAAACTGTTCGAAAGGTTAAGGAGGGAAATACGTTTCAAGGCTTGATAGGCCAGAGAGTTGTTCTCTGCACTTCCTTTTCCAATCAAGATCTGAAGATAAAAAAGAAGAGAAGTCCCTTCTTTTTCCGACAGGCTCGAAATTTCTTTCTCTTTGAGGAATGACTCAACTTGCGTCTTTGCCCAGGGAAGTGAGTCTGTCTTTTGTTTTTCTCTTTCTCGGACCATTCCTTCCTTTAATCGTTTTTCAAAGTCCTTCAGGGATTCGGGGACCATTCTTTCATAAAAATTCCTGTAAAGACGCAGGTAGGGAAGAATGCCTCCTTGGCCGCCGGGCTTTGAAGTCGTGAAGACGGTCTTGTCCTTCAATTCCACCACGCCTTTGGGGTCCAAATTCAAGCTGACTGCGGCCACCTTGGCGGCATTCGTATCATTGCCGGGTTTTCGGTCCGGCGTCCAAGCAATATTGTCTCCACTAAAGATAATTGCCTCGGGTGGAATTCCTGTGAGTTCACCCAAGAAATGGATCGCACGGCCCTTGTCCCAGCCTTTGAAGGTAGCATCGATTTGAAATTCGCTCCCCAAACGCAGGTTTAAAGAAATTCCTTCCTCTTCGAAACGTTTCCGGAGGTACCGGAGATACTTTGCATTCCGGGTTTTGCCGCCCAATTTTTCACGGTAGTGGTCGATGGCCTCCTGAGGCGCATTTTTCCCGAGCGTGGCGAACGTCACGCCTGCAACCCGGTCGTCCCAATAATCTCCAAAAAATCCCTGGGGGTTAAGTCCTTTCCCATCGATTCCTTTCAAGGCCAAGTATTCCTTTTGATTGATTTTGCCTAACTCGTCTTCAAATTTCGCGGCGACTTCATCAAAGATAGCCTTCATCTTTTGAAATTTTTCTTCCCCCAACTCTTCGCGTAGATTGATGCCTGCCACCGGCTGATATTTTTTGCTTTCAGAATCATAGGCCAGCGTCGAGGATCCGGCCACCGCTTGGAGCGGCATTCGCCTTAACGATTCCTTTTCATCTTCTTTTAACTGCCCATCAACGGAACGGATGGTCAGATCCTGAACCATGTCCGCTGCACCGCCGGTAAGAAGAACCATCGGACCTTTGCGGTTCAAAATCCCGGCAATTTCTTGGGCCTCAAGCTGAGGGAGCGGCTTGGGACCTGAAGGCTTGATGGTCCCATCGATGTCCGTTGCCCAGACGGGCGCCATTTGATGGCGGTCAACAATTTGGTGAAGCTTTAAGAAGAAACCGAGACGCTGAGGAGCAACGTGAAACGTGTAATCGGGTTCGGCAAGGCCCAATTTTCGGCTCGGGACTTCCACTTTTTCGGCAAACGGACCTTTAAAAACTACCACTCCCTTTTCTTGAAGGAGAGAGACGAAACCGGGATCAAGTGTTGTGGCCTCGGTCTTCTCTTCCACCAAGAGCTCTTGGTTTTCCTTTCGAACCGCGGGATCCGGCTCTTCATTCATATCATTGACCAAGACATGGGTCACTATATCCGAGATCCCGATCCCAAGCCCTTTTTGAAGGCTCCCCTCAAGGCTTTGATCGATGACCTGCGGATTCCCATTCTTCGTTGAAACGGGAACGATCAAAAAGGTGGCGCGGCCCGATTCTTTGCGCCTCTTGAGCGCCTGCCGAAGAGAGGGGCTGGCGAGAAGCATCGCAGTTTCACTTTCGAGATTCTCGGGAAAAAGGACCAGTTGTTCGGCTTCGACGATCGCCCGAAGGGCATCGATTGTGGCAGGCGGCGCTGCGGGCCGAGCCTGCTTGTCCTCAATCCGGATGCTCTGGATCCGATTGTCCTTTGCAATTTGAGACCTGACGAACTTCCAAGTGTGTTGACCTTCAATCCGATTCGTGTTCTTCCGTGAACCGTCCGGCATCTCGAAGGTCTGGGCCTGTTCGAGGTAAAACACAGAGGCAGCCTCCTCGTGAGACCATAAGGAAGAATGAATGGCCACGCTCGGGGAACCCAGGATACGGACAAGGTGATTCAGCGCCGAGCGGTATTTTTTTTGATTGATTCGACCCGGTTGGGTCGCTTCGAGCATCACCCCAAGAAAGAGAATATTTTGCACGCTGGCCGCCCGGTTTCGCCAACCCTCTGACGCCCGGAGGGCTCTAAAATCAAGCCCTTTTTGTACAAATTTCCGATCGACGAGCTCGGCATACTTATCCAATTCTTTAAAGAGCGCTTGAATCTCCGGATTTTGATCGGCTTGGGCATCATATTCCAGCGCCGCCTCTCGGACCTCAGCAATCAGGTCTTTGGCAAAGCGGGCTTTTTGGGTTGAACGGTATAAAAGAATTTTCTGGATCGTGTCGTTCCGGTAGCCTCCCCCAAATCCATACATAAAAGGGCCAGGCGTCGGAATGGTGGCCACAATCTCGGTTGAAAACCAATGACGATAGATTCCTTTGATCAACTCTGCGACCGCGGGCAGATGATTTTCGAGCCAATGAATGAACCGGACGAAAAAACTTCGTTGCCAGATTTGTTTGACGTCTTCTTGAAGCACCGATGAATTACCGCCGTCGAAACCAAAAGGCACAATGGCTTTGTAGATTTCACCCGGCTCTCCAAAACCAAATCTCGCCAATCCGCTCGTCTGGGTCGCAAGACCTTCCACCCCGCCCGCAATGACCAGGGAAGCCTTTTGTTTGACCCAATCCGGCTCACCTCGCACCTCCGCGCGACCGCCGAGGTTCAATAGCAGCTTTTCCGCAGGTTTCCACTTATTTTCGATTGCGTTTCCAATCGACTCTAGGCGAATAGACACTTTTTTCAGGGGATAAGACAAAACTAGCCTTCGTAAAATTTTCTGCTCTCGTTCCGAAAAATAATCTGGGATTGTACCCCAGAGACTCAAGAGATTTTCTGGGTCATTGCCGCTAAGATTTTGGGGCGCCATCATAGGTTGTCGAGGGAGAGGGATATCCTCATCGAGAAGGATTTCGGAATGTTTAAGAGTAATAGGCTTTTCTGATGAAACAGCAGAAAGTAAAGCATATCTTACGTCGCCTGTTTTAATCCCACTCAGATCTTTACGAGGAATTCTTAAAATAGCTCGTTGCAGAAAATCTTCAAAACGAGGAAAACGTTCCGGTCTTCCTTCTTTTTCCCACGTGGCTCTAAAGACATAATAAAGCAAAACAGCACGGGCAGGACGAGTCGTCCTGTCCGCGTAATCCGCTGATGCTAGGATTACATGACCCAAGCCATATCCTGGATGGTTCTTCCGGTTTAGTCTCGTATCGGATATATAGACTGAGTCCCAATTTGAATGCGGCTGATACGCACCTCGTAATCCGGTGATTTCTCTGAATCGAGGGTCTGAGACGAAATCTTCGTCTATTTCAAAAACTCTTTCTAAACCCGGGACCCCTCCTAAATATCCTCTGATAACCGAGAGACGAGCGACCCCAAGACTTGTCCCATGATAGTAATAAGCATCTACTTCTTTTATCTTTTGGTGTGGACGAGCGTTGGGCTTGAGTTCAATATTCCAAGCCTCCGTTCTTTTTGAAAACTTTGGATACGGAATAGGACTTTTCGTCTTTTCCTCAAGATGCTCTGCTTCTTCAATTGAGCGGATCTCCTCCGAAGCCATTTTTTGTATCTCTCCAATAATTGCCATTTTCGATTCAAGGCTTGCGGCTTCTACAATCGCTTGTCGTTTTTCCTGATACCGCCTTCTCCAGTCCTGCATTCTTTGAGTCCACAAGTTTTCCTCACTAATAGTTACTTCACCAGGCGTTAATTCTCTACCGCTCCGCACCTCAGCGCGGGTGTAAAAGGTTTCAACGCGCGAGCCAAAAACAGGAGCGTCCAGTGCGAGCGGACCGCTTAAGGTAAGAACGCTGCCGGTTCCGATGTCCGCTCGGATGAGATGAACGCTGAAAGGATCTTGAATGCCACTCGCTTTGAGTTTTTCAGAATTTTCTGCGACCAGCTCGCGAAGGGTTATTTTCCCTCTCTTCGACTCCGGCACTTCCAACTCCACGCGGATACTTTCTTTCTTTTCAGGACCATATAGCTTGAGGAATTGATAACCACTATAAAGAAGGGTCCCCAACGCCACCACGCTCGTGCTGACTGCCAGGACCGATTTCCAGAAACTCGGGTCCCAATGGACCCAGAAAAAAACGGCCAGAGCGCTCAACTCAAAGGCTCTCAAGAGAAAATGAACGAGAGACTCTTTTGCCGATGGCAACGGTTTTATCTCTTTGACGGGCTCGGGCAGGGCTAAAGGAATGAGTGACGGGGTAACGATATCCGCATGATGGGCTTGAAGCATCAGGGCTTCTGTTTTGCCATCGGGAAGTTTCAAAGAAACCCGGATCTCATGCCCGGCTAAATTCGAGACCAAAATCCTCGGTCCCTGATCCGTGTTAACCCAGACAGCGCCGACAAAGGGATGATGAGTCTGGAGTTCTACTACCTGCCATTTTTTCGAGACGGCTTCGCTCGCCAGCCGGAAGAGTTTGCGGTGGAGCTGTTGGAAGGCGGGGTCTCCATTTAAATATTCGAGCCGGTCCCGGGCGGGCCCGCCGAACATGAAAGATACCCGACTCCGGTAATTGCCGAAGCGATTGGGTGAATACTCCATCAAACTCATCTGTTGAGAGTGAGTCAGATAAAGCTGAGTGACGGCCGACCAAAGGGCCGTGAGTTTTCGATAGGCTTGAGGCTCCGGAAGGCCATGAACAAAGGGTTCAATGTCATTCCGATAAAGACTTTGATCGTGATTGTTGAGATAGGCAAGGAGACGCTTTCCGGGAGCAAGGTGGGACAACTTTCCCTCCAAAACTCTTTTCAAATAAGCGTAGGAGACATCCCCATGATGCGGAATCATTGCTTCTCTGAGGCCTCCAAAATAAATTTCTTCAAAAGGCGCCTGGGCGGCGGGGTCTTCCCATTCTGCAATCACTTGAAATCCGCGACGCTTTAATTCCCACCAGACCCAATCGGAGATCGCTCCCGCAATGTCGGCGCGGAGGGTTTTGATTCCTTTGGATTGGAGGAACCAAATGAGGTGCGCAACGGCGTCCGGATTCTGATCGTCAATCCGCCAGCCCCACGTCGACACGGGAAGTTTTTCTCCTTTTGAGATGACGTGGAGAAAATCTTCCTTGGGCAAAGGCTGACGATGGACATCGGTGTGGCTTGCAACCACGTCGAAGGCAATCTCCATTCCCATGGCTTGCGCGGTTTTCTGCAATTCGAGAAAATCTTCCGAAGTTCCATAAGAAGGAGACGTGTACGCTGAGGACCCGTAAGGAGAAAGATAAGGAAGGCTGGCGAGCTGAAGAGATCCCGGTGCCAAAAGAATTCGTCGATATCCCTCTTCATAATAATCGCGCAAGTGGGCAATGAGCCACCCGATGGGTTTCTCGCGGGGGGCGTCAAGCTGCAGGTTGAGTTGAAGGGTTATTTTCCCCGGTTCAGGGATCTTCCGGATGAGAGGGTTCAGGGCATCCCAATTCCGGCCGACGGCGATTGCGGAATTCCGGTCGTGCACCCTGCGGGCCACCGAGGGATCGGGAAGATGAAGTTCGTGAGAACCGTAACGGGTCACCAAACGGATGAGATATTTATAATGAACCTCTTTGGCCTGTTGGAAGATATAAGGAACCTCCACCGCAACGGTCCACTTCCATCCTTGCGAGGGGCTGTAGGTCGCGGAGCGGGGAGTTTTCCATCCGGCTTGGAGATCTCCCACGGTTGCGCGATGGGGTCCGAGGTGAATCGTGTCCCCCATCATTCCCCAAGGCTTGTGTTCAAGAAAATTTCCGACTAAGTAGACTTGGCCCGAATTCCGTTGAAGGTATTCATCAAATTTGAGAAGCAACTCTCTTTTTAATTTCCTTTGCCCCCTTTTGGAGAGAGTAGAAAAATCAACTTTCCGGCCCAACAAGACACTGGCTAGCTGTTGGGCAAAACTCTTTAGGTGGTCCCGCTCGTGAGGGAGCTCGGATTGGGCAAGGCTTTGAAACTCATTTTCAAGCGCCTTGTGGAGGTCGCTTGCCGAGAGTTGAAATTCCACGCCGCGGCCGGTGGAATGGGGAGGTGTAACGGCATTCGGGGCGGGTTTGACGTCCAGGGTGTACAGTTGATCATAAACAAACCCCTTTTGAAATTCTTCCCAAAGTTTCTGCCATTCTTTTTTCAAAGGATCCAGAAATTCACGAAGCCTTTGGTCCTTCGTGCCGCTCCGGTCCGCGACACGCTCGAGAATGGAAAGAAGGTCCCAGGGCGCTCCGACCCTCGTCAAATCAAAGACGGCCTCCCCTTTTTCTTTCCAATATCCATCCCGAATAAATCCCGCAAGGGCTCTCAGGTCCACATATTCGTAGGGATGTTTCTCCAGCTCGAGTTGCAAGACGTCTGCGGCTCGAACAAGATCCGGAATTTTGATCGGAGCGTTGCGAGGCGGAAGCAGGGCATCTATGAAGCGCTTGGCAAGCGACGCATAAGTCTCGGGATCCTCTTTCGGAAAACCAATCTCGCGCTCCACGAGACCAATGCCTTCTCCGGATCCAGCTTCGGCCATCCGGCGCGCCTCGGCCAGTACCTTTTCAGTTCGACTTGAGCGCACCTCAGCACGGGAAATGTCCACTCCTCTATTCTGCGATATCGCTTGTCGGGTCTGCTTTTCCTTCTCCAGGGCCTCGGCGTATAGTTCCACGATTCCCTTTTCTTCTTTTCCCGGAATGTGAGGTTCGGCAAAGCTGGGAACCAATCCGCCCGTGAATTCGCGACGGATGTCATAAACGAGGGCGGTGAAATAGATCCAGCGGCGGATTCCCTGCAGCCAATTTGTCTTATCTTCGGCATAATATCTTTTGGCTTCGTCGATCAACATTTCATAATGATTCTCCGCTTCCTGTTTGTAGTAGGACTTGGTTAAGGCTTCATTTTTCTTCAATCGATCCGGCCAAGTGTCGGGATGATCTTGAAGAATGTAAATCGTTTTTTCGAGGTCCTCGATTTTAGTTTGTTCGCTTAAAAACTGGAAAAGCGGAGAATTATTTTTGATTTCTTCCGGCCAGCCTTCCGGATTCCGGCGTAGAAAGGAAAAAACCTCCCGGATCCGGCCGTTGAATCCGTCCAAGACACCGCTCGCAAGCCAGCCATCGCCCCGGGGCGAGGAGGCTTCATTGCCTTGGGCCACTTTCATCCCGCTGGTTCCCGAAGCCTCGAGCGGACGTTTCGGTGTATTGAGCCAAAGATTGGCGGCGCGGACCAAATATTGGGATTTGATCTCGTCATATCCCTCCAGGAAAATTACGCGGTCTTGTATTTCGGGGTGCTGAAGTGAAAGGCGCTCAATGATTCGATTGAGCAAAGCAACGTAAGCCCGGCCATCCTCTGAAAACGTCTTGCCCGCAAAGACAAATTGCATTTTCTGGCGAACCACCAAGTCAATGAAACGGTCGAAGACAGCTGGATTCTGCGCCAAGAGTTTGTCGATGATTAAATCAAGTTCCGAAAACTTGATCGCCCGGGCACCGTCGGGACTTCCAAAAACTTTCTGCCGCACCTCTTGTTCAACTTCCGGCAAGGTTTCGCCAAAGACGGTATGCAGCAGGCGTTTGTATTCCACGATTCGCCGGGCCCAAACATCGAGGAATAAATCGGCATCTAATAATTGAGGAATTCTTTTTAGCCGGTCCTGCAAGACCAAAAGCCTCTCCCCTTCCAAGGGAGTGGCTTGACCTACCGCTTGACGATTTTGAATGATTTCAATTTCTCTTCGATATTGTTCTTTGGCGGTCTCGCGGACAACTTCAATGGCCTTGGCTTTATAGTGTTTCAGGATTTGCTCGAGTTCTTCATCGCTGATTTCCTTTTTCAGGGGTCCTATCCCCTGGGCGCTTCTGCCTAGCTTTTCAATGAGCTCGCTTGTCTGAGGATCATCCGGATCCAGAATCGCTTCCGGCCTCCGGTCTTTTAAGTCTGATTCTTCCCATCGCATAAGTTTCTTGATTTCCGGAATCATCCAGAAGATGTGGTCCACCCCATTGGTGATGCCTACCACCCAATCGTTGCCGTTTTTCGAAAGATCGGCGGGGCTTAACACTTTTTCTTCGACGAAAAATTGCTGGGCTTTCTGGGCATTCAACTGGCTGACGGCTGCCACGGTTCCGTTGAATTGAAAAGCCAGTTGGATGATAAAGCGAAGAGGAAAAGATTGATTGCCGTGGTAATGATGTTGAAAACGGGGCCAGGTCATTTCTTTCTCGCCAGGCATGGGTTTATTAATCATCCAACCTGCAATCTCACCGGCCACCTCCTGGTCATTTAAATCAGGGTTCTCGGATTTCTGGAAGTACCACCGAATGTAATGGCCTAAAGGAACCGCGCTTTCAGGAAACCAATCGATTCCCACTTTAACGAGGGTATGAGTAAAGAAAATCAACCGGCTTCCCACCAATTGCAAAGCATCTTGATAAGCCCAAACGGTGGCATCCTGGACCGCCAGCCGCATCGCCACGGTGGCACGCTTCTTTTCAACATCACGGTAATGCTTCAGACGGGCGTCGAGATAAAGGGGAAAAAGCTTTTCCATTTGGTCTCGGAGAACCCCCACCAAATAGGAAAACGTCGCTGTTTCATTTAAATGAATGGGGCCATCGGTGGGAATCCCCAGCTTCTTCTGGAATTCATACGCTGCCAATCCTGCCACCCACTCCTGTTCGAAACGTTCCCGGGACGAGGGCGTTCCTTTGTACAATTCTCTGAATATGTCTCGGTCCTGCCGGCTATTTTTTTCAAAGTCAGTTGACGGCATGATTACTTGAAGCCCCCCCACTCGGACCAGCCGGAAGCGGACATATACGTTGTCTTTTTCTCCCATGGGAATCGCGACTTCGAAAGGCAATGGTTCCTCAGATTTTTCAGTTGCCGGATCCATGAAATAAGAAATTCCATAATCTTGCGGCCTTTTGTTCTCATAGATTCCCCGCTCCGGATACCCAAATGCATTAACTTGTGAGACTCTAACTCCTTCTTGGTAGTCCGGGATAAAGATCAGGAATTCCGGCGCTTTGGATTTCGGATCGAGAGTTGTCGCTCCTCCTAAATAAGCAATCGCTCGAATCCATTCGCCAAAGAGAACACCGAGCCCTCCGTAGAATGTCGTGAGTTTTTTACCCACTCCCGATTCCACGGCACTGATAACGCCTTCCATGCTGAGCAGAACCGGGGGATGTCCTTTGAGCTTTTCATAAGAGGGAGATTGCCTGATCCAGCCGAGGGATGGGTCGTGGGCTTTTTGGGTTTCGCTCTTTAATTTCTCAAGTTCTGTCTGATCTTCATCGGACAAGGCGCCTTTTTTAAGTTTTTCCGAGAGTTGGAGTGCGCGCACATGAAAGCGGGGGTCAAAATTAATTTCTAATTCTTTCAAGAATTTCGAATCGGCTTCCGCGCTTTCCGTTTCCGTCGCCCGCACTTCGGCGCGGGGCGTGCTTGAAGAAATTTCTTCGTGGAGGACGTGGCGGCGAATTTGCACGAGGCTCACTGTATTATTAAGGAGATGAACGAAGACCGGTGCCATCAAATTACCGGTTACAAGGTATAAGAGGCCCATGCTCATCGAGTCGATGAAACGGACGATGCCGACAGGACCCTTTTCAGGACCATGGACCATCCGATGCAGAAGAGTAAAGCCTAGAGAAATAATGGCCAAGGCTGTGACATTGGCCACGCTGAAAAGGCCGGGTGTGTTTCCGGCCATCCAAGGAATATCGCCGCCAAGAAGACGGGAAACGGCGGCCGGCAGAACGCCAAGAAATAGTGATTCTTCAAGCAGGGGAAAAACAAATACCCTGCTTAGAAAGTAGGGAAGCCAATTTGCCTTCATGGCTTTCATGGCATCCTCGGCCGCCGGGGTTTCGCCAGAAAAGCGGACGACGAGAGTCCAGGCAAAACGATTGAAAAAATAGAGACCGATCGAAAGAGGAATGAAAAGTAGAGGTACTTGCCAGAAGGCCACAACCGCTGGACGAAGGAAAGGCACGAGCCAAGCAACCGCATTGAGCGCCGCAAACCCCGCCACCCACGCAGCTCCGACCTTGAGCATTTCTTTACCCGTCCTCACCTCCCCCCGGGCCTTACGGCCCGTAGGGCCGGAGGCGGCGCGAGGTGGATGAAGTTTTTGCAGCGCTTCTTTGATTCGGTCGATTTGGCCTTCCAACTCATCGAATTCGATGGGATCTCGGGAGATGCCGTCGGAGTACGCCTCAAAATTTACTTTCATTCCGTCACGCAAATTTTCAAGCTGTCCTATCAATTGATTTAATTCTTTAATCATTTCCTTCCGTTTCTTTTTGCTTCGGATGAGTTTCACCAAGAGGGCTCCAGTGGCAAGACCGCCGACTGCGGCCAGGCCTCCAAGGATCCATGTCGTAAGAGAAGTGCCTTCTTCAACGGCTATCTCATCAGGCCTCACCAATACTTGGGGCTCCCGCAAGACAGGTACCTTCGTGGTATCCCAATCCCTCAGAAAGGGATTGTCCAAATCTTGAATTTCATCCCACACTTTCTCATAAAGCCTCAGAAGATCCCTGTCAGATAAGATCCCGAGGTTGCCGACAATCTCTTGTTGTAATTGAGGAGGAAGCTCGACAAATTGCTTCACCTCCTCCTCTTTTTTTCCCTCCAATGGCAGAAATTTGAGACCGTGTTTTTGTTGAAGTTCCTTGTCACGCCAAAACCAAAAGCCCAGCCGATTGCGGACGTATAAGAGGTCGATATTGTGATAGCGACTCTCGTAACTCCCCCGTTCATAGCTAGTAGCTACATTGAGATTGCGTGCCGTAACATAACGCCGATCTGTCGGTTTGAAGGTTTGAGACTCCATCAATGCGGGTGCGACATCGGACCTGACCTCCAGAAGCAAGCGGTTCTTCTCAGGAAAACTGGGAAATTTTCCTCTGATTCCGTCAAAGACATGGGTGTATTCATCCGCTTTATCCAGGTTCAACAGAAGATTTTTGAAGAAGGCGGTCTTTTTCTCCTCAGGCCAATCGGGCCGGAGGCCTGCATCGAAATAGAAGGAGCCGTAGAGATTTTTAATCGAGCGATAAACGGGTCTCGGTTCATCTTTTGGAGTCAACAATTCACCTATGGCCAGTTTTGGATGAGCCTTGATCAGATTTCTATATCCTTCTTTTACATATTGGATATCTTTTTCAACATAATCTTCCCGCACGATGACCTGGCCTGCAGAAGAGAAGGTAAAAATCGCGGTCGCTTCGCGAAACTTTGGATTAAACTCATGCGGGGTCATGACCTGATTAGGACCCAGTGAGATCCATTGCCCGAGCAAAGTTTCCTTCTCGGTGCCTATCTGAATCTTCTCCCGGATGGGCTCGATTTTGAGGACGGGGCGGAATTCAATATGGGGTAATTTGAGATCTCCGGATTTATAATTTAAATCAACCTCAAAATAAACCCCCTGGCGGGCATAAAATCGGGGCAACAGATTAAAAAGCGCCCAATCCAAGGTGGCCTTCTTCCGGTCCTTCCATATTTTTTCTGTTTCTCCGCGCTCCTTTTTGGAAAACCCCGCGGCTTTCATCTCTTCCAAGATAAAAGGAATGTCCCGCCAAAGACGAATGTGAAGCTCGTCATATTCCTTCTCATAAACTTCCTTCGTAACCCCTTCACGAAGCTTCGCTTTCCGATCGGGGCCAACCGTGACATTTTTCTCAAAAAAGGACTTCAGCATCTTCTCCGTCCGCTCGACAGAGATCTTCACGCCTTTCGGCATGGGTCTCGGCAATAAGAAGGATTCCGGAAATTGAAGACGCCCGCGGTCCACTTCCTGGATTAAGGTATGAATTTCCACAAGCGCTTTCTCGATAGACTCAATAGCGTCTTCTGTGAACCGTGATTTGTGGCTCCGGACTTGGGGCAATGTTTGCCTCAAAAGTTTGGCTATTTCCGTCCTCTGGGCGGGTGTCGCTTTAGAAGCTAACTGCCCAAAAGCATAGGCAAATTCTTTGATGGCCCAATCAACACTAGAGAGTTCTTCACCTTTGATTTTGGGCAAGGTTTCAATAAGAGTTTGAAGAACCGGACGCACTTGTTCGGATTTTAGGCCGCGACTCACCCAGTTCAGTGCTTTGACTGTTAAAAGTCTTGTGTAGTTAAACTCATCCATCCTACCCGGGGGATTGTTTAACAAATCGATGAGGATAGGGACCGCCTTCTCAAGGCCCTTGGCTTTGGCTGTGCGATCGATATTCGTTCGAAATGCAATATCGTCAATCAAATAGACGAAAGTGCGGATGCCCTCGGAATGATGCAGTGCGGGTTCGGCTATTTTCCGATTAAATGCAATGAGATTCCTCAACGTCTCAATGAAGAGCGGGCTTTCATCGGCTAACCTTTGAAAAGGTTTTTTATCTTGAACTTCCCCGATTTTCCGCCTCAGTTGATCCAAATCTTTCGCCAAGGCAGGAACGTCGATCTCCGCCGGGCTTTTTTTGAGCTGCTTATTCAAAGTGTGGAGTGAATCGATGACGGACTTGACGGAATCTTGAGGAGCTTCTTTCTCGCCTTCTTGCACAACATGGCTTACAAGCCCGATCAATCCTGCCGCGCGTCCCCCCAAAATCAATGGATTTGAAAATACCTGAGGAGAGCCTTTAAAGAAAACCTCCGCAGCAAGTCGAACGCTGGGATCAGAATCATGGGTTGCCTGTTTCAAAGCCCGCTCGGCCTTTGGCCTCACTTTTTTTGAAAGCCCGCGCGCGGCTAATTGAATCAATGATCGAACTGCGGCCTTGCGAACTTCCGGTGCGTCATCTTCCATAACGCCAAGAAGCATTCGGGCAGCGCGTGAGACTCCGGAACCTTTCACGGATCCAAGTTCCGCGGCGGTCTTCGCCCGGACGCCTGCATCTTTGTCTTTCAGTCGCTTCCGAAGAGGCTCCTCTCCTGTCTTCTTTGCCCTGGGAGAAAACTGGGATTGACTGCCAAACTTTCTTTGAGAAGCTTTTTGATGCCGTACTTCTCTGGCTCTTTCTTTGATTCGAGCCGCGACATTTTTGGATTCAACTTTTCTTGCAGAACGTCTGGGCACTCCCTTACCAAACTGATTTTTTGAAACAACGCTTGACGTCTCCGACTTTTTCCCTGCTTGTGACAATTTTGTGTCCGTTGCTCCGACCGGGAGTACGGTCGTGGCAACAATCGCCGGAACAAGGCCCTTCCATCCCGATCCCCGCACCTCGGCGCGGACGTTTGTAAAGTTGTCGCGGACCCACTGCGTAAACCGGAGATATTCGGGAGCGATTGGAAAGCCCAAAGAAATTCCTTTTAATTGTGTCTTCGCTTTCTGAGTAATCTGATCGATGGCTGTCTGAACTTGGGTCGGATCGCTGATTCGAGTCCTGATGAAGGTCTGCGAGCCCCGCGGGGATAGGGGAACTAAAGGCGTTAAAATAAGGCGGTACGTGTCTTGGCCCTCGGGAATGCTCGCCGCGATTTCCAATCGATGCTCCCCTTTTTCGGTTTTCGAAACCGTCACAGTTCTCTTGATTTCGCTCCGCACTTCGGCCCTTGCCCGAACAGGCAAGGACCGGCGAGGAGAGGGTGTTCCAGGGAGTGATATTTCAGCATATTTATATTTACTTTTATTATTGACAGGAATCTGACGCGGTGATAAAGTGCCGGACATGTTCGAACCCTTTCGTCGATATGTTGTCGCTAAGGCCCTTTTTAATATCGTGGGTCTTGTCATTGGCGCTTCTTTTGTCAGCGTCTGGCTATCTCCAACCGTCCTGCTCCGATTGAAGCTTGTGCTATCCGCAGCCCTCGTGATAGGCTTTGGGGTGGCTTGGAGCATGTGCCCCGCCCAATCTCCCAGCAAGGAGGAAAGTGATGGCTGATGCGATTCAGATTCTATGGATGTTCCTAATTGGGATTTTTGCATTTGGAGCGCTTTGTTATTGGCGCGAACATCGGAAAAAGCAGGCGCATTGAAAAGCTCCCGGATCCTCTCGGACGATTCTTTCTGAAGTCGACCGGCATTCTCCTCTGAAACATTTTCGTTCCTTAATTTCTCGCCGGTCTCAGGAGCATTAATCAGACCTGCTAAATATTCCGGCTGTCCCCTCACTCCCCCCTCCGCATGGATTCCGCTTTCTAAAAGGCGAAGAAGAGCGAGTTGGCTCGTTTTACCCATCATGAGGTCGTGATAAGACGTTTGATGGAAGTCGGACTTTGTGAGACGGGGCGTGATCACCGCGTGAGGAATTTTTCGCTCTTTCATCAGCGCCGCGAGGCCGTCTGTGTGAAAACCGCCGGTGACAAGTGCAATCACTGTCCTTTTTCCCGAAGAAGCCTGAATTTTTTGGGCTTCGGCCAGAGCATTTTCCAACATTGCGCGGTCGCGCATTTGGGCAACCTGATAAAAGCGAAGGGCGAGAGGGAATTTGGCCTCGAGTTTCGCGTTGCGGCTGACGGTCCGGATTTTATTTTTCCGCTTCTGAACTTTTGCGTATTCTTCCCGAGTGAGCTCCAGATGGAAAAGCTTCTCGAGCAATCTGAAATCATTGTGAATTTCCAACAGCTTCTTCTCTACTTCACTGCGCACGAGCTTGGCCAGAATCCCCTCTTCCAACAGGGCCATTTCTTCGAAAAGAGGCCCGGCTTTGATTTCGGACTGGAGAATTTTCCGTTGCCGGGGGTAAAGCTTTTTCTCAAATTCCAAAAGGAAGAGAAGCCGCGTCAGATGAGGAAAGCGAATTTGTTCGAATCGGTCGCGCAAATCGATTTGCAGCCGGCGAAAGGCTTGGTCCGCCAAAAACCGCAAATACGCCGAAAGATTGGGCGCATTGATTCCAGAATCAAAGCGGCCTCCTTTTTTTTGTTCCATTTCGCGAATGAATTTCCGGAGCTCGGGATTGAAAACCTTGGCTTCTTTGGAATCAAAGACGCGCGCGAAAACCTGTAATGCTTTTTCCGTCGCTATCTCCTCTTTGAAAAAATCGCGATAGGTTTTAAGATTCCGTAGATAAAGAGGAGTGGTCTCAGCTCCAACGACGGTAGAGGCACGGCTCTCCCACGCAAAAAGTTCCGAGCCGGAAAGGATTCCTTTTTCAATGAGGTCATTGACAATCGCTTGATTCACTTTCGGGTATTGGGGAAAAAAGTCCAGGTATTCGGGATGCAGAGGCCCGCGCGCGCCTTCGGTGGCAACGAGAAGGGGTTTTAGGTATTTTAAAATATCATTAATTTTCTGCTGGGCTTCAGGGCTCGAGTGCGCGTCCTGAATGTGGACAATAAAGGGTCCTTCAAATTTTTCCGGGGAGTCATAGAACTCCACGGTTCCCATTTCAGGTGGAATCGAAAAAAGAGGCGTAGAGGGGATTGGAACTTCGGGCGCGGACCATCCGAGAGTGCTGGCGCTAAAAATTAGAGCCGTTAATCCGGCTATGAGCCGCAGCTTAAACGAGAATGTTTGTTCGGGTTGTTTCATTGCCTTAATTTTAAGCTTTCCCAAAGTGTGAAATTATGGGCACAAAAAACTTCCCTCAGGGAACCTTTAACCCTAGGAGGGAGCTTAGGAAACGTTTGTTTTGTCTTTTGGGAAACTATGCTAAAAGATACCCTGCGCTTGGGGCCTTGTCAAATAAGGTAAATCGACCTAAAATGTGTCCACACAGAGGGTTAGAATAAATGGCGATACTCCGGAAGGTCTTTTGGATTCTCTTTAGCGCGATTTACCTTATCGCCGCTCCCCTCACGATCCTCTATGCCTTGGGTTACCTCTTTAACCCGATGGAGCAAACCCTCCTTCAGACGGGCTTGATTAGCCTGCAAACCGAACCTTCTCAAGCCCAGATTTGGTTGAATGGCCGAAGCGTCAAAGACAAAACCCCCACGGTTCTCCGGAATCTTAAACCTGGAACTTACGAGATCCGGCTCCAGCTTCCGGGATACAAACCGTGGCACCGCAAAGTCCGGGTTGAATCTGAACAAGCGATCCGATTAGAAAAGATCCTTCTTTTCCCCGAGCGGATTCAAGCGGAAATTTTAGGAAATTTTCCCATCACCCGCTTGATTCATTCCACCGAGACGGGTCATTTAATCGTCCTTCAAGGCCACACGGCCTCCGGGCTTTGGCTTTTTGACCGGGAACGAAAACAGCTTCTGGCGCTTCTTCCTCAAACCCGTTACGAAAATGCACAAGTGGAAAACGTTTTCCTTCACCCCGACGGCGGAAAAGTGCTTTTGGCTCTGCGTAAGGAGGGAGTTTTTTTAACCCTGTTCGTTGAATTTGAAAATATGCTTTTGAATTCCATCCAAAGAAGCGAGGTCACTCATCTCCTGCCTGAAATGCCTCAATCTATCCAGTGGAGTTCCTCCGAGAAGGATTCTTTATTTTATTTAACGGCCGATACGCTCAAACGCGTGGACTTTGAGACCGGCTCGACTTACCCGGCGCTGGCTAAAAATGTCCGGGGATTTGCTTCTTACGCCCGGCGGCTTTTTACTCTGGAGACCGGAAACCGGTTTTTAGAATTGGATGAAAAGGGAAAGCTCCGGCGAGTGATTTTGGACGACCCGGTTAAATCTCAACTGATTTTTGGAAAAACCGAGGGGCCCTATTCGATTTTCTTTCTTCCGCGGCAGCCCCGTTTCCTGCTCGGAAATGACCCCTTGGCTCTTTTCCTTTCCCTAAAGGGCCGGCTCATTTCGAATCGACTCCCCTATTTTATCGATGAAGACGTTCAGGAATTAGCCTTGGCCGCAGGCCGGCTCCGTACCGCCTACGTCAAGGAGAATGAGCTTTGGGTCATCGATTTCGAAGGCCAAAGAGAAAAGGGTTTTTTTGAAAGCGGGCCCACGCCGCGGCGAATTTATCAAGGAAAGGAAAAACTATCGAACCCCCTTTGGTTTTACGAGGACCGGTATCTGGTTTTTTTGGAAGGCAACCACTTGAAAGTGCAAGATTTTGAGGGCGTGGAAGCGCCAGCGGCGCTTTTTGATGTTTCGGACCGCGTGCACGACATTGCCCTCGACCGGAACCGGGGATTTCTCTACTTTGCGGCACCCGGAACCGACCAACTGAACCGGACAAAAATTTTTGAGGGGGACGGGCTTCTGCCCCGTCTCGTCGAAGGCCTATGAAATTCATCTATACCCGACGAGACCTCAACCCTCAAGAAAAACGCCTCGAAAAGTTCCTGAGTGTCTTGCCCGCCTTCATCAGCTGGAACTCTCTAATTTGGCTTCTGGTTCTTTGTATTTTCGTTCCCGTCGCGGGCGTTGCGGGAATTATTCTTTTCAATCTTTATTGGCTCTTCCGGCTGGTTTATTTCACCATTTTTTTGGTTCTTTCTTATGCGATTCTTAAAATTGAAAAAGCAGCCTTGTGGCACGAGCGTCTCGAAGATTTAACCGCGCCCAAGCAAGCGATTAAAAAATTGGAAGAACAAATCCGTGGCCTTCAACCTTTCCGAAATTGGAAAAAGTATTTTTCCCAGAAAAGGCATTTGGCCACATTGAAACGGTTAGCAAAAAATTCCATCCGTTTTCCTGAGCCCAGCGAAATTCATCAGCTGGTCATTATTCCTTTTTTCCAGGAAGGGATGGGCGTGCTTGAGGCAACCCTTCAGGCGCTGGGCCGGGTCGACTTTCCATTCGAGCGAATGGTGGTGGTGCTAGCCGTCGAGGAGCGCGCCGGAAGAAAGGCCCGGGAAATGGCCGAGCAGCTTAAAAAGCAATTCGGAAAAACGTTTCACCATTTTGAAATTTCCGTCCATCCCGAAGACGTACCCGGCGAGGCGGCGGTCAAAGGGGCCAACGCCACCCACGCGGCCCGCTGGGCAAAGGACTACTTCGATACCCGGAAAATTTCCTTCGACCGGATTCTCGTTTCCTGTTTCGATGCCGACACGGTGGTGAGCCCGGAATACTTTTCCTGTCTCACCTACAATTATTTGATTCATCCCAACCGGACCCGCACGAGTTTTCAACCGATTCCCGTCTACCACAACAATCTCTGGGACGCTCCTTCCTTCGCGCGCGTTTTGGAAACGGGTTCTTCTTTTATGCAGCTCATCGAGGCCTCGGACCCGGACCAACTCGTCACCTTCTCGAGCCACAGCATGAGTTTTCAAGCACTGGTGGAAGTGGGTTACTGGCCGCTTGATCTCATCTCGGATGATTCAGCGATTTTTTGGAAGGCATTTCTTTATTACGACGGCGACTACCGCGTGGAACCGCTCTACGTCACGCTCTCAATGGATGTCGCCTTGGGCGACAATCTCTGGGAAACTTGTCAGTCGATTTACCAGCAAAAACGGCGCTGGGCGTGGGGGATTGAAAATTTTCCGATTCTGGTCCGCGGTTTTCTCGCCAATTCACGCATTCCCCTCTGGATTAAATTCAAACACACGGTCCGGCTTTTAGAGATGAACGTCTCTTGGGCTATCTGGACTCCCATCATGTTGATTCTCAGCTGGGCGCCGTTTTTTGTGGTGAACCGGGAATTCATGACCACCGTGGCTCATTTTAATGCCCCGCGCGTTACGGGCGTCATTTTTAATCTGGCCTTTGTGAGCCTGGTCATTTCGATTATTCTCAGTTTTTCTCTTCTCCCCAAACGTCCCCAAAAAGTGCCGATTTTTCAGAAATTGATTTTCGGGCTTCAGTGGCTTCTCGTGCCCCTGATTGCCACGGTTTTCGGCGCTATCCCCGCTCTCGACGCGCAGACAAGACTCGCCCTGGGAAAATACATGGAATTTTTCGTTTCGCCGAAGGGAAGAAGGAAAAAGCAAAAGGGGCCAGGCCCCTTTTAAACGCAAAAGGGGCCTGGCCCCTTTTGAGGTTTCTGGACAAGTTGAATGGCGGTACGAAGCGCCGATTCCATAGAAGAGGAATCAGCTTTTTTTTGGTAAGCGATGTCAAAAGCCGTCCCGTGGTCCGGTGAAGTGCGCACGTAAGGAAGCCCGAGCGTTAAATTCACCCCGGTCTCGAAGGCCACGAGTTTAAAGGGCGCCAACGCTTGGTCGTGATACATCGCCACCACTGCATCGAATTTTCCTTCGTAGGCGTCATGAAAAATCCGGTCCCCTGAAAGCGGACCAAAGACTTGTCTTCGCTCGGATTGCGCCCGCCGGACGGCCGGTTCGATGACTTTTTTTTCTTCCTCGCCCGTTTCGCTTCCGTGCGGATTCAAGGCGGCCACACCGATTTTGGGCTTGGTAATCCGGAGACGCTCTTTTAGAAAGTCGTCCGTGAGCCTGATTTTTTCGAGGACCGCCTCTTCCGTAATGAGCCGGCTCACTTTTTTCAACGGTACATGAATCGTGACGAGGGTGACTCGCAGAGCGGGTGAGTCGACAGTTTTTTCCTTGAGAAACATCATGGCAAATTCTTTCGTCCGGGCCACCTTGGCCAAATATTCGGTGTGGCCGACAAATTTCGGCTCCAGAAGCTGCATGGCTTCTTTATTCACGGGAGCCGTTACGAGCCCGTCCACTAAACCCGTCGCGGCTTGATACGCCCCGGCTTTGAGCGAAGCCAAGGCCATGGCCGCATTCCGATGCGAAACCCGGCCGATATCAAAAAGCCCGTCATCGGAGGATTCCGGTGCTTCGGCTTTCTTCAGTAACCAACCGGCTTCTTCGGTGACATCCAGAAAATTAACCGAATCGTCCCGAAGAAAATCTCGGTGCAGTGTGGGAATGGGATTCAAGGGAAGCTTGAGCCCGAGCTCTTCTTCGACAAATTCAAAAACCACCGAGGTCCCAATTAAAAGGAGAAAGGCCGCTTCAAATTTCTCGAGGTTTTGGAGAGTCTTCGCGATAACTTCCGGGCCCACGCCGCCCGGGTCCCCCATCGTAATGGCGATGAGGGGCTTAGCGGATGGAGATGTAGGCACGCGTCTTGAGTTGGTCCATCCACTCCTTAAAACGCTTCTCCGCCTTTTGGCGGTAAATCACGGAATGGATTTTCTCCCGGACTTCGTCGAGCGCGGGAAGTTTGGGGACCTTTTTTTCTTCGATTTTGAAGAGGTGGTAACCCGTATCGGTTTCGAGGATCGGAGAAATCGAACCTTGTTTTAATTCAAAAAGACTTTCATCAATGGAAGGAAGCATCTCGCCCCGTTTAATCCAGCCCACCAAACCCCCCTCTTTGGTGTGGTCATCCTCCGAGTATTCTCGCGCCAGCGTCTCAAAAGCTTCGCCGGAGCGAATCCGCTTCTCCACCGATTCAATTTTTTTCCGTGCTTCTTCGTCGGTAATTCCTTTTTCCACGGCTTCCTGGCTTTTGCGGATAGTCACAGAGCGCACTTTCATCTTTTCTTCATCAGTAAATTCAAAGGAATGGAGGTTGTAATAGTCTTCGATTTCCCGGGGAGAAACCACGACCTGCGCCCGGACTTCCATGTCATGAAGTTTACGGACGGACAGCTGGCGCCGGTAATGCTCACGGAGTTCCGCCACGTTCTGGCCTTCGGCCAGGAGGGTTTTCTCGAATTCCGCCTCAGTGGGAAAACGGGTTTTTACCTGCCGCATCATCTCCTCGATTTCTGTTTCATCCACGGTAATCCCGCGGTTCTTCGCTTCCTGCGACACAAGCCGGTCTTCAATCATTTGATTGAGGAGCTTCAGCCGAATTTCGTTCAGTTTGGCAACGAGCTCTTCCGGCCCGTATTGTTTTTTCAGGTCTTCATAGAAAGGGCGGAGATAAATGTCGAGCTCGCTTTGAGTAATGGCTTCATCATTGATAACGGCAATGACACGGTCGACCAGCTGTTTTTGTGCCCAGGCTGGGGCATTGACGGCAACGAGAATTCCGAAGGCAATCAGGAGAAAACGCTTCATAAGAGGGAAATTAATATACCATAAAGAGCGGTAGAGAACATTTCCAAATGTTCTCAATTTTCCGGTCAGTTTTCTTTTATTTCTTCCACGGCCTTACGCAGCATTCTGCAATACAGGTCAAATCCTACCGCCCAAATAAAGCCGCTTTGCTCGTGGCCGAGGACATTGCCGGCGCCACGGATCTCGAGGTCTTTCATCGCAATTTTGAAACCCGCGCCGAGTTCCGTGAACCGCTCGATGGCTTCCAGCCGTTTCTCGGCATCAATCGTCATCACCCAATTTTTCGGCACAATGAAATAGGCGTACGCTTGGCGCTCCCCCACAAAACGCCCCACCCGGCCGCGGAGCTGATAAAGGTCCGCCAATCCGAACCGGTCCGCGCGGTTGACGATGATGGTATTGGCATTGGGGATATCGAGACCGGACTCAATGATGTTGGTGGTAAGGAGGCAATCGATTTTTCGCTCGAGAAAAACTTTCATGACTTTTTCCAGAGAATGAGCCGGCATCTGACCGTGGGCAATTCCGAACCGCACATCCGGAAGGATTTTTTTCAAATGCTCATGCACTTTTTCGATGGATTCAATCCGGTTGTGAACAAAATAAATTTGTCCCTGACGGGCTTGCTCACGGCGGAAGGCTTCGATGATTTTATGGTCGTCGTATTCGATAACGAACGTCTCAATCGGGAGACGCGTGCGAGGCGGAGTATTAATCACCGACATATCCCGCACCCCCATGAGCGAAAGATAAAGCGTCCGGGGAATGGGGGTCGCCGTCAGCGTTAAAACGTCCACGATTTCCCGGAGCCTTTTAAGTTTTTCCTTATGCATCACGCCGAAGCGCTGTTCCTCATCCACAATAACGAGGCCTAAATCCTTAAAATGAATATCTTTTGAAAGAAGCCGGTGCGTTCCAATCACCACGTCCACTTTCCCCGCTTTGAGATGTTGAATCACTTTCTCTTGTTCTTTCTTGGACCGGAACCGGGAAAGCACTTCCACGGAAACCGGAAAATGTTTGGCTCTTTCTTTAAAGACAAGCCCGTGCTGCTCCGCCAAAACCGTTGTCGGCACCAAAAACGCCACCTGTTTTCCGGCTGTCACGGCTTTGAACGCAGCACGCATCGCCACTTCGGTTTTGCCGAATCCCACATCCCCGCAAAGAAGCCGGTCCATGGGTTTGGCGGATTCCATGTCCTGTTTGATTTCCTGAACGGCCTTGGTTTGGTCCGGGGTTTCGTCAAAAGGAAATTCCTGCTCGAATTGCTTTTGCCACTCGGCATCCTTCGGAAAAGAAAAACCTTCGGAGAGTTCCCGGGTGGCTTGCAGAGAAACTAAATCGCGGGCAATATTTTCAACGGCGAGCCGAGCCTTCGATTTCGCGCGCTCCCATTCTTTGGTGTGAAGTTTCGTGAGTTTCGGCCGGCGACCCTCGACTCCAATGTAACGCTCCAGCGGTTCCTTCATATCGAGATAAAGGATTTCGCGGTCGGCAAACTCCAGCGCAAAACAGCGTTTCGTTTGGCCTTTCATTTGGATTTTTTTTGTGCCGAGATAACGGGCAATGCCGTACTGGAGATGGACGACAAAATCACCGATTTCGAGTTCGGCGATTTCCGTCAGGGGTTCAAACGATTCAAAGCGTTTACGAAACCGGCCGGCGGACGCTTCGAAGGGCTCCGTGAGCGGGGCGAGAAAAACTTCCTGGAATGCGGTGAGGCTTTTTCCTTCGTGAGGCGAGAAATCACGCAGAGAAACGATGGTATCTAATTCGAAATTGAGACGGACCGGGGCCCGGTAACTGACGGGATAAATGTCGAAGGTGGCGCCCCGTTCGGCATATTCACCGGGCGCAAAGACAAAGTCCTTCCTCCGGTAACGGAGCTTCTGGAGGAGGGTTTCCAGCGTGCCCCGCTCGATCGTCTGCCCGACATAAAGCCGCTCGAGCGCTTCCATAGGAATTCCCCACTAATTATACCCGCAAAGCGATAATTTCCAAATTGTAAATCTGATTGACAATTTGTCCATTCTGGATTAGGCTTTTTTTTGTGATTGCAAGGATTCTCGCCTCTAAATTGCTGGCGGCGGCCCGCCAACTCCCTGTGGTCGCCGTCACGGGACCTCGTCAATCCGGAAAAACAACACTTGTGAAAAATGTTTTCCCGGGCAAGGCCTACGTTTCTCTGGAAGACCTGGATACCCGCGAGTTTGCCAAAAGTGACCCCCGGGGCTTTCTCAACAACTACCCGAAGGGGGCCATCTTAGATGAAATCCAGAGGGCGCCCGAGCTCTTCTCTTACCTCCAGACAATCGTGGATGAAAAGCAAAAACCGGGAATGTTTATTCTGACAGGGTCCCAACAGTTCCTTGTAATGGAAAACTTGTCTCAAACGCTCGCTGGAAGAGTACGCATTCTGAATTTGCTGCCTTTCAGTCTTGAGGAATTAAAAGCGGCCGGGCTTTGTCCGGACACACCGGAAAAAGTTATTTATAGAGGGATGTATCCGCGGCTTTTTGATACAAAAATTTCTCCCAGGGATTGGTATCCGGATTATCTCCTCACCTATCTTGAACGTGATGTCCGATTGATTAAAAACGTTGGTGATTTATCCACGTTTCAGAAATTCCTTAAATTGTGCGCAGCGAGAACGGGGCAAATGCTTAACCTTTCCTCCTTGGCCAACGAATGCGCAATCACTCACAATACAGCAAAGGCCTGGATGGGGGTCCTTGAGGCAAGTTTCCTGATTCACCTGTTAAGGCCGCATCACAAAAATTTCAACAAACGGTTGGTTAAACTGCCCAAGCTTTACTTCTACGACACCGGTCTCGCCTGCGCCCTTCTTGAAATTGAGAATGAAAAACAGCTCAAGACTTATCCGCTCCGGGGAAGCCTATTCGAAACTTTGATTATTTCAGAATTAATCAAGTCAAGACTGAATCGAGGTCTTCCGCCCCATTTTTATTTTTGGCGGGATAAAACCGGCCATGAGATCGACTGTGTCGTGGAGCAGCGAAATTCCCTTACACCCATTGAAATCAAATCGAGTCAAACGATTACAGCCGATTCCTTTAAAAATCTTAATTATTGGACTCGGATTTCCGGCCAAAAAAAGACCAAAGCTTTTCTTGTCTACGCAGGCGATGCGGTCCAAAAAAGAGAGACGGCGGAAGTCTTCAGCTGGAAGGAGATAGGTACCCTCCTCCGCAAAACGTGCTGAGGGAGGGAATTAAACAGAAGCACTCTCCTGAAGGACGCGCTAGGTTGTTAGCTTAATTGACTTTGGCTTGAGGGAGCAGAGCATTTAAGCTGTGCGATGGAAGAAAACGAACTTGTATAGGAGGGGCTCGGGCACGGCGGTATATAGACTGCAGATCGGGGAGTCTGAGTAATCTCTTGATGGATTGCTCCGGCTTCCTCAACGGTTCGGATTTGAGGGATTCGGGCCAGAAAATCTTGCTTGGAATTGGAGTCCATTGCCGTTGATTCTTGGACAAGCGTTGTCAGCCCCTGTTTGGCCGCAGCAACCATATCAGGCATATTCACCGGGTTCGAAACTTGTAAAGGCGGTACGAAAAAGGGCGGGAGTGATGCGTAATATTGTTCGTACATCTTGCGCATATATTCCTCATATTGCCGGAGTGCTTCCGGACCCATCGCCGGGTTAGGCGTATAGATAGGTTGATTCGCCATGGCGGGCTGCATCTGCTTCGCGTAATCCATCATCTGGGCCATTTGTTCAGGTGTAGGAGTCTGAGTTGGGCCCATGGAAGCCGGTAAAAGCGTAACGGGATTCTGGGCCTGATTTAAATTTCCGGGTAGTGTGACTACGGGAGGCGGTTGCATATTTGCGTTTCCGGGTAGTGTAACTACGGGGGGTTGTTGCATCATGGGTGGATTTGCCATCGTGGCCTTTGCCATCTGTTCAGCTTGCGCGGCCATCTGAGCCATTTGTTCAGGCGTAGGAGACGAAGGCACATTGGCGGCCGGTAACGGAGTGACTACGGTATTCGGCTCACCGATTTGAAGCGCAAATTGGTTTTCTCCTGTCGGAGTCACGCCGGGGATATAAGGCCCGGCTTGGTTTGTTCCCGTGGGAGTCACTCCGGGGATGAAAGGCGCAGTCTGGATAGTCGGCTCGGCGGTTTGAGATGGATTCTTTACAAGAGACGTCGCCGGGGCAGAAACCTGAGGAGGATTCGAAATTTGCCCATAAATCCTTTGGGCATCATCCATGGTTTGGATTCCGGCAATTTGGTCCAGGAAATCTTGTTTCGACTCGGGACTCAACATCGTTGATCCCTGAACAAGCGTGGTCAGGCCCTGCTTGGCGGCAGCAATCATATCCAGAATCATCACAGGGGGCGTTGGAATCTGTGCTTGTTGATTCGCCATGGCAGCCTGCATCTGCTTCGCGTATTCCATCATTTGGGCCATTTGTTCAGGCGTAGGAGACGAAGGCACATTGGTGGCCGGTAAAAGCGTAACAGGATTCGGGGCCTGATTTAAATTTCCGGGTAGCGTGACTGCAGGAGGCGGTTGCATATTTGCGTTTCCGGGTAGTGTAACTACGGGGGGTTGTTGCATCATGGGTGGATTTGCCTGGTTGGGCGGAACTTGGCCCACTGTTAAAGGCAAAGTTACTGCTGCAACCATTCCCGCAAGACCGGGGCCTCCCACTGTTACAGGTCCCTGTTCTCCGCCGAGAGAAGAACTATTTACCGGTGTGGTTGATGTTCCTGCGGGCGCAGTCGGCGGGGTGGCCGGAGGCGGCGGCGTTGGAGGCGTGCCAGATGTAGAAGGCTGTCCCGAAAAAGTAGGCGGGGGTGTACCATAAATTCTTTCATAAAGGGCTCTCTCCTCGGGAGTCATGGGAGGCCTGGTTCGATTATATTCGGAAATTGCCTGAAGGAGATTTTCTCTTACTGTCGCTGGGAGACTTTCCAGCCCTCGGCTTTGACCCAGATGGCGAGGGTCCGCAACTAGGCTGCGACCCGCGTTAATAAAACCTGCCAAATCAGTCCTGAGTGAGACCTCATGCAGAGCGCCGGTATTGATACCCGTTTGCATTTGTGATGGCGGATAATTGCCGATGTAAACAATACGGCCCGTAGAATCGACTACAATATTAACTGCCCGGTGATTAGCTCCTGCATTGTCTCCCACCGATTCACGAAGCATCACATCGTTGAATTCTGTAGAGTTAAGCCGCTCCAAATTATGTTGTAGAGCATCGGTTGCTGGTGTTCTTGGAGCGCTAGGCTGTCTTGTGGGCGTTGTAGGAGCACTATTGTTTGGCGGAGGCGTTGTTGTGGATGGCGTGGTGGGATTTGGGCCTCGATTGTTAATACGAATTGTACCGGGTGAAGAAAAATCAAAAGTAAAATCACCTAGCTGGAAAGCGCTTGCATTATTATTGGCCGTAAAGAGTGGTTGGCGCTGCCCATTGGGTCCGATTCGTTCAATGGTTAAAAATCTTCCGTCCGGGGATCGAGTAATTACATATTGAGCTCCGCCGGGTTGTTGAACCGTTGTTGAACCACCCGCAGGAGGCCGTGAAATGCTATTCATGCCGGGCTGCAGCTGAATCGGCGCGGACGGCTGATTGGGCACCGGAATGGGGGGAAGCGAAGATACATTTTCGGAGTTCGGCAGTCTCCTCCCCAATCCGGGCACTTGATCTAATGGAATCCCTGCTTCCCGGGCGGCTTGAATCCGGCGGCCCAAGATGGAATTTAACATTGGATTATCGAGAAGGCTCGGCCCCGTCGATGAATTCGCCGGCGGTGCGGAGGGAGCATCTCCTGGAAAAGGTTGCCCCGGAAAAGTTTGATTGTGAAATGCGCGCAGGGCTGCCTCGGGATAACCAAGGAGCCGGCCTAATTCGTAATGGTAATTGGGGCCGGCTTCTGCAGCTGGGGTTCGAAGTAATGCGGCAATCGCGTTCGCCCTGGCAGGAGTATCAGCCACAATTACCAAAGGCAATCTATTAACCGGTGATGGTATAACCACAACAACCAATCCTTGATTGATGGCCTCAGCGAGCAGAGCTCTACCCTCAGGGGTCACCGTATCAGACAATATTGCCGCCGGCTTCCTGCGCGCCAGTACGGCTGCGATATCTGGAGTCTCACCGCGACGACCACCAGGGAATGGGGCCTCGGCAGTGGGAATAAAATTGCGCTGTCCTTCAATCAGGGCTGGGACTGCTTCTCGGGCGCTCGGCGGTATTTCGGGCGCAGGACCCCTCCGGTCCCCTCTCAACCATTCAACAAAAGCCCGCTCAGCTGGGTTGAGGTAATTAAGGTTAAGTGGCGAAGATGCCGAAGGTGGGTTGACAGTGGTAGTGGGGCGCGGCCCAAAGAATTTGTTCCAAGCCCGCCCTAGCAAATCCAGCAAAGGTCCCACGTTCAGAGTACCGGGTCGGCTATTTGGCAAGCCCCCTCGAACACCGGGCATTCTAGTCGTCACTCCAGGAGGATTCGGTGTCCCCCCGTTGGATGGAGTCGAAGGCGTCGTCGTGCCTTGGGCCGGCAACGTCACAACTCTATCAACGACTATCCCCGTAACTGTAACCGGTGCCGAGCCTCGATTTCGAAAACTGAATACGGGGATGCCGTTAATCGGGGCTAGACTAATACTTAAATTTCCTCCTGGGCCCACATTGCGCGTACTTCCTAGAGGAATTTGAATTGGGGGCTCACCGGGGAGCGTGAAAATGGCTCCCGTCAAAGACTCTCCTACACGAGGTAAACGAAGCTCTCCTACAAGTCCGTTCCCAAAATCAATGGGGACGGAATTTCCTGCCAATCGAGCGGTTGCCACTTGATTCGGATTTGGAGCAAGCACTTGAACCGGCCGTCCGGCGGGTGGCGTAGTGGGCTGTGTGGCCGGCGGTATTTGCCGTGGGGGTGTCGTTTGCGAAGGAGGCTGGACCGGAGCCGGCGATGAACCGGCGGGTTGAAAAGTTGGCGCGGGACCCTGCGTTGGAGTAATAGTCACAGTCCCGTCCGGATTGTATCGAATACCGAATCTTGCGTCGTTTGGAAGTGAAGGGTCTTGTATCGAAATATTAGGTGCGTTGGAAGGTTCGCCGATTCTGCGCGGTGAACCCACCCTATTCACCAAGACGCGGCTGCCCACCCCGATACTGAATTCTTGTCCCCGCGGAAGGGAAGCAGGGACAGTGCCGGTACCTGTAGGATAATGGATAAAGATCTGAATCGGACCATTGGGATTCGAATTCGGCGGCCAAAAAATATCGAACGTGGTTTCGCCCACTTGGATCCGGCTGCCATTTGTATCCGCTGTCCGGCCGATGGTTCTTCCCGCCGCCGGAATGGGAACCCGAGGAAGGTTTTGGGCCTGGGGCTGAGGAAGCACGAGGATCGTATCACTCGGTTGGTTGTTCGGTAGATTCCGTAGATTGATAAGCTCTCCCCGTCCCCGCAACCGCATGGTATTTCCTTGGAACTCAATCACAAAGGGAGGCTGCCCTGTGGCCATCGGATTAAGTGCGACCGGTCGTCCGTTAACGAGCCACACCCGTGTAATGCCATTGGCATCCGGATTAGGCATGACACGTTGCCCGTTGACAATCCAATTTTCGCCCTGTCTTTCCACCGTGAATTCACTAAAACGTGTCTCACCCTGTGGGGGTTTGTATGTCCGGCGATGACCGTTAGCAAAAGCACGCTCACTGCCGGGAATCACTGGCGTTGCCGACGGTGGAGTCCCTTGGCTCGTCCCAGTGTTTGGTCCAAAAATTCTTCTCCAAAGGCCTGATACCGCATCCAACAAAGGCATCAGATTAAGACTACCGGCTCTTCCACCCGCTCGGGTGCCGGGAGGTCCGTGTTCAATCACGCCCCCGCCCGGCTGATTTCTTATTCTCGCAACCTCTGCTTCAGCTTCTGCTCGTAAACGAGCTAGTTCCTCGGGCGTAAGCGTGCGGTTTGAAGAGTTGGATCCGCTGTTTCTTGTTTGCAGATATTCATAGACATGGCTTGCGGTGACAAAGGCCAGCACGAGATTAGATATCACTTCGGGAATCAATTGAGCAATCCGGGTCCGGTCGCCTTCTCCGATCGCATGAACCAATTCTTCGACGCTGGCAGGGATGCTGGCGCCGAAACTGACCATTCCGTAACCCTGGAAAATGACGTTCAAAGCCTGCGCGGCTCGACCCATCTGGGCGAGCTGATTCAGGGCACGAAAGGCTCCGACCATCCCGACGAGCTGCGATCCTTGTTCAATCACAGGCGCGCCAAAAATGATGGAATTATCCACAAAGCTGCCGTTGCCCATTCCTTCATTCACCAAGGTGTTTTGAACGGCACTGTAGGTGTAGCCTAAAAGGATTCTGGCCCGATCGACTTCAGAGACCGAAGCGACGATTTGACTTTCCAATAATCCTGGCTCTCCCCGCGCAATTCTTCTTCTTGATTCCGCGCTCCGCGCATCCCGAACCATCATGTCGAGAATCATATTGGTATCAGAATTTGTCCTTCTCAAATTAGCCAATACGGTTTGAAGAACTTCCGGGACTTGATTATTCCGAAGAGCAGCGTCGATTCCCGGCCTGGCGGCGGGCGTCATGTAAATCCTTAGAAAATAATTGGCGGAATAAAGAAGCGCATTGGCATCGCCGGTGGCTGCCGCCGTCGTGGTTCCTATGAGTGAAGGCCCATTCCATGCCAACGAACTGACTCCCCATCCAAACCATTGAAGGCCGGGCCCTAAAACAGGAGCATTTCCTATTCCTCTTGCAAGCCCAGCAACGCCGGATGTTCCATCGATATTGATAGGTGGGAGTGTCCGCTGGCGATAGGTTAACCATATCCCCGAGTTACTGCCCAAAAAGCGAGGGATAAGATAATTGACGGTGTGGTCGAAACCCGCCCGCCCGAAAAGATCCCCGGGGCGAGACCGGAAACGATGAACAATCGAGGCTTCATTCGGCAAATATTCGGTCCACTCACTGGTGGGCTGGGGAGGCGTCGGAAGGACGTGACCGTTATGCTGCCAAACGGTCAATGGAGAATTTAGAAAGGGGGAATCGCTCGCTTGATAAGGAGAGTTGGGGACATTACTGTTCTCCGTTAAATCAAACGTACCGAGAGAATAATTTCTGGGCGCGAAACGGCCGGTCCATGCGGGGGTAAAGGTAAAAGTGGGCTGGGTTTGTCCGAGGAGAGATCCGATAAGTCCGGGACTTTGCTGAGTAATTTGTCCGACCATCATTTCTCCATGATTGCCTACCACAAGACGTGTACTGGCGTTGATCTCATTCGGCATGCTCGCCAAATCAAAAAGCCAGCGCCGCAGAGGTGTCACTAAAAATTGCTGTCTCTGGGCCACGGTGAGCTGATTGTAGCCCGCTTGGCCGATTCCCCTTAATTGCGGTTCAGAATCGACTCCAGCGATCATCCGGTTTCCCGCTACTTGGGCCAGGATTCCGGCGAGCTGCCGGGCAACATCCATTCTTGTTTGGTCCGTTGTCGCGAGGCGCAGAACACTTAAATCAACTTGAACCGCCCCCGTTGGATTGACACGTACGGCCTGATAGGTGGTCGTGGTTCCATTGACCGGAAGACTGATGTAATGGATTTGGGATCCGTCGCGGCGATATTCCGTCTCGGCAACGAATCCACGCCAGAAAGGTTGGGCAGGGTCTGCGATTACATTGCCATTGATGCCTTCCAGGGCGACTGAAGTTGAGTCAAGTCCCCGCTCAGCCCTGCCGGTGATCCTTGTCCATGTGCTGCCCGGGTCCCTAGAATAAATCGTTGAAGTGTCCCCGCTATCAACTCTTTCGAAGCTTCGGCCCCGCGCATCCCAAAGGAGACCATAGTTATCGCTATGCGCAATAAATCTTCCTGCAACTCCGGGTTGCATCACATTTCGAGTACCGGGATAAAGCGTCAGTTGTCCGCGGTAAGTCCGGCCATTACTTGCGGTGAAGGAATAACTGGTCGGCAGAGGATCCGGCGTGGGGGTGTCAACCAAGGGCCGATCATTCCATGCTGAAAGCCAGTTTTCTTCAGTCACACTTCCCCGTAAACGCCCAAGCCAAAGATTCAACAATTCACGCGCACGCGTTTGCTCGGCCTCTAAATCGATGCCTAAGAGATCGTCGAATTCATCTTCTTCGAGTGATTGCAACCAAGCAAGCAGTTCGTCGTCTTCGCTTAATTCAGATTCGGGGTTCTGCAAACGCAATTCGTATTCTTCGATGCTGGCATCGGTCGTGTTCGGAGTAACAGGACTTGGTGCTGGAGCAATCGGAGCGAGAGGACCTTGAGAGCCCAGGGAATTACCCGGCCCCTGCGCAGGGGGCGTGCTTGGAGGATTAGCCGTCGGAGTTGTTGGCGAAGGATTTGTAATGGGTACGGAAGGCGGTGTCTGAAAATTATTATTGTTGTTCGGCGGCTCGTCGGCAAAAACAGGCACGGGAAACTGAAAGCAGACGAGCACAGAAAGGATCGTTGCTAAAATTTTTAAGGAAGTCTTGTTTTTCATTTTCTGATTAAAAGTTACCACTTGAGGGCTGGAATAGAAGCTTGAAAGGTGAAAAGTTATAACTTGCTATAAATTTGTGGGGAGATTAGACCGTCGTGCGAGAGCGGGAGGCGCGGCGGGCAAATAAGAGCTGCGCGGTACGATTACGGCGCTTTCTGACTTCTTCATTATCCGCTGACCGCTGCGCATATAAATCGTTTCGTTTCTGAGCTCGGGCTGCCCACGCCGAATAGGCGCTGGCGGAAAATTCTGCACGCTCGGCCATCCGTTGCGTCATGGCAATCGAAGGCGCAGAGTCGACAGGAGGCATTCGGTTTTCCGAGGTAACACTATTGTCGGAGACGATAGTGTTAGCAGAAGTAGCTGGGTCCGTTTTGAATATTAATTTGTTCCCGTCCGTGGTCACTCCAACAGTATTGGGAGGAAGATCTTTCGGACCCACAACAACAATACCTTGAGCATTCGTGTACGTGGCAGTACCCCCCGATTGTGCAGGAGGCGCGGACGTTGAGGCGGAAGCAGCCGGGGCAGAAGATGCGGGCGTCGTGGACGCGGGGATTCCGGTAATGGTTCCACTTCCTCGTGGTGCCAAGTTAACTGAAGCCGCCGGTGTTCCGACGGCAGGGCAAGGCATAGGGTAGGCTTCAGTACAGGTTAAGAGAACCTCCCGTGGATCTTGAGGAGGCCTCGCTACCTCGAAGTAGCGTTGCACATTCGTATATCTGGATTGAGTGCCATTCGGAAAGTAAACGGTAGCAGTCCTTGTGTTCCAATCAACAACAACCCTGGTTCCATCAGAACGCGTGTAATCCGTGGGCAAATTAGAGGAAGTTGGCTGCGAAGTCGGCGCGGGGGCTGGTGAAGGGGGAGGAAAAACGTGAAACGCCCGCGTCGCATATTCATTTGCCCCGTCATCTCGCAAGAGGTAGGCCTTGTTAGCACCGTCATAGCCAACAAAAATTCCCTTGTACGCTTCTTCTATGGCCGAGCCCGGCGGTTTGATTTTTACAATAATGTGAGAATTCACGATTGCTGTTTTCAAGGTGTTGGCTGTGTCTGAACCCTCTGAAACGTCGTAATGCTTCACCCTATTCGGATCATATTGGGAAGACGAAGGCTGTGGTGTCGGTTGAGGCTGTTGTGGAACCGGCGCGGGCACAGGCTGAGGGGTAAAACGCAGAAGATTAACAGGCCCACGATTTAACCCACCTCCAGGCATGGCCAACTGCTCAACTCCGAAACCTGGAAAAATACCGTTCCAGTCTTTGAGCTTGCCTTGGGAATTCGTAATTTGCAGAAGCCACTTTGTGAGCAAAGGACTTACCCGAACAGGATTTATCCGGTGCATCCATACACCATTTCCGTCGAGGTAGACACTGTTGTCAAGAATCGCCCGCCAAGCCCAAACGAAACCGCTAAGATCGGTCAGGGGAAATCCGTAGTCGGCTGGTTGGAGAGGTCTTCCTTCTGAATCGACTAAACTATATTGAGAGTAGCTCGGGCTTAACGACAATGACCCAGGAGAAGGACCGCTTAATATCTCCCTCAGAAAGGCAACTCGGCTTTCCTTAATTGGCGGATTGGGTTGAGGTGGAACCGGAGCGGGCGCGGGCTGACTAGGCTTTGGCTCATAAATCAGCATAAAGCCGCTAAGCGGTGAAGATTCTTTTATAAATCCTATGATTTGAGATGGATCGATGCCATAGCGGCGGGCGGCGGACGCCAGGTCGTTCTGATAGGTGGTCAGGTCTTGTGGCGTGAGCAAAGTAAATTTCGATCGATCCCCTGGCGTTGCGGGCCTGCAGAACGCTGGTATGGGAGCGCTGGAATTAAGACAGTAAGTAAGCGGTATCTCGGGAGAAATTAAAGGCGAAGAAGGCTGTTGCGTAGCAGCGTTCGAGGGTGGAGTCAGCGACGGCTGCGGAGGTGAAGGGAGCTCTGTAACTTCAAACCGCCACTTGTTGCGGCCGTTCATCGGCACCGGCCAGAAAGCCATATAGACCGTGCGCTCAATCGTGCACAAATTATGGCCCTCGACTCCATAGGCACCGCCCATACCGCTCGCCTGACAATCCGAAGCCGGAACGCTCCCGGCGTCAACGACGACCATCATTTTTACTTTGGCCATTCGCTTATCTGGAATCGGCGAGGGAATGATTTCCGAGCCGGGGATAAATTGGGAAGGAACCCAGAGATTGGGCTCTCCTCCTGTTTGATGGGTATTCATCACCCCCGTGCCTTTAATCAGCGATCGGTTAAATGAATTGGGATCCTTTCTGGCTAAATCTTTCAATACCAGTTCGAAGGGAGGGTAGACATAATTCGAGCCCGGGCTGTTGAAATTCGCGTCCTGCGGAGAAATGGAATAAGGGCCGATGTCGACCACTTGGCGGCTTAGGAGTTGATCGTTTGCCCCGCCGCCCCCAATGGTGTAGGTCTCTCTATTTTCAATGACGTCGTAATATTTCTTCCCATCCGAACCCAGAATCGAATAGAACATGAAATCACGTTTACCTCCTTGGTAATTAGAAGTTCCGTAAACTTTCTCGACCTTCACGCTCCCCACCGGAACCCCTTGGTTTTCGGCAATCAACTCTTCCAAACTTTTGACTTGAACCTCGGGGGCCGGACTCGTCCGTTCCTTGCTTATAAACTTGGAAGTTGCTGCGTTACTCAAGGAAAAAGTCCCATCGAGATTGCGGATAAGTGAAAGCGCTCTGTAATGATAAATACCGTCATTACGTCTGACGGCATAGTAAACCTCATTTGATACAGGACAATTTCCCGCAGGACAGTCCATGGGTATTGGAAGCAATTTCTCAATAGAAATCTTTCCTGCATCCACCTTTTCCAGAACGGCGATTGCTGATTGAACATCCGGGTAGCGAGTGGGCGGGATTGACTGCGGCGCCGGAGCGGGTTGAGAAGCGGGTGTCGGGGTGGATTCGAGGTTATCCTCGGATGGCTCTTGCCTGCTTAAATTTACTCCGGGGAAAAAAATGGGGGGTGTATTGGCCAATACGATGGCAGCGCCTTTCTGGCCTCCTATCACAATGCCTTCCTTAATATCGGTAACAGGGTTCATGACGGGGTTGCCGTAGCGTCTGGTCGGGTCACTCCCCTTGTAGACCCGGGAAGCGTTACCGTCGGGGGAAATTACAAAAAAACTAGGTTTCGGGTTCTTAAGATTCCAGAAATCCGGCCCGCTTTTTTCCAGGATCAAGGCCCAAACATATCCTTTATCATCCACCGCGACATTGCTCAGTGTTTCAAAGGAAATCTGTGGAAAGCGTTTTTTGTCGATGACGGTCGATTGTCCCGTTTGGTTGTCACGAATGAGAAGATGTCTTTCACTGTTAGGAATGACAGGTGTTTGGCCATCCGGGAATGTGTCCGGGTGCATCAGGCGCATCCATTCCGAATACCTGTAATCAGGCGTGTAAGAAATGTATTGTACTTCAAAGCGCCCGTTGGGCGAGCGGGCCGGGCCTGGAACGCCGACCCCCTGAACTACGCCTTTTTGACGATAGGCATCAAGGGATGCGCTAATCTGTTTCACCAGCTCATCAGGGAGAGGCTGTTCTCCGGCCTGACGTTCTGCGATGGCCGCCTGAATTTTGTCAAATGCAGAATTGAATCTGTCCAAAGTCTCCGGGGTCTTGTGTGCCTCTAGCACGATTTCCTCCACCATGTCATTTCCATCAACGTTAATCCCCGTGAGAAGGCCCTCGCGATTGGTCCTAAATTTTACATGCCGATGGGAAAGAGTGTAGGTGACGGATCCGTCGGTGTAAGTGATTTGGTCAAGGTGGGCGTAGACCGTGTGATTTTTTCCGCTCTTATCTTGATATTGAAGGATTTCATAATTGTGGTCGCTGTCAGCCTCGTCAAGCCCCACATGGCTGTAGGAGAAAACTTGGCCTTCTGAATCGGTAATCGTGGCCTCTTCCTCTTGCCAATCAATAGAAATTTGCTTGTCGTCGGCAGTGGTCTGGGAGACAAGCTGACCTTGGGCATTAAAACTTTGTAGCGGGGAAGCCGGCGACGGAACGTAGGTCTCATTGGGGTGACCGGAGACGTATACGGTTTGTACAGTTTGGTCGTTCCAGCTCACGTACGTTGCGAGGATAACGTTTCCCTCCGGCATGTTGGGATCATTGCGATCTGTTGATTCGAAGAGATGACTGTAAGAATAGGTGTCGCCAAAAGTGGGCTGCTGTCCGATGCGGGTTTTGATCTCGGCCGTCTTGGTATCCCGGTCCAAGGTGAGCGTACCTGATGGAACTTGTCCCCATGCTCCTTGAATATCAAGGGATATGGGAGCGCTGAAGGTGAGACGCTCGAGCAGATCAGGGGGCACAGATTGGTCATAATCGTCAATGTTCATAAGGAGCACTACGCTATCGCCCGTGGCGGGATCTGTAATGTATTTCGCTAAGACATCTTTATTAATAATGTTTACACCTTTGCTCCCAAAGGGTTGTTTTGTGAATTCATAGCGATTTATCTTGCCCGTAGGGGTCTTGATCGTGACGATCATTGTTTGGAAATCAAAGGTAAGAATGCTGTAATTGGGCTGCGGATTTGTTTTCACAATGCGGGTTAAATTCCCTTGCTCATCATAGCTGAAGGTTACCGATCCATCCTTGGCTCCCCTCTGTCCAATGATCCTTCCATTTTTATCAAGATCTTGAACTATCCCACCTGAAAGGATCCTCATGCCCTGGTAGGAACTGAAGCCAACAGGGAGTTGTTGTAAAAAGCCGGTCGTATTCGTACGGTTAAAATTCGTCTCGTTCATAATTAAATGATACATGTGCAGTTGATGTACCAGTTTATCGGACAACGGCCCATCGCTTTGATCCGATTGATTAACATTTTCTAGTGCTGTCACCACATTCGCACCGGAACTTGCTGCAGATGTCACTACTCTTGGGCTAGAATTTAATACTGTATTATTATTGCTGTTGCCAACGGCCGAAGGCGGTTGGGTAGGTTGGGACGAAGCGACCGGGGCCAATTGCGGTGCCGGTTTGGGCTGGGGTTGAGCGGAGAATGTGTTTATGGAATTCGTTGCCGTGCCTGTTGGACCCGCTGTCAATGCGACGGTCGTACCATTTCGAGAGGTGACAGGTTCAGCGTTACCGGTTGTCTCTGTTAAAAGTGGCTGCGGATTAGGTGTAGGGATCGGAGCGGGCACAGGCAGCGGGGCCGGTGAAGGGCGGTCTTCCACAGGTGTCCCGACAATTCGACTTGGTACCGTGATTTGACCTTTTTCATTTCGCGTTCCTTGGCTCCACAGGGTCACCTCGCTGGAACTGCCTACGTGAAAGACCTCTGTCTCGGTTCTGAGGTTGGTGTAGTTTACTATCTTACCGCTGTCATAGACCCGCCTGGCACTGATGGGCCTCCCTTTTTCATCCAGTTGAATCGTGGTGACAAACTTCCCATTCTGATCTTGGCCGGAAGCAGTGAGAGTTCTTGTCGGCTGCGGATTAGGTTGAGGCGTAGGAACCGGAACGGGCACAGGCTCAGGCCTAGGTTGCGGCTGCGGTTTCGGTTCCGGTCTTGGGTTAGGCGGTGGATCTCGTTTTTCCACCGGTTCGCCGACAGTGACCGCTACAATCGTAGGCCAAATTTTTCTCGCGTCCGCGATTTGTGACGGATTTACTCCCAACCATCCCGCTATTTGATTGAGCATATCAGAAGTTACAGCGGTTCCTCCGAGTGGTTGTGCTGGCGGAATTTTATTATGCGAGCACTCCGTGGTTATCAAATTGCAAGCATAGATCCCTGGCTTGGCCGGCCGCTGCACTCCTTCTACCGAGCCAAGAGAGTACATCTGCATTTCGGCGCCTAACTCTGCCATTTGCGCGGTATTTTGAATCGATGAGAGTCGAGTGAGAAGGCCTCCTTTAAGATCAGAGTCAATGGGCATAAGTTGAATTCCATTTGCCATGGCTTGACGCATTTCCGGTGTGACGGAGTAGGAAATAATCTGTTGGACCGGTGGTTGAGTCGTGGCGGCCTGACCCGAGGGTCGAGTGATTTCGACCAGATGACCCTGGGGTGTGACAGGAGGTTGGCCTGACGGTTGAGTTGGCTGTTCAACCTTCGGCCGGGTTATCTGTGTAGGCTCAGTGCCTCTTAAAATCTGTGGAGGAGCTGTCGCCACTTGCGTCGGTCGAGTGACCAGTGTGGGCTCAGTGCCTATTAGACCTTGTCGATGTTGAATTGGCTGCTCAACCTGCGTCGGCCGGGTTATCTGTACAGGAGTCCCGGAAGCCGTTCCCTGATTCGCTTGGGTAGTCTGCATAGCCATAATTTGTATACTCATCGGCCCAACACCTTCCATGCGTGTGATTCCTGTAATTTCACCAAGAAGTCTCTCTATCTCATTGGGGTTTGTTATCATCCTTCTCGCCATATCTATTAAACCTTGTTTAGCGGCTTCAATTTCAATCGGAGTAAACGCAGGTGGATTGTCTATTCCAGCCGCGACCTGAATCACAGCATTATTAGTTGGTGTAGGCTGCACAGTCGGCATCTGTGCTTGATTAGGAATATGACTCAAAGCTAAACTTTCGAAAAGGTTGAAATTTTGAATCTGCGCAGGTGGCATTTCATTCATTTGATTGAGTAGAGTTACATACGTGGGCTGCTCGGCGGGCGGAATCGCGGCGATGGTTGTGTAATCCGGCGCCGTGGGAGAAAGGACATTCAGTAAATGGGTGATTACAGGAGCCGTCTCCATGGCCATTTGTATCTGAGAAGGATCGATGGGATTCGGAACCGGCGGAATAAAAGAAGTGTTCATGACGGTGACGCTACCTAATCCCCTCGAGAGCAATGGCGTTGCAACTCCAGGGACAAAGATTTCAAAGGTGTAGTTGTAGATTGTATTTCCATTCATCTGACTCGACGTTTCACGAACCCTGACAAAGATGGATTGTCCGGCATTTGTTCTCAAACCCGTGTCGGTACCAGCGGGTCCTGTTGTCAGGCCTGGAATGCCAACACTCGTTAATCCGTATGCTAATGAAACGTCCCAAGAAGCAATCCTTCCGTCTGCGCTTCGATTGCGTGATGTGACTGTCGCTTGCCAAATTGCAGGATTAGCGACTCCAACCAATCCTTGGACAGGGATGTTCGAAACAGGAATTGTTATAGGAGTAGTGGGTACTGAAGACATGGGGCCCATTCCTGGAAATGGAGGTTGCCCGACGGGTTGAGGTTGCACCATCGGTGGAGTTGGAACCGGTGCGGGGCCGATCGTAACAGCTACACGAATCCGAGCTAACAGGTTGCCGTTTCTTCTAACCTCAAAAGGAATTTCCAAGACTTGTCCTGGAGTGTAATTTGAGCCGAAGAAAAAACCACTACTGTCAATGGTGTGGCCAGGCCCTCCAGCGGCCACTTCAAAGGTGAGATCTCCGACATTTAATGGTCCCAATGCGGCGCGTAATTCGGCTTGGCCGATGAACACCTCCCAGCCGGCCGGTACCGTTTTTGGCAATCGCAATTCCGATGGCTGAACATTCATATTGATCGGGATACGTGCCACAAGCCTTGCTCCGTCATAAACATCGATGGAAAATGGGTGGGGGCCTAGCGTTTGCGGAACGTCGTAATTGTAACTTCCACTCCCGCTGGAGAAAATATCGGCGCCACCGATGCGAAAGGCCGGATTCGAAACAGTGATTCCGCTATTTCGTAAGTAATTTTCCAGAAGATATTTCTCAAGAACAATCCGTTGTCCCGGCCGCACGGTTCCATAATCTATTGGGTCGGTCGCGCGAACAGCTGGCGAAGTCGGTGGATTAGGTATCGGCGGAAGCGTGCTAAGAATGTTCGCAATATTGCCCAAGGCTTCCCTTCCCCATTCCTGCATTCGTTCCCAGAGAGCCGCCATGGCCGCGGCCATTTCCTGCATCCGACGTTCTTGAGTCGCAAGTTCCATCGCTGCCAATTGCTCCTGAAACTGCTGTTGTAACCGTTGCGTTTCTTCGGCCATTCTTATCGCTTCGTTCCTTAGTCTTTGGGCCTCTTCTAGCGCTTGCTCTTGGCGATAGGCTTCTTCCAATGCCTCTTGACGAGCCTGCTCCTCCATCCACTCTTGCATTGCCTGAATTTCCTCAGGCGTCATTGTCATTGGCCTCTCGGCCTCTGGATCGGGACCCGGAAAAGTAATTGTAAATCCTGCCTCTGAAGGAGCATAACTATAGGAGCGGAATTGCACGGAACGAATTTGACCGTTTTGATAAGTGATTTGTAATGAAAGGACGGGGTACGCTCCGCTCAAAAATAATCCGGCTGATTGAACTTCCATGTTGAGTGTTCCTGAAAAAGAGTTGTTGGGAGGAGAGGGAAGGGTTAGAGTCAGTGAGCTCCCGTCAAAAATCAAATTGCTTCCGTCTAAATGAATTCCCTCTACGCGGTGCCTTGTTGAACTGCTGTCTAAAATCTCCAATCGATTTTCAGGTTCGCTAATAAGACTTGCAACGTTGTCTGGAGTCAGATTGGACCGATTGAGCGGTGGAGGAACAACGTCTAAAGGCCTGGCTGCTTGAAACATCATTGCTACCGTCTCGGTTTCTCTCTGAGAAGGCGGCCGAAGCACCTGCGATTCCTCCAAAGCATTCGCGATATTGTATGCCGCTAAGTGGGGCGCTGGGCTTTCATTCATTTGAACATTGTAAAAATTGTTTGTGGGAGTGGGAGGGGGTACCTGCTGATTTTCCGAAGGGGCTTGCTGGTTGGCCCAAACGGGAGTGGCGGGTCCTGCGATTGTGGCCACAAAGAATGTGGCCACTACACCCTGCACAACCCAGAAATTCTTGAAGATTTTGTTTCTCATTTCAATCTTTTCTAATTTCTTTAGTTTCTAGGAGACGCTTTTACTTCTAGGTAGAAATTTACCCCACCTTTTGCTGTTTACAACTAAAGAGGTCGAAATTCTCTTTAATGCTATTTATTGATATAGGCTGCTAGGCGTTTGGAGGCTTCGAGGAGATCCTGCTCAGAGCAGGCAAAGGAGAGACGGATGTGGCGGTTGCTACCGAAGACAGCGCCCGGAACGACAGCTACGCGGGCGACTTCCAGGAGTTTTTCGGTGAGTTTCATGGAATCCAGACCGGTGCCTTCTATATTCATGAAGATATAGAAGGCCCCCTGAGGGATAAACACTTTGAACTGGGAGATTTTCTTAAGCTCTGCGACAAAGAGGTTCCGGCGCTTCTCGAAGACTTCCTTCATCTTCCGCACTTCGGCCTCCCCTTTTTCCAGGGCCGCGACGCCTCCCGCCTGAGCGAAAGAAGTGGGATTGGAAGTGGAATGGCTTTGATAAGTAGAAACCGCATCGGCAATTTCTTTGGCGCAAGCCGAATATCCAAGCCGCCAGCCGGTCATCGCATAGGCCTTGCTGTGTCCATTCACCAGAAGTGTCCGCTTCGCTATTTCCGGATGGAGCTGGGCAATCGAAGTATGGGTAACGCCCTCATAAATCAATTTCTCATAAATTTCATCGCTCAAAATCAAAACCTGCGGATGTTTCAAAAGAACCGGCACCAGGGCTTCCAATTCCTTTTTCCGGTACACCGCACCGGTCGGGTTTGACGGCGAATTCAAAACGAGGATTTTTGTCTTAGGCGTAATCGACTTTTCCAATTGGGCCGGTGTAATCTTAAATTCGGTCTTTTCGGTGGTCTCAAGAAAAACATTTTTCCCGCCGGAAAGCGTCACCATCTCCGGATAGCTCAGCCAATAAGGCGACGGGATGAGGACCTCGTCTCCTTCGTTTAAGAGGACTTGGAAGAGATTAAAAATGGAGTGCTTGGCGCCGGAAGAAACAATGATTTGATCGGGAGCATAAGTGAGACCTTGGTCGCGCTTCAGCTTGGCCACAATGGCTTTGCGAAGCTCAATCGTTCCTTCAACCGGCGTGTATTTGGTTGCCCCTTTCTTAAGGGCATCGATGGCCGCGTCTTTGACAAAGTCCGGGGTGTCAAAATCCGGCTCGCCGGCTCCCAGGGAAATCACATCAATCCCTTGGGCTTTTAAGGCTTTGGCTTTTGCGGTAATGGAAAGGGTCAGCGAGGGTGCGACCTGAGCGATGCGGGAGGAGAGAAGACTCATACCTCGCCCGTTATTTTTGTTCGTCTCCCGTCAAAAATTTTCTCAATTTGGAGAGAAAGCCGCCGCGTTTCTCGGCTTCTTTCTTTTCCTTTTCGACGGGTTTTTCAGCAGCCTTTGATTTTTCGGTCTTAACCGGTTTTTCCTTTTCGGTCTTTTCGACCTTGGCCGGTTTCTTTTCTGCGGCTTTCTTTTCTTTCTTCGCCTTCGCCTCACGGCCCTTTATTTCCATGGGCACGGAGAATTCCACGAGTGCGGTCTCGGCGCCGTCACCTGGACGGTAACCCAGTTTCAAGACGCGGGTATAGCCGCCTTGGCGTTCGCCGAGATGTGGAGCGATTTGATCGATGAGGAGTTTCGCAATCTCAGGAGATCCCAGACGCGCAATTAAAAGCCGTCTTGCAGACAACGTTCCTTCTTTGGCGAGTGTCACCATGCGATCCGCTATCCGTGACGTTTCTTTGGCGCGCACCAGCGTTGTCTCAATTCGCCGGTTGAGGACCAGGCCCCGCACCAGATTGCGCAAAAGCGCAGTCCGGTGTTTGGTCTTAACTCCTAATCTTCGCCTTCTCTTCCGATGCCACATACCTCAATTCCAATTCAGGCCGCGGGGGCCGGCGTGTCTTCGGTCTTTTTCTTGGAACGGTTTTCCAAATCCATTCCGAGCGCCAGATTCATTTGGATGAGAATCGCCGAAATCTCAGCCAAGGATTTCTTGCCGAAATTCTTGTATTTGAGCATTTGGGCTTCTGTTTTCTGAATCAGATCGCCGATGGTCTTGATGTTAGCAGCCTCAAGGCAGTTGGCGCTCCGGACCGAGAGCTCCAATTCGCTGATCGGTTTCTTGATGATTTCCAGAAACTCCTTGTCCTCTTCCTCTTCTTCTTCCTCTTCTTCGGGAAGCTCGCCGTAATTGACGAAGATGTCAAGATGGCGTTGGAGGATATTGGACGCATACAGCATGGCCTCTTCGGGACTGACTGCCCGATTCGTCCACACTTCCATGATTAAACGGTCATAATCCGTGATTTGCCCCACGCGTGTTTCTTCGACTGCAAAGTTCACCTTCATGACGGGCGAGAAAGCGGAATCCACGGGAATCATCCCAATGGGTGAGCCTTCCTTTTTATTCCGATCGGCCAGGACATAGCCGCGGCCCCGCTCGATTTCCATTTCCATGCGGAAGGCAATGTCTTTGGTCAGGCTGCAGATGTGCAGATCCGGATTGATGACCTCCACCGTTTCGTCGGCCTGAATATCGCGGGCCGTGACAACGCCTGCGCGCTTCACATCAATCAGAATCTTTTTGGGCTCCTTGCCGTGATAGCGGAGAATCAATTTTTTGACATTGAGGACGATTTGGGCCCCATCTTCCAAGACCCCGTCCATGGACGAGAATTCATGAAGCAGCCCTTCGATCTTCAAGTTCGTTACGGCCGCTCCCTCAATGGAAGAAATCAATACGCGCCGGAGCGCGCTTCCCAAGGTGGTGCCGTAGCCCCGCTCAAAAGGCTCAGCCACGAATTTCCCGTAAGTTGGTGTAGCCGTGGATTTTTCCACTTCCAACCGCTTCGGCATTTCAAATGTTTTCCAGCGAATTCCCATAGTTCCTCCTTGGAGTTCCCTTATTTAGAATACAATTCCACGATGAGCGATTCTTCCACCGGCAATCCTGCGTCCGCCTTGGTGGGGAATCTTAAGACTTCGGCCGTCAAAGTTTTAGGATCCGATTGGAGCCACTCCACGGCCGGCCGGTCTTGGAGCATTTCCAAAGTACCTTTGATGCGTTTTTGAAGGGCTTCTTTTTTCCGTACTTCAATCTTGTCCCCGGTCCGGACTAAAAAGGAAGGAATGTTCACCGTCCGGCCGTTGACGGAAATACCGGCGTGAGTCACCAATTGTCGCGCTTCCGCACGGGAACTGGCCCAATGCAAACGGTAGATTGTATTATCAAGCCGTCTTTCTAAGAGCTCAACCAGCTTCTCGCCGGTGGATCCCGCTGCCCGTGAAGCGCGGCTGAAAAAAATGCGGAATTGATCTTCCATCATTCCGTAAATCCGTTTGGTCTTTTGTTTCTCCCGAAGTTGGATACCGTAATCCGACTGCTTGGGCCGGCGGCGAGCATGCATGCCGGGCGGTTGGTTGCGCCGTTCGATGGCGCATTTATCGCCGGTACACCGGATGCCTTTCAAAAAAAGCTTCATGCCTTCCCGGCGGCACAGACGGCAGACGGAAAGAATATACCTAGCCATTACACTCTCCTCCGCTTCGGAGGACGGCAGCCGTTGTGAGGCAGAGGTGTGACGTCTTTAATCGCGGTAATTTTAAGTCCCGAGGCCTGGAGGGCCCGGACCGCCGATTCTCGTCCAGAACCGGGACCGTCAATATAGACCTCAACTTCTTTGAGTCCATTTTCCATTGCCTTCTTCGCAACCATCTCCGAAGCCCGTTGGGCCGCAAAGGGAGTGGACTTCTTGGATCCCTTAAAACCCGCCGCGCCCGAGCTGGACCACGCAATCGCATTTCCTTGGGGATCGGTGATTGTAATGATGGTGTTGTTGAAACTCGCCTGGATGTGGGCGATCCCTTTTACGATATTTCTAACTTTTTTCTTTTTTGACATGTCGCTCCTTATGAAACCATTATTTCGGTGCGGGCGGCTTCTTCAAGAGGCCTCCCACCGTTTTCCGGGGACCTTTGCGGGTCCGGGCGTTCGTATGAGATCTTTGACCGCGGACCGGCAGGCCTTTCACATGGCGCTGGCCCCGGTAAGAACGAATATCAATAAGGCGGCGGATATTGGACTGGGTTTCGCGCCGGATATCGCCTTCGGTTTTGACTCCACTTTTTTGGATGGTGCTGACAATGTCGTGAACCTCTTTTTCCGAAAGTTCTTTGGCCCGTTTATTCGGATTCACTTTGGCCTCGGCCAGAATCTTTTTCGAAAGGGTGGGCCCGATTCCATAAATATAGGTCAGGGCGATTTCGGTGCGTTTCTCCGCCGGAATGTCTACTCCAAGAAGTCGTGGCATAATCTTAATTTACCCTTGCCTTTGTTTGTGCTTGGGGTTCTCGCAAATGACGTAAACGATCCCCTTGCGTCGGATAATTTTGCATTTCTCACAAATTTTTTTAACAGAGCTTCTGACTTTCATTAGTTCCCCCAAAAGGGGCCAGGCCCCTTTTATGCACAACTCCAAAAGGGGCCTGGCCCCTTTTGGGTTATTTAACCCTAAAGGTAATTCGTCCTCTCGCGAGATCGTATGGAGAAAGTTCCACTTTCACCCGGTCGCCCTGAAGAATCCGGATGTAGTGCATCCGCATTTTCCCGGAGATGTGGGCAAGCACCTTGTGGCCGTTATCCAGCACCACCCGGAACATCGCATTCGGGAGGGGCTCGACCACCGTCCCTTCCACTTCAATCGCTTCTCCTTTGGGCATCAGTCACCTTTCTCGGGACCGGTTAAATTCACCGGGCCGTTTTCCGTAAAAGCAACGGTGTCTTCATAATGACTGGCCAGGCGCCGGTCTTTGGTAATCACGGTCCAGCCATCTGCTAAGGTTTCCACGGCGTGATGCCCAGCCGTCAGCATCGGCTCCACCGCCAGCACCAACCCCGGCTCCACGCGCGGCCCGTGTCCCGGCTTTCCGAAATTCGGAACCTGCGGCTCTTCATGAAGCGCTTGGCCGATTCCGTGTCCCACATAATCCCGCACGACCCCGAAGCCGTTTTCTTCGATATGCTTCTGAACGGCCGATGAAAGATCGCCGATTCGTTTGCCCGCATCCCGCACCGCTTCGATACCGGCCAGAAACGACTCGCGCGCCGCCCGGACTAACTTTACGGCTTCGGCGCTTCCCTTACCGCCCACAATCCAGCTTCGAGCTGCGTCCGCATAATAACCTTGATAAAGAACTCCGAGATCCAGGCTCACGAGATCGCCTTCTTTTAATTTCCGCTCTGAGGGAATCCCATGTACCACTTCTTCATTCACTGAAACGCAAAGCGTCTTGGGATAACCCCGGTAACCAACAAAAGCGCTTTTCCCGCCGCCTTCACGGATGGAACGCTCGGCAATCTCATCGAGCTCAAGCGTTTTAACGCCCGGTTTGACCGCGGGCCTTAGTTCCTCAAAGGCTTGCTTCAGGATCTCGGCTGCTTTTTGAATGATTTCAATTTCACGCTTCGACTTCAGCCGAATCACCGGCCAGCCTTCCGATGGCGCTCAAAAACCTTGACCAGTTCCGCTTGAAGCTGGGGCACGTCGTAATCGCCGGGCACTTCTTCAAGGACACCACACTTTTTATAAAACTCAAGAAGCGGCGCCGTTTCTTTCTCGTAGACTTCGAGCCGGTGCTTCACCGTTTCCGGCCGGTCATCCGCGCGCTGCGTCAGGTCACTCGCGCACCGGTCGCATTTTCCCGCCACCTTCGGCGGAATGTTGCGCGCATGATAATTCGCACCGCATTGGGGACACGACCATCGGCCGGAAAGCCGGTCAATAATGACATCGGTGGACGTTTTAAAATAAAGCGCTTTGTCCAGCTTTTGGTTCCGGCTCTTTAGAAAATTTTCCAACGCTTCCGCCTGGCCGATGGTCCGCGGGTATCCGTCCAAGATGAAACCGTTGGCGGCTTCCAATTGAGCCAGCTGTCCCGTCATCAGCTCATTGACGAGCGAATCCGGAACCAGCTCTCCCCGCTCGATAAGGGCCTTGGCCCGTTGGCCGAGCTCGGTTCCTTCCCGGATATGGCGCCGGAGAATATCGCCGGTCGCCAGCTGCGGAATCTTCCACTTCTCGGCGAGGATTCGGGCATGCGTTCCCTTGCCCGCTCCCGGCGGACCGAAGAAGATCAACCGCATCGAGATTTTTTTACCTGCGCGATTTAATCTTGCCCTTGCGGATGAAGCCCTCGTAGTGGCGCATCAAAAGCTGCGACTCGATGGTGTTCATCGTATCAAGGACCACACCGACGATGATGAGGAGTCCCGTGCCGCCGAAAAAGCTGGCGACCAGAAACGGAATGTTCATCATCCGCGGTGACGAAATGATACTGGGAAAGAGCGCGATGACGGCCAAAAACAAGGCGCCGCTTGCTGCAATCCGGGTCATGACGTAATCCAAATACTCGGCCGTATTGCGGCCGGGCCGGATTCCCGGAATAAAACCGCCGTACTTCTGCAAATTTTCACTGACTTCCGCCGGGTTAAAAGTAATCGCCGTGTAAAAAAATGTAAAAAAGATAATGAAGAGAGCATAGATGACGGAATAAACCAAAGATCCCGGATGAAGAAACCGCGCAGTCGATTGCAAAGCGCCGGCACTCGGGAAAAATCCCGCAATCGTCGCCGGAAACAAAATCACGGATTGGGCAAAGATAATCGGAATGACGCCCGCTTGATTGACCTTGAGCGGCAAATACGTGGCTTGCCCGCCGTACATCCGGTGTCCGCGGATCTGTTTGGCGTATTGAACGGGAATCTTCCGCTGTCCCTGGATAATGAGAACCACGCCTACGACCGTCATCACAAACAGACCGATGAGAAGAAATAATTTCCAATAAGCGAGCTGCTGCCGGGACGGATCAAAGGGCGAAACCAAGACCCACGTTTGCCAGAGTGCCGTCGGAATGGATTCGATGATACCGGCGGTGATGATGATGGACATGCCGTTTCCAATCCCGTATTGATCGATCTGTTCGCCCAGCCACATGATGAAGGCCGTGCCGGTGGTCAGCGTCAGAATCGTCATCAGCCGGAATCCCCATCCGGGATTGGGGACAATCACCGTTCCCTGAAAAGCATTGGGATTCTCGAGCCACAGCGCGATGAAAAAAGTTTGAATGATCGCAAGAAAGACGGTTCCGTACCGGGTGTATTGAATAATTTTTCGCCGGCCTTCTTCGCCTTCCTTGGCCAATTTCTCCAAAGCAGGAAAAACCACCGTTAACAATTGAAGAATAATAGAAGCCGAAATGTACGGCATGATGCCTAACGCAAACACGGTGGCCTTCTGCAAAGCACCGCCTGAAAACATCCCCATGATACCGAAGAGCGTGCCGCCCGGAGTCTGGGCAATGGATTGAAAAAACCGGGAAAGCGCATGGCCGTCAATACCCGGCGTCGGTACATACGTCCCTATCCGGTAAACGACCACAATCGCCAAGGTAAATAGCACCTTGCGGGTCAGGTCAGGGACTTTGAAAATATTCGCGAAGGCCCGGATCATGACATCACCAAGGCCTGCCCGCCGGCTGCTTCAATCTTTTTCTTCGCCTGCGCGGAAAATTTGTGAGCCGTGATTTTCAAAGCCTTCTTTAATTCGCCGTCCCCTAAAATTTTCACGCCGCTTTTGAAATCCCGAATGACTCTTTGTTTAAGAAGCTTTTCGGGGGTAATGTCCGTATCTTTTAATCCAGAAAGCTTTTCCAAATTAACCACCACGTAAACTTTACGGGGAAACTGATTGAATCCCCGTTTCGGAATCCGCCGGTAAAGGGGATTCTGGCCGCCTTCGAAACCGCGCCGGTAACCTGAGCCCGTCCGGGATTGCTGGCCTTTGTGTCCCCGGGTCGCTGTCTTGCCGTGACCGGACCCCGGCCCGCAGCCGATTCTTTTCCTTTTCTTTTCGTAGGGGAATTTCGCTCTCACTAATTATTCCGCCTTCTCTTCACTCGCAGCTTCTGCTTCATCGACATCGAAACGGATCTTGCGGTTGGTGAGTCCCTGCAGGCCGTTTAACGTGGCCTTCAAAACATTAATCGGGTTATCGCTTCCTAAACTCTTTGTGAGAATGTCTTTAATCCCGGCCGATTCGCAAAGCGCCCGAACCGGTCCCCCGGCGATGATTCCAGTACCCGGAGCAGCGGGTTTCAAAAGAACGCGCGCGGCCCCGTAATGGCCGATAATTTCATGAGGAATGGTGGTACCTTTTAAAGGAATCCGGATTTTTAATTTCTGGGCTTTGTGGATGCCTTTCAAAATCGCGTCGGCCACTTCGCTCGCCTTGCCCAATCCGTAACCGACTTCGCCTTGGCCGTTGCCTGTCACCACCAGAGCGCTGAAATGAAACCGGCGCCCGCCTTTGACGACTTTCGCGCAACGATTGACCTGAATGACTTTTTCATACACCGGCCCGCCCGGCATTCCGCCCCGTTGAGGACGTCCGGAATCCGGACCCCTTTGAAAGCTGGGTTTGGGCACTTCTACTTTCTGAATTTCTTCCATTAGAACTCCACTCCGGTTTCGCGGAGCCCTTCGGCCAAGGCTTTCACCCGGCCATGATATTTATAACCGCCGCGGTCCAACACAATTTTTTTAATCCCTTTCGATGTAAGCTCGGGGCCGAAAAGCTGTCCGAGTTTCTTGGCTGCCTCCACCGGATTTCCCTTGGTAAAACTTTTTTTGAATTTTTCACTGAGCGTCGAGAAGGCCATCAAGGTCTTGGCTTGATAGTCATCAATCGCCTGGGCATACAGGTGTTTTCCGGAGCGGTAGACCGAAAGCCGGGGCCGCTCGGAAGTTCCGAAAATCATTTTCCGGATCCGTTCATGCCTTTTTTTTCTGCGTTCCTGGTAGGTCGTGCTCATGCCATCGTCTTTCCTTGTTTACGCCGGATGACTTCACCCACATAGTGAATCCCTTTTCCCTTGTACGGCTCCGGCTCGTGGAAATGACGGATTTCGGCCGCTACTTGTCCCACTTTTTGCCGGTCCGTGCCGGTGACAATAATGAATGTCGGTTTCGGGGTTTTAATTTCGATGCCTTCGGGAACGACGTACTCGATCGGATGGCTGAAGCCCAAATTAAGAACCAATTTTTTTCCGCTGGACTGAGCCTTGTAACCGACGCCTTCAATTTCCAACTCTTTTTTATATCCCTCCGTCACCCCATGGACCATATTCTGAAGAAGACTTCGCGTCAGGCCATGCAGTGCCCGATCCGTCCGGATATTCGTGGGGCGCTCGACCACCAAATTGCTTTCTTTGAGACCCACCTTCATCCGGGGATGAAATCGGTAATTGAGTTTTCCTTTGGGGCCTTCGACCCGGACTTCTCCGTCCGCGACCGCTACTTTCACACTCGAAGGAATTGAAATGGGTTTTTTTCCGATGCGTGACATAATTACCAAACCTTACAGAGAAGTTCTCCTCCGACTTTATTTTTGCGGGCATCGCGGTCCACCAGAACCCCCTGGGAAGTTGAAACCACGGAAATTCCAAGCCCACCGACGACTCGGGGGATTTCTTCAGATCCCACATAAACCCGCCTTCCGGGTTTCGAAACACGGGCGAGCCCTTGAAGAGCGGGCTGCTTGCCCCGCATATATTTCAGGTGCACGCGCACAAAATTTTTCGGGCCTTCATTGAAAGGTTTGAAATTATCAATGAAACCTTCCTGTTTTAAAATCTCGGCGATCTTAAGCGTCAAGACCGAAGAGCGCGCCGTGACTTTATCTTTGTGCGCTCTGGATGCGTTCCTAATCCGAGTTAAAAAATCGCCTACGAAATCTGTGCTGGGCATCCGTTCACCAACTCGATTTAACGACGCCGGGAATCAGTCCTTCCACGGCCATCTCCCGGAAACAAATACGGCAAATGGCGTAGCGTCGGATGTAGCCCCGGGCCCGGCCGCAGGACTTGCAGCGGTTGTAGTGCTGGACCGGAAACTTGGGTTTACGTTGTTGTTTAATGACTAAGCAAAGTTTGGCCATAGTTTTATTTCCTGAAGGGAAATCCCATGAGTTCTAAAAGCCGTTTAGATTCTTCTTTTTTCCCCGTGGAGGTCACGAACGTGATGTCCATGCCTTGTGTTTTCTTAATCTTGTCAAAATCCACTTCCGGAAAAATGATTTGTTCCTGAAGCCCCATGCTGAAATTTCCCTGCTGGTCAAATCCCGAATCCGGAACGCCCCGGAAATCGCGAATACGAGGCATGGCCACGTTAATCAGACGGTCCAGAAATTCGTACATACGCGCGCCGCGCAGGGTCACTTTGAGACCGATGGGAGAGCCTTCGCGAAGTTTAAACGCGGAAATAGACTTCCGGGCTCGCGTAATAACCGGGCTTTGTCCGGTGAGGGTCGTCAAATCCGCTTTCACGGCCTCTAAAATTTTAATATCCTCGGCCCCTTCTTTGACTCCCATATTGACGACAATTTTCAGGAGCCGCGGGGCCTGGTGAAGATTGACATAGCCTCTTTCCTTCATCAGAAACGGCGCGATTTCCTTCAGGTACCTTTCCCTTAAACGAGGAATAATTCCGTGAGCGGTTTTCATATTTATTTCTCTAGGATCTCGCGGCATTTTTTGCAGGTCCGCTGCTTGGTGCCGTCCGTCAAAAAACTATAACCCACCCGCGTGGGCTTGTTGCAGCGCGGGCAAATCAGTTTCACGTTGGAAATGGCAAGCGTGCCTTCCATTTGTACAATTCCGCCTTTGGGATTTTGCCGGGTCGCCCGCTGATGGACTTTGCGGTAATTGACGGCCTCGACCAAAATACGCGAGCGTTTCGGAAGCACTTCCAGGACCCGGCCTTTTTTGCCTTTGTCCTTACCGGTAATGACAAACACCGTGTCATTTTTTCTAATCCTTAAAGCCATCTCAAACAACCTCCGGAGCGAGCGAAATAATTTTCGTAAATTCTTTGTCTCTCAGTTCCCGGGGCACGGGACCGAAAATACGGGTGCCGCGGGGATTTTTCGCGGCGTCAATCAAGACCATGGCGTTGGAATTAAACTTGAGCACGCTTCCGTCTTTACGCCGGATAGGCGCTCGGGTCCGGACCACTACAGCCTTTACCACTTCGCCTTTTTTAACAGCGGAATCCGGAATGGCTTCCTTGATCGTGGCCGTGATGATGTCGCCGACGGCGGCCGTGCGTTTGCCGCGACGTCCGATCACACCAATCATCGATGCGCGCTTGGCGCCACTGTTATCCGCTATGTCTAAAATCGTTCGCATTTGAATCATAAAACCAAACCCCATTCGAATTACTGCCGTGCCTTCTCCACGAGGGCCACCATCCGCCACCTTTTTGCGCGTGAAAGCGGATTGCTTTCAATGATTCGGATACGGTCACCGACATGAGATTCGTTTTTCTCGTCGTGAACCGAGTATTTCACCCGTTTCCGGACGACTTTCTGAAACTGGGATTCCCGGAAAAGCCGGGTGACAGCGACAATCCGGGTCTTATTCATCCGGTCGGTCAAGACCACGCCTTCCCGGGCGCGGATCCGTGTGCGTTTTTGGGTTTTTTCCGTCATGAGGATTCCTTCTGTCTCAAAATTGTTTTGACCCTCGCCACATCTCGCTTCGTCATCCGGACCGTGGCGTGCTTTTCAAGTTTTCCCACTTTGGCCTGAACGCGGAGTCCAAAAAGTTCTTTTTTGAGAGCTTCCAACTTATCCTTGAGCTCGTCGGCCGTGAGATTACTGAGTTCTTTCGCCTTCAACTGCGCCATGGTTAGAAACTTTCCCGTTTAATGAACCGGGTTGGAAAAGGAACTTTGTAGGCGCAAAGCCGCATGGCTGAGCGCGCCAATTCTTCCGGCACCCCGCCCATTTCAAATAAAATTTGGCCGGGTCTAATGACGGACACATAATACTCGGGGTTGCCTTTTCCTTTTCCCATCCGAGTTTCCGCCGGTTTCTTGGTATAAGCTTTGTCCGGAAAAGTCCGCAGCCATACTTTTCCGCCCCGTTTCACGTGACGAGTCAAGGCCACGCGGGCGGCTTCCAATTGAATCGCGGTCAACCATCCACATCCCAGGGCCTTTAATCCGTACTCCCCAAAAGCCAAATAGTTGCCCCGGGTCGCCACTCCGGTCCGGCGGCCGCGGTGCTGTTTCCGGTATTTGACTCTCTTGGGCATGAGCGGCATAACAAATTATCCTTGGGCTTCGGCCGGAGGAGGAGCAGCAACAGCTGCCTGCACCGTTTCCTCTTTGGTTTCCGGTTCGGTAACGGTTTTGCGCTGCTTGGATTGCTCCGCTTCTTCTTTTTTTACAAAGACGTCTCCTTTATAAATCCACACCTTCACGCCGATGGTGCCGTAAGTGGTGAAAGCGGTCGCAAACCCGTAATCAATGTCCGCACGGAAAGTGCCCAGCGGAATCTTTCCTTCATGATAGCCTTCGGACCGCGCAATCTCAGCGCCGCCCAAGCGGCCTTTGCATTGAATTTTGATTCCCAATGCGCCTTTGGCCCGCGCGTTCTGCACAGCCTTCTTCATCGCACGCCGGAAAGACACGCGCTTTTCCATTTGAATGGCTACGTTTTCGGCAACCAGCTGGCCGTCAATTTGCGGTTCCTTGATTTCCTTGATATCAATAAACAGTTCCTTATCCGGCACCATGTCCGCTAATTTTTCTTTTACCAAATCGATCTCCTGGCCCCGGCGGCCGATGATGACGCCGGGACGAGCCGTGTGAATCCGGACTCGCACGCGTCCGCTGGAACGCTCGATTTCAATATTGGAAATACCGGCATAGCCCAATTTTTCCTTCAAATAACGGCGCAACCGGAGGTCTTCGTGGAAGAAATTTATCAGCTGCTTTCCTTGGGCGAACCATTTGGCCTTCCAAGTTTTGATGTAACCGAGCCTGAGTCCGTAAGGATGCGATTTTTGTCCCATAACCTAAGCCTTTGCCGCCATTTGTTTTTTGGGGACCTTCTTGGTTTTAACTTTTTCTTTCCCTCGGCCCTCTTTTGTCTCGGAAGGCGGCCCAAAAAAACGCTCTCCTTCGCGGATCACAATCGTTAGATGAGTCGAACGTTTTAAAATTTGATCCGCTCTTCCCATGGAACGCGACATGAAACGCTTCATGTGAGGTCCGCCGTCTGCTTTGATCTCTGAAACTAAAAGCCGCCCTTCTTCGAGGCCCTTCACCCGGGCATTGGCCACCGCGCTTTTCAGACCTTTTTCCACGAGCCGCGCTGCCTTTTTCTTGAGCGCAAACAAGGTCGTCAAAGCCATTGAAACCGGCTGCCTGCGAATAGCGTTGATCACAATACGAACTTTGCGGGGAGAGATCCTCAAATACCTCACCACGGAGCGTGCTTCGCGGGAAGGATCGGATTTTCTCTCGGGCATTTTTCTCGTCATGTCTTCGCACCCGCCGCCAGGGCTTTGGCCTTATCCTGAGAAGTGCTGTGTTTCTTAAAGGTCCGGGTCGGGGAAAATTCTCCCAGCTTGTGACCCACCATATTTTCCGTGACAAAGACGTTGTGAAAAATTTTTCCGTTATGGACGGCAAAATTCAGCCCGACGAATTCCGGCGTGATGGTGGAGCGCCGAGACCATGTTTTAATCGGTTTGCGGTCGCTTTTCTGCCGCACGGTTTGCACCTTTATCAGCAGTTTCTCGTCGACAAAAACGCCTTTTTTCGCAGATCTCGACATCGATTCTCCTTCTTAAGCCCTTCGGTCCTTAACGATAAGTTTATTGGAAGGTTTATTCGGCCGGCGCGTTTTCAAACCTTTTGATTTTTGGCCCCACGGACTTTGGGGATGATTGCCGCCTTTTGATTTTCCTTCGCCGCCGCCCATCGGATGGTCGCAAGGATTCTGCACCACGCCCCGGGTTTGGGGTTTGATGCCGAGCCACCTTGCCCGGCCGGCTTTTCCGAGCTTCACATTTTCATGGTCGAGATTAGAACATTGGCCGATCGTTGCATAGGCATCCAATTTAAAAATCCGGACTTCGCCCGAGGGCAATTTCACGTGGGCCAAATCGCCTTCTTTCGCCATCACGGTGGCTAAGGCTCCGGCCGAACGCACCAGTTTTCCGCCCCGGCCCGGCTCCAATTCCAAATTGTGAATTGCGGTCCCTTCAGGAATATTTCTGAGGGGAAGATGATTGCCGGCCTTGGCTTCAATTTCCACGCCGCTCATAACGCTTTGCCCGACACGCAAACCTTCCGGAGCCAAGATGTAGGATTTTTCTCCGTCGGGATACTGAATCAAAGCGATGCGGGCGCTGCGCATGGGATCATATTCGATCGTCAAGACCTGCGCGGCTTCATTGTGCCGGGCCCGTCTGAAGTCGATGAGACGAATCCGCCGCTTGTGGCCGCCTGATTTACGGCGATCCGTGGTGTGACCGTGATTATTCCGGCCTCCGGATCTTTTCTTCGGTTCCGTCAGCGGCTTGTAAGGCCGGTCCGTTGTGAGTTCAGAGAAATCCGGCACGCTTCCAAAACGTCTTCCTGAAGTGGTGGGTTTAAATTTAATCAGTCCCATATTAAACCAATTCGATTTTCTCGCCTTCCTTTAAAGTGACGGTCGCTTTTTTCCATTCCGCCGTGAGACCGGGCTTAAAACGAACCCGCTTCCACTTGCCCGGGACCACCCGCGTCGAAACTTTTGTGACGTGCACATTGAAGAGTTTTTCCACGCATTCCTTGACGGATGTCTTATTAGATTGGGAATGGACCTTAAACGTGTACTTGCCCGCTTCTTTTTGTGCACTGCTCTTCTCGGTCACGAGCGGTTCTAAAATGACGTCGTAAAGTCCTAATCTCATTTGGATTCTTCCGCCTTCTTCTCGGTCTTTTCCAAAAGCCGCGATTCAATCACGCTCAAAGCGTCCTGTTCGATTAAAAGCTTCGGCCAATGCAAGACGTGATGGGCATTGAAATTCTTCGCCGGTTCCACTTGCAGCATTCCGGAAAGATTCCGGGTCGCCCGCTTGAGATTCTGATTCACCTCTTTGACCACGCAAAGGGTGCGTTTCTTTTCCAAAGGAAGGGAACGCAGGATTTTCACAAATTCCTTTGTCTTGGGTGCCGCGATTTGAGTGTCTTCAAGACAGACAATATTTTTTTCTTTCGCGCGCAAACTCAAAGCCGAAATCAAAGCCTTTTTCTTCATCCCTTCCGGGAGAGAAACCGAATAATCCCGAGGCCTCGGGCCAAACGCGACGCCGCCGCCCTTCCAAATGGGAGACCGGCTCGAGCCGGCTCGCGCCCGTCCGGTTCCTTTTTGTTTCCAAGGTTTTTTGCCGCCGCCCCGGACCTCGCCGCGCGTTTTTGTCGACGCGGTCCCGGAACGCAAATTGGCCGTCAGGGCCTTTTCCACCAGCTTCAAGAGCCTCTTATTCACCGGCGCTCCAAAAATCTCCTTATTCAGAGACAGCTCTTTCTTTTCCTTGCCTAGCTTGGAAAAAAGAGGTGCCTGAATTAAGCCGTCGCCTGTGGCTGGGGCTCTTGGGGCTTTTGGCTTTGGGGCTCGAGCGGCTCTTTTGGGCTTGGCGGAGCTTTTTCGGCTTCTTTTGCCTCGACCTTCCATGGCTTTGCCTTTCCTCTTTTTAGCGAAGTACGAATAATCACACACCCGGTTTCTGCTCCGGGTATGGGTCCTTTGACCACGAGAAGATGATTCTCAGGGTCCACTTTCACAACTTTCAGACTTTGAACCGTCACTCTTTGATTTCCCATCTGGCCGGGCATTTTCATTCCCTTTACCACACGTGAAGGAAAAGAAGACGCGCCGATCGAGCCCGCGACACGGCCGAACATCGAGCCGTGGGTCTTGGGGCCTCCGGCAAAATGATGACGTTTGACGACCCCTTGAAATCCTTTTCCGATGGAAATTCCTTCCACATCCACAAATTCTCCGGCCTCAAATTGATCCACCTTCAGCTCTTGGCCAACCTCGAGTCCTTCCGTGGATTCGGTCCGGATTTCACGCAGGAATCGCTTCGGACCGGACTGGGCCTTTTTATAATGGCCTATAAGTGCCTTCGTGCTCTGTTTTTCCTTTTTGTCGGAAAACCCCAATTGCACGGCGGTGTAACCGTCTTTTTCTTTGGTCCTCACCTGCGTGATGACGCAAGGCCCCACTTGAAGGACGGTCACCGGAACGGGGAAGCCCTCTTCATTAAAGAGCTGTGTCATTCCCACTTTTCTGCCGAGGAGTCCGATCACAGTTTAATCTCCACGTCCACGCCGGCCGGCAAATCGAGGCGCATCAGGGCGTCGACCGTGCGGGCGGTCGGCTCAACGATGTCCAAAAGCCTTTTATGAGTTCTCACTTCAAATTGATTCCGCGCCTTTTTATCAATGGTAGGACCCTTCAATACCGTGGTCTTCCAAATATGCGTCGGCAAGGGAATCGGCCCCACCACGCGCGCGCCCGTGCGTTTAGCGGTTCCCACAATTTCCTGAACGGATTGATCCAGGATCCGGTGATCGTACGCCCGTAATCTAATTCTGATTTTTTCTTTGGTTGCCATGGTCGCCCGTCAGGCCGAGATGATTTTCTCGGCAATTTGCTTCGGAACCTCCAAATAACTGTGAGGTTCCATGGTGAAAGTCGCACGCCCCTGGGAAAGAGAACGAACGTTGGTGGCGTAACCGAACATTTCGCCCAAGGGCACCAGGCCCCGGACCACCTTCAGGTTTCCGCGGGCGCTGACTTCTTGAATGATGCAGCGCCGGGAATTCAAATCTCCGATGACATCGCCCATGTAATCCTCGGGCACCACCACTTCCAAATTCATGATGGGCTCCAAAAGCACCGGAGAGGCTTGTTTGACGGCACTTTTAAAACCCATGGAGCCTGCAATTTGAAAAGCGATTTCCGAAGAATCAACATCATGGTATGAGCCGTCATAAACGGTGATTTGCACATCCACCACCGGATAGCCCGCGAGGACGCCGTTCTGGCAAGCTCCCCTGACGCCGTCTTCCACAGCCGGGACATATTCCCGGGGAATCGCACCGCCGACTACTTTATTAATGAATTCAATTCCGGTTCCTCGGGGGAGCGGCTCGACGGCGAGGTAACAATGTCCGTATTGACCGCGGCCACCGGTCTGACGAATGTATTTTCCTTCCGCCTTGGCTTGCCGCTGAATGGTTTCTTTATAGGCCACCTGGGGTTTTCCCACGTTCACTAAAACATTGTGCTCACGTTTCATCCGGTCCACGATGATTTCTAAATGAAGCTCGCCCATTCCGGAAATAATCGTCTGTCCCGTTTCCTCATTCGAGTTGATCCTGAAGGTAGGATCTTCTTCGCTCATCCGCTGCAGCACGGTGGAAAGTTTGTCACGGTCCGCTTTGGTCTTGGGTTCAATGGAAAGCGAAATCACGGGCTCCGGAATAAAAAGCCGCTCAAGCACAATCGGATGTTTTTCGTCACAGAGGGTGTCGCCTGTTTTGACGCTTTTAAGGCCGATCACCGCCACGATATTTCCCGCACCGGCCTCTTCGATTTCTTCCCGCTTATTCGCATGCATTAATAGAAGACGGCCCACCCGCTCTTTGGTATTGCGAGTCGGGTTATACATGTAAGAGCCGGATTGAAGGATTCCGGAATAAATCCGCATATATGTTAACTTTCCGCCGCCGGCGAAAGGATCTTGGGCAATTTTAAAAGCCAGGCCCGCGAAGGGTTCTTCTTCGGTAGAATGCCGTTCCATCTCCGAATTGTCTTTCGGATTCTGACCCTTGATGGGCGGAACATCTTTAGGCGACGGCAGGTAATCCACCACCGCATCCAGCAGCATCTGCACGCCTTTATTTTTTAAGGAAGAGCCGCAAAGAACCGGCGTCAATTGAATGGCCGTGGTGCTTTTGCGAATCGCCGCCCGGATTTCCACCTCGGTAGGCATTTGACCTTCGATAAATTTATGCATTAAGACGTCATCGTGTTCGGAGACTTTTTCAATCATGTACTCACGGGCTTTTTTTGCTTTTTCCAGAAATTCAGCCGGGATTTCAATCTCATCAAATTTGGCGCCGAGCGTTTCGTCATGGAAGACGTAGGCTTTCATCCGGACTAAATCAATGACTCCCTTGAATTGGTCTTCCTGTCCCAGGGGAAGCTGCAACGGTACGGCAACGGTTCCGAGCCGCTCCCGCATCGACGCAACCGCGGCTTCAAAATTGGCGCCGGTGCGGTCCATTTTGTTGACGAAGGCAAACCGGGGAACGTGATAACGATCCGCTTGGCGCCAAACGGTTTCGGATTGAGGCTCCACGCCCTCTACCGCTCCGAAGACCGTCACGCAACCGTCTAAGACACGCATCGAGCGCTCCACTTCAATGGTGAAATCCACGTGCCCGGGGGTATCGATGATGTTGATGCGGCAATCCCGCCAGAAACAAGTCGTTGTGGCAGAGGTAATCGTAATCCCCCGCTCCTGTTCTTGTTCCATCCAGTCCATTTGCGTCGTACCCTCATCAATGTCACCGATTTTGTAAGTCTTGCCGGTGTAGTAGAGAATCCGCTCCGTCGTGGTCGTCTTGCCCGCATCGATGTGGGCAGCGATCCCGATGTTCCGGATTTTCTCCAAAGGAAAATGAAGCTTTTTTTCATCCGCCATGGCTTGTAAAGGACTCACCATCGGTAATGGGCAAAGGCCCGGTTTGACTCGGCCATTTTGTGTGTGTCTTCACGTTTACGCATCGAAGCGCCGGTTTTGTTGTAAGCATCCACAATTTCATCCGCAAGTTTTTTTTCCATCGGCGCGCCTTTTTTCCCGCGCGCATAAGCCTTCATCCAGCGAATCGCAAGGCTCTGGCCCCGATCCACGCGCACACTCACCGGAACCTGATACGTAGCACCGCCCACCCGGCGGGATTTGGTTTCAAGAAGCGGTCGGATGTTCTCGATGGCTTGTTTAAAAACTTCCATGGGCTCTTTGCCGACTTTGGTCCCGGCCAGATTAAAGGCGTTGTACACAATCCGCTCGGCCAGCGACTTTTTTCCCCGTTCCATCACGGTATTAATGAATTTCTGCACCAGCGGACTCGCGTATTTAGGATCCGGAGGAACGGTTCTCTTAAAAGCTCTTCTTCTTCTCATGATTACTTAGGAGTTTTAGCTCCGTATTTTGAACGGGAACGCTTCCGGTCATTGACGCCTGAGGTATCCAGTTTGCCGCGCACAATGTGATACCGAACGCCCGGCAAATCTTTCACGCGTCCGCCCCGCACCAGCACAATGGAGTGCTCTTGGAGATTGTGTCCCACGCCCGGTATGTAGGCCGTGACTTCTTCTCCGTTGCTCAGTCTCACCCGCGCAATTTTCCGCAGCGCTGAATTGGGTTTTTTCGGAGTTTGTGTTCTCACCACCAAACAAACCCCGCGCCGGAAAGGGGCACCGTGAAGTGCCGGGGATTTGGTCTTCTTTTTAAATTTTCTCCGGCCCAGGCGAATCAGCTGATTGATCGTGGGCGACATCAGTTCTTCTTCGCCTCGTCGTCCGACGTTTTTACCGACTCTTCTTTTTTGGCGGCTCTTTCTTCATCCGTTAAAAGAAAATCGGGGGCTTCTTTCACCAGCTCGATATCTTGATGGCCCCTGAAACCGGTTCCGGCAGGAATCAAGTGCCCCATGATCACATTTTCTTTCAGGCTCAACAGAGGATCGCGCTTGCCGGCGGCCGCGGCTTCGGTAAGAACCCGGGTGGTCTCTTGGAAGCTGGCAGCGGAAATGAAACTCTCGGTGGAAAGCGAAGCCTTGGTGATGCCCAAAAGAATCGGAACCGCGCGGGCGGGCTGTTTGCCCTTTTTGGTGAGCTTGTCGTTTTCCTCCTGGAATCTCGGCCGATCCACGTGTGAGCCCACAAGGAATTCAGAGTCGCCGGGGTCTTCTATACGGATTTTACGTAGCATCTGACGCAGGATTACTTCCACGTGTTTATCGTTAATCTTCACTCCCTGCAGCCGGTAGACTTCTTGAACTTCATTTAAGAGATATTCTTGAAGCGCACGCTCTCCACTGACGCGAAGGATGTCCTGCGGAACAACCGGTCCGTCCACCAGCTGTTGGCCGGCCGTCACCTTATCGCCCTTATAAACGTTCAAATGTTTGCCGTGGGGAATGAGGTATTCCTTGGCCATTCCGGTCGGGCTCTTGACCACAATTTTTCGCTGGCCCTTGATGCCATCGCCGATTTCCACGGTGCCGTCGATTTCAGAAATAATGGCCGGGTTTTTCGGTTTGCGGGCTTCGAAAATTTCCGCCACGCGCGGCAGACCGCCCGTGATGTCACGCGTCTTAGCAATCTTCCGGGGCGTCTTTGCCAGGAGCGTACCACTCGTCACTTCCTGGTTGGGCTTCACCACAATGTGAGCGCCGACGGCCAGGGGATAAAAAGCGAGGATCTCGTCTTTGGCCCCCGTGACTAAAATTTGAGGGTGCAGATCTTCCTTATGTTCAATGATGACATGCTCAATGAGACCTGTCGTGGCGTCCATTTCCTCGTTCACGGTCACACCGACTTTGAGGTCTTCGTAACGCACTTTTCCGGAAACCTCGGTCAGAATGGGAACGGTGTAGGGATCCCAGCGGACAAAAATTTCATCTTTCGCTACTTTCGCACCGTCCTTGTAACTGATGATGGCGCCAGAAGGCAACGTGTAACGCTCAAGTTCACGGCCGCTCGGATCGTGCATGGTGACTTGCCCATTGCGGTTCAGGACGATGATTTCGCTGGATTTCGTCATGACGGTCTTGAGATTATGGTACTGGAGTTGGCCTCCGTTTTTCGACTTAAAGTACGATTGTTCGATGACGCGCGACGCCGCGCCGCCAATGTGAAAGGTCCGCATCGTCAGCTGCGTGCCCGGTTCGCCGATGGACTGGGCGGCGATAATTCCGACGGCACTGCCGAGTTCCACCACTCGTCCGGTGGCCAGATCGCGGCCGTAACATTTGGCGCAAACTCCCTGTGAGGATTCGCAGGTGAGCACCGAACGGATCCGGATTTTTTCAATTCCCACTTCGTCCAGTCGTTCCGCTACGTCCTCGTGAATTTCTTCGCCGGCCCTCACAATCAATTGGTCAGTGACTACGTCCGCGATATTGTCTAAGGCCACGCGTCCGAGCACCCGGTCCCGGAGGGAGACGACCATGTCTTCGCCTTCATAAACCGGCTCGATGAAAATACCGTTGAGCGTCCCGCAATCGTCTTCGTTGATGATGACGCTTTGGGCCACGTCGGCCAAGCGCCGGGTGAGGTAGCCGGAGTCAGCCGTTTTCAAGGCTGTGTCCGCCAAACCTTTCCGGGCCCCGTGGGTCGAAATGAAATATTCCAACACGGTGAGGCCTTCGCGGAAATTGGCGGTGATGGGAGTTTCGATAATTTCTCCGGAAGGCTTTGCCATCAATCCGCGCATACCGGCCAACTGACGGATTTGTTGTTTGGATCCGCGGGCGCCGGAATCGGCCATCATGAAAATAGGATTGAAGGATTGAAGCTCTTCAAACATCCCGTCGCTGACGCGGTCGGTGATGTGGGTCCAGATGTCGATGACTTTGTTGTAACGTTCGCCGTCGGTGATGAGACCGTTTTTGTATTGATTTTCAATCGCGACTACATCGCGGCGGGCTTCTTGAAGGAGCTTTTGTTTCGTGGAGGGAATTTGAATGTCGTCGATGCCGATGGAAATTCCGGCTTGCGTCGCTTCTTCAAACCCGAGCGTCTTCAACCGGTCCAAAAGTTCCACCACGGCGTGATGGCCAAATTGCCGGTAGCAGCCGCGGATGATATCGGAGAGACGGCTCTTGTTAACAAATTCATTCACAAAACGGAACCCGGCCGGCAGGACGGAATTAAAAATCACGCGGCCGATGGTGGTTTCAATCATTTCGCCCGAAGGAAGCCGGAGCTTACATTTCGCGTGCTTGTGGATAACCCCGTCTTGAAAAGCCAGAACCGCTTCTTCGCCATCCGCAAAAACAGTGCCTTCGCCCTTGGCGCCTTCGCGCATTTTCGTGAGGTAATAAATGCCTAAGACGATGTCTTGCGAGGGCGTGGCAATCGGCGCGCCGTTGGAAGGGGAGAAAATATTGTTGGCGGAGAGCATCGCAATCCGGCATTCCATCTGCGCTTCCATAGAAAGCGGAACGTGGACCGCCATTTGGTCGCCGTCAAAGTCCGCGTTGAAGGCCGTGCACACCAGGGGATGAATCCGAATGGCCTTTCCTTCAATCAAGACCGGTTCAAACGCCTGGATACCCAAGCGGTGAAGGGTCGGTGCGCGGTTTAGAAGAACCGGGTGTTCATGGATGACTTCTTCCAGGATATCCCACACTTCGGGCTTGGCCCGTTCCACCATTTTCTTCGCCGATTTAATCGTATGAACGTGACCGCGCTCTTTGAGCTTGCGGATAATGAAGGGCTCGAAAAGCTCAAGCGCCATTTTCTTAGGAAGACCGCATTGATGGAGTTTAAGCTCAGGGCCGACCACAATTACGGAACGGCCGGAATAATCGACGCGTTTTCCAAGAAGGTTCTGACGGAAGCGGCCTTGTTTGCCGCGCAGCATATCGCTCAAAGATTTCAGGGGCCGGTTCCCCGCACCCAAGACCGGGCGGCCGTGACGTCCGTTGTCAAAGAGGGCGTCCACCGCTTCTTGCAGCATTCGTTTTTCATTCCGGATGATGACGTCCGGGGCCTTTAATTCGATTAATTTTTTGAGCCGGTTGTTGCGATTGATGACGCGCCGGTAAAGATCGTTCAAATCGCTCGTGGCAAAGCGCCCACCGTCCAAAGCGACGAGAGGCCGGAGATCCGGAGGAATCACGGGAATGCAATCGAGAATCATCCACTCGGGTTTGTTGGTGGATTTGCGGAAAGAGTCGACGACTTTTAGAATTTTGATCGACCGGGCCCGCGCCTGTTTCGATTTGGAGGCGCGGACTTGGCGCTGGTATTTTTGGGTGAGCTTCTCAAGTTCCAATTCACTCAAAAGATCCCGCACCGCCTCGGCACCCATCTTGGCGCTGAAACCAAGGACCCCGTATTGTTCCTGGGCTCTTTGGAATTCTTCTTCTGACAGGAGCTGTTTTTTCTTCAGCGGCGTTTCTTTGGGATCCGTGACGATGTATTCTTCATAATAGAGAACTTTTTCAAGGGACCGGATGCTGAGCTCCAAGAGATTGCCGATCCGGGAAGGCATCGTCTTGAAAAACCAAATGTGAGAAACCGGGGTAATGAGATCAATATGGCCCATCCGTTCCCGGCGGACCTTCGACTGTGTGACTTCCACGCCGCAGCGGTCGCAGACAATTCCCTTGTGCTTGATCCGCTTATATTTTCCGCAAGCGCATTCCCAATCCCGCGTCGGACCGAAGATCCGTTCGCAGAACAGGCCGTCTTTTTCCGGTTTGAGGGTGCGGTAATTAATGGTTTCCGGTTTTCTGACTTCCCCGTGCGACCATTTGTGGATCGTTTCCGGAGAAGCGATGCGGATAGAAACTGAGTCGAATGTGTTGATGTCGTAACAAATCATACTTTCAGCTTCTCCTTTAGCTTTTCTTTAGCCGATTCTTCCTTGCTCATACCGGCATCTTTCAAGAATTTCGCCGCGGCGTCTTTGGCAGCGGAGACTAAGGGCCGTGTCCGCTCGGGAGTGATATCAAGGCAAAGCGTTTGCAGTTCCTTGACCAAAACATTGAAAGATTCGGGCGTCCCGGCGTGAAGCGCGGGCTCGCCTTTCACGATGGCTTCGTAGACTTTCGTGCGGCCCACGACATCATCGCTTTTTACGGTGAGAAGTTCCTGAAGCGTGAAGGCGGCGCCGTAAGCTTCCAGGGCCCATACTTCCATTTCACCGAAGCGTTGGCCGCCAAACTGGGCCTTACCGCCCAACGGCTGCTGAGTGACCAGCGAATAAGGGCCAATGGAACGGGCGTGGATTTTGTCGTCGGCCATGTGCGCCAGCTTCATCATATAGATGTAGCCCACCGTCACGCGCTCTTCAAAGCGGTCGCCGGTGCGGCCGTCGTAGAGAAAGGTTTTTCCGTCTTCCGGCAATTTGGCGCGGCGCATGAGCTCTTTAATTTCTTTTTCTGTGGCACCGCTGAAAACGGGCGTCTCGACCCAGAGGCCGAGCGCCTTCGCGGCCCAGCCCAAATGGGTTTCCAGAATCTGACCGACGTTCATACGGGATGGAACACCCAAAGGATTCAACACAATCTCCACCGGGGTCCCATCCGGGAGAAAAGGCATGTCTTCTTCGGGAAGGATCTTGGCGATGACTCCTTTGTTGCCGTGACGGCCAGCCATCTTATCGCCCACGCCCAGTTTTCTTTTCGCGCAGACGTAGACCACCACTTTTTTCAAAACACCGGGAGGCAGTTCATCGCCTTTTTTAATCCGGTCGACCCGCCGGGAACGGTCTTCGATGAGTTCGTCGATTTCATCGCCCCAGACGCGGGCGATCCGGCGCAAGCCTTCTTCCAATTCCTGCTCATCTTCCAAGCGAACCGTATCCCAATCACAGCGCTCGAGTTTTTTGATGTCCTTTTTCTCAATGACGTGCCCGCTTTTCAGAAGCACTTCGCCGAGAACGTCATCCAGCAAATCTTCAGAGAGTTTTTTATCGATAATCATCGCGGAAAGTTTTTGAAGTCTTTCGCGCTTCAGGGTATTGATCCGCTCCTGGCACTCTTCATTGATGGTGTCAATTTCTTTATTCTCAGCGCGCTTTTCCTCGGTGGTCTTCGTGCCGCTTTCTTTCCGGGCAAAAACTTTTACATCCACGATGATTCCTTCCACGCCAGGAGGAACCGTCAGGGAGGCGTCGCGGACATCTCCGGCCTTTTCGCCAAAGATGGCCCGCAGAAGTTTTTCTTCGGGTGAAAGCTCAGTCTCGGATTTGGGGGTAATTTTTCCGACCAAGATATCGCCCGCTTTGACTTCCGCGCCGACCCGGACCACGCCTTCTTCATCCAAATCTTTCAACGCTTCTTCGCTCACATTCGGGATGTCCCGAGTAATTTCTTCGGGTCCCAGCTTGGTGTCGCGAGCCTCGATTTCAAACTCTTCAATATGAAGAGACGTATAGGTGTCTTCGCGAACGAGTTTTTCGCTGACGAGAATCGCGTCTTCAAAGTTATAACCGCGCCAAGGAAGGAAGGCAGCCAGAATATTCCGGCCGAGCGCAAGCTCTCCGCCTTTGGTTCCGGCGCCGTCCGCCAACGTATCGCCCCGTTTCACTTTGTCGCCTATATTTACCAGAGGACGTTGATTGAGGGCAGTTCCGGCATTGGAGCGTTCAAATTTCTTCAACCGGTAAACAAAATCATCGACTACGATTTGTGTCGCGTCGACGTGCTTCACCGTCCCGCGGGTCTTGGAAATGATGGTCGCGCCGGAGTCCTGAGCTACACGAAACTCCATGCCGGTTCCCACGAGGGGCGGCTCGGTTTCGAGCAAAGGCACGGCTTGGCGCTGCATGTTGGAACCCATCAAGGCCCGGTTCGCGTCGTCGTGCTCCAAGAAAGGAATGAGCGAGGCGGCCACACTGACCAGCTGTTTGGGGGAAACGTCCATGTAATCGATTTCTTCGGGTTTTCTTTTCGGAAAATCTCCCTGGAAACGGCAACTCACAGCTTCGTCCAGAAAATGTCCGCCCTTATCAATGCGGGCATTGGCCTGAGCGATCGCATATTTGTCTTCCATATCTGCGGTGAGGTATTCGATTCTTTCCGTCACCCGGCCTTTTTCTACTTTGCGGTAAGGCGTCTCGACAAATCCGATGTCGTTAACGCGGGCGAAAGTGCTGAGCGAAGCAATGAGCCCGATGTTCGGGCCTTCCGGCGTTTCGATCGGACAAATGCGGCCGTAGTGAGAAGGATGAACGTCGCGAACTTCGAATCCGGCCCGTTCCCGGGATAAGCCGCCGGGTCCGAGAGCGCTCAGGCGGCGTTTGTGAGTGAGCTCGGCCAAAGGATTAGTTTGATCCATGAATTGAGAGAGTTGGCTGCGGCCGAAAAAGTCGCGGATCGCGGCAGCGATCAGTTTGGGATTGATTAAATTGTGAGGCATCGCTGCGTCCAAATCGTAAATCGACATCCGCTCCAGACAGGAGCGCTTCATCCGGGCGAGACCCACGCGGAATTGATTCTGCAGAAGTTCTCCCACGGAACGCACACGCCGGTTGCCGAGGTGATCGATGTCGTCCACCCGGGCTTCGCCGGAACGGAGTTTCAGAAGTTTTTCTACGACCTTCATCACGTCATCGGCTTTTAATGTGGTTTGATTCGGCTCGGTCTCAACGTTTAATTTCCGGTTCAACATGAACCGGCCGACGGCGCCGAGGTCATAGCGTTGGGCATCAAAGAAAAGTTTATCGATTAAATCTTTGGCGCTGTCTGGAGTCGGAGGATCTCCGGGACGAATTCTGCGGTAGATGGCAATTTGAGCTTCCTCGGCGGTTCGGTAAGGATCGCGCTCAAGGGTATTCATGATGGCCCGGTCATCGCCGGGGAGTTTCACAATTTGAATCGACTTGACCTGATTGCCGACCAGGACGTGCAGTAATTCCTTCGACAGCTTGGTGCCGGCCAAAGCAATGGGTTCCTTGTTGGTGGCGTGCAAAACATCCTGCGCTAGGAATTCGCCTTCCAATTTTTTCTGAGAGCCTTCGATGTCGGTTGCTTTTTCGATAGGAAAGAGGGCCTTGAGAATATCGTAGGTGGTGGAAAAGCCCAACGCCCGGAGAAGTGTGGTGGCTAGAATTTTTCGCCGACGGTCGATGTAGGCGTAAATGATGTCATTGACATCCGCCTCGAATTCGATCCAGGCGCCGCGATAAGGAATGATCCGGACACTATAGATGCGCTTTCCGCTGGGATGAATCGTTTCTTCTAAAGAAACGCCGGGGGAACGGTGAAGTTGGCTCACCACCACGCGCTCGGCTCCATTGACCACGAAGGTGCCGGTTTCGGTCATCAACGGAAGCTCGCCGATGTAGACCTCCTGCTCCTTCGCCACGCCTTTGCGGACCAAGCGTAGTTTTAATTTCAGAGGCGCTGCGTAAGTCATCCCCCGTTTTTGACATTCCGGAATGGAATATTTGGGTTTGCCGAGGCTGTAACTGACGTACTCGAGTTTGCAGCCGCCGTCAAAACTCTCGATCGGAAAGCTGTCTTGAAAGGCCGCTTCCAGCCCCTTGCGTTTTCTTCGCCGCTTACCTTCTTCGGTTTGAAGAAATTCCTGGTAAGACTTCACTTGGATTTCCACCAAGCTGGGGATTTCCATGACCTCAGGGACTTTGTTGAAGTTTTCTCTCTTGACGAAAACGCTCATCCGATTTCTCCTATCTCGTCACGCTGGCTCACTTAATTTCTACTTTGGCTCCGTTGGCTTCCAGGACTTGTTTGATTTTTGCAGCTTCATCTTTGGAGACGCCGTCTTTAACCATTTTCGGAGCGCCTTCCACGAGGTCTTTGGCTTCTTTCAGACCCAAATTGGTAATCGTGCGGATTTCTTTAATCACTTGGATCTTCTTATCCCCCGCACTGGCCAAGATCACCTGAAAGGTGGTCTTCTCTTCTGCGGGTGCAGCGCCTGCTCCGGCCCCGGCACCACCGACACCCGGTGCAGCAACGGCCATCGCTTGAGCTGAAACCCCGAATTCCTCTTCCATGGCCTTGACTAATTCGGCCAATTCGAGGACCGAGAGATTTTTAACACTGTCCAAAAGTTCGGTGACCTTCCCCGATCTCTTGGCTGATTTCTTTTCCTGTGTTTGAGCTTCCGTTGTCATTGCTAATTCCTCCTATTAAGCCTGCTGCGGAACCGCTTCGGCCCGCTTTTTATGGACTTCATTTAACACACGGGCAAAGGACGCGATTAAACCGTTGAGCGTCAGCACAAAACCCGTGATGGGTGATTTCATCCGGACGACCGTCATCGTCAGCAATTCTTTCCGGGAAGGGAGCTTCGCCAATTCCTTGACAAAATTTCCTTCATAAACTTTCCCGTCCAGAATGAGTCCTTTTAATTCTAAACTCTCCCGGCCTTTGGCAAAATCCACGAGGGCCTTGGAAACAACCTGAGGTTCCTTCGCCCCTAACGTGACCAAAATGGAACCCTCTAAAAACCGGATCGCGTCACTGGTCTTGGCCTTTTCGAGAATCTTCTTGGCCATGCTGTGCTTTACCAAAAGGGTCCGCCGGGATACCTTCTCCAGACTGCGACGGAGTTCGCTCATATCCGCAACGCTCATCCGATCGAAGCGGCTGAAAAAAGTGGTGGAGCTCGCGGCAAATTCCTTTTCGATTTCTTGAAAGATCAATTTTTTCCCCAACGAAACTTCTTTATTCCTTTCCTTTTTCATAAAGAAGCCACGGCCAACGCAACGCCGGGTCCCTGTGAAACGGATAGGGTAACTTTACGTAGATAATTTCCTTTGGCCGCAGCCGGTTTGGCATCGCGAACCGCGCGAATGAGCACTGCCGCGTTTTCTTCTAAAGCCTTTTCGGGGAAAGACAGTTTCCCGCAGGGCGCATGGAGCCCACCGGTCTTGTCCGTTTTGAATTCGATCCGACCCGCTTTTAATTCCTTCACCGCGCGGCCCACCTCCGGTGAAACAGTTCCGCTCTTGGGAGAAGGCATGAGGCCTCTGGGTCCGAGGACTTTGCCGAGTTTACTGACTTCACGCATCATGTCCGGATGGGCGACCACGGCATCAAAATCCATCCAGCCTCCCTGGATTTTTTGAATCAATTCTTCGGCCCCGATCACATCGGCCCCGGCTTCTTCGGCGGCTTTGACTCCCTCGCCCTTGCAAAAACAAATCACGCGGATTTTTTGCCCCGTGCCGTGAGGCAGGCTCACCGTGCCACGCACCATTTCCTCGCTCTGTTCCGGACGAATTCCCAGCTGAAAATTGAGCGAAACGGTTTCGTCGTATTTGGTGTCTTGGATTTTTTTCATTAAGCTCACGGCATCGGCCAGGGAATAGGATTTGTTTGCTTCAACCAGGGTCGCTCTTTTTTGGTAACGCTTGCTCCGCTTTTCCGTGATCTCTCGCGCCATCGGATTAAGACTCCACCACTTCGATGCCCATGCTCCGGGCAGAACCGGCGACCAAACGAAAGGCGCTTTCCGGTTTCGTGGTATTGAGGTCCGGCATCTTGTCCCGGGCAATCTGTTCCACCTGCGCGCGGGTGACCTTGCCGATGGTAGTACGTCCGGGTTCCGGAGAAGCCTTTGCCAGACCCGCTGCCTTCTTTAATAGGATGCCCACCGGCGGGGACTTCAGAATGAAAGTAAAACTTTTGTCCTCATAAATAGAAATGACGACCGGAAGAATCGTTCCCACCTTGTCTTTTGTCCGCTCGTTATACTGTTTACAAAATTCCATAATGTTCACGCCGTGCTGACCGAGCGCGGGACCGATCGGCGGCGCGGGATTGGCTTGGCCCGCGGGGACCTGCAGTTTTACTTTGTTGATAATTTTTTTTGCCATTTAAATTTTCTCGACCTGCCAGTATTCCAATTCCACGGGGGTGGAGCGGCCAAAAATACTGACCAAAACTCTCAGCTTGCCGCGATTCGGATTAATTTCTTCAATCGTTCCGTTGAAATTGGCGAAAGCGCCTTCTTTAACTCGCACATTCTCACCCACCCCGAATTCCACTTTGGGTTTAGGCTTCGCCGTTTTCTCTTCCTGCTGCCGCAGGATTTGATTCACTTCCGTCTCGGACAACGGAATGGGCTTGCGGCCCGAACCCACAAAACCTGAAACGCCCGGCGTGTTCCGGACTAAATACCAACTCTCGTCCGTTAATTCCATCTGGACAAGGATGTAACCGGGGAAAAATTTTCTTTCCGTGATTTTTTTCTTCCCGGCCTTCACTTCCGAGACTTTCTCGGTCGGGATAAAAACTTGCTGGACCGCCGCAGACATACCGGCGGACTCAGCGCGGGTCGTCAAATTCGCTTTGACCTTGGCCTCGGCCCCCGTCTGCGTATGAACCACGTACCACTTTGCCGTCACTGTAGAATCCATTCAACGAATTAAAAACCTCATTAAAATTGACAAGACAAAATCAATCGAACCGACAAAACCCGCCATTAAAAACGTCGTGATAATCACCACGACCGTGGACCCCACGAGTTCTTGGCGGCTGGGCCAGCTTACTTTTTTCAGCTCCTGGCGGGTCTGGCGAACAAATTGAATCATTCCCATTCTCCCTACCTATGATTCCCAGGCCAGGAGGGAGTCGAACCCACAACCCCAGGATTTGGAGTCCCGTGCTCTAACCAATTGGAGCTACTGGCCTATTTAATTTCCCGATGCGCGACTTGCTTGCGGCAAAACCGGCAAAATTTTTTCAACTCCAACCGATCCGGGTGCTTCTTTTTATTTTTGCGCGTCGAATAATTGCGCTGCTTACATTCGGTGCACGCAAGGGTAATAATCTCCTGCATGGATGAAACCGTCCGACTAGGTTATTTGAGTAACTGCTAACGTGGGATCTCTACGGCGAAAGTAATCACCCCACGTGTGAGGTTAGAGTTCGCCAACAATGAAGGTTGAACTTTTTACTTTAAAATTTCGCTTACGACACCGGCACCGACCGTCTTGCCACCTTCGCGGATGGCAAAACGAAGTTCTTTTTCCATGGCCACGGGCATGATCAATTCGCCTTCGATGGCCACGTTGTCACCGGGCATCACCATTTCGACACCCGAGGGCAGTGTCACCACGCCCGTGACGTCGGTCGTCCGGAAATAAAACTGCGGACGATAACCGGTGAAGAAAGGGGTATGGCGTCCGCCTTCTTCTTTGGTTAATACGTAAACCTGACCTTTAAATTTTGTGTGAGGAGTGACCGACCCCGGAGCGGCGATGACCATTCCACGCTCGAGGTCCTTTTTCTCAATGCCGCGCAGGAGCAGACCCACGTTATCTCCGGCTTGTGCGTCATCGAGAAGTTTACGAAACATTTCAATTCCTGTGACCGTTGTCTTGACGGATTTTTCTTTTAAACCGACGACTTCGACTTCGGCGCCGACATTAATTTTTCCCCGCTCGACCCGTCCCGTTCCGACCGTTCCCCGGCCTGAAATCGTGAACACGTCTTCCACGGGCATCAAGAAGGGTTTTTCGATGGCCCGGTTCGGTGTCGGGATATACGAATCCACTGCGGCCATTAAGTCCATGATGGGCTTGATGGCTTTTTCGTCAGTTGGGTTTTGCATGGCCTGAAGAGCCGAGCCTTTAATGATGGGGGTTTCGTCGCCGGGGAAATCATATTTCTTCAGAAGTTCCCGGACTTCCAATTCCACTAAATCTAAAAGTTCCTTGTCATCCACCGCATCCACTTTGTTGAGGAAGACAACGATTCGAGGGACGCCAACTTGGCGGGCGAGAAGAATGTGTTCGCGGGTTTGCGGCATCGGACCATCGGCAGCCGATACCACTAAAATGGCGCCGTCCATTTGAGCGGCGCCGGTAATCATGTTCTTAATGTAGTCCGCATGGCCTGGACAATCCACGTGGGCGTAATGCCGATTTTTCGTTTGATATTCCACGTGCGAAACGGCGATGGTGATTCCGCGCTCCTTTTCTTCTGGAGCATTGTCGATGGTGTCAAAGGCTCGCGCTTCTGCGAGACCTTGCTTGGAGAGAACCAAAGTGATGGCGCTCGTAAGAGTTGTTTTTCCGTGGTCGACGTGTCCGATGGTTCCGATATTGACGTGGGGTTTTGTTCGTTCGAATTTTTCTTTGGCCATCTCGAGCCCTCTCTTTCTCCGATTAAAAATTATATTACTCAGCTGCTGGTCGGAATTGAACCGACGACCCCGTCCTTACCAAGGACGTGCTCTACCGACTGAGCTACAGCAGCCCGTTAAAGCGTCGCAAAGAGCAACGCTTTTTGCCGGGCTTTTCTTCAAAATGAAAAAACATGACAATAAAGAAAAGTCTTCGCCTCTTGTGGAGAGGTGATGTATTTTATTCAAAAATGTTGCTTTGTCAACAGTGTTCTCGACTTACGACAACCAAACGAGCGGGTGGAGGGAATCGAACCCTCGACTCGAGCTTGGAAGGCTCGGGCATTACCACTATGCAACACCCGCAACGGTAAACCAGACACCGCTGAAAGGTCCAAAGTATACTAAATTTGAATTTCCTGTGGCAAATTTTGTTCGTATCTCTATAATTCCCCTAACTCTATGTCCTTATTGATCCTCCTCCGTCACGGCCAGTCTCAATGGAACCTGGAAAACCGCTTTACCGGCTGGGTGGATGTGCCTCTTTCTGAGCTGGGTGAAAGGGAGGCAGTAGCCGCCGGCGCCAAAATTAAATCCATAAAGATTGATATTGCTTATACTTCCGTCCTGAAAAGGGCGAATGAGACCCTTCGCCTAGCTTTAGAGGCAGCCGGAATCAAAGGAATCCCAATTATTCGGGATGTGGCCTTGAATGAGAGACATTACGGGGAACTTCAGGGCCTGAATAAGGAGGAAACGGCCCAAAAATTCGGTGCAGAACAGGTCCATATTTGGCGGCGCAGCTACGATATTGCGCCTCCAGCCGGGGAAAGCTTAAAGGACACTGCCGCTCGAACCCTTCCCTATTTCAAAAAAGTCATTGTGCCTGAGTTGGAGACCGGTAAAAATATCCTTATCGCTGCACATGGCAATAGCTTACGTTCGGTTGTCATGGAAATTGAGAAATTGACTCCTGAACAAATTCTTAAAGTAGAAATTCCCACCGGTGTTCCTATTGTTTACGAGTTTGACTCCAATCTAAGCCTCCTCTCCAAGAAAATTCTCTAGAAGAGGATGTTTTCTTGACTCATATCATCAAGTTTAGAAAACTATTGCCGATGTTTTAAAAAATTTTAACAAAGGAGTTTACAGATGAATGAAGAACTAGGCATGGAAAGCGTTCGTCTCACTCCCCCGTCTCTAAAATTGGGTACCCTAGGCATTCTCGCTGCCTTCACTCCAGAGATTTTCAAAAGTGAGTACTTCCGGCTCATTTTGTCTGGGATTGTGGCCCAGGCCGTGTGTGAATCCTGCGAGCTTCGATTTGTGCTAATCCGCGATGAGGATAAAGGCAATCTGAGCAGCGTGCTGAGCCGCCACGGGCTAGACGCACACCTTTTTCTTACGTGGAGGATACACGCGTCGGAACTTGTGGAAAACCCGAATGGAGGCAAGCGGGTTCCCTCGGTCGTGATTAATGACTTTGTTCAAGGAATGAATGCTTCGATTGTTTATACCGACGCCGCGGCCACGGCCCAACTGGCCATGCGCTATTTAATCAACCGGGGCTACCGCCGGATTGGAATGATTCAGGCCCCGTCAGAGGATTCTGTGGATGCGCGCGAAAGAGAAAGAATATTTCGGGAAACGATGAAAGAAGAAGGAATGGAAGTGGAGCCAGAACATTTTAGGCGATGTGATTACTTTTTCGAGGAGGATGGCTACGTCAAAACCATGGAAATGATTCACGCCGCGCGCACCCTGCCGCGCGCATTGCTGTGTTTCAATGACGATCTGGCCATTGGAGCCATCCGGGCTCTTCGTGAGGAAAAGATCCTTGTACCTCAGGAAGTCGCGGTAATAGGATTTGATGGGACGGAGCGGGGAAAGTTCGTGAATCCGTCGCTTACAACTATCAGCCAGCCGCTGGAGCAGATGGGTCGAGAGATGGTGAGGATGATTTCGAGTCTGCTGCGCCGGGAGCAGAAGGCACCGCTTCAGAAACGCTTTGAGTCTCAGCTGGTAATTCGCCAATCGGCTTGATTTGGGGTAAAGCAGGCGGGGCACTCTCTTCGACTCCGGTTCGTTTCAAAATTTCCCACTTTAAAATCTCAAGGATTCCTGAAATTCCTTTAACGTTTCGGTAGATGGCATGGGAGAGCGCCAAGTCAAAAGTCTCTTGGGCCGGCTGGCCGCTGGAAAGGTCGGTGTAAGTCACCGGCCCTAAATTCAAAATCACCTCATTAATTAAATTCCGATTTTCCGCAGGCGCCAAAGACGGAAGATTCAGTTTCCCCGTTTCGTTCCGAATCAGACGAAAATCCTTAAAGTCAATTTCCACTTTCTTGAGCTCAAACCCTCCCACAAATTTCGGAGAAGGCGAATACCGGGCCCTCACCTCGCCCACCTGCGCTAACGGACCTGCCGGAAAACCGGAAGGATTCAAAATCTGAATTTCCTGAATTGAAAATTGAGGACGCCTGAGGCTGAAATGAACTTTGCCGATTTCGACAGGCAACGTCGTCGCTTTAGATAACTGTGATTGAAATACCGCTTCCACGACCACAGGGAGGAGAAAAACCAGAAAACAGCCCAACAGGAAGAGCGCGATAAGGGTGGTTGCTCCGTTGCTGAGGGGAGAAGATTTTTTCTTGGTAATGGACTTTGGCATTAGGATAATACTTTAAATGAATCACCCGAACGGATACAAGGCAAATCTTTCCAGGTTATCGGACCATCTGCGCCGTCTTTCCATAGAAAGAAACTTTCAAACCTCCCCAACGGTCCTTCAAGAAATTCAAATTTACATCCAAGAGGAGCTGGAAAGCTGCGGTTTCGAGGTTCGGCGGGAACCGTTTTTGTTTCAGGGTCAGAGTTTTTCAAATTTAGCCGCCTGGTTGCCGGAAGGCCTGAGCTCTCCCCGCTTCATTATTGGCGCACATTTTGATTCCGTTCCCGGCTCGCCCGGCGCGGATGATAACGCCAGTGGAATCGCGGCCCTTCTGGAATCAGCTCGTCTTTTTTCACAAAGCCCGCGGCCGGGAGTCGAGTTCGTTGCTTTCAATTTGGAAGAATACGGAATGATTGGAAGCCGAGCCTATGTCCAAAAATTGAAAGGCCAGAATTCACAGGTGGCCGGAATGCTTTCCCTTGAAATGGTGGGGTATACCTCGAAAGAAAAGGGCTCACAGAAAATGCCTTTCTTTTTGAAACCCTTTTATCCGGACGTAGGAAATTTTATCGGCCTGGTGGCCAATCAGGCTTCTGTCAGCTTCCTAAAAAGGATGGAGAAAATTTTTCGGGGCGTGGACGGCTTGCCGGTGGAGTCACTGATTCTTCCCGGCAAAGGAGGAATCTTTCCCGAGGCGAGGTTGAGCGACCATTCCCCTTTTTGGGACGAAGGCTATCCAGCCCTCCTCGTGACGGACACTTCCTTTTTTAGAAATCCTCATTATCACGAAGAAACTGACACCGTCGAAACGCTGGATTTGGAATTTATCGGGAAGGTGACAGAAGCTGCAGCACGCTCGGCCCTGTCGTCATTTTGACGGACAACCAAGGCTTCTTTTAAGCTCGTTTTTTGACATACTTCAGTTCCAAGGTTATCTTTCTAAAAGGGTAAAGAAAGTGAAACTATTCGGTCGGGAAATCAAACTTTCGATCGGGTTCCGCCGGGAACGGCGCCGAGCTGAGCGCATCGCCCTTCACGAAACCCTCTACCTTGATTATCAAAATTCCTTTCGTCAAATTCGCGGATCGGGAGAAGGAAAAAACCTGTCTTTGGCAGGGATTCTTTTTGCCACAAGCTCGGCCCTTCCGGTAGGGTCCTTTCTAGAACTGGTTCTTCATTTATATCCGGCGTTTACACCGTCGGCGCCAATCCGGTTGCAAGGCCGAGTTGTCCGCTCTTTTCAAACCTCCGCTCAAGAACACCACCGGATCGCATTTGAGTTTGAGCCTCCGGAAAAACACACGGCCAAAATTCTTGAATCGTTTCTGGAAAGAATTAGAACACGGAATAAAAAAGATTTTTACCGGTAAGCGGCCAAGAGAACCGCGCCCAGGTAAAGAAGCTGGATCCAAACCGGGATGCCTGCTTCCAAAGCGGTGCTGCGCTCCCGGACGACTTTCGTGGCCCCGACCGCCATCCAAAGAAAACCCATGAGACGCTGTTCAAAGTAAGGATAAAGTTGAAATCCGACTCCCGCGATCACGAGCGCCAACCAAACCGCCCCACTAGGCCACGGTGAAAAGCGGCGGATATTCACGCCGGCCGCTTGAACTCCGCAAGCCATGAGGATGATTCCTAACACCGCCGTCATCCGGAAACCTGAAAAAGCTCCCTGAAGGGTGGTGAGGGCCCCGAAGGCGATGAGTAAAGCCGGCCACAACAAGAGCGATTTGGGAATCAGAGAGCTGGATTTGGCTTCGCTTGTGGCGGTAACGGCAATCGCTGCCAGAAGAATTCCGGAGGCGATATTCAGCAGCCAGGAGTAAGAAATCATAAAGGCCGGGGCTGTTCGTGGGTCACGCAGTGAATGCCCCCGAGTCCCATCACCAAGGTTTCGGAGCGGATTGGCACCACCCGTTTTCTCGGAAAAAGACTTTGAAGAATTTGAAGAGCCGCTTCGTCTTTATTTGAACCGAAGACAGGAACCAAGACCACCGTATTCGCGATGTAAAAATTCAGATAACTGGCGGGAAGCCGGCCCCAGGAAATTTCCACCCGGTCCGGCATGGGGAGAGAGACGATTTCTAATTTTTTTCCGTCTTGATCCCGCGCCTTCTCCAGTCGTTTCCAATTTTCCTGAAGCGGTTGGGCGTTCGGATCTTCCAAATTTTCTTCGATGGCCGTGACGACCGTGGTGGGATCCACAAAACGGGTAATGTCGTCAATGTGGCCATCCGTGTCGTCGCCTTCGATGCCTTCGCCCAGCCAAATAAAATGAGTGAAGCCCAGGAAATCACGGAGCATTCCTTCAACCTGAGCGCGCGAAAGATGGGGATTGCGATTCGGATTCAAAAGGCATTGCTCGGTCACCAGGCAAGTCCCTAATCCGTTCGTGTCAATGGAACCTCCCTCGAGAATCATTCCCGGCCGGAAAAAGGGCATCTCAAGTTGGTCGGCGATTTTCTCTCCCGCTCCGTTGTCGAGAGCCAGGGATTCGTACTTTCCTCCCCAGGCGTTAAAAATCCATTTGATGCCGACGATCTCGGATTTCGTTTTACCCCCGGTTGCAAACGAAGGACCGTAATCCCTCACCCACGCGTCCACCGTGGGAATGAGAAAATAAACCATATTCTTTTCAGAAACTCCGCGGTCTTTGAGCCGATGTGAAACGAGATCGCGTGTTTTCTCATCATTGACGAGGAGATGAACTTTTTCGCCGGACGTGATGGCCTCAATCATTTGGAGATAAATTTCTTCCACTTCCGGTAATTTGCCGGGCCAGGTTTCTTCATTGGTGGGCCAAGCGAGCCACGTGGCTTCGTGAGGCGCCCATTCGGCAGGCATTCGAAAACCGAGTTGAAAAGGAGTTTCATCCGGAACATTTCCAAAAGTGCCGGGTTCGCTTGAATTAGTTATTGTTTTATCCGAACCTGGCACTTTTGGAAATGTTCCGGTATTCCTTGACGAGCGGCTCATGAGGAATTTCGTCGAGAAAACGATGCGTCATGGATCCGTAAGCGTCCACGCGCCGGTCACGCAGAAAGGGCCAGCTTTGGCGGGTTTCGCGGATGAGTTCCAGCGGACAATCGGCAATGAGCACTTCTTCTTTCTGACTGCCGGCTTGGGCAATGATTTGCCCGAAGGGGTCGGAGACAAACGACCGGCCCCAAAATTGAATTTTTCCTTCTTTGCCTACGCGGTTTACGGCAGCCACAAAAACGCCATTGGCCACGGCGTGGCTTCTTTGAATGAGTTCCCAGGCTGACTGCTGGGACGAACGAACCTGCGCCGGCTCCTTGTCGAGCCAGCCGATGGCCGTGGGATAGATTATGATTTCTGCCCCGCCAAGCGCCGTGAGCCGCGCCGCCTCGGGAAACCATTGATCCCAGCAGATGAGGACGCCCACCCGGCCGTAGCGAGTTGAAAAGGTCTGGAATCCCAAATCACCGGGCGTGAAATAGAATTTTTCGTAATAACCGGGGTCGTCCGGAATGTGCATCTTGCGGTACTTTCCCAAGACCGAGCCATCGGCATCGATAACTAAAGCCGTGTTGTGATAAATCCCGGCGGTCCGTCTTTCAAATAGAGATGCCACAAGGACCACGCCTTCTTTTCGGGCGGCCTCAGAAAGAGCTTCGGTTGTGGGTCCCGGAATAGGTTCAGCCAGATTGAAGTAACGGCTGTCTTCGGCTTGAGGAAAGTAAAGCGAGCGGAAGAGTTCCTGGAGCGAGACGATCTGCGCCCCTTTGCGGGCGGCGGAACGTACGCCCTCAATCGCAATCTTTAGATTTTCTTCCGGGCGGGCCGTGCATTTCATTTGAACGAGCCCGATCCGAACCGCAGATTTTTTTTTCGTCATTTCTTTTCTTTATTGAGATTGAGCCGGAACCGCCGTCTGAGCGGAAGGGGCCATCCCCGCGCTGAAAGGATGCGATTTAAAGGGGCACATTCCCTTTTTTCCGTCCCAACCGCTGCAGCTCGAATACGTGTAAATCAAAAAAGCGCTGGTGACAAGCGAGGTGGCCATAATGATTGCACCCACCCACTGGCCCAACGACTTCAGACTCCCCTTTTCTTTAAATGCATCCGCGTAAACCCGGTAACCCATTGCCAAGGCAATCAAGAGCAGTCCTAGTTTCATATTTTTTTCCTCTCTTTGGAGCGAATCACCAAAAGGCTTCCCAGCATCACGGCCAGGGAAGCACCCAAAAAAATTAGAAGATAACTCAATAAAACATTCGTGCTGCCGCGCTGAGTCACTAAGACAGCAAGCCCGCCGCCCACCGCGATAAGAACGGTCACTGTCCCGAATGCGAAAAAGGCCCAGAAGGAAACAGAGTTCAAATCTCCGTGCCCTCCGGAATCCGCGCGCCCCGGGAAATAATCACGATCCCGTCCCGGATATAATAATTCTCGCCATCCGCTTCCATGATTTTCTTTTTATTGCGGATGACTACGTTATTTCCGATCCGGGCATTCTTGTCAATGATCGCGTTTTCGATGACGCAGTTTTTTCCGATCCCCAGGTCCGGCGCGAGCGCCTCCAGTTCTTCGGATTGATAGAAGTCAGCGCCCATCAAGACCGTTTTCCGGATCACGGTTTTTTCCCGAACCACGGAGCGCAGGCCGATGACGGAATCCTCCAGACTGGCGCCTTCGTGGAGGGTGCAGCCTTCGGAGAGGAGGACACGGTTTAATTGAGAAGAAACAACGGTGGAAGGCGGAAGGAAACGGGGACGGGTGAAAATTCTGCCGATGGGAGCAAAAAAATTAAACGGCGGATTATTCTGGGTGAGCTCGATACTGGCTTCGTAATAACTCCGAATGGTTCCGATGTCCCGCCAATAGCCGTCAAAAACGTAACTGTAAGCTTTCACATTATGAATCGCTTTGGGAATCACTTCTTTACCAAAGTCCGCTTCGTTGCCTTTTAAGAGACTGATCAAAACTTCCGCCCGAAAAACATAGACCCCCATCGACGCTAAATAACGGTCTGTTTTCGTTTGCACGCCGAACTGGTGTTTGACGTTTTCGGGGATGACGAAATTCTGGATATTTTCTTTGGGACCCGGTTTTTCCTTGAAGTCCACGATACGCGCATCGGATTGCAGGCGCATGATTCCGAATTCTTCAGCATCTTTTTTTTCCACCGGCACGGTGGCAATCGTGAGGTCGGCGCCCCGCTCTTCGTGGAATTTGAAAAGCTTGCGGTAGTCCATCCGATAAATGTGGTCCCCGGAGAGCACCAGCACCCAATCCTTCGGCCGCAGATGATAATGAGGCACGTGTTTGCGAACGGCGTCCGCGGTGCCTTGAAACCAATCCCGATTCTCCAGCGTCTGCTCGGCCGCCAAGAGTTCAATGGACGTTTGATTAAACGGCTCGTACGGATAAGTGCGGTGGATGTGCCGGTGGAGCGACGTGGAATTAAATTGTGTCAGGACAAAAATTTTCCGCAGCTGGGAATTAATCGAATTGGAAATCGGAATGTCCACCAACCGGTACTTGCCGCCGAGCGGGACGGCAGGCTTGGAACGGTAGAGGGTCAGAGGAAAAAGCCGCTTGCCTTGGCCCCCGCCCAAAATCAAGACGGTGACCGCGTGGCTCATAAACGCTTGGGTTCGGCCTCGGCTTGGTAATGGCGCCAAAGCAGGCGCCGGAAGGTGTCGTTTTCTTCCATTAAGAGAAACATCCGCCGCCTGATTTTTTCGATAAAGACCTCGCGGTGCGGGTATTTTTCCTGATTCACGAAAAGATCGATTCGCCGGAGGAAGGAATCGATGATGTGAGAATTTTTACGGACTTGGGCTTTGATGATTTGAAATTCGTAAGGCGTCAGCGCCTCCGAATCCGAATCCATCACCGGAGCCGGCGGCGGAGGGGGAAGTTCAAATCCGAGATGAAAAGCCATTGTGGGTTCTCGCTATGAGCGTGTCCAATTCTTTTGAAAATTCCGTCATTGTGTACACTTGGATGCAACCTGCATTCCGCATTTCTTGTTTCAAGGCCAATTTCGACCCATTTAAAAATCCCACGGCCGGAATCTTTGAAAATCGCGCGTCCCGGCGGAATTGGCGGAGCGTCTCAAACGCTTCCTTTTCCAGTCCATCGCAATCCAACAAGACCAAGGCCGGCTCCTTCTGGCCGGAAGCCGAAACTAACTTCTGGGCCGAATCAAAGGCGCGCGCCTCAAGGCCTTGGGCCTTCACTCGCTTCACTATCTTTTCGGCGAAAAAGAGATTGCCCACCAGAGCATAGATCGGCTTTGGAGCCACGGCGCGTTAAGCTTACTCCGATTTTTCTTGGGAATCAACTGGCGGGCGGGTGATTTTGTCCAGGATCCTGACTTTGGCGCGGGCGTCTTGGGCTAACGCTTTGGGGTATTCGATTTTTTTGAGGATTTCTTTGGCTTCCATTACATTTCCATTTTTGATGAGAGCAATCGCTTCATCGTAGCGCTTTTGAACAGCCTCCAGCGCTTCGGGAAGACGGCTTTGAATCACTTTTTCTTTTTCCGTTAAATCCGCTCGAAGCACGGCCAAATCCGGAACGGCGGACGGGGCCGGCGCAGTTTGAGCGATTAAAACTTCCTGAATATCCGGTTCCACCAACGCGGTTTCCTTCGGAAGAGGCGGCGGTACAACGCCTGAAGGCGATGGCTCGTAGCGGTCCAGCAGCTTTGAGATTTCCAGGATTTTGGCATTGGCTTCATCCCAAGACTCTTTCGCAATCAACTCTTGGAGCGCTTGATAGGCCGCTTGAATTGCTTGTTCTCCTGAGGCCGCACTGCCTCCTCTTAACGCAATGTTCATGGCCCCAATTTTGGAGAGCACGTCATTAATGTAAGGTCGAAGCATCGTTAAAACCACGCCCCGGTGCTTTTGCAAATCATTGCGGTAAACCGGAAACGCCAGCGAGCGAATCCATTCATCCCGGGCCTTCAGAAACTCCTTGGCTTCAAAGGCCGCGGAAGCCGTCAAATAATGATTCCTGAAAAGCTGAAGAAGCTTACGCCGGTAAGACCATTCCAAAGGCAGTTGGTACTGCACCTGAATCCCTTTCAGGAATTCCTCAAATTGTTTTGAGTCCCATGGCGGCATCGACAAACCCTGAGGCAAGCGAGAACGAAGCGGCATCCGCGGAGCCAGCACCTGGGATTCTTTTTCCGTCAAAGGACTCACCGGCAAAACTGGAACTTTTTCTGCGAGCAAGGCACGCTCTTCGGGGCCGAGCGCTAATTCGGGTTGGTTGGCAGCAATCACTTTGGCGTTTTCGGTTTTAATTTTTTGAAGGAACTTGTCCTGGCTTCTTAAATGACCGACCGCCCAAACCGCAATGCCCGCCAGGAAAAGGATAAAAAGCACTCCCCCCACCCAAAGCCAGGGCCGTTCGGGTTCGGCGCCGGACAAAGTAAACGGGTTAACGAGGGGAGCCTCTTTTTTGGGAAGCGGTAAAACTTTTTCAGGACTCGGGGAAGTTTGTTCTTTTTTTACGGAAGTCGACCAGTAGCAGTTGGGACAGACCAGATTTTCCGCCGGCTCACTTTCGAAATGGTGATCGCAGTGAGTGCAGACGAATTTTTCCATGAGACTTCCGCGCTCAGGCGGAAGCGGCAATTTGACGTTCGGCCTGCCAGCTTCGCTCGAGTTCGGAAATAAAACCGGAAGGCCGATTCGCTCGAGCCGACGGAGATTCCCAAACCATTCCAGGGACCAAATTTGCAGGAGGAAGAGGTTGAGGCGGGCTCACGAGCGCACCGATCCAAGCCAATCCGCTAAGAATGAGAGGTGTCATTGAAGTCATAGTGGGCGGCATTTTATCACAAAATCGGGGATCAAAATTTGAATTTTTCCGCCAGGTCGCCCAGGACCTGTTTCACCTGGTCGGCAGCGCCACCTTGGAGATCGAGGTCAACGCCCATACGCTTGAGCTCGTCTGTCAGCGCACCGAGCCCCACCCCTTGCAGAGTTTTATAAACAATCTGCTGGGTGATTTGAGCGGGGTCCGTGACGTTTTTTAAAACCGATTCCTTGACGTCGAGAGCGATTTTTTTCTCGCCCATGACAGGATCCACGTACCGTGCCCGACCGAGACTGAGGACCACGGTATCAATTTGAACATGGGTAGGCTTGGCGGGTTCGCCTGCTTTTCCGGCCGGTTCTGCGGGACGTGAAGGTTCTCCCGGAGCTGCCGGCTGGGCCTTGGACTTTTTGACAGCGCCGATTTCAGTCAGGTTTACTTTTCCGTCGGCCGTTCGTTCCACCGTGATTTCGTCCAGATTTAAATGGATTTCCCGGATGTGAATTAATTTTTTGGAAAGGGCGCCCAGGTCGAGATGAATGAAAATTTCCGGAATCGACGCAAGCACCGGCTCGTTGAAGCCGGGGGGGTTTTTAACTTGAAGACCGTAAATCCCCAGCTGCTGGGAGAAAGGGTTGAGCTTGAATTTATCAATGTGCACCGGAGCGCCGACGGCCAACTCAATCCCTTTCGCCAAGAAGAAGGTACTGGAGGCGCTTAAAATTACAAAGGCGATGACTAAAAAAATGACGCTCGAGATGAGAATTTTCATAGCGTGCGGGCTCCTTCGGTTTGTGAAATGATCCGGACTTCGCGCTGCGGGAAAGGAATTTCGATATGCGCGGTGCGGAGCGCCTTATAAATCGCCAAATTCACGGAGTAGGCTTCCTCGAAATATTTCGTCGTAGGAACCCAATAACGAAACCCAATGTTGACGGAAGAATCACCGAAATTTTGAATTCCCACTTGCGGCGCCGGCTTCGAAACCACATCGGGAAATTGACCGAGCGTCTTGCGCACCGCCTCAATGGCTTGCTCGGGTTCGGCGGAGTAGCTGATGCCCACCGCTCCTTCTACGACCCGATTGGCTTTGGAATTATAAAGAATTTCTCCGACGATATGCTTGTTGGGAATCGTCACTCGCACGCCGTCACTCGTGGTGACAATCGTGCAAGCGAGTTTCACTTCTTCGACTACGCCGCTCACACTCACCACGGAGATGGTATCCCCCACCACAAACGGCCGGCCTAAAATAATGCTGAGTCCCGCGCCGTAATTGGAAAGAGGTCCTTGGATCGCGTAGGTGGCGCCAAAGGCAATTGCACCTAGGGCGGCAACAAAGGGGGTAATCGTGATGCCGAATTTTCCTAACGCAATCATCACGGCAAAACTCAGGACCAGAATCTTAGCGGTGCTGGCGATGAATTTGGAGAGCGTAATGTCGAGTTTCTTTTTCTGACACAGAGACAGGACTAGGCGTGAGACCCACCCGGCTATGAAGAATCCCACAGCCAAAACGATGAGCGCGCCGAGGACTTGGAAGCTGTAATTGACGAAGAATTCAACGAGCGTATTGATTAATTTCTGCAGAGCAGTGATTTGTTCTTCCATAGAAGACCCTCCTTAAGGGGCCCTATGATGCTTCAAAATCCCTAAAATTTCAACTCTAACCAACGATTAAGTTTTGGTGTAACGCTGGGAGGAGCACTTCGAATTCACGCATTGAGGGAAGCTGGTCCAGCTGGGCTTATTGATGCGGGTCTCTTTACCGATTTCGATGGGGTCCGCTTTGGTTCCGATATTGCCCGAGGAAATCATGACGAGGTTATTGGCTTTGATATTGTTCGCTTTGCCGTTGGTATCGGTGGTGACGCCGGCCCGCGAAAAGGTATTCACATTGCCCCGAATTTTATCATTATTGCTATTAGCGTCCGCCACTCCCAAGGCAAGGTCATCGGCGGCGTCCAAGGTAATATTCCCGTCTTCTGTCGCGACCTTCGAGGTGCTGGTCATTACGATGTCTCCCCCTTCGGGGCCGGTATTTCCGTCTTGGTCAAAAACACCGTCTGTGTAATCTTCACCGGCGGCCAATTTAATATTCCCTTTTTTCAAAGCGCTCACGACCACATTCGCCGCCATACTGATTGAATCCCCTGCGATCAAATTAATATTTCCGTTACCGCCGTTCGTGCCAACGTTGGCGTTAACCGCGAGGTCGTCCGCGGGGTTGGCGCCCAAGGAAGCAATCAAAATGTCGCCTCCGGCGTTATTCGTCACAGGACTGTTCACTGTCACGGGACTCGCTGAGGTGATTTCAATGTAATCTCCGTTATTCGTATTCAAAGGATCGACAATGCTAACACCGTTGACGGCGTTGGCGTTCACAATCTCTAACGCGCCGGTATTGTGAATGCGGAGGTTTCCGTTATCCGTGACGGCGGAAAGACGGCGCACCACAGTTTCCAAAGGATTGGCGCTTCCGATTCCTTTTTTGGCAATCAAGGTGGCGGTTCCTGAGACGGAGCCTGTTACGATTTCCGGATCGGCATCACCGCCATCGGTAATTTCGCCGTTGGTGGCTTTTACAATGACGGCATCTGCGGCGTCACTCGTAGTTTTAAGAGAACTCAATTTGATATTACGATTGGCGTCCAATTTTATTTTTCCACTGCCTGCATTTGCAGATTTCCCGTCTGTCATGGCGATATCGTGCCCCGACGTCACTTCAATATTGCCGGTGGTGGTCACGTTTCCGTTGAGGTTAAGATCGCTACTCCCCAGCGTGCGGATTGCGACATTTCCCGCGCCCTGCTGATCCACCTGATTGATATCCAAATTGCCGGCGGTTGGCATTTGATCAATGGCTATATTCCCGGAAGTCGTATTTTTAAGATTGATTGAAGATACGGCTGTTTCAAACGCGTCGCCCGAGCCGATGCCCGTGACGGCATTCAATATTAATGCTCCGGCGGTAAAATTATTCAGCGCACCGTTCGCGTCAGTCAAGGCGCCCCCTGAAACGAGGCTGATCGATCCGGTACCAGCGTTCAGTTGCCCGATGGCTAAATCATCCGAGTCGACGAAGGAAAAAAATCCGTGAGAAATTCCGCTGACAGAATCGACGTCGTTGCCTGTTTTCTCAAGACTCACCGTTCCCGCATTCAATTCAAGCGCGTTTCCGGAAAGGATTCCTCCTGTTTGGGAAACGGCGTCTCCTGCATTTAATGAAATTTTTCCCGTAGTGATGACATTTGCACCCAGCGTCAAATCGTCCGCCGGGTTCGAGCCGAGCGATGACAGCGTAATGTCTCCAGCCGCATCATTCGTCACCGCAGCATTCAGGGCAAGCGGGCTTGCGGTAGTAATTTCAATGAAGCTTCCGCCGTTCAAATCAAAAGGATCCGCAATGCTAACGCCGTTCACGCCATTGGCATCCACAATATTCAGTGCACCGGTATTATGAATACGCAGATTTCCGGTATCGGTAATCGCCGAAAGATTGCCGGTAACAGTTTCCAAAGGATTCAAACTGCCGATACCAGTTCCTGCCGTAAGTGTCGTCGTCCCTGTGGAACCCGTCACAATTTCTGGATCGGTATCGCCCGCGTCGGTGAGGGCGCCTCCGGCTTTCAGGATCACCGCATCGGTAGCGTTACTGGTCGTCTCGGCGGAAGCAAGCGCAATGTCCCGACCTGCATTGAAATCAATTTTTCCGCTCCCCCCATTGGCAATCGCCCCGTCGGTCATGGCGATATCCCGAGGGGTATGCAACGAGAGGTTTCCCAATTGGGACTGGAGGCCGGCGAGTGATGACATTACGATGTCACCCGTCACAGTTCCGTTTTGATTGAGAACCCCGTCTGTAAAATCTTCGCCGGCGGAGATGTTAATATTCCCGCTCCCTGAAGTTTTAACGCTGACGCCGGAGCCGATCGCAGTCGTATCTCCTGAAACCAAAGTAATATTTCCGTTTCCGCCGCTGGCTTCGACATTGGCGTTGAGCGTAAGGTCATCCACCGCATTGGCGCCCAACGAAGCCAGCGTAATATCGGCGCCGCCTGTTTGCGTGACGAGTTCATTGACCGTAATCGGACTGGCCGAAAAAATTTGAATAGGTAATCCTGCAGCCGATACGCCGATCAGGGAGCTCACTCCGCCGATGGCCAACGCCCCGGTATTCGTAATGAAAACTCCGCCGGTTCCGCCGAAGGCCTCCAATTTACCCACAGCCGTCAGAAGTGGATCGAGCGCCGTGCCGATTCCTGTTGCTGCACTGGCTGCCAACGAACCGGCCGTAATGTCGGTCCCCAAAATGTTCAGAAAGTTTGCGTTATTGGCAGCGTTCACGGTAAGAGAATTCAAAGGCACCGCGTTTCCCACCGGCCGGTCAAACGTGATGTTTCCTAATCCTTGGGTCGTCAAATTTAAATCTCCGGTCCCGTTGACGGCTCCGTGAAAGTTCAAATTGGCGCCGTCGGCGGTGGTGTGAACTGAATTAGAGCCCGTGACCGTGATTTGATCAAACTGGCTATTCCCAAAATTTACGTTTCCTCCGGATTGAAGATCCATTCCGTCCAGGGTCACGTCGCCATTCAAAATGGTTTCTTTATCTCCGGCACCGAGGGTAACACTTTCTTTGAAAGTCACGGGCCCGGCGGTTTTGATTCCGGAATTGGCCGTCAGAGTTCCGTTAAAAAAGACGGGGCTGAGGGTGTTGGAATTCAGACTCAGGCCGTTGCCCTTACCCAACGGAACCGAACTTCCGACGGGGGCGTTGAAGTCCACTTGTCCAGTACCGGAATTGATCTGGAGATTTTGTGTACCGTCGACGGGGGCGTTGAAAATAAGCGGGCTTCCGGTGGAACCCACGGTTACGTTGTCATCTTCCAAGGTGATTGAATCCGAAATCGAATCGCCAAACGTAGCACCGTCGGCCGCCGTGAAACTCAAGCTTGAAAGAATCACATTCCCCTTGAGAACTGTGGACGTGTCACCGTCACCGATGATAACGTCCCGGTGAAAAGTCACCGGTCCCGTCGCGTGAATTCCGGAATGAGTCCGCAACCTTTCAAAGGTCGTTGGCCCGGTTGAAAGCAAATTGAGCGCAAGCCCTGTGCCGTCCCCAATCCGGTTCGTATCGAGACTGTCCTGGGTGCCCACGTCCATCATAAATTTTGTCTCGGCGGTTCCGGAATCCACCGTTAAATCCTGGGCTCCGTTTAGCCAGCCGTTAAAAATAAGAGGGCTTGAATCAGAAGTGATGCTAACGGGACCGGAAGCAAGAGTGAGTAAATCACTTGTTGAACTGCCGAAGTGGGCTCCGTCGGAAGCGTGAAAATCGAGTCCGTCAAAAATGACTTTGTCGTCAAGGGCCGTCACGGTGTCGCCGTTCCCCAACGTAACCTCTTCAGTAAATTTCACGAGTCCGGTGGTGTGAATTCCGGAGGCCGTCTCGAGCGTGTCGTTAAAATGAGTAAAGCCGAGTTCCTTGGTGGAAAGGTCCATCGCGTACCCAGCGCCGGTTCCGATCGGGGCCGTGTCTCCCACCGGGCCATTAAAAACAATGTGTCCTTTCCCTCCTTTAATGATGAGGTTATGAGGACCATTCAAACTTCCGTTGAACTCCACATGCGCGAGCCGATCTGCGCTGACCACGGTGGAAAGCGTGACGTCCGTTCCAAGAATCACACTGTCATCAAAGATGATGTCGTAGCCTTCCGTCGCGATTCCCGCGTTGAGGGTCGTGGTGTTACCGGAACCTTCAAAAATTACAGGCGCTTCGCTGGTAATCAAGCCATTCACGGTAATGGAGCCGCCGGCCGCCGGGGATAAGAACGTGACGGGATCAAAGAAAGTGACCGCATTGATGGTAATGGCGCCGAAGCTGTCCGGCCTTCCTATATAGATGTGTTCAAAATCTTTTTCGTGAAGCGCTTCAAAATCGGTATCGGTTAATTGCAGCGTCCCCGCTCCGCCCGCCACGCCAATTGAAGCGCCGGGGTCGCCCGGCTGTAGCTTCAATTCACCTAAACTGACCACGGTCTGTGACCCGCCGTTCAAATCAATGCCGTTGCCGGTGATCGTGATGTCTCCGGTTCCGGATTTTAATTTCGAGCCGGGGCTCATCGTGAAAGTATTCGTGTGGACATCAAATTCCATATTGCCGTTGGCCGCCTGAGTGCTGACGAATCCCGTCACGGCAAGATCTTTATCGTTGGCAATTTTTAAATCACCGCCCACGGTGCTTGCCCCCAAACGGTCAATCGAAGTATTTAAAGTGGCTGATCCTAAACTATTGAGAAGGAGTGTGCCCGCACCGCCTCCGATTTCCACAGCCGTGGCCGCGGGCCCGTTAATCACCGCACCGATAAGCGAAAGGGTGTGATTGTCCGCCAAGGCCAGAGAATCATTAAAAATAATGTCGGCTCCCAATAAAGTCAGGTTGTAAGGTTCGGTGACGGCAATCGGGCCGAGCAAACCGATTTGGATTTCACCCGGGTTCGCGGCCCGGCCGAGGGTCACTGAAACGTTAGGCGTTTCAGGTCCTGAAGAAATCAAATGATTGAGTTCTGCTTCGGTCAAATTGAAATCTGCGGAGGCGTCATTTAAGCCGATCGGAGCGGCACCGGTAACCGGCTGCAAGAGCACGGTTCCGTTCCGGCCCGTGTGAATGTTTCCGTTTAAGTCCAGATCCACGGTGGTGATTTCAACCCCGTGGCCCAGAAAAGTTCGCAGTTCGCCTCCGGAAGCAATGGAGAAATTTCCGATTCCGTCATTGTCAAAATCTGTGAGGGCCAAGAAACCGCCGGCGTTTGTTAAACTCTGTTGGATTTCAATTTTATCGGCCGCGTTTAAAATCGTGGTCCCGCTCGTACCCGCCGCGTTACCTACGGTGATATCACCTTTCGGAGCGTTCAAACGCAAAGTGCCGGCGGTCATTCGAGGGTACTCCGACGAGTCGATATCCAAATCTCCCGGAGCTCCTCCCAATCCAATGTCTCCCCGGGCCGTCAACAAAATTTCCCCGATACTCGCGAGGGCACCGGTGTTATTTAAATGAAGATCGTTCGTGAGAATATCAAGGAGCTGGCTGCCGGAATTGATCGTCGCCCCGTCCAGCACCGTCAAATCGCCGGTTCCGTTGTCATCGGAATCAGAACGCAGAGTGATTCCCCCTGTATCGCTCGTGAGATTCACTCCCGTCGTAATTCCATTGCCCGCGTTCACGGCCAAGGCATTGAAGGTGGAATCAGCGCCTGAAAAATAAACGGAACGGCTCACTCCGGTGGCGTTTAGAGTAAGCGCGCCCGTAATATTTTGGCTCTGGGCTCCTGTGATTCCATCAACGGTGATGTCGCTATTCGTATTGTCACCGATTGTCAGGCCGGTCGCTTTGAGACGTTCAAATTCCGAACCGCTGATTGTCATATCGCCTACTGCATTGCCGATGCCAATTGTTCCGCCGTCTGAAATAAGGATTGTGGTCGGCGCATTGTTGCTATTGATGGCACCCGTGGTGTTCAAATGGATATCGTTGGCCTTGACCAGAATGCTGTGGTGGTTCGAATTAATGGAATTGTTGTCGGTAATCGTCAAGTCGCCGGTGCCTGAGGCGTCTGAATCCGCATTCAACGTGATACCAGCATCCAAAGTCTTCAGGTTGCTAGTGAGATTAATTCCGTTTCCCGCATTGACCGCTAAAGCATTCTGAAAAGTAGATCCGCCGCCTGAAAAATTCACGGACCGAAGCACGCCGGTGGCGTTCAGCGTGGTGGTTCCCGCAACGTGCCCGGTAATCGTTTCCGTCAGACCCGTTACGGTCAGGTCGCCGTTGGTGTCATCACCGATAATGAGATTTCCGGCGGTAATTAATTTGTATTCATTGTGAGTGATTGTCGCATCGCTTGACGAAACGCCTTGGCCGATGTGAAGACTCCCGCCGTCTGAAATGAGGAGGGTGGTGTCGGCCGCGCCACTGGAGATGGAACCTCCGCTCGTGAGGACATAATCATTGGCTGTGATTTGGAGCGGATGGTCACTAGTCACAATGTGAGCATTCGTTCCCAAGACGAAATTGCCGGAGCCGTTCCGGTCAGAATCAGCAGTGATTACCGATGGACCCGCGGTCGTAAAATCATCATGAATCCCGAGTTCCCGGGTAGCCGTTAGATTCAGTCCCCCGTTGATATCCACCACGCCCGGCACGTTCAAGGTCTGGTGATTGATGAGGCTCAGGTCACCACCTACCGTGCTGGGACCGAGGCGGTCAATCAATGTGTCCAAGTGCACAGGACCGGACGTGTTGAGGAAAAGAGTTCCGGTGCCGCCCGTGATATTGACGTCACGACCCAAAGCGGAGCCGATGACTTGTCCGCCGTCCAACGTGAGCGTCATGTTATTGGCGAGAGTCAGCCGGTTATGAAAGACGATATCGCCTCCCAGCAGAGTTAAGTGATAAGGATTGGTAATCGTGGAAACGCCGAGGGAGCTCAAGTCAATTTGGCCGGTGCCGTCGGAACGTCCGATCGTCACCATGGAATTGGGAGGCTCGGGTCCTGCGGAGGTCAAATGATTAAGCTCGGCGGCCGTCAAATTGAAATCGCCGGTCGAATTATTTAACCCGACAGTTTCGGTTGAAAAGATGGGCTCGAGTAAAATGCTCCCCGTTCTCCCCGTGGTAATGGTGCCGTCCAATTGGACATTCGCGGCTTTGATTCCTACAGAATGATCGAGAAATGTGGTGAGCGAACCGGCGGGTGAGATGGCAAAATTGCCCGCGCCGCTGGCGTCAGAATCCGCGTTGACGCTGAAATCGCCGGCGTCCATTGTAAGACCGGTATTGATGGAAACTCCGTTGCCGGCGTTGGCCGTCAAGAAATTAAAAGAAGACGGATTATTTTCGAAATTCACGGTCCCGGCCGCACCCGTTGCATTCAACGTCAAAGAGTTAAAAACTTCTTGGGTGTTAATGGTCGAGATTCCGTCAACCGTAAGGCTGGGGTTGGCGGAGTCTCCGATGACGAGGTCTCTGGCTTTCAGAGTTTGAAGTTCCGCTCCGTCAATTGTCATATCGCCTGTGCCGGCGCCCAGACGAATCGTTCCGCCGTCAGAAACATGAATGGCTGTCGATGAATCACCGCTCGTAAAATGTGCGGTTGGATCAATCTGAAGATCGTTGGCGGTGATCTCAATCGGATTTCCGTGAGAGGTAAAACTCATACCGCTCGACACGATCAAATCACCGACGCCGGAGGCGTCCGAGTCGGCGTTCAAAATAATACTTCCGTTTGCGGCCAAGTTTTTATTGACCGTGACGCCATTGGCCGCATTCAGAGTGACCGCATGACCAAAGTGAGATCCATTTCCTGAAAGAAGAATTGAACTCCCGGGAGCGGTGGCGTTAAGGATCACATCCCCCAAATTCATACTCTGATTTTCTGAGATCCCGTTCAGCGTAACGTTCCCATTGGTGTTGTCGCCCACAATAAAACCGTTTGAAGTAATGTCTTGAAGCTCATCGTTAAAAAGCGTGAGGTTTCCGCTCGAATCCCCCAAATTAATCGTGCCCCCGTCGGAGACAAGAATGGTGGTCGTGGCCGTTCCGCTATTCAGCTTCGAGTGGCCGAATAAATCAATGTCGTTGGCCGTGATTTTAAGCGGGTGATTGTTTGTTGAAATGACGTAAGGGTGATTCAAAAATAAATCCCCGGAACCGTTTCCTTCAGCATCCGCGTTGAGAATCGTCTCGCCGGCTGTGGTGACATCAGCCTTGAGATCCAAATGATGGTTTGCCTTCAGCGTCAGACCCCCGGCATCCGTGGTTAACGGTTGATTCAATAAAATGTCTTGCGCGCTGTTGACGGTTAATGAATTGAACGTGGAGGGATTATTTTCGAAAAGAATATCCCGATTGGGCTTGGTGACATTTAAAGTAACGCTGGAGATATTTTCACTTTGCGCGGCGTTGACGCCGTCCACGGTGAGGCTGTCATTCAAATGATTCCCCACCGCTAAACTGTTGGCAGTGATGTTCGCGAGTTCCGCCCCGTCCAACGTCATCGCCCCCACGGTGTTTCCAATTCCAATCGTTCCTCCGCGCGCGGGAACGAGGGTGATGTCTCCCGCATTCACGGTTCCGTTCAAAACAACATCCGTAGCGATGATTGAAAGAAGACCGCCCGCGGTGGAAATGGATTTCCCGGCCGGCAGCGTAAAAATTCCAGCCGTACCACCTTTATCGAAATCGGCTTCAACGGAAAGCTCACCGCCGCCCGTTTTAATTCCGGTCACTGAAATATCGGTGTTCGCCTTCAGAAAAATATTTCCCGAATGGGTGCCGTCTGCGCCGGTGGTGTCAAAACCGCCGCCCGTAATCTTGCCCTGTGAAAGAAGCGCCTCGGCTGTAATCGAGCCTCCTTCGGTTCGAATGACGTCATTGGGGTCGTTAAAAGTAATCGATTGCCCGGCGAGCCGGATGCTCCCCGTCGAAGCGGCGAGCCCAATCACGTTGCTGGCAATATCCCGAACTCGTAGGAGTCCGGTGGTTTCCAAAATGAGATTTGCGTCCGAGCCGAAGGCTTCCAATTGGCCGCGCGAAACGGAATTGAAAACGGGGTCGTCCGGAACGTCAGCGAGAAGTTCGGAATCCGAACCGGGCGTTAATTCATCATCCAAATTTCCCGTGCCGTCCAGCGTGTCCGTAACGGTCATAAAGGAAGGGTCGAGAAGGAGCGTTCCGGAAATACCTTGGGGCGCTTTCAGATTGACTGCGCCGCGGAAATCCAAATTTTCTTTCCCGGAGATTTCGGCAAAGCCGCCGTCTCCGGATTCAAGGCCGCCTTGGGCGCTCAGGCTTCCATAATAACGAGTGGTTTCGTCGGACCAAAGAATGACCCGGCCGCCGTTTCCTTCGAAGAGCGCATCGGCCTTAATTGAAACGCCCGGCGCAACCAAAGTTTCGCGGGCATTGGGAACCAAACCTTTCCCATGCAAATCGCCACCCACTAAAATACTTCCGCCTCCCTGGTCGCCGGAAACGTCGAGCTTCGCGCCGTTAGCTAAATTCAATCTCTCGCCGGTGATTTCAATCGTTCCACCGTGTTCACCCGGATTTTTTCCCGAGGCGTCCAGTTTTCCTGAAACCTGGACGATTCCCTCATCCCCGCCCGTTAGAAAAATTCGCCCGTTTTCTTCCTCGAGGGATTTTGCTTCGATGATTCCTGTGTGATTGATTATTGAATCGAAAACTTCTTCCGCCGCCTTGGCCGACAAAACAACACTGCCGCCATTGGCTTGAATCGTACCACTATTGGAAATGAGGTCTTTGACCACGTTGCCGTGCAAATCACGGACCTCGGATTGAATCGGGTCTTGGACTTCCACGGAAATCAGATTGCCTCCGTCGATTCCGAGTGTGACGCGGTCTGCGCCGACCAACTGAACGCTTCCGCCGTCGGCGATGATCTTGCCCGTGTTTTGAACGGCCCCGCCCACTAAAGCGACAAAGCCATCACGGGCCGCAGTCATTTCTCCTTCATTCAAAATAAATCCCGCTGCCAGAGACGGGTCCCGAGCCAGGGCGTAATTTCCGGCCAGGAAATTTTCGTTGGAAAGATTGAGCGTGGAAGCCACGAGGCTTTGGACATTCACGACGGCCTGGGATCCGAAGTGAATGCCGTTGGGATTGATGATGAAGATATTTCCGTTCGAGAAAATTGAGCCGAGAAATTCGGAAGCTTCGGAGCCAATGACCCGGTTCAACATCGAAGAGGTGGCGGAAGGAAGATTAAAGTTCAGGACTTCGTCGGTGGTGATGGACAACTGGGTAAAATCAGCAATGGCGTTGTCCGTGGCCGTCACCGTGTAAACGGAGCCTTCTTGCTGGAGGCTGACTTCTCCATTCCCCACGGGGCCCAGCTCCACCTTCGCGTAAACGGGTGAGATTGAAAACGTTAAGAAACAGAGGAGGGAAGAAAACGCGATGAGTCTCTTCATAAAATTTCCGCCGAGACACCGTAATAGAAAGCTTGATTGGCGCCTTCGCCGGATTTGGATCCGATCCGGCTCGCCCACTGGAAACGGCCGTAGACTTTATCGAAGAGATGAATCCTCAAACCCCCTCCGGCCCCGGCGAGGAACTTGTCATGCACTTCTCCGCGCGTGGGATTTTGGACATCCCCGCCGCCGAAATCATAAAAAGCAACTCCCTCGATTTGCTGCCGGAGCGGTTCTTTCGAAAACGGGAGCTTCCAATCTTTGGGGAAAAAATAGGACGGAATGCGGATTTCATTGGCAAGGTACGCACCGTTATCGGCCAGGTATTCCCCCTCCGGGTAACCGCGCACCGAGAAAGCGCCTCCCAGACGGAGCTGCTCGGAAGGAGGCAGCCGGTCCGGCGTCAACTGAACTTCGCCGTGGAGCACGAGGGCCATGCCTCTTATCAGCCGCTGAAACCGGACCAGGGACGAGCGGTACGCAAAAAATTGTCCGCCCGTATTTTGGCGCGTGGCTCCGGAATCTACTTTGTGCGAAGCGCCCAGAAAATCGCTGAAACCGAAATGGAAGGAATGAGGGAAATAAGTTTTTCCCCACGAGTCCGTGGCCTCCAAATCAATTCCCGTATTGAGGATCCTCAGTTTGTCTTTTCCTGAGACCTGCCCGCCAACGCGGTTCTCGATATTCTTGAAATCAAATCCCAAATTGATTCCCGCTTCAAAGCCGGGGCGGCGAATCACCGGCTGCAATAATTGAAACCCGTAAGCCGAGGCGCTTCCCTCCACGTCCAAGGCCTTGAATTCTCCCCCTAAATCCACCGAGGAGTGGGTGTAAGAAAATCCGGCTTCGGTGCCTGAGGAGTGAAGCGGGATTAAGTACCGCGTCCCCACCGCCCAGGCACCTTTGCCGATTTGAAAACTTCCCTGAGCTTCGTCCGCGAGCCCCAGGAGATTTTCATGAACCACGGAAATGCCCCACCGAGCCTTGCCCGTGTTCGTTGTTCCCAAATTGTTGACGTCTGTGGAAAGATGAAGAGGAAACCGGTCTTGGACTTGGATTTCTAAGTCCGTGGTCTCGGGACTCACGCCTGGTTTCAGGACGGCCTTGGCCTTCAAGTCGCGCTTTTTATTGAGGAGATTCAGCCCGGCCCGGAGGTCCCGGTAAAAAAGGACTTGGCCCGCTCCGAGTCCTAGCATTCTTTTAATCGCCGAAGTAGAAAACCAATGATTGCCTTTGACTTCAATTTGCCCGAGCCTTCCTTCAATCACTTGGAATTCGACCCGGCCGTCTGTTACTTCCTGAGGCGGAATAAAAACGTAAGCCGCCAAAAAACCCTTTTGACGGTAATGCTGTTTGATGCGGGAAGCGACTTGATCCAAATCCTTGAGCCGGACTTCACGTCCGATCAATTCGTCGGCGAGTTGGATTAATTCTGGGGAGGGGATTTTTTCGTTTCCCTTAATCCTGACTTCTTTTAATTGGAAAACGGCGGAGGGAAATTTTGGAGAAGGCTTTTCTTCCTCTTCGATGACGGGTTCTTTTTTCTCGAGTTCCGATTGGACGCGGCGGGTCTTTTCGTCGAGACCTTTTTCTCTTTCAAACCGCTCTTGTTCAACACCGGCCGAGTCCCGGGACGGGGCTTCTGCGGCAGAGAGTAAGGAAGGAAAAACAAGAAGGAATAGGAGGATTAGCCGTTTTGTTTTCATCCAGGTTGTGTATTCGAAGTTGTTTTCGGCTCTTTCTAAACCGGTAAAAAAATCGTAAAGCCAACCCCTTCTTTGGATTGCCCTTATTAAAACGCGAAATAAAGTGGCGAAGAGGTGCGAAAGAATAACACGCCCCCTTAGCTAAATCAAGCCACGGCGGGGTCAATCGAACGTTAAGCGATTAAAAACAAACGGGTTAGGATAACTAGGGAATATAGAAATGTTGCGACTTTAGATTTTTTGGAGCTTGTGTCGAATAAACGGAGAGGCTATAATTCGGCGAGGTCGGTGCGCGGCCTTCTGGTCGTGCTATTGGCTTAGATGGTCATTCTTGACCAGCTAAGCCGCCGGCCTCGTTCGCTTTTATCGCTTCGTGTTCTCTTGCAATCTTGAATCCAAATAAATAGAACGACTTGCCTTTGGCCTCTATTTGGGTTTGGCTCTTATGCTCCAGTTTCTTGATCCTCTTCCAAAATTCACTAATAACCTTCCCATCGCCTACCTGTTCTCTTCCAACAAGATGTCCAATCATATCGGCAAGCTGGATACCAATATTTTCCGACGAAATAGCAAAAAAAGGGGCTTTGATAATTCGATCGAATTCTTGTCCAGCACTACTTAAGTGAAAGAAATTGCTCACGCTTTTAGATATTTTCTGATTCTGTCTGTTGCCGCGATCATCGAAAACAAGATTGGCAACTAAATCGGGGTAATTTTCCTGCATATAAAAATTGATCCGCTCGAAAAGAAAAAAGAAGGGTCTTTCAAGTAGCTTGTCATCAGCGCATGCAAGGTCGACCTCCCGCTGGTCTAATACGACCGAAGCGAAGGCTTTTGCCCCGTGCGTTTCCGCATATTCCAAAATATCCCTAGCCAAATCCAACTGGCGGGAACGGATTCCTTTCCATTCGAGCCGGAAGAGATAATTCCGAAATATCTCCTGTCCCTTAATTTCAATGTCCCCGCATCGTGGGCCTAAATGTTTGACTTTTAGATTCCAAATTTGGCAGGAATATTCATTAAAATCCCGACTATGAATCGCGACTGCAGAAAGAACTCCAACTTTCCTGTCGGGCCTTTTTTCGGAAGATTGCCAACTCTCATCAATGAAAATAAGCATAAGTTACCTCATGCATAAATAAAAAAATTGGGCAGGAGAGGACTCGAACCTCTGAAGGCGTTAGCTGCCAGGGGGCCCTATTTTATACAAACCTTGCTTCCTTTTTGATTTTCCGCAAAGACAACCCGCGTCGCCTCGGGTCGGATTTTCCGGATCCGCGCCAACTCTGTCTTCTGCCAATCCTGCCATCTCGCTGTGGCCTCGATCATTTCCCTGGCGTCAAGTGAGGCTCCTTTTTCTTCACGCTCCAAGCCGGCCTTCGAGAGCTTGTCCGCACGCCCCGAGAGAATCTTTCTGATCAATGCAAAACCCTCGGCCCGGTAACGCCAGCAAAATTTAATCAAATCAACATATCGATGATTCCACAAGAAGACCTTGAAATAAGCCCACACTTGGAGCTTCTCGATCTCGGTCCGTGAGAGATCTGCGAATTCAAGTGCTCCGCCGATCTGCTTGTCATAATCATCCCAATTGGTCGAACGCAGCCGGTAACCCGCTTTTCCTTCGGCTGCAAGCCGGGCCACCTCTGTCCCCGGGTAGGGCACCATGATACCAAAGGCGGGAATGGCGGGATTGATCTTGACGGCCAAATCGACCGTTTTTTTCATCGATTGAAGGGTTTCGTGGGGATGGCCTAAAATGAAGTAAGTAATAATAGAGAGGCCGGCTTTTTTAGCTGAGCATGCCGCTCGCATAATCATTTCAGGGGTCGTCCCCTTGCCCACTTGGCGCAGGATATCGGCATCGCCCGTTTCGATCCCCATTCCGATGAGCCAAGCGCCCGCTCTTTTCATCTTTTTGAACAAGGCCTCGTCCACAAAATGCACATGGGTCTGGGCATGCCACTTGGCTTTTTGGGGAACCCCGGCTGCAATCATTGCGTCTAGTAACTGATGGGTGCGGTCCATGTTGACTGAAAAAAGCTCGTCTCCAAACCAAACCTTTTTGGGATGATAGCGGTCCAAAACCATTGTAAGCTCTTCCATTAAATTTTCAATGGACCGGGCACGCGCCACCCGGCCGTTGGGGTTCATACAAAAAAGACAATTGAAGGGGCACCCTCTTTGCGTCATCAAAAAATATTCTTCCGCCTGAGGGAAAAGATCCCAGGCCGGAAAGGGAACCGTGTCCTGATCGGCGATTCTTTCCCGGGGTGGTGTTAAGACTGTTTCTTCCCCTCTTCGAAATACCAGACCCGGAATGTTCCCAAGGGTTTCTTGATTTTTGATTGCGCCGCAGACTTCGGAAAAGGTCGCTTCTCCTTCACCGCAAACGCCAATGTCAAACTGCGGGAATTCCCTGAGCGTCTCCTTAGGGATAGCCGTAACGTGCACTCCTCCGATGATCGTCACAATGCGGGGATTGATTTTCTTGATCTGGCTGGCAATGAGGGCCGCCGGCTTGATTTCGCAGGTGAAAGCGCCCAAGCCCACGATGTCCGGCCTTTTTTCAAAAATCCTCTCAAGGGTATCTGAAAAGGTCAAACGCTCAAGCTTGGCATCAACGATTTCGATCGAATAGCCTTCCGATAACCTCAGGTAGGCGGCAACGTAGGCCAAGCCCAGTCTTCCGAATTTGGGGGTATCGTAATCAGGCTCCAGCACCTGGAAAGGCGGCGGATTGACCAAAACAACTTTAACGGGCTTCATAAAAATTTTTAATTGCGGCTTGAGCGGGTTTCTCAACGAAAAACGCGGCGGCGGAAGCCAAGACCAAAAAAAGACTCGTCGTCACTAGAACGTTCACGTTGGGGTTAAAACCCCATTCGGAAAATTTCCTGATCGCCGCATACCCCAGGTTGTGATGAAGAAGATAAAAACAATAGGAAATGGTCCCCATATAAACCAGAAAGGGATTTTTGATAAAGGCCAATTTCCCCCGGACCAAAAGAAAGAAAGCCGCCATAAAGCCTGCACTGAGAAGCATGGCTCTCCAGTCCTTGACGTACCAGGCTTGCATCAAGAAACAAATCCCGATGATCGAGAGCCGCTTTAAAGAAAACCCTTCCCGATAAATTTTATAGAAAATCATCCCCGCGATAAACAAGTGAACATGATCTAATATTAAAAAAACGTGAAGGGGTTGAAAACGAATCCATTTAAAACTAATCATTTTAACCACCAACCACCCGATGGCCACGCTTTCAATTTTTTGAAGCCACCGCAGTTGATAAAAACAAAACATGACTGCATAGAAAAAAAGCTCGACCTGCAAGGTCCAATACACGCTGTCCAAAATCCCCGTTCCGAAAGCGCCTTGAAGCATCGTAAAATTTAAAATCACTTCTTTTACGCTCGTATCCTTTAAGGTCATCGGAAACTGATAAAAAATGGCCAAGGCCATATTAAAAATCACCGATAACCAATAGCCTGGATAAAGCCTTGCGAACCGCGAGACCACAAAATCCAAACCGTTTTGGGTTTGTTCCAATGTCATCAAAATGACAAAGCCGCTGATCATGAAAAATAAGTGAACCCCGTAAAAACCCAACGGCAGTTCAAAAATTAATCCCGGGCGATGGCCGAACCGGTTATTGAAATCCGTGGTGTAATGAAAAAACCCCACGAGCAAAGCGGCGATTCCTCTTAAAGCATCCAGTTCAAGAAGCCGCTCTGTTTTTATTCCCCGCCTCCCTATTGCTCTATAATTTGGGCAGGAGAGGACTCGAACCTCTGAAGGCGTTAGCCACGAGATTTACAGTCTCGCCCCGTTGGCCACTTGGGTACCTGCCCGTATAAGAGGCCCTATTTTATACAAATCCGCCTTAGACAGAAAGGGCGATTCCGGCCAAGACTTCTAGCCGCAATTCTTCGTGCTCACCGCCGAGATTTTGATAAATCGGAACGGGAATCGCTGCAAAAAGAGAAACGTGTGGGTTGAAGGAGGCATTGATTCCCGGGGCGAGAAAAATACTCGTCCCTCCGCTGTCGAAGACTCGTCTTTGGGTCCGTGAGCGGTCCTTCAACGCCCATTCATTATTCAGCTCCAGGACCGCGCTCACATTGGGATATTTTCCAAAGTCCCTGAGTGAGCGCGAAATTCCCACGCTGGTGCGAAACACATCGCCGGCTTCGTGGCCTTGGCCGCCTTCGGTTTTGAGAAAATATTGAAAACTCGAGGCGACGGAAATTCGATTTTTGAAACTCCGCGAAACGGCCAGGCCGAATTCCCCGTCCCAGGAACCGGTGCCAGCCTGCTGCTCGGCCTCGAATTTTTCACTCGAGGCTTGCCGCTCGTCCGTCCGTCCGGTAGGAAATTTGATTCCGGCGAGGAGTGCCGCCTCCGCGCCCTTTTTCCAGAATCGGTATTTGCCGAGAAGCCGCATATCTCCAAATCCCGACGCGTATTCCTTCTGCCCCAAACTTCGGTGGCTGTGAATGTCGATTGAGTTTTTCGCCACGATCGGCGCGGTCAGGTAAAGATCCACGTCTTCCAGAACCCCATACCCTGCGTTCAAATGATAAAACTCTTCGTGATTCTTCCCGTGCACGTCGCGGTCCTGATGGTGAAGGCGGTGGGCATCGTCTGCCGGGATCGAATTGTAACGGTGGTAATCAAACGTGAAACCGAACGACAAAGCGCTTCTACCCATCGTCGTCGCTACCGGGGAGTTGATCAACGCTTCGCTTGAAATACTATTCTCACCCGCCGCCGTTCTCTGGGTGACCGGGGTCAAAGATTCGTGGTGCGCCCACGCCGTTTGTGAAAAAAGCATTAAGAATAAAATGAAGAAAATCATCGGACACACTCCTTCTTAGTTTAAAGGAACACGTCGTCCTGACGGACTAAAGGAGTGTTGTGCGGGGTGGTCTTTTGAGGTTTTGGCCGGAAAGAAATTGAAAACGCGAACCGGGGATTCGAATGAAAGCTCCGGGTCTTAAAGGAAATTCAAGGCGTGACGGGACATTCATTCCCAAATCCTTGGACGCAGCAACGGAGGCGGATTGTTCTTCGGCGGTCCCGCAAAGCGCTGCCTTCAAGATGGGCGTGTCTTTAGTCTCGCCTAACTTAGAACCACTATGACATCCGCAAATGTCGGACGAGGCCGGTTTCAAAACCGGAGAAAACGGGATATCAATTAAGTGAGAAAGAAAGACGGAGGCAAGAATGAAAGGGAGGATTTTTATCCGCATTGAGGCGGCATTTTATCATCAATGAATTCGGATTGGAAGAATAACCATGGGCAACCCCGCAAAACGGATTCTTCTTAAAATCGCATACGCCGTTTCGTTGTGAAGAATCCGGTGATACCACTGCGGCTTTTCAAAGACCAGTTCACCCGCGAAAAAGACCGCGTGCGAGTATTTTTTTGCCACTTCCACACACAGCTCGGACGCAGTCTCTACGACTTCGGCTCCGATCTGATATTCCGCCCGGGCCGGAATACCGGCCTTCTCGGAAAAGCTCACATAATTACCCAAAGCCCTCTGGGTCTTCTGGCTCAAGTTCTCGAGGTGATCTCCCCCTTTAAAAAATTCGGAGGTCACCACTCCCACGGTTAAAAAAATCACATTCTTAAAAGTAGCCGGGAAGTGCCTAAAGATGTTTAAGAGAATGTGAATCCCCAAGCCGCTATAGCCTCCCACTAAAATGACCGCGGTCGGCGCTTCGGGATCGAATTTGAGTTGGGTTTTACCGGAAACAGCCGGCAAATTTTCAAAGGCGGCGTCGATATCTTTTATTTTTAGGGCCACCCGGAAATAATGACGGCGAATCAGAAAGCAAAGCCCGATACAAGCAAAGGTAATCACCGCCGTGACCCACGCTCCTTGCCTGAATTTTTCAATCACCATCACCCACAGGATTGAAAAACAGAGAACGAATCCAATGCCGTGAATCAAAATATCTTTTTTCCAGGTGGGTTGGGTTTTCCGATTTTTGAACCAAAATCCCACCATGCCGACCTCAGACAGGGAAAAGGTGAGAAACACGTTGACGCTGTACATCACGACCAGAATTCCAATGTGACCCCGCGTGTAGGCCAAGGTGGCCATGGCCGCCAAGCCGAAAAGAAGGATTCCGTTTTGGCTGGCGAGCCGGTCGGAAAGGGCCGCGAAACGCCGCGGCAGCCAAGAATCGGTGGCCATGTTTGCCATCACCCGAGGACCGTCGATGAATCCAGTCTGCGCCGCGACGAGCAGCAAAATCGCCTCTGAGCCAATCGTAATGAGAACGAGTGTTTTTCCCAAACCGAAACTGCCCCACCGAATATTTCCCATTAAATCGTTGGCTAACACCGCATTGAGAGTTTGTCCCGTCATCGGCCGCACTTTTGCCAGCATGTAACAAAGAAGCAGGCCCCCGGCGGTGAAGGCCAGGGAGATCGCCATGTACTTCATCGTTCGCTTGCCGGTTTCCACTTTCGGTTCCCGCAAAATCCCCACGCCGTTGGAGACGGCTTCAATTCCTGTGTAGGTTCCACCGCCGAGCGAGTAAGCGTGCAGGAAAACAAGAAATAACCCCCAGCCGCCGAGCTGGGTGAGGCCGGATTGAAATCCTTGATGAACTTCCCTGGCGATTTGAGGGGCTTCCGGTAAATGGAGATAAATCCCTCCGAGAATCAAGAGGAGATGGCTCACCACAAAGGTGAGAAAAATGGGGATCAGCACGGTCACCGATTCTTTGATTCCACGCAAATTCATAACGAGCAGAAATAAAATCGCCCCAAACTCAACCGGTAATTTCCACACGTGGAGGGAATAAGGCAAAAGGCTGAAGAGGGCGTCACCGCCGCCGGCAATCGAAACGGTAATGGTGAGAATGTAATCCACGACGAGCGCGCAGCCCGAAACCACCCCCGCAGATCGGCCCAGTAATTCGGAGGCGACGATGTAACCTCCGCCGCCCGTGGGGAAATGTTCAATGATTCGGCTGTAGGCGTAGGAAATAATAAAAACCGTGGCCGCCGTGGCTAAAACAAGAAAAACCGCGAGGTAAGTGTGCGGGCCTAAATTGCGAAACGCTTCTTCGGGACCGTAGGCGGACGAAGAAAGCCCGTCGGCTCCGAGCCCCACCCAGGCGAGAAAAGCCATCAAAGAAATCTTATGACCCATCGAAGGATCGTGAAGATTCCGGGCGGGACCTACAATAAATTTTTTTAGCTTGGAACGAAAAGACTGGGGCAAAGCGGGCGCTACGGGGTCCAATTCCATAAATTCCTCTCCTTCGCCTGCGGGGTTAGCTGACGGGCTCAGGTCGAGGAAGCTGACCTTATAACTGGCGTTAATTCGCCCCTTTTTGTTCTTGGTTCCCCCGTTCCGCGGTTAGCGGATTCGGCACATAGGGAGGGGATTCTACTCTGATTTAGGCGGATGTCAACTCACTGCCACAGCGAGCCGTTTTTTGAGAAGTTGGTTGTTGAGGAATTCTTCTCCCGTGGGCGCGGTGTAGAAAATGTCGGCCAGGTAACGGTCGTACTTGTCGGATTTCGTGCTCGTGATAATGACCGGTTCGGAAGTGGGGAGTTTACGCTCCAGAAAGCGTTTCGCTTCTTGGCCGTCACGCGTTGCGATCTCAGGGGCGTCCAGGCCGCGAAGGCGGACGTGCTGCTGCGTAATCATTCCAAATCCCAATTTAATGACCACCCAAAGCGTGTCGCCGTCTGTGACTTTAAAAACATAGGCTGGGTAGGTAAAAAGGTCGGCTTCGGTGGCGTTCTTAACCTGTCGGAGGCCCGAGTCCGAGTCCATTTCAACAATGTCCCCTTCTTTAAAACTTCCTGATTGAAGAGCCGGATGATCGAAGTAATTCGAGAACCCCAAATCAATCACCGGCTTTCCCTTCCACTCCCCCGCTTTCGCAATCAAAATCCGGTACGTATTGAGGTCTCCTTTAACCGGAACGAGCAGCTCGTCGGTTGAGGATTCAGAAACTGAAATTTGATTTGCGGCCTTCAGCCTTTTAACCTCATCCCGGGTTTTAAGAACCGTCCAATTTTCCTTTTCTGCGCGATTAATCAACTCTTCTCTTTTGTCATCTTCATTGATTGCCAATAACGACTGAATTTGACTCCAGGTCAATTGGTCGGACGTCCGACCAATTGGATAAGTTCTGGCAAATTGCAGCATATATTTAACTTCTGTATGGCTGATGTCGAGATCAGCAGAAAGGCGTTTGATGACTTGCTCGCCGTAATGCGCTCGCTCTTGATTGAGAAGGATATGCTCAAGGATGAGCTTTCCCACTTCCCACGCGGTGCGGACCCTTTCCCGCTCCACGGCGTCGGCCGCGCGCTCGCGTCCCAGCGCCAGCACCGCCCTCACCCGTTTTTTTAATTCCCCGTACGACGCTAAGTTATTTTCCATAAAGAACTCCCTTCGAGTTCCTCTTTGAGATCCCTCGTCGTAAAAAACACTCCTCGGGATGATTTTTTCAAAATCGAAAAAATCAGCTGGCGGTCCGATTTGAACGGACGACCCGCTGTTTACAAAACAGCCGCTCTACCACTGAGCTACGCCAGCAAAACTATAAAATTGCGTGAAGACCTGAAATTATAGAACGAGCTGAAAAGCTTGGGGAAGAAATTCAATGAGGTCGCCGGACACTAAAGAGATTTCACCAATTTTCCGCGCAGCGAGGTCCCCTGCTAATCCGTGAAGGTAAACGCCGAAACGGGCGGCGTCAAAAGGATAAATGCCTTGACCAATCAAGGCTGCAATGATTCCCGTCAAGACATCTCCGGTTCCTCCGGTCGCCATTCCGGGATTGCCGGTGGAATTGATTGAGACCCGGCCGAAGAGCGCGGCGGTCACCGTCCGGTGGCCTTTTAAAACAATAATGGATTTAAATTTCCGGGCCGCTTCGAGTGCTCGAATCTTCCGCTCCGAATCCGATTTGGGTAGTTTGCCGCCGAATACGCGGACAAATTCGCCGGGGTGCGGAGTCAGGACCGGCGGCATTTTACATTTTCGAAGAAGTTCGGGCTTGCCTTGAAACGCATTGATTCCATCGGCATCGATGACTAATTGAATCGGAGATTGCAAAGCAAGACGGTGAACTAACCGGGTAGTACGGGGATGACGTCCGAGGCCGGGGCCGATTGCAAGAATGTCCTGATTTTTTAGGAAACGAAGAATTTCGGCCAGGCCTTTATCGGATAAAGTTCCGGTAGAAGTAGAAGGAAAGGGATGGACCATCACTTCCGGGTGACGGCGGGCCAAGATGGAATAAACCTTGTCCGGACAGCCGAGCGTCACGAGTCCCGCGCCGGCACGAAGCGCCGCAAAACTCGACAAGATCGCCGCACCCGTGTAACCGCGCGAGCCCGCAAGAATAAAAATCCTTCCGAAGTCACCTTTGTGAGCGCGCTTCGGTCGCGGTTTCAGGAAATTCCTGATTTCTTGTTCGATCTTTGGGTCACGCATAGGATTCAAACACCGGTACCGGTTCTCCTGGGGACACGTTTATCCATTCTCAATACCTGTCCCTCTGAGAACCGGTACCAAGTATTTCTTTCATTTCTTTTACGGCTTCGCGGAGTCCCACAAAAACGGCGCGCGCGATAATCGAGTGGCCAATATTGACTTCCCTCAAATGGGGAAGTTTTTTAATCGGGTCCAGGTTTTTATAATCCAGTCCGTGACCCGCGTGAATCTTCAAACCCAACCGGTGCGCTTCGGCCGCTGCCGCCCAAAGCCGTGACAATTCCTTTTTCTTTCCCCGAGACGAAGCGTTGGCGTAAGCGCCCGTGTGAAATTCAACGGCCTTCGCGCCCACTTCTTTGGCAACGCGGACTTGTTTCAGGTTGGGATCGATAAAAAGACTCACTTCGATTCGCTTTCTTATGAATTTTGGCACCGCCTGTTTCAAAAGATTTCTTTTGCCGAGGGCGTCCAATCCCCCTTCGGTGGTCAGTTCTTGGCGCTTTTCGGGAACGAGGCAAACTTTTTCGGGTCCGAGCGCAAGGGCAATCCGGATAATTTCGGGGTGGAGGGCCATCTCCAGATTGAGAGGAACTTTGAGAACCCGAATTAACTTCGGAAGATCGGCGTCTTGAATGTGCCGCCGGTCTTCGCGCAGATGAACCGTGATTCCGTCCGCTCCGCCCCGCTGGGTCTCAATCGCGGCCGCGATTAAATCCGGAGAGTTTCCTCCGCGCGCCTGGCGTAGAGTCGCGACGTGGTCGATATTGACGCCGAGTTTAATAGAAGCCATTGAAAGCTAAGCGGACTTACGGGGGATAGTGACTCTCGCCGGAGGAAGAGGATCCTTCAAAGCGGTAAGCTCCGGCAGCACGCTTTCGAGCGCCACTTCGTGGTTTCCCGGAGGCAGGTCCGAGACTTCCGCGTAAATTAAAATATCTTTGGGTTCGACATTTTCTAAAGCCTTCGCCGCCCCGCGGAGCGTCACTTTCAACTGAGCCGGCGTTACCGAGGTGGCTTGGACCCCGGCCGCGGAAAGGACTTTCACGCCAACGGCGTCAAAACTCTTCTCCCCCACCAGCTCTTCAATGGAAAGATAAACGTCCACCCAGGATTCGCTCAGGATTTTAAGACCCGGTTCTTCCATCAAACGCACGGTTTTCCGGAAAGACCGGACCCGGCCCACCACGTCAATGGGCTGCGTTTTGATCTTCGTCATTTTCTCGAGCTGGCTTTTCGGCCCTTCCACTAAAACCGACCGCGGGTCCATTTGAATTTTATTTAAATCCAAGCGGTAACCGATCGCGGGCTCACCCAGAAAAACCGGCTCGACTTCTAATTTTTGTACAATGATTTCGTCGATCTTCACGACAATCACCTCGGGATCAATTTTGACGACACGGATTTTTTCCGAAGGAAGCTGAATGTCCCGGGGCTCAACGCGAAAACTGTAATCGCCGGGGCTTTCGATTTTTTTAATCACGTGCTCGGCCTTCAGTTCTCCGGAGGCGAGATTGGCTAAAAGAGAGCGCGGGGCTTGGAGGGTCATCATCACCACGCGCACGGGCTTACCCACCACGCGCATATTCTCCTGCTCCACTTTGATTTCAACGGGAATGCTGCGCGTAACTTCGATGCCTTCTTCGCCCACGGCGTAGTACCAAAGACCGATGGCCAGGATGAGAGAAACTAGTTTTGCCGGCCAATTTTTAACCAGCCAGTTGAGGCTCCAGTTCACGTTATCTCCGCGGCAAAAAGGCGGTGAGGGACGCTAAATTCCATTTGCCTTTTTCTTCGGCCGAGCGGAAGAGGCTCGTCAAGACCCGTTTCAGGGCCTCACCGTCCAAATCGCGGGTGAGCTTTCCGTAAACCGAAACGGAAATCGCTCCGGTTTCCTCAGACACCACCACGGCCACCGCGTCCGTTTCTTCGGTGAGCCCCACCGCAGCCCGGTGGCGGGTTCCGAGGGCCCGGGAAAGATGAGGGTCTTGGCTCAGCGGGAAAAGTGAGCCGCACGCGGCCACCCGCTCTCCTTGAATGATAACGCCTCCGTCGTGAGTCGGAGTATTGGGAAAGAAAAGCGTAATCAAAATCTCAGCGCTCACCTTGGCGTCCAAAATGAGTCCGCTCTCGATGTAATTGTTCAGACCGACGTCGCGTTCAATGGCAATGAGCGCGCCGATTTTTGAGCGGGAAAAATATTCGCTCGCCTGCACGACTTCGTCGACAGTGCCGCCTTTTTTGAGGAAGGCACCGAACATCGTGTTCTGTCCGATCCGGGCCAACGCCCGCCGGAGCTCCGGCTGGAAAATAATCAGGAAAGCCACCACGCCCACCGCAAAGAGTTTCGTCAAGACCCAGTTGATGGTGTCCAGCTCCAGGAATTTGGCGATATTGAAAAGCACGGCGAGGAAAAGCAGTCCCACCAAGACTTGCAGGGCACGAGTGCCTTGGAAGAAACGGATGAGCGAATAAAGAAGCGCCCAGATAAAAAGGATTTCTAGAATCGGACGCCAGAGCGTCCAGACTGGTGGCATTAACGCCTCCCGAAAATGGTGAAGACGAGCGTCAGAAGCAAACTCAAGAGGAGTGAGGTGGCCAACGGAAAATAAAAGGTGAACGAACCTTTACGGATATAAATATCGCCCGGCAATTTCCCGATTCCAAGCCCTGAAAATTTTCCAAAAAGGCTCACCAAAATTCCGGCCGTGATCAAGACAACACCGAAAAAAATGAGGGTTTTCGCAAAGTCATTCATTGCAAGGGCTTCATTATATTGATTTTACGTACCGGTTTGCAAACCTAAAATCCGGGTGTTAACTTTTACTTAAAGCCCGCCACAAAACATGGCGGGGCCGCCCCGCCGGGGGGGGGGGGGGGGCGCCCCCCGGGGGGGGGGGGGAGGGGGAGGGGCCCCCCAGCGGGCAACAAGCGCGGCAAGACAGAGAAGGGACGACCGAGAGGGCAGCGAGCG